>Ga0182743_1000001_pt1 | contig 1373571 bp, 1191 predicted proteins | sample eDN3rd30CKraftOP_FD_128522 | JGI IMG/M metagenome (GOLD analysis project Ga0182743, IMG submission 128522) | Enriched Organic Plus compost microbial communities from Emeryville, California, USA - eDNA 3rd pass 30_C Kraft OP (version 2) (version 2) ... | reverse complement strand
GGATAGCTACGACCATACGTATAGTTTATGTTCAAAGGTATGGATTAGCAAAAGTTATTCCAATGAAATATGCTTACTTTTGGCGCAGGCTCGGTGTAATGATGCCATTAACCTTATTATGCTCAACATAACAACGCACAACATGAATCGATTATTTTCTTTGCTGACCGTACCTTTGTTTCTTACGTTCCTTGCGCCGCAGGTGGCGGTAGCTGACCCATCACCGCAGGCGGACAGTTTGCAGCTTACCGATACGCTGCCGATGGACAGCACGGTGTTGCAGGGTAAACTGGCCAACGGATTTACCTATTACATACGCCATAACGAAGAACCCAAAGACCGCGTGGTGATGTATCTCGCCACCAAAGTGGGCTCGATACTGGAAACGGACGAGGAACTGGGGTTGGCCCATTTTCTCGAACACATGCAATTCAACGGCACCAAAAACTTCCCTAAGAACGAGTTGGTGGATTACCTGCAGCGCGCCGGGGTGCGTTTTGGCTCCGACCTGAATGCCTATACGTCGTTTGATGAAACGGTCTACCAGCTGCCCATCCCATCGGACGACCCCGAACTGCTGAAGAGCGGCTTGCAGGTGATGCGCGACTGGGCGCAGGATGCGCTGCTTGACAGCGCGGAGATAGACAAGGAGCGCGGTGTGGTACTGAATGAATTGCTGGGCGGACGCGGGGCGCAGCAACGCATGCGCGACGAGTATTTCCCGATGATTTTGAACAACTCGCGCTATGCGCAGCGGCTTCCGATAGGTACGCGCGAACGGATTGAAGGGTTTGCGCACGAAACGCTGCGCAATTTTCACCGCAACTGGTACCGGCCCGACCTGCAGGCGCTGATCATTGTGGGCGATATCGATGTGGCCGACATGGAGCAGCGCGTAAAGGCCTTGTTTGCCGATCTGGGAAACCCGGACAATGCGCCCGAGCGGGCTACGTACGGCATCCCGCTGACGGGTGAAAACCAGTTTATGGCAGTAACCGATGCCGAAATGCCGCAGACGGTGGTGCAGGTGATCATCAAGCACCCCGAGGCAGCCGTGAAGACGGTGGCCGACTACCGCATGCAGCTGGCCAAATCGCTCTTCAACCAGCTGGCCGGCGCACGCTTTGCGGAGCTGACCCGCCAGTCCGACCCGCCCTTCATTCAGGGCGGCGGCAGCATCGGCGGGTTTCTGCGGGGGCTGGATGCGTTTACCATGTACTACGCCGCCAAGCCGGGCGAACTGCAACGTGGCTTTGAAGCGGTGGTAACCGAGTTTGAGCGCATCAAGCGCTACGGGTTTACGCCCACCGAACTGGAACGCGCCAAAGGCAACTTCATCACCAGCGTGGAGTCGGCATATGCCGAACGCGACAAGCGGAAGTCCGAAAGCTACGTTGGTGCTTACCTGAACCATTTCCTGGAAGGGGAGCGCGCGCTGAGCAACGAAGATCGGTACCGGCTGGGCAAATCGCTCATCGGCACCATTACGCTCGACGACGTGAATGCGCTGGCCACCCACTACTATACCGATGTGAACCGTGATATCCTTATCCTGGCGCCAGCGAAGGACCGCGACAGCCTGCCTGATGAACAAACGGTGAACGGCTGGCTGGCTGCGGTAAAAGCAAGCGACATCGAGCCGTATAACGATAATGTACAGGATGTGCCGCTGCTGGAGGAGGCCCCTCAACCGGGCACGGTGAGCGAACGGCATGAACGCCCCGAACTCGGCGTGGTTGAACTGACATTGAGTAACGGTATACATGTAGTGCTCAAACCAACTGATTTCAAGAATGATGAGATTAACATGACGGCATTCAGTCCGGGAGGTACATCGTTATATAATGATACGGATTTTCTTTCGGCGGCCTATGCCGCCAGCGTGGTGGGCGGCAGCGGCCTCGGCCCGTACGATGCCACCCAGCTAACCAAATACCTCAGCGGCAAGAAAGTGTCGGTGCAACCGTATATCGGCGAGCGCTCGGAAGGTTTCAATGCCACCAGCGGCAAAAAGGATCTCCAGACTGCGTTTGAACTGATCTATGCCTATTTTACGGTGCCGCGACTGGATATGGAGGTATTTGAAGGGTACATGCAACGGATAAAGGCATCGCTGGCAAACCGGCTGGACGATCCCAATGCCGTATTTGCAGACACCATCAATGCGGTGCTTTACGACCACAATGTGCGCCGCATGAGCATGACGGTGGATGAAGTGGACCGCATTGACCCGCAGCGCGCGTATGCCATCTACCAGGAACGGTTTGCCGATGCATCCGATTTTACGGTGACCATTGTGGGGAGTTTTACCGAAGAGGAACTGATGCCGCTGGTGCTGCAGTACCTCGGTGGCCTGCCGGCGACGGATAGGGAGGAAGCTGCTCCCGACCTGGGCATCTACCCACCCGAAAAAGGACTGGAACGCACGGTATACCGGGGCAAGGAACAGAAATCGAGTGTGCGGTTGTATTACTTCGGCGACTACGATTATTCGGAAGCGGAAAACATGCAGCTCGATGCGCTGGAAAGTATCCTGAACATTAAACTGATTGAACGGCTGCGCGAGGCGGAGAGCGGCGTTTATGGCGTATCTGCGGGGGCATCGTACGCCAAGTACCCGCGGCACCGCTACTCGTTCAGCGTGGCCTATGGTACCAGTCCGGAGATGGTGGAGCCGCTCATGGCGTCTGCACTTGATGAGATAAATAAAATCAAGGAGCATGGCCCGGAGCAGGTGGATATTGAGAAATTTGTGAGCGAGCAGCGCCGGCAATTGGAAGTGCAGCTGCGGGAGAACGGGTTTTGGCTGGGTCATTTATCAGGCGCTTACCAACGCGACGAGGATCCGGCGTACATACTGACGTACCTCGATGAACTGAAGAAGGTAACACCGGAAAGCGTAAAAGCCGTGGCAAACAAATACCTGGTGGACGAGCGGCGCTTCCGGTTCGTGCTCATGCCGGAAGGGTAGTAATACGGATGTGCCGAAAAAAATAAACGCCCTGTTTTGATGCAGGGCGTTCTATTTGTTTGTAGCTTGCGTTACGTTAGCCTAAGTAGGATTTCAGAATCCTGCTGCGCGACGTGTGGCGCAGCCGCTGCAAGGCTTTGTCTTTAATCTGGCGGACCCGCTCGCGGGTGAGGTTGAATTTCTCGCCGATTTCTTCCAATGATAACTGGTGATTGGAACCCAGACCGAAAAACAACACGATGATTTCGCGTTCGCGCTCGGTAAGCGTGGCCAATGACCGTTTGATCTCTTCGGAAAGCGACTCGTCGATCAGCGTGCTGTCCGTATCCGGATCGCTGTTTTCGAGCACGTCCAACAAGGTGTTTTCTTCGCCCTGTACAAAAGGGGCATCCATAGACACGTGGCGCCCGGAGTTGCTCAGCGTATCGGAAACCTTGTCGACCGTGGTCTCCAGGATGTCTGCCAATTCTTCAGGTGAGGGTTCCCGTTCGTATTCCTGCTCCAGTTTGGAGAATGCTTTACTGATTTTACTTAACGAACCTACCTGATTCAGTGGGAGGCGGACGATACGCGATTGCTCGGCGATAGCCTGCAGGATGGATTGACGTATCCACCAGACTGCATACGAAATGAACTTAAAACCTTTCGTTTCATCGAAACGTTTGGCGGCCTTGATCAAACCAAGGTTCCCTTCGTTGATCAGGTCGCCCAGGGTAAGGCCCTGGTTTTGGTATTGCTTGGCCACGGAGACGACAAAACGAAGGTTTGTCTTCGTTAACCGCTCCAAAGCCGCCTGGTCGCCCTCGCGGATTTTCTGGGCGAGGATAACTTCTTCTTCGGCTGTAATCAAGTCTACTTTACCAATCTCGTGCAAGTATTTGTCTAACGACTGCGACTCGCGATTGGTAATGGATTGTGTAATTTTGAGCTGTCTCATTTAATCTATTAAGTACCTTCCTTTCTAAAAAGAGTGCAAAAATACGGTTTTTCTAATCATATAAACTGATTTTTTTGGAAAAAGTTGTCTGATTTAGAGGAAATTATCCGATTTTTTTACCCACCAGCCTACCTCAAAAAGTGTTCCACAGATAGATTGAATTATCTTTGAGGGGTGAATATGAGAGAATTGTGACAGAGCAGCTTGAGGAGTGCTAGGTTAATCGGTTGATAATGAGCAAAAGTAACGGTAATGGCTATCGTGATTAATTTGGATGTAGACGCTGAATGCCATCTGCAAAGCGGTGGAATGCCAGCCGGGAGATTTATTGGAGTACCGCGATTAGAACCGGTAGCCCTTCAGGAATTCGCTAACGTCCATCCGTTTTTTGCCTTCGAGTTGCAGCGTCCTTACGCTGATATAACCGTTGGTACACGCGAATTTCAGAAACGATTTGCCATCGGTGTACGGGATACCCGGTTTATGTTGCAGCGTGGTTTCGACTTTTTCTGCTTCAAAAAGCTTTAGCGTTTTTCCATCCAACAGCGTATAGGCCGTGGGATAGGGGCTGAGGCCCCGGATGAGGTTGTGCACGGCGGCGACCGGTTGGTCCCAGTCGATCAGGCAGTCTTCCTTGAAGATTTTCGGGGCATGCCTGAGCACCTGGCCGGCAGCGAGGCGCTCCTGGGGAACGGGCGTAGCCGTGCCGCTGGCTATGGCATTGACCGTTTTGACAAGCAGGCTGGCACCGACAACCATCAGGCGGTCATGCAGATCGCCGGCGGTGTCGTCAGGGCCGATGGCCACCGGCTCGGCGAACAGGATGCTACCGGTATCGATTTCGTGTTGCAGCAGGAAGGTGGTTACACCGCTTTCGATTTCGCCATTGATGATGGCGTGGTTGATGGGAGCTGCACCGCGATACTGCGGCAGGAGGGAGGCGTGCAGATTGACCGTGCCCCGGGCGGGCATGTTCCACACGGCTTCGGGCAGCATACGGAAAGCTACGACCACCTGTAGGTCGGCACGTAACGCCCTCAGCTCGGCAAGGAAATCGGGATTGCGCAGTTTCTCGGGCTGCAGTACCGGTATGCCTTTGGCAAGGGCGTATTGCTTTACGGCCGATTGGTGTAACTTGCGGCCGCGACCTGCCGGTTTATCGGGAGCCGTAACCACCGCTACGATTTCCTTGCCGGCGCCGAGCAGGGCGGCAAGCGAAGCAACGGCAAACTCGGGGGTTCCCATGAAGATGATGCGCATGTTGTATTTCGTATTTCGTAATTTTAATCCCGTACCTTACCTTTGCAAAGGTACAAATTATATCGGGCGGCTTGAATTTCCCATACTTTTTAGCGAAGCGGATAGCGATGGACGGCAAACGGACCTTTTCCGGTCTGATTGTACGCGTGGCAGTGGGTGCCATCGCGTTGGGCATCGCGGCGATGATGCTTTCGATAGCCGTACTGAAGGGTTTTAAAGGGGAAGTGACCGCCAAACAACGTGGCTTTTTTGGCGACATTACCCTGACCAACTACGATCTCAATGCCTCTTACGAGCCGGAGCCCATCGCGCTTACCCCCGATGAAATCAGTGAACTGCGGGCGGTGCCGGGCGTAACCGATGTACGGTATTTTGGCGCCAAGGCCGGTATCATCAATGTGAACAATGAGGTGGAGGGGGTATTGTTTAAGGGGATTGACAGCAGCTATAACCAACAGTTCCTGGCCGGAATGCTGGTGGATGGGCGCGCTATCGATTTTACCGACAGCGTGAAGGCGATGAACCAGATTCTGCTGTCGCAATACACCGCAAACCGATTGCAGCTCACCGTGGGCGACGACTTTATCCTGTACTTTGTACAGTTGGAGGGCAGGCCGCGGCCGAGGAAATTCGAGATAGCCGGTATTTTCCATACCGGTGTGGAAGAGTTGGACAATACGTATGTTGTTGGGGCATTGTCGTTGGTGCGCCGGCTCAATGACTGGGACGCCGGTGCCGTTGGTGGCTATGAAGTAACCATCAATGATTTTGACAAATTGGGTAACCTTACGGAAGCTGTACGGGCAGTGTTACCGATATCGATCGATGCCATCAGTGTGCGTGATCAACTTCCGGAGATTTTCCAATGGCTGGATTTGCTTGACGTGAATACCGTTATCATCCTGATCCTGATGATGGTGGTTGCGGTGGTAAACATGGTGTCGGCACTGCTTATCATTATCCTGGAACGTACTTCGATGATTGGCATATTGAAAGCGCTTGGCTATACCGACGGCGGCATCCGGAATGTATTTCTATACCAGGCGGCATACCTGATTGGACTGGGCCTGGCCATCGGCAACCTGCTGGGGTATGGACTCTACTGGTTTCAGCGGCAAACCCATTATTTTAAGCTGGATGAAGCTTCGTACTACGTTTCCTATATTCCTGTGTATATCAATCTGTTTGAAGTAATTGCACTTAACATCGGGATGGCCGGCATCGCGCTGGCCGTGTTACTTATCCCATCGTATCTCATCGGCCGTATCAGTCCGATTAAGGCCATTCAATTTCAATAAACTGGCCGATAACCGCAACGACACGGCTAATTTTGTTATCTTTGAGCCTGTTTGATTATACGAGAGAACGCACACGTTAATATCACCTTATGGCTGGAAATATATTGGATAAGCTAAGTCACGCTTTTGACATCCCGTTAACGAACTCCGTGCTTATCTTTGCGCTTGTCCTCTTCATTATTCTGCTCTCGCCCATCTTATTGCGCCGCATTAAGGTACCCGGTATTATCGGGTTGATCATTTCGGGTATAATTGTAGGCCCCCACGGGCTGAATTTGCTTGAACAGAATGCGGCGGTCGACCTGTTTTCGACAATTGGTCTGATTTATATCATGTTTATCGCGGGGTTGGAGCTGGATATGAATGAATTCAAAAAATCGCAGCATAAGAGTTTTTTGTTCGGGTTCCTCACCTTTGCCGTCCCGATATCCATAGGATATACGGTTTTTTATTATTTGCTTGACTACGGTACCGTACCCAGTTTACTGATTGCCAGCATGCTGGCTACTCACACATTGGTAGCCTATCCGATCGTCAACAATTATGGGATATCAAAAAATGAGGCCGTGGCCATAGCCATTGGTGGTACCATCCTGACTGACACAGCAGTCCTCGTCATATTGGCCGTAATTGTTGCTGCATTTTATGACAACCTCAACCCGCAATTCTGGTGGGGTTTTGGTATTTCCTTTGCTATTTTATTGCTTATTATATTTGGCGTCATTCCGAGGGTGGCAAAATGGTTCTTCCAGAAAGTAGAGGGCGAGAAGACATCACATTATATTTTTGTACTCTCGGTCGTTTTTTTTGCTGCCTTTCTTTCTGAAATTGCCGGTTTGGAACCCATTATCGGCGCGTTTATGGCAGGGCTTGCCCTCAATCGACTTATTCCCCATTCATCGGCATTGATGAACCGGATTGAGTTTATCGGAAATTCGATTTTTATCCCGTTCTTTTTAATCAGCGTAGGCATGATTGTGGACGTACGCATCTTAATTGAAAAGCCCGAGGCACTGCTCATTGCCGGTACGCTCATTGCCGTTTCGGTAACCGGAAAATGGACGGCGGCGTTTTTCACCCAATTGATTTTCGGTTATTCGCCTGCGCAACGACAGGTTATCTATGGTCTTAGCGGTGCTCATGCTGCGGCAACACTGGCGGTCATTATGGTGGGCCATGAATATGGCATTGTGGGCGAAAATTTATTGAACGGGGCAATTATCCTAATTTTGGCAAGTTGTATTGTGGCGTCATTGGTAACGGAAAGCGCATCGAAGAAAATCGTTGTAGCAGGTGACCAGGACACCCCGGCTGGAAAGCGTAACCTGCCTAAGGACGAAAGGCTCATCTTGCCGATAGCCAACCTGAATAATATGGAAGCGCTATTGGATTTTGCTACGCTCATAAAAAGCAAACCCTCGCCCCACCCGCTCACGGTGGTTACCGTGGTGCCCGATAACGAGTTGGCCGAGCAGAATTTGCTCAAAGCCCGGCGGAACCTGGACTCAACAGCGAAGTACGCTTCTGGAAGCGAAACGGAGGTGTCGATTATGGCGACGGTCGATTACAACATCCCGAACGGCATCAGCAGGGCTGCCCTGGAACAGTCGGCCGATGGCATTTTGCTGGGGTGGCCCAGTAAACCCGGCATCATCGAGAAACTGGTGGGCGAAAAGACAGAAAGCATATTGAATAAAACCGATGCGAACCTGTTTATGTGCCAGGTAGACAAGCCACTGGTGGCGCATAAGCGTATCCTGATGTTCTGTCCACCGCTTACCGAATCGGAACTTGGGTTTGAGTTTTGCCTGGGAAAAATGCTGCGGCTGGCGGGTGAATTGAGCATACCGATTCATTTTGTCTGCACGGCGAGAACGCATTCGGTAATCGAATCGTACCTGACTAAACATAAGACCAGTACAGTGGTGAATTTTCACAACCACGATGATTGGGATGCACTTGGTCAACTCCGTGTTTTTGTGAGCGACAACGACCTGATTGTCTTTGTATCTGCAAGGCAGGGCGAGGTTTCGTATCGGTATTCGTTTGACCGGATACCGAAAAAGCTGGAAAATGTTTATCATCAGTTCAACCGGATTCTGGTGTTCCCGCGGCGACGGGGAGGACATTCGCTGGACGAATACGAAGAGGTACCAACAAGCCCGCTAATCCGACGGATCGGCCGTGGCATAGGCAACATGTTTACAAAAGATAAATGAGAAACCGTTTTTTATGGCGAATAACTACATAACCAAACAGGCCGACGGTTCACTGGCCGTTCCGGATCAGGTCGCCATCCCTTTTGTTATCGGCGATGGGATCGGTCCGGACATATGGCGCGCGTCTGTACGTGTATTTGATGCGGCCATTCAACAGGCGTATGGTGGAAAACGGAAAGTGGATTGGAAAGAGGTGTTGGCTGGAGAAAAGGCCTATAAGCAAACGGGGGAATGGCTGCCGGAGGAAACGCTGGCCGCATTCAGGAAACACCTGGTTGGCATAAAGGGACCGCTAACCACGCCGATAGGTGGTGGTATACGCTCACTCAATGTGGCCATACGGAAGGCACTCGACCTCTATGTTTGCCAGCGGCCCACCCGTTGGTTCGAGGGGGTACCCTCGCCGGTGAAGCACCCCGAACAGGTCGACATGGTCATGTTCAGGGAAAACACCGAAGACATCTATACCGGTATCGAGTTTCAGGCCGGATCTGCCGAGGGGCAGCGTGTAAAGGAGTTTCTGGCGCAGGACGCGGCCGTCGACTTCGATTTTACGGCCGATACTGCTATCGGCATCAAAACCGTATCCGAACACGGTTCCAAGCGGCTGATCCGGGCAGCTATTGCCCACGCCATCCACCACGGCCTGCCCTCGGTAACCCTCGTGCACAAAGGCAACATCATGAAGTATACCGAGGGGGCCTTCAAGACCTGGGGATATGAACTGGCCGAAACTGAATTTGCGGCGGCAACCTATACATGGCAGCAGTGGGAACGGAAGAAGGCCACAGATGGCGATACGGCGGCGAACGAAGAACTGGTAGCCGCGGAAACGGCGGGCAAGGTTATCATCAAAGATGTGATCGCAGACAATTTCCTGCAGCAGATCTTATTGAACCCGAAAGATTATTCGGTCATTGCCACACTCAATCTGAACGGCGACTACATATCGGATGCACTGGCTGCGATTGTAGGCGGCATCGGCATAGCTCCGGGTGCCAACATCAACTACCAAACCGGACATGCCGTCTTTGAGGCGACCCACGGCACCGCACCTCGCTTTGCCGATACGGATAGCATGAATCCCTCGTCCGTGATTTTAAGCGGCGTCATGCTCTTCGAATATATCGGTTGGGGTGAAGCGGCCCGGATGATTGTAACGGCATTGCAGCAAACGATTTTGGATAAGACGGTAACAGTTGATTTTTTTAATCAGATGATTGATGGGAAATTATTGAAAACAAGCGAATTCGCATCGGAAATCATTGATAAAATAAAATCGGGTTTTGACCGTTCGATATACTAACAACAGATACTAAACATTTTAATCGGTTACTCTATGGCCAACATTCTTTTGGTAGAAGACGATACCACCTTCGCAACGATACTGGAGAATTTTTTGAAGAAGAAAGGCTTCGATGTGGTGGTAAAATATAGCGTGAAAAGTGGTATTGAGGCGTTGAAGAACAATCAATTCCAACTGATATTGCTGGATTACCGCCTGGGCGATGGCATTGGCCTGGAGGTGCTTGACGCACTCCGTGCCCAGGACAAGATGGTTCCGTCGGTCATCATGACAAGTTTCAACGATGTGCGTACCGCCGTGAACGCCATTCGGCAGGGCGTGTTTGATTACATCACCAAACCGGTTAATCCGGACGAATTGCTGATGGTTGTCAATGACGCGCTGGAAGGTAAATCGGCAACGAAGGCAAACGCGTCATCACCGGGCCGTAAAGCAGGTAAATCTGCCGCACCCGATCTGGATTTTGTGGAAGGTTCGAGCACGGCCGCCCGGAAACTCCACGAATACATCGGATTGGTGGCACCCACCGATATGTCGGTACTGATACGTGGTGAAAGCGGAACCGGTAAGGAATACGTGGCACGGGCCATACACCAGAAAAGTAAGCGGGCGGGTAAGCCTTTCGTCTCCATCGACTGCGGTACGCTTTCGAAGGAGTTGGCATCAAGCGAGCTTTTCGGCCACGTGAAGGGTTCGTTTACCGGGGCATTGAATGACAAGACCGGCCAGTTTGAGGAGGCGACGGGAGGGACACTGTTTCTCGACGAGATAGGCAACCTCTCCTACGATGTACAGGTGAAGCTGCTGCGCGCATTGCAGGAGCAGGTGATACAGCCCGTGGGCGCGAATAAAACCATTAACGTGGACGTGCGCGTGATTGCTGCAACCAATGAGGAGTTGTTGGGTTCCGGCAAATTCAGGGAAGACCTGTACCACCGCATCAACGAGTTTGAGATCATCGTGCCGGCACTCCGCACCCGACGGGGCGATTTTCAGCAATTCGTCGATTTCTTCGTGCGGAAGGCCAACGAAGAGTTGGGAAGAAACGTAACGGAGCTTGCCGACGAGGTGAAGGATATTTTCGATACGTATGATTGGCCTGGAAACCTGCGGGAATTGAAAAATGTAATCAAGCGCATGGTCCTGCTCTCGCCCGGCACACGGGCTGAAGCATCTGCCTTGCCCGAGGAAATGGTGTATGCCATCAAACGACCCGCGGAAAATACCGCTGTACCAACGGCGGATAACCCTGACCTGAGGCTGCATAGCGAGGTGCATGAACGGAAGCTCATCGTCGATGTGCTACAGAAGGCGAAATACAATAAGAGCAAAGCAGCCCAGATGCTCAATATCGACCGCAAGACCTTATACAACAAGATGGAAAAATACGGGATTGAATGAAGTTGTTTTCCTATGTAACCGCTAATGCCTCCCGGCTGGGCGTGGTTATCGGCGACGACTGCTTTGATTTGAACCATGCCGACAACCGGATGGCCGATAATATGGCCGACTTTCTGGAGGGGGGAGCGGCAGCCATGGAGCTGGCGCGCGAAACCGTGGCCGGTATAAAAAATGGAAGTACGGCGGCAACGCCGCTGACAGCCGTTACACTTGGGGCACCGGTGCCGGAACCATCCTCATGCCGGGATGCGTACGCCTTCCGACAGCATGTGGAAACGGCACGACGCAATAGGGGGGTGCCGATGATTCCTGAATTTGACCGTTTTCCGGTGTTCTATTTTACCAACCATCGCGCAGTTTTCGGTCCCGGCGATATCCATTGCATGCCGGACCACCTCGATGAACTGGACTTTGAACTCGAAGTGGCTGTGGTACTCAACCGGCAGGGACGGAATATCCGGGTCGTGGATGCGGATCGGTATATCGCAGGTTACATGATTATGAACGATTTCAGTGCCAGACGGCTGCAAATGGAAGAAATGAAGCTGAGTCTGGGGCCCGCCAAGGGTAAGGACTTTGCAACGGCCATGGGCCCGTACCTTGTAACACCCGATGAACTGGCTGCTTACCGGGTCGATGCAAAAGCAGGCCATGTGGGCGATGCGTACCAGCTGGAAATGACGTGCGCGGTAAACGGTGTCCGGGTTTCTAAGGGCAATTTTGCCGATATGCACTGGACATTTGCCGAAATCATTGAACGCGTATCGTACGGTGTGGACGTATATCCGGGCGATATCATTGGCTCGGGTACGGTAGGAACCGGATGTTTCCTGGAACTGAATGGCACGAAAAAGCGCGAAAATCCGCTTTACGAACCCCAGTGGCTGAAGCCGGGCGATACCGTGGAAATGGAAGTGACCGGACTGGGGCGCCTTGTCAATGAGGTGAAGTTGGAAAATGCATCATAGTTTCATAGCTTTGGGGGCTAACATTTCAGTTTCCAATTAGCGAAAATGCCAATGACGAGGACCTTCGATCCGCTTGCTCACCCACAGTTTGACAACCTGCTGAAATATGCTATCGCCCCGCGGCCGATTTGTTTTGCCAGCACGGTGGATAAATCTGGCCAGGTGAACCTGAGCCCCTTTAGTTATTTCAACCTGATGTCGCAACGGCCGCCCATCTGCGTGTTTTCGCCGCTGCGCCGTATGCGCGACGGTACGACGAAGCATACGCTGGAAAATATCCGCGAAGTGCCCGAGGTGGTCATTAATATTGTTAACCATGCCATGGTACAGCAGCAATCGCTTGCGAGTACCGAATACCCGAAACAAGTGAACGAATTTGCCAAATCGGGTTTCACGCCTTTGGCGGCAGAACTGATAACGCCGCCGCGTGTGGCCGAGTCGCCCGTGCAACTGGAATGTAAGGTGCGCCAGATTGTTGAGCTGGCCGATATACCCGGCGCGGGAAACCTTGTGCTGGCGGAGGTGGTGCGGATGCATGTGCATGAAAACCTGTTGGACGGTGACAACCAGGTTGATCAGGCCGGGCTGGATCTGGTGGCCCGGCTGGGAGGCGATTGGTACTGCCGCGTTACGGCGGCCAATTTGTTTGAGGTAGCCAAACCATTGCGCAACCGTGGAATCGGGGTAGACCAACTGCCACAACATATTCGCCAATCGCCGGTGCTTACCGGCAATCACCTGGGCCAGCTGGGTAATGTAGCGGTGCTGCCGCCGGAGAACGAAGTGGAAGCGCTGCGCGGTGACCCTGAAATGAAGGAAATACTGGATACCTTTATCGGCGACGTAGCAACGCTTCAGATACACCTGCACCGTAAAGCTGCCGCCCTGCTCGACGCAGGTGATGTAACGACAGCGTGGAAAACGTTGCTATTGATTTAATGATGTGTGCAAGTGTTTGAATTATTCGCAATAGATAGTTGGAATTATTGAATGAATTTCAATAATTAATTCTTATTTTTGCGGCAAATTAAAAGGATACACCTCTCAGATAAAATAACATGAAGCATAATTTTGGAGCGGGGCCATGCATATTGCCCCAAGAAGTTTTTCAGGAAGCCGCTCAGGCCGTTTTGAACTTCAATGATACCGGGTTGTCTATCTTGGAAATATCGCATCGTAGCAAGGAGTTTGAAGCGGTGATGACGGAGACCGAGCAATTGGTACGCGAACTGCTTTCGGTACCGCAAGGATATGCGGTCATTTTCCTGCAGGGAGGGGCCAGTACGCAATTTCCCCTGGTGCCGATGAACCTGCTGCCCGAAGGGGGCAAGGCAGCCTACCTCGATACCGGTACCTGGGCCAGCAAAGCCATCAAGGAAGCGAAGAAACTCGGTGAAGTGGAAGTGGTGGCTTCTTCTGCCGATGCCAACTATAACTATGTGCCCAAAACCTACGAAGTGCCTGCCGATGCAGCATACCTGCATTATACCAGTAACAATACGATTTTTGGGACGGAGGTCTTCGAAGCACCCAAAACCAGTGTTCCCCTGGTGTCTGACATGTCGTCCGATATCCTGAGCCGTAAGATAAATGTGGCGGATTATGGCCTCATTTACGCAGGCCTGCAAAAGAATGTGGGCCCCGCCGGTGCAGCGGTGGTTATCGTCAAAGAGGAGCTGCTCGGAAAAACAGGCCGGACATTGCCAACCATCTTTGATTACCAATCTCACATCAATGCAGGTTCTATGTACAACACGCCGCCGGTATTTTCCATTTATGTGGCTATGCTTAATCTCCGTTGGTTGAAAAACAAGGGCGGGATATCGGTCATCGAGCAGGAAAATATCATTAAGGCCCGCGCCCTGTATGATGAAATTGATCGCAACCCACTGTTTAGGGGGACCGCCGAGGCGGCAGATCGTTCGCGGATGAACGTGACTTTTGTGACGGAAGACAAGGCCCATGAGCGTGCTTTCCTGGAGTTGGCCATGGAACGGAACCTGGTGGGCCTGAAAGGACACCGGAGTGTTGGTGGCTTCCGCGCATCGATTTATAACGCGCTGAGCATTACCGGCGTGAATGCATTGGTAGACACCATGCAGGAATTTGAAGAAAAAAACAAATAGACGACATCGATTAAACGATATGAAGATATTAGCAAATGACGGTATAGACCCATTGGGTAAACAACTGCTTGAAGATGCAGGATTTACAGTAGACACGGCACATATACCCCAGGAGGAACTGGCGGCACGGCTCCAGGCATACGACGCCATAACGGTGCGCAGTGCCACCAAAGTGCGCAAGGAACTGATTGACGGATGCCCGAACCTGAAGTTAATCGGCCGGGGTGGGGTAGGAATGGATAACATCGATGTGGATTATGCCCGGTCCAAAGGAGTGACCGTAGTGAATACTCCTGCAGCGTCTTCATTGTCGGTTGCGGAATTGGTGTTTGCACACTTGCTGGGTGGTGTTCGTTTTCTCTACGACGCGCAGCGCAAGATGCCCGTAGCCGGTGACACCGAGTTCGGCGCCCTCAAAAAGGCTTATGCAAAAGGGGTAGAACTGCGTGGGAAAACCTTAGGCGTTATCGGCTTTGGACGGATTGGCAGGGAAACCGCGAAAGTGGGCTTGGGGCTGGGGATGGACGTCATTGTAAGCGATCTGTTTAAGGTGCCGGCAAGCCTCCCGTTGGAGCTTTCTGGAGGAATTACGGTGGATGTACCGATAAAGCAGGTGGAAAGTGCGGAATTGCTGCAACAAGCGGATTTCATTTCCCTGCACGTACCGTTTACAGACAAACCGATTATCGGAAAGGCGGAATTTGAGTTGTTGAAGCCCGGCGTGGGATTGGTGAATGCATCGCGCGGGGGGGTTATCGATGAGCTCGCGCTCATCGAGGCACTCGATAGCGGAAAGGTAGCTTTTGCCGGACTGGATGTTTATGACAACGAACCGACGCCGCGTAAGGAACTACTTACCCACCCGAAGGTTTCGCTTACGCCGCATATCGGCGCTGCAACAGGCGAAGCTCAGGAGCGAATAGGTGCGGAACTGGCGCAGTTGATCATTGATCACCTCAAGAAATAATCTTATTGAACAGGAATCGGCGTAATTCAAATGATAAAGCATCGATGAAAGTATTAAAATTCGGGGGAACGTCCGTTGGGAGTGCGGATCGCATAAAGTCCTTGCTGGAGATCATCAATCCACAAGGCCGCCAGATTATCGTATTATCGGCCGTGGCGGGCACTACCAATGCATTGGTAGACATAGCACAGGCTTATACTGCGGGCGACAAGGACAGGGCAGCAGGGCTCATTAATGCACTGCGCGACCATTACGGCAAATTAATTTCTGAACTTTTTACCTCGGACGAAGGACGGCAGAACGGCCAGGAGCTGATTGACTATCATTTCAATTTGATTGCCTCCTTTTCAAATCAACTGTTTACACCGGTAGAGGAGAAAATTATCCTTGCCCAGGGGGAGCTGATCTCGACAACACTGTTCCATTTTCACTTGACGGAGCTGGGAATACGCTCCAAGTTATTGCCGGCACTCGATTTTATGAAGATTGACGAGGACAATGAGCCGAAGATCGACTTCATCAGCGAGCAGCTGAATGAACTGTTGCTTCAATCGGGCGATCATAATTTCTTTATTACCCAGGGATATATATGCCGTAATGCCTTCGGCGAAATCGATAACTTAAGGCGGGGTGGCAGTGACTATACGGCATCGCTCATTGGTGCAGCCCTGGGCGCAGACGAGATACAGATATGGACGGATATTGACGGCATGCACAACAACGATCCGCGCGTAGTGAAGGGCACGGAGCCGATTGCACACCTGAGCTTCGATGAGGCCGCGGAATTGGCCTATTTCGGTGCTAAAATCCTGCACCCGCAGAGCGTTTTTCCGGCACAGCGCTTCAATGTACCGGTTCGCCTGCTGAATACCATGGCCCCCAGCGCGCATGGTACGTTAATCAGCAAGGACGGCGCATCAAAGGGCATTGTACGGTCCATTGCAGCGAAAGACGGAATCACCGCCATCCGTATCCACTCCTCGCGGATGCTGTTGGCTTATGGCTTTCTGCGTCGGGTTTTTGAGGTGTTTGAACGCTACAAAACGCCGATAGACATGATAACAACATCGGAAGTAGCGGTTTCGCTAACCATAGACGATACCAGGTACCTGCATGAAATTGAGCAGGAGCTCCGTGATTTCGGTACCGTGGAAATTGATCGCGATCAAACCATTATCTGTGTGGTGGGCGATTTTGGTTGGGATACGCACGGTTACGCATCGCGTGTACTGGATGCTGTTAAACATATTCCCGTACGGATGATTTCGTATGGCGGAAGCAACTATAACATCTCGCTGTTGCTGCAGACGGAGTACAAAGTCGAATCCCTTCGATCGCTGCATAATAGACTTTTCTGATACCAAGTAAGTAACCGAATATGATGTTTGATGCTGGCCGTGTAAACGCATTTACCCAACAGGATACTCCTTTTTATTATTACGACATGGACTTGTTGGAACAGACGCTGACAGCGGCACGCCAGTCTGCGGACGCCCGGGGTTTCCATGTCCACTATGCGCTTAAAGCGAATTTCAACAACCGCCTGCTGGACTGTATACGGGATATGGGATTTGGTGCGGATTGCGTAAGTGGAAATGAGGTGCGGCAGGCCATTGAGGCAGGATTTGATCCCGCTAAAATTGTATTTGCAGGGGTAGGCAAGTCGGACAAGGAGATAACATATGCGCTGAGCAAGGATATTTTTGCTTTCAATGTAGAATCGATACAAGAGCTGGAGGTTATCGACGCACTGGCGGCTGCACTCGGCAAAAAGGCACGTGTGGCGCTTCGCATCAATCCTAATGTGGATGCCCATACCCACCAGTATATCACGACCGGCCTGGATGAAAACAAGTTCGGCATTGCCCACTGGCAACTGGCGGATGCCATCGAAACGCTGCGGCAGTGCCCGCACATCGAATTGGTGGGCATCCATTTCCATGTAGGCTCACAGATAACAGACCTTAATGTATTCAAGAGCCTTTGTGTGAAGGCCAACGAATTGAACAACTGGTTTGATGAACGGGGCTTCCGGCTGACGGTGCTTAACGTAGGCGGCGGCCTGGGCGTTGATTATTACGAACCGGATGCCCGGCCCATACCGGATTTCCAGGCCTATTTTTCGGTCTTCGAGGAATTTCTGGAACGGAAGCCCGGCCAGGAGGTCCATTTTGAATTGGGAAGGGCGCTGGTATCGCAATGCGGCAGCCTGCTTTCGCGGGTGCTGTATGTAAAAAACGGCATCAAGAAAAACTTCGCTATTATCGATGCAGGAATGACCGAGTTATTACGGCCGGCACTGTACCAGGCGTACCATCGTATTGAGAATCTTACTGCGAATACGGAAGGAACCAGGGGTGATGCTATTCATTACGACGTAGTAGGGCCTATCTGCGAGAGCAGCGATTGCTTTGGAAAAGAAGTATTGCTTCCGCAGACAAATCGGGGGGATCTCATCGCTATCCGCACAGCAGGTGCTTATGGCGAAGTAATGGCCTCTCGTTACAATCTCCGGGAAGAAATACGATACGTATACAGCGATAAACTGTGAGTAGGGTAAAGGCCTGGTTAACTGTTGAGCAGAGAGAGCATTTCGGCCGTATTCCGTACATCCAGTTTATGAAGGATATTTTTGCGGTGGGTCATTACGGTATGTACGGATAGGAAAAGCTTGTCGGCTATTTCATTGTTGGTAAGCCCGTTGCTTACCAGTGCGATGATTTCCAATTCGCGTGGCGAAAGCTTGAACTTATTTAAGAATTTGTCGTCAAAAAGTTTACTGGCCCCTGCGGTCTCCATGGAATGATCGTAATCGTAATGGTTTTTGCCATTGTGGATACGTTTGATGGTGTCGATAAGATGCTGGGCATCTGAATCCTTGTGCAAATACCCGTTGATATCCAATTGGCGGCATTTGGCATAGATGTTTTCGTCAGCATACATACTTAATACAACGACTTTACAAGGCATCCGTTCGTTTTTGATGATGCGAATCGTATCGGGACCATTCATTACCGGCATGTTGAGGTCTACCAATACCAAATCGACAGCGTCGGTCCGCAGGAATTCTACAAGCTCCCTGCCGTTATTGCATATTTTTACAACCGACAGTTGGGGATCCGACTGCAAAATCGAAGCGATTCCTTCTGACATCAACTTGTGATCATCTGCTATGGCAATCGTTATCATTGGTTTATTTCACTAACTTTTTATGTATAAAGAAGCTACGCCTGCGGAATGCGCAATAACACTTTGGTTCCATTTCCGGGAGAAGACGCAAGCTCGATATCCCCTCCGATAAGTTTTACACGATCGTAAATATTGATAAGTCCGGACCCCATCAGTACCGAATCTGATTTGAACCCGACGCCGTCATCGACAATGGACAACGTGCAGGTTCCTTTCTCTGCCACTAACTTAACAAATATACGCTTAGCGTCCGCGTGTTTCAAAATATTATTGATGCACTCTTGAAATATCCGGCTAATCATTAATCGGTTATGCGGGGATGTCGGCTCGCAGGATCCCTCATTTTCAAACGTGGTCTTCACCACGCCTGCTTTATGAACCTTATTGAGTTCCTGCTCAATAAAGTCGCTAAGCGAATATTGTTCTACCCGGTTGATATTGAGATCATGCGACAACAGCCGAATATCTTTAATTGCCTGATCGATTAATTGCCTTACATCCGTCTTGCGCTGTGTATCTGGATGGGAGAGGTAAAGTTTGATTAACGAAAGCACCTGCCCCACATTATCATGAAGTTCTTGCCCTACATACTTGAGTGTTTCTTCACGTATCTCCACTTTTGCGTTCAACACTGCCTGCTCATACTGGGCAATCAATTGTTGCTGTGCCCTGATGGCCTTTATTTTGCGCTTTTGGTAAATAATGACCATAAGAAACATAAACACCCCGATCACCGCGAGCATGAGGCTGCCGAATAGCACGGCGATAGCTATTTCGATGGCTGTCGTTTCGATGGAGTCTCCCACAATTCAACGGTTAATGGATCGATTGGCCGACTCGCCATATGGTCGGTGCAACAATATACCGGCAATATACATGGAATACAATATGAACGCAAATACGCGTAATATCAATAACCCGAAAAACACATCGTTCACGACAAAATAGTTCCAGAAAATAATGGTCAACGTACTACTGAGGTAAAAGAAAAATATACCCGTAACAAACCAGAATGCCGCGTTCCTGGCCGGATTGGTATCGTATTCCTGATCGGACCGGACAATGTCATGAAAATACAAGAGTGCAAAAACAACCAACGACACGGACATGGTGGTCCTCGGGTAGGTCATCAGTAATGAAAAGTCCTGTATAAAAAGCAAGTCGATAAAAAAAAACAACAGGTTCAGTATAGTCGCAATGGTTACCACTTTGCGCTTAACCGGATGCCTGATAACGCCGTGGAACAGTGCGCCGAAATACAACATATTTATGGGCAGTGCCAGATTGAAAATAAAGTGGTTGGAGGCGTGGTCGGTAAACACAAATGAATATAGCGACGCAATCAGCTGGTAAAGAAACTGAAACAGTAAAAAATACGGAAACAGTTTCAATACCGGCTGGCCGAGGTTGTGTCGGTTGTAAAGCCCAATTACTGCCGCGAGCAAGACTAAACCTAACAGCGCGATGGTAACACTGCTCATGTTAAAGTAATTGTCCCTTAGGACGGGGCGGAGGGCATAACTCCAGTTCATCTGCAGGTAGCCCAGCCTGCGACGGGGCGATGGGTAAAATTACCGGCCCAACCTTACCCGACTGCGCAGCTTTGGTTTTTTGAGGGATATTAAGGCAATCCGTGCTGTTTAGCATGGTCGGATTCTCCGGATCACTGGATCGTGTGGCGACCATCACAGCAGTATGGGCCTTTTTATGTTCCGGTTTTTTTAATTCGAACCCGGGATAGTCGTCTGCGATGGCGTAATAGAAACGGATGCCGTCTGCCTTGTTGATTTTAAGTAATTCAAGAAGCGCTTCCTTGCTCACCCAGAACGAGCGGGGCTCCTCTACTTTCTTTCCCAGTTCTTTGCTTCGCTGCTCGGCTGCCGGATTTCGCCGTTGTTTGTCGTACGCATTTACCATCTGCTGAGCAAGCTCGATGGGGATAAGATTTAGTTTGCTTTTCTTACGAATGTTTGTGTTCTTCATAATATGGTTTCTTAAAAAACTTATTATTAATGTGTTACAAACATCGCGAAAAACAGGAACTTTACCAATACACCAAAATAGGTATTTTTTTAGGCATTGCCCATTTCAAACACGCTGTCAATTTTCCACTGGGCGCTGTCTTGCGATGCGCGTACGGCCAGTCGATCGCATCGCTCATTCTCCGGATGGCCAGCATGTCCTTTTACCCAGACAAACCGGACATGATGTAGTTTGTAAACGTTTAGGAAACGCATCCAGAGATCGCTGTTTTTCTTTCCGGCAAACCCTTTGCGTACCCAACCGTGTACCCAGCCTTTTTCTACCGCGTCTACCACGTACTTTGAGTCGGAATAGATGGTGACCTGCTGATTTAGCTTTTTTAATGCCTCCAATCCTTTGATTACGGCCATCAGTTCCATCCGGTTGTTCGTCGTTTTGCGAAATCCTTCGGAGAGTTCCTTATAATGAGGGCCCGATCGCAGGATAGCGCCATAGCCTCCCGGCCCGGGATTGCCGCTGGATGCGCCGTCTGTGAATAGTTCAATCATCGGCGCAAAGGTAGCGCTTTCCTGGAATCGTTACACCTAGTATTCGTGTCTTTTATAAGCATCGATAAAACATTTCCGCATATCATCGAAACGTGTGGATACCGATTTGGTAAATTCCGCGTCAATTAGCTGGAATAATCCGTCTACCCCTTCGGTCACATCGGCCTCGGCAATCTTATAGACCTGTTCTAGTGTGCCTTGTTCAAACTTGACGATAAACTTCTGATTCATCGCAAAGATAGTGATTTTGAAATCGGGGTGGGGGAGTTCAGCTATCGTTCGCATACAACACGGGATTTAAACGTATCCTTGGGCTTTCATGGCGGTTGCTACTTTTACGAAGCCCCCAATATTGGCCCCCTTCATGTAGTTAATCACGCCATTTTTATCTTTGCCGTAATGTACGCAAGTATCGTGAATTTCTTGCATGATTTTCTTAAGCCGACTGTCAACTTTATCGGTAGCCCATTGCTGGCCAATGCGATTTTGCGACATTTCGAGGCCCGATACCGCCACGCCGCCCGCATTGGCGGCTTTGCCGGGCGCATAGAGTATCTTGGCCTTCATTATCGCTTTGACGGCAAGTTCGGTGCAGGGCATATTTGCTCCTTCTGCAATGCAGATGCAACCGTCTTTTACCAGTTGCTTCACATCTTGTTCGTCCAACTCATTCTGCGTAGCACAGGGGAGGGCGATATCACAGGCAAACTGCCAGGGCTTTTTGCCGGCATGGTACTCGGCGGGGAAACGTGACGTGTATTCCTGCAGGTTGCGTTTGAGGGAGTTTACATAATCAAGTTTTTCCTGCGAAAAGCCATGTTCATCATAGATGGTACCATTGCTGTTTGATATGGTAATTACCTTGGCTCCCAGTGATATAGCCTTAAGTGCAGCATAGTAGGCTACATTTCCGGCACCTGAAATTGCTACGGTTTTGCCTTTTAAGGTGTCTTGTGTTTCATAGAGCATGCGCTCCACAAAATAGAGCAGCCCGAAGCCGGTCGCTTCCGGGCGGATGAAGCTGCCGCCCCAGGCTGGACCCTTGCCGGTCAGCACACCGGTAAAATTGTTGCGGATTCGCTTGTATTGACCGAACAGGTAGCCGATTTCACGCTCGCCAACGCCGATGTCTCCGGCGGGTACGTCTGTTTCAGCTCCGATGTGCCGGTACAGCTCGGTCATGAAACTTTGGCAGAAACGCATGATTTCACTATCGGATTTATCGCGGGGATCAAAATCAGCACCGCCTTTGCCGGCGCCCAATGGAAGCCCGGTAAGGCTGTTTTTGAATGTCTGTTCAAAAGCCAGGAATTTCAAAACGCTCAGGTTAACGGTGGGGGAGAATCGCAACCCGCCTTTATAGGGTCCAAGTGCGCTATTCATCTGAACGCGGTAGCCACGATTGATTTGTACTTGATTTGAATCATCCAGCCAAACCACACGGAAGGAAATGGTACGATCAGGTTCGGTCACGCGCTCGAACAGTTTACAGGCTATTAAATCAGTCGCGTGTTTCTCGATGTACGGAATGACGTCTTCGGCCACTTCTTTGACGGCTTGAAGATATTCGGGTTGGTTTGGATTACGCGCTGCGACATAATCGATGAACGATTCAAAGTAGTTTGGCATATTAATGTACAATATAAGTTTTTGAAGCAGGCGAATTTAACGAAAATTTAATCAAAGCAGGAATTTTTTATGAATTTATAATGGTAAGCTGTGAATTCATTGAAATTCTGTCAAGAATCTGATACATATATTGCATTTAAACAGGTAAAGTGCGCATGTGTACGGTGCGCACGTGTATTAACCATAATTGACGTTATGTTAAATAAGGGTTTACGAACCCTATCCTGTTTATAGGGTTTCGTCTTTTCAGTTATCAATGGAATTGCTTATCATCAGTGCAGCTACCGTCAGGTTATTTCGGGCGTCGATGAGGATGGCGCCGCCGTTGGCCTTGTTGGATGCATAACGGTCTAACGCTAACGGTTCGGCACATTTGAATTGAATTCTGCCGATGTCATTCAATCCAAAACTTTCACTTGCTGATTTTTCGAGGGTTTCGATATCGACGCGGTAAATGATGTCTTGTATTCTGACTTTTGTGGTCTTCCCGTGTTGCTGCAGTAAATACGTCTGACTGACATCGATCGGCTTTGTATCCATCCAACAGATGTCTGATTCGAATTGCTGGGACAATACCGGCTGTTCATCTGCTTTTACGATCATGTCTCCCCTGCTTATATCCATGTCATCGGCCAGGTGGATAATGACGGATGCGCCGCTTTCGGCCGTTGCCAGGCTTTCGGCGGCCAGTTCAATACGGGTTATTGTACTGGCGAAGCCCGAAGGTAGTGCAACAACCCTGTCTCCCACCGTAAAAGCCCCGCCGACAATGCGACCGGCGTAGCCCCGATAGTCGGGTAATTCTGCAGTCTGTGGCCGGATAACCCACTGCACCGGAAACCGGGCTTGTTGGGTTTCCGGTTGGCGGTTCACCTCAACGGTTTCGAGGAAATCCAATAGCGATTTCCCTTCGTACCACGGTGTATTCGATGACCGGGTGGCAATATTATCGCCCTTTAACGCGCTAACGGGAATATAATCTATCTGTATGGCGTTCATGTTTTCGGTCAACCGCTCATAATCGCCTTTAATTTTGTCAAATACCGCCTTATCGTAATCGACCATATCCATCTTATTGATGCATACAAGGATGTTTGGAATGGCCAATAACGATACCAGGAACGAGTGCCTGCGGGTTTGTTCCACGACGCCTTTACGCGCATCGATTAGAATGATTGCCAAGTCCGCATTTGACGCACCCGTAACCATATTACGTGTATACTGGATATGCCCGGGCGTATCGGCAATAATGAATTTGCGCTTATCGGTATGGAAATATTTGTAAGCCACGTCAATGGTGATTCCCTGCTCGCGTTCGGCTTTCAGGCCGTCGGTTAAGATGGCCAAATCCAGTGTGCCGTCGTCGTTTTTCCGATTGGCGCGTTGTATTGCTTCCAGTTGATCATCTAATATCGAATCGGTATCGTACAATAACCTGCCGATCAGGGTACTTTTTCCGTCGTCTACACTACCCGCCGTTATAAATTTCAATAGATCCATGTTGGATTTTCGTTTTTTTTAAAAATAGCCACCTTTTTTCCGGTCTTCCATCGCTGCTTCCGACACTTTATCGTCCATGCGTGCGCCACGTTCACTGATATTGGACAATTGTATCTCCTCGATGATGTCATCGATGTGATACGCCTCTGACGGCACTGCCGCTGTACAGGTCATATCGCCCACCGTCCTGAACCGCACCTTACACCGTTGTACGACGTCTTCGTGATCAATGCTCAGGAACTCGGTTGCTGTCATCAATTGTCCGTTACGGGTGATCACATCACGCTCATGCGAAAAATAGATGGATGGTAGTTCGATGTTCTCCCTGCGGATGTAGTTCCAGACATCCAGCTCGGTCCAGTTGCTGATGGGAAACACCCGGACATTCTCTCCTTTATGAATACGTCCATTATAAATATTCCACAGTTCGGGTCGTTGCCGTTTCGGATCCCATTGCCCGAACTCGTCCCGCACCGAGAAAATACGTTCTTTCGCCCGGGCTTTCTCTTCGTCGCGACGGGCTCCACCGATGCAGGCATCAAATCCATGTGCCGCAATGGTATCGAGTAAGGTGATGGTTTGCAGCTGGTTGCGACTGGCATTCTTTCCTTTTTGCTCAACTACTTTCCCTGCATCGATACTATCTTGTACATAACCAATAATCAACTCTTCCTGCAACGATGCGACCAATTGATCGCGGAAAGCGATTGTTTCCGGAAAGTTGTGTCCGGTATCGATGTGTACCAATGGAAACGGGAATCTGCCCGGCCGGAATGCTTTTTTTGCCAGGTGCACCAACGTTATCGAATCTTTCCCGCCCGAAAACAACAGTGCAGGCTTTTCGAATTGCCCCGCCACCTCACGTAAAATGTATATGGCCTCGGCCTCCAGATGGTCTAAATAATCCATGCTTATCGTTTTCTTTTATTTTCTTGTTGTTAATATCTCAATCACGTAACATGCAAACCGCATTCCTTTTTACTTTTATCTTCCCACCACCAGCGGCCGGCACGGAAGTCCTCCCCCGCTCCCACTGCACGCGTGCAGGGAGCGCAACCGATACTGGGAAACCCTTTATCGTGTAGCGGATTGTAGGGGATATGATGTTTTTTGGCATAATCCCACACGTCATCTTCCAACCAATGGTATAGGGGATGGAATTTGATGAGGTTGTGGCCCGAATCCCATTCGACCTGGGCCATGCCCTGCCGGTTATCGGACTGCGAAGCCCTGATGCCCGTTATCCAGCAAGCTGCGCCGTGCAGGGCACGTTGAAGGGGCTCAATCTTGCGGATGCGGCAGCATTCTTTCCGGTTCTCAACCGATTCGTAAAAACTAGCCGGCCCCTTTTTACTAATCAATTGCTCTACCGCATTCGTGTCTGGAAAATAAGCTTCAATCTTTTTACCGTATACTTCCAACGTACGGTTCCATACGTAGTATGTTTCGCGGAACAACCGACCCGTTTCGAGCGTGAAAACACGTATGGGTAAATTGTTGCTGAAAATCAAATGCGTGATGACCTGATCTTCTATTCCAAAACTGGTGGAAAAAACCACACGCCCGGGGAAACGATCGGCAAGTGAAGCCAGTGCCTCCGATATGGCTTTCCCGTCTACAAGGGTTGTTATTTCAGTTGCCAGTGCATTCATTTTTCCGAGTATGACGTCAATAAGGATGCGGTATGCGCATTTAATGTTTTGACCTTATCGGTAAAATCACCTTTCAATGTATCCCGAAGCCGGCTCATATAGGTCAGTGTTTCGTCAATTTCTTCAGGTAGCGCTTCGTTCAGTAATTCCTTGATCCGCTTTGCAATAGTGGGGGATTTTCCATTGGTGGATATACCAATTTTTAAATTTCCTTTCTTTACAACCGAACCGAGGTAAAAATCACACAGATCAGGCTTGTCCGCAACATTGATCAATAAATGCCGTTTGCGGGCCTCGTTGCGGATGTGCCTATTTAATTCGGCGTTATCTGCCGCGACAACCACGACATCTATTCCGTCCAAATCGGTATCGCGAAAAACGCGCTCGTGCAAAGAAACCAATGGATAGTCGTTGATGAATGCCCGAACCATAGGGCTGATTTCCCTGCCGACAATTTTAATGGATGCCGCAGGACTGTTTCCAAGGAGCGCGGTAAGCTTTTCAAGTGCCACATTCCCGCCACCCACGAGTAATGTGCGCAGTTGGTTTAACTGTAGGAATACCGGAAATAGCTGGTTGCTTACCTGTTCGCTCATACGGCTATCGCATCCTCCCGATGCTGCTTCGATCTGTACTGTGCATGTTTGGCAACTACCTCGCCAATGATAATTACCGCAGGAGCACCGATTTGTTGCGATCGGGCTTGTTCTACGATGCTATCCATCGTACCCAATGCAATTTTTTCTTCTGGTAACGACCCATTCTGGATAACCGCCACCGGCAGGTTCCCCCGCCCAGCGCCCTGGTAAATATGGGCAATTTCCGCCAGTTTATTCAATCCCATAAGTACAACTACCGTAGCGTCTGTATGGACTGCTACCTGAATGTCTTTTGAAACCGAACCGGCTGTGGTGGCACCTGTAATTACCCAAAAACTTTCACTAATACCGCGGTAGGTTAATGGAACGCCTTGAAGTCCCGCTAGCGCAATTGCACTGGAAATGCCGGGCACTACCGTTGTTGGAATTCGATTTTCGGCTGCATAGGCAAGCTCCTCCCCTCCTCTTCCGAATACAAACGGGTCGCCGCCTTTCAAGCGGACAACATGCCCTTTTGTTTGGGCATGTTCAACCATCATCTGGTTAATCTCCAGCTGCGTAAACGCATGATGATGTGCCCGTTTGCCCACAAAAACACGCAGTGCATGCTTGGGAGCATACTCAAGTAATTCTTCATTGACGAGTGCATCGTAAAGAACCACATCGGCCGTAGCCAATGCTTTCAAGCCCTTTAAACTGATGAGATCGGTATCACCGGGGCCGGCACCAACCAGTGTTATTTTTGAATAGCTGTTCATTCGTCGTTTAGTTATGTCGTAAATACGTTCAGGAAATTTCCTGTTAACCGTTTATTGCCGCTGTCACCGACCGCTTGGCGATATTTGCGTCGTGGAAGTCGATGGCCGTAGCGAGGTATTTTCGGGCGAACGATGCTGACGGTTCATGCTTGTTGATCTCGAGGACCTGGTTGGCAAAACCGCCGGGGACGTCAAATTCGCCGGATTCGACAAAGTTTTTCTCAAAATCATTGATAATCGCTATCTGCGTGCTGCTATGGATTCCCTTTTCAAGCAGCAATGCCTTGGCGGCACTGATATACATGCTGTAGGTATGGTAGATAGCATCGGCAAATGCCCCTGTGCTGTAACTCTCGTTGGCCCAATCTAGTTTTTCTTCTGCCTCGAAGAGCAGCACGGAAACCAGGTCTATCACCACACCGGCACATTCGCCCACACCGATGGCCTGCTGATAGGTCTCCTGGTGACCCCAATCAACAAATTCGTCGTCTACCAAGGTGGTGAGATCGGCCAGCGGCTTCAGCATCCGGTAAAAATAGTCTTTGGTTTGACGATCGAAATAATCATGGAAATATTCCGCAGGAAGTGCATTAGCCGCATAATCATCAAGCAATAACCTTAGGGCCTGTACCACTCTTTTGGAGGGTACTTTGATGACGCGTTCGGCCACGCGGCCAAGTCCATCGCCCAACACACCACCGCCGAGCATAATCTGCGCTGCGGGCACCACTTTTCCACTGGCCTTTAAAGAGCTGCCGTGCAACCCGATATGCGCAATTCCGTGCTGCCCGCATGAATTCATGCAACCGCTTATTTTGATCTTCAAATCCCGATCGTAAACGAGATCTTCATACTCTTCATAAATCAGCGACTCCAGTACCCGGGCCATTTCGGTACTATTGGAAATACCGAGGTTACAGGTATCCGTGCCCGGACAGGTGGTCACATCGGCCACGCTATCGAACCCCGGTTTTGCAAAACCGATTTTAAGTAAAATGTTATAGATATGGGGAAGCGACTCTTCCCGAGCAAACTTCAGTAAAAGTCCCTGATTCTGGGTTACCCGCACCTCGTCGGCCACGTGCCCCTCGATGCCCGCAAGCAGCACCCTCGCCTTCTCGGTCGGCATGTCGCCAGTTGGGACTTTAATATTTATCGCATAGAAGCCCGCCTGTTTTTGTTCCCAGACGTTGGTTTTCCGCCATATTTCATACGCCACGCTGTCAACTACCGGTGCCACTTCAGCCGGAACTTCACCTGGAGGCTCGGGTTGGGGTACCGCGTCACGGTCTATTGTGTAAGTTTTCACTTTACTCGCTGTCTGTTCCTCCCCAATCAACCGCTTTACTTCTTCCAATCCAAGTTTTTGGATCAGGTATTTAAACCGCGCTTTATTTCTGTTGTTCCGCTCACCGTACCGGTCGAATGTACGCAGTACGCTTTCGGAATACGGTATTAGCTGGTCTTCCGGAAGGAATTCATGCACCACATGGCCAGCCATTGGCTGGGCGCCCAATCCGCCGCCCAGCACGACCCGGAAGCCGCGTTCCTCGCGATTGTCTACCATACGTACCCTGGGAATGAAACCGAGGTCCTGCCCAAAGGCAAATGCCGTGTCCCTGGAACTGGACGAGAAGCCGAATTTGAACTTCCGGCCAAGCTCCTGACAGATAGGGTTACGTAGGAAATAGGAGAACGTAGCGTGGGCATAAGGCGATACATCGAAAGGTTCGTTGGGATCGATTCCCGCCTCGGGAGACGCCGTGACGTTCCGCACGGTATTGCCGCAAGCCTCGCGTATCGTCACATCATCTTTGGCCAATTTCGCCCAGAGCTCGGGTGTGCGGTCCAAGCTCACGAAATGTATCTGGATGTCCTGGCGGGTTGTAAAGTGCAGGTTACGGATGGCATATTCATCAGAGATATCCGATATGCGGAGCAATTGCTTGAACGTGGCCTTGCCAAACGGCAACTTGATACGCACCATCTGCACGCCGGGTTGCCGCTGGCCATAGATGCCCCGGGCAAGCCGCAAGCTTTTGAATTTCTCTTCAGGCAATGAGCCGTCACGGAACGCCCTGATTTTGCGCTCAAGTTCAATAATCTCCTTTTCTACGACCGGATTTTCCAGTTCGGTCCTAAAACTCTGCATGGGTGTTGTTTAGCTAATTAAATTGAATAAATCCGCTTACCTATCTATATTTCACCTTCACTGTTGCAAATATACCTAATGTATATAGAAATAGTAGTGTTAAAATGAAAATTAAAAAGCGTATTTGTATAAAAGGCTGATAAACAATAACATGTGTCGGTTGCTAATTTCCCAATTCTGACATGAATTTGATTCGCATCAACTGGATTTCTTCGTAGGTGTAATCTTCGGAACCCAGATCAGTTAATGCCTGATCAACGGAATCAATCTCCGCAGCACGGAAATAATCGAAAACTTCATCCTGCCTATCCTCGTCGATTAACTCATCCACAAAATATCCCAGGTTCAATTTTGTGCCGGAGTTGACGATAGACTCGACCTCTTTTAATAAATCTTCGTACGTAATCCCTTTGGCATGGGCGATATCTTCAAGTCCGATTTTACGGTCGATATTTTGGATAATGGAAACTTTGAGCGCCGATTTATTAGCCGTACCTTTAATTACCAGATCTTGCGGTCGGTCTATTTCGTTCTCTTCTACGTATTGCTTAATGAGTTCAATAAATTTACTGCCAAACTTGAGCGCCTTTCCAGCGCCAACGCCATGAATCTGCTTGAGTTCGTCGATGGTGACCGGGTAGTGTGTGCACATCTCTTCAAGCGAGGGGTCCTGGAAAATAACAAATGGAGGTAACCCTTTTTGCTTAGCGATTTTTTTGCGCAGTTCTTTGAGCATCTTGAGCAGCTGCGTATCCACTGCCCCACCGCCTTGTTGGGCCGGTTCATCGCCACCGTCTTCGGTTGCGGCTTCCATGGGCTTATTCAGTATGAATTTCAAGCCATATGGATTGTTTATATACCGTTTTCCTGTATCGGTAAGCATAAGTAATCCATAGTGGTCGATATCTTTTGCCAGAAAGTTATTGAGAACGGCTTGCCGGATAAGCGATTTCCAATAAAGAACACCACGTTCTTTTCCGCTTCCAAACACCGGATGCGTGTCGTGTTTATAGGATGATATCGGTTGGTTATTCTGTCCGATAAAAACGTTGATGATATGGTGGTCGTCAAACTTCTCCCCTTGCTCCTGAATAAATTTCAACACGTCCAATAGGGATTCTTCAGCATCGAACGTCGTTTGATCCGCACTGCAATTATCGCACATCTTATTGCACCCCGTTTCGTCGAAGTTTTCGCCGAAGTAATGGAGGATCTGTTTGCGGCGGCATACCGACGACTCGGAATAATCAATAACTTCCTTCAGTATCTGCGTACCAATCTCCCGTTCGGATACTGGCTTATCCTTCATGAATTTGGTCAGCTTCTCGATATCCTTTTCCGAGTAAAATGCCAGGCAGTGCCCCTCACCCCCATCACGCCCGGCACGCCCGGTTTCCTGATAGTAACCCTCCATGCTCTTCGGGATATCGTGGTGGATAACGTACCGCACGTCTGGCTTGTCTATTCCCATGCCAAATGCTATGGTGGCCACGATGACATCCACATCTTCCATGAGGAATTTATCTTGTGTGTCCGCACGTGTTTTGGCATCAAGGCCCGCATGGTAAGGCAATGCTTTTATGCCGTTTATGTTCAGTACTTCTGCAATTTCCTCTACTTTTTTCCGGCTTAGGCAGTAAATGATACCAGACTTTCCCGGATTATTTTTGATGAAACGAACGATTTCCTTGACCACGTTCCTTTTTGGCCGTACCTCATAAAAGAGATTTGCTCTGTTAAAAGATGACTTGAACAAGGTAGCGTCATTCATCTGCAGGTTCTTACGGATATCCGATTGCACTTTAGGTGTAGCGGTGGCCGTTAGTGCAATGACAGGAATGCCTTCCCCGATGGAATTGATGACCGAACGGATTTTACGGTATTCGGGCCGGAAATCATGTCCCCACTCGGAAATACAGTGTGCCTCGTCAACAGCCACGAATGATATCGTGATCAGCTTAAGGAATTCCACGTTCTCGCTCTTCGCCAACGATTCGGGTGCTACGTAGAGCAACTTCGTTTTGCCCGCCATCACGTCCTGCCGAACACGTGTTATGTCACTTTTATTTAACGAAGAATTCAGAAAGTGAGCAATGCTGTCGTCGCCGCCAAATGAACGCAATTGGTCCACCTGATTTTTCATCAGGGCAATAAGGGGGGATATGACGATGGCTGTTCCCTCGCTCATCAAAGCGGGCAACTGGTAGCATATCGACTTGCCTCCGCCGGTCGGCATAATCACAAACGTATCTTGCTTTTGTAGGATGTTGGTGATTATTGCTTCCTGGTCGCCCTTAAATGTATCAAACCCAAAAAAATCTTGTAGATTGTCAAATAATCTTTTCTCTATTTCCATTGCGCTTTTCGCAAAAATTCAGATAGACTGATAACCAAAGAATGCCCAAAATAACATATTTTTGCGCATATCAGTATCTAAAATTAGAAAATATATTTGTGATTAGCAATCTCAAATCAAAAAATGTTACATTAACCATTCGTCGCTGGTTAAGCGCCATGTAGTTACAGCGGAGGAACACATAAAACATGACAGAACCTACATGAATAATGATTATGACCGCATTGATAAATTGACTATCTTATGCCGAAAATAAAATTTAATCGGATGGCCGGGAGCCAACGGAACTGGCAGAAAAGAAAGAGGAACAACAACACATGAAGAATTATTACGCCGTCATCATGGCAGGTGGCATCGGCAGCCGGTTTTGGCCGGTGAGCCGTACCAGATTACCCAAACAATTCATCGATATGCTGGGTACCGGAAAGACGCTCATTCAAACCACGTATGATCGTTTCCGGAAAATTATCCCGAAGGAGAATATTTTTATAGCCACGAATGAATCGTATGCACACCTGGTGCAGGAACAAATACCTGAGCTGTCGTCTCAACAGCTGATACTCGAACCGATTATGCGCAATACAGCACCGTGTATTGCCTATGCCAGCCATAAGATACAGCAGTTAAATCCCGATGCTGTTATGGTTATCGCACCGGCTGATCATCTGATTCTGGAGCCTGATGTTTTCCTGGCGGATGTGATGAAAGGACTCAAGTGCGCGGCGGACAACGATTGGCTTATCACCTTAGGTATTAAACCTGCGCGCCCTGATACCGGATACGGGTATATCCAGTATGGCAAAAGTGCCGCAGAACAGGGGTTCAAGAAAGTGAAGACGTTTACGGAAAAACCGAATCTTGAACTGGCCACGACGTTTCTGCAAAGTGGTGATTTCCTCTGGAATGCCGGGATTTTCATTTGGTCGGCCAAAGCAATTATCGAAGCATTCCAGAAGTACCAGACGGAAATGAATGAGGTATTCAGGGAGGGTGCGGAGGTCTACAACTCAGACAGGGAAGCTAAATTTATATCGGGAGCTTTTGTGCGTTGCGTTAATATCTCGATCGATTTTGCCGTTATGGAAAAAGCCGATAACGTATTCGTATTGCCCGCAGATTTCGGCTGGTCCGACCTGGGTACCTGGTCTTCGATATATGAGCTGTCTGAAAAAGACTATCTTGGCAACGTTTCGTCCTCGTCAGAAAACGTCATTGCATATGATTCATCGAATTGCATGATCCATGTGCCGAATGACAAATTGGTTATCCTGAAAGGTCTTCACAATTTTATTGTGGTACAGGCCGACGATACCTTAATGATTTGCCCGAAAGACGAAGAGCAGGGCGTTAAAGAAATTGTAGCTGACGTGAAGGGAAAATTCGGCAATAAGTATAGTTGATTATAAGTCGGCAGCAATCAGCGGCATCGGTGTTAGCTGATTGCTATGCCGGAGGGATCGATATGAACTCAGGATTTGTAAAAACGGAAACAACACCCGCCGGATTGGCGGTGATTACCTTTGGTCATCCCGCGCACAATTCACTGCCTTCCTTGTTGCTGGATCAGCTTAATGAGCATATTCGGTCGGCCGCCGCGTCGCCCGATATAACGTTGATCCTGTTACAAAGTGCTGGCGACCGTACGTTTTGTGCGGGCGCAAGTTTTGATGAATTACTGGCACTAACGGACGAAGAAACAGGTGAGGCTTTCTTTTCGGGATTTGCCCGGGTTATCAACACCATCCGCCAGTCGCCCATACTGATTATCGGCAGGGTGCAGGGCAAAGCCGTGGGCGGGGGCGTAGGCCTTATGGCGGCCTGCGATTATTGCTTTGCTTCGGAAAATGCCGCCGTCAAACTCAGCGAAATCAGTATCAATATCGGTCCGTTTGTTATTGCACCGGCGTTGCAGCGCAAGATAGGTCTTTCCGCATTTACCACCCTGGCATTAAATCCGACTACTTTTTTCGATGCGCATTGGGCACAACAACATGGCCTGGTCCATACCGTACGGCCTACGACCACCGAGATGGATGTGGCTATCGGGCAATTTTGTGAGCCGTTGCTCAGCAAAAGCCCCGAGGCGCTGACCGCACTAAAGCGAACGCTTTGGCAGGGAACCGAGCATTGGGAGGTGTTGCTGTATGATCTGGCGGCTATCAGTGGCCGGCTGGCCCTGCGTGAAGAATCGAAACAGTCACTCCGGAAATTCAAACAACGATAGCTATAAAAGACATCCCTGCGCTATGAAGATAGCCAACGTATTACATGCATTGATTCTATTCGCTTCGCTATACGTATTACCGGCGGCCGCACAGCAGAGCCCAGCCAATAAACGTGCGCAACAGGCGTTCGAAAAAGCGGGATCTCAACTTAGAAACCAGCAATATGAATCTGCCATCGCCTCCCTCGAAGAAGCCATTTCTCTGGACGCCGGATTCGTTGCTGCCTATCAGCAACTCGGCGATATCTACCGTAAACAGCAGAATTTTGAATTGGCGGTAAGCAACTATAAGGAGGTCATCAAGCTGGATTCGGCACTGACGCCGCTTACCTGGTTCGGCCTTGGCGAAAGCCTGCTTCACACCGGTAACTATTCAAACGCATTGATTGCCCTGAAACGCTATTGGAATACGCCGGGGCTGACCGCCGATGGCAAGCGGCTTACCGAAAAATACATCGCGGACTGTGAATTCAGTATACGGGCGGTGAGCAATCCCATTCCATTCTCACCGCAGAACCCCGGACCGGCAATTAACAGCATATATGATGAGTATTTTCCGAGGCTCACTGCCGATCAACAGACCATTATTTTTACACGAAAAAAAGACAACCGCGAAAACTTCTTTGAAAGCAGCCGCGACAGTAGTGGCGACTGGCAGGAAGCGACGTTATTAAAAGGGCAAATCAATTCGGATCTTTATAACGAAGGTGCCCATTGCATATCGCCGGATGGAAAATACTTGTTTTTTACCGGCTGCAACCGCCCCGACGGGCTTGGTAGTTGTGACATTTACGTGGCCCGACGAGAAGACGACCGATGGGGTACTCCTCATAACCTGGGCGCTCCTATCAATACCCGGGGCTGGGAGGCACAGCCGGCATTGGCGGCAGACGGGCGGACACTTTATTTCGTGAGCAACCGACCTGGCGGGGAAGGCGGTTATGATATCTGGAAGACTTCATTGAAAACCGATGGACAATGGGAAGAGCCACGGAACCTCGGACCGGCCATCAACACGCCTTATGACGAAAGTTCACCCTACATCCATGCGGATAACCGTACGCTTTACTTTGCTTCGAACGGGTGGCCCGGACTGGGCAATAAGGACATTTTCAAAAGCAGGATGGATAGCGGCGGTCACTGGGAACAGCCTGTCAATCTTGGCTTTCCGGTTAATGACCACCACGAACAAAGCGCATTGACGGTAAGCATGAACGGAACCCAGGCTTTTTTTTCAACCCGGCGTCCGGAAGACGCCGTCGGCGGACTTGATATTTACGCATTTCAGCTGGGTGAACAATTGCGGCCCGATCCGGTAGCATACCTCAAAGGCATTATTATGGATGCGGAAAGCGATGAGCCTGTTCAGGCTGTTGTTACGGTGACCGATGTGGGTTCGAACCGTACGGTGTATAAAGAACAAGCCGACTATGAGGATGGAACTTTTCTGGCTCCCCTACCCTTTGGCAAAACCTATGCGTTGCACATCAACCAACCGGGCTACCTCTTTTTTTCGGAAAGCTACCCGCTTGACGATAGTGCAAGAATTAATGATGCCTATGAAATACGCATTCTGCTGTCGCGGATAAGCGTTGGTAAATCCGAAACACTTAACAATGTGTTTTTCGATACCGATCGGTATACCCTGCTGCCCGAATCCAAAAGTGATCTGGACCAACTCGTTAACTTCCTTAACCTGAATGAACACGTGCGGGTGGAAATCGGGGGGCACACGGACAATACAGGCAAAGAAGCCTACAACCAACAATTGTCGGAAAAACGTGCCGAAGCCGTATATAATTATTTGATCGATGCCGGAATTTCAGTATCCCGGCTGACGTTCAGGGGCTATGGTCAGGCTCAGCCCATAGCCACCAACGATACGCCGGAAGGTCGCGGGCTCAATCGACGTACAGACTTTAAAATCGTGGATTAAACATGAACCATTTAATGAATATGTAATGAAAAGAAAAATTTATCTCGCTGTCGTATTATCCATCGCATTAGCTCCTTGGTGTTTCGCTCAGGTCGTTGCGCCGGGTGCGGAAATGAAACTCGTTGCCGATGGTTTCAGCTTTACCGAAGGCCCCGCCGCCGACCAATACGGGAACGTGTTTTTTACCGATCAGCCCAACAACCGGATCTGGCGATACGGCACGAATGGGAACCTTGCCATCTTTATGGAACCGGCCGGCAGAGCGAATGGCATGTATATCGACCACCAGGGTCACCTGATCGCCTGTGCGGACGACCAATATGAATTGTGGCGCATCGGGATGGACCGGAATGTCGAAAAACTGGCCGTAAACTACCGCGACTCCCTCTTCAATGGGCCAAATGATGTGTGGGTATCTCCAACGGGAGTCATTTACTTTACCGACCCCTATTACCAACGCTCCTATTGGAGTCGGACGACGCCCGACCTCGCCACGGAAGCACTATACATGTACCATGATGGACAAGTGATTCGCTTGGACGATCAATTCAAAAAGCCGAACGGCATTGTAGGCACACCGGATGGGAAATATTTATATGTAGCCGATATCGGGGACAGCAAAACTTATCGGTACACACTAAGAAAGGATGGCACCATCCTTGACAAGCAACTCTTCGTAAACCAAGGGTCCGATGGAATGACAATCGACGAAAAAGGCAATGTATACCTCACGGGAAAGGGTATCGACGTATACGATCCTTCCGGAGAAAAGATCCAACACATCGACGTACCTGTAAACTGGACAGCCAATGTGTGCTTTAGCGGAACGAACCACGATGTTTTATTCATCACCGCGAGCGATAAGGTGTTTACCCTGCAAATGGCGGTCAAGGGTGCGCGATAGGTTTATGCATGCTGACCGGCATGCTTACCTTCCGCGAATTCTTCGACCACCTTTTCGTTGAAGTCGGGCAGGTCGTCCGGCGTCCGGCTTGTTACCAGCCCTTGGTCTACCACCACGGCGCTGTCTTCCCAACGTGCACCGGCGTTGATCAGATCCTTGCGGATATTCTTTACGGAAGTCATCTTTCTCCCGGCTACCACCTCGGCATCGATAAGCACCTGCGGCCCGTGGCAAATCGCGGCGACGGGTTTTCCTGCATCGAAAAATGCCTTCACGAAATCCAATGCCTTGTCAATCACGCGCAACTGGTCTGGATTGATCACGCCGCCGGGGACGAGTAGCGCATCATAGTCATTGGGGTTTGCCCCATCTAACGGAACATCGACATCGAAATCCAGGCTCCATTCTTTTCCTTTCTTCGCACGCACCACATCGTTTTTCGGCGATACGATATACGTCTTACCACCAGCCATCTGGATGGCATCCCGCGGGCTAGTCAATTCGATTTCCTCGAATCCATCCGCTGTCAAAATAGCTACCTTCCGGTCTCTCAATTCATCGGCCATAAAATCTCCTCCTTTTCTTATAAGGTTTACACGAAGACCGAAAGATTGTTTTATCCTTTTTTCAATTCCCATACATTACCGCCCACAATGGGATAAACGCGGGCACCGGATCGATGTGGCATCAAATGGAGGCCCGTTAATGTGCCAAAAGCGGGCAGCAATAACGTTTGCCCGTGATGGTAAAAGCAAGGTAGCCGGTACATTTGTCGCCCGGCATTCGAAACAAGGCAGCCGGGATGCACATGGCCCGCGATATGGAGCTGGCCGGCTACCGTGCCGTCCGTGGGGTGGTGGCTGCAATAGATATGGGGTGCAATGGAATACGACGGCATGATATCAACCGCCGCATTTTCCAATATATCGTCGGGCAGGATATCGTGATTGCCACGCGTCAGGATAAATCGTATAGAAGGGTTGGCGGCCCTGAATCGCTCAAAAACATGCCATTCGCTATTTAAATCGCTATGGAACAGATCACCCAGGAAAACAACGGTATGAACAGCATGGCTATCCAAGAGCAACTGGATACGTAACACATCGTTGTCAACCGATGCGGACGGCATGAAAATCCCGGCTTTACGGAAATGGGTGCCCTTCCCCAAATGCCAATCGGCCACCACCAACGTGTGGTAATCCGGAACCAACAGCGCCCGTTCGGGCAATAGCGTGAAATTCGTATCCATCAACCGGATTGTTTTCCCCATCCTGCTAAGCCTCCAATTGCGTTTTCAACTTCTCCAGCCGGGATTGCCAATCCTCGTTGCTATACCGCTCGCGGAAAGACTCGGCGAATACCGGAAAAGCAAACGGGGTAAGCTGGTTTGGCCATTGCACCACCATGCGGTGTGTCTCAATCCGTCTGAATGCTTTATGCATGCGCGATGCTTCCAATTGAAAATCATACACTTCATCGTACGCTTGCCGGAGTAACAGGTTGCCGGCGTCATGCTCTTCAAAGACGGAAAAAAACAACCCCGAATTGGCTTGTAGATGCTTCGTCTTCATCGGTTTGCCCGGATACCCCTGGAATACCAAGCCGGCAATGCCGGCGATGTCACGGAACTTGCGCCTCGCCATCTCCCGGATGTTGATGCCACTGCGGATATCGTCGAACAGGCCGTCAGTAGCAAACAAACCATTTTGCAGGGCCTCATCCAAAGGTATCGGCGCGTCGCAAAGCAGCTCAAATCCGTACTCATTGCTTGCGATGCTGAATGTCGCCTTTTGGATACGGCTTAGTCGGTAAGCCACCACGGCGGCCATCCCCTCATGTACCAGCTTTCCTTCAAACGGATAGACAAATAGATGGTGGCCATATCGCGTATGGATGTATTCCACCAAGAGTTCGTCTTCATCCGGCAGCGCCGAAACACGACGTTGCTCGTCAAACAATGGCTGCAGAAACCGTAATTCTTCCGGGAGCCGACGGCCTCCCCGTTGGATTTCCGCAAACGTGTGCCGAAGCGCCGCCCCGAAATTGTCCGATATGGGGAACCGCCCGCCCATCCACGAGGGGACAGCACCCTTTTTTCCGGTGGCTGGCCGGACAATGGCTTGGATGTCCTTCACCCGCACAAGTTCGAGCAACCTCCCGGAAAACCAGAACGTATCGCCGTGTTGGAGCCGCGAAATAAACCATTCTTCAATGGTGCCCAAGTATTTTCCGCTCAAGAATTTCACACGCATCATCGTGTCGGAAACGATGGCGCCGATACTCAGGCGATGGCGCAGGGCCACCCGTTTGCTGGTAACGTGATATACGCCGTTTTCCACCACGACCTTGTGGAATTCCTCATAGGTATCCAGTGTACGGCCACCCTGCGTTACCATCAATAGGCATTCGTCGAATTCCTCACGGTTAATGGATGCAAAACAATGCGTCCGTTTGATTTCGCCATATAGCTCATCCGCGCGGAAACCATCGGACACGGCCAACGTAACCATATATTGGAGTAGCACATCGAACGACCGCACATACGGCAGCCGTTGCTCCAGCAGGCCGTTGGCCACGGCATAGCGTATGGCTGCCCCTTCCATGATTTCCAGCGAATGGGTGGGCAGGAAAAAAATCTTACTCGTTTCACCCGGCCGATGGCCGCTCCTACCCGCACGCTGCACGAACCGGGCCACACCCTTCGGTGAACCGATTTGCACCACACAATCCACCGGGCGGAAGTCGACCCCCAGGTCGAGACTGCTCGTACAAACCACAGCTTTGAGTGTACCCCGGTGCAGCGCGTCTTCCACCCATACGCGCAGTTCTTCGCTCAACGACCCGTGGTGGATAGCTAACGCGCCGGACAGTTGCGGTGCAGCATCGAGCAACCGATGGTACCAGATTTCCGCCTGTGACCGTGTATTGGTGAACAGCAAGGTCGACCGATGGGATTCGATGATGGGCACGACTTTATCAATCATGGAAGTACCGATGTGGCCTGCCCAAGGGAACCGCTCCAAGGTATCGGGAAGCAACGTCTCCATGTAGGTGTCTTTTTTCAGGGCAGCCCGCACCAGCTTACCGCTGTGGCCATGGCCCAGCAGGATATCCATGGCCTCATTCAGGTTGCCAATGGTAGCAGAAATTCCCCATACTTGAAGTTTCGGGGAAATCGTGCGGAGGCGACTAAGAGCCAACTCGACCAATACGCCCCGTTTGCTTCCCACCAACTCATGCCATTCGTCGACGACCACGAACTCCAAACCGCCAAAAAAATCGCAATAGCCCTTTGATGCCAACAGCAGATGGACGCTCTCAGGCGTCGTAATCAACGCTTGGGGCGGGCTTGTACGCTGCCGGTGCCGCTCGGCTGTAGGGGTATCGCCCGTCCGCAACCCGATACGGTAGTCGAGTTCCAAGTCGTCGCTCACCGTCTGCGTAGCTTGCAAAATTTCCGCGGAAAGTGCGCGCAATGGCGTAATCCACAATCCGTGGAGTCCTTTCCTGCGCTTCTCCTTTCGGTAATACCGCTGAAGGATGCCGAACCATACGGCAAAAGTTTTGCCATATCCGGTAGGTGCATTCAGCAATCCCGATTTACCGGCAGCGATAGCCGACCACGTTTCCTGCTGGAAACGGTGGGGTTGCCACCCCTTATTGAAAAACCATGTTTCTGCGAATACGTTCAATGACAATATAACCCGATATGCAAAGGTAAGGTTTTATAATCCAAGTAAAGCCTTACCTTGGGCATGCAGACATGGGTCATTTTCCTTAGTATTTCATAAAATATTCCGATATTGTGAAAACTTAGCGAACTCAACCAATCTGCCCCTGCAACATTCCCGACCCTTCATCGAACCAAACAGGCACCTCGCTAATACCTCGTTCATAATGAGTCCAGCATGAGTCCAAGGTGAGTCCAAGGTGAGTCCAGGTTTTTATCAGAAATACCTGGACTCACCTTGGATTTACTACAGATGTAATACAGGGACATAACGAAGCAGTCACGACGCAGGTATTCATCAGTTACGGATATGTTGTCATGGGAAGGTAAACACATCATCTTCACCTCAATGCTTCGATCAATTGCAACAAATCAGCTTTGGTATTGGCATCCTTGGGCGACTTGTCCCGTCGCCATCGCAGTATGCGTGGAAAGCGTAGCGCCACACCGGATTTATGCCTGCTGCTTTCCCCGATGCCCTCGAAAGCGATTTCGAAGACATGGCGCGGTGTGACGCTTCGCACCGGGCCGAAACGTTCCAGCGTATGGCGTTTGATCCAGTTGTCCAACTCGGCAATTTCTTTGTCGGTAAGACCTGAATAGGCTTTAGCAAATGGCACTAGTACGCCTTCCTCGTCCCACACAGCAAAGGTATAATCGGTATATAAATTCGCACGCCGCCCGTGACCACTTTGCGCATAGATCAACACCCCGTCGGCAGTGAGTGGATCCGTTTTCCATTTCCACCAGTTCCCACGCCGCCTACCGCTGCCATAAGTGCTATCCTTACGTTTGAGCATCACGCCCTCGCAATGGGATTCGCGCGCCCGTTGGCGGAAATCCGCTACTTCGCGCCAACCGTCGAAAGTCATAATTTCCGACAGTAGCAATGCCGGATAAGGTGTAGGCGAAGACAACAGGCGCTGCAGGAGGTTGCGGCGATCACGCATCGGCTTGGCCCGGATGTCTTCCCCGTTCCATTCCAACAGATCATAACATACCATCACCAGTGGCGCCTCGCTAAGCGATTTAGGCGAAAGGTTCTTGCGTCCGATACGTGTTTGCATCACCTGAAAAGGCAATGGCCGCCCGTCCTGCCACGGAATGATTTCGCCGTCGATAACCGTGCCGTTGGGCAAGGACTCCGTCAGTGGCGCAAACTCCGGGAATTTATCGGTCAACAAATCTTCTCCCCTGCTCCAAACAAACAGTCGACCATTACGAACAATAAGCTGTCCACGTATGCCATCCAATTTTTTCTCAATGTACCAATCCGCGATATCGCCCAGTGACTCGGGCGGTGCATCCAATTGGTAGGCCAAGTAAAAGGGATAAGGCTGGAAATCACGCTCGCCCAAGGTGTTTTCAGAAAACAGCGAGGCCATGGTTTCTGTGGCAGGCGACCACTTGCCCATTAATCGGTGTGCTACCGCAGCTTCATCCATTCCCAAATGGATGGCGAGTGCTTTGATGACCAATTGTCGGGAGACACCCATCCTGAAATTTCCCGTAATCAGTTTGATGAAAACAAACCGCTCATCTGGATCCAGGCGTCGCCAATAACTGGTTATGGTTTCTTTTTTCTCCGCATCGGTTCGCGTCAATAGGTTTGCGAGTTCGTTGACCACGTGGGGAAGGGTGAACGCTTGCCCCGGTTCCGCTTGCGGCGGGAGCGCGAGTGCAATCGCCTCAGCGAGGTCGCCAACAATGTGGTACGATGTTTCGAAAAGCCAATCCGGTATACCGGCTGCAGAAGCTGCCCATGCCTTGAGGGCTGCGGTTTTTACGGGACGCCGCGGCCGATTGCCGATCAATAACGCGATGGCATAAAGTGCGCTCCTATCGTCGCTATTTGCCAGGTAATTTACGATGGCGCTCACCTTGGCGTTCGTCTTCGTTGTTTGGTCAATGGATACAAATAATTCCGTGAACCGCCTCATAGGTCGTCCTCCATCAACTCCGACGCTCCTCCCTGCAAGTGCATTTCATGTGCCTGCAGGCCCTTTTCCTCGCGTAGCCAGCGTGCAAACGGTCCTTCATAGCCGTGGGTTACGTATACGTTCTCGGCGCCCGTGGCGGCCACCGCCCTGTTCAACTGGTTCCAGTCGGCATGGTCCGAAAGCACGAAGCCACGGTCCACACCCCGGCGCCGGCGGGCACCGCGGAGTTGCATCCAGCCGCTACACAACGCAATACGGTAGGGCGCCAGCTTTTTCAACCAAGGTGAGCCGAGCGCAGATGGCGGCGCCACAACGACGGCTCCCTTTATCGTCATACGGTCGATATCCGGTGCAAGGTACTCGCCGGCGAATCGGTAACCGATTCCCGCTAGCGTTGCATTTACATTGGCCACTGCGCCGTGCAGGAACACCGGCCCGTTCGCGGGTCCCAAGTGCTGAAGGAGCACTTGCGATTTGCCCAACGCATAGGCCAACAACACCGTATTGAAACCTGCCGCAGCATTCTGTTGCCACCAATGGTTGACGTCCAATAAGACGGATGCCGGTTCGGGAAAACGGTATATGGGCAGCGCGAACGTCGACTCCGTAACGAACGTGTGGCAGCGCACCGGTTCATAAGGTACGCTAATTCCATCGTGAGTAAGCTTGTAATCACCGGAAACCACCCAAACTTCGCCGCCATATTCCAGTCTTACCTGCGCAGAGCCGATGATGTGTCCTGCCGGATGCAGGCTAATACGTACGCCGTTTACGGTAGTCGCTTCCGCATATTCCAGTGACTGGATGGAGGTAGCTGCGCCCAACCGCAGCCGAAGAATGGCTGCTGTATGGGGGTGACAGAGGTAACTGCCCATCCCCCACCGCGCATGGTCGCTGTGCCCATGGGTGATTACAGCCTTGTCCACCGGAAGCCACGGATCAATATAAATATCGGCCTGTGGGCAGTATATACCACGCTTTGTAAATTGCAACATCGTTAGCACATAAACAAAAATAGTGGCGGTTGGTTTATCGATATTATCAGTTACAGCCCTCATCATGAAAGCTAATGAATAATCTGGGATTATTGCTATGTTTGGGTTATGGAAGAAAACGTTTTCTACGAAGGGCAGATTATCTGGGCACAGATTGATGCCAATCGGCACTTGCGCCACTCCGCTTATGCTGATCTCTGCGCCCAGGCGAGAAGCAATATGCTGCGGGATACGGGGCTTTCGCTTGATAAAATCGCTGAAATGAATATCGGGCCGGTACTTTTCCGCGAGGAATTGGTATACCTGCGTGAGATACACCTAAATGACGAAGTGAAGGTAACTGTTGTGATGACCAGATACAATACGACCAATTCGCGGTTTTCGTTCCGGCATGAGATTTACCGATCCGATGGAACCAAATGTGCCGTAGTGACGGTAGACGGCGCCTGGATGGATATCGAAAAACGAAAGCTTACGGTATTACCGGAAGAATGGCAGGCTATCGTCATCCATCTACCTAAAAGTGAAGACTACGAAGAAGTAACTATCTAATTGCTAAAAAAGGCCCATGGTATATTGTCCATGGGCCGGGGGGAACTATAATTTAATGTCCTACTAGGCTTTTTTAGTTTACTTCAATCAACCGTGAAGCTACTTTTGCTTCTTCTTTCTTGCCGATTGCCACTTTCAGCACACCGTCTTTGTAGTTGGCATCAATGCTGTTGTGGTCGATGCTTTCGGGCAACGTGAATGAGCGAGTGAAAGACGTATAGCTGTATTCGCGTTTGCTGTATTTCTTGCTGTCATCGGTGCTTTCAACTTTCTTCTCGGCAGAAATCGTCAAGACGTCTTTATCGACGTTGATTTTGAAATCACCTTTTTCCAAGCCCGGCGCCGCTAACTCAATATGAAATGCATCACTCGTTTCGGCCACGTTTACTGCGGGAACACGCGAAATGAAGCGGTCAGACAAGAATGAATCGTTGAAAATTGGGTTGAAAAAATCATTTACCCAGTTGTCTACTTCCCTGTTTTTGTTTCCTGAAAATTTTACCAATGTCATTTTTCTATCCTCCTATAATTTTTGTTTTTGACTTCGGTTATCAACCTTCCAAAAGGTATACCAATGGGAGAATAAATTGTTTTAACGACATTGTGTCATGTTAAATCAAAATAAACATGACATATTGTCTTAATACCTTTGCAATGAAAGTCATAATTTCCGAACAATATGGAAACCAACACCATTTCCATGGGCTTCTTTGTTAGCCTTATAATGGATAAGGGAGCCAGTATGCTATATTGCAGGCGATGCCGCTCGTTCCCAGCGGAATGTTACCCGGGCCTTAGCCCGGTCGCCACCGAAAGGCGGATTATGTTTGGTAATGCTTACCTGAACGCTTGAAACAAAAGGAAATTCCGCACTGACGCGGCTTAACATCGCTTCCGCCACTGTTTCCAGTAGCTTGCGAGGCTGTTGCATTTCGGTTTTTGCAATGTCGTACAGCTGCTCATAGTTCACGGTATGTTGCAGGTCATCGGCCGGAGTACCGCCGTCCTTATCAAACGTCACGCAGATATCCACCGTAAATTCATTACCCAGCACCTGCTCTTCCGGATAGTAGCCGTGATAAGCAAAAAAACGTGCATCGATGAGTGCTATTTGTTGGTGGATCGTTCCCATAAAGCAAACCTACACGAAATTAATCATCTTTGCAATCCATCTGTCTTTCAACTGTGGCATTCTCGGTTCGGTAAAAAATGCAAAAAAGATAACGTACTTACCGTTTAACCACCGATATATCGTTCATTAAATCAACTTTTATCCCTATACTTGTACATCAAATTAATGCAGATGAGCCAATATATTTCCCCTGATTATTACTTGCTTGACGAACTCATCAGTGAAGAACATTTACTTATCCGCAATAGTGTAAGGCAATGGGTTAATAACGCGCTTATGCCTCTTATCGAGGAACATGCCCAACAGGCGGAATTCCCCAAACAGTTGCTTTCAGGCATGGCTGAATTGGGGCTGTTTGGCCCGACGATACCAGAATCATACGGCGGTGCGGGCCTGGATTACCTGGCCTACGGCATTATGATGCAGGAATTGGAGCGCGGCGACTCGGGCATTCGCTCTACAGCGTCCGTGCAGGGGTCGCTCGTTATGTACCCCATCCATGCCTATGGCAGTGAAGCACAAAAACAACGCTACCTGCCCAAACTCGCTGGAGGCGAACTGATGGGGTGCTTCGGTCTTACGGAGCCGAATCAAGGGTCTGACCCCGGCAGCATGCTCACGCGCTTTGAAGACGACGGTGACGCCGTGTTATTGAATGGTTCGAAGATGTGGATATCCAATGCCCCGTTTGCGGACATTGCGGTGGTGTGGGCTAAAAATCCGGAAGGTAAGGTACAGGGATTGATAGTAGAGCGTGGCATGGAAGGTTTCACAACGCCCGAAACACACAACAAATGGAGCTTACGGGCATCAGCCACCGGTGAACTCGTATTCGATAATGTGCGCGTGCCAAAATCCAACATCCTTCCGGGTGTAACTGGCATGCGGGGACCGTTGAGCTGCCTCAACCAGGCAAGGTATGGTATCGCGTGGGGCGCGCTGGGTGCCGCCATGGATTGCTACGATACGGCTTTGCGTTACGCCAAAGAACGCCAGCAGTTTGGTAAGCCCATTGCAGGCTTTCAGTTGCAGCAGAAGAAACTAGCCGAAATGGTCACCGAGATTACCAAGGGGCAATTGCTGGTGTGGCGGCTTGCACAGCTTAAAAATGAGGACCGCGCCACACCAGCCCAAATCTCGATGGCCAAACGCAATAACGTAGCAGTTGCGTTGCATATTGCCCGGGAAGCCCGCCAGGTGATGGGTGCCATGGGCATTACCGGCGAGTACCCCATTATGCGGCACATGATGAATCTCGAATCAGTAGTTACCTACGAGGGCACACATGATATTCACCTGTTGATAACAGGGCTGGATATTACCGGGATAAGTGCATTTAGTTAGTCATTAGTTCTTTTACAACATTATAAAGTTTAACGTTAATATGGATACAAAATCAGTTATTATCGCCGGTGCGGCCGCGTTGCTCACCCTTCCGGCACTGGCACAACAAACAACAAGTATGAAACCGGAAGAAACCGAAGTTTGGGAGCCGGAGCCACGCGTGGTCACCACCGCTCCCGATAAGGCACCGTCGGATGCCATCGTATTGTTTGACGGTACGTCGCTTGATCAATGGGTGAGCGAAAAAGATGGTTCTTCTCCGGCTGAATGGGAGGTATCGGATGGTGCATTCACCGTGGTTCGCGGCAAAGGCGGCATCCAGACCAAACAGCAGTTTACCGACTATCAGCTTCATGTGGAATGGCGATCACCAACAGAAATCGTGGGAGAAAGCCAGGGTCGGGGAAATAGCGGAATCTTTATGCAGGGACTGTATGAAGTACAAGTGTTGGATAGCTATAACAACCGCACGTATTCCAATGGGCAGGCAGCCAGCCTCTACAAACAACGTATCCCCTTGGTGAACGCCACCAAGGCTCCGGGCGAATGGCAGACCTATGACATTATCTGGACTGCACCACGGTTTAATGCAGACGGTATACTGATCAGTAAGGCGCGGGTCACCGTACTGCACAATGGCGTGTTGGTGCAGAACAATGTGGAACTGGATGGACCGACCGAATACATTGGCCTCCCCAAATACAAAGCACATGGCGCGGGACCTATTGCGTTGCAGGATCACGGCAACCCGGTGAGTTTTCGCAACATCTGGATAAGGCCGCTTTGATAATTGAAATTGCTGCAAACGATAAGGCCGGATGTCTTCATGATATCCGGCCTTTTTCAGTTAGTTAAAAGCAGACTGAGCGTTGCACTCATACCCCTATTGGCGTCGCCACTTTCCCCTTCTCATAGCTTTCGTTATGCACACTGGCCACTGCCCGTCCCGAAGGATCGTTCAGGTTCTGGAAAGATGCATCCCAAGCCAATGCTTCGGGGGTGCTACAGGCCACAGATTTGACCGAAGGCACCGTGAGTGCCGAGGCCGTTGAAGGGAAATGCTCCGTGAAAATAGACCTGTACAGGTATTCTTCTTTATTTTGTGGCGGATTAATGGGAAACCGTTCCGCGGCCGCTGCCAATTCATCATCACTGATACGCTGCGCCGCCTGTTCTTTCAAGGTATCGATCCAGTTGTAACCTACCCCGTCTGAAAATTGCTCTTTCTGCCGCCAGGCGATACTTTCGGGCAAGTAGTCTTCAAATGCCTTACGTACTACCCATTTCTCCATCCGCCCCTCGCGGATCATCTTGTCTTCGGGGTTTATGCGCATGGCAATATCCATAAACTCCTTGTCGAGGAACGGCACACGTCCCTCCACACCCCATGCCGCAAGCGACTTGTTCGCGCGCAAGCAATCGTACAGGTGCAATTTACCTAGTTTGCGAACCGTTTCTTCGTGAAACTCCTTAGCATTAGGCGCTTTATGGAAATATAAATATCCGCCGAACAATTCATCAGAACCTTCACCCGACAACACCATCTTAATGCCCATCGATTTGATGACCCGTGCAAGGAGATACATAGGCGTCGATGCCCGTATGGTCGTTACGTCGTAAGTCTCCAGGTGATAAATCACATCGCGTACTGCATCCAGCCCTTCCTGTATCGTAAAGTTGATTTCGTGGTGAATGGTACCGATATGATCGGCTGCTTTCTTTGCTGCAACCAGATCTGGCGACCCCTTCAGTCCAACCGCAAACGAATGGAGCCGCGGATACCAGGCTTTTTCCTGGTCGTTAGACTCCACACGGCGTGACGCGAATTTCTTGGTAACGGCAGCGATAACTGACGAGTCCAACCCGCCCGAAAGCAATACGCCGTACGGCACGTCAGACATCAGCTGGCGATGTACGGCGTCCTCCAATCCTTTGCGTAATGCATCGATATTGGTAACATTATCTTTCACCGCATCGTATTGTTCCCAATCACGCGTATACCATTTTTGCGGGGCGCTGCCTTCTTTGCTATACAGGTAATGTCCCGGAGGGAAGGTTTCGATGCGGGTGCAATAACCTTCGAGCGCCTTCAACTCAGAAGCGACATAAAACGTTCCTATTTTATCCCATCCCATATATAAAGGTATGATCCCCATGTGGTCGCGGGCAATCAAATAGCTATCTTGTTCAACGTCATAAAGCGCAAACGCGAAAATACCGTTAAGGTCTTCAATGAAGCGTGGCCCTTTCTGCTCATAAAGCGCCAGGATAACTTCGCTATCTACCTGTGTGGAGAAACCATAATTGGATAGATCATTCCTTAACTGTTGATGATTGTAAATTTCTCCATTCACTGCGAGCACGATATTACGATTCGAGCTATACAGCGGCTGTTGGCCAGATTTAGGATCAACAATTGCCAGGCGCTCATGCGCCAGGATAGCCCGGTCTGAGCTGTATATCCCCGACCAGTCCGGCCCCCGATGACGAATCTTTTTCGACATCTTCAATACCTGGGGGCGCAACTCTTCCGACTTGGTTTGCAAGTCAAAAGCTCCAATGATTCCACACATAAATGTAATACGATTAAATACTCATTATAGCTAATGTTGCAAAGTAACGGATAAAACATTGAGATTTGCAATAAAAACTATTTTTTTTAATGATTTTTTCAAAAAAATGAGTTTATTTAAATAATTATACTAATGAAACCAGCGGTGCACTGTCACAATTTGAATATAAACATCTCCCCGCAAGGAATATCGCTGAACCTAACGGATACCAGATTAATAAGGGTTATTGGTCGACCGCGGGATAAACACTACTTTTGCAATGCCCAAAGGTAACCTTTTTGCCTTGTTTTATTTGGCAAACTTTATTAAGTTTGGGTGCAATCTACTGGAGAATACCATCAATTCAACAAAGAAACGTGAAGAAACGAATCGCTATTTTTGCTTCAGGCTCGGGATCTAATGCCCAGAAGATTATGGAACATTTCAAATACGACGACCGGGCAGAAGTCGCATTGATATTGAGTAATAACCCGGATGCGTATGTACTCCAGCGGGCTGACAATTTTGAAGTTCCTACCCACGTATTTGACAGGCACATATTATATCAAACGGATGAGATAGTTGAATTGCTAACCAAACTTCAAATTGATTTGGTGGTATTGGCAGGCTTTCTTTGGTTGGTTCCGCAGAATTTATTGAAAAAGTATCCCAATAAAATCATCAATATCCATCCGGCTTTACTCCCAGCCTATGGCGGTAAGGGGATGTATGGCGATCGGGTTCACCAAGCTGTACTTGACGCAGGTGAAACGGAATCCGGTATCACGATTCATTTCGTGAATGAACAGTTCGACGAAGGCGAGCTGATTTACCAGGCCCGGTTCCGAATCGAGCCCGGCGACAGTTTGGAAATCATTAAGTTTAAGGGGCAACAACTGGAACACCTTCATTATCCGAAAGTCATTGAAAACCTCCTGAAGAAAATGTGACCCACGGTATTTTTGCTATCTTTGCGGCTCATAAACAAAAGCGCTAAATAGCAAATGAGCCATCCCGTAAAAATCAAAAATGCACTGGTCTCCGTATATTATAAGGATGGCCTTGCCCCATTAATTAATCTACTGAACAAGCAGGGCGTCAACTTCTATTCTACCGGTGGCACCGAAACATTCATCCGCGAGCTCGGTCACGACGTTATTCCCGTCGAAAATCTTACCGGATACCCGTCTATTCTTGGCGGGCGCGTGAAAACCCTTCACCCCAAAGTCTTCGGTGGTATTCTATCACGCCGGCCGCTGGAGGCCGACAGCCAGCAATTGCAGGAATACGAAATCCCCGAAATCGATTTGGTCATCGTAGACCTCTACCCTTTTGAAGAGACCGTGGCCTCGGGTGCATCCGAACAGGAAATCATTGAAAAAATAGATATTGGCGGAATCTCACTTATACGTGCAGCGGCCAAGAATTTCAACGACGTGGCCATTATCGCCTCTAAAGATGATTATCAATACCTTGAAGGTATCCTCGCCGAGAACGAGGGCTATACCTTCGTTGAGCATCGTAAAGAACTGGCAAAACGCGCATTCAATGTGTCGTCGCATTACGATTCGGCAATATTCAATTATTTTAACCGCGACGAGCCGTTACAAATATTCAAAAAAAGCGAACAACGGGCACAGGTACTCCGCTATGGCGAGAACCCTCACCAGCAAGGCGTCTTCTATGGCGATCTGGAGGCGTTGTTTGATAAGTTGAACGGAAAAGAACTTTCATACAACAACCTGGTGGATGTGGATGCCGCGGTTGCCCTCATCGATGAATTCGACGCACCGACTTTTGCCATATTGAAGCACACGAATGCCTGTGGTGTCGCTTCCCGATCAGATTTGCTGACGGCCTGGGAAGATGCATTGGCATGCGATCCGGTATCGGCGTTTGGCGGTGTAATCATCTGCAACGGTGAAATCGATGAACAGACCGCTTCAGAAATCAATAAGCTCTTCTTCGAAGTTTTAATCGCACCTGCCTATAGCGATGCTGCGCTACATACACTTACCAGCAAGAAAAACCGGATCGTATTGAGACGGAAACAGACAGCGCTACCAAAAAGCCAGTTCAAAACACTGCTCAACGGCATAATCGAACAGGATAAAGACACTATTATCGAGGGGCCGGAACAGATGAGGCCGGTTACAGACAAGGTTCCTACCGAACGGGAACTGGATGATCTTTTCTTTGCCAACAAGATTGTGAAGCACACGAAGTCAAACACCATTGTATTGGCAAAGGATGGGCAACTATCTGCAAGTGGTGTCGGTCAAACCTCACGGGTAGATGCGTTGAGGCAGGCCATCGAAAAGGCCAAAGCGTTCGGGTTTGATTTGCATGGTGCGGTGATGGCGTCTGATGCATTTTTCCCTTTTCCGGACTGCGTCGAGATCGCAGCCGAGGCGGGTATTACAGCGGTCACCCAGCCGGGCGGATCTATCCGCGATAAGGAGTCGGTGGAAATGGCAGACAAGAAAGGTATAGCGATGGTTATTACTGGTGTGCGGCATTTTAAACACTAATTGATGTGTTGATGCGCCTGCTCATCTTCAAATCTTCAAATCGAGACATATGAAATTCGGAAGCGTTGAAAATCCAGAAGCGATAGATTTTACCCTGCCACCCACCCACCCGGATACCCTGCCTTTGTTGAAAAAGCATAAGGCAAATAAGCCATTGGCGGTGTACGTGGGCTGTGCAAAATGGAACAGGCAGGACCTCAAAGGATTCTATCCGCGGGGGACCAAAGACGAGCTGACCTATTACGCTACGCAATTCAACAGCATCGAGTTGAACGGTACATTCTACAACTCGCCCGACAAGCAGCAGGTGGAGACCTGGAAAGCCAAGACCCCTGCTGATTTCAAGTTTTTCCCAAAGGTGCCGCAGTCCATCAGTCACTATGGCCGTTTGCTCAATGTGGATGAGAAAATGACCGCATTCGCGGATGCCATTGCATTATTTGAAGAGAAACTGGGTGTGAGTTTTCTCCAGTTGCATGACAACTTCAAACCGAAAGATTTTGATCGATTGGCGACGTTCGTCAAGAAATTTTCGAAATCCGTACCAATGGCGGTGGAAGTGCGTAATGCGGAATGGTTTGCTGACGCCTCCACCAGCCAAAAATTATATAACCTGCTGGAAGAAGGAAAAACAGCAAATGTACTTGTGGATACGGCGGGGCGGCGGGACATGCTTCACATGCGCCTCACCACCCCTACCGCTTTTGTCCGCTATGTAGGTGCCAATCACCCGACGGATAAGAACCGGCTGGATGACTGGGTTGCCCGCATCAAAGAATGGCGCGACGCGGGGTTGCAGTCGCTCTACTTTTTTGTTCACCAAAATATTGAAGTCGAATCCCCGCTCCTTTCCGCCTATTTCATCGATAGGCTCAACGAAACGCTTGGACTAGACGTAAGGGGGCCAGCCAGCAAGTTGTTTGATTAATTAGTCGTCGAACTTATCCAGCTGGCGAAGCAGCGTAGCAAAGTCTTTCGGATAAGGTGCCTCAAAGTGATAGGGTTTATCTCCTATGGTGAGCCGCAGTTCATGTGCATGGAGGGCAAATCGACGCATAATGGGTTGCTCTTCTTTTCCTCTTCCCAATGTAAATCCACGCTTTTTAACCTGCGACAGGTATACCGGCTTGCCGTGGTACATGGTATCACCCACAATGGCTGCCTGCTGTGTTGCCAGGTGTATACGTATCTGGTGCATACGCCCCGTCACGGGGCGACACTCCACTAAGGTAAAGTGTTTAAAATAGCGAAGCGACCTGAAATATGTTTCGGCCCGCTTGCCATTCGCCCGGTCTATCGTCACGTTTTTATTGCCCAGGTTAAGTATGGGCAGATCAACCAATAAGTCTTCAAATACGTGGGTTCCCTCAATGATGGCATGGTATATCTTATTAACCCGGCGCCGTTCGAATTCGATGGACACCAGCCGATAGGTTTCGGGATTTTTGGCGATAAGTAAAATACCCGAGGTTTCCTTATCCAGCCGGTGGCACACCTGGGCATCCCGATGGTACTTCCTGGCGAGGCGCAACACGCTGGGTTCGCCCCCCTCCCGCTCATCCAGCGATGCCAAAAAAGGCGGCTTATTGATTACGATCAGGTGGTCGTCTTCGAAAATGATCTGTTCGGTAAACTTCGGCAGCTTGGGCATATAGCCATCGTGGATTTTCATGCGGGCAAAATTACGTATTCGTAGCGACAACGGAAAACCTGCCATCGAACGTCAATTCAACTTCCACCAAAAAGGCTATCTTTGCCGTATGGACAACTATGCCGTTATTTTTGATATGGATGGAGTCATCGCCCATACCAATCCTCACCATACCGAAGCATTCAAACAGTTTTTTGACAAGTATGAGGTAGCGTACACATTGGAGGAGTTTGAAGACCATATGTATGGTAAGCACAACGATTACATCATGCGCTATTTTTTTAAACGGCCGATGAATGATGCCGAGGTAAAGCGACTGGCTGAAGAAAAAGAAGCACTCTTTCGGGAGATCTACGCTGATCACGTTGCCCCCATCACTGGCTTGCCTGAGTTTCTGGACGGACTTAAAGCCGCCGGCTACCGCCTGGGCGTTGCTACGTCGGCGCCACGAGCCAACCTCGACTTCATCATCGACAAACTTTCCATACGTGAGGCCATGGATGCGATATTATCCAGCGAAGACGTGAGTGCGCACAAACCCGACCCGGAAATTTATCTTAAGGCAGCGGATAAGTTGGGTGTGCAGCCCGACCATTGTGTTGTATTCGAAGACTCACATTCGGGTGTTTCTGCCGCCCTCAATGCCGGCACAACGGTGGTTGGGGTGCTGACCTCGCATACAGCAGATGAGCTGCCGCCATGTAAACGTTATATCCATGACTATCTCCAAATCGGACCGGATGACATTCGCCAGTTGTTAACCGGAAGAGATGCCTGATTTTTCCGGCCTTCTGCAGGGGCCGCTGGAATGGGCGGTTTTTCTCGGTTGTGCCGTCCTCATTGGCATGTCAAAAACAGGCGTGCCCAACATCGGAACATTTACAGTGCCCATTTTCGCGCTTCTGTTTGGTGCGAAAACATCAACAGGCGTCGTACTGCCAATGCTTTGTTTCGCGGACTTGCTGGCTGTTATCTATTACCGTAAGAAGTTTCACCGCGATTTGGTGTTCAAACCGATGCCATGGGCATTGATGGGACTGGTTACCGGACTATTTGCCGGGCATCTGGTTCCGCAATCGGAATTCAAGGTGCTGATGGCTGTCTGTATCCTTTTGGGCATCGCAACGATGGTTAGCACCCGAAGACCGGAGCGTGCCCGTGTTTTGACTGAATCGGTTTTTTTCGCTCCTGTACTAGGGTTTCTGCTTGGCTTTTCGACGATGGTGGGGAATACCGCCGGTCCACTCCTTGTTGTTTATCTGCTTGCCATGCGGCTGCCAAAGTTCGCATTTGTAGCCACGGGTGCATGGTTTATCATGATATTAAATTATCTTAAAATTCCATTGCAGGCTTTTGTCTGGAATAACCTCTCGTGGGAAGGCCTGCTCCTTGACGTGATGGCCATTCCTTTTATCCTGGTTGGCGGCGTACTTGGTATTTACATTGTCCGAATTCTTCCCGAGCAACAATTCCGTATTGCCATGATTGCCCTCACCATTGCTTCAACACTGATTCTGCTGTTATAGACGGCAAGCAGTCCGCTGCCGCTTAAATGCGTTTCCTGCTGCTCCATGCCGCCGGGCACACCGGTCAGACAAGATTTTCCTTAAAGAAATCCGTTGTCCGTTGCCATGCCAGTTGAGCGGCCTGTGCGTCGTACCGTGGAGTGGTGTCGTTATGGAATCCATGGTTGGTGTCCGAATACATGTACATGGTGTATTGTTTGCCATTTGCCTTCAATGCTTGTTCGTACGCTGGCCATCCTTCGTTCACCCGGGTATCCAACTCAGCATAATGCAACTGGATGGGTGCCTGTATTTTAGACACGTCTTCAGTAGCCGGCTGGCCACCGTAAAACGGAACAGCCGCTTTTAGATCAGGCATGCGAACAGCCATCATATTAGAAATCCAACCACCGAAACAGAAGCCCACCACCCCGACATTGCCATTACACGATTCGTGTTGCTTCAAAAATGCTGCAGCAGCAATGAAATCTTCGAGCATGTCGTCACGGTTACGTTTGCTTTGCATTTCGCGCCCTTCGTCATCATTGCCCGGATAGCCCCCAAGGGGAGTCAGCGCGTCTGGCGCAAGGCTGACGAATCCTGCTAATGCCGCTCTGCGGCCTACGTCTTCGATGTGCGGATTCAGCCCCCGGTTTTCATGTACCACCACTACGCCGCCAAGCCGTTGACGGTTATCTTTAGGCATACACAGCAAAGCCTTAATCGTACCGCCGCCTTTGGGCGATGGATAATTGATATATGCTTCAGTAATTCGCGGATCGCCGGCCTTGACCTGGATACGGTCCTGATAGTTGGGCATCAGAAAACTCATCAGTGCAGGCACCGTGACCGCCCCACCTGCGTATGCCGACAGCCGCTGCATAAAATCGCGTCGGGATAACCTGTTGTGCGCGTAATCGTCGTAAAGATCAAAAACCTCTTGCTTGATGTCCTCTCTTTTTAACTGTTGCATCGTTTCACTCTTTTAACTGTTAACTTTTTCCGTATCTCGACTGCTGCCACTGCTTCCGTGCATAAAAATAAGAAAAAAACACAAAGCAAATATTCACTTATTCCTTTTTTAATGCGTTAAGCAGTTTCTTTAGGTTAATGCCCTTGCCCAGTACCGGCTTAAATATATCCCCTTCCGAACGAATGCGATCAAGTGCGTTGGCTATCGTGAAATCACTCATTTTTAACCCTTTGACCACTTCGTCCCAATGTAGTGGCATCGATACTGTGGCATCGGGTTTGGGCCGGAGCGAGTATGGCGCAGCCAGCGTGGCCGCCGGCCTGTTTTGCAGGAAATCGATATACACTTTGCCGCGACGCTTATCGGTCATCCGCTCCACACTGGTGAAATCCAATGTTGCATCCACCTCGCTCGCTACCCAACGGGCAAACAGCTGCGATTGATCATAGGTGTATTTTGCACCCAATGGAATATAAATGTGGAGTCCTGTAGAACCCGAAGTCTTGCAATAGGAAGGTACAGCTATATCCTTCAGAAAAGCATGGATAGCATTAGCGACCTCGATAACTTGTTCAAATGTATTGCTTTTATCGGGATCGAGGTCCAACAGACACCACGTCGGATAATCAGGCTTATGTATCGTACTGCTCCAGGGATTCATTTCAATCGCGGCGAGATTAGCCATGTAGAGCAGGGCCGCTTCATTGTTACAGAGCATATAATGCTTGCGCTTTCGCTCCCCTTCGGCTTTATAGGGATATTTTTCTACCCAGGCTGGCACCTTGCCGGTCACATCCTTCTGGTAGAAGCTTTTACCGTCTACGCCATTTGGGAATCGGTTGAGCGACTGGGGCCGGTCTTTGAGGTAAGGGAGAATGTATTTCGCCACTTGCCAATAGTAATTAAGCATATCGCCCTTGGTGTATCCTCCCTTCGGCCAGAATACCTTTTGGAGGTTTGTGAATTTCAGCTCATTGCCGTTTACCTTTCTAACCTGTGTTTTCTCGGATGGGTTCAAGATTGTACGCCTTCCGCGGCTGGGCGCTTGTTTGACGATTGGCGTCGCTTTTCCTACAGCTTTTTCCATGCTAACTTCTTTTTCAATAACCACTGCCTTCGGATCTTTATCCTGCCGCAGCGCAATGAATGCCGGATGCCTGAACACACCGTCGTCGGTCACCTCCGTATAATGGATTTCGCACACGATTTTAGGAGTTAGCCAGGTTACCTCTGCATGTGGCCGGTCAGGCCTGAACCGCGATGGTTTGTTGGGGTCGGGTGTTGAGGCAAATGGACTGGTTTTTCGGACCAGCGGCTTGAATAACTGCAGCATTTCACGCTGTTCACGGTCTTTGAAACCTGTGCCTACCTTTCCTGCATAGCGGCAATCTTTACCGTCGAATACGCCGAGCAACAGGGAACTGAAGGGTTTCGATGTTCCGGCATTCTGCGTATAGCCACCAATCACCACTTCCTGCCGTTTTTGCAGTTTGATTTTCAGCCAATCCTTCGTGCGCTCGCCGGGATGATAAGTACTATCAGACCGTTTGGCCACAATCCCCTCCAAACCGAGTTTACCCGCCGCTTCGAAAAACGCTGTGCCGTCCGCATCGACGCTATAACCACTCCGAATGATTCCGTCGGACGGAACCAGGCCCTGGAGGATGGCCTTCCGTTCCGTTAATGGCAGTGGCATCAAGTTCCTGCCTTCGTACCAAAGTAAATCAAATACGTAATACAACAGCTTACCGTCCGCTTCGCTGCGCCAGTTCTGCAGCCTATTGAAGTTAGAAACCCCGCCCTCCGTCACCGCTACAATTTCTCCGTCTACCACGGCGTTAATATTCCACGCGGTTATCGCTTCAAAAACGGGGTAAAATTTATCGGCAAAAGATTTGTTGTTGCGCGACTTCAGTGCCGTTTGTTTGCCGTTCCGGAATGCCAAGGCACGGTATCCGTCCCATTTCACCTCATACTCCCATTCAGGGTCGTCGAACGGGGCATCGACGAGTGTAGCCAACATGGGCGGCACGGACTTCGGAAAAGATGCTTTTTTTGCTTTTTTCAACAATGCGGACACATCGATTGCTGTCCGCGGATTGGCATTTCCCTCGGGGCTTACCTGCTCTTTGAGGGTTGCTTTAACTGCCTGCTTCTTTGTGCCCTTCCCCGTTGTTGATCGTTTGGCGATCCCGTTGCCTGCCGCGGCGGCCACCTGGTCGAGTGTCAACTTAGACACCACCGATTTTTCGTTCAATGTTATGTCTGCATCCGTGGCGTACCGATCGTTATGCTTGATGAGTAGCCAGGCGTTATCTTCCTTGCCTTTCATCTTAACCAACGCAAACTCACCTTTCAGCTTCTTTCCCTTCAGCACAACTTTGAGCGAACCGGCCCGCCATTGCTTCACCAATTCCTTTTCCATCGTTTTCTTATCGTCGCTGCTTTCGAGTGGTTTATACGTCCCTTCGTCCCAAATGATCACCGTACCGGCGCCGTAATTGCCTTTTGGAATAATGCCTTCGAAATCCTTGTAATCATAAGGGTGATCTTCCACCTCCATCGCCAGACGTTTATCCTCGGGATTAAGTGAGGGACCCTTCGGCACTGCCCAGCTTTTTAATACGCCCCGGAGTTCCAGCCGGAAATCGTAATGTAACCGGGATGCATGATGCTTCTGTACCACAAAGTGGAGCTGCTCGCCGGGGGCCTTTCCTCCTGTTGGTTCGGGAGTTTCCTTTAGCTTACGTTTCTTCTTGTATGCAGTGAGTGCCATGTTATCAATGGTTATGCAAGGCTTGCTTTCAGTTGTTCCAATAGATCAGTAGAAGTTTTACGTGTAGTTTTAAGCTTCCGAACTGTAGGGCGTTTGCCCTTTGCCTTGGCCCGGATAAGTTTCATCAGTTCCTTGCTGTATTGATCGCGGTATTCCTCCACATTGAAATCACCAGTGTGCTGTTTGATGAGCTTTACAGCCATGTCCATCTCGGCTTTGGACACAGACGACAGGGTAACTCCTGCATCGGATGCCGGCCGGATCTCCTCATGGAAACGAAGCCGGTTGAGCAGCAACAGGTTATCATATGGCCGTATCACCGCCAGGCTTTCCGTATTGCGCATTACAAAGGTGGAAAGTGCTGCCTTTTTTGTTTTAATCAATGCCCGGTAAAGTAAAGAATATGCTTTCTTTCCGTCCTTCTGCGGACTCAGGTAATACGGCATTTCAAAGTAAATGCTGTTGATAGCCGATTCGTTGACGAAGGACTGTAGGTTGATGACCTTCGTCTTCTCGGGGCTTGCGTCTTCAAAATCGGCATCCTCCACCACAATGTACTTATCTTTGAGGTAATGGCCTTTGACGATGTCATCCCAATCGACTTCTTTTCCCGTGCGTTCGTTCACCCGTTTGTACCGCACGCGGTCCAGCGACTTCCGTTCGAGCAGATCGAAATCAGGTCTGCTTTCTTGTGTGGCACTGTAAATTTTAATCGGTATGTTTACCAGGCCGAAGCCAATAGCACCAGTCCAGATGGCTCTCATAGTATTGATTTTTTCAAGGATAAACAATTGGCGGTGCCGATTGTTCGCTAAACAAGAGAACCTTAGTCGATTGACACGAAAAACAAGCGCTGATGAATACCATAGGAATTATTGTAGGCAGCTTACGCAAGGCATCGTACTCGAAGAAACTGGCCAAAGTCATCATGGCGATGGCCCATCCCGGATTTGAGTTTAAAACGATTCCAATCGATGATTTACCTGTTTATAACCAGGATTTTGACGACGAGGATCGTGTGCCAGACGCATACGTAGCATTTCGTAATGCGATTAAAGCAGTTGATGGCGTGATTTTCATTACCCCTGAATATAATCGTTCCATACCGGGCGTCCTGAAAAATGCGTTGGACGTCGGATCACGGCCCTATGGCAAAAACAACTGGGATGGAAAGCCTGCCGCCGTATTCAGTAATTCGCCGGGTAACCTTTCCGCATTCGGCGCCAACCATCACCTGCGACAATGCCTGGTATTTCTCAATGTGCCCGCCATGCAGCAACCGGAAGTCTATCTTCCCGATATGAAGAATGCATTTGATGGTCATGGAAATCTGAAAAACGAAGAAACGCAGGCGTTCCTCCAGCAGGCGGTCAACGCGTATGTCGATTGGTTTAAGAAACTTATATAATCCGCTTATAGGGGGTACGGGGCTCCGGCTGTGCGTTTTGTACATGCCAGGAAGCACGGTGCAATGAATAAGGGCGCTCCGGAAATATGCTTAAAACGGCCCTGTTAGCAAACTCATATTGAATAAAATCGAAGAACCCCAATCCTGGCGGATCGGGGCCTTCAAACTAACCAATTATAAACCTAATTATGAAAAGACAAATTTACCTCTACGTTAATATAAACGTATATTCCAACCTTGTATTGTGTGGAAGTATATTTTTTTTGCGGATGTTGTCGTCGATGTACGCACCCGCTTTTCCGACGATCCCCGACGAGGGACAAAAAAACTCAAACCAAATGCTTAAATTCGCCACTAGAAGAACGAAAGGAACCATTGGCATAGATGCAGCTGACCAAACTGGAAATAAAGGGTTTTAAAAGTTTTGGCGACAAAATCACCATCCATTTTAATGAAGGTGTAACCGCCATCGTAGGGCCGAATGGTTGTGGGAAATCCAACGTGGTGGATGCCATCCGTTGGGTGTTGGGCGAGCAAAGCACGCGTGTTCTACGCTCCGAAAAGATGGAAAATATTATCTTCAATGGCACCAAAAGCCGTAAAGCGGCCAATCTTGCTGAAGTATCGCTTTCGTTCGATAACACCAAGAACATCTTGCCAACCGAGTTTTCACAAGTTACGGTTACCCGGAAGCTTTACCGCAGCGGCGAAAGTGAATACCGCCTCAACGACGTAAAGTGCCGCCTTAAGGACATCACCGATCTCTTCCTGGATACGGGTATCGGGGCCGACACCTATTCCATCATCGAACTAAAGATGATAGACGAGATCATCAACAACAAAGAAAATTCGCGCCGGATGCTCTTTGAGGAAGCGTCAGGTATCTCTAAATATAAAGTTCGTAAGAAACAAACACTCAACAAACTACGGGATACAGAGAGTGATTTGGCTCGGGTGGACGACTTGTTGTTCGAAATCGAGAAAAACCTGAAGACGCTGGAGAGCCAGGCCAGGAAAGCCGAGCGGTACTTCCGGCTGAAGGAGCAATATAAGGCATTCAGCATTGCATTGGCCGGCCATCGCATCAGGCACTTCAATGAATCGCTTGCCACGCTTGATGCACAGGAGCTCACACATCGCGCCGAACAGACGCGCATCGGTACAGCGATAGCTCAACTTGAGGCCCTTATTCAACGGCTTAAGCAGGAAAGTCTGGTCAAAGAGAAAAATCTGGCTGCTCAGCAACGCGCTACCAACGAATACGTATCGAAGATACGGACATACGAAAGTGATAAAAAGGTCAAAAACGAACAGCTCCGCAACTTACACGATAAGGAATCCCGTATTGGCGGGGAGCTCACGCAAGATCGGCAGCAGCTTAACCACGTGTTGTATAACATCAAGCGCCTCAACGAAGAACACCTCGAAGCGCAACAAAAACTAGCGGGAATTATCGCTACGTTGGAGCAACGTCGGGCCGAAACAGACGAGTTGCGTGGGCAGCAGCACGCCGCCAAGCAAAAGCTCGACGGCACAATGCGCCAGCATAACGATCAGCAAAATGAAATCTATAAGCTGGAAAAAGAGATAGCGGTATTGCGTATCCAGCACGATGCGCTCGAACAGGAAGGTTTACGTAACGTCACAGACACGGAGTCCAAAGCCGCAGAACTCGACCAGTTCAATGTATTGGTTGCCGACCTCGAAGGCCAAACAGCATCCGTACAACAAGCCTACGATGCTGCGGCCGATGCTGAAATTGCGCTCAGGGAAGAGATGGACAGTACAGAAACGACTATCCGGTCGCTCAATGAAGCGTTAATGCGCGACAACCGGCAGCTTGATGCCAGGCAAAACGAATACAATCTCACAAAGTCATTGGTGGATAACCTGGAGGGATTTCCGGAATCGATTCGATTCCTGCGTAAAAATGCCGCTTGGAAAAACCAGTATCCGTTGTTCTCGGATATCCTCTTCTGCCAGGAAGAATATCGGATTGCCATTGAGAATTACCTGGAACCCTACATGAACCATTATGTTGTGCAACAACGACAAGAGGCTGTTCATGCCGTCAAGCTACTGAGCGACGCCGCACGTGGGCGAGCCAATTTTTTTGTACTTGACGCCATTGACACTTTCTCCGATGTAACGACGGAGCCACCGGCTGATGAGTCGCTCATCCCGGCGTTGGATATTATTGGTGTTGAGGAACGGTATCTGCCCCTCTGTCGCATATTGCTGCACAATGTGTACCTGCTTAATACCGATGATGAGTCGGCGCTGGACAACGAGCTCCCCCATGAGGCGGTTGTTGTGCTTCATAAGAGCGGCAAATTCAGTAAAAACCGCCTGGGTTTGTCGGGTGGTTCCGTAGGGTTGTTTGAAGGTAAGCGCATTGGCCGCGCAAAGAACCTGGAAAACCTCGCCAAAGACATCAAATTGCTAGGTCAGCGGATTGAGAAGCAACAGGCGGCACTGGATGACGCCGCCCAACGGCTGCTTACATTGAAAGGCAATTCGCGAAAAATGGATATGGAAGAGCTGGGCCGCCAGCTCAACCGGCTGAACAGTGAATTGGTCTCTGTAAAGACCAAACGGGAACAGTACGAGGCCTTCATTATGAACAGCCAGAACCGCAAACAGGACATCGAACAGAAGATGGCCGGTATTGCGGCCGACCTTCGTGCCGCCCAGCCTCAGCTCGAAACGCTGCATGCCGCGAGAGCAGGTAGCGGTGCCGCATTGCAGGAAATGCAGATCGCGTACCAGGAATTATCTGATCTACTTACCGATAAATCATCGGCATTCAACCAGGAAAACATCCGTTTTCACCAACAGCAAAATGCCGTAGCCAGCATTACGAAAGATCTCGAATACCGGGAGAGCCTGCGCAGTACTTACGAGGGCCGGATCGCCAAAAATTTGACGGAATACGAAGAGGTACAGGCCGCTATCAAAGAAACACTACAACATGTCGATGACTCTGACGAGGACCTCGTGGCCATGTACGCCCAGAAGGAAGCCTATGAAAAAGGCTTACATGAGGTAGAAGAAGACTACTATGCATCCCGGGGTAAAATCAACGAAACGGAGGAACAGGTTACACAGTTGCGCCGACAGAAAGAGCAGGTGGACTTCCTCTTTGACGAACTCAGGGATCAGAAAACAACCCTTAAACTTGAACTTAACGCCCTGAAAGAACGGTTGGCTGTCGAATTTTCCATAGACATCGATGATCTTGCGACGCACGAAGAGACAGCAGACATCAGTGAAGCAGGAGTGGCGCGTCAGGAGGGCGAAGACACCCTCCGCCAAAAAACCGACAAGTTAAGGCGGCAGTTGGAAGACTTCGGCAACATCAATCCGATGGCAATGGAAGCATACCAGGAGATGAATGAGCGCTATACGTTTATCATCAAGGAGAAACAGGACTTGATCGACGCGAAAAACTCGTTGCTGGAAACCATCCAGGAGATCGACGATACGGCACGGGAGAAATTCATGGATGCATTTACCCGCGTTCGCGATAACTTCATTACGGTATTCCGTTCGCTATTCAATGAGGAAGATACCTGCGACCTTATTCTTACCGACCCGGAGAATCCATTGGAATCCGATATCGATATCATGGCGCGACCCAAAGGCAAGCGACCATTATCCATCAACCAGCTATCCGGTGGGGAAAAGACATTAACATCGACTGCGCTGCTTTTTGCATTGTACCTGCTTAAGCCTGCGCCCTTCTGTATTTTCGATGAAGTAGATGCGCCCCTAGACGATACCAACATTGATAAGTTCAATAACATTATCCGCAAGTTTTCGGACCACTCGCAGTTTATTATCGTCTCGCACAATAAGCGTACGATAGCCAGTACCGATATTATCTATGGCGTTACCATGGTTGAGCAAGGCATTTCGCGCGTGGTTGCTGTCGATATGCGGGAAGTGGCTTGATATATGGAGATGAAGAAATCATTGAGAACATGCCCTAACGGACATCGATATTACAAAAGCAGCGATTGCCCGGAGTGCCCTGTATGCGAGGCGGCCAAGAAACCAGCGGCAGGACTATTTTCTACGTTGAGCGCGCCCGCCCGCCGTGCGTTAGAAAATGCAGGAATCACTACGGTGGAAGTACTTTCGGGCTACAGCGAGAAGGAAATACTGGCGCTGCATGGCATGGGGCCGAGTTCGGTGCCAAAATTAAGGAAAGCGCTTGAAGAATCGGGATTAACTTTCCGTAAAGCGAGATAGCCGAATATTACTTAATCGTTTGGCCAACATTTTCCGAAACGGCACGAGCCTATCCCACAACCATCGATTGGGATCTTTCTTACGTTCCCCGCAATCAACCACCTCACAAGATTGGCGGAATCTATCGTATAAACCAAAAATCAAAATGATTTTTAATGCCCGCCTATACCTTACTAGCAAGTAATCGCCATATAGATGTCCCCATATTTCCACAATGAAGGATTCGTCGTATATATTCAGATCCCTGCCAAACGTAAGTTTGTAATCGGCCTTAACCCCCTCAACCAGCGTGCTGGTGACCGCTTCAGGCTGCGTAACGACGGCTTGTTTGAACGGACGATCGTTAACAATACGCACCAAGCCATCCGTAATTTCCACACGAACGGGCAAGCCGCCGAAGGTATATTGCTTTTCCACCACCTTGCTAAGGTATGCGAAAATTCTGGCATTGCGATGGGAAATGCACGTAAGGAAACGATAGTAAATAAATGGATTACATATATACTATTAATATTTGATTTACAAAGCACTAAAAGTAGACATTAACTGTAAGTTAATGCAAATAAACGCCGGTATTTAGCAAAAGCATTATCATTTTTCGGTTTTGACACAGGTAATCGCTATATTCGTTTTTCAGTTTTCGGAACCCTATTTTATCAGGTTTGACAAGTAATCTAATCAATATGGGAAAAGGAGATAAGAAAACCAAACGCGGAAAAATTGTAAACGGTACGTACGGCCGGAGGCGGCAGTCTGCCAAGAAACGGAAGAAAGCATTGGAAGCAGCAAAGAAAACCGACAAGAAGCCTATTTAACGGTTGCCAAACGCTGCCTAAGTGTTTCATAAAGTACAACGCCGCCAGAAACGGAAACGTTGAGCGACGCGATGGTACCCGTCATCGGAATACGCGCCAGCTGATCGGAAATGCGAATCAGGTCATCAGCAATCCCCCGTTCTTCCGAACCCAGGATAAACGCTGTTGGCCCGGAATAATCAAATTCGTAGATACTGTTTTCGGTTTTTTCCGTACAGGCGACCACCTGTATGCCCGATTCCTGGAGGAACCGTACTGTACGCGACAAATTATCTTCGCGACAAACATTGATTTTGAATAAGGCACCCGCGGATGTCTTGATGGCGTCGGGATTAATCTCGGCCGAGCCTTTTTTCGGCACGATGATGGCATGTGCGCCTACGCACTCGGCCGTCCGGGCGATGGCACCTAAGTTGCGTACGTCGGTAATACCATCGAGTATGAGCAGCAAGGGCACTTCTCCCCTTTCATATATGAGCGGCACCACATCTTCCACCCGCTGGTAGGTAATGGGTGAGATAACGGCAATCACCCCCTGATGGTTTTTGCGCGTCATCCGGCTAAGCTTCTCTACGGGTACCTGTTGGTAACCGATGTCATGTTGACGGAGCAACTGCTTCAGTTCCTGGAGCAGTGGCCCGGACAATCCCCTTTGTATGAAAAGAGACTCGATTTCTTTTCCGCCATCGATGGCTTCCATGACTGCACGGATACCATACACGTGCTGATTGGTTTCCCGCTTTTCGGATCCTCCCCGCCATTGCCTATGCTGCATATGCTGTTATTTGCCGGCGAAGTTACACATAGTTGCCATGAGTTGCAATTTTCTACTCAATCTGTCACAGCCCCCGTCGTTCATCGTTAATTTCGATCCAGTAGCCATCAGGATCCTGGATATAAAGTTGTTTCACCCCATCAACCCGTATACCGACCTTGCCTTGTTCCTCCTCCACATTATAGTACACGATACCGAATTTTTCAAGGCGCGCAATAATTTCATCGATGGAGATTACACTGAAGCAAATATGTGTATTTCTACGATGTTCTTTAATTTCTGTGGCATCGTTGACCAGGTGAAGCGATAGCCCCGGCCCTATTTCGAACCATTTATGTTTACCGATCTTAAATGGTTCGGCTATGGTATCAAGCTGCAATACTTCCTCATAAAAAGATGCGCTTTTCTGCAGATCGTAAACAGATAGCGCGACGTGGTTGAACACGGTTTTCTTTTCTTGCGCAAAATTAGGCGCCGCAAACCCTACGAGGCAGGCGGCAATTATTGTATGTCGGATTATGGAGTGTCTCATCTCCAAAGATACATTTTTGAGTATGATATGCGAACAGTATTTCCTTACAAATATGACGACTATCCTACTCGCTGACGCGGCTTTCCAATTCGACCACCCGTTTTTCTACCGATTCCATGATTTCGGTCAGGTGCGTTACTGCGTCGCCCATCTGGGCATCGGTGATTTTCTGCTCAAGGTTCTTCATGCGTAAAGCAATCCCGTCCAGACGGCGGTGCAACTCCTCCAACCCATCGAAATCCGCAGGCTTTTCAGGTTCTTTTTTCTTGACAAAGGGCAAGGCGGCGAGGGCCAATGCAATGAGCCCAATAGCAATAGCGAGGTAAGCGATCATAGGATTTTCTTTTTCGGGGTTATCAATTTGATCAGTTAATTGTTCGGGATATATGGGTTGTAGCCCGGCGTGGTCGGGAACCGCTTCCAGCACAGTATCTTCTGCAGCCTCGTCCACCGGCAGGTTTTCAGCAGGGGGACCCATCGCAATCAGATCTGTGGTGCGGGCAACGTAGCCTTCGTAGCCGGCTAGTTGTTTCCTGTATCCTTTGCCCGACCGCTCAACGATATCAGCAAAAATAAGATTCCGTAACTTGCTTAAGCCTGCCTCATCGGCAGCTGAGATAGACCGCCAACGGTTATACCATCGCTCAATCCCCGCTATGGGGTTATTGGATAATTGCTGTCCGAAGCATTCGTAGTCAAGTGTTTCGCACGAAATCCGGAATGTTGTGTCTTGTGAGACGGCCTTATCCGTAGCTAAGAAATTAATCGTTTCCCGGATGAGCTCATATTTAGCGCGGTCGATGTGTTCCTGCGCAAAGGCACTCCAAGCCAACATAGTCCAACATACAAGGATCAGCAAACCGCTCCGCATAACTCTTAATTTTATAAAATTCAACTATCGTTTATTCTTAGCGCCCAAGATAGGGAGAAAATCGTGTTCGTTCAAAAATCGGACCATCTGAACCGAAAACCAATTGATAAATTACTACTTTTAACCGCAAAATCAGACAAAATAGCATTACCGGGATGGGATTGATCGATAAACAACTTGCACCGCATTACCAATGGGGTGACAATTGCGATGGCTGGCACCTCGTACGAACGGACGCTTTGAGTGTTATCCAGGAACGTATGCCACCAGGAACTGAAGAGCGCCTCCATTTTCACGTTAACGCACAGCAGTTTTTCTTTATCCTCAACGGAACCGCCACATTTGAGAAAGACGGTGAGTATGTGGACGTTGGTAAGGGGCAGGGATTTTGTATTTGCCCGGGCGAGCACCATCGGATATTCAATAAAACAGACCACGACCTCGAATTCATCGTGGTTTCGCAACCCATGGCCCATGGCGACCGAGTGCCTGTATTTGAGTAACCCGGGCCCGCTTTCGGTCTCACCATTATTTCCTGGCCGATACCCGCTTGTTCAGGTTGTAGGTCATAACAACTTGTAACGCTAGCATAAGTGCAATAAAACCCAATAAAAAGGAGTAGTTCAGGTAAGAAGCCAATTTACCAAACAACAACGGCATCAATGTAATGCCTACGTATGCACTGGCCATCTGCATACCCATAACGGCCTGCGCATGTTTTTCGCCAAAATTTCGTGGTGTTTCATGCAGCAGGCTTGGGAAAATGGGTGCACATCCCAAGCCTATCAATAGAAAGCCTACCAATACGGTGCTATCGTACGGAAGCAGCAAGATCAACAAGCCAAAAATGATGATTCCCTGCCCCATATATACTAATTGCCGGTTCGTGAGCCATCCAGCGACGAAACCAGAAATAAATCTTCCCAATGTAATGCCTACATAGTAGACAGATACTAACGTTGCGGCGTCATCAGGTTCCCAACCCCTTGCAAAAACCAGATAACTTGCTCCCCACAACCCAAACGTGGCTTCTACAGCACAGTAGCAAAAGAAAACCACGAGTGCTTGTTTCAAGCCAGGGATACGCAATAGCTTCATAAACCCCGTTTTGGTTTCCCCCCCGCCTTCCGGCTGTGTTGCCGATTTTCTTACCCAAAGCGAAGCGGATAATAACAATACCAATACCAACGTCATCTGGATCGAACCTACCGTAAAGTATCCACTGTTCCAAGACTCACCGCGAGCAAGCTGCCTGGCCATGATCATCGGCCCTAAGGCCGCCCCAATACCCCAAAAACAATGCAACCAGTTCATGTGCTTAGCCTTGTAGTGCAGTGCGACATAGTTATTGAGCGCAGCGTCGACACATCCTGCTCCCAGACCAAGCGGCACCGCAAGTACACACAGAAAAGCGAAATGGTGCGAAAATGAAAAGCCCAACAAAGCCAGCGCCGTCATCAATACACTGCATGTGGTTACCGAAGCAACCCCCAGTCGGGCAATTAACGTGGCACTGAATAAACTGGAAACCACTGTCCCCCCAGCTACAATCATGGAGATGATACCCGCAAAATGGATGGGCACAGCCAAATCGACATACATGGCGGGCCACGCCGGTCCGAGTAAGGAATCGGGTAACCCCAGGCTAATAAACGCCAGGTAGATGACGACGAGAAGTAATCCCTTCCTGATCATCGGTTTCATGGGGTGTTCTCAGCTACTGGATGCATATAGAAGAAATCTCGGGGTTCTTGAATGGAAGTCATATTATCAGCCGTATTTCATCACCTGTCACCGTATACGCACGGCAGACAAAGATAGAAAAACGAAGCAAGAACCGTTATTTCATGTATATTTGTATTTAAACCGGCTGGTATTGCCGGCCTTCGGACTAAGGCAAAGTTTATGGAGCAGAAAGCAAAACATGGGATGACCCTTAAACGTTCGTCAGATACGTCTTATCTGCCCGTCGCGTGGGTATATCGCGAGGTTATTGAAGAAGCCATCGAAAATAAAACATCCGGAAAAATATTCTATTTCTGTCAGGAGGATGGGGTCTGTGAAGCATCGGACAGCATCCTCCAGTTGAAAGAAATGGGTAAGGAAGGGTTTTTTGTCGTATTGAGCAAGGGTATGAAAATCAGGGTAGATCGTATTATTACGCTTTTTGGTAAGCCCGGTGCCGCTTATGACGAATACAACGCTTATGCAAATGCCTGTATGGATTGCCTAGGCGGATACGAGCCGGACGAGTTGTGATTATTTTTTGCATATAAAAACGACATTACCTACATTTGCAACCCTTGCAAAAGGAAACCAACACCAGACTCCGTAGCTCAGTTGGTAGAGCAACTGACTCTTAATCAGTGGGTCGACAGTTCGAGCCTGTCCGGGGTCACCTCTTGGGACAAGTCTAAAAAAGAAAGACTTGTCCTATTTTTTTACCCTGTAATTTACTGGTATTCTGACAAATATACGTTGAGACTGAAATTGTTTTCGGGGTTCGATGTTGTGTATTGCAAAATGACAGGAATTTAGGGAACATCGAACCCGCTTTTACTTATTTTCTTTAAGATTACCACTTTCACATTGCTTATCAGTTGTTTACAGCACCACCTCTCATTACCGAATAAATAAAAAGAAGGTGTCAGACTGATATATTGAAAGCCGTCACGCCCTCCTGCAATCCTGTTTTCTATCTTTCAAGACAACTATACTTGCCTTTACAGGTGATAATAACACCCTCCGAAGTCGGTCGTATAGCTATTGTAGAATCTATAAACCAAACTTTACTTCCCGTCCTGCTCGTCCATTCTCCGTATAAGTTCCTCCCGAAGCGCATCAAGGAATTTAGTCCGGTTCATCTTCCGGTTTCTCAACTCCAAATAGGTCTGATAGAAATTGCCCAAATCAATGCCAAAGGCACTTTCAAAATATTGGGCTACTTCCCTTATATCGTTGTTCCCGTTGTCAAACACATTTTGATAATGCAGGGCGTAAATCAGTTCTATCAATGCCACCTTGCTACCTGTCCATTTTAGATTTTTCAGGGCTTTCGATTTGTCTTTTTGGAATTTGTTATACAACTGGTCTTCGATGTAGACCTGTATCAAATCATTGGTTATTATCTTGGCGACCTTGTAATCGTGAGAGGTGGAAAAGGACCGGTCAGACTGAAAATAGTAGGTGTCCAACCACAGCTTTATATCGTGGTTGCCCCTTAAAAACATTTTCTCGTCAAGGAACGAATTATTGCTTCGGTAGTACTTGTAAAAATCGAGGTTGTTGTCAAAGAACCTTTTTAGCTTCTTCAGTTCTTTGTTGAGGTATTTCCTTATGGGCTTTGCTCCATAGGGTTTCTTTGTTTCGATTTTGTAAATGGCATTGTAGTAAATGAGTTTCGCTACAATGGCAGGTTTCTGATATTTGAAAAAGCGGATTTCTTCGTCAGTGTTCTTAAACCCTCTTTTCAGAACATACTCTTTCAGTTCGGAGAGACATTCGAGGATAAGGTGTATAACAGCCTCTATCCGTTGCACGGAGCAATCGGCTTCTATCTCCAATTCATTGATTGCTGTTTCTAACCTAGATAAGGTTCTATTAAAATATTTATCCATTCGATTAATCTGAATTTTAATGTTAAGGTTGTACAAAAACATAACTTTTTCGTGGCAAGCTATGTGCAACTCTAAAAAAGAGGTTGCATTTCGCAACCTCTTTACATGTAACATTTTTCCGACTAATCTAACGCTAAGCGAATAGCCTGTTCAACTGGAGTATAGCCGACAGTAGAATCCGAAATAGATAATTCACCCCTCAACAGCAAGGGCGGTTGTGCCATAAATTTAGGAATAGTTCCGCTGTGTGGTTGAGCCGAATGAACTATAAACGGGTGACATAGATAAACTGTACCTGCTTTACCCGTTGCATATACTTCTTTCCTTTTGGGCAGGTCGTCTAACTTGCTTGCAAGTTCCATAAATGAAAGACCAAAATCATCCTCTTTAGCTAATAATAGCTTTGCAACATCAATGTGAGAACCCTCATAAATGACTGTAGGCGCATCATTTTCGCTAACGTCTGAATACAATACAAGCATTAATAAGGCTCGCCCTTTTGATTTGACATTGACACGCCATTCAAAATAATTATTAGGGTCATTTCCCGCAAAACTTGCATCTACGTGTTTGCCTATATCTTTAGGCTTCTGAACAGACGGAAACCTAACAGGAAATGTCCCTACATTTCGACAAGGTATCCATCTATCTTTACCAATCAATTGGTTAAAAATTAAATGCATTTTTTTGCCATTTAGCGACTCGACAAAGGGTTGTTGAGTGTACATGCCCAAACGTATAACAGGTTCAGTCCAAGTGGAAGGATTAGACCTATCACAAGGAAGGTCATTCCATAGAATATCTAAAACTGCATCTGCAATTTCTTGAGAAAATGCATTTTCAATGCGAACAAAACCATTAATAACGAACTGCTCTATTTCCTTTTTACTTAGTATTTCTGACATAATTTTTCGAGATATAAACTAATACAAGGAGCAACAATCGCCTGTTGACCAATTAGTTTAGATTATTAATAAATTTTACAAATAGAAAATCACGCTATGTAGATAGTACAAAGCGTATTGCTTAAGAACTAAGCCGAAAAGGATTTTATAACATCACAGTCATTCTCATTTGACAAATGTAACGATTATTCTTGTTCTTACAGAATATAAAGGTTTTTAAAAACCGGATTTTTGTTTCTAATATGCTCCACAGATGCATCAACAATGCAATGAAAATTCAAGGGTAACAGTACTCGTTTTATTACATACAAATACGACATTTTTACAAACGACAAAGCATTTATTTAAGTCATCCCTCTTGTATCAAATACAGTAAATCGGGGTCGTTCTTAATCCGCTCCATTTCGCTTTCCACAATTTGCAAAACGTCCGTTTTGACCTGCCTGTAATTGGCTTCAATGACCTGCTTCATATTGTCGTTGCCGTTTTCATCGGTAAAGGATAATATGTGCGGTATCTTTTTATAGGCTTTGGTTTCGGAGGCTACCTTTTGAGAATTATTAAATAAATATATCTAATCCCTATCTTTTTAGCTTTCCTACTTTTGTAAGAATTTGGAGCTGTTTAGGTTTAGGTTGATTACCCTTTTCTTCAAATCATGCTGACAGGGGCGTTCTTTCGATTGGTGCAATCGTCTTAAACCTTCCAAAAAGAGTTCGAGTTTTGTACCTGTGGGTTTTTTCACAACATAAAAAAGTCGTTTTTCGTACAGAAAAACGACTTTTTTACGTTTCTAAGAGCAGTTTAGGGACATCTGCGTAAGCCGTATCGGATACCTCGAAATGGTGGGATTTACATAGTTTTTTGTTGAACTTCACGCAAATCCGTAACAAATAGGTAGCGGAAAAATTTGCCTACTAACTGAATAATTATGGCAACCGTAAGCGTAAAAGTTTATGAGCACCACAAAAAACCGATGGCACCTACAACGTAAAAATCTGTGTCTATCACAACTCTTGTGTGAATTTTTAAACCACCTTTTATATAGCGAGTAGGATTCAAATTGCCCATTTCTGATCCATGGAAAGTTCTTTTTTATTTATTCGCCTCACGAATCGATAAAAATCTGCACCTATCAAAATTAAAAAAGCTGCATCTGTTGTCATTAATGGTTTTTCTGGAAATTTGCTTTATGGAATTCAACAAAAATCAGATTAAGCAAATGCCGGTATCTTTTGACCTCTATATTAACCAGATAGATGATATACCAGTAGTTGCGGCTTTACGACAAACACAGAATATATTTCAGATAATATCGGAATCAACATTGAATGACTTAGCTGATAAAATTTATGCTCCGGGAAAATGGACGGTGAAAGATGTTATCCAGCACTTGGTAGATATGGAAAGGGTTTTGGCATACCGGGCGTTAATGTTTGCCAGAAATAATCCAACACCTCAACCCAGTATTGATGAAGAAATATATGCCAATTACGCCGAAGCAGAAAAGAGGGATATTCAGGTATTGGTAAACGATTTTCGCATTCAGCGGGAGTCTACCATAAACCTTTTTGAGAGCTTTAACTTGGATATGGTTCATCGTTCAGGGGTAGCAGCTGCTATAAATATCAGTGTATTTGCTCTGGGCTTCGTAATAGCAAGTCATACGTCACATCATTTAAAAATAATCAGGGAAAGGTATCTTCCTCTTTTATAATCAACGAATGAATAAAAATAATTTAGATCGGGAAAAGTCGGCACTGCTAATTATAGATATGCAGGAGGATTTTGCAAGACCATCAGGATCGGCTTACATCAACGGGACACAAGAAATTGTTTCGCCGCTTGCAGATATGGCGATGATGTTCAGGAAGCAGAAAAAGAATATCTTTCATGTTATCCGCTTATACCATTCCGATGGCAGTAATGCTGAACTATGCCGGAAAGAACAGATCCTCGCTGGAAATAGGATGGTTTCACCTGCCAGCAAAGGAGCAGGTATTTTGCCGGAGCTATTACCAGCCGATACAAAATCCATTGACCATGATAAGTTATTAGAAGGTGCAGTAATTGAAGCCGGTGAATATGACCATATTCTCTATAAACCAAGATGGGGTGCATTTTACAATACGATATTACATGATATCCTACAATCAAAGGGAATAACCTCGCTTTTTATTGCAGGGTGTAATTTCCCAAATTGCCCCCGCACAAGTATTTACGAAGCCAGCGAACGGGATTACAGAATTTCAATTATCCCTTCAACGATTTCGGGTATCTATAGTCGAGGTTTAAAGGAAATGAAGAATATTGGAGTGCATGTTTTTGACGAGCTGTTACTGGTTGATTTCTTTCTGCAAAGTGGTATAACAATAGCTGATTATCATCCCTCTTATAAAGAAGCATTCAAAGAATTGAATGCGGCATGGTTGAACCAATATTTTACTATTGAACCGATTGACGAATACGTATTGTCTGATCCGGAAGATGCTATAATCAAAAACGGCGGTAAAATTCTGTTTGCCTTGAAAGATGGGCAACCTATAGGCACTGTAGCATTAAAAATAATAGCCGATGGGCGGATGGAATTAACCAAGATGGCCGTAGACGGGAATTACCAAGGGCTTGGAATCGGCAAAACGTTATGCCAGCAGGCGATTTCTGTTTCGAAAAGTCTTGGGATGAAAGAGCTTGTACTTTTTTCACACACCAACTTAATTAAAGCCTTGGCCTTATATAGAAAATTAGGGTTCATAGAGACCGAAATAGATAAAACGAAATATAAAAGAGCCGATATAATGATGACTTTACAACTATGACCTAATCTCAAATCTTAATACAACGTTACGGACTGAAAAAATTAGACAGACATGAAAAATACATACGAAATGTGCTTGCTTGACAACACTTATTGCAAACAGATACTGGATCTTATTCTTCCCATACAACAGATTGAATTTAATGTTCCCGTGACATTGGATGGGCAGCCCGATCTTCTGGATATTGAGAGCAATTATCATGCAACAGGTGGTAGCTTTTGGGGTGCAATTCATGATAGCGAACTGATAGGAACAATTGCGTTGATTTCAATCGGACACCAGTCTGGAGCTATTCGGAAAATGTTTGTAAAAAAGGAGTTCAGAGGGAAAGAACGAGGCGTGGCACAGCAGCTTTTTAATACATTGGTAGCGTATTGCAAAACTCATGACATCTTTCATTTGTACCTCGGAACGGTTGATTTACTGAAAGCTGCACACCGATTTTATGAGCGCAATGGTTTCCAACGTATCAGTAAGGACGAACTCCCGCCTTATTTCCCCACAATGATGGGTGAAAATGTTTATTACAATCTTCATTTAAAATAATAATAATATGTACAATAAGCGATACCCTATCGGACAGTTTGAAAAACCTCTAATTATTTCCTCGAATTTAATATCCGAATGGATTTCTATCATTGCTGCTTTTCCGGAAAGTTTGGGTAAGGAGGTAAGAAACTTATCGGATGAACAATTGGATACCCCCTATCGCGATGGTGGATGGACTTTGCGTCAGGTGGTGCACCATTGTGCCGACAGCCACATGAACGCGTTTTGCAGGATTAAACTGGCTTTAACGGAAGACAGTCCTACAATTAAACCCTATTTCGAAGACAGATGGGCTGAACTTGCAGATAGTAAAACTATTCCGGTGGATGCATCAATTTCCATACTTAAAGGTTTACATCAACGATGGACAATTCTATTGAACACTATCACGGCCACCGAATTGGCAAGAACTTTTGTACATCCTGAACATGATCGAAAAATTTCTGTGGCGGAGGCCATCGGAATGTATTCATGGCATTGCAGACACCATCTGGCCCATATCATCACTTTAAAGTCAACAGAAGGATGGTAATAAGAGAGGGTAACAGAAAACTACAACCTTTTCAATTGAACAAAAGCAATTTTGAGTGATTCTTTTTTACATTGCTTTGTCGATGAAGCCTAATTATTAAAGCCGTTTTCCTGCCTACGCCGCTATCTCCGGTGGTTTGACAGGTGGTGTTGTCTACGTCTTTGTCTCAATATTAACGTTCGTAACAATTAACATTTTTCCTGCAAAACATATGTTCAATTTGGGCCTTAGCAATCTTATTCTCACCATCGCGTCATTGATTACAATTTCCTATCTTGTCCAGTCTCAAAAACGATTTTCATTTAATAAAACGTAAGATTTTACAGACTTATCCGCTATATTTTGTGGGTTTGTAAGGACTACAAAAGGATGGCGCTTCTATCCCTCTTTTGCCAACCTGCCCAATGTTTTCAGGTGGGTTTCTAACTGATCATTCCATAACAAACCGTAATTTAAGCGCAGGCAATTATCATATTGATCTTGCAGCGTAAATATCCTTCCTGGCGCGAAACTTATTCTTTGTCGGATGGTTTTTTCATATAAATCAATAGTATTTATATTGTCGGGCAGTTCAACCCATATCACAAACCCTCCCTGTGGTCGGCTCGCCAGCGTACCATCCGGGAAATAATCGGCAATAGCTCGGGAATACTTCAAAAAATTTCCATGCAATGTGTGTCTTAGCTTTCGTAAGTGGTTTTCATACCGCCCTGTTTCCAAAAAACTTGCAATGACTTCCTGCGTAATGGATGTTGAGGCAATGGTAAGGAAGAGTTTCATCCTAAGGACCTTTTCCTTAAATTTCCCCGGAGCAACCCAACCCACCCTATAGCCAGGCGCAAGTGTTTTTGATACCGAACCGCACCATAGAACGATGCCGCTCTCATCAAAAGTTTTACAAGATTTCGGCCGTTGCTGTCCAAAGTAAACATCGCCATTAAGATCGTTCTCTATCAGCGGTATATTGTATTTTTCCGAAAGTTGCACTACTGCTTTTTTATTCTCATCAGGCATGCAACACCCTAAGGGATTACTGAAATTACTAATTAATAAACTGGCTTTCACCCCCTTGTTTTTCAGGGCATCTTCAAAGGCATTCAAATCTACACCTGTTTGAGGGTGGGTTGGTAATTCAAGTACTTTTACACCGAGTGCCTGTGCGAGTTGAAGCATACCAAACGAAACTGGACTTTCCATTGCTACTGTATCGCTTTTTTCGGTAACCGCCATCATGCAGTAAGAAAGGGCGTTCAAACAACCATTTGAAGTGATAATATCTTCGTGGGTAAAATTACATTCCATTGCAAAAGACCATCTGGCTATTTGCCTGCGAAGCCTTTCGTTACCTTCCACCTTATCAGATGTAACGCCGCTACCTTTGAGGTCACGAGTAGCCTGAATTAAACTTTTATTCAACTTTGCTATTGGCAACAATTCATTTGCAGGAGTTCCTAATGCGAGCGCAAGGCTACTGTCTTCCCCAAGATTACTATAAACTTTGCTGACCATCAGTTCATTGTCGCCATAATTAGCGATAGTCGAGGGGTTCGTGATCTTAGGGATTGATGGAATACGTGTGCGGGAATATCTGACATAATATCCCGATTGTGGCCGGGTTTCGATCAACATTTTGCTTTCCAAATGATAGTATGCATTCAATGCTGTGTTCTGGCTAACACCGTATTCCCGGCAGACGGTTCGTAACGAAGGAAGCTTATCTCCTGTTCGCAGTATATTGTCCATAATTTGCTGCTCAATAACGCTTGCTATCCTAAGGTATATAAAATCATTTTTTTTCATAACCAAACTGCTATACACAAAATTAATAAAACTGTATCTGCTATCATAAGTTTATTTTACCCAATTTTGTGATAAGAAGTAAAATGTTGAGTATGAATGAATACAAAATCAAAACAGGCTTTAACCGCATGGATATACAAAGCGTTCATTATTTCATCTCGATAGAGAGTTATTGGGCACAGGGTATTCCTTATGAAATTGTAGAAAAATCACTTAGAAATTCGTTTTGCATAGGTGTTTTTGACAGCGACGACAAGCAGATCGCCTTCGCAAGAATTATTTCTGATAGAGCAACCTATGGCTATTTATCAGATGTTTTTGTGTTAAAGCAGTATAGAGGCGACGGAATAAGCAAGATTCTGATGGAACACATTACAAAGCTGAAATGGGTAAAACAGTTGCGAAGACTTATGCTGTTCACCGAAGATGCACAGGAGCTTTATGCCCGTTACGGTTTTAAAAACATTATTCATCCTGAAAAATTCATGGAAATCACTCACATCAATATGTATCGTAAAACAGTTTGAAAATACAATATACTATGCAATCAGTTCAAAATCATATATATATTATCGGTTCAGGAGCCATTGGCAAGGCTCTCGCTGTTTTTCTTAAACTTTCTGGAAAGGACGTTACCCTCATCAGAGGAACCATAAATGATGGTACCACGAAAATCGAACGCATCTATGTTGAAATGGCCGACGGCATTATCCACCAGGCAGATATAGTCGTCACTACATTAGATACCTTTTCTACAATCAGCGGAATTATTATTCTGGCCAATAAATCTTTCGGGAATGAACAACTGGCCGTTTTACTAAAGCATAAAATAGGCAATTCGCCCATAGTCCTCTTCCAAAACGGATTAGGGGTTGAGCAACCTTTTGTCAATCATCAATATCGCGAAATTTATCGTTGCGTTTTATTCGTGACCAGCCAGATAATTGACCCTGTTACTGTCCGGTTCAAGCCGGTTGCTATTTGTCCTATTGGTATAGAAAAGGGAAACAAAAACCATCTTGGCAACATTGTATCTCAACTTAGCACGCCGGACTTCGGATTTAAAAGCGAGTTAAATATTCAGCACATCATCTGGAAAAAGACGATAGTGAATTGTGTCTTCAATTCTATTTGCCCTTTACTTGAAGTCGACAACGGTGTATTTCATAGAAATGCGGAGGCTCGCAAAATTGCCCGAAGAGTGATTTCAGAATGTATCGCTATTGCAATAGCCAAAGGGATAGATCTCAATGCTGACGAAGTAGAAACCAGTCTACTACAAATAAGTCGTTTATCCGATGGACAAGATATATCAACCCTACAGGATATACGAAATAATAGGAAAACTGAAATTGAAACGCTGCACCCGGCAATAGTAAGAATTGCAGAAAGCCTTAACAAAGGAAAACTTGTCCGTGAAACGAGATTGCTTGGTGAGCTCACCAAAATTAAGACACATATTAATATTCAATGATTGAAAGAATGGAAAATATCACAAAAAAACATGCACTCAAGGCGTATTCATTAAAAGCATTTGTCCCCGCTCTAGATTTTGAACGTTCAAAAGCTTTCTATCTTGATATTGGTTTCAAAATCAGATGGGAAGACGCTATGCTTGCTCATATGGAAACCTCAAGACAGGGGTTTCTTTTACAAAACTTTTATGTAAAAGAGCTTGCTGAAAATTTTGTAATGCACTTAATGGTAGAAAGTGTTGATGATTGGTGGAAGACCATCAATCACGTGGTCGAATTAAAAAAGTACAATACTCATCTAAGTGAGCCGAAAGATCAGATATGGGGATTGAGAGATTTTTCTTTTAAAGATCCATCAGGTGTGCTATGGAAGGTTGCAAATGAAATCACTATGCCAGCAAGCACAGAAAGGAATTGCTTTTAATCAAATATCATTAACAAAGAAGAATAGTTATGAAAACAATGGTAATTACAGGTGCAAGTCGTGGGATCGGTGCTGCCGTAGCAGTTCTTGCTGCAAAACATGGCTTTGCTGTGGTAATCAACTACCACAAAAACGAGATAGCAGCTGAAATAGTCGTGAAAGAGATTACCGATATAGGAGGTAAAGCAGTAGCTGTTCAGGCAGATATATCAAAAGAAGAAGATATTTTAAGGCTCTTCTCAGAAACAGACAGACTTTTTGGAAATCTTCATTCATTAATAAATAACGCAGGAATATTAGAGCAACAGATGCGTCTGGAAGAAATGGACATATCTCGATTGAATCGAATTTTTGCCACAAATATAACTGGTCAGATCGTTTGCGCAAGGGAGGCCATCAAACGAATGTCTATAAAGTATGGAGGAAATGGAGGGACAATAGTAAATGTATCATCCTTAGCTGCAAGAACAGGCGCACCGAATGAATATCTGGATTATGCAGTATCAAAAGGCGCTATAGATACTTTCACCATCGGTCTTTCAAAGGAAGTAGCAAATGAAGGTATTCGTGTAAATGGTGTAAGGCCCGCTTTTATTTATACAGATATTCATGCCGATGGTGGTGAATCTGGACGAGTAGAACGAATAAAAGAAAGTATACCGATGAAAAGAGGAGGAACCAGTCAAGAAGTAGCTGAGGCTATTCTGTGGCTGGCTTCTGAAAAATCTTCCTTCTCAACTGGAACTTTTATTGATATCACTGGAGGCAAATAGTGGCCGTAGCGTGATTTTAGATAGAGAAATAATTATTAAAAGATAAACCCGATTCCTTATGAAAACAAATTATTTATCAAGTGTAATCAAACAGTTTGAATATTATAAAATGCTGGGAGAAAAAGCGATGGAACAATTGGATGATGATGGTCTTTTCTGGCAGTACAATGAAGAAAGTAATAATATTGCCATTATCGTAAACCATATTTCGGGTAATATGCAATCTCGTTTTACCGACTTTCTATCATCGGATGGGGAAAAGCCATGGCGGGACCGAGATGCAGAATTTGAAAACAAAATCAACGACAGGACTACACTTATGGCATATTGGCAAAAAGGATGGCAATGCTTGTTTGGGGCATTGCAAAACTTGAATGAGGGAGATTTGGAAACCATTGTTTACATTCGGAACGATGGCCATACGGTTGCAGAAGCCATAAATAGACAGCTTGCCCATTATCCATACCATATTGGTCAAATCATATATATTGCTAAAATGAAACAAAATAACGAGTGGCAAACGCTATCAATTGCCCGTAATAAATCTACGGAATACAATAGCCGAAAGTTTGAACAGGAAAAACAAAGGAGGCATTTCACCGACGATCTGTAGATTGCACAAATGAATATTATAAAGATTCAAGAAAAACAAGCAATCGAAAAGCTGATACAATCGGGAAAGGAATTTATTTCCCTGCTTGACATCAACCATCTTTCAGTTGAAATCTATAAGCCAAATCTTGTGGATAAGCAGAGCCCCCATGACCGGGATGAGTTTTATATAATCATTGCGGGCAACGGCACTTTTGAATTGGATGGAAAAACAACTTCCGTTCAAAAAGGCGACTTTCTTTTCGTTCCAGCTTTTATAGACCATCGGTTTATTGAGTTCTCAGATGACTTTACAACATGGGTCTTTTTCATAAATAGCGATACTTATGAATTGGACAGGCAATAAAAAAATTAATTGATATACTTTATCGGCCTAACTCAACTCTGAAAAGTCAGACGTTTACTCCTATTAACTATCAATAAACAGTGCATAGCACTTTGTTAAGTTGTGGCTTATGAAGACGAACCATCTACCAAGTGCCTTTACGTCTTAGAAGAGAACTTGCATCCAGTTGTATTGGTTCACACCGTTACGCACAAATTCAGTTTCTCTACCTCTTTATTTAGATAATATCAAAAAAAATATACAAGAGTTCCGCCCCTTTTTCTCAACCGTAGTCGATCGGCCGACTGGTTTTTTGGATCCGTGTTTACGCTTTTAAAAGGAACGGATGTTCTCCGCCACGATCGCCATACCGTTATCGAATTGATGGCCGCTGCTTCCGATTTCCGGAATGCTGCCAGGGTAGTTGAAGCGCCCGCCATCGCCCGGATTAACTAGCATATGCGGCTCGTCGTCGGTCCACATCCTTCTGCAGCAGCCACAATTCGTGGTCGGTGCCGGCGAAGGTGATCCGCAGCGGCAGGCCAATGTAGGCGGATTTCTGTTCAGCTAAAATCGGCTATAAAACGTAAGCATTACTCCAAACCCGTTTTGCCTGGCATCCAAAATGGCTTTACCTTCAGCTGTTTACGGGGAACACCTAATTCTTTTATAAACAGATTGCTCAGTGTAACGCACAGCGAGCCTTCCCCTCCGATGTAAACCATGGTATCGTGATCTATTTCCAAACCTCTACAGCGCTGAACGATGGTTGTTTCTGTTCCGTTTGCTATTTTTTGAAATGTAAACCGAAGTGACCCGTCAAAATCAGGAAATAATTGTTTTTCATCCTTCCCATAAATGATTCCGTCCATCGATTGATGCGGTGCCAGGTGACGAGAAAAACAATAGAAATGGGATAAGGCTGTCATATCCCCGATAAATACATGCTTAGGCATGGAGGTATCCAACGTAAATTTACCGAGGGGATTGGAAATGAGGACTTGACTGCCGATTTCGGTAAGTTCCGCCCATTGACTACCTGGTCCATCCGTATGTGCACATACAGCAATATCGATATAGCCTTTCTTTCCATCGTGGAGATAATTCCAAATAGAGTACGTTCGAACGCGGTTTCGTAACTTTCCTTTTTGATTTGGAAACAATAGTAACCGTAGATGCTGTCCGGGGAGCAGTTTTGTGAAATTAACATTTCCCTCTAGTGTGTAATGGAATATTTTCTCTGCAATTTGTCTTTTTCCGATTACAGTTGCCTGATTCATAAATAATTTAGTGAAAATTCTTTCTTCTAAGTTCATCCTGTATTTATTTTATTGAGGCAAACTTAGGAAGGGGTATCTTGAATTTCATTCACTCAGGTTAACAAATCACTTTTTTAGCATCCGTTTACGTATTCGACTTAAAGATTGGGGTTTTACTTTAATATAAGAAGCGATTAGATATTGGGGAATCCGCTGATTTAAATTGGGATAGCGGGCTAAAAACTTCAGGTATCTTTGTTCGGGTGTGTCAACGTAGAATGAAGTTATATCCGCTATTGCCTCCAGAAACAATTGCTCCGAAATCATTCTGCCTATTTTTTCTCCCTGTGCAATCTTTTCATATAACTCCTGCAGTCTGCCATAGCTAATACATAACATCTCGACATTTTCAATACATTTAATGGACTTAGTGGAGGGTGCTTTCGTTAGAAAACTCTCATAGTTGCAGACGAAATCACTTTCCTTGCGAAAGGGTTGGTTCTTTGTAGTTATGATTTAATCATAAAATTACGAACAAAACGGATAACATACAATCAGGTCCAGTTGATAGCCACCTGTTATCTCCTAAGCCGAAGGTAGACGGCTTGGGATATTTCGATCCAGGAGAGCCCCCCGTGGAGCGTTATTGGCGGAACAGCATTGATCGGATGGAATTTATCGTCAGTAACTTGACCGGACGCAATGGCCATGGGACATCATCAGCACACCGGTGATACCGACGACCAGAAACGCCAGGGAGATAAAGGGGTTATGTAGTTTCTCGTAATTTTCATTGATCCAAGTTTTGTTTATTTCAATGCCGAAAGCCTTTTTTCGAGACTAGCTAACCATGCCAGCCTCTTTTCTTGCCTCACCGATTTGACTCGGTTAAAGCTGATCCACTTGAGGTTTTTATAGCCCATGGTTTTAAATACGCTTCGTATCATCGCCTTTTGGATTAAATTGCCAAAAAGCAGGGAATACATGATTTTTGGTTTATTCATCGTAGTAATCACGGTGACGCCTTTCAGATTTTTCAGCAGGGGCACCAGTCCAAATCCCCTGGGATGGTGGTCGTAGACCACTCCCGGACTCAACACTCGGTCGATAAACCCCTTGGTTGTCGCGGGCATCAGATCCCACCAAATCGGAAAAATGAAAATCAGGTGGTCTGCTCTTTCCAGCCGCTTGTGATAGCCCTCGACCTGTGGATCGACGGACTTATGTGCTATAAAGGCTTTTAGATCTGCCGCTGACATGGCGGGATTGAACCCGTCCCTATCCAGGTGAACCACGTCGGGTTCGTGGTGTCCATGCCGAAGTCCTTTGGTAACCGCTTCCAAAATGGCGTTACAAAAACTCTGTTCGTACGGATGATTGAATACTATCGCTACTCTCACGTTTGTATGGTATTGTTTGTACCCTACAAAGGTGCGTAGCCAGCAAACTGCCGGACGATAACAATTGTAAAGAAATGACGGTTAGCGCCGGTTCCGTATCCGGCTTAGCGAAACCGGCGTTATCCCGAGGTAGGATGCGATGTAGTGCTGTGGAATGCGCTGTACGATTTCGGGATGCCGATGTAATAGTTCTTCATAGCGTTGCTGCGGCGTATGTTTAAGAAAGGAAAAGAAAACTTTCTGGCTTTGGATCAGCCGCTTGAGCAAGTGCGCCTGCGTTGCTTCTTTCGCCGCAGGTGAGTGCTGCAGCAGTTCCCGGAAATCCTTCTGCGATATCGTCTGTAAAACGCAGGGTTCCATGCTCTCAATGCTGTAAAGGCTCGGCTGGTTCGTTGTGAAACTTTCGATGGAAGAGACTTTGTCCCCTTCGAAGAAAAACTGCGTGGTGATTTCCTTTCCATTGCTGTTAACCCAGGTTCGCAAGCACCCCTTCTCGATAAAGAACATCGTCCTTGAAATTTTCCCTTCTGCCAACAGGATCGTCCGCGCGGGAACTTCCCGCCGTTTAAAAAGGTGTCTGTAAGTGTCCCACTCGTTTGCCATTGTTACTGTTTTACTGTGGCGCCATAACAACCGGTGCCATCGGCAAAATTAGCCAAAGATTTCCAGTGCTACCTCATGTTCGAATCGGCCCCGCAGCTGGCCGGCTTATTCCCCGTCGTTGTCCGGATAACCCAGCTTTAGCAGGTTTTCCGCCACGCATTATTTGTCATCGACGATGGATTTAGAGAAAATAGTGGTTTTCAGCGATTGAATGATAGCGTGATAATGGGGACATTTACCTGAGGAACGTATTTTTAAGAAGTGAAAGCCGTATTCCATAAAAACGATAAAACCGATGCCGAATAAAAAGCTGAAATATTTCGTTTTATTAAGCCTTTGTCTGGGGACGATCTCCTGTGATTGCGTCCAACGGTTGCAGGGATATGTAATCGATGCAGAAACGGGACAACCGCTGTCTGAAGTTTTTTATAGCCGATCTTCCCTTTTGACGGAAGAAGAAAAAAAATACGAACGCAACGATACGTTACACCGTTACCAGTTGCGGACTGATAGTACGGGTTGGTTCATTGATGGACGACTGGCAAACGGGTCTAATTGCAGACCGCATTTGGTTTTATGGTTAGACAAAGAAGGTTACCAACCGGTCCGAGTGGAATGGCAGCGCAATAAATCAAGCCTGGATACGCTTATCGTCAAATTACAAAAAATTGAAGGTGATTGAAATTAAAAAAAAATGAAACAACACATATGCGTTATATTAAACCGACCCATCGCCAAACGGATAGCGTGTAATGATCGTCTTATTCACTGCCCATTCAGTTTTGGCACGAAAGTCCCGTTATGTTCCCTTTCAATATCAGGAAATTATGGCATCCCTAAGAAAAAACAAATTTAAGCCGCTGAATCGTCTTTATTTTCCATTTTCACACTGATTTGGTTAGCTGCGGTAAACGACGCGATCATGTTGTTTAGCATATCTCCCGCTGCCTGCGGCGAATTGGGCAAAAGAATCAGATTAGACTTCCCTAAGGTTCCCATCGCCTGCAACGTGTCGTAATGCTGGGTCACCACAATGAGCGCGGAAGCCTCCTGCGAGTTGATGCCCACTTTGTTTAATACGTTTACCGATTCTTCCAGACCGTGCGCTATTTCACGTCGTTGATTGGCGATACCCTGGCCCTGTAAGCGCTTACTTTCCGCTTCAGCCTTCGCTTTTTCCACCATCAATATCCGTTGGGCATCACCTTCGAACTGTGCCGCCACTTTTGCCCGCTCGGCCGCATTTATCCGGTTCATCGCCTGTTTCACCTGTTCGTCGGGATCAATATCCGTTACGAGTGTTTTGACGATCCCGTATCCGTAATCATTCATCGCGTCTTGCAATTCTCCCTTAACGGCGATGGCTATATCATCCTTTTTTTCAAAGACGTCGTCCAGCTTCAGTTTCGGCACCTCGGCCCGTACCACATCGAATACGTATGAAGTAATCTGCGAGTAGGGATTGTCTAATTTATAATAGGCATCGTAGACTTTCTCTTTAATCACGACATACTGAACCGAAATTTTCAATTTGACAAATACGTCATCCTGTGTTTTGGTCTCCACAACGACATCCAGCTGCTGCACCCGGAGTGAAAGCCTGGCGGCAATCCGGTCGACAATCGGTATCTTCACCTGAAACCCCGCATTTCTTATCCCTTTAAACTTGCCAAATCGTTCCACAATTACCGCGGTTTGCTGTTTTACCGTAAAAAATAAGCCGATAAAACTAAGAATAAATAGCCCGATGACGATATAGAGTATAACCGAGAATGTGCTTAATATTTCAAATATATTCATAGACTTTTTGACAGCAAAATACGAAAAAGATCAATATCATCCAAGAAAACATGATAAAACACCAGCATATACTTACCAAAAAGGGCCTGAATTTTAGGTGATTAGCTCTATTTTCTTGTACTTCGAGTCGACTTCGTGGGACTGACTTACGGAATCGTAGGACTAGCTTTTGATTCCGTGGTACTAACTCACGGCTCGGTAGCACCAGCTTGCAGTTCCGTGGTACTTGTCTTCAGTTTCGTAGCACTAACTCACGGCTCTGTAGTGCTAGCTTGCGGCTCCGTGGCACTAGGTTACGGCATCGTGGTACCAGCTTGCGACTTCGTGGTACTAACTCATGGCACCGTTGGTGTAACTTGTCGCATCGTAGTGCCGGCTTGCGGCTCCGTAGTACTAGTTTTCGGCATCGTGGTACTAACTCACGGCATCGTAGTGCCTGCTTGCGGTTCCGTAGTACTAGTTTTCGGCATCGTGGCACTAACTCGCGGCACCATAGGATTAGTTTGTGGAATCGTGGTACTAACTTGCGGCATCGTAATACTAACTCATAGCGTCGTAGAACTAACTTGTGGCATCGTAGTGCCGGCTTGCGGCTTCGGGATACCAGCTTGCGATGCCGTAGTCCCACGCAGCCGACCAAAAGTGCTAACCAGGCTACGGCAGTACCACTATATAGCAAACCGACTACGCTACTGCGCGCTTAAAGAAAATTATGGTAGCCGTGCAAATATTTTTGAATAGCACAATGAGGCTGATCGTAAGCACATTGACGCACATCATTATGTTGTCAAGGTTCTAGTGAAAGCACGCGTATGTTTCGGAATTCTATCTTCATTACTGATCCATCATGAATTTGAAAACCAATGACTCCTTCACGGGACCCCTTGGGATCGTGATCCACGTAGTCCATCGTTTTTATGCCGTTGATCCAGTATTCCAAGCGATTCCCACGTGCGCGGATGGTCATCCGATTCCAATCATCTGGATTAACCACCTTACTGATAACCTCCGGGTCTGCATATACACGCAACGACGGCCGTTCGTACCAATCTCCTAATGAACCCCAAAAATTATTACTCGGGGCAGCGTCAAACTCGTATCCGGAAGCCGCATCAAATCTATCTTTATAGTTAATGGTATTCGCCCGGTAGTAGATACCCGTGTTTCGGTGATTATCTCCGGTAAGCTTCAATTCACAAGTAAACTCGAAATCGCTGAACCGTTGTTTGGTATACAACCACTCGGGAGTTTTGAGCTTCTCCGTCCCGGTTTCCGCCACAATGCTGCCCCCTTCCAGCTTCCAGCGTTTCGATGGGATGTCCCATGCATCCAACGTAACTCCTGCAAGTAGATCAATAACGCCTGGGCCCATGATTGCGGGTTCCGTGGCTTCATTTTCAACCTGCGAAACCGCCAGACGGGGTGTCATCAAACCAAAAAAGACAAATAAAAATAACAGGTACCTCATCGAATGACTCATTTTGTTTTTTTCTTTATTTCTACCACTCACGTTCATAAAAATCCTCTTCCTACATTATCGTGTTAAGGTGAGGATAACAAACATAAGTATATCATTTAGATAAATGAAACAACTTAATAATTTCCCAGCCCCGGATACATAATTTAACAACAGTAATTATCATTCGTCAGGTTGGCACGGATCAATAATTTAGCTAAGTTTGCTGTATGAAGATCGCTACGTATAATGTGAACAGTATCAACGCCCGCCTGCCCGTCGTATTACGTTGGCTCGAAGAATCGCAACCCGATGTGGTTTGCCTGCAGGAACTCAAGGCCATCCAGGAAAATTTTCCTGAAGCAGCACTACTCGATGCAGGGTATCAGGCAATCTGGCATGGCCAGAAGAGCTGGAATGGCGTGGCTATCCTCTCCCGTATTGGTTTGCCTCAAGAAACCTGCCGCGTACTGCCCGGCGATCCCGAAGATGCCCATAGCCGTTATATCGAAGCTAAAATAAACGGGGTATTGGTCGGTTGCTTGTACCTGCCCAATGGCAATCCCGCACCGGGCCCGAAATTTGACTATAAGTTAAGTTGGATGAACCGCCTGCTTAACCATGCACAAACGTTGCTCAACCAGGGCGGTCCGGTGATATTGACCGGCGATTTCAACATCATCCCCACCGAGGCGGATGTGTACCGGCCCGAACGGTGGGTTAATGATGCGCTCTTCCGCCCGGAAACGCGTGCAGTGTTTACCAGCTTGTTAGCACAGGGTTGGACCGACGCCATCCGGCAGGTTTACCCCGACCAAACGGTTTACACCTATTGGGATTATTTCCGCAACGCGTTCAGCCGCGACGCCGGTCTGCGCATCGACCATTTCTTGCTGAGCCCTGCAGTGGCCCCTCAGTTACGCGCAGCTGGCGTGGATCGCGATGTGCGCGGGTGGGAAAAGACCAGCGACCATGCGCCGGTGTGGATAGAAGTGGAAACGTAAGAGAAAAAATCAGCGCGGCATAAAATCCTGCCGCCTACCCCGCAGGGCGAAGAGTAATAAAACCCCAATGCCAATCATGATGGACACATCGGCCATGTTGAATATACCGGTTTGAAGCGGGCCTATCCGGACGTGCACAAAATCGGTAACGGAACCGTACAGCACCCTGTCAATCATGTTGCCGATACCGCCGCCGATGGCAAAGCTCAATGCGAGTGTGAGCCACGGCCGCGTCCCACCCAACCTCAACATGTAATACATACCCCAGAGGAGTACGACGATGGGCAGCACGATAAACAATATTGATTTCAGTGGTTGCCACCAGGTTTGCCCCATACTCAGGAAGGCCCCCGAATTTTCGATATTGGTGAGGGTTAAATGATCTGCTATCACCGTGATTTGTTCACTTGGCGATATTTGTTTCCTAACAATGGCCTTCGTCAGCTGGTCACAACTGATGTTGACCGATATCAAGATGATACCGAATAACGCTCCTATCCATTGCTTGAATTGCATACTTCATTATTTGAATGCCAATATATCTATTCTTGCTGAAAAATTCAACAAACTGGTTTACCGTTCCCAAAACTTATTCCATCAAATGCCCGATACCGAACACTCCTTTGTCTTCTTGTCAAACCCAATAAAGTTGCTTTCGTCTACATCTATAATTGCGTTCACTATAAAAAGCAACTTTATAGATTTCTCCTCTGCCATTGAGAAATAACTTTTATAGAGGAAATTTAGAAAACAGACATTAATCTACCTCAACAAACGCAAACTTGCGCCTCCAGGCGCAGGTTTACCTCCTTCATCTGCCCCATCTTTGTGATATGAAGTTCACTGGAAAATATATCGCAAAAGGTTCGGTGTTGGTTATCCGGTTAGTATTGGTTAGTCTCTGGGTTCCGGTCGCAGTGGATAAGCTGTGGGGTTTGCAAGGATTCCACAGCACCCTGCTGCGGCAACCGTTTCCAAATTGGTGGGCCGATATCCTGTTCTGGCTGCTACCACTGGCGGAGCTGAGTGCAGCTGTATTGCTCGCCTGGCCGCGGAGCCGGAAACGTACCCATCAGGGGATGTGGCTCTCGGCTACCCTTATGCTGGCATTTACGCTGTTCATCGGCTTCGATGTGCTGGGGTGGTACGAAGAGCGTCCCTGCGACTGTGGGTCGGTCATCAGTGGGCTAAGCTGGGAGAACCACCTGTGGTTCAATGCCGCTCTCTTCCTGCTGGCGGCCGCTGGCGTGTGGCTTACAAGGCCTGCACGCGGAGATGGCCACGGTGGAGGATACCGAAAGCCGGACCGGCTGTTCCGGCGGTCGGATGGCCCCCCCGCTCCTTCCATGCACTTCACCAATAAATCATGCGTGTTTGTTCTTCCTAAACGTTTTCGGCGAAAGTTCGCGGTATTCAGGCGCAGGGCCTTGCAACCACTTAATCCTGCCTGTACATTGTACTTAATACGCACTTGCCTAGGGCAAGCGCGAAGGCACGTGACCGGAATCTCCACGTCAGTGACCGGGCTTATATAGACACGCAATATGCTTATTCGCAGCTTGCAAAAAGCAAACCGCGCAAAGCAAATTGCAATTACAAACAAAACCTTTTTTTGGGGTGCTTTTTTTCCAAATGCGAAAGAAAAGTCCATAATATGACTAGCAAAGTCACAAATTTCATTAAGCAGTATTTTTTCATGTTGGCTCTGGCGGCCACGTTTGTAGGGTTTTCGGCGTTTAAGTTTTCACAGCCCGAGCGCCAAAATCTTTTCTGGTATGATTTGGAGGGCAAACCTCTTAGTGAAGGTGCTCAAGAAAACCCCGACGGTGCATGTACCGCACTTGGCTCGGGATGCGCAGTGGGCTACTTTGATGAACCAGATGATCCGACAGATGGTCAACATGACGATACTCGCGGACTCATCTTCTAACTATCATGTTTTTCATGATAACAAAAAGAGGCGATACGCCTCTTTTTGTTAATTCAAAGCTCCGTCAAAACCATCATCACAATTTCTTTTTCCCTTTCTAGAATATCCATATCGTACTTTTCTCTTAATTCTTTACGAACTGCGGGGATATTCGACAATGGACTTCTAATCTCTAAATCCACCAAACCAGCATAGCCCGTTTCATTTTCGAACACATGAATTTTATCTTTGTTGGCAGAAGAAAGAGCTTTTCTGAATATTTCGAGGGAAACTGCCACCACCCTATAATTACCGGCTTCATCTATAAAACTCCTCGAAGACCGGACTTTCCGTGGGTCTCCCTGAAACGCTATTTTATCTTCTCCTGTTGTACGCACGAGGGAAAAACAACGTACCTTTCTTTTATCCTCCCGGCCACGTATTCCGTAAAATCTTTCCAGATCAGATAAGTAGTGGTTATAAACCTCCTCCTCAGACATCCACGGCAGCACAGCTTCATAATGAAAACGAGGAAGTTTTCCTTCGATAATTGCGGATAAACTGTATCTACTTGAATCCTTTAATTCAATAGACACCCGCTTTCCGTAGTCGAAATTTGAACTTTTGTAAGGTTCCGCGGCGCTTCCGAAGCCAAAAAGGGCATCTGCAAATAAGTACAACATAGACCCCGATCTAGTGATTCTAACTGTATTATTTGCTTTATCATCGACAAGCCGATGTTGCGAACCAACGTAATTTGGCAGCTGTTCCGATAAGACGGAATAGTATCTGAGTGAATTTCTAAGTACCTGTATTCTATCTTTATCAATTTGTGCTAAAAGAGCAGTATCCGTGTTGAACGACAGTGCTTCGCTTTTTATCGGTAGACGAAAATCGGGGTCGTCGATCATTTGACGGATGTTTTTTCTTGTTAACTCGTTGTTTCCCGTAATTGCCCTCACTATTCCTCTCCTATCAATCCATACATAGTGCGGAATTATTTTATGCGGAAACAGATGACGTAATACCGTGTCACTTGTAACAGAGATAAACTGCTGTATGTTATGGAATGCTTTATTATGTTTACCCCGCACCTGATAAATGCTATCGAGCCATCTCTGGGAAGCGGAGGAAACTAAGACGATTTGGACTTCGTCCCCAAACTCTTGCTGGATAGAATCCAGCTTTGGTAAAGCATAAATACAAGGTGGACAATTCACTCCCCAAAAGTCCAAAATATTTAATCTCCCGCTGTCTTGTATATTCAACGATATCCGGTCTCCCAAATAGTATACATTTTGGAAAGTGAAGTCGGGTATCCGATCTCCCACAGTTATTTCACTTTGAGCAAAAACGACCGATCCACCGCTTATTAGTATGCAGATTTCAAAAGCCAATGCCGCAATTAATTTATTTAAATTTTTCATTTAGCATATTTTTTTCGGGTTAATAACCAATATTTTGTGTCAAGGCCGGGTTAGCGAGCAACTGGTTTCCCGGTATGGGATAGAGCTTATCGTTGACCGACCAATCGTCTTTTTTCTCTGCCATAACATTATCCAGTCGATTGGTCCGATTTAAATCAAACCATCGATGGCCCCATTCACAGAATAACTCCAAGCGTCTTTCCTGATTAATTAAATTCAGCAATTCATTTCGATCCGACGGCATTTTTTCTTTAAGCGACTCAAGCCCTGCACGTATTCGTATGATATCTAAGTCATCAATAGCCAGATTGATTTCATCCAGATACGCGTAAGCTTCAGCCCTAATAAGGTATTGCTCAGCAAGCCTCACCACCGTGTAATATTCTGTACCGCCTCCGCCTGACCGTATTTTGTACTTATAAGGGAAGTATACGGTTTGGCCGTCTACCACAACCCTATCAATCCAATTTTCCAATCGTTTATCTTCTACTGCAAATGCCTTTATGAGGTCTTCGTATATCACGAAATTTGGCATAACCCCAGGCTGTGGTATAAATGCAGCACCCTCCCACGTGTTATACGAGTTTCCGTCCAATCGCAATTGCCAGATTGCTTCTGCGCTATTCGCTAAGAACACCTCACTCGGTTCGTCAAGTAGATTATAGTCGCTTGCATCAATTAAATCCGTAGATTTTTCGATGGCAGCTTCGTAATTTTCTAGATATAAGTATACTCTTGCGAGCATCGCTTTAGCGACCCACTTATTCACTCTTATTTTCTCATTTGTAGGATACTCTTCTTTCAACAGCCGTTCGGCTAACAATAAATCTGATAAGATAGCGTCATATATCAATTCGGTGTCCATCCGAGGTTCCGAATTGCTTATGTTGTAGTCTGTCAAAACGATAAATGGCACATCCCCAAACAAATTGACGAGATAGAAATAACAAAAGGCGCGGATAAAGAGCGCTTCCCCCTTAAGCTGCTCCGCCACCGATTCTGAAATGGCGTTAGAGCTTTCCAGCCCCTCGATAATCGCATTGGCTTGATAAATATATCGGTATGCAGGATTCCAGATATATGTATTTATGGTGCTGTTAAATGGATCCAAGCTATTGAGCGTAAACTCATCATTTAAGCCGGGACTCGAATTATAGATTTCATCTGCAGACATACCGGGGTATAATGTCATCCCGCAACTCATCAACGCGAAATTAGAAGTAATAAGTTGAGAGTATAGCCCGGCAACTGCCGAAGATGCAGATTGGTCACTTGAAAATACATTAGCTCTCGTAAGTTCTGTTTTCGGTGGGTCAACCACAACTAGCGCGTCGCATGCTATAAAAAAGCAGGCAAACATCACACACATGTTTAGTATAAATTTCGTTTTCATGATTCGATATTAAATGTCCAGCTTTAGGCCGGCAGTAAGCGTCCTTAATGGAGGAAGGCGAAGGTTTGACTGCGTTTCGGGATCGTTACCCAGATAATTTGTAAATGTCAATAAATTCTGTCCCCGCAAGTAGATGCTGAAAGTACTGATTCCTCGCTTTCTTAGTGCTTCCGTTGAGAAACGGTAGGTCATGGCTACATTCTTTAATCTTAAGTAAGATGCATCCGTATATTTTGCATCAGCGCCATTTGCATTCATTACCGTGTTAACCCTGGATGCATCACTGCTCGCCAACGCTGTATATTTTTGAATATGTGTTTCCGAACCAGGTTGCCGCCACCTTTCGAGTACGACGGTGGGCTGGTTAAACATCGTTCCCGGAGCTTGGGTAAAATCCCTGAGGTAACTATGCCCCATTTGCTTCTTGAATTCAAAAAACACTTCAACCTGAAACCGAGCAAAGCGAAATGAGTTATGGAATCCTCCGAACAGCTTCGGGTCTAAATTGACCAAACCAATAACAAGATCCTCTTCTCGACTAGGATTTACGGAAATCTGGTTCTGTGCAGTCAGAAATTCGTATATTCCCGTTTCCGGGTTCACTCCATTGAGCTGGAATCCGCTGCCTAGATTAAGTGGTTTGCCTAAAGCGTATCTGTTTCTATACGGTGAGTTTTTCAATTCAGGAAAGGACAGCAAGGTGCTTTTAGGAAAAGTAAGATTTACTGACGAATGCCAGGAAAATAATCCCGAGCTAATTAATGATGCGTCAGCTTCAATTTCCCACCCGCTGTTTCGAAGCAGTGCCGGCATATTCCTGGTGATGCTCATAAATCCGGTTTGCCCCGGTAGGCTATATTGAACCAATTGGTTGCTGCTTCGGTTATTGTAGTATGCCACAGAAAACAATAGCTTATCTCTGTTGAGTCCCGTCTCAAAAGCCATTTCAAATTTCCGGTTTGATTCCCAGCCAAAATCCGGATTGAAAAGCCTTGTTGGGTACATTGCAGCTTGGCCACCGTAGGGGTTGTTGGTAAAAGCGTATGTATCCAGATATTGATAGTTACCGATGGCATCGCTTCCCGTAATTCCATAACTACCACGAATCTTACCACTTGTGATGATGGGTAAGTAATCCATAAAAGATTCTCTGGAGAAAATCCACGCTCCGCCAATAGCACCAAAAGTGGCCAATCGCTTCCCTGGACCAAATCTGCTCGAACCATCCCTTCTAGCGGTGAAGTTCAACAGATATTTCCCCCGATGATTATAACTTGTCCGGCCGAACAATGCAGCATACCTATACTGGGTAAATGAATTACTGGAAGTCACGGCCGCCGCACCACCAATGGACTCCAGAATGGCATCAGTTTCATAACCGCTAGCGTCAACGGTAAGGCCACTAGTGTTGTTTTTCTGCCATGCGCCACCCAATAAGATATCGAAGGTTCCCTTTGATAGTTTAAGTGAATAATTTAACTGTGGTTCAATGATGATACCGTTACGTGTATTATTACCATGGCTGGCATTGCCTTTGCGATTTGAAGTGGGATTGTAGGCCGATATTGGGTTTAACCGTATTTCGGTTGATGTCTGTGACGAATACCCAAAATTAAGTTGCACCTCCAAATTTTTAGCCAAGCTATAAGTCGTCCGCAGGTTCCCGATTAAATTTTCAGTATTTAACTTATACAATCGTCGGAGCACACCAAGTGGATTATTAAAAGTGTAACCGCCTTCTTCCCAATTTAGTTTTCCGTCCGGTTTGTAAAGGGACGGTATATTAGGAGGCAGTCTCACAGAACTCGTAAGGTCAGAGGATGGCAGGCCATTGTAGTCAAGCCCATAATTGGCTGAGATTAACAGTTGGAACTTCTGGTCCGCTGATGAGTGATTAACATTCGACGAAAGGGTAGCCTTTTTATAAGCCATATCCGTTGGAAAAACGGTGGTTTGGCGATAAAACCCCGAAGAGATAAGGAAATTGGTATGTTCTGAGCCACCGGAAAGGGAGACCATTCCGTTTGCGGTGTAGGCGTCGCCTCCGATTAACTCTTTCACCAAATCAGTATAACGTGTGGTATCCCATGCCATGATATCGGGAGCCGTGGTGGAAGTAAGTGTTCGCCCGTCGTTCTTAAACGCCTCCTTCCTCATTTCAACATATTCCTGCGTGTTTAACAGCGTCATGAATCGGGTAATTCTGCTCATCCCGGCCCCCACATCAAACGTTATTTTAGTTTTGCCCTGCCGGCCGCGTTTAGTGGTTATGAGTACCACGCCATTTGCGCCCCTACTACCATAAATCGCTGTGGCATCCGCATCTTTAGCCACCACGATGCTCTCAATATCTTGTGGATTTAAGCTGGCAAACGGGCTGTTTCCCTGCGTTCCTAACGAGGATCCGAGTAAGGTATTGCTCTCTGACGCGAAGGGAACACCATCGACTATATAAAGTGGCTCATTTCCCTGATCGATAGAATTCATTCCGCGAATTTGGACAGTGACAGCAGCGCCCGTAATACCTGAATTTTGGTTTATCTTCACACCACTCACCCTGCCTGTGAGCGCCAATAGCGGATCACTCACCGGCTGTTGTGCAATGGTAGCTCCATTAACCTCCACTATACTCCCAGTGCGCTCTTTGGCTTTCACCCTGTAATACCCCGCATTGATTTCCACTTCCTCCAACATGCTTTCGGCGACATCCAGCACTACACTAATCCGTTCCCTACTACCGATTTCCTGCTCGATTGTAACATAACCTAAGAACGAGTAAATAAGTGCATCATCCGGCCTCGCGGGGATACTGTACTCCCCCGCCCCATCGGTCACGGCGTGTATACGCGTACGTTTGTTGGTAACGGTGGCGCCCTCGATCGCCGCACCGTCAGCAGCGGAAATCACTTTGCCTCTCACGGAAAAGCTTTCCTGGGCGGCGGTATACTTTACGTTACCCACCAGTAACAATGCTACCAACCCCAAAGCAAGGCCCAGCCCGCTAGGGGCTGGAACCTTCGCATGGGTACAAACACATGATTCTTCGATATTTCTTTGACCGTTGTTCGACTGCTGTTCGAGACTTGTTCGACAATCCTTCGAGCGCGCTTCGACAAGTGTTCGACTGGCCTTCGACAAACCTTCGGCAACGCTTCGGGAAAATGCCGAAGCACAGTCGAACAGGTGCCAAACGATTGCTTGCCCAAATGCGAACCAATTCCGGACGATTGCACTTCCTCTATCAAGCCACCGGCTAGGTCTTCTGTTGGAGATTTCTTCGAGATCGCTTCGGAGCTCAGTGTGTACAGCGACTGTGCTTGAACTGTACTCAGACTGAACTCCGTTTGGTCGCGCCAAATGCAGTGCAATACGAGTATAGTCGGAGTATAGTACCTGCTCCGAAGCAGACCCTTGGCCGGCTCCAACATGAGCCTGCCCTATTCCATACCCCTCTGTATGCGCTTTTCTCTCGCTATATAGCCGCTCTTCCTTCGCTAGAATGCCGCTGGCGGGACGTTTTAGCGAGATATATGCGGGACACAAGCGGATGGGAACCGAAGGAAGGGCGGCAGATGATGGTTGGGTATGCGGAGATACCGCGACTTGTTTTAGTTTATGTTTGGCTAGGGCATAGCAATTCCCTAAGCGTAATTTTTGCTTCATTAGTGCGTTGATTTAGATGTAAGAATTGGATGAAATAGTTCAGGCGCTTACGCTAAATCAGACCGGCTGGGCGATAATGTTCTTATGGAGATTAGCGGTACTAATACACCATGCCGACGAAAATGCGGCAGGTTGCGCCTTCCTAGTTGGGAAAGTACATGCGGCGTACGGGTTCGGTTTTCTGTTCATCGGTCTCATTGTTAGTGAACAATGGCGCTGCCGATGACATCTATATGGGGAGGAGTGGTTTACATCCGAAAAGAGATGGGCCTTACCTCATTCCCTGTAGAAGGCCCTAGGAAGCCCACGAACGAGAACAAAAGCAAGAACCCATCTCTTCCCGCAAAGGTAAGAGGATGGGTCTTGACTCCTGATCTTGTGTTCGTTGAAAATTTCCTAGGTTTTCTACTACAAGACTCAGCGTCAATCGCCAAAAAACATCGCGATAACCAACATTTAAGTGGGTATCACGGTGTAAAGATAAACACAATTTCTATTTTTACAAATTTTTCTGGGAATTGTTTTCTCGTACGCACGAATCGAACACCGTAAAATGCGTGATGAAGAAAATAACGAGATTTTCATTATATAGTATTAATCAAATCAGGTATTTTAGATATATCTGTGGCAAGTCCGCCTATCAACTAGCCTTAGATATAAAAAGAAGTAAGAATTATATTTCGTCTGCGGAAAATCCTAATTCCATTAACAGGATAAATGTAGCAGATTATCCCTCTATTGCTTTTGAATTGGGAATAGACCTTCACTCCATTATTCCTCCCGCCAACTGGAAAGTCAGCGATTCCCATGAAAAAGTAGACAAAGTGGTGGATTCGTTATCCGACCCTGATTTTGTAAAGCGCGTGCTACATGGGATAAAGGATTCCCGCTATGTCGACAGGCTGGAAGACCTCGACAAATTGTATCGGCACCTCAGCACAAAAGACGCAACCGAGAGAGCCGTCATTCAAAAAGTTTGGGCGGAGTTTAGGGCTTAACTAATCTTTTGGCTATTAGCATAGCCAAAAGAAATTTAAAAATAAAACCACCCCTGCTGGGTGGTTCGATACTGTTGACGAACGCCTGAATTGCTACAGCTTCTCGACTTCCTCAATCGATAACTCCAATATATCGGCAATCACCGTAACAGCAAATCCGCTTTCCTTCATCTTCGTGGCGGATCGTAGTTTTTCGGCATAAGCCTTGGCTTGCGCCTTCTCAATTCCTTTCTCTTCACCTTCCCTGCGCGCATATTCAAGCGCACCGGCCGTATCCCATTTGCGCTTCAAACTCGTATCGTACATCGTTTTCTCCTCCTTCGTCAGCTTGCTGTATTCAGCGATATCAAACAATTTCTCAAATATCGGCTTCCGAAGATAAACCGGAACCTTATTCAGCTTACTCATGTTCTTCAACACGTAGAGCCAACTGTCCAAATCCGTTTCCAGTTCGGACTCCTCTTTAGCAAAGTTACGCAACTCCAAGTAAATAAACCCAAGGTCATCATAAAAAACTTTGCCCGTGTCCCTATTACATAAGCAAATATCGTGCAGGTACCGTTCATCATCGTCGCTACCCGGCATAGGGAAGCCGTCCATCAACACGATGACATACACTTCCGGGATGGCGTAATTCCATTCTTTCCGTTTGCCTTTAGGAGCCTGGTCGGAAATCAGCTTGCTGCCGTAATACAACATCCGGCGTTTCAGATTAATCTGAGCCGTACGCTGCACCTCGATGATGAATTGCTCACCATTGCTAGCGGTACAGGTGAGGTCGAAAATGACGCTGCCCAATTCATTCGTATCACCCACGTGTTCATTTTTATTGTAGACTAAACGCTTGATTTCCTTACGACCATGGAAGATGCCATTCAGCAAAGCAATCAGAAGGTCCTGATTAGGCTCCGTGCCGAATAACCTTTTAAAGGAGAAATCAAGGAGTGGGTCGATGAATTTGCTAACAGTAGGTCGGCTTTCTTTCATAATTAGATTGTATGTTGGAATACACTTCAAAAATAAGAAAAAAAAACCGAAATGCTAATTATTTTATCATTCAAGTAAAAACCTCGACAAACTATACGGACACCTCAGCACAAAAGACGAAACAGAGAGAGCCGTCATTAAAAAGGCATGGGAGGAGTTGATGGGCTAAGCGTTCATCCGAGAATATCCGTTGCTGAAAATGCAGGCTATTGGCCGACGGAAATTTGGAACTAAGTCCCTTTTCGGTTTATCTTTGTTAAAAAGAAGGAGTAAATTATGCGGTTGATATTGGATAATGTAAGTGTAACGGATATGCAAACTGCTGACTTCATGAAAGCATACGGAGTAACGGAGGCTGATGTCGCTGAATTCAGGCAACGTAAAGCCGACTACCAGTCTGGCGACGATAATCCTGTTGCGTGGGAGACCGTAAAAGAGCGCTATGGCCTTATATGAAATCTGTATGAAATCGAACTCGCTAAAAAGGCTTTGCAAGAGCTGAATGAAGCCTATAGATAACAAAATTTAATAGCGCAAATACCACTTTTCCAATCCTCATAGCGTTGATCGAAGTCATCCAAATACCATCCGTACGAAAAGCAGACAAGCCGGACGTTGTGATGGCAAGGATGGACTACGTCATCATCTGCCGGGTTATTGCTCTGCTTGGTGAATGCGGAATAACCGACGACGAGCTTTCCTTCTTATTGGGCAAGGCGAATAATTATGTCTTCAGCTTTATTGTAAAACCGAGCGACAAAAACCGGTTCACCGAAGACCAACTCGACCTCCTACCCTATATCCTGAATTGTTCGTTCGCCGACATCATTCCCAACGGAACGGAAAAAGGCAACATCCAATTGTACCACACCAAACGTATTGACGATGAGTACAAAGGGTTTTCGCATATCATCTACGATGCCACGGGCGAAGGCACCCGTGTAATCTGGCGAAAGAAAAAGGCGCCCAAAGGCAGTACTCGAAAAACAAACGAAAAGCTGTTGGACCTATTGAAACGATGGACTAGCGATGGTTATTTCGACAAGAAACGGACTGGCCTCGACATTTATAAAGCGCTCATCTCTACTAAGGAAACCAACTTTCGGATCAATGAACTGGAAAAGTGCCTGAAGGTATTGGCTGGCACGCAGCATGCTATCATCTGTAAAAAGCCTTTGCGTGGCGTTTTAATGTATTGGAAGAGAACACCCTAAAGTTCTTCGCCGACGAAATAATGTGCATTAACTTATCGCTGAAATACAGTTGGCAGGCAATGGATTTAAGATGGAATAAAAGTAAGTAAGACGCAGCGCGGCATGATGGTAAAAAATAACCCCAACTCTTTTTTGAAAAAGGGCTGGGGCCAAACCAATCATCTCCTATGAAAAGACGATGCCTCCAAGGGATTGGAGGACTTTCTACCTAAACCTAGCCTAAGATAAGCAAATTAGCTTTAGCCTGCAAGCCATTCGTTGAAACATTTACACCCTGAAAAAATCACTTACTGTGTATGAACTGCACCGCTCTTTCGAGCACTTCATCACGACCGGCCTTGATGCCGGCGATAGTAGGCGTCACTTCCACATCAGGAACAATGCCCACGCGCTGGGTTTCCTCTCCATCAGGATAATAAACGCCAATACCACTGATCATCGTTGATATTCCGCCCGGAAGCACGATTGGCGAAACGTTGCCGTCCGCACCGGCGGTGGTAGAACCCATTACCGTAGCGTTGGGATGCACACGATAGGCCATCGCATGGAATTCGGCAGCACTCTGGGTTACTTCATTGACGAGGATAACCACTGTACCACGATAATAATCTGCATTTTTCTTGCCTGTTTGCATCGGCGTGCCGCCAAACATAACCAGGCCTGGCTCCTGTATATTGCAGAAAGTAAATTTGGCAAAAGGGGTCGCCTCCGGTAGGAGGAACTCCCCTACCACGTTTGCTCCCGGTTTTGTGGGGTAATTACGGTTATCAATAATCAAGCCTTTCGTGCCCCTGATCTGTTCCCAGTATTCGCCCAGGTTATCGGCATCAAGCGTCCCGTTGTTCAAGTACGCGATATCATCAGTCAGCATCCTAAAACTGGTATCGGTACTCACAAAACTATTTTGCATTTTCAATACGTTAGGTTCGTAGGTATTGAGCACTACCGGGTAGTTCTTTCCATTTCGAACAACTTCAATACGCATGGTTGTATCGTTAGTGCGTAGCAGCTTCGGCGCGATGTCGCGCAACTGTGTAGGATAATTGGATGCCGGAGTATAGGTTAGCATCCTGCGCACCATATCGGCTACGGCTTCACCATTTATCGATGTTATCACGTCGCCAACTTCCAGCCCCGTCGCCTTCCCCCATTCGTCATGCCGATATCCGGTTATAACAGGTTGTTCTTCCACAAACTGTACTTCTACAGGTGCATAACGTGTGCCAAGGAAATTATTCAGCACGGGGTTATTGCCCCACACATTTGCATGGGTATCATGGATTCGGCCAATAAGCTCCAGCGATGCAAGTACATAAGCTTGCCGATCGGCTGCATCCACAAACTTCGGTATAAATTCGCCGAGTACGTCTTTCCAGTCTTCGCCAATCAAATGCCTGTACGGAAAGAAATACTGAATCATGTTCCAATACCTATATAACGCCAGCAACCGGAACCCATCATCTGTAACCTGCATCCGCGGATAAGGGTTTTCGTTGGTGAAATCGGGATTGCCCACGCCGGGATATGCGCTTACGTAGAAGTGCTTACCTGTCCGTTTAGCGTGCTTAATATCCCGAAGTAATGCTGCTAACCCAGCTGATAAACCTGAGGTATCTATCCATTCCAGATCCGGTTCGAGCTTCACTCCTTCGGCCGGGCGGGTTGCTTCTTCCGTTGCAGAAATCGGACCTAGTTTGGTTATCCATTCCGTTAGCACCTTATCGCGCTGGCGTGCGCCGCGTGCTTCCAACACCGCAGGCAACACCCGGAACAGCTCATAATCCCAGTTCACCTCGCCAGCAGCTACGGCAGGATGATAATATTTGACAAAGCCCCAAACGAGCCCCAGCATTTTCAAATTGTCGGATAACGGTTCGTCTAGTACGGGTATATCAACCGCCGATCCCCGATCAAACGCTGTATCCAACTGTGCAGGCAATTTCTTTTTCTCTAACGGCTGCAGCATGGCGATATCGTGGCCATCTATTGTCACCGATAAACTGTCGAACCACACCTTGCCCTTGCCCACCAGCAGTCCGCCAACCACCGTCTGCTCGGTCTTATCCGGATTCATGGGCAGCGTAAACTCATACCGGGCCCATTCCGTGGTGCCTTGCAAACCCGCTTGTTGCATGTTGTTGAATGCGACCTGCGGGTCTAGGCGCATCCACAGGCCAGCAAAACCTTCCACATCTTCTGTTTTGATATAACCCGAAAGCGTAATTTCCTTTCCCGGGTAGCTGCCGGGAATCGTAAACGCCCAAGCCCGGTATCCTGGCTCATCGCTTAGTGATACGATGGAAGCCGCATACTTTCCACTTTTCGTAATGTTGCTGTCTGCTTCCAGTTTATAACTGCCCTCCCCAAAATTGCTCCAACCTATCGGAACGGCATTCTTCACGTACTCGAAATCAAAATTAAACAACGGTTTTGGGTTCTTTTGCTGGCCAAAGGCCGATAAAACGGCGGCAAAACAGACGACGAGAAAAGTTTGGCGTTTCATGAATGCAAGTTTTTTTTTGCTCAAAGTACTCATTATCAAATAGAATATCAACTTATCATCATGGGATTTTCCAGTATTTCTGAATCGCTTTCATTGTAAACGCAAATAGCGCTTTTATTTACATAGCGTTGCACGTGTTCGATAATGGGCAATTGGTGTTCGATATCGTACACGTACAAATTCAACAAATCAAATAAACCACTCATAAACAAACGATTGAATATTTGGCCTGATAACTGCTTTATTAGTTTACAGAACGCTATGGTAAGAATCTATTTCAAAACCACACTTCGATATCTTTGGCGTAACCGCTTGTTTACGGCATTGAATATGCTCGGGCTGGCTGTCGGCATCAGCGCCTGTTGGATGATCTTCGCTATCGTCAATTACGAGGGACGGTTCAATAAACAGATACCAGACGCCGACCGCGTATTCCAGGTGGTGAGTAGCCTAGCGGGTATCCCTCGCCCTATGGTTGAATTTGTAGCCGACGAAATCCCTGGGATTGAACTGACCGTTCCCGTCCATCTCCAAACGAAGCACGATGGACATGGCAACCTGCCCGGCGCAACCATCATAAACGACCCGGAGAAGCAGATCGCCACGAATAGCCAGTATTTCGATCTGGTGCAATACGAATGGTTAACCGGCAACAAAGCGACGGCCCTGGATGCACCGAATAAAGTCGTGCTGACGCAAAGCCGCGCGAGCCAGTACTTTCCGGAAATGGATTTGCAGGATATTCATGGCCGTACCCTGCTATATAACGACTCCATTCCATTTATCATATCGGGCATCGTTGCAGACCTCCCCTACGAGAGCAGTTTTGAATGGAAGGAGTTTTTCCACGTGGAGTTTAACGACGACCACCAATGGGCGGATTCTTGGAATGTTACCAGCGTAAATGAGTTGCTATACGTGAAGCTGAAACCCCACGTTGTTGCTGAAGAAGCTGGCTGTCAGATCGACGCCATTAACGCATTGCATAATAAGGAGAACTTCGAAAAATATCAGTATACACAAACTTATCGGTTACTTCCCTTGTCGGAACTCCATTACGCTTCTGCTATCGTCGGTATGCAGCACCGCACGGTTGATAAGGCGGTGTTGTACGAGCTTATGGGGATTGCCGCCTTCCTCATCCTACTTGCTGTAATTAATTATATCAACCTGAGCACGGCGCAGCTGCCACGGCGTACATTGGAAATTGGCATCCGGAAAACCCTGGGTAGCAACCCGCGCCAATTGATTGGCCGGTTCATTATTGAAACGCTGGCCATTACGTCCGTAGCGGCGTTATTTTCGATGTTGATCTCGGAGGCCTTCTCCCGCTTGCTGGCCGACTTTATGCCGCCAGACATCAGTCTATACGACCACATCGGTCTGAAATTGCTTTTCCTGGCCGCGCTGATTGCCGTAGTTACCGGCGTGGCTGGCATCTATCCGGCGTGGCTGGTTACGCGAGTCCGAACGGTGAACGTTCTGAAACGAAAAGCGGGAAACTTCACAGGGGGCGGCCAGATAACTTTACGCAAAGCGCTGGTTGTTTTCCAGTTTGCAATCGCCTTGGTTTTTATCAGTTGTTCACTCATCATCAGCGAACAGTTGCGGTTTGCCTTGACAAAAGACTTGGGCTTCGCATACGATGCTGTTTTATCCGTGAATGTGCCCGCACGTATCCACCAACAACCCTCAAACAAGGAACAGCCCTTGCGGATGAAACGGGCATTGGAACAGTATCCTGAAATTGCTTCCGTATCGGTAGGCGACCCACCTATAGACGCTATGTTGGGCCACACGACCTTTTTTTACCAACGTGATACTGGCCTCATTGAAGTTGCTTCGGGAGCGAAGTACATCGATGAAGACTATCTGAAGACCTTCGGCATGGAGGTATTGGCAGGAACCAATATCAACGTAACGAAGGGTACGCCGGGATATATACTGAACAGCGCTGCCGTCGACGCTTTTGGTTTCGCATCTGCCGACGATGCTGTGGGAAAAATGCTGATAAGCGGCTCCGGTACGGAACCTATTCCTATTGCCGGTGTGGTACAGGATTTCCATCAGCAAGATTTCAGGAATCTGATGAGCCCCATGGTGTTGATGTTCGGCTACCACATGCAACGGGATATCCATATCAAACTAGCGTCGACCAACCCGCAAGACTGGCATAAGACGATTGCAAAAATTAAAACTGCATGGAAAGAATATTATCCCGAAGCGCCATTTGAGTTCCGTTTCTATGATGAGATCGTTGCTGCACTGTATACGAAAGAACGGCAAACGTCGACGCTAATCAATGCCGCAACCGGCATCACCATCTTCATCAGTTGCCTGGGCTTATTTGGGTTAGCTACACTAACCGCTTTCCAACGTACTAAAGAAATCGGCATCCGTAAGGTACTGGGCGCATCCATTTCGGGTATTGTGGCGATGCTGTCTGTGGATTTCGTCAAGCTAGTGCTCGTTGGGGCCATCATCGCCTCACCCGTGGCTTGGTGGGCGATGGACAAATGGTTGGAAGATTTTGCATATCGCATCGATATCCAATGGTGGATGTTTGCTGTTGCTGGGTTGGCAGGGGTGGCAATTGCGCTGCTCACGGTAAGCTGGCAAGCCATACGGGCGGCGATTGCCAATCCGGTGGATAGTTTGCGGGATGAATAGGGAGATCACTACGCGCAAAGTCTTGCTGTCTCCAATAAATAGTACTACTTTTGTTGGTTCATGCACGGGTTCATGCAACATATCACGAAAAATCGCCAGCGGCACCTTGCTGTCTTTATCGCTGTTATCGTTTTGATGCTCACATCATGTGCAATTAAAGGTAGTATAAAAAGCCTGGCAGGTATCCCCGTCAATACAGAACAAGGGCAATCGAAAAAGACAGTAGTCGCGTCCGGGACGGATGCTTGTGTATACGGTGAAGTGACGGATGCCAAAATATCAACCTACTCGTTCAATACAAACGATCTTTTACCGGTGGCGCTCGTTGCGACGGCACTGTTTTTCCTCTTCGGCTATGATGCCCTTGCCAGCGTACCCTCATACGCCGGTTACGACACACGCAAGATTCATAGTTCGCTGCCGATATTCATCCAGTATCGGCAACTCATCATTTAATACCGCTGCCCCCTTTCTTCCTATCCTATTGGCCAACGGCATCAATAGGCTCATGTCTCCATTTTTTCATGTAGCATAGCAGGGTTACCATAATCCTGTCGAAAACTTTAATAACTATGATCAAACAGATAATGGCTGCCACAACCTTGTGGTTGGCTATGGCTGTAGCGCTTCCATCCCGTGCGCAGCAGCAAAACACCGTTACTTTGGGCAGTCTATGGCCCGTGGTAGAAGCAAACTATCCCGGTATCGGGGCAAAGGCAGCTGCCGTAGACGCCGCCCGGTTTAATGAACGGGCAGTAAAAAGCAATATGCTGCCGCAGATGAAAGCACAGGCCCAGCATACCTACGGCACCTATGAGGGCAGTGCAGGTGCATTTTTTCCCCAACCTGGCTTTTTTAATGTCAGCGGTACTGCCAGCCCATTAGGGCAAAGTACCACGGCAGCCAACAGTTTTGGCTCGGCCACGGTAGAATGGGAATTGTTCGCTTTCGGGAAACTCCGCAAAGAAAACGAGGCAGCCGATGCTTTGCTTCGTAAGACAGTAAGCGAAAAGGATGCATACCTGCTCAACCTTAGGAAAACGCTTTCGGAGCGATACATCAGCTTACTGTACAATGACGCCAAATTACATTGGACAGCGAAAAATGCCGAACGTCTCGACAGCATACGTAACATCACTTCCGGCCTTTCCGCCGCCGGGCTGAGACCTGCAGCGGACAGCCTGCTCGCCGCATCGTCCTATGTGCAGGCCATGGGTGAGCACGATAAATGGCTCGGGCTTAAAAACGCTTCGCTTGTTAACCTGCTGGAATTATATGGCGGCGACCGCATCAATTATACGGTATCTGCTAAGCGCTTCAACAATCCAACTGTAAATTATCGAAGCGAAGTATACACCTTAAATCCCGCCCATCCGATATTGGACGCATTGAATAAGCAATCGGGGTATTACAGGCTCCGAGGCGAAGCACAAAAGCGGTCGGCACTGCCGTCACTGCGCCTATTGGGCGGATATGCCCACCGCAGTACAGGAATCGGTCCGGATGGAAGGGTCTCGGGTGCATGGAAGGATGGCTTCAACCACCCCACCAACAATGTGCTTGTCGGTATCGGTATGAGTTGGAACATCACCGGCCTGCGCACCAACCGCTTGAAGGGAGAGCAACTGTTTAAAGAAGCAGAAAGCACCAAGTTACTACACATGCAATATGCGCAAGCCATGCAGGCAGATCTGTCCGCCTCCCAGTCAAAAATCGCTCAACAATATAAACAGCTCCAAAAAACAATGCTCGCCGTTAGGCAATCGCAAGATGCCTATGACATGTATTTGGCACGTTACAAAAGCGGCCTCATTGCGCTCACGGAATTGTTGCAGATCCGCACCTTGCTGGAACAGGCGGAGAATAGCCACATCGAGGCTTCCCGCGACTACTGGTTGCTGCTGGCCCATGAGGCGGAACTGACCGCCGATTTCGATTTTTTGTTTAATAATCTATAAAGACTACGCATGAACTTAATCAGATTTGCGTTAAGAAAGCCGATTGCCATCATGGTGGTGGTACTGACAATCGCCTTCTTTTCCTACAACACGGTAAAAAACATAAACGTCGATATTTTCCCCAAAGTGGAATTACCGGCGATATATATCGCTATGCCTTACGGCGGCCTGTCGCCAGCCTATATGGATGGCTTCATGGCCAACGAGTTCCAAAAAGTGCTGCTGTTTGTAAGCGGAGTGAAAAACATCGACTTCAAAAGCATACAGGGCCTCACCCTCATGAAGCTGAGTTTCTATCCCGGCACTGACATGGCCCAGGTGGCCGGCGAAGTGTCCACAACCGTAACGCGGGCAATGGGCTTCCTACCTCCTGGGGCCGTTCCGCCCATGGTGGTCCGGTTTGATGGCAGCTCGCTCCCGGTAGGGCAGCTCGTATTCGAAAGCGACCAGCACTCGGTCAACGAGCTGCAAACACTCGCCATTACCCGGGTGAGGCCCATGTTTGTGGAGATACCCGGTATTACGGCGCCCGCACCATTTGGTGGCAACATCCGTTCAATCGTTGTCAATGTCGACCCCGAAGCCATGCAGGCCAACGGATTGACCCCCGAGGAAATCACCGTTGCCGTTGCCAAAAACAGCCTTCCCTCCCCTGCCGGAAACATCCGCATCGGCGACGAGAACCTGATGGCCCCAATCAATTCCATCGCCAAAAGCCCGGAAGAATTCCTGAATACCCCGGTAAAAACAGGCGACAACCGCACGGTCTATATCCGGGATGTGGCCCGCGTGGAAGATGGAGCCGACCAGACGGTGGGCTACGCATTGGTTAATGGCAAACGGTCGGTCTACTTACCCATCATCAAAAAGGCCGATGCATCCACGCTGGATGCGGTGCAAAACCTGAAAGCTTCCATTCCCCTGCTGAAAAGCCAACTGCCGGAAGACGTGGACGTGCGCTATGAATTCGACCAATCGACCTATATCGAACGATCGCTGACCAACCTCATCCATGAGGGCATACTAGGTGCTGTTTTCACCGGATTGATGATATTGCTGTTCCTGGGCGATACGCGCGGGGCCATCATCGTGGTATTGACCATTCCGATTGCCTTCCTTACGGCGGTCACGGTATTGCACCTTTTCGGGCAAACCATCAATATCATGACACTGAGTGGCCTTGCCCTTTCCATCGGTATCCTGGTCGATGAAGCCACGGTAACCATCGAAAACATCCACCAGCATATGGAATTGGGTAAACCCAAACAACGGGCAATTCTGGACGCACTGCTTGAAATCTCCATCCCCAAACTGCTGATACTGCTTTGTATCCTCGCCGTGCTCACGCCTGCCTTTATCATGACCGGCATCCCGAAAGATATGTTCATGCCGTTGTCCATGGCCGTTGCCTTCGCCATGATTGCATCTTTTCTGGCATCACAGACGTTCGTGCCGATACTGGCCAACTGGATGATGAAAAACAAGCACAACTCCAAAGCCAATACACCAAGAAAACGTGCTTTCTTCGAAAAGTTCCGTGTCAATTATTCCTACCGGATGCGCAAATGGTCTACCCGGTCGCTTCCGCTTTTTGTCGTTTACGTGCTCGTTGCCGGAGGCATTGCCACCCTGCTGCTAACCATAGTCGGTACGGATGTGATGCCCGTGTCCAATAACGGTGATTTCCAGCTGCGCATACAGGCCCCGCAAGGCAGCAGGATTGAAAAAACCGAGCGAATCGTGAACGATATTACGGGCGACATCCGGGCGTTGGTTCCGGAGAACGGCATAAACATCACTTCGGCTTTCGTAGGTATGCACCCCGCCGGGTCGCCCATCAATCCCATTTTCCTTTTCAGCAGCGCCTCCCACGAGGCGGTTTTGCAAGTATCCGTCAACCAGGATGTGTATGATGGTTCGATGGAAGAACTGAAAGAAAACGTCAGGAAAAGCATCGTTAAAAACCACCCCGACGTCCGGTTCAATTTTGAACCGATGGAACTGACCGAGAAAATCATGAGCCAAGGTGCCATGACGCCGATTGAAGTAAAAGTCGGCGCAAACCAAGTGCATGCTGCATTTGCGCATGCATCGAAAATTGAAGCTAACCTCAGCGAAATACCGTATCTGCGGGACGTCCGCATCGCTGAAGCCCTGGCCTACCCTACTTTGGAGATTGACGTAGACCGCGATCTGGCCGGTCAGTTCGGGCTTACCATAGCAGATGTGACGCGGAGCTTGGTAGCCGCCACCTCATCCACACGGTTTACCGATAAGAACCTGTGGATTGACCCGAGGTCAGGACTGGTTTTCCAAACGCAGGTACAGATACCCGAGGGCGTGATGTCATCGGAAACAAAGTTGCGGTCGATTCCATTGAAGAAAGGAAGCCTCCGGCCGGTACTGGAAGACGTGGCCACCATCCGCCGGGTTAACACCCCGGCACAGGTAAACCGCAAAGGCCCCAACCGCTATGTTACTGTGGTAGCCAACGTATATGGAAAGGACCTAGGTACGGCCTCCCGGGCCGTCAAACAAGCCATTGACGAGGCTGGAGAACCGCCCCGCGGAACGACAGTATGGACAGAAGGAACCTTCCAGCTACTGGATGATACACTAGCCAGCCTGTTGGCAGGACTGGGTGTAGCCATCATCGTTATCTTCCTCATGCTATCGGCCTATTACCAGTCCTTCAAAGTCCCGTTGGTTATCCTTTCGGTCTTGCCCGCAGTCGTGGCCGGAAGCCTCATTATGCTTTTCCTTACAGGCAGTACACTCAACCTCCAATCATACATGGGCATCATTATGTCGCTCGGGGTGTCGGTATCGAATGCCGTACTGCTGGTTAACCAGGCGGAATATTATCGGCGGCAATTGGCACTGAAACCCGCCAATGCGGCAAGGCTCGCGGCATCTTCCCGGTTGCGGCCAGTATTGATGACCGCGGCGGCCATGATGGCGGGTATGCTGCCGATGGCCATGGGCCTGGGTGACGGTGCGGAACAGGTTGCACCGTTAGGCAGGGCCGTTATCGGCGGACTGATAGCCTCTACGGTAACCATCCTCCTGTTGGTGCCGCATTTCTTTTCGTCGCTGATGTCCCGCTCGACTATCGTCAGTCCATCGCTGGATCCGGACGATGCAGCCAGCAGGTATTTTCCAAAACAACAAACGATATAACCACTTAAACAACAATAACATGTATTACAACGTTTCTAAACACCGCTTATCGCACGCGTTGCTTGCCGTCGCCTTTATAGCCACCTTCGCCGCATGCTCCTCACAGGGGCATGAAAAAGAACAGGCAGACGGTCAAGAAGTACCACCTATTACCTACCCTACGGTTCCGGTACAACTCATCAATCCCGAATATGAAATCTCCGTTCCGGCAGAATTGAAACCCTATGAACAGGTAGCCGTGTATGCCAAAGTTACCGGATTTGTGAAGCAATTGCTCGTGGACCGCGGCGACCGCGTCCGCAAAGGACAACTGTTGGCGGTACTGGAAGCACCCGAAATGGAGCAGCAATACCTTTCGGATAAATCCACCGAGCAACAGGTTTTTAACGACTACCTATATGCCGAGCAGGCGTATGAGCGGCTGGTTGAAGCATCGGCTACCACCGGAGCCGTCGCCGCTATCGAGCTGGATAGGGCGAGGACTGCCATGGAAAGTGCGAGGTCGGCCTACGAAGCTTCCAAAGCCGGAACGGCCCACTCGTCGCAATTACAGCAATACCTGCGCATTACTGCCCCGTTTGACGGCATAGTGGCGCAACGGAATGTCTCGGTCGGTGCGTTGGCCGGTACAGGGGCCAACGTTCCGTTGTTTCTGATGGCGCAAGACAATAAGCTGCGGCTGACTTTGTCGCTACCGGAAAAACATGCCACTTCCATAAAAGCTGGAACCCGGGCAACCTTCACCGTCAGTTCGCAACCGGGCAAAACATTCGATGCCGTACTTTCCCGTACTTCCGGTTTGCTCGACCAACACGACCGTTCCCTTGCATTAGAGTTTGATGTAAACAATACATCGGGTGAATTGCAAGGCGGCGACTATGCACAGGTAAAACTAACGCTACAGCGCAGAAACCCTTCCCATTGGGTTCCGGGCAAAAGCATCCTGAACACGCAATCCGGAGCCTATATCATGACGTTGTACAACCATAAAATCAAACGTATCCCCATACAGGAAGGCATACGCCTAGACACGCTAACGGAAGTGTTCGGGAACGTTTCGCCCAATGATCATGTTCTTTTAAAGCCATCGGAAGAATCAAAGAGGGAATAATAAATAAATAGTTGGCCTTTTACATGTTGCCGGCTTATTTGTTTGAAGCCGGCAACTTCATGTATTATTTAAATGTCTCAAATGCCCCTTTAAATCGTCTCTTTTCCATGGCAACGGTGTTTACTCAAAACAATAGTTTTGCCTAGATGGTTGTTTAGATAACTCAAATGCAAAAATTATGAATCCGAGAATGATTTGGGCCAATCTGGCCGTAAGTGATTTGGACCGGACAGCCCGGTTTTACAGCGAACTGGGATTCAAGGCCAATGGACCTGGCTCCAGCGAATTGACAAGCTTTTTTTTCGGCGAAAGCAACCTTGTGATACACTTCTTTCTGAAAGATGTACTCGGGGCGAATTTAAACATCGAGATTGCCGACTCCCAGCGCGCGGCCGAAGTGGTTTTCACGCTCTCCGCTGCAAGCAGAACGGAAGTGGATGCATGGGAACAGGAGGTTAAAAACGCCGGAGGTCAAATTATTTCCGGCGCTGAAGCGTTTGGCGAAGGATATTATGGCTTTCTTTTCGCCGATCCGGATGGCCATCGGTTCAATGTGTTTTATATGGCCGGTCTATAGTCGTCGGTTTCTACACATTTACTATATTCGTAGGCATATCTGGATGTGATGGACACAAAACTGACGTTAAAACTAAATAGTGCCGTAATTAAGCGAGCCATACCAATCTTATTGTTATTTCTAACACCAGGCACCTATTCGCGTGCGCAGCACCGCCCGCCAGAACAACTGTATATGAACATGGAAGCGCGTGTGGCATACCTCGACAACATTATAGAGAATTACGATCAGCAACCAATTTACCGGCTCCATATCGACACGAAGAACGCCTATAAAGTAATGATTAATGGTTTTCCGGTTGGAAACAACTTTGGCGACATTACGACTAGCCTGGATGTCGTCCTTAATCATGCAATTTTAAAAAGTGGGAACCAACGGTTGGAAATTCAGGTCTATCCGCCATACCATGAAGATGGAACAGCACGACTTCTTTCCGATCAAGATAGTTTCAGTTTACGCATCGTGCGGACAGGAAAGGAAAATGGTGAGCACACCGAGCCGGAACGCGTGTATGAATTTAACCTGCAGGATCAGGATGCCTACGCGGGCAAACCTACATTTGCATTTACAGACCAGTTTAAAGCCGACGTTCCCTACACCCTGCGCGGATGGACAGAAGCAAAACCATTCGATGTGGCAGATAGTTTAGCGATCAAGGAAAAGCTGTACAATGCGTATCGGGAAATGATAGAAGCTTACGAACGAAAGGATATCGACTATATTTGGAACGCTTATTTAGATGCGGACGCCGAATGGTACCAGGCTGAATATTTCGATACCGCCACAATTGGTGATTTTCAGCGCAACTATATGCGAAGGGGAAAAACGTATGTTTATGGACGAGCCAGCGAGAACATAGATGGCGTTAAGTTTTTCCCACTGGAAGATTTTAAAATTGCCTTCTATTGTGAAGACAAAATTGCCTGTCTTGAATTTTCCTCGGGCAAATTTAAAGGGGAATCGAAGTTTGCTTATCAGGCGGTGGCTTCTTTAGGCAGAAATGAAGTCCAGTTTTTTGACTTGTTTTACATGCAGAATCCAGCATCTGAAGACGGCGAATTAATTATTGTAAGGTAACTGACATGTAAAGCCCCAGGAATCGGTCCAAAACTATTCTTCCATCAACGCTTCAAGTTCACGCCGGAATTTTTCTGTTCCGTAATCGGCAAAGCCCTCATGCCGGAGTCTTATTCTTCCTTCTTTATCCAATACAATCGTAGTAGGCAAGACTCCCGTATAGATTCCAGGAGGAATGTTGCCGTTGGCGCGGTAAAAAGGTGCGGAATATTTCTCCTTTTTCAAGTAGTTGTATGCGGCAGACAGATCACTATCCTCGTTGATCATCAAAAAGAAAATATCGGGATTGCCTTTAAATGCTGAATAAAGTTTTTCGATAGAAGGAAACTCAGCCCTGCATGGTGGGCACCAAGATGCCCAAAAATTGATAAATACGACCTTACCCCGCAACGATGATGTATGTTGAACATTTCCGTTGCTGTCCGCAAAATCAAAATCAACAGCCGACTGGCCTGGAATGCCTGGCCTTTTCTTATCCAGACTGGCATTAAACAGCCCCGTACGCATCAGCTGCCGGAGTACCAAAGATTTGGCATCGGGACTCACCACCATGGCGACAACAAAAACTCCAATTAACAGTGAAAAGCCATTTTTCCGAAGAAATCGCCAAAATAAACCGCCCTTATTCACTTTCCACCAGCGCTTTCAACGCATTTATTAATTGCGGATCGGTATAATCCCTGCCGCCCTCCAATCGTCCTACCATTTCCCCGCTTTTGTCTAGGATGACGGTGGTTGGGATAGCGCCTGCCAGAAAGTCGGACGGGATATCACTTGCCGGCGTATAGACAGGCAGGTCATAATTATTTTTACTCATAAAAGCGGTCGACTGTGCTATCTTGTTGTCAACATCCACCATCAGGAATGCAATGTTGCCATTCCCCTCGAAAGACTTTTTCAGGTCATTGATGGATGGCATTTCGTGTATACATGGCGGGCACCAGGTAGCCCAGAAATTAATGAACACGACTTTGCCTTTTAGTGAGCTTAACGACACAATTTTTCCGTTTTCATCTTTGAATGAAATACCGGAATCTACCATGGGTGCTACTTCCACTGTTTCCTGTCCGGTTGTTTGATTTGTTGGGCTCGTTTTTTCACTTTGATCTGCATTTCCGCACGCAACAAATAGCATTGCTGCCATCACAGCTATGGCGGAACAAATGGTTGAATTTTTGAATGTTGTCATCATGATAATGATATGTTGTTTTTTCTATAAAAATATCAGCTAAATATCCGGGTATTGCCTACTGCTGCGCTGCCGCCAATAGAAAAAAAGAATGGTATGGAAAAAGGCATTAAATGAGAAGTCGCCGATACCGGAGAAACACAGGCAAAGCACTGGGTATTTTCCGGTTGCCGGGATGCAATTGCGTCTTTGTAAGTGGGAAACCAGGCAGGCAGCTGAATATTAATGTAAAAAAAACCGCCAGCAACAACGCGCTTGTGCCTGACGAATCGGTTTGAAGGATTTTCACCTCGGTGGTTTCTGCAGCAGCACATTTTTCTGCAGTGTTTACCTGGAACGCATGCATGGATTTTGGTGCGCTTTGTTCCGTGTTAACAGGAATACCAATCAGGTTTTTGATACTGGCTTTGACCGGGCAAGATCCGATCAGAACGAAGACCAGCGCTACGCAGGCAAAAATTTTTTGCCCATGGTCTTTTATCATATTTGGCCACATCCTGCTCATCAATTGGCGAATTTAAGCATTTTTAACGGTTTTGCCCAATCCGAGCACCTTACCGAATGCAACGGCAGCACGATGCACCTGCACCGTCCAGTCCGTGGCTGCATTGCCGTCGGCTCCATCCGAGATGTATTTGAGGCATAGGAACGGGATATCTTCTTTCATGGCCACCAGTGCAAGTGCGTAGGCTTCCATATCCACGACATTATATTCCGTAGCCGCGTGCGCCATTTCAAAGTTATCGCCTGTTCCACAAATACCCTCCTGCAGGCCGTCCATGGATAAGCCATATTCAAGAACTGGAGGCAATCCGGATAACGGCGTTTCATACCGTTCGTAACCAAGCGCCATCACGTCCATGTCGCGCTGTATGAATTTCGTACAGCAGATCACTTCACCCCGTTGGAAATAATTACTCCCGGCAGAGCCGAGGTTAACGATAAGGGAAGGTCTTTTTTGCTGTATGGCTTTCTGAAGCTGGTAGGTGGCGCTTACCTTACCAATTCCGCATATCAGCGGGTTATGCGCTTCGAATACTTCTGCCGCTTCAGACGCCAACGCGAACGTGAACAACACGCTACCCAGGTAAAAATCGCGGTTGCTAATGGTCAGTGTATCCATCAATTATTGTCGAAATAGGCCGCTATAAAATCGTTGAGTTCTTCACCATGCAGGTCGATGGCCACGATGTCGCCCTGCTCACCGACCAGCACGTTAAACGGCAATTCCTGTATGGCATAATCCGTAGCTACCGGACTTTTCCAGAACATCAGGTCGCTCACCTGTATCCAATTGATGTCAAGGCGATCAATCGCTTTCATCCAATTATCGCGGCTTTTATCGAGCGACACACCGAATATTTCAAACCGGCCGGTGGCTGCGCCATCATTGTATTGCTCATACAGGGCTTTCAGTTCCGGTTGTTCTTTCACGCAGGGGGCGCACCAGGTCGCCCAGAAATCGACCAGTACCAACTTCCCCTTTAATGATGAAAGCTTAACCGTGTCGCCGACTGGTGTAGGCAATGAAATTTCCGGAGCAGGTTGGCCGACTTCCAAAATTTCTTGGGCATTAGGGCCACCTGAAATTAACATTGTGGCGATAAGGAAAACTATAAACTTCATTATCAATCGTTTATCGGATAGTCTTTGTCCAGCCAATCGACTTTAATATTCCGGGGGATATCGAGCAGCTTGGCATTTTTAAAGCCCAGTTCGTTCAATAGCTTAAAAGCCGGCCGTATGTTGGGGCAGCGATCAAACGGGCAGCATCCGCAATAAATGACTACTTCCTTGTCCTTTGGCAAGTCATTCAGGTAAGCTCGCAACTTTTCGACGTTCTCCTTTTCCATCGCCGGTCCGATATCCACAGACCCCTTGATGATGGCGTCGGGCCCTATTGTCAGTATAAGCAGGTCTTCGGTTTTACCTTGTTCGATGCTGGAGGCGAGGGTTTCCGTTGCAAGCAGTTGCTTGTCGCTCCAGGGCTCGGTTTGCTGCTGGGCGTAACTTACGCTGCCGGGAACCGTCAGCAACGCAATGAATAAGAAAATGAGGTAGCGCATACGATTTCGTTTTTCACAAAGGTACAAAATCCGTGGCTTCTACTATAAAAACGATTGATCTTCACCAACCCGTTCGTTAAACCCTGCATGCCTTTCGAAAGGAATATCTTTTCAGAGACGGTTGACAAAAAAACAATACATTTGGCGGGTATCCATCCATTTAACCAAATTGAAAAAATGCATGAGCTTATGAAATTAGGATTCATCGGAATAGGGAAAATAGCAAGTTCAGTGATAAAAGGGTTATGTACATCCGCCCTGAAGGATGCCGTTATTTACCTATCGCCGAGGAATAGCGAAAAGGCAGCTGCGCTGGAAAAGCAATTTGATAATGTTAGCAGAATGGATGGTAATCAACAGGTGGTAGATTCTGCAGACATGGTTTTTATAGCGGTGCCTCCCAGTCAGGCCGAACAAATCCTGAGTCAATTGAATTTCAGGCCCAATCACATCGTTGTTTCTTTTGTATCGTTTTTAAGCAGCGATAAATTAAAGCAATTAGTGGGTCCCGCGTCGGAGATATGTAGGGCCGTGCCATTACCGGCCGTTGAACGGCATGCATGCCCCATCCTTGTTTTTAAGCCCCATCCGCTGGTCGTAGGCGTATTGGAGAACATCGGCACAACCTTCGAAATTAAGGAGGAATCCCAATTACTGGTACTCTGGTCATTAACCGGCCTGATTGCTCCGTTTTATGATCTCAGCAATAAGCTTAGTAACTGGGCGGAGTCGCATGGCGCTGATCCGTTGATAGCCAGTAATTACCTCATGGAACTTTTCACTTCGCTCACCTCAGTTGCCCGTCAAAACAATGCCATCGATTTTGCCGAATTAATTAAAGAGGCGTCAACTGCTGGCGGCATGAATGAGCAAGCATTGCGCATGATTGGCCAGGAAAAAGCCAATGATGCTTATGTACAGGCAGCGGAAGCCATTCTCAAGCGATTTTAACCTATTTGCTGTGCTGCTTTAAAGAAAACCCTGTTTTCTAGTTTCGTTCTTCCCGGAACGCTACGGGATTACCAAATTCGAAAAAACGGCGGGGAAGATTATGCGCTTAAGTTTTTAGCCCAGCCTGAATATAAGATTTATAGTTCTTAATTTCGTCTGTAAGTTTGGAAACAGCATACGCAACAATTGTTACATCATCCACCCATCCCATCAAAGGAATCATATCAGGCAACGCATCAAACGGAGAAATCACATAGGCGATCGTCGCGGCGATAATAGACAAGTTCCACTTGGTCATGTGATAGCGGCCGGCAAATACGTCTTTAGCCATTGATATCAAAAGCCGGAATTCTTCGACTTTTTCATCTAAGTATGCTGATTTACTTTCGGCTGTAGCCAGATCTTCCTTATTGAGCCGGTGATTGCGGAACAACTCGAATAAGCGAAATGCTTTATTGGAATAACGTCTTTTCATGTCTCTCTCATTAGCGACCACTGCAAAGTTAACACTTTGCAATTGAGTTTGCTCGGTCACCGGACAGCGCTACTTGGCGATGGCATTCCATGAAGCGGAGACCTTTGATATGGATTTGGGTGCTGCATAAGTCAGCCTTGACTGGAGATAAAGGCCTCGATTGGAATAATAAATGTAATAGGAGCTGTCACTTTGGATGGCCACTGCGTCAGCTCCTATACGGTTATGTTTTAACCAATGACATGGGGATTGCGGCTGGTTTGAATCCCCGGATGTTTTCTAAGCCCTCTTACTGAAAAACGGGATGGGGTAAAAGCAGTTTTCTTTGCCTTCGGCAAAATTGTTTTTAAGATGGCAGACTGCTTTTTCTGTGTCCCTTGGTCTAAGATTTCTTCCATTGTGCTCATGTTAAAGTTAAATTAATGTATAGTACCTATTTTGTCATGCAAAGATAGCGCTTATTACGCGATCATTTGTCTACTTAGTGTCATTATTACACACTTAAAAATGGCCATTATATATAGATGAATGACAGGAAATTAACGGTCACAATTTAACGACAATATAAGCAGGGAAATTTTGATAACGAATACTTCGTCGCCGCAAGTAGACCCGGATGGAAGCCTCACCGTGCGATGGTTCTATTTTAAGACACTCTTCGGTAAAAAAGCAGCGGATCGGACCCCCTATACATCCAGTTTGCGCAATACCTTTTCGTTGTTCTTGCCGCATGCCGTCATCAGCAAGAACATGGCAACTCCTTTCGTTATCGTTTTCGTCATCGTTTCAATTTATTTCGATGGGAATTTCAATGCGGTGGAAAAAATTGATATTGTAGGTCGTGTTCCGATACAGAACCGCGAAATAATAGTTTCCGGATTCCCAACCGTTTGCACCCGCTATCGGATTGGCCTGCGGAGCGTTGTTATCCTGTTCGGCACCGATGGTCAGCGTGGGCAGGGCACGGACCGTTTTGAACGCTTCCAGGTCGTAAACGAAGTTTGAAAAAAAATCCCCCTCGGTCCAGCCTTCGTGTTCATACGTATCGTATACGATCACTTTACTGAAATCGACCTGTTCGATGGTTTCCGGAAGGTAGTCCAATTTTTTGTTGATCAGCAGGATATACATCTGGCCGTCGCCCTTTACACCTTCTATCGTTGCCTGTGCCTTTAGTATATCCCCACTGGCAAACCTATCACCGTCGTCGGTGAATTCGCCGTCCAGGTAAAAGAAGTTCCCGTTTTTCTGGATATTAAATATGGACAACCGGGGATCCACCGGCAGGTTCTCGGGAAAGTATATATTCACCGTCCGGATTTCCTCCAGCACGGCCCCGCTCTGGTCGTTCACGGCAATCACAAAATCATACTCCCCCTCCGGCGCGTCTTCCGGGATATCGAAGTGCTTGTGCACATTGGTATTCTTCGCACCGTTGTACTGCTCCCACGTGATTTCATGCTCCCATTCCTTTGCGTAGGTTTCCCCTGCGCGCTGTACAATCCTGACCTGTATGGTTCCGATGCGGTCGCCCGCCACTACATCCATGTTGAAATGGAAATCCCGGCCCACGACACCGATGCCGTTATCGCCCGAGCCCACTTCCACATTTTCGATGGTCGGTGCGGCCGGCACCGGATCGTTGTCCTTATGACACGATGCCAGCACTGCACAGGCCAGGAATCCCATGGCCATGAACTTCATTTTGTTTGTCATGTTTACGCTCCTTTGTTTTATTGCTTGTTTGTAAAAAATTAATATCATTAGCGGAATATCACTTGGCGAACCTCCCCTCGGTCCGCGACGTCCTGCCCTTGCTATCCACCACCAAACGCACGCTGTAGAGCCCTTTCGGGGCTTCGCCGTGCGTGGGATTTGTTGGCCACCCGAATAGCCGGTGGCCAAAAATGGAAGCAATCCGGTAAGGATGCAGGCAATCATTTTCATGAATTGCGTATGCTTAAAGAATTGATTAACGAATGCATATATGACGGTCCGAATCCATGCATATGGATGGGGACACACCGGGTGGTTTCAGGGCAATGCCTCCGCCGCCGGGTACTAGATGGAAAGAAAAGCGGTAGGCGGGCCTTTATTGGTGAACTCCTGCAATTGCCCGTTACAGGGTGATTCGCACACGGTGGGTCCGAACTGTAGGGGAAGTGAAACGGTTACCGCAGCGAAGGAAACGGAAAGCACATCGCCGGCCTCCCTGGGCACGAAGTGCGCGAAGAATTCGCAGAAATTACACTGCCCCTCATTATCCCGGGTGCCGTCGTCTTCGTGGTTGTGATCTTTGGCGCCCGCTCCCTCCTTGTGGGTATCGGCATGGCTGTGCGTCACATCGGCGATCGGCATACTGATTACCAACAACATGGTAAACAGGGCAAGCACCTGAGTAAACAATCCGATAACACCTATGCGCTGAGCCATAATTTTGCACCAAAGTTGCATCTTTATTTCTAAAATTACAACCTTCAAGGACGTGTTATTGAAATATTACGGTAGCTACGGCACGGAAAACCTCCGATCGTATTCTTGCCACATAGGGTATAGTGCCCTGGCTTGGGACTATAACCTGTAACGCAGGGAGACGGCGTGCCAGATGGCTTGAGCGAAAGCGGCATTGCCCCCCTCCCTTTCGAAGCGCCAGCCATCGCCCCGATTGACCAGTATATGCGGTTCATTATCGAGCTGGATACGGAGACTGTTAGCCTGTCGGTCCACTTCCTTCTGTAGTAGCCGCAATTCATGGTCGGCACCGGCGAAGGTGATCCGCAGCGGCAGGCTAACGTAGGCGGGTTTCTGATCGGTTAAAATCGGCTCTTCCATGGGGCATCATTGACTATACAAAGATAAGCCGGGACAACCGATAGTTATCCACAATCTGCAAAATACCCGAAAATGGGTAGGGGTACAGAAAACCATTCGTTGTAAAAATATATCATTACCGGGAATAGGTACGGAAGTTTTACTGCTGAGCCAAACTTATAGGACGTCGGTGCGCAATGTTGGTTTATCGCCGGATTATGTGTAGGTGCATAAAAAAAGCCCTTTTTTTATAAAAGAGCTCTCAAATTTAGTGGTACCAGCTGGATTCGAACCAGCGACACAAGGATTTTCAGTCCTTTGCTCTACCAACTGAGCTATGGTACCGCCTCTGTTCAACCGTTTATGGTTGTTTTGCGGACTGCAAATGTAGCGCCTTTTTTTATTTAAGAAAACTTTTTTTGAAAATTGTTCGCTGGTTGAAGGCAAGCGACTGACAGTGTTGGCGATAAAATGACAACGTGAAAACATACCGAAATAAAAATTAGCCGTACCTTTGCATTTTTAATGCGATCAAATGAGCAAAAGAGGAAGAGTATTGGTAGCCATGAGCGGCGGAGTGGATAGTTCGGTAGCAGCGGTGATGCTTCATGAACAGGGCTACGAGGTCATTGGGCTCACGATGAAAACCTGGGATTACGCCTCTTCGGGCAGCTCAACCAAGGAAACGGGTTGCTGTAGCCTGGACAGTATAAATGACGCCCGTGCGCTAGCGGTTTCCTTCGGGTTTCCCCATTATATATTGGACATAAGGAGCGAGTTTGGCGACTCCGTTATCGATAATTTCGTAGACGAGTACCTTGCCGGGCGTACGCCCAACCCGTGCGTGCTTTGTAATACTCATATCAAATGGGAGGCATTGCTGAAGCGTGCCAATAAACTGGACTGCGAATTTATCGCCACGGGGCACTACGCCAATATCCGCCTCCAGGAGAATGGACGATATGTGATTTCGAAAGGTAAGGATACCCACAAGGATCAATCGTACGTACTTTGGGGGGTCTCACAGGAAAATCTTGCCCGCACCCAATTTCCATTGGGTTCTTACACCAAACCTGAAATCAGGCAACTGGCCGCCGAAATGGGGCAACTGGAACTCGCCGGCAAATCTGAAAGCTATGAGATTTGCTTCGTACCGGACAACGATTACCGCGCGTTTTTACGCCACCGAGTGGAAGATATCGACGACCGTATCGGTCCAGGTAATTTTATCCTTACCGATGGCACCGTGGTGGGTCAACACCAGGGTTACCCCTACTATACCGTTGGCCAACGCAAAGGATTGGGAATAGCGCTGGGGCGGCCGGTATTCGTGACCGGAATACTGCCCGAAAGCAACACCGTTGTGTTAGGCGAAGAACACGAACTACAAAGGCACGAAGCCTATGTAAAAAACGTGAACCTCGTTAAATACGCTGCCATTGAGCAGCCAATAGAAGCAGTGACCAAAATACGGTATAAAGATGCCGGCATGACCAGCACCATTGTGGAGCAAAACGGCACCATGAAAGTCGATTTCCACCACGCGGTGAAGGGAATTGCACCCGGTCAATCGGCGGTTTTCTATGAAGGCGACGACCTGCTTGGTGGCGGCTTCCTGATGTAAAATAGAAAGGCCCATCCTGTTTTAAACGAGATGGGCTTTCCATTTGAAGTTTAATGCAACACTTAAGCCTTGCCGACTAATTCAACCAGGTCGACCAATTTGTTGGAGTAACCCCACTCGTTGTCATACCATGACACCACTTTCACGAAGTTATCGTTGAGTGAAATACCTGCACCCGCATCAAAGATAGACGTACGTGTGTCGCCCCGGAAATCTTCCGAAACCACTGCATCTTCGGTATAACCGAGGATACCTTTAAGTTCTCCCTCTGCAGCTGCTTTGTAAGCTTGCTTGATTTGTTCGTAGGTGGCTGGTTTTTCCAACCGCGCGGTAAGATCGACCACCGATACATCAGGCACCGGTACACGGAAAGACATGCCGGTGAGCTTTCCTTGCAGTTCCGGCAATACCAATCCAACGGCTTTAGCAGCACCTGTAGAAGACGGGATGATGTTCTGGTACGCCCCGCGTCCTCCACGCCAATCCTTCACCGATGGACCGTCTACCGTTTTTTGGGTAGCAGTAACCGCGTGGATAGTGCTCATCAGCCCTTCAACGATTCCAAAATTATCGTGAAGCACTTTAGCAAGCGGTGCCAAGCAGTTGGTAGTACAAGAGGCATTGGACACGATGGTTTGGTCCGCCTTCAACTCAGTGTGGTTTACGCCGATTACAAATGTAGGCGTATCGTCTTTCGCCGGAGCTGATAAAACTACTTTCTTCGCGCCCGCATCGATATGCTTCTGGGCAGCCTCTTTAGTGAGGAACAGGCCGGTGGATTCGATGACAACATCTGCACCCACATCGCCCCACTTGAGATTGGCGGGGTCCCTTTCTGCAGTAACACGGATGGTCTTGCCGTTTACAACAAGGTGACCGTCTTTGACTTCCACGGTACCGTCAAACTTTCCGTGAGTAGAGTCATATTTCAGCATATAAGCCAGGTAATCCGGTTCGACGAGGTCATTTATCCCAACAATTTCGATACCCGGGCGGTTCACTGCTGCCCTGAATGCTAAACGGCCAATCCGGCCGAATCCATTGATTCCAATTTTCATTTCTGTATTAGTTTTTATTTAAATAGTATTTCAATAAATTATGTATGGGCTCCTTGATAACTGTACCAATTTCGATATTGTACTTCCCCGCCACATCCCGCAACCATTCTTCATATCCCGATGCTACACTTCCGGTAAAGTTAACGGTCATGCCGGGGTATTGTTTGGTAAGCGGTAAGAGGTATGTTTCTACGTACAATTTAAATCCATGATAAACCGTTTTCTTCACGAAACGATGTTTATGGTTCTCCATCACAAAGTCGGCAAACGACGTGAGGAACAGTGTCGGGTTCGCCTGGTTATAAACCTTATCCATTATAATCTTGCGATCTATCGGATACCTTGCGACGAATTTTTCCAGCAAATCTTCAGGCAGCGCCTCATTCAGGAAACTTTTCAGCAGCATACGGCCTATCCAGTTGGCCGAGCCTTCGTCGGCAAGAATATACCCAAGGCCGAAATTATTGTCAGTTGTCCGTTTACCGTTAAAATAAGCGACATTCGACCCGCTGCCCAGGATACCGATAAGCCCTTTGCCATCACCGAACGTTGAAATTGCGGATGCTTTGACATCATGATCTACCGTTATCCTGGCATTTTTGAAGAACTGTTTGAAGACCGATGCGATTTTATCCTTCCGCTCCGGGGAAGAAGAGCCCGCACCAAAGAAATAAATCCGCCGAATTTTTTCGGCGTAATTAATAAGGTTGTTGTTTTTATTCAACAGCTGAAGGATAAAGCGCTCGTCGTGCAGGTACGGGTTAATACCCATCATCCGGAATCCCGTTACAATCTTTCCCCGCTCGGCCAATCGCCAATCCGAAAACCTGGAGCCGCTAAATACAACAGCGATCATATCGATAGCACTTCCATCATGTCCAACATATCCTTGTTTAGCTTGAACGCCTTCTTGTTCAACACCTCTTCGAGAGGGGTTGTCTTGATCTCGTTGCCCCGCAATCCGACCATTACCCGTGTTTCGCCGGCAAGCAGATGCCGTACCGCAGCGTAACCCAATCGGCTCGCCAACACCCTATCAAAGCTACTGGGTGATCCACCCCGTTGAAGGTGGCCCAAAATCGTCACTTTGGTATCATAAAAATCGAACCGCGCTTTCACTTCCTTCGCTACATTATATGCGCCACCGTTTTCCTCACCTTCGGCAACAATGACGATGGTTGACGATTTATTGCCCTTAGCGGCAACCTCCAGCTGATTGCAAAGGGTCTGGATACCTGTCGCTTTCTCGGGCAACAGAATGGCTTCCGCTCCGCCGGCAATGCCCGCATTCAGTGCAATGCAGCCCGAATCGCGGCCCATTACCTCGACGAAAAATAACCGATCGTGCGATGCTGCCGTATCGCGTATCTTATCAATCGCTTCAATGACCGTATTGGTCGCCGTGTCATAGCCCAGCGTAAAATCAGATCCATACAGATCATTGTCGATGGTACCAGGTATGCATATCACCGGGATGTCGAACTCGCGGGAAAAGACCTCCGCGCCTGTAAAAGTCCCGTCACCCCCAATAGCAATCAGGGCATCAATTCCTGCCGCCTTGATTTGGTCGTAGGCCTGCTGCCTGCCCTCGGGCGTACGAAACGCTGCGCACCTTGCCGTTTTTAGAATCGTGCCGCCAAGCTGGATAATGTTACTCACCGAGCGGCTGTTCATCTCCTCAAAGTTACCTTCTATCATGCCCTGGTAACCCTGGTAGATACCTACCACTGATTTACCGGCGTGCAACGCGGTCCGAACCGCCGCCCGGATGCAGGCATTCATCCCCGGGGCGTCACCACCAGAGGTAAAAACCCCGACTTTCATTATGCTTTGCACTTTTCTAATAATCTTTTGTAAATTAGCAGCACGAATATAGTGTGTATTTGTTACACTATTAAATTTTTCAAGAATTATTTTTCCACTTGAAAGGTTTAAAGTGAGCAAAAATAGCAAATTAAAATCAATTAACTAAACAAAATACAGGCGCTTTGCAATCAAATTTACCACATTTACAATCGACATTTACCACCGACTGTGTCATCTTCGGTTTCCATGAGGGTGAGTTAAAAGTGTTGCTTATTGAACGTAACGAGTATCCGTTTAAAGGTTGGTGGGCGCTCCCGGGTTTTTTTGTGGACCACAACGAAACGATAGATGATGCCGTAAAACGGATTCTTCACGAGCACACGGGCCTGCGTGGGATTTATATGGAACAGCTGTATACCTTTGGTGATCTGAAACGCCATCCTCAGGGACGTATTATTACGGTTGCTTATTATGCATTGTTACGGCTGGATGACCTCAAAACCCAACCCGAGCCGATAACGGACTACGCCCGCCAGGCGGTATGGCACCCACTCAATAACCTGCCGGAGCTCGGTTTTGATCACCGGCACATTATCGATAAGAGTATCCAGAAAGTGCGCCGCAAAATAAGCTATAGCCCGATCGCCTTCGAACTATTACCAGAGAAATTTACGCTCACGCAATTGCAGCAGCTCTACGAAGCCATCTGGGGGCGTAAACTAGACAAGCGTAATTTCCGTAAAAAGATGCTTAATTACGACATCCTGAAGGAACTGCCGGAATTTCAACGTGGCGTTTCCTACCGCGCTGCCCGACTATATAAACTCGATAAACGCAAATACGCCAAGGTTTTCCAGAATGAATTGACGTTTAGCCGGTAGTTTGGATTACAACAAACTCAATAATTTTTCACGATCCAACGTCCGGAAAAACGAAGCACCATCATCCAGCAAGCCGTCTGCCAACGCACTTTTGGCTGCCTGTAATGCCAGCACCTTCTCCTCGACGGTATTGGGTGTAACCAGCCGATAGGCTACCACCTTTTTATGCTGGCCAATCCGGTGCACACGATCAATGGCTTGATTTTCTGCAGCCGGATTCCACCAGGGGTCTACCAGGTACACCACTTCGGCAGCAGTAAGGTTCATTCCAACGCCTCCGGCCTTAAGACTGATCAGGAAAACCCGCACAGTGGGATCTTCCTGAAACGCCCGTACTACACTCCCACGTTGGCGCGTACCGCCGGTAAGGCTTACGTAAGGCACGCCGATTTCGGTCAGCATGGCGCCTACCAGGTGCAACATCGATACAAATTGCGAGAAGATAACGATCTTATGATGGGGTGCCTTGTCGCTCACCTGTTCTTTTAACAGTTCGATCTTGGCCGATACCGCGGTATTCAGCATACCATCCGGCAATAATGCCGGCGAATTGCAGATCTGGCGCAGGCGCGTCAACCCCCGGAGCACATGCATCGGGCTTTTATCCAACTTGTCGCCCGAAAGCGCGCAGATAAAATCTCGAAACTCTTTCTCGTAAGCGTCGTATACCTGGCGCTGCTTGTCGCCCATCTCGCTATATAATACCCGATACACCTTTTCGGGCAATTCGGCCGCAACTTCATTCTTGGTGCGCCGCAGTATAAATGGTTGTATTTTCTGGCGCAGTTCGTTTCTGCGTTTTTGGTTCTTGAACTGATCAATAGGCTTGCCATACACGTCACTGAAGTACCGCTTGTCGCCCAGCAATCCGGGGCAGGTGAATGACAACTGCCCATACAGGTCGAAAGAGCTGTTTTCAAGAGGCGTTCCGCTAATGGCGATTCGGTTGTGGGCTTGCAGTAGCTTTACCGTCTTGTATCGCTGCGATTCGGGGTTCTTGATGTTTTGCGATTCGTCAAGATAGACATAATTAAACAAGAACGTTTTGACGAAACGGATGTCGTATAGCAACGAGGCATAAGACGTCAGCACCACATCGTGGTAACCAAAGGAGGCGGTAGTCTTCACACGGTTCGGCCCGTAAAGCGTCAGCACCCGCAAAGACGGAGCAATGGTGGCCAACTCCCGCTCCCAGTTAAAAATCAGTGTGGCCGGCACAACAACGAGATCAGCACCCCTTCTCCCACTTTCGCGTTGAGCCTGCATAAACGCAATGATTTGCACCGTTTTACCCAGTCCCATCTCATCTGCCAGTATGCCGCCGAACCGGAGCGTATCCAGGAAACCGAGCCAATTCAGCCCCCGTTGCTGGTACGGGCGGAGCGTTACGGCAATTCCCTGCGGCGCCGGCATGTCGGGTAAAGCTTCGAAATCGGCCACCCGTTTGCGCAATTCCCCGATTTCCGTGGTTGCTGCTGCATCCAGGACCGATTGGTCGAATAGCGCAGCCACTGTTTCGAAATTGGTTTTGGCAAACCGGATGGTATCATCGTTCGCCACCTCACCTGCCCGGAAATAATCCGCAAACTTGCCGATCCACTCCTGCGGAAGGATACCCTTCGTGCCGTCATCAAGCACCACATAGTTGCGCTTATTGCGCAAAGCCGCCTGGATTTTTTTCAGCGGTGCTTTCTTTTTGCCAAAACGCACGTCATAAGTTGCGTTGAACCAGTTTATCCCACTGATAACTTTCATCGTTATCGAAACGCGATTCGGGTTCAAATCATTGCCAGGGAGCTCATTGAAACCGTACACTTCAACACCTTCTTCGCGCCACACATCAAACGCAGGCAACAACCACGTTTCGTCGAGAAAGTACTTTTTGTGGAGGTAGAAATAATACAACTGGTTATCCAATTGCTCGGGCAGGTGCGGGTGTTGTTTAATCAGTAACGTGATGAACGTTTGCTCGAAACCGGCATCCCTTGGTATATTGAAGTCGCTACCGTTCCCATCGACTGCCATTAATTGCTGTTCCGTACGGATAGCAACTTCGGCTTCCCCATACCGAACAACCGGAATAACCATAACATGCTCACCGAAATCCGACAAATAAAGCAGTCGTTCCGGCTTACGGGAAAATCCGGCTTCGCGGAGTTGCCGTGCCGTACCGCGTTTTACATCGGGATATTCGATACGGATGGTGGCCGATACCTTGTCTAAAAACTCCCGGCGGAACTCCCGGAATTTGCTGGAGTGAATAAGCAGTTGTCCGCCCTGTTCTTTCAACAGCGCCACGATACCCGACAACGAGGTGCTATCCAGCAGATATAAGGTATCTTTAAGACGTAAAAAGTATCCGAAGCAACGCGGCAGTTCGTGTAATGGGTAGGTGCGGTCGCCAACGGTAAACATACCTGCAACCGCATAAAAAGGGCCGGATGCACGAATGGACAAACTGGCGCTGCCCGGCGCCATGGCGACGTTCACGGGCATCAACGTTTTTGAAGAGAATGTTTCGCTCACGGCATCGTCATGGCAATAGAACGGATAGTTACCACCATATTTTACAATAGTCTGCAATGCGGTCAAATCCGATGTCGTACGGTCGCCTTCGGCAACCTGCTGAATAGCCGCTATTGCCGCATAAAACTTGGCCTCGTCAACACGTGTTGACGAGGCAATGAGATCGAGTGGCTGTAAACGGACGAACGGCGGTTTTAACTTACCGGCCTTTGTACGCCCCACATGCATAACATCTACCCGGATATGTCGGTAATACTTATGTTTGCTGAAAACGATTACCCGCTCCTCAGGTAGGCTTACGGATGCTGGTGGGAGTGCACAATCTGTTGCTCCGCTTCCCAACGCACGCAGCTTCGTCGAATTTAGGGGCAGTAATCCAGGGATTCGGGGCTGCACAACCAGGCGCCCTTCAGCCAGTTTCGGAACAAAATAGCGTTCGAGGTCGGGCTCATGTTCGAGCCCATACGCAACAGCTGCTTGTCTAAGCTGTTGGTCGCGCAGCGCCGGGCGATAGAAAACACCCAACTCATCACGTCGGAGAATGGCGAGCAGCACTGCGGATTCATTGTCCGTAAGTACGTTACCGTCGGCTGGAGCGTCGCTCGTAATTGTCAGGCCGTTGGCATCCTGTACCACCGCTACCCGTGTACGATCCCCGCCTATAGCACGGCAGGCAAACACGCCCGCATCGATTGTCATTTCCTCGGCTTGCACCGAAAGTATCGTCCGTGTCTCAATTAGCCCTAAGTCCGCGCCGGCCGAAGCAATGGCTACCTCGGTCAGTTGATCAAATGTTGTATCGTTAAAAATGAAAATGTGAGCGTCGTGCGGATCGAGCATGCGCAAACTTAGCTAAATTTATAATTACTAACTTTATCGGGTAATAAAGCTATGAAAAAAATACTTCGGATATCATGGACAGTAGGTTGTTGCCTTGCTGTTCTATTTGTCGAGGGACAACATAAGCGCCTTCGGGACTATGGGATCACGATAGGCGTACTGCCTGTAGGCGAATCAAATGCCATCACCGATGTCGCTGGCGTCCGTGTTGGGCACACCACGATACAAAACGGCGACTCGGTTCGCACCGGTGTCACCGCCATCCTGCCCCACGGCGGCAATATTTTTCAGCAGAAAGTTCCCGCTGCCGTCTTTGTGGGCAACGGGTTCGGTAAACTTGCCGGCAGCACGCAAATAGCCGAACTGGGCACGCTGGAAACACCGGTTATCCTCACCAATACGCTAAGTGTGCCCACGGCTATGGACGCCGTGATTGACTACGTGCTAGCCCAACCCGGCAACGAGGCGGTGCAATCCGTCAACGCTGTGGTAGGCGAAACCAACGACGGATACCTCAATGATATACGCGGGCGACACGTCCGAAAGGAGGATGTACTTGCTGCCATCCAAACAGCGGATACCCTGAGGCCTGCGGAAGGATGCGTGGGTGCCGGGACAGGCACGGTATGTTTCGGGTTCAAGGGCGGCATAGGCACATCCTCCCGCCAACTGCCGGCCGCCATGGGTGGCTACCGGGTGGGCGTGCTGGTACAGACTAATTTCGGGGGTGTGTTGCAGATCAATGGTGTTCCGGTGGGCAAACAGCTGGGTAAATTTGCGTTTAGTGATGAGTTGCTCAACAACGCAGACGGGTCGTGCATGATAGTCGTGGCTACCGATGCACCGATCGACAGCCGGAACCTGGGGCGGGTGGCGAAACGGGCATTTATGGGATTGGCAAAAACAGGAGGTATCGCTTCCAATGGAAGTGGCGATTACGTCATCGCATTTTCCACAGCATCGCGCGAGCGGGTTGATCTGGTGCCTAATGACCTGATGACCCCGCTTTTCATGGCGGCCATCGAGGCATCTGAGGAGGCAATCATCAATTCACTTTTTACTGCCCAGACCACTACGGGAAAAAACGGCCGGACAGTCTATGCTCTTCCCGTCGAAAAATTACTTCCTTTGCTGACACCATAACGGAACTTGCGCGGCTGGGATGCCGCTATGATGGCCTCGTCAGTTCGTTAAAGGCCTGTTGCAAACGCCGGGTTACCGGCCCGATAGCTCCGGTTCCGACCACCTGCTCGTGGCCGTGCAACGAAAACGAACGTATGGCCGTTAACTGCGTAGTTGTACCCGTAAGGAATGCTTCTGACACATCCGATAAACCATCAACCGTAATACCCACTTCCCTAACACCAACGCCAAGCCGTGCGGCCACCGAAATCACTACCTCACGTGTTATGCCCGGCAGGATGTGCGGACCGTTGGGGTGCGTGAACAAACAGCCATCGCGTACAAAGAAAACAGATGAATGCGACCCTTCTGTGATGGTACCGTTCCGCTCAAAAACATACTCCGCCATATCGCCCTCGTGTGCACTGTTGTTGGCAAGTACATTGGCCATCAGTGAAGTCGATTTGATATTGCAGCGCTGCCAACGGAAATCTGCAGCAAGTAGTACGGTCACTGCCTTTTTATCACAGCCACTAAAATCAAAAGACGTTGCATAGAGCAGCACTGTGGGGTCAACCGTTGCCGGAAAGCGATGCGCTCGCGGCGCCCGGCCCCGTGTTACCTGGATATACACAATCCCATCGGCGGAGCCGGCACGATCAACGGCTTCCAATACGTGTTCGTTCAACGTAGCAGCAGTAAAGGGTATACCCACCTCATTAAGCCCCTGCTGAAGGCGATGGATATGTTCTTCAAACGTAAATAACCTGTGGTTATAAAAGGGAATGACTTCGTAGATACCATCACCAAACAGAAAACCGCGGTCAAACACCGAAACTGAAGCCTGGGCACCGGGCAACCATCTTCCGTTTAACCATACCGTATCCGGATAATGCTGATTCACTTTATTTTCTGGCATCTTTATCTGTTTGTATGTAATCAATTTACAGTCGGCAACCTGAGGCGAAACGTGGTTCCTCTACCCTTTTCACTGTCAAATGTCAACGTCCCTTTAAACGCCTGTGCGTATTCATTGCATAGAAATAACCCGAGGCCAATACCCCGTTCGTTACTGGTACCGTACGTAGAACGGGTTCTTAATGAAAAGAGTTCTGCCTGTTGTTCCTTTTCAATACCTATTCCGTTGTCTTCAACCGCGAGTTCGCATTCCGCACCCAAATCCGAGGCCGTTACGCGGATGTTCCCCCCCGGTAGGGTAAACTTAATGGCGTTGGCTAAGAGATTACGAATAATCAGCTGTAACATATCACGATCTACCATGGCGTGCAGCGAGTTATCGATATCCGCTTCGAGTGTGATGGATTTTTGATTTGCATAAATCCTTTGCACGTCAATAACAGGCTTCAGTACCTGTTGAATGTTATTGCGAACCAACGCCAGGCGAAATCCACTCAACTGACTTTGCGACCACACCAACATATTGGAGAGCATCTCTTGAGAACCGTGGAGTGCATTCGCCAGTCCGCTCTCCACCTGCTTGCGCTCGTCGGGCGTAAGGCGGTCACTGGCCACCAACCGCACATAGCTGTGCAGTGACGATAACGGCGCCTGCATATCATGGGAGATGATCGAGAACAATTTCAGTTTTTCGTCATTCATCTTTGCCAGTTCAACCGATTTCAGTTCCGCGGATCGCTTTTCACGATTATAGGCCTCCTTAAGATAAGCCAAACTAAAAAAACAGATAAAAATGCCGGTCGCATAGGCAAAGGCCATATCGACAAAGTGCGCCTTGCTACTTGCATAGGCAATCATTATCGTTTGGGGATATTGGTATTCCACCGCCAGCAATCCGATAACCGCCAACAGAAAGAGTGTCAACCACCATCCATACAGCTTTTTGGGCGACATGATGATGATGAGAATGAACGATAGTATAAATGATAACAACGACGCTCCCTGTACGCCTGCGCTGAAAAAATAATTGATTGAAAAAAAGAGAATACCGGCACCCGAGGCGATAATCACCGCTGGCACCAGGCGTTGCCGAGAACGCCCTAAATAATATGCAACGCCAATCAAAGCGGCAAAGACAATGAATATAAATGCCGTAACCTTTAACCCCGAAAAATAATTAAACGGGATATTGAAAACCATAATAAACAAGGTAACCAGGCAAACCGAATTTAACAACCTAGTTTCTAAGATTAATGTTTGGTCACCGATCAGAAAATTCAACCATTGCTTCAAATCTTTTCGACGCTTTTTAGGGTGCTCGGTGGTCATGGCGCAAAAGTACGCAAAGTAATCGAAGAAATTTTTTACTTTTTTGGTTAATGTCGAGTACGCGACAATGAAAAATGACATGGATCATACCTTACCCGTCGCGACATTCCGTTAAATATTCCGATATTTGCGTATTCGGTAAATTGACGTACTGCTTAATGCATAACAGCTATGGTAACGATAACAGAAAAAGCAAAACAACGTATCCTTGACATCGTGGCCAAGGAAAACTACGATGACAGCTATTTTATACGGGTAGCGGTAGAAAGCGGTGGCTGTTCCGGCCTGAGCTATCGGCTGGACTTTGATAACGAAGAAAAAAAGGGCGACCAGGTGTTTGAAGACAAAGGCATCAAAATATGCCTCGATATTAAATCATACCTGTACCTGGCCGGCACCGAATTGGATTATTCGGATGGCCTCAATGGCAAGGGTTTTGAGTTTCATAATCCCAACGCATCGCGTACCTGTGCCTGCGGAGAGAGTTTCGCTGTCTAGCCGACCGTTCGTTATTTCAACACAAACAAATCATCTACACCCAGTAACCGGCGACAGGTAAATCCTTCGGCATATTTTGCTCCGATGTACTTACCGTATTCCCTTGCCCGCCCTTCAATGTATTCCATGAAATCGGGTTTTGAAATATAGGTTTCCGGCTCATCCGATGCGTACGCATCGCTGTGGAATTGCGAGCGGTACGCTTGAATGGCCTTGATTTTATCCGACCAATAATCAGTCACGTCCACGGCAATGTCGGGCTTGATGTAGTAATCCTGAATCAGCTGCAGCAGCAATCGCGGGCGATGAGGCAATTGAGTCGCACCATCGTCCGCAAGGGTTTCAATTTTACGCAGGCCGGCAAGAAAAACCGAATCGTTGACCAGGTCTCCTGCCCTGCCGTGATCGGGATGCCGATCAACCAATGCATTGGAAATGATAATGTCAGGGCGGTATTTGCGGATGGCCCGTATAACGGCCAATTGATGGGGTTCGTCGTTACGGAAAAACCCATCACGTAAGCCAAGGTTCTCGCGGGCAGTCAACCCCAGTATTCCGGCGGCCCGGGCGGCCTCCGCATCACGCGACTCGGCCGTGCCGCGGGTGCCCAACTCCCCGCGGGTAAGGTCGACAACTCCTACCTTCCTTCCCATTTGCACATGTTTAATAATGGTGCCTCCACAGCCTAGCTCAGCATCATCGGGGTGCACGGCGATGACCAATAGGTCCAGTTCGTTTCTATTCATATATTAAAAATACCCATAGGTTGGGCGGCGTTCCAGGCTGCGAATGATGTTTTCTATTTCGAAATCCTCTTCCGCACTGTACGTATTTTTGAGGTTATGCCCGAAAACACGCGCAATCGATTGGTAAAAAAAAGCCGTGAATCCGCCACGTAAATCCTTTACTACTTCATAACTTGAATTCCCCGTTTGGCGATCAATAAGCTTAATTAATATTTCGCCCTGTGAAATGGTTAAATTCTTCACCTCCCGGTTGAACATATCCTTGATTTCCTTTTCACACGCTTTGACCAATCGCTTTTGCTCACGCCGGTTACCGGTTACGGCCAGGTCGCGATAGAGTTGCTGATACTTGTCTTGTGCATACTTGGCATACGGCAGCACCTTGATAACATTGTACCGCAAACGCAGGTAACGCGCCTTGTCTTCCGGGCTTCTGAATACCCGTTGACGTGTCACGGTTACTTCAGGAATCAACATCCATGGCAACCGCTCACCTGCTACCAATGTGGTTGCCACCATGCGCCGTTGGGAACGCTGGCTATCCGGCTGATGCGACAACGTGTCTTGCGCATAAATCCCGCTTGCCGGCAAAACCAAACCCATAAAAAGCATCAATCGGAGGAAAGCCATATGATGTAATATTCAATAATTATCCGTACTTTTATAAGGTGGAACGGGAAGCCGATCACGGCATCCGTTTTTCCTTATACAGCTATACAAACTTAGTTAAAGTTGCTTTGATATGCAATTATAATTGAGTGAGATAAATAAGAAATAGCAATCATTATCACAAGGACAAGGCGATGTATGAAAGAATTAGTGATTGATTTAGAAGCGGAAAGCAAAGAAATACGCAAACGGTACCGTGCATTGTTGCGTGCGTGCAAACCGACGTTGCAGCGTGGTGACAAGCAAATGATACGCAGGGCATTTGACATGGCGCTGGAAAGCCATAAGGATATGCGCCGCAAATCGGGCGAGCCTTATATCTACCATCCCATCGCCGTTGCACAGATTGCTGCCGAAGAGATTGGCCTGGGCACGACGTCCATCGTGTGTGCGCTACTGCACGACGTCGTAGAAGATACCTATATCACGCTCGAAGATGTCGAGCGTGAGTTTGGCAAAAAAGTTGCCCGTATTATCGATGGCCTGACCAAAATATCGGGAATATTTGATCCCAATAGCTCCATACAAGCCGAGAATTTCCGCAAGATGCTGCTTACATTGGCAGATGATGTCCGTGTAATCCTTATCAAGCTGGCCGATCGGTTGCATAACATGCGTACGATGGACTTCATGCCGCGTGACAAGCAGCTGAAAATCGCATCGGAAACCTCGTACTTATATGCACCCCTCGCCCACCGCCTGGGTCTGTACGCCATCAAATCCGAGCTGGAAGATCTGTCCATGAAGTACACCGACCCGGACACCTATAAATTCATCGCTAAAAAGCTGAATGAAAAAAGGGCGGAACGGGAACGTTTTATCCATAACTTCGTAGAACCTATCAAGGAAATACTCCATGAACAGGGGGTGAATGCAGCCGTGTTTGGCAGACCGAAGTCCATTTTCTCGATATGGAATAAAATGCGCAAAAAATCCATCCCTTTCGAGGAGGTGTATGATCTCTTTGCCATCCGGATTATCATTGATTCCGAGCAGGACAACGAAAAAGCGGATTGCTGGAAAGCTTACTCCATCGTAACGGACCTTTATCGGCCCAACCCCGATCGGCTGCGTGATTGGGTGTCTTCGCCCAAAGCCAACGGTTATGAATCGTTGCATACCACGGTGATGGGACCGAAAGGTCAGTGGGTAGAGGTTCAGATACGTACCATCCGTATGAACGAGATTGCCGAAAAGGGATTCGCTGCGCACTGGAAGTACAAGGAGTCCAATTCAGACAGTGGACTGGATCAATGGATACAAAAGGTACGGGAGGTCCTGAGTAATCCGGAGCCGAATGCAATGGATTTCCTCGACGATTTCAAGATGAACCTCTTCTCGGATGAGATATTTATCTTCACGCCGAAGGGTGCGCTTATTCAACTCCCATATAACGCTACTGCGCTCGATTTCGCGTTTGAAATCCATTCCGATCTGGGCGCCAGTTGTATCGGCGCTAAGGTAAACCATAAGCTGGTACCCTTGAGCCACCACCTGCAAAATGGGGACCAGGTGGAGATTATTACCTCAAGCAAACAAACGCCCAAGGAAGACTGGCTGAATTTTGTCGTAACTGCCAAGGCAAAGTCTAAAATAAAATCTGCCCTCAAAGAGGAGAAAAGACGGGTAGCCGAAGACGGCAAGGAAATTCTCGAACGCAAACTGAAGTCGCTGAAAATCACGTACAATACGGAAAACATTAACAAATTAACCATGTTTTTCAAATTGCCCTCATCGCAGGATTTGTTTTACAATGTTGCAAAGGGCGAAATCGACATCAAAAACCTCAAGGCGTTTGCCCTGGGCGAAAAGTCGGCCGACCAGCAGAACGGTCACCAATTCGATGCGCACATCAGTGGGTTAGTTGAGAAGATTAATAAAAAAGATTACGAAACGCTTTTGATCGGAGACGATCTGCAAAAGATCGATTATACGTTGTCTCCGTGTTGCAATCCCATACCGGGCGATGATGTGTTTGGCTTCATTACCGTCAATGACGGCATCAAGATACACCGCACCAACTGTCCCAACGCAGCTAAATTGATGGCCAATTACGGCTACCGTATTGTTAAAGCCAAGTGGACTTCGCAAAAGGAACTTGCTTTCCTCACCGGGTTGCGTATTGTAGGCATAGATGACGTCGGGCTGGTCAATAAAATTACCAAAGTAATTTCAGATGACTTCAAGGTAAACATACGGTCCATCACCATCTCCAGTAACGAAGGCATTTTTGAAGGATCCATCATGATTTTCGTCAATGATACCGCGCATCTGGAAAACCTCATTAAACACCTGGCGCAAATCAAGGGAATTACGGGCATTACCCGCTTTGACTCGAACAACTGATGCCTATTTGCTGCGTTTGTATATCAGGCTGATATTGCGTAAGTTTCATCTGTAATAACTTTTTCGTCAGCGGCAGATGAGAGATCGCTAAAGTTGCCTTTATATGCCGTCTATGTAAACTTGCATATAAAGGCAACTTTAGCTAAGTTTGTACAATTAACTTTCGGATGATGACTCAAACGGAAAACTACCAAACGGTAAAAAAAATTTTCGAAGCGTACCTGGAAAATAAAAGTCTGCGCAAGACGCCGGAGCGCTATGCCATTCTTGAAGAGATTTACTCCAGGAACGACCATTTTGATGTGGAATCGCTTTACATCCACATGAAAAACAAAAAATACCGCGTAAGCCGGGCTACGGTCTACAACACGCTGGAATTATTGGTTTCCTGTGATCTGGTGACTAAACACCAGTTTGGAAAAAACATGGCACAGTTTGAGAAATCTTACGGCTACAAACAACACGATCACATTATCTGTATCGAGTGTGGTAAGGTTGTCGAGTTCTGCGACCCACGCATCCACCAAATCCAAAGTATGGTGGGCGAACTCCTGAAATTCGAGATCAAGCACCATTCACTGAATTTATATGGTGTTTGCAGCGACTGTTCGGAAAAAAAAGACAGGGAATCCCCGGTGTCTGCCGCAAGCAAAAACGAATTGGTGGAAAGCAACTAAATGCGTTTCGTTTGCCTTTTCGATTTAAAAGGGCTAGAATTTCAAAATAATGTTAGCTTTGCCTCAAGTTTGATATGCATTACGTCCGCATCATGGTATACGGAATGTTTGTCATTTCATTCGTTAATGTTTTTAATTTTTCAACGCTGATAGATTATGCAAGTTGATGTGCTTCTAGGCCTGCAATGGGGCGATGAGGGCAAAGGTAAGATTGTGGATGTACTTTGTCCGAAATACGACATGATAGCCCGCTTCCAGGGCGGTCCGAACGCCGGACACACCCTTGAATTTGACAATCAAAAATACGTACTGAACACCATTCCTTCGGGTATTTTCAATAAAGACACACTCAACCTCATCGGCAATGGTGTCGTTATCGATCCGATTATCCTGAAGCGGGAGCTTGATGCCCTTAAAAAGAATGGTTTTGATCCGGTATCGGCTGGCAAGTTGGTGATCGCCCGTAAGGCGCACCTTATCCTACCCACCCATCAATTGCTCGATGCGGCGTCAGAAAGTAAAATGGGTGCCGGCAAAATTGGCTCCACCCTGAAGGGTATCGGACCGACATACATGGACAAAACGGGACGGAACGGGCTACGTGTAGGCGATACCACCCTCCCTGATTTCATGGAACGCTATCAGCGATTGGTTGAAAAGCACAAATCCATCCTGTCCCATTACGGCGATATTCCCGACTTCAGCGAACGTGAGCAAGCGTTTCTGGATGCGGTTGAATTTCTTAAAACCATTCCGCATGTAGATAGCGAGCATTTGGTAAACCAGTATCTTAGCGAGGGGAAAAGTATACTCGCCGAGGGCGCACAAGGCACCTTGCTTGATATTGACTTCGGCTCCTACCCTTTTGTCACCTCCTCCAATACAACAACAGCCGGTGCCTGCACCGGACTGGGTATTTCACCTGCCAGAATCGGCGGGGTCATCGGTATTTTCAAAGCCTATTGCACACGGGTTGGCGGGGGGCCATTTCCCACCGAACTTGAAAACGAAACCGGCGAAAAACTCCGGCAGTTGGGGCACGAATTCGGTGCGACCACCGGGCGGGCGCGCCGCACGGGGTGGGTTGACCTTCCTGCACTTAAATACGCCATCATGCTCAACGGCGTTACCGAGCTGGTCATGACCAAAGCCGATGTACTGAGTGGATTCGATACCATACACGTTTGTACCCATTACATCCAAAATGGCGAGAAAATCGATTACATGCCCTACGACATCATCAGCGTACCACCGGAGCCGGTATACGAAGCGTTGCCGGGATGGAACGAAGACCTGTGCCATATTACTGACCCCGGTCAGATACCGCAAACGCTGCAAGATTATATCGCGTATTTAGAGCGTCACCTCGGCGTACCTATCCGATACCTCTCGGTAGGCCCCGACCGCAAGCAGACGCTGGTATTGAGCTAAAATTGCCATGGTATCTTTAGCGTGCCATTTGGACGATAGTGAAACATTCATCCAAAAAGCGCTGCAATGGGCAGCGCAGTTTGAGCACGTATGCTACCTCGATTCCAACGGTTATCGCGATAACCACGGAAACATCAACGTGTTTCTCGCCGTAGGTGCCCATGCGTCGTTCGTGTCAGACGGCAAAAACACATTTGCAGCCCTGCAGCAGTTTCTCGATGGTTATCCCAACACATGGGTTCCCGGTTACCTTGGCTACGATTTAAAGAACGAACTTGAGGACCTCCAGTCGCAGCATCCAAACCGTACGGAGTTTCCCGACGCCTGCTTTTTCGTGCCGGAATATACCTTGCTCATCGGGCAGTTCAATGCCGAAATCAAAGGCCGCGACCCCCAACGCATTGTCGACCAGATTCACGCCACCCAACCGGTCGAGGAATCGCCGGGATTTGATGGCCGGTTGAAATACCGCATGAATAAATCAGCCTATTTTGATGCATTTGCAGCGTTGCAACGCCACATCCGCCAGGGCGATGCGTACGAAATAAATCTCTGCCAGGAGTTTTATGCCGAAAAGGCAACCCTCAACCCGCTTGCGGCGTATCGCCGGCTCAACGAAGTGTCGCCCACCCCTTTTTCCTGTTTTTTTAAATCCGGGCATTTTTACATCCTATCCGCTTCACCGGAGCGGTTTTTGTCAAAAAACGGCAATACGCTCCTCTCCCAGCCCATCAAAGGCACCGCACCGCGGGGCAAAGATGCCATTGAAGACGAACAGATAAAAACTACATTAGCGACCAATCCCAAGGAAATCAGTGAAAACATCATGATTGTCGATTTGGTACGCAATGACCTTACACGGAGTGCTTCGCCGGGCACGGTAAAAGCAAGTGAATTGCTACAAATTCATAGTTTCAAACAAGTTCATCAGTTGATTTCGACGGTGACCTGTGAGATACGCGAGGATGTCAGCACGGTAGAGACCCTTCAAAATACATTCCCGCCGGGCTCGATGACCGGTGCGCCCAAAATCAGCGCGATGAAGTTGATCGACCAATATGAAAACAGTCGACGGGGAGTGTATTCGGGAGCGTTGGGCTATTTCAGTCCGCAGGGTAATTACGATTTCAGTGTGGTTATCCGCACGCTTTTGTACAATGCCGAAAGTGGATACCTCTCATTCCATACCGGTGGCGCCATCACCGATAATGCGGACCCCGAAAAGGAATACAACGAGTGTCTCTTGAAGGGAAAGGCCTTGTTTGAAGTACTCAAAAGTCAGTGATTTCAATGTGATCACGCAAGCTTTCCAACAATCACCTTCACCATCTTGTCGTAATCCAGGTAAGTATTGGCCAATCGTTGCACCTCTTCTTGCGTAATCGTATTCACGACGTCGGTATAATAATCGTAATAATCAAGATCCAAACCTGAGAAATACGCGTTCTTAAACTTATCCGCATGCGAAAATACGTTCTCCAGGCTACCGAGCATGGAACCCATCATGTAATTGCGTACGAGTGCCAACTCTTCTTCCGGCACCGGCTCCTCACGCAACCGCTGAATTTCTTTTTGAATTTCCGTCAAGGTCGCTTTTGTTACGTCCACGCCGACTTCCGAGGCAATGGTAAAGAACGCACCGTGTTTGAGCGACGCTAAACCCGAACCGATGTTATACGTATAGCCCTTATCCTCGCGTATATTGGCCATCAATCGCGAACCGAAATAGCCGCCGAGTATGGTATTGACCACTTGCAATCCCGGAAAATCACGGTGCGACCGCTGGATGCCCGGGCAGCCCAGCCTAATCGCGGATTGGAGGGCATCCTTCCGTTCCACCACCATGGGCTCCATTACCGAAACCGGGGCGAGCACCGGTGGCTTATCGCGCTGCTCAGCAGCAAGTTCGTTTTGCCATTCCCGGCCGAAGAGCCGCTCCAGCAAACGGATTACCTCATCGGTCACTTTTCCGGCCACGATCAACGTACCGTTCTTCGGCTGGTACTGCGTATTAAACAACGACAACAATTCACTGCGATCAATACGCTCATAATCAAACGACTCTGGCGTATACCCATAGCGATTCTCACCAAATACAGCACGATTGAATTGCCGTCGTGCCACAAAGCTGTTCTTTTGAAGAGACACCTGCAACTTTTGGATACTGTTGCGGATGTAAGTAGCTAATTCTTTATCCGGAAAAACCGAATCCGTAAGCACCTCCTTCACCAGTGGCAGCAGTGAAGGCAAATGCTTGGTTAACGAAAACAACGTCAATGAAGATTGGTCATACCCAAACGAGGGCACCAGGAAAGCGCCATGGAAATCCACTTGCTCCGCAAGCTGCGCGCTGTTATGGGTTCCTGTGCCCTCCAACAGCATATCACATACGCAGGTGTTGAGTAAGGCGCGATCTTCAGCGACAAAAACATTGCCTGCAATCCATTCAATCCGCACCAGCTCCTGGTCGCCCGAATCAAAGACGAAAACCTGCAAGCCGTTAGGGAAAGTTAAGTGTTTGGGTTTGATCAACTCAAACCGCGTTGTCGCAGCGTGGGCGGGTGCTATCGTTCTATTGAGCATGGGCATTAGCTAAATAAATCAGGGTTGACGAGTTCGCTCTTCTAAATAATCGCTGGGATTGCTGTTGGATGTCCGCCTCGGTAACGGCGAGGTAACGGTCCGTTTCATGGTTAAAACCGTCCGCATCACCCAGTAACTCAAAATAAGCCAGGTTCATGGCCTTCTCCAAAATAGCCATCTCGGCAAATACCATGGTCGATTCGATTTTATTTTTCACCTTCTCCAATTCGTAAGGAGCAATCAACTCCTTGCAAAGCTGCTCCAGCTGTTCCCAAATTGCCTTTTCGGCCGTTTCTATAGGAACATTAGGAAGCGGTTTTCCTTCCACCACCACTAAGCCGGGGTCTATGCTTCCCGTTTGGTAGGCATTGATTTCGCTAAATAATTCATTTTCCTTCACCAACCTGCGGTACAACCGCGATGACGATCCCTGCGAAAGCAAATCTGTAATCAGGTCGACCGCATGGTAGTGCTCATCATAACGCGCCGGGCCATGGAAAGCGATGTAAATGGCATGCTGTGGCACATCAGCGTGTACCACTTCCCGGCGTGCCTCCAACTGTTCAGGTTCGGTGGGAAGGTGTCGCGGGGGCTTCCGGCCAGCGGGTATCGCGCCAAACCATTTCTCCGCCAGCTCCTTCACCCTGGCTGTTTCGACATTACCGGCCACAACCAGGCAGGCATTTGCCGGCGTATAATACGTGGCAAAGAACTCCTTTACATCGTCCATCTTTGCCTCTTCGATGTGGGCAAGCTCCTGACCGATGGTAGCCCACCGGTACGGATGCACCTGATAGGCCAACGGCCGCAAACGCAGCCACACATCGCCGTACGGCTGGTTGAGGTAACGCTGTTTAAATTCTTCACATACCACATTGCGCTGCACGTCGAGGCTCTTTTCGCTGAAAGCGAGCGAGAGCATCCGGTCGCTTTCCAGCCAAAAAGCCGTCTCCAGGTTGGTTGCCGGCAGGGTGATGTAATAATTCGTGATATCGTTACTTGTAAAGGCATTGTTCTGCGCGCCTGCCGCCTGCGATGGTCCGTCGAAATTAGGAATGTTGGCGGAGCCGCCGAACATCAGGTGTTCAAACAGGTGCGCAAATCCGGTCTGTCCGGGGTTTTCATCCCTGGCGCCTACATCATACAGTAGATTGACCACCGCCATGGGCGTCGTATTGTCCTGATGTACTAATACGCGCAAACCATTGGCCAGCGTAAATCGATCAAAAGAAACCATGCGTTATTTTAATATGAAACATCATCAGTGTGCCGTCCAGTCCACGCCCTGTTTGAGCATGGAGAGGGTAAAGGCCTCCGCACTCCCCGGGACCGGTTTAAAATCGTACACCCATTGTGCCTGCGGCGGCAGGCTCATCAGGATGGACTCGATACGGCCGTTTGTCTCCAGCCCGAACTTCGTTCCCGCGTCATATACCAGATTAAACTCCACATACCGGCCCCGTCTCAGGTATTGCCATTGCTTTTGCTGCTCGGTATAGGCTTTATGTCGGTTCCTATTCACCAATTCCGAGTAAATGGGTACGAAGGCGTCGCCCAGGGCACACGAAAACTCAAAAATATCCGTCCAGGATACCCCTGTTTTCTCGGGGGTGAGCCGATCGTAAAATATCCCCCCTATGCCGCGGGTTTCCTGGCGGTGCCTGATGTAGAAATAGCGGTCTGCATGCGCCTTGAAGTCTGGATAGAAGGTTGGACTATACCGATCACAAACCGTTTTCAGCGACTGATGGAAATAAGATGCATCTTCCATTTGCACGTAATGGGGCGTCAGGTCTATCCCTCCGCCAAACCACCGGACTTCGTCATTCAATTCGAAGTACCGGATGTTCATGTGTATAATGGGTACGAGCGGGTTGTTCGGATGGATAACGATGGAGACACCCGTGGCAAAAAATTGCTCATCGTCCACGTTGAAGGCTTTCTTCACCGGCTCGGGCAATATACCATGTACCGCCGAGAAGTTTACCCCTCCCCGCTCAATGGCATCTCCCCCCTGTATAATGCGGGTACGGCCACCGCCGCCGCCGTCGCGCTCCCATAATTCTTCAGCAAAGACGGCGCTGCCATCCAGTGCTTCCAACCCGCGGCATATGTTGTCCTGTATGGTCTGGTACCGTGTGGCTATCTGCTGTTTATCCATAGCTGCTGTCATCCATTTAATATCCTACGGCCACGTCGTCGCCTCGGGGATCTGCGCCCCCCTGCAACGTGCCATCAGGCAATACCATGATGGCATCCACCCGGCCTATTGCCTGTCGGTTGACCAATTTATAGCCCGTTGTTGTCAGCGCATGCCGCACCGGCTTACTTATGGCATTTTTTTCTGTTGCCACTTCATCGGGCAGCCATTGGTGATGGAACCTTGGTGCTGACACCGCCGCTTGCATATCCATCCCAAAATCCACCACATTCAGAATCGTCTGAAACACGGAGGTCATGATGGTAGATCCGCCCGGCGTACCCACTACCATAAACAATCGGCCGTCCTTTTCAAGGATCGTTGGCGTCATCGAACTCAGCATCCGTTTGCCCGGCTCGATGGCATTGGCATCGCCACCGGTTAATCCAAACATATTCGGGGCACCGGGCTTTACCGAGAAATCATCCATTTCATTGTTCAGCAGGAATCCCGCACCGGCAACCACCACCTGCGAGCCATAGGAGCCATTAATCGTTGTTGTAATAGCAACTGCGTTGCCCGCTTCGTCCACGATGGAAAAATGGGTCGTTTCTTCACGCTCCATCTGCGGGACTTCCCCCGCATAAATATCGCTGCTGAATGACGCGTGACGGAAATTCATATTGCGCATGCGGTCGGCGCTGTACACCGAATCAAGGAGCATTTCGCGCGGTACGTCGTAGTAATCGGGGTCGCCCAGGTGCGTGGCGCGATCGGCATATACCCGTCGTTCGGCCTCGATCATCACACGCATCGTCGAATCGCGTTGGAAACCCCACGCTGCTAATGGAAAAGCCTCTACTGATTTGAGCATGGCTATCAGCGCAATACCACCGCTGGATGGCGGTGGCATCGATACCACCCGATACCCTCGGTAGGTCGAAACCACGGGTTCCCGCCATTTTGCTTCATAGTTCCTCAGATCGTCGTAACTGATGATGCCATTTCCGTTAGCCATTTCTTCGACAATGCGGTCTGCGGTTTCGCCTTCATAGAAGCCGGCACGACCCTGTTGGCTAATCAACGTCAACGTATGCGCCAGTTCCGGCTGTATCAGCGTATCGCCCGCTGCCCATTCCGTGGCTTTCACGAAAGCTGTTCCTTCAGGATTATATTTTTTGAACTCCTTTTTCCTGCGATTGAGTTCGCCCGCCTGCATATCCGTGATGGCAAACCCTTCCTGTGCCAGTCGAATAGCCGGCTGTAGCAAGGTAGCCCAGTCCAACCGTCCATACCGATCATGGGCCTTCACCATCCCGTCTACCGACCCCGGCACGCCGGAAGCCAACTGACCACGCAAACTCAGCTCCACAATCGGATTTCCCTCATCATCCAGGTACATATCCGTGGTGGCCGCTTCCGGTGCTGCCTCGCGGAAATCCAGTGCCGCAAATTCACCATCGGAGTTACGGTATACCATAAAGCCTCCGCCACCGATATTGCCCGCGTTGGGATAAACCACCGCCAGTGCAAATTGCACAGCCACCGCCGCATCCACGGCATTGCCACCATCTTTAAGCACCTGCAAGCCCACTGCCGATGCCTCCGGATGTGCAGTCACCACCGCAGCATGTTCGTAGGATGACGATCCGCTCCCCTCACTTGTTGTGTCGCAGGATATCACTGCAGCACCAATGAAAGCCATAATCAGGCTGTGCGCCCAGCCGATGCCTTTACGTTGTGTGTACCTCATGGTTTATCAGTTTAACTTATCGGCCAGTATTTTCATTTCAGCTATGGGCGGCTGTTGTTCATACAACACCCGGTATACGGCGTTACAAATGGGCAATTCAATGGCGTGCTTACGGCAAATCTGTTCGATGCAATTGGACGCATAATACCCCTCTGCAACCATATTCATTTCCAGTTGGGCCGATTTGACGGAATAACCTTTGCCAATCATATTTCCAAAAGTACGATTCCGGCTGAATTGGGAATACGCGGTTACCAATAAATCGCCTAAATAAACCGATTCTTTGATATCGCGCGCTATGGGATGGACGGTATTAACGAAGTGTGCCATTTCCCTGATGGCGTTGGAGACGAGCACGGCCTGGAAGTTATCGCCAAACCCGACGCCGCGGCACATGCCACCGGCTACCGCATAAATGTTTTTAAGCACTGCGGCATATTCTGTGCCGTAAATGTCGTCCGAAACATTGGTCTTAATATAACGCGTACCAATACGTGCTGCCACCGTAGCTGCCACATCCAGGTTTTGCGAAGCCACGGTAAGGTACGAAAGTTTTTCGAGCGATACCTCCTCGGCATGGCAAGGTCCGCCAATCACCGCTATATTGTCAATCGGTATTTTAAGGTGATCCTGGAGATAATCGCCTACAATCTGGTTTTCATCGGGTACGATTCCTTTGATAGCCGATACAACAATCTTGTTTTTAAGCATTTGTGGAGTGATGCCGCGCAGCGCCTCTTTCAAAAACGCCGCCGGGGTGTTCAGAATGAGAATATCGGCGTGTTCCACAACAGCACGCACATCGACGTGAATATGGCGCTTTGGAATCCTGACAGTCACCGCACTTAAGTAGTTAGGATTATGCTTATACGTGCGGATATAGTCCGCAGTCTGCCGGTTTCGCACCCACCAGTGTATTGCCTTGTCCGTCTCGTTGTCGCCAAGCATCTTCACCATCGCTGTTGCCCAACTTCCACTCCCTATTACACCAACCGCTTGTTTATTAGCTACCATAACTTCTTTTTAGCCGGTCGCAGCGAACACTGCGATCTTCCACCGTTAACAAAAAAGCCCCTCAATTCGACATCAAGAGGCTCGCGTACGCCAATCAGGATTCGAACCTGAGACCGACGGTTTAGAAAACCGTTGCTCTATCCAGCTGAGCTATTGGCGCATCCTTTTCCGGTGCAAATTTAGTTAAAAATGTTAGAAATAATAAACTATATGTCAATGCACCCGATTGTACTTCCGCTTACGCACATGATACTGGCACACCGCCACGGCCAATAACAGCACACCTGGTAAAAGCACGTTGAGCAACTGCCAGAACACGGTTGTTTCCTGTACCTTCACACCATTCAATACGCGTAATTTCAGCTCTTTCGCCCGCAGGTCGATGATGGCACCATCATCGGTAAGGTAGTCAATCGCATTCAAGAGAAAGGCCTTATTGCCGTATTGCTGTTCGGTATAGCGATCCCATCCCAGGGGATAGGGTGAACCGTCGGTGGGGTTGATTTGCCCACTGAACACATCGCCATCGGCAATGGCAATCATCCTGGCATGCTTCCCTTGCCTAGGGGTGGTTACGCCGGCCGGAATCCCCACGGGTACCGGGCGATCGGCAAAAACGGAGGAAAAACTACCTTCGAACAGCGCTGCCACTGCCTTTGGCTGGTTTCTAAATGATTCAGGGTCGGATTGGCCGGCAACCATCTGCAGGGATAAGTGAGCAGGTACGGACAATACACGCGAAAAAGGCGATGAGGTAAGTAAAATGGTTTTTGTTATGCCCGCTGCGGCTATGGTATCCAACGTTCCTGCAAACTCACTTCGTATGCCATCCAGGTTTTTAACAATCGGTTGGTCATTGTTGGGAACGAAAATGGGATAGAATGGCCATGGTTCCAATTCAATAGTCGTCTCGCGGGCTCCGCCGCCGATGGTGAGTGGTATTCTCGCACAATTCAAATCGGCAATCAGGTCGTAGTTGAAACGCATGCCGTAGGTAAACAGCAGGTCGTCGATGTTCAGTTGGCGGGCTACGGCGGTTTGCTGTCCATCGGCCCGCAAGCTATCTAAGTGCGCATCCAACTGATCGATAGCCCAGAGTACACTTCCCCCTCCCATCACGTAATGGTTGATCTTATATTTTTCCGTTTCGGAAAACGGTGCGGTCGGCTTGGCGATAATCAGTACCTTCAGCTTGCTAAGCCCATCCAGCGTGATGCTGTCCAGATTGACAAACCCCACTTCGTAGCTACTCATTAAACTCTGTACCGCATCGTATAGTTTCAGGTTATCCGGCTCTCCATGGCCTTCGGTAAAGCCAATAAGCGGCCTGCCGCCAGCAGTGGCTTTGCGCATTGCCGAAACCAATGCATATTCGAGGTTCTGTATCGAATTATTCAGGGCCATTTCGTGCGAGTACGCCGTGCGGCTTTGCAGCAAATTGACCGGAATATCGTTGTCGCCGCACGTAACCAGTGCGGCCGGGTAAACCAACTGCTGCGAGGACCCCGCATCTGTGCGCACATTTAAATTCGTAGGCATGATGCCGTGGGTGGCGAGTGCCTCAGTGTTGTCGCGCTGCTGCTGCGCATTGCCATCCAGCGGATCAACGACCGAGAAACTCAACATACCCGATGAGTATGTGGAGAGGTCGCGTAACATATCTGTGGTCGCCCGTTTAAGGCGTTCAAATCCAGCAGGCAGATCGCCATCCAGGAGCACGGTAACGTGTAGCGGTTCATCGAGTGTTTTCACGGTTTCGATGGCAAGGGGCGAAAGCGTAAACCGCTTATCTGCCGTGAAATCTATCCGGCCGAAAAACCATGAAGCGAGCAGATTAATCGCGATGACGCACGCCACCATACCAGACATGCGCAAGATTGCCGCCTTGGCCGGCCACCGACCACGCACCAACCAGGTATATGTAATCGCCAGAAAGACGAACACCACGCTCATAAAATAAACAAGGTCGCGGCTATCCAACACACCCCGGCTAATGGCATCGTAGTGGAACTGAATACCCAGCGATGCCACCCGGTAGGCAGCCGACGAAAACACAGCTAATCCACTGACCGATTCAAAAACATAGAAAAGCGTGAAGCAGCCGAATAAGGCAACAAGAAAGGCGACGATTACATTTCGGGTGAGTGCTGACGCAAACATACCCACGGCACAGAAAGCGGCACCCAATAGAAACAGGCCGATATAAGATCCGATTATTGCTCCTGTATCTACATTACCCACGGGCATGGCCAGCTGATAGACGGTAATGTAATATACGATGGTAGGAACCAACGCTAATAGCACAATTGTAAGGCTGGCAAAGAACTTACCCAAAAGGATATCCAATGTCCGTATCGGCCGGGTAAGCAGCAATTGCCAGGTTCCGTCATTTTTTTCCCCGGCGATGGTCCGCATGGTAATGGCCGGGATAAAAAACATAAAAAGATAAGGGCTCAACCGGAAGAAACCTTCGAGCGATGCATAACCGTAAGCTAAAATACTCGTATCCGGAAATACCCACAGCAACAGGCCGGTAGCCAATAAGAACAGCCCTATGGCTAGATAGCCGGTCAACGAATTGAAAAAAGTTGCAATTTCCTTTATATAGATGCTGCGCAAACCATTTGATTTTTGATGCCTCGAAAATAGGAAAACGAGCCGACATGGCAAATAAGTTATATTCCGCTGATAATGTAGCGATTGCTAAAAAAAGCATATTTGAATTTGCAAAATGTGCGAGAGTTCGTACTTTTGCGCCGGAGAGTTGGCAGAGTGGTCGAATGCGGCGGTCTTGAAAACCGTTGACTGTCAAAGGTCCGGGGGTTCGAATCCCTCACTCTCCGCCAGCCCAATTAAAGCCCCTCGTTTTAAACGAGGGGTTTTTTCGTTTTCAGGCTTTTGTGAGTTTGCTCAGGGGCTTGGAGCGACACGGTCAATTCCTCTGCCTCCGCCGATGGCAAATTTTCGTTTCTCGGCAGATAACGATGGCAACTGGCTATCAATAAATACTAGCAGGACATTCCGGGCACCGTCATGCTGCCTGGAACCAACCGGGCTGCCGACAGGTATGTAAGAGCTTCCTATTATATCAATGCGATACCGCAGACCGACGACGTTCAGATTTCCATAGCAAGTGTCTTCAGTGTTATTAGGAACTGCTCCGTTCCCTTCGGAATTTCTTCCGAGACGGAGCCTAATATTTCTTCAACGAGATGGCGGTCGGTTGCCGACCATAAGAACCTGGTCTATTATTTTGAAACCGTAAAGACACCCAACACGTTCTGGGTCGATCTGAAGGCGGTGGATTTTAAGGAAAATGCCCCGGTTAAAAAATTAAGTGTAAGCAAAGACGAAATCCATTCAGGGGAAACCTCCAAGAAATTTATCGCTACAAAACCATTCACGTTTATGGGAATATAAACGTTGGACGATTTAAGGTCCTCCGTATAGGATATTGTGTTATATTTGGGGAAACGCTGTGAGCATACGGCGCGGAAAGCACCGTGATATGACTGAATCAAATATTATTCCGATTGTGGAATTTCAAACAGCCGACGCATTTGAAACATGGCTCGCAAAACATCACCATGACCCAAATGGGCTTTGGCTTAAAATATTCAAGAAGGATTCCGGGAAAAAATCCGTCAGCTATGCGGAAGCACTTGATGTAGCGCTTTGCTACGGTTGGATTGATGGTCAAAGGAAGGCATACGACGAACAGGCCTGGCTGCAAAAATTTACGCCACGGAGAGCAAAAAGTATTTGGTCCAAAACAAATATCGGGCATGTCGAGCGATTAATCAATACAGGGAGAATGCGGCCTTCGGGGTTAAAGGCCATCGAAGAAGCGAAAGCGGACGGTCGTTGGGAAAACGCATACGATTCCCCGAGCAAAATGGTTATACCGGAAGATTTCCTGAAAGAACTGAGCAAAAACAAAAAAGCGGAAGCGTTTTTTAGGGGCCTCAATAAGACCAATCTTTTCTCCATCGGGTTTCGCCTCCAGACGGCGAAAAAACAAGAGACGAGGGAAAAGCGCATGAAAGAAATCATCGAAATGCTGGCAAAAGGTGAAAAATTCCAATAAATGATTTGGCTAAGTAGCGACGACGATTGGAAAATACCAGCCGCTAGCATGGTCATGCCTTTAATTCCCCATGACAAAACTACCGCTTATCGTCTGCCATCTGTACAAATTAAGCCGCGCCGATTAAACTGGCTACATAATTGTCAATCCCAACTTCATGAAACTATTACTTTCTTACCTGAGCAGGCACAAGGGTTTGATTCTACTCGCATTGTTGTTGGCAGCGGTTAACCAGATCTTCTCCCTGTTGAATCCTTATATCCTGGGTAACCTCATCATCGACCCCTATGCCAACAGGGCTGCAGGCTTCCGTGCGCAGGGTGCCGATGCGGCATTCTTCCGGGGGATCACGATTGGACTGCTGCTCATCATCGGCGTGGCCATGGTATCGCGCATCGCCAAGGCGTTCCAGGATTACGTGGTCAATGTTGTGATCCAGAAGTTTGGCGCCCGCTTGTATACGGACGGCCTGCGGCATGCGCTACGGCTGCCCTACCAGGATTTTGAAGACCAACGCAGCGGCGAAACGCTGTCCGTGCTGCAGAAAGCGCGGGCAGATTGTGAAAAGTTCATCACGAACTTCGTCAATGTATTGTTTGCCACCTTGGTCGGCATTGTGTTCGTGGTGATTGTATCGTTTCAGTTAAGTCCTTCGCTACCGTTGATCTATCTTGTCGGCGCGGTAACGCTGGCCTTTTTGACCAGTTATCTGAGCCGGAAAATCAAATTTATCCAGAAAAACATCCTTACCGAAACGAATGCGTTGGCGGGTGCCACCACCGAGTCGCTGCGCAACATCGAACTGGTGAAGAGCCTGGGGCTCACGCAGCAGGAAATTGAACGGCTGAATACCACCACCATGAAAATCCTGAACCTGGAACTACGCAAAGTAAAAAGCGTCCGTGCGGTAAGCTTTGTGCAGGGCACGTTTGTTAACTTCCTGCAGCAATGCATCATGTTTACCTTGCTGTTCTTTGTATACCGTGACGATATAACCGTGGGACAGTTGATGATGATGCAATTTTATTCGTTTTTCATTTTCGGCCCATTGCAGGAGCTGGGGAACGTCATCCTCTCCTACCGCGAAGCGGAAGCATCGTTAAACAATCTGCAGGGACTCTTTAGCAAGAAACCGGAGTTTCAGCCGACCAACCCTGAAAAAATCAATGCCATTACCAGCCTGCGCTTTGACCAGGTTCGTTTTCAGCATCAGTCGGCCTCCCGGCCAGCACTCGAAGGAATCTCTTTTCAGGTAAGGCGTGGAGAAACGATTGCCTTTGTGGGGCCTTCCGGCGCGGGCAAAACCACATTGGTGAAACTATTGGTGGGCCTTTACCATCCCAGTGAGGGGCATATTCACTACAACGACTTCAGGGGCGACCGTATTGACTTCGACGAGTTCCGCCACCAAATCGGCTTTGTAACGCAGGATACCCAACTGTTTTCAGGCACGATCAGGGAAAACCTGCGCTTTGTAAACCCCGAGGCTACCGACGACCAAATCATCGATGTGATGCATAAGGCCGCCGGACAAAACATCCTGGCCAGGGCCGACAACGGGTTGGACACGGTAATCGGCGAAGGCGGGCTGAAGTTGTCTGGCGGCGAAAGGCAACGGCTATCCATTGCACGGGCCTTGCTGCGGCAGCCACACCTTATGATCTTTGATGAAGCTACCTCTGCGCTTGATTCGATTACCGAAGAGGAAATATCGAATACGATCCGCCACATTACGGCCCAGCGCCAGCATATTACCATCATGATAGCCCACCGCCTATCGACCGTTATGCATGCTGATCACGTTTTTGTATTGGAGAAAGGGAAAATTGCAGAAACCGGCAGTCATGCGGAACTGGTCGACAGGAAAGGCCTGTATTACGCCATGTGGAGGCAACAGATTGGCGAGCGCAAAGCGCTATCTATAGCCAACTAACGCCAGGTATTTTTGCCTGTTATCGAAGATGATCCAAAGTAGTATCGCCCATATTACTAATGCGATAGGAAGTCCTTCGGGTGCTACAAAAGTGTGCGTTAGCAATACGCCCACCATTACGGGAAAAACGACCAATACGCCTAGTGCCCTGGTTTTGGGAAACAGGATGAGCAGGCCGCCCAACAGTTCAGCCGAGGCAATTAAGGGCATCAGCCACGAAATTTCCGCGAAAGCGGCATTGTCTTTTACAACGGCTTCGGGCAGGTTTTCGGGAACAGGCATGTAGTTAAAGAACTTACTCAAGCCTGCGTTCATCAATAAAAGTCCGAACAATACGGACAGGACGTTTAGAATTTTTCTTTTCATGGTTAGCGTTTTTGCTGTTAAATTTTCTTCTCTTCCTGAGAAACCTCTGCCGCTAAGATAACGGCACTGCACAAAAATAAGGTCTAATCCATTAATTAGCTAGTGGCAAATGCGACAAAATTATAGGCAACTGTTCACCTGTTTACCGGGCGGTGGCCGAATTGATATTATTTTAATTAACTTTATTATGGTATAAGGGTTTAGCAAACATAGATAAACGATATTCACAATCATGGCACAGAAAAAACTTACAGCAAAAGCAACCCTCCAAATTCAGCAACCCGCAGCAAATGTTTTCGGGGCAATCACGGATGGGGAAATCATGAAAAATTATTTCATCGCCTCCTCCACGGGGAGGTTGGAGGAAGGTAAAACAGTGGAATGGAATTTTCCGGAATTCCCGGAGAAGTTCCCCGTCACGGCAAAGACCGTCACCCCCCACACGTACATTTCGTTCGACTGGAGCGGCGGCGCCGAAGGCATGCTGGTGGAGATATTCCTGGAAGCGCAGGCGGACGGCTCCACCGTGGTAAAGGTAATGGAGCATGCCGCCGAGAATACCGAGAAAGGCATAGCTTGGGTGATCGGACAAACCGAAGGCTGGGCTAACTTTCTGGCCTGCATGAAAGCCTGGCTGGATCACGGTATCCGACTCCGCGAAGGTGCGTTTGACTTCATGAAACAATAAATTGATATATTAGCGACCGGAAACACCCAATATGCAACTCGATTTGGCTGAACGGTACATTATGAAGCGGTTGACGGAAGAACTTTCGCCCGACTTAACTTATCATAACAGCGCCCATACACGGGACGTATACCTGGCAACGCAACAAATAGCAGCGCAGGAGGGCGTGAGCGATCAGGCCCTGCAACTGCTGCTTACCGCAGCGCTGTTCCACGATGCGGGCTTTCTAATCCATGCCAAAAACCACGAGGTCCACTCCTGTTCCATCGCCCAGCGCGCGCTGCCGTCATTCGGTTACTCTGAAGACGATATCGCAAGCATTTGCGACCTTATTCTGGCGACCGAAATACCCCAGCAACCCAAGCACCACCTCGACGAGATCCTGTGCGACGCTGACCTCGATTACCTTGGTCGAGACGATTTTCCGGCCCGTAGCCAATTGCTTTATGAAGAAATGCGCAAATTGGGCACCATCGCGTCCCGGACAGCGTACGATGAGTTACAACGCGCTTTTTTTGAAAGCCACCACTATTTCACAGCGACATCCAACAGGCTCAGGAACAAAAAGAAAGAAGAGAATTACCAAAAGCTGATTGCTTAATCAACTAAAAATGACCATATCGAATACTCCATGGCGGGCCATTGCCCGAGATATCATCTACGTTGTCTGCGGCATCCTATGCTGCGGCTTTGCCTTGAAAGGCTTTTTGATACCCAACCATTTCTTTGATGGTGGGGTAACCGGTATCGCGCTGCTTATTCACGAGATATACGGCTTCAACATCGCTTATGTCATCGTTTTGGCCAACTTACCGTTGATCATCATGGGCGCATACCAGGTAAACAAGTCGTTTGCATTGAAAACCCTGGGATGCGTAATCTTACTGGGTATCTGCTTGCTGTATGTACCTTACCCGCCCATTACTTCCGATAAATTGCTGGTTTCGATATTCGGTGGTGTATTGATGGGCTTGGGCGTCGGCCTCGCCATGCGGGGCGGCTGCGCGCTCGACGGGATTGAAGTGCTGGCGCTCTATACGCTGCGGCGAAGCAGCTTTACCATCAGCGAGATCATCCTGGGCATTAATATCGTTATCTTCCTTATTGCGGCGATTCAATTGGGCCTGCCCACCGCGCTGTACTCTATCTTAACCTATTACACCGCCTCGCGAACCATCAGCTTCGTCATCGAAGGACTGGAAGAGTATACTGCCGTAAACATCATCTCATCCAAAAGTGATCTCATTAAAGAGCAGCTGGTCAACGAAATGGGCAAAGGCATTACCCTGTATAAGGGCGAACGCGGATTCCTTAAGGGAAGCTTCGACGTAAGCCACCCGGTCGACATCGTGTTTACGGTGGTTACACGGTTTGAAGTAAGACGGCTCAAAGCGATGGTCAGGGCCATCGATCCGCAGGCGTTCGTGTACACGCATACCATCAAGGAAGTGGCTGGCGGCGTGCTGAAAAGACGCGCCCGCGAACACTAAACCATGGCCTGAGCACAAACGAGATAGCTAGGCCAGTACTTCGTACACCGCAACGGGCTTCGCCTTATTCTTTAGCTGAACATCGCCAATTCCCTGTAAACTAAATGATTGCCTTGCCTGCTCATAAACATGGGCTGCGACAAGGATCTGACCGGCCTTGGCAACGCCCTGCAGTCGTTGCGCAACGTTAACGGTATCCCCAATCACCGTATAATCCAACCGCCGCAGGGAAGCCGATCCGATATTTCCTGAAATCATCTCGCCGGAATTGATGCCGATGGAAACCTCCGGCTTGAATGCAGCGTCCCCTAGCTCAACCGTTTCCATTTCCGCAATGCGATCCCTCACTGCCAATGCCGCTTCAATCGCCCTATCCATGTGGTAATCGCCCCTGAATACCGCCATGACCGCATCGCCCATAAACTTATCAATATGACCCTGATGGTTGATGATTTCTTTTACAATGACATCAAAAAGGTTGTTAAGCATCTTTACCACACTATCTGCGCCTACATTTTCGGTTATCGCCGTAAATCCGCAGATATCGATGAACAGCACACTTGCCTCCACCGTTTCGTTGTCCAACAGACTCTTTTCAAATTCCTGATGCGTCATGAAATTGAGTACGTTCTCGTCGACATACATTTTCAGAATGTTGTTTTCCTTGATGGCCTGTAAGGTGCTTTTCAGTTGGGTTACGTGCTGCAGGGTCTTTTCGATGGTCTTATCCAAATCGTCAAAATTGACAGGCTTGAAAACGAAGTCAAATGCACCCCTATTCATTGCTGTACGGATGTTGTCCATGTCGCCATAGGCAGATACCATCACGGCTTTGATAACCGGGTTGGCCTCCGGCAGCTTGGTAAGCAGCGTCAAGCCGTCCATACCGGGCATATTGATGTCGGTAAGGATCACATCAATGTCGGCATGTTCCTTCAACAGGGTCAACGCCTCATTCCCGTCGCGCGCAAATAGAAATGAATAGGTATTTTCGCGGATTTTCTTACGGAATTTCTGGCGGATAAGTACTTCAAGATCCGCTTCATCGTCTACTACCAATAACTTAGCCATGTGCATCAAGGTCTTTTAACTTATCTTTCAATAAATTGAAATCCAGCGGCTTGGTAAGAAAGTCATCCGCGCCGAGCTCCATCGACCGGCGGTAGTTGGTTTCATCACCGTAAGCCGTTATCATCATCACAAAGGGAGGCGCCGTGCTGCGCGATTTGCGGATGTGCTGCAACAACTCCAGTCCGCTCATGCCCGGCATGTTCACATCCGATAGAATAAGTACCACTTCCGATGCCCCCGATGCCAGGTAAGTAACCGCTTCTTCGCCCGAAAGGGCAAAATGGAGTTTCATTTCTCCGCTTTTTATTTCCTTGCGGAACCGCTGTTTGAATAAGGGTTGGATATCGGCCTCGTCGTCTACAACTAATATATTCATCGTCATCTTATGCTGGTATGGTAATGATAAACGCCGCATATTTGCCTTCTTCCGTGTCTATCTTCATTTCACCGCCATGTACTTTATGGATAATGTCGTAACTCATCGAAAGCCCCAGGCCGGTACCCTGTCCGGTAGGTTTCGTGGTGAAAAAGGGCTGATAGACCTTATCAAGTATAGCCTTCGGTATACCGGTACCATTATCGCGGATGGCGATCTGCACCGCATCGCGCCCATCGGTCAGCCGGATGTTTCGCGTGGTCACCGAAACCTGGGGCTCATAGCCATCGGGTGCGCCGCTTTTCTTCTTCTCACTGACGGAGTAAAAGGCATTGTTAAACAGGTTGAGCAGTACACGGCCCAAATCCTGCGGCACCACGGCTATCCGATGCAGATCCCCGGCAAAGTCCGTTTCCATCGTCGCATTGAACGACTTGTCTTTCGCACGCAAACCGTGATAACTCAGGCGCATGTATTCGTCGGCCAGCGCATTGATGTCTATCTCGCTCTTTTCGCCGGCACTGCTACGCGAATGCTGCAGCATGCTCTTCACGATGCCATCGGCGCGTTTGCCATGCAGGCTAATCTTCTCCAGGTTCTGGGTAAGGTCGCCGATGAGTTCTTCGGCTTCTTCGGTGGCTGTTTCAGGAAGTTGTGCCAGCGGGCCGGCCTTCAATTCGTCGAGCAACTCCACACTTACTTCCGAGAAGTTGTTCACAAAGTTCAATGGGTTCTGGATTTCATGGGCAATGCCTGCGGTCAGCTCACCCAGCGACGCCATTTTTTCCGAATGGATAAGCTGTGCCTGCGTATGTTTCAGTTCCTCCAGGGCTTCTTCCAGTTCTTCTTTCTGCTGTTGCAATTCGGCGGTGCGCTGGGCAACTTCCGCTTCCAGATTGACCTTCATCTCTGCCATGACACGTACGCGCGTTTCTTCGGCTTCACGCCTGATGCGCTCGCGTTCCAATGCCTTCCGTTGACTGCGGTTAACGAACCACATGGCGCCAAACCATAACACCCCGAACAAGTTGGCACTTTCAAACACGTACTCGTACGTGTCATAAAAGTTGGCGTCAATGGCCTCGACAACATCCCCCACGAATGAAGCCACCAGGTAGGGAATCATGGAAAACATCAGGCTCCTGCCCACATGGAGTTCCTTACGGGAGTAAACGAGCCACATCAGGGCAACCACATAAAGCCGTATGGCCATGTCTATAGCCAAAGAATTGGTGACCACATCCAGGATAAGCAAGCCGATGGCGATGTACCGCCCCCTAATCGCATACTGGCGGATATCGTAATCCACTTGTCGGGGGTCAACCTTTCGCCGAAGGTAGTCGGCAAGGAGGAGCGCAAATAACGGTTCAATCAACATGCAGCAATCGGATTTGGAATTCAAACATAGGTAAATTTGGGTTTACATACAACGCGTTAAGTGGTTATCTGCGCAAACCCTGGTTGGAATGAGCACCGACAGGGACGCAATTCTTGCTCGCATGGGTGTTGCCGCACCTACACAGGGTATGTCTTTTTACTGGCCTTGCTCCCTGTTGAGTTTTATTTGCTATACAACATGAGTTCGTTGTTAATCAACAAAGGTTCTTTGTTATACAACATAGGCTCGTTGTTAATCAACAAAAGTTCTTTGTTATACAACATAGGCTCGTTGTTAATCAACAAAAATTCTTTGTTATACAACATAGGTTCGTTGTTGATCAACAAAGGTTCGTTGTTATACAACATAGGCTCGTTGTTATACAACAAAGGTTCTTTGTTATACAACATGGGTTCGTTGTTGATCAACAAAAGTTCTTTGTTATACAACATAAGCTCGTTGTTAATCAACAAAGGTTCTTTGTTATACAACATGGGTTCGTTGTTAATCGACAAAGGTTCGTTGTTATACAACATGGGTTCGTTGTTAATCAACAAAAGTTCGTTGTTATATAACATAGGCTCGTTGTTAATCAACAAAGGTTTCATTTCCACCCGGGATGGATTGTTTTTTAGATGAAATGATTTGTAACTTTGAACCCATACCATGATGAAAGAAATCGTCAAACAACACCCACTGCGCCCCATCATCCTTGAGTTTGATATGGCTAAGCCAGCACTTGATTTCGAGACCAAGGCACTTAATGCTTACTATCGGCAGCACGACAGGACATGGGAAACCAAACAACAGCTGCTTCAGCACAAAGACGCACTCTTCGCGCTGGAAGTAAAAATCACCGAACTGGAGTACCTCCTCCTGCCCACCGAGCAACAACTCGACTTCCTGGAAGCAGGTTTCCAGCTTACGGACCAGAGCGAGCTTCCTTTTATTGACGAGGAATTTACCATTGATGTGGGCGATTTCAACAAAGGCGTCGCCCACCACAATCGTGAACTGGTGGAGTTGCATGGTATGCTTGTTACCGAACAGGAGTGGTTCAATGCATGGGCAGACCTCATCTATGAAAACGAGACCTGGTTTGACGAGGAGGATGATACCGGTGACAAACTGATCCATCAGGTCTTCCGCCACTACGAAGAAGTCTCGGTAGACATCATTTCACTGGATCGCGACCAACAGGAGTTTTTCGGTGCCGTGGGCGAAGTGACCGAACTTCAGAATGAATACTTTGACTACGGTGAAACTATTTTCGACATGTACACAACGCTGCACGAACGGTCGGAAAAGGTTTATCGCAGGGCCGAACGGATCAATGATCATATTGATAAGAACATCTTGTAACGGGCATTATGCCTACCGATCTCCATCAGAAAAGCGGCCACCCCGAAATACGAGATGGCCGCTTTTTATCATGATATAACGAGCCGACGATGGGATTCGAACCTACGACCTACGCATTACGAATGCGTTGCTCTACCAGCTGAGCTACGTCGGCATCAGCAAATTTTGCCGGTGCAAACATACATAAACTTGTTTTTTTTTACAAGCGTTTTTCGGTGGTTCTCACATCAGTATGGCCGTCAATTCAATCGTCGTATCCAGCAACTTTGAAATCGGGCAGATGTCCTTGGCCTTTTCAGCGATCTCACTGAATTCCGATTCGGAAATTCCCTCGACCGTACCCTTCAAATCGAGCTGTATGGAGGTGATGCTTCCGTCTTCAAACGTCACTTTGGCCTCCGTATGGAGGTGGCCTGGCGTATACCCTTTTTCACTGAGCAGGAAGCTGAGCTGCATGGTAAAACAACCTGCATGCGCCGCTCCGATCAACTCTTCAGGGTTCGTCCCTACCCCATCTTCGAAACGCGTCTTGTAGGAATAAGCGGTTTTGTCCAACACCGTGCTTTGCGTGCTGACTGTACCACTGCCGTCTTTTCCGGTACCCTTCCAATGGGCACTTGCCTTTCTGGTAAATTTCATCGCTATCGTGTTTATACGTTAAAGTTATTCAGAAAACACCCAATGCCATGAATTGTTTATAAATTCGCAAGATGGACAGGTTGATCTATTTCGACAACAATGCAACCACACCGTTGGACCCCGATGTACTGAACGCGATGATGCCGTATTTCACTACCCAATTTGCAAACGCATCCAGCCTCACGCATCGTGCTGGCCGAGCCGCGGCAGGAGCGATTGATACCGCCCGGGAACAGACGGCTGCGCTCATTGGTGCAACACCTAACGAAATCACGTTCACATCCGGCGCTACGGAGGCTGTCAACATGGCTATTAAAGGTGTATTTGAACACTACCATACCAAAGGCAAACACATCATCAGCTGCCGCACCGAACACAAGGCGGTGTTGGATACGCTCGCTTACCTCGAAAAAAAAGGCGCTGAGGTTACCTACCTGCCGGTTACCTCCGATGGCCGTATTGATGTGGATGAGCTGGACGCGGCTATCCGTCCCGACACGATTCTGGTTGCCCTCATGTGGGCCAATAACGAAACGGGCGTGCTCCACCCTATCGCGCGTATTGCAGAGGTTACCACCAAACACCAAACCCTCTTTTTTTGCGATGCTACCCAGGCCGCAGGAAAAGTGGAAATCGATGTCCGTAAAACCGGACCCGACCTACTCTGCCTGAGCGCCCATAAACTTTACGGTCCGAAGGGTACCGGCGCGCTGTATGTTCGCCGCCGTAGTAAACGTATACAGACTGGGGCATTACTGCACGGCGGTGGACAGGAAAACAAGCTCCGTGCCGGCACGTTGAATGTGCCCGGTATCGTGGGATTGGGGAAAGCGGCCGAAATTGCCCGGCACCAACTTACCGAAGAGGCACCGCGCCTTACGGCGCTACGCGATACGTTGGAAACCGCGCTGACCAACCTACCGGCCACCGCCATAAACGGGCAGGGAGCACCGCGGCTTCCACATGTCACCAACATCACATTCAGGCACCTCCGGGCCGACCAGATCATGGTGAACGTACCGGACATCGCCCTTGCCTCCGGTTCGGCTTGCGTGAGCGGCACGCGCGACCCGTCGCATGTATTGATGGCCATGGGACTTTCAGCGCCCGACGCCCATGCCTCGTTGCGGTTCAGCCTGGGCCGGTTTAATACCGAAGCGGAAGTGAACACCGCCATCCGGCAACTCGCCACTGCCGTCGAACAACTGCGCGCCTCCTCTCCCATCTGGCAACTCCATGAAGCTGGACTGGTGGAATAACGGCCGCATTTAGGTACGAATGTTGTTGAAGCTATTTTTAATTTTTACGTATTGACTACTGAAAACCATATCTTAATCATCGGTGCATTTGATCGCTTCAACTACGGCGACCTCCTGTTTCCGCTCGTCATCGAAGCGCAACTGGCCACGTATGGGCAATCGTTTGATGCCCGGTACTTCGGCATCGTTAAAAGCGACCTCAGTGCGCTGGGCGGAAAGCCTACGGACGATATTCGGGCGTTCTATCGCGCCTGCCAGGAAAGCTCAGGACACACCAGTGTTATCGTGGCCGGCGGAGAGGCGGTGGCCGTTACCTGGAGCTCGTTGCTGCTGGCATTGAGCAGCATGTTTAAACGCACCCACCGTTTCCATCATCACCTCAATAAGGTGATTGATCTTAACGCCTTTGCCAAGCGGAGGCTGCACGGTGAAACCGAACTGCCTTTTGTCTTCACCGCATCAGACTTCGGAGGCGTAGACCGGGTAATTTTCAATTCGCTGGGCGGATCGGAAATCGACACGGCCACGTTCGATCGGTTCGGCGGACTCCGCGATAAGTTGCGTGATGTCGACTATTTTGCCGTTCGCGATGTGGCTACACAACAGCACCTGGCCAATCAGGGCGTCCAGACGCACCTTTATCCCGATTCGGCCATCCTCATGTCCAACTTTTACCCCAAGGCGCTGCTGGCCGAGCGTGTATCTCCGCAGGTAGCCGAGTATGTCGCCCAAAACCAGCAGCGATACCTGTTCTTCCAGATAAAGAACAACCACGCGAAATCAAACGAACAGCGCATTGCCCGGCAACTGGATGCCATTGCAGCCCAAACAGGCCTGCACCTGTGCCTCTGCCCCATCGGTAAAGCGCTGAATCACGACGACCACCTCGCCCTGCAACGCATTGCCCCTTTGCTGGCACAGCCCCATACTTTATTTGATGAGGTAACCATCTGGGACATCATGTACCTCATTGCCAGTGCCGGTGTCTACGCGGGCACCAGCTTGCATGGAGCCATTACCGCTATGAGCTATGCCGTACCTTACGTGGGTATCGCGGTACCAAAGCTGCATAGTTACCTCACCACCTGGGGCGTGGACGGTATAAACCGCACCGTGCCGTTAAACGAAATACTTGAAGGGGTTAACCGGGCGCTGGCCACCGACCGCGCGGCACTGGAACGTTCGCGCAACCGGCAGGTAGAAGCCGCTCAGACTTCGTTTTCAACTATTCAGCAATTGGTTTTTTCTTAACAAGCACCGCGTGAACCGACACATCCTGACACCTGAGGTACAGCGCTTTTTAAGGGAGCACGAGCACATCGACCCGGCAGCGATGGCATTGCGTAAAAGTCCGTTTCCAACGGTTTCGCCAGCCGAACTGGCGCAGCAACTGGATAGCCGCCAGCGTTGCCGTAAAAAGTTACCGGTATGGTATGACACACCGGGCATCTACTATCCCGAAAAGCTCTCCATTGAGCAGGCTTCCTCGCAGGTTACGGCAACCCACAAAGCTGGCATCGTACCCAAAGGCTCGCGCATCATTGACCTCACCGGAGGCTTCGGCGTCGATACACTTTTCTTCGCGCAACGGGCAGCAGCAGTTACCCATTGCGAAACCAATGCCGGCCTTTCCGAAATCGCCAGCCATAACGCATCGGTACTGGGTGTGGCCAATGGCACATTCATGGCCACGGATGGTCTCCGGCACGTGCAAAACATGCCAGCGGGCACGTTTGATGTGGCTTACATCGATCCGTCGCGCCGTGTGGCGCAACGTAAGGTGTTCCGGCTGGAAGATTGTGTACCCGATGTGGTTGCCAACCAGCACGAACTGCTCTGGAAAGTACCACAACTGCTTGTTAAGTCCGCGCCCTTGCTGGATATCACGGCCGCCCTACAGGTCCTGGAGCACGTAAGCGCGGTACACATCATCAGTACCGGCAACGAATGCAAGGAACTCCTGTTTGTCATGGACCGCGGACATACCGGCGAACCGCAGCTCGTGGCCACCGCGTTGACGGCGGATGCCGTGGCATGGTTCGCCTTCATGCCCTCCGAGGAGCAAACGGCAAACCCCACATTTGGCGCACCTACAGGATACCTCCATGAGCCCGATGCAGCACTGCTCAAATCGGGCGCCTTCAAATTGATCAGTACACGCTACGGATTGGACAAGCTCCACCGCCATACCCACCTGTATACTGCAAACGAACCAGACGATGATTTCATGGGGAAAATTTTCCGGATAACTGACGTGATGGGTTATGGCGACTTCAAGAAATCGAAGGCCAGCTGGCAGGGAAACGTGAGCACACGGAATTTTCCGCTCAAAGCGGAAACCCTCCGCAAGCGCCACCGCATCAGTGAAGACGGTAGCCGCCAGTTATTCTTCTGTACCGGTCCCAACGACGAGCTATTGGTCATCTTTACATCAAAATGCTGACCGCCGCTTGTGCCTGAGGCCGTTATTACTGTACTTTGCGGTTATGCACAAACAACTCAAGCTTTCTGCACTCGATCTTTCGGTTATCATCGAAGGTGGAGACGCGGCCTCAGCCATCGCACGTACGGTTGAAGCGGCCCGATATACTGAGCAACTGGGGTACGCCCGCATCTGGCTTGCCGAGCACCACAACATGGAAAACATTGCCAGTTCGGCAACTTCGGTGCTGATTGGCCACGTGGCCGGCAAGACCGACCGCATCCGTGTCGGCTCCGGCGGCATCATGCTGCCCAACCACGCGCCCCTGGCCATTGCCGAGCAGTTCGGAACGCTCGAATCCATCTACCCCGGCCGTATCGATCTGGGGCTGGGTCGCGCACCCGGCACCGACCAGCTGACCGCCGCGGCACTGCGCCGCAACAACCTCGGCACGGCCTACCATTTTCCTTCCGATATCCGCGAACTTCAATTGTACTTCAGCGATGACAACACCGCTGGCCGCGTACGGGCGTTTCCCGGCGAGGGGCTCGATATCCCCATCTGGATACTCGGGTCGAGTACGGATAGCGCCTATCTGGCCGCCGAACTTGGACTGCCCTACGCGTTTGCCTCGCATTTTGCACCCGCCCAGTTCCACCGCGCCATTGCCATTTACCGGCAGCACTTCAAACCGTCGGCACAGCTGGATAAGCCTTATGTGCTGGCCTGTGTAAACGTCATCGCCGCAGCTACGGACGAAGAAGCACAGGTGTTGGCAACCAGCATGTACCGCATGTTCCTGGGCATCGTTACCAATACACGCCGGCCGCTGCAACCGCCGGTGCCCTCCATGGATCCGTATTGGACGCCTGAAATCGAGCAAGCCGTTAAACAGATGACCGCCTGTACCTTTATCGGCGGACCGGAAAGCCTGGCACAGCAGCTTAACACCTTCATCGAAGAGACCGATGTTGACGAGCTGATGACCACGGGCAACATCTATGACCAGGGTGCGCGATTGAAGTCGTACCGCATCCTGAACGAGGTAGTTCGGGAGAATTAGCCTATCTTTACACCATCGGACAACACAAACACCATGGGATATCGCAGCCTCGCTGAATGCATTGATGATTTGGAGCGCCACGGACACCTCGTCCGTATCAAACAGGAGGTAGACCCTTACCTGGAAATGGCGGCGATCCACATGCGCGTGTATGATGCACAAGGACCGGCACTGTTGTTTGAAAATGTAAAGGGAAGTCCCTTCCCGGCCGTATCCAACCTGTTTGGCACGCTCGAACGCTCCCGGTTCATGTTCAAGGATACGCTCGATAAAATCAAGGTGCTGGTCGACGTGAAGTCGGACCCCATGCAGGCGCTGAAAAAGCCTTTCCGCTATGCGAACGTAGCTACGGCAGCGCTTTCCGCCCTGCCCTGGAAAACAAAGCGGAACGCGCCCATTTTACACGGCACCACCCGCATCAGTCAGCTGCCCCAGATCGTCAATTGGCCGATGGATGGCGGCCCGTTCATAACGATGCCACAGGTTTATACCGAAGACATAACCAAACCGGATGCGATGAATGCCAACCTCGGCATGTACCGCATCCAGTTGGGCGGAAACGATTATGTGCCCGATACGGAGGTAGGTCTTCATTATCAATTGCACCGCGGTATCGGCATCCACCAGACGAAAGCCAATGAACTGGGCCAACCACTGAAAGTAAGCATCTTCGTTGGTGGACCACCGGCCCACGCCCTGGCGGCCGTCATGCCTTTACCTGAAGGGCTATCTGAATTAACCTTTGCAGGAGCGCTGGGCAACAGGCGATTCCGTTATTTTTATGATGCTGAGGGTTTTTGTATCTCGGCTGACGCCGACTTCGTGATTACCGGGACGGTGTACCCGCAGGAGAACAAACCGGAAGGCCCCTTCGGCGACCACCTCGGCTATTACAGCCTGGTGCACCCCTTTCCATTGATGCGTGTACATAACGTGTACCACCGCAAAAAACCCATCTGGTCATTTACCGTGGTAGGGCGGCCACCGCAGGAAGATACAAGTTTCGGTGCGCTGATTCATGAAATCACCGGATCGGCTATCCCGCAGGAAATCAACGGCCTCCATGCCGTGCACGCGGTCGATGCGGCGGGCGTACACCCCCTGCTGTTTGCCATCGGCAGTGAGCGCTACACACCCTATATGGAAACGCAACGGCCGCAGGAAATCCTCACCATCGCCAACCAGATACTGGGCAAAAACCAGCTGAGCCTGGCCAAGTACCTGTTCATTTCAGCACACCAGGATAACCCACAACTAGACATCCACGATGTGACCGCGTTCCTAAAGCATCTATTCGAGCGGATTGATTTGGAGCGCGACCTCCACTTCCACACACAAACCACCATTGATACACTGGATTACACCGGCGACGGCCTGAATGCGGGTTCCAAGGTCGTTTTTGCGGCAGTGGGCGGTAAGAAGCGCGAGCTGGCAACCGAATTGCCCGGTGGCTTTGCCTTGCCGCAGCCGTTTGCTGTTTGTAAACTGGCCTTGCCAGGCGTGATAGCTGTTGAGGCTCCCGCCTATACCGACGAAGCGGCCGAAAGCAGCCGAATTGATAGCTGGTGCCAGGAAGTCCGGGATATCGATTTCGGAGGCATCCAACTGCTGGTGCTTTGTGATGATGCCGCTTTCACGGCGGCAAATGCCGATAATTTCGTTTGGGTTACGTTTACGCGGAGTAATCCCTCGCACGATATTCACGGCGTAGGAAGCTTTATCCGCCACAAACATTGGGGTTGCCGCGGTCCGCTGATTATCGATGCGCGTAAAAAGCCGCACCATGCCCCCGAACTCGTCAAAGATGCCGCCATCGAAAAACGGGTGGATGCCTTAGCCGTACAGGGCGGACCACTGCATGGTATCCTATAAAAAAAGCCATCCCGTTTAAAACGAGATGGACTTTCAATCATATTAACACATTAAATCAAAAAAATTATCCTTTATAACGGAACCATTTAATGAGTTCCTTATAACTGGCTTTTTTGCCATACATCAGGATACCGACCCGGTAGATGCGTCCTGCTATCCAGGTCGTGAGGATAAAGCCACCTACCAACAGGGCAAACGACAAGGCAATCTCCCATATCGGCACACCAAACGGCACACGAACCAGCATCGCGATGGGCGATGTAAGTGGTATCATGCTCAGCCAGAAAGCCAGTGGGCCATGCGGATCATTGACCAATACCCCGAATGACAGGATGTACGTAAATAGTAACGGTATCGTAATCGGAAGCATAAATTGCTGTGTTTCCGTTTCACTGTCGACAGCCGACCCCACCGCAGCAAACAAGGCACTATACAGCAGGTAGCCCCCGAAAAAATAGAGTAAAAACGTGGTGATGATGGCCTGGAAATCAACCTTACCCAATTCCTGGGTGACTTTGCCGACCATGCTCGTTTCTGAACTTGCCACCGCTGCGGCACTGCTGCCATCTGCCAGTTGTTGATTTTCGACCTGCGCCCGAATACCGGCCCCATCCATCATTCCGGTGCCCGCAACGCCCATCAATGCCGATGAAAGCACTATCCACAGGATAAATTGCGTAAGCCCGACCAAGCCGATGCCAATGATTTTGCCCATCATCAGCTGGAAAGGTTTTACCGATGAAATGATGACCTCCACAATGCGGCTGTTTTTCTCTTCGATGATGCCCCGCATCACCTGTGAACCATAGAGAAAAAGACAAATATAAACCAGCATAGACAGCGTCATGGCGATGCCCATAGCGGCACCTGCACTGCTGTCTTTTTCACCTTCTTCCGTAATTTCCTTGGCGGCAAGTTTTACGCGCGGACTGATGCTTTCCACCGTGGCCCGGTCAATACCGGCATCGGCAAAGGCCCTGTCGCGGAGCGCATCCTCCAGTTGATCGGTTACATTTCCCTGCACACCAAAACTGGCCGTTTCTTTCGAAAAAAGTTCCACGCGCGATGACGTGGCGACGTCGGCCGGAACCACCAGGAGGAACGCCTTGCCGTCTTCTTCCAGCATCCTTGTTTTTGCCACTGCAACATCACCGGATTCCTCCACGAACGTGATGTCTTTCGTGCTTTCAATATTGCCCGCAAAGAGGCCGCTTTGGTCTATCATATAAACGGTAGCGTGGTTGCTCTCAAAACTTTTGGCGGTGAGGTAAATGGTGAGCGCATAAATACCGATAAGGAACAACGGCACGAGAAAAGTCACTAACAGAAAAGACTTTTTCTTAACCCGGCTCAGGTATTCGCGTTTGATAATCAGTAATATCTTGTTCATTATAGGGCTTCGTTTATGGGTGCTTCGGTTCTGGCGGTTACTTGCTGGACAAAAATATCGTGGATACTCGGGATGACTTCCTTAAGCTCATGGATGTGCACCAACGGTATCAAATAGGCCAGTACATCATTGATGGTTTTGCCCTCGGCTATCCGGAGGGTAACCGTGGTGTTGTCTCCTGTCTCTTCCTGGTTTGTAATATCAAACAGGCCAGCTACGCTGGTGAGTTGTTTCTCCTGATGGAGGTATTCCACACGGTAGGTGTTGGTACGATAAGTATTCCTGATTTCCCTTACCTTGCCATCCAGAATTTTTTTCGACTTGTTAATGAGTACGATGCTATCGCATAGTTCCTCGACCGATTCCATGCGGTGGGTGGAAAAAATAATCGTCGCCCCATTGCGGTTCAGCGCAAGGATTTCCTCTTTGATGATGTTCACATTGACCGGATCGAACCCTGTAAACGGTTCATCAAGGATAATCAGATCGGGCTGATGCACCACCGTGGCGACGAACTGTACCTTTTGCTGCATCCCTTTACTAAGGTCTTCCACTTTTTTGTGCCACCAGCTCTGCATCTCCATTTTTTCGAACCAATGTTTTATGCGGGCCGTTGCGTCATTTTTTGAAAGGCCTTTCAACTGGGCAAGGTATAGCATCTGCTCGCCTATCTCCATCTTTTTGTACAAGCCCCGCTCTTCGGGCAAGTAGCCGATACGACCGATGTGATTGGGGTTTAATCGCTCGCCATCGAAGTAAATTTCGCCCCCATCGGGTGCTGTAATCTGGTTGATGATACGGATGAGAGAAGTTTTGCCTGCGCCATTGGGACCTAAAAGGCCGAATATACTCCCTGTTTCCACATGTGTGGACACATCGTCCAGCGCGCGGTGATTAGCATATTGCTTTACAATATTTTTAATTTCCAGCATAGTGTGTTTTGTGGTTTTGCCCATTGGACGCACTTATACCAGTATTGTTACACCCCGTTTTGTTTCACCCCCTTGCCCATTTGTTTTACCTTTCAATTCAACAATTCGTCAAAAAGCAGGGACACATAGTACAGGCCACCCACTGATGGGTTACCCCAACTGGTGGTGTATAGCTTATTGCCGATATTGGTGCCGCCCAGTTTCACGATGGATTTAATGGCCGGAATCTTTTTGCTTACCTGTGCATCGAACGTGGAGTAGGCAGGAATCATCGACTGCCTGTTGATATTGACCGCCGGTGTGCCGATTGAGCCGTTCCATAGGAACTCCGTTTGATGCCTGAAAGACACACCGAATCCCCAGCCGGAGCGATTGATATCCCGATTGGAGAACCCGACATTGAAACGATACTTCGGCGAGTTGAAAAACGTGATAAAGGCGGGGTCTTTTTCCTGTAACTCGTCATCGTTAAGCAATACGTTCTGCGTCACATTACCCGTGAGCGTATAACCACGGCCGATCACATAGTCCAGGCCGATGCCCCACCCCGAATTTTTAAGCACTTGGGGGGCATTCACCGGCATGCTGTACACGTTACGCCGCGTGGGGTCGGCCAAGTCGGCCAGCGATCCGTTTGGGTCTTTCAACTGCACCAATACGGCGACCCCCTCGAAGGTGAGGAAACGGTTGTAATAATAAAACAGGTCTACAAATAAACGATTGTCGATGACGCTCTTATAACCCACCTCGTAGGTTTCTACCTTTTCAGGCTCCCACTCCTTGAATTGGTAGGGTGTGATGTTACCGCTCTGGATGTCTGAAAGCGCGTACACCGGGTTGTTAATCATGTCGTACCGTTCGCGGAATAGCGGCAGGCCGCCGACAAGCCGCGCCTGCGGTGTCAACAAATCGATATATTGATTCTGGGTGGTGGGTATGCGAAAGCCCCGCTGGAATGAAGCCCGGAAGTTATGGTCGTCCGCAACGGTAAGTACCCCCGATATCCGGGGACTGAACTGCCCTTTGAAATTCTCGTTTTTATCGTAACGCAGCGATGCCGTCAGCTTGAAAATATCGTGGAAGTTGTGACCGGCCTGCACATACGCACCCCACTCGCGGATGTTGAATTCATTGTCGTTATCGTCGCGCGCAAACAATGTCCCTTCCGAATTCAGGTCGTAGACCCGATAGTTTGCCCCGGCGATCAGTTCGACGATGGCCGGATCAATCTGCTGCTTAAAATTAAACATGCCCTCGGCGTGGTACATGTTGGAGCGATCGAGGAAATTGGCACCGGCTGGGATTGCCCGCGTTTTGATGTCGGCCATGGTTGCATCGAATTCGGCGCCTCCGGGCGAAAACAGCCCATTCGCCGTTTCCAATGCGGGCGCCATGGCATCGGCCATCCACCCTTCGCGATTGGCGCCGGCATAGTTATTCGCTGCATTTTGGGCTGCCGCTACCGCATTGCTGTGGTCTGCACCGCCCTGCATGGCCTGTTGGTAGGCCATCAAAAAGGCACCCGCATATTGGGTATAGGCATTTTGCACAAATGAAGGGGCGCCCGCACCGATGGCGGTTTGCAGGTACCGCTGGCTCATCAAACTGCCCAATACGCCCAATGCATGGGCGTCGCCCGAATTCTCCCGTGTGGTATACCCACGCACGAAGAAATTATCGCCCCTTAGCTCGGCCTTATACTGCCCCATCGTAAAGTTCTGGATGTTATATCGGTCGGCAGCAGTGTATACCGTGGAGCCCTTGCCCCAATTGGCCTGCAAGATGGCCTCTACCTGATCGTTAACGCGATAGTGCAGCGAGGCGTTGAGCTTAAGGCTCTTGGTTGGATAGTCTGTCAACTGCGGCTCCGCATATCCCGGTACGGCCTGATAATATTGCGGCACCATATTTTGGAAGATATCGCGCGCCGCGCCCATTTGTTCCAATGGGTTTTCGCCAGCGATGAATTGCGGCAGCGTTTGGTTACCGATTTGGGGAATGGGCGTGGTGTATATAGCACCGAGCGCGGCGGACGATCCGTCGGAACCATCCCCCGGTGTGCCATTGGCATACAGCACATCGTAAAGATTCGCGCCTACATCGCCGTACCAGTTCACTCCGTCGTACATGGGGTTGCCCTGCGTATTGCCGATATTGTTTTCCAGATTGGTGTCGTTGGTGAAGCTTTGGTCACGGTAATCTGTCGCCTGCCAATCTTCGGCCTTGAGATAGGCGATATTGGCCTTGAAAGCAAACTTATCATTGAATGCTTTTGCAAAGCGCACGGCCACGTCGTAAAAAGCGGTGTTTGTTTGGGTACGGTTAGCAGCGCTCATCAACCCTGTCTTTACGTAGGCACTCAACCCCTGGTAGGTAAACGGTGATTTGCTATTCATCAACAGCAGGCCGTTGATGGCATTGGGGCCATACAGTGCCGATGCGGCCCCCGGTAGAAGCTCCACGCTTTCCACATCCAGTTCAGACATCCCTACCACATTCCCCACGGCAAAGTTCAGCCCCGGTGCCTGGTTGTCCATGCCGTCCATAAGCTGCACCAGTCGCGTGTTGCCGTTTGCGCCAAAACCACGCGTGTTGACTGATCGGAACGTGAGCGACTGGGTGCTCATCTCAACGCCCTTCAGGCTTTGCAACGCATCGTAAAAACTGGGTTGGGGGCTCTCCCGGATGCCCAATACATTCAGTTTCTCAATGGAGACCGGCGACCGCATCACGTTCTCCTCGATACGTGAAGCCGATACCACGACTTCCGAGGCCATGATGGTCTGTTCCTGCAGGCTAATGGTCAATGCAGACGATGATTCGCTGACCGTAATTTCCTGCGACGCGTAACCAACGGACGAAACCTGCAATATGAGTGGCAACTGGTCATTTATCCGCAGCGTAAATTGTCCGGCATCATTGGTGGTTGTGCCGATAACCTTGCCTTTGACCTGGATGCTTACGCCAACCAACGGTCTGCCCAGCGGGTCTGAAACAGTTCCGGAGATCGTTGTTTGGGCAAAAACCGGTAAAAAAAACAATTGTAGCGCAAATAATACAACGTACCATCCAATGCGCTTGAGGGTCGTGATGTGTGCCATAGCGTGCTCGTTATAATTGGGTTACGACAATAATACGAAATATTTCAACATATATGATGGCAACCCGGTTAACATTTTTTAACACTTCGGTCGATTAAACCTCCGTGTCAGAAAACACTCTCACCAATAACAGCGCCCATTTGCAGCAGGCAGAAACGCAACCAGCACGGCAAGCGATGGGCGGAAGGAAAAAATATTAAAAACGGAGGACATGATGAAAAATGCTGCTTTAATTACACTTTTGATTTCAGGAATGGCTTTTTCGGCCGTAGCACAGGAACGCGGGCAACGGGCATCCAAGACAGCGGAAGAAGTGGCGCAGATGCGCACCGACCGGCTGACGGAGCAACTATCCTTGAGTAAGGATCAACAACAGGCCGTATATGCGTTGAGTTTGGAAAATGCAGAAAAAATGCAGGCAGCCCACAAGGAACGTGCTGCACGTTCGGCCGAAATGAGGGAAGCGCGTAACGCTAAGATGAACGAACGACGCGCCGAAATGAAAGCTTCGCAGGAGCGATTGAACGAAATCCTTACGGAAGAACAGCGCGAAGTACTCAAACAACAACAAACGGAGCGGGCTGAAAAGATGAAATCGATGCGGGAGGCACGGAAGGACGGTAAATTTAAGGGCGATCGTTCCCGGAAGGGCAAGCGTGGTTTCCACAAATTTCACAAAAAAGCAGACAGCAGCAGTGTAACGGCGACGGCCCCCGAAGAGACGAAATAGTAGTTCATATTTTTGGTTAAGTTTGATGATGAGCGCCCACTCCGCCTTTTGGCGGATGGGCGTTTTTTTTACTATGTTTGTGCCGAACCAATTGGGAAGCTATGCAACGGATAAGCGTTATCGGGTCGGGCACCATGGGCAACGGGATTGCCCACACCTTTGCGCAACACGGATTTGAAGTCGCGCTGATTGATATCAACGCAGCGGCATTGACCAAAGCGCAGGCAACGATAGCTGACAACCTGGACCGTCAAATCAAGAAGGAAATTATTACGGAAGCAGATAAACAACAAATCCTCAGGCGCATCACTTCCCATACCGATCTGGTGGAGGGCGTGCGTACGGCCGATTTCGTAGTGGAGGCGGCCACGGAAAATGAAAAAGTGAAACTTTCGCTCTTCGAACAACTTGATAAGCAGTGCCCCGAACATACCATCCTGGCAAGCAACACATCGTCCATTTCCATCACCAAAATAGCTGCAGCCACCCAGCGCCCCGAACAAGTGATTGGCATGCATTTCATGAACCCCGTGCCGGTGATGAAACTGGTGGAAGTCATCAAAGGTTACTCGACATCGGCCGATACAACAAACCAGGTTACCGACCTCGCCAGCCGGCTGGATAAAGTACCCGTGGAAGTTAACGACTACCCCGGTTTTGTAGCCAACCGTATCCTGATGCCCATGATCAATGAAGCCATTTATACATTTTACGAGGGTGTTGCCGATGTGGAAGCCATTGACACGGTGATGAAACTGGGCATGGCCCACCCCATGGGACCGCTGCAATTGGCCGACTTCATCGGGCTGGACGTGTGCCTGGCCATTCTCCGTGTGCTTCATGACGGATTCGGGCATCCAAAATATGCACCATGCCCGCTGTTGGTCAATATGGTGACCGCCGGTAAACTGGGGCGTAAATCGGGGCAAGGATTTTATACGTATTAAAAACGTCTGCGCATTACTCCAGCCCGCTCACGCCGCCCGATACGACCAGTTTCATAGCGTCTGTTGCACTCATGTTAAGCCTTTTCACCCGCTCCGTTTTCACAATAACCACTTGGCCGGCAAACGAATAAGAATAGGGAAAATAAACAACAACTTCACCTTCCAATCCGATTTTGCTCAGGTCGCGCTGGGTAAGAAAACCTACTTTCTTAAGCCCGGTCTCATTCACCTCGACCAATACAGGCTCGTTGAATTTTTTTGCATCGCCCACAAACGCTTCCGTGAAATCCTTGATGGAGGAATATAAGGTATTGAATAACGGAATACGATTGATCAGATCATTGAACCAGTTGTATATCGGCGCAGTAACCACATTGGTAAATATCATCCCTACGATAACCAATCCGATAATAACGGTCAATATCCCCAGCCCCGGAACGTAGAGCGGGCTTCCCGATTCGTCTTCCCAAAACCAGCTGCTCAGGTTGAGTGCCGAATCGATGCTGGCCACAATCCATACCATCAGAAAAAGTGCACCCGCCAGCGGCAATACCACCAGCGCCCCTTTGATCAGGTAATTAAAAAACAGACGTATCGTTTTATTTTTCATGTTTTTTGCTGTTTGCTATTTTAAAATCCGAAACCCATCCCATGTCTCAAGTCTCATAATAATAAACCCGTTTTACACGCTGGGAGATGCCGGTAAGTAATTCGTAAGGGATGGTGCCGATAGCGGTTGCTTGCGCTTCAATATCATCGAATACCACCACTTCATCGCCCACTGTTGCATTTATGCCGCCCAGGTCGAGCATGGTCATGTCCATGCAGATATCGCCGACCGTCCGTGCGCGCCTGCCATTCACCAGCATATATCCCACCCCATTGCCGAACCGACGGTCATAACCGTCGGCATAGCCGATATTGACCGTTGCGATAACGCTGTCTTCCTTGATAAGGCCATGTCTACCATAACCGACGCTATCGCCGGCCGGCACCTGCCGCAGCTGCGTGATAACGGTTTTCAACGTACCTGTTTGCTGCAATTGCAGGTGGCTTTCGCCTGTATTACCTACGCCATAAAGGCCGATACCCAACCGTACCATGTCCAGGTGGGCCTGCGGCCAACGCGGGATAGCTGCCGAGTTGGCGATGTGGCGAAGTACGGGATACCCCAATGCGGCGATCAATTTGTCGGCAAATGTGTCCAGCGCCGCCAACTGACCCGCACTGAATACGTCGTGCCGGGCGTCTCCGGCCGCTGCCAGGTGTGAAAACACGGATTGCACCTTCACCTCACCGGCACTTTCGAGCCTTCGAGCCAATGGTGCTACATCACTCGTCGAAAAACCCAGCCGATGCATCCCGGTATCTACTTTAATATGGATGGGGTGACCGCTGATGTTCCGTGATGCCAGTACGCTTATCAGCTCTTCCAGGATGGAAAAACTGTATATTTCAGGTTCCAGCTGATGCGCGAGAAGGGCGTCAAAGGAAGCCGGCCTGGGATTCATGACCATGATTGGCATCAAGATACCCGCCTTACGGAGTTCGACCCCTTCGTCAGCGTACGCCACGGCGAGGTAATCCACTCCGTTAAACTGCAGCAAACTCGCAATTTCGAAATCGCCGCTGCCGTAAGAAAATGCTTTCACCATGGCCATCAGTTTAACGTCCTTGGGGAGCAAAGACCGGTATTGGTTCAGGTTATGGGCTACGGCGCTCAGGTTTATGGCCAGCACCGTGTCGTGTACCTTCGCCGTCAATGCCGCGCTGACCCGTTCAAAAGCATAGCGCCGGGCTCCTTTCAGCAAGATGGTTTCATCACGGAAGTCCAGTGCAGGCATTGCTGCTAGCAATGCACCTGTATCTGGAAACGACTCGTGCGTTATCCCAGCAATGGCGCCGCTACGGTTGCCCAATACAGGCCCCACCGTAACCAAACGGTTAATACTGCTATCTTGCAGTAACTTAAATAGATTATTATAAACCTGGTCTTCATCTCCCGTCACGCCGGGAAGGTCCGATAAGATAAGCGTTTGCGTCGGATGGCGCTGTTGCTGTTTCAGGAAATCAAGTGCGATGGCCAGTGAGGCGAGATCATTGCTGTAACTATCGTCGATAATGGTGCAGTTATTAATTCCCTTTTTCATTTCGAGCCGCATCTCCACCGGTTGCAACGTTGCCATCCGCTCTTTTATCACCCCCTGATCGTAACCCATCGCCAGCAGTACCGCCCAGCAGCAAATCGCGTTGGTTCGGGCTGCGGCATCTGTAAAAGGGATATCGATAGCCACGTCGGTTCCTTTGTACTGCGCCCGGATAATACAACGGTTTTCGGCGGTGATGACATGCCCCAATACGGTGAGTATCGTACCTTCCCCACCCCATGTAACATGCACTCCACTCCCCGGCATTTGTAGGCCGGCGGTATCGTCTGGCGAATACACGGCTTGACCCGCACCACGGAATAGCTGAAGTTTCTCCCTGATTTTCGCTTCGCGCGATGGGAAACCATCGTCGTGCGCCGGTCCGATGGCAGTCAGCACGGTAATATCCGGCCGAATCATGTGGTGCAGTGTTTCCATTTCGCCCGACATGCTTACCCCCGCTTCTATGATGGCCAGTTCATGGGTAGCGTCCATCTGCCACAGCGAAAGGGCAACGCCGATTTGGGAGTTGTAACTCTTCGGGCTGCGGGCAATCTTATAATCGGACGCCAGCAACTGCGTTAACCATTCTTTTACGATGGTTTTGCCATTGCTGCCCGTAATACCAATTACCGGGTAGGCAAACCGCGCCCTATGGGCCGCCGCCAGCTGCTGTAGGGCCTTCAGCGTGTCCGTTACGAAGATAAAATTAGCGCCGGCAAATAGTTCCGCATCGGCCAATTTCTCCGAAATCACAAAATTACGGACACCGGCGGCATAGGCATCGCCGATAAACCGATGACCATTGCGCCTACCGGTCAGCGCGAAAAAAAGTCCATGAGCCGCATCTGTTATCCGTCGGCTATCAAATAACAGTGGACCGATGGTGGCTATTTCATCTACCAGGGAAACACCCGTTGTTTGCATCATCGCGGAGATTTCACGGATAGTATAAGATTGGGTATTTGTAGCCATGCCACGAATTTCAACATTTTTTGGGTACTGCGGGAATTTTTTGCCAATTTGGTGGTATGGATGATGTATCAGGCCAACCCCGTCAAAAACTGACACCCCGCCAGGCCAGAAGTAAGGCCGAAGCATATTGTGCGTACCAGGAACGCTCCCAACAGGAAGTGCGCGACAAGCTTTACCGTTGGGGACTGCACCGTGAAGACGTGGAGGAGGTCATCGCAACGCTCATTACAGACGGATTTCTAAATGAGGAGCGGTTTGCTATGGCTTATGTGTCCGGAAAATTCCGCATGAACGGATGGGGCAAGTATAAAATAAAGCAGGGACTTACCCAAAAGGCGGTCTCCCCTCCTATTATCCGGGCCGCATTGCGCAGTCTGGATGAGCAGGAATACCGCGACAAGCTTTTTAGTTTACTCCAGGGCAAGGCCCGATCGGAAACCGAAAGCCATCCCTACAAACGAAAAAACAAGCTGGTGCGCTATGCATTAGGCAAGGGGTTTGAAAGCGACCTTATCTTCGAGTTATTGAATGACAATGACTTGTGATTTTTTCAAAAATTATTTGACAGAAGCCGAAAACTCCACTATATTTGCATCCACAAACAGCAAGCGAAAGTAGCTCAGTTGGTAGAGCGCAACCTTGCCAAGGTTGAGGTCGCGAGTTCGAACCTCGTCTTTCGCTCCAAATCAAAACCCTTTCTATCGATATAGAGAGGGTTTTTTGCGTTGAAATACCATTATAATCTGATAAAAGGCAAATTATTCTTGCGAAACCTACCGCGGTTTCAAAAATAAGTTTGTAGTATTGGAAGTTCAAAACAAACTATTAAAAACATCAAATTACTTTAAAATTAGACATGAAAAATCCAAAAAACTGGTTAACTGTTGCTTTTGCGGTCGTATTTCTGGCTTCTTGTGGGTCCGGGCAGCAAAACAACGATGCGCAAGATTCCACTGCTACAGAACCGGTCGCTGAAAACGACGGCTGGGTATCACTATTCGATGGACAAACCACCAACGGCTGGCACACCTACCTGCGCGATAGCGTGTCGGCGGCTTGGGAAGTGCAAAATGGCGAATTGCGCTTCAACCCCGACGTGCCCCGCGAGGAGCGCGGCGATATTGTAACGGACGGGGAATACGAGAACTACGAATTGGAACTGGAGTGGCAGATCGCGTCCGGCGGCAACAGTGGCGTCATTTTCGGCATCCATGAAGATCCCGAATTCAGCGCCACTTATCAGACAGGTTTGGAGATGCAGGTGCTCGATAACATCGATGCCGGCGACAACAAGATCGAAAACCACCTCGCCGGTTCGCTGTATGACATGATTGGCAGCAAAGAAGTGTCGCAACCCAAACCGGTGGGCGAATGGAATCAGGCGCGTATCCGCAAAAATAACGGCCAGATTACGCTATGGCTCAACGGCGTGGAAACAGCCGATGTAACGATTGGCTCCGCCGAATGGGAACAAGTGCTGGAAGCCAGCAAATTCAAAGACTGGGAACATTTTGCTAAATATCCAAAAGGCAAGATTGCACTACAGGATCATGGCGACGTGGTGGCGTACCGCAATATCCGGATCAAGGAATTGTAATGTCTAGTCGCCGGCAAGTTTTCATTAAAACAAAAAATGCGTGCCCGAACGGCACGCATTTTTTGTTGCCACATACGGTGTGGCTGATATATCTACTGATGTGGATTATTCCAATCCGACAGTCCAGCCTTTTGCCCATTCAGGCACATCAATGCCAGCGCCGGCGCCTGTAGCGCTCGAATCTTCGGTAAAGATCGCATCGACATTAGCTGATTCGCCCGCGGTGTTTTTACCTTTTGCTTTCGTACCTACATTAACAAACCGTACACCGATGGCTTTCAACGAGCCGTCGCCCACGAATGAGACACCTTCATCATGCTCCACATCAAAACCGGTAGCCCAGTTGGCCAATACCACGTTTTCAAAGCTGCCTTTTGTGCCCACCCGCAATTTCAATGCTTGAGGCTCAGGGCTGCCGGCATCGCCATTACCGATCAACGTCAGGTTTTTGATGGTAGGGTTAGAAACCGGTGAAGCCAAATGGTCGTTGCTGTTATTATCTGCCTCAATACCGCGGTTACCGTTATTGGTACGGATGCCATACCAGTTTTCGCCATTACCATTCCAGCCTTCTGTCCAATCGAACAAATCATCGCCTACTTCGGAAGCGTAGTTTGTAACGATCAGGTTCTTCGCATCTACCGTTCCGCCAAACCATTCAAAACCATCGTCTGAACCTTCGTGAACCTGAACGTTTTCAATAACTGTACCTTTACCGACACCGAAAAGCGAGAGCCCGTTAAATTCCTTATCACTGTTATAAGCGAAGCCGGAATACTCGATCCGCAGGTATTTGACGGATCCAGAATTATCATTAGCATCTGAGCCGCCGTAGTCCAGATCGCCTACCTCAGACTTTGCTGTTTCGCCCTTGTTGATGGGAGCTGCACCGCAAAGCACCAAACCACCCCACGCACCTGGCGTTTGTTTTGCTGAAGTGAATACAACGGGACTACTGGCGGTACCCTGCACGTCGATCTGAGCACCCCTTGAAATCCCGATATAACGAACCTGCGAATGTTGCTCTGCCGCAACCTCGGTTGCTTCGACCGTCACGCCTGGTTTGATGACCAGTTTCGCGCCCTCTTTAACGACCAGCGCACCCGTCAGCTTATACGTGCCCGATTCCAGCACAACCTCTCCTGATGCGATTTCACCTTTCAGGTCCTCGCGATCAACGACGAAGCCGTTACCCGGTTCCGTGCCCGGACCCGGCTCATCTTTGCTACAAGAGGCAACAACCACTGCGCCTACCAGCGCGGCGGCCCCCATCATCCATCTAAACGTCTTTTTCATTTCCATGTTCATTCTTTTTTTGATCTTCTGAATTTTAATACAAAGTTGTGTGTTACGAGTAACCTACCTGTTAAGTGTATATGATGAAATTGTTAATCAACCTGAGCGTAAATCAGAATTCATAGTTTAGCCCCAAAGTGAAGAACCGACCTTTTTTATAAGTAAAAACAGGTACATGGCCACTTGCATTTTCCTGAACGCGACGATACTCGGGGTCCAGGATATTCCGTACCAGCAAGTCGACGCCGATATGCCGGCTGATTTTGCTGCGCACAATGAGATCGAGTGTTCCAACGCCGCGGTCTACCAGGTTTCCTTTTTGTTCGTTACCGAGGGCGTAAATTTTATCCGAAAAGCGTGAATAGGCTACCGTTGCCATCAAGTTAGTCTGGTTTTCCCAATGCTTCGTGTACGTCAGATCTGCATTCAGCAGCAAATCAGAAGCTCCGGTAAAACTCGAACGGGTATGGGTTGGGCGAATGTCGAATGCGGTTTCACTCCTTACCTTTTCTATATCAATTTTCTGGTCGGTATTCATGTAGGCAACATTTAAACCGGCCGAAAGCAGATTGCGGTCACGATTCCAGCGAATAACATCCTTCTTCAATTCCAGTTCGACACCAACCACCGTACCGGCATCGCCGATATTCACGTAAGAAATATCATTAGCTGTTGCCGCTACGTTTATCTCATTAATCGGGTTCTGAATATATTTACCAAACGCTGCCAATGATACCAGTTCTGACGAGGAAGGAAACAGTTCCCATTTCAGGTCGAGGTTGTAGTTATCCGAAGGATATACGTAAGGATTGCCTTGCCGCGGCACCGTGCCGTCGTCATACACAAATGGCGCGCGTTCTTTGAATTGCGGCAAAGTATAGGTTTTACTTGCACCCAAACGCAGGTTCTGGCGCTCACTCAATTCGTATTTAAGGTTTAAATTGGGCAGCAACGGATTACGGGTCAGCTTATTGCTATTTCCGGGATCCAATTGGGTAACCCATTCCACGTACTGTTCGATATGCTCGTAGCGAACACCGATAACGGATGTCAGCCGATCGGTCAAGTCATATTCCAAACTCACATAGCCTGCATGGATCTGCTGGTCGCCATGATAGGTTTGCGGCGATTCGCCGAAGAACGAAACAATATCAAAACGGCCGCTCTCAAAGCCATCCTGGTTGTAAAAGGCGTCTAAATTGTTCGGATCGACGATTGATGTCCGATCATTTATATTGAAATTGAACTGAATCGATTCGAAATCACGCTTTTTGAGCCGCCCCTGATATCCTACACGTAGTATGCCCTTCGGCGCGCCCACCTGGCCAATTTTATAACTCCCATTTAGGTTAACCGCGTACTCATGTTCATCCAGTCGTTGATTGAACCGGTTATTATCAGTATCGGCATTATTGGTGTTAACGTACCCCTGTCCGTCAATCATCCGTAACGTATTCTGCACCCGGTCGGGCATGGCATAGCCAACGGTATTTGCTGAAACTCCCCAATCCACATCAATCCGGTCGCTCAACTGGTGCGTACCCAACAGTTGGTTGACAAACAACCTGTTCTGTGCGTATGATCCAAATCGTCTTAAACCGGTGCCGCCTTCCGTAACATCCCGGAAATACCCATCGTAGTTATCGTTCCACTGATCGCTGCTGTTGACAAACAAAAAATTGTATGATAATTTATGTTTGGGATTAATCAGGTAACCTGCGTTGAACAAACCAGTGGTGTTGGTTTTGTAACCAAACCGCCTTTGATCGGCCCACCGAATACGTGCGCCCTGAGCACTGACATCGCGATTGATGCCTTCGCGGTATTCGAATCCGTTACCGAAGCTTGCCGTAGCAAAAAAGTTCAGCCGCCCCTCAGCACCAACGTTGAATGACTTTCCACCCAGTAGCCTTATATCGGCAGGGTATGGATTGCGCGAAACGGGATTTGCACTGTTGGTAAAATTAAATCCGTTCAGCGGATTCTGTGGAATGGTGTATTGATCAAAACCCCACTTGCTCCCACCGGGAAGCAACATAAAATTGCCCGCACGGGAGACCGCATTGGTATTCAACGTAGACGATACCGAAACTTCCAGCATGCCCCGTCCCGAGTAGTTCTTTGAATAGACATCAATATTGCCTCCGCCAAAATCACCAAACATTTTACTATTATAAAGCTTGTCGACAGCAACAAACTCGATAATGTCTGTAGAAAACAGGTCAAGCGCAATATTCTTGAGTTCAGGATCGTTGGATGGCAACGGCAACCCATTGAACGAAGTGGTAACATACCTATCGCCCAGCCCGCGGATATACACCTGCGTGCTTCCCTCCTCTTTAGAAATCCCGGACATTTTTGATACGGCCGCAGCAGCATCACTGACGCCCACACGTGATAATTCTTGCGCACCTATGCGCTGAATGACCAAACTGGCATTCTTCTGCTCGGCCAAGAGCGCGATATCGCTTCCCCTGCGCCGCGTAGTGGTCACCACCACTTCATCCATCATTTCACCCGCTTCTTCCAGTGTGATGTCCAGCGTTGTTTCAGCACCGTCTTTGACGATGACATCGTCAATACGAACGGTGGAATAGCCTACATAACTCACTTGTAGCACATGTTGACCGGATGGGACATCGGTGAGGAGAAAAACACCTTGTTGATCCGAAATAGTGCCATGCGTGGTTCCTACGATGCTCACGGACGCACCAACAACGCGATCACCGGTAACCGCATCCGTAACCGACCCTTTGACAATTCCTTTGGGAACCTGGGCACTTGCGCTAAAAACAGTCAAAAAAAGACTGATAAGCAGTAAAAACTTTTTATTCATTTTATCTTGCATGGTTTGACTAAAATTCTGTTGCAATAATCCTAACTTAGTATTACCTGTTTGTTAATTGAATATGAATGTATATTTAGCTTTATGTTAATTTAATGTTATAACACTGACTACAAGGTATTTACACACATCACTTCAATTTCAATCACCAGTTGAGGCGATTACGCGAGGGTTACCTATATCACAATAAAGTTGCATTAACATACCGTGGATATGAACGGAATAACTTAGGTTTGCGTTGGGCAGAAAACCCTTATTTAATATGACGCAACAGGATCAATCAATAGCGGTCGCCTCCTTAAGCGGCATCGCACACCGTTATCCAGGCGGAGAGACACTGCAATTCGCAGACTTGGACATTCCCGCCGGGCAACACACCCTTATACTGGGAAACTCGGGTAGTGGTAAAACCACTTTGCTACATATCCTCAGTGGACTACTCAAACCGGACGCAGGATCGGTGCAAATCGACGGGCAGGAACTTTACGACCTCTCTTCCCGCAAACTGGATACCTACCGGGGGCAACGCATCGGACTGATTTTTCAGGAGGCGCACCTGGTGAAAAGCCTTACCATAAAGGAAAACCTGCAAATCGCACAAAGCTTCGCAGGCGCGCCCGTAGACAACAGCCGTATCCGGCAAGTACTGGGCCAGCTCGAACTCGACCATAAAGCCCATAATTATCCGGGTAAATTGAGTCGCGGGCAGATGCAACGGGCGGCCATCGCCCGGGCGGTGGTCAATCACCCAGCCATTTTAGTAGCTGATGAACCCACCGCGTCGCTCGACGATGCCAATACCGAACGCGTATTGGACTTATTGCTCGCCCAGGCCACACAACATGGTGCAACTTTGATTATCGCGACCCATGATAAGCGGGTAAAAACACGTTTTGAACATACTTATCAGGTGGGAGGTACAGCATGAATGTCCCACAGATTGCCTGGAAAAATATTCGGCAAAACCCGGCTACATCAATTTTAGGAATCTTGCTCACGGCATTCGGAACGGGTATACTCTGTGTGTTGCTACTCACTTCCCACCAGATTGAAGAACAACTTGATAGCAACAGCCGTGGCATTGACCTCGTGGTAGGCGCCAAAGGAAGTCCTATCCAATTGATACTGAGCAGTATTTATCACATGGATAATCCCACTGGCAACATCAGTCTTGCAGAAGCCCGGAAGCTGGCGGCCAGCCCCATGGTTAAACTAGCCGTCCCGCTTTCATTGGGCGATAACTACAAGGGCCACCGCATTGTTGGAACGGACAGTACCTTCCTGCAACTCTATAACGTGGAGTTGGACGATGGACGGCTGTGGCAGGCCGACTTTGAAGCAGTCATCGGCGCCGAAGTTGCCCGGAAACATGGCCTCAAAATCGGGGATGCCATATACGGGGCACATGGGCTAAGCAGTGAGGCCCATACGCACGACGAGCATCCTTACACCATCACCGGTATTTTAAAGCCCGGTCACCATGTCGTTGATCGGCTGATTATTTCGAATCTGGCGAGCGTATGGCGTATGCATGGCGATGATGAAAACCATGATCATTCACCAGCAGCTGAGCACGCGGAGGAAGATGAACATAAGCATGACGTAGCGGGCGTCGACGAGCATGAACATCACCATGGCGAACACCATGATCATGACCACACTGAACAGGACCAACCGTCAGGCGACAGGCAAGCCGACGAACCGAAACTCGTGAAAAGCATGATGGGAGATGTCGGCTCGGGCGAGCGGGAAATCACCAGCATGCTCATCCAATATCGAAACCCGGCCGCCATCGGCATGTTCCCCCGCCTGGTTAACCAGCAATCGTCGATGCAAGCGGCATCACCGGCACTGGAGAGTGCCCGCTTGTTTTCCCTATTGGGCATTGGCATCGACTCGCTCCAGGTACTGGCTTACGTGATTATGTTCATGGCGGCGCTTAGTGTATTCATCAGCCTGTACAATGCCCTAAAAAGCAGAAAATACGATCTTGCCATTATGCGAACGCTGGGTGCTTCGCAGGCAAAACTATTCGGCATAGTGATTGCCGAGGGAATATTGCTTACCTTTGTGGGAGCAATCGTTGGTATCGTAATTGGCCACGCAGTACTTTACGCGATTGGTGTGAGCACGGGCGGAACGGCCACATTCGTGGAAGCGTTTACCCTGCTGCCTCAAGAAGCAGTGCTGGTAGCCATTGGTGTTGCAATCGGCTTTGTGGCGGCAATATTGCCGGCGATAAAGGCATACCGGACATCGATATCACACACATTGGCTGGAAACTAATACACCATGAAAAAATTAATTATCATTGCACTTATGGCAGTTGGCATTCAAGCCGCGAATGCTCAACAAGATGAATTTTTCGGAGAAATTCCGGACCATACCCCCATGATGAATGACACGTGGGAAACCATCAACACATTGATGTACAAAGTAACCCACAAAGACAACCAGACTATCTATACTCCGCATTTTCCCGACAAGTTGAAAGCCATTGATAAAAAAACCGTTACGCTACCGGGCTATCTCGTACCCATGAACGGTGGCCGCGACCACGAAACGTTTATGCTTTCGGTACTGCCCATTATGCAATGCATGTTTTGCGGGCAGGGCGATGTGCCGCCAATGGTAGAGATTTTCATGAAAAAGGGTAAAAAAGTTCGATTCACCGAAGAACCCATCAAAATAAGGGGTACTGTCCGGCTCAATCCAGATACCCAGGAGGGGAATTCCGAAATCCAAATCCTCGATGCCGAGCTCATCTGAGGAGGTATCAGATTTCACGATCAACATGGAGCAAATGCATCTCCACGCAGGCCATTAAAGCCGCGGTCTCCGTACGAAGGCGCGCACGCCCAAAGGTAATGGGCACAAAGTCTTTACGTATTGCAATATCGATTTCAGCCGGACTAAAGTCACCTTCAGGCCCAATTAATACGACGGCAGGCTCCCCCGGTTGCAGTAAATGGCTAAGGCTCCGCTTTTCGCCGTCCGCACAGTGTGCTATAAATCGCTTTCCCGATACTTCAGCCTTTACAAAATCAGCAAATGAGGTAGCCGGATTGACTTTGGGCAGGTAAGCCCGTTGTGACTGCTTCATGGCAGCTACAACCACTTTGCGCAAACGCTCGGGTTTAACCGCAGTGCGTTCCGAATGGTCGCAGATAATCGGCGTTACTTCGTCCACCCCCACTTCCGTGGCTTTCTCAAGAAACCACTCCACCCGGTCGATGTTTTTAGTGGGTGCGATTGCTATATGGAGGTAATATGGGCGCTTGCCGTGCGCCATGCTCACCCCCGAAATCTCCAGCACTGTGCGTTTCGGGTGGGCATCTGTAATTACTGCCGTGTAATACCCGCCGTTGCCATCAACCAGCTGTACTTGCTGGCCTGCCGAGAGGCGCAATACGCGAATAGCGTGTTTGCTTTCCGCCTCGTTCAGGATAAAAGCTGTATGTTCCGGTTGTATGTCTGGCGTATAAAAGAGATGCAAATCATTGAACGTTATTCTTCATCTTCATCGCTGGCGACGGCAATCAATTCAAGTTTCACGAACTCGATATTCTGTTGCGTCTTTTTCATGATGATGAAATTATATCCGTGAAATTCGGTGTGTTCCCCTACGTCGGGTATTTTATCAAACAAATCGCTTACTAAGCCTGAGATGGTATCGTAGTCGTTACTTTCTGGCAACTCCTTCGGTAAGAATTCATTGACATCGTGAACATTGGCACTCGCATCCACCATATATTCCGTTTCGGATATCTTTTCGACAATGGGAGTTTCTTCATCGTATTCATCCTGAATCTCTCCCACCAGCTCTTCTACGATGTCTTCCAGCGTCACCATCCCCGCCGTACCGCCAAACTCATCGAGCACGATGGCAATCTGTATACGCCGCTGCTGGAACTCGGCCATCAGGTCGTTGATTTTCTTGGTTTCGGGAATAAAATACGGCTTACGGATAATGCTTCGCAACATCAGTTCCTTGCCATTGGCCAAGATAGGTAAAATATCCTTGGTATGGACGATACCGATGATTTGGTCTATGTTGTCATCATAAATCGGAATACGGGAATAACCTTCCTTGGTAATGCGCTCGATGACTTCCTTACCTGAACAATTCATCTCTATGGCCGAAATCTTGGTACGGGGCACCATGATGTTTTTCACAATGCGTTCGTTGAAGTCAAACACATTCTTGATCAATTCGTGCTCAACCATATCCAAAGCACCGCTTTCACGCCCCTGATCGAGCAGGTACTGCAACTCCTCCGAAGAGTGGTGTGCCTCTCCAATATTTACCTGAAATCCCATTAGCCTGAGCAGCATATTGGCAAAACCATTCAATACCCAGATAATGGGCCTGAATACCACGTAGAAAAACCGCAAGGGCAGTGCGATACCCAAGGTGGTACCCACAGGCCGTTGGATAGCGATGGATTTGGGCGCTAATTCGCCGAAGACGATATGCAATACCGTAATGATACTGAACGCCAGCACATGGCCGAGATTCTTGGCCACCGCCCCTGTCAGTTCGACATTAAACCAGCCAAAGACCGTAGCGACGATATCAGACATGACGGCTTCACCCACCCAGCCCAATGCCAGTGAGGATATGGTAATACCCAATTGGGTTGCCGCAAGATAGCCATCAAGATGGGTGGTAATATGTTTGGCTACGTGGGCAACCTGGCTGCCCGTTTTTATTTTGATCTCGATTTGAGAAGCCCGGACCTTGACGATCGCAAATTCAGCGGCCACAAAAAAGCCATTGGCGAAAACCAGAAAAAACGTCCAAAAAATTTCCCAGCCCATTAGGTCATCGTTAGGTTAGCAAGCTCTTTTTGGTACAAATCAATACTTTCCTGTATAACCTGGTATGCATACGAACGGCCAAAAAGACGTTCAATAGTTACATTCTTCCGCTCCAGCGCCTTGTAGTCCTGAAAGAAACGGACAATCTCTTTCATCGTGTGGGGCGGCAATTCGGACAGGTCGTTGATGTAATTGACAGACATATCATTTTTGGCTACCGCAATGATTTTGTCATCCTGCTCGCCATTATCAATCATGTGCATCACGCCTATTACCTTTGCTTCGATGATACTCATTGGGTATACATCAACCGAGCAAAGGACCAGGATATCCAACGGATCCTTATCATCACAATAGGTTTTGGGGATAAAACCATAATTGGCCGGATACATGACCGACGAAAACAACACACGGTCCAATTTGATCAACCCGCTCGCTTTATCGATTTCGTATTTCGCTTTCGATCCTTTCGGAATTTCGATAATGGCGTTAACGGACGACGGAACGTCATCGCCGGGAGATACTTCATGCCATGGGTGCGCTATGCTCATTCTGGATACCAATTAACGTTACTATTTCTTTGTTTCAACGTGCTGCTTGTTGTTTCTCAACTTCCTTCTAATCAACGCAATCAATATAGGCGTAAATGAAATGACGATAAATCCAACAATAATATATTCTATGTAATGGATGATTTGGGGAAACTCACGCCCCAAAAAAAAACCCGACAGCGTTAGTGTCGACACCCAAACCGCGCACCCCGAAAGATTGTACAGTACAAATTTACGGAAATTAAGTTGTACAATGCCTGCCAATATGGGGGCAAATGTACGTATTATCGGCACGAAACGACCCATGATCAACGCCGCGCCGCCATACTTGTGATAAAACTCCTCCGCCATCACCACATAACGTCGTTTAAAGAGCCACGTATCCTTTCGTTTAAAAAGCATGGGTCCTGTTCGCCAGCCGAACCAGTAGCCTGTAAAATTGCCCAGTACACCTGCCGCAAAGAGCCCCAGACACAGCGTGACGATGTCTACATTCAGCATGCCCGACGCACAAAATAGGCCAGCCAAAAACAACAGGTAGTCTCCAGGAAGAAAAAAACCAAAGAAAAGGCCGGTTTCTGCAAAAACGACAAATATAACGAGATAGAAGCCCCCAGACATTAGCAATGCTTCTGCATCAAGCAATTGTAAAAAAGAATCCCAGAACTCTTGCATAGCTATCAGTTACAAACTTACACAAATTGCGTTTACCACCAAAACACTTTATGGCTCCTGCAATTGCATCTCCGCGTTGTAAACATACAATAAAAGCCTGTGGCAACCGATGACGGATCAGCCTTGGGTTATTTCAAGAATTGCTTGTTTTATCGCCTCGGCACTTTTTGCAAATGCCTCCTGGCTCAATTTAAGCTTAGGTCGGTTGAAATCAATATCCCCCACGTGGTCAATGGGGATCAAGTGGATGTGCGCATGGGCCACTTCCAGGCCTACTACCGCCACCCCAATCCGTTCACAAGGGTATACGCGCTTAATGCCCTGGGCAACTATCTTCGCAAAAATCCAGAGTCCCATGTATTCATCGTCGCCGATATCAAACAGGTAATCGGTTTCCTGCTTAGGAATAACCAATACATGCCCTTCGGTTAGCGGATTGATATCCAGGAAGGCGAGGTAATCATTACTTTCGGCAACTTTAAATGCGGGTATTTCGCCGTCGATGATTTTTGAGAATATGGTGGGCATGTTTAATGAATGAAAATAAACAAATCGTCGTTGTCACAAACTTAACTAAATTTCATCAGATTACCTGCTATCATCACATGCATTTTTATCTTGAAAAAATAAAAAGCGGCTGTTTTTGCAAACAGCCGCCAGTGATATTTATCGGCGTAATCGCTTCGGTATGTGCGGTTATGGCAAACCCGCACATAACCGTTACATCGCTTACCTGGAAATATCCAGGATTTCCAGTTCCACCTGACCTGCCGGTACTTGTATCTGCGCCTTGTCACCAATGGATTTACCAAGCAAACCCTGCGCAATGGGCGATTTGACTGATATTTTTCCTGCTTTCAAATCGGCCTCGGTCTCTGATACCAATTGGTAAGTCATCACACTTCCGTTCTTCACATTCTTAAGCTTAACAATTGACAATGCCAACACCTTCGATGTATCCAATGTAGATTCATCGATCACGCGGGCATTGGCAAGGCTCTCCTCCAGCTTTGCAATCTTTGCCTCATGCAGTCCCTGAGCGTCTTTTGCGGCATCATATTCGGCGTTCTCAGACAAATCTCCTTTGTCGCGCGCTTCCGCAATGGCTTTGGCTATTTTCGCCCGGCCTTCCGTTTTGAGGTACTGTAACTCTTCTTTGAGTTTTTCGAGCCCCTCTTTACTGTAATATGTTACTTCTGCCATAATTATGAATTAAAAATAAAGTCAAAAAAAGAAGCAAGACCATACCGTCGGTGCGGTATGGCCTTGCTCGATTGTTACGAAGATAAGGAATACTTTTTAATAAACAAAAAAAAGCGAGGAATACCCTGCGCGTCAATCGGGGTTATCCACAAACTTATAACCCATGCCCCTTACGGTCTGTAAGTAGGCGGGTTTGTCTGCATTGAGCTCTATTTTTTTGCGCAGGCGCACGATGTGCATATCAAGTGTACGGGTATTCACATTGGAGCTATATCCCCATACCACCTGCATCAGTTCATCGCGACTGATAACCCGACCGATATTTTGGAGAAAATACAGCAAAATTCGATTTTCCAGGATAGTGAGTTCAATCTTCCTGCCATCACGCACCAGCGAATGGATATTGGGATGGTGCTCGGTTCCGCCAAAGGTATAAAGATCTGCACCCTGGTTATTAACGAAATACTTGACTTTGTTCTCGATCATCGCCACCAGTACATCCATGCTGAATGGTTTAGTGATGTAATCTGACACTCCAAAACTATAGGCATCAATTTTGTCTATGTCCTGCGATTTGGCCGTCATCATAATGATAAGATTGGAAAACCCCACTTCCCGCAGATTGGCACATACTTCGGCGCCTTGTTTTCCGGGAAGCATCCAGTCAAGCAGTACGATATCCGGTTTCTCTTCCAGAATCAACTGCTCGGCCTCATCGCCATTACCGGTCTGTATAACGGTATAGTTCTCAGACTCCAGGCGGTGGGCTACCAGAAAACGCAAATTCTCGTCGTCCTCGACAATAGCTATTTTGATATTCTTAGACATATCTCTTATGCAATTTCACCTATTTAATTTTTTCTTATTGCTGATCCCCTGCGAGATCCTCTCCTAAGGTAATCAATCTAATGGAAATACAATACTGAAAGTCGTACCACGGCCCAGTTCACTCTCCACAGCGATATTTCCGCCCATGAAGTTAACCAATTCCTTGCAAAATGCAAGCCCTAAACCCACGCTACCCTTTTGATTATATTGATTCTGCACGCGGTAAAACTTTTTGAATATATGGACCAATTCTTTTTTGGCAATGCCGATACCCGTGTCCGAAAACGCGATATGCACCTGTTTTTTCACTTGTCTCACACGGATATCCAACAGTTTGCTATCCGGCTTGGAATATTTATAAGCGTTGTCAATCAAATTCTGAAATATGCTTCCCAGCAGCACAGGATCTACATACAGTTTCCTTTTCACATCCACCTTGCATCGGATTGTTAAATCATTGTACTTAATCCGCATCGCAGCCAGCATTTTGTCACAAAATTCGTGCAAATCGACCTCTTCCCGCTCCATCTTAATCGATTTATTTTCGATTTGCGTAAAAGACAATAGCGTATTCATCAGGTTATTCAGTTTGTCTGCCTCCTCATCCAATATCTTTCCGTAATGCCGCCGTTCATTATCCGATAGCTGCCTTGCACTGTAAATATTATTGCCCGCAATCTTAATCACACTTACCGGCGTCTTAAACTCATGCGTCAGGTTGTTGATGAAATCATATTGCAGTTTAAACATGCGTCTGTTCACATACAGGTTACGGTAAATCAAATACGCTACAATTGCCAATAGCAGGTAGATCCCTACCACGCCCGCCATTACGGGTAAAAAACGCCGGTTGATTTCAGAACGTAAAAACGGCCTGCTGGAGCTGAAATAAATCTTATAGTCGGCCAGTGCACCAGGTAATGGCGTTTCCGTGGTGAGCAAATTTGGGTCGGTATCAATTGATTCGTAAACCAGCGGTTGAATTTGTATCTCCTGATATAACTCAGGGACCGTATTGGTGAGTGAAAGCTTATTCGGGTCGATAAAATACGTGAGGATGTCCTGCTCATATACCGCACCGGACACATGCTGCCCATACATCAATTCTTTATAGGTTTTGAGGTCGTCGCGCCGGGGAATATTCATATACGATATTTTTCCTGGCGTTACGGAATAGAACACCTTGAAAATATCGTCATCATGCAGTGCTTTGGCGGTATCCACCCGTTCAATAAAGGCGGCGAATTTCACGGCCATGTTATTAAAATCGTCCGACAGCGACAAGGGCAATTGTTTATCATGATCTACGATGGTCGACAAGCTATCTAGCTTACTGTCCGTGCTGTACTGATACACCCCTTTGGGATATACCACCAGATTATTGGCCGAAAAACCATAATCGATATCTTCCTTGTTACTCAGCGACACATCGTAAAACACAATCCGTTCTACAAAAGGGTAGGTTTGCAAAACACTATCGGCGTATGTGGCTACTCCTGATGAGTCCAGGTAGCCCTGATAGAACGATATTTCAGGTATACGGTTGTGGAAGAAATCATTGAAAGGCCCGATATTGTACTCAAGCACTTCCACTTTCCGCGATGAAAACTCGTTTTCAACGTACGTCACCGTGAGATCGCGGGCAAGAAAAGTAGCGAGCACAAACGACGCCACCACAACGACAATAAAGGCGCTAACCAATAGATAGTTTACGCGATACGTATTCCGTTGGTGCGTCATTTTAAATACTTTTCGAAAAAGGCACCTAATTCGCGGTAAAACTGTATCCGGTTTTCTTCGTTGCGAAAATAACGTCCCTCTTCTTCACGCAGCATGTACGTGATGGGAATATTCCGTTTCCTGAGCTTCTGCACGAATTGATTGGTCTCGTTAACCGCACTCCAACTATCCTTCCCGCCCTGCGCGATGAACACGGGTATATTGATGTTTTCCGAATGGAAAACCGGCGACATCGCTTTAATCAGCCCGGGTTCCGTTTCGGGGTTACCAATAATCTCGTAGTACATCTGCAAATAAGGCGTAAGGTGCGGCGGAATTTCCTTAAGGTAGGTAAACAGGTTGGTAAAGCCTGAGTAGGATGCTGCACAAGCATACAGATCGGAATTAAAGCAGGCACCGTGCAGGGCGGAATACCCACCGAAACCCGCGCCATAAATACCTATTCGTGCAGGATCACCGATTCCCTCATCAATCAGCCATTGTACCCCATCGGTAATGTCTTCCTGTACTTCTCCACCCCATTCTTTAAATCCAGACGACCAGAATTCTTTCCCGTACCCCGTAGACCCGCGATAATTTACCTCAAATACTGCAAAACCACGATTCGCAAAAAACTGAACGACCGGATCGAACCCCCATTTACTACGGGCGCTCGGACCGCCATGCGGGTACACGATGACCGGAACCTTTTTGCCCTTCGAGTGGGGCGGCAGGGTCAGGTAGCCTTGTATCCGGCGTCCATCGCGCGATGGATAAGTAATGGGCTTCATCTCGGCAAGCAGACAGTCCCGCAACGCAGGGTTGTTGTCAGTCAGTTTCACCAATGTGTCGCTCGCCATATCGTAATAATAGATGGCTCCCGGGTCTTTGTCGGTAAACGTCCGCACAATAAATCGGTTACGGGCTGTGTCGCGATCCAATATATCGATTTCGTAACCGGCCAGTTTATTACCAATAGCACCATATACCTGCTCGGTTTTCCGGTCGAAGAAATGGCGTTGCTGCTTCCAGGTGGCGTAGGTTGCATAAGCCATCTCCCCGCGGTCGCTGGAATAACCGCCGTGATCGATATCGACATCTGGGTGACTGTAAAGCATCGCCACTTCGGCACCCGTCTTCATGTCAATCTCAACCAGGGCCAGCTTGTCCCGATTGAAATTGGACAATGCAAAAACATGGCTCCGTTTCCGGATGGAAAAACCCAGCGGCATAATCGAGTTTCTGAAACTGTTACTCATCACCGGCCTGAACGCCTCGCTTTCACTATCGCGGTATAACATCGTTTCCTTTACACTGTCGCTGGCCAGCGCCAACCGCAATTCACCATTCAAATCAGCATACCATTTGATGATATTACCCGGATTTTTGGCAACAAGCTCCTTCTTGCAGGCGTCGGTGCGAAGCCTATAGACATCAAAAACGGATGAATCCCGTTCATTGAGCGAAATAAGGAAACTATTATCGATAACTTTGGTTGGCGATATCCAACGCAGTTTCACCGCAGAAGGCGGCATCAAATGGCGAACGGCTGACGTAGTGCGGTGCACTGCAAATACCTGAAGGCTATCATGCCGCTTGTCTTTGGTAAAAACCAGTTCATCATCGCTGGCCCAAAAATAAGACTGGATACCCCTTTCTGTTTCCGTGGTAAGGCGTTGTGCCTCGCCTTCTTCGCCAGCCCGCAAAACAAAAATATTCTTCTCGTCGTTATACGATCCCAAATAGGCGATGTACTCGCCGTTCGGCGATATCTGGAAATCGGTTTTTGCCGGTGCGGAAAAAAAGTCCTCCACCGGAATCGAACGCCCTTTCTGGCCATCACAGCCTTTCAAGAAACACGATGCAGCTATAACGACAGCCAATAAAACAACAGTGCGCAGCATAAATTAAAATATTCCCTCCACTGATCAACCAAAGGTGGAAAATTTTGCGGTAAAAGGAGGCTATGCAACCTTAATTTTACACGCTTACCGGCTACATACGTTACTTTGTGCCTTCACATCGATATGGTCGGTTACTTTTCGACATATTATGTATCTTCGCGCCATGTATCTGTACAATGTCACTATCATCGCTGAAAATGACGTCAGCGGCGCAGTAAAGCAGTATCTCCATACTGAATTGTTCCGGGAACCAAATCCGGATCTGTCATTGGCGCTGCTGGAGCTGTTGGATTCTCCGCATGAAGGAGCCACATATTGCGTCCAGCTGCGTTGTCATAACCGTATTGACATTACAGCATTCCAGGCAAACCGTTTAACCACACTCCAGGCGGGACTCAACGAATTGTACGCGGGGAAAGTTGTGTTTTTTGCCAGCACCATGAAATACCTCAACGAATAAATGGCATGAACTTTAGATCCACACCCATACCCGATCTTATGCTTATCGAGCCACAAGTCTGGCCTGACGATCGGGGTTACTTTATCGAAACCTATAACGAAAAAGTGTTTCATGCAAATGGTATCCGCGAAACCTTCGTACAAGATAATCTTTCCTACTCCCATCGGGGTGTACTGCGCGGTATGCACGCACAGGCAGGACCACAGGCACAGGGCAAACTAGTTCGGGTATTACGTGGCCGCGTGTTGGATGTCGTGGTCGATATCCGCAAGCAGTCTGAAACCTACGGGCAATCCTTCGCTGTCACCCTGGACACCGTTCAAGCTAACGCACTGTGGATACCACCTGGGTTCCTCCATGGCTTCCTGGCGCTAGAAGACCATACCGTGTTTGCTTACAAAGTAACCGGGTTCTATGATAAGGAAGGCGAAGTGGGCGTGCGGTGGGACGACCCCGACCTCGGTATCGACTGGCCTATGGAGGGCGCTGAACTGATTGTTTCGGAAAAGGATAGGCAATTGCCGCTGCTAAAAGAAATTACAAGTCCGTTTTAGCCCAGATTATTCATTAGCTTTCGTGATGAGGGCTGTAACTGCAATAAAGTCAGGATGTTGGGAGGCCGAGGCATAGCAGCGCTATGTGAGGCCGAAAACATCAGCGAAGCGACTGAATGTGAAGTAATTTCAGCACGCAATAGAAGTGCTAATGGATATTCTGGGCTTAGCCCAGTTCGTCTTCGTATTTAGGGTTGTACTTTACCTTCGGGGTAAGGTAATGGAGCAGGATAAGACGTGAATAACGATAATTGAACGGCGCGAAAACAACTATCGCAGCAACCAATACCGCCAAATACACCCAGGGCGACTCACTTTTGGTCAGTTCGTAAGTCAGGAGCCCAACAATGATCAGCTGTGCCATCGAAAGCCCGTAACTCACGTACATGGCTGCATAAAAATACCCCGGTTCAATCTCAAAACGAAACCCGCAATGTGGGCACACATCGTTCATCCGCTGTCGCCTTATCCCATACGCGTTACCTACAAACATACGCCCAACCCGGCACTTAGGGCATTTGGACGCCATGATCGCTTTGATCTTCGAGGTATGTGCTGGCATGCTAAAGTTAGTTCAGCACAATGGGCTCATCGTCCATCGTTACCGTCTTCTTGCTGCGGTATTTCTTATACCAAAGCACCCCCACACCTACTGCAGCGAGGTAAGGGATGGCCAGCAAAAACAGAATTCCTTTATTGAGCCCTTTGCCTTGATTGTTACCATTTTGGGTAGCGTTTTCGGCGGTGAGCGTGCACATGGCACATTGCGCGTCGGCTCGATCGGGGGTTACCGCTGTCAGCGTGGCTGCCAGCATCATCGTTCCAAAAAAACGCTTCATGATATTCATAATGCAAACTTAGCTAAAGTTGCATGGATATGCAAGTGATATCGGGCACTTCAGGTCACTCCTCATCTTCAAATACCTCAAACCGGTCCCAAAAACCATCCCGGGGTAATTTCGCGACCAATTCAATGGGTTCATTTTTTACGGGATGAACAAAAGAGAGTTTCTTGGCATGCAAACATATCGTTCGCCGCAAGCTTCCCCTGGGGTAACCGTATTTATGGTCGCCCACAATAGGGCATCCCATTGAAGCCAATTGAGCACGTATTTGATGTGTACGTCCGGTTAGCGGATATACTTCGATAAGGTAATAGCCGCCAAGCTCGCCGAGCAACCGGTAATCCAATTCGGCATAGACCCGGCCGGGCGCAGATTCGTCATGTACCTTCGTAATATTCTGGGTGCGGTCGCGCGAGAGCCAATGGACCAGCTTTCCGCTCGGCTCCTCAGGCGGTTTGCGCACCACAGCCCAATAGGTCTTCTGGATTTCCCGGTCCTTAAAAAGCCGTTGCATACGCTCAAGGCCCTTGCTCGTCTTGGCAAACAAAATCAGCCCGCTAACGGGCCGATCGAGCCGATGCACGACCCCAACGAAAGCACCGTTCGGCTTATCGTATTTTTTGGTGAGGTACTTATTTACCATATCTTCCAGCGGCTCATCACCGCCCGGATCGGCCTGTACAAGGTATCCCGCGCGCTTGTTCACGGCAAGTATATGATTATCTTCGTAGATGACGTCCTTATCGGCAATAGGCATATTCCAGTATCTTCACGTTACGCGGCAAAGTTAATGATTTAAGGGGTCACCATCAAATCTACGAACTCATGCACGGGTGTCGAGGAAAGCGCATCGAAATCCAGCGACAACTCCGTAACCAGCCGCTGCTGTCTGATCGGAAATATGCGCGCCAGGTTGGTTTTATACTTTTCCACCAACACAGGCATCCCTTCCTCACGCCGCCGCTTATGGCCGATAGGATATTCCACCGTCAATTCATCCAACACGGTGCCGTCGGTTAATGTCACGGTGAGCGCGTTGGCGATTGATCGCTTTTCCGGATCGTGGTAATCCAGGGTAAAGGAGGTATCCTCCTCGGCTTCCATTTTGTCACGCAAGACATCGATACGGGGGTCTGTTGCTACACTATCCTCATAATCGGCTGCGGTAAGCCTGCCGAATATCAGCGGCACGGCAATCATGTATTGGATGCAGTGGTCGCGATCAGCTGGATTATGCAACGGCCCTTTCTTGTCTATAATGCGGATAGCCGCCTCATGCGTACGGATGCGGATGTGCCGGATGTCAGCGGCTGTCTTTCCCAATTCCTTCAGTTTATGATGCAGGGTCATGGCCGCTTCTACGGCAGTCTGCGCGTGGAATTCGGCGGGAAATGATATTTTGAAGAGTACGTTTTCCATGACGTACGAACCGTACGGCCGTTGGAAGCTGAATGCATTGCCTTTGAACAACACATCATAGAATCCCCATGTTTTTGCGGTAAGCACCGAAGGGTAACCCATCTCCCCCGTCTTCGCTATCAGCGCCAGCCGGACCGCCCGTGAGGTCGCATCGCCGGCGGCCCACGACTTACGGCTCCCCGTGTTCGGAGCATGCCGGTAAGTGCGTAACGAGTGCCCATCAACAAAGGCAAGCGACACCGCGTTGATCAGCTCGTCGCGATTCAACCCCAAAAGTCTACCCACTACAGCCGTGGAAGCCAGTTTGACGAGGAGTACATGATCAAGCCCAACCTTGTTGAACGAATTTTCGAGCGCCATTACGCCCTGTATCTCGTGCGCACGGATCATAGCATCCAGCACATCGTGCATGGTAAGTGGAGCCTTTCCGCTGGCTACCGCCGTTCGAGACAGCCAGTCGGCTGTCGCCAGTATGCCCCCCAGGTTATCGGATGGATGCCCCCACTCCGCGGCCAGCCACGTGTCGTTGAAGTCGAGCCACCGGATCATCGCACCGATATTGAAAGCGGCATGCACGGGGTCCAACTGATACGCCGTACCCGGCACTTTAGCGCCATTGGGTACGATAGTTCCCGGAACCACAGGCCCCAGTAATTTGGTGCATGCAGGATACGTCAGCGCCTCAAACCCGCAGCCCAACGTATCCAGCAGGCAGTAATGGGCGGTCCGAAACGCCAGATCGCTATTAATTTTATAATCCAGTACGTAGTCAACGATATCAACGATGGCTTTGTCTGTTTCCGGCTGTTCGTTTGAATGGTGTAATGACATGAGATATTTTCTTCCTTAGCTGTTTTAAATCGAATATGTCGGTGAACTAATTATTTCCTGTCCGGGAGCGGAACAAATGACACCGGTTCCGGGCCGGTATAATTTGCACTGGGCCGGATGATCTTACCGTCTTCACGTTGCTCGATTACGTGGGCGCTCCAGCCAGTTACCCGGGCAATGACAAACAGTGGCGTAAAAAACGATGTAGGTATTCCCATCAGGTGATACGATACCGCAGAGAACCAATCGAGGTTCGGAAACATCTTTTTCTCTTCCCAAAGCAGCGTCTCCAGGCGCGCTGCAACCGAAAACAATCTCATATCGCCCGTTTCGTCCGAAAGCCGCCGGGCTACCTTCTTGATGACGGCATTCCGCGGATCGGAAACCGTATACACCGGGTGGCCAAACCCAATGATTACCTCCTTGCGCGCCAGTCGCTCCCTGATGTCGTCTGCGGCTTCGTCAGCGTTGGCATACCGGCTCTGGATTTCATAGGCCACTTCGTTGGCGCCGCCATGCTTGGGCCCCCTGAGCGCGCCGATGCTTCCCGTAATGCACGAGTAGATGTCTGATCCTGTACCCGCAATCACGCGGCCGGTAAATGTAGATGCGTTGAATTCGTGTTCGGCATAGAGGTTCAGCGAAACCGCCATGGCTTCCGTCCACGATGCTGATGGCGCTTTGCCATGCAACAGGTGCAAAAAGTGCGCGCCGATCGATTCATCGGCTGTTTCCACCTCGATACGCCTGCCGTGGTGAGCGTAGTGGTACCAGTATAGCAGCGCAGAAGCATACGATGCAAGCAGCTTGTCGGCAATATCGCGGGCCCCCACCGTGTTATGATCATCGCGTTCGGGATATATGGTGCCCAGCACGGAGGTGTACGTGCGCAGCACATCCATGGGATGCGCAGCCGCCGGAATCTGTTCCAAGACGTTTTTTGCTAGCTGTGGCAATCCACGGAGCCCTTGCAGTTTACGTTGATATGCCCGCAATTGCGTTGCCGTCGGCAGCCGCTCATGGATAAGCAGGTGCGCTACCTCTTCAAAAGAAGCCCCTTCGGCCAAATCGAGGATATCATAGCCCCGGTAGTGCAGGTCGTTGCCGCTCCGGCCCACGGTACATAAGGCGGTATTGCCCGCTGCTACGCCGGACAAGGCCACTGATTTCTTGGGCCGGAACCCCGTTTGTTGGTTGCTATCACTCATTACGTTACCTGTTTTTGTTTTATAATGTTTCTCCAATCAGACTTACGACTTACGGCTACTGCCCATACAACTCGTCCAGCTTCCGCTCATAATCGTAATACCCAATACTTTCATACAATTCGGCACGGGTCTGCATGGTATCAAGCACCGCTTGCTGTGTGCCGTCCTTCCGGATATGGCTGTAGACGTTCATTGCAGCCTTGTTGGCTGCGCGGAATGCAGACAGTGGGTATAACACCAACGTCACACCAGCCGATTCCAATTCGGCCACACTCCACAACGGTGTCATCCCAAATTCGGTGATGTTGGCCAGCACCGGAAGCCCTGTGGCTTCCACAAAGGCACGGTATTGGGATAGTTCCGTCACTGCTTCAGCGAAAATAAAATCTGAACCGGCTTCCGTATATGCCACTACCCTTTCGAGCGTCGCTTCCAACCCCTCGTTCGCCAGTGCATCTGTACGGGCGCCGATAGCAAATGATTCGTCAGTACGCGCATCCACGGCAGCTTTCAGCCGATCGGCCATCTCCGCTTTGCTTACCAGCTCCTTATTTGGGCGGTGGCCGCAGCGTTTTGCCCCTACCTGGTCTTCCATGTGTATGGCCGCCGCCCCCGCCTTAACCAGGCTTTTCACGGTACGCGCCACGTTGAATGCCGACGGACCGAACCCCGTGTCCACATCCACCAGCAGCGGCGTATCGCACACGTTGGTGATGCGCTCCACGTCTATCAGTATATCGGGCAATTGCGTAATGCCCAAATCGGGCACCCCGAGCGATCCGGCAGCCACACCACCGCCCGACAGGTAAATGGCCTTAAAACCCGCCTGTGAAGCAAGCAAAGCGTGATTGGCATTGATGGCACCAACGATTTGCAGGGGCCGCTCGGCCTGCATGGCTAAACGCCAGCGCATACCGGCGGAAAAGGTATTTTCATTCATCGTGGCTTAATTTGCGATTGCGGTAAATATACGGGATACGAACGACGTAGGCAAGCCACGGCAATAAAATACTATGCTTGCATAATAAAAAAACTTTGTCGATTTTTGTAGAAAACCAGTTGTCATGAAGATATTAGTTTGCATCAGTAATGTTCCGGATACCACTTCCAAAATAACGTTTACGGCCGACCAAACGGCACTCAACACGGCGGGCATCCAGTACATCATCAATCCATACGACGAGATTGCGTTATCAAAGGCAATCGACCTGACCGACGGCAATGCCGGCAAGGTAACTGTCATCAACGTTGGCGAAGCTGCTACTGAAGCCACCATCCGCAAGGCCCTGGCCATCGGTGCCCATGAAGCCGTCCGCGTCGACGCAGCACCCCGTGATGCGTGGTTCGTGGCGCACCAGATAGCCGATTATGCCAAAAACCATGCGTTTGATCTCATCCTGACCGGCCGTGAGTCTATCGACTACAACGGCACCCAGGTAGCGGCTTACGTTGGCGAACTTCTCGGCATCCCTTCTGTATCCACCGCCAAACGGGTGGACATCGACGGCGACAAAGCTACGGTGGAACGGGAAATTGAGGGTGGCAAAGAAGTACTCTCTGTGCCGTTGCCACTGGTTATCGGTGCGGCCGAGGGTGTTGCCGAGCCCCGCATCCCGAATATGCGCGGCATCATGAGTGCCCGTACCAAACCGCTGGAGGTCATCCAGCCAGTGTCCGTGCCGGAACTTTCCCATATCGTAAGCTACGAGTCGCCCGAGCCCCGGGGCAATGTTACACTTGTCGATGCCAGTGAAGTGGAAAAACTGGTTGATCTACTACACAACAAAGCACGGGTGATTTAATGCAACAAGCAATAATTAGGTTAAAACAGCACAAAAACAGCATCACATGTCAGTTCTAGTATATACCGAACATACCGAAGGGAAGTTTAAGAAATCAGCATATGAGGTGGTTTCCTACGCCAGGGCCATCGCCGACCTGATGGGCACCACGGTCACCGCCGTATCCATCGGCAACGTGGATTCGGCCGATTTGGCTGGTCTGGGCAATTACGGTGCATCCGCCGTACTCCATGTATCGTCAGATCAGCTTACACAATTCGTCAACCAGGCATATGCTTCGGTCATCGCAGCAGCTGCGGAGCACATTAACGCCGGTGTCGTGGTCATTTCCAATACATTCAGCGGCAAAGGACTGGCGCCTCGCGTAGCCGCCAAGCTGGGGGCCGCATTGGCCGACGGCGCCGTGGAATTGCCCGAGATCGACGGCGACAAGTTGAAGGTAAAGAAAACGGCGTTTTCCGGCAAAGCCTTCGCACTCACCGAACTCACCGCACCTAAAAAAGTGGTTGCCCTCAACCCCAATGCGTTTGAAGTACGTGAAACGGGTGGCAGTGCAGCCGTGGAAGCCTTCGGTCCCGACATTCCAGCCGACGACTTCCGGGCGGTCATCCAGGATATTGCCCGTACTACGGACAAGGTGACCTTACCCGACGCAGAAATCGTGGTGTCTGCCGGCCGGGGCCTTAAGGGGCCCGAGAACTGGGCAATGGTTGAAGAGCTGGCCGAGGTGCTCGGTGCAGCCACCGCATGTTCGAAACCGGTATCCGATGCCGGATGGCGACCCCATTCGGAGCACGTTGGCCAAACCGGCATTGCCGTCAGCCCCAACCTATACATCGCCATCGGCATCTCGGGTGCCATCCAGCACCTGGCGGGTGTCAGTGCATCAAAAACCATTGTGGTCATCAACAAAGACCCTGAAGCGCCATTTTTCAAAGTGGCCGATTACGGCATCGTGGGCGATGCTTTTGAGGTTGTACCCAAACTTACGGCAGCCATAAAAGCGTATAAAGGGAACTAAGCGGTTGATTTTTCGATAACAATTCGCATCTTTGTAATCCTGTATCCAATCAGGTATGAAGAAGATTAAACTAGATATCGTCGGTCTGTCTTACAGCCAAACCCAATCGGGCGCCTATGCGCTTGTGCTTGGCGAAGTGACCGGGCGCCGTCGATTGCCGATTATCATCGGGGGGTTTGAAGCGCAGGCAATAGCCATCGAAATCGAAAAAATGAAACCCAGCCGGCCACTTACGCACGACCTGTTCAAAGCCTTCGCCGAGACGTATCACATCCGCATCGACGAGGTGATTATCTACAACCTGGTAGACGGTATCTTCTATGCAAAAATTCTCTTCAACGATGGCCATAAGCAAACCGAAATCGATGCGCGGACATCGGATGCCATTGCGTTGGCTGTTCGTTTTAAGGCGCCCGTTTATACCTATGAGTTTATTTTAGCGGCTGCGGGCATCGTCATCGAAGGCAATGATTTTGTTTTTCTTGAAAATATCGAACCCTCCGGCACAGACACTCCCGAAACCATGGTACCGCAAGATGTCAAATCGTCTTTTGCATCCATGAGCGATGAACAGCTTCAGGACACCCTATCCAAGGCACTTGCGGATGAACTTTACGAAAAAGCGGCCCGGATAAGGGATGAAATCACGCGCCGAAAATCTTCATAGATGAACCGACCGTTAACCAGTCGACTTTTTATGAGTCACCGACCCTAACTACCCGTTTCCATGCCCATAAAAACACGATTGATTGTGATGAACTTCCTCCAGTTTTTTGTGTGGGGCTCATGGCTTATATCACTTGGCAGCTACATGGGAGGACAGCTGGGGTTTTCAGGACTGCAAATCGGTTCGGTTTACTCCACGATGGGCATTGCCTCCGTCTTCATGCCCGGTTTACTTGGTATTATAGCCGACCGCTGGGTCAATGCTGAACGGGTATATGCAACGGCACACTTCATTGGTGCCTGTGCACTGATTGCAGCAGCAAATGTAACCGACTTCAGCACATTTTACAGCCTGATGCTGCTCAACTCGCTGTTTTATATGCCTAGTCTGGGGCTATCCAATTCCGTATGTTACAATGTGCTTTCGCGGCGGCAGTTCGATGTGGTGAAGGCATTCCCTCCTATCCGCGTGTGGGGTACGGTTGGTTTCATCGTGGCCATGTGGGCAGTTGACCTCATGGGGTGGACCCAGAGCACCAACCAGCTATACGTTGCAGCCGGGGCTGGGCTGTTTCTGGCTGGTTACGCCCTCACCGTTCCACCCTCACCACCCTTCCTTGATGAAACCCGAAGAAAAACACTGGTATCTTCCCTCGGATTAGATGCTTTTGTATTGCTCAAAAAGAGAAATACGGCACTCTTTTTCATTTTTTCACTACTGCTGGGTGCAGCATTGCAGATCACCAATGCATTTGGCGGACCGTTCCTGAATGATTTCGAAACTATTTATCCCGATTCGTTTGGTGTACAGCACCCCAACCTATTGCTGTCTATTTCGCAGCTATCGGAAACGTTTTTTATTCTATTGATTCCGTTTTTTCTCACCCGTTTCGGTATCCGTAAGGTCATCTTATTCAGCATCATCGCCTGGGTGTTCCGATTCGGGTTGTTCGGATTGGGAAACCCGGCGGACAAACTGTACCTGTTGATACTGTCCATGATTATCTACGGCATGGCGTTCGATTTCTTCAATATTTCGGGCTCGTTGTATGTGGAGAAAGTGGCCGATCCGAAAATCCGATCCAGTGCCCAGGGGTTGTTCATCATCATGACCAACGGTTTCGGTGCCATTATCGGCGGCTATGGAAGCGGATGGGTAGTCGATCATTTCACGGGCTCCGATGGCATCCGCGACTGGTCAAGCATCTGGTTTACCTTTGCCGGTTACGCCCTTGTATTGGCCATCCTCTTCCTACTGTTTTTCCGCGACCGGCGGATGGTCACCGAGCCGGTCACTTCCCGATCTTGAATCCGTTCATTTTCCAACTGCCCAAGTCTCCTACGTTGCCTGGGGTGCGCCAAAATTTGTCGTCTCCCGAAGCCAGTTATTCTTGTTCAATAAAAAACTAAAAATATTTGCATTATATATCAAAAGATACTATCTTTGTGAGAACAAATTTATTTCTTCTAAACCACTAAAAAGACCAGAACCATGGGAAAAACAAAAAAGCTAAACCACAAGGAATTCCGTTATTTAACGAAGAAGGAATTTAAGGATCCGTTGTATGCGATAGCAAAAATTTGCCGACAAGAAATCAGTCTCTACGAATATTGGAGAGTTATCACCAAATTGATAAGAGCTTCCACTACCTGCTCCCCTAAATGGATAAAAACAATAAAAGCAAGTAACCTGACTTTTTATTGCAGGCAAATTATGCGTAATATCGAATTGCTTTTCGTTGTGAAACAACGGTTCAATGAATGGGGAATCGATCCTAATTCCTCACATTTTTCAATCGAGTTTGGTAGGTCTAACGCGTGGATCGAAGACGATACCCTATTCAATGGAACCACACTATATTTCAAACGGTTAAAAAAAGAAGAGATTTTGAATATGGATGTTTTTCTTACCAAGTTCTTTCAGTTCAAATCACTTAGGAAATGGTATAAGCTGATGGACGATTTGCACTCCACATTGTTTAGCGAGTCACGTTTATCTGAATACTTTGCCTACGAAACTGAAGACCATAAAATTTTCAAAAATTTAGAAAAACTTATAGAGGCAACATTTCTCATCTATGAAATCAAGGCTAAAGAACATATTTTTAAACATTATGTAAAAGAATTCTTTTTGGAAAAGTACCTTGAAAAAGAAGACCCCGAAGTCGGAGACGAACCGTTGGCGCAAGACATTCTTGCAAGTGAAAATCCGGCACCTGATGAAACCGATGACGATACATAGCATCCGAAACCGGTCAATTCAACCTGCAATCATTCCCCGGGCGGTGGGCGTAGGACGCCACTCGGGGGTGATTGCTTTCTACAAAACACCTTTCCCGATAATTATGCCTACCTTTGCAGCAATCCGCTCAAAATATCCGTATTAGATCGGATAGCGATGTTGTTATGTATTCAACATCTTTAATATTTACATTTTGCTATTTACATCATTGAATCTCTCCAAGCCCATTATGCAGGCCTTGGAATCCGCGGGTTATGAAACCCCCACCCCCATACAAGAACAAGCAATTCCCACCATCTTACAGCACCACGATGTATTGGCGTGCGCGCAAACAGGCACCGGCAAAACAGCTGCCTTTTCCCTCCCCATTATCGAGCAGTTGCTGGTGAAGAAACACGAAGGAGCTTACCGTGGGCCCAAAGCACTCATCCTTGCTCCCACGCGCGAACTTGCCATACAGATCGGTGAAAATATCGCGGTGTATGTCAGCAAGACGCACCTGCGGCATACTGTCGTATTCGGTGGCGTGTCCGCGGTCAACCAGATCAAGGAACTGCGCAGGCGCCCCGAGATACTGGTGGCCACTCCGGGTAGGCTTCTCGACCTTATCAACCAACGGGTATTGTCGCTGCAGGAAGTCCGGTTCCTCGTGTTGGATGAGGCTGACCGCATGCTCGACATGGGCTTCATCAAGGATATACAGCGCGTCATTGCGATGATTCCGGCCAATCGCCAAACGTTGCTGTTCTCCGCAACGATGCCCAAAGAGATCGAAAAACTGGCCAGCGACATCCTCCGCAATCCGAAGCATATTGCTGTTGCGCCCGTGTCCTCCACAGTAGACACCATCAAGCAGGCCGTTTATCCGGTAGCCAAACCCGATAAGATCGATCTCCTCGCCCACCTGGTGCGCGAAGAAGGCGATGGCAACGTATTGGTCTTTTCCCGTACGAAGCACGGAGCCGACAAAATTGTCCGTAAACTGCGGAAGGCCGGCATCAGCGGTGAGGCCATCCATGGCAACAAATCGCAGCAGGCCCGTCAGAAGGCGTTAAAGGCATTTAAAGCCGGCACTATCACCGTATTGGTCGCCACCGATATCGCTGCGCGGGGCATCGATATCGACAAGTTGCAGTTGGTTATCAATTACGACCTGCCAAACGAGCCGGAAACGTATGTACACCGTATCGGCCGTACCGGCCGGGCCGGTGAGCTCGGCACGGCGCTCTCCTTCTGCGATATCGAAGAACGCGAATACCTTTGGGACATCTGTAAGCTGATTAAGCAACAGCTACCGATGGTAACCAATCATCCGTACGTACCGGAAAACCTCGCTGAATACGAGGAGAAACCGAAGCAGGTACAGGCAGCAGCCAATTCAAATAAGAAGCGGAACAACAACAAGCGCAGGCGACCGCAACAACGTTACCGTGCCGCGGTTTAGGATTAAGGGAACCAAGCTTCATCAAGGAAATTCAGGCGCGGCTGGCCTAGGTAAACGAAAGCCAGTCGCTTCCGGCTACATAGTGGTCGATGACTTTCACACGGTTATCCAGGTATAGATTAGATACCAGATGCGCAATATCCCTACGTATATGTTCCATGCTGCCGGTTACCAAATCATCCCGGAAGCCCTCGTTAGCAAGGGCTAATACATAGCTCGCTGCAATTGCCCTACTGATGATCTTACCGAGGTCCACCAGTTTCCGCTGCATAAGTCCTTCGCCTGGTGCAAAGTCTAATGTGTCTTTAAAAAATTCAGCAACCTCACGGGTCAGGTCGTATGCGGCTAAAAACGCAACAAGGTTGGGTTCCTTGCTTTTCCGCATCTTCTTCAATATCATCTCGGCAATCTGCGTATAAAGCATCTCATTCGATCCTTCAAAGATTTGGAACGGCCTGCTATCTACAATACCCCGCCCCGCAATGTGGCTGATCTTGTAACCATTCGCACCCGATACCTGCAGGCAGAGCTGTGCAGACTCCTGCATCAGATCGGTCACCAACGCTTTCATTGCATTGGCCTCTATACCTTCCATGGCCAGGTTGTGGTCTATCCCGCTGATGTGGCTGCTGCGATGGCACATGGCCGAGCAGATGGTATATGCCGCCTGTATGCGCGAAAGCTGGAACTGTACCGAATCCAGTGCCAGGAGGTTACTGCTGCCAACCATACGCTGGCTGCAGTGGCTTATCGCTTCGTCAAGCATCCGCTTGATAAACCCCATGCCCATACCGGGAAACTGCATCCGGCTACGATGCAGGATATCGAGCATCATCTTTATCCCTGTACTTTCGGCAACCAGCCGCTGCTGCGCCGGTACCTGGATATCAATCGTATTCAAGCCGTAAGGGATCATATAAAGGCCCAGGTTGTTATACAGTCGCTCTACTTTGATCTGCTGGGCCGGGACGGCATTGTCAGTGATGAAAAAATCAATATCCCGGGCCAGCTCACCGTTGGGAAGCTGCCCACGCGCCGTTACCAGCCAGAAATCGGCTTGTCCCGTAAGCCCCTGCCAGTGTTTGGTACCCGTAATGTGGTAATCTTCACCCACCGTACGGTATGAGGTACGCATATTAAGGGCATCACTTCCATAGTCAGGCTCGGTAATCATCAGTCCCCCCATGCACTGCTGTGTCAGAAACCGGTCGAATATCGGGGCTTTTACCTCTTCGTTGGCATATTTGGCTACCGGTTCGAGAAACAATGCGATGTTGATACCAAAGGTGAGCGAGAGCGGCAGCGACTCGTACGAAGCCGCCGAAAGCAAGGCAAGACATTCTTTCACTATGCTTCCCCGTCCGCCATATTCGCTGGGTATGGCCACCGAGAGCGGCACCTCGTCCATGATGCGGGTCCACACCGCTGCCGGCAGGCCGCGCTGGAGGCTAAGCTGATTGATATCTGCCTGTTCATAAAACGCCTCGCGGAGCGCCCGCTCAAAACGCTGTATAAAAACGGCCAACTGATTCTCGTTGTCTGTATCGATTGATGAGGATGTCAAAGTCTATCTGTGTATTGAGTAATCCACAAATCTACGAAAATAGTTGAGTTCCGTTGTAAGCGTTTCGATAAAAATCATTTGCACCATCCGTAAAAAAGCCTATTTTTGCAGCGCACATCGGGAAATTAGCTCAGTTGGTTCAGAGCACTACCTCGACAAGGTAGGGGTCACAGGTTCGAGCCCTGTATTTCCCACAGCAGTCCCTTGCCCTTCAGCAGGGGCTTTTTTATTAAAACTCCTCTGCCTCCGGCGGAATCCCATATATCCACTTATCTTTGTCCGATTATCGTTATGCCGGTTAACTTTTCACATATCGCGCTCCCCATCATGGAAATCGTGCCACAATTAAGGAAGCGGTTGAGTGTGCACCCCAGCGTTATTGTGGGTTCACCGGCAGGAGCGGGAAAGAGCACTATCGTACCACTCGCCCTGCTGGATGAACCGTGGCTGCAGGGACGTAAGATCATTATGCTCGAACCCCGTCGCCTGGCGGCCAGCAGCATCGCACGCCGCATGGCAGCGCTCCTGGGCGAAAAGGTCGGCGAAACGGTGGGATATCGTGTCCGCTTTGAAAACCAGACATCGTCGCGCACGCGCATTGAGGTGGTCACCGAAGGTATCCTGACCCGCATGCTGCATCACGACAACGCCCTGGAGGGCGTGGGTGCGGTCATCTTCGATGAGTTCCACGAGCGGCGGCTGCATACCGACCTATCCATGGCACTGTGCCGCGAAAGCCAGCAGGTACTGCGTCCCGAGCTACGTATACTCATTATGTCGGCAACATTAGATACCGGTGCGCTGGCAGAGTTGCTTGATGCACCGGTGGTACAGAGTCGGGGGCGCCTGTTCCCTGTTACCATCATGCATACAGAAGCGCCACAGCCCAATGAGCTGGCTCGTCAGTGTGCACGTACCATTCTCCGGGCATCGCGCGAGCAGCAGGGTGATATCCTCGCTTTCCTACCTGGTGAAGCCGAGATACGGGCATGTGAACAACTGTTATTGGCTACTCCGATAAATGCGGCCATCCACCCGTTGTATGGGCAGCTGTCATTAGCAGCACAACATGCAGCCATCCAGCCCGATCAGGGTGGCCAACGCAAGGTCGTGCTGGCCACTTCTATTGCCGAAACCAGCCTCACCATTGAAGGTATTGGCGTGGTGGTCGATTGCGGCTATACACGTACCATGGTATATGATCCTCCATCAGGCCTTTCCCGCCTGAAAACCACACGCATATCGCTGGATGCGGCTGACCAGCGGGCCGGCCGCGCCGGCCGCCTTAGGCCCGGTGTCTGCTACCGTATGTGGTCGAGCGCCACGGAACAACAGATGGCGTCCTACCGCACGCCCGAAATCCTGCAAGCCGATCTCACCCCGCTGGTGCTCGACACGGCCAAATGGGGCCTAAAGGATGCCACGCAGCTGGAGTGGCTCACGCGTCCGCCGGCGTCTAGTCTCACGCAGGCGAATGACCTGCTGCACGCACTTGGCGCATTACAGCAAGGGAAAATCACCCCCCATGGCCATGCTATTCACGCCCTTCCCTGCCATCCCCGCATCGGGCATATGCTCCTGAAAAGCAAAAACACAAACCAATGTGGCCTTGCAACCGATACGGCCTCGCTACTGGAAGAGCGCGACCCGTTGGGTCGCGAAGCCGGTATCGACATCAATCTCCGTATCGAAGCATTGCGCAGACACCGTGCATACGGCAACTCGGGCAAACGTTTCGATAACCTCGAAAAAACAGCACGTTCTTACCGAAAATTACTTGACATCGAAACCGATAACGGCGCCGTAGACGCCCATGCCACCGGGCTGCTACTCACCTACGCCTATCCGGAACGCATCGCCAAAGCACGGAACGACGGCCGGGGCACCTTCCAACTGGCAAACGGTAATCGGGCAGTGGTTCCTTCAGGCGATGATCTTGCCCACGAAACATGGCTGGCCATCGCCTCGCTCGATGCCCGCGACGGACTAGGTAAAGTATTCCTCGCCTCGGCCGTCAATCTCGCAGATCTGGTTCCGCTAGCCAGCGAGACCGAGCGCATCACGTGGGATACCAAAAAAGGAGGCATAGTGGCCACGAAAGACAAACGCATCGGCCAAATCACCTTACAGTCCACGCCACTATCCCATCCCGCAGATGAAGCTGTCATGCCCGTGTTATACGAGGCTATCCGTTTGGAGGGAGCACAGTTGCTTCCATTTTCCGACGCGGTTGCACAATGGCAGAACCGGTTAGGCAGCCTGCGGCATTGGTATCCCGAACAAGATTGGCCCGACGTCGCCACGGCCACGCTTTTGCAACACCCCGAAAGCTGGCTTTCTCCCTATCTTCCGGGCGTCCGGAAAGTTGAAGAATTGAAAAAACTGGACATACACAACATACTCACGCACAGCATTTCTCTTGAAAATCAACAGGCGTTAAATCGACTCGCACCGGCCGCAATCAACGTACCCAGCGGGTCCGCCATCAATTTACAGTATTCGCCGCTCGGCGAACCGCCCATATTGGCTGTGCGCCTGCAGGAGGTATTCGGCTTGCTGGATACACCGCGCATAAACGACGGCCATACACCGGTGGTGATGCACCTGCTCTCGCCGGGCTTCAAGCCCGTACAGGTGACTGCCGACCTCCGTAGCTTCTGGCAAACTACCTATTTCGAGGTGCGCAAAGAACTCAAACGGCGCTATCCCAAGCATGCCTGGCCGGAAAACCCGCTCCAGGCGACGGCGGTACGGGGTGCACCCCGGCGGAATAAATAAATAGCGCAGTTTAATTTTGCCGGATTCGGAATAGGTTATGCCTACGAGTTCAACCCACGGAACGAACCGATAAACCGCAGCATGAACAACAGTACACACGAAATCGGGCTCAGTTATCGGTTTGGGAAGGTTACCTCGCTACTTTGAAGGTAACGACACCTTGGAGGCTCGGGTATTATTAACTACGGGAACCTCCGAGAAATAGAAGTCATCGCTATCCTCCGTAACAATGACTTCGCAATGCGACCGTACTGCTGAATAATACGCCAAGCCGTCCTCGAAATCGTGGATACGCTTATCAGTGATTGCTTGTTTGACAGTTTCGGCATCCGATGCAGCAATCGCCAAATTCGACGCAAGCAAAGCAATCTTAGCCCGTGCATGGGTAGTACCCGACTTCTTCTCTGCAAAATAAAAGGAAATGGCCAAGCATAGTGGAGAGGTGAACAAAGTAAAGCCGTTGCGCTCAGTCAAACTCAATATCCGTGCCGCCCTGCTAAACAGTGGATATTCCTTGTTGAGTACGGCGATAAGCACGTTTGCGTCAAGAAACACCTTCATTTGCGGGTAGCGAGGTATTCGGATTTTAAGGCTTTGCGGCTGCGAGGCATGCGCTGGTATTCTACCTCCCCTTCAGCAAGCATATTCACCCAGTCGGCAATGGGTAACTCTTCTAGGTTATCGTACGATTTATGTGTAAGCTGCCGGTAAATGAACTCGGTAAGCCGTGATAGGCTGATGTGGTGGGCATCGGCAAACTCCTTCGCCTGCTTTACGACATCTTTATCAAATGAAAGTGTTATTTTGGCGTCCATGCGATTTTTCCCATTTTGGTCAATACGACATTGATAAAAAAACAACACGTATAATAAAACTAACGGAGCTGTTTTATTGAAATACGCCGACATTTGCGAATTGCCCATACGATAAAAGCAAAGGTGAAGATTCGGTCGATTTTTAGTAAATTTGCCCATTCTTAACCGCTGTCGGGAATGGCAGCCTCAAATTTTCGAGTACATGAGCAATCCGTTGTTGAAGCCGTTTGGCACCCCTTTCGATAGTATCCCTTTTAAAGACATAAAAACTGAACATTTCAAACCTGCCATCCTACAGCTCGTCGCCGATGCCAAGCAGGAGATAGGCACCATTGTGGATAACCCGGCTCCGGCCGACTTTACCAATACCATTGCGGCGATGGAGCATGCCGGGAAAGCGCTCAACATCGTTTCGGCCACCTTTTTTAACCTCGATGCGGCAGAAACGAACGACGAAATCCAACAACTCGCGCAGGAACTCTCGCCGATATTGGCGGAGTACAGCAACGACATCATGCTCAACGAGGGGCTTTTCAACCGGGTGAAACAGGTGCATGACAATACGGACCCTGCCACGCTTACGCCCGAGGAGGCGCGCCTGCTCGACAAAACTTATCAGGGATTCGCACGCAACGGGGCGTTGCTGCCGGACGAAAAAAAGGAAAAACTCCGTGAAATCGACAAGCAGCTGGCCACACTGACGATGAAATTCTCCCAACACGTATTACAGGAAACCAATGCCTATCACCTACATGTGGCGGATGAGGCACAGTTGGAAGGCCTGCCCGACTCCATCCGTGCAGCAGCCAAGGCCGAGGCCAAAAAGCGTCAGCTGGAAGGCTGGGTGTTCACCCTGCATTTCCCCAGTTATGTGCCCTTTATGAAATACGCGGCAAACCGCGCAATGCGCGAAGAACTCTATATGGCCTCGGCCACCCGCGCACTGAAAAACAACGACTGCAATAATGAAGGTATCGTGCGCGATATCGTCGACTTACGTAGCCGTAGGGCTAACCTACTGGGTTTCGGCACGCATGCCGACTTCGTCTTGCAGGAACGGATGGCCGGCTCGCCCGCCATCGTGATGGACTTCCTGAACGAACTACTTGTCAAAGCCAAGCCACACGCCGCCCTGGAGGTCGACCAATTGAAGGCCCTCGCGGCACAGGATGGCATCAGTGAACTGATGCCCTACGATCATGCATACTATGCCGAGAAACTACGCGAAGCGAAATTTAACCTTTCGGACGAGGCGCTGAAACCTTATTTTCCACTGGCGCAGGTACTCGACGCCGCTTTTGATGCCGCCGGCAAGTTGTATGGCCTTTCCTTTTCGGTGCTGAACGACGTGCCCACCTATCACCCCGAAGTAACCGTTTATGAAGTACTTGAAAACGGGCAGCATAAAGCGCTGCTCTATACCGACTGGCATCCACGCGAAGGCAAGCGCGCCGGCGCATGGATGACCGCCTATCGTGGGCAGTGGGTAGAGAACGGTCACCAAATACGGCCGCATATCTCCATCGTATGCAACTTTGCCCGGCCGGTTGACGATACACCTTCGCTACTTACGTTCAACGAGGTGACCACGCTCTTCCACGAATTCGGCCACGCCCTGCACGGCATCCTCGCCGACACCGTGTATGAAAGCCTGTCGGGCACCAACGTATATTGGGATTTCGTTGAACTGCCTTCACAGTTTATGGAAAACTATTGCTACGAGAAGGAATTCCTGCGTTCGTTTGCGCGCCACCACCAAACCGGCGAAGTGCTGCCAGACACTGAAATCGACAAAATCGTTGCCGCCGCCAACTTTATGGAAGGCTACCAAACCCTGCGGCAGCTCAGCTTTGGCCTGCTCGACATGGCTTACCATACCGGCAAGCTGACCACCGACACCACGATCGAACATTTCGAGAAAGCGACAATAAACGATGCGCAGCTTTACCCCGATGTGCCGGGCACGGCTCAGAGCACTTCGTTTTCGCACATCTTCGCAGGGGGATACGCTGCGGGCTACTACTCCTACAAATGGGCGGAAGTGCTGGATGCCGATGCGTTCGCCTATTTCAAGGAAACCGGTATTTTCAACGCCGATACCGCGGCCAGGTTCAAAACCCTGCTCAGCAGCGGCGGCACGGTAGATCCCATGGAGCTGTATGTCAGGTTCCGCGGGCGGAAACCCGAGCCGGAGGCTTTGCTGAAACGTGCCGGCCTGGTTACATAACTCCTTCACAAAATTTTGCGTAATCAAGCGAAATTTATACCTTCGCTCCAACCATCATTGGTTATACCAATTATTTATACCCGATGCAAATAAGGGAGCGTTTAAAGATACTTGTTAAGGAAATTGCCGTAGAAGGCTCGCGCAGGGCATATCGACAGATATTTGATCTCCTATTCGTTCCGCTCATGAATTTTGCCTATCCCATCGTCAAGTGTCGGGAAACTGCCGAAGAAATAGCCAGTGATGTGCTGTTGATGATTTGGGAGCAACGCGAACAGCTTACCGGCGTAGCTAACATCCGGTATTATGCGTTTGTTGCAGCAAAAAACCGGGCATTGAACGCACGGAAGAAAAAAGGGTTGAACGCTGTCTCTATCGAGGAGATCGATTACGACATTAAGCTCGACAAGTCAGACCCCGAAGCCATCTTTCTGCATGGCGAGCTGACCGCTCAGCTTGATGATGCCATCGCGAAGTTACCCAGGCAATGCAAACTGGTATTCAAACTGGTCCGCGAAGAAGGCTTCTCCTACCAGGAAACGGCCGATATGCTTTCCATTTCCGTCCGCACGGTAAACGCCCACCTTGTCCATGCCACCAAAAGGCTGGCGGGTGTGCTGAAAAAGGACTTCAGGCTGAGCTGAAGAGCCTGCTCAAAAAAAAAGAAAATTTTTTTAGGTAGTTTATGTCATGTAGCTGTCTTTATTATTAACAGACAATTATTGCCAGGTTAACAATAAACAGTTATAGCCAGATCCAACGCGAACGATGGACGAAAACAGGATAATAGAATTGCTCGTAAAACGGGCTGCAGGTGAAATCGAACATACCGAATCGAAAGAATTGGAATCGATCTTAGCCAACCATCCGGATGCGTTATACTACGAGACATTCGTAGCTGAGCTATGGAAAACCCCGGCACCAGAGGGCGACACCAACCACCTGTTTGCAAAACATCTCGCACGCCATGCCGAAGCCATCTCTTTTACCGATCAGCAAGCCGCAAAACCCCGGCAAACACGCCGCATCTGGGCTATCCGCACCATGGCCGCGGCCATCATTTTTGCCGTATTGACCGTTGCGTACCTCGCCTTAGACAAAGGTACCATCGGCCAGGGCAGCCACACCTCGGATTTCGTGGAATATATCGCTGAAAAAGGCATAAAAAAACAAATCACGCTGCCCGACGGTTCTACCGCCTGGTTAAACTCAGGCAGCAGGATTTCCTACCCCGCCAATTTCGGCTCGGGGAAAACCAGGCCGGTAAGGCTGGAAGGCGAAGCGTTCTTTGATGTGGTTAAAAATCAGAACAAGCCGTTTACGATTGCAACAGATAAGATTACAATCAAAGTACTTGGAACATCGTTCAACGTAAAAGCTTACCCCGAGGAGGCTAAAACCGAAACCACGTTAATCACCGGCGAAATCGAACTTTCCGTAAACGAACGCCCGGCAGAGAAAATCATCATGAAACCTAACGAGAAGGTGGAAGTTATCAGCGCGCCGTCGACCACCGCTAACAGCAATGGGGCAAATAAACAATTAACGGTTACCATCGGCAGCGTATCCAAGGTGCTTGTTGCCGATCAGGAGTATATCAAAGAAGCTTCCTGGAAAGACAACAAGCTCATTTTCAGAAACGAGCCATTCAACGAGCTGGCTATCAAGCTAGAGCGCTGGTATGGTGTGAATTTTAGACTCGAAAACGACGAAATAGGCAACTATAGGTTTAACGGAACCATTACACGGGAAAGCCTTACGCAGGCCCTCCACGCATTGCAATTAATTCATTTTTTCAATTATAAAATCGAAGATCATGACGTAATCATCCATTAACAAAAATGAGAAGTGCGCCAACACTTCTCACCCAAACCCGAAAAGGCACATCAGGTGCCTCAACAGAATTTTTAACAATAATGTCCAAAATTATGAAAAATTGGGAACTACCCCAAGCAGTTCTTCGTAAATATGTTTTACCCACATTTAAACGTATTTTTTTGGTTTCTCTTGGTTCTATAGTGCTAACGTTGGCGCTTTCTGTCGCAGCGTTTGCAAACAGCTATTCGCAGGGCGAAAAGATTGACTTGGAAGTCCGCGATGCCCGGTTATCTACCGTATTGCCTTTACTTGAGCAAAAAGGAAAAATACGGCTGATGTATGGCGAGGAAGTCGACCAGCTCGACCAGGCCATTACCCTGGCCGTAAGCGACACCCCGGTGCTGGAAGTATTGGAGCATGTGCTCCGCAACACCGATCTGGAATTCGTCACGCTGGATGGCGACCTGGTGGTTATAAAAAAACGGGGCACAGGCCAGCCGACCCCGGTTCGCGGTACGGTACGCAATGCCGAAGGATCTCCCCTCTCGGGAGTGAGTGTTGCCGTCAAAGGAACATCTACAGGTGGCTCTACGGATGACGAGGGCCGGTTTACCATCGAGGCACCTGCAAACGGTGTACTCGTATTTACGTATATCGGGTATACTGCCCAAGAGGTAACCCTCAACGGACAGTCAACACTCGATATTACCTTGCAGGCCGACGAGCAGGAGCTGGGCGAAGTGGTGGTTACCGCGTTAGGTATCCAGCGCGAAAACCGCAAAATCGGTTACTCTGCATCTACAGTCGACGTCAATCAGCTTGGTGAAAACCGAACGACCAACGTAGGCAACAGCCTAACAGGTCGTGTGGCCGGTCTAAACGTTTCCGGTGCACCCACCGGCCCCGGCGGATCGGCTAAGATACGGCTCCGCGGCCAGTCGTCGTTCGGCGGCAACAACTCGCCTCTCATCATCGTCAATGGCGTGCCTATCAACAACGCGCTCCAGGGCGAGGCCAACAACGCTGGCGGTGGCAATGCCGGCGAGACCAATACCGATTTGGGTGATGGCCTACAGAGTATCAGTCCGGACGACATCGCATCGATGACCGTACTCAAAGGCGCAGCAGCAGCCGCGTTATACGGGTTCAGGGCCAAAGACGGTGCCATCATCATTGAAACAAAATCGGGAGAAAATCAGGATAACGGCATCGGCGTTAGCTTTTCCAGCAGTTACCAGGCTGCCCAACCCCTGGATTACACCGATTTCCAGTATGAATATGGCCAGGGCGAAAACGGCGTCCGCAACGTTACGCTGGAAGACGCCCGGCGGACAGGCGTTTGGAGTTTCGGTCCCAAATTCGACGGCCAGCCCATGATGCAGCACGACGGTGTGGAGCGCCCCTACGCACCAAACCGCGACCGCGTAAAGAACTTTTATCAACTGGCCAATACCTTCACCAATACGCTGGCCATTTCCGGTGCCAATGATCGGGGCAACTTCCGCGTCTCGTTCGCCAACACCGATGCCGGCAATGTTGTGCCCAACTCGTCGTACGACAAAAAAATATTCAACCTCGGGCTCAATTACAAATTGCATGAAAAACTTTCGGTGCAGGTAAATGCCAATTACTCCAACGAGTTCAATGACAACCCGCCCGTGGTCAATCAGCAAGCGTATAACGTTAACCAGACGCTCTATACACTGGCCAACAGCATTGACGTGCGGTGGTTGGAAAACGCCTATAAAGATCCGGAAACCGGAGCAGAGATCAATCCGGCACGGTTTACCGACCGTACCAACCCTTACTGGACCATCAACGAACGGTTCGAAACCCAAAAACGCGATCGCCTCTTCGGCAACGCGTCACTTCGCTATGATGCGACACCCTGGTTATGGATGCAGGGTCGCGTAGGCCAGGACTTCTTCACCAACGTGCGCGGCGCAAACCGTCCCACGGGTACGGCCATGCTACCTGTCGCCCCCAACGGGTTCAACGGTAACTTCTTCCAGAATACCGCTACTTTCCGCGAGCGGAACATCGACTTCCTTATCGGTGCCAACCACGAATTCGAAACCTGGAGCATCGAAGGGATGCTGGGCGGAAATTCAATGGACCAGCAGTCGGAACTGATGGGCACATCAGTAACCAACTTCTTCATCCGCGATTTGTATACCGTAGACAACGGCCAGATAAAAGAGCCGAAGTACGACTACTGGCACAAACGGGTCAACTCGGTGTTCGGTACGCTCGACTTCTCCTTCCATAACCTCATCTTTTTGAACCTCACCGGCCGGAACGACTGGTTTTCTACACTCAATCCACAGTCGAACAGCGCGTTTTACCCGTCGGCCAGTGCCAGCTTTGTGTTCAGCGAGTTGATGGACGGTGCCAGCGACTGGCTGTCGTTCGGTAAATTACGGGCGTCATATGCCGAGGTGGGTGGCGATACCGACCCATACACCAACACCCTGTACTTCAACATCGAAGCCAACCAGTTCAACGGCACGCCGCTTGGTGTCATTACGAGCAACCGGAGCCCGAATAGCAACCTCCGGCCACTTACGGTAAAAGAAACCGAAGTTGGGCTCGACGTACGCTTCTTCAACAACCGGATTGGCCTCGACATTGCCGCATACAACAAGCTGACCGTCGACGAAATCCTCTCTGTGGATATTTCCAATGCCTCCGGGTATCAGCAAACGATGGTCAATGTCGGTGAACTCCGCAACCGCGGTATCGAAGTGCTCCTTCGCACGAAGCCCGTCGAAACCGATAACTTCAGCTGGGAGTCTACCTTTAACTATGCCCTCAACCGCAGCAAGATATTGAATCTGGCCGACAACCAGCAGCGCTTCGATGTGGGCACGGGCGAATACATCGGCATGGTGTCGCACGAGGTCGGGCTCCCCATGTCGTCACTACGCGGGGTCGACTACCGCCGCAACGAGCAGGGTCAAATCCTCACCGCCAACGGCTTGTTCCTTCCCGGCGACATCGTGACGTATGGCAGCGCCATCCCGCCACATACCGGAGGTTGGCTGAATACGCTTACCTACAAAGGCATCCGGGTTTTCGCGCAAATCGATTTCAAGGCCGGGCATAAAATGATTTCCAATTCCAATTTCAATTGGACACGCCACGGCTTGCACCAAAACACATTGGTAGGCCGCGAAGGCGGGGTGGTATTTAATGGAATCAATAGCGATGGCACGCCCAACGCCACGCCGGTGGAGGCCGAGCTGTTTTATTCGCAATACCGCTCCACCAACATCGCTACGCCATTTGTATACGATGCCAGTTTTGTCCGTTGGCGCAACCTCTCTGTGGGTTACGATTTCTCCAAGTTCCTGAACAGCCGGTTTATTAAATCAATTAACGCCAATTTGTTTATAAACAACCCGTTGATCATTTACAAAAAGGTAGACAACCTGGATCCCGAGACCCAGTTCTCGTCGTCAGACCTGCGGTCGGGCCTGGAAGCGCATGCGTTGCCGACCACCCGCACATACGGCTTGAATTTAAACGTCAGCTTTTAACGGGAGTGGCATCATTACGTACTCATAAATAAATTATACAGATGAACAAGATAACCATATATGCAATTGCCTGTGCCGCGTTAGCCATCACGGCATCGGCTTGCGATAAGAAGTTCGAGGCCATCAATACCAATCCGGCATTGGCCAATGACCTCTCGCCCGAATACCTGTTTTCCAATGCACAGCGCCTTTCGGCCATTTCCACGCACCATTACCAGGGTGCCATTGTACAGCAGATGAGTACGCCCTATGGCGGGCTCAACGCTGCCGGAAACCGAAATATCGTCAACGACCAGCACAGCAGTGCACCATTCAACGACCTGTATGGCGGTCCCATCCGGTACCTCACCCACATCATCGAGCAAACGGCCAGTGAGCCAACCAACCACAACCTCATCCAGATGGCCAGGATATGGCGGGCATATTGCTTCCAGGTGCTGGTGGATACCTACGGTGACGTACCTTTCTCGGAGGCCGGAAAAGGATACTCAGACGGTATTTTCCTACCGCGGTATGACAATGCTGCCGACATTTACGACGCCATCGTAGCCGAATACCAGGAAGCCACCGACCTGCTGGACCCCAACAACAAAACGTTTGCCGAAGCAGATCTTTTCTATGAGGGCAATATCGATCAATGGAAACGGCTGGGCAACTCGCTGTTGCTCCGTGCCGGGATGCGCTACACCGAAACCAACGAAGACAAAGCGCGTACGCTGGTAAACAAAGCGTTGGAAGCGGGCCGTGGCGGTGTGCTTGCCTCCGTGGAAGATGACGCATACGTACAGTTCAACGACACCTACACCAACGGAACGTCCAGTTCGCTGCTTGCCGGCGAACGGGCAAACTTCTACATCGGCGCCCCGTTTGTCGCGTTCCTAAAGCAGACCGAAGACCCCCGCCTGCGCTACATTGCCGTGCTTTACGAAAACCCATCAAACCCGCTGGCCACAGCTGGTGCGGCCAATACCAATCCGGACGACCAGATCGGCATGCCTTATGGGTATAATGAAAACAGCGTGGAAAGTGCGCCCGGTTTCCCGGGAAAAATAGGATCGGCCTTCAAATACTCGCAGTTTAACCGCGCCACCGTCATCCGGCTCGCTGCACCCGAATACCTGGTCAGCTACTCCCAGACATTGCTGCTGCTTGCAGAGGCAAACGTGCGCGGGTACGTCAATACCGGTAGCGCCGAGTCGTATTACAATGAGGCCATCAGCAGCCACATGGAGCAGGTGCCCTTGTATGGCAGCAGACCCGACATCAGCGATGCCGAGAAGGCACAGTTTCTCGAAGGCAGCCTGGTCAAATTCGATCCCGCCAACGCGTTGAAACAGATCAATGAGCAATACTGGGTAAGTTCCCTGCGTAACTGGAGCGAAGCCTGGGCCAATTTCCGCCGCAGCGGCTATCCGCAACTGGATCCCGTAAACTTCCCTTCACAAGACCCATCGGTCAATGAAAGCGGCGACGGCTTCATCCGGCGGTTGGTCTATCCGCTCAAAGAGCTGTCTGCTAATGGCACCAATGTACAGGAGGCCATTGCACGGATGGGTGCCGACAATCTGGGTACGCGTGTTTTCTGGGACAAGTAACTTACATCGTTAATAAAAATAAAACAAATGAACAGTTCAAACATCAAGCCCCTGGTACTGGGGATCGCCCTCACTTTTGCTACCGGTATAGCATCGGCCCAGCAGGTTACCCCCTCGAAAGAAGACGTTATCGCCATGACGTCGCAGTGGACCGGCGATCGCTATGAAGACGGGCGGCCTAAAGTATCGGACGACCTGCTCACACGGCTCAAAGACATTTCCATCGAAGAAGTGTGGGGCGTGTTACGCAGCAAGGGATATCATAATCAATTCGAGGGCGACTGGATGATCATCGACTCGGATGAGGTGATGACCGGCCGGGCGGTAACCGCCCAATACATGCCCCTGCGACCTGATCTGGACAGCACCTTTCGTGCTACTGGGCTCAGCGAAGGCCGTAATGCGGCAGGAGGCACCAATACCTGGCCCATCGACGTGCTTCAGGAAGGCGACATCTACGTGGCCGACGGGTATGGTAAAACGGTAGACGGCACCCTCATCGGCGATATCCTCGCCAACGCCATTTACACCAACTCCAAACGCGGGGTCATCTTCAATGGTAGCGTGCGCGACCTTCAGGGCATAAGCGAGGTGGAAGGGTTCAACGGTTGGATAAAAGGCTACGACCCCTCTTACATCCAACAGATGATGCTCAGCGCCATCAACACCCCCATCCGTATTGGTAGGGCCACCGTGCTACCTGGCGATGCCGTACTGGCCAACAAGTACGGTACCATCTTCATCCCCGCGTACCTCCTGCATGAGGTGGTGCTCAACGGCGAGTTCATCATGCTGCGCGATGCCTTCGGCAAACAGCGCATCCATGAGAAGAAATACGCCGCCGGCGACATCGACAGCCGCTGGACTGACGCCATCAAGGCCGACTTTCTACAATGGCTGAAAGAAAAGCAGGATCTCCCGATGAGCCGGGAAGAACTCGAAAACTACATGAAACACAGAAACTGGTAAACAAATTAAGATACAAAAACATGAAAACCACCATTAAACAGATACAACAACAGGCTCGTCAAAGCGAAGAAGCAGCACGCAAAGAACTACAGCAGGAACTTGCAGCTCCCCAAACCACCTCTGCACGGCGCGAGTTTCTCAAAAAGGCAGCATTCGGCGGCCTTGCACTCGGCGGACTAATGAGCATGTCTATTGAAGATACGCTGGCGCACACCACCTCCCGGGTAAACCGTCGCTCCGCACCGTCAGACCTCCGTATTACGGATCTGCGCTATTGCGTAACCACTGTCCTCGGTCGCACGGCCATCATCCGCATCGATACCAACCAGGGAATTTACGGTCTGGGTGAAGTGCGCGACGGCGCCGACGAGCGTTATGCACTGTTTCTCAAAAGCCGTATCCTCGGCGAAAATCCGTGCAACGTAGAAAAAATCTTCAAGATGATCAGGCAGTTCGGCGGGCCGGCACGGCAAGCCGGGGGGGTCTGTGCCGTTGAAATGGCCCTGTGGGATATCTGCGGCAAAGCCTACGGCGTGCCCGCATGGCAGTTGCTGGGCGGCCTTTACCGCGACAAAGTACGGCTCTATGCCGATACGCCTGAAGGAGGTTCGCCCGAAGAACAAAAGCGGCTCATCAAGTTCCGCACGGAAGAACAGGGTTACACCTGGCTGAAGATGGACGTTTCCATCGGCGAGCTGAAGGGGAAACCCGGTACGGTGGTCAACGGTAAATTCTGGGAAAACGAAAGAGGCAACCTGGCACAGTGGGGCGATAATAACTACATGGCCTATGCCAACCGTATGCATCCATTCACACAAATCCAGATTACCGAAAAAGGCATCGAAGAGCTTGCCCAGATCGTAGAGAACGTACGGAGCCTCACCGGCTATGAAATCCCCATTTCGACCGACCACTACGGCCATTTCGACATGAACAACAACATCCGCCTCGGCAAAGCGCTCGAAAAATACCGGCTGGCCTGGCTCGAAGATATGGTGCCGTGGCAGTATACTGAGCAATGGAAAACCATTACCGAAGCACTGGAAACACCTACCATTACGGGTGAAGACATCTATTTGCTGAAGGATTTCAAGCCCCTCATCCACGAACGGGCGGTAGACATCGTGCACCCCGATCTGGCGTCATCAGGCGGCCTGCTCGAAACCAAACGCATCGGCGATTATGCTGAGGAGTTCGGCATTGCCATGGCCATGCACCAGGCCGGCACCCCCGTATCATTCATGGCCAACGTGCACTGTGCCGCAGCCACTGAAAATTTCCTGGCATTGGAGCACCATTCCGTCGACCTGCCGTGGTGGGAAGACCTGGTCGTCACAACCGACGGGCGCAAACTGATTGAAAACGGGTATGCCAATGTGCCTCTTGACGCCCCCGGATTGGGTATCGAGCTCAACGACGATGTGGTTAAAGAGCACCTCGTAGAGCGCGACAAGAGTTATTTCGCCCCTACTACCGAGTGGGACGACCGGCGATCGCACGATCGTACTTGGAGTTAATGACAGCCGGCAACGAAGTCTGTGTATCGGTGTGACACGCCGGCATGCAGACTTCGTTTTCTTGCCATTATACCGCTCCGATCAAATCTACCTGCTCCGCCAGTTGGCGGAAAAGGAAAAATTGATTAACTAGCAAAAAAAATTAATCAGATGAAAAAAATCAGTATCATGCTATTAGCAATGGCCTTCGGTTGCAGCAACCAGCAGGCCGAAGCACCCGATGAAGCCGGTGTTGAAGCCGCGGTAGAACAGTTCCGCCTCGCCCTGCTCGAACCTACCCAGGATGCCCTGGAGCAGCTCACCGACCCGCAGCTCACCTACGGGCACTCCAGTGGGCTGATCGAAGATCGCGAAACCTGCATTGCTTCCATGGTTACCGGAAAATTCAAATTCACCAGCCTCACCTTTTCCGAACAGACCGTTACCGTAACGGGCAATACGGCCATCGTACGGCACCGCATGTATGGCGATACGCACGATGAGGGGAAAGACCCCGGTATAGCCAGCCTACATGTGCTGCAGGTATGGCACCACACGGACAACGGATGGCAGTTGCTCGCCCGTCAGGCCGTCAAGATACCACCCGTAAACCCATAGGATAATCACATGCAAAACAACTTAGCAATCTCGCGGTGGTACCGTATTATACCCATCGCCTTCATTACCTACAGCCTCGCTTACCTCGATAGGGCCAACTTCGGTTTCGCCGCTGCCGGCGGAATGGCCCAGGATCTCGGCATTACGCCCGGCATGTCTTCGCTGCTCGGCTCGCTGTTTTTCCTCGGCTACTTCTTCTTCCAGATTCCAGGGGCGCATTATGCGGCCCACCGCAGTGCAAAGAAACTCATTTTCTGGTCGCTCATTCTTTGGGGCGCCTTTGCCACGGCCACCGGTATGGTCCACAATGTAGCCTGGCTGGTTGTCATCCGGTTTATGCTCGGCGTGGTCGAGAGTGCGGTTATGCCAGCCATGCTTATCCTGCTCAGCCAGTGGTTTACCAAGCAGGAGCGATCGCGCGCCAATACATTCCTTATCCTGGGTAACCCCGCCACCGTACTGTGGATGTCGGTACTATCCGGCTACCTCATCGATTCCATGGGCTGGCGGTGGATGTTTATCATCCAGGGTGCCCCAGCCATTCTGTGGGCCCTCATCTGGTGGAAGTTTATCGACGAACGGCCTGCGGATGCCAAATGGCTCAATGATCGTGAGCGCAGCGATTTGGAAGCACACCTCGAAGCAGAGCAGCGCGAGATTAAGCCGGTAAAGAATTACGCTATCGCTTTTCGGTCCCGGCCCGTCATCCTGCTGTGCCTCCAGTACTTCCTCTGGAGCCTGGGCCTGTACGGCTTCGTCATGTGGCTGCCGTCCATCATCAATGCAGCCCCTAATATGGATATTGTCACCACGGGCTGGATCGCTGCCATCCCCTATGTACTCTCCATCATCACGATGCTGGTGGCCTCGTATTTTTCAGATAAGACACAGAACCGCAAATTGTTTATCTGGCCATTCCTGCTGGTGGGCGCTATCGCCTTCTACGGGTCGTACCTCGTGGGTGAATCCAACTTCTGGCTCTCGCTGGTGCTGCTGGTAATTGCCGGGGGCGCCATGTATGCCCCCTACGGTCCGTTTTTTGCGGTCATCACCGAAGTCCTTCCCCGTAATGTGGCAGGCGGAGCCATCGGCCTCATTAACAGCATGGGCGCCCTGGGTTCATTCATCGGTGCCTACGTGGTGGGATTCCTCAATGGCAAAACGGGTGGTTTTGATGCGTCTTACCTGCTCATGGCGGCCGCGCTGCTGTCATCGGCCATCATCACCATGATTGTTGTCAAAAAACCTGCACGCACAGCCCAGACTGCATGAACCGGATAGCATGGTTAGCAATGGCAAGTCTCGTTGCGGGCTTCTGGTGCTGCCAACGAAGTGACGAACACCGCTATCGCGTGCCCGAAGTGGGTGCCGACTGGCCCGCCTATGGCGGCGGCACACACGGCAACCGGTATTCGCCGCTGGATCAGATCCATGCCAGCAATGTCGGCGCACTTGAGATAGCGTGGCAGTTCGATACGGGCGAGAACACGCCCGAAGATGGCAAAGGCCATGAAATCCAATGCCAGCCCATTGTGGTAGACGGCGTGGTATATGCCACAACGCCGCAACTCAAGGCCGTCGCTTTCGATGGTGCTACGGGCGAGCTGTTATGGAAATTCGATCCCTTTGCATTGGTGGAACCCATTTACCATGCCAACCGGGGTGTGACCTACTGGCAATCGGGCGACGACCGGCGCATCCTCTACACCGCCGGTGCTCACCTGTTTGCCCTCGATGCCGGCACCGGCAAGCCCATTACCACCTTTGGCGACGGCGGCAAGGTAAGTCTCTACACGGGCCTCGAAGCCACGGTTGATCACGACGTGCGCGACCTCATGGTCATCGCCACCTCGCCGGGCGCTGTATTCGAAGACCTCATCATCATGGGCTCGCGCGTTTCCGAATTCGGCGATGCCGCACCCGGCCATATCCGGGCATTCAACGCACGCACGGGAGCACTCGAATGGCTGTTCCACACCATCCCCCAACCGGGCGAGTTCGGCTACGATACCTGGCCGGCAGACGCCCACCAGTACATGGGCGGCGCCAACAATTGGGCAGGCATGGTGGTTGATCACAATCGGGGCGCCGTTTACCTCGGTACCGGGTCCCCATCATCCGATTTCTATGGCGGCGACCGTGTCGGGATGAACCTGTTCGGCAACTGCATCCTGTCGCTGGATGCCCGTACAGGCAAGCGCAACTGGCATTTCCAGACCATCCACCACGATCTGTGGGACCGCGACATCCCCTGCCCGCCCAATCTGGTTACCGTAATGCGCCATGGCAAACCGGTGGATGCCGTGGCGCAGGTGACCAAAGACGGTGTGGTGTTCGTGCTCGACCGCGATACGGGAGAACCCCTTTTCCCGGTGGCAGAAGAATCGGTGCCCACACACGGCGCCCTCCCCGGTGAGCAGCCCTGGCCCACACAGCCCGTGCCGCAGCTGCCGGCACCGTTTGCACGGCAGGTGTACACCGAGGCCGACCTCAACGACTGGACACCACAGACCTACGAGTTCCTGAAATCGCGGTTCAGCCAGACCTGCGCGCCACACAAGTACACGCCGCCTTCCGAAGCCGGAGCCCTTCAGTTCCATATCGGCGGCGGCGCCGAATGGGGCGGCGCGGCGGCAGACGATGACGGCATACTCTATATCAACGCCAATAACATCCCGTGGGATTTGCGAATGATGGCCGTAGCGGGCAGTGACGGCGGCCAGCCCGCTGGCGAGGCGCTTTACCTCGCCAATTGCAGCGCTTGCCACGGCCAGTCACTAGGTGGAGGCGGTGCCAACTACCCGCCGCTTACCGACATCGCCGAAAAACTCAGCAGCGAGGCCATAGCCACCATTATCGAGCAGGGCAAGGGCATGATGCCTTCGTTTCGGCACCTGCCCCAACACGACCGTAACGCCATCCTCGAATACCTTGGCGTTGTCCCGGCCGGCGACCTGCACAGCGAAAACCGCACGGATGAGCTTGCCGCTGGCGACAAATTCCCCTATCGCCCGCCCTATGTCAACGACGGGCTGGTGCAATTCAAAGATACGGAGGGCTACCCCGGTACGAAACCGCCCTGGGGCACACTGAGTGCCATCGACCTCAACACCGGCGCGTACCGCTGGCAGGTACCCCTCGGGGAGTACCCCGAGCTAACCGCGCGCGGCATACCGGTTACCGGCACTGAGAACCACGGCGGTCCCATTGTCACCGCAGGCGACCTCCTGTTTATCGGCGCCACGAAAGATGAGCGCTTCCGCGCGTTTGATACCAAAAGCGGTGCCGTGGTCTGGGAATACGAACTTCCCGCAGGCGCTTTCGCAACACCCGCCACATACGAAGTTAACGGAACACAATACATCCTGGTTGCCGCGGGTGGCAGGAAACACGGCCTCAAGGCCGGCGGCACCTACGTCGCTTTTGCCCTGCCATCGGCGCACAGCCAGCCCCCAAACTAACGAACACTATGTCAGCAAACAACAACACGTACGATGCCATTGTCATCGGGTCGGGCGTCAGCGGTGGCTGGGCCGCCAAAGAGCTTTGCGAGAAAGGGATGAAGACCCTCATGCTCGAACGCGGACGCCATGTGGAACACGTCAAGGATTATCCCAATGCTTCCAAACACCCCTGGGAATACCCCTACCGCCTCAACCGATCGCAGGCGCTGATCCGCGAACTGCCTTTGCAGTCGCGCCACTGGCCCGCCAATGAGCGCAATGCCGCATTCATGGCGAGCGACGTGGACAACCCCTACGAAGAGGTGAAGCGGTTCGACTGGATACGAGGCTACCAGGTGGGCGGCAAATCGCTGGTATGGGGCCGGCAATGCTACCGCTGGAGCGACCTGGATTTTGAGGCCAACCTCCACGATGGTATCGCGGTGGACTGGCCCATCCGGTATCGCGACATCGCCCCGTGGTACAGCTACGTGGAGCGCTTTGCAGGCATTAGCGGCAGTAAGGAAGGGCTGGACATCCTGCCCGACGGCGAATTCCAGCCCCCCATGGAGATGAATGTGGTGGAGAAAGCGGTAGCCGAACGTATCCGGCAGCATTACGGCGGCAAGCGCCGGATGTTCATCGGGCGGGTGGCCAACCTCACCCGCCCCCTCCCCGGCCGGGTCAATTGCCAGTACCAGGCCCAATGCGATGCCGGTTGCAATTTCGGCGCCTATTTCAGTACGCAGTCATCCACGCTCCCCGCCGCCGTAAAAACGGGCAACCTCACGCTGCGGCCGTGGTCTATTGTCATCAACATTATTTACGACAAAGACACCGGACGCGCCCGCGGCGTCACGGTGCTCGATGCTGAAAACAACCAGACCTATGACTATTTCGCTAAAGTGATCTTCCTCAATGCTTCGGCCCTCAATAGCGCCTGGGTACTGATGAACTCCGCAACCGATGTTTGGGAGGGCGGCCTGGGCAGTAGCAGCGGCCAACTGGGGCACAACGTGATGGATCATACGCTCAACAACGGCGCTTCCGGCATGTTCGAAGGCTTCGACGACAAATACGTCTACGGCCGTCGCGCAAACGGCGTATACATTCCCCGTTTCCAGAATATCGGTGACGACAAGCGTCCTTACCTGCGTGGCTTCGGCTACCAGGGCAGCGCTTCGCGCGAAAACTGGAAACGCGATGTCCGCGAACTGACCATCGGTGCGGGGCTCAAAGACGAGCTGTGCGAACCCGGGCCATGGCGGATGGGGCTCACCGGATTCGGCGAGATCCTGCCCTACCATGAAAACCGGGTCTACCTCAGCAAAGACGTTAAAGACAAGTGGGGGCTGCCCGTACTGGTGATGGATGCCGAAATCCGCGATAACGAAAAAGCCATTATCGAAGATCTCATCCGCGAGGCCAAAGACATGCTCACCGCCGCCGGTGCCACGGATGTACGCGAAAACCGGCAGCCATTCTACCTTGGCCAGGGCATTCACGAGATGGGAACCGCCCGAATGGGCCGTGATCCGAAAACATCCGTATTAAATGCCCACAATCAAGTTTGGGATGCGCCAAACGTGTACGTTACGGATGGTGCCGCCATGACCTCGGCGGCCTGTGTCAACCCATCGCTCACGTACATGGCGCTCACGGCTAGGGCTGTTGATCATGCGGTTACCCAGCTGAAAAAGGGGCCGATTTAATATTAGCATTATTTTGCTAATTTCGCCTGATGGAACATACACCATGAGCGAAACGTTCCCCGATGTTGATGAAAAGGATGCGCTGGCCCGGGCTGCGCAGGGCGATCAACGTGCTTTTAAACTAATTTTCGATGCCTACCAACCCCGTGTGTACACGTTTGCCCTGCATTACCTCAAATCGGCCCATCAGGCAGAAGAAACAGCTCAGGAAGTATTCGTGAAACTGTGGCGGCAGGGTGTCGCCATGGCCGAAATCGACGACTTGCAACAGTATATTTTCACGATGACACGGAACCATGCGTTGGATTGCCTGCGGCGCAATAAAGTGCGAGAGAATATACGGATACCCCTGCAAGACAACCACGACGCTGCCACGACCGATACCGAAGACACCATCATGTTACACGAAACACGCCGCATCCTGGAAGAAGGCATTGCCAGGCTACCTCCCCAACAGAAACGCGTTTACCGCCTCTGCCACCAGCAGGGCCTCACTTACCGCCAAGCCGCGCAGCAACTTTCCATCTCCGACCAGACCGTACAGCGGCACATGAAACTGGCCCTGCGTTTCCTGCGCAACTATCTCGAACGGCACGGTGTCACCGGTATTTTATTGCTGGTATTGAAACTTTTTTGATTTTTTTCTGATAACCGTTGCCCCGCCGGGCAGCCCACTGCGTCTTTATTATGAAAGCGCAGCTTAACCATGGATAAACAACGTATCGAATACCTGCACCAACGCTATTTAGCCGGAAACCTATCGTCCGAGGAGGCTAACGAGTGGGCAGACGTGCTCCGCGCGGAAGAGCATGAGGCCACCATCCACGCCCTGATGCATACCACGTGGACCGCCATTACGCCCTACAACCAGCAGTCCATGCCCCATGAGCACGCACACCGGATTTTCACACGGATCATCAAGCCATCATCGCGTATCCGCACGCTGCGTCCCTGGCTCAGTGCCGCTGCCGTACTCCTTGTGGTGTCGGTGGCCTTTTGGTTTTTCCGGACGCAGCAACTGTACCAGCAAAAGAAGGTACTTACCACCGCCGCAGACGTGGTCCCCGGCGGCAACCGGGCTACCCTCTCGCTCGGCGACGGCACTACCATGACTCTGAGTGAACATCAAACCGGCATTATCGTCGGCGATAGCATCACATACCTCGACGGGAGCGCTGTGGAACACGAGACCACGGCCCAGGGAAATCTGGCTACCGACACTTATGTAATACATACGCCCAACGGCGGCACCTACCAGATCACGCTACCTGACGGTACCCACGTCTGGCTCAACGCCGCTTCCACGCTCACCTACCCCCGCCGGTTCTCCGACACCGAGCGGCGGGTCACCCTGATGGGAGAAGCCTATTTTTCCGTTACGAAAGACGCCGACAAGCCTTTTATCATTAACAGTCGCGACCAACGGATTGAAGTGGTCGGTACGGAGTTCAATGTCAATGCATATACCGACGAGGCTGCTACCACCACGACACTCGTGAATGGTTGGATTAATGTCGCCGCAGCGGGGCACGCACCGACCGGCGACGCACCGGTACACCGGCTCCTGCCCGGCCAGCAAAGCATCTTTCAGCAGGGTGCCTTCCGCATACAGGAGGTCGATACCGACCAGTACACGGCCTGGCGCGAGGGCCGGTTCAATTTTGACGGCAAAACCCTGCCCGAGGTCATGCGCGAACTGGCCCGCTGGTACGGCATCAAAGTGGCTTATGAAGGTACCCTGCCCAACCTGGTGTTCTATGGCGGCGCCCGGCGCAACAACAACCTGGCTATGGTACTTACCTTGCTCGAAACCAGCGGCATCCGTTACCGCCTAACACCGGACACCACCTTGATTTTATCTGCAACCAACTAACTTGAATGAAACAAAAATACACGCCGACCGTAATGAAATTCGTCGCCTTCCTACACTTGACCCTGTTTTTACAGGTTAGCTTTGCCGGGTACGCGCAGGAGATTACCTACCAGGCAAACAACCAGGCGCTTTCCGCAGCGCTCAACGCCATCAGGCAGCAAACCGATTACGAAGTGCTGGGCAACCAAGCCATGTTTGCACGCACCACGCCCGTTACGGTAAACGTACGCAGCATGCCCGTTTTTGAGTACCTCGACCTGGTGCTGGCCGGCCAACCTCTGGGCTATCGGGTGGTCGACAAGACCATCATGCTCGAATCCAGGCCCGCCACTACACCAGCTACCGGCATGCCGGCAGCCCGCCAGCAGCCCGTCCGCGGCACGGTGCTGGGCCGGGCCGGAGCGCAGCAGGTACCCCTGGCGGGCGCCACCATCGCTATACGGGGCCGGTCTACCGTCGTTGCCGACGATGATGGGCGCTTCAGCATTACCGAATGGCCCGAGGATGACCAGCTGGTGGTCAGCTATATCGGCTATCAATCGCAAACCATCCCGCTCGTTGCCGGCAAAACCACATATACCATTATACTGGAGGAGGAGCACAGCGAGATGGATGAAGTCGTTGTCACCGGCTACCAGGTCATCAACCGCGACAGCTACACCGGCACAGCCATCACCAAAAGCGGCGAGGAGCTGCAGCAGGTAAACCCCCAGAATGTGCTGCAGGCCATGCAAACCTTCGACCCCTCCTTCCGGCTGGCCGAAAATAACCTGGCCGGATCCGACCCCAATGCGCTGCCCAACATAACCGTGCGCGGCTCATCGGCCCTTCCCGGCGGCGTCGATACGGACATCCTGCGGCGCGACAACGTTACCTCCACGGTGAACATGCCGGCCTTCATCCTCGATGGCTACGAGGTTAGCGTGCAGAAGGTGCTGGACCTCGACATGAACCGCATCGCGTCGGTAACGCTCTTGAAAGATGCCGCGGCCACAGCGGTATATGGTTCACGTGCCGCCAACGGCGTCATGGTCATCACCACCAAAGTGCCCAGAGATGGCAAGCTGCAGGTTACCTACAGCCATGAATCGAGTATCAGCGGACCGGATCTGAGCGATTACGACGTGCTGGATGCCGCCGAAAAGCTGGAATATGAGCGTCTTGCCGGACTGTATACCGCCGGTGCCGGGCAGTCGCAGTACGATCTGGATGTCCTCTACTACGCCAAGAAAGCCAGCGTGGTGGGTGGTGTCAACACCTACTGGCTGTCGCAACCCGTGCGCACGGCGGTAGGCCAGAAACACGGCCTGTTCGTGGAAGGTGGATCACCCGTCTTCCGCTACGGCGTTGATCTCCGCTACCAGACCCGGCCCGGTGTCATGAAAGGTTCCCACCGTAACCAGTATTCGGGCGCGATGAATTTCAGCTACGATCTGAACAACAAAATCCGCTTCCAGAACGAGCTGTCCGTTACCGTGGTGGGTTCGCAGGCATCGCCCTACGGCGACTTTTCCGATTACGTCCGCATGAACCCCTACTACCGGATGACAGACGATAATGGCAACATCGTGCAAAGCCCCGAGCAACTGGCATACGCCGAAGCGAGTGGCCGCGTCGACTACGTGAACCTCCTCAACCCGCTGTACGACGCCACGTTGAGCAGCTTCAACCGCAGTAATTACAACGAGATTATCGACAACCTGGCCGGTGAGTTCGAACTGGCCCCGGGCCTGCGGCTCCGTGGCCAGCTCAGCTTCACCCGGCGGCTGCACCAGGACAGCCACTACCGCTCGCCGCTGGCCAACGAGTTCTTCAACTACGAGACGTACCGCACCGACGAAAAGGGCGCGTATTACAGTGCCAATATCGACGAAACATATTGGGACGGCAACATACGCATCAATTACATCAGGCAGGCCGGCGACCACAGCATCAACCTCGTGGGCGGCACCAACATCCGCACCGAGCGGATCGACGAACGTTCTTTTGAAGCCATCGGCTTTCCGAACGACCGCTTCAGCAGCATCGGCTTTGCCAAAGGGTACGCCGAGAATGCCAGCCCGTACAGCGATTTCTACGAGTCGCGCCTGTTCGGCGTATTTGCCAGCACCAATTATTCGTTCCGCAACCGCTACCTCCTGGATGCCACCATCCGCATCGACGGGTCGTCTAAGTTTGGCAGCGATAACCGCACGGCTCCCTTCTGGTCTGCCGGGCTGGGTTGGAACGTACACCAGGAGCCCTGGTTCCAGTCGGACGCCGTGAGCCTGCTCCGCCTCCGCTTCACCACGGGCGTTACCGGCTCCGTCCAGTTTTCGCCCTATATGTCGCGCACCACTTACCGCTACCAGCAGGACAACTGGTATTCGTCGGGCATCGGCGCCATTGTGCGTACGTTCGGCAACAGCAACCTCTCCTGGCAACAGACGTTCACCACCGATGCGGGGTTTGACCTCGGCCTGTTTAACGACCGGCTGATGCTGACCCCTCGCGTTTACCGGCGCCTCACGCGCGATATCCTTGCCGATATCACCATTGCCCCCTCCACCGGCTTCTCATCGTATAAGGAAAACCTCGGCGATATGGAAAACCGCGGGGCGGAGCTCAACGTGATGTGGCAGGCCGTGAACACGCGCGACTGGACGGTATCGCTGATGGGCAATTTTGCCCACAACACCAACAAGATTGTCCGCATTTCCAACTCGCTGAAAGCCTTTAATGACCGGGTCAACGAGGCCCAGCAAAACGAGCCGACTGAAGAAGGCGAGCCGGACTATCGCGGCGTTCCCTTGCTGCGTTACAACGAAGGCCAATCCATCGACGCCATCTACGCGGTGCCGTCGCTCGGCATTGATCCGGAAAACGGGCAGGAGGTCTTTGTCAAACGCGACGGGTCGCTCTCGTACGTATGGGACGCCCGCGATATCACCGTTGTGGGCGATGCCACCCCCAAAATGGAAGGCTCTTTCGGTACCACCGTGCGGTATAAGCAGTTCATGGCCGTCGTTTACTTCCACACGCGCTTCGGTGGCGATAGCTATAACCAGACGCTCGTAGACCGCGTGGAGAATGCCGACCCCCGGTACAACGTAGACCGGCGTGTGTTTGAAAATAAATGGCAGCAGCCCGGCGATCAGGCGTTCTTTAAGAACATCCAGGACCTGGGCCAAACGCGGGTATCCTCGCGTTTTATCATGCCCGACAACACGCTGTCGCTGCAGTCGGTCTACCTCGCGTATGATCTGGACCCCGCGGTGGCCGCCCGGCTGTCCATGTCGCGACTGCGCCTGGGGCTTACCGCCAACGAGCTCTTCCGCTGGTCGTCTATCCAGACGGAGCGCGGCATCAGCTATCCATTCGCCCGCACCGTTACGGTATCCCTGCAAGCATCGTTTTAACTAGTTATCAGCACCACTTGATTTAGCAATAATGAACAGAATTACCCTATCGCTACTCATCATACTCCTCGCCGGATTCACTTCCTGCAACAAGTGGCTGGATATTCAGCCCGAAACCGAAGTCGACCGCGACGTACTCCTGTCTACCGCAGAAGGATTTGAAGAGGCCCTGCTCGGCGTGTACAGCCGGGGCACCGAAGACAACCTCTACGGCAAAGAGCTCACCATCGGCACACCGGAGGTGCTGGCCCAGCACTACACCATCTCCAACCAGGACCCGCTCCGCTACCTACAGACCAGTCATTTCGAATACGGCGACGGCGACTTCATCACCCGCAAAGACCAGATCTGGAAGGGCTTGTACCACGCCATTGCCAACTGCAACCTCATCCTGGCGCAGATCGACGATAACGCCTCCCTTTTTGCCCCCGGCATCTATGAACTCATCAAGGGCGAAGCCCTGGCACTGCGCGCTTACCTGCACTTCGATGCCCTGCGGCTCTTTGCCCCCTCGCCCGCCAGCAACGCGGATGCGGAGGGTATACCCTACGTGACCACCTACTCGAAAAACACCACCCCCATGGCCACCGTAACGGCGGTACTCGACTCGGTCGTACAGGATTTACAAACGGCCAGAACGCTGCTGGAAAACGACCCCATACGCGATGCCGGCTACCTGATTGGCTATCCGGGCGAATCGGCTGCGCAAGGCAACACCGAAGAAGCGAACAGCAACCTGTTCCTGCAGAACCGGCGGCACCGGATGAACTATTTTGCCGTTTGCGGCACGCTGGCACGGGTATATCTTTACCAGGGCGACAAAGGCAACGCCCTGCGCCAAGCCAGCGCGGTTATCGATGCCGGCAAGTTCGCCTGGACCGCCATGGAAGACTTCCTGGCCGTCGACGCGAGAGACAAGGACCGGATTTTGTACAAAGAGCTCATTTTCGGCTGGTACATCCCTGACAAGAACGATACCTACAACGCGGATTGGTTCCGGGAAAGCACCAGCGGCATGTATATCGACCAATCGGTCAACCAGGTATTTTACGAAACCGCCACCGTTGGCAGCAACGACCAGCGCTACCGGCAATGGTATAGCAGCATTTCCCAGAACAGCAACTTCCTGTTGATCATCACCAAATACCGACGGAATAACCTCAGCGATGCGCAAGACGCCAACCGACACTACCTGATGGCCCCGGCCATCCGGCTCAGCGAGCTCTATTACATCGCTGCTGAATGCACATATCCGACCGACTCCGCGGCCGCGGCGGCCTATCTCGACGCGGTGCGTATACAACGCGGTATCGGTGAGCCCGTCACCGTTGCCGACGAAGCCGGATTCACCGAAGAGCTGCTGAAGGAATATCGCAAGGAACTACTGGCCGAGGGGCAGGTATTTTACGCCTATAAGCGGCTCAACCACGGTATCCCGGCCCAGAACGGCACCACGATAGCGCCGTCGGATGCCATATTCGTGCTCCCGCTGCCCGACGATGAAATCATTTATGGAAACCGTTAATTCATCTTACATGCGTTTCAAACTAACAATCAAACGATTATACACCATATCAGGATTATTATTCCTGTTGGTCAGCTGCGAAAAAGCCGGCCTGGTTACTTATGATCACGCGGCGAATATCTACTTCGACCTGAAAGAAAGCGATCGCGACAGCATCGTCTATACCTTCGCTTACGACATGACGAAGGCCCAGGATACCGTGTTCGTTCCCGTGCGCCTTTCGGGCGTACGCGAAAGCCGCGAAATGCAGTACGAGGTAGCCGTCGATCCTGACTCCTCTTCGGCCGTATCCGGTACACACTACGCTCCTTTGCAACCCCATTACACACTGCCGCCCGACTCGGGCAGCACACTCCTTCCGCTGGTTATCTACAATACGGCCGATCTGGAGGAAACCGCCGTTTCGCTCGTCCTCAGGCTCCGTGCTTCCGGCGATTTCGGCATTGAAAATCCCGACCTTATCCGGGCCAGGGTGGTGATTTCGGCGCAGCTGGAGCAACCCGTATGGTGGAGCATGTGGCTGGGTGCCTACTCGCGCACCAAGCACCAGCTGTTCCTGCTGGTTACCGAACAGACCGAGCTGACCATGGATGGCCTTGATGCGCCCAAGAACCTCTATTTCGCGCAGCTGCTGACCATGATGCTCAACAATCCGTTCGGTTGGGTGGAGGATCATCCCGAAAAAGGCTATGTGCTGAAACCCGTGGCGGCCGGCAACGACGCGCAATACCATTTCTACCACGAGAATAACCCCGGCAGGACCATCCTGCTACGGCGCAATGCTTCGGGCATATATTATTTCATTGACGAAAACGGCGAGGAGGTCAGGTAACATGAAACAAACAATCATCACGTTCGGTACAGCCGTTGCCCTTCTGTTCGGCGGGTGCTACAAAGACAAGGGAAATTACGACATCAACATGCCTGTGACCCCCCAGGTCACTCAACTGGAGGAAACCTACGAAGCCGTCGTGGGCGACAGCCTGATCATCGAACCCGTCGTGGAAACCGATCCCGGCGACGATATCGAACTCGAATGGCGTATCTTCGCGCCCGAAGCCGCTGCGGGCGACTACGAGTTCACGGGTCCGTCGCTGCGCATCATTTTCGGCCTCCAGGCCAACCGGTACACCGCCCGCCTCACCGTGCACAATAAGACCAACGGCATGAAGTACTTTCACAACTTCGAGATACAAGGGATCACGGAATTTGCGCGGGGCAGCACCGTGCTCAGCGTCGAAGACGGCGTCACGCGGTTTTCGTTCATCAAGCCGGACAGCACCGTGCAGGCCCGCCTGTACGAAGCCATCAACGGCAAACCGCTGCCCACCGACCCTATCCAGTTGTTCTATATGCACGACGAGGCCACGGGCAATCTGCCACTGGGCTACTGGATCGTCACCCGCAATGGCGGTGTACGGCTCAACGTATCAACCATGCAGGACGATCCGCTCTACCCCAACACGCTGGCAGCCAACTTTTTCTCGGCTCCCGAAAACCTCACCGTCGGTTCGTTCCAGCACTTCAACCGGGGCGTACTGATGGGTGTGGTCAACGGAAAATTCTATGGCGGCACCACCAGCACCTGGAACCAGTCGACCACCTACGGCATGTTCGGCGGCTATGCCGACGGCGATTACGAGCTGGCCCCGGCCTTCGTTATGACCACGCTCGACGCGGGCACCAGCTTTATTGGCTTCGACCGGAACAGGAAACAATTCCTGCGGTTCAACCTGTACGGCAACCCTACCTTCTTCGGTACGCAGTACAACGCGGCAAACCCCGAGATCTTCAACCCCCACAGCGTGGGCATGGACCTGATTGACATGGTGCAGGTAAACCATACCGAGACCTATGCGTACGTTTCGGGCGACGATGGCACGATCCACGAACTCGCCTTCCAGGTCAACTTCAACGGGCCCTTTACGTTCACACCTACCCACAAACGCCCGTTCGTGCGCCAGGAGCTGTTCGGCGAAGGCACCAAGCTGCTTGCCACCCGTAACGGCGTCATCTATATCGCCGCCGGCACCCATGTTTACCGCTACAATCCACTCAACGAAGAGGTGCGGCAACTGAATACCGATTTCGCGGATCCGGTAACGATGATCAAGCTCACCGACGACGAAAACACCCTGGTGGTGGGTGCCGGCAGCAGCCTCTACTACCTCGCCATCCAGACGGGTCGGTTTGGCGACCTCACCGGACAAATCGACGGCATACCCGGTTATCCGGTGGATGTCGCTTTCCGACAATAGTTCATTTTTAAAATACGAAAACAGATGAATACCTTAAAAATCACATTAATCAGTCTATTTACCGGGCCGGCCATCCTGTTCGCTCAGGAAGGCTTCCGGATCAATGGCACCGCGCCCGCCGCAAAAGAAGGCGCTATGGTTTACCTCGACTACAGCAGCAACGGCGAAAGCCACAGCGATTCCACCATCGTGAAGGATGGCGTTTTCCAATTCGAAGGCACCGTTACGGAGCCCAGCTACTCCCGGATGATTTTCGACCACGAAGGCCAGGGTAAGTACATGACCCAGAACATCGGCGATCGCCTCTACTTCTACGTAGGCAATGAGCACTACGACATCGCCGTGACCGATTCGCTGCATAACGCAGCCATCACCGGATCGCCCCTGCACGCCGAATATCAGGCGTTCCTCGACGAAATAGGCGGTTGCTTCATGGCGATCATGGATGAAGCCGGCAAAACGTCGGCCTCTATCGATCAGGATGACCCGCAGTACAACGAAAAGATGAATGCCCTGCGGGAGAAATACGACACCATCCTTGAAGACCGCCGGCTGAAGGAACTGGAATTTGCCAAAAACAATCCTAATTCCATCTTTTCGGCCGAAGCCCTGCGCGATGTCGCGAATACGCATCCGCTGAGCGAAATCGAGCCCGTGCTGGCCAGCCTCTCGGAAGACGTGCGCAGTCTTACCACCGCGAAAGAACTTGCCGCCCGTATCGCTGCCGAGCAAACCATCCAGATCGGCAACATCGCGCCCGACTTCACCCAACCCGATGCAGACGGCAACCCCGTGAGCCTTTCGGATTACCGAGGCCGCTATGTGCTGGTCGACTTCTGGGCCAGCTGGTGCGCGCCCTGCCGGGCGGAAAACCCCAACCTGCTGAAGGCATACGAAACTTACAAAAACAAGGGACTGGAAGTACTCGGCGTATCGCTTGATAGCAAAAGCGGCCGCGATGCGTGGCTGAAGGCTATTGAAACTGACGGCCTGCCATGGGTGCAGGTTTCTGATCTCAACGGGTGGAGCAATGCCGTTGCCGTGCAATACGGCGTACGCGCCGTGCCGCAGAACTACCTCATTGACCCCGACGGCAAGATTGTGGCTTCCAACCTGCGCGCCGAGCGGCTGCACACCGTACTTGCTGAAATGCTGCGAAACTGAGTTCTCCTCCAAAACCCCGGAGGTAAAATGGAATCTCCGGGGTTCACTGTTTATCCACACGGCACTGGGATCATCCGTTGCTGAAATGCGGATTATAGATCAACCCGATAAGGTTGCCCCAGGGATCCTTCACTTTCGCCACCATGATGCCGCCACCCACTTCCCTGGGTTCCTCATGCGGTTCGGCACTGGTCCCCCTAAAATGCAGGTATGCCTCGTGGAGATCTTCCACGCCCCAGTAAGCCACCACGCTTTCGGGTTTGTCTTCCTGTGCACCGCCTTCCGGCTGGAGCCCCAGTTCGAAGCCACCGATATCGAATCCCACGTAGAAAGGTTCGTCGAAATAAGGCTGCACCTTGAACGCCCGTGCATACCATTGCTTGGCGGCACTGATGTCGTTTACCCTGTAAATGGCAGTACGGAGACCTAAGATGGGATTTTTCATCGCATAGATTTTCTAAAACTTTTCCAAAGATAATACTAATTATATTAGTATAAAAATATTATTGAAAAACAAAACACTCCATTTAAGGTTTATTCAATAACTGTTATTAACAACAACCATACGATGAGCACAGAAAATCTGCAACACCGGCAAGCCATTGAAAAACTAAGCGAACTCGTTGACAAAATTGATATCGGCATGTTATGCACGTTCAACGGGCCAAATGATTATCCACACGCGATCCCGATGAGCCGACAGGAAGTGGATGAGAATGGTAATATCTGGTTCCTTTTTTCGTCGGACAGCGATACTTACCGCAACCTCCAGCACAACAAAAAACTGAGCTTGTTGTATGCCGATGTGGGCAATTACAACTTTCTAAGCATTGATGGCACCGGAGAAATATCACAGGATCAGGTGCGTATCGATAAATATTGGAACAAGATGGTCGAAGCCTGGTTCGAACAGGGACAGGAGGATCCCCGCATCCGGGTATTGAAAGTAATACCGCAAGATGCCCATTATTGGGATACTAAATCCAATAAATTGGTCACGTTTTTAAAAGTGGCCGCGAGCGCCGTATCCGGCACTAAAATGGACATCGGCCGTGAGGGCAGGCTTGATCTATAGCCATTAGACAAGCAATAATTCTTTCGCGCGGTTAATGGCACTTTCAATATGGTCATGGATATTATGCCGGCCCACCAATCGGTAAATACCAGCATGGAGCAGTTCCTTGCGAACATCCCGGTTAGCACCGGAAAGAAGTACCAAAACACCTTTTGACTGCATATCGCGGCAGATCGCAGCGAGACTGCTGATGCCCGAGGCATCTATGAAAGGAACATGGCGCATGCGCAGAATCAATACGTTAGGACGGGGGCTGGTATTACTCACCACGTCCTGGAATTTGCGCGATGCACCGAAAAACAACGGGCCATTGATCTCGTACATCATCACCCCTGCCGGAATATCGGCAAGTTCCTCTTCAAACAATGCCTCACCCGTTGCTTTGTCATCATTTACCAGGTTCGTGGCCAGACGGATAGCCGTGGCCTCGCTCATGCGTTTCATGAAGATAAAACTAGACAGTATCATCCCTACTTCTATCGCAATGATCAAATCGAATAAAACAGTCAGGAAAAAGGTAGTAAGCATCACAAGTACGTCCATCCGGTTACTGCGCATCAATCCGAAAAACTGCCTCCACTCCCCCATATGCCAAGCTACAACCACCAATATTCCTGCCAGGCATGCCAGCGGAATCAATTTTGCAACCGGTGCAAACAGTACCATGATCAACAGCAACATTATCGCATGTACCATGCCCGCTATGGGAGTGCGTCCGCCATTCTTGATATTCGTCGCCGTCCGCGCTATTGCTCCGGTAGCCGGTATTCCGCCAAACAGTCCGGAAAACACATTGGCCGTTCCCTGCGCTACCAACTCCATGTTAGAACGGTGCCTCCCTCCCATCATACCATCGGCTACCACCGCCGAAAGCAAAGACTCGATAGCTCCCAGCAATGCAATAGCGATGGCCGGCTGTATCAACGTTTTGAGCGTAGCAAAATCAAAATCGGGAATAACAGGTGCGGGGATGGTCCTTGGGATTTCACCATACCGGCTCTCGATGGTTTCCAAAGGTATACCCAGAAAATAAACGAAGGAAGTGGAAAGGACGATAGCCACGATGGAGCCTGGTACCTTTTTGCTGATACGCGGAAAAAACAACGTAATCAAAACGGTGGTTAGCCCAACTACCGTCGTTGGCCAGTCCAGGTTCATGATATGATGTACATACACGCGCCATTGACCTATAAAGTCAGCCGGCAAGGCGTCTATGTGCAGCCCCAGTAAATCTTTGATCTGTGATGAAAAGATGATCACCGCAATCCCGCTAGTAAAGCCTACAATAAGCGGATACGGTACAAACTTGAGGTAATTGCCCAGTCGGCCCAACCCCATTCCAATTAAAAGGACTCCAGCCATGATGGTAGCAATAATCAGCCCCCCCACGCCGTGTTGCTGCACTACGCCGTACACAATCACGATAAATGCACCGGTAGGGCCACCAATCTGCACACGGCTGCCACCCAGCACCGAAATAATAAACCCGGCCACTACCGCTGTCACCAACCCTTTATCCGGCGACACACCAGAAGCGATGGCAAAGGCAATGGCCAGCGGTAAGGCCACTATGCCGACGATCACGCCTGCAATCATATCCTTCACGAACTGCTGCCGAGTAATCCCCGACCTGAGCAGGGAAAAAAACTTCGGAGTAAACTGCGACGATTTCATTGTAAATACACTTTTTAAGACCTTGATGGATATTTCAAGGGCGACGAGCTAGACTCGCACAAATGTAACCTTCTTTTTCCTTTTCCGCCACTTTTGCATCTGTCATACTTAAATTAGCGGCTGATGTTCGGTATTGCCGTGTACCAGAAAGCAAATTAAAAAGTATCTTTGGCTAATGGCACACACGTTAAGTCCCATGAAAACGCCCGGGTGTACAGTAAAAAAGCAAACGTATAAAAGAACAACCGCATGGAAACGACAACACTGGTATTGAACGAAAATAATCGCGGCGAACTCCAACTGCATTCCGACGGTGTCAAAGCCGGAAAAATGGACATATCCATCCAGGGTGGTCTGCTGGTGATTTACCACACCGAAGTCAGCGAAGAATTCGGCGGCCGGGGCTTCGCCAAAATACTCCTCGATAAAGCGGTAAGCCATGCCCGGGAAAACGGATTGAAAATCGCACCGCTCTGCCCCTACGTATACGGGCAATTCAAGCGGCGACCCGATGAATACCGGGACATTTGGCACAGAAGATATGATTGAAAGAAAAACCTCGTCGGTGGTGGCGACAGCGCTACCTGTCCGTTTACGAACATCAGGTGTCCGATATCGAACACCCGCATCGAACATCTCCGATACAGCACACAATAAATCAGCGACTTATATTTTTGGCGTGGTTGATGCCTATGCCTTGTGGAAAATGATTAAGAATTGGTTCCGCAGGCTGGTACCAACCGGAACGAAGTGACGCTTACTATGATAACAAACTATTTCAAAACCGCACTGCGGAATCTGCGTAAAAACCGGATGTTTACGATACTGAACATTGTCGGGCTTTCGCTGGGACTCGCCGGTTTCATACTGACAGCCGCTTACGTATGGGATGAGCTGAGTTATGATCGCTTCCATGCCAATGCCGACCGCATCGTGCGGGCCGATGCACACATCCATATCGGTGGCAGTAAGCTCGACATGGCTTTCACGAGCGATATGATGGGTCCTGTGCTTCAAGACGAATATCCGGAGGTGGAAGCATTTGCGCGATTGTATACCTCCACCGGAGCGAAGCTGTTGAAAAAGGACGGCCGGTGGATAAACGAACCCCGGGTTGCCCATGCCGATTCCTCGTTTTTCCGGGTGTTTACCTACCACGCCCTGCAAGGTGACCTTACCGATGCGCTGGATGCACCTAACAGCGTAGTACTCACCCAATCCACTGCCCTACGCTATTTCAACACGGAAGATGTTGTGGGTAAAACACTGGAAACCAATGATGCTGGCAACACCTCGTACCAGATCACAGCCGTAATTGAAGACATGCCCGCAAACGGCCATTTCAATTATGACTTTCTTTTTTCCATGGAAAACGCGCGCTACGGCGATTGGGGGGAATTTCTTTCCCATAATTTCACGACGTATCTATTATTAAAAAGTGCCGATGATCGCTCCGTACTGCAAGATCACCTGGAGCACTACGTACAGAAATACTGCCTTCCCGCTGCGCAGCAGTTCATGGATGTTTCCAGTATGGAAGAATTCAGGAATCAGGGAAACGTTTTTTATTATAGCCTCACGCCGCTCACCGACATTCATCTACACTCCAATCTCATGGGCGAACTTGGCCCTAATGGCAGTATACAATACGTCTATATCTTCGGCGCCGTAGCTGTCTTCATCCTGTTGATTGCCTGCATCAACTTCATGAACCTGTCTACTGCCCGGTCGGCCACCCGGGCCAAGGATGTGGGCGTACGTAAAATACTGGGGTCGTCAAGGGCTGGCGTGGCCGGTCAGTTTCTGGCCGAATCATTATTGCTGACATTGGGCGCTACCGCTGCGGCAGTTTGCATCGTTATGCTGGCTATCCCCCTATTCAACGAACTGTCCGGCAAAGCGTTTACCATAAGCGATCTGCTTCATTTCAAAACATTGCCGTTGATTGTCCTGCTGGCACTGGCCGTGGGCGCGGTAGCCGGCTACTACCCCGCCCTTTACCTGTCGGGATTCAACCCGCTCGGCGTATTGAAATCGCGCACGGTCATTGCCGCCGGCAAAAGTCCGCTCCGCAGCGGCCTGGTCGTTTTCCAGTTCGCCATATCCATCGTACTCATTGTAGGCACACTTATCGTCACCGCGCAGCTGCGTTATATCCAGCATAAGAAACTCGGGTACAATCGCGAAAACATACTGCTCGTCAACGATTACTATGTGCTGGGCAATCAGGCCAAGGCCTTCCGCGACGAAATGCTGAACCTTCCAGGTGTCAAACGGGGCACCCTCAGTGGTTTTCTGCCCGTTTCCAACGCCAACCGGAGCGACAACACGTTTTCCAGGGAATCGGTGATGTCGGCCACCAACGCCATTTCCATGCAAACGTGGCGCGTGGACGACCAGTACCTCCCCACCTTCAACCTGGAGCTGACGGCCGGGCGCAACTTCTCGGCCAGCCGGCCGGCAGACTCCACCGCCGTTATCCTGAATGAAACGGCCGTTAAGCAATTCGGTTACGGAAACGAGGCGGTCGGCAAAAAAATATACTTTACGTTAGGCGGTGAGGTGAAGGCCTACGATATCATCGGCACGGTGAAAGATTTTAATTTCGAATCGCTGCGCGATCCGGTTACGCCGCTCGGCTTCTTTTTCGCCGACAACTTTACACAGGCCGCATTTAAAATCGAGGCAACAAATCTCCCGGCGCTGCTCAGTCGGATGGAAGATACATGGAATAGCATGGCTCCGGGCCATCCCTTTGCTTACCGGTTTATGGACGACGCATTCGACAACATGTACCGTGCCGAGCGCCGCGTAAGCCGGTTGAGCCTGTCGTTTGCCGCAATGGCCATCGCCATCGCCTGTCTCGGTTTATTCGGACTGGCGGCATTCATGGCTGAACAGCGCACCAAGGAGATCGGCATCCGCAAGGTATTGGGCGCCTCCGTTGGCGGGCTCATCCGGCTGATGTCTGTCGATTTCCTGAAGCTGGTAGGCATCGCCATCATCGTGGCCATCCCGGTAGCCTGGTGGATGATGAGCAAATGGCTGGAAGACTTCGCGTACCGCGTCACCATTCAGTGGTGGATGTTTGCCGTAGCCGGGTTCGCTGCCGTAGTCATTGCCCTGCTGACCGTGAGCGGACAAGCGATACGCGCGGCGGTGGCCAATCCGGTGGATAGTTTGCGGGATGAATAGGATTTTATTCCGTTAAACCCTCCTTTAAGCACTGTTCGCAGATACCTTTTCCGAACAGCCTGATTTCATCAATCTGATAGGCTGTTTGCTGCCGTCGGGGAAGTATGAAATCCTCCCTGCAGGTCGTCTGTTTACAAATTTTGCAATAAAAGTGCAGGTGCCAGTCCTTGTGCGTTTTCTCATCGCACCCTTCGTGGCATAAGATGTATTTCGTGGTGGTGTTTTCGGGGATGCTGTGTACAATGCCCTTTTCTTCAAACGTCTTCAACGTCCGGTAAATGGTCACCCTATCGGCTTTGTAAAACTGACTTTCAATTTCCGTCAACGACAAAGCTACCTGCTGCTGCTCCAGGAAGTCATACACCAATATACGCATGCTCGTGGGGTTGGTGTTTTTAGCCAGAAGTTTCTGTTCGATATTCTTTTTCATAACCGCCTGTTTAGTGTGCGTGTCCATCGCCGGTATTGCTCAACTTCGCATTCACAAAAAATGCCCCCTTCGCCACAATAGGTGTACCGGCCGGGATTTCGCGCACCGGCGTAACCGCCGTATAACCCAGTTCCGTAGCACCTTTTATCACTTCCATCTTTTCAAAACGCGTGCCTTCTTCCGGGCCATGCTCGTGGTTTTCACCATCTTCGTGTTCGTGAGCCGCTTCTTCTTCACTAACCAAAAAGATATAATACATCCCGTCCGCATTCACAATGGCGTCGTTGGGTACGGCCGGGCCTACCCTGCCGCCCAAATCGACAATACCCGTTATATTCATCCCATCGATGAGCCCTGTTTTATCACCGATAACGTCACAGTGTATGGCTATGGTCCGGCTGTCACTATTGAACGAAGAGCCAATATTATATACCTCGGCCCTATAGGTTTTGTTTGGACTGTTCGTCACGACAAAGTGTATCTCCTGGCCGGTTTTGATAAAAGGTATATCTTTTTCAAACACCTGTAAATCCAGGTGCAATGCACTGTTTTCCACCAGATCGGCAATGGGCGAAGAAACATCGACATAGCTTCCAAGCTTCGCAAATACATTGCTCACGACGCCGCTTATCGGGCTTTTCACGGTTAGCGATGACTTCATATTGGTATCTGAAAGCGTTTCGGGGTCAATGCCCATGAGCTGCAACTGTTGCCGAAGGGATGCTTTGCGGGTCCGTTGGGTGTTCAAGTCGGCGGTAGCACGCTGCAGGTTTTTCTTAGCACCTACGTCCCCTTCGCTCAAGTCTTGTTGCCTTGCAAGTTCCTGTTCGGCAAATGCGATGCTGCTGTTGATGCTCAGGTACTCTTCCTGCAATTGTATAAACTGCGGATTGGAAATCGTGGCAATAGTCTGTCCTCTCTTTACGACATCTCCTATTTCTACATCCAGGGTTTTGATAATGCCGCCGAACAGCGATGTCGCATTTGCCTTATTGTTATTGGGAACCCTCAAAAACCCATTTGCTTTCATCGTGGCCGATAATTGCTTTTGTTCGATAGCGCCGATTTCAATACCGACTGTTTTGAGTTGTTCATCGGTCAGCGTAATCGTATTTTCTGCTTCATGCCCGCCTGGCGATGCTTCCGTCGGTGCGCCGTGATTGTGCCCGTCGCCTTCGTCATGACGGTTTGCACATGCAGCTGACAGAAGGAATGCCCCAGCGATAAAGCCGCTGAAAATCAACTTATTTATATTAATAGGAGGTTTCATAGTCCCTGTTTTATTTACTGATTAACGAATGGATAAGCGTTACGATCTCATTGATTTGCTGTATGCTTTTCAGGTAATTCAGCCGGATATCGGTCGTTGTCTGCAAGGCATAAAGATATTCCACGTACGAAATCTCGCCCGTGCTGTACCCCAGCCTGGCCCCAATGATGATTTCATTGGCATATGGAAGTGCCTGCTGCTTGAAATAGTTAAACTCCGCCAAATATTGCTCATACTGGTTCAATGCGTTTGCCAGTGCTGTCTGCAGCTGCTGTTCCTGCCATTGCGCATCCAGTTCCAGCGCTTGTTGCTGATAGTCGATCGCCCGTATTTTAGCTTTGGTGGCCCCGAACGTCAGCGGAATGGCAATGCCGACATCCACGAAGCTGAACCGCTGCTCCCTGCCGTAAAATCGCTCCACGCCGTTTCTGGTGTGCATCCCTATCAGCGACACGTTGTTATACCCTACGGTAAAATCGGGCAATCCGCTTGCCCGTTCTACGTTCTTTCGCTGTTCTGCCACCCGTGCATCCTGGTATAATGCCTGGATGCGGGGATGTTGCCCAACAGCCGAGCTATCTATCGAGGAACTGAGCAGCAAAGGTTCGTAATCTGCCCCGGTTTCGATTACAAAGTCTTCCTGTACCTGCATGAGGGTTTTAAGGTTGGTGTAGGCCTGCTGTCGGGAGATCTCATTTTGCCTGAATAGCAGGGCTATCTCTCCTTTTTTGGTCGCAGCGGTGTTGACATCCAGTTTGCCGATGTCACCGGCTTTGTAGCGCAATTCGGCCACCCGGATAAAGTCCGCGTAAATACTATCTACGGAATTCAGCACCGTGGCATTGCGTGTGAGGTAGGCCAACTGGTAAAAATACGTCCGCACTTGTTTTTTCAGTTCGTTTGCGGTCAATGCCTTTGCCCAATCTGCCGCTTTCACCTGCGCTTTGGCGAGGTTTTTCCTGGCCCCGAAAAGCGTGGGGAACGGGATTTGCTGCGAAACCTGAATTGCATCGTTGTATTCAAAGCCATCGTTATTGCCGTACTGGATATTCAGGTCGGTTTTGGGCAATTCAAACGCCGCTTTCCCCAAACTTTGGACCGATTTGATATCCAGGTCTTTCGACTGCAATTCCGTATTGTTCCGCAAGGCGATTTCCACCGCCTCGTTTACATCGATGGCCTGGGCCCGGCCGCTTTGGGAAAAGCCCATAGATACAAGCAGCAACAGCACCGGCGTTACCGCTTTCAGCCTGCGGTTTCCCGGTGGTTTATCACGTTTCATGATAACCATGTACAGCAGCGGGAGTACAAACAACGTCAATGCCGTCGCCGTTATCAGTCCGCCGATGACCACCGTTGCCAACGGCTTCTGCACTTCGGCACCCGCGCTGGTACTCAACGCCATGGGCAGGAATCCCAGGCTTGCCACGGATGCCGTCATCAGTACTGGTCTTAACCGCGTCTTGGTACCTTCGATGATCCGTGGTACCAGCTCATCCCAGCCTTCTTTTTCCAATCGGTTGAACGTAGCTATCAGCACGATCCCGTTTAAAACCGCCACGCCAAACAGGGCAATAAACCCAACGCCAGCTGATATGCTGAACGGCATGTCCCGTACAAGCAGGGCAACCACACCGCCGATGGCGCTCATCGGAATAGCGGTATATACCAGTATAGCTTCTTTGAGCGAATGGAAAGTGAAATACAGCAGGATGAAAATCAATAGCAATGCGATGGGGACCGCCACCAGCAGCCTGTCGGTCGCCTGTTGGAGGTTTTCAAACTGACCACCATAGGTAAAATAATACCCTGTAGGGAGTTTAACCTGTTCAGCCAGTTTGTCCTGGATTTCGCTGACCACGCTGGCCACGTCCCTTCCCTGCACGTTGAAGCCCACATAAATCCGGCGTTTACCATCTTCGCGGCTAATCTGCGCGGGTCCCAGCTTATAGTCAACCCGGGCAATCTGTGAAAGCGGTATCTGATCGCCGTTCGGAAGGGGGACGAAGAGGTTGCTTACGTCTTCAATCGAGCCCCTGTGTGCTTCGTCCAGCCGCACCACCAAATCAAACTTCCGTTCGTTCTCATAAACCACGCCCGCCGCTTTCCCTGCAAATGCCGTACTGACCACATCATTCACCTGCGCTACGTTCAGCCCATAATTCGCTATCCGTGTACGGTCGTATTCGATATTGATTTGCGGAAGACCCGCTACCCGCTCCACCTGCGGGGCCGTTACGCCTTCCACGGTTTGTATTACCGCAGCAACCCTATCGGCATAGGTCGCCAGCGAATCCATATCTTCGCCGAATATTTTCACTGCCACATCCTGCCGGATACCCGTCATCAGCTCGTTGAAGCGCATCTGTATGGGCTGGTTGGCCTCAAAAAACACACCGGGAATGCTTTCCAGCTTCTCCATCATTTCATTGGAAAGCTGCTCGTAAGTTTTCGAGGTCTTCCACTCGTCCTGTGGCTTAAGGATGATCATCAGGTCGCTCGCCTCCGGGGGCATGGGATCTGTGGGCACCTCGGCGGTCCCTGTTTTGCCCACCACCATCTTCACTTCATCAAATTCGGCAATCATCCGGGAAGCCTGCATGGAGGTTTCGAGGCTCTGGCTCAGGGATGTCCCCTGCGGCAGGATGCAGTGGAATGCAAAATCGCCCTCGCCCAATCTCGGCAGAAATTCACCACCCATTCTTGAAAAAAGAAAAATGCTGACGGCGAAAAGACCAACCGAAATGGCGATAACCATGTATTTTACCCGCATCGCTTTCTTCAACAATGGTTCATAGATGCGCTGTAGGTAACTTATCATCCTATCTGAAAAGTTCGTGCCTGTCACCGGCTTTCTGGATAAGCACAGGGCACTCATCATCGGGATGTAGGTAAATGACAGGATCAGCGCCCCGATAATGGCAAAGCTGACCGTCTGCGCCATCGGCGCAAACATCTTTCCTTCAATGCCTACCAATGTCAGTATCGGGATATAGACAATAAGGATGATGATTTCGCCAAAAGCCGCACTGGTACGGATTTTCCTTGCGGACTCGTATACCTCATCGTCCATTTCCTGCCGGGTAAGCCGGTGCGTAGATTTGCGCAGGCCGAGGTGGTGCATGGTTGCTTCCACAACAATCAGCGAACCGTCCACAATCAATCCGAAATCAATCGCCCCCAAGCTCATCAGGTTCGCACTTACGCCAAACAACCGCATCATACCCAGCGCAAAAAGCATCGACAGCGGAATGGCCGATGCGACGATGAGGCCCGCCCTGAAATTCCCCAGAAAAAGAATCAATACAAAGATGACAATCAGCGCTCCTTCAATGAGGTTTTTTTCGACCGTACGGATCGCCCGTCCAACCAGGTCGGTCCTGTCCAGGTAGGGTTCAATAACCACGTCATCGGGCAGCGATTGCTGGATAACCGGTATTTTTTCCTTAATACGGCTTACCACGGCAGCGCTGTTCTCACCCTTAAGCATCATCACAATACCGCCTACTGCATCCACCTCGCCGTTATAGGTCATCGCGCCGTACCGGGTTGCGTGGCCGAAACGCACATCGGCCACATCTTTGATGAATACCGGGATACCACCGGTATTTTTTACGACGATATTTCCGACATCCTCCAGTGAGGTCACCAAACCCACGCCCCGGATAAAGTAAGCATTCGGCTTCTTATCAATATAAGCGCCACCGGTATTCTCGTTGTTGTTCTCCAGTGCCGTAAAAATATCAGCAATACTGACCTCCATGGCTTTAATCCTATCGGGATCAACCGACACTTCATATTGTTTAAGCAAGCCGCCAAAGCTATTGACCTCCGCAATTCCCGGCGTGCCATACAGCTGCCGGGCCACAATCCAATCCTGCATAGTGCGCAAATCCATGGCCGAATACTTCTCCTCGCTACCTGCCTGCGGGTGGAGGATGTATTGATACACCTCGCCCAAGCCCGTACTAACCGGTCCCAGCTCCGGCGTGCCTATTCCTTCCGGAATCTGTTCTTCTGCTTCCTTTAGTTTTTCGCTGACCAGCTGCCGCGCAAAATAAATGTCTACATTTTCTTCAAACACCACCGTTACCACCGAAAGGCCGAACCTGGAAATACTTCTTATTTCTTCTACTTTGGGCAGGTTAACAATGCTTTGCTCAATGGGAAACGTAACCAGTTGCTCCACTTCCTGCCCGGCCAGGGTAGGCGATAGCGTAATGATCTGTACCTGATTGTTCGTGATGTCCGGCTGCGCATCGATGGGGATTTCGGTGGCGCTCCACACGCCCCAGCACACGAGCACCAAAGTCATCAACCCAACAATGAACTTATTCTTTATAGCGAATTTAATAATACTGTCTAACACGTTTTTGACGATTAATGAGGAATGAATAATGATAAATCGCAACGATTACCGATTCGGGGAAACACACCGTATAACCCAAAACTTACAGCTTAATGTTATGCATTAAGCGATAATCATCAAATCATTAAAAATCAAACACTAATCTTTGGCGGTTGCCAGATTTCCCCAATGTAACGGGGTATAAACAGGGAAATGTATTGTGGGTTTGGTTTAGCCATTTCTACCGGCCGGATTTCAGAAAAACTGATGACATTCCAATGGAACACCAAGCCAGATATCGCTCCGCAGCAATTACACAGACAGAACGGACTGCACGTATCGGCATTGTCGGGATGGTCGTGGCTGCCCTGAAGGGTTGCTCCTGCCGCCTGGTTATGGATTTGGAAAGCCTCCGTCTTGTACCTATCAGCACACGGCATTAAAAATACCGCCATCATGTAAATTGCCAATACGGAGAAGAAGACTTTCATATACCGGAGCAAAATTACTAAAAATGCCGTGCAATGGTATTGCATTGTTTGGTATCAACGCAATGAGCAGGCCTTATCAGTACACTGAATACGCCTGTCGGTTGATGGGGAGGACAAAGCGATCAAACCGTTCGGTCGTCGGCCAGCCGGATATCAGCGAATGGGGCGTGATGGTATAATACTCGCCGGTAAGGGTCAGTTCATCGCCTACCTTCTCCAGCTCAATTTTCAGGAAACCATACCGATCATCACAGTGGCTTTCCAGTTCCACGTCGTGGCGCGAAGGGTCAATGGTTACAACACGGGGATCATCCGGCGCAGCTAGGTGATGCAGATCGGCATATCCTCCTGCTCCGGCAACGAGGAAAGGAACCCGGGTGCCATCGGCATAAGTTCTCGTAAACCGCTGATAGTTGTGCGCGTGACCGCTCACCACCATATCCGGTTTAACCCCGGCCTCCTCAAATGCCCGGTCGAGCAGATCCATCATGGTCAGACTCGATCCATGGTTGCTATCGGCCGAGTATGGCGGGTGGTGCACACATAAGATGAGCGCCTGGTCGGGCCGCCAGGTATCCGCATAACGGAGCTCTTCCACCAGCCAGGCATACTGCTCATTGTCTATCGTGCCGTGTTTTGTCACGTTAGAATACAAGGAAATGAAGCGCGCCAGCGGCGTTTCCAATACCCAGTACACATTGGGCTGCACCATGCTCAACCGGTCGCTTCCACCGCTGAAGCTAACCGTCCGGCGGTAGGTATCGCAAAACACGTCCATGAAAGCATCCAGGCTTTCGTAAACGAACGCACCGTCGGGGTTCACGTCGCCATCGTGGTTGCCAGCTATCGCGAATATCGGTGCTGCATAATCTTCATAAAGCCCGAAAAACTGTTGCGGATAGCCGTTGGCTTCACCGTAGTTGTACACAAGGTCGCCTAGATGGAACAAGAACGCTGGTTTTTCGCTTACCCCTGCCCGCTCATTGACTTGCCGTGCGAGGGCTGCTGCCACGCGGGGCTGAAAGGCCGAGTGGCGCGGACTTCCGGTATCGCCTACCATGTGAAACGACATCCGTTCGCGGAGGTACCACGCGGCGTCACCCAGTATGTCACGAATATCGAGCCGATACGGGTAGGCGCCCGTAGGCCGCGGTAAAGGCTTCGCCCGATAGCCGTCATCGGGTGTTTCGTTCAGTAAAACAGGTCTGTTTTGTTGTCTATCCATCATTACACAATACTAGTCAGGTACTATTAACCTAATGTTAACCCGCAGCTAAGGTTTGTTGAGAAAGATACAGAATACCGTTGAGAATTGCCAATATTATCGATCACGGCAACGTCAAAAGTTGGCGGCGACCCCAACGATGCCGTGACGATGAATTGGCTCATGGCAGTTATTAAACTAATACATGAATTGAATGTATGTTATAAATGATTTCTAATTATTTAAGTAAACAAAATAATAGATCGGTAAATTGTACCATATAGCCTGGTATATGCGATATGCAGGGGGCGGCAACGCTATGACGTAGCAGATCGGTGCTGCACGCAAATAAGGCACAATTAGTTTAACTGAAGCAATAAAATCACCTATAAGTAAGAATGTTACAATAACAATTGGCGACATACTAAATACGGGCGGGGAATGGGTCATCCCACACCCTGTGCTGCCAGTCGCCCGCCTCCGCTTCGGTGAGCAGGCATTTTTCCAGTTCGCGCAAGTGCGCCTCCCTATCGAGGTACTGTCCGATGAAGACAAGCTCCGTCTTGCGGTCGCCCCACCGGGGGTGCCAGCGCGCTTCGATGGCCGCCCCGTGCTCCATGTAATCGCGGTATTGCTGCCGCTCGGCTTCGGGGATGCAGCACCACCAGGTGCCGGCGCTTTCGATGCGCAGGCTCCCACCCGCCTGGCTGAAGCTAATGGCCGCTTCCGGTCGCGACGCCATCCAGAACAGCCCTTTGGCTCGTATGATGCCCGTGGGATAATCCCGGTTCAGGTAGCGGTACCATCGTCCGGGGTGGAACGGACATTGTGCGCGAAACACGAACGATGAGATTCCGTATTCCTCCGTTTCGGGCGTGTGCTCGTTCTCCAGTTCCTTTATCCAACCCGCGGATGATGCTGCCTGCCCGAAGTCGAATTGCGCCGTGCCTATGATTTCTTTGGTAGCCACGCGCCCGAAATGGGAGCGGATAATCCGGGCATCGGGGTTTAGCTTGCGAATAGCCGCTTCCAGCGTTCCGACCGTTTCGTCCGCCACCAGGTCTGTTTTGTTCAGCAGGACGACATTGGCAAACTCGATCTGGTCGGTAAGCAGGTTCACAATGGTGCGGTTGTCGTGGGCATCGTCGGTCAGCGACCGATCAAGCAATGTCTCATCGGTACCGAAATCCCGGAAGAAATTGTAACAATCCACCACGGTGACCATGGTATCGATGTAACTGAACCGAGAGAGGTCGATGCCACTCTGTTCGTCCACGTAACTGAACGTCTGCGCGACGGGGATGGGCTCGGAAATACCAGTACTCTCGATGAGCAAGTAATCGAACCGGTTTTCGCTGGCCAGCCGCTCTACCTCCACCATGAGATCTTCCCGCAGCGTGCAGCAGATGCAGCCGTTGCTCATCTCAACCAGCTTTTCGTCTGTACGCGAAAGGATATTTTCGCGTTCCACCAACTGGGCGTCGATGTTCACCTCGCTCATGTCGTTTACGATGACCGCTACCTTCAGGTTTTCCTTATTATGCAGTATATGGTTCAATACCGTGGTTTTTCCTGCCCCGAGGAATCCGCTTAGCACGGTAACGGGCAGTTTTTTTCTTGCCATATCTGTTCTTGTGTTGTTCATATTCACGTAGTCCGGCCGTCGGGCGAACGGAGGCAAAGGTAGGAAACAAATTATTTATTGCAACATAATTGCATTTAATATTTTATCTCTATCTTTGCTGATACAACAGACGGGCACGGACGATGAAAAAACTGATACAATGGGTCCTTTTCGCTACGCTATGCATTCCGGTCGCCGCCGGGGCGCAGCAACCGGATGCCGACCATCTCGTGGACCACAAACCGCTGATGAACCGGGTGTGGGAAACGTTTGACCAAATGATGTATAAGGTTACCAAACGCGACGGGCAGACGATCTATACGCCGCACTTCCCGGAATCCCTTCGGCGCCTTGACGGGAAAACGGTATCACTCCGGGGCTATATGATACCTATCGAGCCGGGTCGACGGCATACGGTCTTCCTGCTTTCCGTACTGCCCATCTACCAGTGCATGTTCTGTGGCCAGAACGGCATCCCGCCAATGGTCGAAGTAAGCGTCGCCGGTGGTGAAAAAATCCCTTTCAGCGAATCTCCCCGCTCCATCCGTGGGATAGTACACCTCAATGCGTCTGACGAAAGCCGCGCGGAACTACAAATACGTGAGGCCATAGTGCTAGCGGGCGACGACGAAAAGAACTGACCAAAACCGCACCTCTACAAAGCAACGAATATTTTTTTTGCGGGACGTGTCCAGTTTTGTTTTCCTCAAGCATTATTGTGGTATATATCATTTTTAACATTCAAATTTCAACAACATGACACAACGAATCAATGTCGCCAAAAAAGGAGTCCCTGCCATGAAAGCACTGGCCGCCGTAGATAGTTACCTGGCCAAGTCGGCTGTAGAGCTTAGACTGCTGGAGCTGGTTTGTTACCGCGTATCCCAGATCAACGGATGCGCCTACTACCTCGACATGCATACGAAAGACCTGCACGAGCTGCGTGAGACCGAGCAGCGCCTTTATGTACTACCGGCGTGGCGCGAGGCTCCGTGTTATTCCGACCGTGAGCGCGCCGCGTTTGCCTGGGCAGAGGCCCTGACCAAACTCACGGGCGGTATTATACCGGACGAGGTATATGATGCTGCTATGGCGCAATTCAGCGAAGAAGAATTGATCGATCTTACACTGGCGGTCAATGCCATCAATAACTACAACCGCATCAACCTCGCTTTCCCAAATACGGCAGTTGTGGGGACTACCGGCCGGGTATACACGCCATTTAACCCCATAGCTTTAAATGATTGGGATAAAAGTTTAATTTTTACAAAATACTGCATGGCTACCCCACGCTAAACCTATTGCGCGTCCGGGGAAGCCGATAACAACCTAACTTCTGTTATTTTGGCCGTCCGGCTGCCTTCTTGCGCACTTATCCGCACGGTTAAGCGGTCAACATCCGTTATTTCTGCCGGGAGCGCATATATCGCCTGCCCCATCCCTATCCCGTCGGCACTGCCCTCCAGGCTAACATTGGCAATCTGTTGACCGTTCACCGTCACTTCGAAATCGCTCGGCCTATCCACATCAAAATAGCGCAGGAAGAGGTAACGCGCTGCACGATCCGAGTTACGGAGCTCATAACTAAACCATCCGTTGGCTTCACGCCATTGCGTGCCTTCGTACTGTCCCGTTGCTGACTGCTCAAACCGGATTGCGTGGTCAGATTCCGGCTGCTGCTGGCCGGCACTTACTTCATCCACTGTCAGCGATTCCAGTCGGATACTTTCTTGTTCTGCTGCCGCTATCTGGCGTTGCAATGCTGCCGCTTCCGTCTTTGTCGCCTGCGGCCAGTAAACGATGTACCGCGATTCATGAAGCTGGTAAAATGGTATTAGTTCCGCCGTTCGCTCCTGCTTTCCGGAATAGAGGTGGTTCAGCGAAAAATGCAGCCGTTCACCCGCTATGGGGCGGGGCAGCGCCGCCAGTTCCGTACGGTCGGCCACCACCATCGGCGCATCGTGCAGAGGTACCTGCGGTCCGTGGGCAATGTGCCCTCCGCGGCTGTCATCGGCAAATAACCCCACCATATCGGCCGTATCCGTTTTGGCAGCGAGCACGATGGGGCCGTATAAGAACGAATAGTAATTCGATGAATCCGGCAGTTGCTCAGCAGCGGTATGCATGGTAAAATCCACCCGCACCTGGTCGCCGGGTTGCCACTGGCGATTGAGGCGGATGTATGAGCCGGGGGCGGCATCGACGGTAACCGGTTCGTCATTCACCGTAACGTTCAGTTCTTTGTCCCGCACCCATCCCGGATAACGGATCTGCAGCGTAAATTCGGTCGGTGTCTCCATTTCCATGGTTAGGGTTGTGGCGGGTTCCAGCGGAAAGTCGGTTTCCTGCATCACGTTCACTCCCTGCGCTTTCCAGGTCAGCTTAGCCGCCACAAACAAGTTCACGAACAATTCGTCGTTGCGATGGGCATAGATGAATTCGCCATACTTCGAATGGTTTTCCAGGCCGGAGCCCACACAGCACCAAAAACTTGTATGCGGTTGGGAATATACGCGGTAGTGACCTGGCCGCATTGGCGTGAAATAAACAAAACCACCAGTTTCGGGGTGCTGCGTGGATAAAATATGGTTATACAATGCACGCTCATAATAGTCGACATAGCGCACGTCTGGTTCGGTACAGAAAAGTTGTTCCGTCAGCTTCAACATGTTATAGGTATTGCATGTCTCGGGACCTTCCACCGCGCGAATCATCCTTGAAAAGTCTGTTGTGGGATGAAAATGCTCATGCGCGCTGTTGCCGCCTATGGATACCGAGCGCTGGTAAACCACCGTTTCCCAAAAGAACCTGGCTGCCGCATTCAACGACGAATCGTGCGTCAAATCAGCTATCCGTTTGAACCCGATAACCTTCGGAATCTGCGTATTGGCATGAAGCCCCGTCAATTTATCGTCGTCCGCCAAAAGCGGTTCCAAAATGGCCTGATGTGAAAACCGCTTCGCCAAGTGCAGGTACCGGTCGTCGCCGGTAATCATAGCCACGTCGGCAAACACCTCATTTAGCCCGCCGTGTTCACTGCGGAGCATATCCTGAAGTTGGTCGTCAGACAGGTTATTAACCAGCTGAAGCGCCCATTCGGTCATTTTAATCAGCATTTCCTTCGCGGCCGGCTGGCCACCAATTAGAAAAGCATCGCGAAGGCCTGCATAGGTTTTATGGATATTGTAAAGTGGCACCCACTTTTTGTTCAGGTCAAACCCTCCGGCCCGGATATTTCCTTTCCGGATGTTATCCCATAGTTCGGTGCTGCCCGGTACCCCACCGATATAACCGTTGCCAAGCTGATCTTGGCATCGCTTCAACTCGTTAACGAAATAGTCCAGTTTCGACTTTACCGCCGGGTCGCCCGTGGCGGCATACATCAGTGAAAGTGCCGTAAGATAATGCCCGCCGATATGACCATCAAGACCTGAGTTTTCCCAGTTCCCGTAGCTTGTTGCTTTCGATGCCAGGCCTGCCTCCCGTAGAAACGGGGCCAATAAACGGTCGGCATCTAAGGTCAGCAGGTATTTTTTGTTTAATTCCTGCGCATGACTAAAGGGCCCATCCAATAACCGTACATCCTGAAGCGAAAACAGCTTTACCGTATCGCTACCCGGCTGGGAATATCCGCGAGTTAATCCTCCAATCGCGATCAGCGTGATAAGCTGTAAAAAAAATACTTTTTTCATATCCGTAATTTAATATCAACGAGTCTTGGCATACCGATGGTTGCAATTTCCATTGAAGGGTTTGTATTTTTTCAATGTATCGAAACAAGGGGGGCACTGCTGCCCCCCTTGAAACTAATACCCGTCATTCTGGTTCAGATTGGGGTTTGTATTCATGGCTGCCCGCGGAATCGGGAATAAGTTTCTGGTCTCATTGCCCTTGGCCTCGTGAGACAACCATGATTTATTGACAAAAGCACCGAAGCGGATTAAATCGGTCCGGCGATGCCCCTCCTGGTCAAATTCCCAGCCCAGCTCATCGAGGAACCTGCCGTATTGGATGTCTGCCCCACCTTCCTGGGTGCTGCCATAACTATCCCGCTGTCCGTAGTCATAGCTGCTTCCCTGTTGCAGTTCACTGCCTGTTACCACAGCCTTTTCGGGGTGGTCAGGGAAAGCGCGCTCACGGACACTGGTTACAATCGCTGCCGCGGCATCCGCATTACCTGTCCGCAACAAAGCTTCGGCTTTCATCATCAACACCTGCGCATACCGAAACACCGGGAAGTCATTGCTAAGCTGCACGGCAGCACCTTGTTTGATTTCGAATTTTCCAAGCCTGAAGCCATGGATGGCCTCCGATGCATCAATCGATGGCACTTCGTTGATGAAATTAAGGGGTTGCCCGGTGTAGGCACCCAATGCGCACAGTAGCACCTCTCCTGACGACGTATACTGCTGGCCTTGTATCCAGTTCCGCTGCAGCCTCACGTCATCCGGATCGTACGAGTCGATAAACTGGGGTGTCGCACACATTCCTCCCCACGGAGCAGAGAGGAGGTCATAGGTGGCCTGGCTTTCAGGCGATAGCGATTGCATATGCAGGTCGAACGCATTCCAGTTATTGGTGAAGTTCTCGTCGAGCGGCAGGGCGAAGATGATCTCCCTTGAGTTCTGGTTCTCGGTCACGAACACATTTTTCTGGTTGGGTTCCAACGCATAGCCGGCACCTGAATTAATTACGGCATCACTCGCCTCGATTACTTTCTGCCACTGGGGCGTACCTGTATATACCTCTGCGTTCAAGTACATTTTGGCCAACAGTGTGTAGGCTGCCCATTTGTTGAATTTACCATAAGTAGAGACATTATTCTCTTCGCTCAGTAAATCGATATTTGACGTTATTTCGTCAACAATGAATGCATAGACTTCCTCCCTTGTGCTCTGCTCTGGAAGGAACCCTTCGGGAAGGTCGAATTGCGTTACGATCGGCACGTTTCCAAACATGTCCACCAGTATCGAATAGTATCCGGCCCGAAGTACCTTTAATTCAGCGATAACGCTTTCCTGGCCTTCGCCAACGGGCAGCATGCCTGATTCTATCTGAAAAATAATCCGGTTACAATTGGTGATACCTGCATAGGTGCGATTCCAGGCGTTTACCACGATCCCCTCGTCGGGTGTCCAGGCATGTTGGTGTATCCGTTTGTACACACCTCCATCTACCCATCCGTTCGGCCGGGCGGGGATAACCTGTTGGTCTGCACTTAATTCCTGCGCTCTCCACACGCCGTCCCAGTCCAATAAAATGAATCGCCAATCCGAGTAAGCCGTTCCCAGCAGGGAAGCCAGGTCGTCTTCCGTGGGATTAAATTTATTGGAAATTATCGTCGTATAGGAGTCGTCCTTCAGCTTGGTACAGCCCAATACGGAAGCAAAGCAAACGGCGGCTACGAGTGCCTTTGTGAGCATACTATATTTTTTCATCGTTGACATACTTTAAATTAAAAACTAACATTCACACCAAAGGTAAACGTGCGCGTTGTGGGGTACTTGTCGCGATCATCATTACCCGGATTCAGCCCCATCCGATTTACCTCGGGGTCTATACCTTTATATCCGGTGATAACAAGTGTATTTAGCGAACTGGCATACACGCGGGCGTTACGGAAAAATTTGCTTTTCGTATTGTTGAATGTATACCCTAGGGTGATGTTGTCTATTTTCCAATGGTCGCCATTTTCCACGTAATAACTATTGAATTCCAGTGGCACCGCTACCTGGGCTTTCCCAAATGCTGGGTCTTCCGACGAAGCCAGGCGGTTATAATTCTGTAAGGTTGGGTTTTCGAAATACATCCGTTGGAAATTCAGGATTTGGTAATCGAACGCCCCACGCATGGTAATGGAAAGGTCGAGGTTCTTGTAACGGAAGTTGTTATTCCAGCCTGCATAATATTTTGGCAATCCGTTGCCCAGCACTTTCTTGTCTTCAAACGTGTGATCGAAATCATCGTACGCAACCGGGTTGCCATCAGCGCCCTCGTAAATCCACTTACCCGATTCGTCAATATCAATCACTTTAAACCCATAAAAATCGCCTATCTGCTGGCCGATATATACGATATGGGTAAACGTCTGGATAGGTTCGCCGGTGCCCCCCGTTGTGAAATAGTTGTTGGTTGTCTGGTACAACTCATTCGACAGGCTTTTAAGCTTATTGGTATTGGTCGAAAACAAAACACTCGTTGTCCATTCGAAATCGGGCCTTCTCACCGGCGCTACATTCACGATGGCTTCCAGACCGTTGTTACGCATCGTACCCACGTTGGCGCGTGTGGTTGTCACTAGGTTAGGCGGACTCGGCACGGGGTAGTCATACAACAGGCCTTTGATGTCGCGGATGTAATAATCGACGTTACCACTGACCAGTCCTTTCAGTATGCTGAAGTCAAGCCCGAAATTACTTTCATGTTTCTCTTCCCAGCGGATATTCGGGTTGGGGTTTGTCGTCGGGCCGAGCGACTGTACCCACCGGCCGTTCGAATAAATATAGCCGCCGTATCCCAGTTGAGCCTGCCCCAGGAACAAGTTCGACGGAGGGTTCCCCGTTACGCCATACCCCGCACGTAGTTTCAGATCGTCAAAAAACGTCTGCCCCTCCATGAACGACTCATTGGAGATCCGCCAACCTCCCGAAACAGCCATAAACGTACCCCACGGATTCTTTGCTCCCACCAGTTGGCTGGCACCTTCGTGCCGCACACTAGCCAGCAGCAGGTACCTATCATCGTAATTGTACGTCAACCGGCCGAAGAAGCTGATAAGGTTCGTTGCAAACTTATTGCTCCCAATAGCCCCTTTACCGTCTTTAATGGCGTTTCCGAGCCCGATGTTATGGTAGCTGAAAACATCGCTCGGGAAATCCCAGTTCTGGATGAAATTACTTGAATTTTCATTGTCTTGGTAACCATACCCGCCTAGCAACGTTACGCGGTGCAGGTTGAAATTCTTGTTGTATTCTGCGGTTAACTCCACCAAGCGGTCAATGGATAAACTGGTTCCCTGCGCGGCATAACCATTCCGGCTATCGCGCAGCGTTGAGATATGGTTCTTAGTCTCAGCATAGCCCGCATTGAGGTTATTTCGCGTATACGAAAACAGCGAGCTCAGCTTCAGTTCCGGGATGGGGTTATACGTTATGCCACCCACCAGTCGTGTATTCACGCTCCGTGTCAGCCCATCGCTTTCATACAGACGTGACAGCGGGTTTTCGTAGTTGAAGTTGCTCGGCTGCTCAAACCAATTGCCGTTTTGGTCATAGATAGGCGATGTAGGGTTAAAGATCATTGCCTGTCTGTACGTATATCCGTTAAACGAGCCGCCGTCCTGTGTTTGCACAAAATTATTGGTCCGGCTCAACAGGCTGAGGTTGAATTTCAACTTATTATCCAACATATTGTGGTTCACATCTATCCTACCGTTGAACGTTTCATTATCAGACCGTCTGAGCAGGCCCTCCAGATACCGGTAATTCGCTGTGGCGAGGTAATTGGTCCGTGCATTCCCGCCGCGGAACGTCAGGTTATGGATGTGGGTAACCGGCGTTTGGGAAATTTCATTCAGCCAATCGGTATCATCGCCCAAATCCCACGAGGCTTCTCTTGTTCCCTCCGCAATTTGCCGCCGGTAATCAGCCGCTGTCAGGAGTTCAGGTCTGTTCAGCACTGTTTGCGTACTCACCGAGCCCGAATACTCCAGTACGTTTACATCCTGCCCCTTGGCTCGCTTGGTTGTTAAGATGATCACCCCATTGGTACCCCGCACACCGTAGATGGCTGCTGCCGAACCATCTTTCAGTACATCAATGGTTTCGATGTCTTCGGGCGCTACTAAATTCAAGCTTCCAGGTACACCATCGATGATTACTAGGGGATCGCTGTTTGCGCCGAACAAAGTCGTGTTACCGCGCAGCAGAATCTGGCTACCACTAGCCGGGTTACCGCTTGTTGTCCCCACAGTAAGGCCTGCCACTTTTCCCTGCAACAGCTGCCCGGCATCCTGCACGGGCGCCTTCACAAAGTTCTCAGCGTTAACCGTGGCAACCGAACTGGTTAAATCCCCTTTACGCTGCTGGCCGTAACCGATAACAACCACTTCTGAAAGCTGCTCATTATTCGGAATCAATACGACCGAAATCGACTGCTGGCCAGCAACGGCAATCTCCTGGGGGTCATAGCCAATGAAACTAAATGTCAACGTATCAGATGCGGCCGCCTGAATACTGAATTCCCCGTTATCCGCCGTTGTCGTTCCCCGGTTGGTTCCCTTTGAAAACACGGACACGCCCGAAAGGGCGTTGCCTTCCTGGTCTGCGACTTGGCCGTTAACCGTTGCCGACTGGCTCTTGCCGACTAGTGGTAATAAAAGCACCAAACATGCGATCAACAGATACCCGTTGACCCATTTTGATTTTAAATTGTAAAAGTTCATAAAATACATCTATTAAAAATTAACATAAAATAGACCGCATCGATCCCACGCCGTTTACTGGCTCTCAAACGGGGGATTTTAGAACAAAAACCAAATTGCACTTTGAAGCGTAATGTTGAAAACCATTTCTACACAAAAGTCAATCAAACACTTATTAATAAAAAAAATAAGCCGGCAATATTTTGGTCTGATTAATCTGGCAACACTATTCCTTCATCAACTATCATAAATTTTGTTCGCGAATTGGCTTAATTCAACAATTCTATGCGGCAATATTAGGGAAATATTTTTAATTGTCAAATAAACAAGTCTATTTTCCAAATGCCGCTACCTCCCTGTACTTACCCGAAGGTTTTCCGTTAGAACGTCGTCTTTTGCCGGTATATGGTGCGATATCGCCGGGATATTGTATGGATGAGCATAACGGAGGGTGCTCCGGTACCCAGCCCCGCTCACCGGAATTCCCGGGGCGTTTTTCCTTGCGCAGATAGCCCGAAAATTGCCATTTCGGACCCTCAGCAACGTTGTGCATCGCTAGAATGAAGATATCGATTTCCACACTTTTCTTATCTTTAGCCTCTCAAAGAAACCTAGTATGATTTCTAAGACGCTTTCCTTGATTTGCGGTTTACTGATCGTTTCGACGGCATTCGGTACGTTGTCCAAGCTCGACTCCTTATTGAAGGAGCTCGATCGGACTATCCCTGCTGAAAAACAGCTGATGTCAACCAAAGAAAAACGAATCAACCGGTTGAAGCAATTGCTGCATTCAAGCACCAGTGTTGAAGCCAAGTTTAATATCTATGGCCAGATTTTCGACGAGTATGAAGTATACATTTGTGACTCGGCTTACCACTATGCCCAACTAATTTCCGAACTGGCCGACCAGCACAACAATAAGCACTGGGCAAACGAAAGCAAACTCCAGACCGCCAGCATATTGACCATTTCGGGGATGTATCCGGAAGCTGTTGACATCCTTCGCTCTGTTGGCAAAGGCCAACTATCGAGTGATCAATTAACCGACTACTACACCAATTTTTATCATGCCTACAATGAGTGGGGAGAATACGCCGAGTACGGTTATCGGCAGCAATACAAAGTCTTGGGCAGAGCTTATCAGGATTCCCTCCTGGCCGTGTTGCAGCCCGGGCATCGGTCGTACGCGTTTGAACATGCTTGGCGCGCTATCGAGAACGGCGATTATGAACGGGCCAACTCGCTCCTGTTTCAGCGGTTGTCTGCTACCGAGCCCAATACGCGCGACTATTCCATCCTCACTTCCATGATCGGCATCCTTTTTTGGTACCTGGATGACATCGACCGGCACAAGGAGTATCTTGCCATTTCGGCCATATCTGACATCAATGCGTCCGTCATGGAAAACACCTCGTTACGGAGTTTGGCAAACGTATTGTTCGGCGAAGGGGATTTGTCACGTGCCAATGCCTACATCAAGAAGAGTCTGAACGATGCCAACTTCTACAACGCCCGACTGCGCAGCATCCAGATTTCCAAGCTGTATCCCATCATTGAAAACGCCTATCAATTGGAGCGGCAGCAACGGCAACGCGAGTTACAGACACTGCTGGCAGTGATCAGCGTACTCTCCGTCTTGTTGGCAGTCACGGTGGTCTATATCATTATCCAATTCCGGAAGCTTGCAGAGGCCCGCAAGCAAACCCTATTGGCCAATGAACAACTCAAAGACAATAACCGGTCACTTACCGAAGCCAACCACATCAAGGAAGAATACCTGGGCCGGTTCCTCAACCTGTGTTCCACATACATCGAAAAAATGGAGACCCACCACCGCAGGCTGTATAAAACCGCCAAGGAGGGCAACCTGGCCACCCTGACCGAAAAATTGAAGTCCAACACATTTATCGAGGAAGAACTTGCCGAGTTTTACCAAAACTTCGACCACGCGTTCCTGAAGATTTTTCCGCGGTTCATCGAACAGTTCAACGCGCTTTTGCACCGGGAAGACCAGGTAATGCCCAAGCAGGGCGAAATCCTCAACGCCGAATTGCGTACGTTTGCTTTAATCCGGTTAGGCATCACCGACAGCCAACGCATTGCTGAGTTTCTTCGGTACTCTATCACCACCATCTACAACTACCGGTCGAAGTTTCGGAACAAGGCCACTGTGCCACGCGAGCAATTCGAGGCCGCCGTCATGAAAATCAGTTCATTTGATACCTGAGATCTCATTAGTAGTTTACTTTTTGCGCCACGCACAATTTCATAACTACCTGATAAACATCTATTAAAAACCAACCCATCCTTAATCCATTTACTTTTGACCTCCCCACCCCCAAAACGGGTTAGACGTTTGTATACATTTGTCGACAGCGATGCGAAGCCTACTGTGCTAACCAAAAGCGATTCATAAAACTATTTTACGATGAACAAGAACATTTATTTTTCCATTCTATTTTTCATGGTCGGCTGGTTTCATGGGGTACCCGCCGTTGCACAGACAGCTGTCAGCGGCCGGGTAACCGACGAGGCAAACCAACCCATTGGTGGGGCTACGATAGCCGTACAGGGAAGCTCCGTGCGGACGCTAAGTGACGATGCAGGGAATTTCGTCCTCCGCGATGCCGCCCCCGGTACGGCGTTGCTTGTTTCTGCTATGGGGTATGCCCCGTACGAGGCGACCGTACCTGCCGGCGGCACCCTAAACATCACGCTCAGCCAGCAGGAGACGCTGTTGGACGAGATTGTCGTGGTGGGGTATGGCAGCATGGAGAAAAGCAAGATCACCAGTGCTATTGCCAACGTCAAGGCCGAGGAGTTCAATGTAGGCAACATCAATAACCCGGCACAACTGCTGCAGGGCAAGGTGGCCGGACTTAGTATTGTCGCCCCGCAGGGCAACCCCAATGGTGAGTTCAATATCCGGCTTCGGGGCCTGTCGACCTTGGGTGCCAACACGCAGCCGCTGGTAATTATCGATGGCGTGGTAGGTGCAGACCTGAACAGCGTAGACCCCAATGACATCGCCACCATGGATGTGTTGAAAGACGGTGGGGCCGCTGCCATCTACGGCACCCGCGGCTCCAGTGGTGTAATCATTATCACCACCAAGACCGGTAGCCGCGATCGCGCCAGCATCACATACAATACGTATGGTGCTGCGGAGCAGATGGACCGGTCGCTCCCCATCATGAGCCGCAGCGAATACCTGGCCAATGGCGGCACCGATTACGGCGGCGATACCGACTGGATGGATGCCATTACCCGCACGGCATATTCCCATGTACACAACGTGTCGCTTTCTGGCGGTGCCCAACAGTTTACCTACATGGGATCGCTCAATTACCGGAAAATCAACGGCATCGTCAACCGTACGGGCAATGAGCAATTAAACGGTCGGCTGAACCTCACCCAGCGGGCATGGGACGACAGGCTGACGCTCAACCTCAACCTATCGCTCAATTCGCGCGACGCCCAATTGGGGTTTGACGATGTCTTCCGTTCGGCGATTATCATGCCGCCCACGGCACCAGTTACGAGCACCGACCCCGAGTATGCCGCCTACGGGGGCTATTTCCAAAACCGCGCCCACGAGCTGTTCAACCCCGTCGCCATTATCGATCAAAACACGCGCGACCAGCGCATCACGCGGGCGCTATACAACCTGCAGGGCGATTTGAAGATCGTTGAGGGGCTTACGGCCAGTGCCCGCGTTGCCCGTACGGACGAGAAGATCGACGGAGGAAGCTACATTAGCCGCTACAGCTTATATGGCAGTGGCCTGGACCGGACAGGGCTCGCTTCGCAGAGTGCCTATCAAAACCAAAGCGACCTGTTTGAACTGACGGGCAATTACATCCACCGTTTCGATCGGTTGGATTTCAACCTGCTCGGTGGTTACTCCTACCAGCAGTTCTCGTCGCAGCATGCCTTTACCGAGGCGGGCAATTTCCTGACGGACGAGTTTTCGTATCACAACATCGCCGCCGCGCGGGATTTTGCCGATGGTCTTGCCAAGGGAGAAAGTTTCAAGGAAAGCAGCTCACTAATCGCGTTCTTCGCGCGGGCCAACCTCAACTATGCCGATACCTACTTCCTGTCGGCCACCCTGCGCAGAGAGGGGTCATCGCGGTTTGGCGCGGGCAACAAATGGGGCAACTTCATGGGGCTGAGCGGTGGCATAGACGTGAGCCGGCTCGTTCCCATTCCACGTGTGAACCAGTTGAAAGTACGGGGCAGTTACGGCGTGACGGGCGCCCTCCCCGAGCAAAGCTACCTGTCACAGCAGATTTACGGACCGGGTTCCACGCTTACCTATTTCCTCTTCAACGACCGGTTTACCCCGGTATATTCGCCGCAAAGTAACCCCAACCCCAACCTCAAGTGGGAAAAGAAAGAAGAGATTAACCTAGGGTTGGATGTAGGCCTGTTCGACTCACGGCTCATCGCCACCCTGGACGTGTACAATCGGCGTACGACCGATGCCCTGATCAGGCTGAATGTGCCCGTACCCCCCAACCTGTATCCCACCACAGTGCTCAACGCGGGCGAGCTCCGCAACCGGGGTTTGGAAGTATCGGTTGTGGGCGATATCATCCGCCAACCTGATTTCAGCTGGCAGAGCCGCATTACCTATGCGACCAACAGCGCCCGTGTCATATCCCTCTCCCTAGGCGACATCCGCTACGGCACGCGTGATGTCGGTGGACTGCCCGCACCCCTCACCGGCAATGTGGTACGCGTGCAGGAAGGCCGTCCCATTGGTCAGATGATCGGCTGGATATACGAAGGTGTGGCCGACGACGGCAGTTACATCATCCGTGACCTTGACAACAGCGGCGATATCAATGAGCAGGATTTCGGAATCATCGGCCGGGGGTTGCCCAAAGGCGAATTCGGATTCGGCAACAACTTCCGGTATAAACGCCTCGACCTGAACATCTTTTTCAGGGGTGTGTATGGCCACGACCTTATCAACCTGCACCGTACGATGTTCGAACAAGTATCGCGCATCACCACGTATAACCTAATCAAGACCAAGCACTTCGATCCGGCGTATACGGGCCCGGTAGCCTACAATAGTCACTACGTGGAGAATGGGTCGTTCATCAAGCTAGATCACCTGTCGCTGGGTTACACCATCCAGCTGCCGGCCCGGTCACTGATCTCTTCGGCGCGCATCCAGCTTACGGGACAGAACCTGTTTTACATCACCGGCTATTCGGGCGTCGATCCGGAGCCGCGCTACAGCTATGACAACAATGTGCTGGCCCCCGGCGTGGAGCCGTTGAACAGTTGGGTTACCACCCGTACCTTCACCCTTGGCGCAAACTTCACCTTTTAAATCCACGATCATGAAATGTACCAACTATCTACACCATATCATTCATCCCAAGGCTGTCCTGCGGGCCCTGCTGCTTAGCGCCTTTCTTTGGCCGGTGGTGTCCTGCACCGATCTTGATGAGCAGCTCTATAGCCAACTGAACAATGAAAACTTCCTTAAGAACGAAGCCGAAGTACTATCTGCGCTGGGCGCTGCTTATAGCGGTTTGCGCACGTTCCAGAAGTTTGACAACATGTGGACGGTCTACTGCACGGGCGACGAAGCCGTGGTACCCGGCCGCACCGGGGGCGATTGGGCCGGCGACGGGCAGGACCAGCAGATGACGGACCATAAGTGGACGGTCAACAACCGCTTTTTCCGGGGGTCCTGGGAGCAGTTCTTTGCTCAGGTAAATGCCTGTAACCGGCTCATCTACCAGCTGGATCAACTCGATGCCGCTGCCTATGCGAGCTACATCTCCGAGGTCAAGGTTGTCCGTGCGCTTTGGTACCTCTGGCTCATCGATTTCTGGGGCAACGTGCCCATTGTGGATCGCTTTGACGTAGCGCAAGACTATCTGCCGGCCAGCAGCACCCGTAGCGAGGTATTCGATTTCATCGAAAGTGAAATCATGGGCAACCTTGCCAACCTGAGCAAGGAAAAGAGCCCCACCACCTATGCCCGGGTCGACTATTGGACGGCGCAGGCCATCCTGGCCAAACTCTACCTCAATGCCGAGGTCTACACCGGCACCGCGCAGTGGCAGAAGGCATTGGCCGCGTGCAATGAAATCATCGGATCGGGGCAATTCAGCCTATCCAACACCTATGGCGAGAATTTCATTTCGAAGAACGAGAATTCGCCGGAAGCCATCTTCGTGATTCCGTTTGATGCCATCTACACCCAATGGGAATGGATTCTGCCAATCGTATCTCTCCATTATTCCAGCCAGCAGACATTCAACATAACCAACGGACCGTGGAACGGACTATCCGTGCAAACCGATTTCTTCTATCTCTACGAAGACGCTGATGTGCGCAAGGATCACAACTTCCTGTGGGGACCGCAGTACACCGCTACCGGCGCCCCTTTGCTCGACCCCGGCTACGAGCGCGACCCGGCAGTAGATCCCGATGGCCCACAGATCAATTTCACTCCCACGTTCAACTCGCTGTACAACACCGCACGCCAATCGGGCGTACGCATCAAGAAGTGGGAAATCGAAATGGGCGGCAATGGATTCCCCAGCAGCGATTTCGCCGTGTTCCGCTATTCGGACATCCTGCTCATGAAAGCCGAAATCCTGTGGCGCCTCCGTGCGGCGGATGCGGAAGCCCTTGCGCTGGTAAACCAAATCCGGGAGCGTGCCGGCGTCGAACCCTTTGCATCGCTCAACGCGGAGCGCGTGCTCAACGAGCGGGGCCGCGAACTTTTCCTTGAAGGGTGGCGCCGGTCAGACCTCATCCGTTTCGGGCGGTACAACGATGCCACCGTGCTAAGGCCCTACGTCAGCGAGTCATACAAACAGCTTTATCCCATACCGCAAGATCAGATTGCAGCCAACCCCAATCTTGTACAAAACCCAGGTTACAACTAATTCTCATGCCCTACACAACTCCTATTATGCGTCATTTCCATTATTTCTTTCGCTTTTCCTTTTTTGCCGTACTTTTCATGGTTCATCAGGCGGCCATCGCTCACGACAGCCCGCACACCCGCAAGGGTGCGGGCCCCAAATACTGGATTGCCTATGAGCAGTGCTGGATTACCAACAGCCCGATCACCGAAGACCGCTGGCAGAAAAACATCGATTGGATGGCCCAGACATTCAAGGCCTATGGGTTTGATATGATCTGCAACGACGGATGGATAGAAACTGCGCAGACCATCGATGCCCATGGCTACATCACCAAATATAATGACGATTGGGAACATACCTTTTCGCACTGGTCACATTACGTGCAGCAAAAGGGCATGAAACTGGGGGTTTACTACAACCCCATGTGGATGACCAAAGCGGCCTATGATCAAAATGTGACCGTAGCGGGAACTTCCTATACAGCACAGGACATTGTGGGTAGCATTTCGTTCAACGAACCGCTGTATTGGGTCGATACCGATAAGCCCGGGGCCAAGGAGTGGATTCAGGGCTATGTGCGGCATTTCATCGACATCGGCGCCACATACCTGCGCATCGATTTCCTCGAAAACTACGAGCGCAATTACGGGACCACCAAATACCGGCAGGCCCTCGCCTGGATCAAGGAGGCCGCAGGTGACCAGCTGTTTCTCAGCCTGGTCATGCCCAACTGTTACCACCACGGCGAAGCCGAGCTTGCGTATGGTGACATGATCCGCATCGATGACGATTGTTTCGACGGCGGTTGGGACTTCGTGAGCGATCGGCGGCGGGGAGAACAGCGGCCCATCTGGCCGCAATACGGCAACGCGTTTGACGGCTTCATCGGGTTTTCGGATATCGGCGGCCGCGGGCAACTGATCCTGGATGGCGATTTCATGCGCATGAACACCATGGCAACCGACGAGGAGCGTAAATTTATGATCTCGCTCATGGTAGTGGGCGGTTCGGCACTGGCCATCGCCGACCAATACGATACCATCGATGGGCACGAGTGGGTGTACCAAAACGAAGAATTGCTCGCCCTCAACGAGCAGGGGCTGGTCTGCAAACCGCTGAGCAACGACCCGAAAGATGTCGCTGCAAGCTCCACCTGGATCGGGCAGTTGCCCAATGGGGATTGGATCGTGGGCCTGTTCAACCGGGAGGACACCCCTCAGTTGCGCAAGGTAGATTTTGACCGTGACCTAGGCATAGCCGCTGGTGAGGTGACCCGCATCCGCGACCTTTGGACACATACCGATCTGGATGGCGGAGCAGGTGGATTTGCGAATACACTGGCGCCCCACTCCTGCCAGATACTCCGGCTCACAACCACCCAAAAGCGCTACGAGGCCGAAGTAGCTTCCTATATGGGGGGCGCACGAAAAGGCAATACCTATTTCAACCATAGTGGCATGGCTTATGTGGATGTACATGCCATTGATGGTGCCAAAACATTGTTTGCCGTCGAGGTAGCCGAAGGCGGCAGCCATACCCTTGGTTTGCGTTATGGCACACATACTTCGGAACCAGCCGCTTGCATAGTGACCGTTAACGATAGAAAATCCGACCGTTTGGCCTTACCTGCCTCGCTGCAGCCCAATACGTGGCAGCAGGCATCTTATGAGATTATGCTTCGACCCGGGGTTAATTACCTCAGCGTAGCGAGTACCGGAGACGGTGGGCATACCTTCCTATTGGATTTTATAGAAGTAGGAGAAAAGTAGATGCCCTTTTCCCCATACCTTGCCGATGGTTTCCCGTTAAGACGCCGTCTTTTGGCCTTTTTGCCAAGATATGGTGGGGTATCGCCGGGATAGGGCACGGATGACGCACGGATGATGGATGACTGAAGGTGCGCTAGGCCATAACCCCGGAGCGAGTGCCCGTGTGCTGGGCATCATCCCCGGGTTCATGATTGTACCGGGGTCCACCGGTCGGGGCCCTGCTAACAAGAAGTCCTACGCTACCGTCACCTTATGCTACGCAGCCGGCGCCATACCTTATATCCCGGTACGGTTGCTGATACATAGCATCTCGATGGCTTCCTGCCGATAGATTTTGCGCTGGAAGAAGCGCTCCAAATCCATTAGTATAAATATACATTTGGCAACAGATAATGATGTTGCAGGGAAACCGACAATCCGATATCGCGCGGCAGCCCTTCGCCGTCAGGCGATCTGATACGCCACGTACAGCACAATATCTAGCAGTTTGTCCGTGTCAAACGCCGCTACCGGTCCTGCCGGCGGTGTTGTCGGCGCGAGGTCACCGGATGCTTTCACCTTAATCACATGGTCTTTGATCACGCCGGCACTCAGCAAACTACCCAGGTCTTTTGCATACAGGTTCCCTAAAGCGGCATCCCGCGTAAATCCAGTTTGATCGGCACCATTGAGGCTGATGCTGACACCATTTACCGTTTGCCCTTCGGGCGTGACCAGAATCAACTTGGATTTAGTCACCTTGAGCGGCTTCCCATTCAGGAACAAAGGGAAGTGCTTCTGTGCGATCTGCAACAGCACCTCTGTATCGGTCGGTTGCACAGTGAGCCGGTGGAAATCAGTCGAAAACTCTTGCCGGAGGCTGATTGACCGCGACATCGGATTATCCTTGAGGACTTGGGTCAACGTACCTTCTATGGTATCGTTTTGTTCCTCTACCCTATCCCGGAAAAGCTCATCGTATTCTGCCGTATAGTTGATATGGATAATGACATCGTTGATGGTCTGGTAATCAAACTGCCTGAATGATTTTGGCAGGTCGAGTTTCCAGGAGCTGATGGCACCGGCCCCTTCGAATGGCATGTACCTGTCATCCCTGAAATTAAGCTGAAACACACCGGCATCCTGCTGTGCCGTACTGGTAGCAATCACGGTTGTACGCGATTTCGGTACGTCTTTCAGCTCTGCATTGCCCAGTTTAGCCTCCATCCGTACCTGACTTGAAGTCAGTGACAACGTCGCCCCAACATTGGTGTATGGTCCGGTGATACATGGGATGGTCAGCCGTACCGATTGTATTTTCCTTCGGTACTGGCCAGGGTAAAACAGGTCAAGGTACACTTCCGGAATACTGAACGCACAGGTACCGGTTTGTTTAAGTGTCAACAGCGCGGCTGGGTCAAGCTGCGTAAGCGAAAAAGCCTGGTCGATCTCATTTTTACGGTAATTGGTTTCCAAGTACCTGCGTTCCATGGCGTGCAGCGCCATCAGCAGCTGTTCTCCGGCCAGCAAGCCGCCTTTCGTCGAGTCAAAATAAGAGCCATCGATAAAGAAAGTGTTGTCGTCGCGCTCATACCGGTAAGCCTGCTCGGCCAGGCGAGCAATCGCCAACGCATTGTTGTAGGCTTCTTTATACACCCGTTGCATGGTGGTAGACAGCCAGGTGTGCAGTCCCAGGTTGGAGAATTTTTCACCGTAGAAATCCATCACTTCCTGGTTGTGCTCGATTTGCTTCTGATGGAGCTTCCGGGCTTCAATCAGGATGTCCCTTTTTATTTCTGCAGCAATCAGGTTCTTTTCCGTTTGGGTCTTTTCAAACTCCAGCAATTTTTTCTGGTGCTTCCACCCTGCCGATCTGCGATCGAACCCGGCTTCAAGGCCAGAAGACGCCGCCAGCTTATCCGCAAAAAGTGCTGTACTGCGCATCCCCTCAGCAAACCCTTTGACGCTTTCGCTCAGCTCCTGCCCGCCATACTTCATGGCAAATGGCGAGCCAATCTGCGGGATGAGGCCGAACACCCCATTCAGGTTCCATAGTGGAATGGCGATGCCATTGATGACGGACGACGTATGGAGGCCAAATTGCTGCGCGACTTCCCATCCGCTCGTCCGCTCGTTGATCAACCCTTCGTAATACCCGATTTGATAGTTCAACGCTTCCAGTCGGTCGTTCAACACCTTGATGCCCTCTTCGGCCGACTTGATTTCGAGTTCGCGGCTTTTGGTCGATAGCTCTAGGATGTTCTGCTGCTGCGTAGCGCGGAGCAGCGTCAGCTCCTCCCCGCTCCGCCGTTCTATGGCGCCGAGCAGGGCCGATCCGAAGCCCTGTACCACGGAGGTGAACGCCTTTGCCCGTTCCAAAATATAAGAAAAGCGGTACGGTGGCAGGTTGCCCGCCGTGGCCTGCAGGATATCGTCCAACGAAAGTCCGGCCGCTTTTGCCCGAACCAACAACCGCGGATCGATCTCAGGTGCGAACAGTGCCAGCTGCCGCCGTTGCCCAAGAATGTTCATACAATTCCGGATTTTGAAAAGGCGGTCGTCCACGCGGTCGTAGTAAGCCAGCAAGTCTTTGTTTCCAGGCACACAGAATACGGGCGAGACATGTCGGATGATGCTGAAACCAAATGACGGGATCCGGAATTTACCTTTTACGTAGATGGATTCCCTTTTCCAATCCAGCGTTCTGCCTACGCCTTTGGCGAAAGCGCCTGTAAACGCATCGTCTACCGGTTTCACGGTCACCTCCGGCAGCAGTTGCTCGCGCAACCCCCGCAGATCCTTATATTCGCCGACCGACACGTCGTATGCCATGGTTTTCAGCGAAGCATACTTCGAATCACCATACCGGGAAAGCATTTTTCGCGTTGCCGAGGCAACCGCGGCCTTCGTTTTCGTCGCTTTGCCGCCCACTGCCACGGATTTGGATGGGGTCCGCACGATCGTATAGCTCTCCAGTTCGGCTAGAAACTCGCTGCCCTTATTCAACAGCGGTTGGATGGTGGCATAGTTTTTCGGCGAAACCTTACCCTCACCGCAGTCGCCGATCTGGGCCGGCCGGTCGCCTAGGATTTCCTTCGCCATAACATACAGGAGCGTCGCCTCATTGACCGATTCCATGGTGTCTTGGGTAAAGAGCTGGTCGCCCCAATCCAACAGGTTATCGATGTATTTCATCACGATACTCTTCTGGTAAGCACTCATACGGAGGCGGGCAATGGCGTGCGGGTTGAACGGATCCTTCTTATACGCTTCGATCGCCGCTTTGTCGTTGAGCTGATCCCGGAACATATGCACGTCTATTTCCCTGAATTACAAGTATTTCCAATTCCTATCGAGTTCCATTTTACGCTTTTGCGCTGTCGTTGCACCCGCAGGGTATGTCACCACCTCTGTAGACCCGGGATTAAAAATATAGTGATACCATTTCTGCGCATCCGCATACCTGCCCTGGCTGTTCAGGTGGTTGGCCAGCAAGAACGGGATGTGCATGAAAATCTCCCGATAATAAGTTCCATAAGCACCCTTCCAGTCTATCTTATCGCTGATCACTTTATTGACCACGCCCGAGCCGCTCGGCAGGTTTATCGAAGCACTCAGCTCTTTCAAGGCTTTCTGCGTGGCAATATCGAGGGCCGTATCCACGCCGCTTGTAAACAACGTCCGCGTCAATGTTTCGCTGAGCGTGGTACCTATGCGTTTTAAGATGAAGCCATTTCCTTCGGCGGGCGCGCCCTGTAGAAGCAACAGATCACCATTCGCATCAATGATCGCGTCGCTGAATGCACCGTTTACGATCTGTATCTGGCTACCGCTCCGGAGCGTTGCAACCGCATTCTGGCGGATGTTGTCAAACGAGTAATTTAGCGTATCCTGCCGCCAAAGTCGGTTAAGGAGGGTGTCAGACTTAGACGTATTGGTGATCAAACTGCCGTACGCATACGTATCGAACACCTGTGTGCTGGGAGCCGAAGCCCGGTACAGCGTATTGCCCAACCTTGTGAGAAGCTTAGCGGTTTTGTCTTTTACAAAATACCACGACTCCCGCACCGGGTCGTTTGTGAAATCATTGATCGGGATCCCGTTATACTGTGCATTGAGGTTATAGAAGTCGATCGCAGCCCGCATCTGAAAGCCCGCCCCGGTCAATATCAACCGGCCCGTCGAATCCACGTACGGATACACCTGGTCCCATAGAAACCCATTGTACGGTACCAGCCACCTTTTATCATTGACCTTCCTTACCTTCATTGGCACGTACAAATACAACCCGTTATGAAAACACTTTTACTCGGTATAAAAGGTGATTTTTACCACCGTATCAATGAAAGCGAAAAGGAGTAGCCTTGGTATGGTGACGGATGTACTACTTGATTACTGGGCGCAATACTGCCCGCTGGACGATTCTCATCACGATTGGCTGCATACGTTTTCAAAACCGATTACCGCCAAGCGCGGTACGCGGGTATTCGAGCCGGGCGACCGGGGCGATTACGTATACTTCATCGGCGAAGGGCTGCTAGCCACCGTGTGGTGGGACGAAACGGGCACCCGGCGGATTGACCGGCTGCTGCCACCCCTGCACAGTGCACTGACTATAGGCAACCTGTATGCCCACCACCAAATTTACTATGAAGTGGCCGCGCTGCGCCCCAGCAAGCTCATCCGCATCCCGGCAGAACCGTTAAGGTATTATAAAGAATCGTGTGCAGAGGCGGACACCCTGGTGGATGTGATGGAGCAGAAGAAACTGAAACAATACCGCGCCAAGAACCGGCTGATGCTTATCAAAGACGAACAGGAGCGCTACCGCGAATTTGCGGCCGATGCCTATATGAAACCCTTCCGGCTCATCACCTCGCAGCAGGAGCAGGCCGATTACCTCAATATATCTCGGCGTACGATTACGCGGGCGGTGCGTGGGCTTTAACCTTCACCTTTACTATAGCGATTTGTTTCCTGGCGGTAGTCTTCTGCCGTAAACCTGGGCGGCAGGTAACCGTTGTTCGCTACCAGCGGAAATTCCGGGTTGATGCCGTAGCAAACCAAATCAGTTTTGATTTACCAACCACGAGACATATTGCGTTAACAGGGTCACGGCATAATAGGGCAGGTTTAATAAGATATAGGGCTTTTTATTAGGGGTAACGGTGTGTTCCAATCGAAACTCGCCTCCATAAATACGAATAGCAAACGGATGATCAGCGGCATCGACAAATTGGTGCAGTGATCTCAAACTGCCCGTCGCTCCCGATTTGATTTCAATAGGTATTACCCATTTCTGATAAACATGTACCAAATCCACCTCAGCGCTTGACTGTGCCTTTTCCCGAACCCAAAAGAATGGCTTGTTGTCAGTTTGCTGCTGTAGCGAAATCAGTTCTTGGGTAATCAGATGTGGAATGACGGCACCGCGATAGGCAGTGCTAAGGTCTGCCATCGCAAGCATTTCAGCTTGTATATTAAGCGTATAATTGATGATTCCGGTATCAAGCAACTGTAATCGGGGTGATTTCTTCAAGTCTGCTTTCAGTGGTGGGGTGATGTCCGTTGTAGGGTAGAGAAGGCGAATAATCCGGGCTGCGTCAAGCGTCCTAAAAGCCTCTCCCACTTCCCTGGACCGGTAGTTGGTACTGCCAAAACCTTGAAACTTTACCCGCTCATCGAGGTATAATGGCGCTGTGTCCATCAAATGCTTAATAATTCTACGTTCGGAGTCATTGGACGTGTACTTTTCGACATCATTTTTATATGTACTCCATATACTTTCGTAGACGGCGACCAAATCTGAAAGTTGGCGGTTAGCGCTATCCACCCTGATTACTTCCGGCATTCCCCCGATAATCGCATAGCGGTGGAAAGCTTCCATCAGTGGTCTGTGGGCAGCCGGCCGTATGGGCACTTCCCAAAGTGCTTCAAGCAATGCAGGGTTCGCCGTTGCCTCCAAATACTCCTGAAAATTTAATGGGTGCAAATACAGAAACTCGACCCTGCCAACAGGAAAACTTTGCACACGATGGAGCGTGAATTCCAACAGTGAACCCGCGCTAATAACATGAAGCTGGGGTAATTCCTCGTAAAAATAACGTAATAACTGGATGGCTTTGGGGCTTTCCTGTATTTCATCAATGAAGAGCAATGTCTTATCCATTCCTGCTGACGGAACGCCATGTGATAAAAATAGCGACTCCACGATGGTGTGCACATCATCCATGTCCTCAAAAAAACGGCGGTCTGTGGATTTCTCCAAATTGAGATGAATGGCATGCTCGTATGTCTTGGCAAAATCCTTTACCAATGTCGTCTTACCCACCTGCCTCGCTCCTCGTATAATGAGTGGTTTCCTGTTTTCGCTGGATTTCCATCGTAAGAGTTGGCCTGATAAATTTCTTTTAAAAGCCATTTTGTAACAGAATAAGGGTAAAAAAAACTAATTTATGTAATGAAATAAAGGCAAATATACACACTATCCGTAACAAAATAAAGGCAAAACGTCATCGGCCGAAAAGTTATCGTTGACCAACTGCACATCCCTATCCGAAAATGGAACTTTGGCAAACCGCCCCTTTTTACATTGAAGCGACCCGCCACCACGTTTCACCGGAGCAACCGCAAACTTGCGTCTCCATGATAAGAAATACGGAATTAGTTTTCTTCGTAAAAGAGGAACGATAATTTGTCTCTATACCAACCTGCCCGGAGGATTGAAAATAATTGTCCCCAAAAGCAGGCATGGGTTGTCTAGGGTATAAACAAAATTTAAAAACAAAAAATCAGTAGCAATGAAAGAGTTTTTGATGTTGATTCGCGAAGATGCCAATTACGATGAGTTATCGGCAGAAGAAATGCAGGCTTGAAATCGCCCACTCTGGGCCGGCATCCGCTTGCGGCCCTCGCCAAGCAATTGCCTACCGTTTGCACCATCCTTTACCTCCTATTCAACGAAGGGTACAAAGCCACGCGCAGCAGCAAAGGCATCGACTTCGATCTATGCTACGAAGCCCTGCGTTTAGCCAAGCTGGTTCGCCCGGTAGCGACTCCCGAAGCGGAAGTGGATGCGTTGCTTGCGTTGCTATTTTTCGGGGTTGCCCGTTTTCCCGCGCGCATGGCGGCTTACGGTGAATGGATACCGCTGGAAGAACAGGACCGGTCGCTGTGGGATAACGCATTGATTGCCGAAGGATTCCATTACCTTGACCAAGCCCAGCGCAGCGGCTATGCAGGCCGGTATTACCTGGAAGCGCTGATCGCTTCGCTCCACTGTGCCGCCCCCCACTTTGCAGCAACCGATTGGAAAACCATCCACGACCTATACCTATTATTGGAGAACCTGGAACCCGCGTCCACGCTCATCCGGCTAAACCGGCTCATTGCCAAAAGTTATGCCCAGGGGCCGCTGCCGGTCATCACCGAACTGACCACCATTACCGCGGAAGGCAGCCCCGGCGCCGCGTTCCTTCTTGCCGCTACGAAAGGCCATGTTTACCAGCGTGCCGGATACGCCGCAAAGGCCCGTGCCGCTTACGACGAAGCCCTATCCCTTGCCCAGCATCCGCTAGACCGTCAATTCATTCGGAAGCGGATAGAAGCGACTGCGCCTAATACATAAACCTAAAATAGACATAAGCTATAATAGCCCCACGACTATTTTCTTGCATGCCATCACCGGCAAAAGGCTGACAGCTATCTGTATAACCAAAAAATATTTCGGCGTTTCTGAGATCGAAACTTGCGCCTCCAGGCGCAGGTGTACCTCCTCCATCTGGCCGACCTTTGTGATATGAAGCTCAATAAAAAACATATCGCAAAAAGGCATATCACAGAAGGTTTGATTTTCGTTGTCCGGTTAGTATTGGTTAGTCTCTGGGTTCCGGTCGCAGTGGATAAGCTGTGGGGTCTGCAAGGATTCCACAGCACCCTGCTGCGGCAACCGTTTCCCGATTGGTGGGCCGATATCCTGTTCTGGCTGCTGCCGATACTGGAGTTGATGGCGGCTGTACTAATTGCGTGGCGCAGTAACCGCCTACGTATCCACCAGGGCCTATGGCTCTCGGCTATGCTCATGCTTGGTTTTACCCTTTTCATCCTTTTTGGCGTACTCGGCTGGTACGAAAAGCGCCCATGCGGTTGCGGGTCGGTTATCAGCGGCTTAAGCTGGGAGAACCACCTATGGTTCAATGCCGTCTTTCTCCTCCTCTCTATCATCGGCATTTGGTTTACACGTGCCCGTACCGATCGGCATTTGCCGTACCGAAAGCCGTTGCGCCTCTTTTCCAAACACCGTGTGGCTGGCACCCGCCCGTTGAATGGCTTATGGCTGCATGCCATCCGTTTCCCCCGCAAGTTTGCCGTGTTCCGGCGCAGGGCCTAGCTCCTACACAACTTTGTCTATGCCTTCCTCAAGGAGGATCGGTGGAGGCACGTGACCGGAATCTCCACGTAAGTGACCGGACGATAATTTAGTTAATTATTCACTAAACATTTTTGGTACCCTTTTTTCGATGTGTTAGAAAAAAGTTCATATTATGGCTACAAAAAAGGTAGTAACATTTATTAAGCAGTATTTTTTCATGTTGGCCCTGGCGGCTACGTTTGTTGGGTTTTCGGCGTTTAAATCTACGCAAAACACCAACTTTCAGGACACATGGTATTACCAATCGGATAGTATGAATCCTCTTGATCTACAGGATCCGGAAAATTACGGACCTAATCCTCCTGGGAACATCACTTGCGACACAGACGAAGAAATAGTCTGTAGCATCCAAGATGCGGAGCATGATGAACTTCCCGGTCATCCCCAACTAAGTTATGGAGATGTATTGACTAGCCCTCAATATCAAACCAACTTCAGAGAAAAGTTGGATTGATCCCGGGGAATGTGAAATAGATCAACACCCAATCGACTATCACTCAGTAGTCGATTGGGTTTTGTATTGTCATTAATTTCTCACCTTGGGTTCTGCGGAATGCCTGTGATATCGATAATATCCGCTGGTATCGGCAATGCATATCGATTTTCGTTCGGCAACAATCGGTCAATTTCTCCGTTTATCATACGCTGGAGGAAAACCTCCCTACCTGGTTCTTTGTTCAACCGCTTTATGTCCGTCCAACGGAGATCCCTAAACACCAATTCTTTGCGCCTTTCCTCAAGAATAATATTTAAAACCTCGTTTTCTTCAACATCATCGATGCCATCGAAGGCACCTTGTTTAAACCTATTCAGCAACAACCTATTTAAGATTTTAAGTGCCTCTTCACTGTGGCCACTCCTTGCCATACACTCTGCTTTATTGAGCAATATTTCGTCATTTGCCAATCCTTGGAAAACCACATAGCTATCCATATAACTACCTTTAAACCGATACGTTATACTATCCGAATTTAACCGAAAATAGATTGGTCTCCTTAAATCATTGGCATCAAACAGGCTTAACAAGACGGTATCAACCCTCGCTCTTGACGGAAGTGTCAAATGGTGGTTGTTGCCCATTGCAAAAATAATCTCGTCATTAAATCTAGCTATGGGATTATTGGAATTGGTATCCAAATCATTGAAATCCATCAATGTACGATCGATGTGTAAGCTAGAATCGGCATAAGCCTCGGCTGACGGATAGTCGCGCATGGCCAGGTAAATTCTGGACAACAGTGCATATGCCGCATGTTTGGATGGCCGAAGTTTATTTATCGGTCTAAGCGGTAAATATCCAATAGATTGTGTTACGTCAGTAAGTAACTGATTGTAAGTCTGCTGCAAAGACGAACGATTGGTAGGCTCATTGAAATCAGATGACAGCCTTAACGGTATGCCCATGTCTTGTGCTGCTGTTTCTCCATCAAATGCCTGCGCCCAAACAGAAGCAATCTTGAAAAATGTATACCCTCGATGGAACAACGCCTGGCCTTTGAGGTCATTCCACTCATCTATGTTTTCGGCCTTATCAAACTTTTCAAGCGACTCTAACACAAAATTGGCCGTATATACCGCCGAGTACAGATTTAACCATGGGTTGGCCCAATAGCTATATTGAATTTCGTCACCCCAAACATAGGTCTGTCTAAGCGCCTGGTCGAGCCCGTTCCATTGGTCATCCGTTATGTAGTAGTTGTCGCTGGAAGCTTCTCCCAACCCGGCCAAATAAAAATTGGTGGTTGATTCGCTGTCGAACAGTGCCTGCAAATCCACAAGTTTTGTCGGAGTAACCAAACTCTTGTCCGGTTTGATATCAAGAAAACGATCGCATCCGCCCAATGCTATGGATAGTAAAGTGATCGGCCAAATCAACTGTATTGTGTTTTTTTTCATCGTAGTAACTAGTTAAAATCAACAAAAATCCCTAAAGCAATCTTCTTAGTTGGAGGTAGTCTATTGCTGAAATAATCCGGATCCAGCTTCTTGTCGTTTGCACGCCAGATAATACCAAGGTCGGTAGCGTTAAGAAAACACCTTAAAACCATATCTTTTCCTGCCAACCTCAAATTTCTGGCGTAAGACAGCGTGATGTTATTAAATCGGATGTGGTCACCTTTTTCAACCAATACTTCCGAGTAGGTGTAGAAATCAGTTCTTCTGGAGTCTACGGGATATATAAAAGATGGCACCACCGTCTTTGCTTCATCACCAGTGAAGCGCCAACGCAGTGAATGGTCACCGGACCCCTGACCAAGATTTGTCATCGACACCAGGTCAATATCGTCTACCGACAGCCTTCTGAAATAATGCCCGAACTTATAACTTAGGCTAAGAAAAAGCTCAAAATCGCTCCACCGAAACGTATTATTCAACGCGCCGAAATACCGGGGGACACTCGGACCGTTGAACACCAAGTCATCGCGACTCGCCTCCCGGAGTGCATTATAGTCGATAGATTGTTCACCGTTGAGCACCCCCTGCGGGTTCCCTGCATTGTCCAACCCTCCCCATCGGTAGCTGAAAATGCCATACATCGGGAATCCCTCGAAAGGCGTTAATATAATGCGGCCGTTGCCAACCGCCTGATAAGCGTATTCCGACTGGGTGTAGTAATCTGAAATGCGGTTTTTTTGCCAATTAAAAATCAATTGGTTATTCCAGGAAAAATTCCTCCTTTCAACCAACCGTGATCTCATGCTGAGTTCAACGCCTTCCCCGGCCATATTCGCCAAATTACGGACAAGCTCCTGCCTTGGTACGGCGGTATAATCCACCGGCGCACTGCCAAACAGGTCGTTGCCCCATTTTCGGTAATAATCCACCGAACCCGAAATCGATCCGTTACGGGAAACGGCATCCACGGCGATGTTTGCCATGGACGTTTTCTCCCAGCGTAACAATGGATTGCTGAATTGCGAAATCACGGCTTGCTGGCGGTTTGTCAGCGCTCCCGCACTGGTATAAAACAAAGTGGTTACCGCGCTTCGCGACGGATCAACATTGCCATTGGAACCGTATGAAAGCCGCAATTTAAATTCAGATAGCCCAAACTTTGGAAAGAAAGCCTCATCCGAAACCTTCCAATTCGCCCCTATCGACCATAGGGGCTGCCACTTATCATTTGTCTTGACCCCGAATAAATTGGAAGCATCCCTTCTTACACTACCGGATAGCGAATACCGGGTCGCGTAGGTGTATGCAGCATTCAGGTATTGCGACACATAGCGGTTGTTGTTGAGCGTTCGACCCTGCCCATTGCGAATGTAAGTCATCCGTTGGGTGATATAGTCCGGGTATGAGCTACGGAAATCCACATTTGAAACCGTATATACGTTTTCGTCGAAACCGTAGATCCTATTGATACTGCCTTCGCGCATGATGTCCCTCAACTCGCCCCCGGCAATGGCGTACACAGCGTGTTTGCCCCAACTCCCGTTATAATTCATTTGCAATCGGCCGTTCCTCGAAACGACCGTTGTGTTTGACTCGTCTACAATTGCCCCCATCGGCACCCGGTAATCCACTTGCCCCGTCAATGCATCGATCGCCGTGAACCTATTAATCATGTCGCGCGTATAAAAGCTTTGTAGTCCATAAAATTGTTCGTCTTGGTACCGCTGTTTTTCATGCTGGTATTTTACGTCGACCGTCAGTCCCTTGATCAACTCGTACCGCAAACCGAGGTTTGTAAGGAGGTGGTGGGTTCTGCCGCTCCTCCGGTCATATTTATGGTCGGTAAGCGGGTAGTATAGCCAGTCAAGCAGCACTCCTGCCCCTGCCGTATCGACATACCCTTTCCGAAGCCGATAATGACTCTGTGGTGACCCGTCGTCGCTAGTGAGGCGATCATATAACCGCAGGTCACCGGAAGGGCTGTAACCACTTCTTCCTGATGTTGTATAGTTGTCCGAATAGCTAATATCTGCGTGTATTGTCAACTTTTTCGACACCTTAAATTCATTTCGTGATCTTATATTGGTTCGTCGTAGTCCGGCAAGTAAATTGTCTGCGTTCTCATCATGTCCGCCAAATAGCGCATATCGGAACCAATCGCCGCCACCTTCGATGTTCAATGCGTACTGCTGGTTTAAACCGTAGCCGTACATGTTGTCCATATAGTCCCGCCTGATGTCGAGATGACTGAGTGCATCCAACCGGGCATCCGCATCGACAATAAGACCATCCCTTTCCGCAATCAATAGCTCTACCACTTCCGATAGTTTGGGGCGCCCCACCGATATCTCGCTGCTTCGGTAATGCCCCTGTTCAAACAGAAATGTCTCTAGCGCTATCAGATCTTCGGTGCCGATCTGATTCAATTTCATCAAATCCGGCTTATCGGCTACCTGTATATTCATACTTGCATTTATTTTTGTGCGCTGGTCATATTTGCCCTTCTTCGTAGTCAAAACGATCACCCCATTGCCCGCCCTAGCGCCCCAAATAGAAGCCGCCTGTGCATCTTTCAAAATCGTAATACTCTCGATATCGGACGGATTGATGTTATTGATGTTCCCCTCATAAGGAAAATCATCAAGTATGATCAGCGGTGCCGTGTTTCCATGAATTGTGCTTATTCCCCGCACCGTTATCGACGGCCGGTTAGGTTCCTTATCGAAGGCAATCGAACTAAGGCCCTCAAGGCGATTGATGATGTTGGGACCTACGACCTTCTGTAAGTCCCGCTGTCCGATTTGCTCAAATGCCCCAGCAGATCTGTCTTTGGGAATGCGCTGATAGCCAGTGTTGACGACAACCTCTTCCAGTTCATTCTCTTTCGGTTTTAGAAACACCTCAAATGCAGTATCGTCTTCAGTAAGTTCAACTACCTGGGTTTCGAATCCCACTGAAGAAATTTTTATCCGTTTAATCCCACTAAGTGCCCGTAGCCTGAAAAACCCTTCGTTATCGGTAAGCGTAGTTTCGTTCCCATCGTGATTTTCCACAGAAACCGCCTCCAATGGCGACTTGTCCAGCAGCGAACGTACATGGCCCTCTATGGTGGTACGCTGTGCATAGGTGAATGGTATAGAAATGGTTAAGAAAAATAAAACAATCAATAAACGTGACATAGTGATAAGGTTTAAGTTATTTGTTCTCATTTTGGTCTCTGATTACGCAAAACTCGACAGGTCGCTCGGTTTTTACTAAGCGCAGGCCGTTTATTGCCAAGGTTTGCTCAAGGATTGCCACATCATCAACGAAACCTCGAAGCACGGTGATCGCCGTGGAGTTGTCCAGGTTAGTTTCATCGATGACGATAGGGCCGCGACTGGATGAAGGTGACTGATAATTCACCCAAAAGAGGAAGTCACCATAGTTCATTGAAGCCCGATCCCGGTCGAGGCTATCATTTTTATCAGCTGGCTTGTCTTTTCTATCGGGCAGTTGCTCAATCACATAACACTGCGTTTGCCTTTCTTCTACAGCGGATACGAAGCTAAGGTAGCGATCAAGGTCACTCCTCATAAGTTTCCTTATTTCAGCCATGGGGAGATCCTTGGGTGCAATCAACTCGTAAGAATAGGTGTTCTGTGCTCTCCATTGTTTTCGTTCAAACGGTGAACTTTCCTGTCCTTGTCTGAACCTATCCTTATCCTTCACGGCCAACACGATTCGGTTGCGTAAAAACGGTTCCATGGTTTGTTGGTAAAGTGCGAACAGGGAGCGGTTCAGCAGACTATATTTCAGACTTTGACCCGTATAGTCTACTATTAGGCTTCCGGAACCTGGAAGACCTCCCGGATTTTTGATTAGCGTCGAATTAAACAACAATGCTGACTTTATACGCTCACCGTTCTCAAGGAGTGCTAATGAATCATTAAAGGAAGACATGTCCGATTTCACTAAAAACTCAACCGTTTTGCCATCCAATAGACGCCCAATCGCGTCCATAGAAATATTGGAGCCGTATGTAATGGAATAAACCCGGTTATTCTTAATGATTACTACATGTGGAAGCGTTCTGAACGGAAAGTATGCGGTAAGTATCTCGGCATTTACTACAGAAAAAACACCTTCTAGTCGCTTCGAACCGGCAGGAGAAGTCATTTTGGCGGTTACTATTTCTTTTGATTCAGCAGTAGCTGGCAGTAATAACAGATCATCGGCAAATCGCGTTTTTATCAGCTGGAGTTTAGGAAACAGCTCTAGACACGTACCACACCAGGTGGCCCAGAAATCCAAGATGATTAGCTTTTTGTCCCGATAGTCATTCAATGTTATCGTATCCTTACCCTCTGGATGATTTACCACCTGCAATGGCAGGTCCCATAATGCCTCGGGTATGGTATCCCCTATTTCTAAAGGCTTGATGTTTCCAACTGCCGTAGCCGCAAGCTCCGCCGCCTGGGCGGAAACCTGCTTCACGGCATACAAACACATGATCGTTAATACAGCCAACAGGCTGCTATATCGTAAATTGAATTGTTTAAATTTATAGTTGGAAAGGGTATACCCCTCCTCTACGCGTAATTTTAGCTTCATTTCGCATTGGTTATTAACGGTTTAAGAAATAATTCTACAAAACCGACCTCAGCGCCAACGAGAAATTTCAGCTAAAATTTGCAAAAGTGGGAATGTCCATCTACCTTTATCACTGACTACTTATTGACCAAAGGCAGACAACCGCTCCACACCTAAAGCAAACATTACCGTTTTCTTATGGCGCAGGGTCGGTGTTACCGGGCAATAGCCAACGGCTTTTTCTATGCCATTGGCCGACCAGAGTTTTCACTCGGGCTTATTTATACCCGGTATTTCTTTCGGTCATATTTAGTCTGGTGGGCAGATTATGTTCTTATTAATGGATTTAATAGAGGTGTTTCGTCGCCGTGAGGTAACGGACAACTGAACAACTGTGGCAACGAAGTTGCCGTGAATTGTGGTTAGAGGGCTTTGGGTTCTCGTTTTCATAATCTGTAGGTTATGTAAACGATGAGCATACGGCAATGCTTGGAGGAAAACCATAGAAGTTCAAAAGGGTGAACTCTAACGCTTTCGACCAATGGCACCGCCAGGAGCCTCTTCCCTTCATACACGATGAGGAGAATTTTCCATCGAAAGACTTAAATAGAGCTCACCCTTCTGAAAAAAGTATATCAAAGATAACATTAATTCAGAATAGGGCGAACTCCGAGTCTACTCGCTGGATTAAAACTGGCGGTTTTATGAGCCGAGTGACATCGTGAAGTAGAGACTTTTAGCTCTACTCTTTTTGTCGCTATTTCAATTAACTGCAACAAAGATAAACATAATTATCCAAACGGTCGACAACTCGACCACTTATTTTTTCAAATAATACGAAAGAAGGTTCATGTCCAAAAAAGAAGAACTTGAAGAGTACCAAAAGAATCTTGTTCAATTTCTCAAAAACAAGTTTTGCTCTCCATACAAGGTTGCTGGCAAGGAAGTTACTAGAAACGTTTACGCAGATCAGTGTGGTGTCGCGGGGTCAACGCTCACAAGAATAAAAGAAGGCAATGGATATGATGTGCCGATTTCTACAATCTATAAACTCTGCACGTTTGAAGATATCACCGTGAAAGACTTTTTTACAGAATTTTCTAAATGGTTGAAATCTCATGAGGAGAAGAGGAAAGAGTAATCGTCCTCCTTAATATATTTGATGGTCAAGGCGCAAGGGGGCAAATGCCATGGTAGAGGCCTATTGGCAAATCGGCAAGCGCATCGTTGAACAGGAACAGTCTGGAGAAAAGAGGGCTCAATACGGTAAGGAAATATTACAAAGGCTGTCGGAAGAACTAGGCAAAGGTTTTAGTGAGCGAACATTGAGAGACATTAGAAAATGTAATCTCACTTTTCCCGATTGGAAAGATTTGGCACACGCGTGTGCCAAATTAGAATGGTCTCATATTCGGGCAGTTGCAAAAGTAAATGATACTAACGCGCGAAAGTACTACCTCAAAGAGGCAGCCGTTCAAAATTGGAATGTAAAAACGCTCGAACGCAACATCAACACCTTGTATTATCAACGGCTGCTTTCCTCCCAAGACAAAAAGCCAGTCGAGGACGAAATGCTGGATAATACCGAGGGATACCAACCTAATACCCGTGATTTCATCCGTAATCCTGCAGTTTTGGAATTTCTGGATATCCCTACAAACCGTTCCTATACGGAGCGAGAGCTGGAACAGTCACTGATTGATAACCTGCAACAGTTCTTATTGGAACTAGGAAAAGGTTTTGCATTCGTAGCTCGCCAAAAACACATCCGCACGGAAACAAGTGATTTTTTCATTGACCTGGTGTTTTACAATTATATACTTAAATGCTTTGTAATCGTTGAGCTGAAAACTGAAAAGATTACCCACCAGGATATTGGGCAATTGGATATGTATGTCCGTATGTTTGATGATTTGGAAAGAAAGGAAGGAGATAATCCCACCATTGGCTTGCTTCTCTGTACAGAAACGGATAGGACAATAGCGAAGTATTCTGTACTGAACGAAAGTAAGCAGCTTTTTACGAGTAAATACCTCCCTTACCTGCCCACTGAAGAAGAACTGGCAGCAGAAATAGAGCGGGAGAAAAATGTGCTGCGGGAGCAGGGTTTGGTGTATGGGGCGGAGGATTAAATTAAAAAGGTTCAAGGTCAGAATTTGTGACCTCAAAAATAAGTGTGGAACGGTATGACCTCTAAATGAGCTGAAAGAAGTGAGGTAGTAAATTGCGATATCAAACCAGTTAACAAAATCAGGAATGGCCAAAACCGAAAACACCGAAATTACCGTAGCTGATGATTTGGTCATGAGCCAAATATACGTAATCCGTGGCCAGAAGGTGATGCTAGATAGAGACTTGGCAGCGCTATATAGGGTAGAAACGAGAATACTCAAGCAAGCTGTGAGGCGGAATACCGACAGGTTCCCTGAAGACTTTATGTTTGAGATGACAACAGAGGAACTGCAGAATTGGAGGTCACAATTTGTGACCTCCAATTCAGATAGGCAGGGCTTGCGTTATACACCTTTCTGTTTTACCGAACAAGGTGTAGCCATGCTGTCAAGTGTACTTAATAGTAAACAGGCCATATATATCAATATACAAATCATGCGGATATTCACCCGCATCCGGCAGATGCTTGCAGACAACACGGAGCTACGGCTAGAAATAGCAGAAATAAAGCAAGCCGTTGATAAAATCAGCAAGAAGCAGGGCGGGCACGACAAGAACATCGAGTTGATATTCAAATATATAGACCGCTTGCAAGAGAAAGCGGAGCTACCAACTTATAAGGATATAACGGTAGTACGTGGATTTGACGTAGGGAAAAAAGACACAAACTGACCAGGCGCCATTTATTGGCAGTTTAAATTTATTTGATTGTAAGCGGGAAGGATAATCTTTACGGGTGTAGCAAATACGGGAAACCGTATCGAAGTTTATAAGAAGGTTTGTTATTTACTGGAATTTTTAAACAACTATTTTTTATGGCACATCAGAAAATATACATCGTTGACGACAAACATGAAATGCCTCCACGGGCAGTATTTGACAGTAAAGAGAAGGCCGTGCAATACACCACCCGATTTAAGACGAACAAAGACTATAGCATCTTTGAACAGGACCTGAATCCTCATTTCGAAGCAGACCCGGAAAGAATGCCAATGGAAATAGAATTTTACGGTGATAATGTGGTCCATATCAGAGAAGCTGGCGGAGTCGAAGGGCAAATTGAACTGGCCTTGGCAAACGATTATGAACTGGATGAGGGCTCTTTGTGTTGCTACACCATGGCAAAAGACGAGGGTGAGGCTATGATGAATGCGATGAAGATTAGAGATAGGGCAATTGAGGAAGGAAATTGGAAATAGCTCGATAACTGTAGGTCATATGTGATCAACTGAGTTGATGTAAATAGAATAGCATAAATAAATTCCAATAGGTGATGGTATTTAAAAGCAGAAAGGACATTTTTTTCAAAACCGTGATAATTGGCACGGTAACGATTCTCATTGGCCCGCCGTTGTACCATTACCTCGATTCGGGCGCCGCACCCGACTGGCCCGTCTACATCATCAATTTGGCTGTGATCGGCTTTTTTCTGTGGTTTTGGTTGGGCACGTACTACCGGTTGGATGCCACACATATCCACTACCGCAGCGGTCCTTTTCGTGGAAAGATAGCGATTGACGCGATAAGCGAAGTGCAACGGAATACGACGATGTGGTCGGGCTTCCGTCCCGCAACGGCACGGAAAGGGATTATCGTGAAATACAACAAATATGATGAAATCTACTTTTCGCCAGCCACCAACGAGACATTCATACAGGCACTGCTGGATGTAAAGGGGGATATATTGGTTAACGATAAATAAAGATGATAAAATAAAAGGTTCGGCTGAACATCATGTTCCTAAATGCAAATAATATGGACTTAGAAAAACTTGTAAAGGCATTGAGCGAAGAAGAGCGAAGAGAGATACTCCGACTTTTACAAAGGGAGTTTTACCACCCCGCTAATGCTAAAGCGGTTGGAAGTAAGGAAGGCCTGCAAACCGTTCAAGACCGGGTGAAAGCGCACGAAAATAAAATATCTAGCCGGCTCCGTCATACGCTGCTTAAATTTCCGAATCATTATATCGATGAGATTTGCGGAAAGCATTGGGGGTTTGGGCCTCTCACCTATGCGGAGTTAATTAGGCTGAGGGGGTATTAAATGAAACATCGAGTAGATTTTGGGAAAAGGCAGCGGAGAAACGACTGCCTAAATCTAATACAGGCATGAAATACATATACATAGTCTTACTGATGGTTGCGGTGGTTGCCTGTAAGAAAAGTGAGGTGGATATAGTGGATAGGTTTGTGCGGGAAGTGAAGGCGGAGCGGTACGAAGAAATTATGCTCCCGGAATTTAATGCATCCCATATCGATGCGTTGATGCGGCATGCTTCGGATAAGCAGGTGGTTACGATGTACCCTCACCCCTCCTACTCATCTTATTACGGCGGCCCTGTAGCGGTGGGCTTAGTGATGCTCAACACCATTGAGGCAGTAAGACTGCAGGTTGAGTGGCCGTCTTCTACCGTACGAGTGTTTGACGAGCAGGACCTTAGCCGAGAGGTGCCACTTAGCGAGGTGCTTCCGTATTATAAAAATTGGTGGGCCGAGAATAAAGGTAAAAGCGCTGCGCAACTTATGGAGGCCGACCCGCTGGAAGGTAGCGGACTGACTTGGCATATATATACTACTGGGGAATAAGGCTTAGATTATTCGAAATGTTGATATGAATTTAGAAAAGTTTTTGAAGGTATTGACTGAGAAAGAACGCCGGACTCTGTACAGACTACTTAGCGCTGAGTTTGAAAGCGACGCTGCTAAAGACATTCCGATATTTGACAGGGACGAAAACGTAACGGTTAGAATGTGGCTAAAAAAATACCCAGGGGAAAAATTTCTTTAGAACTTAATGCTATCCTCAAAAGACTCCCTCAAGACACGCTCATTGCCAATGTAGACCAACGTTGCAGAGGAATTGGCCCAACAAGGATGGCTGAACTAATCAAATCGAGGGGATATTAAGACTCAAGCTGACTAATCCGGAAATATGGGAGGAGAAGATAATAAGGGATTGTAGGTCGATAACACTCTCGAAACTCGCAAACAACATCAGGGCTATATAATTTTACCCTAGCTAGCTACACCCATCAGCCCGAATGCGGTAAGGTAAGGAGATCGAAACTAAGCCCCGATCTCAGCGTTCTGATTCACCTCCCGTACGAACTTTACAAGTTTTGACACCTCATCATTTCGGAACAGGCCTATCACACCATTATCATCCATATCTGTAAATGGTGGTGCTGTCAACGCCGCTGGATCAAGGTAACCGTTCCGTACGAAATAACGGATCACCGTATCGACAAATTTGATTTGCTTGGCAGAAAGATTTGCTTCTTTTATAAAGACACCAAAGTGGCTATTAATCGCTCCCTGATCGAGACCGATGATTTTGCGGATGAAGGTACCTAAAGGTTGCTCCCCATACTCCTCCACGAATTTCTCCTTGCTATCCAACGCTTCTTCAATGAGGTATTGTTCCAACTGTTGGAGCTCAAAAGCGTTGACAGGAAGATTGCGAAAGAGCTTATCAATTACGAGATGATGCCTATTCTTTCTGATAAAGGCCTCTACCCTATCCTTATAACTTTGTAGGTTTTTGAAGTTTTGGATAATATCATATTGAACAATATCCTCTTCTTGCAGTAAGTCATGAATATTGGTATAAATCGGTTTCGTAATATTTTCTTCTTTGATTAATTGGATAAGATCACGAAGTTCCCTACGAACATGTTCCACCTGAGACAGCGATACTTCGCGCCAAAAATCGGTAGAGACAATTTGTCGAATAATGGGCTCTTTCTTGGCCACAGCAGGAACATTGCGTTTTTTCAATAAGCGAGAGCCAATATCCATCATATTCGATATGATGGTGGTTTGCTTGGGTGAATAGTTTAACATAGCCGACTGAAGTTTAAAACTATTGAGATCAAAACGCTTAGCTAATTCATCTGTGTCCGCCGTATATGCTACTAACCCTGAAATACTAGTTTCCAATTCAAGGATTGCCGATTTAGACAGATTATCCCACTCGGTGCGCCTGCTGAAGTGGTGCACTGCCGAAAGTTGCTTACGGACTTCATATCGTGTGGTATCGAGCGAAATCACCTTCCTATGTAATTCATCAAGATATTGCTTAGCCAATGTGAGATCCTCGGGCGTTGCCAATTCGCTTCGCTGGATCAAATCAGCTACATAAAGCTGTTCTAGAAAAAGCAGTTGCGACAATGGCCGTTGCTGACTGGGCTGATAACCATCTGGATTTTCGCCAAAGAATTCTAAATTGGAACAGTAATCAAAAAGCAAGAAATATTGTTTGTCTTCACCAGGGCCAAAGATGTTGGGACAGAGCCGCGTACCACGACCCACCATCTGCCAGAATTTAGCGTATGACTTTACTTCCTTGAAAAAAACCAAATTCAGTACACGAGGTGCGTCCACCCCGGTATCCATCATATCCACCGAAATGGCTATCTGTGGTGGCAGTTCATCCTTATCGTAGCGAAACTTTTCGAGCAGGTCTTGTGCTTTGTCTTGGTAATTGTCGATAACCCTGCAGAAACTACCACCATACTCTGGATAGTTCTTGTTGAAACGCTCTTCAATAAACACGGCGTGTCGATGGCTTTTGGCAAAAATAATCGTTTTACCGATTTTGTCACCGCCGTCTACCTTTAGCCCGCTTGCCATAAGGTGTCCGAGCACAAGGTCTACTGTATCTTCATTAAATAAGAATGAATTGATTTTTGATGAGCCGATTTCAAATTCTTCTGGCAAAGGGGCAGCATCGTCATTGAGGCCCAATTTCTCTTCCAACTGGCGCTTTTCATCAGGGCTAAGATCTTTATATTTCAAACCTTCCCTGACAAACTTTACCGGAACCGAATAAGCCTTGGGCGGTACCAGATAGCCGTCGGCAACCGCTTTATCCAGTTCATAGGCAAACGTAGGTACGTCGTCTTCCAACTCGAAGAAGGTATAGGTGTTTTTATCCAGATCCTTTTTGGGCGTTGCCGTGAGGCCAATCAACAGGCCGTCGAAATACTCAAATATGGATTGATATTTTTGATAGATAGATCGATGGGCCTCGTCAATAATCACGACATCAAAATGCCCCACTCCATAGAAACGCGAATCTCCTTCTAGCTGGTTGTTGATGCTATTCATGATCGTGGGGTACGTAGAAAATACCAACCGAGTGATACCAGTTTCCTTTTCCTTGGTCAGATCGATAGCCGATAAGTGAGGCAGGTGTTCCTTGAATGCATTCTTAGCTTGGGTCACAAGCGCATTGCGATCGGCTAGGAAGAGGATGCGTTTGGCCCAATTACACTTCGTGAGCATATCCACAATGGCAGCAGCCGTACGGGTCTTACCTGACCCCGTAGCCATCACGAGAAGCGCCCTTCGGTGCCTTCCACGCAGCTTTTTGTCTACAGACCCAACAAAGTGCTCAGCCAACCGCTGGATTGCTTCCAGTTGGTAAGGGCGTCCTGCAATGGCAGTATTTACCTCGAATTGGCGGATATCTTGCCGGGTTTCCCGACGTTTGATGAGTGTTTGCAGCTCATCTTTCGTATAAAAGCCATAAACTTTGCGGGGTGGGTAGAAGGTATCATCCCACATGTAAGTATCATACCCGTTGGTGTAAAAAATTATAGGCCGCTGTCCAGTTGATTTCTCTAAACAATCTGCATACAAGCTGGCTTGATGTTGCCCTTTGAGCGAATCATGCAGGGTATTCTTGGCCTCTATAACGGCTAAGGGCTTGGCATCGTCGTTCCAAAGCACATAGTCTATATATCCTTTTCCGGAAGGATTGGTGGTAATGGGCATCCCCAAAACTTCATATTCGATATCTTGCGGCTTCTTGAGGTTATCCCATCCAGCTTCACGCAGGTATAAATCAATAAGGAATCGACGGGTTTCAAACTCGGACACCAACCTCGGTGGTTCCGGCAATGCGGCAAAGTACTGCTCACGATTGGCTTTCCGATCAGTAAGTTGCTTTTGCAGCGTTTCGACTTCGCTACGAAGCCGTGCATTGATCTCAAGTTCTCTTTGATGCGCTAAGTAATGTTCTTCCGCTCGCTTTTTCTCGGTCTCAAAATCCTCGTTGAATTTTCGGATTGCCTGGGCATCTATATCCTCAGTTTTTCCAGTTGGGATCAGTGTCTCGTTAAAAACTGGTATCTCCGGAATGGCGATACTATAATGTTTGGCAACCCACGATAAAAAGGAAAAGCTATACTTGAGCACCTTTAGGGCTTCGGTATCGCGGATGGCCTTGACACGGTGGCCCTTCGCGCCATGTGCTGCCACATTACCCAATAGCCGGATCGCGTTCAACTCCTCCCAGACCGATGGACGAATGTCATCCCTGAATGTATGGTCATTGAGTAGGCCGTTGAGCGATTTATCATACGGCATTTCAAATTCATCATCATTTTCGTACAGCCAAAAGAGTGTCAGTTCCAAGGTGGAACGGCAGAGCAACGCCGCATACCGCGGAGCGGTAAAGGTGTGCTGCTCGGCCTGCTTGATCTCCTCGTGGATTCTCGGAAATTCTTTAGCTAGAAAATCGAAGTTTGAAGCCATGCTCTTTTCATACGTAAAGGTCGAGCCTAAAATAGCGATTATTTTTGATAACTAGGTGTTATCTTAATTTACCAACTCGCCTTTGAAGGCTCGCTGTAAAGTGGATTGAAATAAGCTTTCCGATGCTTTTACATTTGCCTTAGCTTTCTCTTTAAGTTTATTGATAAGATTAATTTTTTTAGTATATTGCTGTTGGAGGCTCAGTGGAGGAACCGAAATCGGTATATTTTTGATGTCATTAAAGTTTAAACCAGCCTTTACTCCACCTTTATTTAGTTTATCAAAAATTTGTTTACCTTTAGAAGAAGAAAAATAGGCACTTAGGTAATAAGGATCTATAAAGTTTTGGTTTAACCTCAAAATTGCCAGGTGTTGGTTAATGTAAGCCTTATCCAACTCTTCAGGAATAACGGCACTTCTGCCTAAATCAGCGGTAATAGTGAGGATTAAATCCTTAGCACGGACTTGAGTTCTTTTTGCTTCAGCGTTGGTCGGTGCATTCACATAGGTTAGGTTGTCAATTTTCAATTCATTATATCCAATATTTTGAATTCGAAGGAAGACGTCCCCAACCTCCCGATAGTATTTTGCCCATCCTCTCGAACCGCTGGTTAAAAACAATATATATTCCTCCAAATTCTTCACCTCCCACCGTTTCTCATTCCTAATTGGATCACCAAACATATTGACAAAGATGGCTTGGGCGAGCCCGGCGTATTTTGCGTGTAGTTCTTGATCCTTGCGGCGTAATTGATCAGCTCTGTCCAAGATGTTGGCTATTTTTTCTTGGATGGGAAGTGGTGGTAAGGGGATTTTAATTCTCTTTAACTGTTCTGTAGTTACAGCCTCGAATACCGCTCCATTTGCGATTTCTTTAAGTTTATTCTTATACTGACTTAAAAAATAATATAAGTACTTAACATTTAACCCATCAGATGCACGAATAGCAGCTAATCCGCGGCCTATACAACACTTAATATTGTTTATATTAAGAGCGCCAACTGGCGCACGAACTGAGATCAGTAAATCATTCGGCGTTGAGATTTTGGTAACTTGGGATGTATAAGTTCTCACTTTTGGGGTTAAAACTCCAAAATCGGCGTTTCCTTGAAAAAAAGGAAGTCCTTTACCGTCTTCATTATAAAAACTTGATTTGGGTGATTGACCTGCTATAATTTGTGCAATTGAATTTAACTCTATCTCCTCCCAGCTCATATCCCCCCCCTCAATTCGTTCAACAATGCCTGGCGCTCGCTATCAATCTGGGCAATTTGCTCCAGGATAACCGCCGGTTTTTCGTAAGCAACTTCGTCATACACTACTTCCTTATAACGGTTAATACTGAGATCATAACCATTCTTCCGGATTTCATCTGCGGGCACAAGAAATGACTGTTCCGTACGGGCGCGGGCGGCTTCGGATGCAACGTCTTTGTAGCGAGCAATGATCTTCGGAATATCATTGGCGACGATAGGTGTACGTTTATCATCCAAACTATAACCGTCGGCCTTCATATCGTAATACCAAACCTTGTCGGAGCCACCTTTGGTGGTTTTAGTGAAGATCAATATCGCCGTGCTCACACCTGCATAGGGTTTAAAGACTCCAGAAGGCATGGAAATAACAGCGTCCAATTTATGCTTGTCTACCAATTCTTTACGAATGGCTTTGTGTGCCCCAGACGAACCGAAAAGCACTCCGTCGGGCACGATGACCGCTGCACGCCCACCTGTCGTCAACATGCGCAATATTAAGCTAAGGAATAAGATTTCGGTTTTCTTGGTACTCGTCATCTGGAGCAGGGAGCTTTCGACCTCATTGCTATCTAACGCGCCTTTGAATGGCGGGTTAGCTAAGATGAGCGAGTACTTACCAATAATGGTGTTTCGTTCAGATAATGCGGAGCCGGAAGTTAATATTGGATTTTCGATACCGTGCAATTGCAGGTTCATCGACGCGATGCGCAGCATAGAAGTATCGATCTCTATACCATTAAACATTTCCCCATAAAAATGATCGCGGAAGCCCTTTTCCAATAGCCAATCCTCATGCTTTTCCTGAATATACTCGGCAGCATTGACCAAGAAGCCTGCTGTACCCATTGCCGGATCACAGATCAGATCGTCTTTTTGTGGTTGCACCAGCTCCACCATCATACGGATGATGTGCCGGGGGGTGCGGAACTGCCCATTGGTACCGGCTTCTGCGATCTTGCTGAGCATATACTCATACAGATCCCCTTTCGCATCGCGGTTGCTCAGTGGTAGCTTATCGATCTGTTGTACAACCTTGTCCAAAAGATTTGGGCTCTCAATCATGAATGTTGCCCCCTTCATGTATTTCGAGAATTTTCCACCCTCGGCACCCAGTGTACGCATAAAATCAAAAGCGGTCAGGTTATCCAGATCGATTTGGGGAACACGGAAAATTTCCATCATTTTCTCCGGATCTAACTCTTTGAAATACGACCACCGAAGTTTATTCTGCTCGGGAGTATAAATATCTTTTTTCAGGGTCTTCCCCAATAACGATTTCTCCTTATTGATAAGAGTCTGTTTATCATCCAATTGCTTAAGAAAAATCAGGTAGGTGAATTGCTCAATAACGGTGAGCGGATTGGAAATTCCCCCTGTCCAGAAATCATTCCATATTTTATCAATTTGGGATTTTAGCTCTCCTGTAATCATATTTTTATTCTAAATAAGACCCGGTTTTGGGGCTAAGATAGCCAAATTTAGCGTTATCAATCTGAGTCAAATTGTCAGTTAAATTAAAAAACGATTATCTGCGAATGCTCATTATTGATGGAGAAATCATCGTCCCATTCTAACCGAATGATTACTTGGTCCGGAGAACCGCTATGCAGATGAATAACTAAATCTACAGAATCATGCTCATTCATAAATAACATGGGGAAAGTATTGTTGCCGATAAATAAATCATCGCCTTCGTCGCCCTCTACAAAGAATCTAATGTTTCTGGCTTTAGCCGTCCCTTTGTTATACACTTTAATGGTCCTCTTGCCCCGCTCACATCTAATCATATTTGCCCGCATTATCGCCTTCTTAGCCTCTCGTTCTTCCTCTTCAAATTTACGCAGTTGATAGGCATTGATTTTGGCTTCTTGGGCTTTAAGCCTGCGTTCGTGCATAAAATAGGTGACGGCTGAGCCGAGAAGAGCCGCCACCGACACAATTAAACAGAATTTCCATGTCATTTAAATTTGATAAATTTATTCCCCTTGAATGCCTGCCTAAAGTGGTCTTCGATATCAGAGGTGATCTCTCGCTTCATATCATCGACAGCCGCATTGACACGCTCTGTGTTAGCTTGTACCAACTCGTCATATCCACCTGGATATTCGTGCTCACACGTTTTGCATTTGACATAGGTTTTGTCCTCGTTGAAATCGAAGTCTTCGCCGCCGCAGGTTTGGCAAGCGAGTGATACGGAGTTTTTATAATTATCTTTCATTGCTTTTGCTATTAATTGTTACTGATTTAAAGCAACGTACTGGTCGGCACTGAGGCCGCCAGTACGTTGATGTGCGCCATCATGTGAGATCAACAATCGTTGCTCCCGGAGCGTCCCGTTTGACCGCAGCAATACCGTTCTCACGGGCTGTAGCGGTTGTGTAATTCTCGCTACGACCGATGATTTCTCCATTACCCGCTTTGAGATTAAACGTGTAATTTTGGTAGGCGTCCTTCCGGTCGTAATTGGAATCGTAAGGTGCATGTACCTTGACGGAGGCGATTCCGCCAAGGCAACCTTGTTTTGAATAATACCCTTCGCTGGCCAGGATAATTTCCGAATTGCCACGCGACTTTAGCCTGAAATAGTATTGGGAATCCCTGGGACTCCGAAATACTTCAAATTTAGCATCTGCCATGATACAAAGGTCAAATGCAGGTGTGCAGTGTAACTGCACAAGGGAAAATCAAGTGAAAATATGTGGAAAGTTGCGTTTAGCTGAACGGTCGGCCGTTATTGCATTTTGGCGAATGCACTTCTTTAACCTTTTGAATTCGCTCTCATCCAACGTACACACGCACTGAACAACATGTTGGTAGTTTGCGATAAAACGTTGTAAGGAAATGTCTTTGATATTATTTCTGAATAGGATGAAGGTGTCTTTACCAAAAGCGAACTCAGCTCCTTCATACGCACCCAGCAAACGATTCTGCTGAAACATATAATAATGAAGACCATTCTCGGGCTCATTACGACAGCCATGAATGGCTTTATCTTCGGGTACTTTAAGTTGAGACGTGGTGAGGACGCGTAAGAGTAGTGATAGCGTTTCCGAAACGTCGATTACAATTAAGTACTTGTCTCGCGTCCCTCCTCCATCTTCGAATTCGTAATCTTTGATATGTAATATGTTGCCCGGTTTAAGTATATCCACTTTTACATTAGGTTGGATTCCATCAAATAGGATTGGTAGGCCACTTCAAAAGCAGCTTTTTTATAATCGGTATCTAGCAGGTCGGTAAATTCAATAACATAATCCGAACGATTACCTTTCAACTGAAATTGTTCTTCTAAGTTGTTCGCTGACACAATACGGTGCCACAATGTGCCTTTTTTATGCAAAGCATCAACCAACTGCTCACCGGAATAGTGGCCGTAGCGCTCGACAACTTGTTGGAGAATGCTAATATCATAATCAGAGAATTCGCTATCATCGAACGTCTTGATAGGAACAAGCATTACACCGTCTGGAAGCGTTGATGGTGGGGCCGTTACATCAAGATAGGGCAATGAATCGGCTTCCAGCCCGGCTTGTTTTTGATTTGCCACCCGCTTAACACGGTTGTAGACTTCTTCCGGCACCGGGCCGAACCGCCATACTTTGTAATCAAGCCACGTAATCGGCACGCCCGATTTCTTTATGGCATACTCATCAGCCAGGTACAGGAGTTTTATGGCTTTGGTAAGGTACAGGGGTTGGATACGCTCGGCAAAATAAACCAATGCATTGAATGCTTTCTCTTGTGCGAGTGTGATGGTCATAAACCCTACCGTCTTTGTTATCGTTGGATATGTTTCAAAAATCATTCTAAAATTATGAAAAAAAGGGCGAAAGTTCCAAATTTCCTATTGCGAACAAAAATATAGCACGGGTGTGCAATGTATCTGCACAGTTTGTTTATCTTTAGCAATCATTCTTCATAAACTATGGCAACCAACAAACAAGCCGCAATCCGTTATAAGGTATTGGACATATGCCTTGCAAATACACATCGGAATTACACTTTCGATGACTTGTTGGAGGCGTGTAATGAACAGCTTTCTGAAATAAACCCAAGTCATGGTGGAATCAGCGTGCGTACGTTGCGTGATGATTTGAAATACATGCGGAGTGCCGAAGGTTGGGAAGCCCCGATTGAAACGTATCGGGTGGGAAAAGCTACGTATTACCGCTATGCTGAGCCAGGCTACTCCATCAATAACCAGCCGCTGAAACAGGGCGAATTGGAACAACTCCGATCTGCCATGGAGGTGCTTTCGCGCTTTGAGGGAATGCCGCAATTTGAATGGATAAATGAATTGATACCGACATTGACGCAAACGTTCCTGCTTGAAAAGAAAACATCACCGATTATTGGTTTTGACAGCAACCAATATCTACAAGGCAGGGACCACATCGGGAGTTTGTTTCATCACATCCTTTATAAACGGGTGCTGGCATTTACGTATCAATCCTTTAATAGCGATACACCTTTGGTGATGGTACTTCACCCTTACTACTTACGGCAGTATAATAACCGATGGTTTCTCTTTGGTTTAAATGAGACGCTACAGAAAATCAGTACACTTGCACTTGACCGGATTATAGCTATGGAAGAATGTACGGAGGTGCCTTACCATGAGAACAGCAGCTTTGACCCCAACGATTATTTTGAGGACATCATTGGCGTAAGTCGCATTGAAGGAAATACGTTACAACGTATTGTGCTTTTCTTTACGTCGAAATCGGCTCCGTATGTGTTGTCTAAGCCACTACACGGTTCACAGCGGATCGTTTCTAAATCGGAAAAGGGTGTCACCATTTCCATAGACGTGATCCCAAATTACGAATTGGAGACCCTTATCCTCTCCCATGGAGAACGCGTGAAAGTTTTGGAACCGGAGGATTTTCGATTGAAAATCAAACAGCGATTGCAGGAGGCATTGGGTTGATCTTCTCTAACCGCTATCTGGGTCATCTACGGATAAAAGATTACAGTCATTGGCTTTCCAATAAAGCCTTTAAACAGCGCTGTAACCTATTCTCTACCTGGTGATGACCTAACCTTGACCAGCAGGGAATTTCTGCAGCTGTGATTTTAATGACCTGGGATTGATCAGCATTGGAAATATGAAAAACATCCGGTTCATTGATATGCTCAGCCTGATTTGGATATAAAAGCAAGACATGCTTACACCCCCTTCTAAATGCGTAAGATGTCATTTGATAAAGATCACTTTGTGCTATCCCTTTTTTCTTGTCTTCCTTGAAATTGCCTCGTAACTTATATTTGGTATCGACAATAATTTTGACCGAATCATTGCTTTTTGAGACCAGAAAGATATCGTGCTGCAACTGGAATGCTTTCTCATCGGTTAGATACATGTCTGACTTTTGATAGTTTACTTCCCAGTCTTCGGAAAAATGCTTTTCGACAAAACCCGCGATGAAGTCTTCGAAGACATATTCCATCGGTAACAGCAAAGACCAATGTTTCGAATCATCGAGATGGTGATTATAGATATGCTGATTCAAAACCATGCGACATAGTCCGATGGTCGTTTGGTATTCCTGATAAAACGGACTGATAGGAATATGATCCAAATAGGATGCATTGCAGACATGGTCTTTAACATCATCCAATATAAAAATGATATCTTCTAGCTTTTGCCGGGTTTCGGAAAATCTAGTCTTGGAGCTTAGAAGTCGTGCGACATACTTGATGGTGCGATTAAGCCGGTTGTCATATTCCATGGGCTGATAATCGCACTCCAACACATGGAAGTTTCCTGTGACCAGGCTGTTTGAAATGTATCGGTCAAAATTGAGCGATCCTTTGGGCATCATCATAGCCTCTTCCGTATCTTGATAAAGTGAGATGGGATTTGTAGAGACAACCGTGTGCAGTTGATTGGCTATTAGATTCAAGATCAATTCTGGGAGGTCGATGTCTTGAAAGTTTCCCAAATGCACATGGCTAAACGGGAACTTCCATTTGCGGCAGTAGTCAAACCAATAAAAAAGGTGCTGGAGCATCATGCGCTTATCCATATCGGCTTCGCGGAAAATCTTGGGATATATCTCAATGGACTCATGCTCGCTCTGAATGAAGCCAATGAAATTTCTTGCCCGGGCGGTATTGCCGTCGAAACTAAGTATGCGTTGTTGATGCGTTGGCGCGAGTTCCTCATCATGGACGTAATTCGCCTGCCAAATGGCATGCAGATACGCCTCCAGTTCATTTCTGGAGGTAATGTTAAAAGTTTGCCCAAACTCGAAACTAACTATCGGTTGCATCTTTAGCATGGAGCTTGATGGTCCACTTATACGTCAAACTGCTGTACTCCGCTTCAATATGCGCGGCTTTTAAAATGGCTTGCACTTCCTCTATTCGACCCGAAAAATACTCCATCAATAAGGGGATAACCTTTTTTAACAGTATCGTTTCCAACGGTTCATCCTTCATAAAATAGCCATGCCCGACAAGAAAATCTGCAGTCTTCTTTCTTGCGTAAATGGCATTATTGATTTCTTTCAACAGATCAGCATTTGCAGGCGATGTTTCTTTTAATTTCTCATAATCCGGATAATAACCCTCAAATTCAAAACGCCGGCGTAACGCGATGTCTACCAACGCAATGGATTTGTCGGCTGTATTCATCGTGCCAATGATATAGACATTGGGTGGGATACTGAAATCGGATTCGCCGCTAGGCAAGGTTAATGAGAGCGCATTTTCTGCATCAATGCGCTTGTCATCTTCGAGGAGTGTGATCAACTCCCCGAATACTTTGGAAATATTCGCACGGTTAATCTCGTCAATGATGATGACGAATTTTTTTAACGATGTGGCGGAAGTGATCGGTTCCTGCTGGTCCCGGATTAACTGAACCAACGGTTTATAATAGACACCAAGACCGGAATTGAATTCCCTCGTTCCTTCTACAATCGCTTTTAACGTATCCACACTTAATGTGTGTTGATCAGAACCATTTGGCTTTTTAAATCGTATGGTTCCATTATCGACATCCGTAATCGTGAACGCATTGCCCCCTTTCATAGGCACCTCGACGGTTTGACCGTGTTCAAGCGGAGTAATCAAATCTTCAAAAATGCTATCGAATGATTGAACTTCCGTCTTGTTACTTTTGAATGCCACAAAATTCGCTTTGGCCCGTTCGACCAATCGGTAAAAAATCCCTTTATGCGGCTTAAAGGTTAATTGCTCGGTATCTATATTGGGCTTGATACCCACCATAAAATCTTCGTAAGAATATCCTTGGTGAAAGGTAACAAACTCGATTTGTCCTTCTTTCCGCAATCGATCAAATTCAACTTTATTTTCGTCGTGGCTTGCTGACTGGCCAGAGGCTATATACACCGCTTTGTCGATGCTATTGTAGGTCTTTCCGGTCCCCGGAGGGCCGAAGAGGATTTGGTTTAAAGGATTTTTGTTATCCATAATGCTCCCCTCCTGTTTTTTTGTTTCTGAAATATTTAATAATTCCCGGAGTTGTTTTAATGAGTCTTTGCCGGTTAGCTCGACAAAGGTGGTCTGCAAACCCTCGGAAATCTGACAATCTTCCACATTTTTTGCAAGCCAATAGACAGGCTTGACATGAGGAAAAACTAGTGACTCATCATATTGGTATCGGTCATCAATTAATCGGGCCACTCCTTTAACGTTTTGTCCCTCCATAGCGACGACATAGTCATTACGATTCAAATTCGCCACGAAATTCAGAATCTCTCCTGCTTTGCGCGACGCTGTTCGCTTATCTTGATTATACTGATGTATTAGCGCTTTTTGGATAGATGATTTATTGAGTACAGGTAAGGAGGCGCGCAGGTCGCCTAACGCTGCCCAGCCGATTGACACAACGTTATTCGTATACATTTCGTCCAGCAGACTCTGCTTCGTACTTCCTGAAGTTGTGCCGATACGCCAGAATCTGTGATGCTGTTTTTTAAAATCAATGGACAGCCATGCCTCATAGGATAACTGATAAAAAGGAAAATCAAAGGTCTTTTTAGCAGCCGCGTTAATTGCCTTTATTTCTTCGAGGCTTTTGAATTTAGTAGAAATGCCCTTCTCACTTAGTAGCGGTAGCACGACCTTATTGAGCGGGAGGTACTCTTTTGGCTTTAACCAGAATAGCGCTTCCGTAATTTTTGTCCATCCAACACTATGAATGGCAACAATGTCTTGTAGGAGTTCTTCGGTGAGGTCATCTTTTAAAACCGCATAATAAAATGCCCATAACTTGCTTATTTCTTGATTATGGCGGTCGCGTTTATATGGAAATAGCCACACTTTCTGCGCGTTGGAGGTGGGTATACCACAAGCATCGTATATTTCAATATCCAAACTCCATAGCTTGGAAAGGTTGTTCATAAGTTGAATACGCTTGTCATCCCCATATTTATTGAGGTAGGAAAGGAATGTCAGCGGATCAATTTCGTCTAATTTGGTATCACCGTTTTCATCTTTATCATTAAGTTGCTCTACACCGATTTGCAGCAACACCTCGATTAATCCAGCTTGATTGCTTTCATACTCACTTAGTTTTTTTACTACCTTTTGGTAGAATGGCACCCAACTATATAAGTATTTTGCATGTTTAATTTTTCCGAATCCGTTTATTTTCATAGATTAATAATTAAGTAAGGTGTAGATTAATGGTTCGATTAGTTCCTATTTCATCCTGAATCTGAACGGGATAACGCCACGCTGTTCGCGCGGCGCGCTTTGAACCTCGTTAAAACGGGCCACACGAACCGCGCGCTCACACTTGTCCCAAAGCGCTTTATCGATGAGTGTAGTGCCTTTTAGGTTTACTTTCGCAAAGGTAATCTGGCCATCGCGCGCCACCCGCACGTCCACCATCACCACGCCGGACTTTTGACCATTATCTTCAATATTGGGTGGTACAGCCCATCCCCTATTTTTAATTGTTAGCCTGTCATCTTGCACATTGCCGTAATCCCAAAATGAAGAAAACCATTTGGAGAACTTCTTTATATCGGATGCGTTTGTAAAAAGAGCCCCCCGCCCCACTTCATTCGAGAATAAAAGGAGATCGATGTTTTCGTGCTGCATAAGCATAACGACTATCAGGGAGCCCCGGCCGCTATTACCCTTAAATGCAAAAGCTGTTGGTTCGTCGAAATTCATAGATCGATTCCACCGGATAGACTTAGAAACATCGGCGTCGCTTTTTAAGAAGTCGCTAAATCCGTCTTTCGAGAATCCGGATAAATCATAATAACAAGTGTAAAAATTATAATAATCCAATACTTTGTCGGTGACTTCCTCTACAGGGATAATTTCAGGATTGACTCCGCTTTCGGCAGATAATGCTGTAGTAGACCAAAGGAATTGCTGCCCGAATACATAAAAAGGAAGCATAAATAAAATAGAGAGGACTTTTTTCATCTCGGTTTTTGTTGTGGTAGACGAGAGATCGTGAGATGATCCCCAACACTTTCTGTCATGTTGTATACTAATCGTTGTATAGATACAATATCGCTGGCTTCATTTTTTTTGCGCTTTGCATGGTATAGTGTTGTATTGTTTGAACTGCTCGTAAAGTTAGTGAAAAGTTTATATTTTTAACCAAACTTCTCTATCGCTATGCTCATCGTTACCTGTGCCATCATCATCCAACACGGCAAGATACTGATCTGCCAGCGCAGCAGCACCATGGGCCTGCCGCTGAAATGGGAGTTTCCCGGAGGTAAGGTGGAGCCGGGCGAAGATGATGCGCGGACCATTGTACGCGAAATTAAGGAAGAGCTGCATTTGGATATCGTAGTGACCGAACGATGGGAACCGGTGGAGTACACCTACCCTACCTTCCTGATAAAGCTGATTCCATTTGTAGCGCGTGTAGCCGGGGGCGAGCTGCGGTTGGAAGAACATGCGGATGCCAGGTGGGTACCGGTAGATGAGCTTGGCCAGTACGACTGGGCGCCGGCGGATGTGCCGATTGTAGAAAAGGTGATTATGAGGCATAACGATACACCCCATTGAGGGTGCCGAACCAGATATTTCCGTCATCCGCTTCAAGAATACCAAAAATCATTCCTTCATTCGTCTTTATTATTTCGGGTAGCGGCGCGGCATTGGCTAACGCTTTTTTGTCATAACGGGAAAGCGCCCAGCCCTTTTGGAGACTATTGTTGTATAAGCCGGTCTGGGCACTTTTCGTTCGGTCGCTATTCGTACTCGTCCAGATGTTGCCATGTGGATCTTCGTAAACATAGCCAACATACTGTTGGGCAAAATGGGTAAACGTGCTGCCGTCATAGCGCCAAAGGCCGTCATTGCCACCGAGCCAGATATCACCTTGGGCATCTTCGATGATGGAACGGACATTTTGAAAAGGTTTTCCCTGATGCGTTAAAACAGTAAATGTTTTTCCATCATAAATGCAAGCATCTCCCCTCGTGCCAATCCATAACTTCCCTGCTTTGTCTTCGATGATGGGGCCGACATCGTTATTGGGCAGGCCATCTTTGGTGGTGAAATTTCGGAAGGTTTGTCCGTCGTAACAGCTTACGCCGCCTTCGGTACTGAACCAAACATGACCGGATTTATCTTCGCAGATTTCGGTAACCCTATTATTAGCAAGCCCGTCGTCGGTTGTGAAATTCCGAAAGGTTTTCCCATCGTAATAAAACACGCCCGACCCCACTGATGAAAACCAAAAATTACCTTTCTTATCTTCTAAAACAGAAAAAAAACGCGCCGAACTGACTTGGTTCGTCATATTGGTGAACGTTTCGCCATCGTATCGGAAAATACCATCGTATGCGGCAACCCAAATATGGCCCTGGCTATCTTTTATGATAGTTCGGGTGATGGTCTGCGGTCCTTGAAGCTTAACGACCTCTTGGTTCTTGGCGCTGATGTCGGCCCTGGGTTGTTCAGTGTCGTCTTGTCCGTGGCGGGAAGTACAACAGGCAAATATCAGGAAGAAAATGCAGCGATATGCAGGCTTATTCATTTTTGGGTAATCTAGCCGTAAGAATGTAATCACTTGTTGCGGTTGTGCCGGATAGACACCACAGGAAATAACGGGGGAGAACCTTCTATTTGACTTTCAGTTCAGCTTTAACTTTGTGCACAAAGCTCAAAGAAACAGATGCCAATTCCGCAATTTTGGCATCATCGAAATCGGTATTGAACAATAAGTTTTTTACAAACTGGAAACCAGCTTTTTCCTCCGCTTCTCTTCGCACCGAATTGAATGCATTCTGCGTATCCCATTTGGCTTTTAAACTCGACTCGTATGCCATACGTTCCTCCTTTCTTAGTTTCGCTACTTCCGATATGTTAAAGATAAGTTGAAAAACCCGCTTATCCAAAAATGTCGGAACCTTATCCAGCGTGCTCATGTGCTTCAACAGATACATCCACTTTTCTGTATCTGTCAGCAAATCATCTCCCCTCTTTACAAAATTAGGTAATTCCAAGAACTTAAAACCCAGTTTATTGTAAAAAACTTCACCCGATGTCTTTTCCATCAAGGCGATGTCGTGGAAATAACGGCCCTGTTCATCGGCGTCCATACTGAATTCCAGAATGCCGATTAAGTAAACTTCCGGCAACTGGTAATCATTGGATTCCTTGCCCTTTTTCAGCAACCGCTGGATGAGCCGCGATACGTAATATAATGCCCGGTCCTTGAAGAAATCCTGCCGAATGCGTTGCATCTCAACGATAAAATATTCCCCGTTATCGCTGCGGCAATGCAGGTCGAAAACAATACGTTTGTCGTGTTCATCATCGCCATCATGTTCGTTAGGTGCGTATTCGAGCTCAGCAATGTGCTTTTCTCCCTGGAATAGGTCATTGAGGAATTCAATTAAAATCTCCTTGGTGGGTTCTTGCCCAAAAAGATGACGAAAACCCCAATCCGTAAGGGGATCTATAAACTTTCCTATTTTAGGTTCTATTGAATTGGTCATAGCCAAAGATAAAAATTTTAGCTTAATTTACCAACAAGTCATGACCTATTAAGTTAACTAAATAGGTATACCGCAAAGTCTGACGGCAGTATCAGGAGTACGACTTAAACCCTGGATGGGTTGGTTACAATCCCTACATTTCATTAGTGGCCGCATTGCCCAAGGCCCGCAAGAGAGCTATTAACTACAAAGGAGTAAAGATGAGAAAAGCATCTATATAATCGTGTTCTTCCATTAGCAACTACTTATTGGTTGCTAAGGCAGATATATATTCAATTATCGGGATGTCAACACCAACGTTAACAAAGGTGTTTTGTTTCCTGAAACTGCTTTCGGTAAAGGGACGCGCAAGCGACACATTGAGCGCCAGCCCATTGAAAAATGTAACGCCGAGCCCGGCACCTGCAATGGCATGGTTGAAATGATCGGTCGATTTCAGATTAGCCAGATTGTAAAGTATGCCTGATGCGTACCCGATAACGTGCATATCGCTGATAAAAGGCCGCTTCTGCGGTCTGCGCCAGGCAACATCATCCAAACAATAAAACGAAAAGCGCTCGCCCGGGGCGAATGAATGGGTGTAACGCCAGTTCCAGAGTTTGATTTTTACACCGATTTTTTCGCTGGCATAGTAAAAATTATCCAGGCTGGCTGGATTGCCGGCGTCGTCTGCGCTAAGGGTATTTTTATTGATGAAACTGGCCTGATTGGTGCCGATACTGAAAAATAGCTGGACATACTTGCCCTTTCTGGCAGAAGGAGCGAAATGTTCATGGATGGCTACAATCGCAGCTTCAGCGTCTATATACAGGTAGGCGCGACTTTCTGCGGTGGCTTCTTGCGCCGAAACCTGCTGCTGGTATTGATCATTGAGGTACTCCAAAATGGTGTTTTCCATCAGGTAACCCAGCACCCCCGCGACCACGTTGTTCTTGAATTGGTTTTTCGAGAGGTCGAGAAAGTCCAGGGCAATAAATTTGAGCGCATAAAACTGTTCTTCATTGAGTGATAATCCTTTAAGCTGGGTCTTCTTAAATTGTGCAAGCAGCTGAACAACCGGCAATACTTCTGCGAAGTCTGCTTGGTTAATTTCTTGGATGGCTTGCTGCTGAGGTGCATCAAGTTGCACAAGGCCCTGAATCGACATCAACCCGCTTTGCCAAAAATCTGCTGTGGAGTCCAATTCCTCAATTTTTGTTAGGGTACTGCCTACGTTTATAATCAAATTGCGTAGTTCTTTGATTTTGGTGGTTACATTTTTATAAATAGCTTGATGCTTTTCGCGGTCTTTGGCTTCTTGTTGACAGGCCAACTCATAAATATTGTCATGGTTATACCAAAGGCCCATCTCATCGCTTTGTTTAAAACTGGAAAATTCAACGTTTGGTGCAAGGGATGGCTCTTCTTTAAGTATCTTGTAGCATAAATCGATGAGGTAGTTGTAGTTTTTGACCTCGGGGTTGTCTTCGAACTGATAGCGGTCGTTAACAACCGTTGTTTTCGCCATGGCGGCGTTAACCACCCCCCCGCCCACCGTGTAGCCGCCGGCTTGCATGGATTCTCCTTGCTGTTTGTAGGCATGCTGGACATACAGCACAACACCGTGTAAGTAGGCAAACTCTGCCGTACTTTCTATGATGGACTTCGTAATTACTGATTTATTCTTTCCACTGGTAATCGTCTCCATTACATTATAGATGTATTGGTAGGTGGCGAAGTTTTTCAGGTGTGTTTTATGATCGTATGAATTGAAATTCCTGATGACCATATTGCGGAAAACAAACTGACGGAGCTCTGCTTGCTTTTTTTGGATAATTGATGCAAGTATTTCGGTATTGATGCTTCCCTTGGTAAGCGATGGGCTGCTTCCCACCAGGGTAACGGATGGGCCTTGCGCGTGCAGGAACCCGCAAAAGACCAGCATACTGGAAAACATCAGCAGGATGTGTTTTGATTTCATGGTTTAAGTTAGTTTCTGATACATGGGTTAATCGTCTGTAAAGACTCGCATGGCAAGGTAATAATTAGTTCTGATCACTGCAACTGTCTCCTCCTGAAACAGCTAAACACCTGCATCTGATTTACTAAAAATATTTGCTTTTTACTTTGCAGGGGCGTATCTTTGTTATAACCGAAATTTGCGTTTTAAGGGCACAGACTGCGACCTTGTAAACCAGCGAAGCAGCATAGTTACCGGATTATGAGAACAATAAAGAATTTAAGAAATAACCGTAAAGTAATATTTGATCAGGGTAAATTTGATGATTGGTGCGTTTATATCGTGGAGCAAAATGGAGCAAAGCAAGCGCCTTACGATGTTGACTATTTTACCGGATTAAAAGAACTTAACATGATTTATGGCGGGAATAAAGTTTATGAAGATTTTTTAAAAATCTATCACTCCACGGATAAAACGATAAATCCTGATGTTCTTGATCTTATCGACGGTATCGCATCCACCTATCGGCCGGAACATCAAATAAGTATTGAACAATGGTTTACTGTTATCTATGCCGGTATGATTGCAGAGGAAAATAAGCAATTTGCCATTTTAAAAAAGCGCATAAAACATTTAGGCGTTCATCAAACGTTAGTTCAAAATTACGAACCTGCTGCCGCTGCTAAATTTAGCCAGGGCAAAAAATGGGGCGAACTGGATAGGATTATGAAAGCGTTTGATATTTAAAAGAAACCACCAAATGGCTAAAAATAGCTGTAAACTAAACAGACGTAAATTAGCCTCTAAACCGGGAGTTTAGATTGCACATGCCGCTTTCGTTCCTCTACACTACCTATCGGAACGGTTAAGATTTCATAACCATAATGCGCGTATATGGATCTCAGTTGCCGGTAAGTGTACTCCGCTTCTTCCCACGTTTGCTTCCGCTCCGTATCGGTTTCATAGATTTCCCGCCACGGAGGAAGGATAAAAACGGTTGGGTGGTATTGACAAGCCAACGCTTCTTTCATAACCGATGGCGGGATGGAATAGCCAATCATCTCCGCGTAGCCTATAGCATCAATGACGCCGCGATCGAAAAAACAGGTTTCTTTCGGGTGTTTGCTTATCACCCGTTTATAATCTGAAATAGAGGCTGCCAGCATGAGGTCGGTATACCGTTCCTTGTTTTTCCATGGCAAGGCATCGCCCCCGATAGCCTGTTGCTGCTTAATGATTGCCCGGGCTGCCTCGGGAATGGTGGTAATGCCGGGTGCAGCGAACGTATTCAATAACGTTGTTTTCCCCACGCCGGGGCCTCCGGTAACGACATATAGCTTGTTCATTTGTTGGGGCTAATCAATTATACCTGGCGTAATATAGGAAAAGCGCGATAAAAGTTTCCAGAAAGCGACTACAACAACCGTAGATTTGGACACACTTATGTGATAAAGATGCCTGACCTTTGTGTCAACAAAAACAAAGCTCATGAACACAAAAAACAAAATTGCCCTGATTACCGGTGGAAGCCGTGGATTAGGAAAGAACATGGCTATCGCTATTGCCAGAAAGGGAACAGACGTGGTAATCACTTACAACAGCAGCAAAGAAAAGGCTGACGAGGTGGTTAGCGAAATTGAATCGTTAGGACAACGCGCATATGCTTTTCAGCTCGACACCAGAAATGTAAGCACTTTTGATGCATTTATGGAAGACGTAACCGGCCAGCTGCAAGATAAAACAGGCAGTCCGAATTTCGACTTCCTGATCAACAATGCGGGAACAGGTCTCTACGCTCCCATCGACGCGGTTACCGAGCCCCAGCTGGATGAAATCTTTGACATACACTATAAAGGGGTGTTTTTCTTAACGCAAAAAGCGTTGCCGTTTATTAATAATGGCGGGGGGGTTATTAACATTTCATCCGGATTGACCCGGTTTACCTTGCCGGGCTCGTCGGTATATGCCGCTGCCAAAACGGCCGTGGAAACCTTTACCCGCTACCTGGCAAAGGAATTGGGCGATCGTAAAATCCGGGCCAACGTGGTGGCTCCCGGTGCCATTGAAACAGACTTTGGCGGTGGAAGAACGCGTGATAATAAAGACATCAATGCGATGATTGCGGGAAATACGGCACTTGGCCGCGCCGGTCTGCCTGATGACATCGGCGGTGTGGTGGCCTTCTTGTGTACGGAAGAGGCGTATTGGATCAATGCGCAACGCCTTGAAGTTTCGGGCGGGCAATCGCTGTAATTGCTTAACTTAGCATTATGAAGCCATTAAAAATCAACTCCATCAGCGAATTCCATCAGCTGCACCGGCTGGCTCCGCCCGAGCACCCGCTCATCAGCGTGGTGGATTACGCCCAGGTGGCAAAGGCCAAGAGAAACAATCCGATGCCCCCGCTGGTCGCCGACTACTATTCGATTTCGGCAAAACGGGGGTTGGATGGGAAAATGCGCTATGGACAACAGGAATACGACTTCGATGAGGGCGTGATGTATTTTCTGGCACCGAAGCAGGTCCTGCATGCGTCGCCGGCTCCGGATGAAAAGGCCCGCCCTTCGGGTTGGATCCTGTTGATTCACCCGGATTTCCTGTGGGGAACACCACTGGCGAAAAGCATGAAGCATTACGGGTTTTTCGGCTATTCGGTGAACGAAGCGCTATTTCTCTCGGAAAAGGAGGAAGCGACCATCAACGGCATAATCGCCAACATCAAGCAGGAGTATCACGCCAATATCGATAAATTCAGCCAGCGTATCATCATTTCGCAGGTGGAAACCTTGCTGAATTATTCCGAACGCTTCTACGAGCGGCAGTTCATTACCCGGAAAATAACCAACCACCAGATCCTGGATCGGCTGGAAACGTTGCTGGATGATTATTATGGCCATCGTGACCGTATGCAAAACGGGCCACCAACGGTGCAGTTCGTAGCGGACCAACTGCATGTTTCGCCCAATTATTTAAGCGGCCTGCTGAAGGTGCTGACCGGACAAACGACCCAACAACACATCCAAGGCAAGTTGATTGAAAAAGCGAAGGAAAAACTGTCGACGACCGACCTGTCGGTCAGTGAAATCGCGTATGAATTGGGCTTTGAACACTCACAATCGTTCAGCAAGTTGTTTAAGGCGAAAACCAAGCAATCGCCTTTGGCGTTTCGGCAGTCGTTCAACTGAAAAAGAAAGAATGACCTGGGGGCAGCAAGGCTGACCTCACCCCTACACCCCAACGACGAACGTGTAAGACGTCTTAACGGTAACGGTTAAGGATTTGGTCGTACCTTTCCGTGGTTTGACATATAACGTATAGTCAAACTTCTTCTTCATGATATACGGTTTCAAATCCACCTTCCCGTCGGTGATAGGAAGTGCCAGCGACGTTTCGTAGACATCGGGGTTGTCGGCCACCTCCGCGATAACCTGCTCTCCAACTCCATCGGCTCCGACCCCCACCCGGATAGTTTCCAGGTTCTGGAGGTTGTTATCCTCGTCTGCACCTGCCAGTTCGATGGTAATGCCGGTGAGATTAATCTCCCGCACATTATTGGCACTGACCAACGGCGCATTGTTCCGGATTATCGCATCCAGATCCATCGCGATTTCCTTGGTCACTTCAAGGCCCTCGCCAGCAATCGGTACGGCCGGTATCGTCACGGTGATGGGTTCTGCATCATAGTCGAAATCTGCTTTCAGATTTTCTTTGATTTTTTTGCAAGAAGTTAAAAAGCCAGTAGCGATTATCAAAATCAATACTAAACCTGGTTGAATCGTTTTCATGTACTAATGATTATATATTTTGTCAAAACGCCAAAAAAACGGCACCCTAATTCACCACGGTGATGTCACCGCTTTCGCTGATTTGGATCTCCACTTCATCGCTTCCCCGTTCCAGTTCAGTCTCCTTCTATTTTCTTTGGGTTTCTGCAAAAGTCACGCCAATATGCACATAGCTGTTAGAACGCATGGATTGGGGATTCGCGTCGACCGCACCACGGGTGGCTTCAGCGCAATACCTTCGGTGCATGCTGGAGGTTTTGTACGATATTTGCAGTGAAGAACCGTAAAATGTATCCCTACCATAATAAAATAAAACAACGGATAAAAAACGGCGAGCTGACCGCCTATGAATTTGTTGAAAAATACAACGGCATAAGCCCATGCTTGCTTTTGTATTTCAACACAGACCCTTTCGTAAGGCCGATAAGGGAACACCGGTTTGAAGCGTATGGCGAACTGCTGAGATTGTGGGAAGCAAGCCGGAATGGCGAACCGCGGTGACGGCATTTTGCATAGGGATGCAAACACGGCGGAAATGGTTAGCTTTGCGCCGCCATGCAGCAAGCTTCTTCATCGATATATCGTTTGCCTTTCCTACTGCTCTGCCTGAGTTCGCTGCTGTTTTCTGCGAGCTTCAACATGTTGATACCTGAATTGCCGGCATACCTCAGCAGTTTGGGCGGCGGAGAATACAAAGGCCTCATCATCGCGCTGTTTACGCTCACTGCGGGTATCTCAAGGCCATTCAGCGGTAAGCTGACCGACACGGTGGGCCGGGTGCCTGTGATGGCGGTGGGCTCTATCGTATGCTTTGTGTGCGGGTTTCTCTATCCGGTACTATCCAGCGTGTCGGGATTCCTGTTGCTACGCCTTATCCATGGGTTCTCCACAGGCTTCAAACCCACGGCAACAGCGGCGTATGTGGCCGACATCATTCCGCGGGAGCGGTGGGGCGAGGCGGCGGGATTACATGGACTGGCGTTTAGCCTGGGCATGGCCATAGGGCCGGCAGTGGGAAGCGCCATCAGCCAGGCGTATTCAATCAACGCACTCTTTTACTGTTCTTCGGTTTTTGCATTGCTCTCCATCGTCATTCTGATGAATATGAAAGAGACGCTCCCGGCAACGCAGCGGCAACGGCTCGGGGTGCAGTCATTCCGCATATCGCGCACAGATATCATCGACCCACGGGTAATCCCTGCAGCATTGGTTACCCTGCTCTCTTATGTGGCCTATGGTGCCATACTAACGCTGATACCGGATTGGACAACGTACCTCGGAATATCCAACAGGGGTGTGTTTTTCGTAGCTTTTACGGTATCATCGGTAGCCGTTCGCTTCTTCTCTGGCAGGCTTTCAGATCAGCACGGACGTGTGCTGGTGATTGAATACGGGCTGGCCATACTCATCTTATCGATGGGAATACTGACGTGGTGCGAAAGTCCGATCGGATTGGTAGTAGGTGCGGCAATATACGGGATAGGCGGCGGCATCCTCTCGCCCGCCGTGAATGCATGGACCATAGACCTGAGTAACCCTAACCAGCGGGGCAAGGCGATGGCCACGATGTACATCGCATTGGAAGCGGGCATTGGATTGGGTGCCCTGATTGCCGGATGGGTGTATTATGACCGCATTGCCCGGATACCGTACATCTTTTTCGGAACAATGGTAGTGGCCGCTTTTGCCTGGGGCTACGTACGGATTTATAAACGGCGCGAGCAGGCTGTATAAGCACCGTTTCTTGACGACGGGCTACCGTCTTGCGCCTACCCTGGTAAAACTACGGAACTGTTGCCATAGCGTTGTCACTTCCCCACACTACCTTTGTTGAAAATATTGAACAATCGCCGTGGAAAAATTGGACTTGACGAAACAGTACAAATCTTATTATACCGCCCGGACGACACCGGAGCTGGTGGACATAGACCCAGCATATTTCCTGTCGCTTACGGGTAAGGGCGACCCGTCAGGTGCTGCCTTTGCCGACAGGTTAGAAGCACTTTATGCCACGGCATACGCTGTCAAATTCGGGAGCAAACTGAATGGAAAGGATTTTATCGTACCAAAACTGGAGGCCTTGTGGTGGTATGACGAACAGCGTTTCGGCCAGCAGGCCATAGCGGATGCACCAACGGAAATACCGCGAAGCGAATGGGAGTACCGGTTGTTAATCCGGATGCCCGGGTTCGTTACCGAAAAGGACGTACGGGAAGGGATTGCCAAGGTACGGTTGAAAAAGAAATCCGACCTGGCGGAGGCCATTGAGTTTTATGGCCTGACGGAGGGAAAATGCATCCAGATATTGCACATAGGACCCTATGCCACCGAACCGGAAACACTGGCACGCATCGCTGAGTTCTCGCAAGCGAACGGGTTGAAGCAAAACGGCCCGCATCACGAAATCTACCTGTCAGACTTTCGGAAAACGGCACCGGAAAAACTGAAAACGATTTTGCGCGAGCCAGTAACCGTTGAAAAATGAATGCGGCAATACGATGAATGCGTATATTGGCATTTTAAGCACCATCACAATATGACCGACAGTAAACCGGACATAAAACTTCGACGGACGAAAGTCGCGGACTTGACTGCTTTCTTCGGGTTCCAACTGGACGAAGAAGCGAGGCACCTGGCAGCATTTACACCGAAAAACCACGCCGACAAAACAGCCTACATGACCAAACACAAGCAATTGCTAAGCAACCCAACCGTAAACAATCAGACCATTTTGGTTGACCATGTGATTGCAGGAAGCGTTGCTAAATTTTTAATGGAAGGCAATGCGGAAATCACCTATTGGTTGGATAGAAGATTTTGGGGACAAGGCATTGCGACAAAAGCAGTAAAAGACTTTCTGGCCATGGAAAAAACCAGGCCGGTTTTTGGCCGGGTTGCGTTTGACAATTTTGGTTCACAAAAAGTGTTGGAAAAATGTGGATTTGTTAAAATAGGCACCGACAAAGGCTTTGCAAACGCTCGACAGAAAGAAATTGAAGAATACATTTATAAGCTAACCTGTTGACGGTCCTGATTGCGGGGTCAGTTCATTTGTTTACCGGATCCGACTGCCAGTATTCCGCTGTGTTTATATCCATGATGGTCAACCTCCCCCGGTCAGCCGCACCGGTATCGATGTTCCAGATATTAAATGCGTTCAGCGGTTGGTCGGTATCCCAATTGGTCGTTGGCGTATGACCGAGATAAACGGCTGAAAAATCCGGCACGATATCGTCACCCGAATGTACATCGTCACCGAACGTTCGCAGATGCTCATAGGCATTTTGCCATAGGGACCGATCCCAATAAAAAATCTCGGGGTGTTGTTGGTTCATGGGCAGCCACGGAACGAACCCGCCATGTACAAAACAGTGGTTATGTTCATCAACGTAATAGGATCGCTGCTGCGCAAAAAACGCCCGGTGCGTTGCCGGCACATCCGAAGCGGCCAGATTGGTCGCATGCCCCTCACCCCTCGCACGGAATACCTCCGGTTTCCCGGCATGTTTCAGGTAGGATCTGGCTGTATCCAGGCCGCCGTAAATCCAGTCCCGCGGATGGATACCGGTTTTCAGGAAATCGCGGAACCAGTCATCATGATTGCCTTTTAGGGCAATCAGGTTGTTTACCTGAAGTAAAATCTCCACACATTCGAAAACCTCGTCATGCTTGTCTACCACATCGCCCAATTGGATCAGCAGGTCATTCTTCTTATCAAAGCCCGAACGTTCAAAACATTGCTCAAGCGCTTTTGCTGCGCCGTGGATGTCGCCTAATACAAAAGTTCTCATATGGCTCACAATATAGGACGACGCATTGTATTTTACGAATGAATTGGTAGTTTTACGTGAATATACGGCAACTTCAATTCATATATTGAGCCTTGCCGCGCAAAATAGTAGGAAGGAATGACGTATTTAAATATCGAGAAGTAAAATGAGCGTATTAACCGAATTTCATTATCATTATTTGCAACGCTGTGTCGCATTGGCAACGCAGGCACTGGACGAGGGGAACGACCCGTTTGGTTCATTGCTTTTATCGGCCGGGGGCGAAGTGTTGTTCGAAGATCATAACCGTACGGCAAATGGCAACAGGATGCTGCACCCGGAATTGGCCATAGCGCAGTGGGCTGCAGCGCATCTTACTGAAGAAGAAAGGGCCGCAGCTGTGGTGTATACATCGGGCGAGCATTGTGCCATGTGCGCTGCGGCACACGCCTGGGTAGGATTGGGAAAGATAGTGTATGCAAGCTCATCGGAGCAACTGGGCCAATGGATGGCCGAATTTAATGCGGAGCCGCCGCCAATCAACCCGTTGGGCATAAAAGATGTGGCTCCAACTATCGAAACTGAGGGTCCCTTTGATGAATTTGCCAATGCACTGCGAGAACTGCACCGGAAAAACAGGGTGATACGTATGTAGAATATTTCGCAGGTTTCCGTAAGTTTGAAAAGCACATAACGCTTTACCGATTAAAAAACTGATATGAAGCAAAAAGAATATTCACGCAAAGAATTTGTAAAAGGAATGGCAATCGCCGCTGCCGGTTTTATGATCGTACCCCGCCATGTGTTGGGCGGAAAGGGCTTTTTAGCCCCCAGCGATAAAATAACGGTGGGCATTGTTGGTGCGGGCGGTAAGGGCAGGCAAAATACCGAAGCGCTTTTGAAATTGAAAGATGTACAGGTTACAGCGATTGCAGACCCGGTAAAATACTGGGATTTAAAAGATTTCTACTATAAATCCATAGCGGGCCGTGAACCGGTGAAGGAAATGGTCGAAAGTCATTACCGGCCGGCGAATGGGAACTTCAACATCAATGAGTACATCGATTTCAGGGAAATGCTGGAGAAAGAATCGTCGCTCGATGCCATTATGTGCTCCACACCCGACAATACGCATGCCTATGTATCGATAAAAGCCATGCGGGCAGGCAAACACGTGTATTGCGAAAAACCGCTGACGCACAACATCTGGGAAGCGCGGAAAGTAAGGGAGGTTGCTTTGGAAACAGGTTTGGCCACGCAGATGGGGAATTCGCTGCATAGCGGCGACGGCATACGGCAGACCGTGGAATACCTCCGCGACGGCGCGATTGGGAAGGTATCGGAAGCGCATACCTGGGTGCCTGCTTCGCGTTGGAATCCGGGCTTGATGGGACTGCCCACAAGCCCTACCCTGGATGAGCAAGCGATGGGATGGGATTTATGGCTGGGGCCTACCCCCTATATGCCGTGCCATAAGGAGTATACCCCGGTAACCTGGCGGGATTTCTGGGCGCTCGGCTGCGGTGCATTGGGCGACTTTGGTTGCCACGACCTGGATGCGTCTACCTGGGCTTTTGATCTTCATGCGCCCGCAAGCGTTGAAGTACAGCCCGCCGGATACAGCGACGCGGATATTGCTCCCTATGGGGAGATAGGATATTACCATTTTGAAAAGAAAGGCAACCAGCCCGAATTTACGCAGGTCTGGTATTCGGGCGGTTTACAGCCTGCCCGGCCGGAGCTGCTGCCCGATAACGTGGAGCTGCCCGACCGTGGTTCCCTTTTTATCGGGAAAAAGGGCATTATCGTCACGGGATCAGGTGGCTCGAACCCGCAGATTTTCCCTGAAAAGCGACGCGAAAGGTATCGTCCGCCCGCGCCTCATATTCCCCGTTCAAACGGCCATTACCGCGACTGGATTGATGCCATTAAGGGCGGGGTACCCGCAAGTGCTAACTTTGAATACGGTGCCCGCCTTACCGAGATAACCCTGCTCGGCGTGCTTTCGCTCCGACTGGGTGGAAAGAAGATTTATTGGGACAGTGAAAACATGCAGGTGAAGGGTCTACCTGAAGCGGATCAATACCTCCGGGAGCCAGTTCGACCGGGATGGGAAATGAGTTAATGATGTTTGATGCGGAAGCGTTAATTCAATTTGGCGGGTTACTCGCCGTTCTTCTGGCAATTTATGGGCAGACCGGTCTGTTTTTCTGTTTTTTTCTTCCGAGCGGAGCACTACTTTTTATGGCAGGCGTATTGATTGCTAATGGCTCGTTTGCACACAGTTTTTTTACGTTATGTGCCCTGGGCATCCTAGCTTCCTTAATGGGTAGTGTTACGGGCTACCTGACCGGTTATAAGGCCGGCCCGCTGCTATACCGCCGGCCTGATTCGAGGTTCTTCAAAAAACAGCATTTAGCGGCTGCGGAAAACTTCTATAACAAATACGGTTCGTGGGCGCTATCCATCGGTGTGTTTTTTCCGTTGATCCGCACGTTCGGCCCCATCGTTGCCGGTATTATCCAACTGAAATTCAGCCGTGTTGTACTATTTGCATTTTTGGGTTCCGTGGGCTGGATACTTTCATTTGCAACGGCTGGCTACCTGTTGGGAAGCATGCCATTTCTACGCCCCTACCTCAATTACGTGGTTGCGGGCATCATCATACTGGTCACCGTGCCAGTGGTTATAAACATCATCCGCGGAATTAAAAAGAAGAAGGAGAATACATGATGATAAGCATAAACCGAATAATCTTGACCCTGTTGTTGGTTCCAACCTTTTCTTACGGGCAATTGAAATATGCCAACGACATCATTAAGACCGGCGCGGAGCAGACGTCGCTTTACGTCGACAAACTGAAGGGAAAGCGGGTTGCGCTGGTTGCGAACCAAACAAGCATCATCGGCAGCACGCATTTGCTGGACAGCCTCTTGAAGCAGGGCGTATCGGTAGTAAAGGTCTTCGGCCCCGAGCATGGTTTCCGGGGCAATGCCAGTAATGGAACCGAAGTTTCGGATGAAGTGGATCCGGGTACGGGCGTGAGGATTATATCCCTTTACGGAAAGAAGAGAAAACCCGGCGCAGCGGATTTGGCCGACGTGGATGTCGTCATCTATGATATCCAGGATGTGGGCTGCCGGTTCTATACCAACATAAACACGCTACGGGATGTGATGGAATCTTGTGCGAGATATGGGAAGGAACTGATGATTCTGGACCGCCCAAACCCCAACGCCTATTTGATTGACGGCCCGATTCTGGACATGGACCTGAAATCGGGAATCGGGCAGTTCCCCATTCCGATAAGCCATGGCTTGACCGTCGCAGAGTTTGCCCAGATGGTAAACGGCGAAGGGTGGCTGGAAGATAACCTGAAATGCCAGTTGAGCATCGTAAAAGTTGCTAATTATCGCCACGATATGCTGTATAAACTGCCGGTGAACCCATCACCCAACCTGAATACGGAAGCAGGGATACTGCTTTACCCGTCCACCTGCCTCTTTGAAGGCGTGGCGCTCAACCACGGGCGGGGCACGGACTATCCCTTCACCGTGATTGGCGGCCCCATGTTTAAAGGAATTTACGATTTTTCGTTTACGCCGGTTTCCATGCCCGGCCGAGCAGAAGATCCGATTTACCAGGACCAAACGTGCTATGGGTTGGACCTGCGTAATTATGACCTGGAAAAACTGATTGAATCGGGGAAAATTAACCTGGGCTGGATGATCGAACTATATGCCAGGTTTCCGGACAAGGCCAAATTTTTTGACCAGAGCATCCATCGCCAAATCGGTAATATCGACTACCTCGCCGGGGTTGCTGAATTTAAGGAACAGATAGCCGCTGGCAAATCTGAAGCGGAAATCCGCAAAACATGGGAGCCCGGCCTGGCAGCTTATAAAAAGATGAGAAAGAAGTATTTACTATACGATTAGTGAAGAAAGCCACAAATTTGGTAATTTTGGGAATAGCTGGTTAGGATATAATAGATTAATGACAAAATAACATGGCAACGATCCTGAGATTGACAAAACCGAAAACAGATGAACCTGTGCGCGTGAATTTTGACAATGTAGCGTATTACATCCGGTATTTATAAGTAACCACATTGACATGGATACCATTTAATTCGTATGTTTGCAATCTCAAAACAATAAGCGAGGTATGTAAAATATAATTTCTTTCAGGCGAATAAAACAGTTGGGTGCTACTTAACCTGACTTATTCATTAACCTTAATAGAAAGAAATTATGCTTATTGTACAAGACCTTTCATATACACATCCCAACAAAGATTTACTGCTTAAAAACATAAGTTTTACAGCAAATAATCACGAAAAAATTGCCTTGGTAGGAAATAATGGCATAGGTAAATCTACCTTGCTGAAGATTGTGGCAGGAGAATTAAAACCGGCAGGTGGGCAAATAAATGTTGCATCCGAACCGTATTATGTTCCGCAGATTTTCGGGCAATTCGATCAGTTGACAATTGCACATGCATTACGGGTTGAAGAGAAATTAAACGCGCTGAATGAAATTCTGAACGGTAGTGCGGACGAAGAAAATTTCAATGTGCTGAATGACGATTGGACGATAGCGGATCGATGCAGGGATGCGCTCAATCACTGGCAATTGGCCAACCTGGATTTATCCCGGAAAATGGAGACATTGAGCGGTGGTCAAAAAACGAAAGTCTTTCTTGCAGGCATTGCCATTCATCACCCCGGATTGGTGCTGTTGGACGAACCGAGTAATCACCTGGATATTTCGGGCAGGCAGCTTTTATATGATTTTATTCAATCCACAAAAAGCACATTGATTGTGGTAAGCCACGACAGAAAGTTGCTAAACCTACTGGACACCGTTTGCGAATTAAGCAAACACGGGACTAAAATTTACGGTGGCAACTATGACTTTTATAAAGAACAGAAGCAAATTGAAAACAATGCACTGAGCCACGACATTCAAAGTAACGAAAAAGCCTTGCGAAAAGCCCGGGAAAAAGAACGCGAAACAGCAGAACGGCAACAAAAGCTGGACAGCCGTGGAAAAGGCAAACAGGAAAAAGCGGGCGTTGCCCGAATAATGATGAATACGTTGCGGAACAAGGCCGAAAATAGCACATCGAAACTCAAAAGTGTTCACGCCGACAGAATAGACGGGATTTCACAAAAGCTACAGGAGTTACGTTCATCATTACCCGACCTTGATAAAATGAAGTTCGGGTTTGAAAGCGCGGCCCTACATAAAGGGAAAAACCTATTCACAGCAACGGACATCAATTTTACATACCAGGTAAAACCACTTTGGAAAGACCACCTGAACCTTCAGCTAAAAAGTGGCGAACGCTTGGCGTTGAAGGGCGCAAACGGTTCGGGAAAAACAACGTTAATTAAATTGATTTTAGGAGATTTAGCTCCACAGACGGGAACTGTTTACAGGGCAGACAACAAAGCGGTCTACATTGACCAGGATTACTCCCTGCTCAACAATACACTGAAAGTTTATGAACAAGCTCAGCAATTCAATAGGTCCGCTTTACAGGAACACGAAATCAAAATAAGGTTGAACCGATTCCTGTTTGCTAAAGCGGATTGGGACAAACCTTGTGGTATGTTGAGTGGCGGCGAACGGATGCGCTTACTGCTTTGCTGCCTGACAATCGGCAACCAATCCCCCGATATTATTGTGCTGGACGAGCCGACCAATAACCTCGATATTCAGAACCTTGAAATATTAACGGCTGCAATCAATTCGTATGAGGGCACTTTAATTGTGGTTTCACACGATGACTATTTTCTGAAAGAAATAAACATAAACCGGACGGTACAGCTATAACGCTGTTGCTGAAACTGCGCTATCGCGTTCGGCTTGCTGGCGTTTACGCCATTCCCACGGTGCTATCGTACCCGAAGCTCCCCACAGACCGCGTTTCTCGGTTTGGGCGGTTGCTTCCAGGCTGGCCCAATCGGGATTGCGATCATGGGCCTTGTAATGCCAGGCGAGACCTGCTTCCAGGAGACGCTCATTGAGGTTTACGGTATCGTCGATCAGTACGATTCCCACAACCCTACCGTACCGGTCGGTATTCATCTGATGTACCTTAACGTTGCCCGAAGCCAACAGATCCTTTGTAAATCGCGTCGCCACCCGGCTGTAGGGTTGGCCCCGTTCCGGACAATCAACCCCATGTAATCGTATACGGTGCTGTTGCCCATCCACCAATAACGTGAATGTATCGCCATCGGCCACACGGACGACCTCGCCGGAAAGGTAATGCGGATCAACACATGCGCTTACAACGAAAAGGAATAAGATTACGACACGGCGAAACATACCACAAAGATAAGTTTCTCCCTCCTATGCAGTCTATAAAGATATGATTTTGTATCTTATGAAAAAAACAATCCTGCGAATCGTCCGTTAGCTAGTTGTGAAACCACACGAAAAACACATCGTATACACCATTGGGCATTCCAACCACAGTCTGGGTGACCTGATAACGATGCTGCAATCTTTCGCTATCCGAAACCTGATTGATATACGAAGACTTCCCGGCTCGCGGAAATATCCTCGGTTTGATCAGCAAAACCTGGAAATCTCGCTGAAGGAAAATGGAATACACTATGTGCATATGAAAGCGCTGGGTGGCCGGAGAGCAGTGCAAAAAGATTCAAAGAACAACCGGTGGCACAACACCTCGTTTCGGGGGTATGCCGATTATATGGAAACGGAAGATTTTGAGCAGGCCATTGTCCGGCTTGAAACGTTTGCTTTACAAGATACAACCGCGTACATGTGCGCAGAGGCCGTCTGGTGGCGGTGCCATCGTTCCATGGTTTCTGACTATCTCAAGGCCAAGGGCTGGACGGTATTGCATATTATGGCACCGGCTAAGACGCAGGAACACCCCTATACATCGCCCGCAAAGATAGTTGGCGAACGGGTTGTCTATTCAGACAGTTAAATTATCAAATCAGTAAAAACTCCCACCTATGGCCAAAAAATTTAAGGTAGGCGATAAAGTACGCTGGAATTCGGAAGCGGGTCACGTTTCCGGCACCATCATCAAAGTACATACCGCGGATTTCGATTACAAAGGTTATACCCATCATGCTACCGAAGCAGACCCGCAGTATGAAATAAAAAGTGACAAATCGGATCATATTGCCGCCCACAAGGGCACTGCACTGACAAAAAGCTAAGAACTGGCCGGCACCATCCGACCGACTCCTGTAGCGTCATCGCGGAAAAATCCGTCTATTTAAAAAATGGCCAATATGCAATGAAATGAAAATTCACCATTTCACCCTTCTAGCCCTGATGCTTACAGGCACGCTGATTGCCGGATGCCGGAAAAATGACCTTGCCCCCGTTCCGGAAGAACATGACGAATTGCTGAAGCTGGCCTATGCACCGGGCGATTTGTTTCCGGAGGGATTTTATCAGGAAGAAGATAAAACAGGTTCCACGTATTACGTTAATACCATAAGCGTAACCCCCCAACAGGAACGGAAACAGGAGTGGATTGAATTACACACCAGTGACGAAGGGCAGGCAAGGGCGTGGATAGAATTGACCCGGCAGAACTCCTCGGGCCGGACCGTTCCACAGGGTTCTTCGCAAACACCTAAATATTTCGAATATCCAGCGGCAATGGACAGCGGGCACATTATCCGTTTCCGCGTACATAACTCAAGCTACTTTGAGCCGATACTGGATAAATTCCATCCCGATGAAACCATTGGCCGTTATAATGGTGTGATGGATATGCCTTCTGTGGCTGAGCTGATACAATACCTTTGGGTGAATGATAACATGAGCTTGGGCTGGCAGCAGGCTGGTAGCAGGGTGCTGGAAGCCGAAGGTACGGCTGGTAACGACACCTACACATATCGCATCCGATCGCTTTCCATTACTTATGGCGATTGGGGCCTCTATGATGTAATCTACGTGCACGACCACTACTTTAGTCTGGATACGGTAACAGGTATGCTATCGCATGAAAAAACGGTGAAAATTGCGGAAATACCCGGGCGTTATAACGAAGGGGGGCTATAGCACAACGCGCTTATGGTTCAGTATCGGCCATAAGCGCCGTAATATGCCGCGCCGATGAGTGCGGCTTTGCTATTCAGCACCACGTTGACTGGCACTTCTTCCAGTAGCGCTGCCATGTGCGAATTTCGAACAAAGTGCTGACGGAACTGTGCGGTGCGCAACAGGGGATAAATGCGGGGCGGTATGCCGCCACCGAGCAAGAGGCCACCCGTGGCCTTGTGCTTAAGCACCAGGCTGGCAGCCTCGCGTGCCATGTAGCTCACAAACAGCTCCATGGTTTTGATACATGCAGCATCCAACTCCCGCATGGCCGCATGACTGATGACAGCTGCCGGATCACTGTCATTTTTGAAATTTTCAGCCAGCCAGGCAGGTTCCTTATATGCTTTTACATCACGAAGAAAACAGTAAATGCGGTAGATCCCAGGGCCGGAAACCACATGTTCCCAACTCACGATATCGATTTCGCCCCGCAGATGGGTGTACAGTTCCAGGTCAAATGCCGTTTGCGGTGCGAAATCACTATGCCCACCTTCGGTGGCAAAGGGACGGTAAGTATCATTGTCCCAAAAAAGACCAGCTTCGCCCAACCCCGTGCCCGGGGCCAGGATGACTATATTGCCCGAAACGGCCTTGTTAGGGTCAAATAAATTGGCTACATCATCGGGTACCAGGCCGGCAAGCCCATACGCGGTGGCTTCCAGATCGTTAAGCAGCACAACGCGGCCGATACCAAAATTACGTTGCAGTTCACGCCCATCAAGCTCCCAGTCCAGGTTGGTTAACTTTACCTGATTATCCGAAACAGGTCCGGCGACACCGATAGACAGTACGGATGGAACCCCCGGATTGTCATCGAGAAATTTGGTAACGATTGCTTCAAAGGAGGTGCCTCCCCTGGAAGAAAAGGTGGCTTCGTGCAGAAGTGAGAGCCTATCTTCCTGCACTTCAAACAAGCCCAAACTGGTCTTGGTACCGCCAATATCGGCTGCCAGGATTGCTTTTCCCCGCAAATCGGGCTTTTCCTTTTGGGGCAAATACAAAGGGTAGTACATAAGCCCAATATATGGATTAATGACGGCACCAGCCAGATGTTTGGAAAAATATTCCAATCAGCCACGCCCGCCGTCTTCGTGAAGAATTGTCCGTATCTGAACAATAGGTGTTCGAAAACGGACACCACTAATCAATAAAATACGGCCAACCGATTGACAAACAACAGATTATGATTTTGGCTTGAAAGTGGCGATGTTTACGTGATATCATCATAGGATAATAGCTAATGATTGCTAACTACTTCAAAATTGCCTGGCGAGGGCCGATGCGCGACAAAGGGTTCGCATTCGTAAATATCTTCGGCCTGACTATCGGAATGATGGCAGTTACCGCTATTGCCTTGTGGATACAGCATGAGTATACATACGACCGCTTCTATAGCCATGAGGAGCGGCTGTATGAGGTATTTACGGCTGACGAATTCGATGGCGAAAAACATGCATGGGGAGGCACGGCGGCCATCCTCGGGCCCACACTGCAAAAGCAGTACCCCGAAATTGACGCCATGACGCGGACAGCCACCATCGGCAGCGGCTATATACTCCAGGTGGGCGACGATAAGTTCATGCCCAGTGGCATCGCATCAGATACTGCATTCTTCCGGCTTTTTGACTTTACCTTCTTAAGTGGCAATCAAACCAATCCGCTGGCGGCACCGAATGACATTGTAATCACTGAATCACTGGCACGGCAGCTTTTCGGAAAAACGGATATCGTGGGGCAGTCTATTGCTTTTGATACGCTGAGCACGCTGGTGGTCAGTGCCGTTATCGAAGATATCCCCGAAAATTCGCGCTTCAGCGAGGTGGATTACTTCTGCTCTTGGCTGTTCGCAGAGCAGACGCTGCGGAACATTCGCTATACTTCGTGGGCCTGAATGGCGATGCCCTTAAAAATTATGAGTTAATCAGGCAGGAACTGCTCGACAATGGCGCGGCAACCGCCGTGACCAAAACATTGGGCCCGATAACCAGGCACTCCTCCAATCAATGGGGGTTCAGCTGGCCGGATAGTAGGCCGGAAGATTACGAGGTGGTTTTTGAGGTGCTGAGCAGCGATGCAGACTTCGTCAGCACTACGCGGGTAGCGTTGGTGGATGGCCGGGATATCGACAGCTATAAATTCCCCACGGATTCGATGGCGATATTACTCAATGAAGCGGCTGTAAAACGTATGGGGTTGGCAGACCCGATCGGCGCCGAAGTCGTTCTTGGTAAGGGCAGCGAATATGAGCAGCGGTGGCATGTAGTGGGCATAATTAAAGACTTCATTTTACAATCGCCCTACGATGCCGTCGCACCGCTGATCGTTTACGGACCTGCAGGCTGGTTCCGTTATATGCATATCCGGCTGAACCCGGACCATACCACCGCCCGGAACCTGGCCGTAATTGAAGCCGCGTTTGAAAAATACAATATGAACTACCCTGTTGACTACACCTTTGTGGACGATGCCTATGCGAGGAAGTTTGCCGAAGAGCAACGCATCGCCAAGTTGACAGGCGTTTTTTCGCTGCTGGCCATCATAATCGCGTGCCTGGGATTACTGGGGCTAGTCTCATTTGCCGCACGACAGAAAGCCAAAGAAATCGGCATCCGTAAGGTGCTCGGTGCAACGGTGGTCGGTATTGTGGGGTTGCTTTCCAGAGATTTCTTAAAACTGGTGATCCTCGCGGTAGTCATCGCGACGCCCATTGCCTGGTGGGCAATGGACCGGTGGTTGGAAGACTTTGCATACCGCATCGATATCCAGTGGTGGATGTTTGCCGTAGCGGGGCTGACCGCCGTAGCGATTGCCTTGTTTACCGTAAGCTGGCAGGCCGTCAAAGCAGCAGTAGCCAACCCGGTCGATTCGCTTAGGGATGAATGATTTTTGAAACAGCACATTTATTATAAACAATTCGGGAGCTGAAGTGTCATGCTGGTATGGAATCCGGACGATTTACTAAAATAGCCATACAATGTCACAAGAACTAGTTAACCGCGCGGTAGAAGCCTGCAACGGCTGTGCGACAGCATGTCAGCACTGCATATTAGCGTGCTTGGAGGAGGAAAACGTGAGCCACCTGAAACGGTGCATCCAGCTCGACCTGGAGTGTGCGGCATTATGCCGGTCAGCAGCAGAAATCATGACCCTTAAAAGCGTGCATAGCGGCGAGATTTGTAAAATTTGCGCGGTTGCCTGCCACGCGTGTGCTGAAGAATGCGAAAAACACGCCCAAATGGGTATGGAACATTGTCGCGTATGCGCTGAAGCTTGCCGGAAATGCGCACAGGTATGCGAGGAAGTAGCCCGCGGAATGCAAAATTAATTGACCTGAAAATTGCCGGACATCGTGCAAAAAACGTTCATGTTAATATTAAGTGATTATTAACTAATATACATGTATGTAGCTACGCATATTCTTCCTAGCTTTATCGAACGATAAACCTCCGGGGAAAAACATTCCTGCGGATGTAAATAGATAAGTTAATAATAGGCTTCGGTAACTCTAGTTGATGTAATATGAAAACATGCAGCGGCCCCACTTTGCTTGTTGTCCTGCTGGTAGCAGTTCTTACCCAAAGTGCAAACACTGTTCAGGCGCAAAATGGCGATCAAATATTGGATGGAATCGGCGAAACGGGCATGATTGCCCGCTATCTGTTTGATGGCGATACGAAAGACTGGTCCCGCAATAATTTGCAAGCGCACGGTACCGGTATACGGTTCGTGGAAGACGAGCGATTTGGCAACGTACTGTCACTCGACGGAAAAAGTGCTTTTGTAGCGATGCCCAGCGGCGCGTTAACCGACCTTGAATCACTTAGTATAACGGGATGGGTGTACCTAAAATCGGAACAATCGGGCCAGCGGATTTTCGATTTCGGAACGGATCTCAACAATCGCTTTTTTGCGGCACCGTCCGGTACGGCCGATCATGAGGGCTATGAGGCAACGATAACAGCAGACAGTAACGACAAGAACAGTGCGGTCGCACCAGCAATACCGGTTAATAAATGGGTGCACTTTGCCATTGTCGTCGATATTCCCTCAAGATCAGTCTCAACATATGTCAACAGCAGGCCTGCGGGCGAGGCGAAAGGTGTTTCGCTGGATCTTGCAGCGATGTTCGGCGAACAACAGGGAGCCAAAAACCAGCTATATATTGGAAAATCGCTGTTGCCTGACGACCCGTATCTCCACGCGCAGATTCACGATTTTCGTATCTACAGGGTGCCGCTGAGCAGGCGGCAAATCGCGGGCATTTATTTCAACTCGCGCGGGGGCGACAACGAAGTTTCGGTCAACACGGATAACGCCGAAGAAGATTTCCCTGCTTTTCCATCCAACCAGCCACAACTCTATAACGCTTATTTGGTTCGTGTTGCTGATGTGGAAGTGGAAACGGAAGTTGGAAGCTTGCCGAGATTACCCAGTTACGTACAAGGAACATATAAAGATGGCATTCAGGGGCCAAAAGTCCGCGTGTTGTGGCCCGCCCCGACAGATAATAGCGCGGTCGTGGAGCCTGGCCGCTATACGGTCGCCGGGCGCGTACCCGGAACGGATTTTCAACCGAGGGCAACGATTACCGTAAAAGAAGCTGAAGAACAACCTATTCCCCGCTTAACACTGGAGCCTTTTGATTTGGATCGCGTTTCACTCGAGACCGATGCACATCAGCACGAAACGAAATTTATTGAAAACCGTGATAAATTTATCACCACGTTGGCAGAAACAGATCCCAACTCGTTTCTCTACATGTTTCGCCACGCCTTCGGCCAGCAACAGCCCGAAGGAGCAAAACCGCTGGGAGTGTGGGATAGCAAAGACACCAAATTGAGGGGGCATGCAACGGGGCACTACCTCACGGCGATTGCGCAGGCGTATGCCAGCACCGGCTATGACAAAGCGCTACAGGCCAATTTTGCCGATAAAATGACGTATATGGTAAACACCCTGTATGAATTGTCCAGGCTATCGGGCCACCCGAAAGAAGCGGGATCTGCGTATGTCGCTGACCCCACAGCGGTGCCTCACGGCCCCGGAAAGGATGCTTATGATTCGGATCTCAGTGATGAGGGTATCCGCACCGATTACTGGAATTGGGGAAAGGGATTTATAAGCGCTTATCCGCCCGACCAGTTTATCATGCTTGAAAACGGGGCTACCTATGGTGGCCAAACGAACCAAATCTGGGCACCTTACTACACATTACATAAAATTCTGGCCGGCTTAATCGATATTTATGAAGTAAGCGGCAATAAAAAAGCATTGGAAATAGCTGTAGGCATGAGTAATTGGGTATATGCGCGCCTGAACCAGCTACCCACAGATCGGCTTATCACCATGTGGAACACTTACATTGCGGGTGAGTTTGGTGGCATGAACGAGTCAATGGCCCACCTGTACCGCATTACTAACGAACCGAAATACCTGAAGACAGCGCAATTGTTTGACAACGTCCGGCTGTTTTTTGGTGATGCAGAACATTCGCATGGGCTGGCTAAAAATGTAGATATGCTCCGGGGCTTACATGCTAACCAACACATCCCACAGATTGTCGGAAGCATCGAAATGTACCGCGTATCCAATGACCCGGACTATTACCACGTTGCCGATAACTTCTGGTATAAAGTGGTAAACAATTACATGTATAGCATTGGTGGCGTGGCGGGTGCACGAAATCCCGCCAATGCGGAGTGCTTTACTGAACAACCGGCCACACTGTATGAAAACGGTTTTGCAGCCGGTGGGCAGAACGAAACCTGCGCCACATACAATATGCTGAAATTGACCAGCGACCTGTTTCTATTCGATCAGCGGGCCGCGTACATGGACTATTATGAGCGAGGGCTGTATAACCATATTCTGGCTTCCGTAGCCGAAGACAGTCCGGCCAACACCTATCATGTACCGGTCAAACCCGGCTCCATCAAACGTTTCGGCAACCCGAACATGACGGGCTTTACCTGTTGCAACGGCACGGCGATAGAAAGCAGTACAAAACTGCAAAACGCCATTTATTTCAAAAGCACAGATGACAACGCCCTTTATGTGAACCTGTACGTTCCCTCGAAACTGAATTGGACGGAACGCAAAATTGTCGTTGAACAGACAACCAGTTTCCCGAAGGAAGACGAAACGAGGTTGACCATCAAGGGCGATGGAAAATTCGATCTTCACGTACGTGTTCCGGGCTGGGCCACCAATGGGTTTTTCGTCAACATTAACGGTGTGGAGCAAGACCTTGAAGCTACGCCGGGCAGCTACCTGAAAATAAGCCGCGAATGGAAAGACGGGGATACGATAACATTGAAAATGCCTTTCCAATTTCACTTGGACCCCGTTATGGATCAGCAGAATATTGCCAGCTTATTTTACGGGCCTATACTGCTCGCTGCCCAGGAAACCGATCCGAGAACGGAATGGCGCAAAGTGACTCTTGATGCCGATGACATCAGCAAATCCATTGAAGGCGATCCTGAACAGCTTCAGTTTACGATTGATGGTACGGTTTTCAAACCATTTTACGAAACCTACGGACGTCATTCGGTGTACCTTGATGTAACACTGGAACACGAGTCACGTTAGTCTGTCTCTAGCTGCTCTTGCACTTAATCATATCCGAAAGCATACGACACCGCCAGACCATGATTGTTGCCCAACACCGGATTTTTAAAACCGATGCTGTAGTGATAAATAACCCTGAGTTGCTCAATAGGGTAAAACCCAACCAGGAAATTCAGTGACGAACTACTTCGGAAGCCAGTGCCAACTTCGAACCGGCTTTTAAAGCTGGCCGACACATTCACATCGATTTGGGCTGGCGCTCCCCGTTCATATTTCACCAATACACTGGGAGTAATCATATTTTCATTGTAGATATCGGTAAAAAAGCGGTAACCGAAATATCCATAAATCGGAGAAGAAAGCGAGATGTCGTTCCTAGACAAGATACGGTTGCCCAACAGGTTAGGCATCGAGACCCCTAAGTAAAAGCCAACGCGGTTGTACAACAACCCAGCACCAATTACCGGTATTGTCTCTGCCAGATTGTCGGCAAACGTTGGGTCGCCTACCACCCCCAGCTCCGCCAGGTTTTCGTAAAGCCGTTTCACCCCGGCGGTCATGCCAAATGAGAGTACGTTTTGGTCATATACTTGCCAATAGGCGCGATTGGGCTTGTGGTCAAAAAATAATTTATACGAATAAGCCACCGTGGCACTTGTAGCCGATGTAACGCCGATACGATCGTCCATTACTGAAAGGCCCACTCCCATCCTGTCTGCCGAAAGGGGTGTGTGAAAGCTTACCGCCGAACTCTGCGGCGTGCCTTCTATATTTCGGGTGTAACGCTGGTGACTTAAACTAATGACGGATCCGGCAGCCATTCCTGCATAAGCAGGGTTTATCATAAACGGATCATAGTTATATGCCCCGAATGACGGCGTTTGCTGTGCCACGACGCCCGGGTGGCTACCCAATAACAATAACGCACATAACGCGATGATATGATATGTTCCAAATCTCATGCTAATTAAGCTATTCTCCGCCTTCAACGAACCCACACAGGTCTCTTATTAGCGTCGTAACACGACGAATCCTTCAACACGCTTTGTTTCCTGACCGTCGTGATACTGTATGGTAAAGAAGTATGTTCCCGAGGGAAGCACACCAGCCCCGAGTCGATTGAGTTTGTTGGCTTCTCCGCGAAATATGTTAGACTGGTTGTCGTATCCTTCAATCTGAAAAACCAGATCTCCCCACCTATTGTATATGGAAACGGTGTTATGGGGGTACTGCTCAATACCGTCAATTGACCAATAATCGTTGATGCCGTCACCATTAGGAGAGAAACCGTATTTCGTGCGGTTAATTGAATTATCGGGTACGATGGTGAAACGCAATTGTCCGCATCCCGTTGCCTCGCCGGCGGTGTTAAAGGGGGTTACTGAAATGTAATACGTAGTATTTTCTGCAAATTCAAATGTGGGGCGATACACGGTACTATTCACTTCCACCCCGTCGACCAAATCGCCATTATCAGCTGTTGTACCAATGGTAATGCGGTAGCCGTCGGCTCCGGCCACCGGAAGCCACGTAATGCCGGGTTCGAGCGGGGAAATACTCTCCCCATCGATAGGGTGGATAATCGTGGTACATTCAGGCACTTCCGGAAGGAGGACGTCTGCCTCTTCGACCGTGAAACTGGTTTCGATGCAACCCGTGGCATTACCCGCAGCATTGAACGGAACCACCGTAACGTAATACGTAATGCCTTCTTCCCAGTCGGAAGCCGGAGTATACGACCTCCCGGTTACTTCCTCGCCGTTAACTACATCCGTGCCGCCGCTAGTTGTGCCGATGTAGACGCGGTAACCGTCTGCATTGTCCACAGCATCCCAGGTAATGCTTGCATTCACAGCGATGGCAGTCGCGTTATTCGCAGGACTGATATTCGTGACACAATTCGGAGCCGACGTTATATTAATCTGTACAATAACACGATCGGATTCACAACCATCTATCGTCTGCGACACATAGTAAGTTCCGTTACTGATGACCGTCTGGGGGTCAAACGGTGTGCTCCCACTTGGCTCCGTGTACCATTGAGGGTTTTGTCCGGTAACATCCAGGTCTTCAAAAGTACTCCCCGGTGTAAAGTTCTGATCAGGAACATCGGGTACAGGAGTGACACTGATGACAACCTGTACAGCAGTCCGATCGCTCTCGCAAGTACCCGAAATCCGGGATGCATAATATGTTCCGGTGGACAGTGCTGTTGTGGGCGATAATGGGGTACCCCCGGTAGCCTGGTCGTACCAACGAAGTCCCGTGCCAACATCTTCCAAGGCTGCGACCGTCAAGCTGCCACAGCCTGTAATGTCGCCGGCGAATTGCGGTGCTAAAGGAGCTTCAACAATTACGGCCACTGCGCGGCGATCGCTTTCCAGATTTCCTACCGTCTGGGTGGCGTAATAAATCCCTGTAGACAGTACGGTCGTGGCGGACATTGGTGAACCTCCCGTTGCCTGACCATACCAGCGAATATCCGTTCCTGCGGCAACCAAATCCGCCACAGTAGCCGGAGGGCAAAATTGCTGATCATCTGATTGTGGAGGTTCCGGACGCGCAATTGTCGTAAAACTGATTTCGGTACAATCTGCAGCTTCGCCGGAAGCGTTAAACGGAACTACCCGGACAAAGTATGTTTCGCCTTCTTCCCAACCGCCGGTCGGGATAAACGAGGTTCCCGACATCACTTCCTCTCCGCCCAATACATCCGTACCACCAACCGAAGTACCGATATAAATACGGTAACCATCGGCATCGTCCACAGCATCCCAGGTGATTTCGGCATCGAGCGCCACGTCCGTGGCATTGTTGGCTGGCGTTATATTCGTTACACAATTGGGAACCGATGTAATCGTAATCTCCGCAATAACCCGATCTGATTCGCAGCCATCTATTGTCTGCGATACATAGAAAGTTCCATTACTAATAACAGTCTGCGGATCAAGCGGTGTGCTTCCACTTGGCTCCGTGTACCATTGAAGGTTTTGTCCGGTAACATCCAGGTCTTCAAAAGTACTCCCCGGCGTAAAGTTCTGATCGGGAACATCGGGTACGGGAGTGACACTGATGATAACCTGTACAGCAGTCCGATCACTCTCACAAGCACCCGAAACCCGGGAGGCATAATATGTGCCGGAGGACAGTGCTGCCGTGGGAGATAATGGGGCGCCTCCGGTAGCCTGACCGTACCAGCGAAGTCCCGTCTCCATATCTTCCAAGTCTGCGACAGTCAAGGTGCCACAACCCGTAATATCACCGTCGAACTGTGGTGCTACAGGAGATTCAACGGTTACGGCCACTGCGCGGCGATCGCTTTCTAGGCCTCCTACCGTCTGGGTGACGTAATAAGTCCCTGTAGACAGGGCGGTCTCTGGGGACAGTACTGTACCTCCGGCGGCCTGATCGTACCAGCGGATATCCATTCCTACGGCGACTAAATCTGCCACAGTAGTCGGGGGGCAAAATTGCTGATCATCTGCTTGGGGAGGTTCGGGGCGCGCAATTGTCGTAAAGCTGATTTCCGCACAGCCATCGGCTTCCCCCGTAGCATTGAACGGTACTACAGTAACGTAATAACGAGTACCTTCTTCCCAATCGGAAGTGTGCGCATAGGTCGTCCCGGTTACTTCCTCGCCATCAACCACATCCGTACCACCAGCCGCAGTACCGATGTAAATGCGGTAACCGTCGACGTTTTCCACTTCTTCCCAAGTGATTTCCGCATCGAGCGCTACGCCCTCTTCACCATCTGTCGGGAAAATGATGGTCGTACATTCCGGAGCGATAAGCAGGGTTTCCGTCGTAAAGCTGATTTCCGTGCAACCTTCGGCTTCCCCGGCAGCATTATACGGTAATAAGGAGACGTAGTAGGTGGTGTTCTCCTCCCAATCGACATTCGGAGTGTATGTTGTCCCGATTACTTCCTCTCCGTCCACGATTTCATTCCCACCGGCGGTCGTACCGACATAAACCCGATAAGCAGTCGCATTGGTTACCGCATCCCACGTGATTTCTGCATCCAGAACAACATCACTCGCGCCATCAGTCGGCATGGTTATCATTGCGCATGTTGGGATAGCGATTGTGGATGGGTCAATTTCATACGCGCCCATATCAACATTTGCTCCCTGGTTCCTTTGATTGCCTTCCAAGTCTGTCGTTGCGCCGGCGTTTACATCCGAAACCCCGTTAAACAGTGTAACCCTGCCTGCATCAATAGCCGGACTGGCTGTTTGTAGGCTAAAATCATAAGTGTTATTAACAAATAAAGGATCAACTCCCACCTGGTTACTGGTGCCGGTATATTCTTGTAATATATTCCGGCGGACATCCTGCGTACTTAAATCCCTGTTCAAATCTTCGGAATGGATATCCGCCCGGTATCCTCCACTCTTTGCCGTATTCAAGTAAAAAATCGAATTGAAAATATTGGTTTCGCAATGGTTATATGCAGACTGAGCACTCGAAGATATAATCAGAGCCGTATTCGCATTCTGCACAAAAGTAGCATTCGCAATTTCAATAAATCGATTGTTGAAAATGGCCCCGCCTTTATCCATTGCCTGATTGGCAACAAATAGCGAGCTTACGATTTTTAGCCCTTCTTCGCTAAAATTGTAGATAGCACCACCTTGGTCGGCGGTGTTTTCTGAGAACTGCGTCCGTGCGACGATGGAAGGTGCCGCAAATCGATGATTATAAATAGCCCCACCGTTCCCCAGGCCACGATTCCTTTCAAAGCGTGACGTAGTAATCTCGATGCCGCCAAAATTAACAGCCACCCCGCCACCATTATTAGATGCTTCGTTATTGCGGAACATACAATTGGCAAAACGGCTATCGTCATTAGAGAGGTATGCGCCACCGCCATCTACCGCTTGGTTGCCCTCAAATCTGCACCTATTAACCAGCGTAAAATCCGCTCGTATAAATAACCCGCCACCGCTTTCAGCACTCTCGTTATGCTCAAAAACACAATTCTCAAATTGGGTATTCTCTCCCCAATCATATATAGCCCCACCTTCATATCGCGAGTAATTATTACGAAAAGTTGTATTGACCAGATGAGTATTATTTCCAAAACGGATATTAATGGCTCCTCCCCCTATATTTCCAACGGTACTCTCATTTTCTATTACCTCATTGTTTTCAAATACGCAATCCGCTATCTGAATATCGTCACATGAACTCAAGTATATGGCACCCGAGCCGATATGGTGCGCAGACACATTATTTCTAAAAATGGAATTGGTTATTGTTAGCTGATTGCCGCGTATGTAAATCGCGCCTCCACCGGAGCCCTGGTTCTCATCAGCCCCAGTGGCGGCAAACCCTTCCAAAAAAACCAACCCATCAATTTCAACACCGTCTGCATCGATCTTCATTATCTGGGTTGTTCCACCACCATCCAATATCGTTTGATTATTCTCGTAATCCCGTTGGTCTAGCGCGGTTTCGGTTCCGTTAAACCCGCCATATAAACTAATGTTAGACTGACTATAAGAAAGCTCCAACGTTTCCGTGATTTCATACACACCCTCAAGTAGCCACAAGTCATCGCCATTTGACGCATTAGCTATGGCGTCGGCAAGACTACTGGGGTCAGCCCACGAGGTCCCTCCACCGGAACCATCGGGCGAAACGTACGTTTGGGCGCGTACGAAGACACCAGACAAAAACCAGACAACAAGCATTAATAAAATACGACACATGTGATAGAAGACATGGACTGCAAAAATACCAGCCAGGGTTGCCCGGTACAATCTCAGCGCGCATACACAGCATCTACACACTGACCAGATAACATATACAAAACATCTACGAAACCCAGATACAGGTATCGTTAACACATATAACTAAGCGCAAACCGTGAATTTGGGCGGGGTAAGGGACAAAAAAAATGAGCAAGGTCTCCCTCGCTCATTAATCATTTTATAGCTGCCGGCGTTACGCCATGCATCTACTCATTTGCTTTCAACTTCAAATCAACCGTTTCCGAACCGCTTAACGGCTTGATGCCCATGCCCGGCGCGTTGGTATATTGCGCATGGATGCGTAACAAGGTTTCTTTATCGCCAGCGCCGCCTTTTTTAGCGACAATCGTACCGGTCGCGGGCAATGACTTAGGTTTACCGGCCTGATCTTCACCCAACGACATTATCCACCGTACAATCTGACGTGCTTCGATCTCTTTCATGTCCGGGTGGGCAGCCATCGCCACCTCGCCCCATACACCACTGCCACCTTCCATCACCTTTTTAGTAAGATAAGAAGAAGCATCTTTCTGATTCCGGTAACGATCGGCAACCTGCATGTAAGAAGGACCGATACTCGGCTCGTCGATTTTATGGCACGACTGGCAATCGGAAGCCATCATCAGACTGCGTCCAAGAACAATTTCCGATACCTGCTGATGTCCTAGTGAGGCACCTGCCAAATCCGAACCGCTGATATAGTCGACAGCCACTACCAAGTTGGCTGTGTCGATAGCACGTCCGTGATCATTGATATTCACGGTGTATTCGATCTGCTCTCCGGGCGTATAGACGCCCGATGTATTGGAAAGCAGAATATCCACTATGGGGTTATCATTACCTGCATAAACAGACACGGGGTTGCTTTCCGCCTGTCCCTTCCCATCCGATACGGTAACGCTGACGGGATATTCGCCACGGCTCTCCAATGTGTAGTTTAACGTTGGCTCTGTCGTTTCGTGGGTAATATCACCGATCTTCCATGTATAGGTAAGTGGGTCGTTTTCATTATCGGTGGCCGTAACCGAGGCATTTATCGTAAAGGGCGTGGCACCATTTGATTTCTCAACCTCAATATCGCCTACCTGCGGAGGAAGGTTACCGGCGATATAATCAATCCGCGAAATACCGGCATCATCGTTCTTCGCGAACCACCCCTTACCGTACTCCAGTACGTAAATCCTTCCATCTTTTCCTACTTCCATATCAATGGGGTTAGCAAAAGAAGCACCTTCGGCAAAAGGCTCCATTTTGTCGAAGTCACCATTTGGCTGCATCGTAACCGCCTTGACCCATCCGCGAATCCAATCGTAGATGATCAACTTACCATCATAATAATCCGGATAACGGGTTGCCTCGGGAAACATGTCGGTATAATATACCGGACCGGCCATGGCGTTGCGTCCGCCAGTTCCCACCTGTGGAAACTGAGGGGACGCCGCATAAGGGTACCAGATAAATGCCGGCTGCGCGGGCGGCAGCACCTGTAAACCGGTATTGTTGGGCGAGTTGTTTTCCGGACTTGCCGGATCGAACGGTTCGCCAAATGCCCCTGTGCTGTAGTTAAATGCCCGATAGGCATAGTTATCGCCGATAAACAGCGGCCATCCGTAAAATCCGGCCTGACGGGCTTGATTGACTTCATCATATCCGCGGGGACCACGCGTAGTCAGGCTGTCATTGGCTGCATCAGGGCCCACTTCGCCCCAATAAAGGAATCCTGTTTTTTGATCTATTGAAATACGATACGGATTACGGTTACCCATCACATATATCTCAGGCCGGGCTTTTGCCGTGCCTTCTGCAAAGAGATTACCTTCTGGTATTTTGTAACTACCATCGGCCTGTACATCAATGCGGAGAATTTTGCCCCGCAGGTCGTTGGTATTTCCAGCCGACCGGCGCGCATCATACTGTTCGTATCCCGAACGCCCGTCCAGCGGAGCAAAGCCATGGTTTTTGTACTTTGACGGATCAGGCTGATCAAACGGTGTCGAATTATCGCCGGTAGACAGGTAAAGCAGTCCATCACCACCAAATGCAATCGAGCCACCGGTGTGGCAACAGATCTGACGTTGGGAGTAAAACTGCAGGATGATCTGTTCCGATGCCATATCGAGCTCGCCGTTATCGTATACAAATCGCGACAAGCGGTTTACCGAGGTATCAACAGGGCTATAAAACGCATACAGGAACTTATTAGTTTCGTAGTCCGGATCTAATGCCAATCCCATAAAACCTTCTTCGGCATTGACGTTAGGCACTCCAGATTGATGATATACATCGAGAAAACCCACTTGTTTTACCGTTTCGCTATCTTGCTGAAAAAGCATCAATTCCCCACGGCGTTGTGCAACAAGGATATCGTAGTTTGGCAATATCGCCATTTCCGTCGGCTCAAAAAGTTGCCCTGTGACCAGCTGCTTTTTTACAAAACGTTGTGGATTGGGTGGCAATTGCGTTTTTGCCTTGTTGTAATTGAGTTTTAGATTTTCACCCACGGCATATTTAATGCCCCCCAATATCAACTTAAGGTGAAGGGAGTCACTGAACGATGCATCCGAATGCCCCAGAGCCGTATAAAACGACCGACCTCCGTCATATTCATGGTACCAAACCATGGGATGGTCTTCGCCATTATCGCCACCTTTATAAGTGCTTTCATCAATTGTTACCAATACATTATTTTCAGGATTCAGGTTTTTGAAATTATACCATTCATCATGATAGTTAAAGCTGGCCGGAAGCCCCTCTGTTGCGGGATGCAAGGAATCCACCACATGAAGGGTGGCCTCTTGCGGGTGCGGATGGCCTTTGAAATAACCACCTACCAGTCGACCGAACCAACCCCAGTCATATTCGGTATCTGATGCAGCATGGATGCCTACAAAGCCGCCACCGGCCTGGATATAACGCTCAAATGCCGCCTCCTGGTAATGGTTAAGCACATCGCCTGTCGTGCTAAGGAAAATAACCGCCGAATACTTCTGTAACGTATCTTCGTTGAACCAATCGGCATTGGTAGTGGTATCGATATCGTACCCGTTTTCACTGGCAAGTTTAATCAACGCAGTATTCCCGGCCGGGATAGACTCATGGTAAAATGCGGCTGTCTTACTAAATACCAAGAGCCGCGGTTTACCGCTTCGCTTATTGCAGGAATAAACGCTAAACAATAAAATAGCCGACAAAAAAAACAATAGGGGCTTCGTGATGCGTTGATGAGTAATTCTTTCCATATTTGGGGTTCATATTACATATAGGATTGCAAAAATGGCAATTTTTAGCATAATATGGAGATAAATATTAAAATGATTTAGTAAGTTCTCCCAGAACCGGCATTTCAGGGTAAAGCGAATAAGTCCAAATTCCCAATTCTTTACAGATTTTGAAGGTTATTTCACCGCCAGGGAAAAAAATCCGTGAATGGAGGGTAAGTTGGAAGAAAACCAGGACTTGGCATTGGTTATGGCCTGGCCAGATCAGACGGCACGTGGCGATGAACGATGGATGGCCATACTTAAACAACTCGGTATCGTAAAAAACCTGAACTTCAAAGTGGGCCACGCAGCTATCGTATTGATAAACCGTCAAATGGGATCACTGGCTTATTTTGATTTCGGCAGGTACATCACACCGCGCGGCTTTGGCCGGGCGCGCTCGGTTGAATCAGACCCGCGACTCGCATTAGAGACCGAAGCACTTGTCGATAATAAAGGTAACATTACCAATTTGAAAACCATCCTGGCTGAATTGTGCCAAATTGAACATGCCACCCACGGTGGTGGGCGCCTGTTCTTTTCTATTGCCAACGGTTTGTCTTTTGCGGCGGCAAAACGATTTGCGGATAATATTGTGGAACAAGGTCCGATAAAATACGGAGCCATCGCTACGGGAAACAACAGCTGCTCGCGTTTCGTAGCTCAGGTATTGCTGGCCGGCTTCGTAAATAAGCACCGCGCGCGACGACGGATTACGCTGCCGGAATGTATTAAGCCCAGTCCGATGAGCAACGTGGTAAACGCCGCCCCCGACAGGACGGTTTTTTGTATGCATAACGGCTTGTTGGAAACCTTCCGGATGAACCGCTGGCGCTCGCTGGGTTTTCAGGTAGATCAACTGTTGCACAATTTTTCGGCTGTTAAATCCAAAAACCTCCCCAGCGACAGCGAACCGGGCAGTATAGCCGAACCGCAGCGTCCGAAAACCGTGCCCGCAACTGCCCAATGGCTGGGCGGTATCGGAGAAGGTGCATGGTTTATCCTCGAACGGAATCTGGACGACAATACGTTCTTAATCATTAAATATGCAGCAAACGGAAGCGAAGAGTACTGCGTAACGTGCACCAGCAACCATCCCATAAACCCAGACATGCCCCACCAATTTACTTACCACTGCCACCACAAACACCACATGGTAATGCAGTACGGCAAGGAAATTGTATTAGAAACGATCGAAAAACCAAATGCACAGGTAAAAACAGCATAATAAAACACAAAGGAAACACACAAACAATATGGAGTTAACTATTTTAAAATCAAAAATTCACACGGTTAAAGTAACAGAAGCAAATGTAGCATATAACGGATCAATAACTGTAGATGCTGATTTGCTGGATGCAGCCCAAATAAAAAAATACGAACAAGTATATATCAATAATGCCATAAACGGTAGCCGCATTATGACTTACGTACTCCCCGGTAAACGCGGCAGTGGCGAAGTGTGTATGAACGGTGGCGCTGCACTGCACGCCAAAGTAGGCGACACCGTCCATATCCTCAGTTTTTTCAAGGTCACCGAAGAAGAAGCAGACAGCTATCAACCGGTATTGGTGTTTACTAAAGATAATAATCAAATCGACAGGGTGGATAAGTATACTTATTAACACCTTTATTCCCATTTTCCCGGATTAACCGACATCTACCTTCCCTCCCTTTGTTAGCAATATAACCGGCTATCCTGAAGGTTGCATTGCGCCATCACGTAAATAACGTTTGCATATCAAAACGACGTTATCTATGGAGGCGTGCTGCTATTTGTTTATGAAATTGTCTCGAATATTTCCGTCGGTTTCGACGTTGAAAAGAGCTACTCAGGATAGTACAGGATGAAATTCTATCCAAAAACAAGTAGCATTGCAATCTCCGATTAGCAATTGTACACTGTCACCTCAACTCCAATTTAGGTAATGAAGCAATAGCATTCGGACCAATGTAGGCGTTAATAAACTTATTAAAGGTTATGAAAAAAAAATATAAATCAGGCAGCCACTGCAGGCCATTGGTGTTAGCCGGCATGTTGATCGCCTCGGCATGTGCCTTTCAATGTAGCCCCTCCCCCGCTAACCTGCTAACGCTTCAACATGGAGACCATATTATCCTCGTGGGTAATAACCTTGGTTCGCGAATGATGAACTATGGATATTTTGAAACTGAGATGCACTTGCGGTACCCCGATAGTCTCCTCTATATCCGCAATATGTGCGATGGTGGCAATACACCCGGCTTCCGGCTCCACTCAGGACGACCCTCCCCCTGGGCATTCCCCGGTGCCGATTCGCTGCAATCCGATCCCGACCTACTGAATGACCCAGACACGCAGGGACACTGGGAAACGCCCGATGAATGGCTTACCCGACACCAAGCCGATATCATCATTGCATTTTTCGGATATACCGAATCTTTCCGTGGAGAAGAAGCGCTGCAACGCTATCGGGAGGAACTCGATGCGTTCATCAAATATACCTTAAAACAACATTACAATGGCAGTACACCTCCCCGGCTTGCCATCGTTTCACCCATCGCATTCGAAGACCATTCTGACGATTACGACCTGCCGGATGGCGTTGAAGAAAATAAACGTCTGGCCAAGTATACAGAAGCCATGGCGGAAGTAACCCGCGACAATGGCGTACTTTTCGTAGACATGTACCATCCATTCAGCAAATTGTACAACCGAAGCGACAATCCGTTAACCATCGACGGTTTCCAACTCAATGACGCGGGATACCGCGAATTTTCGGTGCGATTGGCTGATGCCGTCTTCGGTCAATTGAAGGGGACGGATGACACCCATCGCCAGCTGGTTCATGATGCCGTGATGGAAAAAAACTGGCTCTGGTTTCAGGATTTCAAGCACCCCAACGGTGTGCAGGCCTTCGGACGCCGTTATGACCCTTTCGGCCCGGACAACTACCCGGCTGAATTTGTCAAGATTCGTGAGATGACTGCCATCCGTGATGAAGCCATCTGGAAAGCGAATAAAGGAGTACGAATGGACCTGGATAGTGCCGATGCGACCACTACGACATTGCCTAAAGTGGAAACCAATTACTTGCCACGCAACACCAATGCGCCACTACCGAGATACTTGTATGGGGAGGATGCCCTCGCAAAATTTCATATGGCACCGGGCTACAAAATCGATCTGTTTGCCTCGGAACAGGAATTCCCCGATTTGCAGAAGCCTGTGCAACTCACGTTCGACAACAAAGGCCGCCTGTGGGTGGCTACCATGCCCTCCTACCCCCATTGGAAGCCGGGCGACCCCAAGCCAACGGATAAGCTGTTGATATTGGAGGATACCGACAATGATGGAAAGGCAGACAAACAAACCGTATTTGCAGACGGATTGCACCTGCCCATGGGATTCGAACTCGCTCCGGAAGGTGTTTACGTATCGCAGGGGACTAATATGATTCTCCTTTCGGACACCGACGGCGATGATAAGGCCGACAAAAAGGAAATCCTGCTCAGTGGTTTCGATGATCACGATACGCACCATGCGCACCACGCCTATACAAGTGATCCCTCCGGTGCAATCTACATGGGTCAGGGGCTTTTCCTGATGAGCGACATCGAAACACCTTACGGACCCGTGCGTGCTACCAATGGTGGTTTTTTCCGTTATAACCCCGCGCGGCATAAGCTGGAATATACTGCTCAGCTTTCCATCCCCAACCCGTGGGGCATCGCTTTCGATGAATGGGGGCAGAATTTCTACGCCGAGACTTCAGGACCGGATGTAACCTGGATGATGCCGGGATCGCTCAAGCCGGTGTATGGAAAGGCAAATCCAAAGGCCAGAAGTCTAATTGAAGAGGCACACCGTGTGCGACCCACATCAGGGCTCGAGTTCGTATCGAGCCGCCACTTCCCGGATGACGTACAGGGCGATATGCTCATCAACAACACCATCGGATTTCTGGGCATGAAACAACACACCATGTCGGAAGACGGCACGGGCTACGCCAGCCATCATCGGCAGGACCTGATGCAGTCGGACGATCCGAATTTCCGGCCCGTCGATATGGAATTTGCACCAGACGGATCTTTGTATGTTGTTGACTGGCACAATGTGCTGATCGGCCACATGCAGCACAACCAACGTGACCCGCTGCGCGACCACACCCATGGCCGAATATACCGGATTACATACCCGTCCCGGCCATTGGTTAAACCTGCCGCCATTGCGGGTGCCGACATCGCCACCCTATTGGATAACCTGAAATTACCCGAATACAGGACACGGTACCGGACACGCCGCGAACTTCGTGGCCGCAATGTCGACGACGTATTAAAACAGCTTCACCCCTGGCTGGATAACCTCGACCAAAACGCACCAAATTATGAACACCACCTGCTCGAAGGCTTATGGGTTACCTGGGGTCTCAACCGTGTTGACCAACCGTTGTTGCGCAAACTACTGCATGCCAGTGATCATCGTGTTCGTGCCGCCGCCGTACGCGTGTTGCGCTATACCGGCCATCAGGTAAAGGACCAAGCCGAATTACTGCAGGCGGCGGCTGCCGACGAGCACGGGCGGGTACGGTTGGAGGCTATCGTGGCTGCCTCGTGGCTAGAAAAAGATAAAATGGCGCCTGTTTTGGAAGAAGCGACCAAGCACCCGATTGACAGTTGGATGGCAGATGCCTACCAAACGGCCGCCGGTCGTCTGAAAGGATCAACTACCGCAAATGAACCAGAGACGGCCGTGACCGCTGCCACCGATTTGAAAGGAGCAGAATTAGCTCGCTTTAAACAGGGTCAATTGCTCTTCCAACGTGAGGGTTTTTGCATTACGTGCCACCAGGCCGATGGCAAAGGTCTTCCTAACTCCGGATTTCCGCCGCTTGTTGGAAGCCGATGGGTGCTTGGTGACGATAGCCGCTTAATCAAACTCACATTGAATGGCCTGCATGGCCCAATTGAAGTACTGGGTAAAAAATACCCCGGCCAGGTGCCTATGACTCCCTTCGGAGGGCTGCTAAACGATGAAGAAATAGCAGCCGTACTTACGTATGTAAAAAACGCGTTTGGAAACAAGGGAACACCCATCGATGCGGACCAGGTGAAAGCCATCCGCACGGCGATTGCGGATAAAACCGGCTTCTACTCGCCGGAAGAGTTACTTAAGGAACACCCAATGAAATAACGTACCTTTAGCCAGTATCACTTCAGGATATTTGTTAAACGTATTTACTAAACAGTTATATGCAAACAGTCATTAGAAAAAAATCGGGGTTCATCGTAATGTGTGCCTTGCTGTTACTTGTAACGGCATGCCAAACCGAACCGGTCGATGAAAAAGACGTCGACCAGAAGCCGAAGGTGGAAAAAATTACGGTTGTTCCGGACTTTAGGGTGGAACACTTGTATAGCCCATCTGAAAATAAGAAAGGATCATGGGTAGCCATGACGTTCGACGACCGCGGCCGGATGATTGTATCGGATCAATACGGTGCGCTCTACCGTTTGGAATTGCCTGCGATAGGCTCCGACACACTCACCAGCAAGCCCCAGCAGCTCGTTTTTCCGCAAGATGAATGGGAAAATGACAGCACCCAGACCAGGATAAGCATGGGATACGCCCAAGGGCTACTTTGGGCATTCAATAGCCTGTACGTAATGGTAAACCATAATGGCGGCGACAAGATGGAAAGAAGCAGTGGCCTCTACCGGTTGAAAGACACCGACAATGATGATCAGTTTGACGAAATCACACAATTAAAGGTGTTCGATGGCGAGGGCGAGCATGGACCGCATAGCATTATACTTGCGCCAGATGGTGAATCACTCTATCTCGTGTTGGGTAACCACACTGAGGTACCACAAATGGATAGTTACTTGCTGCCATCCAATTGGAATGAAGATAACGTGTTCCAGCTCATAAAGGACCCCCGGGGACATGCCAACGACCAAATGGCACCGGGAGGTTTCATTGTAAAGACAGATTCATTGGGAAAGGAATGGCAATTGATAGCGGGAGGCTTTCGCAATACGTTCGATATCACATTCAACGATGACGGTGAACTTTTTGCATACGACTCAGATATGGAATGGGATTTTGGCATGCCCTGGTATCGCCCCACGCGCCTGTTGCATGTAACCAAAGGAGCGGAATTTGGTTGGCGCACCGGAAACAGCAAATGGCCAACTTATTATCCCGACGACTTACCCTCGCTGCTCAATATCGGCCAGGGCTCACCCACAAACCTACTGTATGGTGGAAAAGCAAAATTCCCAGATAAATACCGCAACAGCCTGTTTGCATTTGACTGGAGTTTCGGAATCGTTTATGCGGTAAGCCTGGAACAGCAAGGAGCTTCTTATCGAGTATCGGCCGAGGAATTCCTTTCCGGAGCGCCATTGCCGCTGACCGACGGGGAAATCGGGCCAGACGGGGCCTTATATTTCCTTACGGGAGGACGGCGATTGGAATCGGATCTCTACCGAGTTTCCTATAAAGACTACGAAAAAATAAAGGAGACACCGGCGGATGACAGTGATATCACGGAAGAAATGGCAATCCGCAAAAAAATCGAAAGGTACTTCGACGCGGATCCGGACACAACGGTCGTTAATGAAATATGGCCATACCTAAATCATGATGACCGCCACATCCGTTACGCCGCCACCATGGCATTAATGCACCAGCCGGTTACGGCGTGGGGCAAGAAGGCTTTTCGCGAACGGAATATACGCACGGTTAACCACGTAATGCTGGCCATGGCCAAAATGGGCGATCCTGCACTACAACCCATCCTATTTCGTAAATTAATGACCATCGATTTTGGCCGGATCTCAAAAGAAAATAAAATTGCGCTGCTACGTGCCGTTGAAGTAGCCTTGTATCGGATGGGAAATGTACAGCCCGAAATTACCAACCGGTTAATCGGCTATTTCGCCAACCATTTTCCGGCAAACGACAATGCGCTTAATCGTGAACTAAGTAAGATATTGGTCCATATTGGTGCGCCTTATGCAATAGAACGGATGGTCGCGCTGCTGGAAAACGGCGAAGATGACTCGACAACAACTGAACCTATATTAACCAGTTCGTCCGATCTCATTTTACGCAACCCCGAATATGGATTAACCATAGCCAATACATTAGCCAAAACGCCTCCGGCACAGCAAATTTATTTTGCTGTTGCATTGAGCAAAGCGACGGAGGGATGGACGCCTGCTTTGTACGAACGATACTTCAACTGGTATTATGATGCATTTGGCTATAAAGGGGGAAATAGCTACGTGGGCTTCATCGATGCAGCACGAAAACTAGCCCTCGAACACGTACCCGAAGATAAACTTGCCCACTACAACACGATTTCCGGCGACTCACTCCTGGCAGAATCCGGTAAGGACTTATTCGAGAACATCGAACCACCGAAAGGACCGGGTAAAAAATGGGAAATTGAGGATGCATTGAAGACAATCGAAGAAGGTGAAGGCATACGTGACTATGAACGGGGAAAGTCGCTGTTTGCGGCAGTAAGGTGTGCCTCATGCCACACCATGCAGGGCGAAGGCGGTGCCATTGGACCGGACCTTACACAATTGGGCACCCGCTTTTCGATACGGGATATGCTCACGGCTATTATTGAGCCAGGTGATGCCATTTCCGACCAATACGGCAGCAAAGTCTTTGTAATGAAAGATGGTACATCAATCATGGGTAGGCTGATCAATGAAGACGAGGAATTGTATGCTGTATCTCAAAACCCGTATGCACCTCAGGAATTAAGGGAGATATTAAAAAAAGACGTGACCGAAGTTAAAGAGTCGACGGTTTCCATCATGCCTCCGGGATCATTGAATGTGTTAAATCCTGAAGAGTTGAAAGACCTGATGGCTTACCTCATGGCAGGCGGAAACGAAAATAATCCGGTTTATAAAAAGTGATAATGGGTAACGACAGGAGAACGGATTGGATAGACAAAATTTCCAATCCGCTACAGGTAGGCGGTATTGAAACGGCTGTGCTGGACAACGGCGCAGGCAGAGGGACGCGCATTGCCTGGGTAAATACAGGCGCCGGGCTCCGGTATAAGGTGGTGATAGACCGTGGGCTTGATATTGCTGATGCCCAGTACAACGCGCATAACCTGGCATGGATAAGCGACGTGGGTATAACAGCACCTGCTCCCCGCCCCTATCGCGGTATCGAATGGCTACACGGGTTTGGCGGCGGATTAATAACCACCTGTGGCCTTGACCATGTCGGCGGACCCGAGTCTGACGCAACTGGCGATCGAGGATTGCACAGCCAATATAGTGGTATTCCGGCAACCATCGAATCCATCATACAACCCGATCCGGCGGCAGGCCGGCTCGATATGCGGATAACCGGCGTAGTCAAACAATCCCAACCCCTCGGCACACAACTTACCCTCAAACGAACAATCTCAAGCCGGTTGGGCGAGGCCGCTATCCATGTGGATGATGAGGTTATCAACACCGGGAATACGCCTGCCCCGCATATGTTGCTTTATCACATGAACCTCGGATGGCCACTGGTGGACGAGGGTGTGGATATTTGCTGGCAGGGATCCTGGACATCTCGTGAAGGAACCGAAAATGCAACCATTTTCAGGGAGGGTTCGCCGTTTAAGAAGGGAAAACCACCACTGAAAGATCATCGCGGGGGTGGCGAGGAGGCCGCATTTATCGATATCGAACCAGATACTCATGGCATATGCCATTGCGGAATACATAATCCGCAACTGGGGATCGCATTGGCCATTACGTTTAAAAAATCACAGCTTCCCTGGATGACCAACTGGCAACACTGGGGACCTGGAGAGTATGTGGTAGGGTTAGAGCCCGGCACCCATCCACCTATAGGGCAGGCGCAAGCAAGAGAAGATGGAACGCTCATCATGCTGCAGCCAAACGAACGGCGGCAGTATGGTGTAACGCTACGGGTACACGACCATCCTGATGATGTTGGCCGCTTTTTTCAACGGACGGGTCACGTTGCTTAATGTTTAGTACAGATAAATCAAAAAAACACAATAGTTATGAATACGAAACAGTTAATTCGCGATGCATTTGATTCTGGTTCCGGGATACTGCGACTGGCTCCTACGTGGGTCCCACGATCCTTCTGCGTTCCGGGTCGGCGCATCAAACTTCACCCCGATGATTACTATGTGCTCGGTGGTATCCGCGGCGGTATCGACGAGCGCTGGCTATCGTCCACGACACCGGCAGAAAACGGACCGCTTACGGGTGAACACGAAGGACTGAGCCAGGTTGTCTACGAGGGCGAGGGCAAAACAACTAAATTTCTCCTCCGCGATGCAGTCGACGAACTAAAAGGCGAACTGATCGGGTCACGGATATGGGACGAACACGGAAGCTGGCCGATGTATTCCAAATTTTTCGACAACATGGGCCCACTACCCCATCACGTACATCATAACGATGAAAAAGCCGCGCTCGTGGGACAGAAAGGAAAGCCGGAAGCATATTATTTTCCACCTCAATTGAATAACCATGGGGGCGACTACCCATATACGTTTATCGGCTTGGCCCCGGGCACTACCAAAGCACAGATACGCGAATGCCTGGTGAACTTTACCAGGGGTGACAATAAAATCACCAATTACTCACAGGCCTATCGCCTGGAGCCAGGTACCGGATGGGATGTGCCTCCTGGCCTGCTGCATGCCCCCGGCAGCCTGTGCACCTATGAGCCTCAAAAAGCATCCGATGTATTCGCGATGTACCAATCGCTGGTAAACGAGGCCATCATCCCGGAGGAATTACTGTGGAAATGTACACCCGAAGATCGGTTGGGCGACTTTGATGAGCTGATCGATGTACTGGATTGGGACCTTAACCTCGATCCCAATACTATGCAGAACCGCTTTATGGCACCGCTGCCCGTACACAGCGAAACAGAAATGAATGCCGCCGGTTACTCGGAAAAATGGATCTGTTACAAATCGGATGCCTTCAGTGCCAAGGAACTGACCGTATTGCCCGGCGCCACAGTGACCATCCATGATGCGGCGGCTTACGGCATGATCATGATGCAGGGCCATGGTAAATTGGAGGGGTGGGATATCGAGACACCAGCGCTTATCCGCTACGGACAGCTTACCTACGACGAGTATTTCGTAAGCGAACCTGCAGCACAAGCCGGGGTTACCATCGTAAACCTGTCGAAGACCGATCCGATCGTAATGCTGAAGCACTTTGGGCCGGGAAATCCCGACCTGGTAATATCGTAACCGAATGACGAACCGTTTATTTTCATAGATTTACCTTTCTTTAATACTAGCGATATGAACACAACAAATAGTTTCCCCAAATTACACAATGCAACCTGGCCGGGTATCGTGGGCAAGGGCCCCGATGCAGAACCGGTTATTCCGTTTGATGACCTGCTGGCATACACCGCCGCCGCAGAAGTAGACGGGGTTAAGTTTGACGGAGTCGATGTTGGCTTGCTGGAACCCCACGTGGATATCAACGGTGGCCCGGATGAAGTGAAACGCTTAGCCGATAAAGTAGGTAACCACGGCTTGAACATCGGTTCACTCGTTGCCCCTATTTGGGCAGGTTCCGCCATTGGGAGCGCGGAAGACCGAAAGACATTTGTGGAAATGGTGCGGAAAGCCTGTCAATTTGGTCAACAGCTGCGCGACCTGGGCGTACGCTCTTATGGGGTGATACGCATCGACTCGTCATGCTCACCGGCCGCATGGGCGGAAGACCCTGTGGGCAACACCAAACTCATCGCGGAAACATTCGGCATTGCATGCGATGTGGCCGCAGACTACGGTGAACAATTAGCCGCAGAAGGCGAAATCTGCTGGGGCGGTATGCACAGTTGGCGGGCGATGCTGGATACCCTGGAAGCAGTCGACCGACCGAATATCGGCTTCCAGGCCGATATGTCGCATACGTTCCTTTACCTCTTGGGTTATAACAAACCAGAGGACCGGATCCTTCCAGCAGATTTCGCCTGGGACGACCGCGAAACGCTGACTGAAGGATTAAAAACACTTACCCGTGCGCTGCGCCCGTGGACTATCGATTTCCACGTGGCACAAAACGATGGTACGGTTTTCGGATCAGGATCACATGACAAAACGGGCCGGCACTGCCTGCCCAATGACCCAAATGGCAAACTAGACATCGCTGCCGACGCTGGCTACTGGCTACGGGACGAACAGGGGCAGCTTACCAAAAAATTCAAGCATATCTGTTGGGATGGCTGCATGTTTCCAAATGCGGTACTCCATAAGCAAGAAACGTGGAACGACATACTGGCCGCACTGGTGAGTGTGCGCAATGCACATGGATGGCAAGAACAATAACCTATAGCAATAATTGACGTATGCATAATAAACGAAGCATCCCCCTTTACGCATTCATGGTCCTATGGCTGGGCGTCGCCTGCTGCGCAGGTGAAGCTGCTTCCGAAACGGGACAACAAACCCAACAATCAGAACAATGGGTTACCTACCAAGGTGATAACGGACCGGCAAAAGGTAAACATGTCGTATTAATCAGTGGCGACGAGGAATACCGTTCGGAAGAGGCGTTGCCCATGCTGGCTCAAATCCTTGCTAAACGAATGGGTTTTACCTGTACCGTGTTGTTTTCCATTAATCCGCAAAATGGCGAAATCGACCCCAACCAGCAGGCTAACATTCCGGGGCTTGAACACCTGGAAAATGCGGATCTGATGATCATCTTTACCCGGTTTCGGGAACTCCCGCCGGAGCAAATGCGTTATATCGACGACTATCTCATGGCCGGCAAACCGGTAATCGGCCTCCGGACCGCTACCCACGCATTTCATTATGCCAAAAACAAGGCGGATCGATATGCCAAATATGATTTCCAGAGCCAGGTGCCGGAGTGGGAAAACGGCTTTGGTAAAGTTGTGCTTGGAGAGACCTGGGTAAGCCATCATGGCGTTCATGGAAGTGAGGGCACGCGGGCAGTAATCAACGAAGCCGAAGCTTCGCATCCGGTGCTTAAGGGTGTTGATGATATCTGGGGACCAACAGACGTTTATACGGTGGGATCCTTGACTGACGCAACGGTATTGCTTTACGGACAGTCGACAAGCGGGATGAGCGCGGATGCTCCCATAAACACCGGCAAAGAAGTGATGCCTATCGCATGGACACGGGAATACCAACTGCCAGGAGGAAATAAAGGAAAAGCATTTGCGACAACCATGGGGGCTTCCATCGATCTCCAAAGCACGGATTTACGGCGATTGCTGGTCAATGCATGCTTGTGGGCTACCGGATTGGAAACGGACATCCCACAACAAGTGGATGTATCGGCCGTTTCAACGTATACGCCTACCATGTTTGGGTTTGATGAATTTAAACGTGGGCAATTTCCGGCAGATTTCCGGTTGGAGATGAATTGACGATTGTAAACGTGGCATAGTAAAAACAAAAATATGTTAAAAATAGGAGTAAATACATTTCTGCTCACCTCTCCGTTTACGAGTGAGCAAGTGGATCTCTTCGGGCAATTCAGCTACTGGGGATGCGACGCCGTTGAAATTGCCTTGGAAGATGCCGCCCACATCGACGCAGGGCGTATTAAAAAGGCGCTTGATGATCATGGGCTGATTTGCTCATCCATCTGCGCGGCAATGGGTCCGGGGCGTGACCTTCGGGGTACGCCGGCAGAACAGCAGGCGGCCGTTGAATACATCACCAGCGCCATGGAATTGATGGCCCAAATCGACTGCCCCGTTATGGCCGGACCGATGTATTCTACGGTGGGGCGGGCAGAACAAACATCCGAAGACCAATACCGCCGACAGTGGGACACCGTGGTATCGCATCTTCAGCGTCTAGCTGTTCGCGCCGAAGAACTGGGGGTCAAATTGGCGATGGAGCCCCTAAACCGCTATGAAACCGACTTCATCAATACGTGTGATCAGGCCGTTGCACTGGTAGACGCCGTTGACCATCAGGCAATTGGTATTTTGCTAGACACTTATCACATGAACATTGAAGAAAAAGACTCGGCTGCCGCCATCAGGAAAGCTGGCCACCGGCTGCTGCATGTCCATGCGTGTGGCTGTGACCGGGGGGCACCGGGTGGTGATCACATCGATTGGAACAGTATACGGGAGGCATTGAAGGAAGTCAACTACCGGGGAAGCCTGGTCATTGAATCGTTTACGCCCGCAGTCAAAGTCGTTGCTAAAGCCGCTTCCATTTGGCGTAACTTCGAACCCTCCCGCGAAGATATTGCGATAAAAGGCGTGTCTTTTTTACGTAACCATTTTATGACGGGTTTTTAATTTTATAAACAAAATTTAGAAACTGACGATAAACATTGTATTTTCATCGCTTCATTTACATTACAATTGGTATTAAAAAAAAGAAATCAGGATTAACCAGTTAAATCATTAAAAAAATGAACGAAAACATTAACAGAAGCGCCTTATTCAATGGCTCTTGCTTTGCGCTGATTACCACGGCTTTTACATTTTCAATTAGGGCCGGTATTCTGCCCCAACTTGGCGATCAATTTAATTTGACCGATACGCAACTAGGGTTTATCAACTCGATGTTTTTCTTTGGCTTCCCTATTTCCATGGTACTGGGCGGACTTTTTTACCATACGTTTGGCGCCAAAAACATTATGCGCGTTGCCTTCATCGCACACACCATCGGGATTATCATGACCATCTACGCAGGTGGCTACACAACGCTCTTGCTATCCACATTGTTCATCGGTTTCGGAAACGGATGTACCGAGGCGGCCTGTAACCCGATGATCGCCGATATGTATTCGGGAGTGAAAATGGATAAAATGTTAAACAGGTTTCACATGTGGTTTCCTGGCGGCATCCTACTCGGCTCGCTGATTTCCCAGTTCATGACCAGCTTAAACCTCGGTTGGGAGCTTCAAATGTGGGTCACTATGGTTCCGACTGTTATCTATGCATTCCTGTTTTTTGGAAAGGCATTTCCAAAACCGCTGGTGGCAGAAGCCGCTTCATTGGGCCAGAATGTTCGCGCCATGTTTACGCCTACTTTCTTGTTTGTTTTTTTCTGTATGTTCCTTACAGCAATTTCCGAATTTGGCCCCAACCAATGGGTAAGTGTAATTATGGCGGCCAGTGGTGCAGAACCCATGCTAATCTTGGCTTTAACCAGTGGTTTGATGGCTTTGGGCAGGTTTTTCGGTGGGCCCGTTATTCAGGCATTTGGACAAAATGGCGTATTGCTGGGCGGTGCCATTCTTACTGCTATCGGTATCTATATGTTTAGTACCGTAACCGGACCGATGGCCTACGTAGCAACGGTTATTTTCGCCATAGGCATCTGCTGGTTCTGGCCAACGATGATTGGGGTAGCAGCACAACGCGTACCCAAAAGCGGTGCATTGGGGATGTCAATCATTGGTGCAGCCGGGATGCTTTCATCAGCCATCTTCCAACCCGTTATCGGCAGTTGGATCGATAGCGCCCGCGCTACGAACGCAGCCACCGGATTAACGGGAAATGCGCTTGAGCTCGCTACAGGACAGGATGCGATGTTGAAGATACTTAGCTTTCCAGCCATCCTTATCGTGTTGTTTATCATATTCTTCTTCTGGCAGAAGAATGTAAAGACAAAAGCTGAAGAAGAAACTACAGCTGTTGCTTAAGCGTAAGTGACGGGTACGCCCGCCCCGCTACAATCGTTTTGGTTTCACCCGGCTCCGGCTCCACGGAGTCCAAGAAGACGTGATTGGTAATGGCGGTTTTTATCGGCAATAGCTGGTTTATTTACTAATAATTAGCATTATGGATACGAAAAAACAGTTAAGAATCGGTTTAATAGGTTGCGGCTTCATGGGCCGCACCCATTCCAACGGGTACAATCGCATACAGAACTTTTTTCCCGATCTCCAATACCTGCCTGTACTTCAGGCCGTATGTTCGCGACGGGAAGAAAAAGTAAAAGCCTTTGCTGCCCAATGGGGATATGCTTCGTACGAAACGGATTGGCGCAAACTCATTGCCCGCGACGACATCGACGCAGTGGATATCTGCACGCCGAATCACCTGCATGCCGAGATTGCTATAGCAGCTGCTGAAGCCGGGAAAATCGTGCTGACCGAAAAGCCGCTGGCGAGAAGTCTAGACGAAGCAAAAGCCATGGTCGATGCCGTCGCCAAAGCGGGCGTAGCCAATACGGTATGGTACAACTATCGACGGCTTCCTGCTGTTACGCTGGCTAAAAAAATCATCGAATCGGGCAAATTGGGGAAGATTTTCCATTACCGCGCTAACTTCCTTCAAGATTGGACCATCAATGCAGACCTACCCCAGGGAGGCGATGCTGCGTGGCGCATGGATGTGGATGTGGCCGGGTCGGGGGTGACCGGTGATTTGCTGGCTCACTGTATCGATACTGCGATGTGGCTCAACGGTGGCATTACCGAGGTATCGGCGCTCACCGAAACGTTTGTGAAGCAACGGGTACACCTGGATACCGGGAAGCTGCAAGAAGTTGGAATCGACGATGCCTGTATCTTCCATTGCAGGTTTTCAAACGGATCGTTGGGCCTTTTCGAGTCTACGCGTTACGCCCGCGGCCATAAAGCACTGTATACTTTTGAAATCAATGGTGAAAATGCTTCCATAAGATGGGACCTGCACGACCTGAATAGACTGGAATATTTCGATAACGCTTGCGACTCCGATGTGAAGGGCTGGAGCACTATCCATGTTACAAACGGTGATCACCCATACATGGATAAATGGTGGGTACCCGGACTTGGCATTGGGTATGAACACAGTTTTATCCATCAGGCGGCGGATTTTCTCAAAAGCCTGGAAACAGGCCAGCCTTGCCAGCCGGATTTTGAAAATGCGTACGAAACGCAGAAGGTATGTGATGCAGTCATCGAATCGGCAAATACCAAATCATGGAAAAACACCAATGTAACGTTGTAGCCCTATTCTGTGCGGTTGTACTATCAACCCTTGTAATGTCGTCCTGCGGCACAGGGAATTCGCAGCAAAACATCGGAAATTCATCCGACACAACGGGCTACACCCAACTGTTCGATGGATCCAGCTTAGCAGGCTGGCGCGGCGACACCAGCCTTTGGCGGGCAGAGAACGGTGTATTGATAGGCGAAATCAAACCAGACGCGGCGCTGGACCACAACTCTTTTATTATATGGGATGGTGGACAGCCCGCTGATTTTGAACTGATTGCCGAATACCGGATGACCGGCAACGGAAACAGTGGAATCAACTACCGGAGCCAGGAACTTGCCGAGCTAGATTTTGCATTAAAGGGTTATCAGGCAGATATCGATGCGGCGAATACCTATACCGGACAGAATTACGAAGAACGGGGACGTACTATCCTGGCATTTCCCGGGCAGTATATGCGGCTTCCCGAGGTCTCCGGCGGTATCAGCGACCACGCCAAAGGAAACATATGGACGGCCGGGGAAGCGGTGGAATCATTGGGCGATCGGGATTCCTTACGAGTACTGGTAAAGAAGGATGATTGGAATGAAATTCGAATCGTTGCCAAAGGCAATCAACTGGAACATTACATCAACGGCACCCTCATGAGTAAAGTGGTCGATGATGATACCACAAATCGAAAACTCGAAGGTCTCATCGGGTTTCAGGTACATGTGGGGCCGCCAATGAAAATCGAATACCGGAACATCCGGTTAAGGGGTTTGTAAAACCAATATGCCCTACCCCTTGTTAATAAACAAAAAACAATTATGCCAGTAATTCAAAATAAAACAGCAACACAGAAAATAGGCATCAATTATGTCGACTACGGAACCGGCCAACCGGTTATCCTCATCCATGGTTGGCCACTGAGCCATAAAGCCTGGGAAAAACAAATCGGCGCGCTGGTGGAGGACGGCTACCGTGTGATTGCATACGATAGACGCGGCTTCGGCCAGTCTGATGCACCGTGGGAAGGATACGACTACGACACACTGGCCAGCGATCTGCACGCGTTGATTACACAATTAGATCTCCAACAGGTAAACTTGGTTGGTTTTTCAATGGGCGGCGGCGAGGTGATCCGATACCTGACACGATATGGCAGGGAACGGATCAATAAGATAGCACTTGTTGCATCGATTATCCCATTGGTTAAACAAAAAAGCGACAATCCTGATGGTGTGCCCGAAGCTGGTCTAAAAGACATTCTGCATGCGCTGAAAGCCGATAGGCTGAACTTCTTAGCTGATTTCCACCCTGCATTCTACAACTACAAAAGCGATGGTAATCCTGTCAGCGATCAGCAATTGACATACGACTTCAGCATTTCGTCGCACGCTGCACCCCAGGCAACCATCGGTGCTGCACAAGCATGGATGGATACCGATTTCCGTGCGGAGTGCAAACAGGTTAGCGTACCCAGTCTTATCATCCATGGTAAGGCAGATGAAACAGTCCCAATCGCGACATCAGCGAACCAAGCGGCAACGCTAATTCCGAACAGCCACCTGATTGTTTATGACGATGCGCCTCATGGCTTGAACATTACCCATGCCGATCGGTTAAATAACGACCTGCTGGCATTCTTCAAACCGTAGCAACAGTCGATTGTTGTTTTCATGGCTAAAAATTCCGTAATCGGATTTTTTATAGTAGGTTTGCAACCTTTTAGCAGTTGAATGTTTACACCGGAAACGCTTAGGGAAGAACTGGTCAAACCGAAGCAGATTGTTGTTACCACACACCACAAACCCGATGGAGATGCATTGGGTTCTTCGTTGGCAATATACCATTGGCTGAAAGCGAAAGGCCATACGGTTAGTGTGATTGTGCCATCTGATTTCCCTGCTTTTCTAAACTGGATGCCTGGTCGGCAAGATGTGACGGTATATACCGAAAACAAGACGGATTGTGACGTACGGATTGCGGCTGCCGATATCATATACTGCCTGGATTTTAACGGACTATCCCGCATCCATGCAATGGCTGATAGCGTGAAAAACGCAAGTGGGCTGAAAATCATGATCGACCATCACCTGGACCCCGAGGGTTTCGACGACTACCGGCACTGGGACAGCAACGCTGCGGCGACTGCACAATTGGTTTATGATTTTATCGTTAACGTAATGAACGAGCACGATACCATCACGCCTGACATCGCCACCTGTCTGTATACCGGAATAATGACCGATACGGGTTCATTCAGGTTCTCCTCCACGACACCCGCCGTACACCTTATCGTGGCCGACCTGATCACACGAGGTGCTAAAAATTGGGAAATCCACGAACATGTGTATAACAGCTATACCGAGAATCGATTGAAATTCCTCGGATTCTGTCTGGTAAATCGCCTCGAAGTACTACACGAATACCGAACAGCACTATTCAGCGTGTCACGCCAGGATCTCAATCGATTCAATATCACCACGGGTGATACCGAAGGGCTGGTAAACTATGCGCTGGCCATTAGTGGTATGAAGCTTGCTGCCCTGATTGTCGACCGCACCGACCAGGTTAAACTTTCGTTGCGGTCCGTGGGCGATTTTCCGTGCAATGAATTATGCAAAAAACACTTTAACGGTGGCGGTCACCGTAATGCGGCAGGTGGAAGTTCGAATGAGCCACTGCCGGATGTGATACAAAAATTCAAAGCTCTATTACCTGAATATAAAACGCTTTTAGTACAATAATTAATCTCATAAAAAACATGAAGAAATCAATTTTTAGTTTAGGGCTCGCCATGGCAGTATTGGTTAGCGCCTGCCAACAATTCGAGAAGGGAGATGGCGGCCTGCAATACAAAATCGTGAAAGACAATGGCCAGCCCAAAGCACAAACGGGCGATTTACTTTCCGTGAATCTGACTGTAACAACGGACAGGGACTCGCTGCTGTCAAGCACGTATAAAATCGGACTACCCCAGATCATCAACATCGCAGCCGATTCGATGCCAGGGCTTTACCCAGGCGATTATAACTCGATGTTCAAGATGCTCGGCGAAGGCGACAGTGCTATTTTCAAGCTCGATCTCGATACCATGGCTGCAAAAACGATGCAACCCAAACCGGATTTTGCCGACAAATACGTGACATTCAATGTTAAGGTAAACAAGCACTTCTCGAAAGGCGATCTAACCGACAGCGCATTGTATGCCGAGGTAAATACGTATTTCGATGCGGAAATTGAAAAACTAAAGGCGTCAGAAGAAGGGAAAATCAATACGTACATTGAAAAAAACGATCTCGAACCGCTGAAAACGGCTTCCGGCCTTCAATACATCATCGTAGAAGAAGGCACGGGTGAAAAACCTGTTGCTGGCGATACCGTGCAAGTGAATTATACCGGCGCATTGGTTGCTACGGGCGATGTGTTCGACACTTCTGTCAAAACAGTCGCTGAAGAGCATAATATATTCAACGCTATGCGACCTTATGAACCGGCAAAATTTGCCATTGGTGTACGGCAGGTCATCCCGGGTTGGGACGAAGGCCTGTTGTTGCTCCCTAAAGGAAGCAAAGCGAAGCTCATTATCCCATCGGAATTGGGCTATGGCGAACGTGGCGACGGACGCGGTGTGATTCCGCCGTTTGCTCCCCTGGTATTTGATATCGAACTTATCGATATCGTGAAACCTGTCGCTCCCGATTCGACGAGACAGGACAATACAGAACAATAACAACCGGAACGCCCTCTCAAACAGAGGGCGTTTTTGCTTTATCGGCAATTTGATTTTGAAAGCCGAGTTCGCTAAGTTTGCAACGCACACTCGACATTAGCTATGGAACTCACGGATACTCATACCCACCTGTATTACCTCTACGGCACTCCCGAGTTAACCGCCCAGATGCAGCGTTGCTTTGACAACGGGGTAAAGTATTGCCTGCTCCCCAACGTAGACAGCGAATCCATCACGAAGGTATTGGGTACCGTAGCGGCATACCCCGACACCTGCTTTGCAATGATGGGATTGCACCCTTGTGATGTAAAAACAGATTATCAGCAGGAATTGAACCGGGTTGAACAGGCAATATCCGAAAACACCATCTACGGAATCGGCGAAATAGGTATCGATCTGCATTGGGATAAAACAACATTGCCATTGCAGCAAGATGCATTTCGCATCCAAACCGGGTGGGCCAAAGAGCTGAAGCTCCCGGTTTCTATCCACTGCCGTAATGCATTTGATGAGCTTTTCGAACTGCTGGACGAAGTGCAGGACGGACGGTTGAAGGGAGTGCTCCATTGCTTTACCGGTAATGCCGAACAGGCACAACGCGCAATTGATCTTGGTCTACATCTGGGTATTGGTGGTGTGGTAACTTACAAAAACGCCGGGCTTGACATCGTGGTGGCAGATCTTGACCTCCAACACCTCGTACTGGAAACCGACGCACCCTACCTGGCCCCCGTACCGTACCGGGGGAAAAAGAATGAAAGCAGCTATTTACTGAATATTGCACAAAAAATTGCAGATTTGCAGGGAATTTCCGTCGATACAGTAGCGGCCATAACAACGGAAAATGCAAAACGGATATTCGGAATATAAGCTTACCTTACTGAATATGCCTAACACTAACTAAATGAACAATGTTTTCGTAATCTATACCGGCGGTACCATCGGGATGGTCAAAGACGAACAGAATGACACATTCATGCCTTTTGACTTCGACCTGATTGCCAAAAACATCCCCGAACTGGCCCGGCTGAACTATAACCTCACTGTACACTCGTTTACCCCCATCATCGATTCTTCCAATATGCAGCCCGCCATATGGGTGGAAATGGCCAATATCATCAGGGAAAACTATGACAACTATGATGGGTTCGTTATTCTACACGGCTCCGATACGATGGCCTTTTCCGCTTCCGCACTGAGTTTTATGCTCGAAGGATTGCAGAAACCGGTAATCCTTTCTGGATCGCAGTTGCCCATCGGCGAAATCCGAACCGACGCGAGGGAAAACCTGATTACGGCACTCGAACTTGCCTCGGCAAAGAAAAAAGACCGGTCGCTCATCCATGAGGTATGTATATTTTTCGATAACAAGCTTTTCCGCGGCAACCGGTCGTTCAAATATAACTCAGCCAAATTCGAAGCATTCCGATCGCCGAATTATCCGGTGTTGGTAGAAGCGGGTGTGCACCTCAAATACAACCGGGATGCATTGTTAGACAACAGCGACAAGGAATTCATATTGCATACGGCATTAGACAACGCGGTGTCTGTACTCAAGTTATATCCCGGCATCAGTCCGGAGGTCGTACGTGCAGTCCTGGAATCGCCCGCACGGTCGGTCATTATGGAAACATTCGGATCGGGCAACACAACCACCAATCAGTGGTTTCTCGACCTGATCGACCGCGCGATACGCGGCGGGAAAAATATCCTCAATATCTCGCAATGCAAGGTGGGCAGTGTAGAACTGGGACGTTATGAGACAAGCAGGTATCTGAAAGAAATGGGAGTCATCAGCGGGTATGATATGACCTTCGAAGCTGCAGTAACCAAACTCATGTACCTGCAAGGGGAATTCGAAAAACAAAGCGATGTGGCGTACTGGGCAGAACAGAACATCCGCGGGGAGATGACTACTTGAACGATCATGCACGAAAACCTTCGGCCGTCAACGCATCGGCTACAATAAACGTACTGCCACCGATAAATATCAGGTCCGGTTCCGACGCAGATTGCCGGGCTGCTACGATAGCTTCAGCTACCGTAGTAAATGCACCGCCCCCCAGACCATAGCTGGCAGCAACAGTGCGGAACTCATCCGCGGGCAGCGCCCTCGGCATATCCACTTGGCAGAAATAATAATGAGCATCCACCGGAAGCATCGGTAGCATAAGATCTAAATCTTTATCGCGCATTACGCCAATAACTATATGAAGCTCATGATGCGGCGTAGCCGAGATATTAGCCAACACCTCCCGCCAGCCATCCGCATTATGACCTGTATCGCAAATTATCAACGGGTCGACTCCCAGGGTTTGCCAACGTCCCATCAGACCGGTAAGTTGCTGCACGTGTGCCAATGCATAAGACACATCCGCAGTTGTAATGGAATAATTACGCTGCCGTAACTCGTCTATTGCGCATAGGACCGCGGGCAGGTTTTTGGCCTGGTAATTCCCCATTAAATCCAATGTATAATCCGTGTTTTCCGTTGCATGTAGTCTGGTTACATGCAAGTTGAGGCACTGCGAACCACGCACCAGGTTGTCTACGCGCCATGTTCCTGATGCGAACACGAGCCGGCTTCCTTTATCCGCCGCCACGCGATCGAATACACCAGCAACTACAGGTTGCCGTTCGCTCACTACCACAGGCACGCCCGGCTTGATAATTCCCGCCTTTTCAGCCGCTATTTCGGGAAGTGTATTCCCAAGCATCGCGGTATGGTCATAGCCAATATTCGTAATAATGGAAAGCAAAGGCGTAATGATATTAGTCGAATCCAGCCGGCCGCCCAAACCGGTCTCCACCACGGCAATATCCACTCCAACTTCCGCAAAATAAGCAAATGCCATCGCCACCGTTACTTCAAAAAAAGACGGTTGGATACTTTCGATCAACGACCGGTGGGTATTGACAAATACGGCAACCCGCTCCCGCTGCATCATCGTCCCATCGACCCGGATACGCTCCCGAAAATCCAACAGGTGGGGTGAAGTGTACAAACCAGTCTTATAACCTGCCCGTTGCAACACCGCCGCCAGCATGTGCGAGGTCGACCCCTTGCCGTTTGTACCTGCAATATGAACCGACTTAAATCGTTCCTGTGGATTACCGAGGGCGTTACAAAGCCGATAAGTGTTCGTAAGATCCTTTTTGAATGCTGATGCGCCATCACGGGTAAACACAGGCAACCGCGCATAGAGGTAATCGACCGCTTCCTCGTAATTCATGACGGATATCGCCAGCTTAGTTACTTACTTCTATTTCAGTCTGAACCGAAAGGGAATCAGTCCGCGTTGCTCACGTGGTGCCCGCTCAATCTCGTTAAACCGGGCACCCCTTACCGCACGCTCACACTTATCCCATAATGCTTTATCGGTAAGCGTTGTTCCCTTCAAACTTACACGGGCGAAAGTAATCCTACCATCACGGGCTACACGCACTTCCACCATGACCACCCCGGCCTGCTGGCCGTTGTCTTCAATATTGGGAGGTACAGCCCATCCCCGGTTCTGAATGGAGAGACCAATATCGCCGTCGCCCGAACCACCGTCGCCGTAATTCGATGCCAACGGATCACCCTGATTGCTTCCCTGATTGCCACCTTCCGCACCGGTACCATCTCCTCTACCGGTAGAATTATTGCGGTTGCCCTTATACAACGCATTGGGGTTGATGGCCGGTTTACTTTCTTCTTTCGCTGCCGTCGCCTCTTCCGCATTGGCCTTTTTGGGCTCGTTGGCCACCACGGCAGGGGCATCCTCCATATCCTGGGTGGCCACACTTTGCTCGGTAACCTGCTGCGATGGTGTCTCCTGGATTTCCTGCTGCGGGTCGATCTTGTCCGGTCGCACGTTATTCGCGTTGGGATCCATCGACGCCTCGTCAACCGTCATGTAATCATCGCCCATACCAACGTCAGAAGTACCGTAGTTCACGATGATTCCACCGGTTCCGATTTCCGGAAAGGCAGATCCAATCATAATAATGAAACTGAGAATCAATAATCCACCCATGATACTGCTGGATATCCATAACGCTTTAGGATAATTGTTCTCTTCCTGTAAATGATAATAACCCATCGTATCTCGCTATCTTTTACGTTTCTTTTAGGATGCTTAACCTAGTTAAATTCCATAAACATTTATCACTCACGCAATGGCTCGGTAGCCAATACCAATCGTATTTTCAGCTTGTTGGCAACGTCCATGACAGAAATTACATTTTGGATAGGCACCGTACTGTCGGCATAAAGCATTACGGTAAGTTCCTCGCCCGGCTGCACATACGCCTGTATTGCATTCAGCAAGTTTTCATAAGGCACTTCCTCTTTATCGAGGTAGTATTTCAAATCCTGGGTAACGGATACCGTAATCGTCTTTTTGGCGACAGACTGCTCACCAGCGCTCGAACGCGGCAATAACAGTTTCACCACCTGCGGATTGGAAACCGCCGATGCCAATAGGAAAAACAACATCAGGAAAAACATGATGTCGTTCAGGGAATCCGTAAAAACCCTGACCTCCGATCTATTTCGCTTCGCTTTTAAGTTCATTCGTCAATCACCTTTCTTATGGTCACATCCACCGGATTTATGAGCCAGGTTCATCCAATAAGTCAACAAATTCAATGGCATCCGTCTCAATGCGGAGAATCAGGCGCTCAAGCATGGTATTCAACCAGTGATAGCCGGCAAATGCCAGGATACCAATCGTCAACCCTGCGGCCGAAGCAATCATCTTCACGTACAAACCACCCGAAACGCTCGCAATATCGATACCACCCGCTGCCTCCACATCCCTGAAGATGATAATAACACCGAAAATCGTCCCAACGAAGCCCAGCATCGGGGCAACACCAGCGATGATACTTAATATGTTAAGGTTTTTCTCCAACCGGGCAACTTCCAGCTTACCGACGTTCTCTATAGCGCCCTCAATATCTTTAATAGGCCGCCCGATACGTACCAGTCCTTTTTCAAGCATCCTTCCCAATGCGCTATTGCTCGCCCGGCACACCGACAAGGCTGAATCCAGCCGTCCGGAAAGTACGCTTTGTTTGACGTGCGACATCAAACTCGCGTCGTACTTGGAAGCTTTTTTAATGGTGATATAACGCTCTACAAATACCACGAGCGTTGCAAAAAGTAAAAGCAAAAGAGGTATCATAATCCACCCTGCTTTAAAAAGCAATCCGATAAGGCTTATCTTCTCATTCGCGAGTTCTACTGTCTGTTGCGCTGCCCCCGCTAACGTATCAAGCGGATAAATGGTGTCTTGCTGTAAAAGTGACATAAATTATTGTATGATTTTCCTGTATTGTTTTAATTTACTACGTAATCCTATTCATGCGTTATTTTTGCTATCCAAGCTCCGGGTTCAAAGGTTTTCTGTACCCGCGCCAGTTCCTTGTAAGCTTCCTCTTCAGTGGTAAATGAGCCCCAGCTAATCTTCTTACGATTGCCTGGCATCCGACTGTCTATAGCGTACAGGTCGTACCCCTTAGCTTTCATTTCAGTGACAAACTTGTCAGCCTGCCGCATTGTGGCAAACGACCCGACGATAATTTCAAACGTGACCGACGGTTTGGCTGAAGGGATGCCCGCTACTGGCACGCTATCTTCCGGCGTCGTATCGACAGCAGCAGCCAACAGGCTGGTATCGCTCACGGTAACATCCCCCTGGTTGGCGTCGTCCAACGGTGTCGCATCGCTGGATGGCGAAGAAGAACCAGCCGGGGTATTAGCTGCTGCCGTAGGCTCAACAGCGTTAATGCCAAACCACGTAGGTTGAAATTGCCAAATCGCTACCGTTGCGATCAGCACCGCCGCTACGGCCCCTCCTACAATCCATGCCTTATAACGCCGTTGACCCGTAATTTCATCCGGGACCGCCAACTCCTCTTCGGGTTTCATCGATACATCGACCTCGTCGTCTGACGGGGCTGCCAGCTCATCGGGTGTACTGACTACAGGAGATCGGGCAGCAATCGGTTTCGCAACGAATTCGCCGAATTCGAAAGGCTTGAATCCAACCGATGCGCCATCGGCAAACAAGTACCCAAGTCCGTCAAGCAAGACTTCACCATTCCGACGAATAGCGCCCATGATATCCCGCACCGCACCTTCCAACATTGCTGTGGCTGCAGATTCATCCAGTCGTTGCTGTGCCTCCAGATAAGTTGTTATCGGCAACACATCGACGTCATCGTCAACAAGCTCAATGCGATCTACAGGTGGAAGAAATACGGACTTTTCAGCATTATACATTGCCGGACCATGAGTTTTCCTAAACACACCGATGCCAGGTACACCGACCGCCGGATACCGCCGCAATAGGTTTGCTATACTCACACCCAAGTTCATATATCTTCTTCCTTACTCAATTATACCCTACAAAGCTACCACCTTCAACGCAGAACATCAAAATGAAAAATTAACACCACCAATCACGTTCATACCCAACCGGGGATAAAACAGATACCGCTCATAGTTGGTGCCCACCATGTTATTCAACCGCAAATAAATCCCTATACGATCCGTCGCGCGGTACTCTGCGCCGGCGCTAAGGTCGGCAAACGAAGGAATGGTCGTTTTACGCATACCTGTGGTACCCACTTCAGTAATCGCGTAACCGGAAAGGTCAATATCAGGATCCTGCACCAGTCCGTAAGTCTGCCCCTGAAACATAAGCTCTCCGTCGATATAAAGTTTATCGCTGATATTGAAACGTGCGTTCGCAGCCACCCGCATTTTGGGCATATACCAAGCCTCTTCCTGCTGTTGGAGGTCAAACTCATTGAAATTCACCCGACCACCTACCGTCACCACTTCCGATATGCGTACATTCAATTCACCCTCCAACCCTACAACGGTACTGGCATTTTCCCCATCTTCATACAGCATATTGAATGCATAAGGTGTGCCCGGCGTAATGGCATAGAAAGGCATGCTCTCTATACGACGGTAAAATGCCTTCACTTTATAGCCGAATGTAGCACCTGCGTTCCCCTTTATGCCGCCAAATACGTTCATACGGTCTACCGAGTTACGGATATCATTCGTGGCGCCCAATGCCGCCAACCAGGGATTCTCACGGGTCAGCGCTTTGAACGATGTTTTGTTTACGTCTCCGTTAATACCCCCAAAAAGGTGCGCATATTTCGGAATTAGCGCAAAATCCACCTCAGCAGACGGGAAAATGTTGGTGCGGGTTGCATCACCAAATTCTGCCACAAAATTAGCCCCCAACGTAATGTTATAGTTTGATCCTTGAAACCGGATATACGGATTAACGCGGCCAATATGGTTGGCAAGGCTGTATGACGCATCTTTCACGTTCGTGAAATCGCCCGATACATTGAGCCCCACATTAAATACATTAACCTGTTTGTTGATGTAACCCGCCAATGCAAATGAATTTTCCTTCGCATCGTAGGCATTGCTATATGTATAAGCGTCTGCTTTTAGCGAATAATCAAACGCATTCGTAGCCCCTTCTTCGTAATTACTGGTAATTTCACCGGTAAAATAGATATCGTTGAATGCCTGGCTGGCAGGGTCAGCATTCAAGGACATGCCGTCCGTGTCAGCTACCGTGCCATAAAACCGGGTCCCGTAGCGCTTAAAGCCCACTTCGCCGTCTAAGGTGACGGGGCCATACACCGTACGGCCGAATACGCCAATATGCTGCGATGAAAACTGCTGCCCATCAAACGTACCTTTTTGGTTCAAATGCTTTACATAGCCGCCCAACCGGGTATCCACCCAATAGTCCGAGCTGAGGTACACTTCGCCGAGTAACGTTCCCAAATTGCCGGCCCCTATTTTAGCGTAATTATTCGTCAACCCCTGGCTTCTCGAAAACGGCATCTCCTGGATGGTCAGCTGCTTCGTGCCGGTATTGATGTCGAGTTTCTTGTCGATGATACCATACGTAAATTCAGGCTGATACTGCCTTTTATTGGTCATATCCGGGCTTTGCCGAATTTTCACCGCATCAGCCAATATCGGACGGTAATCGCGCACCACATCTATGGAATCGATGGTAGCCGGTGGTTTATCCCGTTGCGTCTCCTCCTGTGCATAGCCAGCCATTAACACGCCGCACAATACCCCGGTGAGTATAAACCTATATCGTATTGATTTCTGAAAGATCATAAGCCCTAAAAAAACTCCTGTTACTTATTATTCAATTTCTGTAAACGTTCCTCGGCGTTCGGAATGATGTCATCCTCGCCTTCGTAATTCTCAATGATACTCTCCAGGGTACTCCTGGCCTGGAGATCATCTCCTTTACCGGCATAAGCGTCTGCAAGCAGGATAAAGCTTTTTGCTACCCAGTAATCATACGACGACATGTTGTTGATCACTTCAAAAGCGGATGCGATAGCTTTGTCATAGTTTCCGCCCTCATACTGCAGACGGGCAACGTTGTACTGCGCCTCTGCCCCGACCACCGTCTGGCTTTTTAGCATCGCAAGCGTCATCTCTTTCGTTGCTCCCGACGAATTACCTTGCTGCAGTAACACATAACCCGTATACAGGTGAGCCTTGGCAATATCTTCTTCAGATGATCGCTCATACGCTTTAATCAGTTCGGCATATTTGAGCACTTGTTCCGTATCGCCTATTTCATAGTAGCAGACCAGCAGGTTGGTTATCGCATAACTATAACTGGCTTCAAATTCAGACCTGAGTTCCAATTTTTTGAGATGCACAATCGCCTCATTATATTCTTTCAGTCCGAGGTACAGATCCGATACCGCGAGTAGGGTATTCTCGGTGTACTGGCTGGTCCAGTCGTTCAGGATGATATTCATGTCGTGCAACGCCTCTTTGGGGTGGCCGGTACGGTACAGGCTCACTCCGCGGATGTACCGGGCATGTTTCTCCTGGTTGGGTTTGGGAAATTTATCAAAATAGGCATTGATGGCCTCTACGGCGCCCTGGTATTGTCCGCGGTTAAACAGCGTATTTGCTGCCTGGAAGGCCAGATTATCCTGCTCTGCTTCGCTCAGGTCGCCGAGGTTTGCGTTCGTCGCATAGCTCACATATCCCGTTGCGTCGCCGCTATCCAGGTATATGTTTTCCACGGCACGAAGCGCCTGGCGAGCCTCGTCAGTAGTAGAATGTTCCGCTACCACACTGTTGAACGTAGCCAAGGCCGCTTCGTAGTCTCCCTTGTTATATTGCACCAGACCAATCGTCATCAACGCACGCGGAGCGTAGCTGCTGCGCGGATATTTTTCGACCATCTGCTGCAGCCCCTCAATGGCCGTATCGTAGTCGCCTATTACGAAATAGGTATATGGTATTTCGAAGGCTACGTCGTCAGCATAATTCGAATTCGGGAACTGCTCAATGACGGAGCGTAACGTACTCATTTTGGTCTGATTGTCTCCTTCCAATCCCTGGATAATACCGCGCTGGAACAATGCATAGTCCTGATTTGGAGCCCTGCTATTGATTAACCGGTCATAGTATTGGTTAGCCCGGCCATAATCGCGCATAGATAAATACGAATCGCCCAAACGCGCAAAGACATCGTTTCGCACATTCTCTTCCATCGAACGCCCATCGACGGATAAAAAGAGTTCAAAATGCCTGGCCGCTGTATTGAAGCGGTTATTGCGGAAAGCCGCATACGCCAGCGCATAGTTTGCATAGTTGTACACCTCGGTTTCCGGGGCAGCGGGCATCCGGAGAAAGCGGGAGAACGCCTCTACGGCCTCTGCATATTTCCGCACTTCATACATGGCTTCCCCTTTCCAGTAAGTAGCCAGTGCAGCTATCCGCGGATCGATGGGGAATTTTTCCGACCGCATAAACAAGGAAATACTATTTTCAAATGCCCGTTCGTTGTAGAACTCAAGCCCCCGATAATATGCTACCTTTTGGTAAAGCATATCGGCTTCCTTATCCCTGTTCCTGAGTAATTCCAACATATTTACCGCTGCCTCGAAATTGCTCGTTCCCAACAAGATTTCGGCTAACAAGGTTTCGGGAGTCTCTTTTTTTCCAGCAACCACAGCGGTATCCGGCGTTGCCAGCACGACATATTCCCGGGCCACGTCCAAGGCAACCTGGGGGGAGTCCAATTCAAATAAAATCTTGGTGTAATTAAACAGCCCATCCGATTTCAATGCCTGGTCGAAATCCAGTTCAGCTGCTTTGGCAAATGCATCCCGCGCACGTTGTTTGTCGCCGGCTTTTTGAAAGACATTGCCCAATGCAATCATCGAGCTCTGGTAAAAGGCGTCCGATTGTTCCAGGTCTTCAAAAATGGTGGTCGCTCGTTCGTATTCACCGTTTTCGTAGGCCATGTAGCCAATCCGGTAGTTATTTATATTGTCAGGCGAAGCTTCCCGATGCCGTTCCAGCAACCTGCTGTAATACGGCTTTCTGAAATCGTTTTTTACAAAATAAGCATTGGCGACAATCCAACCCAGCTCGGTCTCCAATGCTTGCCGGTCAATATCCATATCCGGGCTTCGGCGGATCTTTACGGCGTCCTCCATCATCGGGCGGTAGTCACGCACGATGTCAATCGAATCAATCGTGACAGGATCAACAGGGTCCTGCCTTTCGCCTTCCTGCGCATAACCAACAGCAAGTAAGACCGAAAAAAACCCGGTTAACACATATTTGTAGCCGATCGATTCCTGCGTTATCATCGTTCGTTTAAATTCCTATCCTTTATTATTAAGCTTGTCCAGCCGTTCCTTGGCCGCCGGGATGATGTCATCTTCTCCTTCATAGTTCTCAATGACGCTCTCCAACGTACTCTTGGCCTGGAAATCATCCCCTTTGCCAGCATAAGCATCTGCAAGCAAAATAAAGCTCTTGGCCACCCAATATTCATAAGAACCCAGGTTATTGATGACGTCAAATGCCGACTCGATCGCGTTATCGTATTCGCCTGCTTCATATTGCAGCTGTCCTACACGGTAACGGGATTCGGCGCCTACCACCGTTTGGCTTTTTAAGGCTGCCAGATTGAGTTCCTTCAATGCCGGAGCCACATCTCCTTTACGCAACAGGGCGCGGGCAGTGTACAGATGTGCTTTAGCGATATCTTCCTCCGATGAGCGGTCATAACCCTTAATCAGGTTCGCATACTTAATCACCTGTTCCATATCGCCGATCTCGTCATAGCAAACCATCAGGTTATTTACCGCATAGCCATAGTTCGCTTTGTATTCAGAGGTAAGTTCCAGTTTCTTCAGGTGTACGATAGCTTCATTATACTCTTTGAGTCCCAGGTACAGCTCAGATACGGTGAGCAGGGTATTCTCTGTATACTGGCTGGTCCAGTCGTTGAGGATGATGTTGAGGTCGTGCAGCGCTTCCTGCGGGTGCCCGGTCCGATAGTAGCTCACCCCCCTGATATACCGTGCATGCTTCTCCCGTAAGCGATTCGGAAATTTATCAAAATAGGCATTGATGGCCTCCACAGCTCCTTGATACTCTCCGCGTGCAAAAAGCGTATGGGCGGCCTGGAAAGCCAGGTCATCTTGCTCCTCCTTAGAGAGGTCTCCAATATTGGCTGTTGTGGCGTAATTGATGTATCCCGATGCATCACCGCGCTCCAGATAGATGTTTTCGATAGAACGCAACGCCTGCCGCGCCTCATCGGTGGTCGAATGTTCTTCCACCACTTTCCTGAAGGTTGCCATAGCCGCTTCCGTATCGTCGTTATTGTATTGCACAAGGCCAATGGTCATCAGCGCACGCGGGGCGTAGCTGCTACGGGGATACTGTTCAATCATCTGCTGCAGGCCAGCAATGGCGGTCTCGTAATCGCCCATCGTGAAATAAGTGTACGGTACCTCGAATGCAACGTCATCCGCATAGTTGGAATTTGGAAATTGTTCAACGACGGAATGCAATGTACTCAGTTTTGCTGCGTTGTTACCCTGCAGCCCCTGGATGATTCCCCGTTGGAACAACGCGTAATCCTGACTTTGCGCCTTGCTGTTAACTAGGCGGTCATAATATTGCATCGCCCGGTTATAATTACGCATCGAGAAATAGGAGTCGCCCAAGCGGGCGATGGCATCGTTCCGTACGTTGACCTCAATCTGGTTCCCTCCCGTCGATAGGAAGCGTTCAAAATAATTGGCCGCCGTATTGAAGCTGTTATTACGGAAGGCCGCATAAGCCAGTGCATAATTTGCATAACTATACACATCCGTTTCGCGAGCCGCGGGCAGTCGCAGGAACCGTGAAAATGCCTGAACAGCCTCGCCATACTTACGCACTTCATACATCGCTTCGGCTTTCCAGTAGGTTGCCAATGCGGCGATACGTGCATCAATGGGATAACTCTCCGAGCGCATAAACAAGGAGATGCTATTTTCAAAGGCCCGCTCGTTGTAAAATTCCAGTCCACGATAGTAAGCAACCCGTTGGTAAGCGGCATCCGCTTCGGGCCCCCTGTTTTTTATGGATTCCAGGATATCGACTGCAGCCCGGTAATTGCTGGTTCCCAACAACGTTTCTGCATATAAGGTTTTCGCCTCTTCCAACCGCCCGGTATTGGGATAGGTATCGAGGTATTCCTTGGCTGCTTCCAACGCCACCTGATGAAATTCGAGTTCGGACGATAATTTCGCGTAGTTAAACAGTCCTTCTTCTTTCAGTGCCGGGTCAAAGTCGAGCTTCGATGCTCTGAAAAACGCGTTGCGCGCACTCTGTTTGTTCCCTGTCTTTAAAAACGCATCGCCCAGCGCAATCATCGCACTCTGGTAATAGGCATCGGGCTCCTCCATTTTCTCCAACTCCGATATGGCCCGATCGTAATCACCTGTTTTATAAGCGATGTAACCGATTTGATAACTATCCTGATTATTCTGGGTTTCACCCCGGTCGCCTGCCTGGAATTTATCGTAATACGCCGATGCCTTGTCGAAATCGTTCTTGGCAAAATACGTGGCTGCGACGATACGGAACATATCGGTTTTATGAACTTGATCCGTCCGATCCAAAATCGGCAATGCATAATCAAGTACATCGTCATAGCGGTTATCAAGGTAATAAAGCGCGGTAATGTAATATGGATAGGTGGCTTCGTAGGTCTTCGATCCTTTCAGTTTTTCAAATTCCGTTAAGGCCGTTTCGAATTCGCGGTCCAGGTAACACAGGTAGGCGTAATAATAGATCGAGGCTTCCTGGTAGATACCGCTTTCATCTTTCAGTTGCTCGAAGAGCGGTTTCGCCGACGCGTAATCGTCAGTCATAAAAAATGAATACCCCATTTTATACCGGAATTCTTTACCCTCCAGACCTGCCAGGTTCCGGCTATCCAGTTTGGTGAACCATTCCAATGCACGCGTATAGTCTTTCTTGGCGAAATATGATCTGCCCACCTGAAAGTAAGCCACCTTCGAGTTTGCACTCGCCGGGTAATCCCTGATATACCGGAGAAATTGGTTTTCAGCATCCGACTCGCCAAGCTCCAACGCACATATTGCCTGGTAAAAGCGTGCATTTTCCTTCAAAAGGGTTAATTCAGCATGTTCATCCTGTTGTAACGTCGATTTAAGTCGTATCGCCTCTACCTGGTCGAAATGTTTCGCAGCCGCAGCATATTTTCCTTTTTCATACAATTCCATTCCAGTTTTGTACGCTTGGTTAACCTCCTGCCAGGCACTTTGTTGCGCCACAGCCACCGATGCTACTAAACTGAATGCGATAACTAACTGATAAATCCGATTAAACATGCTGTCAAATTATGCTACTGTTTTTCCCTCATTCCCACGCAAAGTTGGGGCCATAAAATATACCTTACCCAATTTAACCCGCTAATTTAACGGGAAACCCATAAGTTTTCCTCAAAAGTTGTCCACAAATGTTGATAACGCAGTTACAACGTCCTATCCGCGCTTACCGGCAAGGAGGTATAGCACGGCCATTCGGATAGCCACGCCGTTTTGTACCTGATCCAGGATAATGGAATGGTGGCTGTCGGCCACATCACTGGTGATTTCCACGCCGCGATTGATCGGGCCCGGATGCATAATGGTAATCTCCTTGTCGAGCGAATCCAGCAATCGTTTGTTCAATCCATACAACATGGAGTATTCTCGCAGCGACGGGAAATAAGCAATATCCTGCCGCTCCAGCTGAATGCGGAGCATGTTGGCCACATCGCACCATTTCAGTGCCTTGAGCAGGTCGTATTCGACCTTTACGCCCAGCGAACCGATATGCCTCGGTATTAAGGTAGTGGGTCCGCAAACCATCACCTCGGCGCCCAGCTTGCGAAGGCAGAGAATATTGGACAGCGCTACGCGCGAGTGGAGGATATCGCCGATGATAGCTACTTTTTTGCCAGCCACATCTCCAAGGCGTTCGCGGATAGAAAACGCATCGAGCAGCGCCTGCGTGGGGTGCTCGTGGGCACCATCGCCCGCGTTTACCAACTGCGCATCCACGTGCTTGCTGAGGAAAATCCCCGCGCCCGGATAAGGGTGACGCATGACGATCATATCAACCTTCATCGCCAAAATATTGTTCACCGTATCAATGAGTGTTTCGCCTTTGCTCACCGATGACGAGGAAGCGGCAAAATTGACAATATCTGCAGACAGCCTCTTTTCAGCCAGTTCGAAAGACAGCCGTGTGCGCGTAGAATTTTCAAAAAACACGTTTGCAATCGTGATATCCCGCAACGACGGCACCTTTTTGATCGGACGGTTAAGCACGTCCTTGAAATTGTCGGCGGTCTCGAAAATAAGCTCGATATCCGTTGTTTGGAGATCCTTAATCCCCAACAGGTGGTCGGTGCTGAGTTGCCTAGTTGATGCTGTCATTTCTTAATTGAAAGCGCCTTTGTTAGACGTTGCTAATTATCTGTTTCTGTCAATAATTCAATCCGGTCATACGCGTCCACTTCGTTCCAGCTCACAATCACACGCTGGGAGTTGATGGAATCCACCTGGATACCGATATAATCCGGCTCGATGGGAAGTTGCCGTGAGAACCGACGGTCCACCAATACCAATAGCTCAATCTTCTCGGGCCGCCCAAATGCCTGCAATGCATCCATCGCAGCACGTATTGTACGGCCGGTCCACAGCACATCATCCAACAGGATAACCTTTTTCCCCTCTACGATAAAATCCATATTGGTGCTGCTGGGCACTAACAGCCCGCTGTCTTTACGCCTGAAATCGTCACGGAAAAAGGTGATATCCAATTCACCGTAGGCTACTTCCGATAACCCCGGTATTTGATGCAGCTCTTCTACAATCCGCCTGCCGAGATAAATGCCGCGCGGTTGGATACCAACAATAACGGAATCGGAAAAATCAATATGATTTTCTATCAATTGATGGCACAGCCGCTGGATGGTGATTTGGAACTTTTGGCCTTCCAATAATATGGATCGTTTCATCTCCGCTGAACTTTCAAATTGGACTCGGGGTACGGGTGCAAAACTAGTATATTTTTTTGACTTACGTGGCCAGAAAGGGAGACTTTTGAACACTAAACCAGCCGATCGGGAAGCCGGGCATCGATATTGAATGTTGTCGGCCTGGCAAACTTCACCTCGTCGAACCGGACAGCCTGAGCTCGTAAAATTTTGGATTTTAATTCGTCGCTCCTTTTCTAGAGGATACCTGCTAATGACGCAATCCGCCCGTCGGCACCCGCCAGCAGTGTCCATGAGCCGCTCTTCGCCTTCCGTACGACATGAAAAGATGCTCCCGACAGCGCTTGCCAATGGAAACCGCCGTCGAAAGAAATATCTACGCCCGATGTACCCGCAGCAATAAGTGTGTCGGGGTTAAGGTATTCTACAGCCGATCGAAACCCGTGGGTTCCCGACGCTGGCGACTCCCACGTCTTCCCCCCGTCTGCTGTAACGTAAACCGCTCCGTCTGCCTCGTCATCGTTCTGGTAGTCCCCGCCAACAGCGACACCATGTTGCTTGTCCCAAAAAGTAATGGAGAAAATACCTGTTGAGGCAGTACCCTGGATCATCGGGCAATCATTTACCGTCCAGTTTTGTCCGCTGTTGTCCGAATAAAATAAACGGGCCCGGCTTCCACCCGTCGCGATAAACACATCACCGCTACCCAATGTCCGGATACCGGTCCCGCTGGCAGCGAAACCAGCCTCGCCATCGGCCAACCGGATATCAGCGGTTTGGCTTATTGATTTCCAACTGGCACCGCCGTCGGCTGTTGTCAATAACTGCATGACGCCACCTATCGGATCGCCGTATGCGATACCCCGGCGGTCGTCCCAAAAATCCATACCGTCAAAGAAAATCTCGGGTCGTTCATCACGGTAGGCTTCGTGCCATGTGCCACCGCCATCTTCCGTACAGAGGATAACCAATGGTGTACCGGCACTGACGATCACCGCGTCTGTGGCTGAAAACGCCTCAATATCCCTGAAGTCGATGGTTTCATAACCGGTCACCTGTTGCCAGTACCAGGTTGACCCCCGGTCGGTTGTACGCCCTACCCACCCTTCACTCCCACTCACCCATGCCACTGAATCATCCACCACAGACAACCCCCTGATGCTTGTCGACCGACCCGACTGGATCATGGTCAGCCGTACGTCCTGCGCAAAGCTGCCCGCCATGCATACCATAAAAAAAGCAACGAACACTGATCTCATGCTTACCCTCCAAAAAACAGTTGCCGGTAGTTATCAAACAGTTCCTGTATTTCCTGATGCCGTTTTTCCTCGCCGCGTAATTCCGTTACATGACTAAACTGCTGTAAGGCATACAAACTATTCCTGATTCCCGTCCCCTCGGGCTGCCCCAGTTGATGAGTATCGGCAACATCGGCGTAATAAGCCAGCTGATCCGCCAGAAACCGGTGGTTCCGATCGACAAGAAGATTGGCTTTATCGGTCTCACCCAACGCGTAAAGTTGGTCGGCCAACACCGGGTACTGCACAGCAATATCCACCTGGTCAATTTGCTCAGGCAGCACCGACACTGCGCGGTTCACTATATCGCTTGCAGCATCTGCGTTGTTTTCGGCGATCAGCATTTCGGCCGTATCCGTGAAAATCCTGACCGATTCTGCAACCATACCACGGGAGGTTGGGTCCAAATAGGCTGCATCCTTCATATTGCCCCAACGGTACTTATGCATAATGGCATCGTAGGTGGCATCAGTATTGACCAGACGCTCACGTGCTTCCTGATCTGACCGGGCAATAACCGGCATGAGTCGCAGCGCAAACCCTTCCGACACCAGGTAATCTTCTAGCCCAAGTCGCTGCGTTTCGGGAACGGTAAATGCAAAATATACCGGGCGCTTCCAGTCGTTATGCACCAGCAAATCCATGATAACGAGTTCCGCCCGGGTAACAATATCCTGGTTGTAGGTCCACTCCATGGTATCAACTACGCTATCCTGCCATTTCGGCGGTACCGTTTGGTTGGCCATCACCTGCTGCCGATCCACGGCCAGCCTGAATCGTTTCGTGGGCAGAAAATTCCGCGACGAGCCGTCGGCATACTGCAGTTGATCCGCAGGATTGTCGGAAAGCAGCAGCGCCAGGATTTTCTCCAGCTCCACCGAATCCTGAATGCCGTAGTCGTAGTACTGCAGGTAATCACGCGTACCTTTCACATATTGATGATTTTCGAGGGTCAACGGCAACGCCGGTGCCTCATTGACAGGAAATTTCAGCTGGTTAACCGCCCAATCCATCCCCAGCAAACTCAGGTTAACGATCCGTACATCCGGCCGCACCCCCTCCACCTCCTGCAGGTACCATAATGGATAAGTATCATTGTCAATATAGGTAAACAGGATTGCATTAGGCGCACACGATTCCAGGTAATTGCGGGCCATATCGCGGGCCATGTAGCGATCCGACCGATCATGGTCATCCCAATTCTGGTATCCCAGCAGTGCCGGTGCCATCGTGACGCCCAAAAACACCGCCAACGCGACCGCAACTCCGGTGCGGAGGCGACTACGCAGCGCTTCCGCCAAAGCAACAACCCCCATACCTATCCAAATGGCAAATGCGTAAAACGAACCCACGTACGCATAGTCGCGCTCGCGCGGTTGCAACGGAGGCTGGTTAAGATAAAGCACGATGGCCAACCCGGTAAAGAAAAACAGCAGTCCGATAACAGTGGCGTCTTTACGACTGCGACGCACGTGCCAGACAAGGCCAATCAATCCTAAAACCAGCGGCAAAAAATAATAGGTATTTCGCGAGGGGTCATTTTGGGTAGCCTCCGGCAACGCATTTTGCCCGCCCAGTCTCCATTGATCAACAGGCTTGATACCACTTATCCAATTACCGGTGGTCGACCCCGCAAAGCGTGCTTCTGTATCGTTTTGGCGGCCGGCAAAGTTCCACATAAAATAGCGCCAGTACATGTGCCCCAATTGGTATGTCGAGAAAAACCGCAGATTGTCTGTAAATTGCGGTTGCTCACCCTCCCCCAATCCAAGCCACAGCCGATATGCGAGCGGACGATTATCCCGATCGCTGTAAATACGCGGGAAAAAAGTGGTACGATCGTAAACCGCCCGATCGGCCGTACCAGACATTTCGTACGTTTCTTCCCCCTTACGGTATTCGGTTGCCCCCTGCTCAATGGCTGTCACCTGCGAATCGAAATAGGGTCCGTTAATCAATGGCTCACTGCCGAATTGCCCCCTGTTCAAGTACCAAAGAAAGGAAAACATGTCATCTGGGGCACTATTATTCAACGAAGGGTTTGCATTCGCCCGGATGAGTACCATGGCAAAAGAACCATAACCGAAGATAATAAATCCGAGGCATATCAATGCGATATGAAGCACCGGTTTTACTGCACGTACGGCGTACCGGATGCCGTAAGCAATACCACCTATCAATAGCGCGGCAAATACCACCGCTCCCGTGCCGAAGCCTAAGCCCAATGTGTTGACGAAGAATAAGTCTGTGTATGCCGCAAGCTTGACCAGGTACTGGATAACGCCCCACAGAATCACGGCCAGTATGACGCACCCTATCAATAGTGCCTTTGCCACACCACCGGCTGTAGCCCGGGACGTCCGGCGGAAATAAACCACCAGGGCGAGCACCGGAATGGTCAGGAGATTAAGCAGGTGCACTCCGATAGACAGCCCCATGATATAGGCGATAAACACTAGCCAACGGTCACTACCCGGCTCGTCGGCTCGCGCTTCCCATTTCAAAATAGCCCAGAACACCACCGCCGTACAAAGCGACGAAAGCGCATATACTTCCGACTCAACGGCCGAAAACCAAAACGAGTCGGTAAAGGCGTATGCCATTGCACCGACCAATCCAGCCCCCATGATCTGCACCAACTGCATCCGTTCATGACGCACGTCCGACTTACACACGAGTTTACGTACTAATGCCGTAATGGTCCAGAAAAGAAACACGATGGTGAAACCGCTGGCTAATGCCGATCCGAAATTCATCCAATACGCCACGTGTTCGACGCTACCTGCTGCAAGGTTTGCAAATAGCCGCTGGAGCATCAGGAACAACGGTGCACCCGGTTGGTGCACGATCTGCATCCGATGCGCTGCCGCGATAAATTCGCCGGTATCCCACCAACTGGTCGTGGGTTCCATCGTCAACACATAGGTAACCGTCGCGATCGCCCCGCAAAGAAAGCCGAGAATGTTGTTGGTTTTTTGGTAATTCATTGCTTAACATGGTTGTTCATCCTTTAAAGATAAACGACCAGGCCAAATTACCCACCATCAGCAATGAATTTTAACAAAATTTAACACACCACCAGGTTAACGTCCAACCGCCGTATCCCTTATGGAGTGGTCGGCATACCACCGAAAAAACGTGTTTCATATTGGTTGAAGACTTCCGTTACACGGTTTGCCAACTCCTCCCGTCCATTTTCTGCAGCCGTCGCTGAAAACCTGTTTAACGTAAACATGGCGTATTGGATATTTTGCATTTCAAGATTCGGTTTACTTTCGGCAATGGCCGCGTAATACCGCAGCTGCTGCTCCAGGTAATCGACACTGCGGTCAATCAGGGCGTCCGCTTTATCAGATTCACCAACCGCATATAGATTCTCGGCGATGAATGAATATCCATATGCGTCCATAATGCGATAAATACGTGCTGGCAGGTTTTCCAACGCATTATTCAGCAATGCCTTCGCTTGTTCGGTTTTGCCGGCATCGATGAGGGCTTCCGCCGGTGCGGCGTAGATATTATTCAATATCAAGCTGATCATACGGTATGATTCCGGATCGATATACGAAGCGTTCTTAATATTACCCCATGCGTATTTGTTCATGGCGTGGTCGTATACTGCTTCTGCATTAACCAAGCCTTGCGTTGTGTTCGTGGCCATGTTTATCGGCATCAGACGGAGCGCAAAGCCTTCAGAAACAAGGTAGTCATCCAACCCCATAAAATTCTCGCTTGGCACGGTGCTGGCGAAATAAACCGGTCGTTCCCAGTTATTGTTTACCAGCAGGGCCATGATGGCCAGCTCTGCGCGCGAGACGTAATTACGGTTGTATGTCCACTGCATCGCATCTGCGATACTGTCTTGCCACGCCTCCGGCACTACGCTGTTCCGGATTACGGCTTCCTTGTCAATAGACAACCGCAAATTTTTAGTGGGTAGAAAATTTTCGGGCTGTTCGGTCTGCATCGGTCGCTTATCATTCGGATTATCCGATAGCATCAGTGCCACGATGTCTTTCAGTTCCACATGCCCGGCAATATTGGCATCCTGATAATAAATAACATCCCGTATACCTTTTACATATTTTTCCTCGGGAATATTGATGGGCAACCCATCGGCCTCATTTACTTTTTTCGTCATCTGCCGCACATACCAGTCGGCACTAAGCAAGCTTAGGTTGACCACCCGCACATCCGGGCGCACGTTTTCTACCTCCTGCACATACCACAGTGGGTACGTGTCGTTATCTCCATAGGTAAATAAAATGGCATTTGGCGCGCAGGATTCCAGGTAATTCTTGGCGATATCCCTGGCGAGGAACTTCTCCGATCGGTCGTGATCGTCCCATCCATCTTTGGCGAGTATGACTGGCCCCGCCAGCAACCCGATAGCAGTTGCCACGCTGGCCGCGGTCTTTGCGTTCAATTTCTTCAGCCATTCACTGAGGCCGATTACCCCCAATCCAATCCAGATGGTAAATGCGTAGAACGATCCGGCATAGGCATAGTCCCGTTCGCGCGGCTGCAATGGGTTCTGGTTGAGGTAAAGCACAATAGCCAATCCGGTAAAGAAGAACAAGAGCCCCACCACTCCGGCATCCTTCTGGCCGCGCTTAAAGTGCCAGAACGCACCGATCAACCCCAGTATAAGCGGGAGAAAATAAAACCGGTTGTGCGAGGGGTCCGACTTCAACGAATCGGGCAGGGCATTTTGGCCTCCGACATGCAGCTGGTCAATGAATTTGATGCCGCTTATCCAATTCCCTGTGGTAAAATCGCCGTGGCCCTGCTGGTCATTCTGCCGGCCCACGAAGTTCCAAAGGAAATAACGACCATACATATGGCCCACCTGGTAACTAAAGAAAAAACGCAGGTTATCACCAAAGGTAGGCTGTTCGTTCTCACCGAGATTGAGGTAGTTGCGATAATACTGTTGATGGGCAGCCTCGCGGCTGCTATGAATACGTGGAAATATGGTTTCGCGGTCGTACACGTAGTCAAAGTTGCGACCTGCCACCTCGTATTTTGCGGCCCCTTTACGGTAGATATTGCTCCCATAGCTGATATCAACAGGCCGTGAATCAAAATAAGGCCCTTTGAGCAGCGGACTATCGCCATATTGCTCCCTATTAAGGTAACTAAGGAATGAAAACGCATTGTCCGGATCACTGTTGTTCAATGTGGGATCTGCCTTGGCACGGATGAGGATCATCGTGAACGAACTATATCCAAAGGCAATGAATGCAAAAGACAACAGGATGATGTTGAGCAACGGCTTGGCCCGCTGGATAGCATACCAAATACCGTAGGCGGTTCCGCCAACCACCAACAACGCAAAGACCACCACGCCTGTGCCAAAGCCCATGCCCAGCGTATTCACAAAGAACAGATCGAAATATGCCGCAAACTTGATCAGGTATTGGATAATGCCCCATAACACCACGGCCACCACCACGCAACCGATGAGCAACGCTTTGATTGCCCCACCGCTGGTCGCCTGTTTCGTACGCCTGAAATAGATAACCAACGCAATAGCCGGGATGGCCAGGAGGTTCAACAGGTGAACACCTATGGAAAGCCCCATAATATAGGCAATGAACAGCAACCATCGGTCTGCCCGCGGTTCGTCAGCATGGGCCTCCCATTTCAGGATCGCCCAAAACACCACGGCCGTACAGAGGGACGACATCGCGTAGACTTCCGACTCGACCGCCGAAAACCAGAAGGTATCCGAAAAGGTATACGCCAGCGCGCCAACCGCACCAGCACCCATGATCTGGATCAATCCTGCCTGTGAGAGTTCCGCTCCCGGCTTCCACAATACTTTACGCGCCAATGCCGTGATGGTCCAGAATAAAAAGAGAATGGTCAACCCACTGGATACGGCCGAGCCGATATTCATCCAATACGCTATGCGTTCCGGGTTACCGAAGGCCAGGTTGGAAAATACGTTCTGCAGCATCAGGAACAACGGCGCTCCCGGTTGGTGCACAATCTGCATCTTGTAAGCTGATGCGATGAACTCGCCGGTATCCCAGAAACTGGTGGTCCGCTCCACCGTCATGACATAGACGGTTGTGGCAATCAGCCCACAAGCCCAGCCTAAAATGTTGTTGATTTTATTATAGTTCATATCGTTTTTCGCGTATATTCCCCGTAAATTCACGCCCCGAAAATAAAGAATTGTATGGTAACAGCGATATAATATTTAGTTTTTTAACACATTACGCATGCAATCAACGCTTTCCGCTAAAAAACAAAATATTTTTGCATTAATTATTCCATCCACCTATATTTGCAAACCCATTCGAAAGGGTGGCACAATAGTTCGGATTGCCCGATAGTATAATGGTAGTACGACAGATTTTGGTTCTGTTTGTCTAGGTTCGAATCCTGGTCGGGCAACAAAAAAAATTACGGATTGTCAATTGGCAATCCGTAATTTTTTAATGTATCTTTATCGCACGAATAAACACCCCAATCCATTGCTAACCCACAAAACGACAACAACACCATGCCATTGCAATTCAATCCGGTGAAACTTTTTTCAGGCACCGGCGCTACCGAATTAGCCAAAAAAATAGCGAGCGCTTACGGTAGAGATCTCGGAGAGATGACGGTTTCGCGCTTCAGTGACGGAGAAATTCAGCCATTTTACAACGAATCCGTACGCGGATGCGACGTCTTTCTCATCCAGTCGACCAATCAGCCGAGCGACAACCTGTTCGAGCTGCTACTGATGATCGACGCCGCCAAACGGGCCTCGGCGCATTACATCACAGCGGTGGTCCCCTACTTCGGCTTCGCCCGCCAGGACCGCAAAGACAAACCCCGTGTGGCCATCGGGGCCAAAATGATCGCCAACCTCATCACCGCAGCCGGCGCCCACCGTTTCATGACGATGGATCTCCACGCCGCGCAGATTCAGGGCTTTTTCGATATCCCTGTAGACCACCTGGATGCTTCGGTGATTTTCGTGCCGCATATCAAATCACTTAATCTGCCAAACCTCACCATCGCATCGCCGGATATGGGTGGCTCATACCGCGCCCGTACGTTCGCCAAGTATTTCAATGCAGAAGTCGTCATTTGCGACAAGCAACGCAAGCGGGCAAACGAAATCGAGTCTATGTCGATCATCGGCGATGTGGCCGGCCAGGATATCGTATTGATTGATGACATCTGCGATACCGCCCGCACACTATCCAAAGCGGCATCGCTCATCATGGAAAACGGGGCTGCCAGTGTACGCGCCGTATGTACCCACCCTGTACTCTCGGGCGAGGCCTACGACACGATTGAAAAATCGGAATTGACCGAACTGATTGTCACCGATACCATCCCGTTACAGCGTCAAAGTGAAAAAATCAAGGTTTTGTCTACCGCCGGTCTATTCGCTAACGCGATCAAGAATGTCAATGAACACGGTTCCATCAGCGATCTGTTCAAAGTAGATTGAAAATTAAAAAACATTGCATACCTTTGCGGCCTTAATTTTTACAAATAATTCGTTAAAAAAATGAAGTCAATTGCTATTAGCGGTTCTCTGAGAGAGAACGTAGGGAAACGAGACGCGAAAGAGCTGCGCTACCAGGGTAAGGTGCCCGCAGTACTCTACGGTGGTAAGGAACAGTACCACTTTTCCGTGTCCGCAACTGATTTGAAATCGGTTATCTACACACCGGATGTTCATTTCATCGACCTCGATGTCGACGGTAAAAAATTCCAGGCCATCCTCCAGGATGCACAGTTTCATCCACTTACGGATCAGGTTCGTCACGTCGACTTCCTCGAACTGAACGACAGCAAAGAGGTATCACTGAATATCCCCATCCAACTTACAGGCGCGTCGCCCGGGGTAAAAACAGGTGGTAAACTGGTGCAGAAACTCCGCAGCCTGCGGGTTAAAGCACTCCCGAAAGATCTGCCCCAGCATATTGAAGTAAGCCTCGAAACACTTGAGGTAGGCAGTTCCGTACGCGTGGAAGACGTACAGGTTGAGAACGGAAAAATACTCAATAATGGCGATGACACGATCGTTTCGGTCATCATGTCGCGTGCGTTGCGCCAGGCTGAGCAGGAAGCTGCCAAGGCCGTAGCAGGAAAATAATATCGGTAAATGCCGGTAACTGAAAAAAGCATCAGCCCCACGCTGATGCTTTTTTGTATGTTTGTATCCATATGGCAGCAAAAAAACTACTGATTGTTGGCCTCGGCAACATTGGCCATGAGTATGCCGATACCCGGCACAACATAGGCTTCATGATTGCTGATGAGTTGGCAAATCAGGCCGGCGCCACATTCTCAACATTACGATATGCATATTACACCGAATACCGATATCGTGGCAACAGTGTATACCTCATTAAACCTACCACTTATATGAACCTGAGCGGTAAAGCGGTCAACTATTGGATGCACGAATTGAAGGTTCCCCTGGAGGATGTGTTGGTCATCGTTGATGAAATTGCCTTACCGTTTGGCAAAATACGCCTGCGGGCTAAGGGCAGCAGTGCAGGTCACAACGGATTGAAGAGCATCGAAGCATTATGCGGTGGCCCGGGATATCCGCGGCTCCGTTTCGGCATCGGTAGCGATTTTCCAAAAGGCCGTCAAGTAGACTACGTGCTCAGCGGCTTTGATGATGACGAGCTGATGGATCTACCCGTACTTATCGAACGCTCCACACAAGTAGTCAACAGCTTTATCCATATCGGCGTGGATTTAACGATGACTCAATTCAACGGATAACACCCTCGCTCCGTGCACTCGCCTGAGCGTGTTAATATCCTGCTAATATTATCGCGGTTATACTGCAAAACCTACCATCCGGGATAGCGGATTTAGCAATAAATTAACGCGCATATGCATCATAATAAGTTGCATATAAACGCTATTTTATCTATGTTTGCACTTCATCCAAAAAATTATGTCTGAAAAAGCTTCCATATCAATAAACGGTCAATCTCATGAACTGCCTGTCGTTACGGGTACAGAAAACGAACAGGCCATCGATATCTCGAAATTGCGTGCCGTATCGGGAGCAATCACCCTTGATCCCGGTTTTAAAAACACGGGAGCCACGCAAAGTGCTATTACGTTTTTGGATGGTGAGAAAGGTGTGCTGCACTACCGTGGGTATCCGATTGAGCAGCTGGCGGAGCAGTCCACGTTTTTGGAGGTAGCGTATTTACTGATATATGGCGATTTGCCTGCTTCCGATACACTTGACGATTTCAGAAGTAAAATCAGCCGGCACACGCTAATCCACGAAGATATGAAGAAGTTCTTCGACGGTTTTCCGTCGAAGTCGCACCCTATGGGGCAGTTATCCTGCTTAGTAGGTGCGCTCTCGGCATTCTATCCGGAGTCGCTCGACCCGAACCCCAGCGAGGAGGACGAGAACCTCACCATTATGAAACTACTGGCCAAAATGCCGACCATCGTTTCCTGGATATACAAGAAATCACTCGGCCACCCCGTTATCTATCCGCAGAATAAACTCAACTATGTCCATAATTTTATGAACATGACCTTCGGGCAGATTACGGAAGATACAACCATTGATTCCGCCGTGGTGCGGGCCATGCACAAGTTATTAATCCTGCATGCCGATCACGAGCAAAACTGTTCCGCGTCTACGGTGCGTATCGTTGGCTCATCCAACGCCAACCTATACGCTTCTATATCCGCAGGCATATCGGCCCTTTGGGGTCCGTTGCACGGGGGAGCCAACCAGGCTGTTATCGAAATGCTTGAGAACATCCGGAACGACGGCGGCAATAGTGCCAAATGGCTCGCCAAAGCTAAAGATAAGGACGACCCATTCCGATTGATGGGCTTCGGCCACCGGGTATACAAAAACTTCGACCCGCGGGCTAAAATCATCAAAAAAGCCTGCGACGACGTGCTTGAAAAGCTGGGCATCGATGATCCTGTACTAGACATTGCCAAAGAGCTTGAGGAAGCCGCGCTTAAAGACCAATATTTCGTAGACCGGAAACTGTACCCCAACGTCGACTTCTATTCAGGTATCATTTACCGGGCATTGGGCTTTCCTACCGACATGTTTACGGTACTTTTTGCTTTAGGCCGCTTACCCGGCTGGATTGCGCAATGGAAAGAGATGAAAGCCAATAAGGAACCTATCGGAAGGCCCCGGCAAATCTATACCGGTAGCACAAAACGGGATTACGTTCCGCTCGATAAGCGGTAGCGTGGCGGCGAAGCAGATTGAAAAACAATGACGACGAAAGCGGAAAACATGCAGCGGGTATACAAAATGTCCTTTGCGGGTGTTTACCCACACTACATCACCAAAGCGGAAAAAAAGAGTCGTACCAAAACGGAAGTCGACGAAATCATCTGTTGGCTCACCGGCTATGACGAAAAGCGCTTAAAGCAGCATATCGACGATAAGACCGATTTTCAAACGTTCTTCAATGAAGCCCCACAGATCCATCCAAACGCATCAAAAATCACCGGTGTTATCTGCGGTTATCGGGTAGAAGAAATCGAAGAACCGTTGATGCAGAAAATCCGTTATTTAGATAAGCTGATCGACGAACTGGCAAAAGGAAAGGCCATGGAGAAAATTTTACGGAAGTAAAAAAAACTATCTCTACTTACCTACAATAACCCTAAGTTCCTGCCAAACCGGTAGCTTAACCCGATCTCGTGTGTGGTGTTGCTGATCCGCCGATCGAGCGTTTTACTCCCAGGATTGAATTGGTAGCTATACCCCAGCCCAATACCCGAAAAATTAAATTGAGCCATGCCGGCAATCTCTCCGTATGTCCGTATGTTTACCCCTACACCAAAGACCTCCTTCACGAAGAACATGGCCGAGGCTTCCGCCTGGGGCCGCAGGCTCTCCGAGTAGGTAACCAGTAAAGACGGCCGGAACTGGAAGTCCGTCCCCAAATGGAACAACGCCCCGGCCGTCAGGTGGTAGATGTTGGTGAATTCGTACCGGCTATCGCCCGTCAACCCCAGGTTACCAAGCATCAGCCGTGGCAGCGATAGGCCCACATAGTATCGCTCCGGACGGTACAGCATCACCCCGAAGCCTACCAGCGCATCCGTTTCACGGATGTCTTCCCGGAATGCCGGATCCATTGGATCCAGCTGCGAGAAACGGCCGTCGAGGTAACTGAAGCCTGCATTGAGTGAAAGGCCCAGGTACTCGGTTTCCGATATTCGCACACTCTTGGCAAAGAATGCGCTGGCTTCAGTCAGCTTTTCGACTGCGAGGCTTTCGTGGCGGATGTTTAAGCCAGCCGTTGCGCCCATGCCGTCGAACCCCATATGCCCGCTTCCCCAGAACACCGTAGGTGCCCCATCGATGCCCACCCACTGCCGCCTGCCGATCACCGATACCTCGCCGCCCATGTGCATCAGGCTCGCGGCAGGATTCACCACCGTGCGTAGCTGACCATGTTGCGTATGCGTCAGCGGCTGCTGGGCCGATAAGTTTGCGGAAGTTAATATAACCGTGAATATTATGAATAGATTCCGTTTCATCGTCTGTTGTCTAATACCTAGCGTCTGTTGTCTAACGTCACCTGTCTCAATACCTCAATACAAAATACCCCTTCTTATGCTTCCATGTATTCCCATCTTTTACCTCCACGATGTGGAAATACGTACCCGCCGGAAGTAGCTGTTGCCCTGTACTGATACCGCGGAAGGCCACCCGGTTGTTGTCATAGCCACTGGCTTCCCACAGCAAGGTGCCGTTCCGGTTGAAGATGGTCACCCGATTCTCGGGATAGTCCGTTACCGCCTCGATCATCAGGAATTCGTTGATGCCGTCCCCATTGGGCGATATCACCGGGTGGACGCGTACCGGCAGGTCGGACGTTGGATCTACCACGCGGATCGTCAACGTAACAGGTTCGGCAGCTTCATGGTTGGCGTCGCCAGCCTGCGTCGCGGTTATGTTGACCCTTCCCAACCGGAGGATATTCAACGTAGTACCATCCAAGGTGGCCACCAACTCGTCGTCGATTGTCAGGCTCACGGGCAAGCCGCCGGACGCCGATACATCAAGTTGTATGCTGCCCGCATCACGGTTGACCTCCACCGGCGCGTTAAAGCTGATGGTCTGTGGCGCTTTGTGCACTATTAATGTCCTGCTTTCTCTAGGGCGACTCGTATAGTTACTATTTTCCGGTACCGTGGCCGTGATAACCACCTGGCCAGCCCCAGTAATTGCTATGGTGCCATCGGCCGATACGTCAGCCACACCAAGGTTATCGCTGGTATAAGTCACTTCTTCTCCACTGCTCGCAGTCGCTTCCGCATCAAATCCGACATCGCCGTAGGTTGTTTCCGGCAATGCCGGGAAATCGATGCTACGTGTCGCAGGAGCGATGGCGAGCGTGGCCGTCAGCACCAATGTCTTGTAGCCCTCACCGCTCAGTGTGGCCGTAACCATCTGGTTACCGACGTCGGTACGGCTATTGTTCTCGTAAGTTACCGATACCCCGTGCGGTAGTTGCCCTGTGATGGAGAGCCGATGTTGTAGTCCATCGTAGGAGAATGTAGCATCATCCAGGGCGATGCCCGTGATCTCCGTGGGCGGTAATGGTTGCATCATAATGGTCAACGTACCACGTTCGAAAGTAATCGCATAGTTATCTCCCGCCGATAGGCTGCCCAGCAAGATTCCGTAATCACCGGCTTCCTCCCCTTCCTCGCGAGTCAACCCACCTGAGAAGATATCAGCGACGATCAGTTCAGGGGTAGAAGTATAGGTCAATGTAGGGTCTTCCTCACCAGCTATCTTCGTCTTGTCCACAGCCGTCACCGTGATGGCCAGCGGCGTCACTTCCAATACGGCCGTCAAGGTTACATCTTCGTAGTTTTCACCCCCGCCTATATTGGCTGTTACCGTCTGTCTGCCCACGTTCGTCCGGCCGTTGTTTTCATAGGTCACCGAGGCTCCCGCTGGCAGTTCGCCAGCGAGTGTAAGCCTGTGTTCGGTGCCATCATAGGTAGATGAAGTATTATTGAATGAAATGCCGGTTATTTGCCCGGGAAGAATGGTCAGCGTGGCCGTCAGTTCACCATCTTCGTAATTCGCTCCGCCGTCAATCTGCGCGGTGATTTGGTAGATACCCGCATCCGTAGCCCCGTTGCCCGGTTCGCCGTTGATTTCATAAGTTACAGCAGCCCCTTCCGGCAGTTCGCCCGTCAGTTCAAGCACGTGTTCCGTACCGCTATAGACAAATGAGCGGCTATTCAATTCAACGCCTTCGTAATCAGCGGATATAATCGTCAGTGTACCTTCCTCGAACGCGATTTCGTAGTTATCGCCCAAGGCCAGATTGCCCTGCATGATGGCGTAGGCGCCTACGTTTTCCCCTTCCTCACGACCAAGCCCACCGGTAAATTCGTCGTCACCAACCAACTCCGGCGTAAACGTGTAGCTCAGCGCCGGATCATCCGAGCCGAACACTTTCGACTTATCTTCTGCCGTCACGGTAATCCCGAGTGCCCTGATGGTCAACGTAGCTGTCAACTCGGCATCTTCGTAATTATCCCCGCCATCGATGATCGCCCTCACTTCGTAGGTACCCGCATTCGTCGCTCCGTTGCCCGGCTCACCGTCGATCTCATAGGTAACCGACGTCCCTTCCGGCAGTTCGCTCGTCAGTTCAAGCACATGTTCCGTGCCGTCATACACGAACAAGCCGTTGTTGAATGCGATGCCTTCATAGGCCGCTGGTGTAATCGTTAATGTACCTCCAGCAAAGCCGATTTCATAGTTATCGCTCAGCACTAAGTTGCCCTGTATGATGTTATAAACACCCACTTCTTCGCCGACCTCGCGGTCAAGCTCACCAGTGAATCCATCGTCGCCAATCAGCTCCGGGGCGAAGGTATACGTCAGCGCCGGGTCATCCGCGCCGAACACTTTCGACTTATCTTCGGCCGTCACGGTAATGGCCAACGGCGTCACCGTAAAGGCGTTGTTATCCGCTTCAAAGCTTATCGCGTAATTACCCGCCTGATCACCACCGAACACCAATTTGATGTCATACGCGCCCACATCTTCACCCGATTCGCGCGAAGTCGCAGAAACGATGTCCGTCAGTTCGTCATCGAAAGCCAACACATCTCCCTCAGCCAGTTCATAACTATATGCGGCAGGCTCGTTTGCGCCATATATTTTACCTTGGCCGGCTACAGGAACAACGGTCACTGCTTTAGGTGCAACCGTAACGACAATTTCAACAGCTGCCGCCTCGAAGTTATCCGTTGTCTCCTGTTCAATGGTCAATGTTGCCGTTCCCGCCTGTTGTGCCGCCACCGCGCTAAGGTCGGCAAGGTCAAGCACCGATGCATCACCATCACCAAAGGAATAGGTAACCACGCCATCCGAATCCGTTGTGCTGAACAACAGCTCCCCAACGTTCCCGTACGTCAGCGAAAGCCCTTCCGTCGCGTCGATGGCAGCACCGTTCCACGAAGCCGCCAGCACAGGCACACCTTTGGACACGATAACAGTCACCTCAGCTTGCAAATTTTCCGGATTGGTAAAATACGGATCATCACCTTCTTCGGGCAGTACCAGCGGCGCGGCAAATACATACATGCCCGCCACGTTACCATCATAGCTGCCATCCAACGGTTGTAGCAGCGTCCAATTGTCGGTATTACCATCGATCGGTACGCTGACATCCGTTTCATCGCTCAGTGAGGCCGTTACCGTTGTCGGCAAATCCGCCAGGTCCCCCAGCGCTGTACCATAAGCTGCCGTTACAACATCAGGAGCCGTAAGCAATACGACCTTGGGCACGGGCTCCCCCTGGAATTCATACGCACCGATATCAATCCTATCCGGATTGGGAATGCCCGCATACACCCGCGGATTGCCGGCCAGGTCGAGGTCGTCCGTCAGGTTTCCACCAGCATCGGTATATGCAGTGTTGCTGCCCGAATTAATGGCAGGACCACTGGCTTTCAGGGTGTAATCGCCATTATCAGGATCTACAAAAATATCCCCAGCTGTTAAATCATTGGCGTTTATATTGCCATTCGCAGTAGCGGTATTCCCCTCGATAAGCGAGTGTTCGGCGTCAAGGTTACCGCTAATGCTACCCCATACAATCGCGTTAATCCAACGGGTCCCGTTAGTGGCAGAAATGGCATTTGGCGTATTACCGGCCATCGTCGTATTGATAAAGACGCCGCTTGAAGAATGATCTGATATGCCTCCACCAGCATCAGATGCTGTATTGTTGATTATCGCGACGTTCATCAAAATAGGGGAAGCCAGGTATCTGTTGACCATCCCCCCGCCTTCCAGCGCTATATTGTCACGAATGCTCACGTTAATCAGCTTAGGAGAGCAAGAATTATTATTCACCATTCCTCCACCTGTTTCTCCCTTGTTACTACTAATGGTTACATCCCTTAATACTGGGGATGATTCCCAATTGAATATTCCGCCACCGGTCTGCGCAGCGTTGTTATGGATGATAACATGTGACAAGGTGGGTGAAGAAAAAGAATGATACATTCCTCCCCCCTCGTAAATCGCTGAATTGTTTGTGATGAGAAGGTTATTCAAGATTGGCGATGATTCATTCAACCACAACCCGCCACCATTACCATGGTCTAGATCGGCAGCCCCGCCTGTGATGGTCAATCCATCCAAGATATTACCGTTAGTATGGATAAACCTCACGACACTATATGCGTTGTCCGCACGACTTGGATGTCCCGTCAGGTCAGCAACCGGAATATTGGACACGTCATTTCCGAGAAGATCACCGTTCAACACCGTACCTGTAGTGTTCTCGTCGAGCTTCGGCAGGATACGTGCATCTTCCAAGGTCTCGATTCCGGCAAGCGGGTCAAACCCACCATACAATTGCACATTAGGTACCAGTACAAAACTGTTGTCCCGGCCGCCGTCGGTGGTATATTGACCGGCGGCTGCATGGTATAAGGGCAGGTAGGTACCCTTGGCCACGAAGATGCGTAGGGGTTCTGTTTCCGTCCAACCATTGCCTCCGCCGTGCTGCTCCCGTGCCCACTTGAGCGCATCGGCCAGTTCGGGGATGGCATTTTCCCAGCTATCGCCGGAACCGTTACCACCAGGGGCATCGGTACCCACATTAATGTTTACATATAGTATGTTGTTATCGTCGGGTTCAATGGGGGTATCCGGCAGTACAACACTACAGGTTCCTTCCTGTAATAACTGAAAACGCCAATTCCGCTCGTCCCTCAGTTTATCCACGTAGGGAGCTATATCCGGACTATAAGTAACACCTGACCCGCCAAGTATAGCTCCATCATTCGTGTTGGGATTAGTAGCCCAGCTATAAAGGGAATAACTGAAGTTTTCGCAGCTCATGCCACTCATATAAAAGGAAGCGATACCTCCAACGAAACTTTCCAACTGCCACGCGGCCAAAGACTGGTTAAAGCTGGAAGCGTCGCGGAACATATAACTGATGTCCTCCAGCTTACGTACATCCCAACTATCCAGCGGCTGGTTGAAGCTGGATGCTCCGTCAAACATGAAACTCATCATGGTCACGTTGCTGACGTCCCATTTGTCCAAGGGTTGATTGAAGCCAGTCACATCCTCAAACAAGTTACTCATGTCGGTTACCGTGCTGACATCCCAATCATTGATATTGGGTATTACATCTATTCCGCTGTAACCGAACGAAAAGCTTAAATCCGTTACACCACTTAGGTCAGGGATATCCGTTGCGGTGATCTTCAGGTTGCTGCAACCATAGAACATGAATTTACTCCAATGTACGGTGCCCCAGTTTTTTACTTCCAGCAGCTTAGCTGCATCATTTCCGGCAACAATATAATTGAATTGGATCGAATGAAAAGGGGTGCTCCCTGTCGGCGCCATACGTACCTCATAGCTTCCCGGTTCCGGGAACGTCACGATGGTCTCTCCGCTTCCAATTCCCGAACCCGCAACTGCCGGATCGTTGAGGTCCACCCAAGTATAGGTGAACTCGCCGATGGCTGGTATCTTGATGTCGTAGGGTCCGGTACCCGCAACAATTTCAGTGTTCCAAACGGTGATGAAATGATCCGGGTCGGCAGGACCGATGCCATTGTCGCAATCTTCCGCTTCTCCATCGTCGATAATCGTCCATTCAAAGTCGTCTATCAGCTTTTGCCTCGCTTCCGCGCCCGCACAATAGCTAAGCCCCTGTGCGCCGAGCAAAACCGCTCTTTGTAACCCATTCTGCGCGGCCCAACCGATAAGCGTAGCATCGTAGTTTTCGCGGGAAAGCCCGGAGTTACTCAGCATGTTTCGCATATCGTTAACCTGTGAAATATCCCAACTTCCAATATCCCGGTTAAAGGACGACGCTCCTTGGAAAATCCCCTCCATGTCCACAACGTGAGAAACATCCCAGCCGCTTAAATCCTGATTAAACAGTTTTGCCTCTCGGAACATCCACATCATATCGCGTGCGTTCGGAAAACCCCAACCGCTTAGGTCACCATTGAACACTTCTGCCTGGCGAAACATGCCGTTAAAGTCCCGCACTTTCGTAACATTCCAATCGCTCAAATCCTGATCGAATGCCTTCGACTCCGAGAACATCCATGACATATCGGTTACCTCCGATACATCCCAGCCACCAATAGCTTGATTGAACGCAATCGCCCGCGAAAACATGCTACTCATATTCGATACGGCAGAAACATCCCATCTACCGATATCCTGGTTAAACGCAATCGCATCTTGAAACATCCATTGCATAAAGGTCACGTTAGACACATTCCAATCGCCAATATCCTGATTAAATGCAGCAGCGCCTTCAAACATGGCGTCCATATTCGTTACGGTCGATACATCCCACGCGCCGATATCTTGGTTAAACACATTGGCCTTGAAAAATAATCGACGCATATTGGTCACATTAGAAACATTCCATCCGCCAATAGGCTGATTGAACGCAGAAGCGTAGGAAAACATCTCCTCCATCGTCGTCACATTGGAGACGTCCCACGCATCAATTCGACCATTGAACAAGGACGCTCCTGAAAACATCAGTTGCGTCTCGTGTACATTGGTCATATCCCAGTGATTTAGATCGGTATCAAATGATGTACACCGTGAAAACATCGCATACAGCGAGCAGTTAGGGGCGAATACAGGTGCATCCGTAACGGATACGCTAGTCAGGTTAACACAACCATCGAATGCTTGATGCATACTTTGCCAGACCTGATCGCCCCATTGTTCCACAGTGATGAGTTTTTGGTCATTGACGTCAGCGCTGGCAGCACTGCCGAACTGGATGGCAGGGAAATCGCCGCTGATGGTCACCGTGTAAATGCCTGCGGCTGCATAGTTATGGGTAGCGTTTCCGGTCTGGCTTGTGGAGGTATTTCCATCCCCCCAATCCACGGAGTAATTATAGCCTGCTAAATCGGGTTTAATTGGGACGGTAATTTCTTCGTTCGCGGCAGTCGTTTGCCAAGTCGTGATAAACGGGGCCTGTCCCACGGCGGCAAAACTCAGCACCATCATGCTTAACGTCATCCATAATCCAGCCAAGGGCAGCGGTAGACGGGGTAGAAATCTTTCCATAGCGCTACAAATTGACGGAAAAACGGCCGACCCCGCCACCCCTCTTTTGGGGGGGTATTCCCCAAACGCGTACAGACTGTCCAAACCCAATTTTATCATTAAACATTATTAGCAACCTATACTATTCTTATATTTATTTTATATTTTATCGTATTTTCATCGTAATTCCATCGTATTTTTATCGTATTCAATACGATTAAAATAGGCTACGTGTAAGTTTAGTAAAGGTTTTTTAATAGCTTGTAACTTGGTATTATATACTTTTTATAAAATATTTATTGTGAAAACAGGGGGAATGGTGTATACTTGCGGGGTCAAGACCCTACATTAACCAAACATGACCGTTTCTAAAACATCGTAATCATGGGCATCATCAAAAAAGGCATCAACGGGCCATTCAAGGGCAAAGCAGGCGCCGTAGTGGGAAGTAGCTGGAAAAAAATCGATTACATCAAAGGATTGCAGCGAAAAAAAGGCACCAAACGCAAGCCTTCTCCTGAACAAGCTATTCAGCAAGAACGCTTCAAATTGCTGAATGATTTTCTCCGGCCGCTTTCCGCCATTCTGGAAGTCAGCCTCAAACCGCTCATGGCGCGCGCCACTGGCGTAAATGCAGCATTCAGTTTGAATTACGACCATGCGTTTTTGGTTGATGGCGAGCACACATCGCTCAACTATGAGGCGATGCAGTTCAGCCACGGATCGCTATACACCGCCGGGGAGGAAAAGGCATGGCTCGAAAATGGCCACGTCACGGTTACCTGGCACACCGAAATATATGGCATGGGTGGTGAAATGGACGATACTGCCCATGTATTGGTATACTGCCCCGAAACCGACCAGTTTTATGGGAGTGGGCCGGATGTTACCCGACGGGACGGGATCGCTATTATCGATCTGATTGGCGATAAATGTACCGCCGAACTACACACATGGATTTTCTTCATTGACAAACCGCAGAAGCGGGCTTCTCCAACTGTGTACATCCCCCTATCAAACAAATCTTAAACCCAAATGATATGGATCTCCTTTATGATCGAAACCATCCCAAGAAAACAGCCGAATCCTATGGCAAACTCGCCGTCCAACAACGGATGCGTCTCGCCATGGCATTCCTCAACCCGTTACGTTCAGTCATCGCCGAAAGCTGGCTGAGTCACGGCAAGGGAAGCAAAAAGAAAGCTTTCGGCCAGGCCCTTAAAAAACTGATGGAGGATGCGCTGGAAGGCGACTATCCCGATCAGCACGTGATTCCCGAGCGTGTCTGCATCAGCACCGGTATCCTTCCCGGACTGCTGGCAGAAGATGCGGTGCGCAACGAGCGGACGCTGGAAGTTTATTTCTCCAGCAGGGAGACCCCGCTCGCCCGGGCCAACGATGAAGTCGTATTGGTGGTATACAGTCCGCAAAGGGGCATCGCCGCACGCAACACCCACATATGTAAACGTAACGAGGGGTATATCAAGGTCAACCTGCCGCCCCAGCTTTGGACGGTTCCTTTCCACGTCTATGTGTTCGTACACAGCGCCAGCAAAAAACAATACAGCAAGAGTGTGCACCTCGGCCAGTTGGAAGCGCCTAAGGAAGGGTAACCTCCTATCTGTACTTCCGGCTGATCAGCGCGTGGCGGCTATTCACCTGTAGCTTCTCGTAGATGTTCTTGATGTGGAACTTGACGGTCTCCAGCGAGATGTCAAAGCGGATGGCCACCTCCTTATTGGTGAGCCCTTCTTCAATGGCCTCAACGACCTGGGTTTCGCGCGGGGTCAATTTCTCCTGCAGGTCTTCGGTATGCTTTGGATTGAAATATTCCACCACTTTCCGTGCAATTCCCGGCGACATCGGCGCACCGCCTTCGTGGAGCGACACCACGGCTTCCTTGATTTTCTGCAACGGTGTTTGTTTCAGCAGGTAACCCGACGCCCCGTTGCACAACGCCTGAAACACCCGGTTGGCATCGTCATACACCGTCAGCATGATCACCTGGCACTGCGGCGCATGTTTTTTGATGCGCTTCACGCCTTTGATGCCCGATTCGCCGGGCAGGCCGATATCAGAAAGAATAATATCCAGGAAGATATCCTCTTTCCATTGCTCAAAAAACGATTCGACTGAATTTGCCGACAGCTGGCAGGAAATGCCAGTCTGCTCCCTGAAAAACTCAACCAACATGGTTCTGATCTGTTCGTCGTCTTCGATAATGCCCAGGCGAATCATAAGGTAAAGGTAGGCAATGCCGGATAAAATCCAACCCCCTTTTTGGGGAGTATCATTGAAGCCATCCTAACGAAATGATCAGTAATTTAAAGACAATCCCACGCCAAATCCCATATCGCTGTCATAATTTGTTCGGATACCCATGTTTTTATTGATGATGTATTTTAGGCCACCCATATACTCCATATCGGTATTCACCATAAATCCCGCTCGTAATCGTTTAGAAACCGGAATGTCGTCACGCATCAAAGACAAACGAACAACGCCATCATGATACACTTCTGCCTGAACGTTCACCAGCATGGGTAAGGTATACATAAACCCTAAACTTACTGCGGCCCGGTTGTCTTTTTCATTCTTCTGTCCGAATAAATTGGTTTCATGGTCGTCCATGCCCATTTTACGATACCGCCAATCAAAACCTATAAACGGCATGAACCATTGCATTTTACCGATGTATCTTCCCAAATGGGTTTCTACTTCATAACCATGCATATCGTTATAACCCAAACGCCATTCAGTGCCCAAGCTCCAACGGGCGTTTTGCAACATGGCTTCCCCATCATTACCATTGGTTGCAAAATCATTTTCAATCATAAAATGGGCCATATTGCTTTCCATTTGCAGCATTTTATAGGCCTTTGTTTTATCAGGCAAATAAGGGTTTTGATAATCGCCGACCGCAAAAACGCGGTTCATGCCTGCCATCATGTGATAAAGGATATGGCAGTGAAAAAACCAATCGCCTTCTTCGTTTGCCAGAAATTCAATGGTGTCTGTTTCCATCGGCATAATATCCAACACATTTTTTAATGGTGATTTCTCGCCTTTGCCATTGATTACCCTGAAATCAAACCCATGTAGGTGCATCGGGTGCCGCATCATGGAATTGTTATGGAGCACAATACGCAAAACCTCCCCTTTCTTTACGGATATCTTATCCGTTTCCGACATAATTTTATTGTCCATGCTCCACACATAGCGATTCATATTTCCGGTAAGGATAAATTTTAGTTCTTTTAAAGGGGCATCTTCGGGGAGCGATGTATTATGGGGCGATTCGAGCATGGCGTAGTTTAAGGTAACGATATCACCCATGCCATGGGCATCGTGCGAATTTGTGGCCGAAGCGTGATCCATATGGTGGTGGCTATGGTCCGTTTTTTTTTGGCTTCCGTCACCGCTAATTTCCGGATACATCACCGTGTTCATATCCATTTGTTGTAGGCTCATATGCATCCCCATATCGTCCAAATCGCCATTCATCTTCATCATATCGTTCATCATCTGCATGCCCTCAAAATACTTTAGCCTGGGAAGCGGTGAAATCAATTGCCTGATACCATAACCCACAAAATAACTGGCAGACTGCGTTCGATCTTCGGTGGTGGCCAGTAGTTCATACGAAACACCGCCATCTGGAATGGTCACCACGATATCGTAAGTTTCAGATACGGCAATAAGTAATCTGTCTACTACCACAGGTTCTACATCATTCCCATCGCTTGCCACAACAGTGATTTTACCGCCAGCATACCGAAGCCAGAAATAGGACGATGCACCACCGTTGGAAATCCGCAAACGAACTTTATCTCCAGCTTTCAACCTTTTTCCGTCAACCGCTTCCAAGGCTGATGTATGATTTCCGTTGATTAATATTTTATCATAATAAACATCGCTGACATCCATCGCCAGCATCCGCTTCCACTCATTGGTGAGTTTGGTTTTAAAGTGCCCTTCTTTGATTGCTTCTGCATAGGATTGCGTTGCATCTTTTTTGATGGCCGCCCAATCATTGGCATTGCGCAACATTCTGTTGATGTTATCGGGATTCAGATTGGTCCATTCGCTTATCATGAGCGGAACGGTAGGCAGGTCATCAATACCTCTTCTAAACGTTCCATCACCGGTTCTTTTCTTCATGACGAAGCTCCCATACATACCTATTTGCTCCTGCATACCCGAATGGCTATGATACCAATGCGTTCCGTGTTGGATAATCGGGAAACGATAGGTATAGGTTGCCCCCGCTTTAATGGGTTTTTGGGTTAGCCACGGCACACCGTCTTCTTTATTGGGTAAAAACACACCGTGCCAATGCAACGAGGTGCTTTCTTTCAACTGGTTATGCACTACAATTTCGGCGGTGTCGCCTTGGGTAAACTCAAGTGTAGGCATCGGTATCTGTCCGTTTACGGCGATGGCTCTTTTCTCTTTGCCCGCGTAATTGACCAGGGTGTCCTTTACATATAAATCGTATCGAACTACCTTTTGGGCAAACAAGGGAGAAGTTGCCAATAGCGACAGGGCTATCGGCATCAGTTTTCTCTGAAAAATAACGGGGATATTCATTGTCAATCGATTCAACGACCCTATTTTACGCTGACTTTAGCGCACTATCGCATTGGTAACAACCCGGCAGTAAAGCCACGATTTTGACCTATGATGTGGTCAGAGGTTCCGCGTTAAACCCTTTGCTTTTGATGATGGCTATTACCTCTTCTTCGGTAATTCCGTTGGAGCTTACGGTAAGGATTTTATCTGCATTTTCGGTATCCACTTCCCAGCGGCCGATGCCCGCTGCATTGTCTAGGTCAGATTGCACTTTTGATACACATCCACCACAGTTAAGGGTTGTTTTGAATTGAAATTCTCTATTTTCCATGATGTTAAAATTTTAAATGTTATTTTTTCCACTTCAACCGCAAGCTGTTACTGACCACACTTACGCTGCTCAAAGCCATTGCCGCTCCTGCAATCATCGGGTTCAATAAAAAACCGTTTATCGGATAAAGAATACCTGCCGCAATCGGGATGCCGATCAGGTTGTAGATGAACGCCCAAAACAAGTTTTGCTTGATGGTAGCGACCGTTTGTTTTGACAACCGGATCGCCTGCGGTATTTTGGTAAGGTCAGACGATATGATGGTCATTTTGGCTACGTCTATGGCGATATCCGAACCTTTGCCCATGGCGACACTTACATCGGCTGTTGCCAGAGCCGTACTGTCGTTGATACCGTCGCCAACCATCGCTACCACGTTGCCCTGCTGTTGCAGTTTGTTCACAAAATCAGCTTTGTACTGTGGCAATACGTCCGCTTTGTAATGCTCAATACCGGTCTGCCCAGCAATCGCTTTAGCGGTCGCTTCGTTATCACCTGTGAGCATATATAGCGCAATGCCCATATCCTGCATTTCTTTAATGGCCTGAACCGATGTTTCCTTGATCTTATCAGAAATAGCCACTACCGAAAGTGCCTGTTTGCTATCTGCAAACCAAATAACGGTTTTAGACTGTTTACCCCATTCGTCAGCTTGCCCTTGCAGTGGCTCAGCTATGCTAATATCGTTCTCCGTCAATAGCTTTCTATTGCCCACATAGTAGGTCTCGCCATGGTGGTCCGCTTTTGCACCTTTACCCGTAATACTGCTGAAGTTGGTCAAAGGAGCGGTAGCAACACCTTGCAGGTTTTTGACCACAGCATCTGCTAAGGGGTGCTCGGATTGTTTTTCAATGCTGAATAGGATATCTTTCGTAGTGTCGTCATTGTTCAACCAATGCATACCGGTAACTTCCGGTCTTCCCTGGGTAATCGTCCCTGTTTTGTCCAGAATAACAGCATCTATCTTTTTCGCCAGCTCCAAACTTTCCGCGTCCTTAATCAAGATGCCGTTTTCAGCACCTTTACCCACGCCGACCATAATAGCCGTAGGCGTAGCCAGCCCTAAAGCACAGGGGCAAGCAATAACCAACACCGTAACCGCTGCCAATAAGCCCTGTACCACTCCGTTTCCGCCTCCTAAAATCAGCCAAAGCACGAATGTCAGCATAGCGATGCCGATAACCACAGGAACGAAAATGCCCGCAATTTTATCCACCAATTTCTGTACGGGAGCTTTACTGCCCTGTGCATCCTGTACCATTTTAATGATCTGGGCAAGCATGGTTTCCTTGCCGACTTTAACAGCCCTGAATTGGAAACTCCCTTTCTGATTGATCGTTCCTGCAAATACCTTTTCATTCTCTTTTTTCAGTACCGGTACGGGCTCACCGCTTAGCATGCTTTCGTCCACATACGATGTTCCCGACACAACCATACCGTCAACGGCAATTTTCTCTCCGGGTTTGACCAAAATAACATCACCTGGCGTTACATCTTCAATTGGCTTTTGCCTTTCCGTACCGTCTGCCTCCATCACGATTACCGTGTTCGGCTGCAAGCCCATCAACTTTTTAATGGCTGACGACGTATTTCCTTTGGCTCTTTCTTCCAAAAGCTTTCCTAACAGGATGAATGCTATAATAACAGCTGCTGCTTCAAAATATACGTGCGCTTCCAGCCCTCTTTTTGTCCAAAACTCAGCAAACAGCATATTAAACACACTGAATACATAAGCAATACCTGTACTCAACGCCACCAATGTATCCATATTGGCAGCGCGGTGCTTTGCTTGTTTCCAGGCATTGATAAAGAAGTCTTTACCCAGCCATAAAACGACCGGAGTGGAGAATGCCCACATGATCTCGTTGCCATAAGGCATATCCATAAAGAACATCCCGATGACTACTACCGGAAGTGATAATAAAATTGCCCAAATGGTTTTGCTTTTAAGTTTTTTGAACTTATCTGCGTGTATGGCCTCCAGGGTTTCCTGTTGTTTGGTTCCATCTTCAATCAGCAAATCGTAGCCCACGCCCTGAACAGCCTTTTGAAGTGTTGCAGCGTTTGTTATATCCGGGAGGTATTCTACCGTAAGGTTGCCGGTCGCAAAATTTACGGAGGCATCAACAACGCCTTCCTGTGCCTGTACAATAGTTTGTGCGCTACTGGCACAAGAGGCACAGGTCATACCCAATACCGGATAGGAGTTTTTAACAGTAGAAACGCGATTGTTGTGTGTAGCCATAGCTCGATTGTTTCTTTTGTACAATGCAAAATTGGCCTTTTTCTATGAAGGAAAGTTGTGGAATTATAGAATTGGTTTGTAAGATTTACTTATATACACCCACCGTCACGGAACAACCAATCTTAGCCGGAACACCCCGGCTTCCGCAGCGTACGAAAACTCGCCGCCCATCCGGAGGGCGCGTTGCCGCATGTTTTCCAATCCACGCCCCCCCTGCTGGTCGGCCATATGGCCGTTCCCATCCGCATACTGGTTTTGGATAGTGAGCTGGATCTCACGGTTGAAGTTCAATTCGATGGTAATTTCCGACCCATCGCCGTATTTGATGGCATTGGTTAACCCTTCCTTGAAAATGAGAAACAGGTTCTGCCGGATGATCTGGGGTACTGCCCGTACCGATTGATCACCCCGCACATCAAACCGGTAGGTAATCTCCAGTTCGTCGCGCAGTTTGTACAGGTAGTCTTTCATACGGATCACCAGGTCTTTTACCGTGTCGAAACGTGAGTCGATAGACCATACCATGTCGCTCATGGTCAGCAACGCCTGCTTACTGGTGTCTGCTATCTGCCGCAGCTGCTTATCGCCCGTTGTGTCTTCGTTGCTGGCAGATAGCATGTCTGCCTGGAAATAGATACGGGTAAGCGAGCTACCCACCTCGTCGTGCAGGTCGCTGGCGATCTTGATGCGCATTTTCTTTTCCTTTCGCAGGATGTTCTCGCGGTATTTGAAAAAACCGCCGATTGTACCGGCCACAGTGAGCAATACCAGCACGTTGAACCACCATGTTTCATAATAGTGGGGCAACTTGGTAATGGTAAACGTATTTTCACTACCCGTTACGCTTGTGCTTAGTGTCTCCAGCTGAAACCGGTATTCGGCTGGTGAGGGTTGAATAAGTGAAATAAATTGGCCCAGTTCCAGCGGTTCCCAGTTACCACCGTTGAGCGCGTACCGGATTTCGCAATTGACACGGTGGTTACCAGGCGTGCCCACGTAAAGGCCGGTAAGGCTCTGGCCCGGTTGCAGTATCAGCGCGTGCTCGCCCCGGTAAGGCCAGGTGTAATCGGCAGACTTCCCGCCCGAAGCACCTGTAGCGGTATGTATTTCGGTAACGTAGCTCTTCAGTTGGTCCTGGTGCTCAAACCACGGCTGGGCCATATCCAACACCGTATACCCCATCAGTCCACCGATATACATGCGCTGCCGCGGGGCGTCCCAGAACGATGCGCCCGAATTGAACTCCGACTGGCTCAGCCCTTCCGCCATACCGATACGTCGCACTTTTTTGTCTCTGATTAGGTTCAACCCATCTGCCGTGCCGGCAACAAAAATACCATTGGTGTATTCCAAACTATAGACCAGGTTATTACTGAGTCCTTCTTTTCTCGTCAATACGTCTACGATATGCCGCTCCCTGTTCATCGCTACCAACCCCTCTCCCTGGGTAGCCAACCAAATGGTATCGCCTACCCTAACCGACTTAAACACCCCCACATTACCCGATTGTGGGTATCGCTTGGTTAGCCGCCCTCCGTTCACCTCATAAAGGCCAAGGTGAGTGCTCAGCAACAACCCACTGTCGGATAACACCTGGATATGTCGTATCTGGAAATCCAGCACCTGTGCATCATCTGCTACTAGCGGATATTTACTGAGTCGGCGGCTCTCCTTATTCAGGAGCCAAAGGCCACCCATACTGCCAATGAGATAGTCGTCTGCCGTCTCCGCGAGGCTCATCACATAGCTCGGCAGGTTAGAAGCATACTGGCTGCTCGCCGTTTCTGAAAGCGTATACTTCAGATCTGAAACCTGCCGGAGCCGCCGATTAAAAATTTTAAGCATCCCTCCCTCTGTGCCGACAAGCAGTTCGTCATCATTCATCGGAAGCATCACGTAGGCATGTTTTAAGTCCTGGAAAATCAATGCCTCGCCGTCAGGCCCGATAAACCCCGCACCGTTGTAGGTACCATAGAAGAGTGCCCCATCGGGATAAACGTATACCCCGCGTGTACTTTTGTTGACACCAGGGTTGGTGGGGATGAGCTGCGACAGTCCATTCGTCTTCGGGTAAACCACAAAAATCCCCTCATCCGTACCAAGCAATGCCTCATTTCCGAAAATCTTAACGTTCGTGGTATTAAACCGGTGCGTAGAAGGAATGGTCAATCGCTGTAGCAATCCGAGATCGGCATCAAGCAGGCAGGCCGATTCATCATCGGCATAAACGTGCATCCGGTCGCCGGCGGCCAACACATACGATTTATCTTGCGATAGTGAAAATTGTTCGGGTGTGAACGGTAATGGAACCCCATGGCCATCAAATCGATAAAGACCATGTTCAAAAACATCCAGCAACAGCGCGTCATCCTGCGCAATCAGGTTGGTAACCATACGATCGATCCCAGGGAACTGATGATATTGGATGTCAGTGGTGTTACCGGCATCAATCGACAAAACTCCGCCAGCCGTCGTGCCTACCCAGTATTTTCCCTTCCAGAAGGCAAAGCTTCGGGCCGACACTTTATTATTGGCCTCGTTGCCTCGTTCGTACAGTTCGTCTATCCGTGTAAACGTGTCGCCCGCAACCAGGAGAAGATGCCCGTTTTCATAAGCCACCACGATGGTCGAATCGGACAGTTGCCTGATCCAAACCACCGCACGATCTTTGACAGGAGGCAACAGGGTCGAATCTACCGGATGCACCGTCCATGTTTTGAGATCGAGGTAACTTAAGTTGGCATTACCCGCCATCCACAGCCGGTTTCGCTGATCAATCAGCATACGCTGGGGCATATCTTCGGTAAACTGCTGATCTGAAATGGTTTTCATGATATCCAACGACCGGTAACCGTCATAACGGTAAATTTCGCCATTGGTTAGAAACCAAATGAAACCAAGGCTATCTACAGTAATATCTTTGACTAAAACCTCTTCACGATCGGGAAATAACTTCAACTTGGCAATCGTATATTCTTGTGCGGTAACAGGTTTAAAACAGCTAAGTATAAACAGGATCGGTAATAACGTCTTTGCAATAGCTGGCATGGATCGGATACGGAAATCAAGCAAGTATGTTATTCATTGGTAATTCGTGGATAAAAGTAGGAAAAAAACAGCAAAACGCCTGTAAAAACAGACCTTTGTGAATAACCTATTAACTTACTATATATTATCCCGTCAAATCCTTAAGTTTGCACGATATTTTAGCAGGTACAAAACGTGGCTTTTTACCTTACATACCTTCTTATCGGCGCCCTGTTATTCGGCTTTATCGCTGGTTTCACCCTATTTGCGGTATACAGCGAGCGTAAAATAGCTGGTTTCGTGCAAGACCGGCTCGGCCCGATGGAGACCGGCCGGTATGGCAGTTTACAGACCCTCGCCGACATCCTTAAACTTATCCAAAAAGAATACATCACACCGGCGGCGGCCGACAAGGTGCTCTTCGCAGCAGCGCCTGTCATCATTTTCATTGCGGTGTTCCTCGGTTTTGCCGTGATGCCCTGGGCGCCGGGCATGGCTCCTTCAGGGCTATACCTCGGCCTCTTTTTCGTTATCGCCATTATTTCTGTAGACGCCATCGGTTTATTGATGGCCGGCTGGGGGTCCAATAATAAGTTTTCGTTGCTCGGGGCCATGCGGGCGGTGGCGCAAATCGTCTCGTACGAAATCCCTTCGGGCCTGGCCCTGATTGCCGCCGTCATGATTACGCAAACGCTCGACCTCCGCGAGATAGTCGTCAATCAGGGTATCCAGACAACCCAAATATTGCTGTTCGCCGGTGCATGGGATGTCACCGGCATCGGCGGACTATTTGCGTGGAACATATTCCAGGCACCCCACCTGTTGCTGGCGTATGTGATTTTTTTCGTCGCCTCCCTCGCCGAGTGCAACCGGGCACCGTTTGACATCCCCGAGGCGGAATCGGAGCTGGTAGGTGGATTCCATACCGAGTACGGCGGGCTCCGTTTCGCTTTTATTTTCCTGGCCGAATATGCAATGATGTTCCTAGTGGCGATGATTGGCGTGGTTGTTTTTCTCGGCGGCTGGAATACGCCGTTGCCCAATATCGGTGCAGTGAAGCTGGCCGACTGGACAACAGGATTGGTGTGGGGTATCTTCTGGACACTCTCCAAGACCCTGCTCATCGTGGGTATACAAATGTGGATACGGTGGACATTGCCCCGGCTGCGGGCCGATCAGTTGATGTCACTCTGCTGGAAAGTGCTCACGCCGTTGGCGTTTCTGTGTATGGTCATTTCGGGAATATGGCGAGTGTGGGTGATGATATGAAATAAAAAAATGTTGAAAACAACCTTACAAGCATTCATTACCGCAGCGAAGGGGCTAACCATTACCCTGGCGCACCTTTTCGGTGCACGGCGGTCGCGCGGTGTGGTAGATGTACGTAAAGCTGATTATTTCGACCAGCAAAGGGGCGTAACAACGGTGCAGTTCCCGAAAGAAAAAATGCCCGTCCCCGAAGTGGCACGCTACCAATTGGATGTCGAAATCGACGACTGCATCGTCTGCGACCTTTGTGCCAAAGCGTGCCCGGTAGATTGCATCACCATTGAATCGATAAAAGCCACCGATGTAATTGGAAAGACGTCAGACGGCAGTGTGAAGCGCCTTTATGCCGCACAGTTTGACATCGATATGGCCAAATGCATGTATTGCGGTTTATGTACCGTGGTCTGCCCTACCGAGTGCATCACCATGACCGACCAATACGACCGCAGCATGACCAATTTGGCGGAGTTGACCTATGCTTTTGCCGACATGACGCCGGAAGAGGTCGAAGAAAAGAAACGGGAATGGACAAAATTTCAAGCTGAAAAGGAGGCGGCAAAGAAATAATAATGCAGGCACTCGTATTTTACGCCTTTGCAGCAATTGCCATCGGGTCGGCCGTTATTCTGGTCAGCATGCAGAATCTCGCAAGGGCATTATTCCTTTTTTTTATTGTGCTTTTTTCCGTCGCTGGCCTGTACGTCTTCGCATTGGCCGATTTTGTGGCTATCGCCCAGATACTCATCTATGTAGGCGGTGTATTGGTGCTGATGCTCTTTGCATTCATGCTTTCCAACAAGACATTGCTGGACCAGCTGCAAACCGGAACCGCACACTTTTTTGCATTGCCGGTATGGCAAGCGCTTTTGATTTCATGTAGTTTTTTAGCCATTCTTGTATACGCATCCGTACAACTGGGGTCACATCAGCCTGCATGGATAACTACTGCAGAAACGGCAGGCAGTACCATTGCACCTGCTGACAGCACCATCCAGCACATCGGCATCCAGTTAATGACCCGTTACCTACTGCCTTTCGAAGTGATTTCCGTGTTGCTTATGATGGCGCTCATAGGCGCCGCCCACCTCACCCGGAAGGAGGATAGGACATGATTACCCTCACCCATTTCCTCGTTGTCAGCGCATGCCTGTTTTCCATTGGTTTATATGCCGTGATGGCTCGTCGCAACGCGATTATTGTCCTGGTGGGCATCGAACTGATAATCAACGCGGCCATGCTCAACCTCGTGGCCTTTGGGCGTTATGATGCGGAGCGATACGGGGGACAGGCTTTTGCGCTTTTTGCTATTGTGCTGGCAGCGGCAGGTGTTGCGGTAGCACTTGCTATCATCCTCAACGTATATAAGCATTATAAAACCATCAATCCGGAAGATATCAACCAGTTAAAAGACTAATAACACGACCATTGACACCACTAACACCGACATATACGCTTCTGGCCGCCCTTGCGACGGTACTGCTGCCGTTTATCGGTTTCCTGTTATCGGTCCTGGCTGGTAAGAAAGCCAAAAGTGGGGCGATCGGAATCAGCACCATCGCGCTGACGGTCGTCACTGCGGCCTACACCTTCGCGCAGGTGTGGGACAGCGAGCCCATACACGTCCAATGGCAATGGTTCACCATTGGCGAACAGACTTTCCATGTCGGGGTACTTCTGGATAACATTTCCGTGTTCATGCTGCTTTTGGTTGCCATCGTGGCACTGCCCGTGCATATTTACTCGGTAGCTTATATGAAGGGAGATCCAGGCATCCACCGGTACTGGACTTACCTAAGCCTCTTCTGTGCGGCCATGTTGGGACTGGTCATTGCAGACAACCTGTTGCTCATGTATATTTGCTGGGAACTCGTCGGTTTTGCCTCCTACCTGCTCATCGGCTTTTGGTTTACACGGGATGCGGCTGTGCAAGCCAATAAACGTGCATTCATCATTAATCGAATCGGCGATATCGGCTTCCTTATTGGCTTTGCCATCCTGTACAGTGGTTTTGGCACGCTCGACATTAGCACACTCGTCGGTCCAGTTGTGCAGAACGATTTGCCTCCAGGTTGGCTTACAGCAGCCGGGTTGGCTTTCTTCCTTGGTGCCATGGCCAAATCGGCCCAGTTCCCGCTGCATGTGTGGCTGCCCGCAGCCATGGAAGGGCCTACGTCTGTGTCATCGCTCATCCACGCCGCAACCATGGTGGCCGCGGGGGTGTACCTGCTCGCCCGTATCTTCCCCGTATTTGACGATACCGTTTTGCTGGTTATTGCGTCCACGGGTACCGTAACGGCACTCGTGGCGGCTTATTTCGCCCTCACCCAATTCGATATCAAGAAAATACTGGCATTCTCCACGGTGTCCCAGCTGGGTTTCATGATGGTTGCCATCGGCATCGGCATGTACCCCATCGCGTTATTCCACCTGGCCACGCATGCCTTTTTCAAGTGCCTGCTGTTCCTTTGCGCAGGGGCGGTCATCCATGAGATGAAACACCTCACCGACAAACACCACCCCGGCATCGACCCGCAAGACATCCGCAATATGGGCGGCTTGGGCCGGCATATGCCCATCACCTTTGCCACGATGGGCATCGCTTCCCTGGCATTGGTGGGCTTCCCCCTCACGTCAGGCTACCTTTCCAAAGATGCATTGCTGGTACACGCCATCGAATGGGCTGCCTGGCAACAGGGCGCTGCCCACATTATTCCGTATGTATTGGCCTTTGTGAGCATCCTCACCAGCTTCTACATCTTCCGCCTGTTGACGAAAGTATTTCTCGGTTCCGCCGCTGTGGAACCATTGGCCAACGGCCAGGCCAAACTGCACGACCCATCCGCATGGATGGCCGGCCCGATGATGTTTCTGGCGGCCTGCTCGCTCTTCCCGCTATTCAGCTTCCATCCGCTGAACGACGGCCATGTATGGCTGCTGCAGGGAATTGCAATATCGAAACCGTGGACATCGCTTCCTTTACTGCACCTCGCCGTTCCCATCGGCTCGGCATTCGCCACACTGGTCATAGCTGCAATGACATGGCGCTGGTACGTAAAAGGTACTTATGCATTGAATACGGAAAGTCCGCTTTATCGGTTATCGTTCCATCAAGGGTACCTCGATGGCCTGTACGACCGTGTCGTAGTAGGTGCTGTTTTGTGGGTTTCCGGGGCGTTGCGCTGGTTGGACGCGCATGTGGTGGATGGTCTCGTGCATGGGTTTGCTGCATTGGGACGTAGCCTGGCGGCCATTGTGGCCTGGGTAGACCAGCGAATCGTGGATGGGCTGGTCCGGTTTGTTGGCAAATTGGCCTGGGGACTGGGCAACGTGATACGGCGCACGCAAACAGGCCGGCTGCAAGGCTACTTCGGCAGCCTCTTTTTATTAATTTTGGCGATTTTGCTATACCATATTATCGTGCAAGCATGAACCCGCATCTATTAACCATACTTATTTTCTTGCCGCTCGCCGCCGCCGCGGCGATGTTTGTTATCCCCGCTGGTAAGCAAACCGCCTACAAATACATCGCACTCGCTACGGGCATATTGCAACTGATATTGAGCGGCGGCATGTATTACCTTTTCCATCCAAAAGGCGCCGGCATCTCCGAAGAGCGGTTGTATCAGTTCGTCGACCATACCCCATGGATAAGGCTCGATATGGGTGCTTTGGGTAAGTTGGAAATCGACTATTTCATCGGGGTGGACGGTCTCTCCATGCCATTGCTTTTCCTATCGGCATTGGTCATGGTCATCGCCATCGGTGCTTCGTGGAATGTGCAGAAAAGTGCAAAAGGTTACTTCGTACTGCTGATGATTCTCGACATGGCCGTGATGGGGGTATTCTCGGCACTCGACTTCTTCCTGTTCTACATCTTTTACGAATTGATGCTGCTCCCGCTGTATTTTCTCATCGGGATATGGGGCGGCTCCCGGCGCGAATATGCAGCCATCAAATTCTTCCTGTATACGTTGTTCGGCTCCGTATTTATGCTACTCGTTATCGTGGGACTCTACTTCTCGGTGACCAATCCCGAAACGGGCGCACATACATTCAATATGCTGCATATGATGAACCCGGCTAACTACGTGCCGGGGTCGTTCTTTTCGGTACTGGCCAACCAAGAGCTCTTCGGCATACCGGCGAGGCTACTCGGTTTCATTGTGCTGTTTATCGCATTTGCCATCAAAGTACCCATTGTGCCACTGCATACCTGGCTGCCGGATGCGCATGTGGAGGCACCCACACCGATTTCCATCATCCTGGCCGGTATCCTGCTGAAGGTAGGTGGGTACGGTATTATGCGCATCTGCTTTAGCATATTCCCGGATGCAGCCGTGCAATCTGCCTGGTGGCTCGGATTGATAGGCGTAATATCGATTATATATGGGGCACTGGTTGCGCTCGCCCAGCGCGACCTGAAACGCATGATTGCCTATTCATCGGTGTCTCATATGGGTTTTGTGTTGTTGGGCGTGGCCTCACTCACCACCGAAGGTACCGCAGGTGCGATGTTCCAGATGATTAGTCATGGTTTCCTGTCGGCGGCCCTGTTTTTCCTCGTGGGCATGCTCTATGACCGGGTGCACGACCGCGGCATCTACCATTTCCGCGGATTGGCAACGTTGATGCCACGGTATACGGTATTTGTTGCTATTGCCTTTTTCGCCTCCCTGGGCTTGCCGGGGTTCTCGGCGTTTATCGGCGAGGTATTCGTGATCATCGGAGCGTTCAATGCGGAAAGCGTAAACGGTTTATTGCCCCGGTGGATGGCAATCGCCGGCTCTGTGGGTATCCTGCTCAGTGCGGCTTATTTCCTTTGGACCCTGCAACGGATGTTTTTCGGGCGACCCCGCGTCAAGGGCGGCACAGCGTGGACCGACGCACTGACCGATGCATCGCTGCGCGAAACAGCTATTATGGTACCGATGCTCACGCTTGCTTTGGTACTGGGAGTGTATCCCGCCCTCGCGTTGGATAAGATCAATGCATCGGTATTGGCGCTGGTTGAACTGATGACTAACTAATGGAATGATTGGTAATGGCCGCTCTGCTACCTGACATAAACGAAAAGCTAGACAACATCCTTAGTGGTTTGCCGGCATTGACACCTGAATTGGTATTGATCGCCACATTCGTTGCCAGCATCCTAGCCGGCTTGTTTGTCGACCGGCTGTGGCGTCATGGTACGTTTTCAATCACCGTCATCGGGATGGCCTTCTGCGTACTATGCAGTGGTTTTCTGCTTGCCACACCCGACGCCGACGGCGTATTGTTCGGCATGGTAGCCACCGATGCATTCGGACAATACATGCGTATATTGATTGCCGTCGTCTGCCTGCTATTTGCCATTTTCGTCAATGTCAGCCCAGACTTTAAGGCGCATCGTAAAAAAACGGCCGACCTGTACAGCATCTTGCTGGCGGTACAAATAGGCCTCAACTTAATGGCACTTGCTTCCAATTGGCTGATAACCTTCATTGCCATTGAAATGGTTTCTATCGGTTCATACCTCATGGTAAGCTACCTGGCTAAAGATTCGCGGCAGACCGAAGCTGCAATGAAATATGTGCTGTTCGGCGCCGTTTGCTCTTCCGTGATGCTGTACGGCATGTCCCTGTTGTATGGCTTTACCGGTAACCTTGATTACCCTTCGGGCGAACATATCCGGGGACTTAACGACACCGATCCGTTGTTGGTTGCGATTGCCCTCTTGTTTGTTTTTACAGGTATTGGGTTCAAACTCACCTTCGTTCCCTTCCACTTCTGGACACCTGACGTATACCAGGGCGCGCCTACACCGGTTACGGCATTCCTTTCCACCGCTCCGAAAATCGCTGGTATTGCCTTGCTCGCAAACATCTTGTATGCGTGGCCGGAAGACAGTTTCGCCTACCAAAATCTCCGGTCGATGCTGGTGGCTGCCGCTGCGGTAACCATGTTGTGGGGTAACCTGGCGGCGCTGCGACAAACCGACGTAAAACGCATGATGGCCTATTCGTCCATTGGCCACACCGGTTTCCTGATGATGGCTGTATTGGCCTATTCATCGCAGGACAATACTGCTTTGTTGTATTACCTGGCTGTTTACGCCCTGATGAACATGGGGGTGTTCATGCTTACTGGTTACATCGAGGCGCGCACAGGCACCGTTGATGTAACGCAATACCATGGGTTAGGTAAGGCCATGCCACTGGCGATGGTTTGTTTTACGCTCATTATGATATCGCTCACCGGTATTCCCCCTACCTCGGGCTTCGTTGCCAAATTATTGGTGTTTACCACGGTGTTCCACGATTGGCAGGCCAGCGGCGATATCGGAATGGTGGTGTTATTGATCATAGGAGCCCTCACCACCGTCGTTTCCTTGTTCTTCTACTTCAAGATCCCGTTGCACGCCTTCTTGAAAACAACGGACAGCGAACCGGAAATGAAACCGGTGCGATATCCCATCCTATGGTTGGCCGTGCTACTTACCGTTGCGGTCTGGCTACTTGGGGTGTTCCCCGACTGGTTGAGTTAGGTAAAGCACGATGACGATCAATAAAGAATCGCTAATCCCCCATAAAAATTCCGTGGTGCCGCAGCATTAAAGAAGCGTCCGCCAAATGCGTTGATATCATTTCCGAGGCTATATTGTTGATTCAACAGGTTGTCACCACCTACAAAAAACCGCAAGGCAAGCCGTTGTCCGACGGATTTCTCCCAGCTCACTTTGGCTTGCAGCAAATGGTACGCATCCGCAAACGACGTATTTGCATCATTTAGCGGAATCGAAGCAGTATAATTGTGCATGATGTACGCATCGACGTGTTCCGGCAGCCGGATGAGGAGATCACTGACAATCGTGCTGCCAGGAACACCCGTTAATTTGTTGCCGGTGAAATCATCTTCTCCTACACGATAGTCGCCAAAACGGAATTTGCTCCATGTCAGGTTGGTGCCGACCCTAATCCCACGTATCAGCCCCAACTGCTGTGGTTCCATCGCCCATGCGGCGGCAGTAAGTTCCGCCCCCCGCTGCTCAACCGTACCGGCATTGCCAAAATATTCCGCACCGCTATCGCGCAACTGGCGAATAATGGCATCGCTCATTCGATAATAAAACACGGAGCCATCCAACCAAAACCGGCGATCGGCGCTCTGCCACCGCATTCCGGTCTCGTAATTCCATCCGGTCTCGGCAGCCAGTGAGGTATTGACCATATTATCTGAAGGGCGGACCTCTGCAATTGTCGGCGGCGAATAACCTCTTGAAACGGAAGCCCGCAACGCTAATGTTGGTGTGAACAAATACGACAATGCCACCCGGGGCATCCACTCCGCATCGAAGCGATTATCCGTATAAGCCTTGTCTTTCGATGGAAAAACCGATTTGAAGGCATAGCTGTAATAATTTAAACTCGCAGACGCTTCCAGTACAAGCCGGCTACGGATATCGGCACGGAGGCGGGCGAAATAGAAATACTGGCGACTCCGCAATGCATCAATAGCCTGTTCATCGCCGCGTACCCCGCCGTTGTTGTCGTAATTGGCAATATCGTTCTGACCGAATTGCCACTCCATCCCAGCGTTAATATGCCACTGCACGGTCTCCGCATTCCCATCGGTATAATCAATATATGTACGGAATCCCAGATTATACTCATCGCGCAGCTCATAATTGGTGATAAACGGATTGCTAAAGTCGGTATGTGTACCGAACACACTCGCAACGTGCCTGAGTTTAGGGGTTAGTTGCGCATCATGCACCAATCCACCTATCAATGTCTTATTCGTAATACTTGCGTGCTGATCCACCGCCCCGGGAGTAGTCGCTGTAGCCGGACGGGCCAACCGCGGATCTTCGGCAAACTGCGCTGCCGTAAGGCCGCCCGGGGTCCGGTAATATAAATCTGAATATAATGCAATCAACCGCAATTCATTGTCCGGCCGATAATTCCATCGTTGTACCGTTTGAAAAAATTTTCGATTCATCGCAGAATGTTGACGATAACCGTCGGCTCGTTGATAAGCCTGGTTGACGCTGAAGCCATAGTTGCCTGATGGTCGGACAGACGCAGACAACTGCTCGTGGAACAATCCGTAAGTACCACCACTCAGTTGCAATGCCGCCGAATGGACAGTATCTCCGCTCATACTGCCGTATGGCCTGAGCAGCATCACGCCGCCAGAATTGGCTCCGAAAAGGCTACCATCAGGTCCCTTCAGTACTTCGATGCTACTTACGCTTCCCGCATCCAACAGATTGAGATAAGTATTGCCGCCCGCATCCGTGAGCGGAATCTCATCAAGATAAACTTTTACGTTACGCACACCGAAAGGAGACCGTAGCAAGCTGCCACGCAGGGACAACCGATAACTACCTGGCGACCGCTCTTCCATACGTACGCCGGGTACGGCATTGAGCGCGGGCAATAAAGTAACACCCGCCTGGTTCGACAACGTCGATTGGCCAATTACACCTGCTGAAGCTGTCAGACGTAACAAGGGCTGTTCTGTAAAATAAGCACGTACCGTCACTTCCTCAAGGTGGTTCGTGGTGTCTTGTTGTGTATTGGCCGACACGGCCAGGGGAACTATTGCAGAAACAAAGGCAAGCAAACGAATCATGGATATAATTAATGGATATAACTAATGGTGCTACGAAGTTAAGGATTATACTTTTATAGCGGCAATGTATCTATAAACTTACATACGGTGAAATTGCTGCCAACATTAAACTTTGTCGCCTATCGACGGTCTAATTATACCTGGATAACAGAGAAAGGAGACTCTATATCATGAAAACAATCATCACGTGTATAGCAATCGCTGCAGCAACGGCTGCCTTTGCTCAGGACACAAACGCCATTCATATCGCAAGGCTGGAATTAGAAAAAAATAAAAAAGAAGTTTTCGCCGGCCGGGACTCATCGCTGGTCGTATATATCGACACGCTGGTGATGAAAAACAAAAGCCAGCTGGTGTTTTTTGGCAAAAAAGATGTGCAGCTCCATGTACGCCATGCCACCATCGAAAAGCGTGGATATATTTATGGAACCGACGGCAAAAATAACGGAACGGACCTCGACATCGATATCCGGTTCGAAAAACTGGGTGCGTTATACGTACTGGCCGGCGGTCAAGATGCAAACAATAACGGTTCGCGCACCCACCCTAACGGCAATGGTGGCGATGTCACTTTTACGTATGATGGCGACGGTGTTGTACCGCAAACCGATAATAAAAAGGGCGCTCATTACCTGTACATAGACACCCGTGCAGGCGGATACCGGGTTAATCCACAGAACGACCTACGCAACATTTACAGTATGATCAACCAGGGTATAACCGGCAGGCCATTGGGCAACCTGTCTCAGGGTATGGTATATTCGGGTTCGCCGGGTAAAGACGGAGAAGTTTCCGTAAAGGCAAGGGAGTAGCCCTTGCGTCACTTTATTAAGCTAGCGCGTCACGTACGGAAGTACGATAAGAGGCGCGGTGAATCGCAGGATAAAGCCTATTCAATTCAGTATTTACGGTCACCAGGTCCTTCTGCATATAGACGTTGAACGCGGCTGAGACATCCTGTTCAAATTTGTAGATATATCGACCCAGCAGAAAAGACATGGGTTTGCCCAGACCCGGCAAAGCCAACACTTTCTTCTTCAATTTCGCAATATCCATATACTGTTCAAAGGCCTCCTTATACGTCATTACTTCGGGGCCACCTACGTCAAAAACTTTCCCGTACGTACTGGTATCACACAAAATCTTATTCAGGTATGCGCATACGTCCAACAGATGGATGGGCTGACACCGGCTTACGGCAAACTCCTTCGGAAGAATAACCAACTTCGATTTCGCCAAGCCCGACAGGATATTCATCAGCGCCGACCCTTTTCCGATGATATTACTGATTCTCACAACGGTATAGTCCAAGCCGCTTCGACTAAGGTAGTCCATTACCGTATCTACATTCTCATCGGCCAATTTGGTCACGTAAATTAGATGCTGGCACGCGGTAAATTTGAGCGCCCGTATATATCGCTGTAATGCGATAAGATCCATTTCCATACGGATACCAATCTCATTCACCGGCGACTGGTTAAAGTAAAAAGCTACACGAGTGTCTTTATCAAAACCGGGCGGCAATGCACCTCTGAATAAATCCCCTTCAAGAACGGTTATACCAAATTTTTCGGGTACGTGCTTATAGAAAAATTTCTTGTTCCGTATCAGACAGGTTACTTCATGCCCCTCCTCAGACAAGCACACCGCTATATTTCTTGCTAAATAGTTGTTAAGGCCGGTAATCTGGACTTTCATATGCAAATGTTACCACGCTTAATGAGGCAGTTCGGTAAATTACTCGTATAGTTATTACAATTGAAAACAGAATATGTTTCTGGTGAACAGCTATTATTGCTGCAAACTTAGGTAAATTGATGAAATATGCAAAAATGCGAGGACAGTGTCATTTGTGGTTTTATTGTCAATATTCGCATTCAGCTACATGAGGGCCACATTTCCTCGAAAATAAAGGTTATATTTGTAACATTTAATCTCCGGTCGGGTATGGACAAGAAGACAATTTTGGTTTGGTTCAGGAATGATTTGCGTATCCATGATAACGAGATACTCCTTCGTGCCGTAGAACGCAGCCAAACGATTGTTCCCGTTTATTGCTTCGACCCCAGGTACTTTGTTGACACCAAGTTTGGCACACAGAAAACAGGTGTATTAAGAGCTGCATTTCTACGCGAAAACGTAGCTGCCCTTCGGCAGGATCTCAGGGCGTTGGGCGGTGACCTCATCATTATCCAAGGTTATCCTGAAAAGTTACTTCCGCAAATTGCCGAAAAATATAACGTGGATGAGGTGTACCACCACCGCGAGGTAGCCGACGAAGAAACGAAGATATCTGCGTTTGTTGAAGCAGCGCTGTGGAAAATGCAGATAAATCTACGCCATTTCATCGGGCATACCCTGTATCATAAAGAAGACCTCCCTTTTCCAATTAAAGACATTCCCAATGCCTTTGCGACCTTCCGAAAGAAGACCGAGCGGGAAAGCGGTATCCGCCCCGAGCTGGGCCGCCCCGATGCCATCCGCATACCTGAGGAAATGGATGTCGGCCACCTGCCCGATCTTTCGGAGTTAGGGTTCGGTAAAGCAGCTATTGAGCATGCCGGCAGTCTTCATTTGCGGGGCGGCGAACACGTGGCGCTGGAACATATGAACACCTTTCTCTACGCGGGCGACCACGAAGCACTTGCATACTCCCGGCTCTCGCCTTACCTCGCCATCGGTGCATTATCGCCCAACACCTTCTATCATGCCATAAAAAATGCCGAAAGTACGCTGCTCGACAGAAAACGGGTTGAACAGGTTATACTGAAACTGCTTTGGCGCGATTACTACCGTTTTATGTTCAAGAAACATGGCAACCAGTTCTTCCAGGAGGGTGGCATGACGGGAGTTCCACCAGAAACCATTGCAGACGACCAAAAACTGTTCGACCAGTGGAAGGCCGGAAATACCGGCCATCCCATTGTAGACAGCAGCATGAAGACGCTCAACGACACCGGATACATTACGCATCACCAACGTGTCATCGTTGCTACTTATTTGATTTACCAGTTGAAAGTTAACTGGCTCAAAGGCGCAGCCTGGTTCGAAGAGAAGTTATTGGATTACGGACCAGCCAGCAACTACGGCAGTTGGGCTCACGCAGCTGGCGTGGGAAGTAGCGTAAAGGATAACAAACCTGCCGACATTAAAAAGCTAAGTGCGCAATTTTACCCAAAGGAAGCGCTGGCCTTGGGCAACTAGGTAAGGGCGACCGGCGACCTGCACCATCCTTCGTCAGATGAATATTGGCCAAAATCGCGCTCTCGCTAAAATTTGGCTACAAAATTGTAGTATATTGCTATGGCAATCGATTTAATAATTATACCTTTGACGCAGTATAGTATAAACAACTAAATGGACAAGCTTTCTTACCTGAGTAACGCAGATTCGGCCTATATCGACTCGTTATACGACGCCTATAAAGAGGATCCCGATTCGATTGACTTCGGTTGGCAAAAATTTTTTGAAGGTTTTGATTTCGGACAGAACGGTACTGCCTCCGGCACACCGGCAACACCGGACCATGTGCTGAAAGAAATCAATGTCTTGAACATGATAAATGGTTACCGGGATCGCGGCCACCTGTTTACCGAAACGAACCCGGTACGCCAGCGCAGGAAATACTATCCGGGTAAAGAACTGGAAACGTTCGGGCTCAGTGAGGCCGATATGGATACCGTGTTCAATGCTGGTGTGGAAATCGGGCTCGGACCGGCCAAGCTAAGCGATATCCGGCAATTGATTGAAGAAACGTATTGCCGCTCTATCGGGGCGGAATTTAAATATATCCGAAGCCCGGATAAGATAAAATGGTTGCAGGAACGGATGGAGGGTGAACGCAACACCCCCAATTTTCCCCTGGAACGTAAAAAGCGAATCCTGCAGAAACTCAACGAGGCTGTCGTCTTCGAAAATTTCCTGGGCACCAAGTTTCTTGGTCAAAAGCGTTTTTCGCTCGAAGGTGCTGAAAGTTTAATTCCGGCGCTCGACTCGGTTATCGAAAAAGGGGCCGACCTCGGTATCCGGGAGTTTGTTATCGGCATGGCACACCGTGGCCGGCTCAACGTGCTCACCAACATCCTTGGAAAATCCTACGAAAGCATTTTCTCAGAATTTGAAGGAAAAACCTATGCAGAAGAGGCTGAGCAAGACTTTGGTGGCGACGTAAAGTACCATCTTGGCTACTCTACTGATATTGTTACCGATAACAACGCGACCGTGCACCTCAGCCTTGTGCCCAATCCATCGCACCTGGAAACCGTAGACCCGGTGGTGGAAGGCTTGGTACGCTCAAAGATCGACATGAAATATGATGGCGATGCCACGAAAATTGCACCCATCCTTATTCACGGCGATGCCGCCGTTGCCGCACAAGGAATTGTCTATGAAGTCATTCAGATGTCTAAACTGGAAGGCTTCCGCACCGGAGGCACCATCCATATCGTCGTAAACAATCAGGTAGGGTTCACCACCAATTTCAAGGACGGCCGCTCCTCTACCTATTGTACAGACATTGCTAAAGTGACCTTGTCACCGGTATTCCACGTAAACGGTGATGATGTCGAAGCATTGGTTTATGCCATCAATCTCGCGGTGGAATACCGTCAGAAATATCACACCGATGTATTCATCGATTTGCTTTGCTATCGCCGGTACGGGCACAATGAAGCGGATGAGCCCAAATTCACCCAGCCGGTGCTCTATAAAGCGATTGAAAAACACGCGAATCCCCGTGAGATTTACAATAAGAAACTGCTTGAACAGGGCAGCGTAGATGCCAACCTGGCCAAGGAGATGGAAAAGGACTTCCGTAAGCTCCTTCAGGAGCGGCTGGACGACTCGAAAGACGACCAGAACCTCACCCAGGACAACCCCATGTACTCGGGAGCCTGGAAAGGGTTGCGTAAGGCAAAATACGAAGACATTTTCGTGCCGGCAAAAACCAGTGTTACCGAAAAAACTTTCCTATCGATCGCCAGGGAATTCAATACACTGCCAACAGATAAAAAAGTCTTCCGTAAAATTTCGCGCCTCTTTGACGAGCGCCTTAAAATGATAGAAACCAAGACCTTCGATTGGGCCATGGGCGAATTGATGGCCTATGCAACCCTGCTCAACGAAGGGTTCAGGGTGCGGGTCAGCGGGCAGGATGTGGAGCGTGGCACGTTTTCTCATCGCCATGCGGTACTTACCCTGGAAGACTCCGAAGAAGAATTCATCCCCTTGCAGCGAATCAAAGGCGGCGAGCGTTTCAACATCTACAATTCGCACCTATCCGAGTACGGTGTACTGGGATTTGAATACGGTTATGCACTGGCGAACCCGCAGTCGCTAACCGTCTGGGAAGCCCAGTTTGGCGATTTTTATAATGGCGCACAGATTATTGTCGACCAGTATATCTCCAGTGCCGAGACCAAGTGGCGGCGCTCTAACGGTCTCGTAATGCTGCTCCCCCATGGGCTGGAGGGCCAGGGGCCTGAACACTCGTCGGCACGTATCGAACGTTTTCTGGAGCTCTGTGCCGAAAACAACATGCAGATTGTCAATTGCACCACGCCGGCCAACTTCTTCCATGTGCTCCGTCGGCAGCTCAAACGCGATTACCGTAAACCGTTGGTTGTATTCACGCCGAAGAGCCTATTGCGCCATCCGAAAGTGGTGAGTAATATCAGTGAGTTTATTGGCAAGTCGCAGTTCCAGGAAGTAATCGACGACAGTTTCGTAAAATCTGCAGATGTAAAAAGGGTGCTTTTCTGTTCAGGCAAAATCTACTACGACCTGCTCGAAAAACAACAGGCCGATGAACGTAAAGACGTAGCCGTGGTGCGGGTGGAACAATTGTACCCCACGCCGATGGACAAGCTGCGTGCCATCCGTAATAAGTATAAAAACGCAAATGAGTTCCTGTGGGTTCAGGAGGAACCCGAAAATATGGGTGCATGGCCTTATATCTGCCGTAAATTCAGAAACCGGAACATCACGTTGGACGTGGTTTCGCGGAAGGAAAGCAGCAGTACCGCTACGGGGTACGCTAAACAGCACATCGCCCAGCAACTTGCTGTAGTGGGTCGCGCATTCGAAGACAAAGCCGGAACAGAGGTGAGAGAAAAAGTAAAAAAGAGTGTAAAAACCGCTGCCAAAGTAGATTAACCAAAAAATAAAACAGTCGCATATGAGCTTAGAAATAAAAGTACCGACCGTAGGTGAGTCCATTTCAGAGGTAACCTTGTCGCAATGGTTGAAACAGGATGGTGATTACGTGGAGATGGACGAAACCATCGCCGAACTGGAATCGGATAAAGCCACTTTCGAACTCCCCGCAGAAAAAGCAGGAATCCTGCGAATCGTGGCTCAGGAGGGCGATACCCTTGAAATCGGTTCCGTAGTTGCAACTATCGAAGCGGGCGAAGCCCCCGCAGATACCGAGCAAGCCAAGGCCAACGGATCCGAAAAAGAAACCGCATCGCAAACCGAATCCGAACCTGCCGCGCAGGCGGAGAGTACGGGTTCCGCGAGCTACGCTGCCGGAACAGCCTCACCTGCTGCCGCTAAAATCCTCCGGGAGAAAAATGTCGATCCGGCTTCCGTAAAAGGAACCGGTAAGGACGGACGGATTACCAAAGAGGACGCTGAGAAAGCATCCGCTCAGCAGACTAAGCCCGCAGCACAAGCTAAACCAACCACTACCGCAGCACCTGCCGCTGCCACCCAAAGCGGTGCCCGCGATGAACGCCGGGAAAAAATGTCGTCGTTGCGGAAGACGATAGCCAAGCGACTGGTCACGGTGAAAAATGAAACAGCCATGCTCACCACCTTCAACGAGGTGAACATGAAGCCTATCATGGACCTCCGGGCAAAGTATAAGGAAACCTTCAAAGAGAAACACGGTGTGGGATTAGGGTTTATGTCGTTCTTCAGCAAAGCTGTGTGCACCGCATTGAAAGAATGGCCTGCCGTAAACGCCCGCATAGAAAATGACGAAATCGTATACAGTGATTTCGTAGATATATCCATTGCCGTATCGGCGCCCAAAGGCCTCGTTGTACCGGTAATCCGCAATGCGGATTCCTTATCGCTTCACGCGATCGAAAAGGCCGTCGTTGAATTGGCTACAAAAGCCCGCGAGAATAAGTTGACCATCGAAGAGATGACCGGTGGCACATTTACCATCACCAACGGTGGTGTATTCGGGTCGATGATGTCTACACCGATCATTAATGCACCGCAATCGGCTATCCTTGGCATGCATAACATCATTGAACGCCCGGTCGCAGAAAACGGTCAGGTTGTCATCCGCCCGATGATGTATATCGCTATGTCGTACGACCACCGCATTATCGATGGCCGGGAATCGGTAAGTTTCCTGGTGCGCGTAAAACAGCTGCTTGAAGACCCCGCACGCCTGTTGCTGGAAGTCTAATCTTGCTGCGGTATCCCGTTTGAATATGACCGCCGTCAGCCGCCGTCTGTTCATGCTCTTTTTCGCGTTGTTGGCCGCGGTGGCATTGCGCGCACAAGATGTCGGGTGGCAGGTTCGCTTTCATGGCTTTGCAGACAACCGCGAGTATGCACATTCGGGCCGGCACTCCCAATCCATACTCGGGGTCCGGATAGCCCCGGAAATTTACTTTTCATTAGACAGCAGCCATTTTCTTCATGCCGGCATCAATTACCTGCACGAATTCGGTTCCCAGGAAAACATGTCCGGCAGCGTTCTACCGACCATCTATTACAACTACAAACGGCAGGGCCACGACTTCTATATCGGCATGTTCCCGCGTGAAGGACTGCTTTCAGGATACCATCGGGCAATCCTCAACGATACGTTGCGCTATTACCGGCCCAATATTGAGGGGCTGCTGTGGCGCTATACCGGCAATATGTTCCATCAGCAATTATGGATTGACTGGACCAGTAGGCAAACAGCGACCGAAAGGGAGCAGTTCCTCGCGGGTATGTCAGGCCATGTTAATATAGGGATGGCCTACCTTTCGCACCAAATCACCCTTTGGCATAATGCAGGAAGCAAGAAAATAGCCGGTGTTGACCAGCTACCGATACGCGACAATGGTGCTGCCATGGTTAAGTTGGGGGTCGACCTTACCTCCAGTTGGTTTCTCGATTCATTGGATATAAGTAGCGGCGGACTTATCGCCTACGACAGGTTGCGTGGTATATATGGGTGGCGTACACCGAAGGGATTTATTGTAGACCTCTACGCAGAATACCGGAAGTTTTTCGTTGCCAATAGTTTCTACGCCGGCGAAAACCTGCCCGTCGTGTACGGCGATCGGTTTTATACGGCCACCCGCTATAACCGGCTGGACCTGGGCTGGAAACCGTTGCAATATAAAGGGTTGGAAGGCCAGTTTACATTAAGTATCCACATTACCCCCGGAGCCGTGGACAATCAACAACAATTCAGCTTACGCTACCAAATCGGCAGGCTGTACGCTAAACCACGGTAACCTTCACCCCCATGCCCTCCAGGGCCTTTACGGTGTGTTGTGCGATGCCGCTATCCGTGATAATTCGGTCGACCTCCTCAATGCCACAAATCCGGCCAAACCCCCGCCTCCCGAATTTGGTCGAGTCAGCAAGCACGACCACTTTCTGTGACACTTCCATCATTTTTCGGTTGAGATGTGCCTCCTGTGCATTTGTCGTAGTCAAACCAAATTCAAGATCGATTCCGTCTACACCGAGGAAAAGTTTGCTGCAGAAAAAATCGGCGAGTATGCGTTCCGCGTAAAGCCCCGCTACCGATGTGGAGCTTTTCCGGAGAATACCACCCAACTGCAGTATCTCAATATTAGGATGTTTGATCAGTTGTACAGCCACGTTCAATGCGGATGTTACGACCGTCAGACTACCTATTGGCTGGATTTCCTTTGCCATGGCCTGCACCGTCGTCCCCGATGCAATGATAATCGAATCATTATCTCCAATCATCGAAGCTGCTTCCTTCGCAATGGCCGTCTTCTCGGCCGTCTGTATCCGCTCCTTCTCAAACACGGTCCTGTCGACGGTATATGGGTTAATCAGCGTGGCCCCACCATGGGTGCGAAAAAGCAGCTGCCGATCCTCAAGTAGTTTCAAATCCTTTCGTATGGTAACGGAAGACACGTCCAGCAATTTGCAAAGGTCCAGCACATTTACCGAACCGCTTTGCTGCAACTTATTCATTATAACCTGATGACGCTCTACACTATTCATATTTCGGTTACCTCGGCACTAAGATACATATTTGGTCCCAATATCCGGTAAATGAAAATCAAAATAAAGCATTTCATTTTCTTTCGAATATAATTTTATAATTTCATTTTGTTTTATATAAAGTATTATATAGGTTTGTAAACATAATAAATAACTTCATATACTTACATATCATTATATTCAGCATCTCCATATGAGCAACCCTTCGTTAAATCGCCAATCTGCACTCCGCAACGCAGACACCACCTCAGTATGGGATTTAGCCATCATCGGCGGCGGTGCAACCGGTTTGGGGATCGCGGTCGATGCGGCTACGCGGGGATATAAAACTTTACTGCTCGAACAGCACGATTTCGCTAAAGGCACGTCAAGCCGGAGCACCAAACTAGTGCATGGCGGTGTCCGCTACCTCGCTATGGGCGACATAAAACTGGTTTACAGCGCCTTACGTGAACGCGGGCTAATTTTCCGCAACGCGCCCCACCTCGCGCATTCGCGGTCATTCGTCATTCCGTGTTACTCCCACTTCAGCAAATGGAAATACCTCATCGGACTTAAACTCTACGATTGGCTGGCCGGTAAATTCCGCATTGGGAGATCTTCTTTCGTGTCAAAAAAAGAAACCAGTGAATGTTTTCCAAACATAAAGACTGCTGGCCTCAAGGGTGGTGTACGTTACCTGGATGGTCAGTTTGACGATGCGCGCCTCGCCGTTAATCTGGCTCAAACCGCAGCGGCTTATGGGGCTACGGTACTCAATTATTGCAAAGTAACCGCACTTCGAAAAGATGATGCAGGTAAAATAAACGGTCTTGCGTTCGCGGATGGCGAAACGAACCGGCAATTTCTAATCAATGCGAAAGCAGTCATCAATGCCACCGGAGTTTTCGTAGATGACATCCTCCAGCTGGATGTGGATACACATCGCCCGCTCGTCAGACCAAGCCAGGGCACCCATATCGTAGTAGATCGTGCCTTTCTTGGCAATAGCGACGCATTGATGATTCCGAAAACCAGTGATGGTAGGGTGCTCTTCGGGGTTCCCTGGCACAACCATGTACTTTTGGGCACTACCGATACGCCGCTGAACGCCCATAGTCTCGAACCGCGTCCATTGGAAGCCGAAATTGACTTTATTCTGAACACCACCGCGGCATACCTCAGTCCCGCTCCGCAACGAAAGGATATCCGTAGCGTGTTCGCAGGGCTAAGACCACTCGCCGCTCCCGAAAAATCCGACGGGTCAACCAAGGAAATCTCCCGCGATCACAAACTAATTGTCAGTGCATCGGGATTGATTACCATCACCGGAGGCAAATGGACCACCTACCGGAAAATGGCCGAACAAACGGTCGATAAAGCCATTGTCGTCGCTGGCCTTGAACGCTACTCCTGCTGTACAGAGACTACAAAAATACATGGTTACCCGACCTCAGAACAGCGCGGACATTGGGCCAGCTACGGCAGCGACGCACCCCGTATCCAGGCACTCTGCGCGCATAACCCTGAACTGGCTGAAAAGTTGCACGCAGACTTTGATCACATCGGCGCGGAAGTCGTTTGGGCGGTGCAGCACGAGATGGCCCGGACGGTGGAAGACGTTCTGGCCCGACGGTTCCGCATGCTGTTTTTGGATGCAGCCAAATCCATCGAAATGGCACCAAAGGTGGCAGCTATCATGGCAGGACAACTTTCCAGAAACGATGAATGGGTGGCCACGCAGCTCAGTGGTTACGAAAAACTGGCTCTCGGCTACCTGGCTGGCAAACGGCATCCGGTAACATGAAGCGATGATAACAGGTAAAACGAACTGATAATACCGTAAATAACCAACATGATGAACCAATATATCTTAGCATTAGACCAGGGAACAACAAGTTCACGCGCAATCATTTTTGACAAGGAAGGAACCCCAGTTGCAGTTGCACAGAAGGAATTCAAACAGTATTATCCCCAATCAGGATGGGTGGAGCACGATGCCCGGGAAATCTGGTCCAGCCAGCTTTCAGTGGCCACGGAAGTGGTTGCCAAAGCAGGCCTTCAGGCTTCCGCTATTGCAGCCATCGGTATCACCAACCAACGCGAAACAACGATTGTGTGGGACCGATCGACCGGCCGTCCCATACACCCCGCCATTGTTTGGCAGGACCGACGCACGGCGGAGTATTGCGACGACCTGAAAAAAAAGGGTCATAGCGAACGGATACAGAAAAAAACCGGCTTGCTGATCGATGCCTATTTCTCTGCCAGCAAAATCAACTGGCTGCTCAGCCATGTTCCGGGTGCCCGCGAAAAAGCTGAACGGGGCGAACTTGCTTTCGGCACGGTGGATAGCTGGCTGGTGTGGAACCTGACCGGTGGTAAAAAACACCTCACAGATGTTACAAACGCATCGCGCACCATGTTGTTCAACATCCACACGCTTGAGTGGGACGATGAGCTGCTAGCGCTTTTCGAAATACCCGAAAGTATGTTACCCGAGGTTAAAAGCTCTTCGGAGGTCTACGGTAAAACCGCCGCGAATATCCTCGCCGCCCGCATCCCCGTTGCCGGTATCGCAGGCGACCAGCATGCGGCACTATTTGGCCAACTATGCACCAAACCCGGCATGGTCAAAAACACGTATGGTACCGGCTGCTTCATGCTAATGAATATCGGTGATAAACCCGTCCTTTCGGAAAACAACTTGGTAACGACCATTGCCTGGAAACTGGGCGACAAAGTAAGCTACGCGCTCGAAGGGAGTATCTTCATTGGTGGCGCGATTGTGCAATGGTTGCGCGATGGGTTGGGCATTATACGCCAATCGGCCGACGTAGAAGAATTGGCATCCAAAGTACCGGATACCGACGGCGTTTACCTTGTTCCGGCCTTCGCCGGCTTGGGGGCTCCCCACTGGGATCCCTACGCCCGGGGTACCATCGTAGGATTGACCAGGGGCACCACCGCTGCACATATCGCGCGGGCTGCGCTTGAAGGAATTGCCTTCCAGACCGTAGATATCCTGCGCGCAATGGAGGCCGATGCAGGGACGGAAATCAGGGAACTCCGGGTAGACGGCGGTGCAACGGCAAATAACCTGCTGCTCCAATTTCAGGCAGACATCTTGCAAGCGAAGGTTGTCCGACCACAGATCACAGAAACAACAGCCATAGGAGCCGCCTATCTGGCCGGCCTCGCCGTCGGCCTTTGGAAACATCCGGACGAGATTCAGAACCAGTGGCAGATCGACAAGACGTTTGAACCGGATACCACTTATGATGTCAATTCGGCAATAAAGCGCTGGCATCGGGCCGTAGATACGGCCAAGCATTTCAAATAGGCAATAGGTCGTAAAGCATAACGCATTAAAAAACCAAATTATGACACCATTTATAGCAGAACTCATCGGTACCGCCTTCCTCATCCTGCTTGGCGGCGGTGTTGTAGCAAATGTCGTACTCCAAGGCACCAAAGGGCATAACAGCGGCTGGATCGTGATCACTACGGCTTGGGCACTTGGCGTATTCGTTGGCGTTGTAATAGCAGGCCCCTACAGTGGTGCCCACCTCAATCCGGCAGTCACACTGGCTATGTATGTTGCTGGCAATATCGGCGCCAATGATGCGTTGGCTTATGTAGCAGCCCAGTTCATCGGCGCCATGCTCGGTTCGTTCACGGTGTGGCTGATATATCAGGATCATTTCAGGGCCACCCCTGACGCCGGCGCAAAGCAGGCGGTTTTCTGTACAGCACCTGCTATCCGGAACCTGCCGGTGAACCTAATCAGTGAGGTCGTCGGCACCTTCGTACTCCTGTTTTCGGTCTTCTACTTCACCGATGCCGAATTAGGCAGCGATAGCACCACCCCCATCGGACTGGGTTCGCTAGGCGCCATACCAGTAGCTTTCGTCGTTTGGGTAATCGGTCTGGCATTAGGGGGAACCACAGGCTACGCCATTAATCCTGCACGCGATCTGGGACCGCGTATAATGCATGCCTTATTACCTATTAAAAACAAAGCGGGCTTTGATGTGCCATATGCGTGGGTACCCGTTATCGGTCCGTTGCTTGGCGGGGCGCTCGCGGCTTTGTTGTTTCTTTTGCTGGGCACCTGACATCGCGGGGGCGGATAGGCGGTATCAGAAAATATTGCCTATTGGTCCCAGACTCGCCGTACCGGGGTTTTTCCCGCAAAATAATTCGCCAAATGCTTCCCTTCACCGTGCACGGTCCAGATCTCCCGGGGTTCCACCGCAGCTACGTAATATAAAATATCGTTCCAGTCCACATGATCAGAAATATACAGCGATAAGTCGTTCTGGCGTTGTAGATGCGCCCATCCCGATGCAAACATGCGTACGAATGGAGTTGCCCGGTAATAACTGTTAAATGCCATTGGTGGCACCAGGCAAACGTGGTGGCCTTCGCTGTTTTTCAATGCCCGGCGATCATAGGGCTCATAACGCAAATGAGAAACCCCCAAAGCAGTATATATCCGGTGAAACGGCAATATGCCATGATGTACCAATATGCGTCTGTCCGGACAACATCGGTTCAGCAATGAGGTCAACCGCTGTGCTTTCCCCAATGCATAAGCACCAATCAGGACGTGATGGGGCGTATCGTTTATTTTTAATAGCTCCGTCATCGGATCGGGATGCGACACCTGCGGATCGGCGAACGTACTTTCCGTTATCAACACATCGGCCTTAACCGTTTCAAGCGGCTCACACGTATCATCCGCCTGCAACTTGTAATCGCCCGTAAATAAATAAGTGGTCCCCCGATACGTCATGACGATTTGCGCAGATCCCAGCATATGGCCGGCGGCGATGAAACGAAGCGTTACGCCGCCCAACGAAAACGGTACGTTATAAGAAATCTCCTCGAAATAGCGGGCGGCATGTTGACGATAACGATGCTGCATAAAACGCGCCGTTGCCGACGTGCAATAAACCGTCTCCTGGCCGCGACTCGCGTGGTCGCCATGCGCGTGGGTGACCACCGCCCGTTGTACGGGCAACATCGGGTCGATAAAAAAATCGCCGTATCTGCAATAATAGCCCTCTGCGCGCTTCACGAGGAAATCCGGTAGAATGGCGTCCATCACGACAGTTTTGAACGGAAGAGACGATCAAGTGCCAGTACCTGCGGTATAATGGCTTGCTTACCGTCATTAACGATGGTAAAATCCGCAAGCCGTGCTTTTTTTTCCTCCGGCCATTGCCGGCGCATACGCGCCCGTACCTGTTCCGGGGTAACCACATCGCGCTGGACCACGCGCTCGATCCGCATGGCCTCGGGCGCTGTAACCAGAATTGTATAGTCGTTTAGCCTGAACGAGCCACTCTCAAACAACAGTGCCGCTTCCTTAACCGTATACGGGGCATCCTGATTGCCGGCCCACACCTCCCCTGCCTGTATGGCAACGGGGTGTACCAACCCATTCAGTATTTCCAATCGTTGTTCGTCATTGAATACCTTACCAGCCAGATAACCCCGGTTTAACGTACCGTCGTCATCGTACGCTTCGTCGCCAAATTCAGACCGTATGGCGGCGATAAGTCCAGCATCGGTGGCCATCAGGCGTTTAGCTTCATTATCCGCATCAAAAACAGGCGCCCCTAACACACGGAATAACCGGCAAACCACAGACTTGCCGCTCCCAATCCCACCAGTAACCCCAACTTTTATTGGCATGTATATTCGTTTAAATCACTTACTTCCGAACAAAAAAATCAACGTTCTGCGGTTCTATCTTTACCAGTTTGCAATAATCGGGCTTCTGGGTAATGATGACCGGCAGGTTTCTGACATCATCTTTCACCCAATCGTCCAGGTTCACCACCGCTTCAAACGCACCTGCGGTCACCTTGGTAAAGTCCCGCAACGAAACCATAACCGTGAGTTGTACCTTGCCGGGAAGCAGCTTCACGGAACTGAACTGTTTACCATTTTCTACTTTTAACGGCACCTCCAATATCTTCTCTGTGACCTCTCCTACGGGAATATTTACTTCTACTGACGTAGGATATACACTGATATTCGCGCGCTGGTTATGCTTCAGAAAGGCCATCGTATGCAAGTCACCATCGACGCCCGAAGCCCGTATGGTGTCCGTTTCCCATTGCTCAATCTGTACGACATCATCAAGGGGTCCCGTAATCGTGACGTATTCGGGCGAAATGCGCAACTCGTCGATGACATCATATTGCTTCCGGAACTGGAGATGATGCAACGCTTTCACAGGCACCTTGCGTTCCGTCTGTTTTGAAAAATCAAAATACAAGGTGTCCGGCGAGACGGAAATCACCTGCCTGTTGACTGGGAACTGCCGGTTAATGAAACCCAGCTGATTAGCAAAGACCACCCAATTTCGACTTCGGAGGCCGCTCAGGTCCACCTCTATCATTTCAGCTGTGGATTGGAAGCTTGAAAACAGCAACTGCCACCCACTGGCTTCCAGACGTACATTTACCGTATCGGATTGCAAGGGGTGGAACGCCCTGTTGTCTGGTGCATTTACGTACTGCAGGCCGGCCTTGATGGTATAGACGTAATTGTTTGAAACAGCGAAAAGCGCCCAGGCCAAAAAAGAAAAAACGACACACTTCACAAAAATGCTCAGTTTGCGTCGCTGCGTTTTGTTTAAATTCAATATCGGCATGCCAAACAAACTTAACAAAAGTTGTGTTTATTCACAATAAAACCAAAATTATAGCATTAAAAAAGCCGCCCCAGAAGTACCCGGAAGACGGCTTTCGTTTAGTTTAGTTAATTTGTACGACTACGCCTGAGCCTGTCCTTGGCGGATGATATTCAATGCTCCACCAGCCTTGAACCATTCGATCTGCTGGGCATTATACGTGTGATTCACCTGAATGCGATCTACCGTACCATCTGCATGGCGGGCCACCACCGTCAACGGTATATTGGGTGCAAATGTTGTCAGCCCTACAATATCAAACGTATCGTCTTCCTGAATCTTATCGTAGTCTGCTTTGTCGGCAAACGTCAATCCCAGCATTCCTTGTTTCTTCAGGTTGGTCTCGTGGATACGTGCGAATGATTTGACCAACACGGCACGGACACCGAGGTGCCGGGGCTCCATCGCCGCATGCTCGCGCGACGACCCTTCACCATAGTTTTCGTCGCCAACGACGATGGTGCCTATCCCAGCGGCCTTATAGCTCCGCTGCGTAGCGGGAACCGCGCCGTACTCACCCGTCAGTTGGTTCTTTACGGAGTCTGTTTTTTCATTGAAAAAGTTGACCGCTCCGATAAGCAGGTTATTGGAAATATTATCGAGGTGCCCACGGTACTTCAGCCAGGGACCCGCCATCGATATATGGTCAGTGGTACATTTTCCCTTCGCTTTGATGAGTAGTTTTAGGCCTGTAAGATCGGTCCCCTCCCATGCTGCAAACGGATCGAGTAACTGCAGGCGATCAGAAGTTGGCGAAACTGCTACCGTAACGCCACTGCCATCCGCTGCCGGCGCTTGGTAACCGGCATCTTCCACATCAAATCCTTTTTGTGGAAGTTCGTCGCCTACCGGCGGGTCCAACTTCACGGCTTCCCCCCGATTGTTGATCAATGTATCGGTAATCGGGTTAAAAGACAGGTCCCCCGAAATCGCAATAGCAGCCACCAACTCGGGTGAAGCTACAAATGCATAGGTATTGGGATTGCCATCGGCACGCTTTGCAAAATTACGGTTGAATGAATGTACAATGGTGTTTTTTTCAGCCTTTTCCGCGCCAACGCGCGCCCACATACCAATACACGGACCGCACGCATTGGTGAATATGGTAGCATCCAGATCGGTAAACGTGTCCAACAAGCCATCCCGATCGGCGGTATACCGTACCTGCTCCGACCCGGGATTGATGCCGAACTCGGCTTTCGTAACCAACCCCTTATCTACCGCCTGTTTCGCAATGGACGCAGCACGCGACAAATCTTCATAGGAGGAGTTGGTACACGACCCAATGAGGCCCCACTCCACTTTCAATGGCCAACCATTTTTTGCAGCCTCTTCTTTCATCTTCGATACCGGCGTAGCCAGATCGGGTGTGAAGGGACCATTCAGGTGTGGTTCCAATTCCGACAGGTTAATTTCGATAACCTGATCGAAGTAGCGCTCCGGATTGGCATACACTTCGGGATCTGCTGTCAGGTGCTCGCTTACGGCATTCGCCGCATCGGCTACATCCGCGCGGTTCGTTGCCCGCAGGTAACGTTCCATTGATTCATCATAACCGAAGGTTGATGTGGTCGCACCGATTTCCGCCCCCATATTACAGATGGTTCCTTTACCGGTACACGACATCGACTGCGCGCCTTCGCCGAAGTATTCAACGATACAACCAGTACCGCCTTTAACGGTAAGGATACCGGCCACCTTCAAGATAACATCTTTGGGTGCTGTCCAACCGTTGAGTTTACCGGTTAGCTTAACGCCAATCAATTTAGGGAATTTGAGCTCCCAGGGTAATCCGGCCATCACGTCGCAAGCATCAGCACCGCCCACCCCAATGGCAAGCATGCCCAAACCACCCGCATTCACGGTATGCGAGTCGGTACCAATCATCATACCACCCGGAAATGCATAATTTTCAAGCACCACCTGGTGAATGATACCCGCACCGGGCTTCCAGAAACCAATACCATATTTATTGGATACGGACGCGAGGAAGTCAAACACTTCGCGACTTTCTGTGGTAGCTACCGCCAAATCTTTCTCAGCACCTTCTTTTGCACGGATCAAGTGATCACAATGTACGGTAGAAGGCACGGCCACGCGCGCGCGTCCCGCCTGCATAAACTGCAATAAGGCCATCTGAGCGGTCGCATCCTGCATCGCTACACGGTCGGGCGCAAAATCCACATAAGAAGCACCACGCTCGTACGCTGTCGTCGCACCTCCATCCCAGAGGTGGGTGTATAAAATTTTCTCCGTCAGGGTCAAAGGCCTATCCACCACCTTACGGGCTGCGGCAATCCGCTCACCGTATTGGGCGTAGACCTTCTTAATCATATCAATATCAAATGCCATCTATCGTAAAAAATATCCTTAATTTCTTATAATTGCTGCGAATTTACAAAAAAAAGATCGCTTCACGAGGGCTGCCCCCACGGCCAATCAATTTGGAAATGTTCTAAACAGTTCGGCCACAACGCCGCCAGATTGTTATACAGAAATCAAGTCCGGCGTAACGCGCTTCAGTTCAGCGATGGCGTGTGCAGGGTTTTGGTCTGAAAAGATCGCATTACCAGCCACCAGCACATCGGCACCCGCCTTAAGCAGAGCCAGTGCGTTGTGATTACTCACACCACCATCTATCTCAATAAGCAGGTTGTCGTTACGGCCAGCTGCCATTTCCCGCAATTCCCTGATTTTCCGGTAGGTCGATTCGATGAAACGCTGTCCGCCGAACCCTGGGTTAACCGACATCAGTAAGATCAGGTCGACGTCTTCCACGACTTCATGCAAGTGAGACACCGGCGTACCGGGATTGATGGCCACGCCCGCAGTACATCCCAGTTCATGGATAGACTGGATGGTGCGGTTCAGGTGGGTGCATGCCTCCGCATGTACCGTGATATTAGCGGCGCCAACAGCTTGGAATTGTTCGAGGTACCGGTCAGGATCAACGATCATGAGATGAACGTCGAGCGGCTTTTTGGCATAATGTGCAATGGATGCGAGCACCGGAAATCCAAACGAAATATTGGGTACAAATACCCCATCCATAATATCGATATGGAACCAATCCGCTTCGCTTTGGTTGACCATCGCGATGTCATCATAGAGATGGGCAAAGTCTGCGGATAATACCGAAGGAGCAACAAGGTGTTTACGTTTGGACATGGCGCTCTTTTTTTGACAAAGATAACGAATTGCTCAGCATTCTCTGCCTGTAAAAGGAGCTAATTCCGTATTATTTATCCGCTAACGAATCAAACCGTTCCACCAATTCGGCCGAACGTTTGTCTTCCGTTTCCCCATACCGCAGGTAGTGCCGGGCATCCGGCAAGCGCTCGGCAAACAGGATGTTCAGCAATTGCCGCACCTGCCGGTAATCAAATTCAGATTTAGCCAAGGTGATAAGATATGCGCTGTCTGTAATCTCAATGTTCGATGTTGTCATAATATCGCTATTTACATATTCCGATCGGAAAGGTACCGGTCTGCCAATAACTTATCGTTAGCAACAGTTTAATTTATCATTAAAAAAACTATCTGGCGGGCGTTGGCCGCTTTTAGTGCTGTTTTACTACCTTTGCCACGTACGAGGTTTATTGTTAGGCCTGTAGGTCTACGATTAAATACACTGGATGTGGCAAGGTTAAAAATCAAATATAAGTCGACCGATACCAGGGGAAGTTATTCTTTCCTGCTTAAGTATGGAATGATATTGGCCAGCATTATACTGATTGCCATGCTTTTACCTAAGCAGCCCCGCTTCAGGTATGAATATGAGAAAGGCAAGATATGGATGCACGAGAACCTCGTATCGCCTTACAACTTCGCGGTCCTGAAGACGCAGGCAGAACTTGACAGGGATCGCGAGAACGTGTTAAAATCTGTATATCCGGTTTATAATGATCAGGTACAAGTGGCCGAACAGGAGCTTGCCCGATTTGACACAGACCTGCCGGAGAAATGGCAGGCCGCGGGATTGGATTCGCTCGATGAGAACCTGGCTGTTTATGAGCGGGTAGGCACCCAGTTATTAACCGAAATCTACAAGCGGGGTGTCATTGCACTCAACAATAAATTCCAGGTCGATCGCACGAATTACAATTTCACATTGCTTACCAACAACGTCGCCAGGCAGGTGAACACCGCCAGTGTATTTACCACCGAGACCGCACTGGAATATATCAAAAAGGCCGTCAGCAACCGGTCGGCCATCAGGCAAAAGGACTGGCTAATCGACGTACTCGGCGACTATATCAGTATAAACTACCTGTTTAATGAGTCGCTCACCACGAAATTGGAAGAAGACGCCCTGGCAACTATCTCAACGACCAGGGGCATGGTACAGCGCGGGGAACTCATCGTTGCCAGCGGGACCACCGTCAATAACGAAATTTTTCAGAAAATAGAGTCGCTGCGGAAAGCCTATGAAGAAGAAGCCCGTATCGGTGGCAACCGCACGTTATTGCTATTGGGCCAGTTTCTGGTTGTCGCACTGATGGTATCCCTGCTTTTCGTATTCGTATACCTCTTCCGTAAGGATATTTATCATAACAACCGACTTATCTTCCTCATACTCATTGTTATTACCGGTATGTTGGCAGTGCTGTCGTGGGCTATTGCCATTAAATTACCAAGCCTTTACTACATTCCATATTGCATTGTCCCGGTTATTGTACGGGTGCTTTTCGATACACGGCTGGCGCTCAACATTCACCTGCTTATGGTCCTGTTGGCCGCATTCTTTGTACCCAACGGCTTCGAATTTGTTTTCCTCCAGTTCTCCACGGGGATGGTGGCAATATATAGCATCAAAACACTGATAAAGCGAGAGCAATTCCTCGTCTCATCGGCTATTATACTGGCCACCTACCTTATCGGTTATATCGGCATGGGGCTCATGCGCAACGGATCATTCAGTAACCTGTATTGGTCTGACCTCACACCGTTTATCTTCAGTGTCCTGCTCACACTGCTTGCCTATCCGCTTATCTACGCATTCGAACGCGTATTCGGCATCATTTCGGATGTCACGCTGATGGAGTTGACAAACAGTAACTCCAAACTGCTTCGCGAGCTTTCGTACAAGGCCCCCGGCACTTTCCAACATTCCATGCAGGTAGCGAACCTCGCCGAGGCAGCCATTTATCAGATTGGTGGCAATACCTTATTGGTGCGTGCCGGTGCACTCTACCATGATATCGGAAAAATGTCGAATCCTCAGTACTTTATTGAAAACCAGACAAAGGGATACAACCCACATGATGGCCTTTCATTTGAGCAAAGTGCCCAGATTATCATCTCGCACGTAGCCAAAGGTATTGAGCTCGCAAAAAAGAATCAACTGCCGGAAGTCATTATTGATTTCATCCGCACCCATCACGGCACCACACGGGTAGACTACTTCTATCAATCGTACATCAAATCCTTTCCTGAGAAATTGGTCGACGAAGAAATGTTTCATTACCCGGGCCCCATCCCTTTCTCGCGCGAGACCGCCGTTTTGATGATGGCCGACTCCGTGGAAGCAGCCTCCCGAAGTCTTAAAGAACCTACCGCACAAGGTCTCAACGACGTGGTGGACAAGATCATCGAGTCGAAGATGAGCCAGAAGCAATTTATCAACAGCAACATTACGCTGAAGGATATTACGACGGTAAGCGAGATATTTAAAGAGATGCTAAAGAGCATTTACCATGTACGTATTGACTACGATTCGGGTAAAAAAGGCGGCCCCGCTCCCAAGGCTAATGAACAGCCCACGGGCACGACGGAATAGCCCGTCGGGAAATTGCATTTTTGATGCACAAGTTTTCCGAAATTCGTTTTTTTGTAGTACGTTTGCAGGCGCAAATCAGGTGAGGTGCCTGAGTGGCCGAAAGGAACAGTTTGCTAAACTGTCGTACTGGAAACGGTACCGAGGGTTCGAATCCCTCCCTCACCGCCACCCGAAATGAAACCCGACGAAAGTCGGGTTTTGTCGTTTTAACGCATTTGCCAAGCCTGCTTGAGCAAATGCGTAAAACGACAAAAGGAATGAGCGCAGCGAATGGTTTCATTTCGGGTTGAAGCCTCCCCCCCTACGGGATCACCGAGTGAAGCGAGGTAATCCCGTAGCAATGGCTGTGGCCTCTGTGTGAGGGGATAGCGCGACGCAGCCAATCCCGGAAAAATCTCAACGAACTTATTAACTTTGTGTCACCGGTACCGCAAGGGTATCGTACATGCACCACACAAAAAAACACCAAGATATGACGACATTTTCAGTTAAAGCTTTCGGTACGGAATCGCCGGAGGCAGCCCTCAAACCGCTAACCATTGACCGCCGTGAAGTCACCGCGACAGACGTGGAGATTGACATCCTGTATTGCGGCGTCTGCCATTCCGATCTCCATACGGCCAGAAACGAATGGCACGGCACCATCTACCCTAATGTTCCGGGACACGAAATCGTAGGGCGGGTGACAAAGGTTGGCGACCACGTATCCCGATTCAACGTTGGCGATCTGGTGGGCGTTGGTTGCATGGTAGACAGTTGCCGGAAATGCGAAAGCTGCAAAGAAGGATTGGAACAGTACTGTGAAAACGGCAATGTGCAGACTTACAACGGGTATGAAAAACATCTTAACCAACAAACGTTCGGGGGCTATTCCGAGCGGGTCGTCGTAGATGAGGATTTCGTGTTGCGCGTACCGGAAAATCTGGACCCGGCAGCAACGGCTCCGTTATTGTGCGCAGGAATTACCACGTATTCCCCATTGAGGCACTGGAACGTAGGCCCGGGTAAACGGGTCGGCATTGTCGGCATCGGCGGGTTAGGCCACATGGGTGTAAAAATAGCCAAAGCCATGGGCGCTTACGTAGTAGTTATTACCACTTCCGTGGCCAAAGTAGCAGATGCCAAACGGCTTGGGGCCGACGAGGTAATTCTTTCCAACGATAAACAACAGATGAAAGACCATGCCGGCACGCTGCATTTCATTTTGGATTGCGTATCGGCCACGCACGATATCAATGCGTATTTAAGCTTACTAAAAAGGGATGGTTCACTGACTTTGGTCGGAGCACCCGAAAATCCGCTTTCCGTAGCAGCTTTCAGTTTGATTCCCAAGCGCAAAAGTTTTTCGGGGTCAATGATCGGCGGCATCCGCGAAACCCAGGAAATGCTGGATTTCTGCAGTCGGCATAACATCACATCCGATATCGAATTAATTCCTGTACAAGACATCAACAGCGCCTATGAGCGCTTGTTAAAGGGCGATGTAAAATACCGTTTCGTCATTGATATGGCAAGCTTGAAAAGCTAAAACCGCAACTAGATGACCGGTAACCCACACACGCTCATGCGCCGGTATACCTTTGCCCTTGTTTTCATTGGTCTTACCCTGTCCGCCGTCGCCCAGCAAGGCGACAGATGGTCCGGCACCTGGGAAATGCAGTATCAGCCATGGCCGCATATCCCGCCTATTCACATGAAGTTACAGTTGGCAAGTCCCGTAGCAAATATGCTCTACCCCGCCCGGCTGTCACTCACCCACAGCGATTTCGCAGGGGTATATGAACTCCTAATGGTAAAGAAAAATGAGCACCAGTTGGGTATAGGCCGGAATAAAGTCCCCATCGGCGAACAACCCTTCGGCCTGGGCCCATGGATGATGTATCTCAACGGAACGTTAGATTATCAGCAGGCGGATACCGCCACCCAACTTCGTTTAAGCAGGCTCTGGATCGACCGCATGGGCATATTTATGAGTGGCTTATACGACAATGAATTGTACACCAACACAAAGGCGTTCCTCCGCAATTTCCTGTATCGCGAAGACATCCTGCTACGCCAAACCGATACTACCCCGCAGCAATTCGCCAACTCGAACCAACTCATATTCTCCGATTCAATTTATTACGGCGTTTATGACCCCATTGCCACCGATGCACCGCTGCTGGCATTCTCGGTTCACGACGAAGAACGCTACGATCAGGATACCGTCACCGTCGTGCACAATGGCCGGGTACTGATCGATGGCCTGCCCCTCGAAAAAGCTATCGACCTGGACCAATTAACGCTCGATACGGGCGAGAATTACATCGCCTTCTTCGCCGACAATTATGGTGCGCTGCCACCCAATACGGCAAACTTTATTATTGGCACTACCGGCAGCAACGCGCAACTTTTCTCCTTCGACTTCAGCCACCGTGCCAATGCATACGCTACGGTTATGGTGGCCTGGTTCCAGCACACGCCACCAAATACCGCACAGACGAAACCCACATCGGTCCCCCCGCCAACGCATAACCGGACGGGGACTGCCTGCCGCCGCGACGTACGAGTCGGACAGTGGCGAACCACTGCCGAAAAAATCGAACTGGAAATCTGGGACGAACAAGTGGAGGATGGCGACATCATATCCATTGAGGTCAATGGCGCGCTTGTTTTCGACCAGGCAACGGTAACGAAAAAACCGAAAAGATTCGCGATAACGCTGAAGCCGGGAAAGAACCGCATCTTATTTCGTGCGCGGAATCTAGGGCGGATACCTCCTAATACGGCAGCGCTGAGCATCACCGCCGACGGGCAACAAAAGACCTTCCGGCTAAGCACCGACTTCGAGCGGAACAACGTACTGGATATTTTCGTAGAAAACTGACTGAAATCCCTGTTTTCGGGGAGTTTATTTAAACGGATTAAATGCTTAATTTGCACCTTGCGCGTATGACAAAGCACACCCAATCACAGAAAAATACCGGTCTTTCTGCCGCAATTGCCATCCTATTCATGACGATTTGGTTCACCCCTTCCATCGCCATTGCCCAGGATGCCAAAAAAGATTCCCTGGAAAGTGTACTGAACAACCCCGGGTTAGCTGCCGGTGAACGGGTTTTCACCATGGGCCGCTTAGCTGCCCATTGCTATTTCAATGGCGAAAAGGAACGCGCCGACAGCCTGTTGGACGGAGCATTGCAACTGGCGAATACATTGCAGGATAAACAATATCTCGCCAAAACCCTGGCCATACAAGCAATGCAGTTGCGTATCCTGGGCCAGCCGGAAGCAGCCGACGAAGCCATCCTCTCGGCGTTAAAGGCACTGGAACAGACGAAGAGCGCCAGCATAAGCGGTTACGTGTGGTATGCCAAGGGCTGGCTGGAAAAACGAAACGATCAACCAGCAGAAGCAGTAGAAAGCTATATCAATGCATTGAAATTTTACGACGAAAGCACGGATCCGGCAGACAACACCATTAAATCGTCCATCTATTCCGAACTATACAGCACCTACGGTGATTGGGGCGATTACCAAAATATGGAAAAATATGCCCGTTTGGAGCTGGCCCATGCGCGCAAATCAGGTAGCCCCGACGCGTTGGCATCTGCTTTGTATTCCCTGGCCCATACTTTCGAAGACCAATACCGGAACAACGCGACCAATCAGGCCATGCTCGACTCAGCCAGCCGCTACTACCGAGCTTCGGTGGCCATATTCGATACCGCAGGCGACCGGATGACGATACAATCTCAACGACCATTCAACGCGCTGGGTATGGCCAACCTTTATTCGGAATTCTACCCGCTCAGCTACCAGGATAGTGCTAAGCACTACTTGGATATCGCATTGAAAGAAGGATTGAAAACCAAGCAATATACCGTGGTATCGGGCGCCTACGGCGTCATGTATGAATATGCGCAGCGCGAAAACCGGTGGGACGATGCCGAAAACTACCTCAACCAGGCAGCGCTGTATATCCAAAAGGAAGAAATGCCGGATATCGCCGTCCTCGCGCGCATCATGGAATCACTGGCCACGGTCAGCGAGCGGAAAGGCGACTACAAAGCGGCGTTACAGCACTATAAAAAGTACCTGGAGTACTACAAAAACCGGTTCGACAACGAAAAAATGGCCCTTACCAAAGCGTTGGAAGCTAAATATGCATCGGAAGTGAAGGAACAAAAACTACTTTTTCTCGAAGCCCAGGTAGCCCACCGAAAGAACCTCAACACCATCTACATGCTCCTCTCGGTTGCCATTTTTATCGCGTTGGTATTTGTATTCGTAGCCTACCGGCAACGTTCCAATGCCCTGATACAACAAAAACGCTTACACGACCTGGAGCTCCACCGCATCGGGCAGGAACACAAAATATCACTGCTGTCGGCCATGATTGACGGCCAGGAGAAGGAACGGACGCGCATCGCACGCGACCTGCACGATGGGTTGGGCGGGTTGCTTTCGGGAATAAAAATAGAACTCTCCGGCGGGGTCATAAATGCGGGCATCAGCCCGGAACACGCACTTATCAGCAATGCCCTCACCCGCATTGATCAGGCCGTGAATGAACTGCGCCGCATTGCCCGGAATATGATGCCTGAGCTGCTGCTGAAATACGGGCTGGACGAAGCCATCAAGGAATTTTGCCAGTCGTTGAAGCGCTCGGGCGTGAACATCACGTTCCAGAGTTTCAACTATAAAAACGACCTGATAAAGAATAAACAGGTGGTCGCCTACCGCATCGCTCAGGAGCTTATCAACAATGCCGTAAAATACGCGCAGTCGCATCATATACTGGTCGAACTCCGGCAGGAAGAAGATAACCTGTCGTTAACTGTCGAAGACGATGGTGTAGGATTCAACACCCACCACACCCAGCAAACCGGGGGGGCGGGATTGGCCAATGTCGAGGCCCGCGTAGCCTTTTTAAACGGACGGATGACCATCGATAGCGTGCCGGGCACCGGAACGACCGTTGAACTGAACTTCCCGGTTTGAAATGGAAACCAATAACATGAAACGATCATGATAGAAATATACATCACAGACGACCACCCCATCGTGTTGGGTGGATTGAAAAACCTGATTGAATCGCAGGAAGACCTGGTGCTAAAAGGACTGTTCACCAACGGCGCAGACACCGTATCAGCGTTGCAGGAACATGTGCCCCACGTATTGCTGCTCGACATCAACCTACCCGATTACAGCGGCATCGACCTCAGCAGGCAACTGCGCGGGTTGTATCCCCATTTGTTGATCATCATCCTCAGCGTACATAACGAAAAGGCGGTTATCGGCAGTGTACTCAACAACAAAGTAAATGGCTATTTACTAAAGAACTCCACCGGCGAAGAAATCATCGAAGCCATCCACCGCGTGGTTGCCGGAGAAACTTACTTGTGCAGCCAAACCCGCGAAATCAACAGCAATACCGAAGATTCCGGCCCAGCGGCCGTTCCCGTCATTTCCCGCAGGGAAAAGGAAGTGCTGGCGTTGGTAGCCGAAGGATACACCAGCACTCAGATTGCCGATAAGCTGTTCATCAGCAACCATACGGTCGAATCGCACCGAAAGAACCTGATGGAAAAGTTCGGTGCCAGCAATATGCCGGTTGTCATTAAACTGGCCATTGAGTACAACCTCATTTAGCCGTAATCGAGCTAATACCGAAGGGCGTAATCACCCGTAACCGGGAGGTAAGTTCCGTCCGCGTTGACGTACGTACACCTGTCTCCCTCACGCACCAGTAATGGAAAGAATGCCGTGTACCCGTTCCCGTTCATATCGTCATAATAAATATCATCAAACCGCGGCTCAAACAAGATTTTCCCGGCTTTCGTAGCCAGTCCGTATTTCTTGACACCGCGCCCCCCGTCGCCGTCGCGAACGGTTTGTACCAATATCAGGTAGGGGCAATTGTACAACGGCCTGATTTCATCAAATACTGCTTCCGTAAGTATTTCGCCCGTTTCCAGGTTGCCCAGCCCGAAATACCGGCGATAGCCGTAAAAGCGCGCCGGATCTTCTTCTTGTTTCACCACAATGGCAACATCGTCCAGTGCATAATCCTTCAGGTTATATAAAAGCACATCGTCCACGAAATACGCTTCCGGGAAGATGCGTTTACCGTTCGTGCGATTGATGTAATAAGCTGGCTCCGGAACACCGTCGCCGGATGCTTCCCTTACAACAGCATACGTTTCACCGGTAAGCGCTACCTGCTCAAAACGGGGCTCGATGACCACCTGCTCATCTTCATCGATATATCCTATTCCCTTATCGGTAAACACCTGCGACAAACCATTGGAAAAATAAGACAACCCCCACCTATCGGGCGCTGCTTTCAACGCATCTTCGGTAGCCGACTCGCCCGAGAACATGAAAATCCAATAGTCACGCCCCAACTCCTTCCTTGCCTCCACGTCATACAGCTTACCGGTTATCCGATCGTTAGCTACGACCAACAGTCGCGGCGAATCTGACAAACGCACAAAAGGATAGTCAAGTGGCTCCAGTTTATTTTTTTCGCTATCATAAACCGCATAGGCTTCTGCCTTCGTTTCACCCCATTCAATGAGGTAGTACCGGCCGTCGATAGATTCGATGGAAGAAACATCCCGGTCAATGGCCCTCGTTCCATCGGCATGGTACAACGCGTACCGATCCGGTTCGCCGGCTTCCTCCACCGTGCCCCGGATAAAACGGGACGTCGAATCGCCCAACACCTTGAAAAACTGATCGTATCGCGGCGGAATAACTTCTTTTTTCTGGCGGAGGTCATAAAGCCCCCACTTTCCCCCCATGCTAACAGCAAGCAGCGGTTCCTCGAGTGCATCAAACACCTTGAAATCCTCCACTTCAAAAGGCAGTAACGGCTCGCCGGAAAGACTGAAAAGCTTTTTTTGTCCCTGATTGTCGGCAACGACCACCCGACCGTCAGCTAACCAATCCGCTTCCGAAAGCGATATATCGTAAAATTCCGGCTCGTAATACACACCCGTGTCGGCAAAATACAAACCGTAATACGCTTGCTGTTTGACGCGGAACATTGCCAGTCCACCGCTCCCCGATGAGTAAAAATAATCGTTTATATGAGTAATCTCGCCATGGTCAACCCGGATAAGCGGTTCCGTATCCCCAGCGGCAAGCAACGATGTCACTCCATTCTTCGTTACCACGAAGTAGTCGTCATACACCATCACCTCCTCGTATTCAGCAGGTACAACAACCACGCCGTCCGACCGGACAACCCCTTTTTGTCGGTCTTTTTCAACAATCAGGTAGCCGCCATAATAACCGAGGTAATTATTCTGATTGGGTACGTCCACGTCGTCGTAGACAAACGGCACCCGAAGCTGCCCGTCGTTATGGTATGCCCCGTACTTGCCATCGCGTTTGGTGATGAGCATGCCCGACATGAGTTCGGTGTCCGCTCCGCTCGCGTCAAACTCCTGTTGTGTCGGAATATGGATGATAACCGGTTTACCGTTTTTCGAAAAAGAGGCCACCCAGTTGTCGCTCCGCATACCGCGATGTTCGTGGTCATACGCAAATGGCACCAATAGGTTTTCCTCCCAATCGATAATACCCCATTTGCCACCCTTCCTGGCATAGACATAGGGTGAAGCGCTGCCACAGCCGCCGCAATAGTCGAACCCCTCATACGCCGATTTGGTAATGATTTTACCACTCGACTGCTTATAAATGTGCCAAGCACCGGCCTGCCGCACATCGAAATGTTCGCCGTCGAGATACCCGATATCTTCAAAAAATGGCAACATATCGCCCCCCGGCAGGTAATAGGACAGCTTACCGTCTTTATGCAATTTCCAGAATTGCCGGTACTCCATATCGATCTGATCATATTCAGCAGGTATCAATACCGCCCCCGTTACGTCGACCACGCCCCTTGCCCCACCTTTCTCGAAAATAATGACATTTTGCGGCAGTAGTTGGGGATTGTCCCGCAGTTCCTTTTGATAAGCATCGATAGCCTGGGATGTTCCATACAAGATGTTGTTCGGATTATAAATACGGAACGGCGTACCGGTCGTATCTACGTAATGCAGGATATTTTCTCCCTCCATCACCCTCGCCCAGCCGTTTTTAAAAATCCCCAACCCAACCGAAGCCGGGGCTTGTGAGGGCGCTACCTCCACAATCCCCTGTGCCCTGCCGGCCGAAGCGACAAGAAATAACAGTAAAAAAACACCCGATCGTTTATACGTAAAATGCATTTGACAAGAAATAATCAGTTATCAATTAATAGCTGTATTTTTTCGACCGGGCCGGCAGTGGCTTGCCATCCTTACCGATAAAATAATACCAGTCGCCCTCTTTTACCAATAAGGGCCATGTGCGTTCCTCACCATCGTAATTCCTGCGTAGTTCATCATAGCGCGGTTCCAGAACAATCTGCCCATTGTCGTCAATGAGCCCCAATTTACCATCTTTCTTAATTTGAAGATTGGGATAGCTTACCATCGATTCAATAAAATCGTAAACCGGCTCCAACAGGTAGTTCCCCGAACGATCCGCCAGCCCCTGCTTTCCGTCTTTTGTAACGACTAATAAATCGTTGTTTTCCGAAAATGCAGATACCTGTTCCCACACCATGGGATGGATTTCATTCCCGTCCATATCGATCAATCCGTAACGCAACCCATAGCCGGAGTAGGTCGTGCTGTCCGGCACCTCGATGGTAGCAAGTGCGGTAGCCGTATAGTATTCGTCCACGTCGGTATAGGCATCGAACCGTACTTCTTCGCCCGCGGCATTAAGGAAGAGGTTGCCTTCGCTCACATACAGCTTCATCAGTCCGTGGTGGAACACGCCCGTTGTTTCATCCTTGCGTTGAGGAAACTGACGTGATCCGAATGAAGCCCCTGTACGCCATGTAGCATTTTCGTATAGGGGCTGGCCCTCCATATCCACGAGGCGGTACCGGTCATCCGCTTTCAGCAGGAGGTGGTTCGGGCCAACCACAAATAGATCACTTACCGGTTCACCGAAGGTAACGACAAGCTCACCTTCCCTGTTATATAAGCTGGTCTGGCCACCGTCCCGCCATTTGCGGACCTTAAAAAAACCATTATCCATCCAATCGATGCGCTGGTCGCCCATCGGCACCACCATTTTCGCGTTTTCGAGGTCATACAGGCAAATCTTCGTTTCTGAGTCGCCCACCGACGGGCGCTCTTGAAAGGAAACGTACCGGTTGCGCAGATCCCAATCATTCTCAACGGCATTGTTCCCATAGCGGTAAGCGTTCTCCAGCACATAGGGAAACGCTGCCAATTCCTCCCCGGCCGCATTCAATATCACGAGGTTTTGGTCTTCCTTTTTACGCGCGAAAAAAAATGCTTTTTTATGGAACGTCAGCATCACATGTTCATAGGGTTCCGGGGGCACCACCTCGTTCCCTTCCCAATCGAAAATCCCCATCCCCCCGTCTGTCACCACCCGGATAAAGTAAGCCTGGCTGTCGATGAATGCACGGTACTTCCGTATGGCGACCTGCCACTCGTCCTGCGGCAACGGCCGCCCCATATCGCCATCAATATGGGGTATTGAGCTGCCCTTCGTCTGGTTCTCCACATTGATAAAATCCAATTCGGGATAAACGGGTGGCACGACCGAATTTCCATTAGCATCCAGAACGCCATAAAAGTCTCCTTTTTTCACCTTGAAGAGCCCGCGCACGCCATCATCGATGCGTTCATAAACGGGATCGATAATCACCTGCCCCGTGCGTGGGTCTACCGCGCCAATGCACCCGTCTTTCTTAAACGTCATAAAATCAGCGTGGTACATGGTGCCTAAGTTGTTATAGCCGGTAAGCATCACGTTCCCTAGCGAATCATACAGTAGGCTTGTCGTTTCATCCGTACCCGCGTTTATTTCGGTTTTGCTGGCCTGTATAAACGTTCCCTTCTTGGTAGACACCTGCCTGAGGTAGCCCGAATGTTCAGGCAGAATAACGACGGTTCCATCTTTCCTTGCAAGCCCCACCTTACCGTCCTGGCTGATTTCTACGTGCTCCGCAGAAAAAAAATCGTCGATTTCGTCGTAGGCGGGCACTTGCAGTATCTCACCACTATGTGCGTCTATCCAGCCCCACAGGTTATCCTTTTTTACGCCCGCGATGTCTTTGCTGATAACCTGAATGGCTTCGTATTGAGGTGTTGCGATCACCCGGCCGTCGTGGTCAGCAATCCCGTATAAACTGTTCTTTCTAAGTATAACGAATTTATAGTCGTAATGAATACCTTCATACCATTGCCCGTCATACTCCGTTTTCAGCTCAACCGCGTCGTATTCAAAGGGAACGATTAGCGAGCCATCCTCCCGGATAACCCCGTAGCGGCCATTTTTTACGACGACAATCAGATCTGCTGCGTGGTTTTCCGGCTTGTCTATCAACACCCCGCTTTCCAAATGGTAATGATACGTCTTACCTCCCTGTTTTACCTTGACGAGCGGATAGTCCGAATTAATGCTTTCAAACTCGCACCATTGCATTTCCTGTGCGGGCAAGTGGGTCGCCATTAGGCAAACAACGAGTAAAAACATACCGATCCGAAACACGCGTTTTCTGGTCATGCCACAAAACTAAGCAAACCAGACAGCTCGGGGAATCACGGTATTCAGGGATTTTTAGTGTTCAGGTGAACAGGAAATATCGAAACAAAATGGGCTGTCGGATGTTGTATCCGTAAAAAGAAATGAGAAGCGTCCTCTTTATCTTGGCCCTTATCCTGTTGATAGGATGGGGCATCGGTATTTTTTTCTACGCGCTTAAAGGCCTGTTCAACATCGTTATCGTTTTGGCAGCAGTTGCGTTTATCATGGCGATATTCAACAAATCACCGAAAACGTAAACTAGGCCTGGGCGGTTGGTCCACCGAAATTCATCGGAAACGGAGGGTCATCTTTGGCGTCTATCGGTCCGTTTGCCGCCTCGTACTTCGCTACATTATCATCCAGCGCATGAAGCAACCGTTTGGCATGTTCGGGTGTCAGGATAATCCGCGATTTTACCTTGGCTTTGGGAATGCCGGGCATCACCCGTATAAAGTCGAGTACAAACTCTGTATTGGAGTGGGTAATAATAGCCAGGTTCGAATACGTCCCTTCTGCCACATCTTCAGCCAGTTCGATATTCAATTGGTTTTCATTTTTATCTGCCATAATCGGACCTGTTAATTTACAGTGATGATTGCGATGTCTCCCGCATTGCTGCAAAAGTGCAAAGAAATTTACAATTACCCGGCAAATGTTCTGAAATCGTGCCCCGATTTAATCGCCAGCAGAGTTTCATAAATCAGCCGAATCACGTTGTCCACATCTTCCTTATGGATCATTTCCACGGTGGTATGCATGTAGCGCAGCGGCAACGAAATCAATACGGACGGCACCCCCTCGTTCGAATAGGCGAAGGCATCCGTATCCGTACCGGTCCAGCGTGACGATGCCTGCCGTTGAAACGGTATGTTGTTCTTTAGCGCAGTCGCTATCAATAGTTTATTAAAATTAACCTGTACAGAAGGTGCATACGAGACCACCGGCCCCTGACCACAGGCAAGGTCGCCCTGCGTCACCTTGTTAATCATCGGCGTCTGTGTATCATGCGTTACGTCGGTCACGATGGCCAAATTGGGTTTGATCCGCTGGGCAATCATCTCCGCACCACGCAGTCCGATCTCTTCCTGCACCGAGTTGACAATATACAGGCCGAAAGGTAATTTCTTCTTTTTCTCCTTCAGCAATCGCGCCACTTCAGCCACCATGAACCCGCCTGCCCTATTGTCGAGTGCCCGGCCTACGTAATAGCGGTCGTTCAGCACCATGAATTCGTCTTCATAGGTCACCACACAACCTACATGGATGCCCAGCGCTTCCACTTCCTCTTTACTGGTGCAGCCGCAATCCAGAAAAATATTCTTCATCGTGGGCGTTTCCTCTTTCTCGCCCGACCGGGTGTGAATGGCCGGCCAACCGAACAGCGCTTTCACCACACCGTTATCAGTATGGATGTTCACCCGTTTGGATGGGGCAATCTGGTGGTCCGACCCACCATTCCGGATCACGTAGATCAAACCGTCCTTCGTAATGTAATTCACAAACCACGATATTTCGTCGGCGTGGGCCTCGATAACCACTTTAAAATCAGCTTTCGGGTTAATGACAGCTACCGCAGTGCCGTAATGGTCGGTGAAGGTTTCGTCTACGTATGGTTTCAGGTAGTCCAGCCATAGCCGCTGGCCGCTCCATTCGAAACCGGTTGGAGACGGATTATTTATATAATTTTCAAAAAACCGAAGGGATGTCGACGTAACGACTGGAATATGCTTTTTTTCTTCTTTCTTCGTTTTGGCCATGTCACTTTACATTAAAAGTTAACTATTTGTACTCGATTACCGTTTGTACATCTTGTATATCGAAACAACTTTAGTTAAGTTTGACAATATATCCGCGAACGGTATCAGCGGTGGGCAAACTTACGAAATATTTGCCGCTACCGAGGTGTCGTTGGTCAATACAACTCACGCGTACTATGAAGAAAGGATTGTTCAAGCTGCTCGTTAAGGTAAACAACACCATCCTGCCCCGTTATACCGGCAAAGACCCCGCAAAGCTGACCAAATTCCAACAAGCTATCCTGGGGTTTCGGTACTGGGCGCTCGTCCGTTCCCTTTAGGTCACAATTCTCCTTCTACTCCCAATCCAAACAAAGCAAAATCGTATTTCACCGGGTCCTCAGCATCCAGCAGCCGCAGGTTGTCCGTCAACTCGCTGGCCGTCTTCCAATCAGATTGCTTACGTTGAATCAGGCCCAGCTTACGCGCCACCCGCTCCACATGCACATCGCAGGGGCAGATCAGCCCGGATGGTTTAAGCTGCGTCCACAAACCGAAGTCAACCCCGCGGTCGTCCCGGCGCACCATCCACCGCAAAAACATATTCAGCCGCTTGCAGGCCGAATTGCTGGCTGGCGAGCTGATGTGTTTGTGGGTGCGCACGGGGTAGTCGGGCAAGCTGAAGAAATACCTGCGGAAATGGTTCAGTGCTGAAGCCACATCCCATCCGCCTGCCGTGTGGCCCAGTTCGCCAAGGTAGCATGCCGGCGAGGATAGCGATATGCCCGGAATAACCACGGCAGCATCATCCAGGTATTCGCTCCGAAACTCAGGGTGCGCACCAGGAGGCACAAAAGCGGCCTCCAGTGAGTGGTAGCGATTATAGTGCTCGTGTAAAAAACGGACGAAATACAACAGATCGGTATCGTTAAACGTACGATGTTTGAACCCTGCCAACTGCCTCAGGTCGGTTTCCCCGTGGCTCTTTACGAAATCGTAAGGCATGCCGTCCATCCGATCGATAAGTTCGGTGCATTTGTTGATGATGGTTTTCCGCTGCCCCCACGCCAATACAGCGGCGAAGAACCCCATGATTTCGATATCCTGCTTACGGGTAAACCGATGCGGAATGCATATCGGATCGTTATCGATAAACGCCCGGCGGTTATACGCATCCACTTTCCGATCCAGAAAATCCTTTAGCGAAACTTCCACATCGTTCTTCTTCAAATTGACCAATCAGCACATCATCAAATCAACCCGTCAAATCACAGCAAGTGCTTGTTCCAGATCGGCCAGCAGGTCATCGATATCCTCTACGCCCACACTGATGCGAATGAGGTTGTCTACCACCCCTACCCGTTCCCGCACTTCCTTCGGTATGGAGCCGTGTGTCATCGTAGCCGGATGGTTAATCAGCGATTCCACACCGCCCAGAGATTCAGCCAGTGTGAATACTTCGAACGAAGAAGCCACTTTAAATGTTTCTTCCAGCCCTGCATTGTTCAGTACAATGGAAACCATCCCGCCAAAATCGCGCATCTGTTTTCGGGCGACCGCATGACCGGGGTGATCTTCAAATCCGGGCCAGTAAATTTTGGCGACTTTCGGGTGGTCCTTGAGGAATTCGGCCACTTTCCGGCCATTTTCACAGTGGGCTTTCATTCGGAGGTGGAGTGTCTTGATACCCCGTAGCACCAAAAAGCTATCTTGCGGCCCCGGTGTGCCGCCGCAGGCATTGTAGTAGAAAAACAGCTTGTCGTACAATTCCTTGTCATTAACAACCAGCGCACCCATTACCACGTCGGAGTGCCCGCCGATGTATTTGGTTACTGAATGCATCACGATATCGGCACCCAGGTCCAACGGGTTTTGCAAGTAAGGAGACGCAAACGTATTATCCACCGCAAACAGTACACCTGCCGATTTCGCAATACTGCTGATTGCTTCGATATCCGCCAGCTTAAGGGTAGGATTCGTTGGCGTCTCTATCCAAATCAAGCGCGTATTATCAGTTATCTTCTCGGTTATGTGCTCCGGTTCAGCGGTATCGACAAAATGGAATTTGATACCATAGTTTTCAAAAACTTTCGTGAAAATACGATAGGAACCTCCATAAAGGTCATCGCCCGTAATGACTTCATCGCCCGGCTTAAGCAATTTGAGCACCGTTTCCGTTGCCGCCATACCGCTCGAAAAAGCCAGCCCGTATGTACCGTTTTCCAGCGCAGCGATACAGTCTTCCAACGCTTTCCGGGTGGGGTTGGTTCCCCGTGAGTATTCGTAGCCCTGGTGCTTACCGGGTGCAACCTGCCAATAGGTCGAAGTCTGGTAAATCGGGGTCATTACCGCACCGGTGGTCGGGTCGGGCCGCTGCCCCGCATGAATCGCTTTTGTTGCAAATTTATATCCCATGATATCAAGCGTTTTCGATTAACGTGAATATAATTAATAGTGTAGAAGCTGTTGGAAACACATTGGCCAACGTTACAAATAATGGCCCTTCAATGAATAAACGATAAGTTTATCTGGCTCAATCCGATAAATATACCGGTCGACGTGATTGATTCTTCTCGACCATTTACCGCTCAAATCATATTTTAATGGCTCAGGTTTACCAATTCCGCTGTATGGTATTTCAAGTATGGCTTTGGTTAGTTGGGAAATTTTCTTGAGTACCGCTTTATTACCTGTTTTCTTCCAATAGTTCAAATCATCAAGCGCATCTGGAAGAAAAATCACTTCCATAATTCATCCAACTCATCAACGTTCATCTTTTTCCCTTCACCGCGCTGCAAAGCTTCGTCACCCCGCTTAATCTTAGCTAAAAAATCAGCGTTATAGGGAACTTCATCCGTTTTCCAAAAATTAACATCCAATGCCTTCAATACTGCCTTTACCGCAGCGAGTTGCTTCTTGTTCTGTGGTTCAACAATTAGTGTCTCCATAGTACAAAAGTACACAATTGCCACCAATTTGCAAATGAGGCTAACCGACGCGTCAGCCGTCAGAACTCCAGTGGCGAACGGTACTCAAACCGGTAATCCAAATCGGCTATCAGCCGTGCCGGCGACACCACCTTAGCGGTTTGGTCTGTTTCTGAAAAGGCAACAGGCATCCCGTAGCCATATTTCTCTGCGGAGGCCGCAATGACGTCCTTTTTCAACGGATGATCCGGGCAAACCACGTTGTAGGTTTTTCCGTGCGAATGCGCCGCAATCATTGCCGCCACGATGCCGTGGATATCCACCACGTGTACAAAATTGGCCGTTTGGTAGCCGATATCGCACACCTTGCCGACGAAATGTTTAGCCATCACCCGCTCAAAACCGAACAATCCACCCAACCGGAGCACATTCAGGCCGGGGTAGACCGATCGGAGTGCCCGCTCGCCCGACAGCAGCTTGGGTTCCAGTTCCGCAGCTGCAAAGGTGGTTTCCGAAATCGTGGCGCTCACTTTGGGGTAAATACCTACCGATCCGAAAAAGAAGGCCTGGCTGAACGTCAACCGTTCCAAAAAGGCCCCCAGCCGGGCAAAGCGACGTTGAATCACATCCGTACTGTCTTTATGCGTAATGGGCACACTGATAATCACCACATCAAATGCGTGCTGCCCCAGGTCAAAGCCCACGTCCTCCCGATCGAAATCGGCAACAGTCGCCACCATCCCTCGCTCTTCCAGTTGCCGGGCCTTTTCGGCAGACGTGCAGGTCGCCCATACCCGATGCCCTTCATGAAGCATTTGGGTAGCCATGTAACTCCCCACCCATCCACAACCTACAATTAATATATCCATGCCGTCGGCTATCGATAAGACGTCCGTTAATAGGCCCTCGCAAACAGCACCCGCTGCGCTGACGGTTTGCCCGTACGGATACAGACCCCGGTTTCCATCTTATTGTTGAGTGGAATACACCGGATGGTTGCCTTGGTTTCGTCCTTGATGAGTTTTTCCGTTTCCACGGTGCCATCCCAATGGGCCGAAACAAATCCGCCATCGCCATCGAGCACCGCTTTGAACTCGTCGTATGTGTTGACTTCCACCGTATGCGATTCGCGGAACGCCAGTGCTTTCGCATAGATATCGCGCTGGATGTCGGCCAGCAACTGTTCGATGTGGCCGGCCAGCCCCTCCTGGGGCACGGTCTCTTTGGTCTGCGTATCGCGGCGTGCCAGCTCTACGGTACCGTTTTGCATATCGCGTGTACCGACAGCAATGCGCACGGGCACTCCCTTTAGCTCCCACTCCGCAAACTTGAATCCCGGGCGCTGCGTATCGCGATCGTCATACTTAACGGATATGCCCTTGGCTTTCAGTTCGGCGATGAGCGTATCGGCAAGCTCCCCGATTGCTTCCCGTTCGGCATCTTGCTTGTAAATCGGCACAATCACCACCTGAATGGGTGCCAACTGCGGGGGCAGCACCAGCCCCTGGTCGTCGGAGTGGGCCATAATCAACGCGCCAATCATCCGTGTAGAGAGTCCCCACGATGTAGCCCATACGTAATCCAGCTTCCCTTCTTTCGAAGTGAATTTCACATCGAAGGCCTTGGCAAAATTCTGGCCCAGAAAATGAGAAGTACCCGCCTGCAATGCTTTTCCATCCTGCATCAGCGCTTCGATACACAGCGTATCCAGTGCGCCTGCAAAGCGCTCGTTCTCGCTTTTCCGTCCACGCACCACCGGCATTGCCATCCAGTTCTCTGCAAAATCGGCATACACCTCCAGCATCCTGTCTGCTTCGGCTATCGCTTCGGCCTCGGTGGCATGCGCGGTATGTCCCTCCTGCCATAGAAATTCGGCCGTACGCAGAAACAGTCGCGTACGCATCTCCCACCGCACCACATTGGCCCATTGGTTCACCAGGATCGGCAGGTCGCGGTATGACTCAATCCAGCCTTTATACGTATTCCAGATGATGGTCTCGGATGTCGGTCGCACAATCAGCTCTTCCTCCAGCTTCGCGGTTTCATCGACCACAATCTGGCCATTCCCGTCGTTCTTCAGCCGGTAATGGGTCACCACCGCACATTCGGTAGCAAAACCTTCCACATGCGACGCCTCTTTAGAGAAAAAAGATTTCGGGATAAATAACGGGAAATAGGCATTGCTATGGCCCGTATCCTTAAACATCTTGTCGAGCGCTGCCTGCATCTTTTCCCAAATCGCATAGCCATAGGGTTTAATGACCATGCAGCCCCGTACAGCGGAGTGCTCGGCAAGGTCGGCTTTTACCACCAGTTCATTGTACCATTGGGAATAATCTGTTTCGCGGCTCGTAATTCCTTTACTCATTGTTTTCTGTGAAAAAATTATAAAATTCCCGCTAAAAAACACCGCCCATCGGCCGGGAAAAACCGATAAATTTAGCTAAATTTGCGGATTGGACATGCGTCTGAATTTCGCCTAGCAAAGGTATATGCTTTTGCGTAATTACCGAATAAAAAAGTGATTCCGTAATTAAACCAATTGCACGAAATACAGTCCATTTAATAAAGCATAGGCTTAACCAAAGGAAAGGATAGTTAAAAATGAAAGCCAGTATATTAAAAATCAGCGCAATAGCCCTAATAAGCTTGCTCACATTAGGTGCATGCAGCACCTCCCGGCAGGTAGCTTTCCGCGATGATGTCTACAATAATAACGCCCACGCGAGGGAGGTTAACTATCAAAGCCCCGATTATTATTATGACGAAGGCGCTCAGGAAGAGCAATATGCCGACGACGGCTACTATGCGGACGACTATTCGGATGAAGGATATTATGACGATTATTATGCCGACGAGTATAATGACAGTGAATATGCCAACCGCATAAACCGCTTTTATTATAATTCGCCGGGCATGAGTTATTACGACCCCTGGTTCGACCCCTGGTATGGCTACAGCCCTTGGTATGGCTACGGTAGCGGATTTGGCCTTGGTCTCGGCTTCGGCTGGGGTATGGGTGGCTGGGGCCTCGGTTGGGGCAGCAGTTGGTACAATCCCTATTATGGGGGTTACTGGGGCTGGGGTTCGCCTTATTATGGCCGCGGTTTCGGAGGTCCTTATGCCTACAGCCGTTGGGGCTGGGGTGGTTACGGTGGCTACGGATACGGCTATTATCCCGGAGCCATCGTTGTCAACAACCGGCGCATGGCCGTCCGTTCCTCTTCCCGCGACCGGATGAATACCCGCACCTCGCGCACGGCAACACGTAGCGCCACACGCACGGCGATATCGCGGGATGCCAACGGACGTATTTCTACCCGTACGGCAGTTACACGTGGCACGGGAAACACCACAGGTGTACGAAGCGGCACGCGTAGCGCAGTACGCCCGGGTACGACCACGCGCGGCACCCGCAATACAGAAGGTGTACGTACAGGCACCTCACGGCGCCCTGCCGGTCAAACCGTCAGGCCATCGGGCAGTACACGCCCATCAAGCGGTGTACGCCCGTCGTCCACCAGGCGCCCCGCGGGTAGCAGTGCACGGCCGGCACGGCCAACTCCATCCCGGCCAAGCAGCGCACGTCCGGCACCACGGCAAACACGTCCGAGTAGCGCGGCACCGCGCTCGACCGGAAGCAGTTCCCGCGGATCGTCTGTATCGCCTCCATCACGGTCATCCGGCTCAAGTGGTAGCAGCAGAGGAAGTAGCGGCAGCAGCAGAGGCGGCAGGGGCCGTGGATAGCATTAAAAGAGATTCAAATTTCGAAGGCCAACCAAATCCATTTCCAGAAAGGGTTATTTCCCGGGAATTAATTTGGTTGGCCTTTTTGAACTTAATCGAAACCAACCATGAATATGTATATCAAAAAAATCGCTTTATCTACATTGCTTCTGGGCGCACTTAGCATTACCGCACAAGGGCAATATCTACAGGATGTTCTCCGTTTTTCGCAACCCGAGCAAGGTGCAACAGCCCGGTTCAAGGGATTGGGCAATGCGCAAACGGCTTTGGGAGGCGACCTCAGCTCCATTTCCGGAAATCCCGCCGGTCTCGGCTTTTTCGGACAGTCTGATATTGGCATTTCGATCGATTATGCCAATGACCTCAACAAAGCCGGCTATTTCGGCACCAACAGCCAATACAGTGTAGACAAGCTTGGCTTTAACCAGCTTGGGGCCGTTTTCCATATCCCCGCCCGCCGGGCGCGCGGCAGCAACCTGACCTCCGGGTGGCTCAATTTCAATATCGGCATCGGATACAACAAAACGAACAACTTCAATTCGACTGTGGGCTATAGTGGCGAAAACCCGTCATCAACGTTCGCCCACTTCCTTTCGGATGAAATTGATTACCATGATTCTAACCTGGGCGAGTTCGGCTATCAGAGTTACCTTGTGGATTTCAACGGATCGAACCCGGACATTCAATATCACTACCCTATTGCGTTGGAGGGCAACAACTCCCAGGAGAACACATTTACTCACAGCGGCACACAATCGGAGACTAACATCGCTTTCGGTGCGAATTATAGTAACAAGTTTTATATTGGTGCTTCCGTCGGTTTCTCATCGTTCAATTATCGGGGAAAACAACTGTTCAAGGAATTTGGCTACACCAAAAACGTGGGCGATATCTTTCCTGAAAATCCCGAATCGGAGTTCGTCGATGAATCATCAGATGCCTATCAGATTCTGAATGCGGAATACGATTTAGTGTACGATTACGACCAGATCACCCAAGGCCGGGGTGTTAACGCTAAATTGGGTTTTATCTTCAAACCGGTGCCTTATATAAACATTGGCCTATCGGCTACAACCCCCACCTGGTATAACATAAACGATGACGCCCAAGAGTTGCTCGACGTGAGTTATTACGACAATGCCAACGCAACCGAATCGTTTCATGATTATTTCTCCAACGAAGATGACGGGGCGTACTACCTCGAATATAAGCTACGTACACCCTACCGGATCAATGGTGGTGTTTCGGCATTGTTCGGACTGGGTTTGATTAGTGCCGAGGTGGAGTATGTGGATTATACGAGTATGCATTTCTCGGCAAGTGACGCACTGGGTGCCAGTGAAAAGTCGCGCGTGGACCAAGACATGGCCGACGGCATTGCCGACACCTACAAAGGTTCAGTGAATGTACGCGTGGGGGGTGAATTTATGGTGGCCGACGGATTGTTAATCCGTGCAGGTTACGGGCATCGCGGGTCACCATATAAAAACCAAAGTCTCACTGGCCAAACGGTGTCGGGCGGACTCGGTTATCGCATCAACAACATATATATCGATTTGACCTATCAGCATTTTTCACAATCATTTGACAGCAATCCGTATACGGTAAACGAATGGTGGGGAGAATCAGTCACGACGCCCAATGCCGCCATAAAGAACAATCGCAGCAGTGTCTTTCTTACATTGGGTGTGAAATTTTAACAGCATTACATCATAAAAAAAGCGGCAGTGATAATACATTGCCGCTTTTCTATTAAGCCCTTGGCTACCACCTATCCCTATTTCACAAACGCCCGGAGCATCCAATTCTGTTTCTCGTTGAACTGCATAAAAGCGTTAATCATGTCATTGGTACCTTCATCGTCTGCTTCCGACGTGATTTCAAGCAAGTCGCGCTGCATAGCGATCAACGCTTCCAGATCGTCAATAATGGCCTTTACCATGTCAATATCTTTCATACCGATGGTTTCCACCTCTTCGATGTCTGCGTTCTTCACATAATCCTTAAACGTACTGAACGGCGCTTTCCCTAAGGTAAGGATACGCTCTGCGAGTTCATCAATGGTGGTTAATGCATTGGTGTACAGTTCCTCGAACTTCGCATGCAAGGTAAAGAAATGATTGCCGCGCACGTTCCAATGGCATCCCCTCAATTTCTGGTAATGGATATGGTAATTAGCCAATAAATCATTCAGGTGGTCAACAACGGGCCTTAATTTTTTTTCTTCTAAACTGATTACTTTTGGATTCATGATGTTCAAATTTATAGTGTTGCTGATAAAACAACGAAAGCTACGAAAAGTTTACCTGACCATCAGGAGATGCGTTTTTTTCTGACAAACAGATTATAGTTTTCATGTTTCTCCACGTAAACTTCTTCTCCGATATCGATGAAACCATCCAGTGCCACGGCGTCATACCATTTGCCTTCGATCTCCACCTTGCCCGATGGCCGAAGCACGGTCTTCGCTATCCCGGCTTTGTTCACCATCTCCAGGTTCACTTTCGACGAGGTATAACCAGCTGCCGATCGTTGCTCATCTTGCAATACCAGGCGTTTGAAGGCACGGGTATTCAGCAAGCTTTTACCGAAAATCACCATCACGATGGTCGCCACGACCATCGAAGCAATTACCAGTAGAAACGAATTGAACAACATGCCCGGTTCAGCAATTGAAAAGTCGAAATAATCATTTACCACCATACTGAAAGCCAGCCCGCAGACCAGGCAGATAATGCCCAGTATACCCGCCACACCGAAGCCTGGAATAACGAATAACTCCAGCAGGATCAACACAACGCCCGCCACAAAGAGGGCGATCTCCCAGTTATCGGCCAACCCCTGGATATAAAGCGGCGCGAAAAACAGCGCTGCTGCGATGACAGCCACAATCAACGCGAACCCGATACCCGGTGTTTGCATTTCAAAGTAAATACCCCCGATAATCAGTAAGATCAGCAAACCGCTTACCGCCGGGTTGATGAGAAATGCAATAATCCGGTCTATCGTAGTGACCTGATGCGTGGTTACCTGTGGCGAATTTATACCCTCCGCCGTCAGTACCTCAGCCACCGAGGTGGCCTCCGCTTCGGCCAGACCGATAGCCACCGCTTCGGCCGAGGTCAATGTAAGGATTTTCCCCGCGGGTTTCATCTCCGGCAGGTCCACGTCGCCATCCACAAACGCTTCGGCAATTTTCGGATCGCGGCCTTTTGCCTCCGCAGTGGCCCGCATCAACCCCCGCATGTACGACTGGTGTTTTTCGGGCATTAACTGTCCGCTTTGATCCACCACGCTCGCCGCCCCGATACTCGATCCTTTGCTCATATATATGCGATCGGAAGCTAACGAGATCAACGCCCCCGCCGAAGCTGCGTTGTGATTGATGAAAACCACGGTCTCCAACGGTGAATCCAATATCCGGCTCCGGATGGAATCTGCAAAGTTCACCATGCCACCGAATGTGTTCATTTCAATGAGTACCAGATCAACGTTCGCCGTTTCGGCATTGGTGTAGGCATTCTTTAGCTGTCGCCACGCATTGGGACCGATATCTTCTTTGATATCAAACCGATACACGTGCTGCCCCTGTGCCGCGAGTGCGGACAGTATCAAACAGCAGGCAAACAGCACCGAACATAGCAATCCCCTTTGTCGTGTTTTTTTTAGCATATCATTCAAAATCGTTATATTTTTCTTCTATAAAAATTTTCCCTCAACGGCAGAAGAGAGATCGATAACGTCCCCTTTTTATTAACTCAGCTATAATTGCATAAAAAGGCAACTTTATCTAAGTTTGGAACCAATGAGAACGCATGGATAAATATACACTAAAAACCGCATTCAAAAAAAGTTTTTTGGGTATGGTCTGGCGTATCGAGGCCGATACAACGGAGCACCTGCTCGCTGTAGAAACACGCGACAAGGATACCGGCCAGCCGGCCTTCTCCGCGTTAAACTACCAGACAGGAGAATCATTCATCCACGAAAAACCCTATGGCGACCGTAACTGGGCATTAGCGGGAATTGCGAATCGTAAACTAATCCTCAGGGCATTCGGTCAGCGCAGCCCCGACGGGGCCGGTATCGCGTGCATCGATGCCGTCGATGGCGAGTTGGCGTGGGAGCAATTCAATTACGTGTTGCTACATGTGGGCAACGGGCAGCTTATGGTACGTCACCGGAACTTTGCAGGTGGCTACGAACAGTATCTCGACCCTGCCACCGGAAATTTAACACAATTTAACAAAACAGCCGGTAAACCAACGGGGCCGGACATTGTCTTACCTCAGCGGTACGAACGTGATGTACCCGGATTATTGGCTAACTATGCAATATACGGCGATTTGTATTACTGCGAAATCGGCTCCATGCAACTGTGGGCATTCCATGAAGCAATACAGCAGGCATATCGTGTCCGATTGGTTATAACCAGCGACTTATCGATCCTGGATGATAGGATTATTCTTCGGGAACTGATCAGGATGACACCGGAATTGTTCTTCATGATTGAGCAACAGCTTTTCATAGTGAGCGATAATAAACGGGAAATTGTGTCGTATTTAGTATAATTGCACCAGATTTTTGACATGAGCATTAGACATACATATCGTCCCCATTTATATCGCGCGTCTCTTTTTTTAGTGGCTACTTTAATCGGCTGTTGCAGCCTGTCAGCAAAAACTTCCTGGTCAACGCCGGATTCCATCGGCGTGGAATACGAAAACGGAAGGAAGATGATCATCCATAAGCTGGAGGCTAAAGAGACCTACTACGGACTAAGCCGCCGGTATCAGGTGCCGGTAAAAGACATCATTGCAGCAAACAACAACAAAGCGTTGAAAATCGGCGACACCATTCGTGTACCGCAGGAAACCATGGATATTCCGGGAAGCACGCCAGCCAGCGATACCACCACCCCACAGCAGTCCGCGCCCGTACCCGTACTGGCCGAAGGGGAGTACACCGCTTATAAAGTCGGCAAAGGCGAAACCCTATTTACCATCGCCAAACGTTTCATCATTTCGGTCGAAAGCATAAAACGGGCAAATGGTCTCACCAGCGATGCCGTGCAGGCCGGTACGATATTGAAAATACCGAACGAGGAATTGCCGCCGCCCCCACCTACCGTTAACGAAATCATTGTACAAGATGCCGACACGGCAGCCAGCAATGGTGCCGAATTGGATATTCCGGCCAATCGGTATGGCATCCGTGAGTTGACCGAAAAAGGGCTCGGCGTATGGATAGACGATCTCAGCCAGGAAGGCGGGAGTATGCTCGCGCTGCACAAAACTGCACCTGTGGGAACGGTGATCAAAATCACCAACCCCATGACCCAACGCACCACGTTTGCAAAAGTCGTCGGCAAATTCGCTGACACCGCCGAAACGCAAAATGCGATCATCGTCATTTCAAAATCAGCGGCGTCGCTAATCGGCGTTTTGGACAGGCGTTTTCAGGTCGAAATAGCATACGGCGCACCCAATGAGCCAAACTAACGCGCCTTTCGTCGTCGGTATTGCCGGAAGCAGCGGGTCGGGGAAGACTTTTTTTCTCCATTGTTTCCTCAATCACTTTGCGGCACACGAAGTCGCACTTATTTCGCAGGACGATTATTACATCCCCGCCAATACGAAGACACAGGAAGAGAATAAACTGTATAATTTCGATTTGCCCACGGCGATAGATCGACCGGCATTCGAGCGCGACATCCGCCTGCTGTTTGACGGTCATACCGTGTACCGCAACGAATATACCTTCAACAACCCGGCGTTGAAGCCGAAACTCATCGAAACCAAGCCGGCACCTATCCTGATTGTAGAAGGGCTTTTCATTTTTTACTATGAGGAAGTCAATGCGCTGCTCAATCACCGGATATTCCTGCACGCCGAAGAAGAAGTGGCCCTGCAACGACGGCTGAAGAGGGATCTCGTGGAGCGGGGGTATGACGAAGACGATGTACGCTATAAATGGACAAACCATGTGATGCCCGCTTACCACAAATACCTGTTGCCATTCCGCGGACAGTGCGACCGCATCATCATCAACAATACAGACGACCCCGCCCCCATCATTGCCATCACTGATGAAATATCGGCCGACCTGCGGCAGCGTGTCCACGGATTGGACCGTACCGACTTATAACGCCATTTCGGGGATGTCTCCGTCTGCGACGAATTTGCCAGCTGTGGCATTCCGAATCTCCTCCACACTGACGCCCGGCGCCCGCTCGCGCAGGTAGAAGCCGCCGTTCTCCACATCAACCTCAAAAACGGCCATCTCGGTCACAATCTTACGGATACAGCGCACACCGGTCAACGGAAGTTTACACGCAGGCAGCAGCTTACTCTCGCCCACCTTGTTGGTCTGTTGCATCGCCACAATGATATTTTTGGCCGACGCCACCAAATCCATCGCTCCGCCCATTCCTTTCACGAGCTTTCCCGGGATCTTCCAGCTGGCGATGTCACCGTATTCAGACACTTCCATCGCGCCCAAAATCGTCAGATCCACCTTCTGTGCCCTGATCATCCCGAAACTCATGGCCGAGTCGAAAATGGCCGATCCCGGAAGCATGGTAATGGTCTGCTTACCTGCATTAATCAGGTCGGCATCTTCCTTACCCTCCTGTGGGAAAGGCCCCATTCCCAGTAAGCCGTTTTCGGATTGAAGCACAACATCGATGGCTTCGGGGATATAATTTGCCACCAACGTCGGGATGCCAATCCCCAGGTTTACGTAATATCCGTCTTTTATTTCTTTTGCGATGCGTTTCGCTATCCCGTTCTTGTCTAACATGCTTTTAAGTCTGATGGTTTATGGATGTGCTTGCACCGTCCGCTGCTCAATCCGCTTCTCGTAATCCGTCCCCTGAAAAATCCGGTGCACATAAATACCCGGCGTATGGATGTGGTCGGGATCCAGTTCTCCTACCGGCACTAACTCTTCCACTTCGGCAATGGTAATTTTTCCCGCCATGGCCATAATGGGATTAAAGTTACGGGCCGTCATCCGGTACATCAAGTTGCCCGCTGTATCTCCTTTCCAGGCCTTTACGATTGCAAAATCGGCGTCAAACGCCATCTCCAGCAAATAGTCTTTTCCCCCGAAATTGCGGACTTCCTTGCCTTCCGCCACTTCAGTACCCACACCGGCAGGCGTAAAAATGGCCGGCATCCCATAGCCTGCTGCCATGCACCGGGTAGCCAACGTACCTTGCGGCACCAGTTCCACCTCCAACTCGCCCGTAAGCAGTTGGCGTTCAAACTCCGCGTTTTCACCCACATAAGAGGCAATCATCTTTTTCACCTGCCGTTTCTGAAGCAATAAACCGATTCCGAAGTCGTCTACCCCGGCATTGTTCGAAATACACGTCAAGCCCGAAATCCCTTGCTTTGCAATCTCATGGATGCAGTTTTCCGGAATGCCGCACAAACCGAAACCGCCCAGCATCAACGTCATTCCGTCCGTTATCCCTGCAATCGCCGCTTCTGCATTGTTTACTGTTTTATTGATCATATATGCATCTAATTGGTTTACCCTTGATGGGATGTTCACAAGTTACGAAAGTTGCCGTAACCGTGCAAATCGAAGTCACGGAACATAAAAACCCAATCGGCTTAATTGGAATTTTTCTAAATAAACCATACCTTTGCCCTGCAATGTTTGAGGAGCATCCACTTTTATCCGATCAGGGAGCCGCCTGTGCCTGTGCTACGGACCCGCGGCATTTCAAAGGATTGAACCCCTACCGTGAAGGATGTGGTTGTGATTTCAAGAAGTGTTGCAAGAAGTATAAGCGTGGCAAACGCTGTAAAAAGTGCCCTAAGCGATAACCTATTCCACAAAGTCCAAATCCCGGTCAAAACTCTCTTTCAGCTGACTGACAGCAAATATCGCAACTCCGGTAAGCACGAAAATCATGATGTAAGCTGCCGTGATAATATCGGTGCGGCGCACGAAAAACTCAAAAAGAAAGGTCGACGGAATCAGTGCGCCGCGCACGAAGTTCGGGGCGGTGGTCGTGACGGTAGCCCGGAGGTTGGTACCGAACTGCTCTGACGCGATGGTTACGAACGTTGCCCAATAGCCAATTGCTATCCCCATAAAAAATGCTATCCAGTGGAAACGTTCCTCGGTGATCCCATTGCTGCTCAGGTACCAGATGGTCGATGCGATAATCATAAGTTGGAAAATAAATACTGCGAGCCTGCGCGACTTGGTGATCTGCGCAAATAACCCTGCCGCCATATCGCCCAGCGAGAGGCCGAGGTAGGTAAACAGGATTCCCTTACCGGCGCTCAGGGTAACCGGCGCACCCAACGCGTTGCCGAATTCGGGAGCCTGCGTAACGAGTATCCCCACCACAAACCAGATGGGCAACCCGATGAGCAGGCAGTAAATATAGCGCTTAAAACGCGCGGCATCCGTAAACAGCATGCTCAGCTTTCCCTTTTCGACCGGTTTCGCCGATAGCTTCTTAAACATTCCCGACTCAAACGTGCCCACACGCAGGATAAGTAACAACAACCCCATTGCACCACCTACGAAATACGCGTTACGCCAATCGAAAAATTCGGAAACATAATACGCCGCGATAGCACCCAGCACGCCCACGGAGGCCACGATCATCGTCCCGTACCCCCGTTTGTTCTTGTTCATCGCCTCACTCACCAGCGTAATGCCCGCTCCCAGCTCACCGGCCAGGCCCACTCCGGCAACGAAGCGGATAATCGCATAGGAATGGATGTCCTGTACCAGTCCGTTGGCGATGTTAGCCACCGAATACATCAGAATCGAGCCAAACAGCACTTTGATGCGGCCAATTTTATCACCCAACACGCCCCACAACAGCCCACCAAGCAACAGTCCCCCCATCTGCATATTTAACACGTACTCGCCATCCGTGCGCATCGCAGCTTCCGGAATACCAATATCATGGAAGCTCTGTACCCGGACGATGGAAAAAATAACGAGGTCATAGATATCAACAAAGTAACCTAGTGCGGCCACAATAACCAACAACCATGCATTTCTGGAGTTGGCTGGGTTTTCTTTGGTCATTACATCACGATTTATGGTGCTAAAATAACTAATTTTTCGTCTTTCAAAATTTGTGGTTACTTTAGTGGGTGTATGCGACTATCGGAAAATGTATTGAAATGGGTGATGCGGTTATACCCACCTTTCTTTTTCCAACGGATTTGGGTGCGCCGGTTCGAAAAAGGGTATACCGGCGTGGAGGTGAAGATTCGCCGGTTTTTGCTGAACCGCAATTATAACGGCTCCATTTTCGGGGGCACCATCTTTGCTGCCGCAGACCCATTCTACGCATTATTATTCGACCAGCGGTTACAGCGGAAAGGATTCAAGCCGGTGGTGTGGCTCAAAAGTGCAACCATCCAGTATGTGAAACCAGGCCGTACGGCACTTTTTTTCCGCATTTCGCTCGATGAAAATGACGTCAGTGAAGTCGGAGCTGCTTTGGCCGAGCATGGCAAAGTGGTAAAAACATATCCCATCACCATCGTCGACCGTTGTGGCGATACCTGTGCCATCATGCACAACGAGGTGTACATCCGGGATGTCGGGTATCAACGACCGGACCAACCGGCAAATATATTATAAAGCGGAGATACAAGCGTGACCATCAAAGCATTGATATCGGAAGGCGAGGGCGAGCAACTTGATTTCAAAAACAGGATCAGCAACTGCGCTAAGATCGCCAAAACACTGGTGGCCTTTGCAAACTCCAGCGGCGGAAAGCTACTGGTGGGCGTAGCCGACAACGGTACCGTTAAAGGCGTAAAAAACGAAGAGGAAGAAAAATATATGCTTCAGCGGGCGGGGCAGCGTTATTGCCGCCCATCCATCGAACCGCATTTCACCGAGTTGTATGTCGACGATAAACTGGTGCTGGTCGCTGAAATTGCTGAAAGTGACATGAAACCGCATTATGCACTGGACGACAATGAGAAATGGTGGGTGTACGTGCGTGTGGACGACAAAAGTTTGCTTGCCGGCTCGGTGGTGGTGGATGTGCTGCGCCAAGGCAACCGCACCCAGGGCGTGCGGTTCAGATACACTGAAAAAGAGAAAGCATTGATGGAATATGTGCACAACCACCCACGGCCGCACCTGTCCGAGCTATGCGAGCACCTCCAGCTGTCCCGTCGCCGTACACGACGTATCCTTGTGAATCTTATCGTGGCCGGTGTTATTGAGGTGCATAGCGGCGACGGTGAAGAATATTATACCGAGAAAGCTGTGGATTGATGGGGAATATTTGCTTTATATGCAAATTTACCTAAGTTTGAAACGTGGATAATTCAACATTACGAACTGTACAGGTAACCCGCTATGTAACGCCACTGCGGGAAGGCGGATCGTTGCCGGCCATCGCGGAGGCTGACGACGGCTTCCTTTATGTACTTAAATTTCGCGGTGCCGGACAGGGCAGTAAGGCGCTCATCGCCGAACTGTTGGGCGGCGAAATTGCGCGGGCGCTGGGATTCCGCGTTCCGGAAATTGTATTTGCGGAGCTCGATGAGGCTTTCGGCCGAACCGAACCGGATGAAGAAATCCAGGATCTGCTGCGGGCCAGCACCGGACTCAACCTCGCACTGCATTACCTTTCGGGTGCCATCACGTTCGATCCGGCCGTGACCCAACCGGATGAGGAATTGGCTTCGCAGATCGTATGGTTGGATTGTCTGCTCACCAATGTGGACCGGACAGCAAAAAACACCAACATGCTGATGTGGCACAATGAGCTGTGGCTTATCGACCACGGCGCATCCCTTTACTTTCACCATACGTGGGACGATTGGCAGGCACAGGCCATTAAGCCGTTTGTCCGTATAAAAGATCACGTATTGCTTAGGTGGGCAACCCAACTTGACAAAGTCGACAACATACTAAAAAACAAGCTAACACCTCATCTAATTGAACACATCGTGCAGCAAATCCCTGACAGATGGTTGGCAGATATGGGTGGGCAGTCGCCTGCCGAGGCACGCGCGGTTTATCAGCAGTTTTTAACGATGCGCATCGCGGCATCGGAGGTTTTTGTAAACGAAGCGAAAAATGCCCGGGAAAGAATTATTTGAGTATGCTGTTGTGCGACTAGTGCCGGAGGTAGCGCGCGAGGAGTTCCTCAATGTAGGGGTAGTGCTCTACTGCCGCGGACAGCGATCGCTCACCATGCAGTACGCGTTGAACGTACAGCGGCTACGTGTCTTTCAACTTCCGGTGCCCATCAACGAACTGGAAACCTACCTACACGCGTTCCAGCAAGTATGCAATGGCGACCCGGTTGCAGGCCCAATTGCTGCCTTGCCGATAGCCGATCGCTTCCGGTGGCTTACTGCCAAGCGGAGCACCATCATCCAGACATCGGCAGTGCATCCCGGGCTGTGCGAATCGGCCGAAGCGACCCTGCAACGTCTTTTTCAGGAATTGGTGTTGTAATTTAGTTTTTGGCAGTATTCGCTTCCCGACATGTCGCGAGTGCGGTCTGAACCTCTTCCTGCGTAAATAGGCCCATCGAATTACCGAATGAATTGCCGATATAAGTAAGCACATAAGCAATTTCGATGGGTGAAAGCCTCGGGTTCGCTGGCATTTCCGTATCGAAGACCGTTCCGTTCACTTCAAGGGGGCCAGCCACACCGTATTTCACCATGCAGGCCAGCTGCTCCCGGTGGCTGGTTAAGAACGTGCTATCGGTCAATGGCGGATACAGGCCACCGAGCCCTTCCCCGTTCGCCCCGTGACAATTCCGGCAATGGGTGGTGTACACTTTCTGGCCATTTACGGTATATTGTGCCGTGCGGATAGCTTGCTCACTTTGGCAAGAATGGAGCACCATGTATACCGATAACAACGCGGCGAGACAACACAAACAGCGGTTTCGCATCAGTCGCCCACCTCGTTCAGCAGTATAGCCAAATCTTCAAAAAGCAGCTGCACCTGCGTATCGTCGGTACCATCATAAGCTCCCCGGATATGTCTGTTTTGATCGACCAGCAGCAAATGACCGGAATGGTCATAACCACCGGGCACGTTAGCATCTTCTTTCGTATAGACCATATAGCTATCAGACAGGCCGTAAATTTCAGCTTTGCTGCCGGTTACGAATTGCCATTGGTCGTTGGTTACACCTAATTTTTCCGCATACGCTTTGAGCACACCGGGTGAGTCATAACGGAAATCAATGCTGTGCGAAAGAAACCGTACCCGCTCGTCGCCTTTGTATTTTTCATACACTTTCAGCAGGTTACGCTGCATGGTTGGACAAATGCTGGGGCAATGGGTAAAGAAAAAATTAGCGATGTATACACCGTTGTCAAACGTATGATTGTCAATAAAGACGCTATCTTGATTGAGCAGCCGGAAATCGGCGATGCTGTGGTACACCGTATCCGTTACGGTCTGGCCATCCACCACCCTGGTTACCGGCTCGCGCAACCCCAATATGGGAAGCGTCTTTTCCGCAGTTTGCTGGCAGGCTACCACATTGCTAAGTACGCAGGCACCTGCCAGTAAAGAAGTGATACGCATCCTCCTCAAAATTAAAACTGTGCTAATTTTTCGGCACTTTCCTTGGCTGCATCGTCAAAGAGTACCTTCATGTCTTTCACTTTCTCGACTTCGCGCTCATAATACGTTTTGATTTCAGCCGCTGGCTTATCCTGCGGGTCAACATCAAAACCGGTCATCCAGTCCATCATCTCATTGGTGGCCTCTTCCAAACGGACTTTCAGGCCAGACAAGTCCGTGCGTACCTGCGCCGTATCGATATCGGGGTTTGCTGCCTTCAACTCCGGCAAACTAGACAACAAGGAGTCTATCTTTATCGTATTCCGGTCAAATGCACTGATTTGGGGCATAATCTCGTCGTGGATAGCTATCGCTTCATCACGCAGCCTGTCGATTTCAGCCGTATCGCTATTGCCACCGTTACAGGCAGCGAGCAGTAAAAATGCTACAGCAGCTGGAAACATCGTTTTTTTCATGATTTCCTATTATTGTTGGATGGCAAACTTAGCTAAAATTCGGTTACTATACAATCTGGCGCGTTGTGAAGGCGATCGAATCACCAAATTCTTTTATCTTTGCCACTACCATGGATACATCAGCACAATACGACCGGATTATCGAACATTGTCAACAGCTGTTTGCAAAAAAAACGGTCGACTATGGCACCGCGTGGCGCATCATGCGCCCGGCTTCCATCACCGACCAATTGTACATCAAGGCACAGCGCATCCGTACGCTTGAGGAAAAAAAGGTATCCAAAGTGGGCGAAGGGGTCACCGACGAATACATCGCCATAGTCAACTATTGCGTTATCGGTATGCTACAATTGCAACTGGGTACCAGCATGAACGAACAGCTGTCGCCCGAGGCCGTACAGCAGCAATACCAGCAAGCTGTACACGAAACCAAGGAACTGATGTTTGCCAAAAACCACGATTACGGCGAAGCGTGGCGCGAGATGCGGCTTACCTCGCTCACCGACCTCATCCTGACGAAAATCTATCGCGTAAAACAAATCGAAAACAATGATGGGCAAACCGTTGTTTCCGAAGGCGTGAAAGCAAATTACCAGGATATGCTCAATTACGCCGTGTTTGCACTGATCAAACTTGGCGTTGCCGACAGTAAATCCTAACCGACTATGTACACTACAACTACCTCACACGCACGCACCAATTACCTGCTCGCATTTGCGCGGCTATTCACCGGACTGCTCTTCATTTTCTCCGGGCTCATCAAAGCCAATGACCCGACCGGCTTCGGCTATAAACTCGAAGAATATTTTCTCGTATTTGGCACCGAATTCCTCAATGGCTATGCCGTCACCATCGCTATCGTTATCTGCGGACTCGAAATCCTACTCGGTGCGCTGCTCCTGCTTGGCTTCTGGAAGCGTACCGTTGCCTGGGGCCTCCTGTTGCTTATCCTTTTCTTCACCTTCCTCACGTTCTATTCCGCCTTCTTCGAGGTGGTTACCTCGTGCGGCTGTTTCGGCGACGCCATCCCCCTTACCCCCTGGCAATCGTTCGGCAAAGACCTGGTGCTGCTGGCGCTTATCCTGATCATCTTTTTCAACCGGGAGGCTATACACCCCCTTGTATCCGGTAGAGGCGCGCAGGTATTCCTGACTGTGCTATTAATCGTCGTATCACTTGGCATAGGCATTTATACGGTCAGCTATTTGCCATTCATCGATTTCCTGCCCTACAAAAAAGGCAATAACCTGCCCGCCCTGATGACGTTGCCCGAGGGCGAAGTCGGCGATCAATATGACATCATTTACACCCTTCGTAACAAAACATCAGGCGAGGAAAAGCAAGTCTCAGACAAGATTTACCTTGCCGATGAGCTCTGGAAAGATGAGAGTTGGGAGATTGTGGGCGACCCCGAAAGCAAGCTGGTCAGCAAAGGTTACCAGGTGCCTATCCCCGACCTGCTTATCAGCGATGCCAATGGCGAGGACGTTACGCAGCAACTTATCGAAAACCCCTATTACAACCTTGTCGTGGTGGCGTGGAACCTCGACCAGACCAACCTCGACGCGCTGCACCGCATCAATGAACTCGTCACGGAAGTCACCGAAGCATACAATGTCCGTGCCGTATTGCTGACCGCCAGCGGCACGCAGCAGGCTGAACAAATCAGCCGGGAGCTCCGGCTCCTCACCGAGATATTCTATGCCGATGCGGTGCCGCTTAAGAGCATGGTCCGGGCCAACCCCGGGGTATTGTTGCTGCGCAACGGCACGGTCATCGACAAATGGCACCACAACACACTACCCGATTTCAACACGTTAGATAACCTGTATTTCGAAAAAGCTTATCAAAATGACTGATTCCAAGCCCATATTCCTCATCGGCTTCATGGGAAGTGGTAAAACCACGTGGGGCCGCAAACTCGCACTCAAAACACAGCGCGCGTTTATCGACCTCGATGAAGAAATCGTCGACGAAGCAGGCATGCCCATCCCCGAATATTTTTCGCAGCATGGCGAAGCCGCCTTCAGGGCATTGGAAAGCCGCGTACTCAAGAGCCTCCCACTGGCACATCCAGCCGTTGTCGCCACGGGTGGCGGCACCCCCTGTTATTTCGACAACATGGCCTGGATGAACAAAACCGGAAAGACCATCTACCTCTGTATGCCTCCCAAAGCCCTATGGAGCAGGCTTATGCAAACCGATATTGCCGCGCGGCCGGCCCTCGGCGGACTCACCGGTAAACCGCTGCTCGATGACATCACCGCCCGGCTGGCCGAACGAACGCCCCATTACCAACAGGCTACCCACATTGTCGATCAGCTTTCCATGCGATTGGACGACCTGATCAGCCTGTCAAAGTAATCGCTAACGCCATGTCTATCCATGTAGCCGATCTCCATCAATACTACGGCGCAGAACATGCCTTGAAAGGCATTTCGTTCGATGCAAAACCAGGCCGTGTACTCGGCTTCCTGGGGCCCAACGGGGCAGGAAAAACAACCACCATGAAAATCCTTTCCGGCAGCCTCACCCCCATTTCGGGGCACGCCACGGTGGCCGGCATCGACATCCGGAAAGACAGCCTCACCGCCCGTCGCCGGCTTGGCTACCTTCCTGAAGATAATCCCCTCTACCTGGATATGTATGTGCGCGAAGCGCTGGCATTCATGGCCGGTTTACATCGCATTGCCAACCGCGACGAACGGATAGCCGAGGTGATTTCCATGACCGGCCTTGCCGCCGAACAGCATAAAAAAATCCGCCAACTCTCCAAAGGATACCGTCAGCGCGTCGGGCTCGCACAGGCCATTCTTCACGACCCCGATATCCTAATCCTCGATGAGCCCACTTCCGGACTCGATCCCAACCAACTGCAGGATATCCGCGCGCTGATAAAAACCCTCGGCCGCCAAAAGACCGTCCTGCTGTCTACCCATATCATGCAAGAAGTCGAAGCCGTGTGCGACGATGTGATTATCATACATGAGGGACAGATTGTGGCAGGTTTTCCATTGGTGGAACTCAAGACCAGATACACCGACGTGAACCTGGAAGCGCTGTTTATCCGCCTGACCAACAGCTAGCTTACCCCGCTTCACATTCCGTAATAAACAATATGGCACGTTTTGTGTTATTCAAATTAAACAACTAGTTAAATAACATAACAGAAACATTTACATTTAAACGAAAGACCATGAAACGTGTATTTTTATTTTCAGCATTATTTCTAGCCGGCGTATTTGCCGTGAATGCGCAGGACGTCAACCGGCCGCAAACCTCAGCGAATGTGGGCATCACCCCTATTCAAAAAGGAAATTGGATTGTAGGTGGGAGTTTAGGAAGTCTCGGATACAGTTTCGAGGGCGAAAGCTTCAGCCTGAGTCTCAACCCCCGTGCAGGATACTTTATCTCCGATGGTGTAGCCCTTGGTCTGGGATTAACGGGTTCGGTTTACACCGCGCCGGATGCTGATGCCGTTTGGGGATATGGTGTAGCGCCTTTTGTACGGTATTACTTCCCGCAGGGATCGAGCGCATCCGGTCGCTTCTTCGCCCACGGTGACATCGGTATAGCCGGAAGTTCACCGGGATCAGGTGCTACCCTGTTGTTAGGTGCCAATGTGGGTTATGCGCATTTCATCACCGAAAGCGTGGCGTTAGAAGCGATGGCGGGTTACAACTACAGTAAAGCTACCGTTTCCGGATCGGAAAAAGCAAGTGGCCTGGGTGTATCGCTAGGTTTTCAAATCTATCTTCCCGGCCAACGGTAAACAGTTAACTTTTATCAAATATTACGAAAAAGCATCGGATATCATCCGGTGCTTTTTTTATACCTTTGTGCCATGCAAGTATACATGGATAATGCAGCTACCACGCCGATTGACCCCGACGTCATCGCCGCCATGGTGGCCACGATGGAACAAAACTATGGCAACCCCTCGTCTATCCACACCCATGGAAGGCAGGTGAAGACCATCGTGGAGAAAGCCCGCAAAACGGTTGCCGGACTGCTAAACGTATCGCCGGCGGAGATCTTTTTTACCTCAGGCGGCACCGAGGCCGACAATACGGCCATTGTAAGGGGTATTATCGACCACGGCATCACGCATGCCATCACTTCGCCATTGGAGCACCATGCCGTGTTGCATACGCTCGAAGAACTCGAAAAAAACGGCACCATCAGGCTTAGCCTGCTCGCCGTGGATAAGCAAGGGAATGCAGACCTGCACCAGCTGGAGCAGTTACTCAAAGACAACCCGCGATCGTTCGTGTCGTTGATGCATGCCAATAACGAAATCGGTACCCTTACCGATATCGAGTATGTGTCGGCACTGTGCAAGCAGTACCAGGCCCTATTCCATTCCGACACCGTGCAGACCATGGGGCATTACGTGCATGATCTCAACAAACTGCAAATCGATTTTGTAACCGGTGCGGCCCACAAATTCCATGGCCCTAAAGGCGTAGGATTTTTGTATGTAAACCACCACACCAAAATAAAACCGTTTATCTATGGCGGTGCCCAAGAACGCAACATGCGCGGCGGCACCGAAAACGTATATGGTATTGTGGGGCTGGCCAAGGCACTCGAAATCTGCTATGCACAGATGGATGAGCACCAACAATACATCCAGGGTCTCAAAGACTACATGATTGCCCAACTTAAAGCGCACATCCAAGATATCCGGTTCAATGGCGACATTACAGCCGAGAACAGCCTATACACGGTGCTCAACGTATCTTTCCCGTGTACCGACCTCGCCGATATGCTATTGTTCAACCTGGACATCTCGGGTATTTCTGCCTCAGGGGGCAGCGCATGCAGTTCGGGGTCAGATATCGGGTCGCACGTGCTCCATGCCATCCAGGCCGATAACGGGCGCCCCTGCGTACGCTTCTCCTTCTCCAAGAATAACACGCGGGAGGAAATCGACTTTGTAGTTGGTAAACTCCGCGAACTCTGCCTGGAAAAGGCTTAGTCACTTACGGTAGCGGCGGTTACTCGTTATCATCATCGTCATCTTCACCAGTAGCCAGACGGTACGCTCCCTGCAGTTCGGACAATGCATGCATATCGCGTTTATCGCGGGCAGCCCGCATGCCGCTTTCATAGGTAACAATGGCATCCGCTTTGCGCCCCAGAGCTTCATATAACTTGCCAAGGTGATAATACGTACCCACATAATCAGGATGGTCGTTCACCAGCGCTTCGTAATGCCGCAGCGCGTCTTCGGTCTGCCCCAGTTTCAGATGCTCCGTAGCCAACGCATAGGTCAGAAAGGCATCGCCCGGACTTTCCTTCAGAAATTCAGTTAACTGCTGTAACCGTTTGCTCATACTGCAAACATAGCCATTTTTCCAGTCTTTCCGTTCCTTACTCAGTCGTTTCCGAAGTCGCTGCAATCCATGTCTTTCCAGTCCGCAAGCGCTTCCTCTGCGGTTCTTCTATACTCGGGGTGCAGGTTGCAATTTCGGGCGGCTTTAAGGTAATCCTCACCGACTTTTTTCATTTTATCACAATTGGCCACGCTGGGGTTTTCATAAAACGCATTTATCGCATTTGAAAAATCTTCACTCAGCTTCAAGACATCATTGCAACCGCCACCAAGCGGATTCGATTTTTTACAGCTGCTCATCGAGGTCGCAATTAGGGCAACCGAGGCGATCGCCAGCACCAACGTTCTACGCAAGGCGCACTTACTCAAGTAATTCATAGTGTTACTTTTTAAATAGTTAATAATTAATATGGGATAAAAGTATAGGCCTTTGGTTGGCTGGGCAACCCCCGAAAGGGGGTACTTTCCTATTGGTACTCTTTTTTATGAATGGCCATCGAGACGGGTTTTAGTTCCGTGCAAATCATGCGAACGTTTCCTTCCTTCGCGTCTTTGGGCGTATACTCCATTTCCATGAACAATGCTTTGGGCCCCAAATCCGGCAGGCCCTCGGGGATGTACCCGTCCCGCAGCATACCATCTATTATTCCAACCGGGGCCTCGTCGGTGACCCACACCTTGGAAATACCGTCTTCCGTTTCCATTTGGAAACCCTTGCAAGCGTATCCAAGAATCGTTTTGCCTTCAATAGGTGTTATTGTTATATCCTCCGACCCCTCTCCAACGGCGGTTTTCTGAAGGTAAGTATCCATCAACTGTTGGTTACCCTTAAGGCGCAAGGCGGTCTTTTGCTTGCCGTTGTCCATAAACATCACCATGCTTTTGATATCCATATCCATGACGGCGATCTGGTGAGCCGCTTCCTCCACAACCACCTGCGTGCCGAAATAGGTGGCGTCCGGCTCCAGCCAATACAACACATTGGCTTCCTCCTTTTCATTTTCATCGACGATTTTCATTGTGGCCCGGTAAGAAAAGGTATACGTATCAGGCACGTCTTCCATGCTTCCGCCACCTAGCATGCCCGCCAATACGGCTTGTCGTCCGGCGGTGGCTTCATCGTCTGCTACACGGTCGTTCCCTCGCGCTGTCGTCGTTTCTGCTTCGCTTTTTTCCTCTTTCTGTTTCCCACTACCCGCCTCGAACACTTTATCCAGCGCCTTATCGGTGTTTTTCTCGGTTTCCCGTTCGGCCCGGCGTTCAACGGTACGCTCAGCGGCCTTCTCTACTTTCTTTCCCAGCTTCTTTAAGAACTGGCCGTTTACGGTTCCCATCCCTCCCAGGGCTACGGCTACGATCAATACAATTGCTTTATAGTTCATAATCCTTACGTTTTACGCGGTCGTTTCAGTAAACAAAAGTCAACACAAATAAACTGGCATGCAATACACCAAATTAGGTATTTATTGCCCTTGGACGGCAACGAAGGTCTAGCCCATGTGTGGCAGGGCATCAGCGGATTCCTTATAGCAAAGTTTACATGGGCAAATGCTCCGGGCAATCCACCCGTAGTTCGGCGGGTGCTAAGGGTTGATTCATCAACTGGCAAAAGTGAGCTTGTCCGTCAGGACCGGGGCGATAGTGTGAACAGGTGAAGCACATCCGTTGGGGAGTGATGATGCCTGCCTTATTCAGGTGGCGGATAATTCCGATGAGGCTCAGCAGCAAGTTCTCCTTATCGTCGGTATCCAGTTGACCGATAGGTGTCCGTAGTTCACGGGTGAAGGCGGCAGTCTCCCCGGCAACCTCTTTTCCTTTTTCGGAAAGGTCAATGCGGTAACTCCGCGTATCGCGTCCGGTAGGTTCCTTGTTGATCAGGCCCTTCTTATCCAATGCTTTCACCGCATCACTGATCGTCGCTTTGGTCATGTTGAATTCGGAGGCCAGGTAGCTTACGTTGCGTTTTTCCGCATCATGATGCAGTAAAAAAATCAATACCTGCACCTGTATGGGGGTTAATGCATGTGTTTTGCTTTCTGTCCACAGCAATACCCGGAAAGCTTGCGCAATCCGTTCCAGGGAAGCGATTATTTTGCTGTCTATTCGTTGATGCTGCGGATTGAAATCGGAGTGGTCCATGGTTAATTCAGTTAAAAGGAAGGGATACCTCACGATGCAAGCGTCAGTCGTCCCTTCCTGTCGTGTCCTATCGTGACGACCTCCACTAACCTTTTACATCGGCCATGGATGCACCGAAATTAATGTGCAGCACATTCCCGTGTGGCGTAATCAATGCAGGCACGGATTTGACACCCGCCGCCTCGGCTTCTTCAATCCGCTTACGATCTTCACCCAAATGCACCACTTCCACCTTCTCCGCACCGATAAGATTGATGATGTCTTGTTCTGCGCTGATACAGACCGGACATCCCGCGTGATAAAAAACTGATTTGCTCATCTTTTAATGTTTTAATTGTTAGCCGGCAACATTGCCGATCCAAATATAGTTAGGATTCCTAACTATACAAAATTATTTTACGGAGTGCTAAGAAAAAAAGGGCGGCGGCGGGTACTACTTTTTCAGGCTTATCGCAATCCCCGAGCTGCTGGTGCGGTCTATATGGGTCTCATATCCGGGGTGTGCGTTTACAAACGCCACATATTCGCGGATGCCGCTGATCGATTGCAACACATTATGGGCGGTATAGCGGCCGCCGGGTTTCAGCTTGGGGTCCACGTCGTTGAAATACTGGATGTACCAATCTTTATCCGCATCGGAAAAGACAAAGTCGAGCGGGCCCTCCACCTGCGGCACCAGGTCGTGCGCATTCCCCAACCGGAAATCCACGAATGCCGACAAACCTGCCGCCTCTACATGGGCTTTTGCCTGCCGTTGCCTACCCTCATCCAATTCGATGGTGATAAGCTTGCCCCCCGTTTTGCTGAGCGCCCAGGCGATCCACACGGTGGAGTGGCCGGTGGACGTGCCGATCTCCAGCGCAGCGGTATAACCGTTGTCAACGATTAGGTCATGCAACACCTGCCCGTCTTCGTACGGCACGTTCAGGTCCTGCCACGCCCCCTTATTTCCCTGTAAAAACGCTTCCACTTTCTTATCCAGCTCACGTTGACTCTCCGGTCCCTGGGCCACGCATCCGGCAGTAATGCCAATGGATATTGTCAATACCCCAAGTGCTTTCATTATACCGTTCGCATCCATAGTCGTAATTGGTTTTTGGGATAACAGTTGGAACGGCCGATTGTTTGACCGATTCAGCTACGCTCCGGTCGTATGAGCTGCTTTATACGCAGACCAGCCAGACCGGAAAAGCCACTCACCAGGGCCACCACCAGCGCCGAAACGACAAGCATCAGCACAACACCGGCCGTACCGGCCGCAAACGATGCCCCCGCCGTGAAAATGCCGGCCACCTGTGCCGCCAAATCCGACCCACTGGTGGCATGCAGGAAAACACCATAGCCTACCCACAGGAGGGCCCCTGCGCCGGCCGATTGCCAAAAGGCGCGAGCGGGCCGCCGCGACAACCACCAGCACCCTGCAAAGCAAACCGGAGCGATGATCCACCACGGACCAAAATAAGATAGCAACGCGCCTGCAACGAGTATAAAAAGAAAAAGCATATCCGGTTATTTTTTCGGTTTCAATACCAGCCGCCGCTGCAGCTTCGGCGACTCTTCATCTACCCTTCTCATGAACAACAGCGTATCCAGCTCCCCCCTAGCCCACCGATCAATCATGTTGTCATAATACACGCTGCCGGGATTGCCCGACTGTCCGCCAGGATACACCCCGTATCCGACCGGCCACTCCTCATCCAGCTGCACGACCATCCGCCACGACGGTCCGTGGGTACCGGATGTGGCGTTTACCACCCCACTACCTCCACCGTTGACAATATCCGTACGGCCGAATGAGCTGAAATTCGGCACCAAATGCAAAACACGCGTATTTTTCACACGGCTCCAAGCCCAATCGTCGGCAGACACGTCACCAAACCGATCGCGCAGCTGTGCGATGGTTTGCCGAAAACTCTGGCAGATGATGTCATCGATGGTTTCAACGGTATCTGCGGTAAGGACGTTGTCGAACCACCCGGCATCAGGCTCGTTATTGATGAGCTGGTACGTGCGGTCAAGGCCCGGATACAGCAACTGCTCATCCTGCGGAAATTCATCACCCCAGATCGCATCGCGCAGCTTATCCAACCAGTGTTCGAAAATCGTTGCCCCTACGGCATCGGCATCGTTGCGGTAGTTCCAGCGTTCGAGCATGTCGTATTCGGGCGACCGCCTGATGGAATCGTCCGTAGCCAGGCCACGCAACAGCCGTGGTAAAACCCGCCGTGCGTCGACGTTGAAATTATCGTTCTGCAGATCGCGTAAGCTGTCGGCCGTGGCGGCCGTCATCGCTTCTAGCCGTTCATTAATACGCAGGGCACGGCTCGCGTGGGCGAACCGCCAATCGAGGTAATAGGGGTATGTCGTATCGGCCGGGAATTGGTTTGCCGAACTCACAAAACCCCGTGCGGGGTTCTTCACACCGGGATTCTGCTCCCGCGGAATCCAACCCTGCCAGTCGTGTGCCGCCAGCGTGCCGTCGAGGAGGTACTTCCCCTGCCCCTTCCATTTGAGCGGCAGCTTGCCGTTCGACGTGATGGCGATATCACCGCCATTGCTCGAAAACACGAAATTCTGCGCCGGCGCCGTGAAAAAGGCCAGCGCCGCACGGTAGTCGTCATAATTTTCAGCGCGGTTGAGGTAGTGGAACGTCAGCACGTCTGCGCCGTCGGTCTCATTCGTTATCCAGCGCATGGCGTAGCCCACCGGCGCACTACGGGTATACGCGGTTTCAGACGGTTTATGGTACACCACCGGCCCGTGGTGGGTATAATAGAGGGTATCCAGCAGCACACCACCGCTCTTAATCCGGAACGTCTCGACGTGCATCGTTGCCGGCTTCCATTGCCCATCGTGCCAGTATTCGTTAAACGTGCTGTCGCGGAACCGGATGCGGTAAAAATCCATCACATCGGAAGCGACGTTGGTCACGCCCCAGGCCACGTCCTTGTTGAAGCCGATGATGACGGCCGGTGTGCCGGGTAGGGCCACGCCGTACACGTTGACGTTGGGCGACGAAAGCTGCATCTGATACCAGATGGAAGGCAAGGTAAGCTGCAGGTGCGGATCGTTGGCCAGCATGGGCAGGCCGGTGGCCGACCGTTCACCCGCCACTGCCCAGTTGTTACTACCCACTTCAGGCCGCGGCGCAGGCACCGAAAAGGCCAGCAGGCCGCTATCGGGCTGAACGGTCACCGCATCGGGTATCGGCGGTGACGCCAACGGATCGAAATCCCATACCGTCCCTTCGGGCACGATGGGCGACGCGATGGCCGGGTAATCGGGAAAAAGGTCGGCTACCACGTCGGGTCCGTATTTCGCCAGCACTTGCGTGAGCCGTATATCGTTGCTTCCCCCGTTGAGCGTGTTGCGCATATTCATCAGCATGAGGATGGATTTATAGGGCGACCACCGTTCGGGCGTGTAGTTCAGCAGCTTGTATTCAACCGGCAGATCTTTGTACCCAAGCTGCGCGATATACGCATTCACGCCGGCCGCGTACGCGTCCAGAATCCGGCTTGCGACGGTGTCGGCCTCCAGCCGCTCAGCAATTGCCGCCGCTGAACGGGCCATCCCCCGCCGCCGGTTGAAGCGGTCGTATTCGAGCGCTGCCCCACCCACCACTTCCGTGAGACGGCCAGCGGCCACGAGGGTATAAAATTCCATCTGCCACAGGCGGTCGCGCGCAATCACATAGCCCTGCGCATAATAAAGGTCGTCGTCGTTCCCGGCAAAGATGTGCGGCACGGCATTATCATCATACCGCACCACCACCTCGCCGGTCAGGCCTTGCAACACGATTTCGCGGTCGCCACCCGCCACCCCGCCACCGGCATTTTGGAGATAGCCGTGGAAAGGGCTGAGCAGCTTACCAAGCGGCGGCAATACACCCCAGGCATGATGAAATACGTAAATCAGTGCCACGGCGATCACCATTGGCCAGGTGTGCTTGATGAATTTCATATCATTGAGGAGCTGATTTCATAATAGGGTTTCACTGTGGATCAAATGTACGGCAAGTTAGGCAGACCGCCAAATACCCCCTATACCGTACGGAGAAAGTCGACAGCCAATCCTTCCACCTTCCCTAGTTTGCCCAGCACCGGATCCACCTGTGTCTGCCGGATACCGATCTCCATCGTACAGCGGTTGTCAAATTCCTGCTTCAGTACGTCCAGGTTTTCGGCCTTCACCACACGCATTACCTCATTGAGTTGCACATACGAAAAGGTCAGGCGGTATATATCGTTGACCGTCAACTCCACAATCTCCGCGGCCTGCAGTGCATCCTGCGCTGCCGACTTATATGCGCTGATGAGGCCCGGAACGCCGAGCAGCGTGCCACCGAAGTAGCGCACTACTACGACCAGCACATTGGTTACATCGGCCGAAAGCAAACTATTGAGGATCGGCCTGCCAGCGGTTCCAGACGGCTCGCCATCGTCGTTGATGCGGAAAACGGACCGGTCGGGCGTAAGCCGGTATGCCCAACAGTGGTGGCGAGCCTTTGGATGCTGCGCTTTCAACGCGGCCACCAGTTCCTTTACCTCCGCCTCGTCACGCAGCGGATAGGCATAGGCAATGAACTTGCTGCCCCGATCGCTGAACTGCCCTTCAGCAGGTGCAGAAATAGTTTTATATGTATCTTCAAACAAACTCATAAATAAGCTATTATAAGAACCGAAACGACAGCCAAACCAATTCCTACCTTATTGATGAACGACAGCTTTTCCCGGAAAAACCATATCCCTACCAGTGCACCAAGCGCGATCACGCCGACGTTCATGCCGGTGAAAACAATGGACGGATTGTCCGGTAGTGCCCGGTGGGCTTTCATGTAAAACAGGATATTGGCGAAATTGAACCCACCCAATACTGCTCCCCAGAAGATGGCATGTACGGAGAATTTTGTGCGCGATACGGTGAGGTGGTAGGCCAGGAAGATGAATGCGGCGACCATGGCCAGACCAAATACAACCAGCATCGATGTCGTATACGGTACACCGGTGTGTTGGGCGATTTGCTTAAACAGGATATCAATGACGCCGTATCCGAAGAAAACGACCATCGGATAAATCCACACACGGTGGTTGCGTCCATATTGATTCTTTCCTTTGTGCCAACCAATGCTGCACAGAATACCCACCACCCCCACGGCAACACCGGTCAGCTTGCTAAGCTCGGCAGTCTCATTGAAGAGCCAGAACGCTGCGATAAGTGCAATGAATAACGACAACCGTTGGGCCACCTCAGTCCGTACGATGCCCGCGTAGCGGATGGAGGCGCTGAGCGCGAAAAAAATACCCGGCAGCAGCACCGCCAGTGCGCCATACAATAGCCACGGCGCCCGGTCCAGTACTGCGGGCGACCATTCCGGCTGGAGGAAAAACCATGCACAACATACCGCTACGGGGTAGTTCCATACGATAAGTTGGGTGGTGCCCACCTGGTACTGCCGCGCCAGCTTCAGGATAACCGAAACGGTGACGCTGGAAATAACGCTCAGTAAGACATAAACCATAGCGATGTTACGAACCGCGGCTAAATTAGCAATACTTCATGGATACCCAAAAACACAAGTGATTTGGCTCATAACACGTGAATGCTTGCGCATCGCAGATACGTGCGGCTCCAAAACACAAGGACTTTGGTTTAAAGCACATGCGCACGGACTAATCATACATGCGCGCTGCCCCGAAACATACGTGCTACCGCTTAAAGCACATGCACACTGCCTCGTCACACATGCGCGTAGCCCAGAAACACATGCGCTACAGCGTAAAGTACATACGCGCTTCGACACAATAGATGTACTTGGCTTTAAAACTCATGTGCTCCGACCTCCAATAGCTATGCTTTACACCAGAATACATGCAAGCCGGCTCAAAACTCATGAGTTTTTGAAAAAAAGGAGTTGAAATCAACGTTTATGGCTATACCAGGCCGCACTTTATTTTCTTAATTTCGCTCAAGGTGTCAAATCTGGCCACAAAAAAAACGTTCGTGTTTCAGCACTTTGGCCAGATTCGCCACCTTTTTGTTAACGCAACGGTCGTGGCGCCTACTCATTTCGCCAAAACGTCTGCGACCGCACGATTGAATTTGCTTTGCCCCGTATCTTTCCCTAATTTTGCGCCCCTAAAAGCACTATAATCGCAGACAATTCCATGCAGATATCCAAGACATATAATCCCAGGGAAGCCGAAGACAAATGGTATTCCTATTGGAAGGAAAACGGGTTTTTCCGGTCGGTACCCGATGATCGTGAACCCTACACCATCGTAATGCCGCCACCCAACGTGACGGGGGTGCTCCACATGGGGCACATGCTCAACAACACCCTTCAGGACGTACTCATCCGCCGCGCCCGCATGCAGGGTAAAAATGCATGCTGGGTACCAGGCACCGACCACGCCTCGATTGCTACTGAAGCCAAGGTTGTAACTATGCTTAAAGAGCGCGGTATCAGCAAAAAAGACCTCACACGTGAACAGTTCCTTGATTATGCATGGGAGTGGAAGGATAAGTACGGCGGCATTATCCTGAAGCAGCTCGAAAAGCTGGGCGCCTCGTGCGACTGGGACCGGACACGGTTTACCATGGACCCCGACCTCTCCGATGCGGTCATTGATACGTTCATCCGCCTGTACCGCAAAGGATATATTTATCGGGGTGTACGGATGGTCAATTGGGACCCGCAGGGCCGCACGGCCGTGTCGGATGAAGAAGTCATCCGCCGCGAGGTGAACCAGACACTCTACTATGTACGGTATGCGGTAAAAGGCATACAAGACGGCGGGCCCGTATACCTGACCATTGCCACCACGCGGCCGGAAACGATTATGGCCGATACTGCCGTCTGCATCAACCCAAACGACGAACGCTGGGCACACCTGAAGGGCAAAACGGCTATCGTGCCGCTCATCAACCGCGAAATACCCATCATTGAAGATGAATATGTAGACATCGCCTTTGGTACCGGTTGTTTAAAGGTAACGCCGGCGCACGACCTGAACGACTACGAACTGGGGCAAAAGCATAACCTGGCCGTCATCGATATCCTGCATGATGACGGTACGCTGAACGAAAAAGCGGAGATTCTGGTGGGCGAAGACCGCTTCAAAGCGCGTAAGGCCATGGCTAAGCTGCTCGACGAGGCAGGCCTGTTGGAGAAAACGGAGCCATACACCTCACAGGTGGGCTTCTCCGAGCGTACGGATGCCGCTATCGAACCCAAACTTTCCATGCAGTGGTTCTGCAAGATGCAGGAGCTGGCTAAACCCGCGCTCGATTATGTACTGAAAGGCGATGTGAAACTCATTCCCGATAAGTTCATCAACACGTACCGCCACTGGATGGAGAACATCAAGGACTGGACCATCAGCAGGCAGCTGTGGTGGGGTCAACGCATCCCGGCGTGGTACAACGCCGAAGGCGATTGGGTAGTGGCCAAAACGGAAGAAGAAGCCGTTGCTGAATTTGCATCAGAAGGCAAAACGGCCGACGGACTCCGGCAGGAAGACGACGTGCTGGATACCTGGTTCTCGTCGGGCCTGTGGCCCATGTCGGTATTCGACGGTACGCGTTACCCCGACAACGAAGATATCCGCTATTACTACCCCACCAACGATCTCGTTACGGCGCCGGAAATCCTGTTTTTCTGGGTCGCCCGCATGATTATCTTCGGACATGAATTCCGCGGCACTCCCCCATTCAAGCATGTGTATCTCACCGGCATTGTGCGTGATAAGCTGGGCCGCAAGATGTCCAAATCGCTTGGCAACTCGCCCGACCCCATCGAACTGATGGAGCAATACGGCACCGACGGCGTGCGTGTGGGCATGCTTCTCTCCTCGCCCGCCGGCAATGACCTGATGTTTGATGTATCCTACTGTGAGCAGGGCCGTAATTTCGCAAATAAGATCTGGAATGCCTTCCGGCTGGTAAAAGGCTGGGAAGTAGACGACAGCGCGGCCACGTCCGCACAGCGGGAGGCAGCAATATGGTTCGGTCACCGCTTCAACCAGGCTCTTGCCGAAATTGAAGGACACTTTGCCAGCTACCGCATTTCCGATGCGCTGATGGCTACCTACAAGCTGGTGTGGGATGATTTCTGCTCGTGGTACCTCGAACTGGCGAAACCGGCCTACCAGCACCCCATTGCACGGGAAGCCTTTAATGCCACTGTGGGCTTTTTCGAGTCGGTGCTCAAACTCATCCACCCCTTCATGCCGTTTATCAGCGAGGAACTGTGGCACGACGACCTGTTCGGCAAGCGCGATGCGCGCGATTGCTGCATCGTGGCCGAATACCCACAAAGCGACACGTACGACGGCAAGGTACTGGCCGACTTCACCGTTATCCAACAGGTGGTATCCGAAATACGCAACGTCCGAAACGCCAAGCAGCTGTCGCCCAAAACCACCTTGCCATTGGCCATCCATGCCATGTCTGAGGTGGACTACGCCCGTTATACCGAGGCACTGGAAAAAATAGCCAATGTGGCCGATATCCGTTTTACGGCAGAAAAACCCACCGGCGCAACGAGTTTCCTCGTAGGCAAGGACGAGTGCTACGTGGATATCGCTGAAGAGATCGATGTGGAAGCCGAAAAGGAACGGATTACCAAGGAGATTGCCTACCTCAACGGCTTCCTGAAATCGGTGAACGCCAAGTTGGCCAACGAGCGGTTCGTACAAAACGCAAAACCGGAAATCGTGGCCAACGAACGGAACAAGCAGGCGGATGCCGAAGCCAAATTGCAGCTACTCACGGAGAATTTGGCCAGCCTTTAGTTATTTCTGGTTTTCTCCGTACCTTTGCCGGTCTGATGAGCAAACGAGTCGCATTTTATACCCTGGGATGTAAGCTGAATTTTTCGGAAACGTCGGCCATCGGCCGTATTTTCCAAGACGCGGGCTACACGCCAACGCCCTTTCATACCCCTGCGGATATTTATGTGATCAACACCTGCTCGGTGACAGAGAATGCCGACCGGAAATGCCGCAAGGTGGTGCGCGAAGCGCTCAGTCACTCGCCCGATGCTTTTATCGTGGTGGTAGGTTGCTACGCACAACTGAAGCCGCGTGAAATCACCGAAATACCGGGGGTCGACATGGTGCTTGGTGCTGCGGAGAAATTCAATATCATTGAACATATCAATGAGTTAACAAAACCAACTAAACCGATAATACACAATACGCCGATTGCCGAGACGAATGTTTTCATACCCGCATTTTCGATGGGCGACCGTACGCGTACGTTCTTGAAAGTACAGGACGGGTGCGACTACTCCTGCACCTTTTGCACCATCCCGTTGGCGCGTGGTGCCAGCCGTAGCGGCACCGTAGCCGACATCGTGCAGCAGGCGGAAGCGATCGGCGCCTCCGGCATCAAGGAGATTGTGCTGACGGGCGTGAACATCGGCGACTTCGGTATCCGTGGCGGTGAGCGCACCGACCGGTTCATCGATTTGGTACGGGCGTTAGATGAGGTAGAATCGGTATCGCGGTTCCGGATATCCTCCATCGAGCCCAACCTGCTCACCGACGAGATCATCGCCTTCGTGGCTCAATCCAAGCGATTTGTACCGCACTTCCACATCCCCCTGCAATCGGGGTCGAACCGGATACTCGGCTTGATGCGCCGCCGGTACAAGCGCGAGCTGTACGCCGACCGCGTAGCGCGGATAAAGGCATTGATGCCGGATTGCTGTATTGGCGTGGACGTGATCGTCGGTTTCCCCGGCGAAACGCGCGAGGACTTCCTCGACACCTACCAGTTCCTCAACGAACTGGATATCTCGTACCTGCACGTATTCACCTATTCGGAGCGCGAAAACACGATCGCCGCACAGATGGAAGGTGCCGTACCGGGCGCACAACGTGGCGAGCGCAGCAAGATGCTCCATATCCTATCGGAAAAGAAACGGCGCGCGTTTTACCAAACGCAGCTGGGCAAGGAAGGCGACGTGCTGTTTGAAAGCGACATCAAAGACGGGTACATGCACGGTTTCAGCAGCAATTACGTAAAAGTGCGTACGCCCTACGACCCGCTGTTAGTGAATGAAACCGTAACCGTGAAGTTTACCGGCATCACCGAGCAGGGAGAAATGGACGTCGAGGAACTACCGGAAGTACTGGCGCACTAAATCATTCACTGCCTGCCGGCTGCTAACGAATCTTTCCTAGCTTGCTTCGCCTGCTTCCTGAAAAATCCGCGGAACAGAAAATTATGCTGTAAGGCTTCCATGTTCTGATCCAGCTTTTCTGTACTCGTTTCGAGGTTGATCAGCGTTTGTTTAATGGTTGAAGCAGCTTCGGGGTCGTTAAGCAATACCCCGACGGCGTTGTCCTTATCGTCCAATTTGCCAGCCGTTTGGTTAAGGTTGGTTACCAAGGCCGATGCCGTTTGGGTGATGCCCTGCAACTCGGCCACGGCGCCACGCAGGTTTCCATAGACTATAGTATCCGTAAGCAGGTCGTTAATTAACGTCCCTTCGGCGTTGAGTTTGGTGGTCAGCTGGTTTAGGGCAAGAGACGCCCGGGCGGTATTCGACGCTGTCTGGTCGAGGTTCGCAATCATCTGCCTGATGTGTACCGCCATCAGTGAGTCTGCCAAAACGGCTCCCACGGCGCCTTCACCACGTGCAATCCGCTCGCTCACTTCACTGAAATTCTTGGTGATGATTGCTAAGTTCTGGTTATTCAGCTGCAAGGTCGATAGCATCGCATCCAACCCGCCTTCCTCGGCACTTTGTAACACATCGCCGTTTTCGATGGCCGGCGCATTGCTGCTGCCTCCCTCGATGACGATCAACTTGTTGCCAATAAAACTCTCCGAGCCGATTTTGGCTACGGCATCCTTCCGGATGTATTCATGCGATTTCTCTTCGATGGCCATCACAATTTCCACCTGTTTGAGGTTCCTAAAAGTGATACTTTTTATCGTCCCGATTTTCACCCCCGAAAACCACACGTTATTGCCTGCTTTTAGGCCACTCACGTCATTGAATACGGTAGATACCTGGACATTTTTCGAAAAGCGGTTCTGCTGACCGCCTAGCACCAGGATTCCCGCCACGAGTATAACGATACCAATCAGCACAAACAAGCCGACAATTACCGTACGTCTATTTTCTTTCGCACTCATAGTTACTGAATAAAATTGTAGTCATGAAACGGCTTTACCCGGCCGTCGTCTGTATCAAAAATCTGATCGAAGCTTCCCTCGCGCTCAAACCGCCCATCCAGCAGCATCACAATCCGGTCGCCTACACTTTTGGCGCAGGCCAAATCGTGCGTAATGATGATCGACGAGGTTTCATACTTCTCCTGCACTTCGTTGATAAGCCCGTTGATCTCGATGCAGGTGATCGGATCCAGACCGGCGGTTGGCTCGTCGTATAACATGATTTCAGGCCGCAAGATCAACGTACGTGCAATCCCGATACGCTTGCGCTGCCCGCCCGATAGCTCCGAGGGCATCTGGTTGAGGGTCGGTAGCAGTCCGACGGCATCCAGCACATCTTCTACTTCGCGGTTGATTTCTTTGCGCGACAGGTGCCGTTTGTTCCGCACCAGCGGGAACTCCAGGTTCTCGCGCACGGTCATGCTATCGTACAGCGCACTGTTCTGGAAGGAAAAGCCGATTTTCAACCGCAGTTGCTGCAGTTCCTTTTCGTCAAGCTCATCCACGTGTTCCTCCAGCACCTCAATGGTGCCAGTATCGGGTTTAAGCAACCCCGATATCAGTTTGATAAGCACTGACTTACCGGTGCCCGATCGGCCCAACACCACGAGGTTTTCACCTTTGAACAAATTGAGGTCCACCCCACGCAGTACATCCAGATCGCCGAATGATTTACTCACGTCCCTTACCGTGATTACCCGTTTTTCGTAGTCGATATGTCCGCCCGTCTTTAACATTATGCGCGCATGCCTTGAATGATCTGTACGATGAGTATTTCTTCAATGAACACCAGGAACATCGACATCACCACCGCCCAGTTTGCGGCCCGTCCTACCCCTTCCGTCCCTTTGGACGAATGATAGCCCTGGTAACAGCCCACAATGCCAATGGTAAAACCGAATACGATGGCCTTCAGCACCAGCGAAAATACATCGAGAAACGTGACGGCATCAAACACCTGATCGAAATATACCCTGAAACTGGTGTTTTCGACCTGATTAACACTGAGGAACGCGCCCAGCAAGCCAACCGCTGCCGTATAGAAAGACAGGATGGGTATGCCGATGGTGGTTGCCAATACACGGCTTACCACCAGGAACTTAAATGGATTGGTGCCCGATACTTCCATGGCGTCTATCTGCTCGGTCACTTTCATCGATCCCAGTTCAGCTCCGATTTGTGAACCGACCTTGCCCGAGGCGATAAGCGCCGTAACCAGCGGAGCCAGTGCCCGGATGATGGCGATGGATATCAATGCAGGCAGCCACGATGTGGCCCCGAATTCAGCCAGCGAAGGGCGTGACTGGTTGGTGAATACAATACCTGTAATAAAACCAGTAAGCGAAATGAGGGGCAACGATTTCCAGCCGATTTCGTAACACTGGCGGACGATTTCCTTAAACTCATACGGCGGCCGGAACACTTCCCGGAAGAAACGCATGACAAACCGATGGATATGGGCTAACTCAACGAGTGTACGAAGTATCTTCTTTTTTACCATCCGCAGATTTTCGCAGTTAAGGCGGCAAATTTAGCTAAAAAAGCCGTTAATTCCCTTATATAAACGTACATTTAAGGAAATTGTTCGCTAAGGCCATCAACGGCAATCGGGGTGCCCCGCGACTGCCGGATTAAACCATCGGGATGCTGGCACAGTCATACTACCAGAACAAACAAGAATGTTGCACCTTTAAATCAGCAGGTCATGAAAACGATGAAGAAGACCGGACTTACGCTACTTACAGCAATTGCCTTTATGGCGATTGTGGCAATAAATGCCGTAAAAGCTCAGCCCGGCATGAGCGTTTCGTTCCAATTATTTTACGACGAACTGGCACCTTACGGGGAGTGGGTAAATGACCCGGAATATGGATATATATGGCTTCCTTATGCGGAACAGGGCTTTCAGCCTTATGCCACCAACGGCCACTGGGTGATGACCAGCTACGGTAACACCTGGGTGTCTAATTACGACTGGGGGTGGGCTCCATTCCACTACGGCCGCTGGACGTATACCGATTACTACGGCTGGGCCTGGGTACCGGGTTACGAATGGGGACCGGCCTGGGTGAGCTGGCGGAGTGGCGGTGGTTACTACGGTTGGGCGCCGCTTGGCCCGAGCATGAGCATTAATGTGAACATCGGCATCCCCCACCACCATTGGGTATTCGTGCCCCAACGGTACATTGCCAGCCCACGACTGTACAGTTACTATGCACCGTACCGCAATCGCGTGCGGATATACAACCGTACTACCATTATCAACAACACGTACGTGTACAACAACCGTACGTACGTAAGCGGCCCACGCCGGAGCGAGGTTGAACGGGCTACCGGCAGCCGCGTGGCCGTACGGGAAATAAGCCGTGCTTCGCGGCCGGGCCGGGCTGCTGTAGACAGTCGCTCGGTAAGCCTCTACCGTCCGGAGGTAGACCGTAACAGCCGCTCGTCGGCGCGCCCCGCACGGGTAGCCGATGCAGCAACGGCGCGCACCGCCAACCGGGCAACCAATGGCCGGACGGCAACTACGCGGACGAGCGATAGCCGGAATGTACGTGCAGCCACCGGCCGTAATACCGAAGCAACCCGGACAAACGGCACACGTGAAGCGGTGCGCCCAAACAGCACCAACCGGACGCGTGAGTCGGCTACGCCGGCGACACGTACACGGGCCACAGCTCCTAGAACGAATTCGGTACGTAGCACGGGCAATACCCCGCGTAGCACCACGAATCGCGCAGCCACACCGGCAGGCCAGAACCGATCGACATCCAGTGTTCAACGGAGTTCCCGGCCCGTGGTAAACCAAAGCAACAGGACGTCGACACGAACACAGCGCGCTACGCCCGTACGGAGCAGCAACACAAAAGCCTCCACGCAACGGGCGAGCCGCCCCAGCCGCAATACGACGGTGAAAAGCCAGTCCTCGTCACGACCGAAAGTCTCGACAAGCAGCCGGTCACAAAATAACCGTGGCAGCGCTACGCGGAGTAAATCCGCGGAACGCAAAAGTTCTTCCGGCAGGGGTCGTGGGTAACGCGATAGCTGGAATTTGACCATAGCAATCAATCAAACAACGGTAGCCCGTCTCGCTTTAAACGAGGCGGGCTATTTTTTCGCTATAAATCCCTACCTTTGAAACTGTCAGAACCAAATAGTAACCATGGATAACAGTAGAAGAAAATTTTTAGGAGCCACATTGACGGGTGCAGCGCTGGCCATTAGCGTACCCGAAATTGTAAAAGCGGCCATCGGACCGGCTGCATCTGCACCGAAAATTCGGATAACGGACAATGATGTCATTTTGTTTCAAGGCGACTCCATTACCGATGCCGGCAGGGATAAGGAAAACAATGCACCCAATAACAGTGGCGCACTGGGCCACGGTTATGCCTTGCTGGCAGCGGCAAGCCTGCTACGCGACCATGCAGCAGCACAGCCTTCCATTTACAACAAAGGCATCAGCGGCAACAAGGTGCACCAACTAGACGCGCGCTGGGAGGAAGACTGTATCGCCATAAAGCCCGATATCCTGAGCATACTGATTGGGGTCAATGACTACTGGCACACCCTATCGGGCAACTATGACGGCACCATCCAGGTATACCGCGATGACTACCGTAAACTGCTCGACCGCACAATGAAGGTGCTTCCCAACGTGAAACTCATCATCGGCGAACCCTTTGCCGTGAATAACGTGAAAGCGGTTACCGACGACTGGTTCCCGGCATTCGACGAATACCGTGCCGCTGCCCGCGAAATCGCTGATGAATACCACGCCGTGTTTATTCCGTATCAGCGAGTATTTGACGAAGCATCGAAGAAGGTCGCCCCCGCTTACTGGACAGGCGATGGCGTGCATACTACCCTGGCAGGCTCGCAATTGATGGCAGAGGCGTGGTTGCAAGCGGTCAAATAATGATCATCAATTCCATACTGGACAACGATTTTTATAAGTTCACCATGCAGCATGCGGTGGTGAAATTATTCCCAAAGGCGCAGGCACGCTACCAGTTCATCAACCGTGGCAAGCATATATTCCCGCCCGGCTTTGCAGCTGCATTACAGGCTGCCGTGGCCGATTTGGCCAAGCTGCAGCTCACCGAGCGCGAGAAAAGCTATTTTGCCACCACTTGTCCTTATATCGATCCCACCTATTTCGATTTCCTGCAAGGGTATCGCTACGACCCTACGGAGGTGCATATTGAACAGCATGGCGGTGAGCTCTCGGTTGCCATAGCCGGGTATTGGTACCGGACCATCCTATGGGAAGTTCCCATTATGTCGCTGATATGCGAACTGTATTATCAATTCACCGACCAGGTACGGCAACCGGACGAACAGGTCATGGCTACGGCCCGGCGGAAAATTGAGCGATACGGGCAACTGGGGGTCACCATTGCAGAATTCGGCACGCGCCGGCGCCACTCCTACGCGGTGCATCGGCTGGTGGTGCAGGCACTCCGCGCGGCGGGCGAAGGCACATTCATCGGTACGAGCAACGTACATATGGCCATGCTTAACCAAACAAAGCCCATCGGCACCCATGCGCACGAGTGGTTCATGTTCCATGCGGCCAAATACGGATTCAAAATGGCGAACCTACTGGGATTGGAACATTGGTCGGACGTGTACCGCGGCGACCTCGGTATCGCCCTGTCCGATACATACACCACCGACGTCTTCTTTACGCAGTTCGATAAAAAACTCACCAAGTTATTCGATGGGGTACGGCACGATAGCGGCGACCCACTGGTATTTGCCGACAAAACCATTGCGCACTACCAGCAGCATGGCATCGATCCGCGGTCGAAAACCATCATTTTTTCCGACGGACTGAATGCCGAAAAAGTAACCCGCATTGCTGACTACTGCAAAGGCCGCATTGGAATATCGTTCGGTATTGGCACTAATTTCACCAATGATGTGGGGTTACCCGCAATGAACATTGTGATTAAGATGACTGAAGCCTGGCCTGAAGAAGCTCACTGGACCCCCGTGATTAAGCTTTCCGATGAACCGGGCAAGCATACGGGCGATGAATCGATGATTGTGCTGGCAAAACAAATCCTAGACATTTCTTAAAACAACTATGGCGCTAGATGTGCTGGGCCAGGCCCTTCATGACTACTTAACGGAAGACCACGTCGACCAGCTGCTCACGCACACCAGTTTTGGCGGTGTGGAAGAGATGCCGGTGGCGGAATTTTTCCGAAAGCCAATTGATTTCCCAGAACTGGAACATATTGCCTTATCGCTTTGTGACGGGCGCGTGCTCGATGTGGGTGCAGGCGCAGGCAGCCATGCGCTGTTTCTGCAAAAGCGCGGCATGGACGTCACGGCGCTGGAGCGTTCACCGCTAGCCGGCGAGGTGATGCGTGCCCGTGGCGTGAGGCAAGTGATAACGGCCGACTTTTTCGAATACGACGAGGCGCGTTACGATACGCTCCTTTTCCTGATGAACGGTATTGGCGTGGCCGGCAGTATTGATGGATTGACAACGCTGTTCAACCATTGCAAAACATTACTCAATCCGGGTGGCCAGTTACTTTTCGACTCTTCCGACATCGCTTATCTCTATGCCGATGGCACGGTGGATAAACCAGCAGGCTATTACGGCGAAATCCGGTACCAGTATGCCTACAAAGGCGCACGCAGCGCACCGTTCAACTGGCTATTCATTGACCAGGATACCCTCATTAGCATTGCGCGACCGCTCGGCTGGGTAGTGCAAATTCTGTACGAAGATGGACACGACCAGTACCTGGTACGGATGGAGTTGAGAGAAGGTTAAACTTATTTTGTGTTTACTTCTTTGTAGGAACCATTCACTTATTCGATGTTTGTAAACACGTTCACGGTATAAGTGTTTACTTCCAGTAAGTTTGTATTTACTTCCTGACAAGAACCATTTACTTATTCGGCGTTTGTAAACACTTGTACGGCATAAGCGTTTACTTTCTACTCACTTGTGTTTACTTCTTAATAGGAACTATTTTGTTATGCAGCGTTTGTAAACACCTCTCCGGCGTAAGTGTTTAATTCCTATTTGCTTGTATTTACTTCTTAGCAGGAACTATTTAGTTATGCGACGTTCGTAGACACGTCTGCGGTATAGGTGTGCACTTCCTACTAGCTTGTGTTTACTTCCTACCAACTTGTGTTTACTTCCTACCAGCTTGTGTTCACTTATTAGTAGCAACTATTTAGTTGTGCGGCGTTTGCAAGCACTTCCACGGCAAAGATGTTTACTTCCTATCAATTTGTATTTACTTCTTAGCAGGAACTACTTTGTTATACAGCGTTTGTAAATACTTCCACTGTACTTGCGCTTAGTTCTGTCGTGGAAGTAATTACTCCCAGCGTACTTGTAAATACCGGCCGCGTATAAGCGTTTTACTTATTAGCCAAAACCGAAGAATGTCGTGTCTTTTATTTATCTGTAGCAACTAAAAAAGGGGCTGGGAGCCCCTTTTTTAGCGATAGAATTGTTTTGGTTTCACAAACACATGAAAAGACAAGCGGACAATTCCGGGAACCGCTTAGTTATCAAGCTATTATTAGCATAGATATTGTATTATTTGGCAAACCAAAGTTTCTTGTCGATCTCATCACCACCCATCGCCGCAGCAGCTTTTGACCAATTCTCACCGTTCAACGTCTGTTGCGTAACGGGGTAACGCACTCTAGCAGGTAAGTCGTCCGCTACCACATTACCGGACTGCAAAGGTGTGAAGGTGTACGCCGACCCGTCGTGTGGCCGTGTGGCACTTTCGCCAGGCATTAGCAGGACTTGGGTGTCTGGAAAGCCAGTACGTCGATATTCGTTCCACCCTTCATCCGGATTGTAGAACAACGTGATATACTTCTGGGTCAACACATTGCGTTCATTCGCAGCAGGAAGATCATTCACGTACGAATTGATGTCTCCAGATTGGATTCCAAGACGTTCCATGTTAGCACGGACGCCATTCTCATAATGCTGCTGATCCCAGCCGTTAACCTCGCTCAAGAGAAATTCGACTTCCGAATACTCCATCAACACCTCTCCACGATCAACACTCAAAATATTCTTTGAAAAGAAATTGATATTTGCCGATTGAGTATAATAGGATTCGACATCAGGAAGCCCGTAGGGCATACCCGGATAATCATCCAGGTCGTCAGAGTCAATATACCCGTTATTGTATTGTGTAAATGTATAACCTTTTGGAGCGGCCACCGTATATAGCCGAGGGTCAAACCCGAACCCGCCGGTTTCGCCTTTCAGGAGCTGAATAAACGACCTGTTCACCCAAAAATCTGTCCGACCACCTACATAGAATTCCCGCCACAACGGGTTTCCGTCGTTGTCTGTGGTTCCATAAGCATGGATGGCATTATCGTCATTGGAGGTGAACACTCCCTTGCTGATAGCATCGGCAATTTCCGATTCGGCTGCAGGATATACATGCTTGATACGATTGGCGATGCGCAACCGCATTGAATTGGCAAATTTTCTCCACAAATCGGCGTCCCCACCGTAAATATTATCGCCTTGGGTAAATACGGCCTCACCAGCCACCAGCTGTGCTTCTGCTTCCCGTAGCTCTTTGAGTAAGTCGGCATAGATTTCCTCTTGCGGCGCGTAAACCGGAGTGATATACTCATCGATTTGAAGTGCCTGGAAATTGGGATTGTCCGGTTGTCCGTATGACCAATAAGGAATGTCACCGAAATGGGTTACGAGGTTATCAAACACGTACGCCAACATGATCCGGCTGGCAGCGATTTGATTGGCCAGGTTGCCATAATTTGCCATCTCCTCCGCGGTTTCCGGATTTTCGCAGCGTTCAATGATATCCTTGTAATTATTGGTCGCCCGATACAGGAAAACCCAGCCGTTTGTCACCTGAACATCACGGTACTGGTATTGATCTTCTTCAATATAGTTGTTCTGTGCACTATATTGCATCCAGGGCATAGACATCCTGGCCATCCACCATCCGTCTCTTGTATTTGCAAACACATATCGGTTCGCTCCGTTAAAAATGGTATAGGTAGGCACCAATTCCGGTGCATTGGGGTTTTCGTTAATTTCGCCCAAGTCTTTCGTGCAGGAAAGCAACATACATGCTGCCAAACCCGAAAGTATTAAAACCTTTATATTCTTCATAACACGATAAGTCTACGATTAAAACTGTAATCTTAAGTTCAGACCAAAAGTCCGCGAAGATGGTAAGTTCCCGCCTTCAAATCCTTGTATATTACCACTTCCGTTGGTTGCCATTTCAGGATCGAAATGACTGTTGGCCAATCCCCACGTTGCTAGGTTTCGTGCGAATCCGGATATAGTGATACCGCCAAACGGACCCGTCCATTGCCGTGGTAATGTGTAAGACAATGTCACCTCCCTCAATTTGAAATAATCGGCATCGAACACATTCTGTGAGGTTGGTCCGCTATAATAGTGACCGAAATAATTAGCAGCCGGCACTACCTGCGTATTCTCTTCGGTATTGGTAACGGTATAGGAGCCGTCCGCATTCCGCGCTACGGTTCCTGTAACCCCTTCAGACACCACGCCCGTTTCGCGAACATTATTTGCTGCCGTTTCCTCCAGTACACCGGTGTACTTACCGAACATGTTGGAAATCGAAAAGAATTTACCGCCCTTCTGCATATCAATTAATGCAGACAGCGAGAAATTCTTGTAGTTAAATGTATTCCGGAAACCTGCATTATAATCGGGCAGAATGGAACCCAAATTCTTCACATCGGATGAGACATACAGGCCGTTCGCCCCGACGACTTTATTTCCTTGGTCGTCATAAATGAAATCAGATCCATAAATCTGTCCATACGGCTCCCCTTTTGCGGCGATCAGTTGGGCCTTGAACGGTGCGTTGGTAAGATTCAACGTTTGGATGCCCTCATATAAATCCAGTACCGTATTCCGGTTGCGCGCAAAATTGAGGTTCATGTGCCATTCGAAATTATCGTTTCGGATCGGGACCCCTGTCAACATCACTTCCACACCACGGTTGCGGGTCTTTCCGGCATTCAACAATTTCGACGAATAGCCCGTCTCCGGACCTGTAGAAACAGCCATAATCAAATCGGTTGTTTCTTCATTATAGTAGGTAAAATCTACTCCTAAACGACTTTGGAAAAACTGTGCTTCGAGACCGAACTCATACGAACGTTTAGTTTCCGGCCTTAAATCCGGGTTCAACTTAGATAAACCCGCCAAGAAATAGGGTACATCGATAAATGTGGTGTTGGCGAAGACATTATTGGCATAAACATCCAGTAATCTGTAGGGATCGGTGTCATTACCTACCTGCGACCATCCTGCTCTTAGTTTACCGAAACTCAACCAGTCCTGGCTGATAACTTGGGAGAATATAAATGATCCCGTGACAGATGGGTAAAAATACGAGTTATTATCTTCAGGCAGCGTTGACGACCAATCGTTACGCAAGCCTACATCCAAATACAATAAATCGTTATATCCGGCCGAAACACTTCCGAATACGGAATTAACACGCTTATGGGAGAGTGTTGTAGATGCAGTAACCTGTTGCATACTATTGTTGATGGTATATAGATCCCGGACAATCAATCCACCGGATGTAGCCGCTGTTGACAAATAACGTTGCGCATTCCGCCTATTAATCCCGGCAAAGGCATTCAGGGAAAACATATCCCAGGCTTTGTCAAAGTGCAAACGGCCTTCGTAGTTCATTTCGGTGAATTGCCGCAGTTGTTCCTGATAACTGGATACACCCTGTGATCCGACGGCTACTTGGGAATTGATATTAAGGTTATAGTGGTCGCCATATACATTCGTTACCGCGTACAGTCCGGGAATAAAATCGTAGCGAAGTTCAACATTGCCATAAAACCGATCGCGCCGATCCGAGGCCGTATTTTCATTCACAATCCAATAATACGTATCTGAATAATAAGGTCGGGCATCATTCCATGCGGAACGGTTCCATGGCTTCTGCTCGCCGGTAATCGGATTCTTATAGTTTTTCATCCGCTCATAATCCAATTGTACCTGCCCCCACTGAAACATCTTTTGGCCGATTGAATTATCGCCATAACCAATTTCAGGCCTATTGAATCCATCCGTCCTGACGTAAGTAAGGCTTCCATTTACGGAAAACTTATCGGAAAATTTATTCTGTATATTCAAGTTAGCTGTCGTGCGTTTCAATTCCGTATTCGGAACAATCCCTTCTTGACTCACATTCGATAGGGATACCCTTGCCGATGTGTTTTCAAATGATTTAGCGAAAGCGATAGAGTTATTGTAACTCACGCCGGTATTGAAGAACGACCTGTAGTCGTTTTTCGGATAAATCCATGGGCGCGGCTGCAAATAATTGGCTTGGTCGTCCGAATCAAACGCATCCCAATGCAGCACTGGTGTTCCGTCTAGCTTCGGTCCCCAAGACTCGTCCGCTGCATAATCTGCGACGTTGTAAGTCTGGCCATTAATTTCGACTTGCTCAAACTCCTCTGAAAAGCCGCCACCATATAATTTTTGACCTTTCGGGACAACGCCTAAACGTTCAAAGCCCACGCCGGTATTCACGACGATTTCGTCTCTTCCTTGCTTCGCTGACTTGGTTTTGATTAAGATTACCCCATTGGAAGCCCTTGCACCGTATAAAGCGGAAGCTGGCCCGCCTTTCAACACGTTGATTGACTCGATATCATCTGGATTGAAATCGAAAGCGGCATCGCCGTAATCCCTACCTCCACCACCTCGTTCGGTATTAACAGAGTTGTAATTGGAATTATCCATCGGTATACCATCAATTACAATTAATGGACGGTTTTCACCTGTCAGGGAACCGGCTCCCCGTAAAATAATACGTGTGGATCCTCCCAGACTGGACGAAGGGGAGGAAATCATTGCACCTGCCACATTGCCCGATAGGGATTGCAGGGGGTTCGCCCCACGAGCGGCAGTCAGTGTTTCGCCCGAAACCTCCTGGGTAGCATATCCCAAAGACTTCCGGTCGCGGGTAATCCCCAATGCCGTCACCACTACTTCTTCCAAAGCTTGTTCATCTGGGGTCAATACGACGTTGATAATGTCGCTACTTCCGATGTTCACCGTTTCGCTTGTATACCCCAGGTATACAAAGCGCAACGACGTGGCGGTTCCCGGTACAGTAAGTACGTAGTTGCCCTGGTCGTCCGTCTGCGTGCCTGCATTTGCACCCACAGCCTGAACCGACACACCCACAATACCCACCCCGTCTTCTGACGAAGTCACTTTACCGCTGATCCTCCTGTCCTGGGCATACGCCGATCCAATCAGCAGCATCCCCAACATAAAGAAACATAGTAATTTTTGTTTCATGTGTTTTTGAATTTAGTTAGTTAATTAATTGATTTGTTTTCCGGAAAATCCGGATGCTATTGCATTTCATAATAAACCAGGAACTTGACCATTTATGTATAAAAACGACAGCCAAAACATTCCGACTAAGCACGACGCGTAAAATCACATCGTCAACCTTTCCGATAATAAAGCAACCTATTAGTTTACTAATTCGCTTGTGGTGATAGCCTACACCGACACATCCATGGGCTTGTTTCAGTAAACGCGTTTAAGAAATGTGTTTTTTTATGTTTGTGTGTTTGTAAAAATTTGTGTTAACCTGTGTGCTTGTGTAAATGTGCAATCGAATTAAAAATATATTTACAATACATGTGTTTCGTAAGGCATTCGTTTCCAGTTACTCCAATAACATCCAGATGGAGTCAATTAGTTAGTACTGTCAAATGTAAATTTTTAATTGACAAAAACCAAATTTTGTTAAAATAAAATTTACACACACAACCTTGGGCCTGTAAAGCCATTACTCTTGTATTGAAGTCATTAATTTTTCGTACTAAAAAAGGGGCTGGGAGCCCCTTTTTTAGCGATAGAATTGTTTTGGTTTCACAAACACATGAAAAGACAAGCGGAACAATTCTGGAAACCGCAAGTATTTAAACCGTAAGGCGTATCGTTGTCAATACCCCGGGTTCTGCTGGCCAGCCAGCAGCGGATTTGCCGCCACTTCTGTTTCATTTATAGGCCATAAAAAACGATAGTCTTCATAAGGTATCGCCGTCAATTCTGCAGTAATCTGCGGTTTCCCTGCACCATAGTCGGACCCATCATTTTTGAATATCCCGCCCCAGGCACCCGATTTTATTTTCGCTGGAATTCCGCCTTCCCCATATTGTTCATCCAATACCAGGCGATGGATATCCGGCCAACGGCGACCTTCCGCTGCAAACTCAATTCGTCTTTCGTCCAGGATGGCCTGAATCAGGTCGGCAGGCTCGGAGGTAAACCGGGCCGCGGCGGGTACTGACCGATCCCGTACCGCATTCAGCAGTTTCAACGCCTGATCGGCATTGCCATTCCTCGCATAGGCTTCAGCAACGTTCAAAATGACCTCGGCGTAACGCAAGATGGGAGCCCAATCCGACTGATTGGTGTAATCCACGTACTTTTTTGTAAAATAATGTTTATAAGTACCATCCAAATCCTGAACCTGCAACAACTCCCTACGTAAATCGCCATCTACCCAAAAATCTGCATTATACAGATTCGGGCTTGTGGATACCAATCCCCGTCCGCCCGGAGATGCGGGTCCTAACATCCGCGGGAGTGAACCATTTGTGCCTGGATTCGAGTTGGCGCCGTTCGCAATAGAAAAAATGGATTCCGAATTATTTGAATAATTAACAAACGGCCCGTCCGGACTTGCTGTCAACGCATAGCTTCCAACCGAACTGGAGAATACACCGCTTGAGGCATCCGTACCTAGTTTAGTGCCTTCAGCTATCACGCCTGCCCAGTCGCCCATATGTAATTTAATGCGTGTCTTAAGACCGATTGCAGCCCCCTTGCCGGCCCGGTCTATAGTTGCATCCGCGGGCAATACATTTTCGGCGTAGTCCAAATCGGCCAGAATTTGCTCATAGGTTCCGGCTACGGTACCCCGATCGATCTCACTTGCACGTTCAACGGTCTCCGTGGAGTTTATTCCAAAATTCCGATACGGCACACCATAAGCGCTGGCGTTGGCACCTTCGGCATAAGGTAAGCTGAAATTAACCAGCAACTCATGATGAGACAGTGCTCTGAGGAAGCGGGCCTCGCCTTCATAGGCATCCGCAGCCTCCTTGGTAATAATCCCGGCACCTTCGGCCGTCCGCACACCCTCAATAAACAGATTTGCCTGATTAATCAAGTTATACAGCTGATCCCAATGATTGGTATTATTGGCCGAGGTCGTTGAGTACGTAGATTCGTAGGTGATTTGATAGAACTGCTCCAAATTCACAACGTCTTCACCCCGGGCCTCTGCCTGGATAATCGATGCAGCACCAAACGGGTACCCACGCCCTCCACCGCCATTGTATGTACCAATTGCAGCCTGGCTATAAACGCCATTTGCAGCTAGTTCGATATTTTCCGGACTATCAAAGACCAGGTTCTCGGCTATTCGGGTATACGGACTTAATTCGGTAAATGACTTTTTGCATGAAGGAAACGCGAACACCGCGCTTACCATCGCAATCAAAGTACAATATCTGATATTCGACATTTTCATCGCTAAATAGTTCATGTTAAAAATTCAAATTGATACCAAACGTAAATGTGCGCGGCACCGGATTGGTATTATCGTCCAGGCTTGCATTTCGGTTAGTCGTTACGCTACTTGAAATCTCCGGGTCAATCCCCATGTAATTCGTCAGTACAAAGGCATTCTGTACCGATGCGTAGATACGTGCTCCGCTTACATTTATTTTCTGCAACATGGTAACCGGCAACCGGTAGCCCAGGGAAATATTTTGGAAACGCAGGTATTTTCCGTCTTCCAAAAAGCGGCTGTTCAAATGACCGGCCTGATTGATCCGCGACGTCTGGCCAGCCCACAGAATCGGAACGTCCGTATTTGTATTATCCGGCGACCAGGCATCCAGCATTTCCCTGCTGTTATTGGCATAAGACTGCGTCGTCAACGTAGATTGGCGTGTCAGGTTATAAACTTTATGTCCGCCGGCAAACGTCATCAATACGCTAAAATCGAAATCTTTATACGTCAGGGTATTATTAAATCCACCGTACCATGTGGGATTCGATTCCCCCAGGTATACTTTGTCATCCACACTGGTCAATGCAGCAATCGAAGTGGAAACATTGGACGGATCGTTGGGGAAAAATTCCGTCCAGGCACCATCCGACGGATTGATCTGCGCTAATTTTCCTTCCTTCTGTTTTACGAACACGGGAAATCCGTTCGTTGGGTTGACTCCATAGTATTCATAACCGAAGAATTTTCCTATGGAATGGCCCACCTCCGTTTTATGATAAGTATCTACGATTGGGCTACCACCAAGCTGAAGAATTTCATTCTTGACAAACGATAGGTTCAACGACGAACTCCAGGAAAAACGTTCCTTACTGATAACATCGGAAGCTATGGTAAACTCCCAACCCTTGTTATTCAGCTTTCCAACGTTGGTGTTTATTTCATTGCCCGGAATACCTTGCGACGGTGGTACTGGTATCGCCAGGATAAGGTTATCAACATCGTTCAGAAACCAATCTGCCGTGATGGACAGCCGATTGGAAAACATGGTTAAATCCAGACCAACGTTCGTTTTTTTACTGGTTTCAAACGTCAGATTCGGATTGCCGACCTGCGAAAAATATAATCCGCTGTTGTCGCCATACAATCGCGGCGCATAAACACCCGCATAAGGGAATGCACCGATTTCAACGTTGCCGACTTCGGCATACCCGCCACGCAGCTTAAAGTCGTCAACAAAGGCCAGGCCCTCTGAATTTGCAAAAAACCCTTCTTCCGATATCCGCCATCCAAGGGAAATCCCGGGCAGCGTTGCCGCCTGATTATCCCAGGGCAATGATGAAATCTTATCATTCCTTAATGTGGCCGTCAACAGGTATCGATCCAGGAACGAATAATTCACCCGACCGAACGTGGACGTAAGTGCCCGCACCTCATAGTCACCTCCCGTATATTGGGTGCCCAGCGTGCCCGATATGATATTCCGTTCGCCAAAGTAAATGTGTGCAAGATCAATTCCTTGACCATAAAACGAATTATCTGTATTCTGTTGGGCTTCATACCCTGCAACGAACCCAATCTTGTGGTCGCCAAGGGTTTTATTATAGGTGAGGGTATTCACCCAATTATACCGGAAATAATTGTTGTGCTGATTGTAAATGAGCCCATTATTGCCGCGCCCGTCGCCGTGTATCGGGTTCCAATATTGAAAGCCTTCCGCGCTTAAGTTTAAAACACTAATCTGCGAACGAAGGTGCAGGCCATCAACGATCTTCACGTCTGCAAATGCAGATCCTATGATATTCAGGTTTTTACTATTGTACTTATTGAAGTCCAGGACATGCTGCAGATTGGTCCGGTTATCAACCGTATTGAAGAGGTTTGCCCCACTTCCCAATGCCGTGCCGGATTCGTTGAAATTGTAAGTGCCGTCCGGCCATTTAACAGGAACATTCGGAGGCAGCAGCACAGCACTATTCACATTGCCCGAAAGTGCGCTCGAACTCGTATTCAACCCGGTATTTTCGGTATGGGCAAGGGAACCGCTGATACCTATCGTAAGGTAATCATTAAGTGTTTTATGCTCAAGGTTTGCCCGTAGTTGGTAGCGCGTCTGATCATTGTTTACTGTTATGCCTTCCAAATCAGCATAGCCCAGTGAAAAATAATAGCTTGTCGCCGGAGTAGCACCACTAACGGATAACGAATGGCTTTGTTGCAGGCCAGTACGGAATACCACATCCTGCCAGTCGGTATCGTAAGGGACATTTGTTTCCGGATTCAATGTGGGATTCGCCATGCTGCTCGTTACGCCCGTATTGGAAGCTTTCAGGTTATTTACGGTGATAAACTCCTCGGCATTCAGCAAATCAAAACGTTTTGAAGTTTGAGCGGCGGCGAACCACCCATCGTAAGTTACTTTTGCGGCGCCTTGCTTTCCTTTCTTGGTTGTAATTAAAATTACACCGTTGGCGGCCCTGGAGCCGTAGATGGCCGTAGCCGATCCGTCTTTCAGTACCTCAACGCTCTCAATGTCATTCGGATTAATATCGCCCAATGGATTGTAGAGTGCGGTTGAACCCCAGTTTCCCGACAAATAAGGCAAACCATCCACAACATACAAGGGCTCAGCACTGTTTGATATCGAATTCGTACCACGAATCCGCACGCGGGCGGCCTGCCCCAGCATTCCACTTGGTGCCGAAGCCTGCACGCCTGTGACTTGCCCTTGCAAAAATTTGTCAAAACTGGGCACCGCCACATTCTTAAATGCTTCACCACTTACCTTACCGATAGATCCGGTAAGATCCCTCCGCTCCTGTGTGCCATAGCCAGTTACGACAACTTCGTTCAATGCCGTTGCATCCGGCATCATCACAACGGCAAGTTCCGGACCGGTACCCACCCCAACAGTTTGGGGCACATACCCCAAAAATCTAAATTCCAATGAATTGACATCAGTGGGAACGGTCAGCGTAAACCGCCCGAAATCATCCGTCTGTGTCGCCACATTCGTACCGCTGGCCAATACCGATACACCGGCAAGGGGTAGACCGTCTTCACTGGATGTCACCGTTCCATTGATTCTCCTCTCCTGGGCATGTGCCGATCCAATCAGCAGTATCCCCAACATGAAAAAACCAAGTAATTTTTGTTTCATGTGTTTTTGAATTTGGTTATTTAATTAATTGACTTGTTTTCCGAAAACCTAAAGGCGTTTAACCGATACAGCAATTCCATTTCGTCATCGAATACAGCAATCGAAACACACACTACGTGCACGAGATGCAATACCGCATAACTCCTTTCTGACAACGACTTATCAGTTAGCCTGTTCTTTTTGATAATGCCGGAAGACGAACCGACATCATGTGTTGATTTGTTAGTAAAATGTGTTTGTCAAATACGCCTTGTGTGCTTGTGAATAAATTTGTATTTCAATACTCCGTGCTATGTGCAATAGCTTATTGTCTAGTTAGTTCTTCGCCAAAATGGCGGTAATGGATTTGCTAAAGCCAAATGTAAATTTTTAATTGACAAAAACAAAATTTTGTTAAAATAAAATTTACATGCAACAATTTGAACCGTCCACGCGTCTTATATACCGTAACGACACCTGTTTGATAGCTATGGAAAAAAAGACGTTGGGCGAAATCATCAAGGAAACCATGAAAGAAAAGGGCATCAAAAGTTCGACTGTGGCCCGAAAGATGAATCTATCCCGACAGGCAATCAGCCAGATTGATGTACGCAAGAAATTCGACCTTGATTTCCTCCAACGCCTGAAAGAGGCTTCGGGACTGGATTTCACAGCGATTGCCTATGAAAAAATCGCCGACGGCGGCCATACAGTTCACGAAACACAACCTTCCGGTTTGTCTCATGGCATCACCATCAATATCAGGGTAACCGCAAAAGACAAGGAAAAGCTGGATAACCTGACGTCATTTATCGAAGAGGTCGAGGAATCCGGCAAGCGATACGGATTCGAACTGACTTAATCCACCCACGCGAAACCGGTATACGGCACCAACACTTCAGGGATTTTTATGCCCGCCGCGGTCTGGTTGTTTTCCAGAATGGAAGCCACGATTCGCGGCAGCGCCAGCGCGCTGCCATTGAGCGTATGGGCCAGCTGCATTTTCCCCTCCTCCCCTTTGAAACGCACCTTGAGCCGGTTGGCCTGGTACGCCTCGAAATTGGATACGGAAGATACTTCCAGCCAACGCTGCTGGGCGGCACTCCACACTTCCATATCGTAGGTAAGCGCCGAAGTGAAGCCCATATCGCCGCCACACAGCCGCAAAACCCGGTATGGCAGTTCGAGCGCCTGTAATAACGACTGCACATACATACTCATTTCTTCGAGCACGGTGTATGACTTGTCGGGATGTACGATCTGCACTACTTCTACCTTGTCAAACTGATGGAGGCGGTTCAACCCGCGCACATGTGCACCGTACGACCCGGCCTCCCGCCGGAAACAGGGCGTATAAGCCGTATGTTTAATCGGGAAATCGCTTTCCTTCACGATGGTATCGCGGTATAGATTCGTAACGGGCACTTCTGCCGTGGGGATAAGATACAGGTCGTCGATACCCACATAGTACATCTGCCCCTCTTTATCGGGAAGCTGCCCTGTGCCAAAACCCGATGCCTCATTAATCAGTATAGGCGGCTGTACCTCCTTATAACCGGCAGCTTCGGCCCGGTCGAGAAAGAAATTGATCAGCGCGCGCTGTAACCGCGCACCCTTACCCTTATATACGGGAAAACCCGACCCCGTCACCTTGGTGCCGAGCTCGAAGTCGATGATATCGTACCTGGCCGCCAGCTCCCAGTGAGGCAGTGCGCCTTCAGGCAACTGCGGGCGTTGTCCGTGTTCCAGCACCACTTCGTTATCGTCGGCACTCACGCCCTTTGGCACCGAGTGGTGCGGCAGGTTGGGCAAACGTACCAGCTTTTCGTATAAGCCGGCTTCAATAACCGCCAGCTCATCGGCAAGCTTCTTCTGTTGCTCCTTATATCCGCCCGACTGCATTTTCGCAGCATCCGCCTCATCACGTCTACCCTGGCGCATCAATTCGCCGATTTGACGCGCGGCAGCATTTGCCGCTGCTGCTGTGGCGTCCGATTCAGTCTGCACCTGCCTACGGCGCTCATCCAGCGCAATCACCTCATCCACCAATTCGAGTGCCTGAAAGTTCCTGACGGTTAAACGTTCAACCACTTGATCCCGGTTTTCGCGGATATAATTAACTTGCAACATATATTTGTTTATTTTGTACCGGCAAAAATAGTAAAAATGCTTTACCTCGTACCCACTCCCATCGGCAACCTCGAAGATATGACTATGCGGGCTGTCCGTGTGCTTAAAGAAGCGGACTTCATTCTCGCTGAAGATACACGGACAAGCGCTCCATTGCTCAAACATTTCGGCATTGCGGGGAAAGTGTTTGCTCACCACCAGCACAATGAGCACAAAGCGGTGGCCGAGATCATACGCTTTCTTGACGAAGGCAAAACCGTGGCGCTGATATCCGATGCGGGTACCCCGGCAATATCCGACCCGGGATTTCTGCTGGTACGCGAGGCGATTAAACACGGCATCGCTGTACAATGCCTTCCGGGTGCCACGGCCTTTGTTCCGGCATTGGTTGCCTCGGGACTCCCTTGCGACCGGTTCTGTTTCGAGGGTTTCCTGCCGGTAAAGAAAGGACGGCAGACGCGATTGAAATCGCTCGCCGGAGAAACCCGTACGCTGGTGTTTTATGAGTCGCCCCACCGCTTGCTTAAAACACTCGAAGAGTTTATCACCGTATTCGGCGAAGAGCGGCCGGCAACGATCTCGCGCGAGATCAGTAAGGTTTATGAAGAAACCGTTCGTGGTACCCTGGCCGAACTCAGCGAGCATTTCACTACACATACGCTCAAAGGCGAGTTCGTTATTTGCATATCCCCCCAACTTTAGCTAGGTTTGTGCAAACGAGATACAAACCGTGTTCAAACCAATTACCATCAAAGATATCGCGCAGGCGTTAGATCTGTCGCCGTCTACCGTATCTCGTGCGCTCAGTGACAGTTACGAAATCAATGAGGAAACCAAGAAAAGGGTAGTGGATTATGCCGGGCAGCATAATTACCGTCGCAATCCTATCGCCTCCAGCCTCCGCCATGGGCGCAGCTACTCTATCGGGGTAGTGGTATGCGAAGTCGCCAACAGCTTCTTTTCGCATGCGATAGACGGCATCGAGTCGGTAGCTTACAGCAAAGGCTACCACGTTATTATTTCGCAAAGCCACGATGCGTACGAGCGTGAAGTGGTAAACATCCAGCACCTGGCCAACCGCGCCGTGGATGGCCTGCTGATTTCGTTGTCGGCCGAAACGAAGGATTTCTCCCACATCGTGAAACTGCATGAACAAGGATTGCCTATCGTATTCTTTGACCGTATTATCGATACATTCGAAACCCACACCGTAACGTCAGATAACCGGACCGGCGCACAAAATGCCACTGAATCGCTCATTAGCCGCGGTTTCACGAAAATCGCCCACCTGGCCAACGCACCGCACCTTTCGATTACTGCCGAACGGATGGAGGGGTACCGGGCCGCATTGATACGCAATGGCATCGATTTGGACGAATCGCTTATCCGCTACTGCCACCACGGCGGGCGGGTACAACAGGAAGTGGAAGATGCCGTAAACTATTTCATCCACTTGGAAGAAAAACCCGACGCCATTTTTGTGGCAAGCGACAGGTTGAGTATGGGTTGCTTGTCTGCATATAATAAGCTGCTTTCCAAGGAGCAGCATCCGGCCGTGGCAGGGTTTTCCAATTCGGACGTGCTTGATCTGTTGCAGGCAGATTTCACCTGCATCCGTCAACCGGCCTTCGAAATGGGCCGCGTAGCCATGGACATGCTCATCCAACTCATCGAGAGCCGGTACCCCGTGTACGAATTTGAAAACACCGTGCTGGAAACGAAACTCATCGCCCGGTAGGTGAGCATTTCGCTTTTTAAACCGTACCTTTGCGCCCATGATTAATGTATCCAACCTCTCGCTCCGCTATGGAAAGCGGGTTTTATTCGAAGATGTCAACCTCAAGTTCACGCCGGGCAACTGCTACGGGATCATCGGTGCCAACGGTGCCGGTAAATCCACGTTCCTGAAAATCATCTCGGGCGATGTGGACCCTACCACCGGTTTGGTAAGTTTCACGCCGGGCGAACGGATGGCCGTGCTAAGCCAGGATCACTATGCATTTGACGAATTTTCGGTAATCGAGACGGTTATGATGGGCCACCAGGAGCTGTATGACATCATGAAGGAGAAGGATGCCATCTACGCCAAGGAAGATTTTTCTGATGCCGATGGCGAGCGTGCTGGCGAGCTGGAAGCCAAATTTGCGGAGATGGACGGCTGGAATGCCGAAAGCGACGCCGCGACGTTGCTCAGCAATTTGGGTATCGACGAAAACCTCCATTATAAATTGGTGAAGGAGCTGGATGGCAACCAGAAGGTACGTGTACTCCTGGCGCAGGCGCTTTTCGGCAACCCCGATATCCTGTTGCTGGATGAGCCGACCAACGACCTCGACATCCATACCATCGCCTGGCTGGAGGACTTCCTCGCTGGCTACGAAGCCATTGTGCTGGTCGTGTCGCACGACAGGCACTTCCTCGACTCGGTGTGTACCCACGTGGTCGACATCGACTTCGGCAGGATGAACATCTATACGGGTAACTATACGTTCTGGTACGAATCGAGCCAGCTGGCCCTGAAGCAGCGTGCCGACCAGAACAAGAAGATGGAAGATAAGGTGAAGGAACTTCAGGAATTCATCCGCAGATTCAGCGCCAACGCCTCTAAATCCAAACAAGCCACCAGCCGGAAGAAAGCACTCGAAAAAATCAACCTGGAAGAGATTAAGCCCTCTAACCGGAAATACCCGGCCATCATGTTCAACACGATGGCCCGCGAAGCCGGCGACCAAATCCTGCAGGTGGAGAAGCTGGGCAAAACGCTCAACGGCGAATTGTTGTTCAGCGATGTAAACTTCATGGTCAACAAGGGCGATAAAATCGCCATCCTCTCACAAAACAGCCTGGCCACCACAGCTTTCTACGACATCCTTACCGGGCGTGACAAAGCGCATACCGGCAGTTTCAAGTGGGGTGTTACCATCAGTATTGCCGACATCCCCATGGATAACGGTCCCTACTTTGAAGGGAAATCGGAGAACCTGATCGACTGGCTGCGCGAGTATTCGGCGGGCGACAAAGACGAACAGTTTATCCGTGGATTCCTGGGCAAGATGCTGTTCTCCGGCGAAGAAGTACTGAAGAAGTGCTCCGTATTGTCAGGCGGTGAAAAAATGCGTTGCATGTTCTCCCGGATGATGCTTCAGCAAGCCAACATGCTGTTGTTTGATGAGCCGACAAACCACCTGGACCTGGAGTCTATTACCGCACTCAACAACGGCATGGTTGATTTCCGTGGAAGCATCCTGTTCACATCGCGCGACCATGAGCTGACGCAGACCGTAGCCAACCGCATCATCGAGCTGACACCGGGTGGCATTATCGATAAGCTGATGAGTTACGACGATTACGTGAATAGTGAAGCGGTAAAAGAACAGCGGCAAGCGATGTACGCGTAAAAAGCCCGCTTTTAATGCACAAACAACCCGACGGTAAGGAAAATACTGTGCTGATAGAAGCCGTTGCTGCCGGAAAAACGGGAATCGAACTGCTGGAAGCCGTAGCCTGTACTGAACAGAAGATCCGAACCGCCCACCAGCATATGGCCGTAAGTGATGCCAGCCTTGGCTACGAAGCCCTTGAAATAGTCGGCACCAATACTGGGCGCATAGCCCGCATTGGCCATCACACCGAGGGTGCCTAGCGGCGATACCGCTGCAACGGGCATCCTGAAATCGGCGAATATCGGCAGCGTATTGACCCTCCGGGTAGATCGGCTTCCGTCGGCCAGTGTGCCCCGCCCGCGGTACACATCATTGCCAATGCCCAGCCCGAGGTACATCCGATCGTAAAAATTGCGGCCAAACGCGAACTGGAATTGATAGCCGCTCATAGCGGATTGATCGCCTGTCGTGGCCAAACCGAAAATCCCCCCGGCCTGCAGCAGCGTATAGGTGCCCCGCTGCTGTGCCCGAGTAGAAAAACAGGTGCAGCACAACAGGAAGGCCACTATCAATGTGTATTTATTCATCCTGGATTCTGTCAGTAAAGTATTTTATAAACCAATTCCTTCAATAAATCGCCCTGCTCCATGTTTACGGCATTAAACCCCTTCGATTTCAAGTCATACGTGCGCAAATGGCCGATGATGTCGAATGTCTTTCGCCTGTTGTAGGTACGGGCAGCAATATCGTACTCCCGCGTAAAAAACGGATGTACACCCAACTCACGTGCCACAGCCTGAGGCGATCGGTCCGTGAGGTAATGATACTTTAACACTTTAATGAAATACCCTCCCATGGCACCTAATACCACCGGCATGGGGTTGCTTCGCGGATTAGCACCGAAATAGTCGACGATGCGAAACGCCTTTTCCACATCCCGTTTCGCCAATGCCGTGGTGAGTTCGAAAACATTAAAGTCTTTGCTGATGCCGATATTCCGCTCAATCTCCTGAATGGAGATTTCCTGCTCCCTGGGCACGTTAAGCATGAGTTTATCAAGTTCGTTGACCACCTTAGATAGGTCGGTGCCGAGGTACTCGGCCATCATCGCTGCGGCCTGCGGATGGATGCGCCACCCCTTATCCTTTACATAATTGTTTATCCAGGGGGCTACCTTATCGTCGTACAGCTTGGCCGACTCGAAAACAATGCCGACTTTCCCGGCCACTTTGTAGATTTTGCGACGCTTGTCGAATTTACCGTGTTTGTAGGCCAGTACAAGCACGGTACTCTTCATCGGATTTTCGAGATAAGCAGCCAACAATTCGTCTTCCTTCCATTTCAGGTTTTGAGCCTCTTTAACGATGATGACCTGGTAATCGCTCATCATCGGGTAGCGTCTGGCCGCACTTACAATCGTGGTGAAGTCCGTATCTTTACCATACAACACGGTCTGGTCGAAGCCTTTCTGTGCGTCGTCGAGCACATCCGCCTCAATGCAGTCGCTCACCAGATCGATGGCATAAGATTCTTCGCCATGAAGCAGGTATACCGGGTGGAGCTTCCTGCCCTTTATGTCAGCAATGATTTTATTGGTATCCATTTAATTTTTCCCTGCAAAGGTCAACATTTAAACGCTATTTTTGCAAGATGTTTAGCCCCATACCCCTCAATTTGCCGGCATATCCGGCCAACATCCGGCGGGACGGCACGAAGCTACTCATATTTGATGAATTGCGAAAGAAACAACTCGTACTTACGCCCGAAGAGTGGGTACGCCAGCACTGGATTCACCACCTTATCCATGAAAAACAATACCCGCGTTCGCTCATCAAAATCGAGGGCGGACTGACACTCAACAATATGCCCAGGCGAAGCGACCTGGTGGTGTATGACACACGGGGGAACAAAATTTTGCTGGCAGAATTCAAAGCGCCCACGGTGAAGATAACCCAGTCGGCCTTCGAACAGATTGCCCGATACAATATGGTGCACCGGGTGCCACTCCTGTTGGTAAGCAACGGGTTGCAGCATCACTACTGCCGTATCCATTTCGATGACGAACGGTTTGAATTTCTCACGGACTTACCCGGTTACCATTAGCTTATTGACGAATCCCGCCTAAACCGACAGGGTGACAGTACCTGGATAAGGCATTTTGGCAGACAGCCTCCCGTTACCGCCCCGTGGCGCGATGTTTGTTCAACCACAAATACCACGCGACTATTTAATATTTCAACGAAATCACATATATTAGCAAGATAATAGCATAAAACATGAGTATTGATAAAAACGAATTCAGAAAATATGCCATCAAGCACCATCGGATCGGCAGCCATCATGTAGACGGTTTCATCGGCCGCGTAGAAAGCAAAATGCCCACGTCCCTCACGCCTTATATCATCGAGGAACGGCAGATGAACGTGGCACAGATGGATGTGTTTTCGCGGCTGATGATGGATCGCATCATTTTCATGGGCGACCCGGTGGGCGATCAGGTAGCCAATATCATCCAGGCACAGCTCCTGTTTCTCCAATCGGCCGATGCACAGCGCGACATCCAGATTTACATAAACTCCCCCGGGGGCAGCGTATACGCCGGGTTGGGCATCTATGACACCATGCAGTACATTACGCCAGATGTGGCAACCATTTGTACCGGCATGGCAGCTTCGATGGCGGCGGTGTTGTTGTGCGCCGGTGCGAAAGGAAAACGCGCGGCATTGACCCACTCACGGGTGATGATACACCAGCCTTCGGGCGGTGCGCAGGGAGTAGCTGCCGATATGGAGATCAACCTTCGCGAAATGCTGAAAATCAAAAAAGAACTTTACGATATTATCGCGCAACACTCCGGAAAAAGCTACGACTGGGTGGAAAAATCGTCGGATCGCGATTACTGGATGACTTCTTCCGAAGCCAAAGAACATGGCATGGTGGACGAAGTGCTATCGTCCAAAAAGGAAAAATAACATGGCTAAGAATACAAAGGAAGTAACCTGTTCATTCTGCGGTATCCGAAAGCAGGACGCACTGATGCTTATTGCGGGCGACGGTGCGCATATCTGCGACCGGTGTATCGCCCAGGCCGGTGAAATACTGACCGAGGAGATGAACCTCCGCAAAAGCAAAGCCCTGCAGACCACGTTGAAGCTTATTCGGCCCGTCGAAATCAAAACGCATCTCGACCAATACGTTATCGGACAAGACGATGCCAAAAAAGTGATGTCAGTAGCGGTGTATAACCATTACAAGCGTTTGAACCAAAAGGCGGATAAGGATGAAATTGAGCTTGAAAAATCAAACATCATCATGGTCGGCGAAACAGGAACGGGAAAGACGCTGCTTGCCAAAACGATCGCTAAAATACTGAATGTCCCCTTCTGCATCTGCGATGCCACCGTATTGACGGAAGCAGGCTACGTGGGTGAAGACGTGGAGAGCATTCTTACGCGGCTTCTTCAGGCTGCGGATTACGATGTGGCCGCTGCCGAGCGGGGTATCATCTACATCGACGAGATCGATAAGATAGCCCGCAAGAGTGACAACCCGTCCATCACACGCGATGTATCTGGCGAAGGGGTGCAGCAGGCCCTGTTGAAGATTCTGGAAGGAACCATCGTCAATGTACCACCACAAGGCGGCCGTAAACACCCCGACCAGAAGATGATAGCGGTAAACACCAACAACATCCTGTTTATGTGCGGCGGTGCGTTTGATGGCATTCAGAAAAAGATAGCCAACCGTTTACGTACGCAAACCATCGGGTATAAAGTGAACCAGGACGAGGTAGACATCGATTTGAACAACCTGTATAAGTACATTACGCCGCAGGACTTGAAGAGTTACGGCCTCATTCCTGAATTGATTGGCCGGTTGCCGGTACTTACTTACCTCAATCCGCTCGATAAAGCGACGCTGTTGAATATCCTTACCGAGCCGAAAAATGCATTAATTAAACAGTATCAGAAGTTATTTGAATACGAGGATGTGGAATTGAAGTTCGACGATGATGTCTACCAGTTCATCGTTGATAAGGCCAACGAATTCAAGCTCGGGGCGCGGGGCCTCCGGTCTATCTGCGAGGCCATCATGCTGGATGCCATGTTCGAAATACCATCCGATAAGGGAGAACAGAAAACATTGTATATATCGCTCGAATACGCGAAGCATAAATTCGAGAAGTCCGATTTAAAGAAGCTGAAAGCAGCATAACGTTTCTCCCCCCGCCGAAAACGGGGGGATTTTTATTTTATAGCCATGGCAAAAAACAAAAACACACCCGCACAGACGCCCATTAAACCGGGACTGAAGAGCAAAGAAGATATTGTGAACAACTGGCTACCCCGCTATACCAACCGGCCATTGGACGAATTCGGCGATTATATCCTGCTGACGAATTTCTCCAACTATGTGAAACTCTTTTCGGAAATGCACGATAACGCACCCATCCTCGGACTGGATAAACCGATGCAAAGCGTAACGGCCGGTGGAATTACCATTATCAATTTCGGGATGGGCAGCCCTATGGCCGCTACAATCATGGACCTGCTATCCGCTATCTCGCCGAAAGCAGTGCTGTTTCTGGGCAAGGCGGGTGGACTGAAAAAGAAAAATAAAATCGGTGACCTCGTGCTACCCATTGCTGCCATTCGTGGCGAAGGCACGTCAAACGACTACTTTCCGCCCGAAGTTCCCGCGTTGCCGGCGTTTGCCTTGCAGAAAGCTATTTCGACGACCATACGTGACCATTCCCTCGATTATTGGACGGGTACTGTCTATACCACCAACAGGCGGGTATGGGAACATGATAAAGAGTTCAAAAAATACCTCAAAAGTATACGCGCCATGCTTGTTGATATGGAAACGGCCACCATCTTCTCGGTAGGGTTTGCCAACAAAATACCAACCGGAGCACTTCTGCTGGTATCAGACCAGCCGATGATACCCGAAGGCGTAAAAACGGTGGAAAGCGATTCGAGCGTAACGGCTGAATTTGTGGAAACCCACCTCACCATTGGTATAGAATCCCTCCGCCAACTCATCAACAACGGACTGACAGTAAAGCACCTGAAATTCTAACCCCCGAAATCGCAATTATGATGTGGCATAACAATATCCTGGAGACCATCGGCAACACGCCCATGGTAAAACTCAATCGCATCACCCACGGTGTTAAAGGAACAATACTGGCCAAAATAGAGACCACCAACCCCGGCAATTCCATCAAAGATCGCATGGCGGTGAAGATGATCGAAGACGCCGAGGCGGCGGGGCTGCTCAAACCGGGTGGCACCATCATCGAAGGTACATCCGGCAATACCGGTATGGGCCTGGCTATGGCAGCGGTGATTAAGGGCTACCGCTGTATTTTTACCACGACGGATAAACAATCGAAGGAGAAAATCGATGCCCTACGGGCTTTCGGTGCGGAAGTCATCGTATGCCCTACCAACGTAGACCCCGAAGACCCCCGCTCCTACTACTCCGTTTCCAGCCGACTGGAGCGGGAAATCCCAAACTCATGGAAAGCGAACCAGTACGACAACCTCTCCAATACCCAAGCCCATTACGAACAGACGGGGCCGGAAATATGGGAACAGACCGAAGGGAAAATTACGCACTTGGTAGCAGGTGTAGGAACCGGCGGAACCGTTAGTGGAGCAGGCAAATACCTCAAGGAAAAGAACCCCGATATCATCGTATGGGGTATCGACTCCTACGGATCGGTATTCAAGAAGTACAAAGAGACGGGCATCTTCGATAAGAATGAAATATACCCATACATTACCGAGGGTATTGGCGAGGACTTCCTCCCCAAAAACGTAGATTTCGGCGTCATTGATTATTTCGAAAAAGTGACTGATAAAGATGCAGCGCTAATGACGCGCGACCTGGCCCGTAAGGAAGGTATCTTTGCCGGTAATTCTGCCGGAGCCGCCGTAGCGGGCCTGCTCCAGCTTGGCGACCAGCTTAATGACGATTCGGTGGTGGTCATTATCCTGCATGATCACGGTTCGCGGTATATGGGCAAGATGTACAACGAGGATTGGCTCCGCGAGCGGGGATTCCTGGAAGACGAGAAACTGACGGCTCAGACCATTCTCCGGAAACGCGGCGATGTGCCGCTGGTAATGGCCGACGTGGAACAATCGGTCATCGAAACGTTCAACAGTATGAAGACGCTCAACATCTCGCAAATACCTGTAACACAACAGGGCATGATCATTGGTAAGGTCACCGAATCGGACATCCTCAATGCATTGCTGGAAAATCCCGCATTGAAGTCGGCCGGAGTGACGGAAATCTGCACACCCTCATTTCCTTTTGTAGACCTCCGTACTTCCATCGACAAAATTTCGTCGCTCATCCACAAGGATAATCAGGCGGTATTGGTCGAAGATGAATATGGCAAAATCGCCATCATTACCCAATATGACATCATCAATGCCATTTCAGGATAAAAAAAAACCCGCCCGTTTAAAACGGAGCGGGATCTTATATCATGATACAGCCTGGCTGGCACCTATGCGCCGGCAACAAGTGTTACTTTAAAATTAATTTCTTTGCTGATAAGGTCGTCAGCCTGGCCGGCATAATTCACTCCCCAGTCTTCCCGGGCAATATTAAAGTCGGCTGTTGCTTTAACTGCCGTATCACTGGCTTCCTGCACTTGCGCATCGAACGTGATGTTTTTGGTCACCCCACGGATGGTCAGGTTGCCCGAAATGGCAACAGTTCCGGCTTCCGCACCATCCTGTACATTCGTAATTTCGAATGATGCTTCGGGATGATTATCCACGTCAAAGAAATCGGCGGACTTCAAATGGCCTTCCAGTTTACCTTTGTACTCGCCATCCAGATCGTGGTTCGTAATGGTGGTGAGGTCGACAACGAAATTGCCGCCAATAAGCTTGCCTTCTTCAACAACCAGCGCACCCGATTTAATCTGAACCTCACCATGGTGCTGACCGCTCACCTTCCTGCCGGTCCATTGCAACGAAGACTGTGCGGTATCCACCGCAAGCTCGTTTCCTGTATGTGACAATGCGGCTTCGGTGACCTGATCAGACGTCTCCGCTCGCTTCCCCTCGGGATTGCTTACGCATGATGCCAGCAAAAACGCGCCTGCTGCCAATGTTAATACTACTTTTTCCATGTTTTTTACGATTTGAAAATTATATGGTTAAACATTCATTACAAAAATAGGGAAACTACTTGCTTTTCACGCGTTTATATAGGCGAATTAACAATTGCCGTCCAAAAATGTTTCAATGAAGTTTTGGGTCTGCCTGAATGCGCCTGATATCGGCGCCCAACGCCTGCAGCCGCCGCTCGATATCCTGATAGCCCCGTTCAATCTGCTCGATATTGTGGATAACGGATTTCCCCTGGGCAGATAACGCGGCTATCAGCAGTGAAACGCCGGCACGGATATCGGGCGACGTCATTTCAATTCCGCGCAGCTTAAATGCGTTGTTGAGGCCGATAACGGTGGCCCGGTGCGGATCGCAAAGAATGATCTGCGCCCCCATATCGATGAGTTTGTCGACGAAGAACAACCTGCTCTCGAACATTTTCTGGTGAATCAGCACATTACCCTTGGCTTGTGTAGCCACCACCAGTACGATGCTAAGCAGGTCGGGCGTAAAACCGGGCCAGGGTGCATCTGAGATGGTCAGGATGGAACCATCGATAAAAGTATCTATCTCATAGCTGGTTTGCGCAGGTATGTAAATGTCATCGCCACGACGTTCGAAGCGAATACCCAACCGTGAAAATACGGTTGGAATGATACCCAGTTCGTCGAAATGCACATCTTTAATGGTCAATTCCGACCCGGTCATTGCGGCCAATCCGATAAATGACCCGACCTCAATCATGTCAGGTAGCATCCGGTGTTCGGTTCCACCCAAGCTATCCACCCCTTCGATGGTCAACAGATTCGATCCGATACCCGAAATCTTTGCTCCCATACGGTTAAGCATCTTACACAGCTGTTGCAGATACGGCTCGCATGCAGCGTTATAGATGGTGGTTGTACCTTTGGCGAGTACCGCGGCCATCACGATGTTAGCCGTACCGGTTACCGATGCCTCCTCCATAAGGATGTATGTCCCGGTAAGGTTAGTGGCATCAACGTTAAAAAAATGGGTGTCGGCATCGTAGTGGAACCGGGCGCCCAATTTCTCGAAGCCCAGGAAGTGGGTGTCAAGCCGGCGACGACCGATTTTGTCGCCCCCTGGCTTGGGAATGGCCGCACGACCGAACCGGGCCAGCAAAGGCCCGACAATCATAATCGACCCCCGCAAACCGCCGCCTTTGGTCCTGAATTCTTCCGATTTAAAATAATCGAGGTCAATATTCCGGGCGCTGAACGAGTAGGTGTCTTTATCGAGACGGTTCACCTCCACGCCGAGGTCACTCAATAATTCGATGAGTTTGTTTACATCCTTAATATCCGGGATGTTACTGATGGTTATCCGCTCTTCGGAGAGCAATACAGCCGATAAGATCTGGAGCGCTTCGTTCTTTGCTCCCTGTGGAATAATTTCCCCTTTCAGCGGCTTTCCACCGTGTATTTCGAATGCATTCAATGCTTCTTCTTTTTCTTTTGCGGTTGCTGCTTCTTGTTCTTTCCGTTACCGTTTTGCGGGGTGCTCCCGCCTTTGGTACGGCTGCCCGGAGGCGGTGTCTTGAAGTCGAGCTTCGTCAAGGTTACATCCGGTGCCAGCTTCAGCTCACCACCCGAAAGTTCGCGGAGGTCGGCAAGGATGAAATCGTCCTCTACCGAATCCTTATTCCACGTAAGGTAGGCCATCTTCATGAAATTGGCAATGGAGAGAATCATGGCTTGTTTCTTCTCCGGATCGTTGATTATCCTAGCCCGTGCAATCATTTCTTCGATAGTGTGGCCGTAATGCTTGTACCGGATACGGTGCTGCGGATAATTGAGCAACTCGGGCCTGGGGTGCACTGAATCCGGATCGGGTGCCGGGTATGGCGAGTCCACGTCGATCTTAAAATCAGATATGATATGCAGGTGATCCCAAAGCTTATGCTTGAAATCGGCCACATCCCGCAGGTGAGGATTGAGAAATCCCATCATATCGATAACCACCTGGGCATGGCGGTTACGTTCTTCCTTGCTGGGCAGGGAGCAGATATAATCCACCATGTTCTGCACGTTCCGGCCGTATTCTGCCAGAATCAGTTTTGGCCGTGTGCTATTGTAATCAAAATTTATTTCCATTGTTTTTTCGTTCTTACGCTGCTTATCCTACGATTCGTAATTTCGCAAATTTAAGCAACAATTGTTTCTGACCCAATTCTTTGAAGAAAATAGTTGCCTTCACATCACTTTTATTTCCTTCTACCTGGACTACTTTTCCAAAACCGAAACGTTCGTGTTCGACTTCCATGCCTACCTGTAGGTTACTGGTATCTGACGGCGTGAACCCCGGTGTTGGTGTATGTGCTTTGGGCAGCAGTGTCCGCGTTTTTGGTGTTATTTTCGGCTTCGGTTTGGTAAATACATCACGCTCACTCCATGCCGATCGTTCCTCAGTAAACGATGCGGTGCCCTCGGGGGCCGACCTGGGTTTAAAGTCAAGCTCCAGGTATGCCGGGTTCAGCTCATCCAGAAACCGGCTCGGTTCACAGTTATTAAGTGTTCCCCAACGGTAACGGGAGGTTGCGTAACTGATCGTGAGTTGCTTCTCGGCCCGGGTTACGGCTACGTAGAAGAGCCGGCGCTCTTCCTCAAGGTCGCTCCGGGAGTTGAGCGACAGCTGCGAAGGGAACAGGTTTTCTTCCAGCCCCACAATAAACACGTGGGGAAATTCCAGCCCTTTTGACGAGTGGATGGTCATCAAGGATACCGTGTCGGCATTGGGGTCTTTGTCATTGTCGTCGTTGGTTAGGAGGGCTACATCCTGCATAAAGATATCGAGTCCCCGTTCTTCAATGTCCTCGCGATCACTGAATTCCTTGATGCCGTTGAGCAACTCCTGAATGTTTTCATAACGGCTGAGGCCTTCCACGGATTTGTCGGCGTAAAGATCTTTCAATATGCCCGAATGCTGGGCAATGTGCATGGCGGCATCATAAGCCGTGTGGTTCCTCGCCATCACCTGAAAGCCCTGTACCATCGTAGCAAATGCGCCAACCGCACCTGCACTGCGCCCATCGAGATGGGTGGCCGCGTTGCTGATAATCTCCCACAACGTAAGCTGACGTTGATCGGCGGCAACCAAAATACGATCCAGGGTGGTGTCGCCAATGCCCCGGCGCGGATAGTTGATAACGCGCTTGATGGCTTCCTCATCGTTCGGATTGAATGTAAGCCGGAAATAGGCAATCAGATCCTTGATTTCCTTACGCTGGTAGAATGACGTTCCACCGTAAATTTTATAGGGGATATTGATTTTCCGAAGTGCTTCTTCCATGGCACGCGACTGTGCATTGGTACGGTAGAGGATGGCGAAATTACGGTAATTCCCGCCGTGGAGTGCCCGTTCTTCAGCGATAGCCTCCGCTACAATCTTCCCTTCCTCGTTATCACTGAATGCACGGTGCACCTTGATTTTTTCGCCGGTTTCGTTTTCGGAAAACACGTGCTTCTGCAGCTGATTCTTGTTATTGGCGATGATGCTGTTGGCTGCATTAACAATATTCTGGGTAGAGCGGTAGTTCTGCTCCAATTTAAACACCTTCAGGTCAGGATAGTCCTTTTCGAAATTAAGGATGTTCTGGATGTTCGCCCCGCGGAACGCATAGATACTCTGCGCATCATCACCCACCACGCAAATGTTTTCGTTGATTGCGGCCAGTTTACGCACGATGAGGTATTGCGAAAAGTTCGTATCCTGATACTCGTCCACCATCAGGTATTTAAACTTATGCTGGTATTTGTGGAGCACATCCGGATATTCGCGGAAAAGCACGTTCGTTTTAAACAGCAGGTCGTCGAAGTCCATAGCACCTGCTTTATAACAGCGCTGGGTATAGGTCAGGTAGATCTGCCCCAGCTGCCCGCGGCCGTTGGAGAAATCGTCGGCCTGGATCTGCTCGTTGCTGCTGTATTCCTGTGCCGAAATCAGGTTATTCTTGGCGGATGAAATTCGGTTATAAACGAAACTCGCGTTGTACAATTTGTCGTCAAGCTGCATTTCTTTCAGAATGCTGCGGATGAGGCTTTTGCTGTCGTCCGTATCGTATATGGTAAAATTGCGGGGATAGCCGATGTGTTCGGCTTCTACACGCAGGATCTTCGCAAACACGGAGTGAAAAGTACCCATCCAGATATTCTTGGCTTCATCACCCACCACGCTCATGATGCGCTGACGCATCTCTTTTGCCGCTTTGTTGGTAAAGGTAAGTACTAAAATATGAAACGGATCTATCCCGTTGCGGACCAGATGGGCCACGCGGTAAGTAATTACCCGGGTTTTTCCGGACCCCGCACCTGCTACGATCATCACAGGCCCTTCGGTTTGTTCCACGGCTGCCCGTTGCGAAGGGTTTAAACCAGTTAAATAATCCAAAATCCTTGTACGCTAATTATCTTTCTCGATTGGCTGTAAAGGTACGAAATTCCATACTAAAAAGGCGAATCGTCATTCATGTCGTTCATGCGCGACTGCCGGGTGATGCTACCCGGCTGATCGAATGAGGCAGAAGGCGCAATGCCGGAAGAAAACGAACCCGAATCGCCGAATGGTGCGCCGTCACCGAAGGAAAAGTCGTCTTCAAGGTCGGCGAACTTCACGTACTTACCAATAAACCGAAGCTGGACTGTACCGGTCTCACCGTTCCGGTGCTTGGCAATAATGATCTCGCCGACGCCAGCCGTAGGCCGCCCGGCCTCGTCTTCGGTGAGGCCATAGTATTCCGGCCGATAGAGAAACAGGACCATATCGGCATCCTGCTCTATAGAACCCGACTCCCGCAGGTCGGAAAGCATAGGCCGTTTGCTACCTCCCGGGCGGCTTTCCACCGCACGGCTAAGCTGTGAAAGCGCAATGACGGGGATGTTCAGTTCCTTGGCGACCGACTTGAGCGAACGGGAGATGCTACCGATCTCCTGTTCACGGTTACCGCCTTTACCGTCATTCTTTCCGTGCATGAGCTGCAGGTAATCCACAATAACCATCTGGATATCATACTGGGCTTTCAATCGCCGGCATTTTGCCCGAAACTCAAAAATGTTGAGCGCCGGTGTATCGTCGATGAGCAAAGGCGCCTGGGTGAGCCTGTCGATGCGTGAATGGAGCTGCGTCCATTCGTGGTCGGCCAGATTGCCTTTACGAATCTTCTCTTGCTCGATTTCGGTCTCACCGGCGATAAGCCGGTTGACCAGTTGCACGGATGACATTTCGAGCGAGAATACCGCGACGGGCTTGTCGTGGTCTACCGCCGCGTTACGTGCACAGCTCAATACAAATGCCGTTTTTCCCATCGCCGGCCGGGCAGCTACAATGACCAAGTCTGAAGGTTGCCAGCCCGAAGTCATCCGGTCCAGTTCGGTAAAGCCCGATGGCACACCAGTAAGGCCATCGGTACGGTCACGCAGCGTCTCCAACGCCTCCACGGCCTCGCGCATGATGTCGTCCATCTTGCGCGTATCGCGCCTGAGATTGTTTTGGGCGATATCAAACAGGCTTTTCTCGGCATGGTCCAACAGATCAAAAATGTCGGTAGTGTCTTCGTAAGCGTTGTTGATGATTTCGGTCGATATCTTAATCAGCTCGCGCTGGATGTACTTCTGGGAGATGATACGGGCATGGTATTCAATATTCGCAGCCGAAACGACACGGTCGGTCAGCTGCGTGATGTAATACGCCCCTCCAACCAGTTCCAGGGATCCCATCTTACGCAGCTCGGCCGTTACCGTGAGCAGATCGATGGGAGACGTTTTCTGGAATAGGTTGTAAATCGCTTCAAAAATCTTCTGGTGTGCCTCTACATAAAATGTTTCCGGCTTGAGGATATCGATGACTTCACTGAGTGCGTTTTTCTCCAGCATGAGCGCGCCCAACACGGCTTCTTCCAAATCTCCGGCCTGTGGCGGCAGCTTCCCCAATCCGCTCACCAAATTATTCAGCCGCGTACGGCGCTCGGCAAACGAACCCCGCCCTGAAGAGCCCGCTGGATTGGAAGTATGTTCATTCTGGTTTGTCATTAGTTTACAACAATGTTTTATGTCAAATTTATGTTAATCATAGTAACGTCGACACCATGGTTTATCATCGGTCGCCTATTGAAACAGCGTAACAAAACTATACAAATTTACCTGCTCGTTTCCGACAAGTTCTGAACAGCCTTTTCACACCGCTCTTTTTTTAATGTGTTTCCGCTTGAAACAGGTACAATTAACAAGACAACTTATTAACATCAATTGTGCAAAAAATGTTAGAAAAAGCAAACGCACACTGAAATGCAGCACGATACGCCATTGTTAAAAACTTTACCGTCTGTTAATGCACCAAAAACCACGCCATGGAAATACAATTCGGACAACCTTTTACAGGGAACAAATGAGTACCAATTGATTAGCTATTTTTGATAAGAAAAATACCACAGATTAAAGGCGACAGCCTTGCAAAAAACACCATCATATTGCCTGGGCAATTGCGTGGCCGCTGGCCCATGCCCACTGGAAATTATAGCCACCCAACCATCCCGTCATATCCACCCCCTCGCCACCGAAGAACAATCCCCGAACACGCTTCGCTTCCAGCGTCTGCGGCACCAATTCATGAGTGGCTACGCCTCCGCGCATTACTTCAGCCTTGTCATACCCTTTATCGCCGGCTGGCGTAACCGTAAACCGGTGGATTATCTCCTCAATCCGCTTCGCATCGGCCTTGCTCAGCGAAGCGATTTTCGTATCGATGGGAAGGAACTTACCGAGCGAATCCACCAATCGGCGCGAATAGAAGTCGCCCAGTAACTGCCGGACCAGTCGGGCGCCCCCCGCCTGCCGCTCCTGCTTGATAAGCTGCCCCACGGCAGCACCCGGAAGCAAGTCGATGACAATAGGTTCTCCCGGCCGCCAGTACGAAGACAGCTGCAATATGGCTGGACCACTGAGCCCCCAATGCGTAAAGAGGATATTTTCGTCGAACGTTGCCCGTTGGTTAGACACGCGGCAATATACACTATTGCCAGCAAGTGCCGCGAACCAATCGGCGTCCTTGCCCGTAACAGCCAGCGGCACCAATGCCGGCGCTGTGGGTACGACCTCAAGCCCAAACTGGCGTGCTGTGCGCAGCGCAAGGTCACTGGCGCCAAGCTTTGCTACGGGAAGCCCGCCGCTGGCCACCACCACCGCATGGGCGGTGGCGCGCAATACTTCTGCACCGCGCTCGTAGGAAACGTCAAAAAGCCCATCTCCCCGTTTATCAATAGCTAACACCTTACTATTAAGGAGCATGTCCTGCTTGTACTGTTTCATAAGGTTAACAAACACATTCACCACGTCTTTCGCTTTATTGCTTATAGGGAACAGCTGGCCCAGGGTCTTTTCCTGCCCCTCAATACCGTATTGTTCGAAAAACAGTACCGTATCTGCTACCGTCCATTGTGCAAATACGGCCTGAGCGAACTCCGGTGCTGCAGACACGAAATTTTCCATGGAAGTGTGCAGGTTGGTATAGTTGCAGCGGCCGCCACCTGAAATCAATATCTTGGCTCCCGGTCGGTCATTGCGTTCCAGCACCAATGTATTACGGCCGCGCATGCCGGCCTGGACAGCGCACATGAGACCGCAGGCACCGCCGCCGATAATGATGGCATCGTATTTCGTATGGCGTAAGTCGTTAGTCAAAAGTCATTAGTCCTTGTTACTCAATCAACGGCTACTGTCCTTTTCTCCGCCCAGCTTTGCTCGGCCAGTTCAATCGTGCGGATAACCTCCCGCGCTTGTTCGGGTTTCACCAGCAACTCGCTTTGTCCGGTAACTGCGTCATACACGTTGCGGTAGAATGCCGGATAGTCTCCCCGTTCACTACGCAGGTGTTCAATGTGGTCCCGCCCGTCTTCCAACACATTCAATTTCCCCCATATGTCCTCGGGCTCCTCTCCCCATCGGAGATCGCCCTTGGGCGATTTGCCGGCTTTGAGCGCCGCTTCCTGCGGGTCAGCACCGTATTTAACGAATGCTCCGTTTTCACCATATAGTGCATACCTTGGTGAGGGTTCTTTAACCAGCATCGCCCCTTTGAGCGACACCTTCAACCTCGGATAATGAAGAATTAACTCGAAATCGTCTACCGCACGGGCCCCGGTCCGCTGTTTACGCAGGTCGGCATTGACAGCCAGCGGTAAGCCAAATAGCTGTATGGACTGGTCAATGAGGTGGGCGCCCAAATCGTAAAGGATACCGGATCCAGGCCGGTCTTCCTCGCGCCATGCGTTTTCCCGAAGTGTATTGCGGAAGCGATCGTACCGCGCCTCAAAGGCAACCAGCCTCCCTAACCGTCCGCTTTCGATCATTTTTTTTACGGTAAGGTAATCGCTGTTCCACCGTGTATTGTGGTGCACGGTCAGCAGGCGTTTCTCCCGTTGTGCCAAAGCAATCAGCTCATCGGCCTCGGCCGACGTAATCGTAAACGGCTTTTCGACCACCACATGTTTACCGGCAAGCAAGGCAGCCTTGGCAAGCGAATGGTGTACGTCGTTTGAGGTGGCCACCACAATCACGTCGATATCATCGGCACCGATGATTTCACCAGCACCCGCCACCGGCAACACGTCAGGGTACCGTTGCCGCAATAGCTGTTGCTGTTCCGGTTTGCGGGCGGTAATACGATGCAACCGTAAACCAGCCACCGACGTGATAACGGGGGCATGGAATACCTGACCAGCCGCGCCGAAGCCGATCAACCCTATGTTGACAACCTTGTCCATAACGATTGGCTACGTTTTACATGCGGTCCGGCACCTCGATGCCCAGCAGCTCCATCGCCCGGGCGATGATCCGCGCCGTAGCCGCCGAGAGATGTAACCTGAAATTTCGGACCGATTCATCTGTCGCCTTAAGGATGGTTTCCTCATGATAGAATTTATTGTACTGCTTGGCTACCTCATAACCGTAACTGGCCATGTGTGCCGGACTGAATTCCCTTGCAGCAGCTGCTAGGGTTGCCTGAAAATTGCCGAGCAGTTGAATCAAATCGCGCTCACTTTCCGTTAGCTCATCAGGCGCAATAACGGCAAGATCCGTACTATACCCCCCTTTGGCGAGCACCGACTGGATACGCGCATGGGTGTATTGGATAAACGGTCCTGTATGCCCCTGAAAATCGATGGATTCGTTGGGATCAAAGAGCAGTCGCTTTTTGGGTTCCACCTTAAGTAGGAAATATTTAAGTGCCCCCATGCCGATGATGTCATACAACCGTGCTTTTTCCGCGTCAGGCAAGCCGGCGGTCTTTCCGAGCTCTTCCGTGCGCTTTTTTGCAGTCGCCACCATCTCGTCCATTAAATCATCTGCATCCACCACCGTGCCCTCGCGGGATTTCATCTTGCCCGAAGGCAGGTCGACCATCCCGTACGACAGGTGGAACAGGCCCTTCGCCCACGACTTACCCAGCTTTTCGAGGATGAGGAAGAGTACGTTGAAATGGTAGTCCTGCTCATTGCCCACCACGTAGATGGATTCGTCCATGCCGAAATCATCGTACTTCAGCTGGGCGGTACCCATATCCTGTGTAATGTACACCGAGGTGCCATCGCTCCGCAGCACGAGCTTCTCGTCCAGTCCGTCTTCGGTGAGGTCAATCCAGACGGAGTTATCTTCCTTCCGGAAAAACACGCCCTTCTCCAACCCTTCCTTGATAATATCTTTACCCAGCAAATACGTGTCCGACTCGTAATAGTATTTATCGAAGTCGACACCGAGGCGGGCGTAGGTTTGATCAAAACCGGCATACACCCAGCCGTTCATTGTCTTCCAGCGTTCAATTACTGCCTCATCGCCCGACTCCCATTGTTGCAGCATCTGCTGCGCCTCGCGGATAATCGGCGCCTGTTTTTTTGCGTCATCTTCGGTTAGCCCCTGTGCTTTCAGCGCGTCGACCTCCTGTTTGTATGCTTTGTCAAAAAGCACATAATACTTGCCCACGAGATGGTCGCCCTTCAGTCCGCTGGTTTCAGGTGTTTCGCCGTTGCCCCACCGCTGCCAAGCCAGCATGGACTTGCAGATATGGATACCCCGATCATTTACCAGGTTGGTTTTGATAACGTCATAACCGTATGCTTTTAAGATAGCGGCTACCGAATAACCCAGCAGGTTGTTGCGTATATGGCCGAGGTGAAGGGGTTTGTTGGTGTTTGGCGAAGAGTATTCGACCATCACCTTTCTGCCATTTGCCGGAAATTGGCCAAACTTTTCGTGCATCACAGCTGTTGTAAACAGCGAGGTCCAATAGGCATCGGATAAGGTCAGGTTAAGGAATCCTTTAATGGTATTGAACGCGGTAAGCTGGGGCAGTTGCTTCAGCAAATAAGACCCGATATCGTTTCCGGTGGCTTCCGGCGATTTCCTGGAAAACCGCGTCAGGGGAAAAACCACAATAGTGAGTTGCCCTTCAAATTCCTTTCGGGTTTCCTGTATGGTTATCTGGTGATCAGGTACGTCAGCCCCATATAATTCGTTAACGGCCTGTTTAGTATGGTAAATGAGTTGTTGTTGTATCGTGCTGATCATGTAAGTGTTTAAGCATTAATTTCTTAGCATCAGTGTCATAAATCACGAATTTATGATAGATAGCTACTTTTTTAGTGATGTATTCGTAACGAAAACATATCTTTGCCAAAACTAGACAAACCCCGTATTATTTGCAAACGGATGTTTGTCTAAATCCCTGCCAAAGTGAAGGGAAATTTAGCGGTCAAATTAGAAGAAAAACATAAAAATGCAGAGCTATCAGGAATTTCTTGATCTTAGTGTAGGGTTTCCACAAGACGGGTTTGAAATCATCGATGATGAGTTGTACTTCCACGATCTCAACCTTATGGAGATGATTGAGACGTACGGAACGCCATTACGGTTCACCTACCTGCCCATCATCAGCAAGAAGATTCAGCAAGCCAAAATACTGTTCCAAACGGCCATCCTGAAGCACAACTATCGGGGTTCGTACAAATATTGTTACTGCACGAAAAGTTCGCATTTCAGGCATGTGGTGGAGGAGGCACTCAAAAACGACATCCACCTGGAAACCTCGTCGGCCTTCGATATGCCGATGATTGACGCCCTGGAAAAGAAGGGCGTGGTTAGCAAGGACATCACCGTGATCTGCAACGGGTTCAAGACCTACCAGTACAAGCAATATATCCTTGATATGCTGCACGATGGTTTCAAAAACATCATTCCCGTATTGGACAATAAAGAAGAGTTCAATATCTATGACGACGAGGTGGAGCTGGAAGAGCCTTGTAACCTGGGTATCCGGATTGCGGCTGAGGAACAGCCTGACTCGCCTTTTTACACGTCGCGCCTGGGTATCCGGCTGGAAGACATCCTCGATTTCTATAACAATAAAGTAGCTCCGAACCCAAACTTCAAGGTAAAGCTTTTGCATTTCTTTATCAATTCGGGCATTTCAGACACGCCATACTACTGGAATGAGTTGGAAAAGTACGTTACACTGTATTGCAAGTTCAAGAAAATCAATCCCGATCTGGATACGCTGGATATCGGTGGCGGCATGCCTTTTAAGGACTCATTGGTACACGATTTCGACTACGAATACATGGTCAATGAAATCGTCAACCGTATCAAGCAAATCTGTGCGGTACACGAAGTAATGGAACCGGACATCATCACCGAATTCGGAAAATACACCGTAGCCGAAGCATCGGGCATCCTTTACAAGGTCATCGGCCGCAAGCAGCAGAACGACCGTGAAAAGTGGCTGATGCTCGATGGCTCTTTCATCACCAACCTACCCGATGTATGGGCGCTCAACCAAAAGTATATCCTGGTGCCCATCAACAACTGGGACGCTGAATACGAACGGGTAAACCTCGGTGGGATTACGTGCGACGGGCAGGACTATTACAGTCAGGAAGCACACATAAACAGCGTATTCATGCCCAAAACGCGCAAGCTGCAGTACCTGGGCTTTTTCCATACCGGTGCTTATCAGGAAGTACTCAGTGGCTACGGGGGCATCCATCATTGTTTGCTTCCCTCGCCCAAACATGTGCTGATTAGGCGGAACCGCGACGAGACCTTCAACTTCGAAGTGTTCGGTGAAGAGCAGAACAGCAAGCAGGTGCTTCGATTGCTGGGGTATCAATAGTTTCTGGCACCCGCCATCTTGATATTTACGTTTGAAATGCTAAAATAAACGCTTACTTTTGCAACCCACCTGGAGAGGTGTCAGAGTGGTCGAATGAGCACGCCTGGAAAGTGTGTATACGTGTTGAGCGTATCGAGGGTTCGAATCCCTCCCTCTCCGCCAGTCCAAGTAAAGCCCCGCAATAGTGGGGTTTTTTCGTTTTCAGGCTTTTGTGAGTTTGCTCAGACAAAAGCAGAAAATGAAAAAAGAAATGAGCGCAGCGAATGGTTTTATTTGGGCTGATGCCTCTCCCACTCGGGATGGCTCAGGGTTGAGCGCGGGTCTTGTGGGCCTGAGCCAACCCGTCCTGAGTACGGGGCAAGAGCTGTGCGGCCAATTCCGATGGAAAATCAATTAGGTTGCTTGTGCTTATCGTCCTAAGCCAAGCGGAACGCCATTTCGAATTGATCTCGCCTTCTGGTTTAGGTCAGGTAATTGCTTGTTTAAAAGCACAATGTTCATCAATCTGTAATATCAAAATTTCCCAACTGGAAGCGAAAGAAAAGATTGAACTGGGTATTTTGGAGCAGGTGGCAAAAATCTTGAAGGTTACCCCCGAAGCAATTCAACAATTCGATGCAGACAATGCATTAAACATCATTTCCAATACGTTTACCAGCCACGACTCGTCCACGCTAAACGCCATCAATCATAATTGCACATTCTACCCGTTCGACAAACTTGTGGAAGTTTGCGAAGAAAACAAAAAGCTGTACGAGCGACTGATTCAAGCAGAAAAGGAAAAAGTTATTTATTTGGAGCGGTTTGTCGAAAAACTCGATTAATCAGCTCTTTTGAGGAAACCGACGAATCTAGTCAGCCCGCGATAGCCAAATGGGAAGGCCCTTTCTTTTATGAGGCCCCGACATTAGACAAAGATTGGTTTGTGTGGTCCCGTTACAGGCATCCACACACTGGCCAATTTGTGCGATTCAGGGGCTAAATACTCAGTTTGAGATTATTATATTTTGGGCGTGCCCCTTTGCATTTTTGCCAACGCTCAAAACCCCAACGAAAAAAATGCAAGCGGGTCGGGCTATCCATTATAAGTCCTCGCTCCGTTGCACTTCGCTGTGGGCTTTTCGCTTCTATCTCTCACGCAAAAGCAAAATGCATAAAACAATAAAGTTGAAACATTTTCTCAAAACCTGTCACATTATTACCTTTGAAATTGTCTAAGTCTAAAATCAAAAAATGGACGATTTAAACACATTGAACAAAAAATTATTTCCTTATGCTTACAACATTTTGGGAAATATTGACGATTGCCAAGACGTAATTCAAGACGTTTTAATAAAATTCAATGAAAAAGAGGTCAGTTCAATTTCTAATCAAAATGCGTATCTGATAAAATCGGTCATCAACCAAGCCATAAACCTAAAAAAGAAAAACGACAGAGAAAGGCAACAAAAAATTGTGTTACCCGAACCAATCGTTACCAATCAAGGCGAAAGCAAAATTGAATTAGATGAAATACTTAACTATTCGATGTTCGTTTTACTCGATACTTTGAACACCAAAGAAAGAGCCGTTTTTTTGCTCAAAGAAGCGTTTGATTACGAACACGATGAAATCGCTGAAATATTAGAAATTTCGGTGGAAAATTCCCGACAAATCCTCACAAGAGCCAAAAAGAAGCTGAAATTGCGGAAACCCGAAATCGCAACTTCGTTTGCAAAGGACCGAAAATATTTAGAAAAATATGTGTCCGCAATCCGTAAAGGTGATGTAAAATCGTTGGAGCAAATGCTATCTGATGAAGTGCAGGTTTTGGCAGATGCAGGAAATAAATTACAGGTCATTGCTGAACTGACTTCGGGAATTGACAATACCATTAAACTGATGACCTACGTTTATGAAAATCATCAAAAAGACCTTGAAATCAAAATCGAAGAAATCAATCATCAATCTGCATTACTGTTTTACAGAGGTACAACCTTGATAAACTGTCAGATATTTGAGCTAAGCCCAGACGGAAAAATCACAAGTATTTTTTCTGTCGTTGACCCCGAGAAATTGATGAGAATTTAAAAATCCCTCTACTTTCTGTCACGTTCAGCAATTTGAAATTGTCTTACAAGAAATAATTAAATTTTATAAACAATGAAAGAATTTGTATTGATTTTCAGATTAAAAAACATTTCCGATTTCAGACCAGCGCCTGAACAAATGCAGGAACGTATGAATTGGTTAGCAAGAATTGCTTCACAAAGCAAATTGGTGAACAAAGGCAACACGCTTTTGCCATTTGCAGGAAGTGCAAAAATCGTAAACTCCAACAAGGAAGTGACTGACGGAGTTTACACCGAAAACAAAGAATTTGTTAGCGGTTATGTTGTGGTAAACGCCGAAACTATTGATGAAGCGGTAGAAATCGCAAAAGCTAATCCGATTTTTGACCAAATAGGCGGAAACATTGAAATAAGGGAAGTTTTGAAAAGAGATTAGCATTTAACAAAACATGATTTCCACTTCAAAAGCGTTATTGTCTATCCACTTGAAGATAACGCACCATTGGTCGTTTATTCTGATGCTGTGATATGTTTTCATGTTACCTTTAAGTTTCTCCAGCCGATTGGACCGGGGGGATTGTCAAATCTTTGATATCCTGAGATTAGTCAAGCATAATCAGTTTCCTTATCCAATAAGCTGTTTCCCAGATTAATAGAGCGTATGGTTATTAGCCCTTGCGCGACTTATCCATGCAAGCAGCAGACTAAGCAAAATGAAACATACCGTAATACCCACCACATACCCGCTCACTCCAATCGTGCCGCCGGCCCGGGCAGGATCAAGGAAAGGATAGGGATACCAGCCCGTCATGGAAGCCCTGATAAAGGTGTAAATGGTCCAGAGCAAGGGAAAGACAAGCCACAGCAATGAATTGCGGGCGCTGACCGGAAGCCTTGATGGCCATAACAGCCACCATATCAAGATAAATAAAGGCCCTACTTCATGCAGGATAAAGTTGTTCCAGTTAAATTCTCCCGGATTCGGATTTACTTCAGCATTTCGCAGCAACAGCGCAGAGACAATCCCGGTTACTAGCATATAAAGCACCGCCGCGCCGCGGAGATACCGGAACCAACCACCCATTTTCCTCCTTCTGAAAATTGCCGTTGCAGCGATCAGGTAGGTAATCGCGGCGATAAAGTTGCTTTGAACTGTAAAATAGCTAAACCTATTCCAGCCATAGGCATGAGCGGCCGGATCTACTTTCCACGCTATCCAGGGCGCTATTGCCGCAACCGTTAGTATGGTCATAACCACGAGGACAATAGCATTTATCCATTTTATATGTTGAGGCAGTTCCTTATCTATCATGAGCACGCCAGTATTTGAGGCAATCAAACTTAGATAAATTTGCTTTTACATGCAATATAATCGCGTTGAATATAAAAGCGATTTATTCGCAGCAATCTGCTTTCATCGGTGCTCATGATTGCTTCGCAGTTATCGATCGCTCCGCTGCCGCTGGAAGGCAACTTTTATAGCGGAAATATAACGAAATTCCCTCTCCTTTTTTTATCTTTGGTAATGCCGCCATGAGTGGCATGGCAGGCCGGAAACGCATCAAGAAACAGTTCAACCTCAGGGCTATCGACTTTATTATACTATATACCGTACTGATTCTATTCCTGGCCACCCTGGTCCTATCCACTTTCGGATTCGGCGAGTCGCTGATTGCTGTGCCATTACTGGCACTCTACTTACCCATCGAAGTAGCGGTACCCGTTTCCGTACTGGCCTCAGTCGTTGTCGCCGGCGTCGTTGTCGTGCAAGACTGGAGTAAAATCCACGTTCGGAGTGCCGGTTGGTTGGTCTTTTTCGCCGCATTGGGTATTCCCCTGGGCCTATGGTTGTTAATCACTGCCGATGAACGGTGGGTAAAGGCCGCCCTAGCAATCGTGCTCATCCTGTTCTCGGCCTACTCGTTAGCTGGCCGCCCCTTCAGCCTGTCATCCGACAGTAAATGGGGATTGTTCGTCTGTGGCCTGTTATCGGGCGTATTGGGTGGCGCATACGGCTTAAACGGGCCGCCGCTGGTGGTTTATGGTGCGATGCGCAAATGGTCGGCACAGCATTTCAGGGCGACCCTTCAGGGCTACTTCCTTCCGGCAAGCCTCATGGGCATCATCGGCTACTGGTTAAACGGGCTGTGGATAATGCAGGTCACCACCCTCTTCCTTTGGAGCCTCCCCGCCATCCTCCTGGCCATTTTTTTAGGGCGTGCCATCAACCGCCGGATGGAGGGGACCGCCTTCTTCAGGTATGTATATATCGGCCTGATCGGCATCGCGGTAATTCTCCTGCTTCAATCCTTCCATTGACGGTCACACACCGCTTTCTACGATGGTTCTGAATGTCAGGTTTACCCTTGGCGTCGTTATCTTTTTGGTGGGCGGCAACCGGTGGAGCCAATGTGATTGCGTGGTATCTTTCATCACGAGTAAGCTGCCATGTTCAAGCATGAATTCGACTTTTTCTTTGGTTTCCTTATGTTTAAATGCGAATTTCCTTTCCGCACCGAAGCTTAACGAACCTATCGCACCGTTTTTTTTCAAATCGTCTTCCCCGTCACTGTGCCAGGCCATGCCCTCGTCGCCGTTGTGGTACAGATTGAGCAAACAGGAATTAAAACGTTCGCCCGTTTCCGTTTCTATCAGCTTCTTCAATTCCAATAAATCTGCCGTCCAATAGCGTGCATGTTTTGTGGTGTTGGAATAGGTGTATTCATAGGGCTTATCGCCATACCACGCCACTTTGCGTTTGGTAATGATTCTCTTTCCGAAAATGACAGCTTCATCATTTCGCCACTCGATGGTTTCCAGCAACCTGCTCAGGTAACCGTTTGCCTGCCGGCCCGACAATAGCCTGCCATAATAATTGACTGTTCCATCATAGGGCAGCCAATTTCTATGCCTGTCGATGGTTTGATTAAATAAATCCATTTTCCTATTTCAGGATTTCATTGGCAGCCGTCAGAATAATCGGCTTACCGTCTGTTACCACGATGGTGTGTTCGTGCTGTGCCATGTATCCGCCCTTATCACCAACCATTGTCCAACCGTCATGAAGCTCCACGGCATAAGTTGAAGTTGTTGAAATAAACGTTTCGATGGCGACAACCGAATTTTTCTTAAACCGCCGTTGGTCAAACCGGTTTTTATAGTTCAGCAATTCGTCGGGTTGCTCGTGCAGGCTTCTACCTATACCATGTCCGCCAAGATTCCTGATAACCCTGTACCCGCTCTTTCTGGCTTCAACTTCCATCAGGTGCCCGATTTCAGCTATCTTCACGCCGCCCCGGATATGGTTGATTGCTTTACGCAATACGTTCTTTGATGCATCGACCAATCGCTGGTGTTGGTGGATGTCTTTTCCGAGCACAAAGGAAGCGCCATTATCAGCCCAAAAGCCATCAAGTTCCGCCGAAACGTCAATATTCACCAAATCGCCTTCTTTCAGAATCCGGCCGGTCGACGGGACACCGTGGCAAAATTCATTGTCTACACTGATGCAGGTCGACCCCGGAAACCCGTACGTTAGATAAGGGGCCGACTTTGCCCCAAAAGCAGCAAGAATTTCCGCGCCATATTCATCAAGTTCTTTCGTGCTCATCCCAGGCTGAGCGTAGTTTACCATTTGCCTTAATGCAGTTGCAACGGCCTGGCTGGCCTGCTGCATTCCGATTAATTCTGATGCTTTCGTTATCGACATTGTTTTCCTATGCTATATTAATGATAGTCTGCGAACGAACTTCACCTTACATCCGGATGTTGCCAAGGATTCCGGTAAGGCCTTTTCAGAAGCGTCGTCGCCTCCGGATCGCCGACGCATATCCGCTGCGACGGATCATAGACAAGCGGCCTGTTCAATTGCATGGATAGGTTAGCAAGTATGCAACTGGCCGTCGATACATGCCCTTCTTCCACATCAGCCACCGGTAAATGGTCATTTTCAATAGCCGACAATAAATCCAGCATGTGCAAACGGGTGGCCGGCGCAGTATGCAGTTCAATCCGGGGCTCATCCACGTCTTCCGGAAAGGCCTCCTTTTCATAAACCACGTCCTGCGAAATACGGTCGCCTTCCCCTACCGGAATAAATTCATATTTCATCACACTTCCTTTCAGTGTGCCTTTATCACCGTAGATAATGAACGCCCACGGATATTCGGGATCGGCGAGGGTTCCCCATGTACGGTGTTGCCAGACGCAGTTCAATTCGTTGTACTCAAAAACAGCCGTCTGCGTATCGGCAATGTTCGACTTGCCACCTTTCTGCACATAAATACCGCCGTTCGCACTGACCCGCTTCGGCCAGCCAAGCTTCAGCAGCCAACGCACCGTATCAAACATGTGCACACACATATCGCCGGTAATGCCATTGCCGTATTCCATAAAGGTACGCCACCAGCTCCCATGCGGCAACCCATCGTATGGCCGCAACGGTGCGGGGCCGGTCCACATCTCGTAATCGAGGAAATCCGGAACCGGCTCCACGGGTGGATTGCCATTCCGGCGCATGTGGTAATAGCAGCACATCTCCACATGCGACACCTTGCCAAGCAGCCCTTGGTCGATTATCCGTTTTTTGGCATCGATGAGATGGGGCGTACTCCGCCGCTGGGTACCTATCTGCACTTTCCGGTTATATCGTCGCGCGGCGTTCACAATGGCTTCTCCTTCCAGTACATCAACGCTGACAGGTTTTTGCAAATAAAGGTGGGCGCCCGCGGCCATGGCGTCTATGGCCTGTCGGGCATGCCAGTGATCCGGCGTACCGATGAGTATTAAATCGAATTTATGGTCAGCCAGCATCTTCCGGTAGTCGCCATACAATGCAGGCACTTTTCCCGATGCTTGACGTTCACTGACAAGCTTTCCGGCCTCTTTCAGCTGATTGGCATCTACATCGCATAGGGCAACAACATCTACATCGCGCACCTGAATAAGCCTGAAGAGATCACTTTTTCCATACCAGCCGGCACCGATCAGACCAACCCGGATTACGCCGGACTTCCGAGTAGCCATTCCCTCCCCCAACGGCAACGCCGATAACGTTATCGCCGCGCCGGCTCCCTGTATAAATGTTCTGCGGTTCAGCTTACTGTCTGCCATTATCTTTTTGGTTTATCCTGTTGGTGTCTGGTAATTAAAAACGAAGATAATCTTTTTCCTAAAAAAACCCCGGCCCACTTATCGAAAAGTGGGGCGGGGATTTAATCATCTTCCCGGGAAAAGATGTCGTCCCCATGGGATTGGGGACTATCAACCTAAACCTAGGACCAATATCGGTATTATATCGGCTTCTTCCAAAGATTTTATGGAGAAAATAAATATTTCACTTCAAGCTAGCCAGGCTTGCTGTTATAATCGCTATACACTCATCCAGTTCCGGCCGGGTAATGACCAGCGGTGGCGCAAAGCGGATCTTATCGCCATGGGTGGGCTTGGCCAGCAACCCGTTATCTTTAAGTGCCAGGCAAAGGTCCCATGCCGCTTCCGGATTTTCATGTGCTATCACAATGGCATTCAGCAGGCCCTTACCCCGCACCTCCTTCACATGCGGGTGGTTCAGTGCGCGTAACCTGTCACGGAAATAACTGCCCAATTCAGCCGATCGCTCCGCCAGCCTTTCTTCCTTAATCACTTCAAGCGACGCAATGGCCACTTTGCAGGCCAACGGGTTGCCTCCATAGGTAGACCCGTGTTCGCCGGCCCTGATGCACAACATGATGTCGTCATCGGCCAACACTGCCGATATTGGCAACGTACCACCACTCAAGGCCTTACCCAGGATAAGGATATCCGGCCGTACGTCTTCGTGGTCGCACGCCAGCATCCTGCCCGTACGGGCCAGCCCCGTCTGAATTTCATCGCCGATAAACAATACATTGGCCTGTTGGCACAACGCGTACGCTTTGGTCAGGTAGCCTTCATCGGGCACGTATACACCCGCTTCACCCTGAATCGGCTCCACCAGAAAACCGGCCACGTCGGGATCGGCGAGGGCCGCTTTCAGCGCCGCCAAATCGTTATAAGGAATCACTTCGTAACCCGGCATGAACGGCCCGAAACCATCACGTGATGATGGGTCGGTACTGAACGACACCACGTTGAGTGTACGGCCATGGAAATTACCTGCCACCGTAATGATCTTAGCCCGGTTAGCAGCGATGCCTTTCTTGTCGTATCCCCAACGTCGCGCCAGCTTGAGTGCAGTTTCCACTGCCTCCACGCCGCTGTTCATGGGCAATACCTTGTCATACCCGAAATATGCGGTAATGTATTGGGCAAATTCGCCGAGCAAATCGCTGTGGAATGCCCGGGAAGTCAGCGTAAGCTTTTGTGCCTGTTCCACCAGGGCACCTACAATCCTCGGGTGGCAATGCCCCTGGTTTACGGCCGAGTACCCCGACAGGAAATCGTAGTAACGCTTGCCGTCCACGTCCCACAGGTACACGCCTTCGCCCCGTTCCAATACAACGGGCAGGGGGTGATAGTTGTGGGCACTGTATTGTAATTCTTTCTCAATAAACTGCTGTGTTTTTGGAGATGAAGTTATTGCTGTTAGTGACATGTGCCAAAGTTAACATACTTTAGCCGAATTGTTGCATACCTTATCCGGCAAATAGTTCCCGCAGGCCATCGTCGCCCCGAACGTCATACCAATGTCGTTTTTTCCCGGGCGGCACACTGATCTTAGTTACATGTGTTACTTTTGCTGACAGTGTTAACTTTTAATCACACCGTTAGCAATGGGGATATCAGAACGCAAGCAAAGGCAACTCGAAGAAGTACGGGCCACCATCCTGGAGCAATCGTGGCAGATTGTTGAAGAAGAAGGCTGGGAAGCGCTCTCCATCCGCAAGATTGCTGATGCCATCGAGTACAGCACACCGGTGGTTTACAAGCATTTTGAGAGCAAAGATGCCATACTGGAGGCTTTCTCCCGCGAAGGTTATGCCCGGCTGGCGAACAGTCTGGCAGCTGCCAAAGCTTCCCGCACTGCTCCGGACGAACAACTGGAGGCGATTTCAGCGGCGTACTGGCAATTCGCGCAGGCACATCCCCGGCATTACCAAATCATGTACGGCCTCGGTATCCCTACCTGCCAGATGGTACGCGACATACCCGAGATCAGGCAGGTAAGCGAACTGTTGCATGCGGCTATCGATGAGGCCATCAAATCGGGTAAGAACCCGGATGTGGATGGTCACCTGAAAGCAACGACGTTTTGGTCTATCCTGCACGGCTTGGTAGCCATGACGATGATTGCGGCCCCCGGTGGACCCGAAATGGCACGCCGTACCCTTGACGACGCGGTACAGGGGTTCATCAAGGCGCTGCTCAACTAAAGTCGGAATACTATTCATTATTTCATTCATTTATATTAAACAGATTCAGGTATATGCAATTACTGGAAGCATTAAACTGGCGTTATGCCACCAAAAAGATGAACGGCGAGGTCGTTCCGCAAGAAAAGGTAGATCAGATACTGGATGCGGCGCAACTCGCTCCTACCTCATCGGGACTACAACCCTTCAAAATCATCGTGGTTACCAATCCGGAATTGAAAGCGAAAATCCAGCCCATCGCCTTCAATCAAAGCCAGATTACCGACGGGTCGCACCTGTTGGTGTTTGCCGCGTGGGATAATTACACGCCAAAACGGATTGACGATGTATTCGCCTATACGGCCGCCGAACGCGGCATACCAACCAGCACATTCGATGATTACGCTAGCCGGCTCAAGGGCATGTACCTGAACCGTCCCGCCGAGCGGAATTTCGAACATGCCGCACGGCAGGCATACATCGCCTTCGGACTCGCCATCGCCGCGGCAGCGGAGCTCCAGGTAGACGCCACACCCATGGAGGGCTTCGACAACGAAGCGCTTGATAAGCTGCTGGATCTGCCGAAACAGGGATTGAAAAGTGTAACCCTTCTGCCATTGGGTTACCGCGATACCGAAAACGACTGGCTCGTCAACCAGAAAAAGGTACGCATGCCCAAATCGGTATTCTTGTCGCAAATCGCTTAAGTCTGGTATTTATGTGGCATACAAAAACAAATAAACACACATAACTGTAATAAATAAGCATCATGGGAACGAAACGAACATTAGGAAAATCCGATTTACAGGTCTCGCCAATCGCATTTGGCGGTAACGTCTTCGGCTGGACGCTTGACCAGCAGCAGTCTTTCCGCATCCTCGACGCTTTCGTGGCCGCAGGGTTCAATTTCATCGACACCGCCGACACATACTCCACATGGGTACCCGGCAATCAGGGCGGTGAGTCCGAAACCATCATTGGCCAATGGCTTAAACAGCGCGGCAAACGCGACGACCTCGTCATCGCCACCAAACTGGGCGGCGATATGGGTGATGGAAAAAAAGGACTGAGCGCCAATTACATTGCTAACGCCGTAGACGCCTCACTGAAGCGGTTGGGCACGGACTACATCGACCTGTACCAGAGCCATTACGACGACCCGGAAACGCCGGTAGCCGAAACTATGGAGGCCTTCAATACCCTTATCCGAAGCGGGAAAGTGCGCCACATCGGTGCCTCCAACCTATCGGCCGATCGCATTGTACAATCCAATCGGTTTGCTGCAGCCAACGGACTCCAGGGTTACATTAGCCTCCAGCCCCTTTACAACCTGTACGATCGGCAAAAATTCGAAACCGAATACTTGCCTACCGTCGAAGCCGAGGGCCTGGCCGTACTCACCTATTATGCATTGGCCAGCGGATTCTTAAGTGGAAAATACCGCGGTGAAGCAGATTTCGGCAAAAGCCCGCGTGGAGGAGGTATGAAACAATACCTCAATGAACGTGGCTTCCGTATTCTGAAGGCACTGGACCGTGTTTCGGCCGAAACAGGTGCTCCGGCAGCACAGCTGGCACTTGCGTGGCAACTGCATAAACCGGCGGTAACGGTGCCCATTGCCAGCGCCACGTCAACGCAACAGCTTCAGGACCTTGTCGCGGCTGCCAGTCTCGATCTGACCAGTGAACAGGTCGCCTTATTGGATGAGGCAAGCGCTTATTAATTCCTTAATTTAGAAACGTATCATGAAGATAGAAATTTGGTCAGACATCATGTGCCCTTTCTGCTATATCGGCAAAAAGCACCTGGAAACGGCACTGAAACAATTCAGCGATGCCGACGCCATCGATGTGGTTTGGAAAAGCTACCAGCTGGACCCTTATATCCCGCGCAATCCCGAATATAAGAACACCTATCAATACCTCGCAAAAACCAAGGGGATGAGCTACGACGAAGCGAAGCAGATGACGACCGGAGTTGCGCAAGCGGCTGCAAATGCTGGCTTAACGCTGGATTTCGAGCGGGCCGTGGTGGCCAATTCGTTCGATGCACACCGGTTGGTGCACCTTGCACAAACGAAGGGCCTTGCCGATGCAGTGAAGGAAGCGCTTTTCCGTGCCCATTTCACCGAAGGCAAAGACATCAACAGTCGCGAAGTACTGACGGCAATCGGCACCGTTGCAGGCTTACCGGAAGTCGAAATCACTGCTGTATTGGACAGCGACCGGTATAGTGACGAGGTCGCGGAGGATATCCGTGAGGCCCGTGACATCGGCGTGCGGGGCGTCCCTTTCTTTGTATTCAACCGGAAATACGCCATTTCCGGCGCTCAGCCACCCGAGGCATTTTTGCAGACCTTGGAAACGTCTTTTAACGAGTGGCGTGCCGAGAACCCGAAAGTGACCCTGACCGTGACCGAAGGGCCAACATGCGGGCCGGATGGTCGTTGTGACTAACATTTTCACGTTATCGGCGATAAAAAAAGGCAATTCCGCGGTATTTAAAAACAATTTTTTACCTTTGGTTGTATATAAGCTGTAACTCAAAATCTTAATCCACTATGGCAAATACCAATAGAAGGAAATTTTTGAAGACGACCGTGGGCTTTTCGGCTGCGGCCGTTGCTACAACCGCCTTGGGTGTTAATCCGCTGAATGCATTGGTAGGATGCACGTCGTCCAATTCATCCGGCGACACTTCAGGGTCGGGTGATGTACTTGAATTTTCTCAAGACCCACTGGGGTATGACTATAACGCGTTGGAACCTTATATTGATGCGCGGACGATGGAGATCCATTATACAAAACACCATACCGGATACATCGATAAGGTAAACGATGCGCTTAAAGCAGACGAGGTAAGTTACTCGACAGCGGAAGAGTTGTTTGCCAACATATCCAAGCTTTCCGACGGTATACGCAACAACGGCGGTGGCGCATGGAACCACACGTTTTTCTGGAAATCCATGCGAGCACCGGTAGACGGCAATGCACCTACCGGTGAACTATTGGAGGCGATCAACGGTGCTTTCGGCTCGTTCGACAAATTCAAGGAAGAGTTTGCTACCGCGGGTGCCACCCGGTTCGGCTCGGGCTGGGCTTGGCTGGTGAGCGACAACGGTACGCTTAAAATCGGCTCTACCCCCAATCAGGACAATCCACTGATGGATGACGCCGAGCTGAAAGGTAAGCCCCTATTGGGTATCGACGTTTGGGAACATGCGTACTACCTCCATTACCAGAACAAACGCCCGGACTACATCAGTAATTGGTGGAACGTGGTGAACTGGGATTTTGTAACGGAACAATTCAACAGTTAGTGTGTTCACGATAACGGCAAAGGTCCGATGCGCTGAATATACAGCGATCGGACCTTTTCCTTTTACGGGTAGGCCCCGTTATACTTCCAACGTCTTCTTCAGGGCATCCAATTGGTTATCGACCAATTTTTGCAGTGGCTTGAGTGCCAACATCTTCATCATCATATTGAGGTCGGCCTCGATAATCAGTTCCGCTGTAGTAATGGCATCACCTGCCGGGATAACATGCCATCGGAGCGTCACGTCAAATGGCGCCTTTTCAGCAGGAACGAACACCACTTCGCTATTTTCTGTGCGATGGTCTACTTTTAGTGCCAGCTTAGCCATGTTCTGGATGGTAAACCGGGCCTCATCGCGCGTTGACGACCAATCGTATATGCTGTCCGGCATCAACTGCTCGTGATTATTGCAATCGGCCAGAAACGCATACACATCGGCAATGGGCTTATCAATGGAAATCTGGTTCTTGATGATCGTCATCGGTCGGTTCGTCTTGTCGTTATTTACTCACCTGCTGTCGACCAGTTCGCCGGATCAGCGCGCCACGCTTCCAGCAATTCGATATCACTGTTAAGGATATAATTATGCTTCGCCGCAACCTCAAGTAATGCATCGTAATTGCAGAGGCTGATGGACCTGCATTTGGCCGCTGCAAAGTTCGCTTCTGCTTCGGCAAATCCGTAAGTGAATATCGAAACCAGCCCCACCACATTGCAATCGGCATCGCGTAGCGCCTTAACGGCATTCAGGCTGCTCTTGCCGGTGGAGATGAGGTCTTCGATGACGACCGCGCGTTGGCCACTGACTATCTCCCCTTCGATTTGGTTTTGCCGTCCGTGGTCTTTAGAACTACCCCGTACATAAGTAAACGGCAAGCCCAGATCCTGCGCCACCAGCACCCCCTGTGGAATACCTGCTGTGGCAACACCCGAAATCATTTCAACGGCACCAAACTCTTCCTGTATCAGTTCAGACAGTTTCTGCCGGATGTACGTACGGATGGGTGGATGAGATAAAGCTACACGGTTATCGCAATAAATCGGGGACTTCCAACCCGAAGCCCACGTAAACGGATTTTTGGGTTGTAATTTAATTGCTTTAATTTGCAACAATGATTCGGCAACTTTTTGTGCAACCTCATTCATATCATTCATGGCGCAAATCTATAAAATTTATATGAACCAATCTGCCCTTGTTATTGCAGATTATATCCCCGAAAACCGACCCGATATTCAATCAATTGACCATCAACACCTTGACATTGAAAAACTTTTTAAACAGACCAAGACAAATAGCACGGTCACTACATATTTCGTCCAAATAAAAAATCCGAGGGACTATTTTGCCGCGATTAAGGAGAAATTCAGGGTCATTAAAGCGGCGGGCGGGCTGGTGAAAAACGGGGAAGGTGACTACCTTTTCATCTTCCGGTTAGGCAAGTGGGACCTACCCAAGGGTAAAGTGGACCCCGGCGAGTCGATGAAAAAGGCAGCAGTGCGCGAAGTGCAGGAAGAATGCGGTATTAAGGTTGACTATCTCGGACAAAAGATTATCACCTCCTACCATATTTATCAGATGAAGGGTGAGGTTGTACTCAAAAAAACAAATTGGTATGAGATGGGAGTGAATAAAGTGCCGAAACTCAAACCACAGTACGAAGAAGATATCACGGAGGCGGTTTGGCTACCGAAAAACAGATTCGGTAAAATCCGGAAAAATACGTACCCGTTAATCGCAGAGGTACTGGACACGGTAGGCGTTAGTCGTTAGTCATAAGTCAATAGCCGTTATATAATTGACTTACGACTTACGACCTAAACCTTCAATCACCGCCTTCGGCACCAATTGGTTTACGTTGCCGTTATTTGCAATAATTTCACGGACAATGGTAGACGATATGTGCGACAGTCCGCTGCTACTCACCAAAAAAACGGATTCAATGTCGGGTGCTAACGCCGCATTGTTTAAGGCAATAGCCTTTTCAAATTCAAAGTCATTCGCGTTGCGCATACCACGTAAGATAAAGCGGGCACCTACTTCGCGGCAGAAATCGATGGTCAAGCCATTAAACCCGACGGCTTCTACGATGCCGTGATAGGAAGAAAACACCGACTTTACGATGGCTAACCGTTCGTCGGGACTAAAAAAACCTTTTTTGGTGGTATTAGTACCTATGGCTACATAAATCTTGTCAAAAAGCGCGCGGGCACGCTCCACAATATCCACGTGTGCATTGGTGATGGGGTCGAACGATCCGGGAAATACAGCTATTCTCATGGGCTATCCTTTTCGTCAAAAGTAGCGTTTTACAGGCTGAATGGCAAATCAATCGCTAACCAGCCGCACCACAAACATACCATCTGCCTTATGGCGATAACCATGCAAAAGTGCGGTCTGTTGCACGTGCAGGCCATGTGTCTCTTGCAGGTAACTCACCACTCCCTCGTTTTCATCGGCAAATACAGAACAAGTAATATAAATAAGCGGCTTGCCCGGTTTGAGGTGTTTGATCGCTTGTGCCGCCAGCTGCCGTTGCACGGCAGCAAACCGACTTATCGACCCGCTGTCGAACGCCGAAAGCATCTCCGGCGTACGGCCCCACGTTCCGGAACCCGTGCAGGGGGCATCGAGGATGATACCGTCGAACTGTTCATCGCCCATCACCACTGTGGAGTCTTTGGTAAGATCCACCACTTTCTGCCGGTATGATTTGATACCTGCCCGCTCGAAACGCTCATCGAGGTTACGTAAGATACTGCGTCGCGTGTCAGACACCAATAAATTCACCCCCGGCGATTGGTCCAGCAGCAAGAGCGACTTGCCCCCCGCGCCGGCACAGGCATCCCACCACTGTTCGCCATCGGCAGCGTGAAAATACATACCCGTTTGCTGCGAGGAGTAATCCTGTACCTCGTACCTGCCCGTCAGGCCGGCAATGCGGTCTAAGGCCGTGCCGTTAGGTAGCGCTAGCGTATACGTATCAACCGTCCGGTAGTCCACCTGTGCGCCATCCAATGCAACTATTACTTCGTCCCGGTAAGCTGGCCGCAGCCGAATATACAGGTTGGGTTGCACAAAAAGGCTTTTCACAAATGCATCGCGGTCGATACCTGCCGAGAGGAATTGCCGGAACGGGAATACGTCGTCCAGACGAAAGGTGGTATTTGCCTCCAGCAATGAAATCTTTTCTGAAAGGTCGGCCCGGATACGGTCGTAAAATTCGGGCAGGATAACCGCTGCTACCGCGCTGTCGTCACTGCAAAGAAAATCGGCCATTGCCAGCCGAATGGTCAATTCCTCCTGCCGGGCAGCCGCGCCCAAACGGAAATAATGATATGCCAGCCGGGAGGCCATGCGGCGGTCCTTGCTTCCCATCTGGCGGTTGCGTTTGTAAAATGCGGTAAGGAAACGAGCCAGCGGCACACCCTTTTCGCCAACATATTCCTGGAGCAAACGTTCAACGGTGCGGACCTGCTGCGCAACCCTTTTTTCAGAAACCATGAAAAGGCAGCTTAATTTACCGGCCGGAAACCACCACTGCCGTATTGCAAAATGGAAATGGCATTGTTTACATACCCCCAAGAGGGGTTATATTCCCATTTGAAGGCGTTATGCAGTCCCTCATACCCCGTATCCTCCAGGTGCGACCGATAGTCGGCACCATGCTTTACCAGCAAGCTGCCGAAATAATAGGCGGCATCATAGCCTTTATATGCAAATTCGGTAGGTGCCACACCAAATTCACTGCGATATTGCTGGTCAAACCGACGTACATCCGTAGCATTATTATCTACATAGTAAGAGGTGGTAATACGGGTGTTAAGTGCCGCAAGCCCATCTTCCGCATCAAAACCCAATTTCGACCAATTCGGGTGGCCGAATAAGCGGATATCGTAAGATAATTCCTCCTGCAGTCTCCGCAGCTGCGCTAAAATGGGCGACAGCTCATACTTGTTGGTAGTCGCGAGCACGACCAAATTTTTACCATCAAGGTGTACCCTGCTTTCGAGACCTGCTTCGTCTTCCACTTCCACCACTTGGATATTACCATTCTTCAGTCGGCGTATTTCTGTTTTGAGGGGCGTGAGCAACTGCCGGCTCGACTCATCCGATGTTTTGTACAACACCACCACATCGCCCTGCCGGTACTGGTCGGCAATATGCGTTGCCAATGCGCGCACATGTACCGGAAGCGGTGCCGTAATCGTAACCAGGTTAGACAAGTTAAACTCCGTCGGCATACTCGCCGCCAGCGGCGAAACCTGCAATGCCTGGTCAAGTTTCGCGTTAAAGCCAAACACCTGGATTTCCTTCGGATAGACAGGTCCGACCACCAAAGCAGCATTCTGCACTTCGTCCAATTTAGCGATTCGCGCATTCTCACCCGCATCGTCACGGGTATCCAATACATTCAGTTTGAAATTGGCACCTTCCGCAGACAGCGCATCCAAACCGACTTTAAATCCCTGGTAGAAATCCAGCGCAAGCGCCGATCGTTTGATATCCGCTGCACTCGGTGCATGTGGATTGGCCTTATCGAGTTCAAACGGCAAGAGGAGTGCAATTTGATTAAAATCCACCGCTTCCTCCACCTCGGGTTCCGTCACCTTATCTTCTTTCTCCGTAGGTGTTTCCCGCTCGGTAGGTGCCTTGCTGCCCGGTCCACGCAATACCCGGACTTTCGGCGTACATGACGCCACCAGCAACACCAGTACCATCAAGCCGACTAGGCATTTATTCCCATTCAATGGTAGCCGGAGGTTTCGAACTAATATCATATACAACCCTATTTATCCCCTTTACATGATTGATTATCTCGTTTGATATCTTCGCCAACAGTTCGTAAGGTAAATGCACCCAATCTGCTGTCATTCCATCGAGCGATCCGACGGCACGGAGTGCCACCACATGTTCATAAGTACGTTCATCGCCCATCACCCCTACCGACTGTACCGGCAGAAAAATCGTACCGGCCTGCCATACCTGATCATACCAACCCGATTCCCGCAGGTTCCGAATGTAGATATCATCAGCTTCCTGCAAAATCCGTACCTTTTCGGGAGTGATTTCTCCCAGAATACGGATAGCGAGACCGGGCCCCGGAAATGGGTGCCTGCCCAGAATACTTGGTGCTACCCCAAGTGCTTTGCCCACCCGGCGCACCTCATCTTTAAAGAGGGTGTTGAGCGGCTCCACCACTTTCAACTTCATGAAGTCGGGCAGTCCACCCACATTGTGATGCGACTTGATTGTGGCCGAAGGGCCATTCACCGAAATCGACTCGATGACATCGGGATAGATGGTACCCTGCCCGAGCCACTTCACTTCCACGCCATCAGGCAGTTCTGCCTGAACGGCGTGCGCAGCATCGTCAAACTCGTCGATGAATGCCGCGCCGATGATTTTTCGCTTCTGCTCGGGCTCACTCACCCCGGCCAGCTTTTGGTAAAACCGTTCGCTGGCATTTATCCCTTTAACGTTCAGCCCCATATGCTGGTAAGATTCCAGCACCTGTTCAAATTCGTTTTTCCGCAGCAACCCATGGTCTACGAATATGCAATGCAGGTTTTTGCCAATAGCCTGGTGCAGCAATACGGCAGCCACCGTAGAATCGACACCGCCGGACAGCGCCATGATCACATGATCGTTGCCCAACTTTTCTTTCAGCGTCGCTACCGTCGTCTCCGCGAACGCATCGGCTGTCCAGGAAGGCGCGCACCCGCAGATATCGATAACAAAATTTTTCAATAATGTGGTTCCGTCGGTGCTATGGGTTACCTCAGGGTGAAACTGTATGCCGTACGTTTGCGTACCCTTAACGTGGTATGCTGCTACATTTACCTTATCGGTGCTGGCAATGATATCAAAACCTTCGGGAATCGAAGCGATCGTATCGCCATGCGACATCCACACCTGGGAGTCAACGGGAATATCCGCCAGCAATGGATTGCCATGGTCTACAAAATGGAGGTTAGCACGACCGTATTCGCGGATGGTTGATGCCACCACCGCACCGCCCGAATGCTGCGCGATGTATTGTGCTCCATAACATACCCCCAGTAACGGGAATTGGTTTTGGATCGATTGAAAATCAACCTGTGGTGCATCATCCTGTCGTACTGAGTACGGACTGCCCGAAAAAATAACGCCCTTCACCGAAGCATCAAACGCCGGGATATGGGTATAGGGATGAATTTCACAATATACGTTCAACTCCCGCACCCGACGCGCAATCAACTGGGTATATTGGGAGCCGAAATCAAGGATAATGATTTTTTCTGGCATGGGCCAAAGGTACGTATAAGATACGAAATCTCACCCTTTTTTTCGTTTCGACCACTCTTCAGCATGCTTGATATCCCACTCGTCTGCATTGAATACCGGATCTTTTCCTTCCGCCTTTTGCCGGCGGTAATCTTTGAGTGCTTTCAGTGCCGGCTTTCGTAGCAAAAAAATGGCAATCAGATTGAGCCAGGCCATCAGCCCCACGCCAATATCCCCGATGGTCCACGCCAACTCGGCCGTCTTCACAGTACCGTAATAAGTGGCAAACAAGATGAGGATACGAAGTGCCCAGACCGCCCAGCGTTGCTTTCCGCGCTTATCAAGGTAACTGAGGTTAGTTTCGGCCATGTAATAATAGGCCATGATGGTAGTAAACACGAAAAAGAACAGTGCCAACGCTACAAACCCCGCACCCATGCTCGGAAAATGGTGCGCTACGGCGTGTTGTGTGTATTCCGATCCGATCTGGACGCCCGGAATGTTTTCAACAAGATACCCCCCTGCAGGATTCTGAACGTTATACGCACCTGTAAATAAGATCATCAGTGCAGTCGCGGTACACACAAACAACGTATCTACATAAACCGAAAATGCCTGCACTAACCCTTGTTTGGCCGGATGGCTCACTTCTGCCGCTGCGGCAGCGTGGGGTGCCGTTCCTTGTCCCGCCTCATTGGAATAGATGCCCCGTTTTACACCCCACGATATGGCCATGCCGATGACACCACCGAATGCGGGTTCCAGGTTGAAAGCCGAACGGAAAATAAGCCCGAACATGGCGGGGATTTCCTGATAATTCAACGCGATGATGATTATCGCCATCAAGATATAGGCGCCTGCCATGAATGGCACCACCACTTCGGCTACTTTCGCAATGCGCTTCACCCCGCCGATGATAGTGAGGCCAAGCAATATGACCAGTGCGATGCCGGTGTATTCAACGGGTATGCTGAACGCATTCCGAACCCCCAGTGCAATGCTATTGCTCTGTACACCGGGCATGAAAAGCGCAGTACTCAATATGGTAACAACAGCGAACGCTACCGCATACCATTTTACACCCAGCCCTTTTTCGATATAGAATGCCGGACCACCACGGTACTGGCCGTCTTTCACCTCTTTGTAGATCTGGCCAAGCGTGGCTTCCACATACGCAGACGCGGATCCAAGAAATGCGATGAGCCACATCCAGAACACAGCACCGGGGCCACCCATCGCAATGGCCGTGGCAACGCCAGCGATATTACCCGTCCCAATCCGCCCCGACAGCGCCATGGCAAAGGCCTGAAAGGAAGAAACCCCTTTGGTGGAGGAACCTCCGCCAAATAGGAGTTTTACCATATCTTTAAGGTATCTGACTTGTAAAAATCCGGTTGCAAACGAGAAATAAACACCCATACCAATACATAGCACAACCAGTGCGTTGCTCCACACAACGTCGTTAACGGCTTTAACAAACTGTTCCATAAGATTTTGCAGTCGAGAGGACTGTTTTTTTTACTGTGTTAACGGTTAGTAAATCATTCAAGGCGTGCAAAATAGGGAATTCCGCGACATTCCTCTTTTTTTTTAACGGTTAAGTTGCTAACACCCCGCCGCCGTGATAATCACTCCGCCCATTCGGGTGTGCCTTTCTTGCGGCCCTTCCGGGCCACAAGTAGACACAGTTGTAAAGGTTAATGTATATCGAAATGTTTTTACAGGGTCTTCAGGCGCTCCTGTGCTTTTTTGCCGTATGTGCGTTCCTTAAACAACCGCGCCCGGCGGTATAGCTTTTTTGCCTCACGGGTATTCCCCTGCTGCTCGCAGATGTAACCCTCCACATAGTACAGTTTATCCGCTTCGCCGAAACGCTGGCTGTCTTTATCCAGGTGGGCTTTCACCTGCGCCAGGTGCGCTGCCGCTGCCTCGAAATGCCCCAGGTCGGCCGCCATCAGCATGTATTTCATGGATAGATCTTTTACTTCGCCGCTGCTAAAGTCGTCGTGTTTAAAGTACGCCAGTGCCTTTTCTTTGTCTGCCGTCGTTCCGCTGCCAGCCACGTACATATCGCCGATCCGCTCCCGGAGTGCCTGGTTGGGCGCAGTCATGTTTTCGTCGGCACGCGTGTAATGATCCAGCGCTTTTTGGTAATCGCGCGGCACACCGTCGCCGGCATAATATAGATTACCCAGTGCCAGCTGGCAATCCACGTAATACGCACTGTTCGATGGTATTTTACCATAAAGGAAAACCGCTTTTTCATAATCACGACTGTCGCCTTCGGTAAGCCAATGGGCAACCCACCGGAACACATATCCTTTATCGCGCTGCTCAATTTTTGTTGCTATCGACCCAATCACCCCACCGGAACGGTCGACTACACCGGCTGTCCAGGGCCAGTCGTTGTTATCCTGTTGCTTCGTATAGTGAGCCAGTCCGTCGGCATCGAATGCCGACAACAGCGCATATTGGGGGGCTATCAATTCGTTGCCCTCCTTGTCTATCATACCCCACTTACCATCCACATTGATTGATGCGGCGCCGGCCGCGAAAACATTGGCATCGTCGTATTGAAAGGGAATGACCAAATCGCCCGATTCGTTGATGAAACCCGCTTTTCCATTTTCCTTTACCAGGCCCAGGCCCTCTCCGAATACGGCCTTGCTGAGCAACGCCTGCCGCCTTACTTCCGTCTCCTTTTCAATCCGGATACGTTCCTTTTCCGCCGCTTCTTCCTTTTGCAGCCGTTCCTTCTCACCTTCTTCGATTTTTACAATATAAGGGAGTATTTCACTGCGCAGCGTCTCATCGGCTTCGTAGGTCGAAAACTGGTTCAGCGCTTCCAGTGCCTGAGCGGTGTTGCCCATCTCATAATAGGTCTTTACCCGCAGTGCCTCAATCCGTGCATTCGAACTCCCCAGGATTTCGGCAACAGTAGTACAATAGTCCAGCACCTGCTCATAATCACCACTCCCGAACGCAGATACAGCTTCAAAATAATAAGCCTTGGCGCGCGTATCGTTATTCTGCGCATAACCAGTCAGTACTGAAAAACAACATATTGCAAAAAAAACAAGTCTTTCCATAAGGCGTTAAAAAGTTACGTCGGCAACCTGGATAAGCTCTTTGTTCGATAAAAAAGTAAGCTGCTTCGTCTCTCTGAGTTCCTCATCTACATAAACATAAACCGTGGCCTGGGTATTTACCCCACCACTATAATTATGAATCTTAACCGTATAGGTGCCTTCCATCACCCCGTCCACATAGATATTCTCCGGGCCGTATCCCCTGGTGTTGTCTACGTCCAGCCTGCTGTTCCCTACGTTTTTATTCTGGTAGTTACACAAATTGCCATAAGGATCAATCAATTGGAGATCGATATCCGATCCTGATGTATTCCAGACCAGTGAAGCCCGGAGTTTCACGGGGGGTCGGGTGCAGGTAATGCGCACGCTTCGCTCAAATCCGTTCACCAGGATACGGAAATTATTCACACCTGATTTCAGCAAGAGTGCCACTCGAAAGCGGTCGTCTGTCACCTCGATGGGATGTCGGTAATCATCGCCGATCAACGTCGCGTTCACCTGAGCCTCGTCTGTGCTTACCGTCCCGGTCAACTCATAAACGCCCTGATCGGTCTCATAGCTATCCTGCAGGTTATCCAGTTCAAAATAAGTAAACGACTCCCCCTGCCAGAATTTCGATGCTGCGCCGGATGTTCCGCCGCCCTCGGTACCGCTCCAGAAATCTGCTTCGGCGGTTGCTTGCTGTGTGGTTTCCGATTCTTCCGGTTCTTCCTGCATTTCGTCTACTTCCGCTACGTCAGTTTCATTTCCGTTCCAGAAATCTGCCTCATCCGACTCCTCCGGTTCCTCGTCTTCTTCCGATTCCTCGTCCCTCAACTCCCTCAGGATACGCTCGATATCATTTTTCAGGTCCAGAAACAGCAACTCCTTGGCGGTAATATAACCGAACTCCGCATTTTCCTTCCAATATACTTCGCCCCCGCTCAACTCCGTATAGATAGTCCCATATACATCAGTTGCGGTCTTCTTAAGTCTCTCCAACGTCTCCGCTCCGTTTGTAAACTCAGCAAACACCTGCCCGCTGCCCGTAATTTCATCGACATGGAACGTGCCGAGGGCATCATCAATATAGCCACCAAGGTGTCTGTTATATTTCAGAAGTACCCGGTAATCAAAGGTGAGCGAGTAGCGGTCGGGGTTATAGGGCAAGGAGATGCCCGCTTCGCTGAGGGCGGCCTGCTCGTCGCGGTTCAACCCCCACAACGATTCGATGACCACGTTTTTCACACTTGCCACGAAATACGGCTCGAAATAATATTCGAGTTTTATTTCCAAATCGACATAGCCCCGGGCCCCGTAGAGGTTTTCCAGGCCCCCAAACGAAACGCGCTGACTTAAGAGCTCCTGTCCGAAGAGGTGCGGACAGAGCGCAATCAAACCAATGACTAATATGGAGCAGCCCCTTTTACGTAGCGTAAGCATGACCTAGCAAAAGTATCGGGTCTCCGAACGGAAAAAAATACCCAGTGTTAGGTATTTTACCAAAAACGCCAAATGCCCACGCAAATGGGCATTTGACAACAGAAAAAGTAGTTTCCTGGATTACAGCGTTACAACTTGCTGTTTACATCCACAGCATTCAGTTCTTCAAATGCCTGGGTAAGCCGCTTCACGAAGCTTTCTTCGCCTTTACGCAGCCACACACGTGGATCGTAGTATTTTTTGTTGGGCGAATCCGATCCGTCCGGATTACCAATCTGGCTTTGCAGGTAGCCCTCATTCGCCTGGTAGTATCCGCGCACACCATCCCAGAATGCCCATTGCATGTCGGTATCGATATTCATTTTGATAGCGCCGTAGGAGATCGCCTCGGCAATCTCTTCGGGGGCCGAACCGGAACCACCATGGAAAACAAAGTTAACCGGCTTTTCGGCAGACAACCCAAACTTTTCGCGGATGTATTCCTGCGAATTGTGGAGAATAACGGGTTGCAATTTTACGTTACCCGGCTTATACACACCATGCACATTTCCGAAGGCTGCGGCAACCGTGAACTTGTCACTCACTTTGCTCAATTCCTCGTAGGCATAGGCCACTTCTTCGGGCTGGGTATACAGCTTGGAGCTGTCTACATCAGTATTATCCACCCCGTCCTCTTCACCTCCCGTTACACCAAGTTCAATCTCTACCGTCATGCCAAGCGGCTTCATCCGTTCGAGGTATTTCTTTGATATTTCGATATTTTCTTCAATCGGTTCTTCGGATAAATCAAGCATGTGTGAAGAAAACAGCGGTTTGCCATGCTGTTTAAAGAACTGCTCGCCATGGTCGAGCATACCGTCAATCCAGGGTAACAGCTTTTTCGCTGCATGATCGGTATGGAGAATGACCGCAACGCCGTAATGCTCGGCCAGCAAATGCACATGGTGAGCGGCAGACACCGCACCGAGTACGCACGCTTTCAACCCGTCATTGTTCATCGACTTACCAGCGTAAAACTGCGCCCCACCGTTAGACAGTTGGATAATCACCGGTGAATTGACCGCTTTTGCCGTTTCCATTACCGCGTTTATCGAATCCGTGCCAATAATATTTACAGCCGGCAGGGCAAATTTATGTGTCTTGGCAATTTCAAATAACTCCTGTACGGCATCGCCTGTGACAACTCCTTTAAAATCTTTCAAACTCATGATATGGTATTCGTTATCGTTGTTTAAGGCTTCGAAAGTAGGGATAATTTTTGAGAATCGGTAATTCATAGTTGTGAGGGCAGCGCAAAATACGTAAAACCATACGATGGTTAACAAATGTTAAAACTTCCCGACAAAAGGGCACCACATCTTACCTTTACCGTATGGCGCATCACATTCATCATTTCATATCGTCTTTTGTGCTCGTCACCTGCAGTATCCTACCCACAATGGTGGTGCTGGCACAGCAGCCGGGGGGTGTGGTGCGCGACCGGGACACCGGGCTGCCGATCCGATCCGCAACCATAACCATCGGCAACCTGCGCACGACCACCGACGCGGGTGGACGCTTTGGTCTCGCAGCATTTACCAGCTTTCCCATAACCATTTCCGCCTCACATATCGGCTACGAGCCGGCATCGATCACGCTGTATGCCGCGCCCGACACGGTACTGCACTTATCGTTACTGCCCAAAACCATCGGTCTCAAAGAGGTCCGTGTACTGGGCAGGCGCAACTCCGTGAAAGACTCGCTTTGGATGCGCGAGGAATATGCCGATCAGTTCAACTTCAAGCCCGTAAAACCATGGCAGGCATTAACCCTCGCTCCCGTGGGGATCGGCATCAACCTCAATGTACTATTTGCCTCCTTCTCGCGCGAGCAAAAACAAAGCAAATTGCTGAAAGCCGCGCTCATCCGCGACGAGCGCGAAGACTATGTAGACCGTCGGTTTACGAAATCCCTCATCCAGGCACAGACGGGCATCTCCGAAACAGACCTTGAGGTTTTCCATTGGTTTTTCCGGCCCGGCTACGCCCAATTACTCGGGTTCACCGATTATGATCTCCTCCTATATATCCGGGATAAGTATGCTGACTTTAGTACCCGCAGGGAGGCGTATCCAGCAAGCGTGCCCGTGCTTGTTGCCGATCCGTAGGACGTACCTGAAGAAAATTTCTCCCTGCCATAGGGTTGTCATCGCTGAATATTACCTTTGGTTTATGATGACTTACGAGACGATATACGCATCAACTGGCGCGGAATGGCGCCAGTGGCTCCACGAAAACCACACTACGCATCGAGGGGTGTGGCTCATCCAATACAAAAAGCACACCGGCAAGCACACCGTCAGTTGGTCGGACGCCGTCGACGAAGCACTGTGTTTCGGTTGGATAGACAGCATCAAAAAGAAATTGGATGATGATCGTACCGTACAATTTTTCAGTAAGCGGAAACCCACGGGCACCTGGTCGAAAATCAACAAGGAAAAGGTGAAACGGCTTATCGCAGCGGGGTTAATGAAGCAAGCCGGATTGGAGTGCATCGAAACGGCAAAACAAAACGGTTCGTGGGCAATGCTGGATACGGTTGAGGCGCTGCATATCCCCGGAGATCTGGCTGAAGCATTAGGTCGTCATCATGGCGCCGGCACCTATTTTGAAAACCTGAGCAAATCGGCCCGAAAGGCGCTTCTGCAATGGGTGGTATTGGCCAGGCGCCCCGAAACACGAAAAAAACGCATCGCCGAAATCGCAGCGGCGGCAAGTCTGCAACAGAAACCGAAAGGATTCTGAACAACTGCACGTGGCGACTAACCCCGTCAATCAGCCACGTAAATCACATTGGCCACGGGGCGTTGGCCAAGGTGATCAAATAGTTTGTTGTCTGACGGATGGTTTACCACGCCGTTTTTGGTTGTGCCTTTCACGTACAGGGTACTGCTCCCGCCGCCGTCGAGGTTCATCGCGTCGTTTGCACCCAACCACTTCAGCACGCGGGTCAGTTCAGGCAGGCTCATCCCCGCCGACTGCCGGTTCCTGCCATCCACCACGAGGAAGATCAATTTACGGTTGGACGCGATGGCGATGGCACTGCGGGGGTGCCGATTGTCGTTGAATGGGTTGGAACTTAGCATCGCAGCGGCTCCGTCTTGTATCAACATCGGGCCGGACAGCAGCACATCGGGCACGCTCTTGTATTCATCATCCGTTGCCGGCTTGATTTCGATCTTCCTTCTCGAAACCAGCAATACGGCGTTCGCGCGGTCGGTTTGCTCCCGGGTGTGGTTGATCACCTCACCATCCACCTTCACAAAATCGACGGACCCACCGTTTTTCATGTCGAAGAATCCGCCATTGATGGCGACGAGGGCATCATGTGCCGCCGCGATGCTGGAGGTGCTGTCCAATCGTACTGTATCCGCGGCGATACGGACTTTCTTACGGTGTTTGCGAAGATTGATTTCTACGAGATTTACGTCCTGCGGACTACCAAACAGCTCATCAAAATGGGCGTGCTTCCATACAATCCCTTTATCGACGACGGTTGTGTTCCAGTTTTGGGTTACTACGGCCAACGAATCGGGCGACTGCCCCGATGCGGGTTGCATGAGCCATACAAAGCCAACAAGTAATAAAGGAACGATTTTCTTCATGTCATCAAAGGTAGCAAAGCCCGTCGACTTTCATTATTCCATGGTGGCGACGTAGACGCTTTTACTATATTGCTTTTTGTTGGCGCTATGCACCAAGAGGTAAACATGGAACGGCGTATCCCTAAGCTGAGGCGGCAGATCTACCTTGACATACCCGTCACTGCGTGTATACGATTCCGTGTTCCGGCCACCGATGCCCGCTTCCGGGCTGTACACCACCAGCACCACCGCGTCGGAAGACTTCGCCAAGGGGTTTGCTTCGCTGGAGAAATAGATTTCCAGCTCCTTCTCCCCCCGAACCACATCATTTATTTCCACAGCCGGGAGCATACCCATGCTCATCGTTACGCGCTCGGGCACGATCCGTTGGTCTGGGTACTGTCCTTCCACCGCGTCCTGTATCAACTTTTTGAGCGCCTGGCCAAAGGCCTTGCTCTTGTTGCCCTTGCCGTAGCCCAGCCAGGTTTCGGCGATAATAGGCCGTAGCGGATTCAGGAACGCCATGGCCAGGCGCATCCGTTGCTGCACGGCGAGTTTGCCGTACGACTTTTCTTTTATTTTCGGCTTGGTTCTGTCGTAGAAAAAATCCATTACTTTTCGGTTTGAGCTTTTTCCGTTGCCAACGACAAGTATTCGGTACGTGATACCTGCTTGCCCTGACTATCGGCAAAGAATAAATAAATATGAACTTCATTTCCCCTCGTCTCCTCTTCAAACGGGACGAACACTCCTCCTTCATGCCGCAATGCGGTTTCGCTGATAAAAAGCTCCGATGAGACGCTGTATACGATGGCATAGCCCACATCATCCATGGCACCGCCTACCCCGTAAGTTTTGGGATCCCACTGTATCCGGATACCCTCCGCGGTAGCCACAGCTTCCTCGGCACCGGCAGTGTACAACGACCCGTGGCTGAATTTCAAGGCCGGATAATTCAGCGTAAGCTGATCGTCCCCCTCCACAAATGCGTGATCGTAATTGTAACTAAAGGCCGCATTCTTCCCGGTAGCCCTGCTGATGAATGCACGGAACCCTATATCCAATACGGGCCCAATCGGCATGAAAAACCGGTTGAGCAACTTGAACTTGGCATGCTGTACGGCCTGCTTTTCCGAAGGCTTCGCCTTGTTACGCCTGACTTTGCGCATGCCTTTCATGTAGGGTACCTTCCGCCAGCTGCTACCTACCACGCTACCCACCTTGCCTTTGAATGGACCGTTTATACCTTCCTTAAATGTTGCCATGCGCCTGTCAATTATGGTTAATACATCGTTTCCAGAAGCAATCTTAAAACAATTCGAGAACTATTCAAAATAATTTCGATATATAATTTATATAAAACTTTGATAGAATTGACTGTATAAATATAATTAATATATATTTTATAGTGATTTTATAGTAAAAGAGACGATGAAAAGACGATTATAATACTATAAAAAGACGATGAAATATAAATTGTAAATTGATTTGATATCATTTTTAATTAGTTATCATCTTGGATGACTATAAGACTTTTCTCGGCCGCTTTTTGGAAATCAGCCGTACCAGGCACAAACAATAGAACGTGAACAAAATGAACATGCCTTTAGCGTTGACCGCTTGCTACCTTTGTTGTACAGATACACATGCCATATGAACAATAACGATTAGCCTGATTAGTCAGGTATCACATCTACTACGTCCGAATTACTAACCCTTGCCTATGATTTGATATGTACCATCACGCTACATTTTGTCCACTTTCGCGCCTACGTTTTTTCGTGGTCTGTGCCGTGCTGCTGGTTGGTGTGGTGAAAATGGGGTATGGGCAGCGGGTGTATGCGGATGAAGAACAACACAGTGACCCACAAACAGTCGTTTTAGTCGGTACGGTATCAGAGGTAATCACACCATTGAATGCCTTGGATCCGGATACAACTGTTTCTTCTTCTTTAAATGTTTATTTAGGTGCCTTAGGACTATTTTCAGCCCAGCAGAATCTTCAATTCGTTAATGTTAAAAAACCTACTGCTAGTACTCCGGTAATCGTCAAATTCAGCACCCCCGGCTCTCTTTTGGATCTCCTAGGAGGTTTTTCAATCCAACGGACGAATAATAATAACACTACCCTTGTATCTCCGTCATATGGCGGAACCGGTCTACTCGAATTGCTAAACCTGTTTGGCGGCGGTAGTGTCGCTATGCTTAAAATTCCTCCAACCGGAGCCGTGTTCGATGGTGTACGCCTCACCGTCAATACCACGCTCGGTGTTGCACGAACTGCTTATTATTACTACGCCTTCTACATCACTCCACCTCAACTCGAAAACAATGAAATCTTTCGTTGCGAAGGCGAAGCCGGCGCAGCTATCATCAATAATTTTCAAGCCGGATACACTTACCGGTTATATACTACCGAAACCGGTGGAACCGAAATACCTGAGGCAGCAACAACGACGGCAGCGCTAACGCTTCCATCAAACCTGGAGGGGACTTACTGGCTTGAAGCCAGAGAAGACGATATCTATCCCTCGGCCAGAACTGAAATCAATATCACTGTTGTCCCGCAACCCGGGCACCCCCAACTAAGCATAAGCGATGTACCTTAAGGTTATAGTATTACAAATTGACAAAACAAAAAACTAAAACGAATGAATATGAAAGCTACAAAAACAATGTTAAAAGCAAGCCTGGTTGGCTTATTTTTAATGACTACAACAGCTGTATTAGCCCAGCAAGCACCGCCGAACCCTGTTACACCTATTTCCGAACCGGCCGATCTTTATGTCGGAACGATCAATGACGACGAAACCAGCGTTACTCCGGTAACAGGTGCTGTTTTTTTCTACAACCCAGCAGGTACATCCGTATCCCTGACCGCTTCACCAAATGACGCCATCACGGGGCTTGCTTACACCGAATATGTCTGGCATCGAATCGGTCAGGATGGCGAAATCGTTTCGACGGAATCTGAAACTGGTGGAGTGCTTACCGTTTCCAGCCTGGAACCGGGATTCTATCGGTACCGCGTATATGGATGGATTGAAGATGAAGGTGTACTTTGCCAGTCAGACGAGTATCAGGACATGATTTTCTTCGTGCTCCGCCCGCTGGCCATTACTTCAGAAGCTGGAACTGACGCTATCGAGCAGTTTTGCGTGGGTGACGTTCCAACCGAACAATTGACATTAACGAGTGCGGTGGCATTTGACCCTACTGTTGAATACAATACCGTTGGTGGCTTCCCGAACCCTGCGAACGCTGAGGATTTCGAATTGTCTTATCGTTGGTACGCTGTTAACGATCAGGATGCAGCCAATGAAATCGCCATTACTGACCCCGCGAATACCGACTACAACCTGTTCAATGCTGTGGGAACGTATACATTTTTCGTAGAGGTTACCTATGCTAGCACGATTAAAGACCGTGGAACGAGAGAACACGCCATTTGGGATGCACAGGTGATGCTGGACGGATCTGCATACGAACTGACCGTTACACCACGTCCTGGCAGACCAACGATTACCATCGAGGCAGTGACGGATTAATAGTGGCTTGAAAAGAAGCAAACGGGGTACCATCGTCATTTCAGCGGCTTGGTCGGAGCAGTACCGCTGAGCCGCCGAAATGGCGTCCCTTGTTAATTACTTTCTTTAAGACGGTAACCGATGGTTCAGTGGCTTAGGTATACGTGGATAATACTGATGCTAGGCATAGCAGGCTATGTTTCGGCACAGACGGGGCAGGCTGTGCACATCGTGCAGGGCAGTTCCGTGACGCTGCGCGCCGACGCCGCCAATGCCCTCTCCTACCTCTGGTTCCATAATGGTGAGCCCATCAATGGCTTCCACGATCAGCGGCTTGTGGTGTCCGACGCAGGAACGTACACGGTAATGGCCCTGGGCAACAACTGCAACTCCGATCTCTCCGATCCCGTGGAAGTCATCGTCGATCCGGGGGGCGAACCGGTTACCGTGGACATGCGGATACGTAATGACCCCGATCGCCCCGTGGCCATGATCAACGAGCTGTTCAGCTACCAGCTGCTGGCCGTGAACAACGGCACCCATACCGCAACGGGTGTGACAGTTACCGCCAGGTTGCCGGCGAATGTGGTCTACGAAACCGTGCTGGGATCCTATACCGGATCGGTGACTTACAACGCGGCCACGAGGGAACTCTTGTGGTTACCGGGCGACATGCTACCCGGGCAGTCGGAAACACTCACCATCAGCGTACGGGCCAGCCACGAAGGCGATGCCACACAGCTCGCGCTCGTAACGAGCAATGAGCCGGATAGTAACGCCAGCGACAATGAAGCCGTGGGAACCGTGAAGGTCATTGCGCTGAAGATACCGAACGTATTTACCCCAAATGGGGACGGCGTAAACGATCGTTTTGAAATACGCGGACTGGAACTTTACCCTGAAAACCGGTTGGTAATTTTCAATCGCTGGGGCAACGAGGTGTATAGCGCAAAGACCTATAACAACGATTGGGATGGCGCTGACTTAAGCGAGGGAACCTACTACTACATCTTCGAGTTGCGGCTCCACACTGGCCACTGGCAAACATTTAAGGGTTTTGTGACGGTGATGCGGAACGTCAACAATGAGTAGCTGTGTACCCCACAATCGCTATTTCGATTTGATTTCCCTCCACACATCCAATAGCCTCATTTTTAACACCTTAACCTCGTCTGGCATGGTGTCCGACGGCTCCAGGCTGAACTTGAAGGCTCTTGTCGCATCGAAATGCCAATAGTTTCCGTGCAATTTTCCGTCATCCGTGCGTAGGTTATCCTGCGGAAAGTTGGTAAAAGAGAAATATCCTTCCTCGTGATAAGTCAAACCATAATCCTTTAAGTCTTCGTCCGAACGGTATTCCAGCAAAAGGTTCGCGTGAAGCGCTCCATTCGCTCCTTCGTAAAGTTCACAGGATACCGTCGGGTATTCCGCCAATTCCTCTCGCCAACCGGTATTTTCAGTCACTTCCGTCAGTTTATCAATAACCTTCAAATGGTCACGCGTTTCCATGACAACCGTAAAAAGGTCTTCCTGTCCAATGGTTATTGTTTTGGCCACCGGGTCGATGACCACGGTTGCCTTTTCTGCTGCTATGTAAGTTTCCTCCCCACCTAAAAAAGTCGCCAGCACATAAAATAGAATCTTAATCTCATCCATACGATCAATTTTTCAGAACACCTTTTGATACCGGGTGATCACCATTTCACATTCCCTATTACAAAAGTGAACAGAAAAAACGAGTTTACATCAACGTTCCCGTTTACAAACCATCTACATTTTTATCGCACGTATTGCCCTTTCAGGAAAAATCGTCAATCAATCGGGAAATACGGGCACTCGACCAAACGGGTTGCCAAACTACCTTTGTGCTAAACGATTAATTGAAAGATCATGAAAAAGCACACGAACATTTTTTGGGTATCACTTGCCGCTATATCGCTTGGGATATCGGCATGCAATGATGACGAGATGATGAACCCATTTGCGGGCGAGACAACCATCACCATCGAAAATGTACTGGATTCCAAACCACTGGTCCAATCGGGCACGTTCAAAAACGATGGCGACGCCCCGGTAGTGATGCCCGGCGAGACCATCTCGTTTCAATTCTACGCAGCGAAGGGACAGGCGGTTACATTTGCTACGATGTATGGCCTGTCGAACGACCTGTTTTTTGCACCGGCAAATCCGGGAATTGCCCTGTACGATGAAGATGGTAATCCCATTGAAGGGAATGTTTCCGACCAGGTAAAACTCTGGGACAACGGCACCCGAATCAATGAAAAACCGGGGCCAGACGGTGCTCATCCCGGAATGGCCGAAATGACGCCCCAAAATATAACCGAAGTGAACGGCATGGACGCACAGGGTAACGACTATGCATCGGCTGCTACATTGATGAACGTGTCGCTGAAGTATGACGGTAACTCCATGTTTACCCTCACCGTTAAGAACACATCGGGCAACACCCCCAATGAAACGCCGTTCAGCCCGGGTGTATGGGCCATTTCGTATATCGCCGGTGGCGACCTGCTGAGTCCGACTCCAATCTTTGATTCGGGCAAACCTTCGGCAAATGGGTTGACTGCGTTGGCCGAAATGGGTGATAACAGTGAATTGGGCGATTACCTGGCGGCACAAACCGGCATTTTCACTCCGCTGTCGCCGATATTGGTAGTGGTCTACAACGGCGTTGAAAATCCCATCTATAAAGCCGGTGAAAAGGACCGCGGAGAGGGGTTGAAAGAATTAGCCCAAATGGGCGATGCAAGCAAACTTTCGGCTCACTTGAAAACCACAGACGGTGTAAAGGAGGTTTATATTCTGCCCGCGGAAAACACGACGGTGCTTCTTCCGAAAATCGGTGAACAGCGGGGAAGCGAAATATCGCAACGCCTAAAAGTAGTCAAAGGCGATCGGTTGGCGATTGCCACCATGTATGGACTATCGAACGATTGGTTCTTCGCTTCTAAGGAAAATGGGGTCGACGCCACTAAAAAGGGCGACATTTCTACATCCATCGGCCTGTTTGACAACGGTACGGCGATAGACCAGTTCCCCGGTGCGGGGGTAACGCAGGCTAACCTGGATGGAACACCTCTTGGTGAAAGCGAACCGATTGAAGCGGTACCGAACCCCAATGCGTTCACCACACTTCCGGTCATCCAGGAAATTATCAAAGTCACCCTCAATTGAATACCATGATTTATAAAATAATATTGATTGGATTGCTTTTGCTGCCTGTCTTCGGACAGGCGCAAAACCAAACCATACCGGAAAAACCCGAAGATATCAGTCCACTGCTTATCGGCGAAACCATCCCAACGGCTACGTTGAAAGACGCAATGGGGCACCCTTTCCCGATGAAAGCGAACATAGCTGACGCCCCTACGGTGTTGGTGTTTTACAGGGGCGGCTGGTGCCCATTTTGTAACCGACAGTTGGCAGGATTGCAGGAAATACTACCTGAACTAAAAACCATGGGATACCAACTATGGGCGGTTAGCACGGATGCCCCCGACGGTCTATCCGCATCCGCGGATGAACAGCACCTGGATTATACGCTGCTTTCGGACGCTGATCTCGCCGTATCGAAGCAGTTCGGAATTGCATTTAAGGCACCGGTAAACTACCATGATATGCTTCCCCGGACGAGTGGCGGGATGAATAAGGATCTGTTGCTGCCCGTCCCCGCGGTTTTCATCGTTGACAAACAGGGCACGATACGCTTTGAATACATCAACCCGGATTTTAAACAACGAATGGATTCAAATTTACTGTTGGCTGTTGCCAGGCACTTGCAGCCGGTTTTATAGGTTTATATCTTTTTTCTGACGACATATCATTACCTTTGAAATGCACCGATTTACCGGAAAGAAACACACTTACGATGGGCGGTTTATGGTTAAGGAATTCATTGAAAGGGCAACATTAGGACGATTTGTCTCGCATAGTGGGGATCGTCAATTAGCTGGTAGCGGTATGCGTAGTCCCGAAGCGGAGGCTATCAATACCTTTGTGTATAACAAAGGGCCTGAGCAACGGGTAACCATTGATGAAATCAACTATGCCATGCCGCCGGCAAGTATCCTGCCGCTGGTATCAAACCAGCATTTCCGCTTTGAACATCCCGAGGCGGTGGTTGCCTGGCAGTTTAACCGGGCATTCTATTGCATCGTAGACCACGATGCGGAGGTGGGATGTGTGGGCTTTCTTTTCTACGGTATCGAACACCCGATGTTTATCCGGCTTGACTCCCGTGATGTGTCCGACTTGGACGATTTGGAAAAAGTGATTTCGGACGAAATGGCTGTAAACGACAATTTCCAAGGGGAAATGCTTCGTACGTTATTGAAACGCATCATTATTAAGGTAACCCGCAAGGCAAAGAAACAATGCGAAAGTTACCAACTGTTCCCAGACGAGAAAATGGATCTTATACGGCGATTCGCGCTATTGGTTGAGATCAATTTCAAACAGGAACATGGGGTGAAGTTTTATGCGGATGCATTGCATAAATCGCCTAAAACCTTATCAAACGTATTTGCATTGCTGAAACAGCCGACGCCTTCTGCGATTATTCGAAATCGAATTATTTTGGAAGCTAAACGTTACCTGCATTATTCCGATAAATCGGCGAAAGAGATTGCGTTCGAATTAGGTTTTGAAAGCCCTTCGCATTTCAACCGTTTGTTTAAGCAGCACACCGGCAAATCACCGCTGACATTTAAAGGGTAGTGCGGACTTAGGTCGTATGGTTCAGAACCGGCTCAACAACGTACACTTTTTCTCATTGTACTCCGTTTCGGAAATCAACTCCATGTCAAACAGCTCCTTGAGATCTTTCAACCTTGTTTTGATTTCTTCTTTCGAAAGCGTGTCGGTGGCGGCTTCCTGTGTTGGCTGGTTCGCGCTTATCGGATTGGTCTTTGGCAGCGCATTGTCTTTGGAGCGTGCGCCTAGGATTGACGCAGCAATCTCATTGAATCCCCTGATGTTGGCATAATCGATAGGCTTTTGTTCCCGCACATTGGTCAGATTCACATCGGCTCCGTTTTTTATCAGCAGGGCCACAATATCCTTGCTGCCGTTGGACGCGGCATAATGCAACGGCGTATTTTCCGATTCGTCCTGGATATTGACATCGGCCCCTTTACCCAACAGCAATTCCACCATATACAGATGGCCGTTTTTCACGGCAATGTGCAGCAGGCTTTCGCCGCCGGAGGTGTAGCTACTACTCAGGTTGAACAGGCTATCGGAGGAAAGATCCTGTGCTTTTTCTACAAAATCGAGGTAACTGCCCATGGTTACCGCACCCTGTGTAGGCGTTCGAGCATTAACATCCAGTCCCTGATTCAGAAAAAACTCCACCAACTGCTTCTGATTGTAGGCACAGGCGTAATGCACGGGCGAGAATCCGTTGGCGCTGGTTTGGAATATGTCGGCTCCTTTTTCGATAAGCAAACGGATGAGCATCATGTTGTTGCTGTAACACGCCCGGAGCAATGGCGTCACGGCTTGGCTGTCCGTCTCATCCACCGGAATACCGCTTTCCAGCAGCGTTTTAATTAAAGGCGCATTGCCGGCCTGCAGGGCCAGGTGCAGCAGGTTGTCGCCTTGTTTGGTTCTGACGAATACATCGGCCCCGCGTTCGATCAGGTAGTCGACCAACACTTTCCTCCTGTGCGTAACAGCCAGCATCAGCGGCGTTTCGCCTGCATTGTTCGTGTTTTCGATCGCTAGCCCATGCTCCAGGAACAGTTCGCACAGGGGCTTCTGTCCGTTGCGGATAGCGAGGTGCAACAGGTTGTTTCCCTGCTCGTCGGCAATCCCGGCTTTTGCTCCGCTGTTGAGCAGCAGGTTGATAACCTGCGTCTGGCTTTGAAGCGTAGCAAAGAACAACGGCGTCTCGCCGTTATGGTCTTCGTAGTTGATGTCAGCTCCTTTAGCTATCAGCGCTTCGCAGATGGCCCGATAGCCTCGGTGTGCGGCATAGTGCAATGCGGTTCTCCCCTTTTCATCAGCATAGTTCACGTCAGATACCTCTTGTTCCAATAACAGTTCGGCTATCTTCCGGTTGCCGTTCTCGCAGGCAATTAAAAATGATTGACTCATGTTCGTTATTGTTTTAACAGCAACGCCACTACTTTTTCTTTCAAGTTATCGTCCCCTGCCAAATCAACCGCTGTTTTGTCTTGCGTATTCCGTATCGACGGGTCGGCCCCTTTGCCCAGCAACAGTTTCACCTTTTTATACAGGTCGCTCGCTTTTGCCTGGTCATAATTGAGATCCATCCCGCACACCCGGTGCAACAGGGTGTTGCCATCGTTGTCCGTCTGGTTGATGTCTTCGGTGTAGTGGTTCAGCACGGTTTCAAAGACAACTGTAGCTGCAGCCATGGCGGCATCGAGCGGCGTTTTTTTTTGGCCGTATATGGTCGTGTTTACCTGTTGCACATCGGCTCCCATCTCCAGCAGCTTGGTGAGATAGGCCAATGATTTCTCACTCACCGACGTCAGTCGGTCAATATAATCAAATAAAAGCGAACTTCCGGTTCGGTTGGTTTGGTGGAAATTAGGCGAATCGTATTCGCACAACAGGTCGAAGAGCGCGTAGTCGACCTTATCCACCAGTGCAAAACGGAACATCGAATGCCCTTCCTTAGTCTGGTGATGGATATCTGCACCACTGTCGAGCAGTATCCGCACCCATTCGGGATTACCCGTGTCGATGGCTTTCTCCAGCGGCGTGACACCGCCCTTGTTTTTGTGGTTCACATCGAGTCCCTGTTGCACCAGCCAGTGGCCTACCTGCGGCGTCAATTGGCGGAACAGTAGTGTGTTTTCGGAATAGTCATAGGTATCTGCCGGACATCCGTGGTCAACCAGCACCTGCAATACCGGGACAGGCAGGTTCTGCGAAATGGCAAACTCCAGCATGGTCTGGTTTTCCACCGGTTCGTCGATATTTTCGATACGGCCGCTCAGGGATTGGAAAAAATCCAAGCTCTCGGCATCCAGGTCTGCCGAATCATCAATGGTATGGGTCGGCCGTGGGCTGCGGATGATATTGCCTGTCTTACTGAATGGCGTGTTCAGCATCACGTGGTAGAGAAAGCTGCCCATCCACCGATCCAGTTCGAACAGGTCTACCGTCACGAGCTCCGCTTCCACCAACCCCATGACCACCGGAAACGCCTTGTTGCGGAGCGCCGTTTGTACCAGGGTATCCTGTTCGTAATTTTTTAATTGCTTGAAACTTTCCGCATCCGTTTGGATGTGTTTTTCGATTTGGTCAAAATCTTTCTGCCTGAGGGCCTCTTGTAAGGTGATGTCGCTCATGTTTATTTCTGTTTAACTACTTTCCACCTTTTTCCGGTATTAAACACACCTGTTTATTGACCCTTTTCCCCGACATAAGCGCAATATGCATTCCATACAGGCGAATACTGCTCTTCGAGGTACCATTGCAGCCGCACTTTGCTAATGGTTTGGTTGTTAAACCGCGAACCGTATGTTCCGTCAAAGATGAGCGACATGCTTTGGTCGCTTTGCCGGGACAGCCATGCTACAAATTGTTCCTCATCATCAAAAATGCCCAGCATCGGTTGTGGCCCCATCCCGTCGTTGACTTCGCCGACGGTAAACTTGCCCTCAAAGAAATACAATCCGATGCCGCAATAGTCTCGGTGCGCGTGGTAAAGTCCGCCGGCTGTGGTGTAAAATCCGTTTTTGCTACGCGACGATGGATTCCGCTTCAATTTTTCAGCTACTTTAGCCGCAAGCGTGGTGCCATAAGGCTCTTCACTTAACCCGTGGTATTCGTCCTGCTCTGCTTCCGTCAGGCGCTGGTACGGTATTTTTGAAATCGGTAATTCCATCAAGCTTTCCGATTCAATTCCTTCCGTATTTTATCTACCCATGCATCTTTTTCCTCAAAAGTCGGAAACCCGGCGCCATCTAGTGTACTATTCAGGCTTCCCAGTATCTTATCCACATGGCTAAGTCCCAATTTCTGCCCGATGTAACTGATTTCTTTATCGCTCCATTCACATTCCCACCAATACAAAACCTCTTCCAGGAATACCCCGTCCCAGGATAAACAAACGGGATCCGCCACACCATCTTCTAAAAAATAAGATACAAAACCATCGTTCCGAATGTCGTAAGCGATGATTTGTGAACAGCGTAATTCCAGGATGGGTTTATATTGCTCCAGGCGATACGGTTCCTGCGCTGAGGGATGCAGATCCAGGATTGAATAGGGCTTGGAATAATCATCGCCTACCGCATTGCGAACCACTTCGTCTGTTATCTTTTCATCAAAGATTTCCATGACCGTTTTTGGAAGGTTGAGGGTCCTGATGAGCTCGCGGATTTCCTTTTCAGATACATTACGTGAAGCCATGGCGTTTTTCTGCTCTTCAGTACAAAAGTGAACAGAAAAGATAAGCTTACATCACGTTGCCCATTTACAAAGTATCTACATGCGTATTATTTTCCGGTCGCCGTCGATACTTCAATAACTCCCTTCTCGCCTTTATCACCATATTTATCTGTTGCTTTGGTCCCCTTGAGTACATCAATGGACGTAATCTCTTCAGGCGACAGCTGTTGAAGCGCCGCAGCGGTGGATTCCTTCCCATCGATAACAATAAGTGCCCCGTTGAAACCACCATCGGCTACCGATGATTCGTTTTTGGATCCCTCCTTCTTGCCATACCCGATTATCCGGATTTCGCGGAGGCTTGTGGTATCCGTTCCGGTGGGTTCCCGCTGTGCCTTCCCCTTGCTGGTGATGATAACAACCCCATGCGCTCCCCGTTTGCCGTAAAGCGCCGTGGCCGAAGCGTCTTTCAGTACATCCACTCTTTCGATGGTGTTGGGATCAATCTCCCGGATATCAAACCCTTCCTCCTGCACCTTATCGTCTAAAACAAACAAGGGATCGCCCTTGTCATTCGATTGTGGCTTGACAAGTGTAACGATTGAGGTGTCGCGTTTCGATTTGACCGTATCGTGCTCGACCTTGTCTCGCAACCTGTCTTTTTCCGGTTGCACCAGTACCTTGACTTCCGGCTCGTTTTGGAGCAGCGATCCGGCTTCATGCTCGGGTTCGTCCTGCGGCCCCGGTTGGTCCGGAGTAAACTCAATAACGACGGTGTTTTCGGAACCATCAGTCGCCAAAGCGACATCAGTGGCATCTGAAGCTGCACGACTCATGGTAAAAAACAAAACGAAGACGGCGATAACCGGAACAGCGAACAGGTACCGGCCGAGTTGTAATTGCGAGGATTTTTTTCTATTCATCATCATAATACGTCTTTTTAAATTTTTGAAATTAAAGCCGTTGGCGATGTCTGGGTAAGCTTCCAGTCGCCGGCCAACACCCAATAGACTGTATTGGTAGGCTTGCTTGTCCACTCCACTCCGCAACACGTCGCGATCGGTAATGAACTCCAGATTTTCGCGGATGGCATGGCGCAGCAACCACATACCCGGGTTGAACCAGCACCATATACTACATAGCTCCGCCAGCAGGATATCCACCGTATGCAGCTCAGAAGCGTGCACCTGCTCATGCCTGAAAATTTCTACAAGTTCACCATCGGGGTGGCTTTCTACATTCACGTAAATATTTCGCCAGAATGAAAACGGCCGGATGGGGACAAATACCCGGCGATAACTGAACCAATGCCACGTAGCCGCATGCGATTGCCGATGGATGCGGCGTAAACTCAGCAAGCGAATCACTAACCGGGCCGCGAACCACAACGCGCCCAACGTAATCAGCCCCACAAGAAACGGCCACCCATTGAATACTTCCGCAGGTACCTGTTCCCAATCGGCAATGATGTACGCCACCTCGCCCGGCAACTCCTGCACAGGTGGGTTAAACCACCGTGCAAAATCGAACAGCGGATACGTAATCGAAAAGAGCAGTGCGAACAACAGGTAAAATCGGTTGAGTGTATAAAACGTGAGCCTACGCAACAGCAGGCGATACCCGAGATAGAACAGGATAATCGCCAGGTTTGCTTTCAGCAAATAAAAGATACTTTCGGGCATGACTATTTATTTCGTTCGTTCTTGATCATGTCGAGAATCTCATCCAGTTCAGCGGCACTGATTTTTTCCTCCTTCGCGAAGAAACTCACCAACTCCTTGTAGGAATTGCGGAAGTAATCGCTTACAAACCCGTTCATGAAGGCCTTCTTGTAATCTTCCTCGGCAATCTGCGGTTCGTACCGGTAGGCGTTGGCGTACCGAACGGCTTTGACATACCCTTTGGCTTTCAGCTTGGCCAGTGTGGATGCCAGCGTGGTATAAGGCACTTTATCGCCGCTCATGCTGTCCAGCAGATCCTTGATGAAACCACCGCCATTGCGCCACACCAATTGCATTGCTTCTTCTTCTTGTATCGTTAACTTTTCCATACTAATTACGATTTAAACGTAAAGCTACGAATTAATCGTAATAAACAAAATATATTTTACAATATTTAAAATAATTACGGACTGGAATATTCATAATTGCTTCTTCATGCTTATGAATACTGCGTCGTTTAGTTTATGTTTGCACCAATGGAGGACTACAGCGCACAGCTCAGTAAATACATGCCGGCTTCGGCCGCACCGATCATCTCCCGGTGGATTAACGACAGCGGATGCCTGTTCCGGATAAGCCGGAACCGTACCTCCAAATTGGGCGACTACCGGCCGCCGCATGACGGAAAGGGGCACCGCATCTCGGTAAACCATAACCTTAACCCCTATGCATTCCTCATCACAACGGTACACGAATTTGCGCACCTGAAAACGTGGAGCGCCTATAGGAATAAGGTGAAGCCGCATGGGCGGGAGTGGAAATCGGATTTCCGGGAGTTGATGCGACCCTTTATCCAGTCGGGGTTGTTTCCTGATGATATCCAACAGGCGATTGTCCGTTACCTGGACAACCCAGCAGCTTCCAGTTGCTCGGACCTCCAGCTTTTCCGCGTACTGAAACGATACGATACACCTGGCGAACCGACACCAACGGTGGAACAACTGCCTGACAACGCGTTGTTTACACTCAAAAACGGCCGTATATTCCGGAAAAAGGAAAAAATAAGGAAACGGTACCGGTGCATTGAAATTAAGACCCAGCGGGTTTACTTATTCAGTCCGGTGGCTGAGGTTATACCGGTGAAACACGAGAAAGCTAATGGCGATTAACGATTTATTCCGTACTTTAGCAACGCTTCAAAATGATACTAACAACTAAAGACTAAAAACAATGTACACCGGATTCAAACACCTGCACTCCACGTTGGCTTACGTATTGCTGGCAGGATTACTTATTTCTATTCTTTATGTGCTGTTTGCGTACCTGCAAAATAAGGGCTATAACCGCAAAATGGCGCTCCTCGGATTGATTTGTGCGCACCTGCAACTCGTGGTGGGACTAGTCATTTACTTCGTGTCGCCACTGGGCATCAAAGGAGCATCGGGCGCGGCGATGAAAATCAGCACGGCCCGCCTTTACTTCCTTGAGCACCCGTTGATGATGCTTGTTGCCATCATACTGATTACCATAGGTTATTCGCGAGCAAAAAAGCTAACCGTACCCAAAAAACAGAACGGAACGGTACTGGCTTTTTACCTTATTGCACTGATACTCATCCTCTCACGCATTCCCTGGCAGGTGTGGCCTCCAGGCTCGGCAGGATAATTAGGTTTTCTTGTGGATTAATAGTAACTTTATCGTGTGTTTGTGAAAACACCGATAGGTAACCGTTATTGCCGTTTACGAAATTCATGCAGCGATACTGCTGATTTATAAAGCTATCCAATTAAATAAAGCAATAATCATGAAACCGAGATGTAAATAGCATTGGCTCCACAGGATAATAAATATTTACATCGAGCTCTCATCAACAATTGAAAACTAACAGATGATGAAGACCGTTAAGCACATCCTCCACAACAAACCCGCTGTTGTACACGCGGTAGGCCCGGACGTTTCCGTACTGGAAGCGTTGAAGATCATGATGGAAAAAAACATCAGCGCCTTGCTGGTTACCGAAGGTGAGCAGTTGAAAGGGATTTTTACCGAACGGGATTATGCCCGCAAAATCATCCTTCAGGGAAAATCATCGCGGGATACGGCAATTCGCGACGTCATGACCACCGGTCCGCATACGATTGGCCCCGATGAAGCGATCGATCAGTGCATGCAACTGATGACCAACAATCACTTCAGGCACTTACCCGTACTGGATGGGGAAACCGTGGTGGGTATTATATCCATTGGGGATCTGGTCAAATCGATCATCGAGGATCAACAACAGACCATCTCGCAATTGCAAAGCTACATTACGGGTTAGCGGAATTCCTTTATAAGAAGCTTGCTGTTATTTCATGATCCGGAATACCACGCGGAATGCAATAAGCCAACCGATGGCCAGCAAAATCCACGAAATTGCGGAGAGCAACGTCGAATCCTGAACAAACCGTAAAAACGTGCCAACCAAACCAATCGCTACGGCGATGGCCAACGTGACGTAATAATGGGTTTCATTTGCGTTGTTTATGGTCTTCCGTGCCGGTCTCTTTTCTACTGTCGTTGGCATAATAAATAACAATTTGCCGCCAAACTTAGACAAAGTTGCGCTGATATGCAACTATAAATGCGTCAAATAAGAAAAAGCGAGTTTAAAAAGCATAAAAGCAAATTAGGCAAAAAAGCAAATGGCAAAATGCCTACCTTTGAAGCTCCAAGAAAATCACTGAAATGGCTTTACAAGACACCATAGACCCAGCAATCAAAGCGGCCATGCTGGCCAAGGACAATAGCCGCCTCCGCGGTCTCCGTGCCATCAAGGCTGCTATCTTACTAGCTAAAACCGAAAAGGGACCTACCGAGGCACTTACGGAAGCGACCGAGATCGGCGTGCTTCAGAAGCTGGCAAAACAACGCCGGGAGTCGGCCGATATCTACCAGCAACAAAACCGCGATGATCTGTACGCCATCGAGATGGAGGAGCTGGCTGTCATTGAGGAATTCTTACCCAAGCAGCTCAGCCAGGCCGAGGTGGAAGAAATTGTGAAGGAGGTCATCGCCGAAACGGGAGCAGCGGGACCGAAAGACATGGGCAAAGTGATGGGCCTGGCCAATCAGCGACTGGCCGGACAGGCCGATGGCAAAACCATGTCAGCCATCGCCAGGGCGTTGCTAGCCGGAGGTTAGGTGACGGCTACCGAAGTCCTTGTCCCGCTCATACGTGGAGATATGGCGCTCTTTCTTACTTTCGAAAATATCATCGATGGTAATCATGATGCCGGTTTCTTCGACTGTACCAAACTCGTCGTTGATTGCCGTACCAAACGTCATCATGGTTGACGACAGGTTCATATACGTATTGATGAGCGGCGGAATATTTTCGCCCAGTGCCCGCACGCGGCTATTCAACAGCTTATATCCTTCCTTATAATCCAGCCCGTCAAACGCATGGCTAAAGGTGGCGACATCGCTGAAATAGTTCAAGGGCTTAATGGGCCACACCAGCTGCTCGCTGTCGGGAAAATAATGGTGCATGAAATAAATCAGCAGGTCGCGGGCTTCGCGGTTATAATGCGGGTACATGGTGACCTTGCCGAACAGGTATTTCACATCGGGATTGAGCTTGACCATCGCTCCCAGGCCGTCCCACAGGTTATCCAACGAAAACAGGCCCTTGCGGTTATCTTTGCCCGGTTGGTATTTGGGCTGCACGAAAGACCGCCCCAGTTCGATCGTATAGGGCAGGTAGTCGGCAATAAATTTGGGCGAAAAATGGAAATAATGTGCCGTAGACAAGTTGATTTCGCCATGACCGTTCACCCCCACTTCCTTGCATTTGATTAACCGGTAACCCGCAATGATTTCCTCATCTTCCGGGTTCCACGCGATCAACTGGTCATAGGCATCATCTCCCGTGTCATTGTCGTCGAGATCCAGCGCCATGCCTGTTCCTCCCCCGGCAGCCCTGAAGGTAACTTCCCGCAATCGTCCGATTTCCCGCACCGCATGCGGTGCGTAGCGGTGGTTCACCAGGTAAATTTCATTATTGCCATTATTGGTATACCTGATAAATGCCTCTTGCGTAAGCTCCTTCTTGATTAAATCGCTGTCAACAGGTGCTATAATCTCTTGCATATAATTAGTTTTCAGGAGCTAAATTGTATACGGTCCGTTTAACCTCATCAGCCCACTCCTTTTCACTTTTAGCGCTGTCAAAGTAAGTATAAGATATTGGTTTTCCTACACGGATGGTTACTTTTTTGTTTTTCTGCTTAAACATTTCATCCGCAAGGTAAAACATTTCAATGTTGGTTTTTACGCCAATTGCTTCCCGCAAGCGAGCGAAATTATAAAAAAAGCTTGAATTTTTTCCATCAATATAAACGGGCACGATGTCCCGCTCGTATTTTTTTGCTTTAACGATAAAACTTTTCTTCCATTCGAGGTCTGCTATCTTCCCATTCCGCTTGCGCGATACCAATCCAGCTGGAAAAACCAGCAATGCCTGATCCGCTGCATAGGCCTCTTCGATTTGCCGTATGCCCTGCCGCCCCTGGGCACCATGTTTGTTCACCCCAACAAACAATGGCTGCAGGTTTTTGATATTGAGTAGGATATCATTCACCAGAAACTTGATATCCCGCCGATATTTTCCAAGTGCATGCATGAAGGCGACACCATCCAAACCGCCCAGCGGGTGGTTAGACGCAAAAATAACCCCTCCGGTCGCGGGAATGTGTTCTTCACCCGTCAATTCAACGATAACGCCCAGTTCGCCAATTAGTGCATCCACAAAATCCAATCCGTGCAGATGGCCGATATTATCCATTACACGATTGATGTCGTCTTCGTGCACAACGCGCTCGACGTAGCGCAGGATAAACCGCGGCATCCAGCGTAGCAGCTGCGGATTTTTCTTCCGGATGACGTCGCGAATGACGATGTATTTATCTTTATTTTCCAAAACGGTCTTCCCTCCTCACCACGTTCCGACAGACGTTTTCCACCGGAAATCGATATTGCAGCCAAAAGTAGCAAAAGTTCCGATATTGTTATCTGCCCAATAAAAAAATGGATATTATTCGTTGAAATCAGCAAAAGCAACTATTTTTGGCAAGCGGATGGATTAATATTAAACGATTACGCATTCCAATCGTTTAATAAATTAAGGAGGTGGAATAACGATCATGAATATAGGCCAAGTCATAACCGACCGCAACTACGCGGTAACGCCCACGGACAGCAAACGTTTTATCCTGGATAAGATGGCCGATTTACGGTTGGCGCAGCTGCCCGTGGTGAAAGACGATCTTTTTCTGGGCCTCGTTTCATACGAGTCGCTATCGGGGCGGGAAAACCTGGACGATCGCATTGAACAATTAGGTGTCCCTTATCAGCACATCCACCTGTTCGACACACAGCACATCTATGACGCGGTACTTTTTTTTCAGATTCACCCACTTGACCTATTGCCTGTGCTCGACGAAGAGCACCAGTACCTCGGGGGGGTGACTCCGCTCGATTTGGTTGACGCGTTGGGACAGACCATGTCAGTAAACCATCCCGGCGGGATTATCGTCCTGGAAATGGGCAACCGAGACAATGCGCTGTCGCACATCGCCCACATCGTCGAAGCCGAGAACACGCAGATATTGAGTTCGTACGTGCGGATGTTCAATGACTCCTCGCGGCTGGAAGTGACCATCAAGGTGAACACTGCGGATATCTCATCCATCGTCGCCGCGTTCCTGCGGCACGATTACACCGTTACATCTACATACAACGATGAAAATAGCCGCGACAACTCGCGCGACCGCTATGAGCAGTTGATGAATTATATCAATATGTAGCACCATGAAGATAGCGGTTTACGGAAGGGAGTTCCAGGCATCGGTCATTCCCTATGTGCAACATTTATTCGATTCATTGACTACCCGGGGTGCGGAACTGTGGATATACGGCGAGTTTCACGACTTCCTGAACCAGCAACAAGTGGTTTGCCCTCAGGGCTTAAATACGTATAACGCGAAAGAAGAGCTGCCCGACGATATTGGTTTTATGCTCAGCCTGGGGGGCGACGGCACCATGCTCGCCGCGGTATCTATTGTGGGCGATTCGGGTATTCCCGTCGCTGGCATCAACTTCGGCAGGCTTGGTTTTCTGGCCGACATCAGCAAAGATGATATCGACGCGGCTATGGAGGCTATCCTGCGGGGGGAGTATTCCATCCAGGCACGGACGCTGGTATCGGTAGCGTCGGAGCAGTCCTCGCTGTTTGGCGGGAGCCACTTTGCCCTCAACGATGTGACGCTCTTCAAATCCGACAGTTCGGCGATGATCACAATCAACGCACATGTAAACGGTGAACTGCTGAACGCCTACTGGGCTGACGGCATCATTGTAGCTACGCCGACCGGATCTACGGCCTACTCACTGAGCTGCGGCGGGCCCATCCTTATGCCGGGAAGCGGCAATTTCGTGATTACGCCCATTTCGCCGCACAATCTCAACGTGAGGCCGGTGGTGATTTCGGACGAAGTGGAGTTGGTTCTCGATATCGAAAGCCGGAGCGGCAAGTTCCTGCTGTCGTGCGACTCAAAAACGGAGGCCGTATCTTCCGATATCCGGCTGACGGTAAAGAAAGCGCATTATCGGGCCAACCTGATACGTTTGAAGAACTATCGCTACTTCTCGACCCTGCGCAATAAATTGCTTTGGGGACTGGATGCACGGAATTATTGATTGGGAGATTTGAGACATTAGACAAGAGACAATAGACTACAGACTAACGGCTAAAAAAGATTTACGACAAAAGACCCATGACCCGAATTGCGATACTGCTGTTTATTCTTCAGCTGCCGCTGATGGTTGCCGCTCAGGAATGGGAAGTGGGGCTGCAGGGCGGTGCGTCGGGCTATATGGGCGACTTGAACCCCGAAAACCCGTTGGCGTTCAATGATTGGTCTGCAGGGGTTTTCGTGAAGTATAACCTCGACCACACGTGGGGTATACGGGGTAATTTTGCGTATGCAAATACCTATGCGCATGATATACACTCGCGGGTGCAGCAACGCCGCGACCGCAACCTGGGGTTCTTCGGCCCCATCATGGAAGCTGCGGTGCTGGTTGATTTCAATTTTTTCAAATGGCTGCCCCAACGGGGGCGGATTGTGTACACGCCCTATATTTTTGCAGGAGTAGGTGGTATTTATTTCGATCCCCAATGGGAAGGCATCAAAAAGGCTGAGGGAGTCAATTATAAAAACCAAGCGATTACGATTCCATTCGGTGCCGGCTTTAAATATAACCTCCGGGGTCCTTGGTCCGTTGGGGCCGAATTGGGATACCGCCTTGCGCTTACGGACTACTTAGATGATGTGAGTGCTCGCGGCGATGGCCGCCCCTACGATTCGTTTATGACCCTGGGCATTACCCTATCCTATACCATCTTTAAGGGCGGTTGTCCGGAGTGGCAGTAAGTCCCCCAAAAAATCTTAACTTTGCGCCAAATTAAGGATGGATATTAAGGACACGATTGATAAAACAAGGCTGCCGGAACACGTAGCCATCATTATGGATGGCAACGGCCGATGGGCCAAAGAGCGCGGTCAATTGCGCGTATTCGGACACAAAAACGGCGTAGCAGCCGTCCGGGACACGGTGGAAGGGGCCGTGGAAATCGGCATCAAGTACCTCACGCTGTACGCCTTCTCTACAGAAAACTGGAACCGGCCGAAGCTGGAAGTATCCGCGTTGATGGAATTGCTTGTCCATACCATTAACAAGGAAACAAAAACATTGATGGATAACGGCGTGAAGCTCAATGCCATCGGCAACCTCGACCAATTGCCACCAAAATGCTATGCCCGCCTTCAGGAAGCGATGCAGAAAACCGCAAATAATACGAATTGTACGCTGACGCTCGCGTTGAGTTACAGTGCGCGGTGGGAAATTACCGAAGCGGTAAAACAACTGGCCCGGCAGGTACAATCGGGCGAAATCAGCCCGGAAGACATCGACGAAAACGGGGTTGCCCGGCATTTGACCACCCATGGCATACCCGATCCGGAGCTCATGATACGTACCAGTGGCGAACAACGCATCAGCAATTACCTGCTGTGGCAGCTGGCTTATGCCGAGTTATATTTCACGGATAAGATGTGGCCCGAGTTCCGGCGGAACGACCTTTTCGAAGCGCTGGCTACCTACCAGAACCGGGAGCGACGCTTCGGTCTAACCAGCGAACAATTGGGAAAATAACCTTTTAACAAAAATTAACAACTGTTTACCGTACTTTAGCGGCGATAAATTAGATAGATGAAGCGAATACTCCTTTTTATACTCACTACCCTATTGACAACGGGGAGCATCTTTGCCCAGCAACGCGGGATACCCTTAGGTAATTCCGATGAATTCAGCTACCTCAATCCACAAAATTATATCATAGGCGGTGTGACGATAAGCGGTACGGAATACCTGGATAACGATGTGCTCATTACGATTTCAAAACTTGTGGTCGGTTCGCGCATCGAGGTGCCTAGCGATGCCACATCAAACGTCGTGAAAAACCTGATGGATCAGGGCTTGTTTGACGAGGTGGAACTCTATGCGGATGCCGTAAGGGGTGATTCGATTTTCTTCAACATACACGTGGTGGAACGCCCCCGCCTCACCCGGATCGATATCGAAGGGCTCAGCAAGACCCAAACCGAAGAGGTTCGGAAACAACTCAACGAAAATACGGGTAAAATTGTCAATCAGAACCTGATGAATACCACCCGGAATACCATTACGCGCTACCTGAGTGAAAAGGGCTTTCTATACCCCGAAATCACCATGGTGCCGGTGAAAGATTCGGCACAGGTAAATAATGAGATACTGGTGGTGAATGTAGACCGTAACCGAAAAGTACGGGCACATCGCATCAATTTCACCGGTAACGAGGAATTTTCGCAACGGCAGCTCCGCAAGTTCTTCAAAGGCGTGCGGCAGCGTACCTGGTGGCGCATCACCGGTCCCGGAAAATTCAAGGCTGAAAAATACAAAGAAGCCAAGGAGAACCTCATTGCCAAGATGCATGAACACGGATACCGCGATGCGGAGATTCTGCGGGACACCTTCTATAAGCACAACGACCGGAATGTCATTGTAGATATCGACCTCTACGAAGGACCGAAATATTATTTCGGCAATATCGCCTGGCAGGGTAATGCTAAATATTCGGATTCTATTTTAAATGTCATCCTCGGCATCAAGAAAGGCGAAGTATTCAGCGAGGAAAAACTCAACACCAAGTTGATGGGCCCTACCCGCAATAGCGACGATATTTCGTCATTGTACCTCAATGATGGCTACCTGACCTTCACGGTGGATCCGGTACAGACCAAGATATACAATGATACTATCGACTTGGATCTGCGCATCTATGAGGGCGCACAATTTACCATCAACGACATTATCCTGAAGGGCAATGACGTGACAAACGACCGCGTGCTACTGCGTGAAATCCACACCAAACCGGGGCAGAAATTCTCCAAGGAGCTGCTGATGCGTAGTACGCGCCAGATTGCCCAGTTGGGAAACTTCGACGAGCAGAAGACAAACCCCGTACCCACCAACCTCAACCACTCCGAAGGTACGGTGGATATTGAGTATAACGTGGTGGAAAAACCTGCCGACCAGGTGGAACTTTCCGGTGGTTTCGGTGCGGGGCAGGTTATCGGTACACTCGGGCTTTCATTCAATAACTTCTCTACCCGTAACTTCTTCGACAAGAGTGCCTGGAAGCCACTGCCCCGGGGCGATGGCCAAAAGCTGAGTCTCCGCGGGCAGACCAGCGGAAAGCGCTACCAGTCGTACAGCTTCTCCTTTTCGGAGCCCTGGCTGGGTGGCAAGAAACCCATTTATTTCGGTGTAAGCGCATTTACTTCTTCTTCGTCGTTCGGTGGGTTTGACTGGTATACTGGGCGGCAGATTGTGGGTGACGATGAATTGAACAGGATATGGATGAACGGGGTAACCGTTAGCCTTGGTAAGCGCCTGCAATGGCCCGACAACTATTTCCAACTGAACTACTCGCTCGGTTTCCAGCAATACAAATTGCAGAATTATCCGGGATTCCTGTTTGACAATGGTACATCGTACAACATTAACCTGACGCAGGAGATTAGCCGTAACTCGGTGGATCAGCCGATTTACCCAACCTCGGGCTCACACCTGAAGTTGACCATACAGGTGACACCGCCATACTCTTCGTTCAACAACATCAACTACCCCACAGCACCTAACGAGGAACGATACAAATGGACGGAATACCACAAATGGAAATTCGATTCGCAGTGGTATACCCGTATTACCGGCAAGCTGGTACTCAAGGCACAGGCGCAATTCGGTTTCCTGGGCTCCTATAACAGTGTCACGGGACAGTCGGCCTTCGAGCGGTTCAAGCTGGGTGGTGACGGGATGATGGGCTTCGACTTCCTGCAAGGTTCGGAAATCATTGCCATGCGCGGTTATGCCAACGGCATGGTAGTGCCCGACGGAGCCGACGTGAATATTGCCCGCAACTCGGGTAGCCCCATCTATAACAAGTACCAGCTGGAACTGCGCCATCCGGTGATGCTGAATGATCAGGCCACCGTATTTGTGCTGGCTTTTGCCGAAGGTGGCAATACGTGGAATAACTTCCGTGATTTCAACCCGTTCAAGGTACGCCGGTCGGTGGGTGTAGGCGCCCGTATCTTCCTGCCTATCTTCGGGTTGCTGGGTATCGACTACGGTCATGCATTTGACCCCATACCAGGGGTTCCTTCGAGCACATGGCGGCAGAACTTCACGTTCAGCATTATGCAGCAGATGGGCGGATTCAACTAAAGATGTGTGATATTAAAAAAATGGAATTACTTTTGCAGTTGTTATATTCCATCACCAACATATAGTATGATGAGCATGAAACCTGCATAAATTGCCAGAAACAAAAGGACATGACTAATTTATGCAAGCTTCATCACCGATAAAGAAAAAATTTAATGAGATGAAAAAATTAGTAGGTATATTGGTGCTGTCAGTGGTAGCCTCTTCGGCAGCAATGGCACAGCGGTTTGCTTATGTGGATACCGAGTACATCCTGAAGCACATTCCGGAATACATCGCCGCTCAGAAGCAACTGGATGCCCTTTCGGTACAGTGGCAGGAAGAAGTGGATAACAGGTTCGCAGACATCGAGGGCCTTTACAAAAAGTATCAGGAAGACCAAGTGTTACTCAGTGAGGAAATGCGCCGTAAGCGGGAAGATGAAATCGTGCTGAAGGAGCGGGAAGCCCGGGAATTCCAACGGCAGAAGTTCGGTTTTGAGGGCGATCTCTTCCAGGAGCGTGTTAAACTCATCGAGCCCATCCAGGACCGCGTGGCACAAGCCATACAGGCAATTGCGACCGACCAAAGTTTAGATATCGTATTGGACAAAGGAAGTGAAGTTACATTTCTCTATGCCAACCCGCGATTGGATAAAAGCGATGATATCATCACCCGCTTGGGGTATAAACCAGACCCCTCGCTTGCGGATAAGTAATCCGTTTCGTATCATTGCGCAACTTTAGAAAAAATAAAGAATAAATAAATCTATAATCAAAACAAAAGGGAAGCAAACAAGCCCACAAAAACAAGTAAAAATCAAAATGAATAGCATGAAAAATTTGTTTAAAGGTGCAGTGGTGGTTGCGGTGCTGTTTTTATCAACCGGACTCGTAAGTGCGCAGCAGAAGATCGGACATATCAATTCGAACGAAATCATTCAGGATATGCCGGAATTCAAATCGGCCCAGACGGAGTTTGAAAACCTCCAGACAGCCAAGGAAGGTGAGCTGCAAAAAATGGGTGAAGCGCACGATCAAAAATTACAACAAGCACAGCAACTGCAACGTAACCGCAGTGAAGCGAATAGGGATTCCATCGATGCTGAAATCCAAAAAATAGGTACGGAGCTTCAGGAATTGCAAAGTCGTATCCAGCAAGTACAGCAAATAGCACAGGAAGAATTACAGAAAAAGAATGAAGAGCTTTTTGCCCCCATTATCCAGAAAGCGAACACCGCGATTCAAAGCGTAGCGAAGGAAAAAGGGTATGCGTATGTATTTGACATCGCGAATCCGGGCATCTCTTATTTCGCCGGTGGTGATGACCTGACCGCTGATGTTAAAACCAAATTGGGTATAACCACTACTACGCCTACTACGCCGTAAGCGGTTAGACAACAATACGTAGCAAAGCGGAATGTGTGAAAACACGTTCCGCTTTTTTTGTAAAATCACTCTAAATAATTTATTATGCTTGCATAGTATTACGAATTCCTTACCTTCGTAATAAGCGCTACAGCACGCATATAAACTTGTTTATGATGGTAAGCCAGGTTATTTTCGGAATCGTATTGCTAGCGGCCATCGCATTGGCCACATACAACGCGCGGAAAATTATCCGGAATATCCGGATTGGCCGTCTTGAGCAACGCCGCGACCAGCCTGGCCGACGGCTTAAGACGATGTTGCTGGTGGCATTCGGACAAAAGAAAATGTTCAAGCGGCCGTTTGCGGCATTGCTTCACCTGTTTGTATACCTTGGCTTCTGCATCATCAACATTGAGATGCTCGAAATCGTCATCGACGGACTGTTCGGCACGCATCGTGCCTTCGCAGGTCTGGGCATATTTTATGCATTTCTCATCGCAGCTTTTGAATGGCTGGCGTTTGCGGTGCTGGTGGGTTGCGTGGTTTTCCTTGCACGACGTAATATCGCTCGCGTAAAACGCTTCTACGGCACGGAAATGACTCCGTGGCCACGGACCGATGCCAACCTCATCCTGATTGCCGAAATACTACTGATGACGGCTTTCCTCACCATGAATGCAGCCGACCAGAAACTACAACTGCTGGGCGCAGCCCATTACACGCAGGCAGGTGCTTTTCCCGTAAGCGGATGGCTGCTGCCATTACTTCCCGATAACACAACGTCACTCATCGCGATTGAACGGGGTTGCTGGTGGTTTCACATTGTCGGTGTGCTGGTTTTCCTCAATTACCTCCCTTACTCCAAGCACCTGCATATCCTGTTAGCATTTCCTAATACGTATTATTCGAACTTACATCCTAAGGGCCGATTTACGAATATGGACAGCGTGACCAACGAAGTAAAGGCCATGCTGGACCCTGCTTATACGCCGCCTGAAACGGAAGTACCTGCACGGTTTGGGGCCAAGGATGTGCAAGATCTGACGTGGAAGAACTTGCTGGATGCCTACACCTGTACGGAGTGCGGTCGGTGTACTGCGGTGTGCCCGGCGAACATGACCGGGAAGCTGCTGTCGCCCCGGAAGATCATGATGGATACCCGTGACCGGATGGTAGCGGTGGGGAAAAATACCCGAAGGAACAATAGCACTGCAGAAGATGGCAAGTCACTGCTCGACGATTACATTACCCGTGAGGAAATATGGGCATGTACCACGTGCAACGCGTGTGTGGAAGCCTGCCCGGTAAACATCAATCCATTGGAAATCATTATGGAGCTGAGGCGTTATGCGGTAATGGAAGAATCGCAGGCGCCGGCCAGCCTCAATGCGATGTTCGGAAATGTGGAAAACAATGGTGCGCCATGGAAATACGCCCAGGCAGACCGGGGAAACTGGAGGGACGAATGACTGAACTACACATACCAACGATGGCTGAACTGGTGGCCAAGGGAGAAACGGCAGACATCCTTTTCTGGGTGGGTTGTGCCGGTAGTTTTGACGAGCGTGCGCAGCGCATTACGCGCGATATCTGCAAGATATTGCAGCATGTGGGCATCAAATATGCCATTCTGGGCGTGGAAGAAAGTTGTACGGGCGACCCCGCGAAACGGGCGGGCAACGAATTCCTTTTCCAGATGCAAGCGATGGCCAACATCCAGGTGCTCGACGGCTATGCTGTAAAGAAAATTGTTACCGCCTGCCCCCACTGCTTCAATACCATCAAAAACGAATATCCGGCTGTAGGTGGACACTATGAGGTGATTCATCACACCCAATTGATACAGCAATTGATCGATGATGGCCGGCTGAAAGCCGCAGGCGGCGAATCCTTCAAAGGACGACGCATCACCTATCATGATCCCTGTTACCTCGGGCGGGGTAATGACGTGTACGAAGCACCCCGTAAGGCGCTTGAAAGCCTGGATGCCCAATTGGTGGAGATGAAACGTTGCCGCAGCAACGGCCTCTGTTGCGGAGCAGGTGGTGCACAACTATTCAAAGAGCCCGAGAAAGGCAACAAAGACATCAATGTGGAGCGGGTGGAAGAAGCCCTTGAAACGCAACCTGAAATCATCGCTGCCGCTTGCCCGTTCTGCATGACCATGCTCCGCGACGGGGTGAAAGCAAAAGAAAAGGAGCAGGAAGTAGCGGTGCTCGATATCGCCGAAATCAGCGCCCGGGCGAACGGGTTGTCCTAGTGCAACAGCCAGAACATCACATAAACGGTCGCCATGGCCGTGCAGCCGATAATGAGTGTACCGGTAGTATGGAGTCTATAGCCGAGCTTCACTTCCATCTTGGTCATTTGTGTAAGTACCCAGAAGAAGCTATCATTCACATGCGAAACCACCAGCGAACCCGCACCAATAGCGAGAACGACCATAGCTTTGTCGAGCTCGCTCACAAAACCCAGCGCCTCCATCAGTGGTGCCGTTACCGAAGCCGCCGTAATTAAGGCGACCGTTGAAGAGCCTTGCGCACTTTTCAGTGCGGCTGCCAGCAGGAAAGGAAGTAAAATACCCAGATTGGACGTTGTGAGCAAGTCGCCCAGCGTAGTCGCTATTCCCGAATTCTGCAGTACCGTTCCGAAAATACCCCCTGCTCCGGTCACCATGATAATCGTTGCCGAATCCGTCAATGCTTCATTTACCCAGCCGTCTGTAGACAGCATGTTTTTTTCCAGTTTCCTGGGAAGCAGCAAACAGCACGCGAAGCCGATCAGCAACGCGATGACGGGTTCACCGAAAAAGTCAAGAAAGTACCCCAGATACACCTGCCAACCTTCCGCCGCAAGGTAAGCGGAAAAGGACTTTCCAACAATCAGCAAAATGGGCACAATAATGGGAAGGGAGGAACTGAGCAGGCTTGGCCGGTAAACGTCAACAACATCGGGCTCTTCCTGTATCTCGCCCGGATCGATATAGACCTTGGCCGCCACCTTATGAGCGAAGAGCAACGCGGCAGCCAGGGCGACACCGGACGCGATCAACCCCAGGCCCATCACGATGCCCAGGTCGGCATTGAGTATACCTGCAGCAGCGATCGGTCCCGGTGTGGGTGGCACCAGCGCATGGGTGCAAGACAATCCCAGCCCCAGCGCAATAGCGGTACCCGCCAGTGAAAGTCCTGCCGTTTTGGTCAGGCTCTTGTTCAATGACGACAGCAACACGAATGCGCTGTCGGAAAAAACCGGGATGGAGATAATATAGCCGATAACGCCCATCGCTGTGATGAGGCGTTTCTTCCCGATAACCGCCAGCATACTTTTGGCTAGCACCATTGCGCCGCCGGATTTTTCCAGAAACGCCCCGATCAAAACACCTAAAATGATAATCAGTCCGATTTTGCCTATTGTGCCCCCAAAGCCGTCCTGAATGGAACTGATAACTCCGGTGGGGTCCATGCCACTAACCAGGCCAGTGATGATACTTACCAGTAGCAGGGCCAGAAAAGGATGTATTTTTAATTTAGTGATAAGCAGTACGATGGCAGCTATGCTCAGTAGAATGGTGATGATGGCCATAAATTGGTTTTTTTTTACGCTACAAATGGTTTCCGCCGCAACATACGTAAAAAGCACGTGTTTTCTTTGCAGAATTTGCAAAAAAGTGCCCGCCGGACATCATTCATCGAAATAGCGGCCCACCCATTCCAGAAAGGTAGGCCAATTGGGGCCCGTGGTATGTCCGCCGCTATGTTGCCGCCAGGCGACTTCCCCCGTGGTCAGTGCGGCTTCGATTGGTGGAAATTCAGCAGTCCCCAGATCACGCTTCCCGAGCAACCGGTATACCGGTCCGGCGTGTACGCCACCGAGAAACATGCCCCTGGCGTCCACCCATTGCCCTTCCACATCGGGTGCTCCGGAGCTGATGAAAACGGGCCGCGGTGCGCAGAGCGCGACCAGCTCATGGGCGTCTACCGGCAAATCATTTACCGTGAGCGGACCGGCATAGCGGATGAAGTTTCCGGCAAACCAATGGTAGCCTCCTGATGACGCCAGGTTCTCGACCTGCTCGCCCAATACGCGTCGCAGGATTTTGGTGCCCCCGGCACCTGACGAGCCAATAAACCCTGCCGCGATTCGTGGCTCGTAGGCCATGGTGACGATAGCCGCTTTGCCGTATCTCGACAGCCCTTCAATGGCGACCTTTTCCGCGTCTACGGATGGGTCGGTTTCCAGGTAGTCGATGGCACGGCTTGCGCCCCATGCCCATGCTTTCAGCGCGCCCCAATCTTCCGGCTTCCGGCGTTGGCCTTTATTCATTAACCCGATGATGCCGGCCGTCAACCCTGCGCCGTTATCAGCTTGATAACTCGTGGGCACGAGGATGGCATAGCCGTATCCCTTTTCCAGCACCTGCTCCTGCCAGCTTTTTCCGGCTACCGGCGGTAAGCCAATCCCCCGCGGCCATTGGAAGCCGAATTCCATGATCACCGGGACCGGTTTATCGGATTGCCGGGGTAGGGTCAGTGAAAGCTGGATATTTACTTCGATTTGCGGGTAGGAAGAATTATCGACCCGGCCAACCAGCTGTTTGGTCACTGCTTGTTGGTTGCCGATGGTGGTGTCGGCCTGTCGTACCACTTCCCAGCGTACTTCCGGTGTATTGGGAGGCATCCGACCGTATACTTCGCGGTCGAAAGCTTCGGCGATTTCGGGGCGACGTACGTTCCACCAGGTGCTGGCATCGGTTACGTTCCCGCCGCTTTCCAATAGCAGTGGGTCGGGAAGCGACCGGTATGGTGTTGCTTTCGATTCGTCGGTATTGGCTGCATTAGGCGCATCGGGATTACCCGAAGGGCCGGGGCGGAGCGACGGATTGCCCAGTTGTGCCAGCATGTTGCTGTAATCCGCCTGTGTTTCCTTTTGGATCTGCTCCCGCAAGCGCGCCTCCTGAACTTGCTGGGTGGAGTTCATGTCGATCCCAAACGGCGAAGCGGGCAGCCCCTCCTTGTTGTACAGGTTTGGATTGACCGGATTGTCAGCCCAGGCATAACGGACGTACAGCGGATCCGGTATGCTATCGCACCAAACGACGACATCGTCTCCCACGATTTCCGCTTGCGCCCAAACGAATTTCTTGTCGGCCCCGGCCACGGCAAATTCAGCAAGCGGCCCGCCATCAGCCGTTTTCAATCCACTCCCCACGGCATCGAATGAAAGCCTGATTTTACTTCCTTCTTTACGATACGACCGGTAAAGCGGACCGCTGGCATTAATGTCCTCGTGATAGACCATTTCCCTGGCGAGTCGTGCCAGGCGCTCGCCGACTTCCTTTTTACGCTCCGGATGGATATCGTTCCATTCGCCCAAATCGATGGCTACAGCCATTGCCGTATGCTGAACGGTCAAGGTTTGGCGTTGTGCTTCACGCAATTCGGCCCAGTGGCTTTCTGCGGGCAGGTAGTTGTATTCCATAAAACCGGGCAGTTGGACAAACAGGAATGGCAGTGTTTCATCGCCCCATTGGTTACGCCAGTCGGCTATCAGCGCCCGCATATAGCCGGCATATACTTCCGGCTGCGCTACGTTGCTCTCGCCCTGGTACCACAACACCCCTTTTATCGCATAATCAGTTACCGGTGCTACCATGGCATTGAACAACGCAGTGGGTTGGTTCTGGATATTAATGGAAGGCACCCTATTGTGCGCTATTGCTGGCGGAAACACCGCTCCCACCTTATAGTGCCAGGTGCCTTTCAGATCTACGGTATCCGCCCCGGCAAAAATGCAGTACGGTTTGTCCGGCACGAAACCGCCTTTCCCATTGTGGTTGGTTACCCGGACGACAAACACATTCGTCCCTGCTTTCAACACATCGGCTGCGATGTGATACCGGCGCTGCGGGTACATGTACGTGGTGTTGCCGATTTTTTTGCCGTTGATATATAATTCATCGGCATCGACGATGCGCCCGAGGAATATGCGGGCGGGTTTGCCCACCATCGCGGCGGGGATCTCCACTTCCTTCCGGTACCACACGATGCCGTTGAGGTTGCGTATACCCTGGTCTTCCCAATAGCCGGGCACATTGATGGTGCGCCAGCCGCTGCCGGGCATGTGGTCCGTTTCGAACCATTTCGGATCGCTTGTGATGCCCATGTCATTGAACGGCGCAGGCGTGTTGGCCAATGCAGCGGCCCTGTTCGTTGCGTGTACGTATGCGGTATCTTTATTTTGGAGTATGCTGCTTGTCACCTCGGGAAACTGGCGCAGCCCTGCCTCGCTGGTCCACGCTTCGATGGGTGTGCCCCCTACGCTGGCATTGATGATACCGACAGGAATCCCCTGGGTTTTGTGAATTTGCGTGGCAAAGAAATACGCCACTGCGGAAAACGCACGTACCTTTTCACCTATGGCCTGCTCCCACGTCGCGGCAGGAACATCCGGTTGGGGCTGCATCAGATCGGTGGCTGTCGGCACCAGGAATTGTCTGATCTGCGGGAAATCGGCTTCGACGATATCCTGTGCATAGGTCACGTCGTGGATATCCAGCATGTGCACCATGTTACTCTGTCCACTACAGAACCACACATCACCAAGCAGCACATCGTTGATGACCACTTGATTTTTACCTTTGATGGTGAGCGTATATGGCCCGCCGGCGTCCATCGCGGGGAGTACCGTACTCCACTTCCCATCCGGACCGGTTACGGTCTTTCCGGTTTCGCTGGCGAGTGTTACTGTTATCGGCTCACCGGGGTCTGCCCATCCCCAAATTACCAATTCTTCGTCTCGTTGCAGCACCATGCCGTCGCTGACGAGGCGTGGGAGCCGGATGTCGGCAAGCGCCGGAAATACCAATGCATGGAGGACAAGCATGGTAAGAATTCGAACAGCCATTTTTCTATTCATAAAGCGGTTAGTTTCCGATGTTATCCAAAAATTAATGAAAAGATTCGCGTGTCCAACGGTCAACAATACGGGTCAATGGGATGGATATGACCCACTTCATCGTGGATTAGCTCAGTCATCTTCATAGACCTTAAGTGTGTTACCCCTTCGGAGAGGCTCGAATCGTGGTAGAACAAATACCATTTCCCGTCGAATGCCACGATGGAATGGTGGGACGTCCAACCTACTACTGGATTCAATATCCGGCCACGGTAAGTAAACGGTCCGTAGGGATTGTCACCGGTGGCATAGCAGATATAGTGCGTATCGCCGGTGGAATACGAGAAATAATACATGCCGTTATGCTTATGCACCCATGGCGCTTCAAAGAACCGGCGTTCGTTATCGCCTTGCAGGATGGGATTACCCGCTTCATCGCAGATCACGATATCCACAGGTGCTTCGGCGAATTCCAGCAGGCTATCATCGAGCCCGGCCATTTTGGCACACAGGGCGGGTTCGTCATCTTCCGGCAGATGGGCCAACGGCCCCTCCTCTGCCTCATCGAACGTTCCGGTACGCCAGCGTTGCAATTGTCCGCCCCATATCCCGCCAAAGTACAGGTAATATCGGCCGTCATCATTAAAGACAGCCGGATCGATGGAGAAGCTGTTCCTGATGGGTTGCGGCTGCGCCGTAAATGGGCCGGCGGGTGAAGAACTGGTTGCTACACCGATGCGGAAGATACCGTTGTGATCTTTAGCCGGGAAAAACAGGTAGTACGTGCCATTTTTCTCCGTTGCATCGGGCGCCCATAGCTGCCTACTTGCCCAGGGTACATCCCGTACATGCAGGGCAACACCGTGGTCTACAACCGCTGTATGTGGGCTATCCATGGAAAAAACATGGTAGTCCTCCATGGCAAAATGGCTTCCCAGGTCGTCAAAAGGGATACCGGCGTCGATGTCGTGCGACGGGTAGATATAAATCCTACCATCAAACACGTGGGCCGATGGATCGGCCGTGAATAAATGGGTAACCAGTGGCTGCGAAATCGCTCGCTCATTCAATTCGCGAAAGTCAATGTGATCGATGGATTCTTCGGGCATAGTTTTTAGTCTTTAGTAGTTCTTGCTAGCCTTCTGTTTGCTGCCTATTGTCTAGCACCTGCCGTCGCTGCTTCAGATCGGCTTCTATCCGTACCTCCGTCTCTTTATTGATTTTGTAGCCGAAAAGCAGCGCAGTGCCGAGCAGGAATGGGATGGCAGGGAAAACACTTACCAGCAGTTTGGTGGCATGGACTGCCGATGCTGGTTGCACGACGTTGTCGCCAGGCGTGTAATGAAAGGCACCCAATATCCAGGTGAGCAACGCGCCGCCAACAGTAAGGCCTACCTTGAGTCCTACCATCATGGCGGAGAAAATGATGCCCGTAGCACGTCGGTTATTTTTCCACTCGCTGTAGTCGGCCACATCGGCAATCATGGCCCAAAGCAAGGGGATGGTAATGCCGTAGAAAAACCCGTGCAAGATTTGCATGCCGAACATCAGCATCACCGCTTGCGGCGAGAGCAGGTAAAAGGCTAGTATGAACAGCGTGGAAATAAACAGCGCGATGCCGAACACGTCGCGCTTGCCATACCTATCTGCCAGGGGTTTTGACAAGCCAATGCCGGCGATCATGAAAATGATTCCCCCGGCATTAAACAAGCCGAACCCGGCAGAGATCGGATCTTCGCCGAAAAAATTAACGCCGAGGGCGGAAAAACTGCTAAGTATAGGCGCAACAAAGCCGGTAAGCCGGTCACCCGCCACATAGTTCTCAAAGTAATATACGTATGCCCCGCCTTTCATAGCGAGGGTAATGAATACCAGCGTAGTCAGTACAAGCATGATGATCCAGGGCTTATTCCGGGACAAGTCGCGTAGGTCTTCCTTGAGGGTCGACGACTGTTCCGGTTTCGGGACGACGCGTTCTTTGGTGGTCAGGAAAGTCACCAATAACATGACCGTACCGATAATAGCCAGCCAGGTCATCACCAGTTCGATACCCGCGGCCTTGTCGCCACCACCGGCGGTAACGATGATGGGCAGCATGAAGACCTGCACGAAAAACTGCGCGAACATCACAGCGACAAACCGATAGGCCGACAGGCTGTTCCGTTCTTTCATGCTACCCGTAAGCACCCCGCTCAATGCGGAGTAGGGCAGGTTATTGGCAGCGTACAGCAGCAGCAAAAAGGTATAAGTAGCCACGGCATAAATCACCTTTCCTTTATAGGAAAAATCCGGAGTGCTGAATGCCAGCAGGGCTGCGGCACCGAGCGGTATGGCGGTCCACATGACCCACGGCCGGAATTTTCCCCAGCGGGAAATGGTGCGGTCGGCCAGTGCGCCGATCATCGGGTTGAATCCGAAGCCGGCTATCAGTCCCACCACCAGCAGGATGGCGGATGCGTGATGTGCCTGGAGTCCGTAAATATCCGTATAGAAATAAGCCAGATACGTAATCAACGTCTGGAATACGAGGTTGGCCGCGAGGTCACCGAGGCTATAGCCAACTTTTTCGAGCGCCGAAAGCTTTTCGTGCGCGGTGTCCCTATTGTGTGTGGCGTTTGGCATGTCAGGTTACTGAACGTTTGTGATACCGATTATCCTAAAGAATGCTTCCTTGGGCTGATTATTGCGATCGAACGGCAAGGGATGGTTTGTCCGGCCCCGAACCGGCCAACTATTCAACCACGACTGCCTGTCGTTCACCCCCCAAAAGGTTACGCGACTGATTTTATCGCGATGTTTCAGGAAAAGCCGGAACAGACTTTCGTAATCGGCTGCCTGTTGTTGCGCTACGCTGTCGGGCAGGCCATCGACGTAGGGATTGAGCGCCGGGTCGTCTGACGCGACGCGGGTGCTGACTTCCGCCCCCTCAAAATCGCGTGGTAGCACTTCGAGGTCGAGTTCGGTAATGGCCACTTCGAGACCGAGTGCGGCATATTCGATGATACTTTGCTCGATAACATCTAATTGCAGCTTACCGGTATGCCAATGACCCTGAATACCCACCCCATCTATCCGCACGCCGGCATCCTGCAATTTTTTGATTAAGCGGATAGCTCCGGCCCGTTTCTGCGGCTGCTCGATGTTGTAGTCGTTGTAGTACAGCTTGGCATCGGGTGCAGCTTCGGCTGCCATGCGGAAGGCCTCGACGACGTAGTCTTCGCCCAACAGGTTGTAAAACACCGACTCGCGCCATGACCCGTCTTCATTCAGGGCCTCATTCAACACATCCCAACTATCGAGCGATGATGCGTACCGCTGCGCAATGGTATGGATATGCAGATCCATGAATTCCCGGAGGGAATCTGCATTTGTGATTTGCCGGACGAAGGGCGGCAGTTGGCTGTGCCAGATGAGGGTATGGCCGACGGTATACATGCCGTTCTTCGCGCCATAGGAAACGAACTTATCGGCCGCATCGAAGTCGAACTGCCCCCATCGGGGGTGGATGCTTTCGGCTTTCATGATGTTCTCGGCCGTAATGGCGTTGAATTGCTGGGTAATCAATGAATCGGTGGAAGCATCGGCTTCATTGATTTGTCCGGTATTCAGTGCGGTACCTATCAGGAAGTCGTCCTGGAAGGTTCCTTTCAGGGAATCGGTATGCTGGGGTTGCTGCGTGTCGTACTGGCAGCTGAGTGATAGCAGCACAAATAAGGCAAGCATACAAAGTGACTTAGGATAACTCATTTTGAAAATGGGTTTATTTAATCCTTAATTATGTTAATTCTCTTATTCCTATATTGTGCATTGCAATAAACTGACATTTTCGGATAAAGGTTCATTCCAGTATCGCATTATGTCCGGCGTATGCTAACCACGTAGACGATGCCGTATTGAACGATTCCTTTCCAACCCTGTCGCATATAAAGCGAACAGCGTTCAAACAAAACCTCTTGCTTAAAAAAATTTACCTTTTATTGCCATTGAAAAAATTTCAAATGATTATTGCTGGGCCTCGAAATACATTGGCATCCAAAATAGAATGGCCCACCCTATACGGCGGGCCATCCGTATCATCAGAAAGCAAACATTGTACAATGTGTCTTTCCTATTGTATGCCCTTAGCTTTAATTATAACCCGGATTCTGATATGTTTTTTTATAGTCGTCTTCGCCGTCCATTCTATCAAGTTGCCCCTGTGGAACCGGCCGCAAGTAAAGATATTTATCCAATTGACGATTTACGGTTGTCGGAGCGTCTCCTGCCCTTTCAGAAATCTGGTAAGAACCTCCATATTCCTCCCATTTTTGGGTACGGGCGAGGTCATGCCACCGATATCCCTCACCAAAGAACTCCCGTGAACGTTCATCGAGGATATAATTAATATCAATTACTGCGGGAGTTGCCGCAACCATTGCTGCTGAATTATCTTCAATTTTCTCCTCATTTTCGGCTACACTGAACCTCCATTTGCCTGCACGTTCGCGAATTACGTTAATCAAATCCCGTGCACTTTTGCCGGCCTGCGCGCCAGCACCTTTCACGGCAGCTTCCGCAGCAACAAAATATAATTCCGAAAATTTCAGAATGTTGTAGGGTCTGGAACTTGCAATTTTATCGTCATTATAATCACTTGATTTTCGGTAAGTTCCCAACTTCCAGAGTCCGGGATAGATGTCCCTTGATATTTTGTCCAACGGTACTACGTAGTCAGCCCTCCCCGGTAAATAACCTGCCTGTGTTCCGCTGCCGTAAGTGGAGTTAGAGTAGTCGATGCCACCGGGATCATTAGGCAAAAAAGTAAGAACCGGCTCATTTGGTCCGATCGGCAAAAGATTTGCGCCATAGAGTTCCGTTTCGGGCCGACTTGGGTTTAGGTGCCATGTGCCGCGATAGACGGAAACAAACGTGCCATCAAAACGGGAGTCGTTTGTTTTGTCTGCAAATGTGTTTGTGAATACACCGATTGGAGGAGCCATACGCGCCCACATGCGACTGTAAGACTGGCCAGCCTGAACGGTCCGAAACATGGCATCTACGGCGTTCCAATTACTTGAGGAATTGCTAGCCTTGAGGGTGTGGAAATACGAGGTCACCATCCACACCGCCTGATTTTGCGCATCACCGCCATCCCATCCGGTAACATTACTTTCACTATAATAGGCGCTGTTCTCCGTGTGGTCCGCCCATAACATAATCTCATTATTGCGGTCATTTTCTGCGAGATTCACGTCATAAAATGTCGGCTGCAAAGCGTATGGCCCCGGATTGTCAATAGCAGTTACTGCCACATCGTATGCTTGCTGGAAGTACCATTGCGCATCGCGACCGTCAGGATCAGTTCGTGGTGCATCGGGATACGTCGGAATACTATTCGGATTCTCCAACCACCACCCGTATGTGAGGTACGCTTTGGCTAGGATAAGTCGCGCAACGTTCTTAGTAACTCCTCCGATTAACCGAGGATTATCGGGTAGTTCTTCCACTGCTTGTAACAAGTCTGGAAAAACTGCTAGTGTATAGACTTCGGGAACGGTATTACGAACAGAACTGAGCGTCGGGGCGGTGTTAAACTCCAGTATACCTCCTCCGAGATCCAATGGTACGCCACCAAAGGTCTGTACCAACAGGAAATAATCGAAAGCGCGAAAGAACCTCGCTTCTGCAATTAACGCGACAGGCATGCCGGCTTCTGTACCGTTGGCAATAATACCACTTGCCGAATTGATGGCGGAATAAGCTGCATTCCACAACACATCCCAACGGCTGTTCTGGGCGTCAGGTATACCTAAACCCGACAAGTCCGCCATACGAAAGTTGCCATCTGCCTGTGAACCATAGGTATATTCATCTGTACCGGTTTCAGTTGCATTGTAATAGTAAGGCTGCCCATAGATTCTACGCAGATTTGAATACAGACCTGTTAGCCCTCCTATAATTCCTTCTTCGGTTTTGAAGAAGCCGGGTTCAAACCGGTCGCGCGGGACTTCGTCCAAAATACGCTCGCACCCCGTCACTGCAAACAATGTTGCAAGTACGGTTACCATTAATATCTTATTTACTTTTTTCATGACCACCAAATTTTAAAAAGTTAAATTTAATCCAATCAAGTAACTGCGTGTAGACGGTGCATTACTTGCCACGATTGGCAAGCGAGATTGAATCTGAGTAGTAACTGCCTGGTTCTGGTCTCCATATGAGTTGGTTTCCGGATCCATACCCGACTCCTTGTGATAAGGCGAAAACAAGACAAAAGGATTCTGTGCGGTGACATACAATCTCAATTGGTCAATCCCAGCCCTGTCCATCCATTCGCCTCCATTAAAGTTATACCCTAATGTGATGGTCCTTACTTTTAGATACGACGCGTCAAAGTATCCTAGGGTATTCGCATATTTAGGGTTATCTCCCGCTGTTAGTCCCCCCGGTCTGGGATACGTGGCATCCTGGTTTTCCGGCGTCCAATAATCAACATTAACATTATTGTGGCGAGCACTTAACAGATTGAGGTAGCTGGTACCACCATATAACGCTGAAATAAGCCGTCCACCATTCTTATATGCGGCGACTAACCCCAAATCGAATCCTTTATATCCAAAGCGGGTAGTAAAGCCACCTTCAAAATTCGGATCGAATTTCAGAATCTGCCTATCTTCAGCACCGATTGTCCTCACGGGCGTGCCATCGGGATTAAACTCACCAGCGTATTTCACTTTGATCATGCCTACATTTCCTCCAGGCTCCAGGATATCTAGGTACGGATCGCCTTCCTGCCATAGTCCAATCTTTTCATAATCAAAAATGACATTGATGGGATGCCCTACAAACCACCAATTCCCTTCGTTCCGTTCCTGTCCTGAAGTAAGTGCTAACAATTTGTTCCGATTGGCATATAGATTGACACCTGCCTCCCAAGTGAACCCACCTGGTTCGTCACTCTCAATAATAACGCCGTTAAAGGAGAGCTCCAATCCGTTATTTTCGGTTTCGCCGATATTTGAAACATAGCTTCCCACTCCGGTCGTACTGGGCAGATCGACCCTGAGCAGAATGTCTTTGGTATGTTGTTTATAATATTCGACCGTACCGGTTAGCCGATTGCCAAACAATCCGAAATCCAGACCGAAGTTCCAGGTTTCGGTGTATTCCCACCCCAGATTTTGATTTGGAAGTTCGGAAATATAATAACCCGTGGCATAGCTATCCTCGCCATTGTCGCCGAAATTATAAGGGCGGGTGTTCAAGCGCCCAAGCGTGGCGTAGGGCCCAACCGCCTGGTTGGACGTTTCTCCATAACCAATGCGCAATTTCAGCTGATCGAGCCATGTCGTACTTGCCATAAATGACTCGTTGGCTATATTCCACCCGGCGGATATCGCAGGATACGTATGCCATTTATGTCCCGGAGCCAGCACCGAAGAGGCATCCGAACGAACGGTAGCACTCAGCATATAACGATTGTCATAGTCATACATTACGCGTCCCATCCACGATACCAAACCCGATTTCGAATAACCCTGGTCACCGGGATTAATGGTTACTTCTCCTTCCGCGAACCCCAAATTGTAATACTGGAAATGGTCGGCAGGAATATCACGGGCAGTAATCGCAGAACTATTGTACCTGTTTTCCTGCGCGGAATACAGGGCTACAACATTGATATTATGCTTGCCAGCGAAGGTACGGTCATACGTCAAGAGGTTTTCTATGGCCCAATTCGTTGTTAGTGAGTGGTTAATGGATGCCACCGATGGGGCATTTGGATCAGTCGCATTGGTCACGCCTATGCCTGTGAAGCTACCCCCTGCGGTCTGCCGGATATTCAAACCTAGATTGAGGCGATATTGCAGCCCCTCCACTCCAGGGATTTTCACTTCTCCATATAGGTTATTATATGAGCCAAGCGTTTTGGTTTCACTTAACCAAAGGTCCCGAACATCTCTAACCGTACCTTTCGTCCATACCCGGTAAACGTCTTGTGATGCAAATGTCGCTCTTTTTAAGTTTCCGTCTGCATCGTATGGACTGGCCAATGGTGAGGATCCCAGCGCATCGCCCACACCGACTTGGTTGCCCTCGGTAAAACCATAGCTGCTGTTGGACGTCAATCCAAAACGGAAGTATTTCCCCGCCTCCTGATCGACCGCCGCCCGTAGTGATATACGGCTATATTCGTTTGTCGGCACGACACCTTTGTCCTTGAAGTACCCCATACCGATGGAATAATTGCCTTTTTCAGAACCTTTCGAAACATTCAGGTCGTGACTCATTGTCCGGCCGGTTTGGTAAAGCAAATCCTGCCAATCCGTATTCACATCGTCCGATTCATCGTCCGAATTAGGATAAGTTGCCCCCATACCAAGTTCTTCGACTGTCCGTAAGGCTTCTGCACGCAAGCGTGCAAATTGCGGACCGTTCATCATGGGGAATTTGGAAAACACATCCTTTACACCGTCAAACGCATTATAGGATATTCGTGCTTTCTGGCCTTTTTGCCCTCTGTGTGTGGTAACCAAGATAACGCCATTTGCACCCCGCGAGCCATAAATTGCCGTTGCGGAAGCATCTTTCAGAATATCGATACTTTTGATACTATTGGGATCAATGTCGTTGATGGATCCGGCAAAGGGGATCCCATCCAGAACCAACAGGGGATCATTGCTCGCGGTCAGTGATCGCGTACCCCGGATACGAATCTGCATACCTGCTCCTGGCCGGGTAGATGTTTGCGTCATTTGCACCCCCGGTAAACGCCCCTGCAAAGCCTGGGTAATATTTGCCGAAGGCACTTCACGCATTACATCACCGCTGATTGACGAAACCGAACCCGTTACGGCTTCTTTCCGTTGGGTACCGTAGCCTACCACAACTACCTCATCCAGTGTACTCGACTCGGTTTCAAGCGTAACCGTTAATTGCTGGTCGCTCCCGCCCACCGTAATTTCCCGGGTGGTATAACCGAGGTAAGAGACCACCAATACACTGTTTGCTGGCACCTGAATCAGGAAATGGCCGTTATTGTCGGTTGACGTACTTGCCGAACCGTCACTGGCCCGGATAGAAACGCCACTCAACACGACGCCGTCATCGCCCACAACGGTGCCCGACACCCGTACCCCGGTTTGCCCCACCGCAAGCGGGGAATGAAAAATAAGCAGTAACAGCAGGCAGAAGCCAACCAGCCTGCCCCCCATTACCGCAATCCTTGTTTTGTATAAGCTCATCATACTATCGGATTATTTGGTTAATAAATTAATTAATACTATTTCAATTACACTGACTCGATAACAACATGATTCTTTTCCGTCACCGATAAACTGCATTCAATACTTTTTCTTCCAGCATTGACACGATTGAGAGCAAATAATCAACTATTGCTATAGACTTAACAGCACCAACGGGATTCACCAACCCGCCGGACTTGGTTATTCAACGACGGTAAAGGTAGAGACAAAGATTTATTTATGCAACCGATTGCAGAACTTTTTTTTATTTACTATCTTAGCCGCACCATTTAGTTAATCCTATTGTCACAAGACATTACGCATGCGATGAGCACGACACACGAAAAAAAGGAAGTAACCATATATGACATTGCCGAAGCGCTTGGCATTTCCGCTGCTACGGTAAGCCGGGGGCTTAAAAACCATCCGGCAATCAAGCAATCCACCAAAGACAGAATCTTTGCACAGGCCGAACAAATGGGGTATCGGTTCAATACGTTTGCGCGCAACCTACGAATGAAACGGACGCATACGATTGGCGTCATCGTGCCCCGTTTAAACAGTATGTTTATGTCTGACGTCCTTGCAGGCATGGAAAAAGTATCCAATGAGTCTGGTTATGAGCTCATTATAAGTCAATCACTGGAGTCTATGGAGAAGGAGACCAAGAATGCGCTGACCATGTTCAATAGCCGGGTAGACGGACTGCTGGTGTCATTGGCTTACGACACAACTGACATCAACCATTTCAAACGGTTTGTCGACAAGAACATTCCCTTAATATTTTTTGACCGTGTGTTCGAGCATCCGAATTGCCCTACGATCATCATCAATAATCTCAAAGCGGCGTATGAGATGACGTGCCACTTAATCGACCAGGGGTGCCGCACGATTGTCCACGTAACCGGCAGTCTGAAACGAAATGTATATGCCATGCGCCTCAAAGGATATAAGGAAGCGCTGGCAGACCGCGGCATCCAGTTTCAGGAAGACTGGCTGATTGTAAACGATTTAAGTGTATCAGATGGTATCCAGGCCGCTGAGCAGATTCTCGCGATGGAAGAAAAACCCGATGGCGTTTTCGTGACCAACGATACCTGTGCTATTTCGTGTATGCTCGAACTGAAGCGACGGGGATTATCGGTTCCCGGCGATATCGCCGTGGCCGGCTTCAACAACGATCCATCAGCTACCGTGGTTGCGCCTAATCTCACCACCGTGGATTACCGCGGACACGAAATGGGTAAAGTAGCGGCTAAAACGCTCATTGACCTGCTCGAAGGATCAGCCGATCAGCAGGCAGCTGCGACGATTGTGCTACGGCATCAGCTCGTCATCCGCGAGTCTACCAAAACAAAACAACCCACAAAGAATTCAGCTAAAAACAACCCTAAAAAGTAGTATAAAAACGATTATTAATTGCAATCGGTTGCAATACCAATAGAACGCCTTTTTTTTTATACAGAAGACATGAAAAATCCACTGACAAACATATATACGCCATGACAAAAAAAAGTTCACTCCTTTTTCTGGCTTCGTGGATGTCACTCATTTGGCGTGTTGCCATTGCCCAGCAAATGGTTAGCACATTGCCTGTGAAAGACGGGCTCCCGCTGGTAAGTAGTGATGCCGTGGCAACCCTCATGGTGGATGAACAGGACCATAAGGGAGTCTTGCGTGCCGCGGCGGACCTACAGCAGGACATCGGGCGGGTCACGTCCGTTACCGTGCCGTTGGGCAATGGCCACGCACCCAACACTATCATTATCGGCACCATTGGAAAAAATAAGACCATCGATACACTAATCCGGAATGGGATCATCAATGTGGGGGGCATCGCCGGTAAATGGGAAAGCACTCTTATTGAAGTGGTGGACTATCCATTACCGGGCATTGAGCGCGCGCTGGTCATCGCCGGCAGCGACAAGCGAGGCACCATCTATGGGATTTATGAAATTTCCAGACAGATTGGCGTATCCCCCTGGCACTATTGGGCAGACGTTCCTGTAAAGAAAAGTAAGGAGCTCTACGTCAAAAAGGGGCGGTTCCCAACACAAAGCCCCGCGGTCAAATACCGGGGCATATTTCTCAATGATGAGGCACCCGCCCTTTCGGGCTGGGCGCGTAAAACATTCGGTGGTTTCAATCACGAATTTTACGGATATGTATTCGAACTGATCCTGCGCTTGAAGGGTAACTTCCTGTGGCCTGCGATGTGGGGCAACGCATTCAACGACGATGATCCAATCAACCCTATTCTGGCCGACGAATACGGTATCGTCATCGGCACATCCCATCACGAGCCGTTAACGCGTGCACACGATGAGTGGCGCAGGTATGGCTCTTCCGGCGCCTGGGATTATCAAAAAAATGCCGAAAATTTACGCGAGTTTTGGAAAACCGGACTGGATCGGGTGCACGACAAGGAAATTGTCGTTACCCTCGGCATGCGCGGTGATGGCGACGAGCCCATGACCGAGGGCACGGCCATCGGGTTGCTGGAACAGATTGTAAGCGACCAGCGCGACATCATCCGGTCGGTGACAGGTAGGTCAATCGAAGAGACGCCACAGGTATGGGCGCTTTACAAAGAGGTGCTCGACTATTACGACAAAGGCATGCGGGTGCCGGACGACGTGACGCTATTGCTTTGCGACGATAACTGGGGGAACCTGCGCCGGCTGCCAAAGCTACATGAAACGCCCCGAAAGGGCGGTTATGGCATCTATTACCACTTCGACTACGTTGGTGGTCCGCGTAATTACAAATGGCTAAACACCAACCCCATACAGAAAATATGGGAACAGATGCGCCTGGCGCACGAATACGGCGCCAATCAATTATGGATTGTGAACGTAGGGGATCTCAAACCCATGGAATTTCCCATCTCGTTTTTCCTTGACTTTGCCTGGAACCCCGACGCGATTCCGGCGGAGCGGTTAACCCGCTACACCGAAGATTGGGCCCGGGAACAATTTGGTGCGCCCTACGCAACGGAAATCGCCTACCTTATTGATCAGTACGGCAAGTTCGCAGGCCGGATAAAACCCGAATTACTGTATGCCGGCACCTATAGCCGGGTGAACTACGGCGAGTGGCAGCGCGTGCTTGCCGATTACCGATCGCTATTGTCCCGTGCAGAGCACCTGCAGTCCGTACTGGATGACAATGCCCAAGATGCTTTCTACCAACTGGTATTGCATCCCATACAGGCCATGTGCAACCTGTATGCGCTGTATGAGGCCCACGCGAAAAACCAGCTTTATGCTCAACAAGGCCGTAACACGACCAACTTCTGGGCCGAAGAAGTGGCCAGGTTATTCGCGCAAGATGCCGAAATTACCGATTATTACAACAACCGGTTGGCTGACGGAAAATGGCAGCACATGATGGACCAGACCCACATTGGCTACACCTACTGGCAACAGCCCGAAACAAACGTAATGCCCGATACCACGGAGATTGTGGTGCCCAAATCCGGCCACCTCGGTATGGCCATCGAAGGCGACACCGCCTCCTGGAGCGGCATCGCTGCCGTGGATAGCGCCTTTCCGCAGTTCAATAGCCTCAGCCGCGCCACGCATTATATTGAACTCTTTAATAAAGGCCAGCAGGCGATTTCCTACCGTATCGAGGCACCCGCCTATTTGCTGGTATCCCCGGATCACGGCGAAATCACCGAACAGACGACAATCAATATCAAGGTCGATTGGGATAAGGCACCCCGGGGCATAACGGAAACACACATCAAGGTATCGGGAAATGATGCAAGCCGGATTACGTTGCCCATCCGGGTGGCCAACCACGACGTGCCGCGGGATATTGGCAATCTATTCGTTGAACGCGACGGGTATATCGCCATGGAGGCACCGAACTACACGCAAGCGTTCCACCGAGCACCGGTTTTCTGGAAAACGATCGATAACTATGGAAAAACTGCCGGAGGCGTTACCACTGTACCAGCGGCCATCGGGGAGCAGGTACTCAACGGAAGTACGCCTCACCTGACGTATGACGTTTACGTGGCAGAGGCAGGCACCTATGAATTGCACACGTTCCTCTCGCCCACCGTGGATTTCACCGGTTCCGGCGGGTTGCGCTTCGGCCTTTCCGTAAACGATGATGAACCGGTCACGGTAACACTGGATAACGCTGGGGTAGACCATCGCTCATGGGGCAAATCCGTAGCGGAAAGCATCCGGATTGTAAAAACACCGCTTAAATTCAATCGTGGGAAAAATACAATAACATACTGGCTGGTTAGCCCGGGTGTCGTACTACAGAAACTCGTACTGAATACCGGTGGATTAAAGGAAAGCTTTCTGGGACCGCCTGAAACATTTTATAAAACCACAAAAACAGAACAATGATGAAACGTTCGCACTTACTACTAACCGTTGGCCTGATGATGGCCTTTGCCCTATCGGCTTTCGCCCAATCGGGTTACAACCTTTGGCTCGATTACAAACCGCTGGATGCGCGGCTGGCCGACCAATACCGCACGACCATGCGGACATTGTTATTTCCGGTAGCCAACGAGACGGATAGCATCGCTAAACAGGAATTGCTGCATGCATTCGATGGCATGCTGGGTTTCAGGCCCGGGGATGCCGGGCAAACCGGGGAGGCTGGTATGCTTATGGTCGGAACACCCGCCACCCTATCCGACCAGGCCGGTAAAAAGTTTGCTGACCGCCTCGGGAAAATGGGCGATGAGGGGTATGGCATTTACAGCACGGCCACGGAAGGGCATCAGGGTATCACGATTATCGCCAACAACAGCACAGGCCTATTATATGGTGTATACGCGTTTATTGGCATGCTGCAGCGCGGTGACGACATTTCGTCGTTGACAGTGACCGAGGCGCCAAAAATCCAGCTCCGCGTGCTCAATCACTGGGACAACCTAGACCGCACCGTGGAACGCGGGTATGCCGGTTTTTCACTTTGGGACTGGCACAGGTTACCGGGGTACCGCGACCCGCGATATACCGATTACGCAAGGGCAAATGCTTCTATTGGCATCAACGGCACGGTGCTGAATAATGTCAACGCCAACGCCCTGATGCTAACCGCTCCCTATTTGGAGAAGGCGGCCGCCCTGGCCGATATCTTTAGGCCCTATGGCATTAAAGTATATCTTTCCGCCCGTTTTTCCGCACCCATTGAACTCGGTGGCCTCGCGGATGCCGATCCGATGAATAGCGATGTACAGCAATGGTGGGCCGATAAAGCCGCAGAGATATACCGTTACATCCCCGATTTCGGCGGCTTCCTGGTCAAAGCCAATTCGGAAGGCCAGCCCGGGCCGCAAAATTACGGCAGAGGACATGCCGATGGTGCCAACATGCTGGCCGATGCCCTGAAACCGTTTGGCGGAATCGTGATGTGGCGCGCGTTCGTTTATGACAATGCCGTGCCCGAAGACCGCGCCAAGCAGGCGTATAATGAATTCGTTCCGCTTGACGGCGAGTTTCGGGACAATGTGGTCATCCAGGTAAAAAACGGCGCTATTGATTTTCAGCCCCGCGAGCCCTTCCACCCGCTATTCGGCGCCATGCCGCAATCCCAGCTCATGATGGAGTTCCAGATTACACAGGAGTACCTTGGTTTCGCTACCAACCTGGTATACCTCGGCACCCTCTTCAGTGAAACGCTGCAGGCAGATACCTATGCAAACGGCCCGAATTCGACCGTTGCGAAGATTATTGATGGTGCACTGAACCAGCAGCAAATCACCGCCATGGCGGGCGTCGCCAATACCGGAACGGCAACCAACTGGACCGGGCATCCCTTCGGGCAGGCCAACTGGTATGCCTACGGGCGGCTGGCATGGGATCCTGATGCGGATGCGCAAGCTATCGCCGAAGACTGGCTGCGCCGTACATTTGGAAATGATGGCGACTTTATCAATGCGATACTGCCATTGATGATGCGATCGCGCGAAACAGCGGTCAACTACATGACCCCGCTGGGTCTGCACCACCTCATGGGCTGGAGTCATCATTACGGTCCGGGACCCTGGATAAAAGACAAACCTCGTGCTGACTGGACTTCGGTCTACTACCACCAGGCCGATAAGGATGGCATCGGATTTGACCGGACGGCATCAGGGAGTGATGCGCTAAGTCAGTATACCCCCGAAGTGCAGGCACAATTCAGTGACCCGCAAACCTGTCCCGATGAATACCTGCTGTGGTTCCACCATTTACCCTGGGATTTCAAAATGAAATCGGGCGAAAGCTTATGGGAATCGCTCTGCCGCCATTATTATAAAGGCGCGGAAGAGGTGGCCGGCATGCAGGCGGTGTGGGCTGCGCAGCGCAACAAAGTGGATGACGTCGTTTTCAGGGAGGTTGCGGATTTACTGGCCGTACAATATGAGGAGGCTGAGCTATGGCGGGATGCGTGTGTACTGTATTTCCAGCAATTCTCGGGGATGCCGATACCTGCTGGTTTACCGCAGCCGGAACATCCCCTATCGTATTATGAAAACCTTCATTATCATTTTGTGCCGGGCAATTAGGTATGCTAGCTTTCCGGTCAACACGGGTAATCGCGCTGTATATATACAGCGCGATTACGTTTTTATAAACAACGAGGGCACCGTAGGGTAGTTGGCTATCGCTTTGGTAAGGCTGGGTCGGAAAATCTTCTCGAAGAATGATTTATGAGGCCTGGCAAAGACCAGCAGGTCTAAGCCATCGGTCTTTGCCTCCTGGGTTACGGCATTAATATCGACTTTCTCCACGGGCATTGCTTTACATGAAACAGGCCAGTCGGGGAAGGCGGCTTCGACTTTCCGCCGCCAGCGGGAAAGTTCCTTTTCCGGCGCGCCATCACCTTCCGTATAAAAATGGAGCATCGATAAATGCGGTTGCAGGTTGATGGCTTGCCGGAACGCCATCAATGCGTCCAGTTCATGATCATCATACGCGGTAAAAAATCCTATTCGTTGAAGTGCGAAATCGGGTGTATCTATCGGAACCACCAACACCGGTGCCGGCGATTTCTTGATGACTTCATAGGTGGTGCTACCTAGAATGCTTTCTGTAATGTTGGTCGCTCCCTTGGTTCCCATAACAACCAGCGAATGCTCATTCTTTTTCAGCTTATCCGTAACCACATCGATCATAAACCCCTTGATACATTCGCCTTCGATGTCTACTCCGGGAAATTGGCGTGTCAGCGTATCCAGCAGGTTTTTCATCGCAGCTGCCGATTCGGTCTCCGCTAATTTAATCTGCTTCGTGCTGTTACCTTCTTCGCCGAAGCCCGAATACAAGGCAATATAGACATTCAGCAGTTGCACCTTTTGCGTTGCTGCGCGAGCCAATGCACAGGCATATGCTGCGGCAACAAACGCATTCTCCGAAAAATCTGTGGGAACCAAAATTGTTTTCATGGGTTTCTATTAAAGTTGTAGTGATATGCAAACCGTTGTAGCATGGATGCTTCCGTTTTTATCCCCAGGCCGTTCTGAATCCGTGTGCGTCAAGCACATCTTCTGGCACACCATCCCAAATGCCGGGTCTATTGCCTACATAACCGATGTCTTTCACGCCAATCTCGCTGGTAAAAAAGCCGGAGGCGGTGAGGTTGCGCATGAGGTCAAAAAAAGCCACCCCTTGTGCCATCTCCGGTTTCGCTTTAGCCGGATAAGCAATTTCATCAACCAATTGCAGTTGCGCTGCGCTTTCGCACTCCGCAAAAGCGTTGCCATATCGCCGCTGGCATTGCAAATCAAGCCATTTGAGTCCGCCGCGCATCGGCGTTTGGTATTCGGGGATATCTTTTACCATGAATTCGATAAAATCCGGCACACCTGCGTCGGTAGCGCTGCCCGAAACACTGTCGGCCGGTATGATGATATCGGCCAGCACACCAATGGTTGCCAGTTCATGGGCGGTGAAAAACTGTTCTTCGGCCAACTGTTGATTGCGCTCATGTTCAATGTCCGTTACACCCGGAAGCTTCTCGCCAACCGTCGCGGCACTTTTCTTCGCTCCTTTGGGGCCGCACGAATCCAGCATCAGTGCACCGCCGGTAGCAGCTGCCAGGCCGAGTGCTTTTAAAGAATCTCTTCTGTTCATATCCGTTGCTTTTTGTTATCCGACATTCAGTTTATTACGTTGCTCCAAAATATAATCGGCGGTACGCATGGAAAGCGCAAGGATAGTCCATGTGAGGTTTTTATCGCCCTGTTGCACAAATGGACCCGCATCAACCACAAAAACATTCTTACAGTCATGCGACTGCCCCCATTTGTTGAGTACCGATTTTTTCGGATCGTCGCCCATACGCGTGGTGCCACCTTCATGGATGATTTTTCCGGGAGCCTCCAACCCGTATGACGTTTCCGGGCCGGGCATTGGCGACGACACAATGGCACCCATTTCATGGAGTATTTCGCGGAACGTTTCCTGCATGTGCCTGGCCTGGGCGACTTCCTCATTAGCCCATTTGTAATGGAAACGGAGCACAGGGATGCCGTACTTGTCGACGCGCGCGGGGTCTATTTCGCAGTAGTTGTCGTAACGTGCCAGCGCGGTACCCCGGCCGGCCATGCCTACGCTCGCACCATAAAAGCGCCGGTAGTCATCTTTTAGGGCCGCACCGTAGCCGCCCCGCTCGCGTTGTCCACCATCTTTGGTGGGCACCAAATGATTAACGCCCGCCACCCAGTTCATAAAACCGTAAGAAGGCATGTGCATGCCGCCACCGTACTCAATATGATATCCTCGCGGGAAATCGAGCTTTTGGTTATCTCCCCACCAGGGCGAATAGATGTGCACGCTGCCCACCCCGTCTTCGTTGTAGCGTTTCCGATCCAGCAGCTGCGGCAGGAATCCACCGGCGCTGGCCCCTGTAGAATCGTGCAGGTACCGACCTACGAGTCCGCTGCTGTTGCCGAGACCGCCGGGATGTGCGGCCGACTTGGAATTCAGCATCAACCGTGCACTTTCACATGCGCTTGCGCCCAGAACGACCAGCTTACCCTGCACGGCATGCTCCTGCAGGTCGCGGGTATCTACATAAGATACGCCGGTAGCCCGCCCTTCGTCGTCGGTAAGTACCTCACGCACCATCGCGTTGTCGATAACCGTCAGGTTACCCGTCTTCATGGCTGGCATAACGAGGCATGAAGAGGAAGAAAAATCGCCATATACGCGACATGACCGGCCACATTGTCCGCAGTAGAAGCAGGTACCGCGTCCTTCCACACCCGGTAGCGCTTCTGTGAGTACAGAACCCCGGCCAGCAATAACCGGCACCCCTGCGCGTTGGGCACCCCGTTTGATATACAATTCGTTGAGCCTTGGTTTGGGCGGTTTGAGGAAGATGCCATCGGGCTCATTGTGTATGCCCTCTACTGTGCCATAGATGCCTATCATCCGATCAACACGGTCATAATAAGGTTTTACTTCTTCATAGGTAATCGGCCATGCGTCGGTAATTCCATCTGTTGGTTTGAAATCATCCGGCCCCATGCGCAGGGAAATCCGTCCCCAATGGTTGGTCCGGCCGCCGAGCATCCGTGCCCTGAACCATTCGAACGATGTACCCGAAGCACGCGTATACGGTTCGCCATCCAACTCCCAACCGCCGTAGGCGGCGTCGAAATCGCCGAAGGGGCGAACAGTGCCCGCACCCCGCCGGGGAGACTCCCATGGCCACCGCATCTGTAGTGCATCTTTCGCGGGGTCGAAAAAGGGGCCCGCTTCCAGCATCAAGACGTTTAGCCCGGCATTAGCCAATACATAACCGGTCATGCCGCCACCCGCGCCGGAGCCTACCACAATTGCGTCATATATGGTCGGATTTGTTTTGATCTGAAAAGAAATCATCGCAATAAGATCTATCTATAACTGTTTATGTTTAGTTCATCAACCCGCGCCCTGCCGGCACGTAGCTATTTGCGACCAAATATAAAATTTATTGGTTATAATCACCAAGAAAAGCTAAAACGATTATGCTATCGTAGCGGAAGCCATAAATCGTACTCTTGTACGTTCAGTTAGTAATAAGTCTTTAGGAAATCAGCCAATTTGGCTACGGCGAGGGCACGGTGACTGATGGCATTTTTCTCCACTGCCGTCATTTGGGCGAACGTTTTCTGATAACCTGCCGGGGTAAACAACGGGTCGTAACCAAACCCGCCTTCTCCTTTACGCTCATAACCGATTTTCCCTTCGACGGTTCCTTCAAAAAAATGTTCTTCATCGCCTATCCGCAGCGATATGACCGTACGGAAACGCGCTGTACGATCGCGCTGGTCGCCCAATCGGCTTAACAGCAGGTCGATATTCCTTTCCATATCCCGGGTACCCGAATAACGCGCGGAGTATACGCCGGGCTCATTGCCCAATGCAGCGACTTCAAGGCCTGAATCATCGGCGAAACAGTCGCACCCATACCGTTCGTACAAGTATGTGCTTTTTTGCGAAGCGTTTGCTTCAAATGTATCCCCTGTTTCGGGAATGTCATCCGTGCATCCCAAATCGGCAAGGGTACGAATGTGAAATTTATTGCCCACTACTGCACGTACTTCTTCCAGTTTGTGGGCATTGTTGGTAGCGAAGACCAATTGGATCATATCAATATACGTTTAATCGTGGTCCAGAATACACGTTTTTTTTCGGCATCGGCGAGCATGTCGCTGAACGTGTGCGTATGAAATACGTTTACGCCGCCTTGTTCCGGCCAAACGAACGCCGTACCGAGATTGACGACTACTTTGGGTTTAAAAAACGAAGTAAGTTGGTCGACCGAGGGTGCGCTTGCCAACTTCGCCAGATTTAGGAGCGCCACATCATTTTCGGCGAGTTTCAATGCCGCCAAAGTTTTGATGAACGCATCCATCGCAGCTTGCGGCATCCATTCGTGTTGTTTTTCATCGGTCAAGAACAAATACTTCTTTTCGTTCTTGCCATAAAAGGCAAATTGTGGCGTCAGTTCCAGCTTCCGGTCAGGTTCGGAAGATATACCGAAAACCGTTTCCGTCATCAGGTAACGAAGTGCGATAGGGTCAGCCGTATTTATCGTTGATGACGACATCAGCAAATTTTCAAATCAGCACATCAAAAACTACTGTCCCAATACCCATGCAAAAATAAGGGGTGCAACAATCGTCGCATCCGATTCAACGATAAACTTAGGCGTGTTGATATCCAACTTGCCCCAGGTGATTTTCTCGTTCGGTACCGCACCGGAGTATGATCCGTAAGATGTGGTCGAATCGGAGACCTGGCAAAAATAACTCCAGAATGGGATATTTTCCATTTCCAAATCCTGATACAGCATGGGCACCACGCATATGGGGAAATCACCGGCGATGCCGCCCCCGATCTGGAAAAACCCGACACCCTTGCCACCGGAGTTTCTGATGTACCAGTCTGAAAGGTAAGCCATGTATTCGATTCCGCTTTTCATGGTGGTGGCTTTCAGCTCGCCTTTGATGACATAAGATGCAAAAATGTTACCCATAGTACTGTCTTCCCATCCCGGCACGACAATAGGAAGGTTTTTTTCGGCGGCCGCCAGCATCCAGGAATTTTTCGGGTCTATCTCATAGTACTGCTGCAATACGCCGCTATTCAGCATCTTATACATGTATTCGTGCGGGAAGTACCGCTCACCGGCTTCTTCCGCGTCCTTCCATATCTTGTGGATATGTTGCTGAATGCGACGAAAAGCTTCTTCTTCGGGTATACAGGTATCGGTAACCCGGTTATAGTGATTTTCCAACAACTCCCATTCGTCCTGCGGGCTCAGGTCGCGATAGTGCGGCACGCGTTTATAATGCGAGTGAGCAACGAGGTTCATGATATCCTCTTCGAGGTTGGCACCGGTGCAGCTGATGATAGACACCTTGTCCTGCCGGATCATCTCGGCCAGTGAAATACCCAATTCGGCCGTACTCATTGCACCGGCGAGGGTAACCATCATTTTACCGCCTGCGTCCAGGTGGGCTTCGTAACCTTTGGCCGCATCAACCAGCGCCGCGGCATTGAAATGGAGGTAATTCTTTTCGATAAACCGGGAAATCGGTCCCTTTTCCTTGCTCATATCGCGTTTACTTAGTATATGTGTTTAATCGCTGACGCAAAGGTAGGATTTTCGGCACGAAGTAAAAAGTCAACGATCACACCTGCTAAGGAAGGCGGCGTCGGTATCGGCACCGATGCCTGACTGCTCGGCTAACGAAAGGTGGTAGCCGTCGAATCGAACACCATCGGCAACTGGGTCTTCGAGGCGGCTATGCAAGCAAGATTTTTGTCGTAAATATCCCCCGATATTGTCGCAACAGCCGCCTATACTCTATCATCCCTTTTGTTATTTTTGAACCAAACAAAATATAAGATTATGAAAAAGCTACTGCTTCTGGGTGCCGCTTTCATGGCATTTTCATTTACACAACGCGCCGTTATCCCCGCCGCTGTAAAACCGATGGCCGGACAAATTGCTTCGGTGCAAAACGACAAAGCCTTCCTGCTGGATTATTACCAGCAAACGCAAAATCAGCTAAAAGAGCAATTGGATGGATTAAGTATTGCGCAGCTACAGTATAAGCCATCAGTTGATCAGTGGTCCATCAGTCAGTGTGTTGAGCATATTATCAAGACGGAGAAGATGCTTTTTGACATGGCCAAAAAGACACTGGCCGGGCCGGCAAGCCCCGAACGGAAAGAAGAGGTAAAGGTAACGGACCAACAACTGATTGATGGTATTACCGACCGCAGCCATAAGGCCGAAGCATCTGCGGAACTGACCGGCGAGGGTAGCTATACCGATGTGGACGCGGCGATGGCTGACTTCCGTGCACAGCGGGCCGAGATCCTTTCTTATCTCGAGGACGTTTCGGTCGATGATTTGCGCAACCACATCGCTGATTCTCCGTTCGGACCGGTTGATGCGTACCATTCTATGCTGTTCATCGCGGGCCATACCGCACGGCATACCCTCCAGATTGAAGAAGTAAAATCAAATCCGGCTTTCCCGGAATAATGCGGAATACCTCGACGGATAAATGTGGAAAAACTAACCCGCATCATCTCCAGCTACTTGGAACCCTAATGCCGACCGGCCACGGGTTGGTATTAGGCTTTCCCGTCAAAAAAACATAAGTTTGTTTGGGTATTTTCATCCAATCAGGTTTTTTTGAGGCAAGCGATGTATTTGATTTTTGACACCGAGACAACCGGTCTCCCCAAACGCTGGGACGCACCGATTACCGACACCGATAACTGGCCCCGTTGCATACAGCTGGCCTGGCAATTGCATGATGCGATGGGTGAGCTTGTTGAACACCGGAGCTACCTGGTTAAACCGGATGGGTTTAATATACCATTTGACGCCGAGCGAATCCACGGCATCAGCACCGAACTGGCAGAAGAACAAGGTCAACCGTTAGCCGATGTGCTCCACCAGTTCAATGACGCTCTTGCCAAAGCGAAATTCGTTGTCGGCCAGAATATCGGATTCGACATCAATATTATGGGATGTGAATTCCATCGGACGGGCATCGATTCGCCGATGGCTCAACTACCGGTACTCGACACTTGTACGGAGGTAACGGCTGAGTTACTCCAGCTGCCCGGTGGCCGGGGCGGTAAATTCAAACTCCCTAACCTTACGGAATTGCACCAGTACCTTTTCGGGATGCCTTTTGCTGAAGCCCATAACGCAACAGCTGACGTGGAAGCCACTACTCGTTGTTTCCTTGAATTGGTAAAACGGGAGGTTTTCACTTCCGCGGAATTGCAGGTAGACGCCGGGTATTTCGTTGAATTTCGCCAACGGAACCCACAGCCCGTACAACCTATCGGTCTTACCCATGTAAACCTCAAGGCAGCATCCGACGAAATCCGTAAGCGGTTACAAAGCGAGCAGCAAACGGCCATTCCCACGCAGGATTTGGAGGCCAACAAGCGGGATATGGCTGCGGTGGACTTTGTACACCTGCATAACCATACGCAGTTTTCCGTACTGCAATCTACGATCTCCGTGAGCAGCCTGGTCAAAGCGGCGGCCAGCCACAAGATGCCGGCCGTAGCGATTACCGACCACGGCAACATGATGGGTGCTTTCCAGTTCGTCAGCGCCGTCCTCAACCACAACAAGGCTGCTGAGGCTAAGAACAAGGCAGCCACGGAGGCGGGCGATACACCCACCGAGACCATCATCAAGCCGATAGTTGGCTGTGAGTTCTTCGTCTGCGAAGATCACACCGACAAGTCCCGGAAGGACAACGGCTATCAGGTTGTTTTCCTCGCCAAAAACAAGGCTGGCTACCACAACCTGGCTAAAATGGCCTCCATTGCCTACACCAAGGGATTTTATTATGTACCCCGCATTGACCGTGCCATCGTGGAACGGTACAAGGAAGATGTAATCGTCTTATCGGGCAACCTGTATGGCGAGATTCCCAATAAATTGCTCAACATGGGCGAGAACCAGGCGGAAGAGGCGTTGGTTTGGTGGAAAACCACCTTCGGTGCCGATTTCTACATCGAAGTGATGCGGCATGGCCAGGAAGATGAAGATCGGATAAATGAAAGCCTGGTTAGTCTGGCTGCCAAACATGATGTGAAAATCGTAGCGACGAATAACACCTACTACATCAACAAAGCGGATGCACATGCACACGACATCCTGCTGTGCATAAAAGACGGTGAAAAACTCGCCACTCCGAAAGGCCGTGGGCGTGGTTTCCGCTTTGGACTTCCGAACGACGAATACTATTTCAAATCGGGCGAGGAAATAAAAAAAGCATTTGCGGATCTCCCCGAAGCCATCCTCAATGTTCAGGAGATCGTTAACAAAGTAGAACCGTACTCTCTGTATCGTGATGTGTTGCTTCCAAAATTTGAAATACCGGAGGAATTTCAGGTACCTGAAGACCAGGATGATGGCGGCAAGCGTGGTGAAAACAAGTATTTGCGGCACCTAACGTACGTTGGGGCAGAAACACGATACCCCGACATTACGCCCGAAATCCGCGAGCGCCTGGATTTTGAATTGGCAACGATTGAACGTACGGGGTACCCTGGTTACTTCCTGATTGTGCAGGACTTTATCGCCGCCGCCCGTGAAATGGGCGTATCTGTAGGGCCGGGCCGCGGCTCGGCAGCCGGGTCTGCTGTAGCTTACTGCCTCGGCATTACCAACATCGACCCGATTGCTTACGACCTGCTTTTCGAACGGTTCCTCAACCCCGACCGTATCTCCATGCCCGATATCGATATTGATTTTGACGACGAGGGCCGGGGGCGCGTGATGGACTACGTCATCAGCAAATACGGGGCAAACCAGGTGGCCCAAATCATCACGTATGGCACCATGGCTGCAAAGTCGTCCATTCGCGACACGGCACGCGTGTTGGATCTCCCCTTGTTTGAAGCCGATAAAATTGCGAAACTTATCCCCAACCTGAAGCTCAACAAAATCTTCAACATGGACGCCAAAGCACTTCGAAGTGCACTGCGCGGCGATGAGGTGGAAAATGTACAGCAATTGGTATCGATGGCTGAAGGGAGCGGGCTTGAAGCCGAAACAATCCGCCAGGCTAAGGTGCTGGAGGGATCGCTCCGGAATACGGGCATCCATGCCTGTGGGGTGATCATCACACCGGACGACATCACCAACTTTGTACCGGTGGCGACGGCAAAAGACTCACAGCTATATGTAACCCAATTTGACAATGCCGTGGTAGAGAGCGCTGGGTTGCTCAAGATGGACTTCTTGGGTCTCAAGACCCTCACCCTCATTAAGGATACCGTAAAAATTGTTAAACACCGACACGGTGTGGAGCTCAATCCTGATGAATTCCCGATAGACGACCCGCAGACTTATGCACTTTTCCAACGCGGCGAAACGGTCGGCATCTTCCAGTACGAGTCGCCCGGTATGCAGAAGTACATGAAGGAACTGAAACCCACTGTCTTCGGCGACCTGATTGCTATGAACGCATTGTATCGCCCGGGACCTATGGAGTATATTCCGAGCTTCATCAAGCGTAAACACGGCTTAGAGCCCATCACGTACGACTTGGACGCATGCGAAGAGTACCTTAAAGAAACATATGGCATCTCGGTATACCAGGAGCAGGTGATGCTCCTCTCGCAGAAGTTGGCCAACTTCACGAAAGGCGAAGCGGATGTATTGCGGAAAGCGATGGGTAAGAAACAGCGCGATGTACTGGATAAGATGAAGACGAAATTCATCGACCAGGCTGCTGCCAATGGTCACGCCGCGAAGGTGTTGGAAAAAATATGGAAAGACTGGGAAGCATTTGCCAGCTACGCATTTAACAAGTCACACTCCACCTGTTATGCCTGGGTGGCCTACCAAACTGCTTACTTGAAAGCCCATTATCCGGCAGAATACATGGCGGCGGTCCTTTCAAATAACATGAACGACATCAAACAAGTGACATTTTTCATGGAAGAATGCAAGCGGATGGGTCTGCAGGTGCTGGGGCCTGATGTCAACGAATCGTATTACAAATTCACAGTAAACAACCAGGGCGCCATCCGTTTTGGTATGGGTGCCGTGAAAGGCGTAGGTGCAGGGGCGGTAGACACCATTGTGGAAAGCCGTAAAGACAAGCCATATTCATCTATCTTTGATTTGGCGCGTCGGATAGATCTGCGGGCCGCCAATAAAAAAGCACTTGAGAGCCTGGCATACGCGGGTGGGTTTGACTGTTTTGCGAATACGCACCGAGCGCAATATTTCCACGCAGATGGTGACGGCGGCACGGTACTTGAAAAATCATTAAAATACGGCGCCAAATACCGCGAGAGTGAAAATTCGGCACAGGTAAGTTTGTTTGGCGGTGGCAGCAATGTGGAAATACCGGAGCCGACACTCCCCCACTGTGGGGAATGGGGCTTGATTGAAAAACTTAAATATGAAAAAGATGTGATTGGCATCTACCTTACCAGTCACCCATTGGATAGCTACCGGTTTGAAATCACGCATTTCTGCCAACATCCGGTTAAGCTTCTGACACTCATCGATAAAATGAAGCAGGCAGAAGTGGCAGAAGACGTCCGGGAGGAATTCAACAAAATCAAAAATCGTGAGCTGACGATTGGCGGCATGATTACGGCTGCCAGTCATCGGATTACCAAAAATGGAAAACCGTTTGGCGTGATGGTGGTGGAAGACTATGCTGATGCCTATGAAATCGCACTTTTCGGCGAAGAGTATGTAAAGATGAAAGGCTACCTTAACGAGGGGTACTTCGTGCAGCTACGGGGTACGATTGCTGAACGGTATCGCCAGGCCGGCAATTGGGGGTTTGAAATAAAGAGTATGCAACTACTTTCGGATTTGCGCGATAAGCTTGCCAAGAGCCTGACGATTCAGGTTCCGCTTCACGAATTGAATGATGGATTTGTTGACCGCATACAACAGCTTGTACATGCTAACATCGAACAATACGAAAACAAAACCTGCCAATTACGATTTGCCATCCGCGATATGGAGTCGGAGATCAGCATTGAAATGCCCTCTAAGGGACTGAAAATCAGTCCGAGTAATGATTTCATTGAGACCATTACCAAAATAAATGGTATCCATTACAAGTTAAATTAATGTCAGATTGTCGCGGTTTGTATTCCGGCAATGATTTTGATCGCTATCTTTGCGGGATACCGCAGCCAACCCGTAATGGTTTTTATCGTTGCAGCGGTATAGTTAAGCAAATGCGTAAACAACTAAATGGAAACAAGCCGGCGATCCGGCATAATGATTAAACATCATGGCATTAGAAATCACAGACAGCAACTTCGATGAAGTTGTGCTTCAATCAGACAAACCTGTATTGGTAGATTTTTGGGCGGAGTGGTGCGGCCCCTGCCGCATGGTAGGTCCTATCGTGGAAGAACTGGCGAGCGAATACGATGGTAAAGCCGTTGTTGGCAAGGTAAATGTAGACCATAATCCGGATATTTCGGTCAAGTACGGTATCCGAAACATCCCTGCGTTATTGTTCTTCAAAGACGGCCAGATTGTAGATAAACAGATTGGTGCTGTACCCAAATCGGTACTAGCCGATAAACTGGTTAAACAGCTTTAAGACAAACTGCAAACCCGTTGAATAGCCCATGGTCGAATAACCATGGGCTATGTTGTTTTCATCAATACCAACGCATGCAGGTTTACTGTATTTTCTGTATGTTTGTGAAGTATTTAAATTATGCTAAAACAGACTTTACAACAAAAGCTACTACAAAAACTTTCACCGCAGCAAATCCAGTTCATCAAATTGTTGCAGGTGCCCACCGTATCATTGGATACGCGTATCAAAGAAGAACTGGAGGAAAACCCGGCGCTGGAAGATATCAGCCTGGCCAACATGAACGACCCCGTAGAGGAATATCCGGATAAAGATCCGGATGAAGATAGTTTCAGTGAAGACGATCAAACCGGTGATCTGGATGAATTCAATGTAGATGACTATTTGCAATCGGACGATATAAATGACTATGGGTCAGGACAGAGCAACGGTGGCGACGATGAAGATGATCGCAAGGAAATACCCATAGCGATCCAAAATTCTTTTTTCGAGAATTTACAGCAACAGCTGGATCTACTGGCTTTGTCAGACAAGGATTTCCTCATTGGGCAGCAGATCATCGGCAGTCTGGATGACGATGGTTATTTACGGCGCCCGATTTCTTCCCTGATAGACGATCTCGCTTTTTCCCAGAACGTCATTGCCGAAGAGGACGAAGTGGCCGACATACTCAAAATCATCCAGGGGTTCGATCCGGCAGGGATTGGTGCACGTGACCTTCAGGAATGCCTGCTGATTCAACTTCGAAAAAAAGATCAGGAAAATCCGATGATTAAAAAGGCGGTTACGGTGGTGGAAGAGCACCTTGACGAATTTACAAAGAAACATTACGATAAACTCGAACGGGCACTCAACATCAATTCAGAAGAGCTTAAGGAAATTGTTAGCGAAATTCTTAAACTCAACCCAAAGCCGGGCGACTCCGGCGCAGTCGCCGGCAAGCAATTGCACATCATACCCGATTTTCATATCACCAACAATGATGGCGTGCTCCACCTTACGCTGAATGCACGCAATGCACCCGAACTCCGTGTAAGTCGTTCCTATCAGGAAATGTTTGACCATTATGACAAGGCGGCGCAGAAAGATAAAAAAATGAAAGAGGCTGTGCAGTTCGTCAAACAAAAACTCGATTCGGCCAAATGGTTCATCGATGCGATCAAGCAACGACAACAGACGTTGCTTAAAACGATGAATGCCATTATGAATTATCAATATGAGTATTTCCTTACTGCCGATGAGCGAAAACTGAAACCGATGATTCTCAAAGATATCGCCGATCGAATCGATATGGATATTTCTACCGTTTCGCGAGTGGCCAACTCTAAATACGTGCAAACGGAATTTGGGACATTTTTGCTGAAATCATTTTTTTCGGAGGCCATCCAAACCGACAGCGGCGAGGAGGTATCCAACAAGGAAGTCAAAAAGATATTGGAAGAGTGTATCTCTACGGAAAACAAACGCAAGCCGCTTGCCGACGAAAAGCTCACTGAAATATTGAAAGAAAAGGGATACACGATCGCCCGCCGTACGGTAGCTAAGTACCGGGAAGCTATGGGAATTCCTGTGGCACGATTGCGGAAAGAATTATAAACAATAAATCCTTAATATGATGAACAACAATTTATTTCTAATCGCAGCAGGTGCCGCATTCGTCCTATGGAGTTGTGGTGGAGAAGGCCAAAACAGCGAAACCACGGAAACAACCGTGACTCCGGGATTGACACAGGCCTGGAAAACCGACACCGTATTCACAGGCTCGGAATCGACGCTTTATGACCCATCGGCCGACGTTATTTATGTTTCTAACGGGAATACCAACGCCGGAGAGAAAGACAATGACGGGTTTATTTCCGTGATCAACACAGACGGTACCATCCGCGACCTCCGGTGGGTGGAGGGTGACCTCCATGCACCGAAAGGGATGGCACTTCTCGACGGTAAGCTGTACGTAACGGATATTGACGAACTGAAAATCATCGATGTCGCATCAGCAACTATTGAAAAAACAATTCCCGTGGAGAATGCTGTGTTTCTGAACGATGCAGCCACGGATGGTAAGCAAGTTTATTTCTCAGACAGCCGCGCAGGTAATATATATGCATTATCTACCGATGGAAATTATACCATGGTGTCATCAGATAACACCGGCGTGAACGGACTGGAATGCTACGATGGGCATCTTTATTCATTGGACGGCGAAGGTTTGAAAAAATTCAGTAACGATGGCGAATACACTCGTGAGACTATCAATACCGAGGTGACCGGCGGTGACGGCCTTGTTATTCTTAACGATAGCACGTTTGTAGCCAGCAGGTGGCATGGAGAAATTTTCTTCATCCGGGGAAATGAAGCGACGGTATTGCTTGACACACAAGCAGAAAAGTCCAACACGGCCGATATTGGCTTTGTGCCCGGCAAGAACCTCGTCATCGTACCTACTTTCTTAAAAAATGAGGTAGCAGCTTACGAGCTGGTTTATTAGTCTAAGGCGTAACCTTTTTTACTGTGGTAATTAGTCGTACCTTTGCGAGATAAGGAATGCATGATGACCAACGTAAAAATCGGAACTGTACAGATGAGTTGTGTGGCCGACAAGGCTACAAATCTTCATAAAGCGATTGAACAAATTCGGGCAGCTGCGGCCAATGGTGCTCAGCTAATCTGTCTTCAGGAGTTGTTCACATCGCTTTATTTCTGTGATGTGGAAGATTACGACAATTTTGAACTGGCAGAAGCGATTCCAGGCCCGTCTACCGAAGCGCTACAGGCCGTGGCTTCCGAATTGGGTGTGGTTATTATCGCTTCTCTTTTTGAAAAGCGGGCCGAAGGACTTTACCACAACACTACAGCGGTGATTGATGCTGATGGATCTTACCTGGGCAAATACCGCAAGATGCATATCCCGGATGACCCGGGCTTTTACGAAAAGTTCTATTTTACACCGGGCGACCTTGGCTACAAGGTTTTCAAAACCCGGTATGCAACCATTGGCGTACTCATCTGCTGGGATCAATGGTATCCCGAAGCAGCCCGTATAACGGCATTGATGGGTGCGGAAGTCCTGTTCTTCCCTACGGCCATTGGTTGGGCAACCGATCAGGATGAAGAAACTAACCAGGACCAATACAACGCCTGGCAGACCATCCAACGGAGTCATTCGGTGGCCAATGGACTACCTGTGGTAAGCGTAAACCGTGTGGGTTTTGAACAGGACGGGGCCATGAAGTTCTGGGGTGGAAGTTTTGTAACTAACGCGCAGGGAAAGCTTCTTTACCTCGCATCTCATGATGCCGAGGAAACCGTCGTAACCGAGGTGGACTTATCTCAATCGGACTATTTCCGGAAACACTGGCCTTTTTTGCGCGATCGCCGGATAGACAGTTATCAGCCGATTACCAAACGGTTTATTGACGAATGATAAAAATTCAGATTCCCATTTTTTTCCAAAAACCTGCTGTTTACTTGTATCGATGATTACCCCGACCCCAAAATCGTTAGGATACCATTTCCCTGCCGAATGGCATCCGCACCGGGCTACGTGGTTAAGCTGGCCCCATAAGGAAGCCAGCTGGCCGGGTATACTAGGGGCGGTATATGCGCCTTATTGTCAGTTTATTAAGGAAATATCTGCCGGCGAACAGGTCTGTATCAATATAACAGACGTTGCCATGGAGACTGCAGCTTCCGCCCATTTGATGGAGGCAGGTGTGGATCTAGAGAATATCCGATTTTTCTACCATCCGACGGATGACGCCTGGTGCCGCGACCACGGGCCGGCCTTTTTAATAAATCGCAATGCGAATGCCGAAAAGGCCATCGTAGACTGGGGCTATAATGCGTGGGGAAACAAATACCCGCCTTATGAACAGGATGACATAATCCCAACATTGGTAGGTAAAGCATTGGATCTTCCGGTCTTCCACCCCGGCATTGTGATGGAGGGCGGGGCAGTCGATTTCAACGGGCAGGGCGCAGTACTCACCACCACGGCGTGCCTGCTGAATAAAAATCGTAATCCGCACCTCACCCAAGGACAGATAGAAGAATATCTCCGGGAATACTACGGTGTATCCCAAGTGCTTTGGCTTGGTGATGGCATCGTAGGGGACGATACAGATGGTCATATCGACGACATCACACGGTTTGTAAACGCTGATACGGTAGTTACCGCTGTCGAGGAAAACCGAACGGACGAAAATTACGATATTTTGCAGGAAAACCTTCGGATGCTCAAGGAAATGCGGCTTGAAAATGGCAAAACACTCAACATCATCGAACTGCCGATGCCGGCACCGGTCGTGTACGACGGCCAGCGATTACCTGCATCGTACGCCAACTTCTATATCTCGAACGTTGCCGTAGTGGTGCCGACATACCGTGACGATAAAAACGATCAACGAGCGCTGGATATATTGGCGACGTGTTTTCCAGACCGTAAAATTGTTGGGATAGATAGCACCGATGTGATTTGGGGCCTTGGCAGCTGGCACTGCCTCAGCCAACAGGAGCCCCGATGATTGCACGCGTGCTTACACCTTTTTACACAAATAGTGACTAATAGAATAGATGAATAAGACGTTCCTTTTCTGCTTTACCGTTCTCTTAATTTTAGTTACGGCATTCACCGCCAGCGCACAGCGTCAGCGCGATGAGCGGCCGACAATTGAAAACTTCAAAGGCATTCAATATGCGGGCGACGACTCGACATTCTACATCAACTTCCGGTTTCGGATGCAAAGTCGCTTGAAATATACATCCATTAGTGGTGATGACCTCGGCGCGGAGAGCTGGGAAGCGCGCATCAGGCGATTGCGACTCCGTATGGACGGCTACATCTACAACCCGAAACTTTCATACAGCATTCAACTGGGGTTTACCCGTGGGGACCAGGATTATGACGATACCGATGTGCCCAATCTCGTACGCGATGCCGTTGTTTTTTACAATTTCACCGAAAATTTTTACGTGGCCTTCGGGTTAAATAAACTTCCGGGTAACCGGCAACGGGTCAACTCGTCGGGCGAATTGCAATTCGCGGAGCGTTCATTGGTCAATGCAACCTTCAATGTAGACCGCGACTTTGGCATCAAAGCTTACTATTCACCTAAGATCGGATCGGTTCCATTACATTTCAAAGGAGCTATCAGCACGGGTGAAGGACGCGTTGCCAACATGACCGACGACGGGCTGGCCTACACAGGCAGGGCCGAGTTTTTACCTTTGGGTGAATTCACCAATGGAGGCGATTATTATGAGGGCGACCTTGAATATGAAGCATTACCAAAACTCTCGATCGGCGGGGGCTACAGTTTCAACGATCGGACCACACGGGTGCACGGCCAAACGGGCAAGTACCTCGGTATGCCGCTTACGCTGAAGACATCCTTTTATGACGCCATCTTCAAATACCGTGGCTGGGCATACCAAGTGGAATATATGAAGCGGAGTGTTGACGATCCTATTACTATTGATAGCGACGGCGAGGCTATCCATGCATTTAAGGGGCAAGGAGTAAACCAACAGCTCTCCTACGTCATCGACCGCGATGCGGGGTATGAGCTCGCAGGCCGTTATACATGGATCAAACCGCACGACGATATCCGTGCACTTGAAGCGCAGACCGAGGTCGTCGAGTTGGGGCTAACCAAATATTTCCGTGCTCACCGTCTGAAAATGCAACTCAATGCGAATTATCAAGTCAAAGACGGTATTTACGGGACAAAGCATGATGGGAATCACTGGGGTGGGACATTTCAGATCGAATTGGGTATATAATTGTGGATAGCTTACTATCAACATGAAATACTACATTATAGCCGGAGAAACGTCGGGCGACCTACATGGGGCCAATTTAATCAATGCGCTGAAAACGATTGACGGTGAAGCGGAATTCCGTATCGTTGGCGGGGACCGCATGCAGCAAGCATCAGGTCAAAAAGCCATTATCCATACTTCGCAAATGGCATTTATGGGATTCATTGAGGTGCTAGCCAACATCGGGACAATTGCCAAAAACCTACGTATGGTAAAGGCGGATATAACTGCGCACAAACCAGATACGCTCGTGCTTATTGACTTTCCGGGATTCAATCTGAAAATCGCCGAATTTGCGAGGAAAGCGGGTACTCCCGTTTGTTATTACATCTCGCCAAAGGTTTGGGCCTGGAATCAACGCCGGGTGTTGAAAATTAAGCGCGTGGTGGACAAGTTATTCTGTATTCTTCCATTCGAGGTTGATTTCTACCGAAAATGGGACATGGAGGTAGACTACGTAGGCAATCCGCTGCTGGATGCGATTGCAGGCCACACAGTTAACCCCCACTTCGTGGAAAAGCACCAACTTACGGGCAAACCCATCATCGCATTGCTCCCCGGTAGTCGCGCAATGGAAATCCGTCGGATACTGCCCGTTATGGCCAATGTATCGCGAATGTTTCCCGGTCACCATTGTGTTGTGGCGGGGGCGCCCAACTTTACCAGGGCGTTTTATGAGCAATACATGGACGGATTGGCGTTACCCCTGGTTTTTGATGCTACCTACGATTTATTGAAGCATGCAGACGCGGCGGTGGTGACAAGCGGAACCGCCACATTGGAAACCGCGTTGTTACGGATACCTCAGGTGGTGGTGTACAAAGCGAATCCGATCTCTATTCTAATTGCAAAGATGGTCATCAAGGTCCGATTCATTTCACTCGTCAACCTCATCACAGATATGCTAGCCGTACGTGAACTCATCCAGAAGGACTGTAACGCGGACAACATTGCCGACGAGCTGGACCTCCTCATTAATAATCAGGAATACCGGGACAATATCCTTGAAAACTATGATTTACTGATGGAAAAAATGGGCGATCCCGGTGCATCCGAACGCACGGCCAGGTTGATAACCTCGTTCCTGAAAGAAACGCGCCGTTCCTAGCGGGGCTGCCCTTGGTCCATTCAACGGTTAACCGACCAGCCCTTTGTAGAAATCAAGGCTTTCTTTGATGACTTCATCTCCTACGAATACATCGACATCGCATGCACCGATGCTATTGAGAAGAGCGAAACCAATGCGGTCACCGGCATTTTTCTTATCATTCTTCATCAGGCCCATTAACTGTCCATAGATTTCATTTCCGTAACGATAATCGGGAAAATGCTTACGAAATGTAATGATGATATCAGCCAACGCCGCTTCACAAAGCCCGTTTAGGCGCCGGGAGAGGTAGGCTTCACAAATCATACCTACGGCAATAGCCTCCCCATGCAGCAACGGGTTGCGATCATTGGCCAATGAGTAGCCTTCGATGGCATGGCCAATTGTATGTCCGAAATTTAATATTTTCCGCAGTCCTTTTTCACGCGGATCCTGGGTTACCACCTTGTTTTTGATGGCCACTGAATGCCGGATATCTTCCAGCTCAATTGCCGCCGCATCCTTTCCTTTCACCGATTCATAAAATGCGCTATCCGCAATCAAGCCATGTTTAATCACTTCAGCAAATCCAGAGACCAATTGCCTGTTATCCAAGGTTTCCAGAAACTTCGTCGCGATAAACACCCCCTTAGGTTGCGCAAACGTACCGATAATGTTTTTCACCTGGTCCATATCGATACCCGTTTTACCACCTACCGAAGCGTCTACCTGCGATAGCAACGTGGTGGGGACATGCACGAAGTCTATCCCCCGTTTAAATGTAGAGGCGGCGAATCCCCCCATGTCGGTCACCACCCCTCCGCCCAGGTTGATCAAAAGGCTTTGCCGATCGGCCCCGAAATCGAGCATCATCTTCCAGATGCCCACGCAGAAATCGATGTTTTTATTTTCCTCGCCCGGGTCTACCTCAATGATATCGTATCCCCGCAATCGTGGTACGGCTGCCTGGAGTACCGGCAAGCAATGTGTACTGGTGTTCCGGTCAGTGAGTATAAATACGTTGGAATAGCGATTCGTTTGAACAAAGTTATCCAATGCGGCTAGCGTGTTGTCAAAAAACACATCGTATCCGGTGCTCGTTATGCTGTTTTTACCCATTTACTATAGCTGTTGTATTATCTTGCCTTCATCAGTTTCAACTCAAAATCCTTCACGCGTTCGTAATAGGGGATATCTGAACTCCGCGCAAACTGGATAAAATGCATGATGATGCTATCGCGCTGGTGCTGCGGTACGGTGGGAAGTACATCCGTTTCTTTGTCATCCAGTATCCGCAGGCCCTTCACCTCTTTTATCGAATCGGGAAACTGCGCTACATGCATCAATACTGCGGCATATTTCTGGACGCCCTTGGAATATGCAGCCAGCGCCGACGGCACCGCTACGGTATCCGATTCGATTTTCTCCACCACGGCACCAGTCCCTTTAGACGTATAAGCCTCAACGGGAATCACCAATATGTAAGATCTGTTGGGATCATTGCCATTACCCTGGCAAGCAGTAAGAATGGCAACTAACGTAAACAAAAATGCAGTTTTCATCATTCTATAATATGTACACGTTTTCCATTAAATTCTACGGTATCGCCCGGTTTGATTTTCAGTCGCTTCCGATAGTCCACATTCCCATTCCATCGAGCCAATCCGGCGGATACGACGGCCTGAGCTTCCCCGCCGTGCTCCACCCAGTTAAGCGCTTTGAGCAACTGAATCAGCTGAATATATCCACCTGAGATTTGATAGGTATCCATGCGGCAAATGTACTGCTTAATTGGGCGTAAACCAACACATGGAAAACAAACATAGGGTCAGCATGGTGCCAACCGATATTGTCTTTACACCAATACATCTTCATTATTATCATTTTATCAATAAAAACAGTATTTAGTAGCTAATTATTAACATAAATGACAAAAAATTAAAAAAAATCCAATATTTAACTGAATAATTACTAATTTAGCAAATTAAATAGCGCTAACTAAATAGGATGACGAATATATTAACACAGCCAATCGGGCTTTACCAGCCTGATTTTGAGCGGGATGCGTGCGGGGTGGGTTTTGTGGCCAACATCAAAGGCAACAAAACGCATACGCAGGTACGTGATGCATTAACCATGTTGGAGAACATGGAGCACCGGGGTGCATGTGGTTGCGACCCGGAAAGTGGCGACGGAGCAGGTATCATGCTTCAGCTGCCTCATGAATTTCTTTGGGAAGAATGTATATCGCTGGGCATTCAGCTAAGTGAACCGGGCTATTATGGGACGGGCATGGCCTTCCTTCCGAAAGGACCCGAAGCAAACGAAGCATGTAGGCAACTCATCCGGCAAGCAACGGAAGAACGTGGAATGGAGTTCCTTGGATTCCGGCCAGTGCCCGTAAACCCGGAGGGCATCGGCAGCACAGCACTGAGTGTCGAACCGGAGATCGTACAGTTCTTTGTTTCCCGTCCGGAAGGGGTTGGCACAACTGCGGACTTTGAACGGAAATTGTTCGTATTGCGGCGACTTATTACCAAAAAGGCGAGGGAAACGGAGGCAAGCACCGAAGACCTTTACATCGTTTCCCTTTCGTGTAAAGTAATCGTTTATAAGGGTCAGTTGACTACCTATCAGGTTGGTACCTATTTTTCGGATCTTTCAGACGAACGTGTTACGTCTGCCTTTGGTTTGGTGCACTCCCGCTTCTCAACCAATACCTTTCCTTCATGGCAACTGGCGCAGCCTTTCAGGATGCTCGCCCACAATGGAGAAATCAATACCTTAACAGGAAACCTCAATTGGTTCTACGCGGGGCTCCGCTCATTGTCTTCCCCCTATTTCACGGAGGAAGAAATGCAAATCCTACTGCCCGTTGTAGACGGCCATCAATCAGATTCGGCCTGTTTAGACAATGTGGCGGAGCTCTTGCTGCATAGTGGCCGTAGCGTGGCCCACACCATGTTGATGATGGTACCTGAAGCATGGGATGGAAATACACAGATGGATCCACTTAAAAAGGCATTTTATGAGTATCACGCCACGTTGATGGAGCCGTGGGATGGGCCGGCTGCACTTTGCTTCACCGATGGCAACACGATTGGCGCTATGCTAGACCGTAACGGGTTACGGCCACTCCGTTTTGCTGTGACTTCTGACGACCGAGTCATCGTTGCCTCAGAGGCCGGTGCGCTCCCTGTTGATGAAAGCACCATTATTAAGAAGGGCCGTCAGCAACCGGGAAAAATTTTCCTTATTGACATGGAGAAAGGCGAAATCCTTTCGGACGACCAGGTAAAGGGTGAGCTCTCTGCGCGGCAGCCCTACGAGGATTGGCTGCACCAATACAAAATCCGGATGGACGAACTTGCCGAGCCCCGGGTTACCTTTACCTATCTCTCTAAAGAGTCCGTATTCAGGTTCCAGCAGATTTTCGGTTATTCGCGTGAAGATGTGGAGCACATCATCACACCGATGGCGTTGGACGGGAAGGAACCTATTGGCTCTATGGGGACCGACGTGCCGCTGGCCGTGCTTTCCAACCATCCGCAGCACTTGTCGAGCTATTTCAAGCAATTCTTTGCACAGGTAACCAACCCACCCATTGATCCAATCCGTGAACGACTTGTGATGAGCCTCGCCACTTTTATCGGCAACGCGGGGAATATCCTGGATGAAGACAAGATGCATTGCCATTGCGTGGCATTGGAACATCCGATTATTACGAGCCGGGAGCTTGAAAAGCTCCGTAGTATCGATACAGGTATTTTCCAAGCCAAAACCCTGCAATGCTATTTTAATGCAACCGGCAAGCCCGGCGCACTGCAAGATGGACTTGATCGCCTTTGCCGGTATGCAGAAGATGCGGTACGCGACGGGTTTGAGGTGATTATCTTATCGGACCGCGCTATCGATTCGCAACACGCCGCCATACCATCGCTGCTAGCCGTATCTGCTGTACACCACCACCTGATCAAAACGGGTCACCGTGGTGCGGTGGGTCTGGTGGTTGAAGGCGGCGACGTGTGGGAAGTGCACCATTTCGCTTGTCTTTTGGCTTTTGGTGCTACGGCCATTAACCCTTATATGGCGTTGGCCACCGTCCGTACCCTCAAAGAGCAAAAATTACTGGATACGACGCTCACCTGGCCACAACTGGCCAAGAATTATGTAAAGGCCGTATGCGGCGGATTACTCAAAATTTTCTCGAAGATGGGTATCTCCACGCTCCAATCGTACCACGGCGCACAGATATTCGAGGTGCTCGGCATCAGTAAAGACGTGGTAGACCACTATTTCTGTGGTGCCGTATCGCGCATCGGCGGGTTGGATCTCGATGACATTGCTCGAGAGGTATTGAGCAAGCATCACCGGGGCTTTACTAGTACGCGCAACGCAAAAGAGCTGTTACCCGAAGGGGGAATTTATCAGTGGAAAAGGCGGGGCGAGGCCCACCTATTCAACCCGCAGACTGTCCACCTTCTGCAACAGGCCTGCCGTACGGGTGACTACGACACCTATAGAAAGTACGCTACCCACATCAATAATCAGGAAGAACGACGGTATACACTACGTGGTCTGCTCGATTTTGCCAGGCATCGCTCGCCTATAGGCATTGATGAAGTGGAACCGGCAGAAAACATCATGAAACGTTTTGCCACGGGTGCGATGTCATTCGGCTCGATATCGCACGAAGCACACAGCACACTGGCCATTGCCATGAACCGTATCGGTGGCAAAAGCAACACCGGTGAAGGTGGTGAAGATGAAATGCGCTACACGCCACTGGCAAACGGCGATTCCATGCGGTCGGCCATCAAACAGGTCGCTTCGGGGCGTTTTGGTGTAACCTCCAACTACCTTACACAGGCCGACGAATTGCAGATCAAAATGGCTCAGGGCGCGAAACCCGGCGAAGGCGGGCAGCTGCCTGGCCATAAGGTAGATTCATGGATAGCCAAGGTAAGGCACTCCACGCCCGGTGTCGGGTTGATTTCTCCCCCACCCCACCACGATATCTACTCCATTGAAGATTTGGCGCAATTGATTTTCGACTTAAAAAACGCCAATCGCGAGGCACGCATCAATGTCAAGTTGGTATCAAAAGCCGGTGTGGGAACCATCGCCGCCGGTGTCGCTAAGGCCCATGCAGATGTTATCCTTATTGCGGGATACGACGGCGGAACAGGCGCATCGCCCATCAGTTCAATCAAGCACGCCGGGCTTCCCTGGGAGTTGGGCCTTGCCGAAAGCCATCAGACACTGGTAAAAAACGGGCTGCGAAGCCGCGTCGTATTGCAAACCGACGGACAGCTTAAAACGGGTAGGGACCTCGCTATTGCGACGCTGTTGGGGGCCGAGGAATGGGGTGTGGCCACGGCTGCTCTCGTTGCCGGTGGGTGCATCATGATGCGTAAATGTCACTTAAATACGTGTCCGGTGGGTGTAGCCACCCAGGATCCGGAGCTGCGCAAGCTTTTCAGCGGGAAGCCTGAGGATATTGTCAACCTGTTTCGTTTTCTCGCTGAGGAACTACGCGAGGTTATGGCCGAACTCGGCTTCCGCACCATCAACGAAATGGTGGGGCGGGCACAATTCCTTAAGAAACGGGAGAACATCGAACATTGGAAAATCAATAAACTTGATCTCTCACGTATCCTCCATGTGGCCCATAGCCGTACGGGTGATACCCTATACCAAACGGAACAGCAGGACCATGGGTTAGACATGGTTTTGGACTGGGGTTTGGTTAAACAAGCCCGCAAAGCGTTAGATAGCAAAACGCCGGTATTCGGCACGTTTAATGTTAAAAACACGGACAGAACCATAGGCACCCTACTTTCGAACGAGGTTTCTAAAATCTACGGCGGAGAAGGGTTACCCGACAACACCATCAATTACAAATTTATCGGTTCAGCGGGACAGAGTTTTGGCGCATTCGCAGCTAAAGGGTTGTCATTTGAATTGGAAGGCGAGGCAAATGATTACGTGGGCAAGGGGCTTTCGGGCGCCCAGCTGGCCATCTACCCGCACCAGGACAGTCCACGTATATCGCACGAGCACATCATCATCGGCAATGTAGCGCTCTATGGAGCCACTTCTGGACATCTCTTCGTTTGCGGCCAGGCGGGGGAGCGATTTGCTGTTCGTAACTCAGGGGCAACGGCAGTAGTAGAAGGCGTAGGCGACCATGGTTGTGAATATATGACTGGCGGTCGTGCACTGATACTTGGGGCTACGGGGCGGAATTTCGCGGCCGGTATGAGCGGCGGCATCGCCTGGATCTATGATCTCGAAGGTACGTTCAGGGATAATTGCAATACCGAAATGGTAGACCTCGATCCACTGGAGACCGAAGACGAAACTGCCATCACGGCGTTGCTTAAGCGGCATATTCACCTTACGGGAAGTAAGCGTGCCACACAGCTATTAAACAACTGGAAAACAGAACGGGTCCGTTTCATTAAAGTATTCCCAAGGGAATATAAGAACGTGCTACGGTCAACATTAGTAGAAGCATAATCGTTACAACATGGGAAAACCAACGGGATTTAAGGAGTTTGATCGGATGCTTCCGAAGAAGGACGCTGTCGCCGAACGCAAAAAAACGTATCATGAATTTGTACATACCTACAGCGATGATGAGCTGAATAAGCAAGCAGCCCGGTGCATGAACTGTGGAATACCATTTTGCCATTCGGGCTGCCCACTTGGCAATGTTATCCCCGAATTTAATGACGCGGTATATGACGGCCGATGGGAAGATGCGTACCTCATATTGACATCGACCAACAATTTCCCCGAATTTACCGGGCGAATTTGTCCGGCACCGTGTGAATCTGCCTGTGTACTCGGCATCAACCGGCCACCGGTAGCCATCGAAGAAATTGAAAAGCATATTATCGAAATCGCGTTCAAGCGCGAATTTATAAAAGCGCGGCCAGTACACCTGAAGACAGGGAAGCGGGTTGCCATTGTGGGCAGCGGGCCGGCTGGGCTTGCTGCCGCCGCTCAATTGATTAAGGTGGGCCATGAGGTGACCGTGTATGAGCGGGATGATAAACCGGGCGGATTACTCCGCTACGGCATTCCGGATTTCAAATTGGAGAAATGGGTGATTGACCGGCGAATAAAGCTTCTGGAAGAAGAGGGTGTACTGTTTCGTTGTAACGCCGAAGTGGGCGGCAATGTGCCGGTCACCGAACTTCAGGCTTACGACGCCGTGGTGCTTGCGGGCGGGTCTACCATCCCGCGCAACCTGGATATACCCGGACGGGAACTAGACGGTGTGCACTTTGCCATGGAATTGTTGAAACAACAAAACAAGCGAGTGGGCAATTCTCCATTTACCGAAAAAGACATCCTTGCGACCGGAAAAAATGTCCTCGTCATCGGTGGTGGTGATACCGGATCGGACTGCGTAGGCACATCAAACCGCCAGGGGGCCAAATCAGTGACCCAATTTGAATTGATGCCGCAGCCGCCAAAGGAACGCACAGCCGCCATGCCCTGGCCTAACTACCCCATGTTGTTGAAAACCACATCATCACACGAGGAAGGGTGTGAGCGTGAATGGGGCATCGGCACAAAAGCATTCGTAGGCGACGAAAGCGGCCACCTAAAGAGCGTACGTATTGTGGACCTGCAATGGGAACATGATCAGCTAGGGCGGCCGATAAAGTTTACGGAGGTTGAAGGATCTGAGCGGGAAATGCCCTGTGAGCTGGTACTACTGGCCATGGGTTTTCTGCATCCGCAACAGGAAGGCTTGTTGCAGCAACTAGGTGTGGAACTTGACGGGCGGGGTAACGTACGAGCAACGGAAGGGGACTATCAGACCTCTGTTGGCCGCATTTTCGTGGCTGGAGACATGCGTCGGGGCCAGTCGCTCGTCGTATGGGCCATATCTGAAGGCCGCGAGTGCGCACGCAAGGTAGATGAATACCTGATGGGTTATTCGGAACTGGAAAGCAAGGACGCCGTGTTTGATTACGCTTGAGCGGTAACTTCTGGTTGCTTTTTTGTAAGCCGGAATTTCAATACAGGATACAGGAAAACCGCACAAAAAATAATGATAGCGCCGGCATAAAAGCCGGCGCTCATTTTTTCGCGCTGGCCGAAAAACAACCAGGCCAGCAAAATACCGTATATGGGTTCCAGATTGCTGGCAAGTGCCACGCGAAATGCGCTGATTTCTTTCATTACGGAAACGGCGGCAACATACGCTCCCGCTGTGCAAACCGTACCCAGAAGGATAAGGTAACCGATATCTCGACCCTTGATACCGATATCATGACCGTATCCACCCGTCAACAGCATAAAAAACGAAACCCACACCCACGCCCCTGCCATTTCGTAAAAGCTGATGACTGTTGCTCCGCTTTTCTTGACTAGTTTGGAATTGATGGTACCAAACAGCGCCGCGGCCAACGCGGCCAATAACCCCAATACAATACCCCGCATATACTCGGTCTCAAATCTGAAAATAAGGTAGATACCGGTAATAATGAGTAAACCGACGAAAACATCGGCCTTTGAAGTACGGCGGTGGTAAAATAACGGCTCAATGATTGCCGTAAACAACGTAACGGACGAGAGGCACACCAGTGTTACGGAAACTGTTGAAACCTTTATTGACTCGAAGAATAGTACCCAATGCAATCCAACGAGACCACCGGTAAGGAAAAAATGGACAAACTGCCGGCGGCTTACGGCAAAAGACTGCTTTTTGAACCAAAAATAGGCCGCAAGCGACACTGACGCAATCAACACCCGATACCACACTAATTGCACGGAAGAAATAGATATCAGATTACCCAATATCCCGGTGAACCCCCACACCAAGACCGTGACGTGCAGGATTATTAAATTACGACCGGGTGCAGAACCTTCCATGGGAAACAGCGATATCTTATTTTGGTGCTTTGTACAACAGGTAGATCGCTAGTAATCCAAAAATCACATTTGGGATAAAGACCGCAATAAGCGGGGGAAGTCCGCCCTTGAGGGAAAACATGGTGGCAAACTGAATAAATACAATATAGGTAAAGCTTAAAGCAATACCAATACCTAGGCTCAATCCAATACCACCTCTTACTTTCTTTGATGAAAGCGCCACGCCCATAATCGTGAGTACATAAGCCGCCAACGGCGTAACGAACCGTTTGTATTTCTCCAGCAGCAGGTCCGTCATCATGCCTGTCCCTCTTATCTGCTCCTTCTCAATGCGGGCATTCAGCTCATTCATATTCATTGCCGTAAAAATATTGTCATAGACTTCAAAATCCCGCGGCGTCATATCCAGCACGGTATCCAGACTGGAGCCTTTTATCATCTCTTCCTTCAGCGAATCGATAATTCGGATAGAATAATTTTCAATGCGCCAGTTGCTTTTTACGGAGTCCCACGTAATGCGTTCTGCCATGAGTTTCTCCCTCATCTCTCCCTCATCAAACTTTTCAAGCACAAAATGGTAACCTACTTTACGGTTATTATCGAAATTATCAATGTAAACGTAACTCTCGTCGTCGATCTGCATATGGGTCGAACTCTTCGTATTATTCGCCACGGGCTTCACATATATGCGTTCAAAGCCTACTTTCAACTTGTTGGTACGCGGGATGATATATACACTGAAAACAAAGTTAAGCGCAAAAATAATGGTTGCCGCAACCATATACGGTCGGATGAAACGGTTGAAGCTCATCCCGCCACTCAAAATAGGCACAATCTCCGTTTGGTCGGCCATCTTCGCTGTAAAGAAGATAACGGCAATGAAATTAATCAGCGGCGATAGCATATTGAGGTAAAAGGGAACGAATCCGGCATAATATTCAAACACAATTTTCGATAGCGGTGCCTCGTGTTTCATAAAATCATCCAGCCGCTCAGAGACGTCAAAAACCACGGCTACAACGGTGAAGATGCCCATGGTAAAGAGGAACGTACTCAGGTACTTACCGATGATATACTTATCTATCGTATTTAAATAAGGTATACGAAGCCACTTCATAACTTGTCTCCCAATTGCAAGGTCATTTTGTTCTTCCAATCGCGGAAATCACCTGCCAGGATATGCATACGTGCTTCACGTACCAGCCACAGATAAAAATGGAGGTTATGCAGCGACGCGATCTGGGCCCCCAGAATTTCCTGCGACCGGATGAGGTGCCGCAGGTACGCCTTGGTATACATCCTATCCACCAACAGGTCACTTTCTGCATCTATCGGTGTGAAGTCGGTTTCCCATTTTTTGTTCTTGATATTGATGATGCCGTTTTTTGTAAACAACATGCCGTTACGTGCATTGCGTGTGGGCATCACACAGTCAAACATATCGATACCCAACGCAATGTTTTCAAGGATGTTGACGGGTGTACCTACCCCCATCAGGTAACGGGGCTTTTCTGTAGGGAGAATATCACAAACTACTTCCGTCATGGCGTACATCTCTTCCGCTGGCTCGCCCACGGAAAGCCCCCCGATGGCATTTCCGTCACGACCGAAAGCAGCAATGGTTTCGGCCGACTTTTCGCGCAGGTCGCGATACACCGAACCCTGCACAATGGGAAAGAGGGTTTGCTCGTAACCGTATAGTGGCTCGGTGGCATCAAACCGATCGCAGCAGCGTTTCAACCAGCGATGGGTCATATCGAGGGAACGCCGTGCGTAGTGATAATCGCAGGGATAAGGAGTACACTCATCAAAGGCCATAATGATATCGGCGCCGATGATGCGTTGGGTATCCATTACGTTTTCAGGCGTAAAAAGGTGCTTGGAACCATCGATATGGGACCGGAACGTAACGCCTTCCTCTTTGATTTTACGCACCTCGGTAAGCGAATACACCTGATAACCGCCACTATCGGTCAGTATCGGCCCCGACCATCCGTTGAATTGATGAAGTCCGCCGGCATGGTGCAATACATCAAGCCCCGGGCGTAGATAAAGGTGGTAGGTATTGCCGAGGATGATTTGAGCTTTCACGGCGTCTACCAATTCGTGCTGATGCACAGCCTTTACAGTACCCGCAGTTCCCACCGGCATAAAGATAGGCGTCTCTATAGCGCCGTGTGCGGTTTCGACGAGACCGGCACGTGCTTTAGACTGTTGATCTGTGGCTTGGAGCGTAAATTTCATTCGGACGCAAAAATAGCGAAATTTACGTGAATAGGCGGTTGCTACTTTTTTAAACGTGAGGTTCAAATTGTCGGAAAACGAAGAAAAGCGGCCCATTTTTCGGGGTACCCCGAAAATCTTTTTGGCCCACTTTTTTTTGTGAATATGGTCTGATGGTATCAGAAAGGCCGATTATTGCGAATTTCGCAAAGAGCTTACCTAGGTAAAACCAGAATTTACCATGGTAAAACAGGAATTTACTTAGGTAGAATCAAAACTTACCATGGTAAATTTCTCTTCTACCACGGTCGAATCGGAAATGACCACGGTAAAATCAAAACTCACCTGGGTCGGATCGGAAATTACCATGGTCAAATCAGCATCTACCACGGTAGAATCAAAACTTACCTTCGGAAAATCAAGTTCCATCCAGGTCGAATCCCGGTTCACCTAGGTTCAAACTGAAACCATCCCGCTGGTAGTGTAAATGTGTTTCAAAATTGAGCCCTTTACCTTTCTTCTTTCCAAATTAACGTACTATATTTGACCACATATATGGATTTATTCAGCCAAACAACCGGGATCACCCCTCTCCTATTGATAGGTGCATGTGGTGTCCTGCTGGTTTTCCAACTGTATTTCCTCCTGTCGGTATACCGCCGACTGGCGTTCTATAAACTTCCCGTCGTCGGGGGAAAACCGACTGAACGCCCCCTGTCGGTGATCATCTGTGCACGCAACGAAGAAGACAACCTACGGGAGAACCTACCGAAAATCCTCAACCAGGATTACCATCGGTTTGAAGTCATCCTGGTCAACGATTTCTCCGAGGATGAAACGAAATGGCTGCTCAAAGAACTGTGTACGCAATACGAGCATTTGAAAGTGGTTGAAATCGCGGAGCATGTTCGCCTCAAGCACGGCAAGAAGTTCGCCGTGACATTGGGCATCAAAGCCGCCCAATACGAACATCTCGTATTCACAGATGCCGATTGCGTGCCACAATCGGACCAATGGCTCCAACAGATGGCCAGGGCCTTCGAAGGTGGCGAGGAAATCGTGTTGGGGTATTCACCGTATACGAAAAAGCCTGGATTACTGAATGCATTGATCCGCTTTGAGACGTTCCACACAGCCATGAGCTACCTATCTTACGCCCTCAAGGGAAACGCTTATATGGGGGTGGGCCGCAACCTCGGTTATACGAAGAGCTTATTTTTCCGGGGAAAGGGCTTTGCCGCGCACATGCATATCCCATCGGGAGACGACGACCTGTTCGTTAACCAGAATGCCACACCGGATAATACCACCATCTGCATCGAACCGGAGGCGCATGTATGGAGCGAACCGAAGACCACATTTTCGGCGTATATCCAACAGAAAACACGGCATGCCGGGGCCTCGAAGGCCTACCGGCCGCCGCATCGGCGGATGCTGGCTACGCAACTGGTCAGCGCGTTTCTTTTCTATGTGCTGGCGCTCCTGTCACTTATCTTATATCCATTGTATTGGCACGTCATCGCAGGCATGTATGTATTACGGTTAATGGTACAGTTGGTTATCTATATACCGGCCATGAAAAAACTGCAGGTGAAGGGATTGATCTGGTGGTTGCCGTTTCTGGATGCCTTTTACTATGGGTACATATGCATCAACGGGTTCTTTGCGCTGTACAAAAAAGATGTGCAGTGGAAGTAGTTGACGCAACAGGATTTTTAAGTGTGCTAATTGGATGAATTACTGATTGATGATTTGAAATTGTAACGATGTTAGTCCCTGGTGCTGAAATCATTTACCATTATTTCCCCAAGCTTTCGGAAAAGCAACAGGAGCAGTACCGGCAATTGGGTGAGCTTTATCCGCACTGGAATACGCAAATCAATGTCGTATCACGAAAGGATATCGACAAGCTCTACCTTCATCATGTGCTGCATTCGCTGGGTATTGCTAAATTCACCAATTTCGTGCCCGGCACCCGGGTATTGGATGTCGGTACGGGTGGGGGGTTCCCGGGCATTCCGTTAGCGATTTTATTCCCAGGGGTCCAATTTCATCTCGTAGACTCCATCGGGAAGAAAATCAAGGTTGTAAGGAACGTTGCCGATGCACTAGGTCTGGAAAATGTGGAAGCCGACCACCTTCGCGCCGAGCAACTGGATGAGAAATACGACTTCGTGGTATCCCGTGCCGTTACTCGCCTGGCCGATTTCTACCCGTGGGTAGCAAATAAGTTCCGTAAAAAGCACTTAAACGCAATTTCCAATGGCATTTTATACCTAAAAGGTGGTGACTTAGGAGAAGAACTAAAAGAAGCACGACTTCCTGCCGAGGTATATGCGCTTTCCGACTATTTTGAGGAGGATTTTTTTGAAACCAAGCAGGTTGTTTATATCCCTGTTTGAGGTCAATTATTGATCGTTAAAAAAAGGCACCAGCTTTACCGTTACAACCAGTTGCCCCACGTGCCGTTGGGTATGTTCGGCCGCGTGGAACAACAGCCCGATCAACGTCGTCGGTATTCGCTTTCTACCGAGGTAACGCATATCGGTGAGTGTATTTTCGTCAGTCTCCTTCAGCTGTGCTACGGCCCTCTCCACCTGTTTCGCCAAAGCCAGCACTAGGTCGGCCGAACGGATATTCGGCACCTCCTGACCCTCCGCCCGGAGGTATTCAAACTGCCGTTCGGATAGCGGCTTCATTAACGCATAAGTAAATAACCTGTCGACCACGCCGCCGATGTGCTGCAAATGAAACCCTACAGAAGCACGACCAGCAGGCTTTAACCACAAATAGGCATCATCAAAGCCGCCCATATAACTAGCCACTTCTTCTTTAGCCTGCATTAATGCGTGAGCTACGGGCTGCAGCAATGGCGGGACGTCGGGTATCGGACCGCGCATCCAGACCTCGGGTCGGGGAGTTTCTTGTTCAGACATGCAACAAATGTAACGGACATATCCCATTTCAACAAATTCAAACAAGGTGACGGCTTTTATACGTCAGAGTCCGAGGATTTCACTATCTTAGCCATCCAAGATGAGCCTACTTTACCAGATTGCATTAACTAAGGTAAACGGTGTCGGTCCGGTGGTTGGCCGTCACCTCCTCTCCCATTTCGGCAGCCCCGATGCCATATTTTCCGCAGCAAAGAAAGGCTTTGCTGGCATACAGGGCATGAACAGCCGGGTAATTGAGGGGCTTTCCAGTGCAGATGTGCTCAGGGCGGCTGAAAAGGAACTTCAGTTTGTTGAAAAACATAACATACAGCCTCTTTTTTGGGGGAATGATAATTATCCCAGACGACTTGCCGAGTGTGCCGATGCTCCGCTTTTGCTTTATTACCGGGGAAATGCCGACCTAAATGCACTACGCATGGTAAGTATTGTGGGTACCCGTAATGCCACAGCTTATGGTAAGGCGATTTGTACCGATTTCGTAAAGGCCCTTTCGCCGTACGACGTTACGATAGTCAGCGGCCTGGCCTATGGTATCGACAGCCATGCACACGCGAATGCATTGAGCCATGAAATACCGACAGTTGGTGTGCTGGGACATGGTCTGGACCGTATCTACCCTGCTGCTAATCGTGAAATGGCAACAAGAATGCTCAATTGTGGTGGATTGCTGACAGAGTTTGGTTCGGGCACCAAGCCCGATCGGCAGCATTTCCCAATGCGTAACCGTATTATCGCCGGGTTGGCCGATGTAACCATCGTGGTAGAAGCAGCAGCCAAAGGCGGAGCATTGATTACCGCCGAGTTAGCGAATTCATACAGCCGTGACGTATGTGCTTTTCCGGGAAGCGTGAACCAAGAATTTTCCGCAGGAAGCAATTATCTGATAAAAACACACCGTGCCCACCTGATTACTGGCGTAAAGGACTTGCAGTATCTTATGAACTGGCAACCTGCTTCTGCACCAAAGCCGCCCCGGCAACTCCAGTTACCTGTTTCGCTCGACACTTCACAGCAGCGCGTGTATAACATCATCGCTGCTGCGGAACAACTGTCGATCGACGAACTGGCCGGGAAACTCCAATGGCCACAGAGCAAACTTGCCGTAGCCTTACTCGAACTGGAAATGAACGGTGTTGTCATTGCCTTACCCGGCAAAACCTACAGAACAACATAAAGGGCACTGCAAGCCAATGCCTTGCGCACCATCCGCAATTTTTATTGACATACACCACTTTTTTTGCTACTTTTGCCGTGGGTAAGTCTTTTACGACCAGCTCCTCGAGAATCCCCCAGGGTGGGAACACAGCAAGGGTATCGGGTTGTAGCGGTGCGATAAAAGTAGCTTACCCTTTTTTTATTCCAATAGGTTAAACCAATCAGCGATACTTGCATATCCACGCAAGTTTATCTAAGTTTGCATCCCATAATATAAGTTGCATGAGTTGGTTTAGACGTGAAAAGGCCGGGATCAGTACGGCTACCGAACATAAAAAGGAAGCTCCCGACGGCCTATGGAACAAATGCCCGTCGTGCAAAAAGCCGCTGCTCAACATCGAGCAGCTTGAAAACAAGTACGTGTGTCATTATTGCGGTTATCACCTACGTATCGGTTCGGCCGCCTACTTTTCCATTATATTTGACGATAATCAGTTCACCGAACTTTTCGCTAATCTGCGATCCGGAGACCCACTCCGGTTTGAAGACACGAAGAAATACACAGAGCGACTCGAAGAAAGCTACGCCAAAACGGGCTTGAATGATGCTATCCGCTGTGCACATGGTAAGGTGGAAGGACGAGATCTCGTGTTGGCCTGTATGGATTTTACCTTTATCGGCGGATCTATGGGCTCGGTGGTCGGCGAAAAAATCGCGCGTTCCATCGATTACTGCCTACAGCACAAACTTCCGTTCATGCTGATTTCGAAATCGGGTGGCGCCCGAATGATGGAAGCCGCATTTTCATTGATGCAAATGGCAAAAACCTCGGCTAAACTCGCCCTGCTTAACGAAGCTAAACTGCCTTATATCTGTTTATTGACCGACCCCACCACGGGGGGGGTTACGGCATCTTACGCCATGTTGGGCGATATTAACATTGCCGAGCCAGGAGCGCTCATCGGTTTCGCCGGCCCACGCGTGATCAAAGAAACCATCAAGAAAGATCTACCAAAAGGTTTTCAGACGTCTGAATTCCTGCTTGAACACGGTTTCCTCGATTTCATCGTTGACCGCCGTCAACTCAAACAAAAAGTTGCTTTGTTTTTAAGCATGGTCGAATAACGAATTTTTTAAAAATTAACTAACTTTACCGGGGTTCCTCATACCGGTTCGGAAACCATCGACAGCATTGTAAATGGCAAAAGCAAAATACCATTACAACTCCCATACGCTCAAGTATGAAAAGATAAAGACAAGCACCCGCACCTGGGCATTGCGCGCAGTTGGATTTCTCACCAGCTCATTTGCATGTGCCATGCTCCTTCTGTACATTGGTTTTACATTTATTGATTCGCCTAAGGAAAAGCAACTACAACGAGAAGTAGACCAGATGGCATTGCAATACAGCATAATGCAGGATCGGATGAAGCAAATTGATGCAGCGCTGGCGAACATGCAGCATCGCGACGATAATATCTACCGGATTATTTTCGAAGCAGACCCGATATCTCCCGATGTGCGACAAGCAGGTTTTGGCGGTGTGAACCGGTATAAAAACCTCGAACATTTCAGCAACTCGAATCTGATGATTGAAACAGCAAAAAAACTGGATTATATATCCAAGGCACTGTATGTACAGTCTAAGTCGTACGACGAATTGACGGAAATGGCAAAATCAAAAGCCGAAATGATGGCGAGCATCCCGGCTATACAGCCGGTAGACTCCCGGAAAGCCCGTACTGGTATTTCCGGATTCGGCGTCCGGATTCATCCGGTTTACAAAATCCGAAAGATGCATACCGGGATTGATTTCACCGCCCCTTCGGGTACACCCATATATGCTACCGGCAATGGCAAAGTGGAGGCCGCAGGGTTGGACGGCGGCTATGGCCGCCGGGTTGTGATCAACCATGGGTACAGTTACAAGACCCTGTATGGTCACATGAGCCGTTTTACGGTAAGGACTGGCCAACAGGTAAAACGAGGCGACTTGATTGGATATGTGGGTAACACGGGTACGTCGACAGGCCCGCACCTACACTATGAGGTACATAAAAACGATAAACCTGTAAATCCGATTAACTTTATCTACAACGACCTTACCCCACTGGAATATGCCGCAATCCTGGAAGCGGCTTCGCAAGAGAATCAGTCGTTTGACTAATTAACGGATTCGCGGGGTGTATAATAATTCAAATGTAATCGTATCTTTGTGATAGCGGACTATCTTATTTGCTGATCATATGCCTTACAAAGAGCGCGAAATAAAGAAACTCTACTATACCATGGGGGAAGTGACGGCTATGTTTAACGTTAATGCCTCCCAGATACGGTTCTATGAGCGTGAGTTTGACATTATCCAGCCGAAAAAAAACAAGAAAGGGAATCGGCTCTTCACCCCCGAGGATATCGCCAACCTTAAAATCATATTCAATCTAGTTAAAGGTAAAGGATATACCTTACAGGGTGCACGCGAGTACCTGCGGGAGAAGAAGAATGAGGCTAGGGAAAACCAACGGGTTATCGACTCGCTTCAGCGCCTCAAGGCTTTTCTGTTGGAGGTGCGCGACAGCCTCTAATAACTTTCCGTTACAGTCTCTATTTCTGACAGCCGCACAAATTCCTCCACCTTTTCTACCATTTCCGTACTGCCAATGAATATCGGTGTTCGTTCATGCAACGCTTCCGGTTGAATATCCAATATCCTACGGTAACCGTCGGTTGCTTTACCCCCTGCCTGTTCAATAACGAACGCTAATGGATTACATTCATACATCAACCTCAGTTTACCCCGTGGGTGAGAAGAAGTGGTCGGGTAAAGGAAAACGCCGCCCTTGATCAGGTTGCGGTGTATATCAGCGACCATGGAGCCGATATATCGGGACGTATACGGTCTGTTTCCCCCGTTATCCTCAACCTGACAATACTTGATATAATCTTTTACGCCTTGCGGAAACTTAATGTAATTACCTTCATTGATAGAGTATATCGTCCCGTTACGCGGAATTTGCATATTGGGGTGAGAAAGACAGAACTCCCCGATGGAAGGGTCTAGTGTAAATCCGTTTACGCCCTTACCTGTCGTATAGACCAGCATCGTTGACGATCCGTATACCACATAGCCGGCAGCGACCTGCTGTGTACCTTTCTGAAGGATCTCTTCTGGTCCTACCGGACCATCGCTGGCCGTACGTCGGTAAATAGAAAAAATCGTTCCAACGGATACATTCACATCAATATTTGACGAACCATCCAAGGGGTCGATACAAATAATGTACTTTGCATGTCGCGATATCTTGGAATTGATAAAGATACATTCGTCGTGTTCTTCTGAAGCGACCACACAACATTCGCCACCGCTTCGCAGGGCCGATATGAATTGCTCATCGGCATATATATCGAGCTTCTTCTGCCCTTCCCCCTGCACGTTGGTTGTGCCATTATCGCCTAGAATATCAACAAGGCCCGCCTTGTTCACCTCTCGATTAACAATTTTGGCAGCGATACCGATATCACGTAGTAGCCTTGATAACTCACCTTTTGCGTAAGGGAAATCTGACTGTTTTTCAATAATAAACTGACCTAATGTAGTCGCTTTTGTCATAATTTATCACCTAGTTAGTGTATTTATTGCAATTCACAATACGTGCAAAAATAGCCAAAAAAGCAATAAAACCAATATAATGAAAAAACTTAGTGTACTTAAACTACTACCTTGAAGCCAATTCTACAATTTCAAGATTTTCGATACGATTATCGTCTATGCTAAAACGTAAAAGTGTACGAACCTTGTGCCAGCCTTGTTTTCCGGCAGCTCCGGGGTTAAGATGCAGACATTGTAACTTTTGATCAAAAATCACCTTGAGAATATGGGAATGCCCGCAAATAAAAAGTTTTGGCGGGTGCTGTTGAATTACTGATTTCACTTGCGGACCATAGCGGCCGGGGTAACCGCCAATATGTGTTATCCATACATCCACCGCCTCACAGGTAAACCGCAAATGCTCGGGATAAACAGTACGGATATCTTGCCCGTCGATATTGCCGTATACACCTTTTAATGGTTTGAACGCGGCTAATGTATCAGCCACGGCAATATTTCCAAAATCACCGGCATGCCATATTTCATCGCAATCCTCGAAATGTGTTAAAATAGCTTCATCGAGGTATCCGTGTGTATCTGAAAGCAATCCAATCTGCGTCATAAGGTGTTGGCGAAGATAGGCATTCTTAAAATGCCAGGAAAAATGGTTCTAGTAATTTTCGATATGCCGCACTATACACACCGCGGCGCTCGTAGATAATAAAGTCAGCTTCGTTATGCGCCCGCGTTTCCGTAGCGCTGCCAAGAAACAGCACCCGTCTTATCGGCGAATCGGAACTAAAGGACCGAATAGCCGTAGACGCCCGCAATGCCAACCCGTAATCGCGGATAGCGCGCCGCTCAACACGGGCAGCCATGCTCGCTGGAAGGATGATTTGCAAATACCCGGCGGGGTTCAACCATTGTTTCGACCGCGCCAGCAACTGGTCGAAAAAGTTCATATCGGTATGCCGGGCAATGCTTTTTCGATTATCGTCATTTCGAATAGAATCCAAAAAAAACGGCGGATTCGAAACAATTAAATCGTATCCGGCCTTCGGTTCAAACTCACTTAACGCAACCGCATGGCTCGTAAGTCTATCCCTGAAAGGTGACTCCTCAAAATTGCGGCCGGCAGTACCTGCTGCTATGGCGTCGATTTCAATCGCATCGATCATTGCCGACGGAAAGCGTTGGGCGAGCATCAACGAAATAACACCGGTGCCTGTACCCACATCGAGCATACGCATTGGAAAATCTGCTGTTGCCATAGCGGCCAACAACACGCCATCTGTATTTATCTTCATGGCACATCCCGACTGATCGACCGTAAATTGTTTAAAACGAAATACAGACATCGGCCAAAATTAAGGTAATATTTTGATTTTTATTTTGTAAAAACACGAATATTCCCTATCATTGTATAAGCACTTATACAATTAAATGCCGATGGATATTTACGAGACGTTGGGTCCGTTGATTTTAGGTAGCCGATTGCGTCGCCTTAGTGAATACTTCATTGCAGAGGTTAATAAAGCCTATCAGGAAGAAGGCATTCGTTTTGACGCAAGCTGGTTTCCGGTATTTTATCTTTTGTCCGAAAACCCATCGATTTCCATTCGTGAGCTTTCAAACACCTTACAGGTTTCCCATTCGGCTGTAAGCCAACTTATCAGCAACCTCAAACGGCGTCATTTGGTGGACAGCACAGCGAGCGGCAACGACGCCCGGCGGCAACAGGTTCGGCTTTCGGCCGACGGCCTGGCCCTTCTGCACCGTATAAAACCTATCTGGGAGGCCATTTCTTCCGTTTTTGTACAAATGCAAAATCAGAACGAGGCGGTAACCCATTTAATTCCGGGCCTCATTGCTATGGAACAACTTTTTTCGGAAAAGGCCCTTTCTGAGCGCATTAACAGCCTAAATTCAACTTATACATCATGAAACCGTCATGGTTTTCAAAAACCACACAGGGAAATGATTAAACCATGACAGCTTCATCACCATAAAAAAACAAATTTGGACAGATGAAAAACTTCCGATACGGCACCGACAAATTAACGATAGGCAAGACCATGGCACTTACCCATGGTCGGCTTCATGGCACCCTATCTGCAAAAGAACGGCATAAAATCGATCGATCTGAATCGTTTGTTAAAGACATTGTTGCTCACAGTGACGTAGTATACGGCATCAATACGGGGTTCGGCCCACTTTGCGATACGATTATCACGCCGCAGGATACAGCCAACCTGCAGCACAACCTACTCAAAAGCCACGCAGTTGGGGTTGGCAAACCTATCCCCAAATCGATCGCTAAAACCATGATGGTTATTAAGGCGCAAGCCTTGGCGCAGGGGTATTCAGGTGTACAACTGCGTACGCTCGAACGTATCATCTGGATGACCGATCAAGACATCATTCCGGTCGTACCTGAGCAGGGGTCGGTGGGTGCCTCCGGCGACCTGGCTCCACTTTCTCATCTTTTTTTGCCACTGATTGGCCTCGGCCAGGTATATTATAAGGGAGACATTGTGCCAGCAAAAGAAGTATTGCAGGCACGCGGCATGCCTCCGCTTCAACTCGCTCCAAAGGAAGGGTTGGCACTAATCAACGGCACACAATTTATCGCCGCCCACGCGGTACACGGTTTATACCGCATGCATAATATCCTGGAAGCTGCCGATCTCATCGGCGCCATGTCGCTTGAAGGGCTCATGGGCTCCTATAAACCTTTTGACGCGCGACTGCATGAGATACGGCCGTTCCCGGGCAATCAACTGGTCGCTCATCGTTTATGGCAGTTATTGCATACGTCTGAAATTGCCAACTCGCATCCCGATTGCGGACGCGTTCAGGATCCTTATTCCCTGCGGTGTATGCCACAGGTTCATGGCGCATCACGCGCTTCTTGGCTCCACCTCAAAGAACTCACGGAAATAGAGATCAACTCGGTGACCGACAACCCGATTATCCTGGGACCGCATGACACCATCAGCGGTGGGAATTTCCATGGCCAGCCACTGGCCATTGCGCTTGACTACGCTTCCATTGCCGCCGCCGAACTTGGAAATATTGCCGACCGCCGGTGCTACCTGATCATCGAGGGCCGTTACGGTCTCCCCAAACTGCTTATCAAGGATGCTGGACTAAACTCAGGCTTCATGATACCTCAATACACCGCAGCTGCTCTGGTATCTGAGAACAAAACACTTTGCTTTCCTGCCAGTGCGGATAGTATTCCCACGTCGCTCGGCCAGGAAGATCATGTTTCGATGGGATCCATCAGCGGTCGTAAGTTGAACAAAATTATCGATCACCTTGAATATATCTTAGCAATAGAACTCTTATATGCCGCACAGGCGCTTGATTTCCGCAGGCCGCTACGCTCATCTGACGTATTGGAAGCGTGTCATACACTCGTTAGACGCCATGTGTCTTTTACCGAGCGTGACCGCATTTTTGCCAACGATATCAACACGCTCCAACAGCTTATCAGCAGCGGAAAATTTGTGCATGAAGCAAACAAAGTTGCAGAGACACACGACTACCAACTTAATCAAATAGCTTATGAAGCTTTCAACATTTCTTGACCGATACGCCAACCACCCCCATTATGTATCGCCTACAGGCATTGGCCTGCATGCCAAAAGCTGGCAAACGGAAGCGCCGCTACGCATGCTGCTCAATAATTTAAATGCCGAAGTAGCTGAGAACCCCGACGAATTGGTAGTATATGGTGGAATTGGGCAGGCCGCCCGTAATCGGAGTGCATTGCAACGGATTATTGAGTTGTTGCTTACATTAGACAATGACCATTCACTTCTGGTGCAATCAGGAAAGCCTGTTGGCATTGTACGTACCCACCAGCAGGCTCCCCGCGTGCTGATTGCCAATAGCAACCTAGTGCCTAAATGGGCCACGTGGGAACACTTCAATGAATTGCGTGTCAAGGGATTGATGATGTATGGTCAAATGACCGCAGGCAGCTGGATATACATTGGTTCGCAAGGCATACTGCAAGGTACTTATGAAACGTTTGTGGAATGCGGACGGCAACATTTCAACGGCGATCTTCGGGGGCGGCTGCTGGTCACGGCGGGGTTGGGAGGAATGGGTGGCGCACAACCCCTCGCCGCCACCATGGCGGGTGCTGTTTTTCTGGGAGCTGACGTGGATAGAACACGTATACAAAAGCGTCTTGACACGCGTTACATTGATCGGATGACCGAGTCTTACGACGAGGCTATCCATTGGATAAAAGAAGCTGTTGCCGTTAAGCAACCACTTTCTGTAGGCTTGGTAAGTGATGCTGGCAACCTCCTTGAACGGCTTTTGCAAGATAATATCATCCCCGATATACTGACCGACCAAACATCTGCCCACGACCCGATATCGGGATACATCCCCCATCAGCTGACATTGGCTGAAGCGCTCTCGCTGCGCGCTACAGACCCCGGGTCGTATAAGGAAAAAGCATTAAAAAGCATGGCCCGGCATGTTGGTCTTATGCTCGAAATGCAACGTCGCGGGGCGGTTACGTTCGACTACGGCAATAATCTCCGGGAATTTGCGAGAGAAGGCGGAGAACAGCACGCCTTTGACTTCCCCGGGTTTACCCCGGCATTTATCCGCCCGTTGTTCTGTGAGGGGAAGGGACCCTTCCGATGGGTTGCCCTATCGGGCGACCCACAAGACATCTATACAACCGACGAAGCACTTATCGCACATTTCCCCGAAAATAAGGCGCTACACCATTGGCTCCGACAGGCAAGGGAGAAGGTAACATTTCAGGGACTACCGGCGCGCATCTGTTGGCTGGGTATGGGCGAACGTGAACAAGCAGGACTGTTATTCAACGAGCTGGTCAAATCAGGCAAGGTGAAAGCGCCAATTGTCATTGGTCGGGATCACCTGGACTGTGGCTCGGTGGCATCGCCCAATCGCGAGACCGAAACAATGAAGGATGGTTCGGATGCCGTTTCCGACTGGCCATTGCTCAATTTAATGGGCAATGTGGCCGGCGGAGCAACATGGGTTTCTTTCCACCATGGAGGGGGGGTAGGCATGGGTTACGCGCAACATGCCGGTATGGTGGTGGTAGCCGACGGCTCCGACCGCGCGGCAGCATGCCTGCGTAGGGTACTGCATAACGATCCGGCCATGGGAATCTTCCGGCATCACGATGCGGGATATGAAACGGCAACAGCCTGTGGCGAAAAATTCGACTTGTTAGTGTAATATGAAATTGATAGGCCCATTCTCCCAGCTATTAACCTTACGTGGAATAGCCATGAACGGCCCGCTTGCCGATCACCAATTGGAAGTAATCACCGCTGGAGGTATCGTTATCGATAATGGCCGTGTTATGGACACCGGCGATTTTGATACACTTTACAGACGGTACCCCAACATTGCCGTCGATCCAATCAGAGGTCAGCAAACGGTCATTCCGGGATTCGTCGATGCCCATACACATATTTGCTTTGCGGGAAGCCGGGCAAACGACTATGCTTTTCGGGTAGCGGGAAGGACTTATCTGGATATTGCCAAAGCGGGTGGCGGAATATGGGACACGGTGTCCCAAACCCGGGCAACATCGCAAACAGCACTGGCTGAACACACGGCAATCCGTGCAGACCGGGCACTGCAGGGTGGTGTAACCACTATGGAGGTGAAAAGCGGCTATGGACTGGATTTGGAAAACGAACTGAAGATGCTGCGTGCAATTGCCGAGGCAAACTCACTCACCCATGCCGACCTAATCGCTACCTGCCTTGCCGCACATATAAAACCGCGCGATTTTACGGGAGGCGAAATGGCATACCTGAACGAAGTTTTAACAACACTATTGCCCATTGTACGGGACGAAGGATTAGCCTCCCGTACCGATATTTTTATCGAAGAGTCGGCCTTCAGTCCATCCGAAGGAAGCTACTACCTACAACAGGCACAGCAACTGGGGTTTGCGCTTACCGTCCATGCGGATCAATTCAGCCCAGGGGGATCGGCTACAGCCGTTGCGTGCGGTGCAGTATCGGCAGATCACCTGGAGGGAAGCACCGATCAGGAAATCAAGTTGCTGGCACAATCAGCTACGGTTGCTGTGGCATTGCCAGGAGCATCATTGGGACTAGGCTTGAACTTTGCTCCGGCACGTAAGCTATTGGACGAGGGCGCATGCGTTGCCATTGCGAGCGACTGGAACCCCGGATCGGCGCCAATGGGTGAGTTATTGATACAAGCATCGATATTAGGAGCGTACCAAAAACTGACATTGGCCGAAACATTGGCCGGACTCACCTACCGGGCTGCCCGGGCACTGCGGCTTGCCGATCGCGGTACGCTTGAAAATGGCCAGCTTGCCGATATGCAAGCCTACCCCACGGCAGATTATCGGGATATCTTATATCATCAAGGTGCAATGAAACCCAGCCAGGTATGGAAATACGGGAAAACGACACAATAGATACACGGTTTTATCGTGTACCTTCCATGCGATTATGGCGCGGCAGGGACGACGGAAACGAACCATCGCAACGACGTTGGCACCAGCACGTCCAGCTGTTCGATCTAACCGGACCGACGACGGAAGAGCTGAGAAATGAGTCTGCCATTGCCATCCTGGGGTTTGCCTGTGATGAAGGAATAAAACGAAATCAGGGACGGATAGGTGCAGCTAGGGGCCCCGAAGCTATCCGCAAGGCATTAAGCACCCTGCCGATCTTCCATCCCGACTTATCCATTTATGATGCGGGCGATATCTATTGCCCGGGGGGTGAGCTAGAAATAGCACAACAGCAACTGGCGCTGGCGGTAGTTAAAATTTTGCGCCGCGGGGCATTTCCCATCGTATTGGGCGGCGGCCATGAAATAACTTATGGACATTACTGCGGTATATACGCGTTCCTGAGGCATCAACAGGAGGCAGGTCCCGGCGTGATCAATTTCGACGCTCACTTCGACAACCGGGAGGTTACCGCGAACGGACCGACCTCCGGAACAGGTTTTTGGCAAATTGAAACGGACTGTAAGCGGAACGGCGAAGAGTTCCGTTATCTTGCATTGGGGATCCAAAAGACAAGTAATACCCCGCATCTATTCGAAACAGCGCACCGTACAGATACCCGGTATGCACTGGCGACGCAATTTGACGGGCACCATCGCGATCAACCCGCGGATTTGGTTGAACGCTTTTCTCGAACAAATGAATGGCTATACGTTACCGTAGACTTGGATGTTTTTGCTGCACCCTACGCGCCGGGCGTCAGTGCCCCCGCGTACAACGGCATTCGACCGGATACCCTATTTTTTAACTGCCTGGAGAAGGTATTTGCAACGGGCAAACTCGTGTCGCTTGATATTGCTGAATTAAACCCCGCTATGGATATTGATGGACGAACAGCAAAGCTCGCAGCAGCTATTATTTTCTACGCAGTCAATTATTTATCGGAAACGCGTCGTTAGGCCTCAAATTTATACCCTACTCCTTTTACTGTAGCGACATAATCTTCACCTATTTTTTCCCGCAGCTTACGGATATGTACATCAATCGTACGATTTGTTACCACGACTGAGTCCTCCCATATATTTTTGAGAATAGCCTCTCTCGTATACACTTTGCCCGGCTTGGATGCTAACAGGTACAGCAATTCGAATTCTTTCTTAGCCAGGACTATTTTCTCTCCATTCTTGAACACCAGAAAAGCCTCCCGGTCGATTACGAGATCTTTGACCTCCAACTTTTCGTCAGTCGGCTCTTCATTTTGCATATTCCGACGGAGAATGGCATTAATGCGGCTTAGTAGTGCACGTGGCTTGATGGGTTTTGCGATGTAGTCATCTGCTCCTACATTGAACCCTGCAATTTCCGAATATTCTTCGCTACGGGCGGTAAGAAACACCATGAACGTACTCTTAAATTCGGGCATGGCACGCATAATGCGGCACGCTTCTATGCCATCCATTTTGGGCATCATGACGTCAAGGATGATCAGATCAGGCATCGCTTTTTTAGCCGTGGTCACGGCTTCCTGTCCATTAGTTGCGGTATATACCTGATAGCCTTCCCGCTTCAAGTTGTAGGCTATCAGTTCAACGATATCAGGCTCGTCATCCACTACCAGTATCTTTTGCTTCATGGAACTCATGGTGTTATTTTTTGCTAAAATATGTACACAAGGACAACAAATGGTTAAATCTATATTAACAAATCATTAAACCACACCGTTCGTTAACGCAAAAAACGCATTAATCAAATGTCTTTTCCAGAAAAGCTTCCAGGTCTGGTCCACGCAGGTTCTTAGCGATGATGATACCATCGGGGTCGAGCAGGTATGATGTGGGTATGGCCTGTATGCGATATAAGCCGACCACGTCACTGCCCCACTGCTGTAAATCAGAAACCTGAGTCCACTCCAAACCATCTTCCTTAATAGCGCGCAACCATGAGCCCGGATTACCATCTAATGATACGCCGAGCACGGTAAACCCCTTATCCTGGTAGCGATGGTATTGTTTTACAATATTCGGGTTTTCCTCCCGACAGGGCACACACCAAGATGCCCAGAAATCGACCAACGTATATTTTCCCCTGAAATCGGAAAGTTTTACCGGTTGGTTGTTAGGCGTGAGCGATTCGAAAGCGGGTGCCGGCTGGCCGACAGCCAGCACCTTCAACCGCGCCATTTCCTCCATGAAGCTCCGTACGCGTGCGTTATCATCCCATCGCCCTGCAATACGGTCAGCATAGGTAATCAATTCAGTCTCGGCCAGTTCCATATCAAGCGTAGTCATGGCATAGAAACCCGCGAGATCATCGTGCTCGTTGGCAAAACGTAAGGTAGCCTCGGTATAATCGGCCATTTGCTGGCGATATCGCTGTAGAAATTGCTGCCTCAGCGCCATGACTGCCGTATCATCCAGTCCGGCAGCCTGGTCAGCAAATGACTCCTCCAATTCAAGCTGCAACCGTTCCTTTTCTGCAAGCGTTCCAGCGAAAAGCTTTATCTTATCCGAAAGCGGTGAGCCGGCCACCTCGTAGGCATCGATCGGCTCCGAAAGGTCGGCATGGAATGAAACCCGGTCGCCATTCTGGAGAATGAGGTGATACCGGTTTTGACCTGCTTCCAAGGTAAGCAACCGCGGGTGCGACGCTGTTCGCTGAAATTTAAACCTGCCCTGTTCGTCGATAAAAGCCGAATCCAATTTGCGCTCACCTTCATAAAGCGTCACCGTCTGTATACGTTCGGCATTGCTTACCTGCCCTTCGACAACAAACGCCTCATCGCCCGCACAAGACGATAATAAAAAAAACACCCACCCGAGGATTGCCATTATTCTATTCATCACTTCTACTTTGCTATTGTACCGGGCTGTACATATGCCCTGGCTTTGGCCAAGGCTTTGTCCAAACCACTTATATCCTTACCACCTGCCGTAGCGTAAAAAGGTTGTCCGCCACCACCGCCTTTTATTTCTTTGGCCAACTCGCGCACAATCATTGCCGCATTCCAATCGCGCTCCTTAACCAGCTTGTCAGAAATAACCACCGTGAGGCCTGGCTTTCCACCGATATCCGTGCCCAATACGAGAAAAAGGTTATCGATGTAGCCTTTCAGTGCGTATGACAAGGTCTTCACTGCATCGGCAGACGGCAGATCCACCCGGGTTATAATGGTTTTCACCCCGTTGATATCTTCAGCTTTGGCTACCAATTCGCCCTTCAATTGAAGCGCCTTGTCAACCAGTGCCTGCTCCACTTCTTTCTTTAGGGAGCTATTTTCTTCGAGCAATCGGCCAAGCGCGGAGACAAAGTCTTTGGGACTATTGAGTAGCTCCCCGATTTGGTTAATGATGCGGCTTTGTTCATGTACAAATTGCTCAGCCTTTGAGCCGGTTATGGCTTCTATACGCCGTACGCCCGCAGCAACAGCACTCTCTGAGGTAAGTTTAAAGAAACCAATCTGCCCTGTTGCTCGCACGTGAGTTCCTCCGCATAATTCCCGGGAAAACCCTTCATCAAAAGTAATCACTCGCACCTCGTTTCCGTATTTTTCGCCGAATAGCGCGGTCACCCCCGCATCGATGGCCTGTTGAAATGGCACCCCACGTTCTTCTTTCAGCGGAACATTTTCACGGATTTTCGCATTCACTATCCGTTCAATCTGTGTCAATTCCTCTTCATTTACCTTTGTAAAGTGCGAAAAATCAAAACGCAGGTAATTAGCGTTAACCAGAGACCCTTTTTGGTTTACGTGGCCGCCCAGCACCTGTTTGAGTGCAGCATGCAATAAATGCGTGGCGGAGTGATTGGCTTCCGTATCCCGCCGTTTTCCCACATCCACCCTGGCAACAAACATTTCCCGTGGATTAGCCGGAAGTTCCGTGGTGTAATGCACCAACAATCCATTTTCCCGCCTGGTATCTGTTACAACGATAGGCCCGCTGCCGTCGTCACCAATCAATAACCCCGTGTCACCTACCTGTCCGCCACCTTCGGCGTAAAAAGGTGTTTCACGCAGTACGATTTGATATTGGTCTTTACCTTTGGCGGTAATTTTCCGATATTTAAGAATCTCGGTTTTACATTCCAGTTGGTCATATCCTACAAACTCGACAGCGTCGCCAGTCTGCAGAATCTCCCAATCGTCTGCGTCGATGGCAGTCGCTGCGCGCGAACGATTTTTCTGGTCATTTAAAGCACGATTGAATCCCGGCATATCGACCGTAACCCCCTTTTCCTTCGCCAATAATTCCGTTAAATCGATCGGAAAACCAAACGTATCATAGAGTTCAAAGGCAAAAGCACCACTTATTGAACGATGTTCCGCAATATGGTGCTCAAAACGGTTTACACCGGCCACCAGCGTGTGAAGGAAAGATTGCTCTTCTTCCAACACTACTTTTTGCACAAATTCCTGCTGTGTTATCAACTCGTCAAATATCCCTTCAAATTGCCTGGCTAGCAACGGCACCAACTCGTACAGAAAAGGTTCTTTAAAATGCAGGAACGTATAAGCATAACGCACGGCGCGCCTTAGGATGCGGCGGATAACGTATCCTGCTTTATTGTTCGATGGCAGCTGGCCATCGGCAATGGCAAAACTTACCGCACGGACATGGTCTGCCATCACCCGCATAGCAATATCGGCTTTTTCGTTTTCCCCGTAAGGTATCTCTGCCTTGCCGGCAATATATCCGATAATAGGCTGGAATACGTCCGTATCGTAATTGGAATGTTTGCCTTGAATAACGCGCACCAACCGTTCGAACCCCATGCCTGTATCCACATGTTTGGCTGGAAGCGGTTTGAGCGAACCATCCTTTTGCCGGTTAAACTGCATGAATACGAGATTCCATATCTCAATAACCTGCGGGTGGTCTGCATTGACCAGGGTTTTTCCATCTACCGCCTGCCGTTCATTATCCGGCCGGCAATCCACGTGAATTTCCGAGCAGGGGCCACACGGCCCTGTATCGCCCATTTCCCAAAAGTTGTCTTTTTTGTTGCCCGGCAGGATACGGTCTTCCGGGACCAGCTGTTTCCAGAAGCCATAAGCCTCTGTGTCCTCAGGCAAACCATCTGTTTCGTCTCCTTCAAAGACGGTTACGTATAGCCGATCGCTATCCAGCTTATAAACTTCAGTGAGCAACTCCCAACTCCAGGTAATGGCTTCCTTCTTAAAGTAGTCGCCAAAACTCCAATTGCCCAACATCTCAAACAACGTATGATGATAGGTATCGATGCCCACTTCTTCCAGGTCGTTGTGTTTACCCGATACGCGAAGACAACGTTGCGTATCTGCTACGCGGGGATATGACGCATGCGCTTCTCCTAAAAAGATATTTTTAAATTGGTTCATGCCCGCATTGGTAAACATCAATGTAGGGTCATTCTTGACTACTACCGGGGCTGATGGTACGACTTGGTGGCCTTTCTCAGTAAAGAACGCCAAAAAAGCTTCGCGGATTTCCCTGCTTGTCATCGAAAAAAATTGCATTTAATATGTCGCGCAAAGCTAGTCAAAATTGGCTGTATTTGCAATTTGACGACAATCATAAAGAACCGTTGCATTCGTCAAATTATCTGCATAAAAGCAGATAATTAGGAAAATCTGCCACTAAACAGATAATTAAGAAAATCTGTCAATAAGCAGATAAATTTGCATCTATCGTCTAGATTTATTATTTTTGAACGGACGACAATACATTACCTATGATAGGTGTCATAACCGGTGATATTATCAACTCCAGAAAAGTTGCCGATCCCGAAGAATGGCTATCCAAACTAAAAGCCGTCCTTTTGGATGAGGGGCCTACTCCAAAAATGTGGGAGGTTACACGCGGTGACAGTTTCCAGGTAGAAATCATACAACCCGAGGGCGCGCTCCGTAAGGCGCTCCATATCAAGGCGCTTATTAAGCGTATAGCGGGGCTGGATGTGCGCATGGCTATAGGCATTGGCACAAAGACCTACCATGCAGCCAAAATCAGTGAAGCAAACGGCGACGCCTTCGTTCGTTCGGGGCGATTATTTGACCAGTTGAAGAAAAATACGCTGGCAATCAGTTCACCATGGGATGATGTGGACAAGGCCGTCAACATCTGTTTAGATCTCGCTTTACTAACAATGGACCGATGGACACCCAATTCTGCTGAAATCATGGCACTGACTATAGAAAACCCTAAGAAGACACAACTCGAACTGGGGAAAATCCTACAAATCAGCCAGGGCCGAATCAGTGAGCGCCAACAGCGCGCAGGTTTCGACGAAATCATGAAGATGGAAGCCTATTTCCGGGAATCCATCCTACAAAAAACAACAGGATGACGCTTTTCTTCACGCTATTGCTCGCTCATATTCTGGGAGATTTCTGTTTCCAACCAACGAGTTGGGTAACAGATAAGAAGCGCTACAAGCACAAATCGAAGAAACTCTACACCCATATCCTCATCCATGCTGCCTTATTGGCGCTCTTTTTAGGTTTCAATACAGCCTACTGGCTGGGTTTCGCTATCATCATCTTATCCCATTACCTTGTTGATTTGGCCAAACTGCATATGGAGCGCAACAATCATATACTCGCTTACTTCCTGATCGACCAGGGGCTGCATATTGCTATCCTCGCATGGGTTACGCACCTATACGAGCCATTCAGCATCGCATGGGAAAACATTGTTTCGCCGGAACACTTGCTTTTCCTCACTACTTTAGCTTTGCTCATCTTTGTTCCGGCCGTACTGATAAAAATCGTGATCGCGCAATGGCGGCCGGAAACCGTGGAGAAACAAGAGGGAGCCTTATTCGAGGACGAGGAATCGCTTATCAAAGCGGGGCGGTTCATCGGTGTATTGGAGCGCCTCTTTGTATTCTTGTTCGTGGTTACCGACCATTGGGAGGCCATCGGTTTTCTCTTAGCCGCCAAATCCATCTTCCGCTTCGGTGATTTGCGACGGGGAAAAGATCGAAAGCTCACCGAATACGTATTAATCGGCACCCTCCTTAGTTTCGGGATTGCCATTCTCATTGGGGTTATTTATTTACGCCTGGTTCCCACACTTAGATAAAAATGGCGCGTTAATTGCAGAGAAGCTCGCAAAATCAAAAGTATTGAATAAACAAATATAACTCATGAAAAAAAAGCTGACCAAAGCAGCGATACTAGCCAGTATCGGCCTCCTTTCCGCCACTCAACTGACGGCGCAGACACCCGTAATCAACGAAGTAAAACCATTCGCTCCGGAATCCGAGTACCGCACATGGTCCATCGGTGCTCACGTAGGTTTATTAAATCAATCTAACCTGATTGGCTTACGGCGTAAATTTGACCAAACAGAACAGCGTCTAGGTTACGGACTTTATGTAAAAAGGCAAATCCTGCCGGGCTTCGGCATCCAGGCCGAATACGTCGGCGGAAAAGTGACCGGTGCTTACGAAGATAACGACAACCGGTTTGACACAAAAATGCCCTGGTCTATCGCTGTTTCCGGCAATGTAACCCTGGCCAATATCAATTGGCGGCACCACCAGGGCATCATCAAACCCTACCTGAATGTTGGATTGGGGGCCCTTGGATTTGAACCAACCACAGAACTCAACGGTGTAACGACCACCCATGAACAAACGACCAAACTATTTGTCCCGGGTGGCGTGGGATTGAAGTTTGCCGTCACACCCGATGTTGCTATAGACCTCGGCTACAAACTCAACCTCGTACAATCTGCAAATTTTGACGGCGTAAGCCGCGGCGGATCCAAAGACATCTTCTCCTACACACATCTTGGTGTAGAGTTTGCACTAGGCGACAAGAGTAAGCCGTTTTTAGGCAACAGCAATCCGGTATCGGCCATGCAGAAAGACTACCAAGCGCAATACGATGAAATACTCGCACAAAAAACAGCACTTGAAGCACAGCAAGCAGAAAATGCAAAATTACAGGAGCAAGTTGAACGTCTCTACGCTGATCTAGCCGATGACGATGGTGACGGCGTTGCTAACCGCTACGATAAATGCCCGGACACCCCCGAAAACACGAAAGTTGATGGTGCTGGCTGTCCGCTTCCGGAGCCCAAGGCTCCAGTTGTACAACAAATAACAGTGACAGATGAGGATCGCAGAGTAGTGGATGAAGCCATCCAAAACCTTGAGTTCGACCTGGGAAAAGCCACCATCCGGGCAGCGTCACACACCAGCCTCAACAAAGTGGCGGCGCTTCTTATCGAGAAAAACTTTAGCCTGAAATTAGCGGGTCACACCGATAACACCGGTTCGATGCAGACCAATATGCGGCTTTCAAAGGAACGGGCCGAATCAGTAAAAGCATACCTCGTAAGCAAAGGGGCTAATCCGTCGCGTATTGAGGCTACCGGATACGGCCCTACACAACCTATCGCTAGCAATAACACCGCCGCAGGGAGGCAGGAAAATCGCCGGGTTGAGTTTACGTTATATTAAATAACATGGTCAACCGACCAATAAAAGACCGTTCGGTTCGCCCGAACGGTCTTTTATTTTTTCTTTTCATCTTTGAATTTCAATAGATTAACCGTACCTTTGCACCGCCTTAGGCAATAGTGCCTATTGTATATTAAATATTCATGAACCCATTTATTGAATTGGGGATCCGTCATGATATTGTTAATGCCATCACAGCGCTAGGGTTCGAAGCCCCTACGCCTATCCAGGAACAAGCCGTTCCCGTATTACTTGCAGGCAGCAACGATTTTGTCGGATTAGCTCAAACCGGTACCGGCAAAACCGCAGCATTTGGTCTGCCCTTATTAGAATTGTTGGACTTTTCGCAAAAACACCCACAGGCATTGATCCTATGCCCTACACGTGAGTTGTGTTTGCAAATCTCCAAAGACATTGAGAAGTACGCAAAAAATCTCCCTGATGTACATGTTGTAGCCGTTTATGGCGGCGCGAGCATTAGCGACCAATTGCGTCAGATCCGTCGCGGTGTGCAAATTGTAGTTGCCACACCTGGTCGTATGCTCGATATCATTGGCCGCAAAGCCATTGATTTTTCTAATGTACGTTACGTAGTATTGGATGAAGCCGACGAAATGCTCAATATGGGCTTTCAGGAAGACATCAACAATATTCTGTCTACGACTCCCGAAGACAAAAAAACGTGGTTGTTCTCAGCTACCATGCCTGCTGAGGTTCGCCGGATCGCAAAAAAATACATGACCGATCCGTTTGAACTCACAATGGGCACCAAAAACACTGGTAATGCCAACATCGACCACCACTACTACGTTATCCGTGCGCGTGATAAGTACGCCGCATTCAAACGTATCGTTGATTCCAATCCCGAAATTTTCGGTATCGTATTTTGCCGCACCAAAATCGAGACCCAGGAGATTGCCGAATCGTTGATAAAGGACGGTTACAATGCGGATTCGTTGCACGGTGACCTTTCGCAGCAGCAGCGCGACAAGGTGATGAAACGCTATCGTGACCGCAGCTTGCAATTGCTCATTGCCACAGACGTTGCCGCACGCGGCATCGACGTGAACGATGTGACCCACGTAATCAACTATTCCCTGCCCGACGAACTCGAAAACTACACCCACCGGAGCGGCCGTACGGCCCGCGCTGGAAAAACAGGTATCTCCATTTCGTTGATCAACCTGAAAGAAGTGGGCAAGATTCGACGCATCGAAAAGGTAATCGGCAAGTCATTCACCAAGATGGAAGTACCGAAAGCGGATGCCGTGGTCGAAAAGCAATTGTTCGCACTTATCGGCAAGGTAAACGATGTGGATATCAGTAACAACCACATCGACCCGTATTTGCCTAAAATCATGGAAAGTTTAGGTGAGTTGAGCAAAGAAGATATCATCAAACGGTTTGCGTCACTCGAATTCAACCGCTTTTTGGAATATTACCAGAATGCTCCCGACCTCAATGTAGACGCTAGCGAAGCACGCGGCGGATTCGATCGCGATCGTAGTGGTAGAGCGGAACGCTCCGACCGTAGTGGATACAAGTCAGACTATACCCGATTGTTCATCAACCTGGGTTCGGTAGATGAATTCACCCGTGGTGACATCTTGGGCTACATCTGCAACAACACGCAGATCAGTGGGAAAGCCGTCGGCAAAATCGACCTGAAGGGCGTATATACCTTCTTTGAAGTGGAAAACAACTCGGTTGACAAGGTTTTCAGTGGTTTCCAAAACGTTGATTTCAATGGACGCTCGGTACGTGTGGAAAATGCCGGTGAAGGACATAGTGAAGGTCGCGGAGAAAAACGTGGTCGTTCCTTCCGGAACGGTAGCGGAGAAGGTGGAAATCGCCGCAGGCGCGAGCAAGGCGGTGGCGGGGGATTCCGTGGCAACAATTTCTCTGGCAAACGTCGGGAAAAAAGCCGCTGGTAACATCCGTTTCCTGAAAAAGTAAAGCCCTTTAGCACCACGGTGCTAAAGGGCTTTTTTTTGTTTTTTTTGACCTGTTAAGACTTGTTATTTGTTGTCCCTAACCAACCTACTAATCGATATCAGTTATCGGCTCATAGTGCGGAACCAATGACTTCATGATGAACCATCCGATCAGATAGGATATCGCACAGATGGCGAAAATAATAAAATACCCCGACTCGATCCCCTCAAAACCCATGAATTTCATATTGGTATCAACCGAATAGTCGAACAACACGCCGGAACCTTTGTTAATCAGGAATGCACCCACACCTCCGGCCATCCCTCCTATTCCGGTAATCGTCGCTACGCTTGAGCGTGGAAACATATCGCCGATGGTAGAAAAAATATTAGCCGACCACGCCTGGTGCGCAGCGCCAGCAATACCAATGATGATCACTGGAATCCATACCGAAATATGCCCCAATGGTTGGGCAAGGAGCGTAAGCAACGGGAAAAATGCAAAGATAAGCATCGATTTCATACGTCCGGCGTACGGGTTCATACCCTGTTTATCAACAAAATAAGTAGGCAACCACCCACCGATGATAGACAACAAGGTAAGTGCGTACAGTGTAAAAATATGCCACGCGCTCTCTGTCGAATCCAGGTTATATACCGAACTGAGGTATGCCGGCGTCCAAAAGAGAAAAAACCACCATACCCCATCGGTCATAAACTTACCCGCTGCAAAAGCCCAGGTTTGCCTATACTTGAACGCTTGCGCAAAAGACATCTTTCTACGCGGTACCGATACCTGTCCACCCGAAATGAGTTCCCTATCGGCTACATCATCTTGCTGTATATAAGCCAGTTCAGCGGCGTTCACCCTTGGGTGATCGTGCGGCTTCTTATACATGAATATCCAGAAACCCATCCATACGAAGCCTAGGGCACCAATAATGACAAAAGAAGCTTCCCAGCCATAAGCTGCCGCGATAAACGGAATGGTCAATGGCGCTGCTAATGCACCTACCGTAGCGCCAGCGTTGAAAATACTCGTTGCAAATCCCCGATCCTTCTTCGGGAAGAACTCCGCCGTTGCCTTTATCGCTGCAGGGAAGTTGCCCGATTCGCCAATAGCCAGGATAACCCGCGCAAAAACAAACAACGTGACGCTAACCGAAACCACAGCGCCGATATCGCCAACCCTGCCGATAAGTTCCTTAGCCTCCTCAAACCCAACGAACCAATTGCCCGTCAAAATACCGGACGTTGCGATTCCACAAAAGGCATGAAGGCATGCGCCGATTGACCAGATGCCAATTGACCACAGAAACCCACGCTTGGTATCCATCCAATCGACCAATCTCCCCGCAAATAACATGGAACCCGCATATACGATAGAAAACACGGCGGTAATATTACCATAGTCGTTATTCCGCCAGTGAAATTCGGGGACGATAAAATCCTTCCAGGTAAGCGACAGCACCTGCCGATCCAGATAGTTTATCGTCGTCGCGAAAAACAACAGCGCGCAGACACTCCAGCGATAGTTACTTAACGGTTGAGAAGTCATAATATAAGCATCAAAAATGATTAGATTTATTAAGCGTAAACGTTTACGCCTGCCCAAATATAGAAAGACTTGATGAATCGACTATCTTTCCGGGTACAAATTCTGCGAAATCGTTTTCGTGCGGTAATCGCCTATTTGTTCCAGCCAAAGTATCGATTAGCGTTGTTGTAACAAATATCTTGTATCACCTGCCCTATCCACACCAAGTCGTTTGGAAGTTCGCCGTTTTCCACTTCCGTGCCGAACAGATCGCATAGCAACCTGCGGAAATATTCATGTCTTGGAAACGACAGGAAGCTCCGTGAGTCGGTCAGCATACCCACAAACCGGCTCAACAGGCCCATATTAGAAAGTGCATTGATTTGCCGGGTCATGCCGTCTTTCTGATCCAGAAACCACCATGCCGAGCCGAACTGAATTTTACCGGGCACCGAGCCATCGTTGAAGTTACCAATCATGGTAGCTATCAATTCGTTATCTGCCGGATTGAGATTGTACAAAATCGTTTTGGCCAATTGATCATTACGGTCTAGCCTGTCCAAAAATGCAGAAAGTGCCCGTCCCTGATTGAAATCGCCGATGGAATCCCAACCTGTGTCGGGTCCCAATTGCCGCATCTTCCGGGAGTTATTATTACGCAATGCTCCCAGATGATACTGCTGTACCCATCCTTTTTCAGCATCCCATTGCGCAAACAAGTGTAACATAGCCGACTTGAACTGACGATGTTCCCCGCGCGACACGTGACCACTGTTTAGCGCTGTCTTAAAAATACGCTCGATATCCCCGTCCGTATATTTATCGGCAAATATTTCTTCCAGTCCATGGTCGGACACCCTGCAACCCATCTTTGCAAAAAAATCATGGCGTTCTTTCAACGCGCTCAAAAAATCGGTAAAATGGGATATCGGCCTGTTGGTCGCCACTGCTAGCCGCGAAACATATCCACGAAACTTCGGTGTATCGCTCAAATCCATCGCGGCATCGGGTCTGAACGCTGGGTATACCGGTAATCCATACCCTTCTTCCGCTAGTGCCTGATGATAGCCAAGTGTATCCAACGGATCGTCGGTGGTGCAGATTACCTTCACGTTCATCCGTTTCAACAAGCCCCGTACGCGGTATTCGGGTGATTTCAATTTTTCACTCGTTTCGTCAAATATCCGGTCCGCCGTATCGGGCGTTAATAATTCGGAGATACCGAAATAGCGTTTCAACTCCAGGTGTGTCCAATGATACAGGGGATTACGAAGCGTGTAAGGCACTGTTTCCGCCCATTTCCGGAATTTTTCACGGTCGGGCATATCGCCGGTGATATAGCGTTCATCCACGCCATTTGTGCGCATAGCACGCCACTTATAGTGGTCACCGTTTAGCCATACCTGCGTGATGTTATCAAATTGCGTGTTTTCCGCTATCTGCTGTGGCGGAAGGTGGCAATGATAGTCTATAATTGGCATGGCGGCTGCGTAGTCGTTGTAAAGCAATTGCGCCGTCTTCGTATTCAACAGGAATTGTTCATCCAGAAAATTCTTCATTTTTTATAAATGGTAAATTCAAAATAGTTAATCTAAACTCCCAGCGAACCTAATCAGCTTCTGCAACATACGGGCTTTCATCAGATATTTGTCCGTCCCTTAAATCTATAAATATCAGGTAGCAACCATTGGTATAGAAAGCCGGTAGCAGTACGGCGGTGGGATGAATAAGCAACACACGTGCGTCTGTTTCCACGTTTTTAGTTTTTTTTCATTCATCCCCATTCAAATCTTCAATTACGGCCAATACCTCACGTTGTTGAAGCTGTATTACATAATTCTCAACCGTTGGCAGAAAATCACCTAACGGGCGTAGTTCGTTTTCCCATAAAGCAAGCAAATCTCTGGACTCCATTTGGCCCGCAACCAGCAGATACCCCGCAAACCCCAAAGCCATATAATCCGCTACATTGCGCTTTCCCTTCTTATAATACCTTTGCAGCGTTGCCAAGTTACGGAGCCGCATTTTTGACGTATAGTTCGCACTGATACTTTGCCATTGATGATGGAGGTAGGGGTTGCTAAACCGATAGATGACCTCTTCTGCAAACCCTTCCGCTTCCTTTCTGTCAATTCCCGTTTCCATCAGCGTGGGAATGATCTCGTTATGCATCAATCTCTTTACATAATTTGAAAACACCGGATCCGCCATCGCTTCGCCGACCGTATCAAATCCGGCCAACAAAGCCAGACCGCACGCAAATGTATGGCTACCATTGAGCAAACGTAATTTCAGTTCTTTAAATTTTTCGATATCGTGCGTGATAATAGCCCGACTATCTGCCCGTGTAAACGACAGAACTTCAGATACGCGCGGATGAGCAGACTCAATAGCCCAAAGGCAAAACGGTTCGACCATAATCGCCAACTCGTCTTTGTAACCCAATTGGCTTTCGGCCTGTACCTGTTCAGCTGTTCCTAAACTGCCCGGCACAATCCGGTCAACCAGCGTGTTGCAAAAATAGTTGCAGTTTTTCACCCAGTTGATGAACTCAAATCCCAATTGATTGCGTTGGGCCAATGCAATGACAATATCTTGCAGCCGTTCCCCGTTCTTATCGATTAGTTCGGTGGGAAGAATAACTAAGCCCCCATTTTCAGCACCATTGAAGGCCCGGAACCGTTCGAACAAGACCGTGGTCAATTTACCGGGGAAGGACGCCGGCGGCGAACCGAAGAGTTTATCTTGCTCGTCTAGTACGATTCCTACTTCGGTGGTATTAGAGATCACAATCTGTAGTGCCGGATTCCGGGCTATGCCTAAAATGGTATCCCAATCGCTGGCTGCAGCGATTATGCGACTAATTGCCGATACCTTCAATACCTCCTGCACATCGCGCCCGCTTTCCAGTCCCTTGATGTGGATGGTGTACAAGTTGTCCTGCCGCTCGAATTGACCGGGGTTACCGCTGTCTGTCGACTTCACCACGGCGATACTTCCTTCAAACAGCCCCGCCCGATTTGCTTTTTCGATAAAATAATCCGGCAATCCGCGAAGCAGTACACCTGTTCCGAACTGGAGCACCTTTTCCGGGTAGCGTTCCCATGCAACAAGCTGCCTGTTCAATAATTCCATTTAAATAAAAACCTTTTCATTTTTACAAGGTTACGGTTTGGCGACTAATCAATAAAACAATCGGAACGATATAAATGCGCAATCGTTACCGGTAACGATTGCGCAAAAAAAGGCAGATATGCTGATTTATGATTGACTGTCAAATTCCATAAACTGGTCGTTGATTGCGGTCGAATCCAGCTTGCTGCCCGCATGAATCAGCACCTTGTACCTAAAACGGGTAGATGCATCCTTATCCAATTTAAAGTTCAATTCGTCTTTACCATCGCTAAGCGCTTTTTGCCCGAGTGGGTTGGCCGCAAACAACCCATACCCACGGGCATGCCAATAAGTAGGGTATCCTGGATTTCCGGCATGGTCTAGGATAACGAGCGATACATCCTCACCCTCAATGACGCCATTCAGTGTTACCCATTTCGCCCGCGTTCCCCAAACATCATCACCCTCAATGCCCTCACTACTTATGTAATGCCCCGTAACGCCATCGTTGTTGGTTTGAGCCACTTCAGTGACCATTCCATTTGCGTCAGTAAACTTGCCCGGCTCATCAGAGGGGTGCTCAAGTTCACGGGCCAACCGGATACCCAATACCCCCTCCTTATTATCCGTTAGGGATACATCCGTAAGCGCAGTTAGCCGGATATCGAGCTCAATGGACGTATTCCCACTGTCATTCACCTTGAAAGTGTAGCGTGTATCTTCTTTCAGCAGGCTATCTCCCTGTGGCCCCTGCCAATATTTCGTAACATCAAGCACGCCGGTATTTCCATTGGTTTCCATGTTATTGATAGCTGCGTGGTGGATACTTCCATAGCCCATCCGCTTTTCGGGTGGGATGGACGGTGAGTTATTCCAGAAATCCAATCCGTTAACATCGCCATAATTAAACCACAACCCAATGTGGTGGGGGTGGTCGGTCCGTTCATTTGCGCGGGGTTGCACAGGCCACCCTCGGGTAATAAAATGTCCGCCTTTGGTTCGTAACGGAAACAATACCGGCTTTTTCAGACTATCAGCATAGCAATACGATGTATAAGGTTGCCCATCCAGCAGTATGTCAACACTATTAGTCTCCGGGCGTTCTACGAATGAAAATTGATCCATTTGTTCCGATGAAGTCGTCTGCCCGGACGGTTGCCCGCAACCCGAAAAAGCCACGGACAGCGCAAATGCGCCTATTAAAATTTTCGTTGGTTTCATTTCGAAATTGTTGTTTTAAGAGATCACCACTTCTTGCTTTTCATCGTCGAACGTCACCCGTTTACCGGTTTCGTAGGCCGTATGCCCCATGATATTGGCAACGGAGTGGTTATATCCAGCCACCACGTCTGCATTCGGCTTTTTCCTGCTGCGCACGCATTCCATCCAGTTGAGCATATGCAACGAAGTCATGGGGTCGCCGCCGGTATTCGCGGATGTTTCTATTTTTGTGGCGTTGGAGAGCGTAAACGGTTCGAGCAGGTTTGCTTTCATGCCCATCTGGTCGGCCATACGTTGGGTCAGCCCACCTTCCGAAGTGACTTCGTTAGTATCGAGATTCAGTGAGCCCCCATTCGAAAAGTACAATTCCTTCACGTCACCAGCCGAATTAGTAAACCGCGATGAATACTGCACTTGAAAACCTTTGGTCATGTCATCCGCCGGTCCATAATCCATTACTGCCGTGAGTGTATCGGGATTCGTACGACCGTCGTTCCACATGTAAATACCTCCATTGGCCACTACACTCCGAGGATGTGCCAAGCCCGTAAACCAGTGTACCGTATCAATTTGGTGCGCCATCCACTGGCCAAAAATGCCCGACGAGTAGGGCCAGAACAACCGATATTCGAGGTAGTAGCGTGGGTTCCATGCCACTTTCGGGCGGTTCATCAAAAAGCGGTTCCAATCGGTATCCTGCTCACGTATTTCTTTGGTCAACTGGGGCAAGCGCCAGCGGCCAGGTTGGTTTACGTTCCAGGTCATATTCACCATCTTAATGTCCCCAAATTTGCCCGACCGGATATACGCGTTGGCGGCAATGTAGTTGGGTGCACTACGGCGCTGTGACCCTACCTGTAGAATTTTTCCTGTTTCTTCAACGGCTTTGCGCACTACTTTTGCATCTTCCAGCGTCTCAGCCAGTGGTTTTTCCACGTAAACGTCTTTGCCGTGACGCACGGCTTCCGCCGCAATCAGCGCGTGCTGGAAATCGGCCGTGCTAATGATTACCGCATCCACATCGTCACGCGGAAAGAGTTCGTCGTTGTTCCGATATTTTGCAATTTCGATACCTGCTTTTTCCTTAACGTAGGCATACGCCTCATCCCGGCGCCGATTCCACAGATCCGAAACTGCTACGAACTCAAAATTCTGGGTTTTTGCATGCTCCATGAAGCAGGGAAAGAGCGAACTCTTGAATCGGTTGGAAAACCCGACAATACCCACCCGAACCCGGTCATTGGCCCCTATAATCCGTGCATAGCTTTTTGCGCTGAATCCCATACCGGACAGTCCGACGATTCCGGCTCCCAGCGAAGCTTGCTTGATAAATTCCCGACGTGAATGCTGACGTTTGTTTTTCATTTTACTGTTTTAATTTGGTTATCTATATAATCTCTACAATTGGATCCCTATTACATCGGCGTGCCGCATAAAGCTATTGGATAGTTCAGCAACCACCAACAAGGCGTAATCAAAATTCAGTAAAATAACTCACTTATACACCCTTTATCTTAAAAATTTAGCATTCACCCACGAATACTCTCGTCACGCTACGATAGCGGGTTCGAATCACCAGAATGGATTTTGTTGAATATTAGGATTCGTATTTAACTCATTCTGTGGTATCGGAAAATAAGCATGCCGCTCCAAATCGAAATATTCGCGCCCCTCTTTATCACTGTTGGTAATTTCCTGTTCCAGAAGTCCCCATCGCCTTAGATCATAAAAGCGTTGACCTTCTCTAAAGAATTCAACCATCCGCTGGTGTCGAATTTCAGCCATCAATTCTTCATGATTCAATCCTTCAGACAAATCTGTCAGATTAGCTCTATTTCTGATACGATTAATCAACGGATAAGCCTCTTCTTCCCGGCCTTGCATAATCAACGCTTCTGCATATAACAGAATGACATCCGCATATCGGAGTGCTTTTTCGTTTATCTCGGATGAACCGTCTTTTCCTTCGTTATCATTTCTCCAATTTTGATATTTCCGCACTTTTGATTTCTTTCCAAACACCAATGCAAAATCGCTAAATGGTCTGTTATAGAACATTGCCCCAGGGTAATCCCAAACAATTGAAGCATACATCCGTGGGTCAAAGTCCCCGTCTACCGTTTTTTCCTTATGGAATTCATCGAACATTTTGTTTGTGGGATGCATCTGAAACCATCCGCCTACCTCAGCAGGAGCATTACCGTACGCGATAATTACACCTTGCGATTCGTTGGCATTTTCTGCTGCCCATCCATCAGCGCCTCCCACATTCTGTACCTGGATTTCAAACAACGATTCGACATTATTGTCGTATTCCTTAAGAAAATTTTGTTCATAGTCTGCCAAAAGATTATAGGTATAAGGGGCCATGGGCTGTCCCGTTGGTTGAGCGAGCAATTTAAACTCATTTTCGGCCTCCGCCCATTTTTTTTGGTAGACATAAGCCTTTCCCAGGTAGCCAATTGCAGCGCCTTTCGTGGCTCTACCCACCCACTCGGGCGGATATGAAAGAGGCAAATTCGCTTTTGCCTCTTCAAAGTCACCCATCACCTGGGCCCACACTTCCTCTTCAGACGACTGCTTTGTGAAATATTCATCCCTGGATTTTGGCACGCTTGTATGAATAGGAACTGCTCCGAAATTAATCACTAAATGGTAATAATTGAGCGCACGCAAAAATTTCGCTTCTGCAATGAATTGACGTTTCTGTTCTTCCGAAATCTCGGCGTTCGGTGTGTTTTCAATCACCTGATTTGCACGGAAAATCCCTGTATAAGCTCCCGTAAATAAATAGCCCGGAATACTTGTGGTAGGGCTATTGGTAAACGTCGAAAGCAGATACATGTCACGATTATCATTCCGGATAAAAAAATCGTCGCCTCTTCCGCTCTGCAATTGCACAACACGGTATCCCCAGTAACCATTTGTTGTTTGTTTGAGGTATTTATAAGTCGCCGCCAACCCTGTCAATACATCATTTTCAGTTTTCCAGAAATTTTCCTGTGTCAGCACATTCGGATTTACCTGATCAAGTTGGCCTTCACAGCCTACTAAGGTTGATATAAGGATTAAAATATAGATTATCTTCTTCATTTCAGTTTTTTTTCCGTTTTTAAAAAGAAAGTTGAATACCGGCCATAAATGTTTTGGCAAGCGGATAAGCGACATGACCAAAATCAACTCCCCGATTCAATATGGATCCCGAACGTCCCAAATCCGGATTATATCCTTTGTAATCCGTGATTGTGAACACATTATCCGCGCTCAGATAGAACCGTACGCGATTGATCTTTAACGAACGTGTCAAATTCTCGGAAAACGTATAACCTATCTGCACCGTTTTTAACCTCAAGTATGATCCGTCTTCCAAAAACCGATCAGATGTCCGCGCATTTTGGTTAGGGTCATTGATAACCGCTCTGGGCATGTCCGTATCCTTATTCTCTGGCGTCCAAGCGTTCAACGTCGATCGGAAATAGTTAACATCGAGATTCATTCCCTCTAGGTCCTGCCGCAAGCCGTTGTAAATCTCATTTCCCTGCGTACCCTGAATAAACAAGTTCATATCAAATCCTTTCCAAGCAATGTTCCCTCCTACACCGAAAGTAAAGTCGGGTGTAGGTTTGCCTAAATATTGTCTGTCATTTTCATCGATTTGACCATCATTATTATGATCGACAAAGCGGATGTCGCCGGGCGCGGCGTTGGGTTGGATCGGTTCCCCGTCTTTTGCATGCGCATCTATCTCCTCCGCCGAATTAAAAATACCATCGGTTCTGATTAAATAAAACGCACCGACCGGCAATTTGGCTTGTGTGAGTGTTGCGGATGCGCCATGATGCGTAGGTTGACCACCGAATATTTGCTGAGAGCCGGTTCCCAACTTATCCACCTCGTTTTTAACGGTAGAAAATGTGCCCATTATCCGATAATCCAGTTCATTGACGGAGTTTGCATAAGACAAAGAAAGCTCCAATCCTTTGTTGTTTATCTGCCCTGCATTGATATACGGGCTGTTTCCACTGGCACCGGTAGATAAGGGGATAGGTACCTGCAAAATCACGTCAGAGTTCTTCTTAATAAAATATTCGGCTGTTAACTGCAACTTTTGATTGAAGAAGCCAAGGTCAGCACCGACATTGAGTGTCTTGGATGTTTCCCACTTGATATCCGGTGTGGCAAATGCCGTTTGGATAGCACCTGGCCATAAATGCTGATCTTGTCCCACTACCGAGTTGATATTGAGATAAATGGCCGGATTGTACCAATAGTCGTCAAACTCCTGACTACCCAATACACCATAACTTATGCGTAACTTTGCCTGGTCGATGTAAGCCAAAAGTGGATCAAAGAATGACTCGTTGGATATATTCCAAGCGGCGGCTATTGATGGAAAGTTACCGAATCGATTACTCTTCCCAAACCGCGACGACCCGTCCCTACGGAGTATCCCTGTGAGCACATAGCGGTCATCATAGGAGTATACCAATCTGCCAAAATAGGAGATCAATGTATTTTCCAACGCATTACTTCCCGACGCAATATTTAACGTGCCGGCATCCAAAACCTTGATTCCCGGCGGCATACCGCTTTTGCTACCTGTCAAAATGCGGTACCTGGAGTTCTGGTAAGTGTAACCAGCCAACGCCTGAATACTATGTTTACCGAATCCTTTGTCATAAGTAAGGGTATGTTCCAACAACGACGTATTTGTCTCATTCCGACCCTCGCTTAAGTCGGCATCCAGATTGGTAAAAAAAGTGCCGACCTGATAGGGGTACGTGTAGGTGTAATCGTATCCGGCCATATTGGTAAAGCCCAGATTCAACTTGTATTTCAACCCATCAATAATCGAAACTTCCGCGTAAGCATTGATTACTGCTTTGGTGCTATTTCTTTCCGGCTCGGACAGGTTCAAGACGGCAACCGGGTTCTCAATATTCACGATGGGACCATAAGCTCCACCATACCCGCCTATCGCCGTTGGATCATATACGTCAAAGACCGGAACCATCTTAGCCGCAGATCCTGCCGGGCCTCCTCCCTGTCCACCAAAACCGCCCGATGCATTCCGCCAATATTCTCTGGTTAGGATTACGGTCTCTCCTACTTTCACCCGTCCTTTGGTGAAATCTGATTTAAGTCTCAGATTCCATCGATCATACGTCGTTTTGTCCATGATACCATCCTGGCTTAGGTACCCACCAGACAGGCTATAGGTATAGCTCTCTCCTCCACCACTCGCACCAAGTGTATAATTTTGCATGGGCGCTATTCGATATATCTCGTTTTGCCAATCTGTTCCTTTGCCCAGCGACTCGGGGTTTTGTGCAAAAGGCAATCGTTCCTGTCCTGCATTATCACGCGCCATGTTATTGACGGTAGCCCAACCCGAAGCATCCAATATAGCCAGCTTCTTTACGATATCCTGTACCCCGGTATAAATATCCACATCGATTCGATTTTCACCTTTTTTACCGGATGTCGTCGTAATTAACACGACACCATTTGCGGCGCGGGACCCGTAGATAGCAGCAGCCGATGCATCTTTCAGGATATCCATTGACGCGATATCCGATGGGGAAAGATTGTTTATATTGTCAACCTGTACGCCATCTACAATATATAACGGCGTATTGTTGCCCAGAGAACCCGTACCTCGAATCAATATACGCACCCCTGAACCCGGATTACCACCTGCCGATTCGACCTGCAGCCCGGAAACGCGACCCTGCAGTGATTTTTCCACCGTATTGGCACCTTCTGTTACGATATCATCTGCCCTAATAGAAGCGATCGCCCCGGTTAAGTTTCGTCGGTTCTGCGTACCATAACCGACAACAACCACTTCGCCAAGCTCCTCCAAATCCGGTTCCAGCACGATATCAATGACCTGCTGGTTACTGATTGGAATCCGAACAGATTGATAACCGATATAAGAAATGAGTAGCATTCCATTTCCATTTACAGTAAGCGAATAACTGCCGTCGTCGGTAGAAGCCGTGCTAATGGTCGTTCCTTCGACAGCAATTGTTACACCAGAGAGCGGTACACCGTTATCGTCTGTTATTTTCCCTTGAACTGTTAAGTCCTGCGCCTGAAGCCTACTAAATATAGCCGACAACAATAGAAGGAGCCATAAATATTTACCCCTCCCCATCCTTTGATTTTGCATATAAATTTATTATGGTTAATTTCTAAATGATTTAAAGCATAGCTTATAAGAAACTTTATTATGGTGTATTCCCCGTTACCCCCGCTCCAAAATCGAAATATAACGTGGCACCCCACATACGCTGTCGGTCACGGCGGTTCCTGAACTGGTTCTTCCCGCCTTGCGGGCTCAATTGGTCAGCCGCTTTGAATTTGGTACCAATAGGAGTTATGGCATCCATAAATGAAATATCACCAGCAGGAAAAAGCGGATCAACGTTGTCACTACCGGTAGGTTCCGGCGTAAACAACCTTAGGAAAATATGGTCTGTTTCCGAAACTACCGTAATCGGATATTCCTCATTATCAATGACCGACCAGAACATCCGGTCATGGTAGCCCTTGAATTCCGGGTAATCCCAATCCTTGCCAGTCACGGTATTATTATACGCTTTCTGATGCACGGCAAATTCAGGCCCTTTCATTCGGTTCTTCCATACCCTGAACGGGCCTTTCCCCAGCCACTTCACACCCTTTACTTTTTCTTCAGGATAAGAAAACGTTATCCCCATATAATCATAATCCCCCATCAACCTATACGCGTAGTCAAGTTTCAACCAGCCGTTGCTCAACATACTATAGGAAACTTGACTCATTGGCCCTTCATATTCGGCGATAATAACATGCTTATCTCCATCCTGATAATGAGTAATCCCTTTGAATTTACTATCATCGGTCGTTAATTTCGGACCATTCCCAAAGGAAATCGATGTCTTACCGTTCTTTACGCCGGCAATCAAACCACTTTCTTTGCTAAACTTGACCTCAACTCCATTTGCGGAAACATAGATGTGTTCATTATCTTCGTGCCCTATGGCTGAAGGCGCCTGGTTATGGTTGGTCGTATCCACGATAGCCATCGCAAATTGGGCCGCTGTTTTGATGGGCCAGGTCCAGGTCCGAATATGCCGGCCATGAGGATCGGTAGCAGTGAGGTAGAGGGCATCTGCACGCTCCCAATCCGTTGGCAAATCAATTTGCATATATGCAGATAGCCCCGGCTCCACAGAAGGAATGTTTACATCACCCTTGTGAAGCACCGCGGAGTCTGTTTGCTGGTCGCCCGGTTTTGGAAATGTTATTAAACTCCATTCCAAAGCACATGCATTCAAATCGGTAAACAAAAAATGATTAGTGACTTTTATCCGTCCATCAAACTGCGGGGTAATGTACTGCTGTTCAATGGCAATTGGCGACCAAATCTCCTTTATAGTGTAGTAACTTGCCTCTTTTTCCCGATACGGCCCTAATATACCATCCGGCGCATTTGTGTTCTTCACATCAATCTTTCCTTCTTGATCTGTCCTTACGATTCCCTCGTCAGCAAATACCCATAAGAAGCCACCCGCAGAGAGGGGGCTCTTCTGCATAACATCCCAAAATTCTTCGAGGCCTGCTCCGTGGCCGCCGTCATAAAGTCCGTGCAATACCTCAGTCGGGAAATATATTTTATCCCCATTAGACAGCACATCCGCTACGTAGTTAAAACTAGGATAATGAAACGTATTCGTTTCTCCCAATGTGTTCCATGGATGGATAACAACCCGCTCTTGTGGATCATAACGTGGATAATCAGGCAGCAAATCGTAATTGTTCCCGCCCTCGTTACCATTAGCCCACAAAACAACCGAAGGGTGGTTCACATCCCGTGTGATCAGCTCCTTCACCAATTTTCGGCCAACTTCAGTATCATAAGCGGCTTGCCATCCCGTAAGTTCATCAATAACAAAAAGACCCAGTGAATCGCAAACATCCAGGAAATGCTGGTCTGGCGGATAGTGGGACATGCGAACGGCGTTCATATTCATGTCTTTCATCAGATTTACATCCGACACACTTAACGCCTTGCTAAGTGTTCTGCCGGAATTTGGCCAAAAGCTATGACGGTTCACCCCTTTGAACTTTACTTTCTGCCCATTTACGTAAAAGCCGTCTTTTGGCCGCAGCTCTACCGTACGGAATCCAAATCGTTGCCTCACTACATGCCCTTCGCCGCTACCATCTTTTAATCTCAATTCAACTTGATAAAGGTTTGGAAATTCTGGTGACCAACGTTTGGGGTTATCGAGAGCATGTTTTAAGGTCACCTTTTCTGCCTTCTTCGGTATCTCCATTTGAAAGACATCGCCCACCGGTTTGCCATCCATCGAAAGAATTTGTCCTTCTACGACCGTTGACTTGCTAATATTCTGAAGATACAAATCGACCTTGAAATCTCCATCTGCTGTGGCATCAATGGCTACCCGGTCGATAGATTCCTCTGGTTTAATAGCTAAATAAACCGGTCGGTAAATTCCACCGAACACCCAGAAATCAGCATCACGTTCCGCCTCATTAACAGACTCGTTCGCCGAAACATTATTCACTTTTACTTCCAGGAGGTTATCCGCTCCAAACTTCAGTAAGTTGGTAATGTCATATTTGAAACGATAAAATCCCCCTTGATGAACGCTGCCCGCCACTTTACCGTTAATTTTCACCTCGGTATCAGTCATTACGCCTTCAAAAACGATTTCCACCACTTTTCCTTTCCATACGGACGGAACCGAAAAACGATGTCTATAGTAACCGGTAGCACCCGACTTCGGTAGTGAATCCCGCCAGTCGTGGCCATAATTGTACACACCGAAGCCCTCTAATTCCCAATTCGAAGGCACGGGGATGGTCGTCCAATCTCCGCTTTTCCGGCCTTTATCAATCTTAAACTCCCAATCAACACGATTATCTTTGTCTGTTCCAGACAAGTACCTTACTTCTGTGAAGTTTTTACCTGGCTGTGCAGAAACCGAAACGGTAAAAAAAAGTAAAAAAATGGCTAACAACCCATCCATTCTCTTTGATAAACTAATGCTCATAATGTCTTTTTTGGAAATAAAATTTCTAGTTTATATATGTTAAGCAATCCTGTGTACCGAATAGTTATAATTGGAAGGATGTTTTCTTAACGTGTTGACAATATTAGCTACTTATAATTCCAATTTTTTATTTCTATCCGGAAATATCTACGCAATCGATCCCGGTAACGATTGCAGGACAAGCCGACAGGTATCGGCACGTAAGTCATACTCGGGCACGTTCAGGGAAAATGCTTCTATCGCCTGGGAATACGGATGATAAATCTTTCCTATATTAGTGCCAAAATTACGATGCACATCGACCAATACATCAACGACGGTCAGGACCCTAGGGTAGTGGAAAAATTACTCCTGAAGCTACAGGATATACTGGCTTCCTCGGGTGAAGATATAACCTATATTGCTGTACAGAAAAAACCAGCCGTAACGTTATTTCCCGATTCCATCGCACTCACGAACAAGCGTTTATTTATTTGCAAATCAACCAAGCTGGGGCTGGCTTCCGATTTTGACATCCTGCCCTGGAAAGCTATCGAAAGCCTGTCGTTTAAGGAAGGCATTCTAGGAGCACAAGTTATTTTTGCGCAAGCTGACGGGGATAGCTTAACCATGGCATACATTCCCAAAAACCAAGCGCGTAAGCTGTATCAGGCAGGCATAGAAGCGCTGCAGGCACAGCCAACCAACAACGGAGATAACGATGCGGATTTAACCACCGCATTAATTACGGCCGAACCCGGCGACGAGCTTACCATAAAACTCAAAAAGTTGAAATCATTATTTGAACGGGAGTTGATTACCGAGGCCGAATACGAAAACAAGAAAAACGAACTGTTATCCCAACTGTAAGCGTGAAGAAAAACTATTTACTGGCGCTATCAAGCGCGTTTTTACTGTGGTTGGCATGGCCGCCATTCTCATACACATCGCCCCTGCTTTGGGTGGCCTTTGTACCGCTCCTGCTGGCGTTGGAAACCGTGATGCGTGGTGATTACCGCCGCAAAGGCGGTAAAGTATTCCTGCTTGGCGGGCTTACCGCCCTCGTGTGGAACACGGCTTCTATTTACTGGGTTTTCAATGCCATGAATGCCGTGATGCCCGTATATGCAGCAGCGTTCGTTTCATTGATTCCATTCGGACTTGCCGCCTTGTTGATGGCCCTGGCTTTCCGGCTGTACTACCAATTGCGCAAACGCTACGCCATCGGGTGGTCATTGGCCGGACTGGTTTCTTTCTGGGTTGCCTATGAGTACCTGCACCAGAGTTGGGATCTATCCTTCCCATGGATGACCCTGGGCAACGGATTCGCCGGCACCCACCAATTGGTGCAATGGTATGAATTTACCGGGGTTTACGGCGGTACGGTATGGATATGGGCAAGCAACATCCTGCTTTTCCTCGCTATCCTGTCGGCCAGAGACGGCTTCCGGCCTATGCATCGCTACAAGCTGATCGCGGGGCTCGTACTCCTCATCGCAATACCTTCCGGGTGGTCGTTATACCGCTATTCCTCTTACGAGGAACACCAAAACCCTTCGGATGTGGTGGTGGTGCAGCCGAATATAGACCCGTATGGTAAGTTCAGCTTTATTACGCCCGAGCAGCAGATCGAAAACCTTATCCGGCTGTCGGACTCAGTCGCCCAGCCAAACACCGAGTTTTTCATCTGGCCGGAAACAGCCATCGCCCGGCAGGGCGGATTTGATGAAGATCGCTTTTATGAGCATCCTGCCTTCCTTAGTATCCAGCAGTTCTTACAACAGTACAAGAACGGGAACGTTCTTTCCGGTATTGAGGGGTATCGAATCTATAGCGACCAACAGACACCTACTGCCCGCGAACACGACGGTATCTATTACGATGCGTTCAACTCCGCCATATTGATTGAAAATTCAGCCAAACTCCAATTTTACCACAAATCGAAATTGGTGGCAGGGGCCGAACAGTTCCCATTCGCCGGTTTACTGGCGTTCATGAAACCGCTTTTTGCGGGATTCGGCGGCACCACCGGCGGCTATGGAAGCCAGGATAAACCTTCGGTTTTCTACTCGCAGAGCGGTATCGGTGCAGCACCGGTTATCTGCTATGAATCGATTTGGGGTAACTACGTTGCGGAATACGTACGGCAGGGTGCACAGTTTATCGCCATTGTCACCAACGATGGCTGGTGGGGCAATACCGCAGGGAAAGACCAGCACCTGGCCTACGCGAAACTACGCGCCATCGAAACGCGGCGCTGGGTGGCACGGTCGGCCAACACAGGTATTTCGGGTTTTATCAATCAACGGGGTGATGTGGTGCAACAGACCGCATGGTGGGTACCTACAGCGATCAAACAAGACATTAATCTCAACGAGGAAATCACCTTTTATGTTTCCACGGGCGATTATATAGCCCATACCTCGCTGGCGGGTTGTGCCGGGTTCGTCATCCTCATTTTGATCGCTTTAGTTAAACGGAAAAAATAGCTAAATTTACGGGCATGTTTACCGGCATCATCGAAACCCTTGGCAACGTAACAAATGTCAGGCAGGAAGCAGGCAACCTTCACATCACGGTGGCCTCTACCCTATCAGACGAGCTGAAAATCGACCAGAGCATCTCGCACAACGGTGTTTGCCTTACCGTGGTAGCCTTATCGCCGGGCGAGCATACCGTTACGGCCATTGCCGAAACGCTGAACAAAAGCAATTTAGGTACGCTACAAGTAGGGAGTACAGTCAACCTCGAACGGTGCACTAAAGCGGGTGACCGGCTGGATGGCCACATCGTGCAGGGGCACGTGGATCAAACGGCACAATGCGTATCGATCACCGATCAGCAAGGTAGCTGGCTATTTACGTTCCAATATGACAGGAGACAGGGCAATATCACAGTAGAAAAGGGGTCTATTACGGTCAACGGCATCAGCCTTACGGTAGTGGACTCCCAAGCCGATCGGTTCTCCGTAGCCATCATCCCCTATACGCTCGAACACACTAACCTCAATCAAGTAAAGGTAGGCGATACGGTAAATCTCGAATTTGATATCATCGGCAAATACGTGGCTCGGATAATGGACCTCAGGAAGTAGCTGGTGGCTCCTCGCCGAAACTGCCCCCACCGTCGCCAGAACCAGGTACATTGATAATACGCATTTCCTGCTGCGGGTAAGGGATCGTGATATTATTGGCATCGAGTGCGATTTTGATGCGTTCAAAGTTTTCGTAATAGGCTTCCCAAAACTGGTCCTTGGGCGCCCACGCCCAGATCACTAAATTAATAGCGCTATCGGCCAATTCAGCGACCCGTACTTCAGGCTTCGGCGTGTTCATTATCCGGTGGTCATCTATTAGCACCTTGAGGATTACGTCCCGAGCTTCTTTGATATCCGACTCGTAAGCAATACCGATTTTATATTCAAGCCGCCGTTTGGTGATGCTGGAGTAATTCGTAATCACGGTATTCGCCAACGGACCGTTCGGTGCAAATACCGCAATTCCGTTAGCACTGCGCATGGTGGTATAAAGGATGTCTATTTTTTCTACGGTGCCTTCAGCGCCGGAGGCGCTACTCACGTAGTCGCCAACACGGAAAGGGCGGAACAATAGTATCAATACACCACCTGCAAAATTAGATAAGCTGCCCTGCAACGCCAATCCGACAGATAAACTCGCTGCGCCGAGTACCGCTACGAACGACGTCGTTTGGATGCCCACCATCGATGCCACGCTAAGGATGAGCATCGTGTACAAAATAAACTTGACGATGCTCGCCACAAAATCACGCAACGACAGGTCGACGTTGCGCCGCTCGAATCGCTTGCGGATAATCCGCAACAACAACCGGATAAGCCAACTTCCTGCTACCAGTATCAAAATGCCCAATACCAGACTGGGTATGCGTGACAAAACAGCTTCGATGATATGATCCAGTGCGACTTCTACCTTTTCCATTGCCGTAAAATTAGTGAATATTGTTACTTTCCATCTATAAAATTTAACTAAGTTTGCCCGTACCCTGTTTGATTTTTTGTGTGGTTATGTAACAATGAATTGGGATTCTGCTATCGGCGACTTCAAAAATTACCTCCAATTGGAACGGGCGATGGCGTCAAACACCGTAGCGGCTTACCTCAATGATGTCGTCAAACTCCAACAGTTCGCTGACCCGCGGCATATCCTGCCTGAAGAAATTACTCCAAAACAGATACAGGATTTTCTAGCATGGATAAATGGTTTCGGACTGTCGTCCACAAGCCAGGCACGAATCCTTTCGGGCATCAAAACGTTCTACCTGTTTATGAGCCTTGAACACGGGTTGCTCGAAAACCCGACGTCGCTTATCGAGGCTCCCCGCCTGGCCCGGAAAATACCGGATGTATTGAATATCGGGGAAATCGAACAGCTTATCGATGCCATCGATCTCTCCACGCCCGAAGGTATGCGCAACAAGGCCATGCTGGAAGTGTTATACGGTTGTGGTCTGCGTGCAAGCGAATTGATTGGCCTAAAGGTTTCCAACCTGTTCCTCGATGTGGAGTTTATCAAAGTGGAGGGTAAGGGGAGCAAGGAGCGGCTGGTACCTATCGGCACCCAGGCCATTAAGTTTCTCCGCATTTACCTGAACGAAGTACGGGTACACCAGAAAATTAAGTCCGGCCATGAAGACGTTGTGTTCCTCAATCGACGCGGTACACACCTTACCCGGGTAATGGTATTCATCATTATTCGTGATCTGGCAACTAAAATCAACCTCAAAAAGAAAATCAGTCCCCATACGTTCCGCCATTCGTTCGCCAGTCATCTCGTTGAAGGCGGCGCCGACCTGCGGGCCGTGCAGGATATGCTGGGCCATGAAAGCATCACAACCACCGAAATATATACACATGTTGATCGTGACTATCTGCATTCCGTCATCACGCAATACCATCCCCGATCATAAAAATGGCCGCCGCAGGAAATATCCCGCAGCGGCCTGACTGTTAGTGCTCCTAGCTAATGTTCAGCTCCACTTCTTATTAGTGATCGTGATCATGATCATCTTCGTCCCCATCACCCGCTACAATATGCAGGTGCGATTCAGCCTCCGCGGTTTGACCGGTTTGGTCGGTTACCGTCAAATGCAGGTGGTATTCGCCTTCCGCAGCGTCGGCGGGCACATCGATGTGCTCATGGAAATCCGCATTTTTCAACCCTTCGTAACCATCGGTAAACACCTGTTCAAACGTCCAGCCGTCGCCATTTTCGGGATGGATCTCCAAGGTGATGCTGGCAATGCCGCCGGGGGCCAAAATAGGTGCGTCGAGGTGGAGATCCGACCCCGGGTGGGCTGTACGGTCATTGTCGTGTCCCACTTCCAACGACTCGATCAGCGGCTTATCGACCGCAGGAGTTTCGTCTTTGTCGCACGCTGCCATCGCAAAAAAGATGAAACCAAATAGGATATAAATGAAATGTTTATTTTGCTTATTCATAATAATATTGTTCAATAATTTAAAAATACGGTTGACCCTTCCCTATTGGATCTTGACGCTCAGTCCACGCAGGGTCTGCCATCCTTCCCGATCGGTCACCTTAATCATAAAATGATAATCTCCCGGATCGATATCGGCAGGGATGGCAATCTCAACCTCGGCTTCGTACGTTTTCGGTGCACCCGGAATATCGAACGATTCGATGTATGAGAATGGGTTTTCCGATTCCTTTACCGGACCCATGTCACACGCTTCAACCTCCGTGCTGTGACTGTGGTGATCGAAATTATCGTGCACATCGAGGCTAAAGGATCCCAGTGCCGCGTTATCGTTGAACCTGGCCCTGAACACCAACGTTTCCCCCCGCTGAATGGTGCCGCATTGCTGCGGAAACATTTTCGCGAAGTTGTTGTCGATGACCGGATATTCGGTATCGACCGTGTCGGCGTCTTTACTGCATGCCAGCGCCAATGAGATGATTCCAAAGGCAATGACTATTCGTTTTATCTGTAATTTTTCCATGATTTCCATGTTATTATTTAATCGTTTTGTGTATTGACTAACGGAATCCGCAGGGAAAAGACAATATTCCTGCCCATCTCCGGAAGTTCTATTAACCGGTAAAAGCTGGTATGATCCATATACTTCGTGTCGAGCAGATTCTGCACCTGAACGTTCAGTTGTACCGGAATGCGCATAAACACCGCATCAACCCCGGCCCGTAGCGCCACGATGCCATAGCCCGGGGTCTTCTTTTCGGGAGGCACAATCCGATCCTGCCTGGCTACTCGCCGGTAGTCGATCGCAACAAACGGACTGCCCGGTCGTTCGGGCGACCACGAAAGACTCATCAACAGGGACGGCGGCGGAGCAAACGGTAGTGAAAACCCTTTCTTATCGCCCGATAACTGCTGGGAATACAGGTATTCGCCCAATACCTCCGCGGTCAGCGAACGGCCTATTTTACGCGACACCTGCACTTCTCCCCCATACCTGACCACCCGGCTTTCTGCATACTCGAACACCTGGTTGCCTGCACCATAAAAATGATCAAAGGCAGCCGTGGGGTTCAGGTAAATGTAGTTGGGGAAGAAGTTATAGAACGGGCTCACCTGGATATGCCAGCCATTGGCTTGCCATTCGGCAGACACATCGGCCTGATATGACTGTTCCGCCGAAAGTGACGGATTTCCACGCTCGTAGCTGAAATAGTGGTAGTTCACACCATTGGCCGACAGCTCCTTGGCAATAGGCATACGGAAGCTCTTGCCAACATTGGCTTTCAGCGAAAGGCTCTCAACTGGCTCGTAATTGAGCCCGACAGACCAAACGAAACTATTGAAACGCCTGTGTAGATCGGCAGCGCGGACAAGATAGGCCTGTCCACCCTCAGGCACATCGGAAGGAAACCAGTCCGCATATTCATGCATGCGCAGACTACCATGATCGAATCGCACCGCCCCATGTAACAGTATCCGTTCGTTTAGCCGGTATCGGTCGTACCCGAATACGCCTGCCGTTGACTGCTCAAATGATGGCACAAGAAAGGTCCACCCGCTTATGCTGTTATGCTGATGCTCCCCATTGAAGCCGAACGTCAGCTGGTGCCTGCCGAGTTCCACGTAATCCTTCACATTCAGTGAATACACCTGCTTGTCAAACTCCCGTTCCAGCGTAGCCGGAATTCCCAGGGTGTCGGGCAATAAGGACGGCATGTAACCGTGGCTCACATACGGGCTGTGTTCCTGACGGAAATTCCGTTGGAACCCCACCTCCGCTTCGATATGGTGCTCACCCAAATGGAGCACGTTCCTGCTGATAACCTTGAAGTGGTTGACTTGCTGGCTCGGCAACAGGATGTCCCGCGCCGATTGATCGTGCAGTTCCGTATCCACACGGCGTGGCTCAAGGCCATGCGCATTGGCGAAGAAACCTGCTTTATGAAACGTGTTACTTAGGTATAGGATCGAATTGAAACGATCGCCCAGATAACCGGTAGTGAGATGCAGATCCGTTTCGCGCCCTGCTGTATTGCGCAGCTGCCGGCGATGAAGGGACACGGCATAATCGTAGACGTACACGGTATCCGCAGGGACCCGGTAGTCACCGTAACGCAGGTAGGTAGCACGTGCATCAGCAAACCACTTTTCGCCACGCCCGCCTAAGCGCACAGAAGTGCCGTAGCTGCGGTTGTTACTCCGACCCACCAAATCTACCGATACGGACCGCGTGTGCGGAGCGGGTAATGGTTCGGGCTTGACATCGATGGCACCGCCAATGGCATCTGATCCATAAATGAACGATGCAGCCCCTTTAATAAGCTCCACTTCGCCAACGGCGAACTGGTCCAATTCGAGGCCGTGGTCGCTCCCCCATTGCTGGCCTTCGTGCTTAACGCCCCTATCGACCACCACAACCCGGTTGAATCCCAGTCCCCGGATAAGTGGCTTTGATTGCCCAGAACCAATGCCGATGGTCTGGACACCGGGAAGCCTTTCTAGCGTCTTCATCAGGCTACCGCCCAGATTGCGGTAAACGAAATCTTTGCCAACGACTTCTAGGTTGAGCGACTCCTCCTGCTTTCTGCGTTCCACGTGGTTATCTATTACCAGTACTTCGTCAAGCAGGCGTACCGCACCCCTGAGCACGATGGTAAGATCACCCGTATGATTGGCCAGGGAAACGGATGTTTGCCAATCTGTATATCCATCCTTGCGGACAACAACCTGATAGTTCCCCCGCACCATCCCCGAAAAAGAAAATACACCTGCCGTATCAGTACTTGCCACGGTTGTATAAGAATCTCCGTACGCATCGGCACCTTGCATGGTAACACGTGCCCCTGCAATGGGCGTACCGATTTCGTCGGTAACCCGTCCCGCCAATCGCGCATCCTGCGCAAGGGCGGATCCAATGGCAAACAGGCTGGTAAGGGTAATGATAATAAATTTCATCAAATGCACAGATCGCATCGATTAAAATAACTATGGAAAAAAGGGAAAAATATACGCGTAGGAATTAGGCAAAGATAAATGGCGGGCCTCTATTGATGTACCCATTCACCAAACCTGTACACAACGCTTTGGGCCTGGGTTGCACAACTATTGTCAATAATGACATTACCGGTGAACGGAAAGCGAATGATGGTACCTGCAGCGCTTCCCGCGGTATAAACTGAGCATATAAGGCGCAGAAGTCACAAGTTGATGTGCCGTCAGTACCTGTGGTGTCACCATGTTGATCATCGCAGCGGTCCACGTGCTGAACGTGGCTGTGCATGGCCGATATCAACGGAATGCTCACCACCGTAATAACTACGCTCAGCGTAATCACACACAGCAACCATCGGGATATTTGAAAGTAACGCCCCATAAAAAACTTGCACCAAAGTTGCATTAATAAATCAATACCGCCAAAAATCTCCGCAGTTTTCTTGAAGAAGCGGGCAGGTATTAACTTAATTGTTACGTCTCCGGGATTTATCCAACCGGATCATGGCACCGAAATCAATTCCGAGTACCACGGCTTCCACGGTCATCGCGATGCGCCTGGTCCGTGTCGGTTCAGTTTTCGCTTCCTTGATGTATTTGATGAAATAGTTCCGGTGCGCCTTTGCCAGGGCCATAAACTTACCCATCAAATTGCCTTCTTCTTCCAATAAGCAGATTTCCAGGTCCTCAGGCATGATGATCTCAAAATCCTTATCTTCCTCCAGACAGAGCGTCAGCGCATCACCCACGTCTTTTCTGAGTTCCCCCCGCATGGCCCGGTTGATGGCCAGGTAGTAATCGCCCTCGCCCTTAGGCATCAGTGCCAATCCGGCAAAAGCGCAGCCATCAATCTCTCCGCGTACACGGTACACCTGTTTGTAATCGGGTTTTATTTGGTTGGCAATGGCGTGGGGTACTTCCACGTACGCCCATCCGGCCATGGCAGCACCCAGGCTTTCGGCTCGCTGTATTTCAGCTTGGAATGTGATCATCTTCATTATCAACTAAATGAATCAAGGTAAAAGACCTCATGGGCTAGGCTCAGTCCATCTAACAACACCTCTTCTTCGAATAGACCATACACGCTTGATCCACTGCCGCTCATCGAGGCAAATACCGCCCCCTTTTCATATAAATATGCCTTCACGGCTTCAATCTCCGGATATTTGTGAAATATCCCGGCCTCGAAATCGTTCACAATCAGATCACGCCATTGTTCAACCGGCGTTTTGATGGCGGCCGCCAACCGCCTGCCTTCTATAGTAGGCGAGACCACCCCGTACGCCTCCGTCGTGGAAACGTGGATAGCTGGCTTCACCAACACCATGCGGTACGCGGAAAGATCAACGGCTATATCCTGAAAAACATCCCCGATACCCGAAGCGAATACTGGCGCGTTACGAATAAAAAATGCACAATCTGCACCCAACTGACGTGCGTAGTCCTCCAATTGCAACTTATTAAGGCCAAGCCCGAATTTGTCATTGGCCAGCTTCAGCAAAAACGCAGCATCGGCAGAACCACCGCCAAGACCTGCGCCGATCGGAATCACTTTATGTAAATGGATATGAACGGGGGGCAAATCGTATTCGTGCTGAAGCATCCGATAGGCAGTCATGCACAGGTTATCCGCGACATCACCGGGAATGGCGAGACCGGAGGGGATAAACCGGGTTTCGTCAGCTTCGACTACCTCCAACACATCATACAGGCTGATCGGGTAAAAGACGGTTTCGAGATTATGGTAGCCATCTTCCCGGCGATTAAGCACCTGGAGTCCGATGTTTATTTTGGCGTTGGCAAACGTAACCATTTGTCGCTGTATGCTAGAGAAAACTCCGTCGTGCCGGCCAAGCCCCTTTAAGCTTACGCAGCAAGATGATTTGGCCGGTATGGTAAGCATCGTGGACAATCAGGTCCTGGAACTGCTTGATAAGCAACTCCTCGGGCGCAGGGCGGTCGAGGTCATCGTCATGCATACGATCCAATGCAACGCGCAACGCCTCATGCGCGGCAAATAACCGGGCAACGGCACCCTGCCACTCCGCTTCGCTGCTTCCTGCTACGGCAAACGTGTCGTCATTACTGGAAATCTGCTGGTCCGGTTGACCTTGGATGCGTTTCAGCAACCGTTCCTTAAAATAGGTCACATGTGCTACCGTTTCCCATATCGTATTCGCAGCTGCGCCCTGAGGTCTCCAATTAGCTAAATCGACATCTACACCACCCAGCGCGGCCGCATAAGGTGGGTACCAACCTTCCGTGTTCGCGGCGAACTGCCCATACTGAAGTAACAATGATTTTCTATCCATGCCCATACCAAGCTTGTCCGTTTACAAACTTAGACAAGTTGCCTTTCATATGCAAGAAATCGAACGGTCCATAAACAATACCCGGTATGTATTGTTACTTTTGTAATCAAACGATATCGTTCAATGCATATACATCCGTTGGTTATCCTCATTATTTGTTGCCTCCCATTCGTGGCTTGCCAAAACGGCACTCGAGACGAAGGGGGCACCGCTGACAATGAACAAAAGAACTGTTTTCTGCGCTTGGAAGGCACACAACTACAAGATTCGTCGTATATTCAATTGGTAACACGAAATGAAACGGTAAGTGGCACCTACAATGTTATACCACATGAAAAAGACGCCAGAAGAGGTACGGTGATGGGAAAATTGGCGGACGATGTATTTGATTTGGTATGGACATTTTCACAGGAGGGGACACAGGATACCCTTCGGGTAGTTTTTAAACTGGACAATGGAAAATTGTTACGGAAGCCGCTTGTTGTCGACACCCTCACCGGGCGACAACTTACCTTGGATACCAGCGGGTTTTCGGAAGTTTATGAGCCTGTGGATTGTGTGGCTACAAACGAAGCAGGCTATGCTGACTCGCCGTAAAGATATCGCGCCATACGCGGTTTATCTCTGATGATGCATCCGCTCCTGCCATACCCAGATATGGATATACGGCAACAACCTGTTCTCGGGATACCTTAACCAGGGCTTGGCTCCGCTTACTTACGGTCTCCAGTGTTTCCGGAGACAACGCATTCGATTGCAATAACTCATTCCAGGAGGAATCAAGCGTACGATAGAATGATACCCTAGCTTCCGTAAGCCGCTGTTCGGCGGCCTCCACAAGCTTTTGCAACCCAGGCGTACGTAATGCCGTAGCGCACGCTAAAAAATGGCTGGCCATCCCCAGCGTATTGGCCGCCAAGGTAACTTCCGCAAACTGCAGGAAAGGATATTGATAAATGGGGTGGCTCAACGTAGCGCGTTGAGGTACAATCAGGAATGCCTGTGAAGCGTCTGCCCATAGCTGATTAACTGAAAACGAGTGACTAGCGGTCGCTTTGAGGCCAAACGCATTCCAGTCTTCGACGATTTGGACATCGGCCCTAGGAAAGAAAAAAGACCGGACAACCGGATTCCCTTCAGGGTCTAACAGATCTTTACCATCTTTTTCCAAAATACAATTCGCCGTAAAATGTGTGAGGTGCGGTGCACCGGTGGCGTAACGCCAACTACCCGACAAGCGGTAACCGCCGTCTTGAATAACCGCCTTTCCTGTAGCTTGCCCGCTGCCACCCAGGCATACTACGGCGTCTGCAAAAACCGTCTCCGCAACTGGCCAGTCCACGAATTGACCCACATACCCCACAAAAAGGTTGGCGCCGGCGCATAAGGTAACCGTCCACCCCAAACTTCCATCAACCCGGGCCAGCTCCTCTTCCAGCCGTACTCCTTCCGGCAAAGACAATTCGAGGCCGCCAAGCTCGCTTGGAATAAACAGTTTAAACCACCGGCGGTCGTAGACAATCGCCAACTGTTCCGATGTAAGTGTACCGATGGCTTCGGCACGGTCGGAAAAACTACGAAGTTGGGTAACCAGTTCAGCCGGAACCGGTGATCCTAAGGGTATGTTTTGTTTCTTCATGCCCGCACGACAGTTGCGTCTCTGTGTTGCCGTTTAATGATACGTTTCCATTCAACATAACCGAAAACAGCAACGATAAACAAAAATAAGGTCAGGAGTGCATAGAGGTGGAGATCCTTATAGGCTAACAGCGGAATAGCAAAAGCATTGCTGATATTCAGCAATATCCAGTTCTCGATTCTGCGTTTTGCCAGCAACCACATACCGGCCCATGCCGTGGCACTTACCCAGGCATCCCACACCGGCACAGTGGAATCCGTAAAATGAGCCAGAGAGAAATAGAGCGCCGGAAATCCAACCGAAACGATCAATAGGGTAATATACCAGTCCCCGCGCCTCGAATAGGCCGCCATCACTTGTGGTTGGCCCTGCCGCGTTACCCAATGCATCCACCCGTAGATGCTCATAATGAGGTAATAGCCGTTCAGCAGGATTTCGGCGTACAGCCCCGCCTCGTATAGCACATATATGGTAATCAATACACTGGCGATACCGAATGGGTAGAGCAGTACCTTATTTGATTTCGCGAGCAACACCTGAACAACGCCGCAGACCACACCCACCCAATGGAGAAGTGGCGTCTGCCTGAGCTGCATCCCCAATTCGCTGAACCAATTTGCAACGTCTACCACACTTAAACGGATTCAAGCGTATCTTCCAATTTCAGTATTGCAGCTGATCGTGCTCGGGTTTCGCGGCATAATTGCGCATCATCGGCAATGGAATGGCTGAATGATGGAATCATTTCGCGCAATTTGCTTAAATACTGGGCAGTTTTAGCACGCTCCGGAAAGCAGCGGGCCAGCAGGTCGACCATGATAGAAACCGACGTGGATGCACCCGGCGAGGCACCGAGGAGTGCCGATATCGTTCCGTCGGCACTGCTAACCACCTCCGTACCAAATTCGAGTATCCCACCATGCGCCTTGTCTTTCTTAATCACCTGCACCCGCTGGCCTGCGATTTCCAATTCCCAATCTTCCTTACGTGCCGTAGGCACATAAGCTTTCAATGCGGCCAACCGATCATCAGGGCTCTGCCTTACCTGGTTAATCAGGTATTTGGTAAGTGGAATATTGTCCATACCGGCTGCCAGCATCGGCCGGATATTATTGAGCTTTATGGAGGCGGGCAAGTCCAACCATGAGCCGTTTTTAAGAAATTTTGTAGAAAAACCAGCATATGGACCGAACAGAAGCGCAGTCTTTCCGTCGATAACGCGTGTATCCAAATGAGGAACCGACATGGGTGGAGAGCCTACCGCAGCCTTACCATATACCTTGGCACGATGCTTAGCAATCACATCTGGATTTGTACATTTCAGCCATTGCCCGCTCACAGGGAACCCCCCGAAGCCATCTGCCTCGGGTATACCTGATTTTTCGAGCAACAACAGTGAACCCCCTCCCGCCCCGATAAATACGAATTTTGCAATAACGGTTTTCTTCTTATCGGTGGTAAGGTTTTTTACGGTCACCTTCCAACGGCCATCTTCAGCCCGTTCGATATCACGAACCTCATTCGCCAGCCGTAGCTTAACCCCTTCTTGTTGAATCAAATGGATAAACAAGGCACGGGTTAAAGCGCCGAAATTGACATCCGTACCGATATCTATCCGTGTGGCGGCCAGTCGCTCCCCGGACTTACGCCCCTCCATAATCAGCGGGATCCAATGACGGAGCACTTCATGATCTTCGGTATAGCTCATCCCTTGAAATAGATGGTGCTCACGCATGGTTTCATAACGCTTGCGCAGGAACGCCACATTTTCGTCACCAAATACGAAGCTCATATGAGGTACACTCCGTATAAACTGCTCGGGGCGGTCGATGATACCATGAGCGACCAGATAAGACCAAAATTCTTTGGACAGCTCAAAAGCCTCCGCGATCTTAATGGCTTTACTGATATCAACTGATCCATCGGCCCGCTGTGGCGTATAATTCAGTTCACACAGCGCAGAATGACCGGTACCGGCGTTGTTCCACGCATCCGAACTTTCGGCAGCCACTTCGTCCAGGCGCTCGAATATCTCAATACTTGCCCGGGGGTGCAACTCGTTAATTAATGTACCCAGTGTGGCGCTCATAATACCGGCGCCGATGAGGACGACATCCACCTCTTCGATGGCTTTTTTCTTTTTGTTCGCCATTATATTACAATTACCGCAAAATTACGGACAGAAATTAAGATATTCTTCATTTCTACGTTATAAATTACAATCCCCACCCTTTGCAATTCATCTAACCGAACAGCTTGCTCCTCCTGCGGCAAATGGGTATACGTTAAGTACGGGTAGTGTACTGGTTAAGTACGTAGAGCGTACTATATAGCCGTACCTATCCATCGTATAGGCCATACGCGTCCCTAGCACAAGCCGTGGGTTTCCAGTATGCATTAGGTGGAGATGTTTCCCTGAAAACATCAAGATGCCGAGGCCGATGGTGCCGACGGTGAGGCAGTTTCCACTCCTTCAGCAGCATTGGGCTTCCGGTTCTTATTCCGCCTTTTGAACGGACGTTTTTTCTTTTTCGGGGCTCCATCAGGCTTCGCTTCCGATCCTGGAATCGTAGCGCTTCCTTCGGCATTTTTAGTCTGCTGGGCACCCTCGCGATTGCCCGGTTTACCACTTTTGCCTTTATTGCGCGACCGGTTTCGATCTCCGCGTCGCCGGTCTCCACGATCAGGAGCCTCGGCTGCTGCCTCGATGCCTTCGGGCAGTGGCGTCCCATCCACTTTCCGCTCCATCAACTGCTCAATGGCAGAAAAGCGCCGAGTATCGCGGCTATTCACAAACGTAATGGCCGTACCGGTCGTTTCAGCTCGTGCAGTCCGGCCGATCCGGTGGATGTAATCTTCCGGATCGGGTGGTACATCATAGTTAACCACCAGGTCAATTCCCACCACATCAATACCCCGCGAAAGGACATCGGTTCCTACCAAGATGGGCAGTTGCTTATTTTTGAAGCGCAACAGTATTTTTTCACGCTCTTCCTGAGCCAAATCCGAATGGAATGGCTGCACTGCTAGCCCCATTTTACCCAGTTCGCGCCCCAAGCTTTTAACCTTCTCTTTGGTAGACGAAAAGACGATAATACTTTTGTAATCACCGCTCTTCAGTAGCTGCTTCAATAATGGTGTTTTTTGATTGTCTGCCACGCGATACTGTTGCTGAACAATGCCCTCAGCCGGCTTAGACAGCGCAATATTGACCTGCTTCGGATCCTTCAGCAGGTTTTTGGCAAACGCCCGAATCTTGGGGGGCATGGTCGCCGAAAAGAGCATGGTCTGCCTTTCCGTTGCCAGTTCGCGAACAATGCGGTTGATATCGTCTTTGAAGCCCATATCAAGCATGCGGTCAGCCTCATCAAGAACCAAAAAGTTAATCTCGTCCAGACGTACGATGCCCGAGCTGATGTGGGCAATCAGCCTCCCCGGTGTCGCAACGACGATATCCACGCCTTCTCGCAATGCCCGGCGTTGTTGTTCGTAACCAATGCCGTCTCCGCCGCCGTAAATGGCAATGGACGTAATGCCTGTGAAATATGCCAACCCTTCTACCTGTTGGTCAATCTGCATGGCCAGCTCACGGGTGGGTGCAAGGATCAGTGCACTGACCGCTGGCCGCTGTTCCATCCGGCAAATCGCATCCATTACCGGCAAGAGGTAGGAAGCTGTTTTCCCGGTGCCCGTTTGGGCACAGGCAATCAAATCATGTTTGTCTTGAATAATCGGGATGGTTTCGGCCTGTATCGGTGTGGGCGTTTTGAAACCCATGCTATTCAAGCCTTCAAAAAGGTTGCTGTCGAAGTTAAAATCGCTAAATGTCAAAGTATACCTATTAATCTACGCTAATGATGATGCAAAAGTACAAAATTCTTCGCTATTTTTTGCTAATCCCGTAATCAGCAATGAAATAGCTACCCACACCGATCATTCACGTGTTTTACCAACGGTGTGTTTATTCCTCCATTGCCGACAAATCACCATGTATGAAGATATCACGATTATTTCATTATCTTTGGAAGAAGCATACAACGCAGGAATTTATCTAAATTATATGGAAGATAACCCAACCAAAAGACCCTATTCCGTAGAATTGGCGGCCACGCTGGCCTCATTGGTGTTGATCATCGCGTTGATGTATGTACTGCAAGGCGTCCTGCTGCCGCTTATGTTCTCCATCCTCATCGCGATTTCGCTATACCCGGTGGCCGGCACCTTCGAGCGGTTGCGGTTTGGGAAAGCCTTTTCTGCATTGCTGGCAGTTATTCTGGCTATTGCCGTACTTTCCGGATTAGTCTGGTTCATCGTCCACCAGGTCATCGTTATCGGTCGGGATGGCGCCGAAATCCAACAGAAGTTCCTGTCGATATTTGACACCATACAGCGGTGGTTGCAGGAGCGTTTCGGACTGGAGCCCACCGAGGTTGTGGAACGGCTCAGAAGCCAGGCCAACCAGATTCTGTCGAATGCAGCGTCTTATATCACGGCCGCTTTCGGCTCCCTGGGGAACGTGCTGGCGGGCGTTGTATTGGTTCCATTATTTTCCTTTTTCCTGCTGTACTACCGGGTGTTCTTCCGCGAGTTTTTCTTCCGGGTTTTTAAATCAACTCCGCAGGTTGTCGTCCACAATACACTCAACAAGATTTACCAGGTGGTGCAAAGTTACTTGCTTGGTCTTGTCACTGTAATGGGTATTGTGGCAATACTTAATACGGTGGGATTGTGGATATTAGGCATTCAATATGCCTGGTTTTTCGGTACGCTGGCATCACTGCTGATGCTACTGCCCTACATCGGTATTGCCATCGGCTCCATACTGCCGGCCATTTTTGCGCTGGCCACCAAAGATACGGCATGGTATGCCTTGGGGGTCATTGCCTGGTTTCAGGTGGTGCAGTTCCTGGAAGGCAACCTCATCACACCCAATATCGTAGGCAGTAAAGTAAGCATCAATCCGTTGATGGCCATCATTTCCATCCTCCTGGGCGGTATGCTGTTTGGTCTTGCAGGATTAATCCTCGCCTTGCCGCTTACGGCCACTGTAAAGGTTATCTTCGATGCCGTGCCTTCGATGAATGCGTTCGGATTCTTAATTGGCGAACCTGAAAAATACCACCTCAAGCGTTATTCCACGAAGATACTCCTTAAGCGCTGGAAGTTGCGGGATCTCCTCGAAGCAAAAGATAAGAAGAAAGAACAGGAAAAAGGAGAACAATGATGGTTGTTCGTTGTTGTCCTTATACCAACGTTCAGGAGATGCTATGAAGAAAAAAACGATCAATGAACTGCCTGACAAGGGCCACAACGAAATGGGCAACCCCACATCTGATAAGGCATTCAAAGACACACGCACGCTCAAGCGCCACCAGGGCGTGCCCAATGCCGGTGGTGTACGTACCGGAAAAACCAAAACAGACAACGGGCAGAACAACGATAACTAGTCGTTGTTTGGCATAGCCGGGGGCATCAGCTTATACACCACGGGGGTAACCACGCGCGATAACAACGTGGAGCTGATGAGGCCGCCAATCATCACGATTGCCAAAGGCGAAATCAGCGGGTTGCTTGACCAGGCGATGGGCAGCAGTCCGCCAATGGCCGTAAGTGAGGTGAGGATGATAGGCAGGAAACGCATCTCCCCCGCTTTCTCTATGGCATCGTTAAGCGACATGCCTTCCCTTCGCAATTGGTTGGTGAAATCAACCAGCAGGATGGTATTTTTTACCTCGATACCGGCCAGGGCCACCAAACCTATCGTAGCCACGAAAGACAATGTGTTGCCAGTAACCAATAGTGCCAGCACCGCACCCACAATGCCCAACGGGATAACAGACAACACAATAAGCGTACTTTTTAGCGTTTTAAATTCCAGCACCAACAAAGCAATAAACATAAAAACCGTAATGAGGATCACCGTACCAAACCCGCCGAACGATTGCTCCCGGCTTTCAACTTCGCCGCCCATCTCGTAGTTGTACCCTGGCGGCAGTTGCAACGCGTCCATCTGCCTCACTACCTCCTGAATCACCTCGTCGTTGGAATAACCGGCGGCAACGAAACTGTTAACCGATACCGTTCGCTGCCGGTCGATATGGTAAATGGCCGGCGGCGACGGCACTAATTCCAGCGTAGCCAATTGACTGAAGGGTATCCCCTTCCCCTGGATATTGTCGACATAGATCTGGTCAAAAACCGAGAGGTCCGGATAGGCGCCCCGGGGAACGCTGAGGCGAACGAGGTAATCGTCATCGTCGGCCTTCGGATCCGTGTACGTGGTCAGATCAACACCAGCCAATACCATGCGTACCGTCCGGTCAATGTGGGCACTCGGCACACCAAGCGCTAGCGCTTTATCCCGATGGATGCTTACCTGGATGTCGGTCTTGTCATTACGCACTGGATTGTTGACGTACATTGCGCCGGAAGTACCTTCCAATAAGGTCTCCACGCGACTAGCCAACTGCTTCAGGGTATCCAGGTTGTCGCCGAAGAGCCGCACTTCCACCGGTGAAATCACGGGGACGCCCTGCTCGAAATTTTTCACTTCCACCTTGGCGCCGAGGTAAGGCGTCCAGCGTTGCCGGAGCCGCTCAATGAGCGCCTCCTTGTCTTTCGGCGACGTATCGGGCTGCAACTGCACGAATAGCTCGGCAAAATCAGCCCGTTCATTGGCCTGCTCCACATTATAGTAAATCCTCGGATTACCCTTGCCCACATTGGAAGCAAAATACTGTACCTGCGGCAATTCGGCCAGTTCCTGCTCTATCTGCCGTGTGATGCTGTCGGTTGCGTAGATATGTGCCTGCAACGGCGCACTGATCCGGATAAGAAACTGCGGTTTCTCCGAAGCGGGAAACAGGCTGAATCCCACAACGGGAATCAATGCCAGGGCACCGCCGAAAATAACAACCGCAATCACCACCGTTTGCCAGGGTCGTTTCAACGCCTTATCGAGCAGTACCGCGTATGTACTGTGGATGGCGCGTTGAAGCCACCGCAGCACGGCATTGCCCTCGGGGTTTTCATGGGGTTTCAGTAAGCGGCTGGAGAGCAGTGGTACCACGAGGAGGGCAACCAGCATAGAGGCAAAGACCGATCCGATAACCGCCATGGGAAGGCTTCTGATAAAATCGCCCGCTGCTTCGGGCATAAACATGAGGGGCATGAATGCAATGATAAGCGTTGCAGTACAGCCCACTACCGCCAAGGCAATCTGGTGGGTACCCCGGAGGGCTGCCTCAATACGGGATACGCCCTCCCGCATCCACCGCTCAATATTTTCCACCACCACAATGCTGTCGTCTACGACCAGACCCAACGCTACCACAAACCCGACGATACTCAGCTGGTTCAGCGAATAACCAAACATGTTCAGCACGATAACGCCCATGGCCAGCGAAAGCGGCACAGCGATCATGACAACCAGCGATGCCCGGGTACCCAGTGGCAACAGCGTAAGAAGCACCAACGTAACTGCAATGATAAAATCGATGCCCAACCCACTGAGCCGTTTGTTGACATTTTCGCCCTGATCGAAATGCAGTACCATATCGACATTGGCTGGCAACCGTTCTTCGAACCGGGCCAACACGTCAAGGTAAGCTTCCTGCGTACGGCTGATGTTTTCACCGGCCTTCTGCGCCGCATTAACGAACACCGCACGGTAACCATTGAGACGGGTGATGTGTGTTTCCGGAGCAAAATCAGCATATACATCGGCGATATCGCCCAATAGGATGTTCTTTCCCTGTGCACTGGAAACGATGGTTTGCTTAATGTGATCAATACTTTGGTAATTGCCGCTCGTTTTGATGCTAAAGACCTTTCCGCCAGCCAGGACACTGCCGCCGGGAATATTGGCCCCCTCACTTTGCACAGCCTCCATGACCTGGTTAAGTGGAATATTCAATTGAGCCAGCTTCGCCGGCTCCACATCCACACGGATCAATTGGTCGGTCAACCCGCTGACGGTAACATCCTTAAGCGCCTTAATCTTTTCCAACTCCTCCTTCAAATCATCGGAAACTTCCTTCATGAGGCTGCGCGATGCGTTTTCGGAAATTAAGGCAACCTGCAGTACATTGACGCCTGTGGGGTCGATTTGCTGCACATCGATGCTATAAAGTTGATCGGGCAGCTGAGGCCGCAAAGCACTTACCTCACGGATGAGCTCCTGGTACTTGTTGTCATAATCAACGCCGTGTTCATACTCCACAAACAAGACAGCCAGCCCATTCACAATGGTGGTACGAATACGCTTGATGTTGTCGAGATCATAAAGCCGGCTTTCGATGGGCTTCACCACCAGTTGCTCCATGTCTTTGGGGTTGGTACCCGGATATACAACCACAACCGGAAAATTAGGCGGCCGCATTTCGGGATCTTCTGCCCTGGGCATCGTGAAGATACTGCTTATGCCAATGGCGACAATCATCAGCACGACGATAAATGTAAACTGATAATTCTTAATCGGATAATTAATCAGGCCCATGACTGTCTATTTTATGGTGATTTGAGAACCGTCGCGCAGGTATGGGCCACCGGAAACAATAAGCGAACCGCCACTTTCAAGTCCGGCGGTTACCACGGCATGGTCTTGCTGAATATCCGACACTTCTACGGGTACGCGCCGTGCTGTCTCACCATCGTCGGTGACGAAAACATAGGCTTTCCCACCATCGCCGTCCATCAACGCCTCGTAAGGAATGAACCAGACCCCGGATGCCTGTGCAAGACGAATCGTGGCTTTTCCGAATAAGCCCGAGGCAAGTGACGACGGCGGGGTATCGTCCAACTTCAGGTACACGTTAAACATGCCCGACTGCGGGTCTACCCCTTCGGACTTACGCGCTACGCCAGCCCGGAGTTCTTTTCCAGGAATCGCATCCGTGGTTACCGTGGCCGCATCGCCGGTGCGGATTGCCGACCATTGGCGATCGCTCACACCTACCTTAAGTAGCCATCCACCCGTTCCCATGCCCGCCACCACCAGCACCGGCGTGCCGGGGCCAACAACCTGGCCGACATTGGCAGGCCGCTGTAACACATACCCGTCAAACGGTGCGGTGATGGTGGTGTGGTTGACCTGATAGGAAACCCGTTCAACATCCTGTCTGGCAGCGTCAAACGCAGTTTTTGCATTTTCCATCTGCTCAAGCGTGGCCACGCTGTCGGCATACAATTGCTGCGCACGACGGTAATCACGTTCCGCCTTTTCCAGTCCAAGCCGGGCTTGCTCCAGGGCCGTGTTGATTTCCGTCGACTCCACCGCCGCCAGCAGCTGACCTTTTCGGAACGATTCCCCTTCATTGACCCGCAATTGCTGGATGATGCCGCCATTGCGAAACGCCAGCGCGGTTTCGTCGTCAGTGGTGAATGTACCCGTAGCAATCACCGTACTGGCAGTGTCGGTTGTCGCCAGTGGCTGCACCTGCACGGGGATGACGGTATCGCCGTCGCGTAAACCGGTATCCTGGTTGCCCGAGCTACAGGCCCCGGCAATGGCTAAAAGGGTAATACCAAGTGTATAATAGCTGTATATCTTCATAACCATTAATTAATCGTTGTGGTGAGTCGATAGCTGGCTTGCTCACGCTCAACAGTGGCCGCGGCCGAAAGGACCTGGTACATGCTGATCGATAAGGCTAAACGAGCGGACGTATATTGATTACGGGCATCGACGGTTTCGATATAGCTGTTGGTTCCCGCCCGATAACCTTTCCCGATGAGCCGCTGGTAGGCCACCGCAGCAACCAGCTGGCGCTCCGCCGCCTCGTAATGCTGCCAGGCCGACCGCAAACTATTGAGGGCAACGGAGTGTGACAACTGCAGCTGCCGGTCGGCTTCCTGCTGTTGCAATCGGGCATTCCGGAGATCGAGTTGCGACTGCTGCACCTTATACCTATTCCTGTTGCCGTTGAATATCGGAAACGTCAGTTGCAGGCCGGCCATATAATAACGGGTCTGATCATTGAAATGGAATCCTTCGGATTGCGAGCCCAGATCGAGGAACGCGTTCAATTTAGGCACCGCGTATTGCCTATCCATTCTCAACGTCGTTTCGTGGATGCTTACTGCCGTAGCCAATGCCTGTAGCTCCTCGCGCACGGCCGTGGGTTGTGCAGCCCCCTGTAAGAGGGAGGCCGCTTCCATCAACGCGTTGTCCGAATTGAAGACCGTGTCGATGCTGGCCTCCGCATCGCGATTCAACAAGCTATTGAAGTAATTCTTCGCGTTCTCCACCTGCTGTTCGGCCCCGGTAATCGCTGCCTCAGCCGCCGCTACCTCGCTTTCGGAACGCAAGACATAAGCCGGCAACCCCTTGCCGCTTTTGACAAGCCTTTCGTTTGCACGCTTACCCTCTTCGGCCAGTTCCAATGCCGATCGATAAACGGCCGCCGACTGTACCGCATTGAGATAACCAAAATATGCCGATTTGATTTCTTTGATCAGCTCGCGCTTATAAGTGGCGACATCCAATTCGCTCAACCGCACCTGGTATTCGTGGATACGTTTATTGTGGCCAATGTCCGTATTAATCAATGGCATAGTTGTCCGGATGTGGGCATCATAATAATTGCGTGGCAGGAAATTGATGGTTTCGTTTTCAATGGTTGGAAATTGGCCCGATTGGGTGAGTTGGTTCAAGGTGGTGTACACCGGATTAAGCAAGTCACCTATCGGCAGCGGAATGTTGCGCCCGCCATCGGCCGTCTGGTAACCCGCTTCCAGATTTACTGAAGGCAGATAGAGACTCTTCGCCGACCGCAACGCAATGACCGCTTTCTCGAACGAGACATGTCGCTGTTGCAGCAACAGGTTGCTTCGTAATCCGGTGTCAATATAAGCCTCCAACGGCGATTGCGTAAAACCATTTAACGTAATCATCGACAACGACAATATTAATACTGTTCTCATTATTAACAGTGTTTACTATAAGTGCAAAAAAAATTACTTAAACCGTTCCAGCAGTTGCAGGTATGCCTGAAAAACATTTTCCAGCAACGTATCCTGTTTGGCAATGACCACATCACTGCATTTCTCGGCGATGTGTTTAAAATGACTGGTGATATGCAGGGAGCACAAGCCATGCACCACGCTCCAGGACAACATGGCCATTTCCTCCGTGTTCATACTGGCAAAATAACCACTTGCTTTACATCCTTCCACTGTTTGCATCAGCGCATTAAACACACCCTCGCCTTCAGGCCACTCATCTTCCGGATGGTGAGCCTGCAGGTATTCCATGGGCTCCTTCATAATGAACATCAATTCGTAGAAATCGGGATGATCCACCGCAAACTGGATATACCCCCTACCCATTGCTTTCAATCGTTCAAACGGATCATCCACGTAAGCCAGCGCCGAAAACCGCTCGCGCAGCAAACCGAAACCCTCCTGGTGCAGTGCGTAGGCAATGTCGGTCTTGTCTTTGTAATACAAATAAATCGTCGTCGGACTGAATTCGATTTCAGCGGCTATTTTCCTGATGGAAGTGGCCTCGTACCCTTCGGTCACAAAAAGCTTCTTCGCCGCTTCAAGTATCTTTGCCTTAAAGTCTTCCCGGTGCCGTTCTTTCCGTTCTTTAATACCCATACTTTGAACTTAACGGGGCAAAACTAATTAACAGTGTTAACTATTGCAAATTATTTTTACTTTTTCCTATGATTCTTTCGCCCAAAAACCGCAAGCGGTTATGACACGAAGCCTTCAATACGTTCTCCGCAACGTGCTTTTACCAATGAATAGACAGAATCTATAGGATCATAAAGAATATCATTCTGACAATAAACACATTATTTGAATATCATTCGAATATTCGATATATTTGCAGAATAATTGACGATATGGAATATAGTTTAGACCAGACCGACTATGCTATCCTGCGATTGATGCAGGAAAACGCCCGCATCAGCAATGCAGACATTGCACGGGAGGTCGGTATGGCCCCATCGGCCATTCTGGAACGGATAAAAAAACTGGAGCAAAAAGATGTGATTTTACAATACCGGACAAAAATCAATCCGGCAGCGCTGGACCAAACCCTGCTTTCGTTCATTTTTATCCGGGCTGCAGACGGAATCGGATGCGCGACAACCGGCGAGGCATTGGCCGCCATCCCCCAAGTGCAGGAAGTACATGATATTGCCGGCGACGATGGCTACCTGGTAAAGGTACGAACAAGCGATTCAGCCGGCTTGGTAGCGCTTATGCGCGATTCGTTTGCCAAGATACCAAGCATCATCTCCACCCGTACCACCATTGTGTTGGAAACGGTTAAGGAAGAACAGCAACTGGTCATCCCCGACGGCAACTGACGACTGGTTTTGGATCAAAAAAAAGCATAAAAACAAAGGATAATGACAACAGATTTTACAAAAGACAAACATTCCCAGGCAAAAATTATCGTGGCATTTGCCATGATTTATGTCGTGTGGGGATCGACATTCTTTTTCATCCATAAGGCGCTGGCCGGTTTCGAACCGTTCCTTTTGGGTGCCGTCCGGTTTAGCACAGCCGGGCTGCTTCTGTTGGGATGGTGTGCTTTTAAGGGATACCGGATATTCGATAAGTCGACCATTTTACATGCGGGGTTGATGGGGTTCCTACTGCTCTTTGTCGACAATGGCATCATCATTTGGGTGGAACAGTTCATGCCGAGCGGGCTGGTAGCTATCATGTCCGCTTCCGCCGCCATTTGGTTCATTGTACTCGACAAGCCCAATTGGAAAACGAATTTCCGTAATCTCCCGATTGTCGCCGGTCTCTTTATGGGCTTCTTTGGCGTGGTTATGTTATTTGGCGACCGTATAGCGCAAGCGTTTGATGCCGCTGAACGGCAGACCAATATCATGGGTATGTCGCTGTTGTTGCTTGGTGCATTGGCATGGACCGTCGGCTCGCTGTATTCCAAGTATTTCGGAAAACCTAAATCCGGCGGGGAACAGCGAAACAGTACGGTCGGTACCGCATGGCAGATGCTGATTGCAGGTATCGCGTTCGCCATCGCGGCCGCAGCGCGGGGCGAGGTAGCCGACTTCCAGCCGGCAAACGTTCCTGCTTCTGCATGGTGGGCTATTACCTATCTCATCTTCATGGGATCCATCGTGGCCTACAGCGCCTACATTTGGCTTCTTCAGGTACGGCCGGCCACGGAGGTAAGTACCCATACGTACGTGAACCCGATTGTTGCCGTACTACTGGGTGCATGGTTTGCGCACGAAGCGGTAACCGACTCACAAATCATTGCGCTGTCAGTTATTTTAGGAAGCGTTTTGCTGATTAACTGGGATGCGTATAACCTCTCTTCGCTGTTCACCAGGCGCAGAAAACGGTTTGTACGCCTTCGTGAAAGGGTGAGCACACGGGCGACCATCCGCGCCTCTATCCCCGCTCCGTCTGACGGGAAGGCGATGGATACGGCAAAAGATGAATGTTAACGTCAGAATACCTACCTTTACCGCACCCGTTGACGTCATGTCAATGAGGTACCGTCACATCATGAAGTATTTTACCACCCGAAGTCGCCTCCTGCTGCTGGCTGTTGCCATTTGGCTGGGAGGTGCATCTTGCAACAGGCACTTTGTACCACGCGGACAGGCTGCTTACACCGAATTGCAGGTAGACAGCACCATCGTAGCCGATCCCGACTATGTAAACTTCTACGCACCCTACAAAAAACAGCTGGAAACCGAGATGAACCGGGTAGTCGGTCACGCGGCCGTCAGCCTGACAAAGTCGCGCGAAGCACCGGAAACATTGTTGGGGAATTTCTTCGCCGACGTCCTGTTAGCTGCGGCCCGAGCGCAGGACCCTGAAGCCGAATTTTCCTTTGGCACGAAAGGCGGGCTCCGCATCGAATTGAGTCAGGGCCCCATTACCATTGGCAACCTCTTCGAACTCATGCCGTTTGAAAACGAAATTGTTATACTGGAACTTTCCGGCGAAAAGGTATTGGAATTAGCACGGTTCATTGCTGTAACAGGTGGTCAACCGGTATCGGGCATCCGTATGGCGATAAACGACGGCCAGGCAACCAACGTCCGGATCAACGGGAAACCTGTAGACACGGGCCGCACCTACAAATTGGTCACTTATGATTACCTTGCCAATGGGGGCGACAATTCGCGTGGGCTCACTGACCCGGTGAGCCGCACCAACCTCGGCATAAAGGTACGCGAAGCATTAATCGATTATGTTACCAACGAAGCCCGGGCGGGCAACGAAATCAATGTACAGCTCGATGGAAGAATTACACGCAATCAATAGGCGAAGGTTCCTGAAACAGGCAGGCACATTTGCGGCATTTTCTGCCATAAACATGCCGGCATGGGCGCTGGCCAACGATGAGCACCTCTCCCTTACCGTACTGCACACCAATGATGTACATAGTCGCATCGATCCTTTTCCGATGGACGGGTCGCGCAACGAGGGTTTGGGCGGGGTGGCGCGCCGCGCCACGCTGGTCGAAAAAATCCGCGCCGAACAACGCAATGTGCTGTTACTCGACGCGGGCGATATGGTACAGGGCACACCCTATTTTAACCTCTTCGGTGGCAAAGTAGAACTGGAACTGATGAGCAAAATGGGATACGACGCCGGCACATTCGGCAACCACGAGTTTGACAATGGCGTGGCAGGCCTGGCCGACATGATACCTTATGCCAACTTCCCTTTCCTCACGGCCAACTACGACTTCCGCGACACCATCCTCAACGGGAAAACGCGTGATTACGTCATTTTCAGGAAACAGGGACTCCGGATAGGAGTGTTTGGACTCGGAATCCAGTTGACCGGACTGGTGGACCCTACGCTGAGCCGCGACGTACGTTACCTCGACCCCATCCCCGTGGCCAATGAAATAGCCGCAAGGCTTAGGAATGACTACAAGTGTAGCCTAGTCATCTGCCTCTCGCACTTAGGCTACCGATATGACAACGGCCAGGTATCGGATCAGGTGCTGGCAGCACAAACCCACGACATTGACCTTATTATCGGTGGGCACACCCATACCTTCATGCCGGCACCAGAACCCGTACGAAACCTGAGTGGCAACGTCACCATTATCAATCAGGTCGGGTTTGCGGGTATCAATCTCGGTCGCCTGGATTATGTATTCGAGCAGGCTCCTGGAAGGAAAAAGCTGGTGACGGCCAGTACATATGAGATCTCAGCCCGGGGTAGCGTGCTGCTCGAACACGGATAATGTCTTGAAAACATTTCTGCGCCTATACATCGATTCATATCGGGGCTTATCGCGCCCCGCGTGGCTGCTGGCACTCGTTATGCTCGTCAACCGTACGGGCGCAATGGTACTCCCCTTCCTGGGGCTATACATGACACAAGCACTGGGTTTCTCCATACGCGAAGTGGGCATCGTACTGGCTTGCTTCGGATTGGGTGCCATCACAGGGTCGTGGCTCGGTGGCTGGCTTACCGACCGGTTTGGGAATTTCTGGGTGCAGGCGTTGAGCTTACTGGCCGCTATCCCCTTGTTTCTCGTTTTACCGGTATTCACATCGGTCCACACCCTGGCCGCCGGTATTTACATCTTAAGTGTAGTTACTGAATCGTTCCGCCCGGCCAATTCCGTATCCGTAGCCCGATATGCCCGGCCGGAAAACATTACGCGTGCCTTTTCACTGAACCGCATGGCTATCAACCTGGGGTTCTCAGTCGGCCCGGCACTGGGCGGATTTCTGGCGTCCATTTCCTACCATTGGATTTTCTACGGTAATGCATTAGGCGCTCTCGCAGCAGCAGTGATTTTTGTGCTGTTCTTTTACCAGCGAAAAGGGGCTAGGCGTGCGAAAACGACAAGCCACTCTGACACTACGGAAACGGCAGCGAATCGGTCACCCTACCGTGATTGGCCTTTTCTGCTATTCAGCTTGCTGTGCTGCGGTTATGCAATTTGTTTTTTTCAGCTGCTGAACACGTTACCACTATTTTACCAAAAGGCGCATGCGCTCGATGAGCAGCAGGTCGGATTGATACTTGGGTTCAGTGGGCTGGTTGTTGTTGTTTTCGAAATGCTTTTGGTGCACATGGCCGAGCGGCGGTTTACGTACGCAACCAGTATCGCCGTGGGAACAGTATTATCTGCGGTATCGTTCGCTATACTGCCCTTGCCCGGCGGTTATTGGATGCTCTATGCATCTATTTTTTTACTGAGCATTTCAGAAATATTGGCGATGCCTTTCATGGCGTCTGTTGCCGTAAAGCGTGCATCCCGACAAAATCAGGGAGCTTACATGGGACTCAATGCACTGGCATTCTCGGCTGCACATGTATTTTCCCCGTTTCTCGGCACCCGTATTGCCGATGCGTATGGCTTCAGTATACTTTGGTCAGGTACGGCGGTAGTGCTTGTTGGAATAGCCGCGGGGTTTTATCTATTGGTGAAGAAAATGTAACACCGGCACATCACTTCACCAATGGATTCTTTTCATTGGCAAACAATTGGTATACTTTCTTATCCACCCATGCCGGCAATAGTTTATTCATCAGCACAGCCAGTTTACCCTGACGTGTCATCACTAGGGTACGCCTGCGTTTGATGACGCCATGCACGATGCGGTCAGCCACTTCCGCTGCCGTCATCATTTTACCCTCATCCATACTGGTTTCGCCATGCGCCTCGCCGGCGGCGTCCAATGCGGTAGCCCGAATGCCGGAAGCCGTAAAACCCGGACAGGCAATCATCACATGCAGGCCTGTTTTCAGGTTTTCCACCCGCAACGATTCCATAAATCCATGGATGGCAAATTTGGAAGCCGAATACCCTGTACGGCCCGGCAACCCGCGATAGCCGGCGATGGACGAGACGGCCACAACCGATCCTTTGCTGCGCAGCAATTCAGGCATTGCATACTTCGTGCAGTACACCGTACCCCAGAAGTTAACATCCATTAAGCGATGCAAAACCGCCAGATTTAATCCGGCAAACAGCGCCCGCATACTGATGCCTGCATTATTGACCAATACATCAACACCACCGAAGGTGACCAGCGCCTGTTGTATGAGTTCCTGGCAATCGGCTTCGCTCGCCACATCGCATTGCACGGCCACGGCACGGATTCCGTGATTGCTTTCCAATGATTGTGCAATAGCACACAGATCGACGTAGCGCCGCGCTGCCAACACCAGGTTGGCTCCCTGTCGGGCAAATGCGGTAGCACAGGCCAGACCAATACCAGACGATGCCCCCGTGATGATGACCGTTTTATTACGCAATGTTCCGCTCATAAGGTACCCGCGTAGCAATGGAGCGACCCAACGTCACTTCATCAACATATTCCAATTCACCGCCGAAGGCGATTCCCCTCGCAATGGTGCTGATCTGTACGCCGAAATCCTTGAGTTTTTTATAAAGGTAAAAGATCGTGGTATCCCCTTCCATCGTGGCACTCAGCGCTACGATTACTTCTTGTACACCGCCGGCTGCCACACGTGCTACCAAACTGTCGATCTGCAGGTCCGATGGCCCGATACCGTCCATCGGCGAAATAAGCCCACCAAGCACATGATACACGCCCTGGTATTGATCCGTATTCTCGATTGCCATCACATCACGCGTATCTTCCACCACGCATATGAGTCCCTTATCCCGCTTATGTGCAGCACAGATTTCACAAACAACCGTATCCGAAACATTGTGGCACGTCGTACAGTACCGGATTTCCTTTTTCAACCGATCGAGTGCCCCGGTAAACCGCGACACCTCAGCTTCGGGTTGCTTCAGTAGATGGAGTACCAGCCGCAGGGCTGTCTTCTGGCCTACACCCGGCAGTCGGCCAAACTCCGCCACCGCTTGTTCCAATAGTTTGGAAGAAAAGTTCATGACACAAAGATACTTTTTTTCCACACAACGCCTTTACGCGAAAAGTATTACATTAGCGGAAATCAGTAAATCCGTCTATGGCTAGAACACGGGAAGATAAAATCATGCGCGCCTTCGAAAACAAGACGTGGCAGGAAATCAAAGTCAAGGATTCGTGGCAAATCTTTAAGATTATGGCTGAATTTGTGGACGGATTCGAGAAACTCGCCAAAATAGGCCCCTGTGTATCGATGTTCGGCTCGGCACGTACCGCCCAAGACCACAACTATTACAAACTCGCCGAAGACATTGCCCGGTTGCTGACCGAACGGGGATATGGTGTTGTATCCGGCGGTGGACCGGGTATCATGGAAGCTGCCAACAAAGGCGCCTACGAAGCCGGTGGGAAATCCGTAGGCATCAATATCGAACTTCCGTTCGAGCAATTCCACAATCCGTACATCGATCGCGATAAATTACTCCAGTTCAACTATTTTTTCGTGCGCAAGGTGATGTTCATGAAATATTCACAGGGATTCATCGTGCTCCCCGGCGGTTTCGGCACCATGGATGAACTCTTTGAAGCCATCACCCTCATCCAAACCGGCAAAATCGCCCGCTTTCCAATTGTCCTGGTAGGTAAAGACTACTGGGGTGGATTGATAGATTGGGTAAAACAAACCATGCTCGATGCAGGGAATATCAGTCCGGAAGACCTTAATCTTTACCGGATGGTCGATACGGCCGAGGAAGCGGCAGAACACATTTTCCGCTTTTACGACAAGTACTTGCTCAAACCGAATTTTTAATGTTTTTCATGCAAAGGCCACATCAGCACTGCAATTATTTCAGTACAACCCACTAACATACAGTCAATTAGTCATGATTTCTTGAATTAATCGCGACAAAATTTCCGATTACCCAATCAAATCGCTCATGGTATTTGTTTTGTGTGTATAGCTGAAACAACGATGACCATGAATTTCAACAACTATACAATCAAAGCACAAGAAGCTATCCAAAAAGCCTCTGAAATCGCCACGGGCAATCAACAGCAGTCCATCGAAACGGCACACCTGCTGAAGGCGTTGCTTGTCGTCGATGAAAACGTAGTGAGCCACCTGCTCAAGAAGCTGAATGTGAACGTAAAACATGTGGATGACGAACTTGATAAACAGATCGCCACCTTCCCGAAGGTCAGCGGCAGCAACATCTACCTGTCGTCAAGCGCAAATACAGCCCTGCAAAAGGCGCAGTCGTACCTGAAGGAATTCAAGGATGAGTTCGTATCCATTGAGCACATCCTGCTGGGCATCCTTAATGCGGGCGACAAAACCGCGTCGCTGCTGAAAGACCAGGGAATTACGGAAAAGGACCTGAAAAAGGCTATCAGTGACCTCCGCGGCAACGCACGGGTGACCGACCAGAATGCCGAAGCCACGTATAACGCCCTGAATAAATATGCACGTAACCTCAACGAATTTGCCGAGTCCGGCAAACTCGACCCGGTCATTGGCCGCGATGACGAAATCCGCAGGGTTATCCAAATCCTCTCCCGGCGTACGAAAAATAACCCCATATTGGTCGGTGAACCCGGGGTAGGCAAAACAGCCATTGCCGAGGGTATCGCACACCGCATCATCAAGGGCGATGTACCCGAGAACCTAAAGACAAAAACTGTCTTTTCGCTCGATATGGGTGCCCTGATTGCCGGAGCAAAGTACAAAGGTGAATTTGAAGAGCGGCTCAAAGCAGTGGTAAAAGAGGTGACGCAGAGCGACGGCGAAATTGTGCTGTTTATCGACGAAATACATACCCTTATCGGTGCGGGCGGCGGAGAAGGCGCCATGGATGCAGCAAACATCCTAAAACCTGCGCTCGCACGGGGCGAGTTGCGTGCCATCGGCGCCACCACCCTCAACGAGTACCAGAAATACTTCGAGAAAGACAAGGCACTCGAACGCCGGTTTCAAAAAGTAATGGTCGAAGAACCGGACACACAGGACGCCATATCCATTCTGCGCGGCTTAAAGGAACGCTACGAAACACATCATAAGGTACGCATTCTCGACGAGGCCATTATCGCAGCGGTGGAACTCTCACAGCGTTATATTGCCGACCGTTTCCTGCCCGATAAAGCTATCGACCTGATGGATGAGGCAGCATCGAAACTACGGTTGGAAATGGATTCCGTTCCGGAAGCTGTCGACGAAATCGAGCGCCGCATTATGCAGCTGGAAATTGAACGTGAAGCCATCAAGCGCGAGAAAGACACCAAAAAGGTGGACGAACTAAGCAAAGAAATCGCCAACCTGAGTACGGAACGCGATTCGTTGCGCGCGGCATGGCAGAGCGAGAAAACATTGGTAGACAGTATAAACCAAGAGTTGGAGCAAATTGAAAATTACAAGATAGAGGCCGACCAGGCGGAACGTGCCGGCGATTACGGTCGCGTGGCTGAAATACGCTACGGGCGTATTAAAGAGTCGCAAGACAAAGTAGAGACACTCAAAAAAGAGCTCAGCGAAAAACAGGTAGACAGCCGCATGCTCAAGGAGGAAGTAACGGCTGAAGATATTGCCGGCGTAGTATCGCGGTGGACCGGCGTGCCGGTTGCCAAAATGGTGCAGAGCGAGCGTGATAAACTGCTACACCTTGAAGAGGAACTTCACAAACGCGTAGCCGGGCAAGACGAAGCCATCGAAGCCATTTCGGATGCCATCAGGCGGTCGCGGGCAGGACTGAGTGATGAGCGGCGCCCCATCGGGTCATTCATTTTCCTCGGCACCACCGGTGTGGGAAAAACCGAGTTGGCCAAAGCACTGGCATCATTCCTCTTCAACGATGAACATTCCATGGTACGTATCGATATGAGCGAGTATCAGGAGCGCCATGCCGTGTCTCGCCTCATCGGGGCGCCTCCGGGCTATGTGGGTTATGATGAAGGCGGTCAGCTTACCGAGGCTGTCCGCCGGCGCCCTTATGCCGTAATTCTGCTCGATGAAATCGAGAAGGCTCATCCCGACGTATTCAACATCTTATTGCAGGTGCTGGACGATGGACACCTTACCGATAATAAAGGACGCCTGGTAAACTTCAAGAACACCATCATTATCATGACGTCCAACATTGGATCGCATCTTATCCAGGAGAATTTCAGCAACCTCACCGATGAAAACCACGACGAGGTGATGGCGAAAACCCAGAATGAGGTATTTGAACTTTTACAAAAGTCCATGCGGCCCGAATTCCTGAACCGCATCGACGAAATCATCATGTTCACTCCGCTGAATCGCGAGGAGATAGGTAAAATCGTACACTTGCAATTCGCCAACCTGCAACGGCAACTGGCTGAGATGAACATTCGGCTTACAGCCAGCGAAGAGGCGCTCGATTGGCTTGCGCAATTGGGATACGACCCGCAATACGGAGCCCGTCCGCTTAAGCGGGTCATTCAAAAACACATTCTTAACGAGCTGTCGAAAGAGATTCTGGCAGGGAAAATAGATAAGGACGCCAACGTGAAGCTGGATATGTTTGACAACAAATTCGTGTTTCTGAACGAATAACACAGGGCTCGGAGCCAGTGGCCGGTGATTACCTTCACCGGCCACTGCTATAATTAGCACAATTTTTGGTAACTTTACTGAAAAGTAAGGAAGAATTCATGCCTACCCGGGATATAAAATCGACACGGAGTGTTCGGCGCAAAGTGATCTTTGTCTTCCTATCGTGCGCCGTTTCGCTGGTATTGGCGTGGGTAATCAGCCGTGTTGCATTCACCGAAATTATGGATACGGTAGAAAGCATCACCACCCCCGAACCCAAACTAGAAATCGTAAGCGGCATCTCGCGCGACATCATGCGCCTCGATCAGCTGCAACGCGCACAGGCCTTCGGCGGCAACGTTGCGTACAAAAGTTTTTCAAAAGAGTCTGCGGTGATTCTCAGTTCGCTCGACTCGCTGAAACAACTATATGAAGGAAGCGATGTACAGCAGTCACGCATCGACTCCATAAAAACACTGCTCCGCCAACGCGACAAACTCTTTAATGCTTACGTAAAGGTACGTGAAAAAGTGGTGGACAGCGAGGAATTTTCCGAGCAGCTACAATCACTCAGTGACATCATCTACGAACCCAATACAGAGAGCAAAGTCGTTACCACCGAACGGAAGCGCCGCACAACGACGATAGCCGGCGACACCAGTGCGGTAGCGCTCCCGCAGATCCAAGACGATCGCGGCTTTTTTTCACGTGTTTTCGGCAGGAAACGCACTGACCAACCACAACAGGTGGTGGAAGAACGGCGTATGGTAGAAGAAGAGATGGAGACCATTATCGATACCATCCGGGCTACCCAGCCAGATAGCATACTGGCACGTATCGATAGTGCCGTACAACGCTTCCAACTCCTCCAGCAGCAGCAGCGTGAACAGTTCGTTGACCGCGAAATGGAACTGACGGTAGCAAGTAATGCATTGATCAGCAACATGCTCAGCATCCTGCATTCGGTAGAAAACGAAGCCATGCAACAGATGGAAGTGGACAACCTCCAGGCCAAAGCGGTAGTAAGCGAAAGCGTATGGCGAATAGGCGGTATCATCCTCGTATTTTTCTTTATCACGGCCATCATGGTCTATCTGATACTTGCCGATATCCGCCGAAGCAACGCCTATCGCATGGCGCTTGAAGCTGCTAAAGAAGAGGCAGAATATCACGCCGCTGCCAAACAACGTTTTCTTGCAAATATGAGCCATGAGTTGCGCACACCACTCCAGTCTATCATCGGTTATTCAGAGCAACTCAAGCAAGGACAGTCTGCCGGCGACACGAAGGTCGACGCCATCTATCAGTCATCCGAACACCTGCTCCAGATTGTCAATGAAATCCTGGATTATAGCCGCATTACATCGGGCAAGATTACCTTGAATGAAAAACCATTTGCCGTAGAAGGACTGATCAGTAATGTAGTGGCGGTCATGAAAACCCAGGCCCAGGCCAAGGGGCTTACGTTGGCGCTCAATATGCGGATACTCGGCTCCGGCCATGTACTCGGCGACGCATTCCGAATCAAACAAATCCTTTTCAACTTGTTAAGTAACGCCGTGAAATTTACCGACAAGGGAAAAGTAACGCTCGATGTAAGCACTGTGGTTTATACCGGAAAAACCGAGCTGAATATTGTTGTGAAAGACACGGGCAAGGGCATTCCTAAAGGCGATCTGGAACGTATTTTTGATGATTTCGAGCAATCTGAAAGTGCAAATTCGGGCACCCATTTCGGTAGTGGGTTGGGACTGAGCATCGTCAAAACCATTTGCGAAAGTATGGGTGGCCAGATACGTGTCGAAAGCAAAAAAGGTCTGGGCTCGGTATTCAAGGTAAATTTACCGCTTCAAACCTATGAGAAGCCGCTTCCCGACACCAATGGCAACCAACCCAAAAATGTTCCGACTCCCGTTCAGGGCAGCGTGTGGATTGTCGACGATGACAGGCTCATTTTGACCTTGTGCCAGAATATACTCGACAAATACGCTATTCCATACCGATGTTTCAATTCGCCCAAAGCCGTGCTGGATACGCCGTGGGACCACGCAGTGAAGACAATTCTGATGGATATCCGTATGCCGGAGATGGACGGCACGCAACTGAACCGCGCGATGCGTCAGAAGATCGATTCGACCGGGGTGAACATCTATGCTTGTACGGCACAGGTGCTGCCCGAAGAGCAGGAGCAGATTCTCGCTCAAGGATTCGACGGGCTGCTACTCAAGCCATTCAAAGAAGCGGATTTACTCCGGTTGCTTGGCATCGCACCCCACCCACTTCCGGAAGCGGGTAACCACGCGCCTGTATCGGCTATCAGGCAAATGGCATTGGATGATGACGAGCAGGTCCGCAATATCATTGACCATTACCTCCGGGATACCGCTGCGGACATTACTTCGCTGAAAACCCACTACGGCAACGGTGATCTGGCTAATGTTGAATTGCTGTTGCACCGCGTAGCCGGGCGCACGGCCCAGATCGGTGGCGACCAAATCGCTTTCCGGCTCCGTAAAATGGAAATCGATGCCCGGAGCGGCGAGCTGCCGGATAAAACTGAATTGGAAAGCGCGATTAGCGCAGTGGAGGCCTTCGCGCAACAATTGCAGATACACGGACCCGATCCGGTAACCGCCACTTAAACAAGGTGTCTTGGCTATGGTTGCGTAGGCGCCATTTTTTACCTAAGTTTGTCGGAAAAACGATGCCCCACACCCCACCACCCGCGCAAACAACACCCCCGAAAGCTTTTGAACGTCTTTTAACGGTATTGCACACACTGCGCACCGAATGTCCCTGGGACCGGAAACAGACCATGGAGACACTACGCCACCTGAGTATCGAAGAAATGTACGAGTTAGGGGATGCGATATTGGACCATGATCTTGATGAGGTGAAGAAAGAACTCGGCGACCTGATGATGCACCTGGTCTTCTACGCCCGGATTGCGGAGGAACAAGGAGCTTTTGACGTGGTGGATGTGCTCAATGGCGTATGCGAAAAGTTGATTTCGCGTCATCCACACATCTATGGTGATGTGGACGTCGATAACGAAGAAGACGTTAAACGGAACTGGGAACAACTCAAACTCAAAGAAGGCAACAAATCGGTCCTTGCGGGCGTACCCAGCTCGCTGCCGGCTCTGGTCAAGGCCTATCGTATACAGGATAAAGTGCGGGGCGTAGGCTTCGACTGGGAAGAAAAACAGCAAGTATGGCAGAAAGTAGCCGAGGAATTGGAAGAATTCAAGCAGGAATTTGACGTGATGGCCGACAAAGCAGTCGATGCCGAAAAAGCAGAAGCCGAATTCGGCGACCTGCTGTTCTCACTGGTCAACTATGCACGTTTTATCGGTATCAACCCTGAAAATGCCCTCGAACGGACCAACAAGAAGTTTATCAAGCGGTTCAACCACCTGGAGGCACGAGCAAAGGAAACCGGTAGGCAACTGAAAGAAATGACACTGGCCGAAATGGACATCTTCTGGGAAGAAGCCAAAGGGCTATAACTCGCCATGCTGGAATATGTTTTCTCCGGCTCCCTGCTTCTTCAGCAACACAAAATGTGATCGTACCGCCTTGATGGCAGGATAACAGGTGTAGGGCAGGTTGTACTCCTTAGCATAGCGCTTGATAATCGGGGTGATATGCGGATAATACGTATGAGCCACATGAGGAAACAAATGATGAGCCACGTGATGCGTAAAGCCCCCGAACAGGAAGTTGGCTATCGGGCTATCCGCACTGAAATCCTTGGTTACCATCATCTGGTGCTCTGCCCACGTGACGTCCATTTTACCGTCTGCCGGAGGCAACGGAAAGACGGCCGTCTCATCCACATGTGTTGATATCAACGCGATAACGCCCAGGAGGCTTCCGAAGATGTGCATGCATAACCATCCCAATACTACGATGTACCACGGCTGGCTAAGTACCATCATGGGGATGCCTATGAGGTAAAAGAGATTGAATGCCTTGGCGGCGAACAGGCGGTAGTATTCGATCCGTGGAATTTTCATGATGCGCTTTACGTAATTGTCCTTTGTACCAAAGAAATCCTTAAAATCGCGTATAAAGAGCCAATTGAGCGTATACAATGGATACAGCAAAAACATATAAATATGCTGATAGCGGTGCTGGTTCAGGTATTCGCTATCCGGGAATATCCGCACCAAATCACTCTGCTTGATATCTGTGTCCCAATGCTGGATATTCGGATAGGGATGATGTAACACGTTATGACGTTTTGCCCACAGCCAGCTGTTACTACCGAAAAGCTCCAGCACATACATAAACCGCTGGTTGTGTTTACGTTTCTTGAATACCGACCCGTGAGCTGCGTCGTGGAATGCATTGATGAACAGCATAATCATAGAGAAGCCCAGGAAAATATAACTCAGAAACAACAAAGGCGTGGAATTTCCGAACAGCAAAATGCAAGCGTACAAACCCGCGTAAAGAAAAAGCAGAAAATAGGTTTTCACAACGTTCCGTCGTTGGATACGTTTGTCGCCAAGCACTTTCTCCTGTACCTCTTTTTGCAGTTTCTTGAAGAAATCATCGGGTCCAGGTTTCTTGTATGTCGGTTTCACCAATGTCTCCATGCGCAACTAAAATTAGTATTTAGATGTCACAAAGGTAGCGATAATCGCCTGAAACCACCATCATAATGACGGAAATGATCTACCACATTGACACTACAATGACCAATAGCGTTGAGCTTCACATTCAAATTCGCCAATAAATCCGTACTTTCGCACGCAATATGGAAACAGTTGTAAGCGGCATCCGCAGTACCGGAAATTTACATTTAGGAAATTATTATGGGGCAGTCACCAATTTCGTGCAGATGCAGCACGAACATAATTGCTATTTTTTTATCGCTGACCTTCACTCGCTGACCACCCATCCCACCCCTGCCGATCTGCATACCAATGTACGTCAGGTAGTCGTGGAATATCTCGCCGCAGGCATTGACCCCGATGTGGCCACCATCTACGTCCAATCGGATGTGCCAGAGGTAACGGAACTATACCTTTACCTCAACATGAACAGCTACCTGGGCGAACTCGAACGAGCTGCGTCATTTAAAGACAAGGTGCGCGCAAATCCGGACAATGTGAACGCGGGCCTTCTCACCTATCCTGTACTTATGGCCGCCGACATCCTGCTGCACCGCGCCACGAAAGTGCCTGTCGGGAAAGATCAGGAACAGCACCTCGAAATGACACGCACATTTGCAAACCGATTTAACCGGCTGTATAAAACCGACTATTTCATCGAGCCCCATGCATTTTCCTTCAGCGAGCAGCTCATCAAAATACCCGGATTGGACGGCAAAGGCAAAATGGGTAAATCCGAAGGAGAAGCAAACGCCGTTTTCCTATCGGACACACCGGAAGCAATCCGTAAAAAAGTGATGCGCGCGGTCACCGACAGTGGGCCAACCGCACCCAACCAGCAGAAGCCCGACGTCATCCAGAACCTGTTTACCCTCCTCTCCGCAGTTTCCACTCCCGACACCGTGGAGCACTTCGACAAGTTGTACAACAACTGCCAGATTCGTTATGGCGACCTCAAAAAACAATTGGCGGAAGACATGATTGCAGCTACGGAGCCTGTTCGATCGCGTATTGCTGAAATTTCGAATGATAACGACTATATTAGCAAAACGATTCGCCGGGGGAATGAAAAGGCACGCGAAAGCGCACGGAAAACCCTTGCTGAAGTACGCGAAATTATCGGTTTCAGGAAGTTTTAGCTTTAATCATGCATATAGCCATTGTAGGAAATATCGGAGCAGGTAAGACGACACTCACCAAGCTGCTTGCCAATCATCTCAATTGGGTTCCCCAATTTGAGGCAGTGGATGACAACCCCTATCTTGAGGATTTTTACGGCGATATGAAACGCTGGGCATTTAACCTGCAGATCTTTTTCCTCAATAGCCGCTTCCGCCATATCGTAAAGCTGCAGCAACAGGAAACAAATATCATCCAGGACCGCACCATCTATGAAGATGCCTATATCTTCGCGGAGAACCTATATGATATGGGGTTGATGAGTGCACGCGATTTTGAAAATTACAGCAACATCTTCGAAAGTATCGTATCTTACATTAAACCACCCGATCTATTGATTTACCTAAGGGCCTCTGTACCCACGCTCGTCGAAAACATACAGACGAGAGGCCGGGAATATGAAGCTAATATCCGGCTGGACTACCTATCCAAACTCAATGCAAAATATGAGAAGTGGATAAAGAACTATAACGAGGGGAAATTACTTATTCTCGATAAAGATAAACTAGACTTTGCCAATAACCCCGAAGACCTGGGTTTTGTACTCCAAAAAATCGAAACGGAGTTATTCGGATTATTTTAACGAAGGCCTGCAGGCATCAATTGCCTGTCAGGATGTTTCTGAAATTAATGACGCTTTGTTTCACATCGCCAGCATTGTCTTCCCAATTATGCTCATACTCGGCCGAGATGTTTCCTTTAAACCCCTGGCGCTTCAATTCTGCAATCACGCCCTCCACATTGCACACACCGGTACCCCAGTGCACGTCGTGTGTCTTTGGTGATTTTTCTGCCAGGTCTTTGAAATGCAAACTAATTAAATGTCCTTCATATTGCTTAAGGCTTTCTACTGGGTCCAGGCCTGACCGCACCCAATGGCCAATATCGGCACAAGCACCCACGTATTTGCTGTTAGCAGCTGCTATCGCATCGAGCACTACCTGCGGGTTCCAATAATGTGTGGGTTGCGGGTGGTTATGGATACCTACCTTGATTTTGTAGCGGTCTGCCAGTTGACCAATCAATGGCAAGAACTCCGCTTTGGGCTCCGAATTGATTACCTTGATGCCCATCGCTTTGGCAAACGCGAATAGTTGTTTCCACTCCTCTTCATTGTTCCCGTTGACCACGCCAAATGCACGGAGCGTCACACCTTTCTTTTTCAGCGCCTTTAAAACGGCCTTACGCTTTTCCGGCTCCATTTTATAGTCCATCACGCCTTCAATACCTCCGCCAAGTTGCTGCCCATTGAACGCTTCGACGGTATTGAGTCCGGCACCGAGCGTTTTGTCGACGGCCTCAAAAAAAGTAAAGCGGTTGAATGTATACGTTTGGGCTGATAAATACCAGCCCAACTCCCGCTCTGGTTGTTGCTGTGCGTCCACAGCCGTTATACCAAACCCCAGGGCTACCAGACCCAGGAGAATTACTCTTCTTAATTGCTTGCTCATGTTGTCTATTTAAGTTTTTCGTAAATCCCGTTAACGGTGTGCTTCATAATAGAATGAACGAACCGACTGCCGGAGAAATTGCCGCTCGCTATCAGGGAGGGGGCCGGCTTGTTGAAGCACGTTAACGGCCTCCTCCAGTTGGGACGCTGTGCGTATCCCCAGTGCCGCTGTCGCAACAGCCGGGTGCCCCCATACATAGGCCAGCGCCACAGCCAAGGGGGTAAGCCTCCGTTCAGTTGCCACTTTCGCCACCGCCTTTGCCGCCCGCCCCACTTCGCCATCCGTATATTGCAGGTAGCTGTCGGCGGCTTTACCAATCAGCAATCCCTGGGCAACGGCCCCGCGGCAAATCACGCCGATGCCGTTCTGATGGAGCAAATCCAATGTCGTTTCTTCCGGCCGATGGTCCAGCAGACTGTATTGCGTCATCACACTAACGATATTGGAACGTGCGACGTATTCGCGGATCACGTTCGGCCGGATGGATGAAATCCCGTACCAGCGGATCTTCCCTTGTTCTTTTATCCGCTCAAATGCTTCTATCGTTTCATCTATCGGATCATCTATTGTTCCGCCATGCAACTGATATAAATCGATGTAGTCGGTTTTCAGTCGTTTCAGGCTCAAGTCGATGTGCTTTAAAATATATGCCTTGCTCGGATTCCAATCCCAGCCGCTCCCATCAGGTCGCCATTGATTGCCCACTTTTGTTGCAATGATGACATTCTTCCGGACAGGTTTAAGCGCTTCGCCTACATACAACTCATTAAGCCCTTTTTGGTAAAGATCCGCCGTATCAAAATAATTGATACCGGCATCAACGGCCTTGCGCAGCAGGTCGGTGTATCCCGAAACATGTTCGCCCAACGACATGCATCCAAATCCGACGGGATTCACCCACAAGTCCGATTTGCCCAGCCGATTCATTTTGCCTGGACTTCTTCGACCGCTATGGGCGCATCGATGGCGGGTTGCACCGAAACCAGCTCTACCTCAAAAATCAAGGGGCTAAAGGGCGGGATATCCTGCCCGGCACCCCGCTCACCATATCCAAGCTCGTAGGGCACGTAAATCCGGTACTGTGCACCAACCGGCATCAATTGCAGTCCTTCCTGCCACCCTTCAATCACCCGCTCCAACGGGAATGTAGTGGGCTCACCGCGATCATACGAACTGTCGAAGACATGGCCATCGGTCAACTGCCCTTTGTAATGTACGGTAACCGTATCGGTAAGGGAAGGTTTTTCGCCGTTTCCTTCCCGAATTACCTCGTACTGGAGGCCCGAAGCGGTGGTCGTCACTCCCGATCGGACTTTATTCGTTTCCATAAAGGCATGCGCCTCGTCGCGCTTCCGGCCGTTCAGTTGCTCTTGCGCCGCGGTGATCGCCTGCATTATCAGTTCACGCTCTTGCATTTCTTCCAATGGACTTTCTTTTCCGGCGAATATGTCGGCAATGGCCTGGGCAAGCACCTTAGCGTTGATGGTTTCAAGGCCGACCCCTTTCAGATCGCGAGCCACCGAGGCGCCAAAAGCGTATGCCACGGAATCAGCACGATCCATGAGTACCGGTGTGCCGTCGTCGCCCTGCTGTGCATGTGCAAATCCTGTGGTCATCAATAAGGCACATAAGGCACTTAAACTTAAAAATTTCATAATGGAAAACTGCTAATTACAATTAAAATAGCGCATCAAACTTAGCCAAACTCACACACATATGCAAGTGCCGTATTCAGTGTGATTACGCCTTCCCACCTGCCGGAACTACCTTTTTCAGGTTGGGCAGAAACGCAGCCACGATACCGATGAGCGGTAAAAACGAGCAAACGTGATACACATAATCTATCCCCTCGCTATCGGCCAGCTTGCCGAGCACCGCCGAGCCAATCCCTCCCATTCCAAACGCAAACCCGAAAAACAGGCCCGATACCATCCCTACGTTTCCGGGTAAAAGCTCCTGGGCATAGACCAGGATAGCAGCAAAAGCTGAGGCAATGATCACGCCGATCACAAAAGAAAGGATAACTGTCCAGAACAAGTTGGCATAGGGCAACACCAGCGTAAAGGGCGATGCACCTAAAATAGACAGCCAGATCACATATTTCCGACCAATACGGTCGCCCACGGGACCACCGATCATGGTTCCCGCCGCCACAGCAAAAAGGAATATAAACAGATAAATCTGTGATTGTTGTACAGATACATCAAATTTGTGCATCAGGTAAAATGTATAGTAGCTCGTGAGGCTGGCAAAATAAAAATACTTGGAAAAAATCAACACCAAAAGGACGACAATGGAGCTGATCACCGTTTTACGGGGTAATGTACGGTGTACCGCCGCTTTCACTTTGTTCTTACGAAGGATGTAGTTGCGGATGGACTTCGGCTTGTACCATTTGCCAATGCGGTAAAGAATGATGATTGCCGTAAGCGCCGCTACGGAAAACCAAATGACATGAAACTGTCCGAAAGGCGCAATGAGCATGGCAGCCAATAACGGGCCGATGGCGCTACCCGCATTGCCCCCCACCTGGAAGAGCGATTGAGCAAACCCCCGACGACCGCCGGACGCCGCATATGCCATCCGCGATGCTTCGGGATGAAACACGGATGACCCCGCCCCAACAAACGCAACCGCTACCAATATCCATTGATAACTGGGCGCCAGCGCCATCATCACCAACCCGGTAAGGCTAAACCCCATACCCACCGGCAGCGCATAGGGATAAGGTTTCGAATCTGTGATGATACCAACCAATGGTTGCAAAAGCGAGGACGACAGTTGGAACACCAAGGTAATCACGCCGATTTGTGAAAAACTCAACTGGAAGGACTCCTTCACAATCGGGTAGATTGCCGGTATAAGGGATTGTATCGTATCGTTAAGCAGGTGTGAAAAACTTAATGCGAACAATACGGGATAGATCGTGGCAGAAACGTGCTTGTTGACGTTGGATTCTTCGTTGCCCATGGACACAAAATGAATTTTGTGCAAAGCTAAACATATTATCGATGTATGTGGGCTGCAAACAAAAAAACCGGAGCAGATATCATCATGCCCCGGTCGTTGTACAGGTCGATAATCAGGTTTTAAACCACCCCTTATAATGTCAAACTCAGTTTGATTTGAAACATGTTATTCTTAAATTTCTCTTTCCCCGACTTCACTTCGCCATTACCCTCGCTTGTTTCATATTCGTATTTGAATGATCCGGGAAAATAGTCCAACGACAGCCCGATAACACCATACCGCACGGTGGCACCGTAATTTTGTTTAATCCCGAATTTTCCCAGCTTCCCGAATGCAGCAAATCCGTCGATGTCGGTGTCATCCTCTTCTTCCGGCATGAATGTGAAATACCGTTCGTCGTCATCGTTATACGCATAATAATCAAGCCCGTTTACAAAATAGGTTGCCGCCAGCTGTGCCCGGACGTCAAGGACCAGCTTATCGATAAAATTGAAAGAAATCACCGGACCGATCTTAGAAGCTGCCGATACCGCAAAAAAGCCTGTTTCGTCGACCTCATACCCAGCGGCTCTATCCCTGTTGATAAAGCCTTCCCAGTCAAGACTATTGTACGTGAGCGACAGCTGTGTCCAATCCAGTCCAATTTTGGTATTGAATAGCGGCAACAGGCTGGTCTTGTTGAAATAATAATTACGCCCAAACTCCAATACATAGCCCCGCTTGGCACCATAACGGCCATTCAGTAAGTTATCCAGCATGGATGCATCGCTGTCAAACGCGCCGTCGTTGACAGAAAAATTAGATAAATCGTTCTTCAGTTCTTGTCCGAAATTACTGAGCCCAAACCGCAGATAACCCCGGCTCATTTTGGATTCATCCCGCGTAATCTGACCATAAGACCAGTTGACGACAGCTAATAATACGCTCAATACGAGTAGTTGTTTTTTCATGATTCATTGATATGGTTTAAACGTTATTTGAGTAAGTAACTGGAATGCGGTGGGTGTGGTGATGTTTTTGATTTCTATGGTGATGTATCCTGTTTATTCTCCTTATTAAAAGTTGCAAGCGATAAAAATCAGTACAAACCTAATCAAAGCACACCCTCCAAAAAATACCCAGTAGTAGGTATTTTAGGCGAGCCTACTTTGCCCTGTTTATTCTTGGAGCAATTATTGCATTAAACTTTCCGGCGTCGGTTGATGTCATACAATAAAGAAGAAGGAACAATAAACAAAATTATTTACCCAGAGCAGCCCCATATGAAAACGTATCTTACCCTTGCTGCCGGTCTTGTAGGAATAGCAGGACTCGCTTCATGTACCAAAGAGTATTATAGCCCGCCTCCAAACAAAACATTCATATACACGGTTTCAACGAGCGATTGGGCATGGGACGAAGGCGTCCTCAATCAAATCTACTACGACATTGATTTACCTGAATTGACGGATTACTATGTAGACCAGGGTGTAGTAAGCGTATCGATAAGCGTGGACGATGAGTTATCATACAATATTTTGCCAGCCACCATCATGGGCACGTCGTATTCTGTTAATTATACCACGGGCTTTGTAACCATCTACGCCGAAGACCCGATATTCGACCCCGATTATGAAGTTCCGATTCCCGACAGGACGATTAAAGTAAAAATCACGCTCTCCGAAGCGGATTATATTCCATAAAAAAAAGCGGCTTTACGCCGCATTTTTTTATGATATCAATTTCCGTCAATGTCTATTCCGCTCCCATTCCTTCGATCACTGCCTGGCTGACGCCCGTAAACGAAAACCCACCATCGTGGAATAAGTTCTGCATGGTAACCATCCGGGTCAAATCAGAGAACAACGTAACGGTATAGTCTGCACATTGGTCGGCCGTGGCATTACCCAATGGCGACATCTTGTCGGCATACGAGATAAAATCGCCGAAGCCCTTCACACCAGACCCGGCCGTAGTTTGCGTGGGCGATTGGCTGATCGTATTCACCCGTACATGCTTCTTCACGCCATATTGATAACCAAAGTTTCGGGTAATGCTTTCCAGCAGCGCCTTGGCATCGGCCATGTCGTTGTAATCGGGGAATACCCGTTGTGCGGCGATGTACGTAAGCGCAACTACCGACCCCCAATCATTGATAGCGTCCTTTTTCATCGCCGTAGCCAGCACACGGTGCAGACTGATCGCGGAAATATCAAACGCCTTATGCATAAAATCGTAGTTGTTTTCCGTATAATGGATTCCTTTACGCACATTAATACTCATACCTACCGAATGCAGGATGAAGTCCACCCCGCCACCGAAATGTGCCAGTGTCTGGTCAAACAGGTTTTCGATATCAGCACTATTCGTCACATCGGCCGGAATAACGGGCGCATTGTTGCATTCCTCGGCCAGTTGCTTGATGGTTCCCATACGCAAAGCCACCGGCGCATTGGTCAGCACGATTTCAGCACCTTCCTGCACACACCGCTGTGCCGTTTTCCAGGCGATAGACTTATCGTCCAACGCACCAAAAATAATTCCTTTCTTTCCTTCCAATAGGTTATGCGACATAGTTTGCTATTTTAGTCAATAAATACAGCGGGTAAAAGTAAGGCTTTTTTTTAATTTACAACTCACCACTTACGACTTACCGCGCAACAACTCTGCGGCATGCTGCTTAGCGGTATCGCCGGGCGTCGCGCCGCTAAGCATTTGTGCCAGTTCCAATACTCGCTCCTGTGGTTCCAACCGAGTGATATACGTTGCTGTTTTTTCGCCCGATTCCTTTTTGTATACTTTGAAATGAGTGTTTCCTTTTGCGGCAATCTGTGGCAAGTGGGTAATGGCAATGACCTGCATCCGCGCGGCCAGCCGCTCCATGATATCGGCCACCTTCAGCGCCACTTCGCCCGATATGCCCGTATCGATTTCATCGAAGATAATGGTAGGCAACGACGATGTCTTGGCAATCAGCGATTTGATGGCCAGCATCAACCGGGACAATTCGCCACCAGAAGCCACCTTACTCACGGGTTGCGGAGTCTGACCGCGATTTGCGGTAAACCGGAATTCCACACGGTCTTGTCCTGAATCCCTGATTTCGCCGGTATTGAATGGCACGATTTCGATATGCAACCGGCTGTGGGGCATGCCTACCTCACTCAAAACCCGGCTTATTTCTTCCTCGATAAAAGAAATAACGGATTTTCGGCTTTGACTCAGCGCCGCGGCTAATTCCAGCAGTGCTGATCGGAGCTGCTCCACCTCGGTTTCCAGTTGCTCAAGGGCAGCTTCATCAGCAGTAAGGCTGGTTAATTTTTCCTTCAGTTCCTCGCGCAGTGCGATTAACATATCCACATCTTCCACGCGGTGCTTTTGCTGCAGTGCATAGAGCTGGCTAAGCCGCTCGTTGACCTCCACCAACCGTTCTTCATTCAACAAGACGTCCTGTTCCACGCGGCTCAGTTCGTCGGCCAGGTCCTTTAGCTCGATGAAACTGCTTTGCAGCCGCTCCGTCTGCAGCGAAAGGCCGGGCATATGCCGCTCAGCCTGCTGCAGTTGCAGGAGAGCTGCTTTAAGGAGCGCTACCGCATTGACCTCCCCGTCCTGTAGGGCATCTGCCGCACCGAGCAGGCCGCGTTTAATTTCCTCCGCATGCTCAAGCTGTTGCTGTTCGGTTTCCAATCGCCCATCTTCGCCGCTTTCGAGCCTGGCCGTATCGAGTTCATCAAATAGAAACTGATGGTAATCGGCTTCCGCATTTGCCCGGGCCATTTCTTCCCTCATGCCGGCGAGTTTCGCTGCCGCGGATCGGTACGCACGGTACACCGAAGTATATTGTTCTCGCAGTGGCTGGTTCTGTGCCACGCTATCGAGCGTAAGCAACTGAAAGGATTCTGTATTAAGTTGCAACGTGGCATGCTGGGAATGGATATCAATCAATTTTTCTGTTAACGCCCGCAATACTTGCAGGGTTACGGGAGTATCATTGACAAATGCCCGCGACTTCCCATCAACGCTAACCTCCCGGCGTATGATGGTTTCCTGCTCATAATCGAGATCTTGCGTTGTAAAAAAATCGTTTAATTGATAACCCGAAACATCGAAATAGCCTTCAATTATACACTTCTTCTGCTGGTTAAAGAAGTAACGGCTTTCCACGCGCTGGCCCAGAATAAGCGACAGCCCTCCCATAATGATGGACTTGCCGGCGCCGGTTTCACCCGTCAGGATGTTCAAACCCTTGTCGAAATGAATATCGAGCGAATCAATCAACGCATAGTTCCGGATGGATAGGCGGTTCAGCATATGACCTGGCTAACGGCTGTTACGTAAATTTTCGTATTTATTCACATTGGCAGGGTCCACTTCGGCCAGGATGTTATAGGCCTGTACCCGCTCCTGCGGTCCCATCCCACTGAATATACCGATCAGTTCGTCTGACTTTGCCGTGAAAAACACCTGATTGAATACCGCGCCCTGGGCAAGCCGGTCTACCTGTTGCAACCGTGGTAATAAGTCCAGAATGGTTTTACGGGCTTGCGGTGCATTATCCGACATCGTATCCAATCCGTTCAGGTAAAAACTGTACAGGAAATCCCGCAACGGCTGATACCTGCGGTCCAGCAAATTGTTAACCAACCAAAACCGATTGTTCGTCCCTTCCATCGATCGCCAACCGGTGAAGCCTGTATTTTGCGCGTTGTTTACAATATTTTGGGCGGCAGTATAAAAGGGCGTACCGCCGTTTTCCTCAAACGTATCCGCATCCAGTCCAACGATTACATACGCATAATAAGCAAGCAATGACGTCAGGTTATTCATATACTGCTGGTCGGAGTAGTCCATCAATTGGCCTTCGGTATAATTGAAGTTAAAATTATTGTCAGAAATGGTAAGCACCGGACTGTTATAGGATGTATTGAAAACCGGACGGGTTGAAATAACCTGCGCCTGTGCCGTGAAATTTGAAGAACCATCCCAGGTATTTATCGTAATCACAAAACTGCAGTCTATGCGCTCCTGCGGCTGCACTTGATTGGCGCTCCATGTGCGGTTGTTGAGGAAATCGGAAATCGCCTTTTCCAACACTTCCAACGCACGTTTATTGGTATTCTGTACCTGGGGTGATAAAACTTGTACACGAGCATTCAGGTCTTGCGCCAGACCGGTATGGAAAAAAGAGAGGAAAAAGAGGACTACCACCAACGGCAACGTCCGTAAACGCATCGCTCGAATCATCCCCAAAACTAGATAAAGTTGTGCTGATATGCAAACGGTTTGGTTTTTGCTTCTTCTCATTCTCAAAAGTTTTAGGCATCTTCGCTAAACCTTTGGCAGATGTATATGTTTACCGTAGGAGGAACAGCTAAAAATTACATATAGACATTGAATAGGTTTGGCCGAATAGCAGTAAAGACGCTCCTTTGGATTATCGGGAGTATCATTGGATTGATTTTGCTTGTGTTTGTATTAATACGCATTCCGGCTGTCCAGCAATATGTGGTTCAGAAAGTCACGTCCTACATCGAAAATAAAATCCACACCCCTGTACGCATTGCCCGCGTAAGCCTCGATTTACCGAAAATGCTGGTGTTAGAAGGCGTCTATTTCGAAGACCGGTCGCGCGATACGCTCCTAGCCGGAGAAAAATTACGGGTAGACATCAGTATGCTGAAATTGCTGAACAACACGGTGGAGATAGGCCAAATCGACTTACAGGGAATTACCGCCAAAATAAACCGGACATTACCTGACAGTACGTTCAACTTCGACTACATCATCCGGGCTTTCGTGGGCGAACAGCAGGAAACAACTCCGCCCGACAGTAGTGCGCCGATGAAGTTCGACATCGATAAGGTAAACCTCGACCGCATCCGTTTCCTGTACCGCGATGACGTTATCGGCATGGCGGCAGAAATCAACCTGGGAAAACTCAACACACGTATCGGCACCTTCGATTTGGAAGATAACATGCATTTCGGCATCCCCCAGCTCACCATAGATGGCCTACAAGGGTCGGTGCGGCAATGGGCGGTTGCCGACGCGGGGGAGACACCCGATGCCGCCGATTTTGGCATCACGGATACGACGGCAACTTCGCTCCTGCCCGATTTGGAATTCGGAACCATCAACCTCTCGGCGATCGACTTCGCCTATACCGATGAGGCCAGCGCGATGGACACCCGTTTCCGGATAGACAAGCTGCTCGCACGACTAAACGAACTTGACCTCAACGAAGAACGGGTCGACATCCGAGAAATCGACCTCAATGGGTCGGATTCCCATGTTTTTTTCGGACAAACAGCGCAGAGGCCGGATGCCACAGCAGACACCGCTGCGGGTGAACCGGTCAATTGGCGGGTGCGCGCAGCATCCGTACGCATTGCCAATACGGCCTTCGCTTTCCGCGATGCCAATCAGCCACGCATGGAAAAAGGATTCGATTACGGCAACATCGGCATAACGGGGCTGTCGGGCGAATTGACCGACCTTTACTATTCGGCAGATACCATCAGTGGTCGGTTGGACGACCTGCAAGCCAATGACCGCAGCGGCTTCACGCTCAATCGCCTGCAGGCGGCGTTCAGCTACACCGGCCAGGGGGCCGAACTGAGCGACCTGTATGCCGAGACACCGCATACGCTCATTCGTGACTATATCAAGGTATCCTACCCTTCGCTGGAAACGGCCATGGAGCAATTGGAGACCATCCAATTGGCAGCCGACATCAAAGAAAGCCATCTCGGCATGGAAGATGTGCTGTACTTCGTGCCCGACCTGGATACGATGGAAGTAATGCAACCGCTTTGGGCCCATACCTTTTTCATCAATACCGAAATCAACGGCCGGTTAGATGACTTGCAGATCCCGAGCCTCGAATTGCAGGCATTGGATAAAACCCGCGTCGTGGCGGATGCCCATATACGTGGACTGCCGGATATGGATAAACTGGACATCGATCTCAATCTGCAGGAGCTCGTTACGGGAAAAGCCGACCTCGATCGACTGGTCGCTGCGAGCCTGCTACCCGATAGCATCAACTTCCCTGCCGATATCAGGCTGGACGGCACGTTCAATGGTGGCCTTAACGGATTCCTAACGGACATGCGATTACAGACAAGTATGGGAAGCGCCTCGCTGGCGGCCAACTACCAGGTAAATAACCGCGATACAATATATGATGCCCAGGTAAGCATCAGCGATATCGATATCGGACAATTGCTGAAGATGGATTCGGTATTGGGCAAAATATCATTCGCGGCACATGCCAAGGGAACCGGTCTCGACCCCGCCACAGCGGTGGCCGACATCCAAGGCAAGTTAATCAGCCTGGAGGCCATGGGCTATGAATATACGGATATCGGAATCGATATCGCCGCAAACAGCGGCGACATTGCAGCCACGGCGGCCAGCGACGATCCCAACATCGACTTCGACCTCGATGCCCATGCCGACATGCGGGGCCAATATCCCAAAGTGAATGTAGACCTCATGGTCGACAGCGTAAACCTGAAGAACCTCGGGCTATTGGCCGACGAATTCCGCTATCATGGAAGGCTGGTTGCCGATTTTGAAACCGCGGATATCGACCATCTGAATGGCACCGTCGATATTGTCAATTCCTCCATCGCTTACAACGAAGAGCGCTACATGCTCGATACCGTAAGGCTGCGCGCCGTGGCACAGGATAGCACGACCTTGATGCAACTGCAATCGGAGTTTCTCAATGCGCACGTGGTGGGCAACTATAAACTTAGCGAACTTGGTGCGTCCGTGCAGGACATCGTCGCCATGTATTACCAACCGGATTCGATTGCACCGGTGTTCGAGTATTCGCCGCAACGGTTCGACTTCAGCGCGCAGTTTACCCGATCCCGTTTTATCCGTGGCCTGGTTCCCGACCTTACCGAAATGGAAGACGTCACACTCGATGGTTCGTTCAATAGCGAAGACAAACTATTGCTTGCAAAAGCCGTTGCGCCCCGTGTGGTGTATGCCGGAACCACCATCGACAATGTGGGCTTCGACCTCAATACGTTCGATAGCACCATGTATTACTCCGTGCTCATCAACCGGATCGGCGTGGGTAATATCGAGCTGGTCAACACGCTTCTAAGCGGCACCGTACATCAGAATAAACTGGATTTCGGACTATGGATTAAAGACCAGGACGACAAAGAGCGTTATCACCTCGGGATGGGTCTCCAGGTCGATGCGGGCAACTTCTTATTCAGCCTGCTGGATGACGGATTGATGCTCAATTACGACCAATGGGAAGTCCATCCGGAAAATTCCATTTCATTCGGTAAAGACGGGCTGCGTACGCACCAATTCATATTGAGCAACGACGGGCAGGAAATGGCTATTACGTCGCAAGATTCGGCATTGAACTCGCCAATCGATTTGGTGTTCAAGAACTTTCGTATAGAAACCCTCAGCGAAATGCTGGAAAGTGAATTGTTTGATATGGGTGGCGGAATCAACGGTTCTGCCACCGTTTCCCGGCTGGAGTCATCGCCCGTATTCGTTTCAGACATCACTATCGAGCGTTTTTATTTTGGAAATGATACCGTAGGGGATATTAACGTCAAAGTAAACAATGAACGCGAAAATGTTTTTGCCGCCGACGTCAGCATTACGGGAAATGGCAACGATGTGAAACTTACAGGCGATTTCATCAGTCCGCCGGATCAGGCCGCACAACTGGATTTCCAACTGAACGTTACGCCGCTAACCATGCATACACTCGAAGCATTCAGTCTGGGTTACCTCCGGAATACATCGGGCAACATCAATGGTGATCTTCGGATTACCGGCACACCCGACCAGCCACGCATCAATGGAGCGCTCAATTTCGAGCAGGCCAGCCTCAATGTGGCCATGCTCAATGCCACTTTCAATATTGATGACCAACGCATTAATTTCAACGACAACGGACTGCGCTTTAACCGCTTCCAGTTGAAAGACAGCAAGGGAAATACAGCGGTATTGAACGGTACCGTAAATACGAAAACTTATACAGACTATGCGTTCGGCCTGACCCTCACGGCCGATGATTTCCAGGTACTGAATTCAACGCAGCAAGACAACGACATGTATTACGGGCAGCTTTTTGTCTCCAGCAACCTCCGTATTCAGGGCGACATGAACAACCCAACCGTTAACGGCACCTTGCAGGTAAACGACGACACAGATGTCACCTTCGTCTTGCCCAACGATGATCCGGGGATGGTCGATCGGCAGGGAATCGTCCGGTTTGTAGACCGCAGCGACACTTCGGGTGTCAATGTGTTTGCCAAGGTTGATTCACTTACGCAAACCGAATTGAGCGGATTGAACCTATCGGTAAATATCGTTACCGACAAAGATGCCAAATTCACCATCGTTATTGACCCCGGAAGCCAGGACGCCCTGGCCATACAGGGCGAAGCGGAACTGAATGCCGGTATCGACCCCAGTGGCGAGATTACGCTGAATGGCAATTACACGGTCGAAACCGGGAATTACTCGTTCTCATTCGGTCCCGTCAAACGGCTATTCGAATTCAAACAAGGGAGCACCATCACGTGGGCCGGCGATCCCCTGGATGCGCGCATGGACATCACCGCGGTATATAATATCAAAGCACCCACATTGGAGTTAGTGCAGAACCAGATAGGTGCGGAACAGCCCAACCTCTATAAACAGCGGGTACCCTTTAATGTAAACCTGCACATTACAGAACAGCTCTTCCAACCGCAGTTAAGTTTCGATATCGACCTCGACGAAGACAACGCGATGGTTTCGCAAGATGTTGCGGGTAAGGTTAATACAGGGCTTACCCAGCTGCGGGAAAACGAATCGGAGATGAATAAGCAGGTCTTTTCGCTGATTGTGTTAGGCCGCTTCATGGCCGCCAATCCATTCGAAAGCCTCTCCGGTGGCGGCGGTGCAGAAGCCATTGCGCGCAATACCGTCAGTTCGTTCCTCAGCGGCCAGCTCAACCGCCTGGCCGGTAACCTCATCCAGGGACTCGAGTTTGATTTCGACCTGCAATCCCAGGAAGATTACAGTATGGGCACCGGCCAGAACCGCACCGATCTGAATGTGGGCGTCTCAAAAATGCTGTTCAACGACCGGATGAAAGTGACCGTAGGTTCCAACTTCGAGCTGGAAGGCAACGCGCGCCCCGGCGAGCAGACCACCAACATTGCCGGTGACATTGCCGTGGATTACCAGCTTACCGAAGACGGCCGCTACCTCGTAAGGGCATACCGTAAAAACCAATACCAGATTACGTTACAGGGCCAGTTTGTCGAAACCGGTATCGGCTTCATCGTCAATCTGAATTACAACGAGTTTAAAGAGATTTTCAACCGCCAGAACCAGCAGGCAAACGAATTCAACACGGAAAGTCGCCGGTTCCGCAGGCGATGGGACGTGGAGCGCATGGAAACGGATACGGCATACCGCGACAGTGTAAGGAAGGCCATTATTGATAGCCTGCAGCGCCACGACCCTGAGTTTCTGGATCGGATGCGGGAACGGCGGCAGGAGCGGGAAAACACACCGCCCCCGGAGCAGGATACAACACCAAAACAAACAGCCATACGCACGGATGAACAGGAAGAATACGTGGCAACAACAGACGAAAGGGAGGCGGATGCAAAATAAACTGACATGGGTAACCTGCTTGATTGCACTGGTAGGATGCATGAGCTGCAGCAACCTCAAGTACCTTCCCGAAGGTGAGCAGCTCTATGTTAAAGGTGAAGTGGAAATCGAAACGGATACGATCCCTAAACAATATATTGAGCCGCTGAGCAATAGCCTTGAAGAATTACTCCGCCCCAAGCCCAATACGACGATTCTGGGCATGCGCCCCCAATTATATATGTACAACATTGCCGGTGAGCCCGAAAGCGATCGGGGGTTCCGCAACTGGCTGAAAAATAAAGTGGGCCAACCGCCGGTGCTGCTCAGCGATGTGAATCGCGAATACAACGAGAACCTGCTACGTAACCGGTTAGAGAACCTGGGGTTTTTCCAGGCCGAAGTGATGTCAGACACCACGATAAAAAACAGAAAAGCCACGGTCACTTATACCGCCACCCCACATATCATCTACCGGATTAATTCGGTGACTTTCGATGTGGATAGTAGCGAATTGGGGAAAGCCATTAAGGCTACGGAGCCTGCATCACTGCTCCAGGCAGGGAGGCCATACAACCTGGATAACATCATTTCCGAACGGGAACGAATAGACAACGAGCTGAAAAACAGAGGCTATTATTATTTCAATCCGGATTACCTGATTATCGAAGTGGATAGCACAGGGGGCAATCATCACGTTGACCTCTACGTGATGCTGAAGGACGAGACCCCTGAAAAAGCCAAACGTGCTTACTACATCAATGACATCTATATTTATCCGAACTATACACTCACCGAAAGCGGATACCGCCGCGCAAACCCGCGGAATGCGGAGCTCTATAAGAACAGCTACTATTTCATCGACCCGGAAGCGTCGTTCCGGAAGTTTTCGATTGCCCGGGCCATGTTTTTCAAACCCGGCGACCAATATACCCGCAACGACCACAACAGCACGATCAGTCAACTCGTGGGGATGGGTGCATTTCGTTTTGTGCGCAACGAATTTGTCGATGTAGAAGGTGAACCGGACCAGCTGGATGTGTATTACTACCTTACGCCGATGCCCAAGAAAGGATTGCGACTGGAGTTGCTCGGTAAAACGGCAGCCGTATACGATGGTTCGGAGATCAACCTCAACTGGCAGCACCGCAATGCGTTCCGAAGTGCCGAACTGCTCACGTTTACGGTATATGGCGGGTTCGAAACGCAAACAGGGGGTAATGTCAACCTCAATTCAAGTTTTTACCGATACGGCATCGAAGCCAGTCTGTCGTTTCCGCGGATGATTGCGCCGTTCAACTGGCAGCCCACACGGCGGTTCGTGCCGCATACGGTTTTCCGTACGGGCTACGAATACCTGAATAGGCGGACGGCGTACAGCCTCAACTCCATGCGATTTTCCTTTGGTTACATGTGGAAAGAAAACATAGAAAAAGAACACGATTTAAAAGTGCTGGAAGTGGGGTACGTGCAGCCGCGCAACATCACCGAATCGTATCAGGCCATGCTGGATACCATCCCGCCGCTTCGCCATGCGATTGAACCGCAGTTTACTTTTGGCCCCATTTACTATTTCACATACACCAACTCCATGAAAACCGACCCGAAACACGGGGTATACTTCAGGGGTGGACTGGACCTGTCGGCCAACCTGTATGGCATCATCAGGGGCGCGAATGTGGATGAAGGCCGGCAGTACCAGATCTTCAACGCCAATTTCTCGCAATACGTCAAAATCGAAGCGGATGTACGGCACTATCTGCGATTGGGACCAAATGCCAAGCTGGCTTCGCGCGCCATGGCTGGGTTCGGGTACTCTTATGGCAACTCCCGTATGCTGCCCTATGTAAAGCAATTCTTTTCGGGCGGGCCCAATGGCCTGCGTGCCTTCCGGGCACGGACCGCAGGCCCCGGATCCTATACCCCCGAGTTTTACGGTGAAGACAACTTTTTTGCCGACCAGACCGGCGATATTAAAATAGAACTCAATACGGAATACCGCGCTAAGCTGGCCAGTGTGGTTCACTGGGCGGCATTTATCGATGCCGGAAACATCTGGCTCCAACATACCGACCCCGAAAAGCCCGGTGCGGCATTCAGCAAGAATTTCGTCAATGAAATGGCCGTAGGCGCCGGATTGGGTTTGCGGTTCGATTTCACATTCCTCATTCTCCGTACCGATCTGGCCATGCCGTTGCGTATCCCCTACCGCCCCAAAGGTGAGCGGTGGGTGATGGATGAAATCAATTTCCGGAGTCCCGATTGGCGCCGCCGGAACCTGGTATTCAATCTCGCTATCGGTTATCCGTTTTAGGTTGAAAGGCCATTTGCAAATCCAGCGGAGACTGATTATATTGTTCGAAATCATCAGTAACTGCCCATAAGGTAACATGAACAACACCCCTTCTTTTGGAGAACAGGTCATCGCTTTCAACAAACAGCTTGCGTATACAGGCAACGTGCCCGATGGCTTTGCGGTCATCAATCCGTTTATTGAAAACCCTGAAACGATTCCTACCATGGAACGTTTTTACCAAAAATTCTACAACGACAATAAAAAGCGGAAATTCATTATCGGCATCAATCCGAGTCGCCACGGTGCCGGGATAACCGGTGTCCCTTTTACAGACACCAAACGGCTCAAAAGCGTATGCGGTATCGAAATGAAAACAGCGTACTCCCATGAACCGTCCTCCGTGTATGTATATGACGTCATTGAGCAATACGGTGGCGCACGTGCCTTTTACAACGACTTCTACATCAACTCCCCGTTCCCATTGGCGATTACCCGCCATAATGAGCGCAACAGCTGGATAAACGCGAACTATTATGACGACAAAGCATTATTCAACGCTGTAAAACCGTTTATGATAACCACATTGAAAAACCACCTCGCACTGCCCATCGATGCGTCCAAAGTATACGTACTGGGAAAAAAGAATGCCGCTTTCCTGGCCAAAATCAATGCAGAGGAACATCTTTTCGGTGAATTGGTGGTGTTGGAGCACCCCCGTTTTATCCAGCAGTATAAATCGCGGGAGAAAGCCGACTACCTCCTCAAGTACCTCAGTCTGTTATCCGCCTAAATCCCGTTTTGCCGACAGCCAGTCTGCGGTTGCCGCATGCTACGCTTCTTGTTCACGCATCCATTCTTCATGTGCTCGCGCTGCCTCGGGATCTCCCTCGAAATCACGCGGGATATTTGAGGTCATCGTAGCCGAAAACGGTGTGGTCTGCGGAATGAAATCTTCGTCGTGCCCCGGTTTGCTGTAATCATACGGCCACCTGTACACCGTAGGCAACTCTCCCGGCCAGTTGCCGTGGAGGTGTTCCACGGGCGTGGTCCATTCCAGTGAATTCGCACGCCACGGATTCCGCACACTTTTCTTGCCATAGTGCATGGAATGGATAAAATTCCATAGGAAGGCAAGCTGGGCCACACCCGCCACGATGGCCGACCATGTAATAAAAATATTGACAGGCAACCATTTGTCCATGAATTCAAATTCCGTAAACGCGTAATACCTTCTTGGTACCCCATCGATTCCCATAAAATGCATGGGGAAGAATACAAAATAAGCACAGACAAAAGTTACCCAGAAATGGAGATAACCTAATTTCTCATCCATCATCCGTCCGAAAAGTTTGGGAAACCAATGATAGGTACCGGCCAGCATCCCGAAAATGGCTGCACATCCCATCACCAGATGGAAATGGGCCACTACAAAATACGTATCATGTAACTGAATGTCTATCGGCGCATTCCCTACATAAAGCCCCGTCAATCCGCCTGATATTAAAAATGACACAAAACCGATTGCGAATAACATCGCGGGTGTAAAGTGGAGGTTTCCCCGCCAGAGTGTCGCCGTATAATTAAACACCTTAATGGCCGATGGTACCGCGATAATTAACGTTGTCATCATGAAAACGCTACCGAGGAAAGGGTTCATGCCCGACACAAACATGTGATGCCCCCAAACCAAAAAAGAAAGCGTCAGGATAGCAATCAGTGAATAAACCATCGCATGGTATCCAAAAATCGGCTTACGGGCGTGGGTGGAAATTACTTCCGATACGATGCCAAATGCCGGCAATATGGCAATGTAAACTTCCGGGTGCCCCAAAAACCAAAACAGGTGCTCCCAGAGAATAACGCTTCCGCCCTCGTTGGGCAGGATCTGTCCTTGCACAACCATGTCAGCGAGGTAAAAGCTGGTACCAAAACTGCGGTCAAAAATCAGTAATACCAGCCCGGCAACCAGTACCGGGAATGACAATAGCCCTACCACAGCGGTAAGGAACAATCCCCAAACCGTTAGCGGCATCCGCCATAAGTCCATGCCTTTGGTGCGCAGGTTAAGCACGGTGCTGATGTAATTGAGCGACCCCATGAGCGACGAAATGACGAATAAGATGACGCTAAGTAGCCAGAGGTTCATCCCCATCCCCGAGCCGGATATGGCTTTCGGCACGGCCGACAGCGGCGGATAAACCGTCCAGCCTGCACTTGCCGGACCGCTTTCGACAAAAAAAGAGGTCATCAATACGATGCACGAACAGAAGAAAAACCAATACGACAGCATGTTCAGAAAAGGCGATGCCATATCACGTGCACCGATTTGCAATGGGATCAGCAGGTTGCTGAACGTACCGCTCAGCCCTGCGGTGAGCACGAAAAAGACCATAATCGTGCCGTGGATGGTAACCAATGCCAGGTAAAACTCAGGATTTATCCGTCCGCCCTCAGCCCACTTCCCTAAAAAAATTTCCAAAATCGGGAAGGATTTGTCTGGCCAACCCAATTGCAGACGGAATAAAATGGACAATAGCAACGCAAAGAAGGCCATGAAAATAGCAGTGATCAAAAATTGCTTCGCAATAACTTTATGATCCTGACTGAAAATGTACTTCGTAATAAAAGACTGCGATTCGAGATGAACGTTAGTTTCCATAATGAATACCGTGTTTTTAGAATAATTGCCGTCGTCCGGACGCGAAACGGGAAAATGGCTGAATCCAATCGGCGAATTGGGCGACTTAAACCGGAAACTCCGATAAAACGGGTGTCACTTATCCATGAAGAATACATTCGTACATAACGAATACCTGGATAACTGGCAAGCGATTGGGAGTCACCTTAATGGTAACACAAAGGTAATAAAAGAGTTTTATATCTTTTATTAAAATATATATATTTATTAAAAAAAATTAATGGGTATAATAATTCAGGCCGCCTATGCGCATGGCGGCCATTTTCATCTGAATTGGGCACATCTGTATGAAACGATTTGTAAAATATTCCCTATATTCGCTACCGTTCGATGAAAACGAGTAGAAACCAAGTAACACATAATTTTATGAAGATAACCGTTGTAGGCGCCGGAGCAGTAGGTGCCACCACCGCAGACAATATTGTCCGCAGGGAACTCGCAGAAGAAGTCGTATTATTGGATATCAAGGAGGGACTGGCTGAAGGAAAGACGCAGGATATGGCGCAAACCGCGGCGCTGCTGGGATTCGACACGAAGATTACCGGCGTCACCAACGACTACAGCAGTACCGCTGGATCGGCTGTGGCTGTTATCACCTCGGGTATTCCACGTAAACCGGGAATGACGCGCGAAGAACTGATTGGCACCAATGCCAACATCGTACGTGATGTGGCTGAAAATCTGCTGAAATACTCGCCTGATATTATACTCGTCGTGGTTTCCAACCCAATGGATACCATGACTTACCTGGCACTCAAAGCCACAGGGTTACCCAAAAATCGCATCATCGGCATGGGTGGCACGTTGGATTCATCGCGGTTCCGGTATCAGTTGAGCCTGCGGCTCGGCGCTTCTCCGGCCGACCTCAACGCCATCGTGATAGGTGGCCACGGCGATACGACCATGATTCCGCTAATCAACCACGCCACGTGGAATAGTTTGCCCGTAACTCAGTTTTTGTCGAAAGAAGAGCAGGAGCAGATTGTTGCTGACACCATGGTGGGTGGTGCCACATTGACTAAACTCATTGGCACGTCGGCATGGTATGCGCCCGGTGCGTCAAGTGCAGCGGTGGTGGAGAGTATCGTGCGCGATCAAAAGAAACTCTTTACCGCATCTGTCTACCTTGAAGGCGAATACGACCAAAACGACATCAACCTGGGCGTACCCGTAGTACTTGGCAAAAGCGGCTGGGAGCGTATCCTCAATCTTCCGCTGAGCGTAGCGGAACAGGCAGCATTTGCAAAAAGCGCCGAAGCGGTGCGCAACATGAATAATGTGTTGAAAGAAATCGGGGCGCTTTAGCCAAATGGTAACCGTCCCATTAACTTTACTGAATCTGCAGGACGATGGCTTCCACCTTTTGCTGGAAGTCATTGTTTTTGGGCATCCATTCAAAGCTGTACTGGATACCGGCGCCTCCAAGACGGTATTTGACAAAGCGACGGTAGAAAGCCACTTACACAAAAGTATGGTGTTGAGACACACAGATATGTTATCTACGGGATTGGGAACCACCTCCATGCAGAGTTTTATCCTCAATATACCTCATCTGCAAATCGGGGATTTCCACCTTAAGAACCATGAAGTAGCCGTACTGGACCTCTCCACCATAAACTTCGCTTACGAACAACTGGATATCGATCCGGTCATTGGTGTCATCGGCGGCGACATCCTAACCCGTTATGGTGGCGTTATCGATTACCGTAAAACCACCTTGAAATTAAGGCAACGGGCGGTTTACCGGACTATGCGTTCGAAGTAGAACAACCCTTTTTTATTGGCCACTACAATGTCTGGCAAATCATCGCCGTTTACATCTTCAACGACGTTGTTCAGTCCTACCCCCGAATCTTCATCAATGACATGCATCACCCATTCCGGTTGCTCGCCGGGTACAAACTCCAGCCAGAAAATCGTCGGTGGATACGACTCGCCTGGGTCATGGCCCTGATGGGCGAAGTAACGCATCCCGCTTACCAGGTCTAGATCACCGTCCCCGTCGAGATCGACCAACGACAGTGCATGGGTCTGCGAATAATCGCTGTTGATTTCACGGAGTTTCCAGGTCGTATTCCCCGCCGGATCGCGGCCTTGCTCATACCACCACATCCCATACCGATGTGCCGATGAGCTGATGACATCGGCATAGCCGTCACCGTTTACGTCCATCACATACATCTGCGCGCAATCCAGCCCGAATTCGGCCGGATGAAACACCCAACCGGGTTGCGTCGGGTCCGCCGGTCCTTCCCACCAGCCTTGTTTAATCACTACATCGCCGCGGCCATCGTCGTTGATGTCGCCGAAACCGAGACCGTGCGAAAAGATAGCTGTTCCCGGCATCTCTTTAGCACTAATCGGGTAACGTGCCCATGTCGTATCCCCCTTTTCCGTGGGGCAACGGAACCAAACCATTTCACCCGTAGTTGGGTCACCACATAAGATATCCTTGCGTCCGTCACCGTCAATATCGACGAAAGCCGGCGACTCATTACCGGCGGCTTCAGCAATGACATGCTGCTTCCAATAACCGCCCTGCGTACCGGGATTTTGATACCACCAAACCTGCTCTCCCGGAAAATCCACGCGGATGTAATCCACCCACCCATCCTGGTCGACATCGATCGTGAAATTCAACATCGAGTTACTGTATCCCGTAGTCCCATCAAATACCTGGTCTTCGGGGTAGGCGTCATGTACATTTTTCCAGTCGGGTCCCTCAAACCAACGGGCACCGGCTATGATGTCCGTATCGCCATCGTTATTGACATCCGCAACCGCTACCCCTTCCGAAATAAAGTCGGTTGTCAACGTGTACTTCTTGAAACTTACGATTTGGTCACCGTTCTTTTGTTGAGTTCCTCCCGTACAAGCTCCGGTCGCCGTAAGGCCGATTGCCACGAAAAAAAATCCAATACCTTTCTTCATATCTCCTTATTTTTTACCAGCTGCAATGCGTCTGGCAACGAAGTCTGCCAATCCCGGTAATTTGGCATTCCCCGCCAATTCCGTTGCCCGGTTGGCATCCACAGCCACTAAAGGTTCCAGCGCGTACCACACCATCAATGGAATATTCTGGTCGGCCGCATCTTCCTCGCGCATACTCAGGCTTTTTACGATTTCCCACCGCTGGCCAGGTGCCATACGCTGAAGCGCCGAAGCTAGGTACAAGCGAACCAGCGCCGATGTATCGCGTTTGGCCAGCGTCTCAAAGCGGCGGCGCGCATCGTCCGACACGTCCTTGCCCTCCGCAATCAGCTGGATAGCCCACCCGCGTACATACTCATCGTCGTGGTCCAGTAAACCCAGGGCCTGCTGGTCATTGATTCCATCGGTTACATGCAAGGCCCATAACGCGCGCAGCTTACGGGTTACGTCCGGGTTTTCGTTAAAAATTTTCCACAAACCAGCATGCACTTCACTGTTGCCACCCCTTTCCTGCAATAGACGCCGGCTGTGCACCACATAAAACTCATTCTCGTTCAGCTGGTTTGACACCAGTTCCATATCCGTCTGCCGGGATAAGTCCACCGTTACCCACTTGTCCTGTTCATGACTAATCCTGAATATGCGTCCCAGGGTTTTGTCGTGTACGTCTGGATTTGGGCTATGACACTGGTTTTTATCGTACCAGTCGTGTACAAATACTGACCCGCTGGGCGTAATCCGGAAATTGATCCACTGCGACCAGAAATCATTGGTATTGATAAAATCTTTGCCGTGACTCGCCGTATAGCCCGACCCGGCACGCTTGGTGATGTCCATGTTGACCCGGAAGCCGTTGATGTTGTTCATAAAAATCGCATCCCGATCGACGCCCCAATGCTTATTGCCCAGGTAGAACATCGCTCCGGCATGGGCATGCCCGCCACCGGCGGCGGCCGACCGGAAGTTGCCGGCATGCGGCCCCTGGTCGCCCAACCAGTGCACGTGATCGGCGATGGTCTTGATATCGTCGTAGGTATAGGGATTGAAGTGTTCGCCGCCCTGCCGATGGTACCGCGCTCCCTGTATCATATGGAAGAGATGAGGGATAACGCATACCGTGGCAAACGCATGCCCATAGTCGTTGAAATCGACACCCCACGGGTTACTCGTGCCGTGCGCGAAGACCTCAAATACGTGGCGCGTAGGATGATAACGCCATACGCCCGCGTTAATAGGTGTCCGTTCGTCGTCTGAGGCTCCCGGTTTCCCGACGTTGGAATGTGTAAATACACCCTGATTACCGTAAAGCCAGCCGTCAGGCCCCCACTTGAAGGTATTGAGCGTTTCATGGGTATCTTCGTATCCCCAACCGTCGAGCAGAATCTGGGGTTCGCCTGCAGGCATATCTGTTGCCTTGTCTATAGGAATATACAGCAGGTAAGGTGCAGCACCCACCCACACACCGCCAAATCCGATTTCGATACCACTGACCATATTGAGCCCCTCGATGAATACCTTACGGCTATCGAGTGTACCGTCACCGTCGGTGTCTTCAAAAATCAGTATACGGTCACGACCCTCCCCTTCGGGCGCCCGTACGGGATAAGTATGCGCTTCGACCACCCACAACCGCCCGCGGTCATCCTGGGTAAAGGCGATCGGGCGCACGATATCGGGTTCAGCTGCAGCCAGTGTCACCGTGAATCCTTCGGGCGCCTCCATCACCTCTGCCGCCTCCTCACCGGAAAGCCCGGCATGCGGCACGAAATCGCGCGGGGGCAGGATGACCACATCATCCGGTCGCAATTCGTTGGCGTAGGTAGGTCGTTCTTCATGGAAGCGGAAATCATCGAACGAGATGTGTGCCCAATGGTTATCGCCGATATAAGCAATCTCGGGCACCGTTCCGGTCTCTTCATCAACCAACCGGATATAGATTTCTTTTCGCTGTTGGCCACCCAGATCAACCACTACCGGCCGGAACGCCACATGTGCCGGGTCATTGGCATTATCTTCATTGATATGGCCCGATATGGTGAAAAAGACCGAATCGGTAGCGGCATCCACCAGCTCTACGCGGAGCCCGGCCAGGGCACCGCCCGTTACGTTGAACGAAGCCCACGGATGGGTAACTTCAAACGTGGTAGACGTGAGGGTACCGGTGGCCTGATAGTTCAAGGTGCCACCACTGCTTACGTAATAATCGCCCGATTGCTTTAGCACCACACTATCGGGGTACCACGGCGCTGGATCGTACGTCACTGCCCGGGGACCGAAGGCGTCGCCATTGGCTTTCCAGTCGGCCAGGTTACCACGTTCAAAGCCAAAATTCAACGGACGCCCGTTTTTACGGGGCGACACACCCCAATTGTCGCTCACAGGCGTTTCAAAACTTTCGACAATTTTAAACTGTCCCCGCATCACCTGTTCATGGCCCGGTAGGGTACAATAATAGTCATCATCGGTTTCGGCGATGAACACCACACTCGCCGTATCGCCCTCCTCCAGCATCGTTTCACTCTGTACACCATACATTTCCAATAAGATGTCGTGGGCCATCAGTTCGCCGTTGACCAGCGAAATCTTCACCCGCTCGCCTTTTTTCGCACGGAGCACGGGGTTCCGTCGGCCATCGATGTCTCCGCCGACACCGGTATAGCCAATCATTTTGGCGTTCAGTACATACTCACGGTCAACTTGCTTAGCCGAATCAGCATCGCCAGCGCATGAAGAGATAACAAATGCTCCTGCTACGCAATAGCAGAAAAAAAGAATAGAAAATCGGAATTGCATGGTTAAATTGGTTATTTTTCTGTAATTGTCACATCCCGAAGTTGGATTTTCGCCGCGCCACCACTATGGAGTTGCAGCGCGATGACACCTTTCGTCGGAATATCGGAGTCGGTTTCAACATAATCGCATGTTTTGACGCCATTGATATAAAGCTCGTGATGATTACCGAAAACCCGGATGGTATAACTATTCCACCCATCTTTGTTGAGGATTCGATGCAAAGTCTCCAAATTGCCGGCCACCAGCAAGCCACGGCGGTGCTCATCATAGATATCGCCCCAATGTCCGTCACCGATATCCGCCTGGTATCCCACCATGTCATTGTTTACCACCTGGGAACGGTACTGGATACCGCTGTTGATAAAACCCGTCGCAGCGTCGCCCGATAGGCGGAACAGGCACCTGAACTCAAAATTACCGTATTCCCGTTCGGTCCGCAAATAAGTATTTTTCGGCACATTGCTACGACCATCCCCTCCCGTGATACAGCTGTCCGCAACCGTCCAAAAGTGGCTGTCCGCGGAATCAACAGGTTGCCAGCCATTCAGCGTCGCTCCGTCAAACAACACCACGGGCTGACTGGCGGACCCGTTAACTGCACCCGGCTGCGCATATGCCGTCGACAAGCAAATCAATGCAACCACAGATGCCTTGCTAACATAGGTATCGAACATCGTTGGTATGTTTAAAGGTAGGGTATCATACCCTAAGGTAAAGGTAGTAGATTTTCTCGAATGGAGATAAGGTTGATGAATAAATTCCAAAAAGAAAGCACTGCAATAACCACAACCGGAGTGTGACTATCACAGTGCCATATACCGTCTTACTTGCCCCGGGTCTTACGCCTTAGGTGCAGCATTCTGTGCTTTGGAGGCGTCGAGCGAAATGGCCGACTTGTCGAAGCGAATCTTGACTCCACCACCAACATCTACCAGGAACGTCGTTTCAGATACTTCAACAATACGTCCATGGATACCGGCCGAGGTCACCACCCGATCATTTTCTTTCAGTTCTTCGATATATTTTTTGTGATCCTTGGCTTTTTTCATCTGCGGTCTGATCATAAAGAAATAAAAAACCACGATGATCAGAATCATCGGCAAGAACCCCATAATCCCGCCAGCTCCGCCGGCTTGCAATAAAATTGTTGATGTAATCATTGTCTATTTTGTTTTTTTGTTGTGCTGATTTTTGTTTTTCACTTCTTCACTTCGCCTCTGAGATGCAGTAAGGTATTCCGGCTGGCTGCGTTTGACGTAACGGTTATCACTTTATGCTGCTTTCCCAGCTGCCCCGCACTATTGAATACAACTTTCACCAACCCCTGGTCACCGGGAGCGATCGGGTTTTTAGAATATTCGGGGGTCGTACAACCGCATGAAGCCTGCACATTGGAGATAATCAATGGCGAACTACCGGTATTGGTAAATGTAAATTCGTGTTCAACCTTCTCCCCTTCTTTTACCACACCGAAATCGTAAGAGTCTTCGCCCACTTCCAGCACGGCGTCGCTCGAATCAGCACCGGGGATGATCGTTTGGCCAACGGGCTGCTTGCCAACTTCATCCATAGGTATATCAGCTGCTTCGGCTTCTTGTTCTTGATTTTTACTGTTATTGCATGAAGCGAGTAACATTGCACTTACAAGAAATAAAGATAACCATTTCATAATGCTTTTTTTATAGTTGATAAATTTGTACTTTTTTAGCTTAACAGTGAACGGTACAACTTGTTTCCTATTGCATCAGGCCACGTCCCGACTTCCGTATTCTTCCCACCGTCTGCAATTCATTCAGAATCTTGTCTAACACGCCATTGATGAATGTATTGCTCCTCGATGTACTGAACACTTTCGATATTTCAATGTATTCGTTAATGGTTACCTTCACGGGGATGGTGGGAAAATTGAGCAATTCACAGATCGCCATGCGCATCAGCAGGTTATCCAGCAGGGCAATCCGGTCGGATTCCCAGTTTTTCGTCTTCGTCGCAATCAATTGCTGGTATTCTTCTGCGTAACGGATGGTATGCGTAAGCAAGTCAATGACAAATGGCCGATCGTCTTCCCAATTGGGCGTCAAGTCTGCCAGTTGGTTCTGGCCCGGCACCTCACTTGCGAAGTTCTTCAGTGTTTTTGCAACCATCGCCTGCAGCACCTCCTTATCTACCTGCCAGTTAATGAATTTTTCTTCAAAAGCCTGTTCGATCGACGGGGCCTTGAGGATAATTTTCCGGAAGATATATTTGATAATCTCCTTTTCTGCGGCGAGCGAGCGATCGTCCTGATTCAGGTAAGTGGTGTATGCTTCTGTATCTTTCAATTGGAGAAATACCGAACGTACGATCTCAGGGTCAAAATTCCAGGACACCTTATAACGTTTCACGGCGTCTTGGTACTGTTCATTGTGCCGAAGCAATTCGATGAATGTATTGGTGTACAACCGTGTGTTGGGCGATAAGTCTGCCGCCGACGGGAGGAACTTATTGGCTCGTTCGTCCGCATCTATCCGAACATAGTCAGACACCTCATCGAGGAGGTTCAATGCCCATATATACATTTCATATACCTGGTCGACGCTCTTGAGCAGCGCTTTCTCAAACGTGGTGACCCGCTTATCTTCCGACAGTTGGTATGCATACAACGTCTGTAATACTTTAACCCGCAGGTGCCTTCTGTTTAACATATTGATGTAAAGAACGATTCGATAAAAAATACCGATATCTTGTTTTATTTTATCGCTTGATTTTACGCATATCACCTATCCGTGCTTCCGCTAGTTGATTTGCGGCCTGATGCGGGGCGACGTTTTCATTTATCGATTTACGCAATACGGAACGGGTGGTTTCATAGATGGTTTCGGTAAGCGCCGCTGTGCGCGACACGCCGTAGCCGGCAATCTCGGAGTAACAGCTAATTAATCCACCGGCATTGATGAGGTAGTCCGGCGCGTAGAGGATATCTTTATCCATCAACAACTGCGCGTCATCCACTTCATTCCGCAACTGATTATTTGCCGAACCCGCAATGATCCGGCATCTCATTTTGGCAATAGTATCTTTGTTGACCGTCCCTCCCAATGCACAGGGCGCATACACATCTACCTCCAATTCGTAAATGTTGTTGTTGGCCACGGGCACCGCTTTATACTTATTCGCCACTTCCACCATACGTTCTTCCACAATATCGCTCACATATACTTTGGCATTTTCCTCGCGCAGCAATGCGATCAACTGTTCGCCTACATTCCCAGCACCCTGTACCGCTACGGTTCGCCCCGCCAGGCTATCGTTGCCATAGCGCTCTTTCAGCGATGCTTTTATACCGTAGTACACCCCCTTTGCTGTGAATGGTGCGGAATCCCCACTGCCGCCGAGCGACTTGGGTAAACCCGCAACATATTCGGTTTCCATCTGTATGAACTCCATATCCCTGGGGGTCGTGCCAATATCGAGCGATGCAATAAACGTTCCGTTCAATTCTTCCACGAACTGCCCGAACCGCCGGAGCAATGCCTCACTCTTGCTGGTGCGGTGGTCGCCTATTATTGCAGCATTCCCGCCACCCAGATTCACGCCAGATACCGCCGCTTTATAGGTCATCCCTCTCGACAGGCGCAACACATCGTCTATGGCTTCATCGGTATGCTGGTAAGGCAACATTCTTACTCCTCCGATTGCCGGACCGAGTGTCGTATCGTGGATGGCAATTACCGCCTGCAGCCCCACGGCTTCGTCATTACAGAAAACCAGTTTCTGATGGCCGAATTGAGCCATTAACTTAAAGGAAGAATTGTCTTTGGTCGGTACGGACATAAAAACAACGATAACGCGTTATGTAATCTGCAATATCGGGGCAAACTTAGCAAAAAAATTATGCATATAATCAACCCCGGGAAACATTTCGTATTTTTGTCAACTTTCGATATGAAACACCTCGCGCACCTCAATAAGTACTTTTACAAATACCGCTGGCGGATGATTCCCGGCATTATCTTCGTCATCTTATCCAATTATTTCGGTGTGCTGCCTGCCCAGGTCATCCGCATTGCCTTTGATCTGGTCAAAGAAAACATCAGCATGTACCGGCTGTTCGACGGGTTTGAACGACAGCAGCTGGTTTACGAGATTTTTGGCTACTGCCTGTTGCTGTTCGGTGCGCTGGTATTGCTTCTTGCACTTATCCGCGGCATTTTCCTTTTCTTAATGCGGCAAACCATCATCCTCACCTCCCGGCATATCGAATATGATCTCAAGAACGAGATATACGACCATTACCAGCAACTGGATATGGCCTTTTACCGGCGCAACAATACCGGCGACCTGATGAACCGGGTAACCGAGGACGTAAACCGGGTACGTTCCTACCTCGGACCGGCCATTATGTATTCCATTAATACCGTCGTACTTTCCATCATGGTGATCGCCGCTATGATTAGCGTAAACGCGACACTGGCCCTGTACGCCCTGATGCCCATTCCCGTACTATCGGCCATCCTGTTGGTGGTCAACAAGATCATTAACCGCCGGAGTGAGCGCATCCAGCGGCAGCTGTCTACGCTCTCCTCGTTCGTACAGGAAACCTTTTCGGGCGTCCGGGTCATAAAAACCTATAACCGCGAGGCCGATAAAATGGATCGGTTCGCCGACGAGAGCAACACCTACCGGAATGCGGCTTTGGCGTTGGTGAAGACCGAAGCTATTTTTTTCCCCCTTATTCTGTTGTTGATCGGGCTGAGTACGGTTATTACGGTATACGTAGGCGGACTGGAAGTGGCCAAAGGAACCATTACTTCAGGAAACATTGCCGAATTTATCATCTATGTGAATCAGCTGACATTCCCGGCCATGGCACTGGCATGGGTTACCTCGCTCATCCAGCGCGCTGCCGCTTCGCAGAAACGCATCAATGAATTTCTCCGCACACAGCCCGAAATCCAATCGGAAGCCGCCGGTGCATTCCATACCGACGGCCACATCCAGTTTGAGCATGTCAATTTCACTTACCCCGATACCGGCATCCAGGCGCTTAACGACGTGTCATTCGAAGTGAAACCCGGCGAGGTCCTGGCTATCGTCGGCAAAACAGGATCCGGCAAATCGACGTTGGCTAACCTCCTCATGCGCATGTACGACGTGCAAGGGGGAGCGATCCGCGTAGGTGGCTACGACATTCGGAAATTACCCCTGCAAGCTTATCGTAGCCAGATTGGTTTCGTACCGCAGGATGTGTTCCTGTTTTCCGAAACCATCGGCAATAACATCGCGTTCGGGCTAGACATGGTCGATAGCGAGGCGGTGGAAAACGCTGCGCGGCAAGCCGCCGTGTATCACAACATTGCCGCGTTCGAAAAGGGTTTTGAAACCACCATCGGCGAACGGGGCATCACCCTGTCCGGCGGCCAGAAACAACGGGTTTCCATCGCTCGGGCACTCATCAAAAAGCCACAGATTCTGATTTTCGACGATTGCTTATCGGCGGTAGACACCAGAACCGAAGAAGAAATCCTCCGGAACCTCAGCGTGGCCATGGCCGGCAAAAGCACCATCTTCATTGCCCACCGGGTTTCTACCATCAAAAATGCCGACCATATCCTGGTGTTGGACCAAGGCCGGGTAATTGAGCAGGGCAGCCATGAGGAATTGCTGGCCATGGGCGGCAGCTACCACGAACTGTACGAGAAACAACTGCTGGAAGAAGAAGCATAAAAAAAACCACCAGCCGCATCCGACTGGTGGTTCCCTTAACTTCTTTGGATTAGCGATTAGGCTTCTTTACCGCCGTCAAGTTCGTCTTGCCATTTCTTCAACTCGTCAAACTTACCGTCGGCGGCGAGCTTCGCTTGCTCGGGCCACGTATCGGTTACCGCCGTATTGAATTGATCACCGGCTTCTACCAATATCGCCTTCAACTCTTCAGCCGATTTGCCGGCAACGCTAGCGAAATCCGCTAGGCCCGCAGTAGTCAGCACCTCCGCAATCTTGGGTCCGACACCTTCGATAACCGTCAGGTCATCCCCTTTGGCTTTCGTTGCTTTTTTAGCCGCCGCTTTTTCTTTCTTCGCTGCCGGCTTGCTTTCGGCCGACGCAGGTGCTGCTTCTTTAGCTGTTTCCTTTGCAGCCTTCTTGGCTACCGGCTTTTCTGCTTTGGCAGCAGCTTTAGCTTTTGGTTTAGCTACGGCCACAGTTTCTTCCTCAAACGGCAATACCGAAACGAATGACTTGTTATTGGCTTTCTTGCGGAACACAACCTTGCCGTCGATGAGTGCAAACAGGGTGTGATCCTTGCCCATGCCTACGTTTACGTCAGGGTGGTGTTGCGTACCCCGCTGGCGAACGATGATATTCCCGGCAATGGCACGCTGGCCACCGAATATTTTTACTCCTAAGCGTTTGCTATGTGACTCACGGCCGTTCTTCGAACTACCCGCACCTTTTTTATGTGCCATGTCTTATCTCTTATTTATGATGGGCAACTGCCCGGTTAAACAATCCGGTTTATAATGCGATGCCGGTGATTTCGATTTTGGTGAATTGCTGGCGGTGTCCGTTTTTCTTCTTGTACCCCTTACGGCGTTTTTTCTTGAAAACGATTACCTTATCACCTTTTAAATGCGACAAAATCTTAGCCGAAACCTTGGCACCCTTCACCGTAGGCGTACCTACGGTAAACTTGCCACCATCTTCTGCTAACAATACATTGTCAAATTCAATACTAGCGCCCTCATCTCCTTGCAGACGATGTACAAAGAGTTGCTGGTCTTTTGCAACCTTGAATTGCTGTCCGGCTATATTTACTATTGCGTACATTGTTAATGAATTAATAAATAAACTATCTCTTAAAATTCGAAGCGCAAAGATAGGAGTTTTGTTTTGATATCAAAAACTTTATACATAAATTTGCATCCCGTTTTGAGACGGAACAGTGTTAATAAATTTTTAGATTTTTAAAGGAAAGTATGCAACAGTACGAAACCGTTATCATTCTTACCCCGTTGCTTTCTGAGGAAGTATCGAAAGAGGCCATTGCCAAATTCAAGAACATCCTCATCGAAGGCGGAGCCGAAATTGTCCACGAAGACAATTGGGGTTTGAAAAAATTAGCGTATCCGATTGAGAAAAAAACAACCGGATTCTATCACCTCATCGAATTCAAGGCTCCCGGTGAATTAATCAGCAAACTGGAAATTGAATACAAGCGCGATGAGCGGGTAATGCGTTTCCTGACGATAAAGCTGGATAAGCACGCTCTAGCTTACAACGAGAAAAAGCGCAGTGGTGCGTTCAACAAGAAGGCCGAAGCGCCCAAAACTGAGGAGGTAGCAAACTAATGGCAAAAGAACAAATCCAATACGTAACCGCCCCCAAGGTGGAGGACACACGTAAAAAATATTGCCGCTTCAAGAAAAACGGCATCAAATACATCGATTATAAAGATGCGAACTTCCTGTTGAAGTTTGTCAATGATCAAGGCAAGGTATTACCCCGCCGCCTTACGGGCACGTCGCTGAAATTTCAGCGTAAGGTAGCCCAGGCGGTCAAGCGTGCACGCCACATCGGCCTGCTGCCTTATGTTGCTGATTCATTAAAATAGGGAGGTAAACGTCATGGAAGTAATTTTAAAACAAGATATCAAAAAACTGGGCGAAAAGGATGATGTCGTAACGGTAAAACCCGGTTATGGCCGTAACTACCTCATCCCGCAGGGGTTTGCCGAACTGGCCACCCCATCGGCAAAAAAAGTATTGGCAGAGAATATCCGTCAGGCGCAGTTCAAACAAGACAAAATCAAGAAAGATGCCACCGAATTGGCCGCTAAACTTGAAGGCGTGAAACTGACCATCGGTGCCAAAGCAGGCGAAAGTGGTAAGATTTTCGGATCGGTAAATAGCATTCAGATAGCTGACGCCCTTAAAAAGCAAGGCTTTGATGTAGACCGCCGGCGCATTACCTTCGAAGAAGAACCGAAGGTACTGGGCGACTACGTAGCCAACCTCAACCTGCACAAAGAAGTAAAAGTACAGGTACCTTTTGAGGTCGTAGCGGAATAATTCCCGGCCGTCATAAACGATAACCGTGAGGATGTCTTAACCGACATCCTTTTTTTGTGCCCAATTTGCCGTTTTCCTTGATAGTTACAGAAAAAAACAGCATATTGAGGTCGTCTCCGGCATCGTGCCGTTGAGAACGTATACACCTTCTGTTTTGATTTTAGCTGTTGTCAAAGAAAGTAAAATACCCGAGCGCCGGGTAGCCCTCACTCCCGATGCAGCCAAGGTGCTGATAAAGGCTGGATTCACCTGTATCATTGCCGCTGGTGCCGGAACCGCTTCGGGATTTGGCGATGCCGATTACGAAGCAACCGGCGTGGAAGTAGTACCGGACCCGGAGACGGCACTCGCGCGTGCAGACGTATTGCTTAAAGTAAACGCACCTACCGAAACGGAATTGGTGTTGCTCCGCGAAGGGAGCATCACGATTTCTTTCCTTTATGCGCATACCGTTCCCGAACTGCTTGACACCTATCGTAAAAGGCGGATATCAGCCTTCGCGATGGATGCTGTTCCACGGATATCGCGTGCACAAAAAATGGATGCACTGAGCTCACAGGCGAACCTTGCCGGTTATAAGGCCGTCCTCCTAGGGGCCAACGCCCTTGGAAAAATTTTCCCGTTGATGATGACCGCCGCAGGCACCATCCGGCCTGCCAAGGTGCTGATATTCGGAGCCGGTGTAGCCGGCTTACAGGCCATTGCAACGGCCAGGCGATTGGGCGCTGTAGTGGAGGTTACCGACGTACGGGCAGAAACCAAAGAGCAGGTGGAGTCGCTCGGCGGCCGGTTCCTGCAAGTGGCGGGCGGTGGCGTAGAAACCACTGGTGGCTATGCACGGGAAGTATCCGCCGAATACCTCCAAAAGCAAAAAGAACTGGTAGCGAAGCACGTCGCCGGCGCCGACTTGATTATTACCACCGCATTGGTCATCGGCAAAAAAGCGCCTGTACTCATCACAGCAGCTATGGTTGCCACCATGAAACGCGGCGCCGTCATCGTCGATATGGCGGTTGAATCTGGAGGCAACTGCGAACTGAGCCAACCGGGCGAAACCGTGGTCAAACAGGGGGTCACCATCATCGGCGAAACCAACCTACCGGCATTACTTCCGGTCAACGCGAGCGAACTGTATGCCAGAAACATCAGCACGCTGCTGCTCCACCTGGCCGATAACAATGGATTCAAGTGGGACTTGGACGAAGAGATTACCAAAGGCGCGTTGATTACCCGCCAGGGCGAGTTGGTCCATGCATTCACGAAAGAACTACTAAACACGACAGCATGACAGCAGACGCCTTACTCATCTTATTGTATATTTTTGTATTGGCGGGTTTTGTGGGCTTCGAGCTCATATCAAAAGTACCCCCTACATTGCACACTCCCCTGCTTTCGGCCACCAATGCGATTGCGGGCATCACCATAGTGGGTGCGCTGTTGGCCACAGGCACTTTAGGGTGGTCTGTAAGCAAATTTTTGGGAATTGCTGCCCTGTTCCTCGCTACCCTCAATGTAGTGAGCGGATATGTGGTTACCGACCGGATGCTAAGAATGTTTAAACGGAAGAAGTAATATGGATACTCCTTTACTCATACGCATTGCCTACCTCATCGCCGCTGTGCTCTTCATTGTTGGTATTAAATTGCTGGGCAAGCCCAGCACAGCCCGAACCGGCAATACCTTGTCTGCCGCTGCCATGCTGATTGCCATCGCTGCTACGCTGCTGGACCAGCAGGTGCTGAATTATACCGAGATTGCAGTAACCGTTCTGATCGCCTCCACCATCGGCATCTACGCGGCGCGTAAGGTAGCCATGACGGCGATGCCGGAGATGATTGCATTGCTCAATGGTTTCGGCGGCCTGGCCTCCGCACTGGTGTCCACCTCGGAATACTGGCGGATGACCCAGGAGGGCGATTTCGAAGCCATCCATTCTGCTATCGGCATCAGTATGGCCCTAAGTATCGTTATCGGCGCGGTCACGTTTTCCGGGTCGATGATTGCGTTCGGCAAGCTCAAGGGACTCGTTAGCGGCAAATCCATTACCTTTGGTGGCCAGCATGTACTGAATATAGTCTTATTGTGCGTGGCGATAGCCTGTTCGGTCTTATTGGTCGTCCAGCCCCAGACACATGGTTGGGTAATCGGCCTGCTTGCTGTAGCGTTGGTATTGGGTATATTAGCCGTAATTCCCATCGGGGGAGCCGATATGCCCGTCGTCATCGCCCTGCTTAATTCGTACACCGGCATCGCCGCGGCCGCGACCGGATTCGTACTGAACAACCATATGCTCATCATTACCGGGGCGCTGGTAGGCGCCGCCGGGCTTATCCTTACACAGATCATGTGCAAAGCCATGAACCGGTCGCTTATCAATGTCGTGTTGGGCGGTTTTGGGCAAACCAATGCGGCAACAGAGGCCGAAGACGCCAGCGACATTGTGGTTAAGGAAATCGGTGTAGAGGAAAGCGCTATGCTATTCGACTCCGTTTCGTCCGTTATCATCGTACCCGGTTACGGCATGGCGGTCGCCCAGGCACAGCATGCCGTACGCGAACTCACCGAATTGCTCGAAGCACGGGATATTTCCGTCAAGTTCGCCATCCACCCGGTCGCGGGACGAATGCCCGGCCACATGAATGTATTGTTGGCTGAAGCCAACATCCCCTATGACAAACTGGTGGAAATGGAGCGGATCAATGACGAATTTGCGAATACCGATATTGCTCTGGTCATCGGCGCCAACGACGTGGTCAACCCGGCCGCCAAAACGAACCCCGACAGTCCCATTTTCGGCATGCCCGTACTCCATGTCGAAAACGCCCAGACCGTCGTCGTGTGCAAACGCGGGATGAACGCCGGTTACGCAGGCATTGAGAATGAATTGTTCGGCTATCCGAACTGCCTGATGTTATTTGGCGATGCAAAATCAACGCTCACCGATGTGGTTGGCGAATTGAAGGAAATGGAAAGATAACGGCATGGTGCCGTTATCCGTCATTAAAAAGGGGAAGTTATTAGTTGGTAAGCGGCTCCGTGGGTAATTCCACGACACCGGGGTCAACCCAAAGTCCTTCCGCTTCGGCTTTCTTTTTTACTTGTTCAGCACGTTTATCACTATCCGGATGCGAGCTAAGCATTTTTTCAAAGCCCGAAACCTTCTCTCCGCCATCGGTCAATAAGGATAACTTACGAAATGCCCGGTATGCCGCAACCACATTGTACCCATGCTGTTTCATGAAGTTATAGGCATATTCATCGGCCGCCGATTCCTGTCCACGACTGTGCGAAGCACTCAACATGGCGTTGGCCATCTCGCCAAGCTGACTTTCCGAAAGCGCCTGTACTTTATCCGAACTGGCACTCGCCGCATCCATGGCCGCCGCGGTCATGTATGCGTTTTTCATCGCATCCTTGGTATCCTCGTTCTTCACATGACCGATTTCATGGCCAATAATGGAAAGCAATTCGTCGTCCGTCATGATGTCCATTAACGAAGAAAACACACGCACACTTCCGTCTGCACATGCAAACGCATTAATATCCCGTACTAAATATACCTTATAGTTTAATGCCAGGCCATCCTGTGTTTGGTGTTTCCCAAACAACCGATCCAAGCGTTGTGCATACGGGTTGTCAGGTCCGGCAACTTCATTGTTTGCATCCATCCAATCCACGGCTTCCTTCGCTAACCGGACGGCGTCTTCATTGGTAAACGTTAGCGCCGAAACCCCTTTGGAGGCCGCACTCGCCGCTTTTCCTAAATTAAATTTCTGGGCATGCGCTGCATAGGTAAAACCAGCAACGACAATCAAAATGGTCAATATTTTTTTCATGTTACCTGTTTACCAAAACGTGTACCAAATCCGACATCCTGGCCGTTTGTAGATATTTTGTAGATTGATGGCTCAAACAAAAAGGGTGGCAAGAAAATGCCACCCTTCAATATTCATCAGCAAAGTATAATCGGACCTTGCCCTATTCCGAAACTTTCTTAAGTTCCAAAACAAAAGTTCCAAACGAACCAGCAGCTACCGTGTAGCTGGCATTGATACGAATGGTTCCATCACATGGATTAACAAAATTCTGAGTTCCGCCACCAGTCGAAGTGAGGTATATTGTACCGTAGGCTAGACCGTAGGCTTCCGTATCGCCCAGGCCCTGGCGGGCAGCATTTGCCGTATTATCACCTGTGTTGATGTCAATGGTAATGGGGCTGAACGAAGGAACGGGTGTATAAGGGATGGCTATCGTATTCTCATCGATCGCTTCAACAGTGACTATCGTACCTACACCAAAGTCGTCCCAACCATCCACGGTCACCTCGAAATCGCCAACGAACGTCTCTACGTCAAATCCGCAGATGGCCGAATACCTGACCGCCGGCGAAGAATCCGGCTGATTAGAGGCGCCCGGACCATATCCGGTTCCACTACCTTCAGGGAAGGCAGCATAGGTCTTGCCTCCTACTACGTAATCGGCACCTATATCAAATTGATCGCCGCTTACAATTTCTTCACCAAAAAGGTCCGTCAATTGCTGGCCGTTAATTTCGACATCTGTCGGGTAGCTGGATATATCAGCTTGAAGTGTCTTCACGTTCTTAGTATCACCATTCTTCATCACTACCAAGTCCAAATGGTCTGGCTTTTCCGAATTCTCGAAGTACAGTTCAACCCGTACGGTTGAAGCAAAACCCATTGGATCGGTATCCAAAATAGCCGGATCCCCCCCTTCTACTTTTGTGATCTGGGCCTGGTTTAGATACACTATGCCATCCGGCATAGTCGCGTTATCGCTTTTTCTACATGCTGAAATCACAACCAGTGAAACCAGCATCAGTATATTTAGAATTTTCTTCATTTTCTATCCTATTTTACATTAAGGCATCCAAAAAACCTTCTCTGCATTCAAATCCGTTTTCTGCGCAGGGGCATTTTGATTCAAGTTCAGCTCGTCCTGAACATAAGGGAGTGAATTCGGGAACTCTCGGTTGGAAATTACCGGAACCGCGGGCATATCTTCCCCGCCATTGCCTCCTTGCGGCGGTGTTATACTTCCGTTGACTGCCGCAGGATCAAATAATACCGGATAACCTGTCCGCCGATAATCATTGTATTGTTCCGTCCACGAACCAATACTGGCCAACCATTTCTGGGTCATGATGTGCTCCAACTTCTTTGCGTCGGAAGCGCTCCCGAATTGTGCCATCACATCCGAAACATATTCTTCAGCAACATCAGAACCGGCCAATGCTGGAACCGCTTGTGAGGTACCACTGCCGTCTACAACATAGTCAATCAATTCAAATGATTCATTGATTGCCTCTTCCAAAGCCGTTGCAGCGTCACCGCTAACAATCCCTTCCTGGATAAGCTCTGCCTTCAAAAATAGGATATCTGCATAGGTGATTAGCCGATAAGGCACTGCTCCCGTACCACTGGTTGCTGAAGCTGCACCGCCCCGACCGTCATCATACCGTCCCCCAACGGGGAAAATACCAAACAGGGAAACCTGATCTTGCATATTTTTACCTCTATTGGGTCCGACCGATCCAAAGTATTTCGAAACAAAACCGCCGTCACGGTATTCAACATCAGGATTCGCAGCATCATCGGCCGTCATTTGATTGTAGATGTAGTAAGGAATCCGCGGATCTTCTATACCTGTCAGCATATTCCTATTGTAGCCTTTCATGATCTCATACATCCAAGGGCTTACGTGCATCGTACGCTGCGAGGCATAATACTCCCCGTACCCCGGGTTCCGGTCGTCTGTTGCCTCATTCGGTCCGTAAGGAATCACGAAAGACGCCGCCGTCCCGTCAATCAGGTTACCTGAGTTGAGCAACGCATTGACCTCAGCACTCACATCTTTCACCTTACGTTGCTGAACCAGTAGCTTGAACTTAATGGAATTTGCCGCCCTTACCCAGCTGTCCACATCACCACCATAGATGACGTCGTCCGCTCCAGGAGTTTCGGTATTGGCCGCTTCCGTGTTTTCCAGATCGGCAATGCCTGCATCCAACATCGCAATCAGCTGCGGATAGACATCCGCGCCCTCTTCGTAAGCCGGATATTGTACACCTTCTACCAATTGGTTGGCCTCAGAAAATGGAATTTTCCCAAACAAATCTACCAGTATGGAGAATTGGTACGCTTTAATTACTTTCGCAATCCCAGCATAAATCAAATTCCCGTTTTCCTCACTTTGTGCGATGATCATATTTGCATTGGTAATCACATTCCGATAAGAGAAGGTCCATCCTTGCGTCCAATAAAAATCGTTACCACCCGCACCGTATTGGTCAGCGGAGCCGTAGTGAACCATCTGGTGCATGTAGGCCGACAGGTTATTGGAAAAGCCCGTGCCCATTGCCAGGCTTTCGCCCACATACCGCTCAACGCGGGGGAGCAATACCGAAGGAGACAACTCCGTTGGGTTGTTTGGATCTGTATTGATATCCAGTTGCTTCGAACAGGATACCGCCGCTATAGATAAGGCGACTAAAAATATATTTTTAAGATTCGTTATCCTTTTCATGTTATGCCTTATTAAAATCTTGCCACTAAATTGAATCCATAACGCCGTGTGGTCGGTGCCGCCGAAAGCTCAACCCCTTGGGTTGACGTAGCACCAAAACTGTTAACCTCTGGATCAAAGTTCGAATACTTAGGGAAATTCGGTGCCAAATGCCACAGGTTCCGGCCTGTAACACTTACCGTAACACCCTTAATAAACCGGTTGTTGAGGAATAACCGCTGCGGCAAATCATAACCCAGAGAAACCTCGCGCAAACGGTATACCGTTGCATCGTAGACGTTCCACTCTGTCGCTGTATTAATCGCGAATGTTTGTCCTAGCGTCGGATCCGGCGAGAAGTATAAATCATTAACGGTTACCCTTGTCTGATTCGGGATTTTATTTCCACTGTCATCCAGAATAGGTTGTCCGGTGTTAGGATCGCCATAAACTCCCGGGATAATGGCAGCATACTCACGCTTTTCGGTATCTTTCGAAACACCGCGGCCCAGCAACGAACTGTTTGTTACGGAATACATCTTTCCGCCTTGGGTCCAATCAAACAGCGCAGCAAGCGTAAACCCTTTATAGGTTACCACGTTATTGATACCCAGTTTGAACTTGGGATTCGGATCACCTACGTTGTACTCCTGGCTTTGGTCTTCAATCAAACCACCAGTGGCGGGGTTAATCAACAGGTTGCCTTCATCGTCACGCAGGGATCTAGTACCCCTCAGGTACCCAAACGGCATTCCCGGCTCTAAATACGTGGAAATAGAGCCACTTAAAATTCCCCGCAATGCAATCCGGTCCGTTCCTTCAATCAACTCCTCAACCGTGTTTTTGTTTTTGGTAAACGCTGCAGAGAATTGCCATTGCACTTCACTGGACGGCGACAACGGTCTTGCGGTCAATGAAACCTCGACACCACGGTTGTTGATCTTACCATAATTGGTAAAATAACTGTTGTAGCCCGACGAAACCGGAACAGTAATAGAAGCCAACAGGTCTGTAGATGTCTTATTATACCACGTAAGGTCCAGATTGATGCGGCTATTAAAAAATCCAAGTTCAGCGCCAAGTTCAACTTCATTTGAAAATTCAGGCGTCAGGTTAGGGTCCCTCGAAACCGTGCTGATGGAACCGGTCGGCTGCCCCAGGAAGTTGGTACCGATAAGGTAAACGTTCTGCAAGTTATAAGGATCCGTATCACGCCCGACCTTTGCCCAGGCAGCGCGCAGTTTACCGTAGTTGAGTACACCTCCATCTATGTTCAACGCATCGGAGAAAATGAATGAACTTGATATCCCCGGGTAGAAATATGAACGTGAAGCTACGGGCAACGTTGATGACCAGTCATTACGGCCACTCAAGGTTACAAACCAGAAGTTTTTGTAGCCAAAGGTAGCGTCTGCAAAAAGCCCCATGATGCGTCTTTTGTAGGTATCATCGCCGAGAAAAGCAGGTTGTGCCGTATTCTCAAGTGAGTAAATGCCAGGGGTGATGAAGCGCCGGCCTTCGTTTGTCACGCGGTCGGTAACGCGTTGATTATAATTGAAACCCAATATTCCCGTAAACGAAATATCTTCCGTGATTTGAGGGGTAAACGTTGTTTTCAGTGTAGACTCCAATTCCTTATGATTTCGCCCGTCTGTCAACAGTGCGCCCAACCCTTCGTAAGCCCGCGACGAAATCTCATAGATTTCTTTACGATCCAGAAAACTCATGTTCGCGCCCAGGGAGTAATCCACGCTCCACCAGTCCATAATAGCGTAATCTGCTGAAAACGACGCTAACACACGGTCCTCCTTTGTTGTCGCGTAATTATTGTGGGCAGACCAGGTCGGGTGATCGAACTGACCGCCGCCCAGCCAGTTCAGGTCCTTGCCATCGGTCGTATGCCAGGGCAGCGAACCATCCCAGTTTCTGGCCAGAAACAGCGAACGAGCAAATTGTGAGGCAGCGCCATCCACTTGATTCTCGCCGAAATAACCGCCAATCTGCTTAGAATTTGTGAAGGCAACATTACCTCTTACCGTCATCCTGTTTGAAACCTTCAGGTTTCCACCCGCAGAGATGTTATACCTTTCAAACGATGAGTTCGGTACATAACCTTCATGGTCCATCTGCGATAAGGTCACATTAAAACCCGTTTTTTCAGATCCACCGGCAAAGTTGACCGAGTTTTCCCAAACCAGACCCGTATTGAACAAGTCCTTAACGTTGTTCGGATACGCCTGGTACGGTACTTTTGCCCCAAACATATCCGGATACGCTGCGGCGTAAGTGGGCCACGTAGCGATACTGTCCAGCACATCAAACCCGGGGCCCCATGAACCGTTCGAGTTTGAATATTCAAACTGAGCACCTGCACCGTATAAATTCTGATATTCGGGGAGGTTGGCAATATTCTCCATAGACACCGAACTTCTCAGTGTTACGGTAGTTGGCTGATCCAGCTTCGTGCTACCTGATTTGGTCGTAATGATAACAACACCGTTGGAAGCACGCGACCCGTACAATGCGGCAGCAGCGGAACCCTTCAATACGTTAAACGACTCAATGTCATTCGGATCCAGCGCAGCAATCCCGGAAGAGTAAGCTGACCCTCCAGAGGTCATGCTGCTTGTTTCGACCATGGAGTTATCGTAAGGCACACCGTCTACGATAAGCAGGGGCTGGTTATCCCCGAAGAAAGACGAATTACCACGAACCTGGAAACGGGTGGCTGCACCGGGCGTACCTTGTGATGTACGGATATCCACACCGGCAACTTTCCCCTGCATGGATTTCAACAAATCCGGCTCGGAATTCTGCAAGATATCATCCGGATCAACGTCGCTCGTTGCGTAAGTGAGGCTCCTCGCGGTCCGCTGGATACCCATGGCCGTTACGACAACCTCGTCCAGCGAGGCTGCATCCACCGCCAGCTGAACATCCAGCGTTGTTTGGCCCTGAATGTTTGTCCGCTGGGTGGCGTAACCCAGGTAACGGAATTCCAGTTCCGTCGCCGTTCCCGGCACATTAATGGAGAAGGTACCTGCCTCGTCTGTTTGGGTACTGGCGACCCCACCTACGACAAGCACAGACACACCAGCTATCGGAGCGCCGTCATCCGACGACGTTACCCTACCGCTGATCCTCCTGTCTTGGGCATACGCCGATCCGATCAGCAGTACCCCCAGCATAAAGAAACATAGTAATTTTTGTTTCATGTGTTTGTGAATTTGGTTAAAAAATAAAAATTGAGAATAGTTATTGTACCAAGCCCTTTCGTTATTGGGCCTGGCAATCATAAAAAACACGACGGTTACTCGCCCGGCTTGATAATAAGTGAATAAAATCCTAACTGAAACAGCGCCGTTACTACGGTTGTTGTTGATAAGGTGGCGGCTAGTTTTTCCTCGAACATCGTCTTCACGTTAATTTAGATAGTGTGCAAAAATTTCAAACCGTGACGATGGTACTGTGGCTCATCTGTATTCCCATTAAATCTATACGATTCATCAAGTAAATGATTTATTCACAAATAAATCAGGGAAGAGTACCAATCAATGCGTGCTTAAAACAGTGCTTTATGTGTGACTAATTCTATCGCTTTTGCAAAAGTACGATGTTTGGCCATATAACCAAATTATTAACAGGAAAAAAGTTAAAAAATGTTAAGATTATCAGGTAGTTTCCAATAAAGTTTTTGTTACTTTGGTTGTAAAATGCTAAAGAAAGCCATGCGTGTAAAAACCATTTCCATCATTGTACTGACCGTGCTGGTTACGGTTATCCTCATGAAAAACATGGACGAGGTCAATTTCTGGATATTCGGCACACGGTCTGTCCCTAAGCTTGCCGTGCTGGGCACGATGTTCTTTATCGGCGCTGTAGTGGGCTTCCTGGCGGGCCGGCCAAAAAAGAAGCATGATAATCAGGAAACTGAAACTGATGACCCTGCTTTTGAAATCAGAAAACCACTGGATCCAGACGATAACGACTACATCAACTAGGCAACCGGAACGTAAAGCAATGCAGTCCTCCTTCATATCGATAGGTCAATTCAGCGTGGTGCAATTGGACGATGGCCTTCGCTACGGCTAGACCGAGGCCGGTGGATGTGGAGCTCTCTGACGACCGGTAAAAACGCGCAAACATCTTTTCCGTATCCAATGACTGCGCCGACCCCGTGTTCGCGATTTCAAAACCATCGCTCGTAACAGCAATCCGGATGTGCCCGCCTTCATGGTTATGGACAATCGCATTTTTCAGTAGGTTCGTAATCAAAACATCCGCCAGGTCCGCATTGAAAAACCACACCAATGTAGCTTCCTCTGTAAATTCAACGTCGATATCCCGGTAGTGGAGTAGTTCGGAAAAGTCATCGGCCTGCTGCCGTAACCGGGCGTTGAAATCCAGTTGCTCACCGGTGGCAAACTGCCTGTTTTCAATTTTAGAAAGCAATAATAACGACTTATTGAGCCGCGTCATCCGCTCCAGGTAGTAAATGGCGTTAGCCAATTGCTGCGCATCGTCGCCCCGCGATTGTTCGAGCAGCAGTTCGAGTTTATTGATGGCGATCGCCAAAGGGGTCTGCAACTCGTGCGACGCGTTTTCGATAAATTGCTTCTGCTGTTGGAAAACGGCAATATTGGCCTTAAGCAACTCCGCCACCGTATTATTCATGTCCTGAAACTCCGTTACCTTTGTCTGCGGTGGATTAAACGTTTTGTCCACACCCAGCTTAAACCCCCTCAGTTCATGCTGCAGCTGGTAAAACGGACGCCAGATTTTGCGGAGCACCCGGTTGTTGATGATAAATGCGCTTGCAATCACCGCCACATACAGCCAAAGCAACGCGTGAAGCAGATCGCCCACCAGGTCCTCGCCCTCCACCATCGACGTGATGATTTTCAATTCATAATACTGCTGATCCGGCGTGGAAAAATAGGTAGTGAGCATACGTACCACTTCATAATCCTCCTCATATTCCATGTACATGGCCGTATCGCGGAAATCTTCCGTGGCCTGCAGGGCCAGTTCGCGCGAAATAGGCCGGATGGCATAGTTACTCTCATCAAAACGGCTCTTGTGAAGGAGGGTTGAATCTCGACTTGCCTTTTTGATAATCAGCATCTTGTAGTTTTCGAGCCCGTCATCGATGCTATCATACACTTCTTCCATCATGCTGAAATAGAAGACCACTGCCCAGATACTCAAAATAAAAATCAAGGACGCAGAGAGGTACAGTAGCGTATGGTTAAGCAGCTTCATCTAAACGGTTAGCTTATACCCCACCCCATAAATAGCCTGGATCTCCAGGTTGGCTCCATGGTTCTTGAGTTTTTTGCGGAGGTTCTTTATCTGGGAATAAATAAAGTCAAAATTATCCGCATTGTCCATGTGGTCGCCCCACACGTGCTCCGCAAGTGCCGACTTGTAAATAAGCCGGTTCTTATTGACCACAAAGAACGCCAGAATATCGAACTCCTTCCGGTTCAGGTGAACGTCCGTACCGGCGACGCTCAACGTCCTTGCATCAAAGTCGAGCTCCATGTTGTTCAGTCGGACAACGTTACCTCCACCCAATGCCTTGCGACGTATCACAGCTTTAATCCGTGCATTGAGTTCAGCCAGGTGAAATGGCTTCGTTAAATAATCGTCCGCACCCAGTTCAAGCCCTTCGAGCTTATCATCCAGGGAGTCTTTAGCAGAAATGATGATGACATTATCCCGTTTCTGCTTGGATTTCAAGGCTCGGAGGAGGTTAAGGCCGTTTCCATCGGGCAGTCCGACATCGAGCAGGATGCAGTCGTAATCGTAAAGCGATATCTTCTCCGTGGCCGTCTGGAAGTCGGGGGCAAGCTCCACGATATACTGTTCCTTATTCAGGAATTGGGCGATGTTGTCGCGTAACCCCTTTTCGTCTTCTACAATGAGTAACTTCATTTCCGGCTAACTTGTGATAAACAAAGATACCGCGAAAATCTGTAAAAAAGCTGAAGCGGGGTGCTGTTAGTCCTTCTTTTTCAAATCGTTCTTCATATCTTTCGCAGCTTCATTCACCTCTTCGCCTACTTTTTTGGCAGCGTTCTTTACATCCTGGGCTGCCGCCTTCGATGCTTCCTTCACTTCTTCCTTCGCATTCTTGATGCCGGCCTTTACGCCTTCTTTGGCTTCCTGAAACGTAGACTTGGTGTCCTCGCCCAACGTTTCCGCCTTCGCTCCGATTTCATCACCAGCTTGTTCCATACTGTCAAGTGCCGCATCCAGCTGTTCGCCGGCAGTATGGTCGTGACCTTCATGCTCAGTGTGGTCATGCGCATGGGGCTGGCCATCGCCGGTTGTTTGGTTATTGCAGGACGCAAAAGTCAAGGCGCCCGCAAATAAAGCTATTTGTGCTAATTTCTTCATGTGTATAAATTTTAAACGAATCACTTGGTGCAAAGGTTGTACCAAAATCAATACACGCTTCCTTTAGCAGCTTCCAAGGTATTCTTAAGCAGGCCAACGATGGTCATCAAACCTACCCCACCCGGTACGGGCGTAATCCATGATGATTTCGGAGCGACCTCGTCAAAATCGACATCGCCATATAGCTTAAAGCCCGATTTTGTTTGGCTGCTGGTCTCACGGTTAATGCCTACGTCAATGACAACGGCACCTTCTTTTACCATATCTGCGGTGATGAAATGCTTTTTCCCGATAGCCGCCACCACAATATCTGCCCGTAGCACTTCTGCTTTGATATTTTTTGTCCGGCTGTGCGTCAACGTTACCGTGCAGTTGCCTGGCGTCGCATTCCGCGCCAATAGGATGCTCATTGGGCTCCCCACGATATTGCTTCGCCCCACCACTACCGCATGCATGCCAGTAGTATCGATGCCGTAATGATCCAGCATCAACATAATGCCATAGGGAGTGGCAGGAATAAAACAGGGCAGGTTACGCTGCATCCGGCCGAGGTTTATCGGGTGGAACCCATCCACATCCTTCCGGTAGTCAATAGCCTCCGTAATGCGATCGGGATCGATGTGCTTGGGCAGCGGGAGCTGCACGATAAGTCCGTCTACACCCCGATCCGCGTTGAGTTCCTTGATTTTTGTAATCAGCTCCCCCTCAGTAATGCTTTCGTCGTAATGGATATTGGTCGATTCGAAACCCACCAGCTCGCAATTACGCATCTTACTGGCTACATACGTCTCGCTTGCGCCATCGCTACCCACCAGGATTGCCACCAGGTGTGGCCGTCGTCCGGTCGATGCCAGAAATGCGGCTGCTTCCCGTTTGATGTCTTCCTTAATTTTCGCTGATACCAGTTTTCCGTCGAGTAGTTGCATATTTTTAATCCAATTTCAACACCGCCATGAATGCCGACTGCGGGATTTCCACATTGCCCACCTGACGCATGCGCTTTTTTCCTTTCTTTTGCTTTTCCAGCAGCTTACGCTTCCGGGAGATGTCACCACCGTAACACTTCGCCGTCACATCCTTGCGCAGTGCGCGAATATTCTCGCGTGCGATGATCTTCGCTCCTATCGATGCCTGGATGGCAATCTCAAACTGTTGCCTGGGCAGAAGTTCCTTAAGCTTTTCGCAAATTTTCTTCCCGAAGTCATACGAATTGCTGCGGTGGATGAGCGATGATAGTGCATCGACCGGCTCTCCATTGAGGCGGATGTCCAGCTTCACCAAATCCGATTGCCGATAGCCAATCTGGTGGTAATCAAACGAGGCATACCCTTTGGATATTGTCTTTAACTTATCATAGAAATCGAAGACGATTTCGCCCATCGGCATCTCGAACACCAGTTCCACACGGTCTGCTGTAAGATACGACTGGTCAACGATGACCCCACGTTTCTGAATACACAACGACATCACCGGCCCCACAAATTCGGCTTTCGTGATGATATTCGCCTTAATATAAGGTTCTTCGACAAACTCCAGCTTGCTTGGATCGGGCAGGTCTGACGGATTGTGCACAATCACTTCCTCATGACTCTTGGTCAGGTAGGCTTTGTACGATACGTTCGGCACGGTAGTAATCACCGTCATATCAAACTCGCGCTCCAACCGTTCCTGGATGATTTCCATGTGCAGCATACCCAGGAAACCACATCGGAAGCCAAATCCGAGCGCAGCGGACGACTCCGGCTCAAACACCAGCGACGCGTCGTTGAGTTGCAGGCGGTGCATACTCTCACGAAGTTCCTCAAAATCTTCGGTGTCTACCGGGTAGATACCTGCAAATACCATTGGCTTTACTTCTTCAAAGCCCTTGATAGCGGTCACACTCGGCCGGGCAGTATGGGTAATGGTATCACCTACTTTGACTTCGCGGGCCTCTTTGATGCCCGAAATGATGTAGCCCACGTCGCCCGTACGAATAACCTCTTTGGGCACCTGGCTGAGCTTCAGCGTGCCGATTTCGTCGGCGATGTATTCCTTACCGGTGGCGATGAATTTTACTTTGTCGCCTTTGCGGATCTCCCCGTTCTCCACCTTGAAATAGGCCATGATTCCCCGAAAGGAGTTGAACACGGAGTCGAATATCAAGGCCTGCAACGGCGCTTCCGGATCGCCCACGGGCGACGGGACACGTTCCACGATGGCGTTGAGGATATCCAACACCCCAAGCCCGGTTTTACCCGAAGCCGGAATGATGTCTTCCCGCTTGCCGCCAATCAGATCGACAATCTGGTCTTTTACTTCTTCGGGCATGGCGCCCGGCAGATCCATCTTGTTCAGCACAGGAATGATTTCGAGATCATGCTCAATAGCCAGATACAGGTTGGATATGGTCTGCGCCTGGATGCCCTGGGAGGCATCGACAATAAGCAATGCTCCTTCGCAGGCCGCGATGGAACGCGACACCTCGTACGAGAAATCCACATGCCCCGGCGTGTCGATGAGATTCAACACATATTCCTGGCCATCCTTGCTATAATTCATCTGGATGGCGTGGCTCTTGATGGTAATGCCCCGTTCGCGTTCCAGGTCCATATTATCCAACAGCTGGGCCTGTGCCTGCCGTTGGGTAATGGTGTTCGTATACTCCAGTAAGCGATCGGCCAGGGTACTCTTTCCGTGGTCTATGTGCGCAATGATACAGAAATTGCGGATGTGCTGCATACAAATCGACTTCAAGCGGCAAACTTAGATAAATTTCCGCTATACACATAAAGAAAATTTATCGATCTCTCCGCCTTCCATAAAGCGCTAGCCTGCCGTGGCGGAAACATAGCTTTTTGGCAGGATATTTTTTGACAAAGGTTTGTATCTTTGAGTCATAAAACGCAAACACCATGCAACTGGCTATTATTTTAACGAGCAAATACCGACTGCTGAGCCTGGCCGCTATCGTTGATGTCTTCGAAACCGCCAACCGATTCCTCCGGGAAGCAGCGGAGCCCGAACAATACCACCTTACCTTTGTTGGGATAACCGAAACCAGGGCACTTCCAGACGGTATCAGCCACATTTCGTATGAACCGCTTACCAACGGAACGTTATATGACCTGATTTTCGTACCCGCTTTCGGAGCGGTTGATCTGGCCCAAACCGTTGCGGAAAACAGCGATTTTTTTTCCTGGCTTCATGAGCAATACCTGCGTGGTGCCACACTCGCCAGCAACTGCACGGGGGCATTCCTGTTGGGAGCATCGGGGTTACTCAATGGCAGGCAAGCCACCACCCATGTCGACGCGGCCGACAAACTGGTTGCTTGTTTTCCGAAAATTAAACTTCTGCGCGATGCGGTGGTAACGCACGACGCCAACATCTACACCAGCGGTGGTGCCACAAGTGGTTTTCACCTCATGCTGGCACTGATACAGAAACATTGCGGACGGGAAATGGCCGTTCGCATAGCTAAGGTATTTTCCATTGATATGGATCGCGAGAACCAGGCGTATTTCGGGCATTTTGCCCCAGCTGAGGCACATGACGATGAATTGGTGATGCGGTTGCAAAAGAAAATAAAAACCGAATTCAACGCCATCAGAAGCCTGGAGGAAGCCATCGTGGATATCCCGGCCAGCAGGCGCAATCTGGTAAGGCGGTTTAAGCAGGCCACAGGGATGACCCCGATACGCTACCTGCAACGCACCAAGATAGAAGCAGCCAAAAAACTGCTTGAAAACACGGAAAAGGGCTTGCTGGAAATCATGCTGTCCGCTGGATATAACGACATGAAAAATTTCCGCCAGCTGTTTAAGGATAATACCGGCATGACCCCTAAGGCGTACCGGGATAAATTCGCCATGCGGTTTGAGCCGATTATACAACGCACAACGAATACGAGATGATACGGATAGTGATATGCTTGATTGTAGGAAGCTTCTTTACTTCGTGGGCCCACGCCCAGATTAAACCCGGCAAGGAGAAAATCGTGGTGAACCTCCCCTCCGAATACCGCTGGAAAAGCACAAAAATACCGAAAGATACCAAAGGCATTCGTGGCACGGCTTATACCGTACGGGGCAAAGCGGCCGATGATGCCGCCGTGAAGCAGGTTACCGTTACCACGATAGACCGAAGGTACTACCCCATGAAGGCGGAAGGTTCGCCCGAGGAAAAATGGGCATACGAGAAGGCCGGCTGCCCGGAAGCCACGCTGGAGGTTGTTGACAAAAAAGTGGTGGATGGCCATACCGCCATTCTGTACGCCATTAAATCCACGAAGGTACCAGAAGGCGAGTGCGGATCGGCACACCTGATCACGTATGTGGCGGAGGGTCCAACGGCCTTACATACCGTTGAACTGACCCTCCCTGATGAACAGTTTACGCCCGAACGGTATAAAATGTGGTGTGATGCGCTGATACAGAGCCATATCGAGTAGTGCAGTTGTCCGCCAAATCGCATTGGCACCATCATTGTGTGAAAAACCACGTGATGCATCTGCAAAAGACAGGATAATTGATAGATATTTCCTATGTTTACACCAGCAAAATTATTGAATATGAAAACCATAAATAGCTGTATAATAACGGCATGTATAGGCATATTGGCCATGTCAACCCAAAGCTGTAAACCAAAACAAGTGGTTGTGCAACCGGCCGCAGAGGTGATAGAACGGGAAGCTCCTGCCGAGCGTGTGGTCTCGGAGACACCCAAGGAGGCTCCCAGGGAAGCCCCAACAACTGTGGAACCGGTACCCACGACACCGCCGAACTACGATTTCAAAAACATCCAATTTGAATACGATTCGCACGTGTTGAAGACCGATTCGTATGCCATTCTCGACCACATTTCGAGGGAAATGCGTAAAGACGCCAGTGCGAAGTTCATCGTTGATGGCCATGCCTCGATTGAAGGTACCGCGGAATATAACATGGAGTTATCCATCGATCGTGCAAACGCCGTGAAACTTTACCTTGTCAATTCGGGTATCCCGGCAGACAATCTCACGATAAACGGTTATGGTGCTACCCGGCCAACCGCATCGAATGATAACGAGGCTGGACGGGCACAGAACCGCCGGGTGGAAATCAAGCACGTGGATTGAAGGGATGACGGAACTAAAATATAACCAGCGTGGTGTATCCGCTGGCAAGGAAGACGTTCACAACGCCATAAAAGACCTCGATAAGGGATTATTCCCGCAAGCGTTCTGTAAGATTATCCCCGATATCCTCGGCGGTGATGATGGCTGGTGCAATATTATGCACGCCGATGGCGCCGGGACCAAATCGTCACTCGCTTATGTGTACTGGAAAGAAACAGGCGATCATTCTGTATGGCGGGGTATTGCCCAAGACGCGATTGTGATGAATCTCGATGATTTATTGTGCGTGGGCGCCACAGATAATATCCTGTTGTCTTCCACCATCGGCCGTAACAAAAACCTTGTCCCCGGTGAAGTCATCGCCGCCATCATTAACGGCACGGAAGCGATTCTGGAAGAACTACGCGATATGGGTATAGGCATCCACGCGACCGGTGGGGAAACCGCCGACGTGGGTGACTTGGTACGTACCATTATTGTAGACAGTACCGTAACCTGCCGAATGAAGCGCGAAGACGTGATTTCAAATCACCGCATACAGGCGGGCGATGTTATCGTTGGATTAGCCTCATACGGCCAATCCAGCTACGAAGACGGGTATAACGGCGGCATGGGATCCAATGGATTGACCTCCGCACGACACGATGTATTCAACAAAACGATCGCGGAGCGGTTTCCCGAAAGCTATGATCCGGCCGTGCCGTACGAACTCGTATTCGCTGGCACCAAGGGGCTTGCAGACAACATCGAAATACCGGGTTACGGAACGACTACCGTGGGGAAGCTCGTACTTTCCCCCACACGGACGTATGCTCCTGTTATCAAGCGGGTGCTCGATAGCTTCCGCAAGCAGGTACACGGCATGGTCCATTGCAGTGGTGGAGCTCAAACCAAAGTCCTGCACTTTATCGATAACCTCCATGTAATCAAAGATAACCTGTTCGATATCCCTCCGCTATTCAAACTCATCCAGGAGGAATCGGGTACCGATTGGCAGGAGATGTATAAGGTCTTCAACATGGGGCACCGCATGGAGCTCTACGTACCGGAAACCATCGCGGACGACATTATCGGCATTGCGGGCGAGTTCGGCATCGCTGCACAGATAATTGGTCATGTGGAAGCCGCTGCCACAAAACAAGTAACTGTCAAGTCGCAGGTTGGGGAATACCGTTATTATTGATGGCGACCAAACGCAAAACCATCGGTTGGAAAGAGGTTGTCGATTTACCGGACCTCGATATCTACGGTGTACCGGCCAAAGTAGACACCGGTGCTCGGACGTCTGTATTGCATTGCAGCCATATCCAACTGATAAAGAAAGGGCGCAAACAATTTGTCGAATTCCGGCCGCTGGATATTCACCAACCGCCAACCGGCACTTACCTGTTTCCGTTCCATAGTGAGCGGAAAATAAAGAACTCCTTCGGGCAGGAAGAAAACCGGTATGTCATCAACACCACTGTTTCCCTTTTCGGCGAGTCGCATGCCATTGAGATTTCCCTGCGCGACCGTTCGGGCATGGAATTCCCGATATTGCTTGGCCGGAGTTTCCTCCGCAAAAGATTCATCGTCGATGTAGCGCGTTCAAACCTATCCAACAAATCCGTTAACCACAAGTAACGGGGCCAAACAATCAAGCACCGTTATTGTTATCAGTCATCAACGAATCATATCGTAGCACACGTGAAAATAGCTGTATTATCCACCATCAAAAGCCTGTACTCCACGCGCAGGCTGGTAGAGGCCGCCCAACTGCGCGGCCATGAATGCGTGGTGATAGACCATAGCCAGTGTTATGTGGGTATCCGACAAGGGCAACCCAGCATCCATTACAAAGGGCAGCACCTTTGCGATATCGACGCCGTTATTCCGCGCATCGGGGCGTCCGTCACATTTTACGGGTCGGCCATCGTACGGCAGTTCGAGGTGATGGGTGTGATATCGGCCAATCCCAGTCAGGCCATCACCCGTTCGCGCGATAAGTTGCGCTGCATGCAAATTCTCTCTGGTGCGGGTATCGGCATGCCCATTACCGGTTTCGCACGCCGGACACTCGACGTGGATGATCTGATTAAAATGGTGGGCGGCCCGCCATTGGTCATCAAGTTACTCGAAGGCACCCAGGGTATCGGAGTGGTCCTGGCCGAAACAAAAAAGGCAGCTTCGTCGGTAATCGAGGCATTCTATGGCCTCGGCAACAACATCCTCATCCAGGAATACATCAAGGAATCGCGAGGTACGGACATCCGTGCATTTGTGGTTGATGGCAAGGTGGTGGGTGCCATGCGGCGTACCGCCAAAGAGGGAGAGTTCCGGTCTAATCTACACCGCGGGGGTACGGCTGAAGTTATCAAACTGAATAAAACCGAGCGGGACACCGCGGTTCGTGCGGCAAAGGAACTTGGGCTTACCGTCTGTGGCGTCGATATGCTGCCATCCGACCGTGGGCCGTTGGTGTTGGAAGTCAATTCGTCGCCAGGATTGGAGGGCATTGAAAAAGCCACCAACAAAGATATTGCAGGCACCATCATCTCTTTTCTCGAAAAGCAGCACGCCCTCAAACTACAGGCAAAAAAAGAACGGAAAGTGAAGGCGGGCTCCAACCTCTGATATCGTTCTCAGCTTTTTTCAATAGCGATTATTCATAAAAAGTATCTGATCCAGGGACAAATATCATATTATACTAATTATTAATCGTCTTTTTATCGTCTTACCATCGTCTTTTCATCGTCTTTCTAACGATAAAAAGACGATGAAATATATTATATATAACTTATAATATCGAGAATAAATATTCAATCATATCAGTATCCTATCAGATTTATTTAGAAGAAATATAGGCAAGTGTACGGCTTCGTCTCCAGACCTACGGTATTCGATACAATTTTGTACCTTTACTCCGCACACTGAATAAATGATGAATACTTACGGAAACCCTATCCTAGAGCGGCTTCCGCTCCACCTTAAACAGTACCTGGTGGAGCAGCATTATGAACGATACACGCCGGTAGACCACGCCGTGTGGCGCTATGTGATGCGCCAGAACTACAGTTACCTCAAGGATGTGGCCTATTACCCCTATATCCCCGGCCTGCGAGCTGCCGGATTGAGCATTGAGCATATTCCCGACCTGCAAGCCATGAATGACAGTCTTCGAAAAATCGGTTGGGCGGCGGCCACTGTCGATGGGTTCATTCCGCCCGTGGCTTTCATGGAATTCCAGGCACACCACGTGCTCGTCATCGCTGCCGATATCCGCCAGCTGGCACACATCGAATATACCCCTGCCCCCGATATCATCCACGAATCCAGTGGACATGCACCCATTATCGCCGAACCCGACTACGCCAGGTACCTGAGTTACTTTGGCGAAATCGGAAGCAAAGCCATGTTTTCGTACCGCGATTTCGAGCAGTATGAAGCCATACGCAAACTGTCCATCCTGAAGGAAAGTCACGATGCAACAGCCCGCGAAATCGAAGCGGCAGAAGTGGCGCTTGAGCAAATACAGAACAACATGGGTGAGCCATCGGAAATGGCGCTGTTGAGCAGGCTCCACTGGTGGACCGTGGAATATGGGCTTATCGGACCACTCGACAACCCCAAAATCTATGGAGCAGGCTTACTGTCGTCTATCGGCGAAAGCGCTTCATGCATGCACCCAGATGTGCCCAAACTGCCTTATTCGTTGGAGACCGTCAATTATCCCTACGACATCACCAAACCTCAACCGCAATTGTTCGTTACGCCGACTTTTGAGCACCTGCTCGACGTGCTTGAACAGTTTGCCGATACCATGGCCTTCCGGGTTGGCGGCAAGGCAAGCCTTGCCAAAGCCATCGAATGCCAAAATGTCTGCACGGCTGTTTACAGTTCGGGGTTGCAGGTATCGGGCGTGTTTGCCGAAACCGGCAACGACGGTTACCTGCAAACAAAAGGAGCCACTGCGTTGGCAGTTGCGCATCGGCAACTGGATGATCATGGCAAAACATCGCATGCCCACGGCTTCGGCTCTCCTATAGGCCGTTTGGTGGGGCATGGCAATAGTTTGGAAGATTTCTCGGATGTGGAACTGGATACCATCGGCGTACGCCTTGGGGCAGCGGTGTCGATGGTATTCGATACCGGCATTACCGTGGCAGGAGAAGTAGCCGGCATCACCCGTGCGAGCGGCAAAATCATACTCATTACGTTCCGTTATTGTACAGTAACAAACCACCGCACGAACGAAGTGTATTTCAAGCCCGAATGGGGTAACTACGACATGGCTATCGGCGACCATATCGTTTCCGTCTTTTGTGGCGCGGCCGATAAGGATGCTTTTGAGCAAGTGTCATTGATTGCTAAGAAATACACGCCGGCAAGTGGGTATCCGGAGCGCACGAAACAACTCCATCAGCTTTACGCGACCGTACGCCAAGTACGCGAATCGGGCCAGGGTGACGAGGTGCTGCTACCCATTTGGTCGCGTATAAAACACGATTACCCCGACGATTGGCTGTGCGCATTGGAATTATTGGAAGTACTCAAACATCACGACCATGCCCCCCGCGTCATCAATGAAATCGAAGCATGGCTCGTAGGTAAGTCCGAAAATCGGCCTGAGCTGCGCAAGTTAATCAGCGACGGACTGACACTTATTGAGCAACCGGGGATTGATTTGACGTTGTGACGATTTGGTGGGCAACGACTTACGACCAATGACTTGATGACTATTTTGACGTTGGTTTGCCGATTATCGGGGGATAACGCTATATTTACCAACCTAAACATATCATGACCATGATAGACAGCATATTAGCGGTAATCCACTGGAATGTAAGGCCAGAAATTTTCAGCATCGGCAGTTTTGAAGTGCGGTATTATACCCTGTGTTTCCTACTGGCTTTCATCAGCAGTTATGTGCTGATGCTGCACATTTTCAAGCGGGAGAATAAGTCGCAGGAGCTGCTGGACCAATTGAGTATCTACATTTTCATTGGCACATTGCTTGGCGCACGGTTGGGGCATTGCCTGTTCTACGAGTTTGATTACTATAAGGACCACCCCCTTGAAATGATATTGCCGTATACCTTTGATGCCAACGGCAATTTCATGCTCACCGGATTTCACGGGTTAGCCAGTCATGGTGGCGCACTGGGGATATTGATCGCCATTTTCCTTTTCTGTCGAAAAACAAAGACCGGCTTCCTCTGGCTTACCGATAGGCTGGTCATCGTTATCCCACTGGCCGGAGCGTTCGTCCGAATCGGCAATTTTTTCAATTCCGAAATTATCGGGCTGCCGTCAAGCCTTCCATGGGCTGTTGTATTTGAGCGTATCGATGCGGTTCCGCGCCATCCCGCCCAATTGTATGAAGCGATCTGCTACATTTTAATCTTTATTCTGCTGTGGTACATCTATCACCACAAACCACACTTGAAGCCCGGCTTCCTGTTCGGCGTATTTTTAATACTCCTTTTCGGCGCCCGGTTTGCACTGGAGTTTCTTAAAGAGAACCAGGAGGCATTTGAAGAAGGGATGAAGTTTAACATGGGCCAATTGCTGAGCCTTCCGTTTGTTGCGCTGGGTGTGTATTTAATGGCCCGGCCACAAAAGGACGCTACCGCCGCCCGGAAAAACTGATGCCGGAATCGGCTTGGTTGCACCTTACGACCGAGCGGTAATTGATAGGTGGCGTTTTTTACAATAGGGGTACAAAAGAACAAAACCAAAACGTTACTTTTGCCGCCTTCATGACAGTTGCACAACGGCATCGGTTTTTCATCTTCATCACACTTGGGTTGCTCGCGGCCATCGGGCCGTTTTCCATCGACATGTACCTTCCGGGTTTTGATGCCATTGCGGCAAGCCTGGATACCACGGTGGCACATATCCAATTGTCGCTCACATCCTTCTTCATCGGAATTGCTTCCGGACAAATCATTTACGGTCCGCTGCTCGACCGATTCGGGCGTAAAATTCCGTTAATCGTGGGTCTGGTCATCTACATCGTCGCATCGGTAAGCTGCGCCCTGACAAATGATGCGGATCATCTCATCGCCTACCGCTTTGTACAGGCGTTGGGTAGTTGCGGCGGGATGGTTGCTTCGCGGGCAATGGTGCGTGACTTCTTCGGGCCCACCGAAAGCGCGAAGGTTTTCTCCATGCTGATGTTGGTCATCGGCATCTCTCCCATCCTAGCCCCTACAGTAGGCAGTTTCGTCATGGCGCACTGGGATTGGCATGGCATATTCGTTGTACTTGCATTGATCACCACTGGTATCCTGGCGGCGGTAATTTTTTTCTTACCCGAAAGCAAAGGCCCGAATCCAGAAATGTCCCTGCTACCGCGACCGATAACCCGTTCGTATTGGCAGGTCTTCCGCAACCGGCAGTTTATCACCTATGCACTTGCCGGCGGACTTGCCTCTTCGGGGCTTTATGCCTATCTGGCAGGGTCGCCCTATGTGATGATCACCTTGTACGGGCTGGATGAAAGCCAATACGGATTGGTTTTTGCGCTGATTGCTTCGGCGCTTATTACGGCAAGCCAACTGAACCGGTACCTGCTCACTAAATACACCAGTGAGCGAATTGCAAGAATAGCCTTGATTGTGCAATCCTCCATCGGGCTCCTGTTAATAGTCCTTTGCCTCACGGACTATATCAATCTGTATGTGATGGTAGGGTTGATTTTCTTGTTCCTCGGTTCGCAGGGATTTGTTTTTCCCAATACCTCAGCATTGGCCCTCGGCCCGTTCAGTAAATTGGCAGGTAGCGCCTCAGCATTATTGGGCAGTTTACAGATGGCCTGCGGAGCATTGTCTTCGGGGCTGGTGAGTTATTTCCACAACGGAACCACCGTACCCATGGCGGCGGTGATGGCGGGTTGCGCCAGTCTGGCCATGCTTATCCTGTCAGTAAACCCGCTACTGCCAGGCGGTAGCCATCAAGACCAAAGCCACAGATAACCCCTTTGCAGTTTTTGGCCAGGTATGAATGGTGGCGAAACGATTCCCGCGCGTACACATTAGAAATATGTACCTCCACCACTGGTGTGGTCACGGCCGCAATGGCATCGGCAATGGCCAACGACGTATGGGTATAAGCGCCTGCGTTAAGGACAATCCCATCGGCTGAAAAGCCCTCCTCGTGGATTTTATCAATTAGCGCCCCCTCGTGGTTGCTCTGGAAATAGGACAACTCCACCTGCGGGTACTGCGTTCTTAACGTCTCGAAGTAATCCTCGAAGCGCTGATCGCCATAAATACCTTTTTCCCGCACACCCAGCAAATTCAGGTTCGGGCCATTGATGATGATGATCCTGCTCATAGCCGTGCAATATCCAAAAAAAAGTGGAGATAACTCAATGCGCCGTTTAAAAATCGTAATACAAATTGCGGAATGACGCACGCAAGCCGAGTGTAAGCATGCCGGTTTGGTGGTGCTTACCCTGTTCAGGCACCCCATGCCGCCTGTATATCGCCCCCGCTTCTACCCGCAGGTTATATTTGGGGTTGAATAAGTATGATATGCGCCCATCGGCATACAACAGGTTATTGCGCACACCCTGTGCGATACGGTTATCATATACTTGTAAGTGGGTGCTGTACGATTTGAAGATATCACCACCATAGTTGGTAGTCGAATCGGGGTCGGTGCCATACTGGCCCCAGGTGCCCTGGAACGAGAAATCGAACCGTTTGTAGGAGTAGTTAAGTATACCAACCAGTTCCCGGAAATTAGCGCCCCACGGATGGGCCAGCGACTGACCGTAATTGCTGTAGTTGCTTACCGGATCAAAATGGGAGTAGGTATAAGGGCGGGCCGTATTGTACTCGGCGAGGAAGTTCAAATCCTTAATACCGAAGGCGTCAAACCCGCGGAAGCCGAGCTGCGCCGCCCACTTGTTGTTCACATGACCATTGCCGGAGAAAAACTCCTTCGCGGTAAATTCGCCCAGCAGAAACTGGCCATACACCGTGAGGTTGCGCAGGGCTTTGTATTTGGTATTCAATCCGAGGTGCATCTTATCGGGCGACGACGTGTTAGTCAATTCCACCGGCCGTAGGAAAATGATGGGATTGAAGTAATTGAAGTCAAAACCCCGTCGCCCCTCGGCATTGCGCGCGCCCCATACCACCGATTGGAATAGCCCTACGGAGAACCGGTTGGTCACATTCCAGTCGAGGTATTGAAATGCGCCCCACTTCCAGTTGTCGCCAGATCGGGTGGGCAAACCACTTATCGGATCATAGGTAGCCGAACGCGGGTGCATGGGGTCGAGCATGTAGGCCCACATGCTCATGTATTGCACGTTGCCCAGCTTGCCCGTTAGTTTCAATGCCGTATAATTGGACGAGGCATCCGACAACAGCAACGACCGGTATCCATCGCCAATGAAGTTCTTATCGTAGGCCAATGTAACGTTCAGGTAATCATTGACCGTATAAGATGCCACGGCCGAGCCGTACATCCAATCCTTCTTCTGTGGGTTTTCGTACATGGATTTCCCGTACCCCTGACCCGGCATAACGGCTTGGGTGAAGACGTACTGGTCCACGTAATCCGGGAATACGCCCTGGTTCTCGAAGAAATTCACGTACAATGAAAACTTGTCTTGTATAGTAACACCGGCCTGCGCACCCCGGGTGTTGAGCCACGTTGTTCGTCCGCCACCGGCAAAATCCCGTCCTATCTGGAAATCGGGCAGGAAATCGGCGTAAAAGGTATAATCATCGTCTTTTACTTCAATTAAATGTTCATTGTATAGTTTCCGCCCGCCCCACGACGATCGTTCCTGCACCCCCAACTGCATCAGCGAATCATACCGCGATTTCAGTGCATCGCCCATGATCATCGGCTTCACGGCGGTGTGCATACGTGTATCCGTGTGGTATAGCGTACTGTTCAGCTTTTGGTAAAAATGATAAGAATAGGGTTGGTACGTGGCCTGGGCAACTCCACGGTGCGCAAACACACAAACGAAGGCAATAACCAACAGCAGCCGGCAGCTAGAAAAGTCGAAACGTTTATCCATCGTGTATAAGTCAGTCAGCAAAGATAGTATTTGCTAACCAAGAATTGAGCCATAATAGATTTTACAATACTGCTGCTTTTTTTTGCATATTGCAACGCGTAAACGATGGTTTGCCGTATACGCGTAACAAACCAAAAAAGATAACTCATGAAACGAAGCACATTCATCCGGAATTCCTCTTTGCTTGGAGCTGGCGTACTGGCCGGTAAATTTTCGCTGGCCTCCTCCTCGCAGGAGTTTCCAACCGTCCGTGTTCCGCAAAGCGAACGGCATTTTTCGAGCGACGCCATTGAGAAGGCGATCCGGGAATTCGGGCAATTCACCGCTGACAAGGAATTGGGCTGGCTTTTCGGAAATTGCTTTCCGAACACACTGGACACCACGGTCTACCCCGAAGAAAAGGACGGAACGCCGTATACGTATGTCATTACCGGCGATATCGATGCCATGTGGTTGCGCGACAGCTGTGCACAGGTATGGCCGTACCTGCCTTTCATGGCGGAAGATCCGCAATTGCAACGGCTTATTGCCGGCCTGGTTAACAAGCAAAGCGAATGCATCAATATTGATCCTTATGCCAATGCTTTTTACAACGATCCCACAAAAGTGGGCGAATGGGGCAGCGACCACACCGACATGAAACCCGGCATCCATGAACGGAAATGGGAGATTGATTCACTTTGCTACACCGTCCGCCTGGCGTACGCCTATTGGAAGGCAACCGACGATACGGCGCCCTTTGGCAGCGCATGGCTGACCGCACAGCGGAACATCCTGAAAACATTCAAAGAGCAGCAACGGAAAGATAACCTCGGCCCGTATCGGTTTGAACGCACCACGGCCCGTGGCTCCGACACGCTCCAGGTAGACGGCTACGGCTACCCGGTTAACCCCGTAGGCCTGATCTGCTCCGGTTTCCGGCCAAGCGATGATGCGACGATCTTTTCGTTCCTTATCCCGTCCAACTTGTTTGCCGTCGTCAGCCTGCGCCAATCGGCCGAGATGGTGGCCAATATCGCCAATGAACAGGCGTTGGCGCTCGAACTGCTCGAACTGGCCAGCGAAGTGGAACAGGCAGTCAAAGCACATGGCATTGTAGACCACCCGATACATGGTCGGATATATGCATATGAAGTAGACGGTTTCGGAAGTTATATGATGATGGACGATGCCAACATCCCGAGCCTCCTTTCGCTCCCCTACCTTGGTGCAGTTGACGGGAATGACGCGATATACCAGCGTACGCGCGATTACGTATTGTCGGCCGGCAATCCCTTCTTCTTCAAAGGTACCGCTGCCGAAGGGATAGGTGGGCCGCACATTGGCCGGGATATGATTTGGCCAATGGGCATTACGATGCGTGGACTGACTGCCATCGACGACAATGAGCTGAAAAAATGTATCGATTTATTGAAACGCACACATGGTGGCACCGGCTTTATGCATGAATCTTTCCATAAAGATAACCCTGAGAAATTCACGCGCTCATGGTTTGCGTGGGCAAACACCTTATTTGGCGAATTTTTGTGGAAAACCTATAAAGAAAAGCCATATTTGTTGAAATAGTTTTAGACAGGAGACACTAGACAAGAGACATTAGACGATGGGTCCAATAGGCATATTTGATTCGGGCTATGGCGGGCTGACGGTATTCCGCGACATCGTGCGCAAGTTGCCCCGCTACGATTATGTGTACCTGGGAGACAATGCACGGGTACCTTACGGTACGCGGTCGTTCGAGACGGTATATGCGTATACCAAAGAATGTGTGGAGACGCTCTTTGCGATGGATTGCCACCTGGTGGTGCTGGCCTGCAACACGGCGTCTGCAAAAGCGCTCCGTACCATCCAGCAGCTTGATTTGCCCAAACAATCCGGCGTGCGTAAAGTCTTAGGTGTTATCCGGCCAACTACCGAAGTTATCGGCAGCCATACCGAAACCCGGCACGTTGGTGTGCTGGCCACGCCCGGCACGGTCAAATCGATGTCGTACCCGCTGGAGATTCAAAAGTTTTTCCCCGATATATCCGTACATCAGCAGGCTTGTCCGATGTGGGTACCGCTGGTCGAAAACGCGGAACTGGATTCGCCCGGCACCGCATATTTCGTAGAACGGGACATCAACCGGCTCCTGCAGCAATCGCCACATATCGATACGGTGGTATTGGCCTGTACGCACTACCCGCTGTTATACCCGATGATTCGGCGCTTCCTTCCCACTCACATCCGCCTGCTTTCGCAGGGCGAACTGGTGGCCGATAGTCTTGCCGACTACCTGCTACGCCACCCTGAAGTGGAAAAACGGTGCACCAAAGGGGGGAGCATCCGTTTCTTTACAACAGATAATGCCGCAGATTTCGAAGAAAAAGCGGAAACCTTCTATGGCAGACCGGTTAAGGCTGCAGCAGTGAATACATTGATATCGTAGCTTACTGTTCCGGGGTTACGATGATTACTTCCACACGCCGATTCTGCTGCCGGCCTTCTGGCGTATTGTTTGCCGCTACCGGTTTTGCCTGGCCATACCCATTGGTGGTGATCCGATTGGCACTGATGCCATGGTCAGCAATGTATGCTTTCACCGACTCTGCTCTTTTTTCAGACAGCCATTGATTATACTCCTCCGTTCCGGTGGCATCGGTATGACCATCCACAATCAGCGAAGCATTGGGGTAATCGGCCATGAGGTTGATCAATTTGTCGATCTCGCCCCTGGCCTGGTCGGTCAGGTACGACGAATTGAGCGGGAATAACACATCCGAATCAAACGTAACCATGATGCCACGATCCGTCATGGCAGCATCCTCAAAATCGCGCTGCACATGCTGTAAGCCGTCTTGCGTACCGTCAATGGTTACCTGGGCACCGGGGTTGACCGCCATCTTCTTGTTTTTGCACGAGAAGAGTGTTGTCGAAGCCACAGCGAAAAGCGAAAAGATAACGTATTTTTTCATGTTATAACGGTAATTTAAACTAATTTATTCACTAGTAAAATGATCTTCAATAACCTTTTTGATGTCCGGGCGACTTGCAAAAAGATCCCATATCAGGCCGCTGCGTCCGTTCTCAATCATCACCACCACGGCAGCCTGGTTTAGCGCGTCATACCCACCCGCTACTGCATTCCTTTCGGGAGCAACCCATTCGCGGAACCCGTATTCGGTAAAGAGCATATCGCCGTAGCCCTCATACAAGTCACGAATCGACTGCAATGCGGCTCCCGGCGAATACGCGTAACTTGCGGTCGGTATAGCCGGATTAATGGCATACACGCTTCCCGACGAGTCGGCACCGATAACAGTGGCACCCCATATGGTCGTCGAAAATCCTCCGTGGCCCTGCTCATTATCACGCCGCCGGATGGCATTGGTAAGGTTCACATGGTTGGTAAAATAATTTGTAAACGTGTCGCGCTTACCCCGTGGATCGAATGCAAAGAATGGTGTATACGCTTCCAGCAGTGTTGTATCAACCGATCCCACCGTTATCGGCAAACCATACATCGTGGTATCTGCGGTATAGGAAAATTCACGATAATCCGGCAACACCCCGTGTCCGCCGTTTCCCACATCGACAGCAAACGAGTCATTGGCCGTCAGCTCCATGGCGTAAGTGGAATCTATCAATTCCCTCGGTACGCCCAACCCCCCGGTATATGCGTCTGGAGACAGCGCATGGCCCGGTGATGCCAAAGCCAGGATGTAACTGATAAAATCTTTACCGAATCCACCCATCGGGCGTGCACCACGGAATCCGGAAACCGGAGACCAGCGATCCAGGAGAATGTTCTCCTGACCGGCAACAACAAATTTATCCCATTCAACCCCGCGCCATAGCGTATCGATTTTGGCGGTAAGTGCGGCAACCCTTCCGCTATCCGAACCGAAATACTGTTCTGCAACGAGGAGGCTCTGCATCAGGAACGATGTAGCCTCCAGATCACCCTCTGGCACGCTATCTATCGTGAAAATCCCGCTGCCGGTGCGACCGTCAATTTTAGCCGGAAAAGCACCATGATAGCGCTCCACGTTACCCAGGAAGTCAACGATGCGCCTCAACCGGCCGATTGCTGCCCTGCGGGATATAAAACCCCGCTCCACACCCACGATGTACGACAACACACTCAAACCGGTTTCCATAACCGACACCGTGGCATCGTCTACACCAAAGTGGATGGCGTGCATGCCGCTGTTTATTTCCGTACGCTCAAGAAAATAATTGAAATGTGCCGCTTGTATGAAATCCAGCAATTCACTGTCACTGGCCGTATGGGTTGTCGCCTCAATCACCTCCGAAAAAGGCGATTCGAGGTAATCATAATCTACCCAGGCAATCTTGTAGAAATACGTCTTTTCCGGATAAGGCACAAAATCGGTGTATTTCTGAACGAATATAGGCCGAATCGCTATCGGTTCAAAATGCTCGTTATCTTCAGCACGATAAATCTTGATGTACCGGATGCTCGGTGTGAGTGGCAGTTGCCAGGTGAGATCGACGTGCCGATCATAAGCCTTTGCCGATGCGAGCACGGCCGGGGAAGAAAGTTTGACCCGCGGTGGATTTGCCGAGACAAACTCGATTTGATCAAGATATAACCAATGGGTAGCGGTGTCTGCCTGCCCCTGCGAAAGCTGGATGCCATCAATGGCTGCTTCGCCGGGCACGGCAAATGCGTTTACCGGCACACGGACTTCGAGCCACATGTTCGTACGGAAGTCGTCGATATAGTCTGCCAATTCGAGAACACGGCTTACCGTATCGCTTTGGCGTAAAGCCAACCTGGGCAACATCGCGCTTTGCATATCGGAGACGACATACAATTTGAATGTCAGCACGTCGGCCGTATCGGGAAAATAACGGCTTGCGGCTTCTGGAAACGTCACCTGCGTTTCCCAAGTGCCATTTTTGGCAGATGTATATTTCAATGACAGGGAATTGCCCGGAGTGAAGAAGATGGAATCCGATACGGGGAGCCGTCCGGTTACATTTTCCACCCAACTACGGTCATCGTGGTAAACACGGCTATTCATGTAATTGCCGCTGACGATACTGTTTTCGAATAATACACCGGGATAGGTATCTGCCCGGCTAGCACCGATAACCATAAACGATAACAGCAGATAAAAGGTAATGGATTTAACCATAAACGCAATCGAAATGTGTTGATTTTACTGAACAGCACAAATTAGCGCAAAAACCAAGCCATTGCCTGCCTTTTCGCATTTTTAAATAGTCGCGACAATTCCCTAACTTAGCCCCCGATTTTGCAACACCGCATGTATGGAAACAACGTTTGATTTTGAAAAGCCCATTGCCGATCTGCTGATGCAGATTGAAAAGGTAAACCAAGTAGCCGAAAAGACAAAGGTAGACATGAGTGCTACCCTGGCGGAACTGCAGGATAAACTGGAAAAAACCAAGCACGACATCTATAATAATATGACGGGCTGGCAAAAGGTACAGATGTCTCGTCATGCCGATAGACCCCAGACGCTCGATTATGTCAACCTAATCTGCGATGATTTCATTGAACTTCACGGCGACCGGAATGTACGCGACGATAAGGCGATGGTTGGCGGCTTTGCCACGATTGGCGGGCAGCCGGTGATGGTCATCGGCCATCAAAAAGGTAAGAATACCAAAGAGCGGCAATTCCGTAACTTCGGCATGGCCAATCCCGAAGGCTATCGCAAAGCCTTACGATTAATGAAGCTCGCCGAAAAATTCGGAAAGCCGGTCGTCACACTCATCGATACCATGGGCGCTTACCCCGGAATAGAAGCGGAGGAGCGCGGGCAGGGCGAAGCCATCGCACGAAACCTCATGGAAATGGCCGTACTGAAAGTACCTATCATTTGTATTATTATCGGAGAGGGTGCGTCAGGAGGCGCGCTGGGTATTGGTGTGGGCGACCGTGTGTACATGCTCGAACATACCTGGTATTCGGTGATTTCACCGGAATCATGTTCCTCCATCCTCTGGCGTAGCTGGGATTATAAAGAACGGGCTGCTGACGCGCTGAAATTGACTGCTGCCGACATGTCAAAAAACGGGCTCATCGATGGCATCATCAAGGAACCGCTTGGCGGCGCCCATCACAATCCACAGGAAATTGCCGAATCGGTAAAACAGCAATTACTTCGTGATTTAGCTACCCTTCAAAAGAAGACGGTGGAGCAACTGGTTAGCGACCGCATTGACAAATTCAGCAAAATGGGTGTGGTGGTCGAGTAATCACCCTAATTGATTGCACGGTCTAAATGCACATACCCCCCATCCACATGGATGAGTTGGCCTGTGGTGTGACCCGATCGTGCCGACAAGAGGAATGCAACGGTGTCGGCAATTTCCGCGGCAGTCGTCATTCGACGTCCCAATGGAATGCGGTCGGTAATTTTCGTTAACGATTCTTCCGGATTGGGCAATGTCTTTATCCACCTTTCATACAACGGCGTATAGCATTCGGCCACGATAACGGCGTTCACACGGATACCGTATTCCAACAGCTCGACGGCCCATTCCCGTGTCAAGGCATTCCGGCCTCCATTGGCCGCCGCATAACCTGACGTATTTCCCTGGCCGGTTTCAGCAGTTTTTGAACTGATATTGACGATACTGCCTTTGCTTTCTTTCAATGCTGGCAGTGCGTGATGTGCCAGGAGGTAATAATGGATCAGCGACTTGTGGAGGCTATCGACAAACTGCTGATACCCCCCACTTTCCAATCCGACCCCGTCGTTGACCCCGGCATTGTTTACCAGGCCATCTATACGGCCGAACCGCGCCAACGTATCCGCTACTGCGCGCTGGCAGTCTTCGGGACATGTCAATTCGGCTTCCACGCCGAATGTTAGTCCGCCCGTTGCCGCTACCTCCTCCTGTACCCGTTCGTTGTCAGCCCCATCGCGTCCTACAATAACGGGAATAGCCCCTTCGGCGGCCAGCGTCAATACAATCGCTTTGCCGATTCCTTTTGCGCCGCCGGTCACGATGATAACCTTTTCTCTCAGTTTTAAGTCCATAATGTGTTATAAGCGGTAAAAATCCACGGCATTTCGATGCCAGATCAGTTCCTGGTCGTGGGGCGACAGGTGATCAACGGCCTGCCCCACCAACCCGACAACCTCGTGGTACTGTGCCGCTACGTTGCAGACCGGCCAATCGGAACCGAACATAACCCGCCCGGGGCCGAACGCATCGAGGATATGTTGGATGTAAAAGGTAAAATCGGCCGGCTTCCACGCCCCCCAATCGGCTTCGGTAACCATCCCCGATAGCTTGCAATAAACATGGCTGTATTTTGCAATCGCCGCCAGTTGACTGGCCCATGGCTCACGGGCCCCTGCTTTGATGTAAGGCTTCGCCAGGTGGTCGATAACAAACGGCTGGGTAGGGAAACTGGCGACAAACTCGGTCACGGCCTCAAGCTGGGGTGGTTTCACGAGGATGTCGTAGGTAAACCCATAGGCGGCCAACGCTTCAACACCCGCCATAAATGCCGGCCGCAACAAGAAACGGGGATCTTCCTCAGCCTGTACAATATGGCGAATGCCTTTTAGTTTGGGGTAGCGGCTGAAATGTGCCAATCGATCGGACACATTCACAGCCTGCAAATCGACCCACCCCACCACACCGCGGATAAAGGGGTACTGATCGGCAAGGTCCAATAAAAATGAGGTTTCCGCTTCCGACTGGTCGGCCTGCACCGCCACGCATCCGGACACGCCGTTGGCATCCATGAGCGGTTTCAGATCGCCGGGCAGGAAGTCGCGCTGGATAGCCGCCATATCGTCGGTAATCCACGCATCCCTGGTCGGATGGTAATGCCAGAAGTGCTGGTGGCTATCGATGCGGTCCATGCGTGCCGTAATATTACCCCCCGTACGCTTTTACTACCTGCCGGGATGTACCCAGCCCGTCTGCGCCCAACTCAACCACGTCGCCCGGCTTGAGGTAGATGGGTGGATTGAAACCGAGCCCAACACCGGCCGGCGTTCCGGTAGATATGACATCGCCGGGCAACAAGGTCATGAACTGGCTCACGTAACTGATAATAAAGGGTACGTTGAAAATAAGATCGCGCGTGGTGCCATCTTGATAGGTCGTCCCATTCACCGTGAGCCAAAGCCGGACATTGCCGATGTCTTCGATTTCGTCTTTGGTTGCCAAAAAAGGGCCGATTGGCGCAAAGGTATCGCAGCCTTTCCCTTTGTCCCACGTGCCGCCACGCTCCAGCTGAAACTCACGTTCGGAAACGTCATTGTGTAAAACATATCCCGCTACGTAGTCAAATGCGCTGGCTTCCGACACGTAAGAGGCCCGCTTGCCGATGACGATACCGAACTCTACCTCCCAGTCCGTCTTGGTCGAATTTTTGGGGATGACGATATCATCATACGGTCCGCACAACGACGTGGTAGACTTCATGAATATGATAGGTTCCTCCGGGATTTTGGCGCCCGTTTCTTTGGCATGGTCGCGGTAATTGAGACCAATGCAGAGGATCTTCGAGGGGCGTGCTATCGGGCTTCCAATCCGTGCATCTTCCGGCACCGGGATTAATTTCCCTTCATTGGCCTTTACGAATTCGTCCAACCGCGAGAGGCCATTGTTCTCGAAAAATGCTTCGTTATAGTCACCGCCAAAGGCCGAAACGTCATAGTTTACGCCGTCTTGCTGAACTCCTATTTTTTCACGGCCGGAGTCGCCGTATCGGATTAGCTTCATTTTTTTGCTATTTGCTTTTTTGCTTTTTGCTAGTTGCGTTTCATGTCTCCCATCAATTATTCAACGTTACGAAACCTCCATCAATCGGATAGTCGTTTCCTGTAATAAACGCTGCTTCATCGGAGCACAGGTACAATGCCAGGGAAGCGATTTCTTCGGGTTGGGCCATCCGGCCGATAGGCTGGCTTTTGGAAAGCGCTTCAAACATTTCCGCTTCTTTACCGGGGTAATTTCTGGCAATAAAACCGTCTACGAACGGGGTATGTACCCGTGCCGGCGAAATGCTGTTGCACCGGATGCCTTCATGCAGGTAATCGCGGGCTATCGATAATGTCATCGCCAACACAGCGCCCTTGCTCGTGGAATAGGCGAACCGATCGGTAATGCCTACAATCGCCGCGATGGAGGCCATATTCAGGATAACACCGCCACCTTGCTGCTTCATTACCGGTACCACCGCATGCAAAACATTATAGGCACCTTTGACATTGACCCGGATAATCCGATCGAAATCATCTTCCGAAGTATGCTCCAGGTTGCCGACATGTGCAATACCGGCATTGTTAACCAGGATATCGATCGAACCGATGGCGTTGACGATGTCGCGGACATCCTGTTGCGCACTTACATCGCACCCATGGACCGTTGCTTGCCCACCCGAATCGTGGATAGCTTCAGCCAGTTCTTCCGCTGCTGCGGTATTCAGTTCGAGGATATGCACGATTGCTCCCTCCTGAGCGAACCGCTGGCTAATCGCCCGGCCAATACCACTCCCCCCTCCGGTAACAATTGCTGTCTTGCCAGCTAGTTTTTTAGTCATGTATCTTTTGCTTTTTGTTTTTTTTGCTGACCCCGTCTAATGTCTGTTGCCTAATGTCTGTTGTCTCATATCTCAAAAATCTCACAAAGACACCCCCCTGCGCCAGGGAATAAAATCGTCCTGTCCTAATTGTACAGCCTTTGGCCGCACGTTACCGCTCGCTACATCAATGATGTATCGGAGAATGGTATGTGCAGCCTGCTCGATTGTTTGTTCGCCGTCGATGATTGTACCGCAATTGATATCGATAATATCGGGCATCCGCTCGTATAGTTTCGTATTTGTAGCTAACTTGATTACAGGTGCGATTGGATTACCCGTAGGCGTTCCCAGGCCGGTGGTGAACAGCACCACATTGGCACCTGCGCCAACCTCGGCCGTGGTGCTTTCCACATCATTACCCGGTGTGCACAGCAGGTTGAGGCCCGGCTTATTGGCTACGCCAGGGTAGTCGACCACCGCCGTTACCGGCGAAGTTCCGCCCTTTTTCGCTGCACCGGCCGATTTGATGGCATCGGTAATCAACCCGTCGCGGATGTTGCCTGGCGAAGGATTGGCATAAAACCCGGAGCCGTCAGCCTCGGCCCTGGCGTTGTAGGTCTTCATCAGCTCCATGAACCGCACCGCAGTCTCCTCGTCGATGCACCGGTCGCTCAACTCCTGCTCCACGCCACACAGTTCCGGAAATTCCGACAAAATAACCGACCCGCCCAGCGCCACCAGCATATCCGACACATATCCCAACGCCGGATTGGCAGATATACCCGAGAAACCATCGGACCCGCCACATTCCAGTCCGATGCATAGTTTACTGAGCGGTGCCGGCCGGCGCCGTTGTGTATTGGCTTGCATTAAACCGGCAAAGGTGTGTTTCAATGCCTGTCGAAGCAACGCTGTCTCTGTGCCCACCAGTTGCTGTTCAAAAACATAAAGTGGTTTGTCGAAGTGCGGATCGCGCTTCGCGATTTCATCACGGAGTATCGACACTTGTGCATTCTGGCACCCCAGGCTCAACACGGTTGCGCCCGCTACGTTCGGGTGTGTGATGTATCCCGCAAGGAGGCCACACAGCGCATCCGAATCGATGCGTGTGCCACCGCACCCCATTTCGTGGTTTAGGAATTTGACCCCATCCACGTGGGCAAACAATTGCTTACCATCATCCTGACCCCGCTCCACTGCGATATCGGCATTGAGAATATCGGCTACGGTATCTCCGGATTGGTATAACCGGATAAGCTGCTCCACTTCGGGGGCATAATCGCGTGCGCGTTTGCCGTAACCCAGCCGTTCCTCCAGGGCACGCTTCATAACAAGGACATTCCGGTTCTCACAAAATACCATCGGGATAACCAACCAGTAGTTAGCGGTACCTACGGTGCCGTTGGCACGGTGGTATCCCATGAATGTATCGCTTTCGAAAGCCGACACGTCCGGTCGTTGCCAGTCCAGACGGCGCTCACGCAATTCGAACGTTTCCGCAGCATGATGAATATTCTGTGTGGTGAGTGTTTCGCCTTTTGCCAATGCCATGTTGGTTTTACCTACCAATACGCCATACATACGTATGTCGGCTCCTGCGGCGAGGGGCCCAATCGTAAACTTATGTTTCGCTTTCACACCGCTGATCAAGTTGAAGCTATCGCCGCGGAAATCGATTGCCGTACCTGGTGGCAAATCGCGCAAAGCAACCAACACATTATCATCGGGATGTATCTGTAAAAAGGAGTGGTTATTTTCCATTTGCTTGTTCACTGCTGCTAAGTTCGAAAATTTTATCCATTACCACCCATTTTTCACCAGGTTTCGATCCCGGTATCGCTTTTTGGAATTTCCAGGTAAGTTCTTCCCATGCTCTCACATAGGGATTCGCTGCATCCGCAGCCGCCTTATCGGCAAATGAGAAGTCATCGTTTGCCTCCATGACCATAAACATCCGATCGCCAAATCGATAGATTTCCATTTGGGTAATACCCGAATCCGTGATGGATTGCCTGATTTCGGGGGCGATGTCGCGGTGTAATTTTTCATACTCGGCAATGAGCGCGGCATCATTTTGTAAATCAAGCGCTAATACGTATCGTTTCATATACTTACCTATCAGTATTATACTTTGCCATTGCCCTATACTGCCTTTTTTGCTTCGCGGAACAGTCCGTAACTCGCCACTACGATAAAACACAGCATTGGAATCAGGAAGGACATATTGATATCATTCCATTTATCCGAAACCATGCCCTGGATATAAGTCAACACCGCGCCGCCAAGGATAGCCATGATGAGGCCGGAGCCCCCGATTTTCCGATCTTCCTGCAACCCTTCACTTGCCAATCCATAAATGGTAGGGAACATGAGACTCATGCAAGCGGAAATAGCGACCAATGCGTAAACACCAGTCTGCCCCCCGGCAAAACAAACGACCAGACAAAGCAGGGTAGCGATGATTGACAGCACGACCAATAGCCTTGTTGCTTTGATATACCTCATCAGACCGGTAGCAATAAAGCGGAAAATCATAAATAAAACCAGCGACAAGATGTAATAATTGGATGCGGTTTCCTCATTCATCTGCAGCTCTTGCATCACATAACGGATGGTGAAGGACCACACACCAATCTGCGCTCCTACGTAGAAAAATTGGGCGACAACCCCAAACACATAATTCCTGTTTTTGCCTAACCGCCTGAATACAGCCCACACATCGCTGCGGTCAGTATCCGTATCTTGTGGCATCCTGACGACTTTAATCAACATCCAGACGACGATCAGCAATACCGCCAGCCCTACGTACGCTTTCATGACCGCAGATAGTTCTGCCCGCTGGATTTCGACCAATGCCGAGTGTTCCATTTGAATCCGTTCGGCATCTCCTGCCTGATGAAGTGCAGAAAGAATGACGTATTTACTAAGCACCACGCCCGTAATCGAACCAATGGGGTTGAACGACTGTGCCAGGTTCAGCCTCCGTGTGGCCGTTTCGGGCGCTCCCAAGCTCAAAATGAATGGATTTGCTGACGTTTCCAAAACAGAAAGTCCACCGGCTAAAACAAACAACGCAACCAAAAAATGACCATACACCATCGTTTGACTCGCCGGATAAAACAGCAAAGCGCCGAGAATGAATAAACCTAATCCCAACAATATCCCTGACTTGTAAGAGAACTGCCTGATATATAAAGCCGCCGGCAATGCCAACACGAAATATGCCCCATAAAAAGCCATTTGTATCAGTGACGTCTGGGCATCCGTCATTGTCATGATTTTCTTAAATGCCGCCAGCAACGTATCCGTCATGTTGTTGGCGAGTCCCCAAAGGAAAAATAAAGAGGTGATTAAAATCACCGGAATCCTCGCATACCGCTTTGCCATATTGTGCTTTTTTAATTGGTCAGCATATTTTAGCCCGTACAAAGCAAACAAACAGCATACACATTCGCTGCCGGCATTTTACCTACATATTAAGCTATATTAGCGTGTTTTTACAGCCACTGTCAAATATTATGTTTTTTGGTCGATTAAACAATAACACTTTCGACGTACCTCATCAAAATACCAGTAGACCACGCATACCGGAAAAAGCCCGCTGAATTTTTTCCGCGGGCTTGTTTATAACTAAGTTGCTGGCCAGCTACGGTTCCAAACTCAACGAAAACGGAAAGTCGTCCGCGTCGGTTCCCCTGCGCGTGTTGGGTTTATCGGTCATATTAAAGTGCAGCACCGCTCCGTTTATCAGGTCGCTATGCTTGAGGTAGTTGCGGCCATAATCTTCATCATTAAGCGTTACCGACTGTATATAACGGTTTTCCTTGCTATTGTCGGGCGCATGGATTTCAATAGTTTTACCGTTCGGTAATTGGATGGTCATCTCCCTGAATAAGGGGGCACCCAATACGTACTCGTCGGTAGCAGGGGTAACCGGATAAAATCCCAACGCCGAGAATACGTACCAGGCCGACGTCTGCCCGTTATCTTCATCGCCACAATAGCCGTCGGGTGTAGGCAGGTACATCCGATCCATTGTCTCCCGTACCCAATACTGTGTTTTCCACGGAGCTCCTGCATAGTTATAGAGGTAAATCATATGCTGGATAGGCTGGTTGCCATGGGCATACTGCCCCATGTTGGCAATCTGCATCTCACGGATTTCGTGGATCGTGAAACCGTAGTAGCTATGGTCGAATACGGGTGGCAGCGAGAATACCGAATCGAGTTTGGTCACAAATGCATCGTGCCCACCCATCAGCTGCGCAAGCCCTTCCACATCCTGGAAAACCGACCACGAATAGTGCCAGCTGTTACCTTCGGTAAACGAATCACCCCACTTAAACGGATTAAAAGGTGTCTGAAAACTACCGTCTTTATTTTTCCCCCGCATGAGCCCCGTTTCGCTATCGAAAAGCTTCCTATAATTAAAGCTCCGCTCGCGGTACAGCGCGATCTCATCGGCGGGTCGATTCAATGCCTTGGCCAACTGGTAAATGGCGAAATCGTCATAGGCATACTCCAACGTCCGCGCAGCATTCTCATTGATGCCTACATCATACGGAACGTAGCCGAGGGTCGTATAATATTCTGCCCCTGCCCGTCCAACCGCCGTTAGCGGTCCAGGGTTATTGGCTCCTTTCAGGAGCCCTTCATACAATTTCTCAATATCATAGCCACGCAACCCCTTTAGGTAGGCGTCGGCAACCACGGATGCCGAATTATTGCCTACCATTACGCTCCGATACCCCGGGCTGGCCCATTCGGGTAACCAGCCACCCTCCTTGTAGCTATTCGCCAATCCTTCCTGCATCTTTTGGTTTACCTCCGGATACACCAGGTTCAGGAAGGGGAACAGCGCGCGGAAGGTGTCCCAGAAACCGGTGTCGGTAAACATGTAGCCGGGCAATACCTTGCCGTTATAGGGGCTGTAGTGGATGACGTTGCCATCGGCATCATACTCGTAAAACATCCGCGGGAAGAGGATGGTGCGGTAGAGGCACGAATAGAATGTACGTACCTGATCAATGGTACCACCACCCACGCGTACCTTGCCCAATTCGGCATTCCATTGGTCGGCCCCCTCCTGCTTGATGGTTTCGAAATCCTTGTTCCCGATTTCGCGGAGGTTTAGTATGGCCTGTTCGTGGCTGATGAACGAAGAGGCCACCTTTGCCTGAACCTGGTCGCCCCGATTGGCTATACGGAAGCCGATGATCGCTCCCACGTGGTCTGCCTGTATTTCCAGGCGGTCGTCTACCAGCACCGAATCGGCAAACGTGCTTACCTCGGCAAACGGCTGTTCGAATACCATAACAAAGTAATTTTTAAAATTATCGGGTACGCCACCGCTGTTGCGTGTGGTATAGCCAATGATGGTGTTCTCTTCGGGGATGATTTTTATGTACGAGCCTTTATCGAACGCATCGATGACCACAAATGCACTATCGGTTTCGGGAAAGGTAAAACGGAACCGTGCCGCCCGTTCGGTGGGCGTAATTTCGGTGGTCACGTCGTGGTCGGCAAGGTATACGCTGTAGTAATGCGGTTTCGCCACCTCGGCCTTGTGGGAAAACCAGCTCGCACGCTCGTCCTGATCGAACGTTGGCGTGCCGGTTATGGGCATGATGGAAAACTGTCCGTAATCATTCATCCAGGGCGATGGCTGATGGGTCTGTTTAAACCCGCGGATCTTATCGGCTGTATACGTATACATCCACCCGTCGCCCATCTTGCCGGTTTGGGGTGACCAGAAATTCATTCCCCATGGCCGTGCGATGGCCGGATAGGTATTTCCGTTGGAAAGCAAATGCACAGACTGCGTACCCATCAGCGTGTTTACATAGTCCAACGGATTTTCAACGCGGCTCACCTCCTGGGCTGCAGCAACCAGCGTAGACAATGTGCACAACAAAGTTAATAGTGATTTCATTGTATGTGTTTGTTTATAGGGTTTAATTGTTCAACTACCTTATCGTCTGCTAATATGATAAAAATATCGGGGAACGGAAATGCTAAAAGTGTTTAGCCAATAGCGGTTGTCCCGGTTTCTATGCGATGATGCACGACGGGCAATACGGAATACCCGACAATCTTTATGGATGGTACATTCGCGAATACCGTGCATTTTAGTTAAGTTTGTGCCTTAAATCCGATAGCATAAAAACACGATGAAGTTACTTGAAGGAAAGACTGCCCTCATTACCGGAGCCTCAAAAGGCATCGGTCGTACGATAGCCGAAAAGTTTGCCGAGCAAGGGGCAAACGTCGCATTCACTTACCTATCTTCTGTGGAAAAGGGCCAGGCACTGGAGCAGGAATTGCAGGCACACGGCACGAAAATAAAAGGCTATCGTTCGGATGCGTCCAAATTCGAAGCGGCCGAACAACTTGTTAATGATATCGTATCGGAGTTCGGAACGCTCGACATCGTGGTCAACAACGCGGGTATTACCAAAGACGGTTTGCTGCTCCGTATGACCGAAGACCAATGGGATGATGTATTGGAGGTAAACCTCAAGTCGGTATTCAACGTCACCAAAGCGGCGTCGCGGATCATGATGAAAAACCGCAAAGGGGTATTCATTAACATGAGTTCGGTTGTTGGCGTACAGGGAAATGCCGGGCAGGCGAACTATGCGGCATCCAAAGCGGGCATCATTGGTTTCTCCAAGTCGGTTGCCAAGGAACTGGGGTCGCGGAACATCCGCACCAACGTCATTGCACCTGGCTTTATCCGTACAGAGATGACCGATGTGCTCGATCCGAAAGTAGTGGAAGGTTGGGAACAGGGCATTCCGCTGAAACGTGCCGGTGAAACCGAAGATGTAGCCAATGCATGTTTATTCCTTGCTTCGGACCTATCGGCATACATCAACGGACAAGTGCTTTCGGTGTGCGGCGGTATGCTTTAGCCACTAAGGTGCCACGCTACATAGGCAACCAACAAGACCGCCAGGATAATGAGGTATCTGTACAGCGTTTTGTGCCCGAAATTCAGCGTCCAGCCCAGGCCATTTAGTTTTGGCACAACCAGCAACGGGTCTTTGGGATTTACGTAGAAGAACCCCATTTTCCAATGTTCGGGGTTATATCTATTATCCATAACGATGTGGTTTACTACACAAAGATACATAATTAGAAATTAAAGAAATGGATGAAATCTTTTCCATACGGACGCGCGAAGCATTCAACAATGCGTGTATGGAAATATTTTCATTTCAGGCACAGCATTGTACGGTTTACCGACAATACTTGTCGTTAATCAACGTTGCGCCCGACGAAATCGGTCGACCGGACGATATTCCTTTTCTGCCTATTGAATTTTTCAAAAGCCACCGGGTAATTTCCGCTCCCAGGGAGCCGCAGTTGGTATTCACCAGTTCGGGCACGACAGGTAGTGTGCAAAGCAGGCATTACGTGGTAGACACGGCAATTTATGAACAGAGCTTCCGTATCACGTTTAGCCAATTTTACGGCAATCCAGCCGATATGGCTGTCCTGGCCCTGCTTCCCTCCTATTCCGAGCGGGAAGGCTCTTCATTGATTTATATGGTGGACGATCTGATTCGTCAAAGCAGGCATCCGCTGAGCGGATACTTTCTGTACAACCACGATGACCTGCACCATGCGCTGCAGGAACTGAGCATGTCGGGAACGAAAACCCTGCTCATCGGTGTCACCTATGCCCTGCTGGATTTTGCCGAAAGCTACGCCGTCGATTTCCCAGAACTCATTGTCATGGAAACCGGTGGCATGAAGGGCCGACGGCGGGAAATGATTCGGGAAGAGGTGCACGCACAATTATGCCGGGCATTCAGGGTAACCGAAATTCATTCCGAGTATGGGATGACCGAGTTGCTTTCCCAGGCCTATTCTGCAGGTGCTGGCCGGTTCCGCTGCCCACCGTGGATGCAAATCTATGTCCGTGACACCAATGACCCGTTCGACCTATTGCCGACAAACCGTACCGGGGCCATCAATATCATCGATTTGGCCAACATCCACTCGTGTGCATTTATTGCCACGCAGGATCTGGGACGAACTTATGCCGATGGGTCGTTCGAGGTACTGGGTCGCTTCGACCAAAGCGATATCAGGGGGTGCAACCTGCTGGTGCAATAGAAAATCAACTTTATTACTGCAAACTCGGGTCATTGAACGTATCACCCTGCCGGATATCACCCGTATCGTATCCTTTTTTAAACCAGTATGCCCGTTGTTCTGAAGTGCCGTGGGTAAAGGCTTCGGGCACCACACGCCCCTGGCTTTGCTGCTGCAACCGATCATCACCAACAGCCTCCGCCGCTTTCATGCCTTCCAGGATATCCTGTAGATTAAGGCGCAGTTCGGAAGATCTATTGGCGTGGTGGGCCCACACCCCGGCATAAAAATCGGCTTGCAGTTCGGTCATTACGCTTACTTTATTGTATTCCCGCTCGCTCAACTGCGACCGCAGCTTAGCCGTCTTATCCATTGTGCCCAGCAGGTTTTGGATATGGTGCCCCACCTCATGTGCCACCACATAAGCCATGGCAAAATCGCCCGTGGCACCAAATTGATCGCGCAGTTGATCGTTGAAGCTCAAGTCGATATAGACTTTTTTATCGGCCGGGCAATAGAAGGGACCGTAGGCCGATGCGCCCATCCCGCAGCCATCCGTGGGGGTTTGGTCGCGGTAAAACACCAAGGTACTCGGTTGGAAGGTACTGCCCGCACCCGAAAAAATGGCGTTCCAAACATCCTCCGTACTCGCGAAAACAACTTCTACCATTTCGGTCAGTTCCGCTTCCTCAGCACTGATTTCCACAGGGCCATCGGTCTGTACACCGGTGGTCTGCATCTGTTGCAGCAGTTGTTCCGGATCACCTCCCATCAGGAGGCCAATAATCAGGACCACGATACCACCTACCCCACCCAGTGCCAATTTGCCTCCGGATGACATACCTCGTCTGTCTTCTACGTTGGTGCTTCTTCTTTTACCTTTCCATTCCATAATATACGAGCACAAAAAAAGCCTTACGGTTATGCAAGGCTCGGTTTACTATCAGTACATTCTTTGTTTACTTAAAACGAAAAATCGTCTTTTGATTCTGTGTTTTCACCTACGCCCACCCCGTTGCTTTCAAACCCCGGCTCATACCGTTTTTCGACGACTTCCTGATGGGATTTGATGTATTCAACCACATCGCTAAGCCCTTCCGCAAACTTCTCGAAATCTTCCTTGTACAGGAAAATCTTATGCTTAATGAACACCCCGTCTTCAAACCGTTTCTTGCTCTCTGTGATGGTAACGTAATAATCATTGGAACGGGTCGCCTTTACGTCGAAAAAATAAGTGCGCTTACCAGCCCTTACCTTTTTTGAAAAAACCTCTTCACGCTCTTTGTTGTCAAAATCTCCCATTGTTAAGCTTTTTTATTTTTTTCATTCTCAGAATCGGGATAAATATAAAGTAATTTAGTTGATTAATACAAGTATTTCATCCAATTTGTAAAAATTAGCTAATCCACATCAAATCACACCATTTATGTATTGCCCGGTTCTTTTACCGAAATAAAACGGCCGTTTACCGAGAAAACAGCTATTGTTGCCTAATCCCTGTTGCAGAAGGTATTAATTCCCTATATCTTTGGCTCAACACTTCGATGAAACACATCGATTTTTAGTAAGCAATTTTAGAAATAGCAAGATAATGGACAAACAACGCCAACCCACAAAACCAAATTCCAGCACGGGCCGCATGTGGGCAGGAATCATCATCATTGGTATCGGAGCGATATTACTCGCCGGAAGATTGGGGCTTGATTGGCTCGTTCCCTACTGGCTATTCAACTGGCACAATATGTGGCCTATGGTGCTTATTGTGATCGGCCTGATTATCGGCGGCAACTCCAATTTCCGTAATCCGTCCGCTTACATCCTGCTGGGTTTGGGCTCGTTATTCCTGCTCAGAAACATCACCCATTTTGATATCGGAGCGTTTATATGGCCAGCGATAATCATCGGTATCGGTCTTTGGCTGCTGATGGGAAAAGGCAAGGGCAGTCCATGCGCGCCGCGACCTGACAGGCGGCGGCGATTCCGGGAGCGATATGGCGACTACGAGTGGGACAAGCGTGTAAAAGACGAACCGGATAACCCCGCAAATGGCGGGGCTACCGCTTTTAGCGCAACTGAAAGCGCTGATGAAAGCCATTCCTTTGGCGAAACCGATCCGGAAGAAAGCGACACGAGCGGGCTGACCAGTGAAGACTACCTTAAATCGACGGCGATATTCAGCGATATTAAAAAGATAGTGATCTCCAAGCGGTTCCAGGGGGGCGAGATTGTCAATATCTTTGGCGGTACCGACGTAAACCTCATTCAGGCCGACATCCACCGCCCCATCGTCATTGACGTATTCCAGCTCTTTGCGGGCACCAAAATTATCGTGCCGGCACACTGGAAAATCCAGTCGGACGTGGTATCGGTATTTGGTGAGGTGGATGACCGCCGATTTTCGCAAGGAGCGCCGCACGACGACCAGAAGGTGGTCTACATCAAGGGTACCTCCTTATTTGGAGGGATCACCATCAAGAATATTTAATCGGGCGGTATCGTGAGCGCCGCCTACACTTCATCCAAGCAACGGCTCATTAACGTCAGCTGTTTTGTTATCTGGATGGCCTATGCGCTTATCCAAACGGCCCTGCTGTGGTGGTTCGATGTGGATTTCAACCTGGCGTTGAACGACAGCTTAGTAAGCGCGACGGTCATCACGCTATGTTGTTATGTCATTGCGAGTGCGTTAACACATTACCTCCCCCAGCGAAAAGGCTACTTTTACATTGTCATCTGGGGGCTGGTACTTGCCGCCATCAGCGTTTCCCTGGATCGGTGGATTCTTCAATACGTCATCCACAACGAAACTTATCGCGACCGCATCGATGTATCCCTGCCGTTGCGCTTCTTCATCAATGCGTTGTTAATCGCCTGGATGGCCATCATCAACATCCTGTGGAATATCCAGCAGGAGTACAAGGAAAACGAGCAGCGGAAAGCCGACGCCGAGCGGCTGGCCCGCGAAGCAGAGCTGTATAACTTACGGCAACAGCTCCAGCCTCATTTTCTCTTCAACAGCCTCAACTCCATCATCGCACTTATCGGCAGGAAACCGGACGAAGCCCGGAACATGACTTTTCAGCTCTCGGATTTCCTGCGGGGGACATTACGCAAGGACGACCAACAGCTGATTGCACTCAGGGATGAGCTGGAACATCTCCAACTCTATCTCGAAATCGAAAAAGTCCGGTTTGGCCACCGACTGGAAACGCAGGTTACTTATGATGAAGAATGCCTGGACATGACGCTGCCCGCCATGATCATGCAGCCGCTGGTCGAAAACGCCATCAAGTACGGATTGTATGACACCACCGAAAGGGTGACCATCAGCGTAGCCTGTACCTGCAGCGATCGCCTTCTGGAAATACAGATTGAGAACCCCTACGACAGCGAAAGCAATAAACCCCGCAGAGGTACCGGATTCGGGCTCCGCGGCATCCAGCGCCGGCTATTTTTATTGTTCGGGCGTACGGACTTGTTGGAAACCCGGTCAACAAGCCATATCTTTACCAGCATAATCAGGATTCCCCAATTATGATTAAAGCTGTATTGGTTGATGATGAGCCCCTGGCGCGAAGCATGGTTGCTGAGTACCTTGAGGGATACCCCCAGGTGGAGGTCGTGGCCGAATGCAACGACGGTTTTGAGGGCGCAAAAGCCATTATGCAATATCAGCCCGATATCATTTTTCTGGATATCCAGATGCCTAAAATCAATGGTTTCGAGATGTTGGAGATCATCGATTATCAGCCTGCGGTGATCTTCACCACCGCATTTGACGAGTACGCCATTCAGGCATTTGAGCAACATGCTGTCGACTACCTGCTGAAGCCCATCACGAAAACCCGCTTCGACCGTGCGATGGCGAAGTTTCTCGATAGCCAACACCTGGAAGCCGGCAAGAAGAACACCCGGAACCTCCTGGATAAAATGCACCAAACGGATGGCAAGCTGGAACGCGTGGTGGTAAAAACAGGAGCGAAAATCAAGATTATCCCGGTTAGCAGCATCATTTACCTTGAAGCTGACGACGACTATGTAAAAATCCATACGGATGAAGGCACATTCCTGAAGAACAAAACCATGGCGTCGTTCGAAGAGCAACTCGATCCGGCCCGGTTTGTGCGCGTACATCGGTCGTTCATTGTCAGGATTGATCATATCGCCCGCCTGGAACCACACGAGAAAGACAGCTATGTTGCCGTACTTGCAGATGGAAGCCAGGTTAGCGTAAGCAAAAGCGGATATGCACGCCTCAAACAAACATTAGGAATGTAGGCAGGTTTCATGTAATTTTGCCTCATGTTTGAAACCATGAACAGGATAATCTGCATCATTTTATTGCTACCTGTATTTCCTGCCTTTACGCAAGAGGAAAACCGCGACCAACAGATCAACCAGGCGATTTTCAATAAAATAGAATATCATTTCAACCTGCAGGAGACCGATTCCATGTACGCGCTGGCTGGCCCCCGCTTCAAACAGTCGCTTTCTTTACAGGCCTTCCAAACCGTCATGAGCCAACAATTATATCCCTTGGGCCAGATACAGTCGGCCGAATTGAAAAGCTATAAAAACAGGACAGGTATCTATAAACTTAATTTTCTCAGCACCCCGTTACAGGTTGTTTTGGAGCTGGACAGTTTGAACAGGATAGCGACGTTTCTTTTCCAGCCGTATGCGGGTGATCCCGTACCGGAAAAGACCGAGGTACCGGCTTCCCGTGGTTCTGCTACATCCAGGCTCGATGCCTATATCGATTCGGTTGCCCTGGCTTATAGCCGGAAAGGCCATACCCACGCGTTGGCCATCGGTGTAATCAGTGATGGCAAAACGAGCAGCTACTATTATGGAGAAACCGAAAATGGAAATAAACAGTTACCCGACGAAAACACGTTGTTTGAAATCGGGTCGATTAGTAAGACGTTTACGGCAACGCTGCTGGCTTACCTTGCCCAAACCCAATTGCTCAACATCGACGATACGATTACCAATTACCTTCCTGATTCGGTGGCCGCAAATCCCGATCTCCGGCGCATCACGTTAAAGCAATTGGCCAATCACACATCGGGCTTACCGCGCATGCCGGCAAACATCGAAGCAACAGCGGCGGCCCACCCACTTGACCCGTATAAAGATTACACGCAGGCAGATTTATATGGCTTTCTGGTGTCGTATAAAGCGACCACACCGCCGGATTCCATCTATTTATACAGTAACCTGGGCTATGGCTTATTGGGTAATATCCTATCGACTGTATACGATAAATCGTACGATGAGATGATACAGGAAATCATCTGCCAGCCACTTGATTTGAAAAACACCACAGAATTCCCGAATCCGGATTCACAATATGTAGCGAAAGTGTATAACGAGGATGGCCAGGAGACGCCGCTATGGACGTTTGATGCGTTTGCCGCCCACGGGTCGCTGAAATCGTCCGTGAACGATCTGCTCACGTACGCAAAAGCCCATTTCAAAATGCCCGAAACCGATCTTGAACATGCGCTGGCCCGTACCCGGCAGTTCACCTACTTCAATCCGCCCGATACCGACATTGGATTGGGATGGCACATGAACCTGATGGGCGACGAGCTTATTTATTGGCATAACGGCGGCACATTCGGAAGCAGCAGCTACATGGCCTTTTCGCCCGACAGGAAGATGGCAGTTATTGTCTTGTCGAATACAGCTGAGCCTGTCGATAGCGTCGGCGTATCAATTCTGAATTCAATCCTGGCAGCCAAATGACAGCCCGCACGTATATTACGATTTTCCTGGCCGGCATTTTCCACCAACTCGCCGCCCAGCAGATTGCCTTCGAACGCGACAGCAATACCACAGCCACTTATGAAGAAGTGATTGCACACTACCGCGCACTTGATGAGGTGTATGAGGCGTGTACGCTGCTTACCTGCGGTCCTACCGATTCGGGAAAACCACTCCACCTCTTTGTCATGGCAAAAGACGGATTGTTCGATCCGCAACGGGTGCATGAGCAAGATCGGCCGGTTATCCTCATCAACAATGGCATCCATCCCGGCGAACCGGAAGGCATCGACGCCTCGATGATGCTCGCGCGCGATATGCTGGCCGACAAAAGCCTGCCCGGCAACGTCGTTTTATGTATTATCCCGGTTTATAATATCGGGGGAATGCTTAATCGGGGCACGTCACGCGCCAACCAGAACGGTCCGGAATCTTACGGTTTCCGGGGGAATGCGCGCAACTATGATCTGAACCGCGATTTCATCAAGACCGACTCCCGTAATTCCCGTTCGTTCCAGGAGATTTTCAACACGTGGCAACCCGATGTGTTTATGGACACGCATACGAGCAATGGGGCCGATTACCAGTACATCATGACCCTCATTGACACCCAGGTGGACAAGCTACATCCTGCCCTGCGTGAACCGGCCTCGGCCTTTACGACCGAATTGTATGACCGGATGGAGGAAAGCGGTTACGGAATGGTCCCTTATGTCAACTTCCGCGGCCGGTCGCCCGAATCCGGACTGGTATCCTTTTTTGAGAGCCCCCGTTATTCCACCGGATATGCCGCGCTGCACCATACCTTTGGCTACATGCCCGAAACCCACATGTGGAAACCTTATCCGCAACGGGTGCATGCCACGTATGCCCTATTGAATCACTTTATCCAATTGGCGGACAAGCGCGCCAATGTGATACATCAACATCGTAAACTCGCACAGCAGCAATCCATCAATCAAAAGCAGTTTGTGCTTACCTGGCAACTGGATACCACCCAATATCGGCACATTCCGTTCAAAGGGTTTGAATCGGGTGAGAAACCAAGTGACGTAAGTGGATTCCCGCGGCAATATTATGATCGCGACAAGCCCTTCACCCGGGAAATCCCTTATTATAACCGCTATCGGCCAAGCATCGTAATTGATAAACCCTATGCCTATGTCATTCCGCAAGCGTGGCAGGAGGTCATTGATTTATTGATACTTAACGGTATCACGGTGGATAAACTGGAAAAGGACACCCTACTCACCCTCCAGATGTATTACATTGATGCCTACGAGACTGCACGCAACCCCTATGAGGGCCATTACGTGCACAACAACGTGAAAGTGAGACCGGTGATGCAGCAAATCCCGTGCAGCAAGGGGGACTATATCGTAGTAACCGACCAGCCCGGCAACCGCTATATGGTGGAAACACTTGAGCCCCAATCTGTCGATTCCTATTTCAATTGGAACTTCTTTGACAGCGTGCTCGGCCAGAAGGAATATTTCTCGGCTTATATTTTTGAGGATGAGGCCTTCAGGCTACTCAACGAAAATCCGGAACTGAAAAGGCAATTTAACGCAGCCAAAGCCAGCGACGAACAGCTACGCGACAGTGCCCGCGAACAACTGGATTGGATTTATAAGCGATCGCCCTATTATGAGCAAACGCACTTGAGGTATCCCATAGGCAGACTATTGAAAGCGGATTAGCTAGGCTACACCTCTTTCCGCAGAATTTCCAACGGTGGTTTTTGCGTTATCCCCCGGCTGTTGATCAATCCGATCAAAACTGTTAATAGGGCGATGCCGAGTATGAGCAACGCCATCAGGGCGATATCGGGTGTAAATGGAATTTCAAAGCTGAATACTGCCAGTGCCCAACTGCCACCAATGGCCAGTAGCACACCGGTAAGCGAGGCAATACCCCCCAGAAAAAAGTATTCAAGCGCCGTTATCGCCAGAATCTGCCTCCTCGTAGCCCCCATCGTACGCAACAATACGCTTTCCTTTATGCGCTGGTACTTGCTGATCATGACAGATGCTATCAATACAACAAAGCCGGTAAGAATACTGAACCCCCCCATGAACCGTATGACGAAACCAATCTTATCCAGAATGGTATCCAACACCGATAAGATGAGGCCCAGGTCTATAATGGATACATTTGGGAATTGCCTTACCACCTCCTGCTGCATACGGGCCGAAGCCGTTTCGTCTGGCACACGCGTCATCAGTACGTGGAATTGCGGGGCGTCGTCAATCACGCCTTTCGGGAATATCAGTCGGAAATTGGTTTGCACACGATTCCAATCTACTTCCCTTAAGCTGCCCACAATTGCCGGTATGCGTACGCCCTGTACGTTAAACAACAGTTCGTCACCAACCTCCACCCGGATACGGCGGGCATAATCCATTTCAAGCGATACCAATGCGGTATCGCCCGCATGGGTTTCACCTACCCATTCACCGGCCGTGATCTTCTCCGAATCACTAAGTTCGGATCGGTAGGTAGACCGCAGTTCTCCGCCAAGGGCCCGGCGGGAGACCTCGATCGTACTGTCGCGCCGAGCATCGTCTGCCGTAATACCGTTGATGGCCTCCAACTGCACCGTTACAATAGGCACTTCATCCAATACCGGCAGGCCCTGGGCGGCAACCAGTTCGGCCACTTCCGCCTTCTGCGACGGTTGGATATCAAACAGCACCATATTCGGCTGATTTTCGCTTGAGGATAATGACACCCGGGTAATCAGCATACCCTGTACGGAAAACAAGGTAGCAATAAACGCCGTGCCCAGGCCGATGGCAATAATCAAGATGACCGTTTGGTTATTGGGCCTGAACAGATTTGACAGCCCTTGTCGCCAAAGGTAATTCCATGACGACGGGAAAAAACGCCGAACGAGCCAAACCAGGAAATTCGCTGCGGCGTACAACACCAGAAACGCCAGGACGACACCCAGGGTAAATGCTACCGTCTGCCCGGCACCGTCCAACTGTAAATAGGCATAACCAAAAATAAATAGCGCGATGAGACCATATATAAACCAACTCCACCGGTCCTTGATGGGACTCGGCGTATCCAACGACAACCGCAGTGTATTGAGGGGCGCTATATTACGGATACTGATGAGCGGCAGCAATGCAAACAATACCGATATGCAAACGCCTAATCCGATGCCTTGCGCGATGGCCCACCACGAGATATCGCTGCTGATGGCGACAGGAACGAAATCGCGGAGTACCAGGGGTAACAGTTGCTGTACCAAGGTACCCAAAATCGCTCCGATAGCTGAGCCGATCAGTCCGACCCCAAGTACCTGGACGAGAAAAATCAAAAATGCTTGTCGTGAACTTGCTCCCAGGCAGCGTAATATCGCTATGCTATTGAGCTTTTCTTTAATATAGATATGGATCGCGCTTGATACCCCTATGCATCCCAATAGTAACGCCACAAACCCGACCAACGACAGGAATTTATTCAAATCGGCGAATGACCGTCCCGTTTCCCGCTTACGCGAAGCAATGGTATCATACCCCATCCGTTGTATTTCCATTAGCGAGTCGAGCCCCTCGCCCAGCTTGTCGGCGTCCGTTCCTTCGGCCAGTTGGAAATAATAATTGTAGTTGATACGGCTTCCCTTTTGATTCAAACCTGTTGCTGACAGGTGTTCCAGGGGGATGAAGACTGCCGGTGCCACGGCAGTGGAAAGGCCGCTTTGCCCAGGTGCCTGTTCCAGGCGGCCGGCAATCTCGAACATCACTTCCCCCACTTTCACCGAGTCGCCTACATGGGCATCAAACTGAAGCATCAACGTTTTATCGACCAACGCCTGCCGGTGTTTCCTGAACGTCGTCCCCGCTGCCTCAGGAACGGTTTCCAATTTCCCGTAATAAGGGAATTCTCCACCAAGTGCCCGTATCTCCACCAGGCGTGTACCACCATTATTGGCAAACAGCACCATCGAAGCAAAACGCTGTTCGGCTGAATAATTCGTGCTCAGGCCCCGCACGGTGTCAACAATCGCTTGCCCGTCAGCAGACAGCTCACGGTTGGTTTGAATCACGAAATCTGCACCAATAAGGTTGGCAGCCTGCTTATCAATGTCTTTCGCAAGATTGTCGCCGAGGGAAAAGATGGCAACCAGCGCCGCAATTCCGATGATGATGGATGAAATAAAAAGAAACAGGCGCGATCGGCTCTTCCTGCTGTCGCGCCATGCCATACGGGCTATCCAGCGGAATGCAATCTTTTGGGCGTTTGGCATGGCTATAACGTTTTGTCTACTACCGAATCTGATATCACCTTGCCACCTTTCATGCGGATAATCCGCTGGGTTTTTGATGCCAATTCCAAATCGTGGGTTACCAATACCAATGTGGTGCCCATATCGTTGTTGAGATCAAATAATAGTTTTTCGATATGATCGCTCGTTTCGGCATCGAGGTTGCCGGTTGGCTCGTCAGCAAACAGGATTCGCGGTGCATTGGAAAACGCACGGGCAATGGAAACCCGTTGTTGTTCGCCTCCTGATAACTGCAACGGATAGTGATGGCTCCGATCGCTCAATCCAACCTTATCCAACAATTCAAGCGCCACCTGCCGGCTGTTGCCTGCGCCACGCAGTTCGAGCGGCACCATCACATTTTCCAACGCTGTCAACGTAGGCAGTAACTGAAAGTTCTGAAACACGAAACCAACATACTGGTTACGTACCCCTGCACGCTCATCTTCAGTAAGCGTATCCAAAGACACACCGTTCAATGTAATATGACCTGTACTGGAACGGTCTAGCCCGGCACAGAGTCCCAATAAGGTGGTTTTACCGCTACCAGAAGGGCCCACTATTGAAACCGTCGACGCCTCCTCCACTTCAAAGTCAATTTGCTGAAGCACCGTGAGCGGTTTTCCCGAACTCTGATAAGTCTTGCCGACTCCCTTCACACTTAATATCGTAGCCATTTGTTTTTTTTCATCTGATTAAATTTGTTCTTTTTCGGTGATGAAGCTTGCATAAATTAATCATGTCCTTTTGTTTATGGTAATTTATGCAGGTTTCAATCAATCTGTCCGTAAACTTAGATAAAGTTGCTTCGAAATACAAAACTGCGTAGTTTTGACTTCGGTCTGACTGTCTTGTTACACCAAAACGTCATTGTAAAAATAACATTACAGCTTCGGCCAATCGCTGTTTTTATTTCAATATTGCACTGCTTTATCGATTGCACCATTTTATTGCACCATGAATCTCCTCAAGATGACGACTGTACACCGGATTTTTGCTTTATTGCTATTTGTCTGTGGCGCGCATAGCGCCTGGGCACAAAAGAAACCGTTGGACCACGATGTTTACGATGACTGGGAAACCATTCGCGCATCGGCTATCGCAGACGATGGACGTTTTATTTATTATATCGTCAGTCCGCAAGCAGGCGATGGCCAACTGGTAATCACCAATCCGGCTAACCAACAGGTGGGCCGCATAGACCGGGCTACCAACGCACATTTCTCTCCCAACGGCAAATACCTCGTGGCACATATCGAACCCCAATACGAAGAAACACGGCAGGCCAAAATAAAAAAGAAAAAGAAGGATGAAATGCCAAAGGATTCGCTGGCAATATTCATGTTGGAAACAGCAACGCTGGAAAAAATACCGTTTTTAAAATCATACAAAATGCCAGAAGAACCCAGCGAATACATCGCGTATATCACCGAACGTCCCGTATTACCTAAAGACACCTCCGGGGTTGATAGCGCCGGCACTGAAAAGCCGGCTCGCAAGAAACCTCAACCTATGCTACATATACGACACCTTATCAGTGGGGCGGACACCATCATCGACCGGGTGGAGGCGTATGAATTCAGTATCGACGGGAACGCATTGGTATACGTGAAAAAAGCAGCCGAAAAGGACAGCATCGGTGCGGATGCCGGGTTATATTATTATGATCTCGCCACCGGGCAATCCCGACATATCAGTCGCGGGAAGGGCACATATACTAACCTTACTTTTGATGAGGAATCAGCGCAGCTGGCGTTCACTGCCGACAAAAGTCCGGAAAAATCACTTCAAAAGGCATTTGATCTGTATTACTATACGCCGGGGCAGGACAGCGCAGTCATCATTGCCTCGCGTACCACGCAGGGCGTGCCACAGGGATGGCACGTGAGCGGATCGGGGAAGGTAAGATTCAGCAAAAACGGTGAGAAACTCTTCTTTGGCATTGCCCCGATTCCGCGGGTGAAAGATACGACATTGGTGGAATTCGAACATGCAAATGTAGACATATGGCACTGGAAAGATGACTATTTGCAAACGCAACAACTAGTGAACTTAAAACGCGAACAAAACAGAAGTTACCTTGCCGTAACCTATCCTAAACAGGCACGCGCCGTAATTCCCCTGGCGGACGAACAGCTTCCGGACACCCGACTGACCGAAGATGCCGATAACACCTATGTTTTGGCGACCACGGACGTCGGTCGCCGCATTGAAACGCAATGGCGCACGGGGGCTTTTGAAGATATCTACATCGTTTCCACGGTAGACGGTACCCGAAAGAAAATAGCGGAGCAGGTCCGCGGCCGCAGCAGCATTTCGCCAACAGGGAACTACATCACTTGGTTTAACCGAGCGGACAGCAGTTGGTATAGCTACAACATTGCCACAAATAACACGATACGATTGAATGCAGACCTACCCGTCAGCTTCGCCGACGAAGACAATGACGTTCCCGATGAGCCGGGCGATTACGGTATCGCTGGATGGAGCGAAGGCGATGAGGAAATCTTCATTTACGACAAGTACGATATCTGGGCATTCCATCCCGACGGTTCCGATCGCCGCCTCATTACCAACGGCGCCGGAAGGAGCAGTCAAACGACCTTCCGCTACCAGGATATGGAAGAAAACCGATCGGAAAGGTATCGGCAACGGGGTGGTGCTGGTGTCATCGACACCAAAGAACCATTTATTCTATCGGCTTTTAACCACATTACCAAGGAAAATGGGTGGTATCGGACCAACGCTGACAAAAACCGCGACCCTAAGGCAATGGTGATGGGCCCCTACCGCTATCACCAGGCGAAACGTGCGGCAGATGCCGATAGCTATATCTATACGAAAGAGGATTACGTTTTGCCGCCAGACATCTACGTATCGGCGGATTTTGTAAAAGAAACCAAATTGAGCAGCATCAACCCGCAGCAACAACAATACAACTGGGGAACGGCTGAACTGGTAAAATGGACCACGCCCATGGGGCACGATGCCGAAGGAATACTCTACAAGCCCGAAGACTTCAGTCCCGAAAAAAAATACCCGGTCATTGCTTATTTCTATGAGCGATTATCCGACGGACTTTACAGTTATGTCCCACCCACGCCGACGCCGTCACGTCTCAACATCAGTTTCTTCGTGAGCAATGGCTATATCGTATTCGCGCCCGACATCCGCTATGAAACCGGGCACCCCGGCCGTTCGGCGGAGGAGTACGTCAATTCGGGCATGCAGGAATTAAAACAGTTTCCGTGGGTTGACGGAGATAAAATGGCCATCCAGGGGCAAAGTTGGGGCGGATATCAGGTGGCCCACCTGATTACCCGTACAGACATGTACGCCGCGGCCTGGGCGGGCGCTCCCGTGGTCAATATGACTTCGGCCTATGGTGGCATCCGCTGGCAAACCGGAATGAACAGGCAATTCCAATATGAACAGACCCAGAGCCGAATCGGAGCAACACTCTGGGACAACCCTGAATTATACATCGAAAATTCCCCGTTGTTCCACCTACCCAGCGTTACGACGCCGGTGGTTATCATGCACAACGATGAAGATGGGGCAGTGCCGTGGTATCAGGGTATCGAAATGTTTACGGCACTTCGCCGATTGCAAAAACCCGTTTGGCTGCTGAACTATAACGGCGAGGCGCATAACCTCGTACAGCGTCAAAACAGAAAAGATATCCAGCGACGGCAACTGGAGTTTTTTGACCATTTCCTGAAAGGGAAACCGGCGGCACCATGGATTGAACATGGTGTGCCAGCTATATTGAAAGGTATCGATTGGGGGTTTGGCGACTAACGGCGCAACCCCCAACCGTATTGTATCTTTTATACCAGCTGCCTGCAACCTATACCGACCACCTGTAATTCCCTGTATCTTATTTTCATAAAATTCAGATGAAAAGCATCAAATAACGATATATTCACACCCATTTCTGATAAAAATTGAAATTTATGCAGAAAAACTAATGAAATATCATTTTTTTTATCGAATATTGAACCAGAAATTAATGAATAACACAATATACAGATAAAACTAATAAAAAATTAAATGCCAGGCTTAAGATTCAAGGCGGTAGAGACCGCCGTTTCTCGATTAAATCGTACCGACGCCCACGAAACAACCAAACCCTCCCTGTTTTTCGGAAAAAATGTGTTTACAACGGCAAAAATGAAGGAATACCTTCCTAAAAATGCCTACGAAGAACTGATAGAAACCGTCGACACCGGAAAACCCATCACACATGATCTTGCCGAACACATCTCACAAGCGATGAAAAGCTGGGCGATCAGCAATGGAGTGACCCATTACACCCACTGGTTTCAGCCATTGACCGGCGCCACTGCGGAGAAACACGATGCGTTCTTCGAACCGCTGCCAGACGGCTCGGCAATTGACAAGTTTACCGCGAGCGCACTGGTGCAACAGGAGCCCGATGCATCCAGCTTCCCGAGCGGCGGTATCCGTAATACGTTTGAAGCACGCGGATATACCGGATGGGACCCTTCTTCTCCGGCTTTCATCTACGAGACAGGTGGCAGCAAAACACTTTGTATCCCTACCATTTTCGTTTCCTATACCGGTGAGGCATTAGATTACAAGGCCCCCCTGCTGAAGGCGATCAACGCCCTTGATAAGGCCGCGGTAGATGTTGCCAATTTCTTCGACAAATCCATCACCAAAGTGACGGCATCACTTGGTATCGAACAAGAATACTTTCTGGTAGACCTTGCCTTATTTAATGCAAGACCGGATTTGCAGTTGACGGGCCGCACCTTGTTCGGGCACATGTCGGCCAAAGGCCAACAATTGGAAGACCAATATTTCGGTGCCATACCCGAGCGTGTACTGGCGTTTATGGTCGATATTGAACAGGAGGCACTCAAACTCGGCATACCCTTGAAGACCCGCCACAATGAAGTGGCCCCGTCTCAATTTGAGTGTGCGCCGATGTTTGAGGAAATCAACCTGGCTATCGATCACAACCAACTGCTGCTCAACCTGATGGAGCAGGTAGCACTCCGGCACAAGTTCAAGGTATTGATCCATGAAAAGCCGTATGCAGATATTAATGGATCCGGTAAACACAATAACTGGTCGATGATCACCAACACCGGCGTGAATTTACTTTCGCCGGGAAAAACACCGAAGACCAACCTGATGTTCCTGACGTTTTTCGTCAATGTGATCAAAGCGGTCCACGAGCATGCCGACCTGCTGCGGGCATCCATTGCCAGTGCCGGTAACGACCATCGGCTGGGCGCCAATGAAGCACCACCGGCCATCATTTCCATTTTCCTCGGAAGCCAACTCAATGCGGTGCTTGACGAAGTGGAAACGGCAAGGGTAGCCAAAAAAGTAAAGAATGAGGCATTGTTGTGGCATGGCATTCCTAAAATCCCACAACTGCATCTGGATAATACGGACCGTAACCGGACTTCTCCATTCGCGTTCACCGGCAATAAATTCGAGTTCCGCGCAGTGGGTTCTGCATCAAACAGTGCCAGCCCGATGACCGTACTGAGCGCCATCGTTGCCAATCAACTCATTGATTTTAAGGCGGAAGTTGACAAGCAAATCAAGAAGGGTACGAAGAAAGATCTTGCACTGCTCAACGTTGTCCGCAAATACATCAAGGAATCAAAAGCCGTCCGTTTCGAGGGCAACGGCTACAGTCAGGAATGGGAGGAGGAAGCGCTTAAGCGCGGGCTCTCAAACGTCAAAACCACCCCCAAAGCCCTGGATGTTTACGTGAGCGAAAAATCACTCACCATGTTCGAAAAACTGGCCGTATTCAGCCGGCGGGAAAGTGAGGCGCGTCATGAAATCCTATTGGAAAATTACTTCAAGAAAATCCAGATTGAAGCACGTGTGATCGGCGAAATCGTAACCAGCCTTGTAGCACCGGCGGCATTCAACTATCAGAATACCCTGATCGAAAACATCAAGGGCCTCAAAGATTTAGGACTGAAAGCCGAGGCATATGGGTCGCAAGCCAACTTGGTAGAACGCATTTCTAACCACATCAACACGATCCTTGTTGATGCTGAAGCCATGCGCCAGGAACGTAAAAAGGCAAACGTACTCGAAGATATACGCGAAAAAGCGATTGCTTACGACACAAAAGTGAAGCCATATTTTGATAAAATCCGCTACCACCTGAATAAACTGGAGCAGATTGTTGACGATCGCCAATGGCCATTACCCAAACTCCGCGAACTTTTATTCGTCAGGTAATACGAAAGCCATACCAAAACCGGCAGCAAAAAAACCTCCTCACCCGGAGGTTTTTTTGTTTTTGCCTTAGTCTCGTCGACCAAAAAATTCAAAAAAACTTGCACAACCCAACCGCACCGCCTATATTTGCAGCCGTTGCGTGGGCACACGCACAAATCAATTCCTCCCAAAAGCAGGTCTTGGTTTATAAAGAAGTGGCGAGAGACTGGCTCAATGACCCACTGGCAACCATCCGCAAGCGGCGGAAAAGGTGCCAATTCCTGTCCCAACCGATAGTTGTTGGGAGCATATAAATGATAAGACGATGAACACGTATTCAGCAAACAGTACCCCTATCCGAGTTACCGGGAAATCCGGCCAACATGCTATCCGGCTTATTGCCGTTATGCCAGACCGAATGCGTTGCGGGGCGACTCAGCAATGCGCTTGCTGCTGATCCTATGCCCCACTGTCCTGTCGGGCCCGTTACGAAGCAACGGACAGCCCATCGGGACAACGTACATCCGTTGCGCACACACATTAATCTATCATAAAATTAAGTTTATTAAAAGCATTGAATCATGGCTAATGAAAATCTGAAATTCGAAACACTGCAAGTACACGCAGGACAAGAGGCTGACCCCACCACGGGCGCACGTGCCGTACCTATTTATCAAACCACCTCGTTCGTTTTTAATAGCGCGGAACATGGTGCGAATCTTTTTGCGCTGAAAGAATTCGGCAACATCTACACCCGGATCATGAATCCGACCACCGATGTATTTGAAAAGCGGATGGCAGCGCTCGAAGGAGGTGTGGCTGGACTGGCAGTGGCTTCCGGTCAATCGGCGCAGTTTATAGCGCTGACCAATATCCTGGAAAGCGGCGACAATTTCGTTACCGGATCCAGTTTATATGGCGGCACATATAACCAGTTTAAGGTGTCGTTTAAGCGGCTGGGTATCGAAGCCCGGTTTGCAAAAAATGAAACTCCGGAAAATATCGAAGCTGCAATCGACGAAAAAACGAAGGCCATCTATGTAGAAACCATTGGCAACCCCAGCTTTAGCATTCCTGATTTTGATCGCATTGCTGCTATCGCAAAAAAACATGATCTCCCCCTCATTGTCGACAACACGTTCGGATGCGGTGGTTACCTGTTCAAACCGCTGGAGCACGGTGCCCATGTGGTCGTAGCCGCTGCAACGAAGTGGATTGGCGGTCATGGCAACAGTATCGCCGGCATCATCGTAGATGGTGGAAATTATAACTGGGGCAATGGTAAATTCAAACAGTTCAGCGAACCTTCGGAAGGTTATCACGGACTGGTATTCAGCGACGTGTTTGGCGTGGACAGCCCACTGGGCAACATCCAGTTCGCCATCCGGGCCCGGGTAGAAGGACTGCGCGATTTTGGACCGGCGCTCTCGCCGTTCAACTCCTTCCTGTTATTGCAGGGATTGGAAACCCTCTCACTGCGCGTACAGCGTCACGTAGACAATGCGCTGGAGGCAGCCAAATGGCTGGAGCAACATCCGCAGGTGGAAAAGGTGAAATACCCGGGACTGAAAAGCGACCCCAATCATGCTAATGCACAGAAGTACCTTAAAAATGGCTTTGGAGCCGTCTTATCGTTCACCATCAAAGGTGGCGCCGAAAAGGCAGATGCGTTCATTGATAACCTGAAATTGATCAGTCACCTGGCCAATGTAGGCGATACCAAAACGCTCGTTATCCACCCGGCGGCGACAACACACCAGCAATTGTCTGCACAGGAGCAAAAAGAAGCCGGTGTTTATCCCGGTGAACTGCGGCTAGCCGTGGGTATCGAACACATCGACGATATCAAGGGTGACCTGCAACAGGCGTTTGATCAAGTAAAATAGGGACTGCATCGCCGGACAATCCAGCAAGACCATGAGCATATCAACATTCAACGTTCCGAAAACGTTTAAACTCGAAAGTGGAAAACGGATCCGAAATCTCACCATTGGGTACCGTACGTACGGCCAACTCAATGCACGGAAGGACAATGTGGTTTGGGTCTGCCATGCACTCACCGCGAATGCTGATGTATTTGAATGGTGGCCCGGATTGTTCGGCGAAAAGGACCTGTTCAACCCAAAGGAACATTTCGTCATTTGTGCCAACGTCATCGGATCGCCTTATGGCACTACCAACCCCTTGAGCGTCAACCCGGCCACAGGCTACCCTTATTACCTGTCTTTCCCGCAGTTTTCTGTCCGCGACATGGCCGCTGCCCACACGTTGCTGGCCGACCACCTCGGTATCGAAAAAATAGCGGTGGTCATCGGTGGGTCGCTGGGCGGCCAGCAGGCGCTGGAGTGGGCCATTGCCGATCCAGACCGGATCGGCAACCTGGTGCTGATAGCAACAAATGCGGTACATTCGCCATGGGGTATCGCTTTTAATGAAAGCCAACGGCTGGCCATTAGCACCGATCGCACGTTTTATGCAAACATACCCAATGGCGGTACAAAAGGGTTGAAAGCGGCCCGTGGTATTGCCCTCCTTTCCTACCGCGGGTATCATACGTATGGGGCCACGCAACTCGAAACATCAAACGACAAACAGGATGATTTCAAAGCGTCGTCGTACCAGAACTACCAAGGTGAGAAGTTGGTTAAGCGATTCAATGCGTACAGCTATTGGTTTCTCAGCAAAGCTATGGACGGGCACAACGTAGGACGCGGGCGCCGAAGCCTCGCAGACGCCCTTCGCGGAATTAGCGCGAAAACGTTGGTTATCGGAATCGACTCCGACCTGCTATTTCCCGTGGAAGAGCAAAAATTTCTGGCCAAGCACATTACGGACGCGGCGTATGCCGAAATCAATTCCTTTTATGGTCATGATGGATTCCTGATCGAAACTAAGCGCATTTCGGAAATCATTGGCGATTTTCTGAATGCCAATGGAAGCCGAGGTATAACAACAACCTACCGTCGCGTAGGTTAATGGATTATTTAACATTAAAAAAACAACATTGACTGCAAACATGGACAACAAACTAACCCTGGGTATTTTCGGATTTGGTGTGGTGGGACAAGGGCTATACGATATCATCAGTACCAAACACCTCAACCTGGCCATCAAAAAATTCGTTATCAAACATCCTGAAAAGGAGCGTAGCCTGCCGGCTGCCCTTTTTACCACCGATGCGAATGCGGTATTGGACGATCCGGAAATCAATACGGTCGTTGAACTGATAGACGATGCCGACGCCGCCTTTGACATTGTGGCCCGCGCGCTCCGGTCGGGCAAAAACGTGGTTTCCGCAAATAAGAAAATGATTGCCACGCACCTGAAGGAACTGGTAGAAATTCAACATCAGTACGGCACCAGTCTACTGTATGAAGGCGCTGTATGCGGAAGTATCCCGATCATCAGGAACCTGGAAGAATATTACGACAATGAATTGCTGCACTCCGTATCGGGCATCTTCAATGGCTCGTCCAACTACATCCTCTCCAAGATATTCAATGAAAACCTCGCCTACGAAACCGCATTGCGGCAGGCGCAGGACCTCGGATTTGCTGAAACAGACCCAACACTCGATGTTGGCGGATTTGACCCCAAGTTTAAGCTCGCCATTGTCGCTTCACACGCTTACGGGCTTTACATCGATCCGGATACCATTCTTAATATCGGCATTGATAAGCTACGTTCGCCCGACATACGCTTTGCAAACGAGAAGAACTTCCGGATAAAGCTTGTGCCAACGGCCCGCGAAATAGACGACAGGGCCGTTACCCTGTATGTTTTACCCAAGTTAGTAACATCCGAGAACATCCTGTTTAATGTAGAAAACGAATACAACGGCGTATTGGTTAAGGCCGCATTCGCTGACGAGCAATTTTTCTATGGCAAAGGTGCCGGAGGGCATCCCACCGGATCAGCCGTACTTTCGGATATCGCCGCACTGCGTTACGGATACCGGTACGAATACAAAAAACACATCGACGCCGGTGGATTGCGGTATAGCACCGATTGGGAGATTACGGTGTATCTGCGTTATGAAGATGAGCAACTGATTGAAAAGATTGGATTTACGTCAATCAGCGAACGATACCATGCCCAGGATTTTAAATACGTCATTGGGCGGGTTAATTTACGCCACATACTGGAAAACAGAAACAAGATAGACCGTGACGGCGTATTTATCGCTGAAATCGGACGATAATCACCGATTTGTAACAAAACCGGCGAGAACCAAACATCCGGCGCTTTTGTGCATTATAAATAGTATATTGTACAAATTGTAAGACGATAAAACATAGTTTGTCATGCACAGCACCGTTGGGTTCTTTATTGCGTTATATAGCGTTATTCCGGCCTTTGCCCAGCAAAAAAAAGACACCACAGCTGTGGAAGGTTCGTGGAGTGCCTATGGTTATATTGCCTTAGGGGCGATTGTGCTGATTATTATCATCGTCGTTCTCCTCAGGAAACAATACCGTAAGTTCAACGAATAAGATTACGGCTCCCTTTTCAGTCCGAATTTTTCAATTTTGCTGTACAGGTGGCTGCGTTGTATATCGATTTCATCCGCTGTCTTCGATACATTCCAGCCATTCTTTTCCAGCTTATATTTGATAAATTCCTTTTCGGTATGGTCTTTGAAATCCTGAAACGACTGGAAACCATCGTAATCGGTGATGGGGCTTTGGTCGGGCGCAGTATGTTCCCGGACTGTAGTATGATCAGTTTCCGTAGGTTCCCTTGCCGGCACGGCGCTACCCGGATTAGCAAACGCACGCACGTCCTTATCAGTAATCGCTTTATCGCTAAGGATAATCAGTCGTTCCACCATATTGCGCAACTCCCGGATATTGCCTGTCCATGGCAATGCTTTCAACGCTTCCATCGCGTCTTCCGTTATCTTCTTCACGGGCATATTATATTCCCCGCAAACTTCGTCGCAAAACTGCTTTGCCAGCACCGGAATATCCTCCTTTCGCTCTACCAATGGCGGAACGTGGATAATGATGACACTTAACCGGTGGTAGAGGTCCATGCGAAAATTACCGGCGTCAATTTCTTTAAGCAGATCTTTGTTCGTAGCCGCGATTACCCGGACATTCACATTGATTTCTTTCTCTCCACCTACCCGTGTCACCTTATTTTCCTGCAGTGCCCGGAGCACCTTAGCCTGAGCGGAAAGGCTCATGTCGCCGATTTCATCGAGAAACAAGGTCCCGTTGTCAGCCTGTTCGAATTTGCCGATGCGCTGCTTGATGGCTGAGGTAAACGAACCCTTTTCATGGCCGAAAAGCTCACTTTCTATCAACTCGGACGGGATGGCCGCACAGTTCACTTCGATCAGCGGTGCGTCGGCCCGCGCAGACTTTTCGTGGAGCCAACGGGCCACCAGTTCCTTACCGCTACCGTTTGCGCCCGTAACCAGTACCCGCGCATCAGTCGGCGCCACACGTTCGATGGTTTCCTTAATACGTACAATGGCGTCGGAATCGCCCAATATATCGCGTGTTTTACTGACTTTACGCTTCAGTACTTTGGTTTCTGTAACCAATGTACCACGTTCCAGTGCATTCCGTACGGTAATCAGCAACCGGTTCAGATCGGGTGGTTTGGAGATGAAATCGTATGCGCCTTTTTTACTCGCTTCAACGGCGGTTTCGATGGTACCGTGCCCCGATATCATGATAAAAGGCAAATCCGGTTTGATGGCCAGCGCTTCGGTAAGCACTTCCATGCCGTCCATTTTACTCATTTTGATATCACAGAGCACCAGATCGATGTCTTCTTTCTTGATAATGGCCAACCCATCGGCACCGTTGTCGGCATCGATGACTTTATAATCTTCGTATTCGAGAATTTCACGCAACGTGCTGCGAATAGCCCGTTCGTCGTCAATAATTAGTATTTTGGTCATTTATTCAGCTGTGAGATATAAGACTTGCGACATCAGGCGTCAAGTAACATTATCATTTAAAAATAAAAAGGCAAACCCTATAAGCCGGATTCTGTATCACTCGCCCAGGGCGCGTGTTTCTATCATTTATCTAGGCCTGCCATCACTGGCAGGCTCAAGCAGTCTACCCGTTGCGGTCTCCGTCTCGCCTAAGGCGAAACGGAATGGAGACGAGCAGCCTCCTGGTGTCCGCAACCTATTTGACCTTTCAACCCCCGGGGTTTACCGCGATGCATGTCACCATACAAAGCCGTGGGCTCTTACCCCACGTTTTCACCCTTATCACGCCAACGGCGTGACGGTATATTTTCTGTGGCACTTTCCGTGTCACACCTTTCGGCGTGACCCTTCCCGTTAGGAAGCGGGGCGCGCTGCGTTGTCCGGACTTTCCTCCCTCCCGCCGTGGCGGAAGAGCGATAGAACAGGTTTGCCTCGCGCAAAGGTACATAATAAGTTATTAAGTTTGAAGCGCATGGCCCACGTACGTGGTAAAACCGTATCTTTGTCTACCATGACAACATCGCAAACAGTAACCCCTTATAAAGATACCGACGCGGATAAGAAACAACAGGTTGCCGACATGTTCGACAACATCTCGGGCACCTATGATTTCCTCAATCATTTCATGTCGCTGGGCATCGATATCATCTGGCGGAAGAAAGCCATCCGTTCGCTGAAGGCGAGCAAACCACAACACCTGCTCGATGTGGCCACAGGCACGGGCGATTTCGCATTGGAAGCCATCAAGATACTCAAGCCGAAGAAGGTGACCGGCGTGGACATTTCCTCAGGCATGCTGGCCGTGGCCCGCGAAAAAATAGCGAAGAAAGGGCTCGGCGATCAGTTTGAAGTTGCCCTCGCCGACTCAGAAAGCCTGCCCTTTGCAGACAATACATTCGATGCGGTGACAGTCGCGTTTGGTGTACGAAACTTCGAAAACCTTGAAAAAGGTCTCGCCGATATCTACCGGGTGCTCAAACCGGGAGGCAAGGCGGTTATCCTGGAGTTCTCGAAACCAAAAGGCTTTCCGGTAAAACAGCTATATCATTTTTACTTCAACCGCATTACCCCCCTCATCGGTAAAATATTTTCTAAAGATTACCGCGCCTACAGCTACCTTCCCGAGTCTGTGGCGCAATTTCCGGACGGAAAGCAGTTCACAGATATTCTTCACCACGTAGGGTTCGGCAAAGCCCTGTCCCGACCGCAGACCTTCGGCATCTGTACGATTTACACAGCTACTAAATGAAGCGTTGGGGTTACTATATAGGTTGTTGCATAGCTGTTCTCCTAATGGCTTCGGCCGCCGTACACGCCCAACAGCGGTACCAACGGTGGGGCGGCGGCGTGGATGACGAAACCCTGCATTTTGGTTTCAGTTTCCATTACATCAACGCGGATTATAAGATTGATTTGATAGATGAATGGCAAACGGTGGGATCGGGGGGATATACGCGTGTCGAATCGCCGTTTTCCCACAATGTGGGACTGGGGCTACTGGCCGACCTGAAGCTGACGGAAAACCTCAATCTTCGGTTTCAACCGAATTTACGGTTCATGAACATCAACGTGAACCTCTATAAAGACAGCGATGTTCTTGCAACCGACTATGATCCCAAGGTGCATCGATCGGACATCGGTATCCCACTGTTATTGAAATTTAAGTCCGACCGAAAAACAAACATGCGGGGTTACCTTATCGGTGGTGGGGAGTTGGCATTCAATGTTTCTTCAAATAAAAGATATGAAGGCCAGAAACACAGACTCATCATGACGGATCGGACTTACTTTGCTTACACAGCCGGTATCGGTTTTGATATTTATTTCGAATTTTTCAAAATGTCGCCGGAAATCCGGTGGGTGCAAAGTATCGGAAACCTGCTAGACAATCATCCCGACAACACATTTAATAACAATTCTCCCATAGAGCGCCTTTACATGCGTAGTTTCCAGGTGAGCCTGTATTTTGAGTAATCTCCAATCTAACATCTCATGTCTAATAAAAAAACAGCATTCATCACAGGAGCAAGTGCCGGCATCGGCGAGGCTTGCGCGCGGGTATTCGCCCGCGAGGGTTACGATTTATTATTGGCGGCGCGCCGCATCGACCGGTTGGAAGCGTTATCGGCGCAGCTTACCGCCGAGTTTGGTATACATACCCACTTGTTGGCGCTCGACGTACGCAATGCAGACGAGGTATTTGACACGTTAAATAACATTCCTGAGCAATGGAAGCAAATAGACGTATTGGTAAATAACGCGGGCCTAAGCCAGGGACTTGACCCGATACAGTCGGGCGATATCGGCGACTGGGATCGGATGATTGACACCAACATCAAGGGATTGCTTTACGTTACCCGTGCGATAGCTCCGCTCATGGCGGCAAGGCGGCAGGGCCATATTGTTAATCTCGGCTCCATCGCCGGCAAAGAAGTATACGCCAACGGAAATGTATACTGCGCTACAAAGCACGCCGTGGATGCACTGACGAAGGGTATGCGGATTGACCTGCTCGACAAACACATTAAGGTAACTGCCATCCATCCGGGCATGGTTGAAACTGAATTTTCTGAAGTTCGGTTCAAAGGTGATACCGAACGGGCAGCGGCGGTGTACGACCGCATTGAGCCGCTCGTGGCAGACGACATCGCCGAAGCCATCTGGTTTGCTGCGTCCCGTCCGAAACACGTCAATGTCAATGACATGATCATCATGCCTACTATGCAGGCTAACGCCACCACGGCGATACGGGAGTAACGATTTTCAATTAACCCGCTTATTTTCTTTGTTGCTTTGGCAGATACTCGTATTTTCGCATTTTCCTAATTGCACCACCATGAGAAGAATCCGTACCCATTTACTCGCCCTTATGACTATTGTGACCACATCCGCCGTTGCGGCGCCAACCATTCATTTCGAGGTATCGTTCAAAGAGCCGCAGGCACATTACGCTGAGCTAAAAATGGAAATCTCGGATCTTCGCAACGATTATATCGACGTGAAGATGCCAGTATGGACACCAGGGTCGTACCTTGTTCGCGAATATGCGAAACATGTAGAAAGCGTGGAAGCATGCGATGCTGACGGTGCCCACCTCGCGGTTGAAAAAATCAATAAAAACACCTGGCGCATCCAGTCGGACAAGGCAAAAAAAGTGACATTCAGTTACCGGATATATGGCTTTGAAGTATCTGTACGTACAAATTTTATCGACGACAGCCATGCCTTCCTATCACCTGCCGCCACGTTCATGTATGTAGATGGCATGCTTGACCATCCGGTAAACGTGACGGTCATCCCCCACCCCGATTGGTCTAAAATATCCACCGGTCTGGAAACCGTTGCCGGCAAACCGAACACCTTCCATGCCGCAGACTTTGATATCCTTTTTGACTCGCCGATTGAAGTAGGTAACCAGGATGTCTTTACCTTCGAAGCCGCCGGTGTACACCACGAAATTGCCATGGTTGGCGGCGGCAATTATGATAAGGAACGGCTGAAGGTCGACTGTGCCGCCATTGTGGAAGAAGCGACCGCCATATTCGGCACGAACCCCAACAAGCGGTACGTATTCATCGTACACAATTACCAGTCGGGCGGTGGCGGATTGGAACACATCAACTCGACCGTGTTGGGCGCGAGCAGGAACGGCTACCAAAACGAACGTTCCTATGTGGGGTTCCTGGGCCTCGTTGCGCATGAATACTTCCACCTGTGGAATGTGAAGCGGCTACGCCCGGTGGAGCTGGGCCCTTTTGATTACGATGCTGAAAACTACACATCGGCTTTATGGATTATGGAAGGTTTTACCGCCTACTACGATAACCTGCTGCTGCGCCGGTGCGGCTTCCTGAATGAAACCAACTACCTGCAAGCACTCGCCAATGATGTAAGCGCGGTAGAAAATCGCCCGGGCAATAAGTTACAGCCCGTGGCACTTGCCAGCTTCGATGCGTGGATAAAATATTACCGTCCCGACGAAAATTCGGCCAATACGGGCGTATCCTATTACAACAAGGGCGCATTAATGGCGATGCTGCTCGATCTGAAAATCCTCGCCGCCACGCAGGGTGAAAAACGGCTGGACGATGTGTTGCGAGCGGCTTATGAGAAATTCTATGTTGATGAAAAACGTGGCTTTGAAGCCGGCGAGTTCCAGGCGCTGATTGAGCAGGTTGCTGGTACCGCTGTAGCGGACATCTTCGATGCCGCACATGCAGTAGGTTCATTGGACTACAATAGCTACCTGAACCCGGCAGGTTACGAACTGGTCGACTACAATAAAGGGCTGAACCTGCCGGATATCGGTTTCAACACGTCTGCAAACGACGGTCGTATCTTGGTTACCGGCGTAACCCGTGGCAGCGGCGCCTGGGATGGTGGCATCAATGTGAGAGACGAAATTATTGCCGTAAACGGTGAGCGGCTGGATGCCAATGGCCGCGAATTGAACCGGTTGATGCAAACGGCTGCTGTTGGTGATCAACTTGACGTGCTCATCGCTAGGGACGGTAAAATCAGGGAGCTCACTATCACGCTGAGCAAAGATACAAAAGGTTCCTTCCGTATTATACCGCTGCAGAACGCATCACCGGAACAGGCACGATTGGGACAGTTATGGCTATCTTTATAAGCGGCTAAAAGACAAACCGTATAGACAGCCCGATTCCGTCGAACCGTACGCCCGACTCGGGCGTCAGTTCCATGGTGGGCTTCCAATCCAACGACAGGTTGATGGGAGCCTCGGGGATTTTGTAATCGGCACCCACCACGCCGTCGAAACTCCACGCCAAGCCGCTCGAATCGGTATCTTTATATCGGTAATGACCCAGTCCACCGCCGAACCCGTAATACCAACGCAGCCCCGCCACATCGACAAAATTTATCGGTTGGTGAATTTCGTAGAGACCAAGCAACTTAAAAATGGTAAAACTCCTATTCCCCTGGAAATTTACGATACCGTCGATAGCGTGGCTTTCGTTAAGAAAATGCTTGTAGGTAATCCCGTTTGCCACACCAAAACGCCCCCCTATAGCCCGCGTGTAACTGTCGTCCGTTTCCTGGGCGAAAGCGCCGTGACTACCAATCCCTAAAAAAATAATTGCTATGAATAAGGCCAATCGTTTTGTTTCCATGCGGCTACCCGCGCAAAACAGATGCCAATATGGTAGCCGGGGACTGCGATGTCAGCTATTTTTTTGAAAACTATGTTTTCGGCGAAATTCTTATTAACTTTAGATGCGCCGACATGGATTCTACGGCGATGTTATAAACCAGCAGGATAAATGGTTATGGAAAAACCCTCCCGTATTTTTGATGTACTCACCCATTATAAAGCGCATTATGCCAAACCGGTCATGGTGGCCGGAAAAGCCGATGGAAAGTGGACAAACTATTCGACCGATGAATTTTTATCGACCGTAGACAACCTCAGCAAAGGATTGGAGGCCAAGGGGATTGGCAAGGGAGACAAAATCGCCCTCATGTCGCATAACCGCCCCGAATGGAACTTCTGCGACTTCGCCATCAATCAACTGGGTGCGGCTGTCGTTCCGCTATACCCCACCCTTTCGCGACAGGATCTGTCGTTCATCATCAACGACGCTGAAGTAAAGATCATTTTCCTTAGCGATACCGAACTCCACGATAAAATCGCTGAAGCATTGGCAGAAAACAACCTCGATATTCCCATTTATACCTTCGATCCGGTTGATGGCGAGCCCTCCTGGCAAACGCTGGTGGATGAGGGGAAACGGCACGAAGTGGACTTGGCACCTTACCGTGAGGCCGTTGGTGAAGACGATCTGCTTACCCTGATTTATACGTCGGGCACGACCGGCAAGCCGAAAGGTGTATGCCTTTCCCATAAAAATGTATTGACCAACGTGTACGACTGCTTCGACCTACTTCCGGACTACTTCAGGAAGGCGCTCAGTTTCCTGCCGCTGTGCCATATCTTCGAACGCATGGTGGTGTACCTTTATTTCGCCAAAGGTGTGGAAGTGCATTATGCGGAGAGCCTGGATACCATCGTGGCCGACATCAATGACGTGAAACCTCACGGGTTCACCACCGTACCGCGGGTGCTGGAAAAGGTCTATGACAAAATCGTATCGAAAGGCAAGGAACTGACGGGGCTTAAAAAACACATCTTTTTCTGGGCGCTCAACCTGGGGCTCAACAATAAGGAACCTGGCAAAAACAGCAGCTGGTTTAACTTCCAATTGGGCATAGCTCGTAAATTGGTGTTTAAAAAATGGCAGGAGGCCCTCGGCGGGAATATTAAGTTGATTGTTTCGGGCGGAGCTGCCCTTCAACCCCGGCTGGCACGTGTATTCTGGGCTGCCGACATACCGGTTATGGAGGGCTATGGCCTTACCGAAACCTCACCTGTCATTGCCGTGAATACGCTGGAAAAAGACGGTGTGAAGTTCGGCACGGTGGGAAAAGTACTGGAGCATGTAGATGTGAAAATAGCCGACGATGGCGAAATACTATGCAAAGGCCCGAGTATATTCAGCAGCTATTATAAAAACGAAGCTGCAACGGCCGAGGTCATCGATGGTGAGGGTTATTTACATACCGGCGATATCGGTGAGCTGGACGCCGAGGGTTTCCTGCGGGTTACCGACCGGAAAAAGGAGATGTTTAAGACTGCCGGAGGCAAGTACGTTGCCCCCCAAGTACTGGAAAACAAATTCATGGAGTCTACGATGATTGCCCAGGTGATGGTTATCGGTGAAAACCGGCGGTTCCCCGCTGCCCTTATCGTACCGGCTTTCGATGTGCTGGAGCAATGGTGCAAGATTAAGGGCATTGCCTTCGGTTCAAACGACGGGGCCGTGAAGAATCCTGCGATCATCGAAAAGTACCAACGGGAAGTCGACCGGCTGAACGAGGGGTTTGGGCAATGGGAAAAAGTGAAAAAATTTGTCCTGCTCCCCAATCCGTGGACGATCGATGCGGGCGAGCTCACACCGAAGCTCAGTTTGAAGCGTAAAGCCATACTGCAACGACACGAAGAAGCGATAAACGGCATTTACGAAGAAAACTAAATGGCGGTTTAATGGTTTCTTTACTGGACGTATAGCTGTTGACATGAACATTTTCCGTGCCCGTTTTTACAAGGATATCTTCAAATTGCTGGGCGACACCGCCTCCGCATTTTCCAGCGATAAAGCCATGAAGATGAGCGCATCGCTCGCCTACTACACCATCTTTTCGATTGCGCCGTTACTACTCATTGTTATCTGGCTGGTGGGTTTTTTCTATGGGGAGCTGCTTGCAGGCCCGCAAGATGCGCAAACCGAAGTCTTTGACGAGTTTGCCAGTATTTTCGGACCCGAAACGGCCGCCCAGATACAGCAGATCATCACCAACATCAGTGTATCCAACAAGTCCGGTCTGGGTATCGCCATCGGCATCGGCACACTGGTGGTCGGATCAACGACCATTTTCATCGAAATACAAGACTCATTAAACCGGATTTGGGGGGTGCGCCCAAAGCCCAAAAAGGGGTGGTTGAAGATGCTGATAGACCGGGCCCTATCCCTTTCCATGGTTTTTGGACTTGGTTTCCTGCTTATCGTATCGTTGATTGCCAATGGCCTTGTGGTTGCCCTCAGCTCACAGATTACCAATTATTTCCCCGATGTATCGGTACTCCTTGTTCAATGGGTAAACGTAGGACTTACGTTTGTCGTCATAACAGCCCTATTTGCCTTCATCTTCCGTTTCCTACCCGATGCGCGGATGCGATTCAGGGACGTGGTTGGCGGCGCATTGTTTACCGCTGCCCTATTTATGCTGGGCAGGTACCTCATTGCCCTTTACATGCAGTTCAGCGCGCCAGCCTCCGCGTACGGTGCCGCCGGTGCAATTATCGTACTGTTACTGTGGGTCTACTATTCGGCAGCCATCCTCTATTTCGGCGCGGAATTCACGAAAGTGTACGCCTTGAAATACGGCCGGGGAGTCTGGCCATCGTCCTATGCGGTTAAAGTGATTCTAACGGAAGAAGAGGTGGACGACGAACCCATCCGCATGGCTGACCATCAAAATAACGATAGCTGAGCAGACGCCAGCTTCACCCGGTCAAAATTGCTTGCCGAGATTCCCAACAGACGGACGGGCATACTATCTTCGGCTACCACCGCACGAAGTGACTGGCGGGCCAGTTCAAGCACAGGTTCAAACTTATCGGTATAATAAGAGAGGGAATGGCTCCGGGTAATCACCCGGAAATCAGCAAACCTTACTTTCAGCGTAAACGTCCGCCCTTTCAGGTTACGATTCTGCAACCGGGTGGCGAGCTTCCTAGCAATTTTACTCAGCTCTTCCTCCATGCTATCCCAGCGTTCCAGATCATGGGCGAAGGTATCTTCCACCGCCACCGATTTCAGTTCGCGATTGGGTTGTACTGCCCGCTCGTCGATGCCGCGCACAATGCGGTAATAGAAACGGCCGCTCTTTCCAAACAACCTTACCAGATCCGCCTCGGTCAACCGCTTGAGGTCCGCACCCGTGAACAATTGCAATTGGCGCATCTTGGCAGCTGTGACCTTACCTACACCAAAAAACTTTTCGACAGGGAGATGTTCCATAAATCGCTCCACCCGCGATGGGCCGATAAACGTAAGTCCGTCCGGCTTGTCCATATCGGAGGCAATTTTCGCGACGAACTTGTTGACGGACACACCAGCCGATGCGGTGAGCTTGAGTTCGTCCCGGATGGCATCTTTAATCCGTTTGGCGATATCGATGGCTGATCCTATCTCTTGCTTGTCAGTGGTCACATCCAGGTATGCTTCATCGAGCGACAGGGGTTCTATCAGATCGGTATAGCGCCTGAATATCGCCCGGATTTGGGCAGACACCGTTTTATAAGCATCAAACCGGGGTGGTACAAATATGGCCTGCGGGCACAGTTTAAACGCTCTGCTACAAGGCATTGCCGAATGTATGCCATAGCTACGGGCTTCGTAACTCGCCGTCGCCACCACGCCACGGCTTGTCGGCGGGCCGCCGACTACGAGCGGCCTACCCCGATACGCCGGAAAATCACGTTGTTCTACCGACGCATAAAACGCATCCATATCGATATGGATGATCTTCCGCATAGCACATCAGTTGACGGTATACCGGTATACGGCACGCCCGATATTCCCGTTCGCATCAACGCCTTCCACCACTACCCGGTAACTGCCTTTTCCATCAGCATTGTAATATTCCAGCTGTGCCTGGCCGTCTTCTCCCGTCTTCACACCCGGGTTCCAATAGATGGTTGTACGGATATCATTTACCGCCCGCCGCTCCGGTGTATCGTACCTGGGCGTGTAGAATTTTCGCGCTTTGACATAGCCCAGCGGTGTCAGATCGATGATATTGCTTTTCGGGAGCAGGCTTTCTATCTCGCTGAGCGACATGCGGGGTGCCTTTTCCACTTTTTTGGTGTAGATGGACACTACTCCATTATTCTGGTACATGCGGCTCACGGTACCCAGTTCATCCCTAAGAAAAATCTCGATGCCTTCCACATCGGCAGGCATGATGCCATTCAGCGCCGGTACGTCCATGGCCATGCCGTTCACAAAAAACTGCACCGGAATACGGCCGCCGGCATTGTAGTCGCGGGTGATGAAAAACAGCTGACTCTGTGCATCATAGGTGATGCCCGTGAGGGCCGTCTGCAAGCACATGATGAGGTTATTACACCCTTTTAACCGGTCGGCACTGATTTGGTGGTCAGCCATACCTAACCCGGAAATCGCCGGATAGTCTTTATGGGAAAAGCTTGGGCGCGAAGATGCCGTCACTTCGACCTCTTCCAACAGAATGGATGTGCGGTACTCATTCCGGCTGTTATCAAGGTATCCGGTTAGTCGCTGATCGATATTCAACACATCGTCGGCCCGGTAACCCGTGGTGTCTATCCCCGGAAATTGGGTCGGGTCGATGCTGATGACCATGTTGCGGTAGTTATCATTACCCCGGGCATTGATGGTTACCCGCGCCGAATCCGTAAATTGTAAATCCTTGAATACAAAGTGGCCCCGCTCGTCGGTGTATACATCCGTTCTAAAACTCCTATCGGGAATAGACAGCAACAACCCGCCATTGACTACCGGCTTTCCGTTGTTGAGCCGCAAGATACCGGATATCTCAATGCCCTGCTCCGGAAAAAAATGGATGGGCGGATAATTATCTGCCAGCACATCGTTGTAAGAAAACCGGCGGTAGCCCTGTGTGAGCAGCAAGGCATCCAATGCGTCCCGTTTTTCGGCATCCGGATCGGTAAAATAATAGTTGGGTGCCTCCACGTAACCTTTCAGGTCGGATGTAAGCAACAGGTTGCTTAGGATGGTCGTTTCCCGGATTTCATCGAAGGGCACTTTTGTTTCGTCGACCACCGACACCGAATAATTCCCCTCCGTGGGCGTACCGTTGTTGTCGACCGCCAGCTCCAAGTTGACCAGTTCCTTGGTTGCATATTCCTTTTTATCACTGTTCACGTTAATGTCCAGCGGCTGTATGTTTTCCACAAAAACCAACCGCTCACTAAGCGGTTTACCGGCCGAGTCGAATAGGGTAAGCTGGGCAATACCTGTTGGAAAACGTTCCTTCGGTAAATTCACCAGTATGGATTCGTTGCGCAGGGGAGCCTGTGCCGCATAGCAGAGGATGCCGTTGGCCTGGGCAATGAGGTAATAGGCTTTGTCTTTATTTGATTTGAAGTAGCGATCGTTGGCCACGATGGCGAGCTGCAATTGGGCCGTATCGGATTTTAGCACGGTTACGTTGATCCCCTGGTCTATCACAGGCGGCAGCGGATATTCACGGCTTTCGCCGTTTTCAAATGTCAGGTTGGCCGTGTAACTGTTTCCTACTTCGGGGATAATCGTGAAATACCCCATGCCGAAATGGGAGTCGGTCACCGTCGCTACCTCCTGCCCGCCCTGGTCGACGATGCTCCCACTGACAGACAAGCCCCTACCGTCGCTTCCTATGGCTTTAAAGGCCACTTTCTTGGCCAGGCCCGCAATGAAATCCCCGCCTTCCGGAAAAAACTGCACATCGGCATCCCACAATGCGCTGCTCAAGGGGAAGTTTCCTAACATCGGCGGAGCACTCCCCGCAGTTTCCAGGGAGACATGGAGGTTTCCTTCCCGGAGGGCGTCCCTGTCTTTCCCATTGATGTTAATGACTATGTTACCCACCGCATCGGTCTTTCCTTTCCCCTCATCAATCGGATCCCAACCAGACACCGCCGCCCAGGTAAGCCTTCGATCGGCCAGCGGTTTTCCCTCGCGGTCCTTGAACTGAATTACGGCTTGCGTGCGGGCGTTTTTCCCATTGCTCACATCGTTGAATGAAATGGCATAATGGAGGTTATTGTTGAGCACATCACCGATGGGAACGATCTTATTGAAGAAATACGCGGGATCAAAATTGACCATCCATTTGGTATATGCCCTAAAGCGATAATTCCCCTGTGTGTACCACTCCTGGTCGAGAACCAGGTGGCCTTCACCTGCATGGTCGGTGAGTGGAATCCGCATCGTCTGCATTAGCGAGTCCTTACCATTCATCACTTCCACGTACGCTACCTTACTCAATTCGTAATTGTACATGTTGCTCGTGAGGTAGACCTTAAACCACATCGTATCGCCAACCGCGTAGTAAGGTTTATCAAAATGCATGTGTACCTTCTCAATGGGGTAAGCTTCAAGTAACTTTTGCGTTTTCTCAACAACGGTATTGACGCTCATACTGTCTTGTTGTGCGTACAGCTGAATGGATTGGCAACAGATTAAAAGTGCACAGCACAGTAGTTTTACGATACGGTTCATTCCCCTCATGTTTAGAATCAATAAGCCGCTAAGATATCTTTTTTCGGCCGCTTATGCCAAATAGCCCTTCAATTTTAACATTTAGCACCATTGATTAAAGCAACGGGGCGAATAGCCGGCATAGGGAGCCCACACCATGCTACCAACCGTCTTTGCGTGCAGGAATCCCTGCTCATACGGTATAACCGATACGCCATGTGCCAGTAGCGGCTTCAGGAATGAAAAAGACGCATTTTGCGTGAAATCAACCTATTTTTTTCTCTACAGCTGTGATCACCTCTTCCATGAAGTCCACGCTGTGAAATTCACTGGCGTGAATAAGTCCTCCCGGACTGAACACATTGATTTCCATTAATTTATCACCTACAATATCCAACCCCACCAAAAACATACCATCGTCGCGTAGTAAGGGCCCCACGGTATCCACGATGGTTTGCATGTCTTTATTCATCGACGCTCGTTTAGCCTTTGCTCCCTGGTGGATGTTGCTTCTGATTTCCCCGGCTTTCTGCACACGTTGGATAGCCGCCACTTTGCCATCTACCATGATCGGCTCACCGTCCATCAGAAACAGACGTGTATCCCCTTTCTTTGCCGCCGGCAAGTACTCCTGGGCAATAACGAAACCATCCCGACATATAGCTTCCACAATTTGCTTACGGTTTTTGTTATCTTTTTTATCGACAAGAAAGACATTCTTTCCTCCGGATCCTTTGAGTGGTTTCAGGATAATCCGGTGGTTTTGGTCGCGGTAAAACGCTTCCACATCAGCCATATTCCGGGTAATTACCGATAAGGGCCTGATGGATTCAGGAAAATATTGCAGGTACATTTTATTGGAAGCTTTTATCAGACCCGTGGGGTTATTCAGTACCAACACGCCCTGTTGGCTAGCCAGTTGCCCGAACAACACGCCCGCGTCCTGCGCCCAGGGCCTGTTTTCCATGTCGGCAGCGGGGTCATTCCGCAGCCACAGCACATCCCATGTTTTGCAGCTTTTCAGTACCTTTTCCTCGGCCACCAATGCTTCGAGAAACGTATTCAGCGACCGGAATTCCCTATCAGGGACCTGTCGGCAGTGCGCACCTATTTTGCCATTGGAAAGATACACCAGATCTCCTACTCCGGCATAGTAAACCGTGTGACCGCGCTTATGGGCTTCATATGCCAGCGCTGTGGTGGTATACCCGGCTAACTCCTTACGAACCTGATTGACAACGAATGTGATGGTCATTTTTTTTTGCTTTTTGCGTTTTGCTTTTTGCATACTCCCTGAAGTTCGGCAACGTGCAAAAGGCAAAGCGCATTAATTAATCATCTTAAACACACTACCGTTCTTTTTGATTTCTTTAATTTTATCGATGTATGGTTTTTCCAGGAATTTGGGCCGTAATGGTGAAGGCTTTAATAGTCTCCTATGCATCAATTCGTTAATGATGGGTAAGTAATCCTGCCTGATTTTCCCTACGAGCAACCGGCCGATGTCTTTCCCTTGTTTAATGTATTCGATCACGTTCAGCAACCCTTTGAGGTATACTGCATCTTTGGTAAGTCCGCCACCACGATACACGCGCATGGTCACATGGAAGGCGGCCTCATGCTTGAATCCATACTTTTCGGTGAGCATATCAAAGGTATCGGCAAATGAGTTTCCGGCGAGCATGTGATGTACGGCCACTACCCGTGCTGCCAGTATGCGCATGCGGTTATTTGTGAGTCCTCCGGTGATGTATTCACTGAGTACTGCCAACCCTTCCTGCAATTGCTCGTAACCGGGCACGCCGACGTAGAACAGTCTGAATGGCTGTGCCTTGCCATTATAATAAGTAGCCACATGGGTTCCTACTTCATGCTGAAGCAGGGAAAAGGCCCGTGCCCTGGATATACGGTACCGGCTGCTGATATTCAGTGTACCGCGTGAGACCATCACCCCTTCCACATCGTCTCGAACGCGCACCGCGGTCGATACCGCATCGTACTGCTGCTTCAGGTAGTGCAATTCAACCTTGGCTAACTCGGCAAATGTATCGGCATCAAGCATTTCACCCTCCCCTGCCTGTTGTTGTGATTGTTCGGATGCCACCAGAATCGCCCGGGCAGTCTCCAGCAGATCTTCTTCGATATTACCGAAAAGCTGCTGGCTGCTGTATACGAAATCAGGTTTTTCACGGTCGCTCAACATGTTGAGCATGCGGTCTACCTCTTTCCGTTTGTCGCGGAAAAGGTACGCTATGGTGGGATCTGCGATATCTTCGATGGGGAGGTTATAAAGTTTACGTTTGATGAGCTCCGGATCAATCGGCATCGGACGATAGTGGAACACCGGATTGCTGTGGTATTTACTTTTAGCAAAGCTACGCCAGGCATCCTGCGTATTAATGGGTGTCACTAATAATAAGAAGTCGAACAGGTTACTGTATTCGGCCAGTTTCTCATCGATATCCCATACCCCGTCGTGGAGTTCTGTGGTACCCAGCATCTCAAAGTGCGCGGCGCTGTACGACGTTTTCATACGTACAAATTCAAAGAAACTTTTCCGCAGCGCTTTACCAAAGCCCTCCCGGAGCTCGCGGAGGAACAAGGGGTATGGCGAACCGGTCTGCTCGTTGATATAAACGGGGGTGATGGCCAGTCCGATAACGATGATTTCACTTTTGCGCGCTTCTTCTGTATTGAAAAGCTGTTCATAGTAGGGAGGAGCGGGGAGTTTCTTGCCTTTTTCAAGCACCACTTCCATACCCGGCAACTGCCTCAAATGCATTTCCTGCAATTCCAATTGGAGTTTCTCGGCCACATCCAGCGCGCTTTTCTGTCCAACCTGAATGGTGAACGTCGGCGAATCTACTTGTTCGGAGAGCCAGACTTCCAGCAGCATAAATCCACCAAACTGATCGGCCATCATACTGGCTATTTCGCGTACAATCGAGGTTGTGGAGCACGCTGCCGTATCGGGAGCCACCAGGTAAGCCGATTCGGTTTTACCAAGCGTGGATGTGAAAGTATCCTCGCCATTCGGCGGCACCCGATATACCAACAGGTAAGGTACCGGCCGGTCGATATGGAGTTCACCACCACATGGAAGCGCCATGTGTAAAGGTTTTCCTTTCTTCAGCTTGGTACGAATATGGTTAATATGTTTTTTGGTTTCAGGAATCATATGGATAAACGGCGTTAACAGGGTCATCAAGTTTATCCAATAGGAACGGAATACATCCGGCAAGCATGGACCTGAGCTGGCGAAGGTGTACGATATCTACCCTTCCTGTCCATTCATCCATAAATGTTTTCTTGAATTCCAACGACAATACACAACCGTGTTCACCATAATTGCGATTGATCCATTCGGAGAAACCACCGCCTTTGAACTTCACATTCTCCCGCACATCGATGGACATGCCGTCAATCTGATGGTGCGCGAGGAATCGGGTGAACTGCTGCCCCAACCCTTTCCATTGTTCATGATTGTGTGCCGTTCCGACATTCACCTCCGGATTCTCGCCGATGCTGGCGGTTGCCAGCGGCGTTTCGCGCCGGTGGTTATAACTATGGACGTCTAATACCACAAACTTCCCAAACCGTTCAATAGTCCACTGAATCAATTGTGCCACGTCGGCATAAAACCGATCATACTCCGCCAACAGCTGGTTTACCACCAACTCCGGCAGCATGGGTTGCCAGACCGTCATCCCCCACGCATCATCGGGATCACGATATACAGCTTCTTCACGTCGACGATTCAGATCGGTCTGGAACCGCGAGGTTTCCACAATGATGCGGCTCACCGGCAAATCCGCGACATAGGCCGTATAGGGATCTTCCTCGCGAAAACGCTCATGTTCTTGCAAATGCATGTGACCGAGTAACGACGCTGCTATATGGTGGCCATCGTGGATAGCAGCCGCAATGATTGGGCTCCTTTCCTTATGTACATGATAAATCAATTCCATATCAAAATCAATAACATCAATATTTAAAGAAATGTTTTCTGCAAGCTGTTCTCAGACTTTTGGCACACATTCTGAAATTTATCAAGTATAGTGGCTATAGCAGTGAAAACAACAGGGATAGCCATGACGTAGGTAACAAACGGATACTAAAACCACAAAATAATTAGCATGAACACATCCATCAGATTAAACACTAAAACACTTATAGCCATTGTTTTAATGGCATTATTGCTATTTGCAATCTTCAGTTGCTCCACCGGATCTTCCAAAACGACCGATGGTGAAAACAATCCGATTGCCCTGCCCATACAGGTCATCGATACCACAACCGCGGTGACCGTAAAGGACTATCTGGGTACTATCGAGGGGAAGGTCAATGTAGAAATACGTCCACAGGTTGAGGGCATTCTGGAAGAAATATATGTCGATGAAGGTGTCTTTGTAACAAAAGGGCAGAAACTTTTTAAAATCAATGCGCAGCCCTATCAGGAGGAATTGAATAATGCGCTGGCCAACGAAAACGTAGAGAAGGCCAAGCTGGAAAACGCCGAGCTGGAAGTTGATCGGTTGAAGCCACTTGTCGAAAACGACGTCATCTCCGAAGTCCGGTTACGTACCGCAAAGTCGGATTATGATGTTGCCAAGGCCTCTCTTGATCAGGCATCCGCGGCGGTGGCCAGTGCCCGTATCAACCTCGAATTTACCACCATCAAGGCGCCTGTAAGTGGATTCATTGGTCGTATACCCAAACGTATTGGCAACGTCGTAAGTAAGAGCGATCCGCTGACCGAGCTTTCGGACATCAGTGAAGTATATGTTTATTTCGCAATGAGCGAATCTGATTTTCTTTATTTCCGAAAAAAATACGGCAAACAGGATTCGACCAAAGAATCGACCGACACCGCCCAACTCATTCCAAATGTATCATTGGTCATGGCCGATGGGGCGGTGTACCCCGAACAGGGCGTGGTAGACGCTATTAGTGGTCAGGTAAACCGTACCACCGGGGCGATCAGCCTGCGTGCTACGTTTCCGAACCCGGACACGATACTCCGATCGGGCAATACCGGTACCTTAAAAATGGAAGAGCGCCAACCCGGTGTGCTGACCGTGCCCCAGGTAGCCACTACGCAGTTGCAAGACAAGATCTTTGTGTATACCCTTACGGCCGACAACACCGTGAAGCAGCAGGCTGTCGAGGTAACCGGCAAAAGTGGAAACAACTACATCGTGAAAAGCGGGGTCAGTGTAAACGACCGGATCGTTCTTTCCGGACTGGATAAACTTTCGGACGGCATGGAAATCAAGCCGCTTAATGTTCCCGCTGGCGCTGCAGCCGAATAATCCGGCATCACCATTCATTGATTTCATCGCACGCGCAGTGCCGTTTCGTGCCTGATTGGCGCGTGCTACCTTTAGATTAGAACGACTGCAATGCTCAAAACATTCATCAATAGGCCGGTATTGGCCACGGTCATCTCCACACTACTTGTTATTCTCGGTTTGGTCTCCATGTGGCAGCTGCCGATCACCCGGTTTCCAGAAATTGCGCCGCCCAGCGTCACGGTGTCGACGTCTTACCCGGGTGCCAACGCCGAAACGGTGGCGGGTGCAGTACTCCTGCCCATCGAAGAGGCCATTAACGGGGTGCCCAACATGACATACATCCGGTCATCGGCCACCAACTCCGGGTCTGGCAAAATCACCGTGTTTTTCAAAACCGGCACCAATCCCGATCAGGCGTCGGTAAATGTGCAGACCCGGGTTTCCAAAGCCAATGCCAACATTCCGGCCGAAGTTATCGAATCGGGTATTACGGTGGAACCCCGCCAAAGCGGCATCATCATGACCATTGATATCTACAGTGACCATCCCGATACGCTGTATGACGAAACGTTCCTGCAAGCTTACGCACAGATTAACCTCATGCGCGAGCTGGCTCGCGTAGACGGCGTGGGCGAGGTACGCCGGGTAGGGGCACGTGATTACTCGATCCGCACCTGGCTCAATCCCGAAAAAATGGCTGTTTACGGACTGGTACCCCAGGATGTACGTGATGCCATCCGCGATCAAAACTTCGAGATCGCTCCCGGTAAATTCGGCGAAACCTCCAACGAAGCTTTTGAAACCATCCTCCGCCATCAAGGTCGGTTTACCCTGCCCGAAGAGTTTGAACAGATTGTCATCAAAACCAATCCCGATGGTTCGGTCTTATACCTCAAAGACATTGCCCGTACAGAGCTCGGGGCCACCAACCTGGGTAGTGACAACAAGGTGAACGGATACCCCGGCCTTACGCTCAACATCCTCCAGACCAGCGGGTCCAATGCCCGTGAAATAGACATCCACATCCGTGAGGTACTGGAACGGCTGGCGACCAACTTTCCCGATAATGTTCATTACGATATTTCTTACAGTGTGCGCGACCAGATCGATGAGTCGATTAATCAGGTAAAGCACACCATATTCGAGGCCGTCATCCTGGTATTTATCATTGTATTTATCTTTTTGCAGAACCTGCGCTCCACACTTATACCGGCCATCGCGATTCCGGTATCGCTAATCGGAACGTTCTTTTTCCTTCAGCTTTTCGGATTTTCCATCAACGTGCTGACCATGTTTGCGCTCGTACTAGCCATCGGCATCGTGGTTGACGATGCCATCGTGGTGGTGGAGGCTGTACACCAGAAAATGCATGCCACGAAATTAAGTCCGCGCAAAGCCACACACGCTGCTATGGGCGAAATCACGGGGGCCATCATTTCCATCACCCTGGTGATGGCGGCGGTATTCTTTCCCGTAGGTTTCATGCAGGGCCCCTCGGGTGTGTTTTTCCAGCAGTTCGCCTACACGCTCGCTACCGCCATCCTGATTTCGGCATTAAACGCATTAACACTTACCCCGGCGCTGTGTGCACTGTTGCTCAAAAGACCACCCGAACATGAATCGGCGGTATCGGCGGACCACAATCCGCCTGCCACAGGCAAAAAAGGAATCAGCGGCTTTACATCGCGATTATTCAGTGCCTTTAATACGGCATTTGACACGATGACCCATAAATACATACACGCCATACGTTTCCTCATCGGCCGCAAGGCCCTGGCGTTGGCGGGCCTCGCAGTGGTAACTGCAATTGGCGTATGGCTGATGAATCGGACGCCCACGAGCTTCATCCCTTCCGAAGACGACAGTTTCGTAACTTACTCCATGTCTATGCCCCCAGGCGCATCGCTTGCCCGTACTACGGAAGCACTGGCAAAAGCCGACAGCATACTGGCAAAACGGGAAGCGATTGCGGGCATGACCACCGTTTCGGGCTACAATGCAATAGACGCCAGTGCCAGCTCGGCATTCGCCGTGGGGTACATCCAACTTAAACCCGTTGGTGAACGGGGCAACATCCGGAACATCAATGCCGTCATGGATACTATCCGTCGCGATCTTGATCAAATCACCGAAGCGTCGTTCAGTGTTTTTCCCCGACCGACCATCCAGGGGTTCGGCGACTTCTCGGGTCTTGAGTTTGTACTCCAGGACCGCATGGGCGGGTCGATGTGGGATTTTGGTTCGGTGGCCGATACGTTCATCATGGAATTGGAAAAGCGGCCTGAAATCGCGTCAGCGTATACGACGTTCAACGCCAACTTCCCGCAGTATATCCTTGAGGTCGACCCTGTCAAGGCCAAAGCACTGGGTGTAAGCATAAACGACATGATGCGCACCATCCAGGGGTACTACGGCCGTGTGCGGGTGAGTGATTTTAACCGATTCGGCCGGCAGTATCGCCTCTATATGCAGGCTGATTTCGCGTACCGTAACGACCCCGAATCGTTTAAGTCTATCTTTGTACGCAATAACAAGGGCGAGATGGTGCCAGCTAACACCATCATCAAACTGAGAAAGGCCATGGGTCCGGAAATCGTAAATCGGTATAACCTTTATAATGCCATCGCGATAAATGCCATCCCTGCAGAGGGCCACAGCACGGGAGAGGCGATGCAGGCGATGGAAGCTACAGCTGCCGAGTATTTGCCCGGCAACTATAGCTATGAATGGACGGGTATGAGCCTGGAAGAACGGCAATCGGGCAATGAGACGGCCCTGATTTTCGCATTGAGCATTATCTTCGTCTACTTCCTCCTTGCCGCGCAATACGAAAGCTACATCTTACCATTGGCTGTCATGCTGTCTGTCCCGGTGGGGCTTGTTGGTGTATATGCCGTGGTGAATATGGTTGGATTGGAAAACAATATCTACGTTCAGGTTGGATTAATCATGCTTATCGGCCTATTGGCGAAAAACGCCATACTCATCGTGGAGTTTGCCGTGCAGCAGCGCCGGGCGGGGATGAGTATTATCGAGTCTGCCCTTGAGGGTTCGCGCATGCGGTTGCGTCCTATCCTGATGACTTCGCTGGCGTTCGTAGCAGGTTTAGTGCCGCTCATGTGGACGGTTGGCCCGTCCGCCCAGGGCAATCACTCCATCAGCTTCGGTGCTGCCGGAGGAATGCTGTTTGGCGTCACATTGGGAATCTTCATCATCCCGGCGTTATATGTTGTTTTCAAACACCTGGATGAAATCGTTAAAAATAAGTTGACCACGAAAGAAGAAGAAGAATAATGAACCCGACATGACTAAAATAATCATTAAGCATAGAGGCAATGATTATTTTGGTCATCAAAGGCTCCATCTGACAATGAAAAAAATAAAAAATAAACAGATGAACCAAATAACCTGGCAAACTGGCCTGCTGGCGGTGATTTGTTCACTGCTCATATCGTCATGTAAACTGGGGCGCGATTATGTTCGTCCCGAAACCGACCTCACCGACACCTTCCGCGGCAGTGCAGGCGTCGATAGCATTGCCGATACTGCTAACATCGCCGACATTCCGTGGTCCGACTTTTTTACCGATAGCATGCTTACGATACTCATCGATAGCGCAATCGCCAATAACTACGATATGCAGACGGCTCTGAAGAACATCGATATCGCTAACCAGTCATTGCGGCAATCGAGGGCGGCGTTTTTCCCGCAGGTAGACGCCGAACTGGCAGGTACCAGCCACCAATGGCGGTCGAGCGACTTCTACTCATCGCCCTCATCCGGCTGGTATGAACGTGAAGACCATGGTACCCCCCCGAAAGATCTCTACATGTACCAATCCCAATACTTCTCTTCCATCAGCATGAGCTGGGAGCTGGACATCTGGGGCAAACTTCGCCGGCAAAAGGAAGGTGCACTGGCAGAATATCTGCAAACCTTCGAAGCTCAGAAAGCCATACAGACCGGTTTGGTAGCAGCCATCGCTGAAGGATATTACAACCTGCTTACATTGGATGCTCAATTGGAAGTGGCCCAACGCAATCTCAAGCTCAACGACAGTACCCTGCAGATCGTGAAACTACAGCGCGATGCCGGTGAGGTGAGTTCACTGGCTATCCAGCAAACGGAGTCGCAAATGCTTGTCGCCGCCTCACTCATTCCCGAACTGGAACAACAGATAGCTATCCAGGAAAATGCGCTGATGGCGCTGACGGGCCGCATGCCCGGTGGTGTATACCGATCGTCTGCATTGACTGACTGGCACATGCAGGAAATCTATGATGCCGGCGTACCCTTACAACTACTGACCAACCGGCCTGATGTCCGCGAAGCGGAACTGGCCTTACGAGCGGCCAACGCCGAAGTCGGCGTAGCCCAGGCGTACCGTTACCCTACCCTTACGATCTCCGCTGAAGGTGGGCTCAATGCCATGCTGCCACAAAATTGGTTCAATATACCGGGGGCATTGTTTGGTGGGCTGACGAGCGGCATTACGCAACCGCTTTTCAACGGCAGGCGACTCAAAACACAGCACGAGATAGCCAAACTGGAGCGGGACAAAGCGGAGATTGGTTTCCAGTATACGGTGATGGACGCCGTACACGAGGTGACCAATGCGTTGGTCATGATCGAGAAACTCAACGAGCAACTGGCCATCGCCCAGCAACGCGTAGCTACCGCACAGCTGGGTGTGAAAAATGCCAACCTGCTGTTCAAAGCCGGCGAAGCCACCTACCTGGAAGTCATCACGGCCCAGGGCAATGCCCTAAACAGCGAACTGGATTTGGTTAGCATCAAGCAGGAGCAGCTGAATGCAAAGGTGACGTTGTACAAAGCATTGGGTGGCGGCTGGAAGTAACCTTATAACTCGGCTTCTACCCGTTCTTCTTTCTTAAGGTAAGTTATAAACGTGGAAGGCGACAGGCCGGTGATATTTTTGAAGACGGTGGCAAACTGACTGTGTGTGGCAAATCCGCATTCTTCTGCCAGGTAACTGATTTTATAGTTGAGGTACCGGCTGTCGGCTTCCATCTTCCCGATGATGTAGTTAATGCGGAGCTCGTTGATGTAGCTGTTGAAATCTTTGTTACGATAATTGTTGATGATGTACGAGAGGTATTTCGTATTGGTTTTCATTTTTCCCGCCAATACGGCGATAGAAATATTCCGGTCGGTAAATTGCCGGGACGATTCAAACCGATCCAATTTGCGGAGTAAGTCCTGTTTAGTGCCCTCGGGCATGATTTCCTTGTCCCTATCCATCTCGGAAACAATGGTTGTAGCTTTTTCACCAAGGGCAGCTTGCATTCGGTCACGTTTCAGTGTTTGGATAATCGCCTGATATCGCCGATGGTTTTTCCGGTGTCTGCGCATATAGACTCCCGCTCCCGCCCCCCCGAATAAAACCAGGATAAACGTTGAAACTGCTAACACCCTATTCACCGCACTCATATTAAAAAGCTGGCGCTGAATCTGGGCCAGGATATGATCGGTATATCTTTGATGCCGGCTTGTGTTTTCCTGCACCGTCTTCAGGTACTTGTCGTTGTATTGCCGATACCCATCGTCATTGCCCGTTAGCCGGTAATAAGCGGCCAACGCTTTATATACACTTATTTGCAGGTTGGGCAAACCGGTAGCTTCAGCAATAACCAATGCCTGCTGAAAACAAGAATCCGCTTGTCCGTAATGTTTATTGGCCAGATGCACCCGACCCAATCCGTTATAGATAAAACCCTTAACCGGCGTACCGGTCTTGCCCGATACTTTCCGCTCAAGCGATAAGGCGCGGCGGTAGTAAAATTCGGCCGAATCGACAGTTCCCGATTCCAGGTAACATAAGCCAAGCCGCTCGTCGTTTTGTGCCCGGGCCGCATTCCGGACGAGCGTGTCCGTGAGCCCGATAAAAAATTGTTCGGCGCTGCGGAAATTGGCTATTGCCGCGCTGTACCGTTTTTCCTCCAGGTCATAAAAGCCCAGTTCCTGTAGGCATTGTCCCCTGAATTGGTTCGCCACGGAAAGATTGTCTACCTTTTCAATGATGGTTAACCCTTTGTCCACATAGCGCCGCCCGGCGCTGAACAAACCTGTTTCCCGATATTGGGTAGACAACACCCCACATATCCGCGCCTGCCAAAGGTAGTTATTGGTCCGTTCGGCTATCTCCTCTGCTTTTATGGCATAGTGGATGGATGAATCCCGGTCTGCCGAGCGATGATGCATATCGGAAATCAACATTAGGGAACGGATCCGCTGCACATCACTGGCTGCCGCTCGATAAAGCGAATCGGCCGATTTCAACGCCGTGCCCACGTTTTCACTGGCTGTATGTGTATAGATGCGCAGAAAAGCACGGTCAAAACGCTCCTCTTCCGGCGTTTGAGCCAACGCCCAACTAACGGAAAATAAGATAGTGATAATACCGTATAAACGTTTTTTCATTTTTAGCCAAGTAAACCCATTCGCCCGTCGGCAACCCAACAGGTATAACCGGTTTGTTTCATTTGCAAACTTAGCTAAAGTAGCGAATACTTACAACGACAAATGGCGTCAGCAGCAAAAGCGTCAGACACCGGCGGTAATGGTCTGGCAGAGCCGGCGGATGCGTTTGAACCCGGTTTCGGTATTGACACGGGGATAAACGACACCCGCCCAGGATATGCAATAGCAATCGTACGCCACTTTCGAAATACGAATCGGAGACCAATCCTTACCCCGCACCCTTATTTCCATCCGTTCACCCTCTTGCATATAGTCGAAACTGCCGTTGGATTTTTTTAAATAAGACAATAGCTGTTCGTACATCGTGGTATTTTCGTGGTAATATTAAACGCCATTCAACTGACTCAATTACCGACGAAAGTAGGGTGAATTTCCGTCACGACCAATGGTCGTTCTTTTAATATGGCGGAATTTCGAAAAACTACAGCCCTATGATGAGAAACAATATACACGGCGCGATACGCTGACGTACAGCAATTGGCGCCGTATTTGACCAGCCGATCACGAACCGATTAGCTTACATATGGATCAGTATATCGGAAAACTTCCGGAGACGTACCGTTCCGGCAAACCGGCCGTTAAATACGTCCTGCACTTTAACGACAATGTTGTCCTTTAAATCCCGGACATTTTCACCAAAAACAACCATCCCGTGGTCGCCTTCTATGGCTACCTTTCCTCCTGTGTAGCTATTCATAATCACGAATATCAACTCCAGTTCGCTATCGTTTTCCGATGGATACCTCATGCGATAGAAATATTTCGTCCGTTATTGTTCAATACGCCATGATGGTCACTTCCGTACGCCTGTTTGCCTGATGCGCTTCGCGTCCGCAGGGCACTCCGTTGCCGCATTCGTTCACCAGCCGTGTTTCGCCATACCCCTTCGCTACCATGCGCTCCCGCGCGATGCCCCTGCCCACCAGGTAGTCAACCGCCGCCTGCGCACGACGTTGCGACAAGACCTCATTATAGGCATCACTACCCCGGCTGTCCGTATGGCTCGCTAGTTCGATTTTTAACGTCGGGTTGTCGCGAAGGGTCCGTGCCAACTCATCCAATACTGCCGCGGCATCGGGGCGGATGTTATACCGGTCAAAGTCGTAATAGATGTTTTCCAATTCAAAGGTCTTGCCTACTTCAAACACGGGTTCCAGCAGCAAGGCAACTTCCAATGTATCCGAAGAAGTAATTCCGCGGGTACTTACCGTAGCCGAGTCGGCATGGTATTTTTCCTTCTGCCCCAGTACCGAGTACACCCTGTCACGGTCAAGTGTAAAAACAAACGATCCGGCACCATCACTTGCCTGCTTGGCAACGATGGCCCTTTCACCGTCATACAGTGTCACCTTTGCGTCGGGCAGCCGCATACTTGTCGCCTTATCAGAGACCGTACCCTTCAACATAATGACGATTTTTGGTTTTTCATACGTAAACGAATAAATATCGTCTCCTCCCCTGCCGCCTTTCCGGTTTGACGACAGGTATCCGGCAATGCCCGTCTCGTTTTCGGTCGTAAGCAGGTAAGCAAAATCGTCTCCCGCGGAATTTACCGGATAGCGTAGGTTCTTGGGTTCATCCCACTGGTCCCTGCTTCCCACTGACTTAAACACATCCAACCCTCCCATTCCGGCAAAGCCGTCGCTGGAATAGTAAAGCATGTTTCCCATTCCGGCATTCGGGAAAAATTCGTTTCCGGCGCTATTGATAACGTCTCCAGCATTCATGGGCGTACTCCAACTTCCATCGGCCTCCCGCTCACAGTACCAAATGTCGGTCCCCCCCTGCCCGCCCGGCATATCGCTCGCAAAATAGAGTATGCTTCCATCTTCATTCAACGCTGCATGGCCAACGGAATATTCCCCGACACGATTATAGGCAAAAGGCTCGGCGTTCCAGTCTCCTTCAGGCTTTTGTGTATAGATATAGAGTTCGAGTTCGTTGGTCCGGTATTTACGACGGCCCTCCCGGCTCAGCGTTCCGTCGCGGCCGGCATGTGTTCGTGTTACGTATAGGGTATCACCATTCGCATTGGCCGACACAGGGCCGATATGATACGAGCCATTATTGATCGCATCGGTTACCATCACGCTGTTTGACAAGCGGTTGTCTACAGACCGGTCTGCCACGTAAATCCGGAGAAAAGCATTCCCCGTCCAGCCATAACGACCGACTCCCCGCATGTAGCCATCGGGCTCACCTGTATAATAGGCTTGCTGACCTGTGGGAAAAACCGAAAACTCCGACAACGAGGTGTTGACATGCTCGTTTTGCAACCGATGTTCCGTGGGGTTTGCCATCCACACCAATGCCGAGTCGCATCCTGCCATCGCAACAGCCACCTGCTCGCTGTTGCCGGATAACTCACCGTAGGCAGCCAACTGTTTTTTGGCTTCCGCATATTTACCGTTTGCTTTCAGCACTTCGCCATACTGCAACCGGCTTTCGGCAGGACTTTCCTCCATTCCGACAACCCGTGCATACCAATTCTCCGCAGATTCATAATCCCTCATTTGCCAGTAACAGTATGCCAGGCGTTCAAGGTCCTGCAACCGGGGACGATTCCGATCCACCAATTTTTGGTACAACAGCGCCGCATCCGCGTATTCATAACGCTGGAATAATTCTTCCGCACGGTTACGCAGCGACGGTTGTTCCTGCCCGAATGCAACCATCGCAATAAACAGGAGCATGGTCGTCATCAATGCGACAATCATGACGGTCAAAAAATAAATCTTAGTGAGGAGTTTCTCTTTCATATACCAAACTATTATAAGGTGCACTATTCCGTTATCTACCTGCCGAGCTCACCGCCATAGCTGAACAAATCCGCAAAATATAGCGATAGGCCCTTTCTTCGTCTCTTGTTTCGTAACTCAGGTTACCCGATGAAATGATATACCGCTCGCGCTTGATAGTCCCGACTACAATCGGCAGCTGCTCACTGCCCGACAACCAGACTTCCAGGCAGTTTCCCGCTATGGAATACCTGAAGGTTGCGGTTACATTCAAATAGGCTATCAATCGTTCCAGTAACATCACATCATCGGTGCACGACTAAAAAAACCGTGGACTCAGCAAACGCTGTTCACGGTGTCCGAACGTAATCCCCAATGTCACTTCGTGTGAACCATTTTGAACGCTGCTCAATTGGCTTAGGATATAATCGTATGAGTAGCCAATGCGTAACGACGGAGTGACATATAGCTGCGTGATGGCAGCAATTGCATTACGTTTATCCAGTGTATTTCCTGTAATCCGCTCAAAGTCTTTTTTAAATGCAGTAACTCCGGTACGCCATCCACCACCGATCCAAAAGCGGTCACCGAACACAAATAGCGCATTCAGGTCCAGGCTCGTGGGCCCTTTGAAATCTTCTTTCAACAGCAGGCTCGGCCTCAGTCGGGTCCCTTCACTGAGGTTGATAAGCGCGCCACCGATGAAATAAATATGGCGTTTGCGCCGGATATTGTCGGTGGTCGTATTGTCCCACCGGAAGATGTTGTTACTCTGATCGCCCGAAAGCAGGTCCATTACAGACACCCCGGCATACCAGCTTGGATTATAATAGTAGATACCGAATCGGATATCGGGGACAAAATTATTGATCCGGTTGGGTGGCACAATGGGGTCGCCCGTATTTATGGGGTCGAGCAGTGTGCCATCCAGTCCATATTGAGTCACCCCTGCTCCGATACCAAAACTCAACCGCTGCGTATCTTCGTTATTCAGGCGCAGCCGAAAGGCATAATTGAGGTAAAGCGACGTCGCCGATTGAGGCCCCAGTTCATCCGCACTGATCTGGAGGCCTAAGCCGTGCCGTTTATACCTGGCCTGGTCCAACAGCCCATCAACCGAAAGCAATCCGGTTTGCGGCGCGCCATCCAGTCCCACCCACTGGCTGCGCATACCAACCTGTGCAAACCATTCCTCTTTATAGCCCGCATAAGCGGGGTTCACGCTCAGCGAATTGAATATATACTGCGTAAACTGGATGTTTTGCTGCGCGCGGAGCCCAAAAGGAGCTCCCAAAGCCAATATTCCTATGATTATCCTTATATATCTCATCTGAATCTGAATGATTAATCCGACTAATTTCATGTTGTCTCCTTATTGCTTTTTCAATACAACCCATCCTTTTTCGACCTGTCGGTCATTGCCTTTATGCAGGGTTAGCACATAGTAATAAGTGCCTTCATGAATGCCCGCTCCTCCCCACGAGTTATCGTAATCGTTTTGGCGGTAAATCTCGTTGCCCCACCGGTTGAACACCACGAGTTCAGCGCGGTCGAACCCTTCAATACCCTCGATTTCAAACCGGTCGTTCTGTCCATCGCCATTGGGCGTAAAGATGTTGGGTACGCGAAGCGGGTTGGCCGCCACCACGATAGTCACCGTGGCGACATTGCTCCAATTGCCTTCGGCATCTTTTACACGATACGTCAGTTGATCGGTCCCTACATATCCCCGTTCGGATGTATAGGCAATCGTACCATTTGTACCTATGCTCACGGTGCCGTGCTGCGGTTGGCCGATGATCTCGACTGACGTCGCATCTATCGCATAAGTCTGTTCCACATCGTTGGCCAATACCGAAACAGTCAGCACGTTGTGAGACAGGCCGCCGGCTGGCGAATCGTCCTCAGCCCGTGGTGGATAAACCGGAACGACCAATGCTTCCGCTGTATTGCTATCCTCATCGGGATCTTCCTCATTTCCATACACCTGCGCACGATTCAGGTATGCTCCTTTGGCATTGACGGTAGCCGAGACCTGCAGGGTTGCGCTTGCGCTATTGACCAGGCGGCCCACCGTCCAGGTGCCGGAGTCTTCGTCATAGGCACCCGTTGATGCTTCGGCCGACACAAAGGTGTAACCCGAAGGAAGTTTATCCACGACCGTCACACCGCTGGCATCGTCAGGACCGTCGTTACCCACTTCAATCGTGAACACAACGGTGCTTTCCGCTAACGGTGCCGCATTGTCAACAGTTTTGACGATATGCAGGTCTGCTTCGGGAACCGCTAAGTGCGTGAGCACCACTTCGTCTGAGTCCGCGCAGGCCCCGTTGTTAATGGTCCACCGCAGCGTCAGCGATGTTCCCGGTGCCACCGACACTGAAGCATGCGGATCATGGATGTCTGAAATTACTTCCGACGGTGTTCCTGAGACCACCTGCCACGTTCCGGTACCGTCATCCGGTACGTTTCCATCCAAGGTGAATACCGGATCGTTCGCCTGGGTCTGATCTTCCCCTGCATCTGCTACCGGTGTTTCGCGTACCACCAGGGTAAATACTACTTCCGCATCACATCCGTTCCCGGTAGCCGCATACCGATACAGCTGATAGGTACCTGCTTTGGTAATCACATCGCCGATTTCGTAGCGTTGCCCTGCACCTCCCGACTCGGTAAAGTAGGCTTTATCGGCCGTCAGGTCCGTGCCCGTGATATCGGGCAATGTATAGCTGTCGCATACCTCAACATCGCCCAACGGATCAATTGCCGGCTTCGGATGGACGGTCAACGTGACTGCGGTACGCACCGGGCTCACACAGGTACCATCCGTTGCCTCGGCGTAGTAGGTCGCCGTACCCTCGGCATCCAATGTCGGGTCGGTCACTACCTGTCCGCCGGTGGGTGCATCGTACCATACCACGCTCAATCCATCAGGAACGGTGGCCGCTGCACGCAAGGGCAGTGCGGGATCATCCGTGCAGGCGGTCTGATCTTCGGCAACCGGCGCGGGAAGTACTTCCGGCGATGCATGGATGGTTACCGTTACCGGCGATGCTTCGCAGCCCATGGCCGTAGACCGCATCCGCGCCAGGTACTCACCCGGTGTCAACTCTTCGAAAACCGGCGACGATTGGTATACAGGGGTATCGCCGTCCCGGTATACGGCATATTCATAGTCTGTATCGGCCGGAAACTCGACGCTTCCGGTGGTCTCCCCGCATTGGGGAGCTACAACTGTCGGTATTGCCGTTGTCGGCTCCTCATGGATGGTCACTTCCACTGCATCGCTCACGCATCCGGCAACCGACACGTGTTGTGCAGTCACCTGGTAAGTACCCGGTGCTACCCCTTCAAAGAGGGGTTCCGACTGGTAGTCCACCCCGTTGATGGCATATTTAAAACCGGTACCCAGGGGTGCCGTGATGGTTATCGTGCCCGACCCTGTCACGCAGTCGGGGTGGGTAACGCTCACCTCGGGACGCTGCACAAACTGGACCTCCACCGGCATGACGGTGTTACAGCCCGTTTCTGGATCCGTACCTCGGATATAATAAGTACCCGGTGCGTTGACAGCTGCTGGATCGATCAGCATGTTGCTGCCCGCCGCATCGGTATAGTAGGTATAGGTTAAGCCTGCATCACTCCCTTCGGTAATGGCCGCCGCCGTCAAGTCTACCGCAGTACCAACACACGCCACCGCTGGATCAGTAATCACCACCACGGGCAGGCCATGGATGGTCAATGTCACCGCGGTACGCGTCAGACTGGCCAAGTCACCTTTCCGAGCTTCGGCATAGTAAGTAACCGTACCGATCTCATCGAGGGTCGGATTTGTCACCTGATTACCGTCTACCTCAGCATCGTACCATGCGATGGTTATCCCGTCTGGCACCGCAGCCGTGGCCATTAGGGTCTGTAAGGGATCCAAGGCGCACTCCTCCTGATCACCTCCGCTGATGGGTGCTGCAGGAACTGCAGGTAAGCCAATTGTGCTTACTGTATTGTTAGAAAGGTCGGCATCATCTGTTTCACTGGAAACTTCAGCAGTATTGACCAAATCCGCGGTCATTTCTTCAGCAGTCTGTAGCGTCACTTCATAGCTAACCGTAGCACCGCTCGGCAATATCAGTATCGTTTGATCCAGATCGCTTGAACCGCTGGTGCCCGGCAGGAATACGTCACCTGCAAGCACACGGGCCGTCCAGTTGGTTATCGTAGTGCCTTCCGGTGCCACGTCCTGTATTCGGGCTTCCTCCGCGTATCCCGGCCCATTGTTGGTTACGGTGATGATATAAGTCACTTCGGCACCCGGCACGTAGTTTTCCTGCGATTCGGGATCCAGCACTTTCGTAACCGCTACATCCGCACCGTGGACAGACGTCAATGTCACTTCATCAAAGACGCTGCAATCCCCTTCGCTAACGGTCCACCTCAAGGTTACCGAGGTATTGGGTTCCAGCATTATTGCTGCTTCGGGATTTGTCAAATCATCAAATTCCGCAGGCTGCGTCGTGGATACCACCGACCACGCACCCGTACCCAATGCTGGGGTTTCGGCTTCCAGCACAAACGATTCATCGTGGTACTGCGTTTGATCAGGCCCAGCATTGGCAGTCAACTCACCTGTTACGGTGATTGTAACGGCATCCGTGGGTGCAGACTCGCAAGTCAGACCATTTGCCGTAGCTACAGTCACCCGGCGGTAAAAGCGGGTCGCCGTCAATTCTTCAGGCTGGAAGGTTGCCCCGGTCGCATCCGGGATGGCCGACCACGCTGTTCCGTCGTCCGACATTTCCCAGCGATAGGTCACCGTACCGGTGCCCGTTCCGGCCTCCACCGAGGTCAGCTCAGCCGGTATTTCGTTGTAACAGATCGATTGGTCGCTGCCAATGGCTCCCGCGCTGGGGGTTTCATTGACCGTCAGGACAAACGAAGATTCCGTGGCGCAACCATCCGCTGTTGTTGCATATTGATACAGTGTATAAACGCCGGCTTCCTCAATCGATTCGCCGATTTCGTACCGGGTGCCCGTTGCGCCGGATCCTGTATAAAAAGCCCGGTCTCCGGTCAGATTCGTGCCGGTGATATCCGGCAGCGTGAAGGGTCCGCAGACCGCCACATCTTCCAGTTCATCCACCTCCGGTAGCGCATAAATCGTCAAGGTTACCGCCGTGCGCGCCGTGCTTACGCAGGTACCATTCGTGGCTTCTGCATAATACGTCACTGTTCCCACTTCATCCAAAATGGGGTTTTCGACCACGTTACCATCCGTTTCCGCATCGTACCAGGTTACCGTCAGTCCGGCAGGCGCCGTTGCGGTAGCCGTCAGGGTTTGGAGTGGCATCGCTGCGCATTCATCGATATCCCCGCGACTTACCGGCGCATCGGGCACCATCGGTGCTTCATCGATAGTCACTGGTATGGGATCCGCCTCGCAGTCGATCGACCGCATCTGCACCAGGTAGTCTCCCGGTGCCACATCGTTAAATACCTCTGATGACTGATAGGTTGGCGTGCCGCCTACCGGATAAACCGCATATTCATAATCCGGATCTTCGGGGAACATGATCTGTCCCAACGGACTGTCGCAATCCGGCTGCACCACCGTTGGGGTATAGGTGGTGGGGCGGTCGCTGATGGTCACCTCCAAGGCCTCGCTCACGCAATCTGGCACCGAAATATGGCGTGCAGTCACCTGATAGGTGCCGGGGGCAACGTCTTCAAACAACGGTTCAGTCTGGTAATCCACCCCATTGATGGAATACTCAAAACCGGCCCCCAGGGGTTCGGTAATGGTTATTGAGCCCGACCCCGTTGCACAATCCGGATGCGTAACCGCTACCACCGGCCGGTCAACGAATTGTACCACTACGGGCATCGTCGCGCTGCATCCGGTTTCGGGGTTTGTCCCCGTTATGTAATAGGTACCCGAAGCGGCAACGGCTTCCGGGTCGGTCAGTTCTTCGGTTCCTGCCGCGTCGATATAGTAGGTATACGTAAGTCCCGCATCACTTCCTACGGTAATTTCTGCCGCCGTTAGGTCAATCATACTGCCCGCACAAGCCACGGCAGGGTCGTTGATGCTAAGGGTAGGCAGGTCGTTGATAGTCAGCGTCACGGCCATACGGGTGGTACTCGGCAACGCACCGTTTCTCGCCTCCGCGTAATACGTAACGGTGCCGATTTCATCGAGGACCGGGTTGGCCACCTCATTACCGCCTGTTGCGGCATCGTACCATACGATGCTAATCCCGTCCGGCACCGTAGCCGCGGCCGTCAGGGTCTGCACCGGACTTTCCGCACATTCTTCCTGGTCTTCACCCACCGGCGCCTCCGGCACCGCCAGCAGGTCATCGGTGGTTGCGCTGTTATCCGTTTCATCGGGATCATCCGTGTCTGCAGCCACCGATGCTGTATTGGCTAAGCTTTCGTCAAAATCAGCAGGCGTTTGCACCGTCACTTCGTAAGTGACGGCGGCACCGCTGGGCAATGCGGCAATCGTTTCCGCGAGATCCCCCGTGCCGGAAGCATTCGGCAGGGTCACCTCCCCTTCGGTAACGGCGGCCGACCAATTGCCTATGGTCGTCCCTTCGGGCGCGTTATCGGTAACCAGCACTTCTCGGGCATCGCTTGGCCCGTCGTTGGTCACCGTAATGGTATATACCACATCGTCGCCCGGTACGAATCCCTGTTGCGTATCATCGGCCAATTCCTTGGTGATGGAAACTCCTGCTACGGGCGCAGCCGGTATCGGTGTTGTCGTACACGCCTCACAGTCGGGTTCGGGGTCTGGTGTCGATGCAGTCACTGTTACCGTGTTGCTCAGGTCATCCAGTCGGCTGGATTCCGTCGTCAGGGTCACTTCATACACCACTGCGGCTCCATTGGGCAGCAGTGCGACGGTTTCGGCCAGGTTGCCGCTGCCCGATGCGTTGGGCAAGTCCACCGTTCCCGCTGTCACGGTGGCCGTCCAAGCCGTGATTTCCGTATCTTCGGGTGCTTCATCGGCCACCTGTACATCAACAGCATCATCCGGACCGTCATTGGTAACGGTTAGGGTATAGACAACGTCCTCGCCCGGTACATACGCCGCCTGATCCGCATCTTTCAGGGTTTTTACCGTCACGATGTCAGCAGAGTCCCGGGCGATTACAATCGCATCCGTTACCGAGCAGCCGTCGGGAAATTCCACCTCGATGGCATACTCGCCCGGCTCGGTGACCACCAGTTCATCGCCCGTGCCGATAACCACCCCATCCTTTTTCCATTCATATTGAGACAACGGCGAACCGAAAAAGCCAGCCGTCGAAATGGTGTAGGGAAATTCGGCATCGCTCAGGCGGACGTCCGGCCCGAGGCCTTCGATGGGCGAAGCCCCATCGTAGGGAGCAATGTCCCAACCGCTGCTATTGCCAAGATCAAGGCTGTGTACCCCCGCGGTAAATTCAGCCCCACCGGTCGCTGTGATGTTTCGCAATCGGATGTAATCGAAATCTGTGGTACCATCCGCTTTGGTAACCGTGGCGTTGGCCGACGTGCTGCTGCTCCATATTTCGGTAAGCTGGCAGGGTGTACCGCTGCCAAACCAGTCGTCGGTGATGGTTGTATTCGTACCGGCCGTCAATACGTACCGGCTGCCGGGAAAGAAAATCAGCGTACCGATGGTATTGTTCGTTCCGTAAATTCGCCCTCCCCCCTTGTATTCCACCGTATCAAGCTGGTTATTTGTCCCATCGATTCCGACAGCGGAAATCACATCGGTCTGGGTGAAGGTCAGCTTGCTGGCCGTGATGTCAGTCAGGCGTGCATTATCGCTTCCGGAGCCACTGACATTCACCTGATGGTACGCGAACCCCTGAGCGATGAACTTATAAGCATTCATGACCGCGCCAGCCGCATTAAGAGACCGGTAGGCTGTCGTGCCGCTGTAACGCCAATGACTCCTAAACGTGAGGGTACTGCCACTGACATCTACCGATAGATCCGTATCCCTGTTGTCGTTGTCAATGGAGCGAACGGATAATTCGATATCCGATGCCGAAAAAACCCCTTCGTACAGCATGATATCGGTTTCCGTATTTGTAAAATCATCCGCTATGGTAAATACACCTTCAGGCTTGCGAAGCTCCAAATCAAAATTGCCAAGCGTTTGGCCTGTCATCACGGTTGTCTCCTCCCCCCTTAACTGAATGGTGGCGTTGAGCGTGACTGCCGGATTCAGTACAATACTTTCGCCCCAGGCTTCCATGTTCCAATCTTCGTCTCTATTTAAGATCGGATTATTTACGGCACCCGTCCAGTCCATATTCCGGAAATAGGCATTGCCGTTATTCACGGTGATGGTGCGGGCGGCACCTGATGTACCGAAACCACTGTTTTCATCAAAATACACGTCATTGGCTACTGTCGGAATACAAGCTCCGCCGGATCCGCCCGATTCGGTACTCCAATGCGAGGCATCGTTCCAGTCGCCCGCTCCCCCTACCCAGTACCGGGCATCCCCATCGGACGCGGAGATGTCCCATCCGGCATTGCCGCCGGCATCGGCACCCGAAAAGGGAATGGGCAGCGTGAGCGTGCCTCCACCGCCGGAAGCCGTGGTGTTCTCCATGTACACATTCGCCACATCCACGTCTGCATCAGCACCGAAAACAATCGTGCTGTTTGTCCCTAAGCTTCTGATTTCACCCAATCCGCTGCAATCAGGATGCACAGCCTTGAAGTATTCGTTGATGGTGTTGCTCCCCTCGGCTAACCAGAAATTACGGTTCTCACCGACTATCAGGGAATCAATCATGTTACCAGTATCCGCAATCGCCCCTTGTCCCTTAAATTCCAGTCGCTCGATGACATTATTGGATCCGATACGGGCAACGGTAGTTAGCGAAGGGTTGCTGAAGGTTAGTTCCCGGAACCCCGTCTCATCAACAAAAAAATTGTCCTCCCTCAATGAACCGGAGGAAATGTCGACCACATCATACTCCACCATTCCCGCTACATATATCGAACCCGTTATGGATAGCTGCGAGTTGTTTGCCTCCAACGTTTTGTAATCCCCCCGGTATTCCCAGCGGGTGACGGTAATATCCGATCCCTGCATATCCACGTGCCGTCCGTTGGAGACATTACTGGTGAAAATATCGATATCTACGGTCCGTCCTGCTAAATCGAGATGCCCCCGGTTCAACTGAAAGGACCCCGAGGTATTCATCCAGTCATCCAGCAAGGTCACGCCGCCGGCCAATGCATCCTCTGCCGACTTCCGAACCAAGATGCGGTTGTTTCCTTTTGTACTCCCATTGGTGGTAAAAGTTACCGCTTCCGTTCCCCGCATATCCAGCGCGCCGTCCATCGTCACATTCGGGTTCAGCACCACCGAACCGTATACCTGCATGTAATAGCTGCCGCTCGCCAAAAAAACCGGACTTCCCATTATATCCGCAGCCCAAGTCATGTCATGGCAATAGGTGTTACCGCTCGTAGTCACGGTACCGCCACCGTTCAATCCACTGTTTCCGTCGAACACCACATCATCCCCGATAAAAGGGATACAGGCCCCTGGGTCACCACCGCTTTCTTCACTCCAATGGTTGCGATCATTCCAGTCGCCCGCACCGCCTACCCAATACAGCGTCCGGTTGGTCGCATCCGGTATATTGAAGTCAAAGCCTTCGTTTCCTTCGTTATCGATGCCATTGACTTCTAACGGTGTAATGCTGCCCGTTGCTGCGATATTGGTCAGCAATACGTTATCGATATCGGCTTCCGCTCCGGCGGCAAAATTAATCGTACCGCTGTAACTTCCTGTGATTTCCGTAAACCCATCGCAGGGTTCGCCCCCTGCTCGGAAGTATTTATTAATTGTTATAACCCTAGTGACCAACAGATTACGATTTGGCGCCGTCAATAAGGAATCGAATACATGCCCCCCATCATCTATAATATCCAATTTGCCCCCTACTTCCATGTATTTAATCACATTATTCCCTCCCCCCACGGTTCCGTTTCCGGCGGTGGTCACATAATTTATCTGGTTATTTCCGTATCTGACATGCCCCGCACCCATAAAAATCAAGGAATCCACTGTATTACCAGCATGGATGCGGGCATTGGATGAAGGAGATGGGTTGCTGAACACCAGCTTTCCAAATGTCGTGTTATACACCGAAAACAAATCATTGTTGGGGCTATCGGACGTTGCTTCCACTTCGTCAAACTCACCGCCATCGGTCACCAACCGGATACCCGATCGGACATACGACCCTTCCGCATCCACCGTTTTGTTGGCGCCCCTGAAATAAAAATTCCGCGTCACGCTGAAATCCGCTCCTGTGATGTCCAAATGCCGGGGATTATCGTTTTCGCTCCAGAAACTGTATACCGCTACCGTTTTGTCCGAGGCATCCAGGTAGCCGGCTGTCAAGGTGAGCCCATAGGCGTTGTTGTTGGTACTTCCCGTATAGATGAGGTCATCCATGAGGGTCAGCCCACTTCCGGGTTTGTTGATGGTAATATTAAAGATTCCCGTAAAATTGCCCTTGGTGGTCAGCGTTGCCGGATTGCTGCCGACAAACTCCACACCAACTGTATTGGTGTACCCCATCGTAGGCTGCAGAACCAGGCTACCGGATATAAACAAGATGCTTGATCCCTCGCGCGAGAGCAGCGGATCATTCGGGACATCTGCTTCCCACGTCATGTTGTTACAAAACGCATTGCCATCGAGCGTCACGGTGCGACTGCTCTCCGTAAAACCGCTGTAGCTGCCAAAGAACACGTTATCATCAGGCGAGGGTACAATGCTGGGTACACCACCCGTCGGGCTGCCCAGCCGCCAGTGATTGTTCAGGTCGCTCCAATTTCCGCCACCACCTACCCAATAGTAATCGGCAGCGTAGAGTTGAACAGCAAAAAAAAGGAAGAAACAGGCAGATAAAAATCTTTTCATAGTAACGTTTGTATTATCATAAGTTTCCGAGGCATCTTCAATGCGTGGATTGGGCTGCAATTGCAACCCAATGAACCACACTGGTAGACGTTTTAAACATTGATGGCAAAGCTACTTCGATCCCGCACAAGGGGTCAATCGTGATCTTTGGAAAAAACCATAGCCCATCTTTCGGTTATCGTGTAGTAATTTTTCTACCTAAATCAACCGCTACTTTTCAGTAGGGATATTCTTATTAATTCATTAGATTAATTATCAACCCATTGGAAAAAAGGTTAATAACAATTAAGTAAAGTCTTTGGGTGCTTTGAGAAAGTTGAATAGTTTTACATGTCCCTTCGGCGGGAACTGGAATATGTTTCCGATTTCAAATGATTAGCCGATACCATTACAAATATTACCAGATATCATTACAAATCACGTGACCCCATCAACGCTTCTACTCCGAAATACACCGCTGTTGTGTGCAACCCTAATTGTCCTTACTATCCTGCCAGCCTACGCAACAGACGACCTCCTGGTCAATCAATACACCGACGAACATGGACTGGCGCAAAACAGCATCAAAGGCATTGGCCGAGACAACCTCGGTTTTGTCTGGCTGATTTCGGAAAAAGGGCCGATCCGTTATGATGGCGGGGCCGGGTTCCGGACATTCGACGAAATGTCTGCCTCCTTAAAAAGCGACCGCATGGTGGCCCTGCATCGGGGTACACAACCCGGGGAACTGTGGGCACAAACCGAATCTGATGAGATGATTTTACTGAAAGACGGTAAGCCTACTGTATCGGGCAAATCCTTTTGGGAAGTTTTTGGCAGGCTTTCCGTCCCACCGGAAAAACCGTTGGCACATAGTCTGCGCTTGCCGCCGCACAGCCGCTACCCCCACCCCGAAAACCTGATCATCCCCGACGGTGCCGGCGGAAACTACCTGCTTTCGCCCGGTTCCATCGACATCTTCCCCGTAAACCGTACGGATAAAACCGTATCGGTGCGCTTTCCCACGGCACACCCGTGGAATTTTGTCGGTCTTTACGGATACCTATTTCACTTCGAACACATACATGGCTATACAGCAATCAGCCGGGAAGGTGTTGTAACGGAACGAACGATGGAAGGCGACCTATCAGACCTGCCATTATCCACTCCGTTTACGCTTTATTGGAATCCAGCATCGCGGCAGTTATTTATCTATGCGGCTGAAAAATTGTATCGGATTGCAGCGCCCGGAGACGGCATTTTACACAGCACCTTGCTAATCGATGGATTTGATTTCGCCCGGCATGATATCATCAGCATCCATTATATGGAGCAAACCGGCAAAATTTTACTCGGCAGTGCCATGGAAGGATTATTTGTTATCCAGAAGCGAAACTTTTCGCCCGCCGTGGTAGATAAACAATATGCAAACAATATCTTCTACACGCAACTCCTCTTGCCCTCAGGGCTACTGCTGACCGATTACGGTGTTCTTTTCGATAAAAATGGAAAATCCCAATGGTCGTCCCCTCCATTGAAGGGCAGGAAAGATCAACGTGGGCAAATTATCGGACCCGGTGGCAATACGTGGGTAGCGATGGATGATTCCATCCTGGTTTTATCGCCTGATAGCCGCCGCATTGTTGATAGGAAACCCAATGCTGAGCATGCCAGAATTATCTTCAAGGATAGCCAATCGCGGTATTGGCTGGGCGGAGATAGGGGGATATTGACGCGTTATGATGCCCGGTTGGATACGTTTATTGCTCAAATCTCGTTAGACACGGCAATTACTTACATTGAACAGGCAAGCAATCGTCAACTGCTTATCGGTACGTCAGACGGGCTGATGGTTTACGATAGCGTCAATTCCGAAACACAAGCAGTACCGGCACTTCGCGGGAAGCACATCCGCAGCATCTATCGCGATGCGGACAACCGCCATTGGATAACGACCTATCAGCATGGGATTTTTCTTTATGAAAACGGGAATGTCACCGCTTTTCCACTCGATCATCGCAGGCACCTGGCCACGGCACACTGCATGCTCGAAGACAAAAAGGGTTTTCTGTGGATCAGCACCAACAAAGGGCTGTTCAAGGTTGGTAAACAGCAATTGCTGGACTATCGCGCCGATAGCGAAACAACGCCGTTTTATGTGTATTACGACAAGACTTCGGGATTCCGCACCAATGAATTCAACGGTGGATGCCAACCCTGCGCCATTGAACTGCCAAACGGCCACTTTTCCTTTCCATCACTGCACGGCCTGGTTCAGTTTAATCCGCTTGCCGTGGCCGATGAATTTCCGGCAGGCAGCATTATCCTCGACCAGGCGCTTATCAAGGGCACCCCGCTACCGCTGGAAGACACCATCCGTGTGCCGTCCGATTTTTCGCGGCTTGATGTAAAAATTGCCATGCCTTTTTATGGGAATCCGCATAACGTCGAAATCGAGTACATGCTGGACGGCAGTAATAAACGAGCCGACGAATGGCTATCGCTCGATGGGCTTCGGCATCCATTATCCGTCAATGAACTTTCAGCGGGTATTCATGTGCTGCGCGTCCGCACACGGAAAGGCCTAGCGCCGGGCGATTTCCAATACGCGTCCTTCTATTTTTATGTACAGCCCCTTTTTCACGAAACCTGGTGGTTTACGGCTATGCTGTGCACCGGTGCCGGCCTCATACTCTGGCTGCTGGTTTATCTGCGAACACAGCTTATTCTCAAACAAAACCGCTGGCTGCTGCAAAAGGTGAATGAACGTACCGAGGACCTCAAAAAACAATATGAATGGCAGCAACGCCTATCGGCGTCCATCACCCACGACATCAAAGCTCCGCTCAATTACGTCGTCAAAACCTTATATGCGATGCAATTCCTGGCAAAGGACAAACGGATTACGCCTGATGAAATCCAGCAGGTATATTATTCGACGCAACATATTTACCATTATTCGAACAACCTGACCAACCTGGCTAAAGTGATGCGTACCAAAGAATGGCTGGAACTGGACGACATTTGCCTGCACCAGGTTATACAAAACCAGATAGACATCTTTCAGCCGATTGCCCGGTTCAATGGCAACACCATCAACAATCAAATCCCGCCCCATACGGTTGCCCGCGTGCATGCGGACATCCTTTCGGTTATCGTGCACAATATTCTCGACAATGCGATTAAGTTTACCAAAAACGGAACGATTGCGATTAAGATGGAGAAAAGCGCAGTCGGAATGATCGCTTTCAGCATTTCAGACACCGGGATCGGACTGCGGCCTGAACTGACCGCTTATTATAACACCGCTCCCCATTTTCCGCAAAAACACGGAAGCATTGAAAAAGGAAGCGGTCTGGGACTGTTATTAACCAAAGATATCGCCCAATTGATCAACGCGGAGATGACCATCCAAAGCACCTTAGGCAAAGGCACTTCGGTCACGTTCATTTTACACCAACGTCGTGCGAGCGGAACTTATCGATCAAGTCCGTGATATTATCTACATTGAGTTTTTCGTAGATTTTGCCTTTGTACGTACCCACGGTAGAGGTGTGGATAAACAATCGTTTCGCAATTTCGGTCACTCCTTTACCAGCTGTCAGCAAACGGCACACCTCCAGTTCCCTGTTTGTCAAACGTTCTACTGGATTTTCAGTTAGTCTATCCCCCACGTTCATGCGGCGTTGCAAAATATCATCCTTTACTTCGCTACTAAGGTACTTCTTCCCCCGGTATATGGTGTTCAGTGCCTCGCGGATGGTACCTTCGTCGCTATCTTTCTGCAAGTAACCGTCGGCCCCCAGATCAATATACCGAAGTGCATACAGCAACTCCTCATAGGCCGATAGCATGAGTATTCTGACATCGGCCTGAAGGTCCCGGATCATCTTGATCATATCAAAACTATTTCCTCCAGGGATATTGATATCCAACACCACAATATCAATACTTTTCGAGGATAATAGCCGCAGCAACTCGGGCATGTTGTCTGCAAACGAAACAACCGCTTCCGGCATCCAACCGTGGATGATATATCTCATCCCCAAGCGTACGGCGCTATGATCGTCAACGACGGTAACGTGTAAAGGCATCAATAGCGAGGTTTTGCATAATAATTTTGTCAGGTAAAATTAAGATGTTATTGCCTAATCCCGAAATTTCGACTTTCCAAATTACGGAATATAGACAATTAAAAATGCAAAACCGCTGAGATCACCCCTATGGTCGATCGGTCAATAACATCAACTGGAAATCGCCGCTGATTACCTTGTCCTCGTCGGATATCCGGTAACGGTTGGCATCCGCCAGGGCGGAGAGTTGCGTATAGGAGCCCTCCACCCGGTAGTATGCGTACCGTTTATCCGACTTTACATAAGTAATCGATTTGAGTGTGGCATAACTTTCTTCATTCATCTCCGGGATAGGCATCCATTGGTTGGTGTTGCCTTTGGACTGGGGCACAACCAACATGAAGGAAATGGCTTCCTGCATAGCTTCGCTGGCCCCACAGGCGTTGTACCGAAGCGGGAATTTCTGGTCAGTGACGAGCTTACTAAATACCGCACTATCTACCGGATAGGATATCTGGAAAGTCATCTTGGTTGACTGAGAGGTAGCATAGACATAGTAAACCGAGTTGTTCGGGGGAGGACTGCAACTGTTGGGTTGGAAACTCAGGTGACTGCAATCTATTTTCTCACTCCAACCGGGTGTTTCGAAACTGACGAACAGTCCTTTATTGGTGTCGGAAGGTTCGTCGTCAGAACCATCATCGGGGCCATTGGTATTCTTTTCGCAGCCGAATAGTAACAGGCCGACCATCAAGAAAAAGAGTTTTGTGATTGTTGATGTAGTCCAACCGTTGATTTTCATGAGGGGAATTATTAATTACGACAATGCGACAAATTTAACCGTTGACGGTAGTCGAAAAAATACCTAGCAGTGGGTATTTTGTTGCCTACGCTTATTACCCACAGCTGATCGCGCCATCCGGGAAGATAAGCGGGCTCAGGTAAGGAATATCGAGATTTGCCCCCCGTAGTAGAAACCATATCCCCATTGCGATGGAAATAACGGGCAACCAAAATGCGAAATTGAAGCGGATACGAGTTTTGGCAAAACTGCCAATGAGCGCGACGGCCAGCATAGCTGGCCATGTACCGACACCAAACGACAGCATAAATAAGCCGCTCCCCTGCACGGTATCGGCACTCAGCGCGGCAGCCAGTGCCATGTAGACCATCCCGCAGGGCAGCAAGCCGTTCAGCATGCCCACAACCAAGTGTCCTACGGGACGGTAAAGCCAGTAGCCCACCCATCGGGTGAGCGGCGTAACGAATCGTTGCTGCAGGCGCACAAACCGGCGCGAGTGCCTTCCGAAAAGCGAAAACACTCCCATACCTACAAGTATCCCCCCCGTAAGGAGCGTGATTCCTTGCTGCCAATCTTTGATATCGAGCACATAGCCCAAAGCCCCGATGGCCAGTCCCAGCAGGCCGTACATCGTTACCCGCCCCAGGTGGTACAGGATGGTGTTGCCCAATACCCACCAAGACCGCTTGCCGCTATCGGCAGTAAAAGCCAACACCAACGGTCCGCACATGGCCACGCAGTGGAGGCTACCGAACAGCCCCATGAAAAATGCAAGCGTGAGGTACCCCATACCCATTTAGTTGTTCTGGCCCATTGGCGCAGTCTGTACGGTATCCGTAGACGACCGTATGGAATCCGCTGCGCGCAAGCGGTCGTAATTAAGCCCGCGTTCGTAGTAATCTTCGTGCACAAGCCCGTCGCTATCGTTGCTCACCATGTAAATACCAAATGACACAATCAACGCCATAAACAGCGCCAACGCTAGAAACAATGCTTTTCCCCAGTCCATTATTAGTTACCTCTTCCCGGCGGCGACACGAAGGTGGTCTTCATGGTTTCCACCACCCGGCCGTCGCTCGTTTGTACCGCTATTTTCACATCCGTTTTATAGGCCGTCACTTCCTGCTTCGCACACACCAGAAAAAAGCTAAGCTGGGCAGTCCCGCCCTTGGCCACCTCGCGAACCGGATTGACCAGCTGCACCGAAAAGCGACTATCCTCGCTAACGAGTGTAAACGGCATATCCCCGTGCCCCTTATTGATCAATTCGAGGCTGTACAGGTTGGTCACCGTTCCATTATCGCGCAGCTGGTAGGTGCTCCCCTTGGCACGCAGCAGTGTCCCGTCCACTTCCGAACGGCTGAACAGCAGCCACCCGAAAACGGCCAGCAGCAACACCAGCACGGCACTGTAGGCAATTACCCGTGTATTCCCTTCCTTCTTCACCGGTTTGCCTTCGGTTTCCCCTACCGTATAGAAACCGACCAATTTGCGCGGCTTTCCTACCTTATCCATCACCGCATCACACGCATCGATACAGGCCGTGCAATTGACGCACTCCATCTGCACCCCGTTCCGGATATCGATACCCGTGGGGCAAACATGCACGCATAAGCCGCAATCCACGCAATCGCCAAAATGTTGCGCTGTATCTTTCCTGCGGGGGCCGCGCGGCTCTCCCCGCTGCTGGTTGTAAGCTACCGTGATGCTTTTATCATCGAGCAACACGCCCTGCAAGCGTCCGTACGGACAAATTGTCGTGCACACGATCTCACGAACAAAGGCAAAAACGGCATAGAACACCAGTGTAAACAAACTGATGGCAATCAGCCCACCGATGTGCTGCCCAACCGGATCGGTAACGATTTGCCACAATTGCTTAGCCCCGATGATGTAAGATAAGAAGAGGTTGGCGATCATGAATGATATCGCCAGAAATATGGTGTGTTTAGCCGCCTTTTTGACATACCATTCGGTGGTTCCCTTCGCTTTGTTCAAGCGCTTCTGCTGCTGCCAATCGCCCTCTATCCAGTATTCGATGCGCCGGAACACCAGCTCCATGAACACCGTTTGCGGGCAGGTCCAGCCGCACCATACCCTCCCCCATACCACGGTAAACAACACCACAAACACCATGAAGATGAGCATGCCGAACACGAAGATGTACAAATCCTGCGGCCAGAATACGCTACCCAGGATGACGAATTTGCGGTCGACGATATTGAGGAGCAGCAGCGGTTCGCCCTTGATGTGTACGAGCGGCGCGATGGCCAAGAACAGCAACAATGTGTACCCTACCCATTGGCGGTACCGGTACAGCTTACCCGAGGGCTTCTTGGCATATACCCACTCGCGTTTAGGCTTGGTCCCGTCCGTTGCTTTTCCGATGGTAAAATCCATGGCAGGTATGTATTAAATCGTCGTTTCGTCCTCGCCGGGTTCATTTTCAGCCCCCGCATCGTCGGCAGAAGCCGCCTGGTATTCCACTTTTTCGCCCTGAGGCTCTTTTGCGTTCGGCGGCTGGGTACCGCGAAGGGATACGATGTAATTGCTCACCTCGGCAATCTGTGCGGGTGTAAGGCTCTGCTCCCAGGGCACCATCCCCTTATCAAGCACACCGTACTTGACCGTCTTGAACACGTCGGTCAGTTCACCACCATGCAGCCAGTACTCGTCGGCCAGGTTCGGGCCAATGCCTCCTTCGCCGGCAGCACCGTGGCAAACTGCGCAATTCTGGGTAAAAACCGCTTGCCCGGCGGCAACAACCTCCGCGCTCAGGTCGAGCTCCACGTTGCTTTCGTCGATGTTGTTGGCCGCGAGGGCCAGCCACTCCTGCCGTGCCCGCTCCGCCCGGGCCAGCTCCCGTTCATACTCCTGCTCCTGGTTGGGCCCCCAGCCAAATACCTGATAGACCAGCAAGTATACCGCAGCAAAGGTAATGCTTGCGTAAAACATGCCGTTGAACCAGGCGGGCACCGGGTTATCCAATTCGGTAATCCCATCGTAGGCATGGTCTATCACCAAATCTTTCTCTTCCGAGATGGGGCGCAGCCCCAGCAATTTGTTCCACCACCGTTGCCACCTGCCACTTTTTGCAGCCTTTGCTTGTATTTTAGCCGCTTTTTCTTCCTCACGCACGCCCGGCATGGTGATTTTCACCATGGCTCGCATGGCTTTGAGCACCACCACAGCGGCGGCTAAAATCACCACCATCACGAGGATGAGCGCCACGATGAGGATGTCGTTGTGTATGTTTCCACTACCGAAAAAAGACGCGGTGGCGGCTGCGCCCCCCTCGGCAGATATTTGCATGAATATCGTCTTCATGGTTTGCTGTGTTTAGTTGTCAATCGTTGCCTGTCGCTCCCTCGTCATCCATGGGGATGTCTTTCATGTAATCCACGTGATCTTTCTTCATGCGGAAAAGCATGATGCCTACCACGATGAAAAAGACCAGGAATATCCACAATGAAGCGATGAGGTACCACTCGTTGCCACTTAAATCTGTTATCTGCTTAAACATGGTTTCGCTATTTTACGTTTATTGTAACCTATTGATTGCTCGACATGGGTTCTTCATTATTCTTGATATCCGTACCCAGCCGTTGCAGGTAGGCAATCATGGCGACAATCTCACTCGTTGCCCGTACTTCCAGCCCCTGTGTTCCCAAATCGACGGCAATTCCCCCGGCCTGCTCCATCAGGTTCGTGTTGGCTTTCGCGACATCTTCATCGGTGTAGGGTACGCCAAGAATACGCATCGCGTTCAACTTCGCCTTGGTGGTCGTGGTATCGAGCGTTTGCTCGATGAGCCACGGGTACGGCGGCATGATGCTTCCCGGCGAGGTGATGGTAGGGTCAAGCAGGTGGTCGAAATGCCACTTATTCGGGTATTTCATACCGATTCGATGGAGGTCCGGGCCGGTACGTTTAGACCCCCAGAGGAACGGGTGGTCGTACACAAACTCTCCGGCTTTGCTGTATTCGCCATAGCGCGCCGTTTCCGACCGGAATGGGCGCACGGTCTGCGAATGGCAGTTCACACACCCTTCGCGGATATACAAATCCCGTCCCTGTAACTCCAGCGCCGTATAGGGTTTCACACTGGCTATGGTGGGCACGTTGGACGTGATGAGGAACGTAGGCATCATCTGCACGATGCCACCGATAAGGATGGTGATGAGCGCAAGTACCAGAAAGAGGATGGGCTTGCGTTCCAGACGCCGGTGCTTGGACCGCTCGTTGACCACCACGGGAACGAGCTCGGGTGCCTCGGCAGGCTCGTTGGCCAGCAGCTTACCCGCCCGCATGGTACGCACCAGGTTGTACGTCATCAGGATGGCGCCGGCCAGGTAGAGGGCACCGCCGATAGCCCGCAGCATGTGCATCGGGATAATTTCCAGGGTGGTGGCCAGGAAGTTCGGGTATTTCAGCACCCCTTCCGGCGTAAATTCCTTCCACATCAGTCCCTGCACCACGGCAGCCCAATACATCGGGATGGCATAAAACAGGATACCGAGTGTACCGATCCAGAAGTGCACCGAAGCCAGTTTGGTGGAGTACAGTTCGGTTTTATAGATGCGCGGCACCAGCCAATATAGAATACCGAAGGTCATGAAGCCGTTCCACCCCAATGCCCCCACGTGCACGTGGGCCACAATCCAGTCGGTGAAGTGGGCAATGGCGTTGACCTGTTTGAGGGAAAGCATCGGCCCTTCAAAGGTGGCCATGCCATAGGCCGTGAGCGCCACCACCATGAATTTCAGCTTCGGGTCGGTGCGCACCTTATCCCACGCCCCACGGAGGGTGAGCAGGCCATTAATCATCCCGCCCCAGCTGGGTGCGATAAGCATGATGGAAAACACCACACCCAGCGACTGCACCCACCCCGGCAGGGAAGTGTACAGCAAGTGGTGCGGCCCCGCCCAGATGTAGATGAAGATGAGCGACCAGAAGTGGAGGATACTCAACTTGTAGGAGTAAACGGGCCGCTGCGCCATCTTGGGCAGGAAGTAGTACATCATGCCCAAATAAGGCGTGGTAAGGAAAAACGCCACCGCGTTATGTCCGTACCACCACTGCACGAGTGCATCCTGTACACCGGCGTACAGGTAGTAGCTTTTCCAGGCGGAAACAGGCAGTTGCACGGAATTGACGATGTGCAGTACGGCCACCGTAACGAAGGTGGCGATGTAGAACCAGATGGCCACATACATGTGCCGTTCGCGCCGCTTGATGATGGTGCCGAACATGTTGATGCCAAACACCACCCAGATGATGGTAATACCGACATCGATGGGCCATTCCAGCTCGGCATACTCGTGTGAGGTGGTGAGGCCAAGTGGCAGTGTAATGGCTGCCGCAAGGATGATGAGTTGCCAGCCCCAGAAGTGTACGCGGCTCAGAAAATCGCTGTACATGCGGGCTTTGAGCAATCGCTGCAACGAATAGTAGACGCCCATGAAAATACCATTACCCACAAACGCAAAAATCACGGCATTGGTGTGCAGGGGCCGTATCCGCCCGAAAGTGGTGTACTGCAGGTCGAAGTTCATGAATGGCCACACGAGTTGCACGGCAATCAGTAAGCCGACGGACATGCCCACGATACCCCACACGATGGTCGCAATCGCAAAGCTTCTGACAATTTTGTTGTCGTAGTTGAATTTAGTTAGCTGCATGGATGAACATTATTTTTCTGGGGGTAAAATTACTGTCATCGCAGTGTCAGTCGAATGACGGGTATCGGGTTTAAAAGTAATGGTGGTCATTATTTACTATCCCATAGTCTACCCGGGTTCCGCCGCGTCTCCGCCGCCCCCTATCCGCTATATATCCGCATATACTACGGTAAAAACACGCTAAAGCGACTTCATAGCGACATACTAGCGGTAACATAGCGGCTAAAAGGGTACTGCGGGTCGGCCGGACATGGAGATTAGCGATGGATTCCTTACCTTTGGAATAGGATAATGACAAATGGACATCATCGATTTCAAAGACTCATTGAAACACGACGTGCCGCCGATTGGCCTCACCGTGCAGCTGGAAGCACTGTGGTACGACGGCAAGGGCGATTGGGAAAGAGCCCACGAACTGGTCAACGATCTGGAAGACTTACAATCTGCCCATGTGCACGCGTACCTGCACCGTAAGGAAGGTGACCTATGGAATGCCGACTACTGGTACAGGCGGGCCAAACGCCAGCGCTATAGTGGTACCTTGGAAGAAGAATGGGAAGAACTGGTCAAAATCATGTAAGACCGCTGTAATTGCCTACTCACCTCGTAAGCGCTCAAAAACGTCGATAATGACCTCTTGCTCGGCGTGGTTTACAGGTACCCGTTCATTGTTGGCTAATAGTAGGAAACCGCCATCATTCCGGCTGTACTTCTCCACGTAGTTTGGATTGACCAGATAGGATTGGTGGACGCGTACGAACATAAACTTTCGCAAAGTTTTTTCCACCTCTTTCAGTGCTCGGGAAACCATAATTGACCGGCCATCCAGGGTGTAAATCTTGGTGTATTCGTTTTGGCTTTCGCAATAAACAACGGTTGTTATCTCGATGAATTCCATTCCGTCCGCGGTTGGAACAGCGAGTTTATTCTTCAATATGCCTTCCTTTTTGAGAAAGCCCAACAGCTGCGTTACATCCACGGCCAGGTCGTCCGGCGCAATCCGCCTTTCGAGGTGTTGAATCATCGTCTCCTTAAGCTCGTCTTCATCAATCGGTTTTAACAGGTAATCGATTGCTTGTACACTGAATGCCTTTATGGCATACTGGCTGTAGGCAGTGGTAAAGATGACGTCGAACGCCACTTCCTCAAATTGATTCAGAAAGTCAAATCCATTCATCAATGGCATTTCTACATCTAAGAAAAGCAAATCGACGTCCATACGTTTCAACGCTTCAATAGCCTCCATGGGTTTGGTACCCTTATAAACGATGGGCAATTCGGGAAATAGTCGATTGATATCTAGTACCAGGCTCTCTACACAATGTAATTCGTCGTCAAGGATAGCGATGTTCATGAATAAGGATGTATTATAGGTTAAAAGCGTTTAATATAAGTGATTTATTTGGTAGAAACTTCGATTTCTCGTTTTGTTTGGATACGGATGACAACGGAGGTACCTAATGCACGGCCCGCTTCATCTTGTTTATCTATAAATCCGTAGTTTATCCTATTGGGATGGCTCTTGTTGAATAACCCGATGCGTTTGTCATTGATTTCCGTGCCCCGGCTTTTGTGCCGTTTGGTGCTTTTGGAAGCGTGGAGTCTTCCCACTCCGGTATCGTCTATTGCTATCTGAACACCATTTTTCGTTTGTTCCACGGTAATGGAGAGCAATTTGGTTGCCTTGTTGCTCGGGAGCAGCCCGTGCCATATGGCGTTCTCCACGAAAGGCTGTAGCAGCAGGCTCGGCAGCGAAACATCTTTGCCTTCGGATTCCAGCGAGTTCATAATGGTGTAGGCAAAGCTATCGTCAAACCTATTTTTCTCCAGTTCAATATAGTATGTCATCAGTGCCAATTCATCGTATAACGAATGCACCGGTTTGCTGGCCGTTTCGAGTACGATCCGTGCAAAGCGGGCGAGTTTAACCACGTATTTTGTTGCCTGCCGATTGTCATTACGCTGAATCATGTTTTTGATGGAGTTGAGGCAATTGAACAGAAAATGCGGATTGATTTGCATTTGACTGGCCAGGATATCAGCCTCCATCAGGTTTTTTTCATACACGACTTTGAGCCGTTCGTTTTCTGCCTTTGCCAACATCCGCTCTGCGTTTATCCGGTCTTTACGGCTTCTGTTCCGCAACAGGAAGGCAACCGCCAAGGCGAGGGACAGGGCCACCAACAGCATAATAATGGTGCCCCGGGCATTGAGTTGATTGGTACGCCGTTCTAACTGCAATTCCTGCATGGTTTGCTCCGTTTTCAGCAGTTCGATTTCCGACTCTTTTTTTTCTACATCGTATCGACGAGCGATGGCCGAAACCTGTACTAGCTGATTGGCTAGGTTGATACTGTCCTGATAGCTTTGGGCCTTTTTATAGTAGCTCAGCGCCAAAGGGTAATTGTTCAACGCCTCATAGTGCTCCGATATGGTTTTGGCTGTGGCTTGTAATAGCTCTTGGTCGTTCAACTCTTCAGCAATTTGCATGGCCTGTTTCAATTTCGATAGGCTCTGCGTATATTGTTGTCTCAGGGCACCCAAGTTACCCAATTCCAATAGCGTGGTCGCCTGTTGCTGTCGGTCGTTGATCGCTTGGAATACCGCCAATGCTTCGTCAAAATACCGCTCCGCCTGTTGCAGGTCTGTGCCTTCTGCAAGGTGGCTCTCCCCCAATGCCCTGAGGCCCATCCCCCTACCTCTGGCATCTTTTCGGGTTTCGTTGATTTTCAATATCTCGCGAAGGTAGGTCCGTGCTTTACGGTGCTGCCCTAATTGATCATAATATCCGCCTATGGTTAAGTTCTGTATGGCTATCCCCCGCTGGTTGCCCACCTTTTTCGCGATATCCAATGCTTTTTCGAGGTAAGCAAGTCCTTCCTCTTCTTTTCCCGGAATCGCCATAAGCGTATTTCCGATCCCGTTGCAGGCAATCTCGATATTCCGTGTATCCATTTCCCGTTCGGCCAGGCGGAGGGCTTTCACGTGGTAGTCGATGGCCAGGTTGTAATCGGCATTGTATCGGCACGCCACCCCGGCGTTGTTGGCATACCGCATCTTATCTACGGCGTGTCCGCCCCGGTTGGCTATCAGCTCATACGCTCTGGCATGGAAGGTAATGGCCTCCCCGTACTGCTGGTAAAAGCGGTAGAGCAACCCGAGGTTGTCTATGGCCCGGGCGTATAAGAAGGTGTCTTGTGCCGCTGCCGTCTCCATTGCCTGCGTAGCCATCCGGATATCGGCATCGCCCTGCCGGGCTACGCGGTGCATTTCCCGGGACAATTCAATCATTATCACGACGCGCACGGAGTCATTCGATTCAACGGACAACTGATTCCGCAAGCTATCGATGTGCTGTTGCGCCGACGCACCCACCCCCAATACAACGCATAGTATGGAGAGCACTACAGCATAAACCATCCGATATCGTGGTCCCCAATTACTCATACCTGAAGCATTTTTTTTAATATCTCGTTTATCTGTTTCGCTTTCTGTCGGGAAACCGGCACTTCCGTATTATCGACCATGATTAAACTACCACCATCCTGCTTCAATATCCCCTTTACAAAATTCGGATTTATTAAGTGCGACTGGTGTACCCGGATGAACCCGTGGTCTTTCAAGAGTTCCTCGATTTCTTTTAAGGTGCGGCTGATCAAGATTCTATTTTCATCTTCGCAGTAAACGTTCGTGTAGTTATTATCCGATTGGCACCGAACAATGTTATTGATGACTACAATACGGTACCCACCCCCTATTGGAAGTGCAATTTTAGGTTGCTCCTGCCGTCCATCCCCTAAATATTCATGAAGCAACTGCCATTGGTGTTCGGATGTCTTTTTCCGTCGTTTTTCCCAATAGGAGAGCGCTTTCACGAGACCTTTTTCGGCAATCGGCTTCAATAGGTAGTTGATGGCACTGTATCTGAATGCTTTGACAGCATATTGGTCGTATGCCGTGGTAAAGATCACATCAAATCCAAAAGGCCGCAACGTATCCAACAGAGCGAACCCGTTGAGATTGGGCATTTCGATATCGAGGAATAGCAAATCGGGTGGGTGCCGCTTGATGAACTCCAGCCCTTGGTGCGGATCGGTAAAAACACCGGTTATGGCATAATCGGCATGTGTCTTCTCAATCAATTGCTTCAGCACATTGGTACAGTGCGCTTCATCATCGATGATAATTATCCTTGTCATTGCTCAATAGTTATACGTTAATGTAACCCGTGTGCCCAGCGCCCTTCCATTTTGCTCTAGGTCAGCGATTTCCAGAAGAACGGCATAGTCGCTCAGGTGGTTGTGCAGTGCCAGCCGGTCCCTGATGATGGTGGTGCCCATCGCGGCGTGCAGTTTTTTCGTCTTCGCACTCGCTTCCCTTCCTATGCCGTTATCTTCAATAATGATTTTTAGGCTCTCTGTGGTATCGAAGATGACTACCAGCTTTTTATCGGCTTTCAAACTCGGATGAAGTCCGTGCCAGATGGCATTTTCGACGATAGGCTGTAAAAGTAAGGGTGGAATCTGGTATTGTGAGAGTTCCTCCCTGGATGACACGTTAATTTGGTAACTAAAGCCCGCTCCCATCCGACTCTGCTCCAACGAAAGGTACAACTCCAGGGTTTCAAGTTCTTCTTCCACCGTTACCTCTCTGTGCTGGCTGTTTTGCAATATATGCCGGAGCAAGCTGGAAAAATCATCCAGATAAGCCATCGCATCATCATCCCGAGCGGTCATGATCAAGTTTTTAATGGCATTCATACTATTGAAGATAAAATGTGGATTCATTTGCGAGCGCAAGGCCACCATTTCCGTTTCCTTTAACTTTTGGGTGAACTCATTTTTTATTTTTTGTTCTTTTTCTTTTTCAATCTCCACATAAAGCTGGATGAGCTCGGCCGTCTTTTCACGCACTTTGGTATCCAGCTCGTGGTTCATATTTGCCTGCAGCCGCTCATTTTCCTGAGACTGTTTGATCAAGGCAGCGTCCGCCTGTTCTTTTTCTTCCTGAATCAGGAATACATTTTTTCCTAACGCCAGCGAAAAACAGTAGACTTCTCCGACGAGTCCCATCTGGAAAACAATATTCGAAGCTTCTGTAAAGCTGAAGAAATGACCGGGGATGTGCTCCATACCCGAATAATTAATATAGGTCCCGAGCACAGCACCGATAAAAAAGAGCGACTGTCCGATAATAAAATAGCCCAGTAAGGGGTGCTTCACTTTATAAACAATCCAAAAGATGAGCACAAAATTGACAGGAAGGATAATGAGGCGGACCGTGTTAAATAACGTAGCCATCAACTGCGGATCGAAGAAAAACACGTTGAACAAAAAACGACACACTGCATACATCAAACAAATAATGCCTAGATACCGTAGCGCACGAGCTAGCTGCTTATCAAACAGGCTAACCTGCAACAGATTCAAAATAAAAAAGATATAGAATCCGATAAAAACAAACTGAACCGGATCGTTTAGTTCATTGGACAACTCGGGGGCATATTGGAAGAAATTCCCTATAGGAGCCAGTGTTTTGCGAAGGACGACAAACCCATATACCAGCAGGAAAAATAAATATCCCAAATAGTAGAAGTAGAGTTTGCCCCTTACCTTTAGCCATACGACTAGGGCGAATATAAAAAGCGTAATTAACGAAAAGATATAGAAATAAATGAAAACTATCGACTTGACCTGATCGTTGTGGATAGTTCGGGAAAACGTCAAATAGCCTTTCTCAGAAAATAGAGCCAAGGGGTCGGGAAGGTCAGTCCCCGTTAACCGTACATACAGCTGTACATGCTGGGATGGGGCTAACGGTAATTTGGTAAAATAATATTCGGCTTTATTGGCCCGCTGGGGCAACGGCACGTAATATCCATTGCTAACCTGGTTTACACCTTGTTCGCTGTGCCAGTAAGTCGTGGCATTGCGGACGGCGCTGTATAGGTAGGTGTGAACGGTATCCGCTGATCGGTTCTCCATTTCAAATGCTAACCAAAGCGCGGTTTCGGGTGTGATAGCATCCGTAGCTTCATAAACTTTCCAGGCATGGCGCGCACGGATTTCGTTGAAGGTAGTGGTAAGGTCGGTCACAAGCGCCTTAACGTTCTTATTCGATGACAGTGGAAGCCGATCAATAATAGCATCGGCCACAATCTGCGCCTTCACCGACAGGAAACTCGCTAAAAAACAAAACGTTATTAGAAAATAGGCTCTCATCAATCGAACTAATGTACTAATTTTATATGCGATACATCTAACGATATGCTTTCTTTTCACTTTATGCCACTCCCTCCATTGCAGGGGTGTGGACTAATGATTACTATGCGTTTTGGGCGAATGGCAATGATCGATTTGCCAAATCGTTACCCATAACCATTGAAAAAGTGCCTTTGGTTTGGATAGACCCCCATCGATTTGACGATGAAAGTATAGCTGTTTCCCTATATATAAAACCGCCAATGAGTATTCGGTAACGTTGAGTGAGAATTCAGTGGTCTATGGGCATTTTACCAAATTCTAATCCATACCTACCGAATACTCATTCGGGGTTTCGTCCGGTTACTGATGCCGTTATGTTTGTTGACATATTTCAGACGGGACACAATTATCTTCAACATTTCAAAAATTAAAATGATGTTAACCATGAAAAAAACAATACTATCGTGTTTATTAATCGCGGCCTTTTCAATCGCAACGTATGGGCAAAACGGTGTTATCCATATCAATGGCGGAGTAGACGGTGCCTTCCCTCTTGGTAATTTCGGTGAAGCCTACGGCATGGGTTTCGGTGCAACAGTGAAAGGGTTATACGGCATCAGTGATGCGGGCCAGGTTGGGCTTACCTTAGGCTATATCCACTTCGGGACCAAAGAAGACCTCGGTGCAGGTAACAGCGCCTCTTTTGGGGTTATTCCTATTTTGGCCCTGTACCGTCACCATTTCGGCAGCCTATATGTTGAGCCACAAATCGGCCTCTCGGCCAATCACGTCAAGGTAAAGGTTTCAGATTCGGATTCCGGTTTCAACTTCGGAGGTACCGCATCGACCACATCTTTGGGTTATGCTGCAGGGATAGGGTATCTCATCGGCAATATAGACCTTTCCGCACGCTATCAGGGCTTTTCACAAAACAGTTCCAGCGCAGGGTTTGCTGGACTGCGGGTAGCGTATAATTTTTCGCTTTGACCCGATGGGGCCGGTACCATGTAATATAAAAACTTCTAAAAATGAGAACGATACAATCATTACCCAAAACCATCTTGCTTGTTCTACTTATCGGCGTAGCCTTTACCAGCTGTAGCAAAAGCGACAATGGAAAAGGCAACGAAGAAGAGCCTGAGACCGCTGCCGGTGCAGACCACAGCTTTGACGTAACCTTGGTGAATAAAGCCGACGCGGCTGACGCGGTTGAATATAAAGGTGCGTTGCCATCAGATGAAGCGCGTGCGATATATAGAAACCGGACGATATCCGGAGAAACGGAACATAGCATTACCATGGTGTTCGGAAAACTGGAGGAAGTAGGCAGTATTTACGGCAATTTCGATTTGGATGATGATGACCAACCCTTTACTGAATTAGGGGCTTACCACCTAGTGGACGGCGGCACTTTGGAAATACGGCCCGAGGGAACCGTCGATTTGTACACCTCTGTTTCGGGAACCCTGACGTTTTCAGGTCTGCAGTATGCGTTACCTACCGCTTCAGTTGGCGCTGCCGCGTATACACTCAAATTTGAAGGTGATTTTGAAAAACGTACGAGCGGAACCAAAAGCGACGACACCTACCATGGTTCAGGCACTTTTGTCATTAGTCCCCAAGACGATATGGGCACATATAAAACGCCATAAAGTAACCCGTGCAAAAAATAACAACAATTAACTACAAAAACGATGAAAAATTTTGACAGAATCCAGTTTAAAAGACACGCTCTCATTGCTGTATGTACTGTAGGCGCATTATTTGCCTCCTGCTCCAAAGATGATGGGCCGGAGCCGGAGGGGCCGATAGTAGAACCTATCGTACTGGACTGCGGCTATTTTGATGATAACCCCAACGTCCATTTGACCGATGACCCCAATGCACCGGTAGATTATATCGTCACTTGCGACCCTATGACGAGCGGAGATTTTATAATAGATGCCGGAGTGGTGATAGCGTTTGGGAGCGAAGCCGGATTGCGATTAGGTAAGTATGGAAACGGTAAAATACAAATGAACGGCACCGCCGACAAACCCATTATCCTGACCGGAACGCAAAAGGACAAAGGCTCGTGGAGAGGTATCCAGATTTCAAGCGACAACCCTGCGAACCGAATGAACTACGTAACCGTGGAATATGCCGGACAAACCGGTCGCGGAGGCTGGGCACTGCAAGGGTCTGTCATTGGTGCCTCCAAAGGTGTGATGAAAATGGACCATTGTACCATTCAGCACGGAAACCTCATTGGGTTGCATTGGTATGCCGGTGCAATGGATGCAGGAGAGTTAATACTTTCCAACAGCACCTTTACCGGCAACGATACACCGATTGAAACCTCTGTAAATCACATCAACTCCATCGATGGAACCAGTACCTACACAGGCAACGTAAACGATTATATAAAATTAACGGGCCACGATGTTTATCAAGATGTTACCTTTCATAAAACCGATATTCCGTTTCTTTCTGCCGGTTTCAAGCCCGATAATGACGCCAAACGTAGATTTACTTTCGAACCGGGCGTTACATTGTTGATGGAAGCCGGTAGCCAGATTAAGTTTCAAAACGCCTTTCATTTTGCCCACGAAATCATTATGAAGGGAACCGCGGACGAACGCATTACCATTAAAGGAAAAGAAGATGTAGCGGGATATTGGGAAGGTATTCGAATTTACGCCAGCACCAATCCGCTGAATGAAATCGCTTTCTTGGATATTGCCAACGCGGGGAGTACCAGCAGCTATCCCAATGGTGCTATTCAGTTAGATGCAGATGTATTTCTAAATATGCACGATGTGAACTTTATCAACTGTTTTGAGTATGCAGTAAGTATCTGGAGCACAAGTAGGATCAATTTCAGTTACAACAATCTCAACTTAAACAATACGCCCAAATTGTTTTCGAGTTGGAATGGAAGCGAAATAGCAAATCCCTAAAGCACAACGATTCTGAGTATTGTATGACTTTTTTTAAAAAGGCGGACTATCGACCGCCTTTTTTTGGTTTATATACCTATAAAAAACTACATATCAGCCGCTCGTTTATCAGTTTCTGCTTCTTCCTCCCCCACCTCATCATCAAACAGCATCCTAATGGATGGTGTATACGTATCATCGTGCTGCCCGGTTTTGTTGGCCCAGAAGAAAGCCGCCAGAAATATCAAAGCGATGAACACACTGCAACCGATGAGGAAAAAGATAGCGCTCATGATATGTTTTGGGTTAATTGCTTTTTCGTGGCATATAGGCGGGTGGCTACGGTGGTAAACCCGATAATGGTAACGGTACTCAACGGCATGAGTATAGCCGCAAACAGGGGCGACATGGTGCCCATAACGGCAAAACTTAAACCTATCACATTATATACCAATGATATACCGAAGCTCATGTAAATAACCTTGCGTACGTCTTTTGCAAATGCGAAGAAGCGCGGCAACAGCGCAAACGACTGGCCATCCAATACAGCGTCGCAGCCCGGTGAAAAGTTATTGATGTCGTCGCTCACCGCCACCCCCAGGTTGGCCTGCTTCAATGCTCCGGCATCGTTGAGGCCATCGCCAAACATGCATACCGCCCTACCCCCGGCCTGCAATGCCTGGATATATTCCAACTTCTCAATGGGCAGGCGGTTGAACAGCAATGCAGACTGTGGAGGGAATATGGCGCACAGGTGTTCGCGGTCTTTGTCGTGGTCGCCCGATATCAGGTTCAGTGTATAATCGGTTGCCAGGCGATCCATCACCTCAGCCAACTGCGGCCGCCAGGGCTGCGTAGCTACCAGACAGCCTTTCACATGGCCATCGATGGCTATGTAGACCCGGCTCCCGCGCACCGCATCATCAGGGCTGTAAGTTGCTCCTACGAACGCGCTACTGCCCACACGTACATCATGATCGGCAACTACGGCTTCGATCCCTTTGCCGGTTACTTCCCGGAAACCGCTTACGCGCATCGGGGTGACCGGTCCACCCCAGCTGACCAGCTCACGGCTGAGCGGGTGGATCGAGTTCTGCGCCACGGCCACCACCATCGCTTGTTCATCAGGCGTCAGTTCGCCGTTGAAATGCATCCGCGACGCATTCGGCGAGGAGATGGTTCCCGTTTTGTCGAATACGAGACAGTCGATTGCTGCCAGCTGCTCAATCGCCGCAGTATTTTTTACATAGAACCGGTTCCGGTCGAAAATACTGAGTGCGGCCGACAGCGTAAATGGGCCGCTCAAGGCCAATGCGCACGGGCAGCCGATAATCAATACCGCTGTGAACGCGCCCCACGCCTTTGCCTGATCGCCCTGAAAAAACCAATAGCCCATGGCCGAGAGTGCAACCGTAAGCAATGCGACTGTAAAATACCGGCTCACCACGTTACTGAATGTACGGAACTTCCGCTCGTGCGGCTTGAAAGCCTCGTTGTTCCATAAGCGGGTCAGGTAACTTTGCGACACGGCCTTCACCACTTCGAGTTCGATGGCTTCACCCAACTGCCGCCCGCCGGCGTAAATGACTTCGCCAAGCACTTTCCGCTCGGGTTCAGACTCGCCGGTTACAAAGCTGAAATCGATGTCGGCGTTGCCCTTCAGCAGAATGGCATCGGCAGGGACAATTTCGCCGTTGCGGACGAGTAGCCGGTCGCCCACCTGGATCTCCGCGAGCGGAATCGATTTCATGATACCGTCGCCGATACGCGTCACCGCCACCGGAAAGTACGAACGGTAGTCGCGCTCAAACGAAATGTGATGGTAGGTGCGCTGCTGCACCCACCTGCCCACCAGCAGGAAGAATACCAATCCGCAAAGGGTGTCTGCAAACCCGGGGCCGCTGCCAGAAAACACTTCCCAGGCCGTGCGGACAAACAGCACGGCGATACCGAGCGCCAGTGGTACATCGAGGTTGAGCTGCTGCTGCCGGAGGCTGTGCCATGCGGATGTGAAGTAGCCGCGCCCACTATACAGCAGCACCGGAAGCGCGAATGCGACATTCATCCACCCGAAGAACGTTGCATATTTCGCCTCGAAGGCTGCCATACCGAAATACTCCGGAAAACTTAACATCATGGAATTGCCGAAACAGAATCCGGCAACGGCAATTTTGGCAATTAGTCCCTTTTGGGAAAACCTGCGTCCGGCCTTTACCACATCCTGTAGGGTGATCTTGGGCGCATAACCAATGTCGGCCAACAGTTCTACCAGTTTGCGTACAGGCAGATCCCGGTGTTTGAACGTGATGTTGACTTGCTTTTTCATGAAATCACTCTGTGACCTCACCACCGCAGGATTGAGCTTGTAAAGATGTTCGAGCAGCCATATGCAAGCGCTGCAATGGATGGCCGGAATATAAAATGTTACGACCGTGAGATCGTCGTTTTTGAAGTCGACCAGCTTGTCGGCAATCACTGCCTCATCCAGGTATTCATACCGCTCGCCCTGTTCGGCTTTCTTTTTCCCGGGGTGCGTGTTGTAACGGTAATATTGCTGCATGTTGTTACCGCTCAGTATGCTGTATACGCTCTGGCATCCCAGGCAACAGAAGGCATGTCCTTCGGCCTCATACCCTCCATTCAGCACCGGGTCGCCGCAATGGAAACATTTGGTGTTTTTCGAAATATTGGTCTTTATAGCCATTTATTTTCAGGTATCAAACTGCGCTGCTGAACAACGGTTGGGTGTATTGTTTTTGGTGGAGGCGCTCGTCAAATGCCATGCAGATGTTACGCAAAAAAGAAGTGCCTGCTGGCGTAACCCGGATACGTGCATCATCCAATTCGGCCAATCCATCTTCAACCAATGGCACCAGGCGCCGCAAGATTGGTGCTGCATGTTCAACCGGCAGATCCAGCGTGGTCTCTCCCCTGCACATCAGCTCCAGGATATGTTTCCTTAGCTGCAGGTCCACATCCGAAAGTATATGGCCTTTGACGACGGGGAGTTCACCCCTATTCACCCGCTCGGTGTAGGTTTCTACAATCTTTTCGTTCTGTGCAAAGGCCGTCCACGAATCGCTGATGGACGATACGCCGAGGCCGATAAGCAAGGGCGAATACCGATCGGTATAACCCATGAAATTGCGGTGGAGCCCACCGTTTGCCGCCGCAATACAGAGGGCATCTTGAGGCAAGGCAAAATGGTCCATACCTACATCGCGGTAGCCAGCGCCGGCGATAAGCGTCTTACCGAGGCTGTAGAGCGCCAGTTTTTCTCGTCCTTTGGGAATATCGGCCTCGGTGTAATGGCGTTGGCCGGGTTGCATCCACGGCACATGTGCATAGCTATAGAACGATATGCGGTCGGGTCGCATGGCGAGCGATGTCGTGATGGTTTCCTGTACGGTCTTCGCGGTTTGCAGCGGCAGGCCGTAGATGAGGTCGAAGTTGATGGATGTATAGCCGATGCGGCGGGCGTCTACCATCACCCGCCGTACATTGGCTTCGGTTTGCCAGCGGTTGATAACACGTTGCACCTCGGGATCGAAATCCTGTATACCCAGGCTCAGGCGCCGGAAGCCGGCATCAAAAAGCGTTTGCAGATGTGCTTCGGTGGTATTGGCCGGATGGGCTTCGAAAGAGAACGAAGGGTTCGGCAATACGTGGCATCCCTGAAGCAGTCCGTCCATGAGCCGTTGAAGCTGCACCGGACTGAAGAATGTGGGGGTACCACCACCGAGGTGTATCTCGCTGATGGGGATTGCCGTGGTGCCGAGCAAGCTGCGGTACAACTGCCATTCGCCCAGTACCGCATCGATATACGGCGCTTCGACGCTGTGATTTTTTGTGATGCGTTTATTGCAGCCGCAATAGGTACACAGCTGCTCGCAGAAAGGAAGGTGGATATATAGGGCAATGCCTTGCGATGACGTCAGGAACCGCGCGCGGACGTGGTCGGCCCATTGTGAAGCGCTCCACATGGTTTCATCCCAGCAGGGAACCGTAGGATAACTGGTATACCTCGGCGCAGCCACATTGTAACGGGCTACCAATGCTTCAATCTCAATTTCCTGTTTGGCCATATCGATAGTGATTTTCCGGCTTGTGATCAGCTTCGGGCTTCACTTTTTTTTTAGCTATTTTGCAAACCTTCTGGCAGCAACATGCTTTTCCTACGCACTTTCCGGCGCTCCAGGCATTGAGGTTACATATAGTTTGTCTGGCTATGTTTTCAGTCGACTGATCTGCATCAGGGGTGTTGGCTACTTTAAAATCCATTCGTGTGGCCTCCTTCAGATCGATATGCGTAGTCGTTTGCGATCGGGTAATGATTTTGGTTACCCCCGCATTTTTCAATTCCCAAAGCATCTTGCGGTCCAGGATATCATAAGGCGACACGATCACTGCCTCTTTTCCCAGTGCGAATGACACGGTGCGCTCATTCAATTCATTGGAAATCAATGTCAAGTCGTGTTTCTTCCCATTAGCCAAGGCCAGGCACTCCTTTTCTTGTGGCTTTATGCTGTAAGCGATTGCTTTCATCCTTGCGTACGTGTCCTTAGGTAAATAATTCCCTTTATTGTTCATTATTTCCAAAACTACGGTAGTGCGCTACCAAGGGCAATGCATGGCGTCAATCTAAAAAGTAACTTCGGTCACTTTTTAGCCTATTAAGTAAAAAAAGACCTAGTTTACTGCTTGATGTGCTGCAGTTTGTTGATGGAAAGTATCCGGATGGCATTTCCCTCTTTGGCGATAAGCTTTTCATCTTTGAAATCGGCCAGCATGCGGCTGATGGTTTCATTGGCAGTACCGGCCAGCGAGGCGAGATCGTCTCGCGATATGCGGATGAGGCACTCATCGTCCGTAGCCCCCGCCAGTGTTTTCTCCGCTACATGAATCAGCGCATTGGCCACGCGTTTGCGTACCGAATCATAAGCAAAGGCCAGCAATTGGACTTCCTTGCCACGAATATTGCCCGAAAGCAACTTAATGAATTTGCTGGCGATGCCAGGCTTCCGGTAGAGCAACTCGAAGAAATTATCGCGATCGACTAATGCCAGCTCAGCGTCTTCCAACGCCTCGGCATTATCTGTATAGGGCTGTTGAAGCAATATGGCTCCATAACCGAAAAAAGAACCGTCTACATGGATATCGGTGGCCAATTCCCGGCCGTCCAGATAGGACAGGAACCGACGTACTTTGCCTTTCTTCACGAAATAAACATACAGCGGGGTGTCGCCCTCCTGGTAGATGAATTGCTTTTTCTTATAGGTTTTTACGCGCGATCGTTGAACGAGCTCCTGTAGCAACAGCTCCTGCTCTTCCTCACTCAAACGGAGATCTTTGTTTGTCTCCTGCTCCGGTCCGAGTTGCTTTCTTTTTTTTAAGCGCGTCTCAATGGCATTCAGCAGCTCGATATCATCAAACGGCTTGGTCAGGTAATCGTCGGCACCCAGCTCCATCGCTTTGCGCATATCTGCCCGCTCGGCCTTGGCCGTCAGAAAAATAAAAGGTATCGTGGCGGTCTGCTGATTTTTAGACAGCATAAACAACACGCCGAAACCATCCAGCTCAGGCATCATGATATCGCATAGGATGACATCCGGCAGATGCTTAAGCGCCAGCTCAACGCCTGTCTTTCCCTCCGGTGCTTCATAGACCTGGTAACCCGTTAATTCGAGGATTTCGCGGGTGCTCTCGCGAATATCGTCGTTATCCTCGATAATCAATACAGCTGTTTGTTTAGTTGGTGTGGACATGGCTATGTGGCGTTGTTGAATGTGAGCGTAAACACGGCACCTTTATTTTGTGCACTCTGGCAGGTGATCTCCCCACCCATCAGCGACACGTAACGCCGCACAATGTTGAGCCCTAAACCAGTTCCGGGTATATTGCCTGTGTTGTGTGCACGGAAAAACGGTTCAAACAAGTTCTTTTGGTCTTCTTCCGGGATGCCGATGCCATCGTCCTTCACGACAACCAAGCAGGTGTCGTCATTGATTTCGGTGTTGAACTCAATAAATGTATTTTCGCCGGAATATTTGATGGCATTCGATATCAGGTTGATAATACTGTTTTTCAACAGGTTGGAATCCAGTACAAATGTACCCTCCGAACCGGTATGCTGGTATACGATATGCTGGTTTGCCTTGCAGATGAGCTGCATTTCTTCGGTAATCTCTTCCGCGAGTTCCACCAGATTGATCGCTTCGTTGTTCGCCATCACTTTCCCCGCCTCCAGCCGTTCAAGGGAGAGAAAATCGTTGAGGATGCTGGTGAGTAGCTGCACGGAATTTTTTATCCTCCCCGTGTGCTTCAGCACATTGGGGAGGTCGGGCTTCTCCGCGTATTTCTCAATGAGCGATGCCGATAGCTGCACGGCGCTAAGCGGCGTGCGAAACTCATGCGAGGCCATGGAGACGAAGCGCGATTTGAGTTGGTTCAGTTCCTTTTCCTTTTCGAGCGATTGGCTCACTTCCGACTTGGTTTTCTCGAGTTCGGATACCAGTTTGATCAGGTCTTTAGTGCGGTTACTTACCGTAGCCTCCAGCTCTTCCATATGTTGGATCAGCTTTTCTTCTGCTTCTTTCTCTTTGGAAAGATCGTGCACGAAGCCTGTAAACGCTGTTTTATCTTCGTAATGCACCTCGCTTACCGCCAGGCGAAACGGAAAGGTGGTGCCGTCTTTACGCAGCCCCCGCACTTCCCTGCCGATACCGATAATTTTCTTCACACCGGTAGTGAGGTAGTTCAGGATGTATTGGTCGTGCCGGCTGCGGTCGGGTTCGGGCATGAGCATCGACACATTATTGCCGATTACCTCATCGGCCTCGTATCCGAACAGGCTGGAAGCGGCGGGATTAATGGAGTCGACGATACCGTATCGATCGATCGTAATGATGCCATCAATCGCATTTTCGATAATGGCTTTTAGTAATCTTGAGGTATCCATCTGCGCTTACGTCAATTTTTTATATTTGATCCGATGGGGCGTTACGTCACCCAGCCGCTTCTTCCGGTTTTCCTCGTATTCGGAATAATTCCCTTCAAAGAAGTACACCTGCGAATCGCCTTCGAACGCCAGGATATGCGTGCAGATACGGTCGAGGAACCAGCGGTCGTGCGAGATAATTACGGCACAACCACCAAAGTTTTCCAATCCTTCTTCGAGCGCCCGGAGGGTATTTACGTCAATATCGTTGGTCGGCTCATCAAGCAGCAGCACGTTGGCCCCTTTTTTCAAGGTAATGGCCAGGTGCACGCGGTTGCGCTCACCACCCGACAATACACCGACCTTTTTTTGCTGATCGGCTCCGTTGAAGTTGAACTTAGACACGTACGCCCGTGAGTTGATCGGGCGGTTGCCCAACTGGATGTTTTCGTTCCCTTCGGTGATATTTTCCCAAACGGATTTATTGGGATCAAGGTCGTCGTGCATTTGGTCGACATAGCCGAGCACGGCCGTTTCGCCCACGCGGAAGGTGCCGGTATCCGGCTGCTCCTGCCCGGTAATCAATCGGAAAAGCGTGGTTTTTCCCGCACCGTTGGGGCCGATAATGCCCACGATGCCGGCGGGGGGTAACGAAAAATTGAGGTCCTCAAACAGCAGTTTGTCGCCGTAGGCTTTACTGACCCCTTGGGCCTCGATGACCACATTACCCAATCGGGGCCCGGGTGGGATAAAGAGTTCCAGTTTGGCTTCCCGCTCTTTGGTCTCTTCCGAAGCCAGCTTTTCGTAATTATGCAAGCGCGCTTTGGACTTGGCGTGGCGTGCCTTGGGTGCCATCCGTGCCCATTCGAGCTCGCGCTCCAGTGTTTTCTGGCGTTTACTTTCCGTCTTTTCCTCTTGCGCCAAGCGCTTGGCTTTTTGGTCGAGCCACGACGAATAATTGCCTTTCCAGGGGATACCCTCGCCACGGTCGAGCTCCAGTATCCAGCCCGCCACGTTATCGAGAAAGTAGCGGTCGTGCGTTACCGCGATGACCGTTCCTTTATACTGTTGAAGGTGCTGTTCGAGCCAATCAATCGATTCGGCATCGAGGTGGTTGGTCGGCTCATCGAGTAAGAGCACATCCGGTTCCTGAAGCAATAACCGACATAATGCCACCCTGCGACGCTCACCACCTGACAATGTGGCTATTTCCCGGTCGGGGTCCGGACACCGCAGGGCATCCATGGCCCGTTCGAGTTTATTGTCGAGCTCCCAAGCGCCCGAGGCGTCAATTTTGTCCTGTATCTCACCTTGCCGGGCCAGTAAACGGTCCATTTCGTCGGCATTTTCGTACACTTCGGGCAGCCCGAATTTCTCGTTGATTTCTTCGTACTCGCGGAGCAGTTCGGTCGTTTCGGCCACGCCCTCTTCCACCACTTCGCGTACCGTCTTCGTGGCGTCCAACTCGGGCTCCTGGGCCAGATAGCCTACACTATAGCCCGGCGAAAAGACCACCTCACCCTGGTAGGATTTATCCAATCCGGCGATGATGCGCAGCAACGACGATTTACCGGAGCCGTTGAGGCCAATGACGCCGATTTTGGCACCATAGAAAAAGGAGAGGTAAATGTTTTTTAACACTTGCTTTTGCGGCGGATAGATTTTGCTTACCCCCGCCATGGAGAATATCACCTTTTCGTCTGACATGTTTTTTTGATTCCTTATTATGCTTGCTATAAAACCAAGAAGCGCAAAGATAGTCAGAATGGGGCAATAAATACTTTTATACGGCCTGACAAAATGTTATCTTTGTATCAATGGCTTAATTGTTGATAAAAGTTACACAAAATAGTTAAGGTTCAAACGATATTTTTTCTACATTTATCGCATCCTTAGCATAAAAAAGAAAGGTAATACATTCATGGAAGCAAAATTTTCGCCTCGCGTAAAGGATGTGATTTCATACAGCAGGGAAGAAGCCATCAGATTGAAGCACGATTATATCGGCACGGAGCACCTGTTGCTCGGCCTCATTCGTGAGGGGGATGGCATCGCCATCAAGATACTAAAACACACAGGGATCGACACCACGGAGCTGCGCAAGTCTATCGAAGACGCCGTAAAGGGTTCATCGATGTCGAGGGCTCCGATTGGCAATATGCCGCTTACCAAACAAGCGGAAAAAGTATTGAAAATCACTTACCTTGAGGCCAAGATATTCAAGAGCGACGTCATTGGCACGGAACACCTGTTGCTCTCTATCCTACGCGATGAAGACAACATCGCCTCGCAGATTTTACAGCAGTTCGATATCAATTACGACGTCTTCAAGGCTGATGTTGAACAGCACAAGACCGGCATTACCGGCCAGGCGTCTGGTTCTACGGCCGGCGATGACGACTTTAAGGAAGACGACCATTTCAGTCAGCCGAAAAAGGTTTCCGACATCAAGTCAAAAACACCGGTGCTCGATAATTTTGGACGCGACCTGACCAAAGCTGCTGAAGAGGGACGGCTGGACCCGATTGTAGGTCGCGAGAAAGAGATTGAGCGGGTATCGCAGATTCTTTCACGGCGCAAGAAAAACAACCCCATCCTCATCGGCGAACCCGGTGTAGGCAAATCGGCCATTGCCGAAGGGCTGGCCTTACGTATCATCCAACGCAAAGTATCGCGCGTATTATTCAATAAGCGTGTGGTTACGCTGGATCTGGCCTCGTTGGTGGCCGGCACGAAATACCGGGGCCAATTCGAAGAGCGCATGAAAGCGGTGATGAACGAGTTGGAGAAATCGCCCGACGTCATCCTATTCATCGACGAGATACATACCATTGTAGGCGCTGGTGGTGCATCCGGATCGCTGGATGCTTCCAACATGTTCAAGCCTGCGCTGGCACGTGGAGAAATCCAGTGCATCGGCGCAACAACGCTCGACGAATACCGCCAATACATCGAAAAAGACGGCGCACTCGACCGACGGTTCCAAAAAGTGATGATTGAGCCGGCAACCCATGATGAAACGGTGGAAATACTCAACCGCATCAAAGAGAAGTATGAAGAGCACCACAACGTCAACTATACTCCGGAAGCCGTAGAGGCCTGTGTGACGTTGACCACACGTTACATTACGGATAGGTTCCTGCCCGATAAAGCCATCGATGCGCTGGACGAAGCGGGCTCACGGGTACACCTCACTAATATTCATGTACCGCAGACCATTATTGATATTGAGGAGAAAATCGAAGAAATAAAGGTCGAAAAAAACAAGGTGGTACGCAGTCAGAAATACGAAGAGGCAGCTAAATTGCGCGATACAGAGAAAAAGTTGCTCGAAGAGCTGGAAGAAGAGAAGACAGCGTGGGAAGCGGAAACCAAAACCAAGCGGTACACCGTTACGGAAGACAATGTTGCCGAAGTAGTATCGATGATGACCGGTATTCCCGTTCAGCGCGTCGGGCAGTCCGACAGCCAGAAACTGCTTGGCATGGCTGATTCCATGAAGGGTCGCATTATCGGGCAAGACGACGCCGTGAAGAAACTGGTCAAAGCCATACAGCGTACTCGCGCCGGACTGAAAGACCCGAAGAAGCCGATTGGTTCCTTCATTTTCCTAGGTCCCACCGGTGTAGGTAAGACGGAGTTGGCCAAAGAATTGGCGCGTTTCATGTTCGATAGCGAGGACTCGCTCATTCAGATTGATATGAGCGAATACATGGAAAAATTTGCCATCTCGCGCTTGGTCGGAGCGCCTCCGGGATACGTGGGTTACGAAGAAGGTGGTCAATTGACCGAGAAAGTGCGGCGTAAGCCTTACTCCGTGGTATTGCTCGATGAAATCGAGAAGGCACATCCCGACGTGTTCAACCTACTGTTGCAGGTGTTAGATGAAGGGCAGTTGACTGACAGCCTCGGTCGCCGCGTAGACTTCAGGAACACCATCATGATCATGACGTCCAACATTGGTGCGCGTCAGCTGAAAGACTTCGGCCAGGGTGTTGGTTTTACTACATCAGCCAAGGCTGAACAAGCGGAGACCCATTCGCGCAGTGTAATCGAAAACGCACTTAAACGGGCGTTTGCACCTGAATTCCTCAACCGGGTGGACGATGTGATTGTATTCAACTCGTTGGATAAGGAGCATATCTTCAGGATTATCGATATCGAGCTGAAATCGCTCTTCGTCCGTATTGAAGGGTTAGGCTACAGCATCAAGCTTACCGATACCGCGAAGGAATTCGTCGCCGAAAAGGGCTTCGACAGCAACTTCGGAGCACGGCCACTCAAACGGGCAATCCAAAAATATCTTGAAGATCCCATTGCTGAGGAAATACTCAAAGGCGAAGTGGCCGAAGGGAATACGCTGGAAGTTGACTACGACAAAACCAAGGAAGAAATCGTTGTTAATATCCAGGCCGGGGATGGTGGTTCTTCAAAGCCATCGGATTTGGCGGAGGAAAAGAAAGACGATTAGTTTCTTTTATCGGATAAACTAGCTATAGATCGGCCTGCTGATGATAATGTCAGCAGGCCGATTTTGCTCAATACTTTTCTTCTTCGCAGGTTTCTGTCTCAACCGTGGCTGCAGCAGGTTGCTTTTTCTTCCCTGCTCCCGTAATCATTTTTATCAGTACCGGTGCGGTGGCCACCACTACGATACCCATGATGACGTATTCGAGGTTACGCTGTACCCAGGCATTCTCGCCAAGCAGGTAACCCAGCGTGGCCAGGCTACCTACCCAGAGGATACCGCCCACTACATTATAGAATGCAAATTTCCTGATGTCCATCTCCACGATACCGGCCACAATGGGCGCAAATGTACGCACCACAGGGAGAAACCGTGCCAGAATAATGGCCACACCGCCACGTTTGTGGTAAAATTCCTGCGCCCGGAAGATGTATTCCTTTTTAAAAAGCCAATTGTCGTTCATTTTCAGCAACCGATGTCCAAAATATTTACCACACCAATAGCCAACAAAATTACCCAGTATACCGGCAGCCGAGATCAATGCAATCCAATACAACAGGGTGAGCACCGAATCCACCGGTCCCAACGTTAAGTTGGCAATGATAATACCTGCGATAAAGAGAATGGGATCACCTGGCAGGAAAAATCCGATGAGAATGCCCGTTTCGGCAAAAACAATAAACAGCAATAAATACAGGCCACCATGGGCAACAATCCAGTCGGGATTGGTTAGGTTATTCAAAAAATCGAGAAACGCTTCCACAAACTAATCCAAAATAATAGCAAAGAAATGAACGAATACTGGAAAGATGTAGTACAAAATCATGCCACAATCCGATTAGCTGTATCACTTTTTTGTTAAGGAAGCGAAATGTCATTGGGATGACAGGAATTGGCCATACCATTTGCCCGAATCTTTCAGTGTGCGTTGCTGGGTATTGAACTCGACATGCACCAAACCGAACCGTGGATGGTACCCTTCAGACCACTCGAAATTATCGGTGAGTGTCCACACGAAATAACCATGCACGTCGTGTCCTTCCTGCTTCGCGCGCAGCACCTGCGCAAGATGGGATTGCAGGTAGTGTACGCGCTGCTGGTCGGCTACCTGACCATTAACTACCGTATCGGGAAAGGCGGCACCGTTTTCGGTGACGTAGATTTTGGGGACATTGGGGTAGGCGCCGAACTTCCTGATCATCTCATAAATCGATTCGGGGTACACTTCCCACCCCATATCGGTGATGGACGATACGCGCCGGACCTTTGCGGGACGTATCCGCGCTTTCAGGTAAGGCACGAAATAAGCATGCCTCACAACCTCCCGCGTATAATTCTGGATACCGATAAAATCGAAATCGAACGGCAACAGTGCATCATCTCCGGCCTGCATGTATTTCTCGATGCCTTTCAATGCCGGCAAATCAGCCACGGGGTACCCCATCCCCAATACCGGCTCGATAAATAACCGATTAATCAATGCATCTGCCCGTTTGGCGGCGGCCACATCTCGCCGGCGATGGCTCGCGGGATGGATACTCGAACATGAAAAAGTACTGCCTATCGAGGCATCCGGTATTTCCGACCGCAGCAACCGCCCCACCTGCCCCATGGCCAGCGCCGCATGGTGGGCGGCGGGAAAAAAATGGCGCAAACCCGTTAACCCAGGAGCGTGTACACCGAAGAAGTACCCTGCTCCAGTAAATACCGTAGGCTCGTTGAGCACCATCCAACGCTTTACACGGTCGCCATAACGGTTGGCTACACATGCAGCATATTCCGATAGCCACGCCACCATATCGCGGTTCGTCCATCCCCCCTTATCTTGCAGCACCTGCGGCAGGTCCCAATGGTATAACGTCATCCAGGGGGTAATGCCCTGTTCCAGACTATGATCAATGAGACGGTCATAGAAATCAAGTCCTTCGTTGTTGGATGTACCCGTACCGCTGGGCAAAATACGGGGCCATGATAGCGAAAACCTAAAATTGGGAATATGCATTTGTTTCACAAACGCCACGTCCTCGCGGTAACGGTGATAGAAATCGCATGCAATGTCCGCACGATGGCCCTGCTTGATTTTTCCCTTCCGCCGGGTGAACATGTCCCAAATCGACAATCCCTTCCCGCCGGTATCCCAGGCACCCTCGGTTTGGAAAGCGGCAGTTGATACTCCCCACTGGAAATCCGAACCAAAGTCTGCCTTTACCATCTACACAAACGTTTTCGGCACATGTGCTTCCAGCAGGTTATCGATAATGTCTTGTGTGCAATCGGGATAATCCACGTTGATGGTGTGTTTGCTGTTGAGCCACGTTTCGATGGCGATGTCATTCTTTGCTTTCAGGCTTTTGATTACCGGCACTCCCATTTCTTCCAGCGCCGCCGCATTGAGGTGCTGCTCGTATTGATTTTTCATGGGGATAACGAGTAGCTTCTTCTTCATGAACAATGCTTCGGCAGGTGTCTCGAATCCGGCACCACATAATACGCCTGCAGAAGCGGCCATGCTTTGGATGAACGCCTGATTGGCGATAGGCTGCACACATACGTTACGCATTTCGAATGGCGTTTTATTGTGTTTGGAAAACACCTGCCACCGAACATCGGGAAAGCGCATCAGTTCTTTGAGCAGTCGTGCATCATCGTAGGCTGGCAGATACACGGTGTAATGCCCGCGGTCCGATATATCAAGTTGCCTCACTTCCTGACGGATGACCGGCGTGAATATCCGGTTGTTATAGGGCCGGAAATGAAACCCGTAATTTATAGAAGCTGGTGCGTAATTGCGCATGATAAACTTACCCAGCGTATCCTGCTCCTTGGGTTTGGGGGCCTGCGCGTCCATGGTGGCGGACTGGTGGCTGAGGCCAATGCATTCCTTATCGCGGGTGTGACACGCCCACGCCGATATGGGCTCAAAATCGTTGATAATCAAATCATAATCATCGATTGGTGCGGTGTTCACTTCGTGGATGAGCCGGCGGACGGTCGAACTCATGAATGTCTTCCAGAGGTCTACCCCGCCCTTTTTGCCGAAGATGAAGCTGAGGCCGTGCATACGGTATTTAACGGGGAAGGGTAATTCCAGGTCGGCCTGGATGCCACTTACCAACACATCTACATCAGCCCGCCGCTGCAGGCAGGGCACCACATCCATAGCGCGGCTTAAATGCCCGTTGCCTGTGCCTTGAACTGCATAAAGAATTTTCATCTAATTAATTTGCTTTTTAGCGGTGATGAAGCTATCAAGTTTATTCATCCCTCTTTGTGAAGAATAATCATGATGGTTTCATTTTTTTGTTAATGCCTGAATGCTGACACCAAAAAACGGGAAAAAATACGGATTTTCAAATCCGACAACCAATTTAACACCTGTTTCATTTCCGTGGCAATAATATCCTACTGAAACGAATGACGGGTTTTGATGTAATGTGGATATTAAGAACCCATGAATGATTTGTAAATTTTGCTCATAAGGTTTACCTTTAACACATGAACCGCATCTACCTGCTACTTATCGCGATCATCACCGTGGTATTCCTTTCGTCCTGGGGATTCCATGCCCACAGGCTTATCAACCGGATGGCGGTATTTACGCTGCCCACAGACGTGGCTGGGTTTTATAAAAACCACGTAGACTATATGACAGAGCATGCCGTGGATGCAGACAAGCGCTGCTACGCAGACAGCGCCGAATCACCCCGCCATTTTATCGATGCCGATGAATACGGCCGCCAGCCATTCGATAGCATTCCCATCCATTGGACAGCCGCCGTTGAAAAGTTCAGCGAGCGCCGGCTACTGGCCCGGGGCGTGCTCCCCTGGCAAATCAACAGAAGTTATTATGCGTTGGTGCGGGCATTCAGTGAAAAAGACTTCCAGCGGATATTGCGTCACTCGTCTGACATCGGCCATTACCTCGCTGATGCACACGTGCCTTTGCACACGACGAGCAACTATAACGGCCAGCAGACCAACCAGGTGGGCATCCACGCATTTTGGGAGAGCCGGTTGCCGGAATTATTTTCGGACGGGTACGACTTTTTTGTAGGCCGTGCGCAATATGTTCAGTCGCCTGTCGACAAAGCGTGGCGCATTGTGCAGGAAAGCTACGCGCTTGTAGATTCGGTACTGGCTATCGAAGCCCAGCTGAACGACCGGTTCTCTGCCGACCGGAAATATGGGTACACTACCCGGAATAATCTACTGATTCGCACTTACTCCGATGATTATTCGGCCGCGTACCATGAGGCGTTGGATGGCATGGTAGAGCGGCGCATGCGCGGCGCCATCCAACGCATCGGCAGTTTTTGGTTTTCGGCATGGGTGGATGCCGGGCAGCCGGACATTAGTCATCTGCCACAAGAATCCCCGGCAACGGATTCGATACCATTGCCCGTAGCCGGCAATAAACTGCTTGGCAGGGAGGAATGGCACTGACCCTTTCTGTACCGATGACGTTAATCAGCGATATTAAATGCGGTTCTGACAGCGTTATAGTCCTCCAGATTGATGTTCCCTATAGTGGCACTTACCGCGCCGGGTATCAGCACATATCTAAACTGAATCGTGCCAAACCCGATGGATGCGCTGTTGTCATGTGTATAACGGGTGATATAAATGACACCAGGCTTGGGGACAAAACTAATCGTGCTGGTTTTCGCTGGCCCGGTTCCCGACCCCGCATCGGAGGTGTAAGGCAATTGGACGACCGTCGAAAGGTACCGCCAGTATACCACTACCAAACCATTATCAATGATAGACTGCGTGAGTTTTGGTGCGGCAAGATGATTTACCTTTAGGTTTGTCCCGTCAATGACCGTATCACGTTGGGATTGGGAGAACGACATCCAATTGCTGTAAATGACGTTGGCCGTTCCGGCGGGGCCCTGCGGACCTGTTGCGCCGGTAGCCCCGCGGGGGCCCTGTGGACCGGTCTCTCCCCGGTCGCCCTTGTCGCCCTTTGGTCCCTGAGCTCCCCTAGCGCCCGTAGCACCCGTAGCTCCACGCGCTCCTGTAGCACCCGTATCGCCTTTATCGCCCTTTTCTCCTTTATCGCCTTTATCACCTTTATCGCCCTTTTCTCCTTTATCCCCTTGGATTCCCTGTTCGCCTTGAGGTCCGATAGGTCCCATATCCCCTTTTTCGCAACCATTCATCAGAAAGGCAACCAATGCAACATTGATCATCATCAGTTTGAACGTTTTCATCATCATATTAGCTTAAATTAGTAATTGACATGAAAGCAAAAGAATAAACAATCGTCGGAACGGGCAATACCTAATTTGGTGTATTTTGAAGTTAATTAACTGTTTGATAGTTTAGTAATGATTTCCACTACCTCTGTCAGTTCGTCGGACGACAAACTTCCAAAGCCCAATCGTATACCGCTGTACCGGGCCGACTGGTACAGCAGGTATCGGGGGAGATACAGCTCGTGCTGGGCGCAGACTTCACGCAAGCGCATTAGATTGTACCCTTCCGGCCAGGTAGTCCACACCGCTAACCCGCCGCTCGGCATAATGACCCCCACCCGATCACCCAGTCGCTTATTCAACAATTCGACCATCAGGTCACGACGGGTTTTATACGCCTTCACCGCTTTTTTCAAGTAGCGATGGATTTCTCCGTCGGCTATCATTTCGCCGAGTGCGGCTTCGGTAATGGTATCCCCCGACCGGTCCATAACCCCCAAGAGTTTGCTCATTTCGGCAATTACCGGAGCGGGTGCCACGATAAAGCCCGACCGGAACCCGGGAGCCATCGATTTGCCGAACGTACCGATGTAAACCACCATGCCGGCGGTATCAGCGCTCGCCATGGGGAGCAGGGGACTACCGTCATAATGGTAATCGTAATCGTAATCATCTTCCAGGATGATAAAGCCGTATTTCGCGGCAAGCTCCAGGAGTGCGATACGCCGCTGGGCACTAAGGGTAACCGTGGTCGGGTAATGGTGGTGCGGCGTGATATATAGCATACGGATACGTTGGCGTTCGCAGCACCTGCGAACGGCTTCGACATCAAGCCCCTCGTGGTCTAGCGGAACGGTCAGCACCGTTGCACCAGCTTTCTGAAGGATCATATTGGTGGCAAAATAGCTCAGTTCACCCACCACCACAGCATCGCCGGCTGACAGCAGGGTTTCCGCTACGATGTAGGCACTTAGCTCAAGACTGCGTGTTACCAGGATATTCTTATCGGAAATATGCAGCCCGCGCGTGAGATTGAGGAAATTTGCCAGTTGTTCCTTATAATAAGTGCTACCTTTCACATAGGTAAACCCCATCTTGCGTTGGTTCCCTTTTCGTTTCATATTCGTATGGAGCAGCCGGGAAAGGTAGCCTACATGGGAGAGCCGTGAATCCGGAAGGCCGTCATCAAGCGTAAGCCTTGCTGACGCGTGATCGAACGGATCATCCAGCACCGACCATTTTTTAACGTAAAACCCCGCTTGTGATGGGTAGCCCGCCAGTGTTTTGCCGCCATTACCGGAAAGCCGCTGGGGTTTTTCCCGTTTCGCATTCTTCACAAATGTTCCCCGGCTGGGGTGTATGGCTATCCAGCCTTGCGCTTCCAACTCCGCGTAACTCGATACGACGGTGTTGCGGTGCAGCCCGAGTATGCGAGCAAGTTGGCGGCTGCCGGGCAGTTTGTGCCCGTCTAAGAGATAGCCCCGCTGGATGGCATTGATCAACTGATGGGCTACCTGTAGGTAAACGGGTGTGTTCGTTCCACGCGCCACCTGGATAAAACTTTGATAAGGCGTTAAAACCGGACTATCCATAAAATAAAAACTGGCACCTCTCGATGTGCCGGCAAGTTACGACTTTTGCAAAAAATCAATCGAATGATGCTATATTTTAAAGAGACGCATGTAATTTTAGCAATATTGTGGTCTTGTTTCGCCATCGCCCAAGACAACCATACTGGCATCGATGACTCACTGCCATCGGATACGAGTGCCATACCACTCCGCGAAGTCATCATCACGGAAAACCGGATGCAGCTACCCTTTGCCAAACAGAACCGCAATATCCAGATCATAGACAGAAAGCAAATCGATGCACTGCCTGCCCGGTCGATTCATGAATTATTAAGTCACGTGAGCGGCGTAGATCTTCGCCAACGTGGGCCCTTTGGCTCGCAGGCTGATGTCAGCATCGACGGAGGGAGTTTTGAGCAAACCCTCATCCTGGTGAATGGGATCAAAGTACTGGATGCACAGACAGGTCACAACGGCCTCAACTTGCCCATCCCAACCGACGCCATTGAGCGTATAGAAATCATCCGGGGGCCTGCCGCACGTATCTACGGAATCAACAGCCTTACGGGAGCCATCAACATCGTGACGAGGAAACCTACCGATTCGGGCCTATCGGCACATGTCTACACCGGCTCGGGCTTCAAACGTGATACGGCAAACAACAATGTACTTTTCAATGGGCGGGGCATACAGCTGGGAGGCACATTGGTTGGCAGGGCGGGGCGCCATTCGCTTTATGGAAGCCATGAGTCTGGAAACGGCTACCGTTATAATACGGCGTTCCGGAACAACAAAGTGTTCTATCAAGGCGAAGTCCCCACCAATAGTACGGATGCGTTTTCCCTGATCGGCGGCTACGTGTCCAATGGTTTCGGAGCAAACGGATTTTACGCCGCGCCGGGGGATAAGGAATCGCGCGAAGTGGTGCACACTATACTGGCGGCCATTGGATATAAGAGCCAATTGACGGAAAGGCTGTCGCTATCGCCGCGGATAAGCTATCGCTACGGGTATGACGATTACCGTTATTTCCGTCACGACCTTAGCCGCGCACGGAGCCAACACCATGGGCATTCGGTCAATACCGAGATCAATGCCACCCTCCAAACGGGAGCCGGCGATATTGGGGTGGGTGTTGAAATGCGTAATGAAATCATCCGCAGCAGCAATATCGGCAACCATAACCGCGACAACTACGGACTGTATGCTGAGTTCAAAACCGAAAAAATAAAGCAATTCCTACTTAGTGCAGGGGCCTATGTGAATTATAATTCTGATTATGGCTGGCAAGTGTTTCCGGGCGTTGATGTGGGTTATCAGTTGAGCAAGCGATGGAAATTGGTGGCCCACACGGGCATGGGCCAACGTATTCCATCATTTACCGACCTCTATCTGGACCAGCGGCCGGGCAATATCGGCAATCCGCTATTGCAGTCGGAAAACGCCTGGCATGCCGAGGGGGGCATCAAGTATGCCGACAACCGGACCATTGCCCACGCGGGGTACTTTTATCGGAACATGGACAATTTTATCGATTGGGTAAGGCTGTCTGCAGATGAGCCCTGGCAACCCCACAATTTCCAACGGAATCGTACACAGGGGCTCGCCTTTTCGGGAAATTACCGGATATCCGCCGATCAACAGACAACAACATGGATGGTGGGATTAGCCTACACCTGGTTAGCGCCACGGTTTGAAGACAGCAACAATGCGGGGTTCCTTTCCAAATACGTAATCGAAAGCCTCCGCCATCAGGCAACCGCCAACATCCATTTTTCAGCGGGTCGGTTTTCGGCCACCGCAGCAGGACGATTCAACGAACGCATCAGCTATAAAAGTTACTTCCTGGGCGACGCCCGGCTCGGTTACCGACTCAACCCAGTCGACCTCTATCTAGACGTGCAAAACATCTTTGACACCACGTATATCGAAGCGGCGGCTGTACCCATGCCTGGACGGTGGTTTAGCCTGGGTGTTAAATACGGGATTTGAAATGAAAGGGGTATCCCGCAATCCGGAATACCCCTTAACCCTTTAATCCTTCTTATCCAGCAGCCCCCACACGATGGCAGCCGCCACACCGCCCACGATGGGGGCAACGATGAACAGCCACAGTTGGCTTAATGCGGCACCGCCGGCCAGGATAGCCGGACCGAAGCTTCGTGCGGGATTGACCGACGTGCCGGTAATCGGAATAGCCACCAGGTGGATAAGCACCAGGGTAAAACCAATGGCTAACCCCGCCATCGTACCATTCCCCCATTTGGACGTGGCGCCGAAGATGACGAACAGAAAGAGGAATGTCAGTACGGCTTCGGCAAGGAATGCGGACGTGGTGCCATATTCATTCTGATACCCTTCGCCCCAGCCATTAGCCCCATACGCCCACTCGCCCGGCGCGAAACCCGCCAGCTGTCCACTCAGCACCTGCTGCAGCACGAATGCACCCAGCAATGCACCGATGAATTGGGCAACGATGTAGGCGATGGCATCACCTACGGAAATCTTGCCGTTGACCACCATGGCAATAGTCACTGCCGGATTGATGTGGCAACCCGTAATACCGCCGATGGCGTAGGCAAACACCACCACCGACAGGCCGAAGGCCAATGCGATTCCCAATAGGCCCAGGCCGGAAAGCCCAGCCAGGGTGTCCACCCCTGCAACCGCAGCAGCCCCGCAACCGAACAGCACCAATCCGAAGGTACCAATCAATTCGGCCACGAACTTCGTTGAAGTCTTAATTTCCATGATTTTATAAATTGGTTTACTCAAAGATAATAGCATTCCGGCAAACGTGGTTATTTTTATAAAAAAAGTCCCGCTTCACAGCAGGACCTTTCCATTAACCAAACCTAACAAAATGAATACAATTTTATCTCTTACCGGAGCAAAAGTATCCATTCCTTGTTATGTGGCCATTAAGCCACAATTAACTTTTATCGATACATGCGCCGAGGGATTGCAAAAGCATTACAAAGTGATCAGACCGCTACCCGGCCTGGCTACCGGGATGTCTTGGGCACCCATCCCCATGTGGAACTCCTCGGGAGTGGGCCCGAACGTGAGGTTCGACTTCAACGCTCGGTCCCAAGTCACTTCGGTGCCACTATAGGCTGCCAGCGTTGCCAGTATACCAATCATGGTACTGTTAGTCATCCATTCACCATCATTGATGGGTGTGCCCGAGCGGATGGATGCAAAGAGTTCATCGTGTTCCGTCTGGTACATGTTATTGTTGGGCCCTTCGTATTTCCAGGGATCCGGGCCTAAGATTTCGTAACGGCTACCTATTTCAACAGCCATTTTGCCTCCTGTTCCTACCACATCAACGCTATTCCGGTTGGTCACACCCGTTTGCTGCCGCGCAAAATGATAACCTTTCACGTCGCCCGGGTAAGTCAATTCCACCGCAAAATGATCGAACACATTCCCTTTTTCCTCGTCAATCCGCACTTGCCGGCCACCGCTACCGATGGCCTTTTCCGGGGCAATATCGCCCATTACCCACGACATCATATCTAGGCTGTGCACAGCCTGCTCAATGACCAGATCGCCCGACATCCAATTGTAATAAAACCAATTACGGAGTTGGAATTCGAGGTCCGACCATCCTGCCTGACGGGGTTTAAGGCTCAGATCGCCACCATACCGAAATGACGACAACGACACCACATCACCGATAGCCCCTTCGCGCACCCGTGCGAAAACAGACCGATTGGGATTTGCGTAGCGGAAACAAAAACCCGACATCAACGCGAGGTTCTTCGCTTTCGATTTACGTACGGCCTCCAATACACGGCGAATGCCTGGCGGGTCGATGGCGACAGGCTTCTCACAGAAGATGTGTTTGTCTGCATTCACCGCGGCCTCCAGGTGTAACGGCCTGAACACAGGGGGCGTGGCCAACAAGACGACATCTACACCGGCGTCGATAACCTTTTGATAGGCATCGAACCCCACATATTTGTGCTTATCTTTTACTTTTATCTTAGACGGTTCGATTTTCATCAGCGCATCGTATGCCGTTGCTACCTGATCTTCAAAAATATCGCCCATGGCTACCAGCTGCACATCGGGATCGGCACGCAGCGCCTGGACTGCGGCACCGGTTCCCCGGCCGCCGCAACCGATTAGACCGATCTTGAGTGTCTTTTTTATCGGAGGGAAAAGTTCGTTTGCAAAACTGGATTGGTGTGCGAGCGGCAGGATTGCAGCCAATGTTCCAGCCCTTTTTAGAAATGTACGACGGGAATTCCCCCGATCGGCAGGTCTTGTGTTTTCTGTCATCATGGTCCTTTATGCTGTTTCTGCAACTTCAATTGGTCTACAATATATAAATTTTTGCCGAAGTAATTTTCATGGCCCCTTGCGGGAACTTTCACGAACCAGCAGTTTGGGCGCAAGCACAATTTTTTCCGGTTTGTGCTTATAATAATCTCCTTTTTTAAGCAACTTGAGAAAGAGACGGGCTACCTCCTCCCCCATTTCCACAGTACACTGGTCTACCGTTGAGATTGTCGGACTTACCAGGCTTGTGAACGCTTCGTTTGCGAACCCCACGACGCCGATTTCACCCGGAATGCGCTTACCGGCGGCTTTCAACTCCTGCACAACACCCATTGCAGTAAAATCTTCCAGTGTAAATACCGCATCAAACACGATACCGTCTTTCAACAATTCCCGCACGCATCGCCGTCCAAATTCGAGTGAAAAATCACCCTTAATGATGAGATTGTCATCAATCGGTATCCCATATTTCTTCAATGCATCGAGATAACCCCGCAGGCGTTCATTAAAAATATTGATGTTGCGATACTGGTTGATGTGGACGATCCGGCGATACCCGGAAACGATAAGATGTTCGGTAGCCATGAACCCGCCACGATAATCATCTATCGTTACGGACGGCACATCCAGGCCTGGTGGCACGCGATCGAAAAAGGCCAGTGGAATGTTGCGATCCTTGATTTCCATAAACTCACCATTATCTTCCGTTTCGAGTGAGATGGAGGCGATGATACCGTCTACCCGCGAGCGGAGGAAGGTATCTATTCCACGGCTTTCCTGTTTAATGGATTCCTGCGACTGATACAGTAAAACGGTGTAGCCATTTTCATTCATTACGCTTTCTATCCCATGCACTACCGAGCTAAAAAAACTTACGTCTAAGCGGGGCACTAAAACACCGATGATCTTTGTCTTGCCAGAGCGGAGCGAAGAGGCCACTTTATTAGGCCGGTATCCCAGCCGGTCGGCAGTTTCGCGGACTGCTTTTTTTGTTGTGGCACTAATGGCCGGATGGTCATTGAGCGCCCGGGCTACCGTGGAAAAGGTGATACCAAGTTCCTTCGCAATGTCTAAAATGGTTGTTTTTTTCAAATGGATACGGATTAACGCGTGAGCTGTACAAGTATTGACTCAATTACCTTGCCCAACAAAAATAAAGATACATTTTGGAATTCAAAAAGTAATATCTACCTTTATGCCAACGTTAGCATTATCAAAAAACTCATTACCGTTCGATCATGTTATTACTAGGTATCGATATTGGCACATCCTCCATTAAGGTCTCCGTGGTAGATGCCGACACGCAGGCATGCGTGGCATCCATCCGTTATCCGGAAGATCAAGAAAATAACATCCTTTCCGTTGTACCCGGTTGGGCGGAACAAGCGCCGGATATGTGGTGGGAACAGGTAGTTGCCGCCGTCGGAAAACTCACCGCGGATGCCACGTTTAAGGCACGCGACATCGGTGCTGTTGGTATCGCCTATCAAATGCACGGCCTGGTGGTAACAGATGAAAAAGGTAATGCCCTACGCAATTCAATCATCTGGTGCGATAGCCGGGCTGTCTCGATCGGCGAGACGGCATTTGCAGCCATCGGCGAGCCTTTTGCCCTGGAGCATCTGCTCAACTCTCCCGGTAATTTTACCGCATCGAAATGGGCCTGGGTAAAAGCCAACGAACCGGATGTCTACGCCAAAGCCCATCACATCATGCTTCCCGGCGACTACATCGCAATGAAGCTGACAGGCACGACAACCACGAGCATTTCGGCGCTTTCTGAGGGGATATTCTGGGATTTCAAAAATAACCGGATTTCCCGCGAGGTCCTTGCTCATTTTGGGTTTGACGAGGCCGTATTCCCGGAAATCCGACCCTTGTTTGGTGAACACGGCACGCTGCGGAAAGACGTAGCCGCGCAACTTGGCCTCCCTCCGGGCATCCCTGTATCTTACAAGGCGGGCGACCAGCCCAATAATGCGCTGTCATTAAACGTACTGGAGCCCGGCGAAGTTGCTGCCACGGCTGGCACTTCCGGTGTCATCTATGCGGTAAGTGATCAACTGGTGTATGACCACGCGTCGCGCGTTAACACCTTTGCGCACGTTAATTACACACCGGCATCGCCGCGCACTGGTGTGCTGCTGTGCATTAACGGCACCGGCATATTGAATCGCTGGGCAAAAGACCATTTTGGGCATGGCCTCACTTACGCACAAATGAATAACCTCGGAAAAGCGGTGGCACCGGGTAGCAACGGACTGAAAATCTTCCCTTTCGGCAACGGGGCCGAACGTTTTCTGCACAATAAAATCCTGGGCGCGCGCTTTGTCGACCTCGATTTCAATGCCCATGGCCGCTCGCAGGTGTTCCGGGCATCGCAGGAGGGTATTGCGTATGCCTTCCGCTACGGGCTGGACATCCTCCGCGAAAACGGCATGAATCCTGCCGTTATCCGTGCCGGCCATGCAAATATGTTCCTCAGTGAACTCTTTACCGAAATCTTCGTAGAAGCCACCGGCGTCCCTATAGAATTGTATAACAGCGACGGCAGCGTTGGGGCTGCGTTGGGAGCGGGAATCGGGGCCGGTATTTTTGCGTCTCCGGCCGAAGCCTTCAGTAAACAGGAGTTATTGAAAACTGTGGAACCACAAGCGACCGATAGTTATAAAGCGTTGTACGAGGAGTGGCGGGAACTACTCGATAGTCAGCTGGCTGGAGAAATGGAAAAATAAACAGGTAAACAAATAAACGAAATAAAAAATATGTCAAACGTAATTATCGGTGAAAACGAGTATTTTAAGGGTATCGGGAAAATAGCCTACGAAGGCCCCGAATCAGATAACCCATTAGCTTACCGTTGGTATGATGCAGGCAAGGTGATTGCCGGCAAAACCATGGAAGAGCACCTGCGGTTTGCAGTTGCTTACTGGCATTCATTCAATGGGAATGGCAGCGATCCATTCGGCGGACCGACCCTGTTCTTCCCCTGGGATAAAAACAGCGATGTCATCCAACGCGCCAAAGACAAGATGGATGCGGCATTTGAGTTTTTCACAAAAATAGGCATGCCTTACTATTGCTTCCACGACGTAGATGTGGTGGATTACGGTGACGACGTAGCCGAAAACGAAAAGCGGCTTGCCGCATTGGTGGACTATGCAAAGGAAAAGCAGGCTGCCAGCGGTGTAAAGCTGCTGTGGGGCACTGCCAACCTGTTCTCTCATAAACGGTACATGAACGGCGCGGCTACCAATCCCGATTTTGCCGTCGTAGCCCATGCAGGAGCCCAAATCAAGGCCGCATTAGACGCGACCATTGCATTAGGAGGAGAGAATTATGTATTCTGGGGCGGACGCGAAGGGTACATGTCGCTGCTGAACACCGACATGAAGCGCGAACAAGAGCACCTTGCCCGAATGCTGCATAGTGCCCGGGATTATGCACGTGGCCAGGGCTTCAAGGGCACTTTCTTCATCGAACCCAAGCCATGCGAGCCCACTAAACACCAATACGACTACGATTCGGCAACCGTGATCAGTTTTCTCCGGCAATATGATCTGCTGGATGATTTCAAACTCAACCTCGAAGTGAACCACGCCACGTTGGCAGGGCATACCTTTCAACATGAGCTCCAGGTGGCTGCCGATGCCGGCTTGCTCGGATCGATGGATGCCAACCGGGGCGACTATCAAAACGGTTGGGATACGGATCAGTTCCCGAACAACATCAATGAGCTTGCTGAATGTATGCTCATTATCCTCGAAGCCGGTGGCTTCGCCGGTGGCGGCATTAATTTCGACGCGAAGGTGCGTAGAAACTCTACCGACCGGGCGGATCTCTTTTACGCACACATCGGCGGTGCGGATACGTTTGCCCGCGCACTTGTTGTGGCAGATAACATCCTCAACAAATCCGACTACAGGAAACTCCGGACAGAACGCTACGCTTCGTTCGATGGCGGAAAAGGGAAGGATTTTGAAGCTGGTAAACTCTCGTTGACCGACTTGCGTGATATTGCTGCATCATCGGGTGAACCCGAAACGATAAGTGGCAAACAAGAATTGTTTGAAAATATCGTTAACCGGTATATCTAGTTCGTAATCTATAGTTGATAATTGACAGTTGGTAGCCACGCGTTACCAATTGTCAGTTATATGCTATCCATTCTATTGAACGCGAACACCTTTCCCACCCTATCTTACTCTTACAAGCTTACCTGATACCCCCCGGGCTGCCTATAACAATGGTCGGCTTGTCAAAACCGCGTAGGATACCCGCCGTGCACAGTTCATGCGCGACCAAAGAGGACTAACGGATGAAAAATAGTATTTAAGCATTAACAGGATTTTAGCTATTATTGTTGGGATTTGATTATCATGGATATACAAACGCTCAAGGATCGGTTAATCGTTAGCAATGCAAATCAGATTAGGGTGCCCGATTTAAGCGCGCTCGGTGACGACCCCGATGTCCCGATGACCGAATTGCACGACCTGTGTTACGATGTGGATCATCCCAAATTGGCGTTCCGGGCTGCGTGGCTGTTGGAATATATCGCCGTTCATAGCCCAGAGCGTTTTGTATTGATAATGAGTGCCTTTCTGGCCCGATTGGCCAATCAGAAAAATCCGAGCTGCCAACGGCACTTTACCAATATACTTATACGGCTTACCCATCCAAAGGCACCAGTTCCCTATCAGCGTACCCTCCTGTCGACAAACCGCGAACAATTGGTCGAAACCGTTTTCAACTGGTTCATCGATCCGCGCACGCCGGTTGCCGTGCAAGCCAATTGCATGGATGTGCTGTTGAATATGAGTGGCGAATTCGAGTGGATACGGGACGAGCTGAAACTGCAGATCGAGTTTCTGCTTCGCGATGGTTCGGCGGCTATACAAAGTAGAGGGAAGAAGGTGCTGGGGAAGCTTTCACGACTCAGAAGCGGAGATTAACGCCGAGCGACAACAATGCATAGACATCTCTGTGTTCGTTGCCTAGATCCCCGCTATAACCATCAAGTTCATCGTCGAGTGAGAAATTGAGCTGTCCGCGAGCTACAAGATTCCATACATAAGAGTCTAAAAGATTTGGTTTCAAGCTATGTAAAGGTAATTCAATTCCGGCATTGGTACTTATCAGATAACTAATGCTGCCGTTAAAAAGCGTAGAGTTGTTATTGTAATTACCTGTGCCCTGCCCTTCCCACTGGAGGCTATACAGAGCACCAATTCCAAGGCCAATAAATAAACTGTTAAGTGCTCGCTTACCAAATGACTCTCGGTATTCGATCCGTCGGAGGTGGTCGTCCTGAAAATATTTAAAGGGCTGAAAGTTCACACCTAATACAGCAGCATGGAAAAAATTAGTTGTCTTTCGTAAAACATTAATAGAATCTACTACGGTACTATCCTTATCGACACCTCTCAATACCCCTTCCTGAAGCTCCAAACCGATGCTTAACCCATGAGTGATAAAATAATCGCCACGCAAATATAACGCACCTCCGATTTGTTGCTTATTTAAATCCCCATACAACAATGCTGGTCCCAATCCACCCGTTACCGAATAACGGAAATACGGGACGGGCGATTCATTGCCAAACTGGGAATAACCAAAAAACGGGAAGGCAAAACATAACAAGGCAAACAGCAAAAATCTTCTCATAATCCCCATTACCCTCAATACTTATACCATTTTTATAAAAACAGCTAAAAAAGCGTATTTCCCTTGCTGTGGTTTGTTTTACCCAAATGTTTGTAAGCCAACTCGGTACACTCCCTGCCCCGCGATGTCCGCATCAGATAGCCTTCCTGAATAAGAAAAGGTTCGTACACTTCTTCAATGGTTCCTTCATCCTCCCCTACGGCTGTGGCAATGGTTTTTACACCTACGGGGCCGCCTTTGAATTTATCGATGATGGTCAACAGGATTCGGTTATCCATTTCATCAAGGCCATGTTCATCCACATTGAGTGCATGGAGTGCATATTGTGCAATGGGCGTATCAATTTTGCCATCTCCCTTAATCTGCGCAAAATCGCGCGTACGCCTAAGCAGGGCATTCGCAATACGGGGTGTGCCCCGGCTCCTCCGGGCAATCTCGTATGCCCCTTCATCGGTAATGGGCGTGCGGAGGATACCTGCCGACCGTAGCACAATGGTAGTAAGCAGCTTCGCGTCATAATATTCCAATCGCGCATTGATACCAAATCGTGCCCGAAGCGGCGCCGTTAATAGTCCCGAGCGGGTCGTCGCCCCGACGAGGGTAAACGGATTCAACGTAATTTGCACCGAGCGGGCATTGGGTCCGGTTTCGAGCATGATATCTATCCGGAAATCTTCCATGGCGGAATACAGGTATTCTTCGACCAGCGGGCTTAACCGGTGTATTTCATCGATAAACAGCACGTCGCCTTCATCAAGGTTGGTAAGCAAGCCTGCCAAATCGCCCGGTTTATCCAATACGGGACCCGATGTGACCTTGATACCCGAGCCCATCTCATTGGCAATAATATGGGACAATGTGGTTTTCCCCAAACCCGGCGGGCCATGGAGCAACACATGATCCAACGCTTCGCCGCGCAGTTTTGCAGCTTGCACGAAAATACTCAGGTTCTCCAATATCTTTTTCTGGCCTGTGAAATCTTCAAACGCCTGTGGTCGCAACACCTTCTCCAATTCGCGCTCAGCGTTGGACAGTCTTTCGGGATCCGGATCCAAATATTCGTTCATTTTCTTTCAGACATGAGACAACAGACATGAGACAACAGGCACCTCTACTATCCACTATCAACTACCGATTATACTTTCTAAACCAACTGCTTACCTTCATTTGTACAACACCGAAAAAAGCTTCGCGAAATATCCGTGTACTCATTTTCGAAACGCCTTCCGTACGATCTGTGAAGATGATGGGTATTTCTACCACCTTAAATCCGTATTTGATGGCCGTGAATTTCATTTCGATCTGGAATGCATACCCGACGAAACGTATGCGATCCAGCGGTATGGTTTCCAGTACTTCGCGCTTGTAACAAACAAAACCGGCCGTAGCATCGCGTACCGAGATGCCGGTAATCAACCGTACATAACCGGATGCGAAGTACGACATCAATACCCGGCTCATGGGCCAATTCACCACATTTACGCCCTTGATATACCGGGAGCCTATCGCCATATCCGCTCCTTCAACGCATGCTTCGCGGAGCCTGGGAAGGTCTTTCGGATTGTGTGAAAAATCGGCGTCCATCTCGAAGATGTATCGATAAGACTGTGCGATACACCACTTAAACCCATGGATATAAGCCGTACCGAGTCCCGACTTCCCTTTCCTTTCCTCCAGAAACAGCCGCCCTGCAAACTCCGTCCGCAACTCCTTTACGATTGCACCGGTACCGTCCGGAGAACCGTCATCGACAACCAGTACGTGGAAATTCTCCGGAAGCGCGCATACTTTACGGATAATTTTTTCAATGTTTTCCTTCTCATTGTACGTAGGGATGATGACGACGCTATCTGACACTACCTATCGGAATTTGTACGTAAAGATAAGGATTATAAGTAAAAATTAATGGATGCCGTGCATCATCCGTTTTAACAGCGGAGAAAACAAAATCAACAGTAAACCCGCTATACCGGGAATAACAGCAAAAATCAAAAAGAATGTCGACATGGAATACGTTTCGCTAATACGGTCTATCAAACTGCCCGACATGCCGGCGAGCCAGTTTGCAACGGCTGTGCATCCAAACCATACCCCGAAAATCAACCCCACGAATTTTTTTGGCGACAGCTTACTCATGTAGGAAAGCCCTACGGGCGAAACACAGAGCTCACCTGACGTATGGAAAAAATACGCCATGACCAACCAAATCATGCTTACCTGCGCCGTAGCCGCACCTTGGGGAATATCCTTACTGCCATACCCCAGCACGGCAAAACCCACACCCAACAGAATCAATCCGAGCGCAAATTTCACCGGTCCTGTGGGATTAAATACTTTTTCCCACATTTTGCTGAACAATGTAGCCAACGTGATGATGAAAAATGAATTCAGTATCTGGAACCATGAGGCAGCTACCTCGGTTTCCAACGCATAAAACTCACGATGAATCTTCCAGATACCCAAACACCAGATAACCACGAAACTCAACGCCGTAAACAAGATGGATACGGGGTATGTAGAAAAGATTTTCTTGGCCAGTGACCATAATACCCAGGAAACAATTAATAAGGGGAAGACCGTCAGTATGGCATCCACCCATTTAAAGGTAAGGGCCGCATTACCTGCCAACACCCGTTCGGTATAATCCAACGCAAAAATACTCATCGACCCGCCCGCCTGCTCAAAAGCCATCCAGAAAAAGATACTCGACAACGAAAGGACAATGATAACAATGAGCCGATCCCTGACCACGCGCGGAGAAGCTGGTTCCACACCTTCTTCTTCCTCAGTTTCCTGCGTGGCGTCTGCGGCCGTTAAGTCACGCTCACGGGTTTCTTTGGGCGACTCACCCAGCACACCGAATATACGCTGTGCATAATAAAACTGCAGCATGCCGAAAAACATAAACACCCCTGCTAAACCGAAACCCCAATGCCAACCTATCTTTTCGCCGATATATCCACAGAGCAACATACCCAGGAATGCGCCCGCATTAATGCCCATATAGAAAATGGTGTATGCAGAATCCTTTTTATTACTGTTATCCGGATAGAGCTGCCCAACAATAGACGAAATATTCGGTTTGAAAAGCCCGTTGCCCAATATCATCAATACCAGGCCGAGGTAAAAAAACGACGAACCCACACCCTCAAGCGCCATGGAAGCATGGCCTAAGGTCATAATCAGCGCACCGATCACTACCGCCTTCCGGTATCCCGTGAGGCGGTCGGCAATGAACCCGCCTATCAACGGGGTTAAATACACCAGGCCAGTGTACCAACCGTAAAGTTGCATGGCATCTTCCCGTGTCCATTCCCAGCCTCCTCTGGCCAGCTCGGATACCAGAAACAGGGTAAGGAGCGCGCGCATACCGTAGTAGCTGAATCGTTCCCACATCTCCGTAAAAAACAAAACAAAGAGCCCGACGGGGTGGTCGAACACGGTCTTCGTATCCACACCGTTCTTAATAAGATGTTTCGTTAGTTGTTCATCATGATTGTGCTGCATATCTTGATATTAGGTGTTAAAAATTGGGTTATTCATGTGCCCATTCTGCAAATAAAACAAACTTTTTGCGATTTCACTGCCGCGTAACACAAAATTTATTTATCTACCAAGTTGGTATTCATTGGGTGTTAAGACCACTCTTCGGATGTGTTTGGGGCTTGCCGGGGTCGTTAAATCGATTATCGTTTAAGCTGGGCGGATTCATCAATGGCACGTCGGGGACCAGCACCAGCCTTCCGTTATCCAATTGCCAGGCATCATACGTCAAATCGGGCCCATATTGTTCATATTGCCCTTCCTGCCGCTGATCAGCAGGTGCCAGGTGGTCAACTATGATCCGATTTTCATCGGCATTGTAATCCATGTACATGCTGGCATTCCGGTTGTACCGGTAAACCGCACGTACCTGCTTGCCGGTTCCCGCGGTTTCAAAAACAGGTTGCCCCAATTGTACGCCTGTTTCGGTAAATCGAAGTATTTCGATAACTTTCTGCGTCATGTAGGGAGTATGTCCTTTCCAGCCGAGCAGGGCGTAAGCGTCGTTGAGGGGTACAATCCGGTAATATTGTGCGCCATACCAATTGTCGGGAGCAGTTACCGTCTCTTCCGGCGCCGCAATTTCATATGTCTTATCCAGCAAGGGATACATATTGAGATGACCATCCGGGGTGTTTAGTTGGATAGTTCCATAGTAAAGATAGGATCCATCGTTCAATGGGATATGCCATGAAAATATCCGGAAGCTGCTGTCGGGTGCCTCAAGAATGGATACCATATCCAGTGAGTCAAACGGATAGGTGTACGAATAGGGCACTTTCAGTGCAGACACCAGCGTTTTAACAAAAGTAAAGTTGGCTGCCAGCCGTTCAGGTTCACCCGGTTCGTTGTACATGGTGTATCCCAATCCGGCCAGGCTGTCTTCCAGGGCATGGATTTCATGAAAATTGTCCTGTTGAGCGAATGCTGACCCGCCACACCACGCCCCAGTGAAAACACACAGTACCGCGAGGCCCGTAACCAAACCCATCCGCCAACATTTTCCGGCCATCGAGGAGGAACCTACCATTGGGCAAACTTAGTTATCCTGCCTTTCAAATGCAAGCAAACCATTCCTTGTACACATTTCGGCTTCGGCGGTGATGCTAAACCGGAAGCATCCGCTCAACCACCAATGCACTTGCACCACCCCCGCCGTTGCAGATACCGGCTACGCCGATACGGCCGTCGTGCTGTTCCAATACGGAGAGCAGCGTAACGACGATACGTGCGCCGGATGCGCCCAATGGGTGTCCCATCGAGACTGCACCACCGTTCACGTTTACGTTATCGGTAGCCAGGCCCAATTCCCGGTTGTTGGCAATGGCGACCACCGAAAAGGCCTCATTTATCTCGTAGAAATCCACCTCATCTGCCCCGATACCGGCGCGCTGCAACGCACGGGGTATTGCCCTGGCCGGCGCGGTGGTGAACCATTCGGGTGCCTGTTGGGCATCAGCATATCCACGTATGCGGGCCAACGGCTGCAAACCCAACGCTTTTAACCTGGCCTCACCAACCAGTACCAACGCGGCTGCGCCATCGTTGAGCGTAGACGCATTAGCGGCAGTTACGGTACCGTCCTTCTTAAATACCGGTCTCAATGCAGGGATCTTATCGAACTTCACCGCATGGATTTCCTCATCCTCGTCAACGAGTGTCACCTCCCCTTTCCTACCGGGCACCTCTACCGGAACAATTTCGGGTTTGAACCTGCCCGCCTGCTGCGCCGCCTGGGATCGTTTATAGGATTCGATGGCGTAAGCATCCTGGGCTTCCCGGTCAATTCCGCAAGTTTCAGCGCAAAGTTCGGCGGCCGACCCCATGTGGTAATCGTTATATACGTCCCACAACCCGTCCTTCACGAGACCATCGGTCACCTGGCCGTGCCCCAGCCGATAACCCGTGCGGGCCTTATCAAGGTAATAGGGCACATTGCTCATGCTCTCCATACCACCCGCCACAACTATATCTTTTGCTCCTATGGCGATGCTCTGAGCTGCCAGCATGATCGCCTTCGCGCCAGATGCGCATACCTTATTGACTGTCGTGGCCGGGACATCCGGAAGCCCGGCAAACTTAGCTGCCTGCGTAGCCGGAGCCTGGCCCAGATTAGCCGACAACACATTTCCAAAAAAGACTTCCTCCACGTACTCCGGTGAAACACCGGCTCGATTCACGGCGGCTTTGATGGCAATACCACCAAGCTGCGTCGCAGACAACGTGGATAGGCTACCCCCAAAACTCCCAATGGGGGTGCGTACAGCGGAAACAATATAGACTTCTTGCATAGTGCATAATTGATTACTATGCGAAGGTACGAAATCCGAGCCAAAACCAGCAGGCAAGGCCGGTTCAAGCGCATAGTTAAAAATAACCTTATAAAGAATGTTAGATTAATCTAAATTTTATATTTTTGTATTAAATATGGGAAAAATCTATTCACTTTTATTCGCGGTCTGTTATTTAATCTGCGGCGTTTCGTGCCAACCGGGCCCCAGCGAGCGCAATCCGCGAAGCAAGCCACACATCCTGGCGACTACCGGTATGGTGGCTGATATGATGCAGCACATCGTCGGCGATTCGGCTGCGGTGGAAGCGCTGATGCAGCCCGGTGTAGATCCCCATCTTTATAAAGCCAGTCAGGGCGACCTGCGAAAAATATTGGATGCCGACTATTTGTTTTACAACGGCTTGCACCTGGAAGGGAAACTGGCCACCATCCTGGAGAAGCAAAAACGGGTGAAACCGGTGGTCGCAGTAGGTGATGGCCTGCGCGGATTAATCCGGATAAATGAAACGGCATACGATCCGCACATCTGGTTTGACGTATCGCTTTGGAAAGCCGCCACAGCCAATGCGGCACGGCAACTGGCGGAACTCGATACCGGCAATGCCCCTTATTACCAGGCAAACGCACGCCGTTATATGGCGGAACTCGATTCGCTTGACAGTTGGATCCATGCCCGTATCGGGACCATCCCATCCGCCAAACGGGTGTTGATTACGGCCCACGATGCCTTCAGTTATTTCGGTCGCGCATACGGCGTGGAGGTCCGCGGACTGCAGGGCATTTCGACCCTATCTGAATTTGGACTTCGCGACGTGTCCGGTTTGGTTGATTATATTGTAAAACAGGAAATACCAGCCGTTTTCGTCGAAAGTTCCGTATCGGATAGGGCGTTGAAAGCAGTGCTGACCGGTGTCCGCCAGCGGGGTGGCACCGTTCGCATCGGGGGCAATCTGTTCTCGGATGCCATGGGGGCATCCGGTACGGCAACAGGAACATATATCGGCATGGTGAAGCACAATGTAAATACGATTGTAGCCGCATTAACGGAACATCAGCAACAACAACTATGATTATACATACACAAGAGCCAATACTCGAAGTACACGACCTCACGGTAACCTATGGCCGTAAACCAGTGTTGTGGGGGGTAGACTTCACGCTGCCTACCGGCTGCATTGCGGGTATCGTTGGACCGAACGGCGCCGGTAAATCCACGCTCCTGAAAACCATTATGGGATTGATTCCTCCGTCCAGTGGGTATGTCAAACTGTTTGATAAGCCGTTGGACGACGTGCGCGCACGGGTCAGCTACGTACCGCAACGCGAGTCGGTCGACTGGGACTTTCCGGTTTCCGTACTGGATGTAGTCTTAATGGGGCGCTACGGCAAGGTAGGCCTGTTGCGCAATACCGGCGCCCATGATCGCAACATTGCCCGCGAATGCCTGGATAAAGTGGGCATGGCTGCATATGCCAAAAGGCAGATTTCACAGCTATCCGGCGGCCAGCAACAACGTGTTTTCCTTGCACGTGCACTGGCGCAGGAAGCCGATATCTATTTCATGGACGAGCCCTTCGCGGGGGTGGATGCCGCTACCGAGCAGGCCATCATCGAACTGCTCCGCGAAATGGCATCAAATGGCAAAACGATCGTTGTGGTACACCATGATCTCCAGTCGGCCCGAAGCTATTTCGACTGGATTGTGCTGCTCAATATGCATCTGATTGCGGCCGGGCCAACAGATGAGGCGTTTACGGACGAAACCATTCAACAAGCCTATGGGGGGCGGCTCAACCTGTTATCGCAGGTGGGCGATGTTATGGAGAAACGTGCGTTCCCCAACCGGGAACGTTAAGCAAGCAGGATAATGGAAAGCTTTTTCGACTTTTTAACCCTTTCTGATCCCAATGTACGCTACGTGGTGCTCGGTAACATGTTACTCGCCGCCAGTGCCGCCATGGTAGGCGCGTTTATCCTTTTGCAGAAAAAAGCGCTCATCGGCGACGCCGTTTCCCATGCCGTCTTGCCGGGCATTTGTGCGGCTTTTCTCTTTTCGGGCAGTAAAAGCATTGGATTCATGCTTATCGGTGCCTTTATTACGGGTTGGTTGGCCCTGATGGCAATCGACTACATCACGGCAAAATCAAAAATCAAGAAAGACGCCGCTATTGGGTTAGTATTGTCGGTATTCTTCGGCGCAGGCATGGTGATGATGACGTACATCCAGCGTTCAGGAAATGCTGCCCAAAGCGGCCTCGACCACTTCCTGTTCGGCAAAGCCGCAACCCTGGTGGGTACGGACTTATTAATTTTCAGCGTCCTTGCCCTTACCCTCCTTAGTGTCGTAGGGCTATTTTTTAAGTCATTTGCATTGGTCGCTTTTGACCGGCCCTATGCCGCAGCACTGGGCTATCCGGTGCGGAAACTCGATCTGTTGCTGACCAGCCTGACCGTACTGGCTGTGGTAACGGGTATCACGGCGGTAGGTGTGGTATTAATGGCCGCCATGCTCATCACACCCGCAGCAGCCGCAAGGTATTGGACGAACAATATTCGCCGGATGGTTTGGATAGCCGTTGCTTTTGGTGCCTTTGCCGGCCTGGCCGGCGCATACATCTCCTACGCCGCACCCGCTATGCCCACCGGCCCGTGGATGGTCGTTGTCTCCTCCATCATTGCCTTTCTATCATTTTTCTTTGCACCAACCAAAGGCATTGTGCCCAAAATGTACACGCAGTACAAAAACCAGCGGACCATCGCTGAAGAGAACGCATTGAAACGATTCTACCACCTCGGCGAACAGAACAGCCACTTCCTCGGGTTTAGGAAAGCGGATGAATTGTTTGGTGAGGGCAACGACACGCAAGCGCCAACCTTCAAGATGGCGCTGCGACGGCTTGTGGCCAAGAACCTCGTTGCATCAAAAGACGGCCAATGGGCGCTTACCGACCCTGGCTTCCGAAAGGCCGCGCGCGTAGTCCGGCTCCACCGGCTATGGGAACTGTACTTAACGAAATATATGAATATCGCTGCAGACCACGTGCATGACGATGCAGAAACGATAGAACATATTATTACCCCCGAATTGGAGCGGGAACTCGAACATCAGCTGGGATATCCCGATAAGGACCCGCACAATACGAAGATACCGAAGATTTGAGCATTGAAAAATGATAGCATTTTGGATTATACTTACCGGATCACTGGTGGCCGTTACCTGCGGGTTGCTGGGCTGTTTTCTGGTGTTACGTAAAATGAGCATGGTAGGCGATGCGATTAGCCATGCCGTACTCCCCGGAATTGTAATCGCTTTCTTGCTCAGCGGAAGCCGGGAAACGCTGCCCATGTTATTGGGAGCAGGTGCCACCGGACTACTGGCTACCTTTCTTATCGAATACTTCCACCGGCGCGCCGGCCTGCAAACCGACGCTGCGATTGGCGTGGTTTTTACCTTCCTGTTTGCCGTGGGTATTATCCTTATCAGCGCCTTTGCCGGCAAGGTGGATATCGACCAGGACTGTGTGCTGTATGGCGAAATCGCCTATGTACCGATCGACCTGTGGGTAACCGAGAGCGGGACCATCATGGGGCCACGCCCCGTCTATATCCTATCGGGCGTGCTGTTATTGGTATTGCTCTTTATCCGATTAGGCTACAAGGAACTTAAACTAACATCGTTCGATCCGGCATTTGCATCAGCATTGGGCATTTCCACGGCGTTGTGGCATTACCTGTTAATGGCAGCGGTATCCATCACCACGGTCAGCTCCTTCGAGTCTGTCGGTGCCATATTGGTTATCGCGTTCCTTATCGGTCCGCCCGCCACGGCCTACCTTTTGACGCATGATTTAAAACGCATGCTTGCCATCACCGTTGTGCTGGGCGTGTTTATCGCATTCACCGGTTACTGGATGGCCTATTGGCTCAATGCCTCCATCGCCGGTTGCATGGCCGTGGTCACAGGGCTATGTTTTGCAGGTGTTTTTGGCGTGCAGCGGATGAGCAAACCGAAAATCAGCCCACCCCTTGCGCAAGAAACCGCGGGGTAGGCTATACACGGTTACTTCGTCCCGATGGGAAAGTTGATCATCCAGCTTACGCCGAACTTATCTTCGAACGAACCGAAATAATCACCCCAGAACATCTCTTCCATGGGCATTTCCACTTTTCCTCCGGCAGAAAGCCCATTAAACAGCCGATCGGCCTCCTCCCGGCTATCGGGCGTAATGGAGATGTAATTGTTGTTACCCACGTTCAACACATGCCCTGCGGAGTCCAGGCAATCGGATGCCATCAGGAACTGACCGTTGCCTACCGGGATGGATACATGCATGGCGTAATTTTTCTCCTTTTCGGGTAAATTTTCCGAACCGGGTGTGTCACTCATCCGTTGGATGAATAGTTCACCACCAAAAACCGTTTGGTAAAACTTGAACGCTTCTTCTGCGTTCCCTGCAAAATTCAAATAAGGATTGAAAACCATGGTGTTTAATATTTAAGGGTTAACTTATTATTTCGCCGTTTAACGACACTATCCTATCAATGATACAAAGGTAATGCCCTTAATTGCAAAGCCGGACGGGAGGATGCGCCAACGTACAGGGGTGATTGTGACAAATCGCGCGATCAACTGCCGATGATTGCTATTTTCGAAAAACATTTTGCGGAATACAGATTAATAAATACATTTGCATCCCCGATTGGGGAACAGTACCTTAACATATGCCCAGGTGGCGGAATTGGTAGACGCGCTGGTCTCAAACACCAGTGGGGCGACCCATGCCGGTTCGATCCCGGCCCTGGGTACACTAAAGTTAGATTTCCGGAGTTTTCGGACTCCGGAAATTTTTCTAAACATACCTTAAAATACACAAAAACCATTTTTTACACGCGGTCGAGTAAATATTACAGCAAAGAATTCATCCTACTTTTAGCTGACTCTTTTTTCCACTGTTACGTCTGACGTTGTCGTCGAATCCCAAACACTTAATTTTTCGATATTTTTCCCCATTACTAATTTAATTTCTTATCGGGAAAGCACAACATCGACAAAAAAACCTGTTGATCAGGGATCAACAGGTTTTCTGTGTTAACAACACGTTGGGTAAAGGCTAATTATCTACAATAAAAGTAAGCTGGCGTGAGAAGCTAAGTACTATTAATAATTAGGGTTTTGATCGGCTTCTGTAATCGCTGGATTAGACGAGATTTCTCTATTAGGTATTGGCCATAATTCGTGTTTACCAGCTTGAAATCCTTGACCCGCCAGTTCAGTGGCCGCCATACCCCATCTTATCAGATCGTTAAAACGAGATTGCTCACCCGCTAATTCAACGCGTCTTTCATGTACAATGGCGTCAAAAACCTGTTCTTTACTAAGTCCAGGTCCAATAGGCCCTAATTCAGCTCGTTCCCTTACTTCATTGATATAACCTGCAGCTATGTCTTGATTTCCTCCCGCTCTTTGGTTTTCACACTCAGCCATCATTAACAAGACATCCGCGTACCTCAAATATTTGAAATTGATACTGGAATTTATGTTTTCGTTCAATCTTTTATAATAGTTTTGGTACTTTCTCCAGGCGGCTTTACGCTGTAAAGGAATATAAATTTCCGTGCTTGGGACAGCATCGGGCATTGCCCCTGTACGTATTGTACGCTTTTCCGGATCGCCTTCAAATATATCGCCGTCGGTATAGAAAGTTTCCTCATACCTAATGTCACCCGGCTCATATTCGGCCAATAAATCATCCGCCGGATAGGTATTGAACCAATCATTCCATCCATATTCCTGGCCTCTTAACGTCGCTTCATTGAGTCCAGTACCCGCAGGGCCTCCCCATATATTTCCGGCACCAAGCGTTTCATCATACTCGATATCAAAAATATATTCCGTTGTATGCTCGGTCTCGTCCATAAAATTGTCATAAAAATTATCAGCCAACGTATATTGGCCGTACACTTTTTGGAATTCGGCCAAAGCTAAATCATACTCTTCTAAGTATAGATATACTTTACCCAGTAATGCACTTGCTGCCAGCTTGTTGGGCCTCCCTACCGCTTCCGTGTTTTTATCCAGCAAATCGGTTGAAGCTATCTGCAAATCAGCCACGATTAAATCGTACACTTGTTCCTTAGGCGACCTTGGAAAACCTTCAGAAGAGGTTGGTATTTCTGTAATTAAAGGAATATCACCCCACCTGGGCACCAAAAGAAAATAATATAAGGCTCTTAAAAATCTAGCCTCTGCAATATATTTTTTCTTTAATTCCGGACTTAATTGGCCGTCAGGTATTTCATTTATTTTATCGGCATTACCAATTACAAAATTGGCTTTGTTAATACCCCTGTAGCAAGCTTCCCAATAGTCCCCTATGTTCCCATGGTTAGCATCAAAAGAGAACTGCCAATATTGCACTTTATCTGCTTCCAACTGCGGATTCCCAGCGGCATCGCCGCCCATTAAATCGTACATAAAGAACCACGCACGTGTAAACAAGCCAATCGTTTGAAAATTGGCATATACAGCATTTACCGATGATTCAACCTGAGTTTGCGTTTTAAAATAGCTTTCAGGCGATAATTTACCGGGATCGACTAACGCTAAATCCTTTTCATTACATGCGCTAATTACCAGCATGGTGCAAAGCACGAGAAAAGAAAGAATGATTTTATTGATTTTCATAAATGTTTTTTTTAGAATGTTACTTTAAGACCAACTAAATAAGTTCTTGGCTGAGGAAACGCCCCTCTATCAATACCAGAGTCAAATGGGTTACTGTTTGCTATTTCAGGGTCTAAACCAGAATAATCAGTTATTGTAAAGACATTTTGACCACTTACATAAATCCTGCAGTTTTTAAAGTAATCTTGACCAAATAGGTTATTTGGTAATGTATATCCAATGGATAAGTTTTTAAGTCGCATAAACGAACCATCTTCCAAATAACGCGTGGATATAGCGGTGTTTTGTGGTGCTCCGCTATCCGCTCCACCGCCATTACCAGCTCTTGGCACTGTGTTGGACGGGTTAGTGGGCGTCCATCTATCCAATACACCAACACCTGCATTAAACAATCTTGGCATACCTTCCAAATCATAAATATTGGTATTGATTAAATCACGTCCTTGTACGCCGGTAAAGAACACATTGAAGTCCCAATTTCTATAGGTAGCACTAAAATTTAAACCGTAAGTAAAATCAGGTAACGCATCGCCTATAATTGTTTTATCGGCATTCGTAATGTTACCGTCACCATTTAAATCCAAATACCTGATATCGCCGGGACGGACCGTTGTTTGTCCGGGGTTACCTGTAAAAACAGCATCTACTTCCGCTTGGTTTTGATAGATACCATCCATTATATATCCTACATAATGGTATAACGGCTGTCCTTCTAAAATTCTCGTGATATTTTCACCTTCAAAACCACCGCCTTGTATTTCCGTAATCGTGCCTCCCAGAGATTTAGCAGTATTCTTAGCAGTACCGAGGTTTAGGTTAGCCGCCCATTTAAAGTCACCTTCATAATCGTTGTAACCCAACGTCACCTCGAAACCGGAAGCCTCAATAGAACCTACGTTCCGGGTTTGTGACCCAGAGTTGACACCCAGTGAGTTTGGTAGCGGTACGCTTAATAATAAATCATCACTGGTATTGGCATAATACTCTAAAGCAGCCGTGAGTTTCTCGTTAAAAAGTCCGACGTCCAATCCAACGTTTAGTTGTTTCGTTTGCTCCCATTTTAAATCTGGGTTTGCCAACCCGTCAGCCGTGGTTCCTGCAGCCCCTCCACCTCCGATAGGATACAAGAAATTGCTGGTTAATAAAGCTGCGTAAGCGTAATTTGCGATATTATCGTTACCAGACACACCATAACTACCCCTTATTTTAAGCGTACTAAAATCAGAACCTTCCATAAAAGCTTCCCTGGCAATATTCCATCCTAGCGATCCGGAATAGAACCAACCCCAACGTTGATTCGCGCCGAATCTGGAAGAACCGTCGCGCCTGATGGATGCTGACATGATATATTTGTTATCAAAATCATAGTTCAGCCTGGCCAGGTAACCGATTTTATTATATTCGTTGTTACCGCTACCCGCAGAAATTTGTTCATCGGAACCTTGAATATTATCTACCTCATTGGAAATCGGGTTTCTACTACTTCCGTTCAGGTCATTGAATTTACTTGCAATCTTTTCAGACAACAGTAACAATTCAAGATTATGAGCATCTGCTATCGTTTTATTATATGTAAAACTATTGGTAAAAATAAGGTTTTGACCAAAAGACGCATTTTTATTAATTGTTGCAAAAGGTTGTTGATGCGTTGGACCATCCCTAAAGGACGGGGTAAACGTGGAGTTATTGGAATTAAAATAGTCCAGACCAACTTGTGTTTTGAAATTTAACCCTTCAATAATCTCATATTCGGCATAGACATTACCGATTAACGAGAACGACCTGTTGTTTCTATCCGAAATCCGCATGATTCTGACCGGGTTTTCCGCATCGTTCCCTGCATCCGCTGAACTGTTAGGGCCTTGAAAACCTCCCATATTTTCGGCGTTATAAACAGGTAAGTAAGGCGCCATTTTTATGGCGTGCTCCAATAAAGAACGTCCCCCTGCTGATGCTTCCGGTTTGAATTTATTGAAGTTGGCAGACATTGTCTGGCCGATTTTCAATTTCCCAAATTCAAAATCACTGTTTGCCCTAAATGTAAATCGTTCAAATCCGGTATTTATAATAATACCTTCTTTTTCAGCATATCCACCTGAAAACCTAAAGGTATTCGTTTCGCCACCACCAGCAACAGCAATATCATAGTTTTGGAGAAGCCCGGTCTGATAAATTTCATCCTGCCAATTGGTATTTAAGCCCGATTGTGAAAGCTCGCTGGTGGGCGTTAAACCAAACGCATCTTGAGCATACTGTAAATATTGCTCCGTATTCAGCACATCATATCTTTTAGGTTGTGTTTGAAAGCCTGTAAATGCATTTAAAGACAGCTGAGTTTGTCCTTTCACACCTTTCTTAGTGGTTACCATAATAACCCCATTCGCACCTTTTGCCCCATAAACCGCCGTTGTGGAAGCATCTTTTAAGACATTTATCGACTCGATATCATTTTGACTAATACCAGAAAGATTACCTACAATCACGCCGTCTACAACGTATAAAGGAGCGTTATTATTAAATGACCCCAAGCCTCTGATACTAACAGATGGTTCTGTACCAGGCCCGCCGGTATTAACAACCAAAACACCTGCAGCACGACCTTGCAGGGCCTCCACGGCATTGGCAACAGGCACCGCCGAAACCTCTTCTGCCCTAACATTTGACATGGCTCCAGTCACGGTAGCCCTACTTTGCGTACCATAACCTACAACCACAACCTCATCAAGAGCCTGTAAGTTTTCAACTAAACGTACATTTATTGTTGATTGCCCATTTACATCAATCCGTTGTGTTTCATAGCCAATGGAACTGAACACTAAAGTTGCATTTGAAGGCACCTTAATTAAGGTATATTGCCCATTAAAATCGGTAGCAACCTCGGTGTTAGTACCATCAATACGCACACCCACACCTGAAACCGGACCATTTTGGTCTGTAACAGTTCCCGATACACTTATTTGTGCATGCACAGCAGTACAGAAAAGAAACATCAGCCCGAGAAATCCGAACCGCTTCATGTTTCTTTTCGCAAAAAACAAAAATTTTGTCATAGGAAATTTTGCTTGGTTAGTAATATGTTTGATGTTCATATTCATTTAGATTTTATTGATAATTAAGCTGATATGAAAATAATACGAAACCTGCAAGGTTACGGTGGCATTACATACCTATGGGCAAGAGCGCACAGCATACCTGATGCCCTAAGATCACGTGTAGTTTCGATGCTCCAAAGCATTGTTACAATTGGTTAATTTAACTCCAGCGAATATACAATGGATATGGGTAGTGACGTACAGGTATGTAACATAGGAATAAATTTACGTTACAGGTTGCAACACATCCACACAGAATGGCTTGGCTAAAGGCAACGTTTTCCTTTTGTTTTTCCCTTATCTTTGAGGCCAACTCGCACATAGATGGTTAAGCAGGCACTCCGGAACTTAAAAATAGACACGCTCAACGAAATGCAGCAAGCGGCACTCGATGCTGCGGAAAATCAAGACGTCATTCTACTTTCGCCCACAGGGTCGGGAAAAACATTAGGCTTTCTGTTGCCGTTGCTCGGCACACTCAACGCAGCTATACCGACCATTCAGGCCATGGTTATCGTTCCCTCACGGGAACTTGCCCTCCAGATTGAACAGGTTTTCAAGGCAATGGGCAGTGGATTTAAAGTCAACTGCTGTTATGGCGGTCACTCCGTTCGGGTTGAAATCAACAACCTATCGCAGCCGCCAGCGGTGTTGATCGGCACACCCGGCCGGCTTGCCCACCACCTGCGCCGCAAAACGTTCGATACGCGTACGGTGAGCACGTTGGTTCTCGATGAATTTGACAAAGCGCTCGAATTTGGATTCCAGGACGATATGGCCTACATCATCAAGCAATTGCCTTCGCTGAAAAAGCGTGTGCTTACCTCGGCAACGCCGATGGATGACATCCCCTCGTTTACCGGCATCACTAAGCCGACGACGCTTAATTATCTAGCACACCAGGCATCGGCACCCAACCTCAGGCAAAAGGTGGTCATCACCGAAGCTGCCGATAAGCTGGACACGCTGTTTGCACTGATCTGCAAGATCGGCACCGCACCCACGTTGATTTTCTGCAATCACCGCGAAGCCGTGGAACGCATCAGCGATTTGCTGTGGGACCGGGAACTTGTCCACGGCATCTTCCATGGCGGTATGGAACAGGACGACCGGGAACGCACCCTGCTCAAATTCCGCAACGGTAGCCACTGCCTGTTAATTACGACTGACCTCGCATCACGCGGATTGGATATCCCCGAAATCGGGCATATCATTCACTACCAGCTTCCGCATAACGAGGAAGCTTTCCTACACCGCAACGGACGGACGGCACGGATGCACGCCACGGGCACATCGTACCTACTGCTGGCCCCTGATGAAAAGCCTGCATATTTAACCGGCTTGCCCGAACAGGAAACATTACCGGATCGCCTTACCTTACCTCCACCCACTGATTGGGCAACGCTTTACATTGCTGCAGGGAAAAAAGAAAAAATAAACAAGGTAGACATCGTGGGGTTATTGCTAAAAAAAGGGGGATTGGCCAAAGAAGACCTCGGTCGCATCGAAGTATTGGACCATTCGGCTTATGCGGCGGTAAAACGCAACCGGATTGAACATGCCGTCCGGCAGGTCCGCAACGAAAAGATAAAAGGCAAAAAAATCAACATAAAAATTTCCAGGTAATCGTATCTATACCATGAGCAACAATGACATCATGAAAAAACTCCGGGTGGCCTTAAAGTTCACCGACGACGACATTATCGAAGTATTGGCACTGGCGGACTTCAGGGTGACGAAAACGGAACTGGGTGCCATATTCCGCAAGGAAGACCACCCGAATTTCAAACCGTGTGGCGATCAATTGCTCCGCAATTTCTTAAACGGACTGATTATTTACAAACGTGGGCCCAGACCGCGCAAGTAAATCCGTAGGCCTCTGTCGTATCTGCATGAGATACCGCACAATTTGAAAAAGTATATGTAAATTCGGCACCATGAAAGTCTTCGTTTCAATCCAAATCCCCCAGGCGGGAATCGAGTTGCTGAAAACCCAGGGATATACGGTTACGGTCAATACGGAGCGCCGCGCGCTATCCGAAGAAGAGTTAATTGACCGCTGCAGGGATCAGGATGCCCTGCTGTATGCGAACTCGGTAAAGCTGACGGAACGCTTTTTCAGCCAATGTGCACACCTGAAGGTCGTGGCACTCATGAGTGCCGGATATGATCAGATTGATATGGGTATCGCCAGAAAATATGGTGTACCGGTAAGCAATACACCGGATGTGTTGAATAAGGCGACAGCCGACGTCGCTTTATTGCTGATGCTGGCAGTTTCAAGGAATGCTTTTCAACTCTCGCAGCAAATCGGTCAGAATGAATGGGGGTTTTCGCTTCCTACAGAAAAATTGGGCATTGAACTGTATGGCAAGACACTGGGCATTTTCGGGCTCGGGAGAATTGGGTACGAACTGGCCCAGAAAGCGAGACTATTGTATGATATGCCGGTTATCTATCATAATCGATCGCCCAAGCCCTCCCTGGCCGATACGCTTGATGCGCAGTACGTTGACTTTGATACCTTACTGGAAAAAAGTGACATATTATCCGTTCACGCCAACCTATCCGAAGAGACCAGGGGAAAATTCAACCGGGAGGCGTTCCGTAAGATGAAATCCACGGCCATATTCATCAACACGGGTCGCGGCGGCCTGCATAACGAGCAGGAGCTAATCGAGGCACTAAACGAAAGAACGATCTGGGGCGCGGGCCTGGATGTTACCAATCCCGAACCCATGCACCCTGATAATCCGTTGCTGACCATGCCGAATGTTTGCGTACTTCCCCACATCGGTTCGGCAACGGTGGAAACCAGGGATGCCATGGCAACTACAGCCGCCCGGAACGTCATCGCCGCATTGTCTGGAGCCAGAATACCGCAGGAAATAACGGATTAAAATAATTTACGTAACCAGCCTTCTTTTATACCGATAAACCATCCGCTTTCGCGTTTTTCCAGCGGATAAACGGTAATGTAGTCTCCCTGCCCCGGGTCGCCCCTGCCCGTCTCCAGGTTAAACGCATGCCGATGGTACGGACAAATCAACCTACCCTCCTCACACCATCCTCCCGACAGGTCAGCGCCCGCATGCGGGCAGCGCACTGAAGTGGCGTGCAACCGGTCGCCATTGCGGACCATACAGACACGCTTGCCATTTATTTTTACCTTACGGATACTATTCGTTTGGGGAATGGCGCCATCGGGCACTTTAATCCACTTCATGCTTGTTCAAAGATAATACTAATTCTTATCTTTGTGCCGTTTTAAAAAAACTCGACTATCCATGGCATTACAGTGCGGCATCGTTGGCCTACCGAACGTAGGCAAATCCACGTTATTCAACTGCCTTTCCAACGCGAAAGCTCAGGCAGCCAATTTCCCATTTTGCACCATCGAGCCGAATGTGGGTGTCATTACCGTACCCGATGAGCGCCTGAATAAACTCGCCGAGCTGGTAGCGCCGCAACGTGTGGTGCCCAACACGATCGAAATCGTCGATATCGCCGGCCTCGTAAAAGGTGCCAGCAAAGGCGAAGGGCTGGGCAATCAATTCCTTGGCAACATCCGCAACACCGATGCGATTATCCACGTGTTGCGTTGCTTTGACGACGGGAATGTGGTGCACGTGGACGGATCGGTAGACCCGGTGCGCGATAAGGAAATCATCGATACCGAATTGCAGCTAAAGGATCTGGATACCGTAACGAAACGCGTTCAGAAAGTAGAAAAGCAAGCTAAAACCGGCAACGACAAGGAAGCCAAGCGAAGCTTTGACATCCTCTCTATCGTAAAAAGCCATCTGGAATCGGGTAAATCCGCGCGCACAGCACCAATCACCAAAGAAGATTTCGAATTCATCAGCGACCTGTCCCTGCTTACCGTAAAACCGATCCTCTACGTCTGTAACGTGGATGAAGCATCAGTTACCACTGGCAATGCCTATGTAGACCGTGTCCGCGAGGCCATAACCGAAGAGGACGCCGAGCTATTGATTATTTCTGCCCAAATCGAATCTGAGATTACCCAGCTGGACAGTTATGAAGAACGGCAGCTCTTCCTCGAAGACCTCGGCCTTGACGAATCGGGCGTGAATAAGCTCATCAGGGCAGCGTACAAACTCCTGAGCCTGGCTACGTACTTTACGGCAGGTGTGCAGGAAGTACGTGCGTGGACAATTGAAACAGGGTTTACCGCACCACAGGCCGCCGGTGTGATCCATACCGATTTCGAGAAAGGCTTCATCCGTGCGGAAGTCATCAAGTACGACGATTTCATCCGGTACGGTTCGGAGGCTGCCGTAAAAGAGGCGGGAAAACTGGCAGTGGAAGGCAAAACCTACGTTGTGCAGGATGGTGATATCATGCACTTCCGCTTTAACGTATAGAAATCAATGAAGAGGCGGAAATTTCCGCCTCCACCGCTCCTTTCGCCATTAAAAATTGATATCGTCTACGATACCGCCGGTTTGGTTTTCATTGGCAAACCGTTTGCTGTATTCCGCTTTCTTCTTTTCCTGAAAATCCATCATCTCGGCTATGGTGTTGAAGTCGTTCATATACTTCGTACCCGCGCCATTAACCTGCGCTACCGTTAGCCCCAGGTTATCAATCAACCATTGTGCACCATCCATCCCGTTGGCATAGGCCGCCTCCAACGCGGCCTGGATTTCGAAGAAGTAATGCTTGTCGGTTTCCAGTCGCTCCAAATGAGCTGCTGCTTCCCCGGTGGGAACGGTGGTCGCCGGTGCGTTGGCAGGCTTGAGGCTTCCCAACTTCTCATGCGCTGATGCCTTTCCGAAGTAGCCGGAGTAGACGTTTACCACATTATAGGTGGTATCGTCGCGCATGCGGTTGTTCCAGATGGTCTCCGCTTCGTCCCACATCGGGCGCTCCACCCCCAGGGCCGCACACACCTGCTCCTTCGAACAGCCCGCACCGATCTTGGCTGCACCGGCCGCATAGTCCGCTATCGTAATGCCATGCACGGGCTGCATGTTGGGGTCATTCGGATCTTCCTTCGCCGTATTCATGGTGGTAACCCCTGCCGAGGCCGCTCCTGCTTCAAACGCTTGCTGCATATCGCCATTTGCATAGCCTTTTAGCATTTCATCATGCGCGGTAGGGTGCTGCTTTCCCTGCGCCATACCCCTGGCAATATCCTTAGCCATATCCTGGGCCATATCTTCCAGATTTCCGCTCAGGTTCTTAAAAAGTTTCTTAAACATGATTCGTTACATTAAAGGGTTAAAACTATGTAGCTAACTATAAAGACATATAATGGTTAACATATTCGGCCATCATTCGCCTGTAAAAATTCTGGTGTTGTTCTGTCATGCCCGGAAGTATCCGATCCATCTCGCCGGCCATTGCCCTGGCAAAATCATCGTAAAATGGTGTAGCCGCTTCCTTACCTACACGGTTGCGTTCCTCACGATACCGATCATACAATGTTTTGCATCGCAACTCAGCCAGCGGTCTGGCGAGATGTTCCATCATACGCGCTTTCGTTCCAGGGTCAAACGTGTTCTGTGTCTGGCAAAAGCCGCATGCAATATAGGTCGACATGAAGTAGAATTGCTTGATTTCCAGTTTGGCCCCGCACTGCTTGCACTGTGCACGTTCGCAAGCCACGGCATATTCCGCCAACGTATCGGCGTATTCCTTTTCCAGGTCGCGCTCGACAATGTTATCAAACACCCCTGTCATCTGTCCCATTACATGGCGCTGCCAGGCGGTGAAGAGCGATGATAAATTTTGCATCTCATGGATGCCAGCCTTGGGCATAATTTGCGAAGAAAATGTCTCACTACCTTTTTGTATGATTGCCGTAAACTGGGCGATGATACCCGCTTTGAACTGCGCAAAGCTTCGCTTGAACGGATCCGTATCGGCATCCGCAATCAGTTGGCCCGATTCGGTGGCCTCCTGTGCCAACTCGTCTGCGCGCTGCTGCAATTTTCCGAAAAATTGCTTTGCCCGTTCCACGAGCGGCGTATTGGGCGTTGCTTCCTCGGCTTGCTCCTGTTGTTTTTTCCCGAAATTAAAAAAGCTCATTCTTCCCCTCCATTAACCGTCCGGTTGCTCCCCGTCCGTGAGTTGTCCGTATCCTTGATATGTATGCCATCGGTAAGAACGGCGTGTGTGTATGCAAACCCGCAGTACGCGCATGCGGTAAGTCCGTCGTGTTTGGCCCGCCCGGCACCGCATTGCGGGCACGTCGCCACGCTGCTGGCTGCCTGTTGTTCAACGAGTTGCTCCCGTTTTTGCTGCATGGCAAGCCGCTTCATTTGCTGTACGATAGATAGCGGTTTTTGATGTTCTTCCATAGCAGTTATAAGCGCGACAACAGTTCTGATTTCTTGCCGCGGTACTCCTCCTCATCGATCAACCCACCATCAAATAGCTCCTTGATTTGTTGCAACTTCCCTTTGATATCGCCGTCGTCCCCGGCGGGCGGAACTGTCGGCTGCGAAGGTGCGGGCTGTTGCTGCACTGTGCCCATCTCCTTGAGCACCATCCCCATGGCCACGCCCTGCTGCGCGCCTTGCTGGGCGGGATGCCCTTCCTGACTAACCGCTATCGCCGTGTTGAATTGCTGGAATTTGGCCAGGTCGCCCCCAACCATGTTCATACCGGTTACCTTATCGTAGTACTGGGTCACCTCCTCGGGCAGCGTCACCGAGGTTACGGTAAACTGCGTAATGGCGATGCCAAAATCGTCGAAGTACGGCTGTATCAACGGCGCTATCCGGGCATTGAGTTGCGCATGGTTGCCGGCGATATCCAATAACGGGATGCCTGACAACGCCAATGCTTCGCCAAATTTCGGAGCGATGTAGTCACGAAGTTGCTGTTCAATCTCGAAAATGCCCAGCTCGGGATATGTTCCAGCATACTCGCGGAAAAAACGTGCCACATCCGTGATCCGCAGGTTATAGCTTCCGAAGGCGCGGAGCCGAACCTGTCCGAACTGCGGGTCGCGGAGGATGATGGGGGTCGGTGTGCCCCATTTGAGGTTAACAAACTGTTTGACGGAAAAATAGTAAACGTCCGCTTTGAACGGGCTTTCGAAGCCGTACTTCCACCCTTTCAGGCGCGTAAGCAGTGGAACATTCTGCGTATTCAACACATGCGTTCCACTGTCGAATACATCGGCAATCTTCCCTTCGTTCATGAACATCGCGGTTTGGCTTTCGCGCACGATAAGCTTTGCCCCGTTCTTGATCTCCCGGTCGCCGTCGGGGACTTTCCACATCATCAGGTTAGGATTGTCTTCAATCCATTCGATAATCTCCAGGAAAGGTAATTTTGAAAGTGTACTGCTCATTTCTTCGATAGATTAACGCATAACAACGTGTTGTCGATGACGCTAAAATTACGGGTCAGCACATAAAATGGTATAAAAACAATGACTACAAAGTGACTACAACCCACACAACTAACTGAAAAGCAATATGTTCAAAAAATAATATCGGATACCACTTAAACCAGCTCATGCAAGAAACGGTCAAGATCAACCGTCTTGTCAAGACCGAGTTTTTGCTTAATCCGGTACTTGCTTACGCGCACACTCTTGGGTTCAATGTGAAATGCGGCGGCGATTTCCTTCGTGTTCAGCTGTAGATGAATATAGGCGCAGTGTTTCATTTCCAGCGCGGTCAATTTGCCGTTGGATTGTTCTTTCAATTTACTGAAAAAATCGGGATTGATGTGTTCAAACGCTTTCGCCGAGTGCTCCACCCGCTCTTCAAGCCGCATCTCTTCCTTGATCACCTTATCGATGTACCCTGCGGGCGTAGCGGTTTCCACCTGGCTGAATTGCGCTTTGAGTTGCTGGAGCAGCCTGTTTTTGCGTTCAATCTGCAGTGCATCGGCCAGGGCCTCTTTCTGAAGCTGTTCCTTCTGTAACTGCAACAGGTCCTGTTCGGCTTTCAACCGGGCCTGCTCTTCAACTTGCGCCTTACTTCTGCTTTTAAAAGAAATACGCAGCAAAAAAAGGCTAATCAGCAGCAACAGGCAGATACCACCCAGCAACCAGCTTTGCACCCGCCGGCTTTTCGCCGTCTGTTCGGCAGATTTAATGTCTTCGACCAGTTTTTTATTCTCGTATTGGGCTTCCAGCCGCCTCGCGTTCAGCATCTCTGCCTCGTTGAAAATCCGTTGGTTGAACTCCTCTTTCTTTTTCTGGTAAAAAAGCGCCTGTTTGTGATTTCCACGACGAGCATGGAGATCACTTAATCCCTGTGCCACATTGGAGAGTGTATAATAGGATGGCGTTTCCACTGCCGTAAGTTGGATGTAAGAGTCCATTAAAAAACTTTCGGCCCGTTCATCCGCGCCGCGTATGCTGGCTACTTCAGCCAGCAAACCGTTCACGTTGCCCATGATTTCATAGCTTTTATCAAAAGGCTGGTATACCTGCCGTGCGGTTCCGGCATAGGTAATGATGCTATCCTGGATTGCGGTTTGCTCGCGGTCACCGTAGCGAAAGTAGTAATTCGCCATGTTGATGTTCGCAATGGCATACGTCCGTTTCCCCACTTCCTCCGGCTGTCGTTTATACACATCAATAGACAGTTGGAGGTAATGCCGCATACTGTCCAGGTAAAGCCGGTTATTGGTATGATCGTATTGAAGTTCCATGACCACCGAATAGGCGCTGTAGGCATTGGCCAGCATCTCTTCATCATTTGCCAACGTGGCCGCTGTAATGGCTGAACGGGCGTATTTGTTGCAGAGTTCCAGGTTGTCCCAATTCGAATATACCCCATACAGCATATAGTTTGCACGGGCGGCAAGCGACGGATCGTTTTCGCTTCTGAGTATTTGCAATGCCTGCTGGGCATGATCAACCGCCACATCGCCCACACTCAAGAAGTTGTAATAAGTGGCCAGTGAAATGTGCCCATAAGCCTGCGCAAGCGGCACACCGCTTTCCGTAGCCTCTTTCAGGTTCCTTTCCGCGTAGGATTTCGCCTGGTCGTAGTTTGAATTAACCAGGTAGTGCTTACTGAGCTCGGCGTACAGCTTGGCGCGCAGTATCGGTGATTTGGCAACCTCTTCCAGGTTTTCCGCCTCGGTCAGCAAACGGAAGTTTGCATCGAAATCCGCTTGTAATCGCATATAATAAGCGGAATCCAGCAGTGCAGCCAGCCGCCTTTCCTGTGCAGCGGACGTACCGATGACCAGCAATCCCCACAACACGCTTAGATAGATTTTCGTATTTAACATGACAAGCCACTCCACTTAGCGGGTTAAATGTATCGATTATTCGCGAAAGTTGGACGCTGCGATCTTCGCTGAAGTACCACATGATGGGCTACCGTAAACTATCTTAAGACAAAATCTTGGCAGAAGCTATATCCGTATTCGAAAATTTCAATATCTTTGCACTCCCGTTCCCGTAGTTCAATGGATAGAATTTCAGATTCCGGTTCTGAAGATAGGGGTTCGAATCCCTTCGGGAACACAAAAAAGCACCTTTTCGGGTGCTTTTTGCGTTGTATCGTTGTCGGTTTCGTTGTCGGTTTGATTAGTGGCAGGTATTCCCGGCGATAATTCCGTACCTTTGGATCATGGCCGTGAGGCTGTAAATTTTAACCGAAAAAGAAACCCCGCCATGTTAACGTGACGGGGTTTCTTTTTTCCATTGGTTGGACCTAAAGCTACACTTCTATCGAAATCTTAACCTTACCACCAAGCCCTTTTTCCACGATGTCGTACAAGGTCTTCAATGTAAGGTTACTCCCATTGTTTTCTATTCTCGAGATGTATTCCCGCTTCCGATTCACGAGTTCAGCCAGTTCCGCCTGGGTAAGCTGCTTATCCTCCCTCGCCTTCCTAAGTAGCAAGCCGACCTTGAATCCTTCGAAGTCCCTTTCTAACGCGTCCCTCCTTTCGGTACCCTTGGCACCGTACACCCCATCCTTGATGTCTTTCCAACTTTTTGTTTCCATCATTTACTCCTTTTCTGTTCGTAATATTCGGCCATCAGCCTCAATGCCCTGTCAATTTCTTTCTTCGGCGTCTTTTGCGTTTTCTTCTGGAAACCGTTCAGCAGTATAACCAACCGGTCACCATCAAAGAAACAGAATACACGCCAGATGTTTGATCCCAACTGTATCCGTGCCTCGTACAGGCCATTTGTCCCTACCATGGCCTTCAAGTAATTCGACGGCACACGCTCTAACGTCTCAATGGCCTCAATGATCTTGAAAATCTTGTCCTGAACCTTTTGGGGCTGGCCCGTAAGGAAATCCTCAAAGTGGTTCCTGAATGCAATGACTTCTCTGACCTTCACGACACAAAGGTAACTTATAAGTTACTACTATACAAATGTGATTTGTGGTAGCTCTAAGGTTTATCCGGTCGGTATTTTGAAAGATCCAAGGGCCTCAATCCTTTTCTCCGAGTTGAATCTATGATGCAAAATTTATTGCTGATAGAACGTCGCCGAAAGATGGCAGGAACCCAAATCTTCTAAACGCATTATACAATAAGATAAGGAAAGCGGCAAAGAAAATAAGAAAAGCAAAAACACCGACGCGATATTTCTTGTCGGGGTTCGAAATGTGATTTATGATTGGTGCGCCAAACAAAAATGCCAAATGTGCAAATATTGCACCCATAACCCTGCGCCCGGGGAGACGCAGGGCTTTCAAACTAACCAATTATAAACCTAAATTATGAAAAGACAATCTTTATCACCTTAAACGGGCAATTGCCGCACGGTATTGCGCCGGTTTTGTCAAATGTGTGTAAACCTTAGCGCAAACAAATAACCCCGTGTTAGCGTGCACGGGGGTGGCCCGCTGGTAGTACAGGCACTTTATAAACGCGTTAAAAGAAAGCAGCCCTTATCATCACGACAGGGGCTGCTTTATAAAACATCTTCCAGCGAAGATACGCCCGCCACTGAGTAAAATGTTTTACAACGTTGATATTACTTCCAGCCTTTTTCTAATCAAGTTTGCAACTGTTTCGGGCTTGCCCTCACCCTCAAAAAACCCGTAGTTATCCTTGTAGCACCGACTGCAATATTTAATGCTTTGGTCGTTCTTAGTGCCGCAGAGGCAGACCCAAACTTCCTTGGCAGTAGATGAAAACATTCCTTTGACCTGGTCAGTCGTACCCAAAGGCTGGAAGAGGCTAACCAAGTCATCCGAATACTTACGCAGCAACTCAATCTCCTTCGCTGAATAAGATGCCTTGCCGCGCCGGAGTAACTCCAACGCAAATTTCCTGACGTTCAAATGGTTGTTGTATAGTAATGGTTTAAGTCTTTCGTAATCGATGAGGTTATTATCAGACGCTATCTTTAAGAACCTTTTAAGCGCGTCGCTATCAATATCATGTGTTTCCAAATAGCCATACACGCCTTTTATAGCTGAATCGGTATCTAAATTATCGAAATATCTAGGTAGAGCCAGCTGCTTCGAAGAAGATGCGGGTTCCATAGACCACACAGAAAGCAGACCCATAACCAAATTACATAATTCGGGTAGTCTGCTCTCGACAATAAAATTCACCGTATTTTCGGGTATCTTCGAAATAACAGGTTTATCACTACCGAAGCGATCAATGATATTTTTTGCCCTGACTTTCCGCTCCACCAATTCGCCGTCATAAACTTCATAGTTCGATGATTCGCCGCCGCTTACCTTATCTCCTTTTTTGGTGGCCTTAACCGGAGTTCCTACGGCAGAAACCATAAACATTTGGTTTCCCTTGCCGCTTACCTCCCAAAATCAATCTTTATGCCCACAATAGCGTTTGCCCCGTTTGACCTAGCCTTTTTGACGAGGGTCTGTAGTGCCTGGTCGTATATTTCATTTAGTCGCCTCTCATAGCCCTCAGAACGACCTCCGAAAAAATCGGTTATTGACGCTCCAAGATCACTGAAGATGTTCGTGCCGATTACAACATTGGATGAGACGGGCTGTAGATACTCTTTTATGTCCCATCCTTCAATTGAGTTGGTTGTGGTTGTGGTAAATTGATTCATAATTGTCTTTTAGATCTGGTGAGCAAACGTAACTAAATATCATCCGTTTTCAAAATAATCCACGCCTATCATGACAACAGACACGGAGAATATTTATTTGTTGACCTGAATTATCGTAGGTTGTAGGTCAGCCCGGGTTCGGACAATCTAGGCTCTTTTTAAGGTAATAACGGAAATTTCGGGCCAAACCCCGATTCTGCCGGAAAAGCCAAGGAAACCGAAGCCTCGGTTAACGTTTATATAACGCGAACCTTGGCTGTATATTCCAGCCCATTGCTTGTACATGTATTTCGCCGGACTCCATCGTATTCCGGGAATGTCTATACCGAACTGCATGCCATGGGTGTGTCCCGACAGGGTGAGTTGAACCGGCTTGGAATGCCCAAGCACCTGCCCTTCCCAATGGCTGGGGTCGTGAGAAAGCAGCACGGAAAATGTATTTTCCCCCACCTTTTCAAGGGCCTTGTCTAGGTCGCCATATTGCCGGAACCGCTTCCCCCAGTTTTGAACGCCAACCAGGTTAATGTGATCGCCGGCTTTTTCGATTGTCAGGTGCTCATCAAGCAGGAGATGAAACCCCATTTCGCGTTGCAGGGACTTGAGTTGCTCCAGGTTGGCCACTTTCGCCGCCTCGGAAGGCCAGTCCATATAATCACCATAATCATGATTGCCGAGAATGGAAAAAACACCGGAGGGGGCTGTGAGCGCAGAAAACACATCCATCCACTGGTGGAGCTCTGTTGCCTGGTTGTTCACGAGGTCTCCGGTAATGGCTATCAGGTCACTCTGCTGGGCATTGGCAAGCCTCACCCCCCTTTCTACCGCCTCCCTGTCATCGAGGCTACCGCAATGGATGTCTGAAAGCTGGGTAATGGTGAATCCGTCAAAAGCAGCGGGCAAATCCTCGAAATAGAGGGTATTGCGATGAACGGTGTAATGGTAGGCGCCCCTGCTTACCCCAAATGCCACATAGCCGAAAGGCAGGGCACTAGCGCCCAGTATCACCTGGTTGATGAATTTCCGACGCGCTGGCAAAAACGGTGTATGATGGCGATTTACAGCGCGGAAAGTCAGTAGGCCAGCGTCTTTGAGCAGCAAGAAGGGGAGCACACATAGCTTCGGAATGACCGATAAGAGCATAGGAGCCACCAACGAAAAGAAGTAACCTGAGAAAATCCCGCCCCCGCTTAGCTTCAGGTAAAACAGTGCGGCAATCAACAAACCATCGTATGCCCAGTATATTCCATAAATCACTCGCCTCCAAACCGGCGAAAGTCCGCCCACGGCAGATTTTACGACCTGAAAAAAGTAAAGATCCAGCAAGAACCAGAAAGGTATCAGAAGAAGCAATCTATCGAGCATAATCTCGCAAAAATAAAAGAAAATTCATACCCTCCAGATTTCAGCGGCTTGCTAAGCCATCAAGCCTTTCACCAACCGATCCACCCGATACATAAAAAACAAACCGAGTATGGAAAAGGCAACAACCACATAACCCACTACATCGTAGTGTTCGAGCGGACTGAAATTGGTTTGCTGTACCACAATCTTCCCGGCCAACGCAGCGGCAATGCCCCCCGCCAATTGCTGCAGGGAAGCATTGATGCTCATAAATGCACCTCTATCTTTCAGTTCCGGCACCGCACTGGTCAATGCCGAAGAGGGAATCATCCGGCCGGTCACGCCAGCCATCAGCAACACATTCAGTGTAATAGCTACCCACAGCGGCACAACGGATAAATTGGTATACCAAATACACATCACCATCAGCCATATGGAAGCTATCACAAACAACTTGTATTTATCCACCCGATCGCTGAAGCGACCAATGAATGGCATGATAACCAACGTGCTGAGACCCGCTACCATGAATAAAAGCGGCAGCTGCTGTTCCGTAACGTGCAGGTTGTTGATGGCAAACGCGCTACCAAAGGGCATCATCATAAAGCCGCCTACCGAAAGCAGTGCAGTGGCCGCAAAACCAATCCGGTAATCCCGCCGGGCCAGTGTATGCCATAGGTGGACAAACGCCGATTTCTCATTTTTCACGAGTAAGTGTTCCCTAATGGGTTTCAGGAAAAAGCCAATAACACCGACAATGACCACACCCAATGCGGCCACCATAAGGAACGGCATTTCCCATCCCCATTTCGTCGCAATATACAACCCGATCGGAATGCCCAGTACCTGGCTGGCGCCGAAAGCCATCTGCACGAAGCCCAGCACCCGGCCACGTTGCTGCAGGGCGAACAAATCGGCGACGATGGCCATAGAGATGGATCCGATAACCCCACCGAACAGCCCCGTGAATACCCGAGCGGCCACCAGCAACCAATAGGTATGTGCAATGCCGCAAAGCACCGTACCGATCACGAAACCCACGTAAAAGAAAAGCAATAATTTCTTGCGGTCAAACTTGTCGGAAAAGCCAGCGGTCAGGAAGCCCGATAAGCCGGCACTGAACGCGTAGGCAGACACGGCCAATCCAAATTGCGAAGGGATGAGGTGCATAGACTTCATTAAAATATCGCCCAAAGGCGACATGATCATGAAGTCGAGAACAACCGTAAACTGAGTGACGGCTAAGATGATAACTACCAGAAGTTGGTAACGGGTAAACGACGGAGCGCTAACGGACGTTTGGTTCATTCTATCAAGACGTCCAAATAAGCGGATTGTTACTTAGCGATCCGATTATTTTTTCATGTGCTGCTATTTTCCTTTGCCCTGGGCCATTACCTTCACCGTATCCATGATGATACCAATGTCGGTCCGCAGGCTCATACGCGAAAGGTAATCCAGGTCATAATCCACCCGTTCACACATTTGACCCACATTTTCGGCATACCCATACTGTACCTGCCCAATGGATGTAATGCCGGGTTTCAGGCGGAAAAGCTGCATGTATTCCGGCCGATGTGCTTTAATCTCCTCGATAAAATGCCGGCGCTCCGGGCGTGGGCCAACGATAGCCATATCGCCTTTCAGCACATTCCAGAATTGGGGCAATTCGTCGAGGTGGGTTTTGCGCATGAATTTACCCCAACGGGTAATCCGGGGGTCATTGTCCGATGACAGCTGCGGGCCCGCTTTTTCGGCATCCACCTGCATGCTTCTGAATTTGTAGATAAAAAAGGGCTGCTGCCCTTTACCGATTCGTTCCTGCTTATAAAACACCGGACCCGGCGAGGTGAGTTTCGTTATCAGCATCAATAACAGATATACCGGCAGCCCCAAGGTCAATACCAGTGAGGAAAAGACAATATCAACCACCCGTTTGATGACAACGGTCTCCTGATATACCAGCAGTTTCCGTTTAATGGCGTTCAGATCGAACCGGAAGGCCGTGGGATAGCTAATCAAGTCATAAATCGGGTTGTCAACTTTATATGTTAATTGCTGTATTTGATTCTCTCTAACCATGAGGCGCTTTACTTATTAATCATGTTGATAAACACGAATTAAGTGCCATAGTCTATAAAATCGTCAAAATGCCCCCAGCGGTAATACAGAAGGCTTAGGCTCCGAAAAGCGCCTTGGGCACATGTGGAAAAATTCCACAGATTAGGGTGCGAAAGGCCAAGGATTTACTTCCAGTATCCTTTGTACATGGAGCAGGCTTTGCGGAGTTTAGGTGGCAACCGGCGGTAAGAAAGCCCGAATTTATACCCCAGCCATTTGGCCATCAGGGAACACCCCACCTTCGGTAGCAGCAACGGATTCCCACGACCCACATACCCGATTTCCGACATCGCGTAGCGTAGACCCTCCCCGCCGGCGCGGCCGAACGCTTCAAATATCCATGGATTATCGGCGTGGAATACACCGATATCAAAGTACCGCTCAAACTCTTCGCGAACGCTGTAATTATGCGAGTGGTATACGCACGCATCCGCCACGTAGGCTATTTTCCAGTTATCCAACAGCGACTTGCCGGCCACGATTACATCCTCGCCCATAATCGTACCCTTCGGGAAACCGCCTACCCATTCGAGTGCTTCACGGCGATAGGCAGCAAATGAGTTGGAACAGGAGATGGTCTTGATGCCATAGGTGGGTGCATCGGCCAATGCACGGAGCTGGCTTTGTGGTGGATAATTGAACAAACGGGCGTGACGCTCCAGGAGGGCTGCGCCCCTGTTCGGGAGCTGCCTGCCGTAGGCCAAGCCTACATCCGGGTCATCAAACGATCGCATCAGGTTCGCCAAAGTCGATTCATCAGCAGGAATAGCATCCTGCGTAAGCAGGCAATAAATATCGGCATCAGGAAATGCATCGATAGCTTGCTGACGGGTCGCACCATGGTCGAACGTTTTGCCAGCTATTCCGATGACCTCGCAACCGTGCGCACGTGCTATTTCCACCGTACCATCCGTAGAACCCGAATCAACGACTACACACCGCTGCAAAGGGAATGTCTGGCGGTCAATCATGGTTAACAATTCGGAGAATCGCTGGCCACCGTTCAACGTTGGGATATAAAGATTTACCTTCATCGCGCTTTGCCTGTAACGCTGTGCTCTTCCACCTGATTCCTGGTCAAGCTGATTTCCGGCGCCCCCGCATCATTCAGCCACGCGCCACCCGATGTCACGAAATTACTGTCTATCGTTATATGCCGTACCGCTGCCTTCACACTTATCGCAGCATTCTTTTGGTTATAGATGTGGTTACCAAACAACGATGCGCCACTAGCTTTCATAAGAAGCAGCGCGCCGGCCTCGTGCCCACTTGTTAGCCGATTGCGCTCAAAGCTGAAAGCGCCTTCCATATTGACATTGATGGGTCCGCTGCCGATTTCATTTTCCATGATATTCAGGGAGTCTATCTTTATCCCGTTGGGCAGCAACAAACGCCCTATTTTCCCTCCGCTGATATCCAGCAGTTTACCCGATGCGTTAGCTAACAGGCGTAAGGTATGGAACACATTGCCATCCATCCGTATGTTTTCCCACTGGCCTACCAGTTCAAAAGCACCGTCAGTCACATTTCTATTGGCGGTAATATCGCCGCACCCTTCGATGTAGAGCGCGGGTCGGTTATTGCCAAATGCACGGTTGCCACTTAGGGTTACCCCCGAGATACCGATAAGCGTACCAATCCCCGAGCCATCGGGCGTGGATTCACCGTTTACGAAACCGTTGTCCTCGCTATAGTTCCCCGCAATGAGCGCGTTGATGGCGACCACCCGGCCGTGCGCCCGGTTATTAATGTCTACAGCATCGGCGGCGTTGTGTTCGAGACGGTTGTTGGTTATGCGGTAATTCGCTACCCGTTCGGCAGTATTGAAGGCCACCTGTATGCCACTCATGCCATTATGGTGGATGTGGTTACCATCGATTTCCACATCGCCACTGTCATGTATGAAGACGCCGTTTTCACCATTGTGGTGGATGTGGTTGCCGGAGATGGTCACCCCGTTGGCCGAGAGCACCCGGATGGCTGTGCCGGGGTTGTAGCTGCTGGGCGATTGCCGCGCGCCGCCGTACTGACTGATGGTTGTTCCCACCACGCGCGATGCGGCACAACCGTACATCAGCACCGCCGGGAACGCGCGGCGGTTAGTCGAGTCGCCCTTGAAATGGCTATCGGCAATGGTGATGTTACTGCACTCCGATGCATAAATCGCCTCATTGACCGTCTCCGCGCGTACGGAAAGGTAGATGTTTGATACGCGATGTGCCCTGAAGAGCGGTGCCGGCGAATGCTGCTTTTCCACCGCAAATTGTGCCGAGAGCTCCGCTGGTTGCTTCAAGAGGCCATCAGCGACCACATGCACATTAGGAACCAGGCGGATGGAGCGGACCCGATACGTACCTTCGGGGATGTACACCGTATCGCCCACCATCGCACTATCCAGCGCAAGCTGAATGGCTTTGCTGTCGTCGGTTTTCCCATCACCCACAGCACCATAGGCCATCACATTGATGCGTTTCCCGCAGTAGTCAGGCGTGGGAGCCTCGGGGTGCGACCGCATATTACCGCTGCATGCCGCTACGGCCATGAGGGCCAGCACGCCGCCGATGAAAGGTATATAAAATTGTTTCTTCATTTCCGTCGTTTATCCGTTATTACTTCCCACGTACGTGCGGCCGTCTCCGTCCATGTGAACCGGGCCGACCGCCTGATGCCGGCTTCGCGCAGCCGTTGGTAGCCGTCACTGTCGGCGACCAGCCTTTCCATTCCGTCGGCAATGGCGTCAACATCATGCGGGCTTACGCATAGCGCGGCTCCCCCGGCCACTTCGGGCAGCGGACCGGCCGTAGACGTGAGTACGGGCGTACCTGCCGCCATGGATTCAATGACCGGCAGCCCGAACCCTTCCATCAGCGATACGAAAAGCGTGGCGTGTGCTCCCCGGTACAGGGCAGGCAGCTCTTCTTCGGCCACATGCCCCAAAAACCGGACCCGGTTACCGATACCGAGCTGGCTAACCAATGCCGCTGTTTCTTCATCGCTGTCGCCGGTCATAAAAAACTGAAACTCCCGTGGAATGGCCGCACGTGCGAACGCCGTGAGCATGGCGGGAAGGTTTTTGTTTTTTCGCCGGTTGCCTACATACAGGAAATACGGGGCATCACTTTGATAGGCAACCGAATCGACATCTGTCCGATAGCGGTCGTCCACCCCGTTGTAAACCACCGTAATCAACCGCTCATTGATACCCAGCAAATCGACCAATTGCCCTTTGCTGAACTGCGACACGGTGATAATCTGATCGGCTTTGGCCGCCAACCGCGCAATCACCTGCTGGTAATAAAGCCGGTGCCATTTAGTGTAATAAAACAAGTGCATCAGGTCGTGGATGGTAAACACCACCGGCATGCGGCTGTGGAGCGGCGGCATGAATGACGGACTGTAAAACACATCGGCGTCATGCCGGCCGATTTCGCGGGCAAGCATCAGCGGCGTCAACAGGTTACCCAATCCCATGCGGCTTTGCACAAAGGCGGGCGAAACATAACCGGGCATCCGCGCCATCACCTCGCGGTACAGCTTGCCGATGCCCGTATCGGCATCCCATCGGCTATCTATCAATACACGCATCAGCCTATCCTCCCGTTTAACTGTTTCACCCGTACCGGTCCCACGCTCCCCAACAGGAAAACTAGCACCAGGTAAAGTACGATGTCGTTATCATAGCCTGAATACAGGATCATCATGATGGCCAGCAGCGGCACAAAGGCAACCCACCAGAACAACAGATTACGGTATTTTTCTACCCCGAACCGAAAGTAATGATAGAGAAACAGCGCATAAGCAAGCAAGCCGACGACACCGAAATCGAGGTAGCAGCTTAAGAACGTGTTATGGATATGGGGTTCGCCATGGTAAAATGCCGCATGCCGGCTCAGGAAATCGCTGCCGCTCATAAATCCGTTCCCTAATGGCGAAATCGCCGAAAAATGTTCAAAAAAAGCCTTCCAATAGGTTAGCCGCACCCCCATCCCATCATTGGAAGCGGTGATATTTTCAATGCGGACCACCCGCAGGGCAACCACCGGAAGTGCCAGCGCAACCAGCGCGCCGAGCACCACACGCCAACGCGTATTGGCTGCCAGCCACACCAAAAAACCCACGCCCATAAGGAGGGCAACCATGGGTGTGCGCGATAACGACAACCAAGCCAGCAGCAAGACCAGCACAATGCGCCACCATACGATGGCCTTCAGCCGAACCACCGGCAACAACACGTACACAAACCCCAGCAGGGCAATGCGTGCACCGAACATGTTCTTGTCGTCCAGTCCCCAGAAATACGTGCCCGACTGGTACAGCGCGCTTCCCTGCGCGGACGTTGCCGCACCGCCCAGCCACCGGAAACCGACGGCCTGGTGATAGACCAGCAATTGCAACAATGTCAACGCGAGTGCGATGTGCAGGGCTACGTCTACCCATCCCAATAGGCGTACGTTGTTCCGGGGTGCCAGCCACATCACGGCCGTATACAGGAACGTAAAGTTTATCAGCAACTTAAGGAAATTGGTCAGCTCCGGTTGCCCTGCGGGCAATCCGATGAGGAACACCGCAACAGCGTACCCGGTAAATACCGCGAGGTAAATGGCCCATCGGTAAGGCGTCCACACCTTCGTGTCTGCTGCAAAGAAAGCGGAAGCCACCAAAAACACCAGCGGATAGATTTTGACCGGCAGGAACACCGCCAGCAATGCCAGACAGAACAATGCCTCGCACCAGGCGGACCGATTACGCACTATGTGATTAAATCCCTTCATCAGCCCCCAATACGGTGCGTAGCACCTGTTCATATTCGTTTACCATCCGCTCCACGCTGAGGTATTCGCTTACCGAATCCCTCGCCGCAGCTGTCAGCCGGTTATAATCGTCCACATCTGTCCACAGTCGGGCAAGCGCCTCTCCAAGCGATGCAGGCTTATCCGGATCACAATGGTAACCGTTTACCCCGTCTACGACCGTCTCCCGCAGTCCACCCCGGTTGCTTGCCACCACCGGCAAATGGTTTGCCAGCCCTTCCACGGCCACCATGCCCAGCGGCTCTTCCCACACCGAGGGAACCGCCAACACATCGATGGTCGGATAAAAATCCGCCGGTGCAACATAACCCACGAAATCGATGCGGGGGTCATCCCCAGCAAGCTGCCTGAAATATGCCTCATCTTCCGCCTTTCCCTTGCCTGCAATCCGCAGTCGGCCTTCCACGCCCGACGCTTTAAACTGGTTGATGAGCCACTCTACGCCTTTCGGTGCCGTTAGCGTGCCGATGTACCCTACCGTCAGTCCGTCGCCTGCGGCGCGGTGGCGGGGCGGGGCGGCCGCCGGAATAACCCGGGCATTGTGAATCACGTAGCGGGGCACCTGTTCAAAATAACCGTACTCGATAAACCGATCCAGTATACTCCGGCTGATGCCGACTACGGCGCCTACTCCGGCAGATGCCTTGCGGTGCCGTTGTCGCAACAGCCTACTCATCACATCCTGGTGGGGGCGGGTATATCCCGGCTTGAAAAGGGTACTGTTTGGGCTAAGCAGGTACATATCGTGGAGTACCTGCACAATGGGGATACCCGCGCGGCGCACCTCACCCCACACGGCGATAGACCATCCCACGAGGTTATGGCAGGAAACGACATCGGGCTGTTCGGCGGCCAGCACTTCGCGCACATAGCCCGCCATGGACCGATTATAGCGGTCGCGCAGGTGCCAGCGCAGCCGGCGCCATTTGCCCAGGCGCTCGTTGGAGAACGGCCAGTAGCTGTTCCGGAGCTCTGCGCGATACACCTTTACACCGTCCACCCAATCGCTGGTCAGTCCCCCGTCCGGCGAAAGACTTAATACCGCCACCTCATGGCCGGCAGCCTGCATGGCCTCCACTAGCAGCTTCAGCGAGATTTCCGCCCCGCCGGCAACATGTGGTGCATAAAGCGCGTGGATATACAAAATCCTCATCCGTCATTCTTATTACTGCGGCGACGCCTGTCGATGACATGGCGATACAGCCGCGCTAATTCGTCCCCTACCCGCTGCGGGTCGTGCGCCGCCGCTACATGTTGGTACAGGCGCTGGCCCATATCATCCAGCGCATGCGGGTTTTCCCGCTTCCGCGCCAGTGCCCGTTCGATTTGTTGTGTCAACGCCTTTTCATGCTGTCCGGCCGTATCATAGCGATAACAGAAGATGTCCGCCATATGGCGGCCCAAATCAGCTATTGTGCCGATTTCCGGACATATCACCGTCTTCTTATAGGAAAACGCCAAGATAGCCGTGCCCGAGTTCAGGCTGCTGGCCAGATCATACGGCAGCACAACCGCATCCGCCTGCCCCAGCAGTCGGGTTAACTCCCCGTCGGGCACAAAATACGGCAATAACGTCACATTGCCTACACGTGCTGCCCGGTCAACCAATTTCCGCTGATAGCCTGCATCGATGGCCTTCCCAGCAATGGTCAGCTGCACGCGGTCGCCGAATGTGCCCACGGCGTCAATAAGCAATTCCAGGTTTTTGTAAGGTTTGACCATGCCGACAAACAAAAGCTGTAGCGGGCTGTCGGCACGCGGAAGACTAGCAACGGCATTCCCATATACCCCGATGAAATGCGGATGGGGAACGTAGGCAGCCCGCTCCAATACCTTTGCTCCGTACGCAGCAAGTACGTCTTCCGACTGCCCCGAATGGATAACGATCACATCCGACCATCGGACGAGCAGGCGCATCAGGATGCGGCTGAACAAGGCCGCGCCTTTTTCGTGCGACGCGCGGTTATGCAGCGTCCATATCAGCGGCTTCCCAGCCAAGCGGATGGCCGTGAGCACCGTCAGCTTACGCACGAAACTCCGCAGGGCCATGAAAAAACTGCTGTCGTCTATATTTTCAAACCAATTCAGGTGCACCAGTTTGATGGACCGGAAATGCCTGTAGCCCGAAAAAATAGTGTCCAACGGATGTATGCAGTATCCCCTGACATGCAGCTCCTTTACCAATAGCTGAATGTATTGGTTTTCGGTATTGACCGGTGGATTAAAGACGATATCCATTGGCTATCCGTTCGATAATCGATTTGTAAGCCTACGCGCCTTCACCGCCGCCACGACGATATCGCGGAGCCGGACTCCGAATTCCTTACGGTGCCCGTACCACATCCAGAAGCGCCGTACCCAGTGGCTGCGCATGGAAAGCGCCATGGTATATTGCTTTCGTTGTTGCATGAGCCTGTCCTGCTGTTCGATCAGGCTCCGGTAAACCACCTGTTCCGTTTCATGGGGCACATGGTTTGCCAGAAAATCGCGCAGCCACGCCGCATAAAGCAGGTTCGCGCGCATCTTTTCCAAATCGTTGCCGGTCGACGTGATCGAAAGCCCGTTGCTGCGGTAATTAAACACAGGCGTATTGGTGTGCGCTATCCCTTTCCCGGCACACGCCCGGTAGGCGGTGATGTCGTCAGACCCCCATGCCAGCGGCAAGGCATAGCACCCCCCTACGTTGCGGAGCGCATCCGTCCGGTACACGAAATCGGAGATGTACTGCGATCGCCATTGGTTCAGGCGATGCCAGATATGGTCGCACACCCGTTCGAACGACGGCCCGGCAGGGGTTAGCTGCACCGCATTGCCGTGGTCATCGATGACGAGGCTCCGGCAGTGGTACACATCCAGATCGGGGTAACGGGCTATCAGCGCCGTAAATTCGTCGAGGTAATTAGGTTCCAGCCGGTCGTCATCGCCCATAATCATCACAAACTCCCCTTCTGCCAATGCCACGCAGCGATTCCAGTTGTCCGTAAGCCGAACGGCGCCGACGTTGCGTTCATTCTCGAAATATCGTATGCGCCCGTCGGAAAAGGAACGTACAATTTCTTCCACCGGCTCGGGCGAGCAATCGTTGAGCACAATCAATTCGAAATCGGCGTACGACTGCCCCAGGATGCTTTGTAAGCATTCGGACAAAAAGCGGCTTTTGTAAGCCGGTATGCAAACGGAAAACTTAGGCATCTTTATTCCCTTTCCTCATGAATGTTTCTTTCAGTTCGCGGATAGCTGCGGGTTTGAGCACAAACAACAAGAGGTACGTCAGATAAATCACTCCAAAGATAACGGTATTGGCGATAACCGTGCCATATCCACCGGTTAAAGGCAACCAGCCCGATAGGTAATGGCCGCCCGCCAATGCCACCACACCCCCGATTGCCGAAGGCAGGAAGGCACGGCCAAACAATCGCCCGCCATCCATGCGGAGTACCTTCGGTATGTAATAAATATAAAAAAACCCGATTTGCAGCACCATGTACACCAGGTAACCCACCACAGTAGCCCCCACTTGCAGTGCCGGCGCGAAGATGACCGTGATGGGCAACGAAACGACGCAAGCCACAGCCGAAGAATAAACGAGTGCGCGCGTTTTGCCCGTGGAAAGCACGAGGCTGGCCACGGGCGTGTTGTGCATGGAAAGCAACACCGTGAGTAGCCACAGGGACAGCCACAGCGACAATCCGCTATAGCCGCTACCCATATACAGCAGCAGGATTTCGTCGGCATTCATTATCAGTACAAACACCATGAAACTCAGAAAGATGGAAATATACTTGGTGGCTTTGAATATCATGCGGGCAATCCGCTGATGATCGCCGGTCGCGTAGGCTTTGGAAGTCGATGGCAGGAGCACTTGCATAAACACGCCGCCGAAGGCCACGATAAGCATGGCAATGGTCTGTATAACCCGGTAGTCGGTAAGCACCTCCACCCCATCGGCAAACTTGCCTAACAGCAACGGCCGCAGGTTATTGGCCGTGAGCTGAAACAGCCCCATCACAAAAATCGCCAGGCTATATCGCAGGATTTCGCGGAAGGCGGCCCCGTTCCACCGGGGCGCCAGCAGCGCACGCCGCGAAACCGGAAAGACCTCCAGCCGCCACACGTAGAGCGGGATGGGCATCAACGTAACCAATGTATAGCCGATAAAATACGTGAGGAGGTTCCATTGCCATTGGATGGCCACCAGTGCCACGGCAAAATTCAGCACGCTGCCGATGGCGGTTACGCGGTTGATGAAACCCAATTCATCCATGGCACTCAGCAGTTGGATGGCCACGCCCGAAAGCCAGTTCAGTACGGTCGAAAAGGCCAGCACCACCATCATCTGCCGGTACAGCGGCAGTTGTGCCTCCGTAAGGTTAAACAGTTGTTGCCCATAGGCAGACATGGCCAGAAATATAGCCGCATTGACCAGCCCAATTACACCGTAAAATACAATACTTGATTGAGATACGTTGGTTATTTTCGCCCATTTGCGGTCTGCGGTCCACATCGAAAAAAACCGGACGGCCCCCACGTTGAACCCGAGGTCCATCAGCCGGAGGTAGGCATTGAGGGAAAAAGCGAGTGCAATCAATCCGTAATCAGCCTTTCCATAAAAGCCGACCAGCAGTGGAATGGTAACGAACTTGGCAAGGGCGTCGAGTATTTTCGCCAAGACACCCCACACAGCCCCGGAAAACACCCGTTTGGAATCCATATTCAGCCAACCAATATCAGAAAAAATGCCGATTGGCCAAAACGGTCGGTTATTCTTCTACAATACGTTCCACAATGGTCACGTCCCTGTCGCAGCATACGGAATCTTTCACGGGGCAATATCCCGTGGCACCGCGAAGAATCAATGCGCCGCCCACGGCCACTTCGGCCAGGGAAGCAAGCGGGGTCTTGAACATGCGCGTAATGCCCGTATAGAGCACAAACGCACCCGCAGCGACGGACAACAGCCGCTCCGAACTTGCAATATTACGGTTGTCGTTAGCTTCGCGGAGCCGATCCTTCACATCGTCCAGTATTTCTTTGGTCTTGGTATCCATATTCTTTGATTTCCTACAAATTTACCTGTTATTCACTCATAGTACAAACAACGCGGTCGCCTTTTGGTTTTGTGGAACGTATAATTCGCTAAATTAACCGTATTTTGCCAACGTACCGATTCCCAGATGCACACTGATGGAAATTCTAGGTTATATCCTGGCCGTATTTATCGGCATTTCACTTGGCCTTATTGGTGGCGGAGGCTCCATCCTCACCGTACCGGTATTGGTATACCTGTTCCATATCGAACCGACGCTGGCTACTTCTTATTCCCTGTTTATTGTGGGGATGACCAGTCTTTCCGGCACCATATACCAATACAGTAAGGGTTACGTCGATCTGAAAGCCGCCCTTTCGTTTGGCCTGATGTCTGTGGTTACCGTTTTTGCCGTGCGGAAGTACCTGCTCCCGCTCATCCCCGATATCCTATGGCAGGCCGGAGCCCTCACCCTCACCAAATCCACGGCCATCATGGTGTTGTTCGCGGTGTTGATGCTGGCCGCATCGGTATCGATGGTGCTCGGGCATCGTGAGCAAACCGGTGGTGCGCGGACCAGCTTAGCGGTCTTATTGGCTTTTGGTATAGGTGTGGGGCTGGTTACCGGCCTGCTGGGCGCGGGCGGCGGCTTCCTGATCATTCCCGCACTGGTGTTACTGGCCAAAACGCCCATGCGGACGGCCATTGGCACGTCCCTGTTCATCGTTACCATCAACTCCCTGGTGGGCTTTGCAGGCGACATCGGCCATGTCTATATCGACTGGCCGTTCCTGTTTATCATACTGGCCATTACGGTATTCGGCGTCCTCATTGGCAGTATCATCGGCCGGCAAATACCCGGCGAGCGGCTACGCGCGGGCTTCGGGTGGTTCGTGCTCACCATGGGCATTTATATCCTGAGCAGGGAATTGTTTTAAGCGTGCAACAACAATGCGTTGCACGCCACGGATTACCCCGTTACCAGCAGTGTTATCCCCCCTTTCCGTTCGCCCGTAAGGCTATTGGTATTCACGATATCTATCCCCGCCAACTGCCCCGGCTTAAGTCCCAAATCAGGAACTGCAAGCCTAAAGCTGGTCTTCATCATCGGCTTGTTCATGGCGGTTACTGCCTCGTGCAACTTCCTCCGTTCCTCGCGGCTCATCCTGTTTTCAGGCGCTTTCAGCATCGCATGAAACGCTTTCATCAGCCTGGCTTGTTCTTCGATGCCCATTCCCTTACTGCCGTCGGCATGCACTTCTATGCCCTGCCGGGACGGCTTCACCCGGAAATTGCTGCGTGTTTTTCCTATCGGACTTACGTCCAGCTTCTTCAGGGAGGCCAGGGGCAGCTGGTTCGATATGCGATACTTCAACACGGTGGGGTGCAAGAGTTGCAGCACCTTGTTCTTCGACATGGGCACAAACTCGATGCGTTCCTGCATATTGGGCAAGTGAATGAGGTTAAACCGGTATTCCGTGTTTTGCGGCACAAAATTCAGGTTCTTCTGTGCAATATGCCGGTCTAACGTGGGCTGTAGGGCATAAAGGTCGTTCGGTTTATCGAGCGGACTGAACGAATACGTCCGGGCGAACAGGCATTTATGACCTTCCATGGCGGCCGGTACGTGGTAACGGAAGTCCAGCGTATCATTGCCCGCGGGCAACAGCAATCCCGGCAGCTGCGTAAGTCCGATAAGGTCGGCAAAACGGGTATCGAACCCCAGTGTTGGGGTGGTCAGGAAAAACTCCACCTTCGGAAAAGGCACGGTGATATCGCCACGGTTATGCAGCCGGCAGTTGATGTTGTAGGTATGGCCGGCATGAAGCGTCGTGCCGAAATTTCCGATATCGGTCACCGGACTGATGTTGATGTCGGGCGAGTTCCAGAACAGGATGTTATCAAATGGCCGCACACCGATATCGCCTTCGTATGACCGGATGTATAAAAAAGAACTATCATTTACCGGATCCGGTTTCCGATCATCCTTGCCCCGCCGGTATAATCTGGAAATCAGTCGGGGCGCTTTTTTGGCATAGGCGGCTCGTTGCGTGTTCAGTTCGCGGATATAAGCCTGTATTTTTTCAATGTTGGGTGACATGGTTATACATTTAATATTTGTTAATAAGATGATTACGCAGTGGCTATGGATGGATGAATTCCAGTTTTACCGGAGTTATCGGGTCGCCATCGTTCTGCTGTTGCTGTTGTTGCAGGATTTTGGGTTCCTCGCGACTATTGCCTGCCTGAGTCCAGCACGTATACGCATACCCCCGGTCGGCATCCAGGTTAAAATCGGGTATTTTCCGGCCCGTTTTCAATCGGTCATAGCACTCGTCGGCCAGCGTAAGCGCATTGCCCAGAAACGGGCGCCCCTTATGTTCTTTCATCAGTTTTTCCAAATTCGGCTCATCGCCAGACAGATCGGTCAGTGCATCGATGAACGGCTTGCTAAGCGGAATGTCATCAAACACGTAGTGGCGCGCCGCATTGGCGAAATAGGAAGCCGGGCCACCGCTGGCGTGCAACGGTTCGCCTGCTGTTTTCTTGAAAGCCGTTCCCGGTACATCGTCGGAAGGCGGATAGATGAGGTGCCTTTCCTTGTTAAAAAGCAGGTTCATGATCTCATCATTGAACCCTGCGTCTTCCAACCGGATACGGATTTTGGGCAGTTCGGCCGCGAAGTCTGCAGCAACCTGGCCCAGTGGGTCGCCAAAGTTGGTGTTCTGGAACTGCCGGAAGCGGGGTTCGTTGAGGTGCTCCTGCATGGGGTACGCCAATCCATTGAGCGCAACGCCCAAGCGAAATTGCTGGAACGCATTATACAGCTGGTCGTACACCAGGCTTGCCGCATAGCGGATACCCGCTGTCGTTAGCGTGGTCAGTGCGCCCAAGATGGCATCTATGAGTGCCGCAGCGGCAGCCACGGCAGCGAGGATCAATGCCGCCAGTACAATGAAAATCGCCAGGAAACTGAAACTCCCGGCCTGGTCTACGGCGTCTTCAATGAAATCGCCGATGTTGTCGAGGTTATTCATGGCCGTTTCCCACACCTCTTCCAGTTCCGCAGTCAACGAATACGGTACCGGTACGGGCAAGGTGCCGTTCTCGGTGGCATTCCGCATCCAACGGTACCAGATGCGATACGCATTATTCACATCGTCGGCCGAAATGGTGCGCCCGTATTCGTTGTCGTCCGCATCGCCCTGTGCATACACCTTACTGATCGTTTTGGCAATAAATTCGGCCAGCTCATCGGGCAGGTGGGTGTTCGGATCGGGAATTTCATCCGGATCCGCCGGTGGCGACATCGAGCCGTCGAAATTGAAATTATACAGCTTATGCAGTTGCGACCGGTTCCAATCCACATTGTTCTGCGCGAACATGTTGAATACATCGTGGTAGTTTTCGCTGGTTTTATGCCGTTGGGAGTGACTGCGGTATGGGCCACCGCAATTGATGTTTACATAGGGGTGGCCCACCGTATCGCCGGTCACGTGCGTGAGGTAGCCTAGTGCGTATAGATGTAGGGGCGAATCTTCGGGTGCGTCTTTGAGCAATTGGGCTGCATACCGCCCCGTTTTCCGGTAATGCATCGCATCAAACCACCACCATTCGCCCTTGGGCTGACCGTCCCGGTAGGGATGCCCTAAAACATCATACACGTTAAAATCCGTAATGAAATCCTTAACCATTTCCATCAGGTCGGCCGACAAGGCATCAACCACCTGCTGCATGTCTTTGAATAAACTTTCCAGCTCGCTGAGCGTCGCTGAATTATTAACCACCTCATCGGCAGCAGCGCCCAAAGCATCCAACAGGTCAATGACAGGCTGGGGCACCAGTTCCAACAGCTTTTTCTTGAAGTTGTCGATGGCATCGTACACCTTGTAATAGATTTCCACAGCATCGCCCAGCGGGCCCGCCGGCCAATCCTTGGTATTAAAGAACAGAAAATCGGGGCCCTGGCAGCCCACGAACAGGTACGGTAGGTTTTTGGGATCAGACAGCAGGCTCTGCAATTTGCTGTAGTCCGCATTCGGCCCTAAACCGTTACCGGCATTTATTTTTTTCCGGAGCTCATCTGCAATGAGATGATGAATAGCTGGTCCTGGCATGGCAGTAATTTTAAATCAATAAATCTGTTAAAGCTACATCCAAATTTATTCCGTATCTTACTGACACACAATACCTAAAATGGTGTATTTTGAAAAGGAAAGCCGGGCTTTGTTTTGAATGCCCCTATTTTATTACCTTTGCGATGATGGCGCGTAGGCATCCAATTCCTTCGGGCAACCGATATAAAAAATAATGATGGTTAAGCAACTTTTACTGGTCGGAATAGGTGGGGGCGTGGGTAGCATGCTCCGGTTCCTCGTCTCGGTAACTACCAGTAAGTACGTGCAAAGCGCGTTTCCGGTGCCCACCCTGCTCATTAATCTTTCGGGTTGTTTTCTGATTGGTATCCTTGCAGGTATCTTCGCCCAGCCGCCCTATGCCGACAACAAGATGCGGTTTTTGCTGGTTACGGGGTTTTGCGGTGGTTATACCACATTTTCTACCTTTGCCCACGAAAACCTGCTGCTTCTTGAAAACCAACAAGTATTCATGGCCATCGGCTACACGCTGTTGAGTGTAGTGCTGGGTATCGCCCTGGTATGGGCGGGGATGTGGGTAAGCCAGACGGCCTATTCGCGGTAAAAATCTATAAGTGCCGCTGCGTAGGTGTTGTGCCAGGTTCGCTTAATTACGCAATTGATGCCGATGTGCATCTAATTCGGTTTCAATTCCCTTATCGCCGCTCCTACGCATCCATTCCGTTAACTCCTCTTTCAATTTTCTGATAACTGACGAGTAACGTTCATCATTAGCAAGATTGTTCATGCACCACCTATCCGCTATCACGTCATAAAGTTCCTCTTCCGGCCGGACCTTATTTCTGAATAAAAGATCAGCGGCATCCGCATCTTTCTCCGCTGCTCGACGCCAAGATGAAAACCATTTAATATCCCATTTAGACGATTCGACATCATCGGTATTGTTCACAATATTCAAAAACTCCTCGTCCGGGGTAAGGTTCCAGATATACCGATACCTATCGTTTACGATGGCCCGAATGCCATACTGGTCACTTCCGTTCAATATACCCCGCGTTGTCTGTATCGAATACGAATAATCCCTAATCCGGTTATCGGGGTTAGTAAGTACAGACAAAAAGCTTTGACCATCAAGGTGAGCGGGAACTTCCCCGCCCGCGATTTCAATCATCGTGGGCAGCACGTCGGTATACTCCACAATCGCATCCGTTTCGACTCCAGCATCAATAACTTTTGGCATCCAGGCGACCAATGCAGACTTAACACCCGCTTCATACAACGACCATTTATTAAAAGGAAAAATATTACCCTGCTCGCTCGCGAAAAAAACAAAAGTGTTTTCATAAAACCCGTGTTTTTCAAGCAGATCCATCGTTCTTCCCACTTGGTCGTCAAGCACCCCGATTTCTCCAAGATACCGGGCAAAGGCCTCCCTGGTTTCCTCTGTATCGATTATATTCGGAGGAAGCCGAACCACTGCCGGATCAGGCATATTCGTTTTTCCTTTCGTCCACGGATCGTGCGCTTCGTTCGAACAAATCATTAAAGCAAAGTTGCTTTCATTTTTACTAGCGTCGTTCAGAAAACTATCGACCAACTCAAAGTCGGGTTCATTCGTTGCGCCGATGTACTCAAACGGGAAAGCACTGATCGGAGCAATATGCTTCTTACCGGTCAGCCCCACGGCATATCCCAGTGCCTTTAAATAGTGTGGCAGACTCTTTGTCCCGTCTTTGACGAATGTATGGTTAGGATATGCGCCTGACTTAACCGGGTAAATTCCGGTTAGCAGATTGTGCCGGGTTGGCGAACAGATCGGTGCAGCCTGGTAGCATCTATTGAACTTCATTCCCTCCCTTGCGAGTTTATCAATGTTGGGCGTTTTAACATCATTGTTTCCATAACATCCGATGTCCCAGTTTGTAATATCGTCTCCCAAAACAAAGACGATATTGTACCTGCCGTTTTCCTGGCCATAAAGCAAATTTATGGAAATTGAGATGAGGAGGAAAACAACGAAAAAACTAAAACTTTTGCGCATAATCACGAAAAATGAATAGTTAGACAAAACGCGAATTAACTTATAACCGGCGTCCAGCACCTTCTTGGCCGGTCAAATCATCGCCGAGTTCTTGCCTAGCCTCGTTGGCTAACTGCATCAATTCTTCCACCATATCCGGATAGGACGCCATCACATTAAACCGCTCTCCCGGGTCGCGCCGCAAATCGTATAACGCCAAAGAAACATCCGTTTTAGAAACCGCTCCGCCAAAACCGTCGTTACGCGGTTCGCTCGACTCAAAATCATTGGAACGGTGAGGCAACACCAATTTCCAGTCGTCCTTTCTTACCGCCTTCAACGAATTTTCATCGTAATAATAATAAAACGACCGTCTCGGATTGGCGTCAGGATCGTTATAGAACAAACCCGAAATGTCCACCCCATCGATCTTACGGGTTACTGTGTCCAGTTTACATAGTTTAGCAAGCGTTGGCAGGATATCAATTCCTGACACCAACTTATTACAGACTGTACCTTTTTCGATAATACGCGGCCATTTAATTATCATAGGAACGCGATTCCCCCCCTCAAAGACCGTTTGTTTGCCTTCTCGCAGACCCTGTGTCGAACCGCTGTGTTCGCCGAAATTTTTCCACGGGCCATTGTCACTGGTAAAAATAACTATCGTGTTGTCATCGACACCCGCAGCGTTCAATGCGGCCAATACTTCTCCAACCGACCAGTCGATTTCCATCATCACATCGCCATAAATCCCACTTCCGCTTTTCCCTTTGAATTTCTCACTGACGGCCAGCGGCACATGCGGCATACTATGGGCAACATATAATAAAAACGGACGTTGTTTGTTCTTCTGGATAAAATCAACCGCGTATTCCGTATAGGCTGTAGTCAGCTTCGCCTGTTCGGCCATTGAATTGACCTCGTTAATTTTGTCATTCCCTTCCATCAGAAACAATGGTGGGCATTCTTTCTGGAACGCATTGACATGTTCTTCCCTACCTTGATAGTCCAGTGGCCACATGTCGTTCGAGTATGGTAAACCCAGGTAGTCATCAAACCCCTTCTGTAATGGAAGAAACTCAAACTTATCACCCAAATGCCATTTACCCACCATGCCCGTTTTATAGTCTTTCTTTTTAAATAGTTCAGCCAGCGTAACCTCATCCGCGCCAATCCCTCTTTCACTTCCGGGGAACAAAGCACCAGACATGCCTATCCGATTGGGGTAGCAGCCGGTAAGCAGTCCGGCCCGCGAAGCCGTACATACCGCTTGCGGGGCCAGATAGTTTGTAAACCTCATGCCTTCATTCGCCATCTGGTCTATATGAGGAGTGGAGTGACCCAATGCGCCAAAACTGCTCAGGTCACCGAACCCCATGTCGTCCATGTAAAAAACAACCACATTTGGCAAATCGTTATCCATACGATGATCAGGGTTGCAAGCTCCCAGCATCCCGATTAAAACCAATGAAAGAAAAGAATTTTTCATATCTTGTACGAATTACCAGTTCGGATTTTGTGTCAAATTGGGATTTAAATCAATTTCCCGTTGTGGAACAGGCCATAAATAATCCCTATCTGGGTTAAATTGCCTGTTTTCAATGACGTCGCCATTCGCATTATAAATTGGTCCATTATTAACAATTTCGGCAATCCGCCAGCGCCTGATATCCGAATAATAAAGATTTTCGAGCGCTAACTCTATCCGCCGTTCATGCCTTATCGTTTCCCGCATTTCCAATTTGCTCATTCCCATTTCGATATCGGGCATGTCAACGCTCGGTCGCTTACGAATCAGGTTCATGGCCCAATAAATTTCTGCATTAGGACTTTCATGCAATTCGTTTAACGCTTCAGCGTAGTTCAACAAGACTTCAGCGTACCTAATGACAATGATGTTCAAATCAGATTCACCGAGGGGAATAAATACCTCCACGTCGTCGGGGTAACTTGTTAATTTCTTCTGCCCGAAACCCGTATGCTGTACGGGGTTGGTTCCTGCTTGCTGCATCATGCCGTTGAACGGGTATCCAGAGACAACGATCGACTGTAAAAGTCTGGGGTCCCTGTTTTCATAGGGGCGGTCGAGATCATAAAGGCTCGATTCCTCCCTCGGTTTCCCATCGCGCATCAGGTAGTCATCAACCAAATTTTTCAACGGTGCTGGCCGTCCCCAGGTATAGATATAGTGATCGCCGCTATGCATTACGTGAGGCCTCAGAAATTGCACATCGAAAATTACCTCGACATTACCTTCGTTTTGGGGTAGATATAAGCCTCTGTAATCCGGAAACAATTGATATTGATTCAAATCGATCACATGCTTAGCCGCTGCAGCAGCTTCTTCCCATCGGGATCCATACAACAGTACCCTTGATTTCAGTGCTAAAGCAGCACCTTTGGTAACGCGGCCACGCTGAATCTCCTTTTCGGGCAGCAGGGTTGCCGCCTCATCCAGGTCGTTTAAAATAAAGGCAGCGATCTCATCTTTTGCCGTCCGTGTCAGTTTACCCTGGGCGGCCATGTCGGGAGCGTCTACGATCAAAGGCACGTCGCCGTACAAATCGACCAACACCGAATAGAAAAATGATCGCAAGAAAAGGGCCTCTCCTTTGAACGCGCGTTGGTCGTCTTCATCAAGAATGCCTCCCTGGCTTTCCAAAGCGGCCAGCAGTGTATTAGCCCGCCCGACTCCCCGATATCCCCAGCTCCACCAACGTTGAAAATCTGCCGTATTTGAGTTAGCCCTTCCTGTGGCTATGGAGTTGATATCCCACACCCCATAGTCAAAAGCATTGGGAGTTAACATATCCAATTCTGAGAGCAACACTCTATTTTCGGCCGTGAGCGCATTATATACCCCGGCCAAACCGGCTTTAAAATTCTCTTCACTCCTCCAAAATGTAGAAGCACTGTACCTATCGCTTGGATCCACCTGCAACACAGACGAATTACACCCATAACACAGACAGGCTAATATGACAACTAAATATCTCATTTTAATCTTATTTTATAATGACGAAGCCCAACCAGGATTGAAGGCTCCAATGTAACTACCGACTATTAACTAGAATGATAAATTAATTCCACAAGAAAAGGCTTTGACAGAAGGGTATTCAAAAAAATCATTACCCTTCAGTGAACTCTCCGGATCGAAATCTTTCATTTTCGAAAACGTCAATAAATTTTGCCCATTAATGAAAACGGTCATTCCATCTGCACCAATTCGTTCCAAACTCTTTCCCGAAAGGGTATACGATAGCTGGATGTTCTTAAGCCTTAAATAGGAAGCGTTTCTCAGCCAGAAATCCGAATTGGCAAAGAGATCATTTTGCCCCAACTCCCAGGGAACCATGATGGGCAGCCTCGCACCCGTTCTTTCGGGCGTCCACGACTGGTCGCGCCACTCCTCACTAACGGAACTACCAAACCAGAATGGGATGGCCATAGAACCCTTTGGATATTTATTCACCCCTGAAACACCATTAAACAAGGCCGTCAAATTAAAACCTTTGTAACCTAGGCCCAGGTTAAACGAATACGTGTATTTGGGAATAACTCCTCCTATAATTGTCCGGTCATCTTGGTCAATGACATTGTCACCATTCTGGTCCTTGTATTTCAGGTATCCCGGTTTTATTGCCGAGTTTATGAAAGGACTATTATCGATTTCGTTCTGGTTTTGAAAAATGCCGTCATGCTCCCAAATGTAATACGAATCTATTGGATAACCTTCTTTAGTGATGTACATTCCGGAAATGATCGTTTCTCCGCGCAGAGACACGACTTTGTTCCTGTTGTAGTTTACCCCCACGCCTATATTGTAGCGTAGTTCACTAATTTGATTTCGGTAATCGATATTAAGTTCAGCACCATCATTATCGATAACTCCGAGGTTTTGAACAGGGCCAGTAAGATTTCCAACATACGACGGAATTTGAACGCCCCTAAGTACATCTTTCGTTCTTTTTTTGTAAAGCTCTATCGATAGACTAAGCTGATCCCTGAAAAAAGTCCCGTCCAATCCTATGTTTGTTAACTGCGTAGTTTCCCACGAAATATTCGGATCGCGATACTCTGTAGTCGCTGCTCCCTGTGCAACCTGGTTATCAAAAATGTAAGGAAGCTGCTGATTGAAGGTATTGATATACTGAAAATTGCCAATACGCTCATTACCCAGGCTACCGTAGGAGAAGCGAACCATCAAATTCGAAATCCAATCAATATTCTCAACGAATTTTTCGTTGCTTAATCGCCAACCCGCCGACATGGAAGGGAACATTCCCCATTGGTTTCCTTTAGCAAATCTAGAAGACCCATCATACCTCAGGTTCAATTCCAGCAGGTACTTTCCATCAAAATTATAGTTCAATCGGCCAAAATACCCTATCAGGTAATTTTCAGCTGTTGTCCCCCTTGTCGTTTGGTTAACCGAACCGGCATTCAGTACCTGTAAATCATTGCCGAGAAACCCTTCAATCTTACCATCGAAGAACCTGTTAGAGAAACGTTCGAAACTACCGCCAACAAGTCCGGAAATCTCATGTTTATCCAACGTTCCGTTCCAACTCAATGTATTGAAAAGCGTCGTGTTGAACACTTCATCATACCTATTGCGCACATGCCGGCTAGGGGGCGAGGTGTTAAACGTAACCCGTATCGGTTCCAACGTCTTATTGTCATACATATAGATTTCCGGCACAAAAACATCCGTCAATCCCATCGTCTTTATTCCATTAACTTTTACATGGTACTTTAATCCGAAAGGTAGTTTCACGTTGGCAAACAAATTTATAAAGCCCCTTATCCCGTTATCCTTATTATACCCTTCATTCGCCCAAACAAGCGGATGCCTGTTTACGCCATGGCCGGGCGTAACCACCCAGGTATCCGCGTAGGTACCGTCTTCATTGTATGTCGCGTCATATCCTTTCATCTTCCAGATATTCTGCATGAGGCTTTCTCCTCCGCCTATGCTTGCAGCACTTTGACGAATGTTTTGATTTGACACCGAAATGTCTGAACCAATCTGAATAAATTCATTTAATTTATAATCGATATTCGATCGCAGCGAGAACCTTTTTGAATTTGTATTTATCAAAACGCCGTCCTGGTCGAGATACCCTAAAGACAAGAAGGAAGACAGCTTTTCGCTACCACTTGAAAGCTGCACATTATGTTCTTGCATTAATGCATTCTTAAACATGATGTCCATCCAGTTGTTTTTTGGGTATGTATACGGATTTGTCAACATACCGGCACGGTATTCATCAATGATGGCATCACTGAAATCCACTGCAACCCGGCCACCATTCCGTTGCGCCTGATTTCGAAGTTCCATATATTCGATCGGGTCGTAAATCAAGTCGGGTAGGTACGTGGCCTGCTGCAGGCTGAAGTTGTTGTTGTATCTCAATGAAAACCGTTCTCCTGAACCACGTTTTGTAGTTATCAGAATAACACCACTGGCTGCCCTGTTACCGTATATAGAAGCCGATGCAGCATCTTTCAACACAGATACACTTTCAATATCATTGGGGTTTATATGGTCAATAGACTGTTCTACACCATCAATGATGACCAGCGGGTTATTATTATTCAACGTCCCTTGCCCTCTTATCCTGATGGTTGCCCCATCTCTACCGGGCTGACCACCCGCTTGATTTACATAAACACCAGTTACCCCCTGCAATGCCTGAGAAGAGCTGGTAATTGGTCTGTTTTCCAAATCTTTAGAACTGACCGTTTCAATAGATCCGGTAATATTTACCTTCTTTTGCGTGCCGTAGCCCACAACCACCACTTCCTCCAAATCACTGATCAGCGAATTCATCGAAACGTCGATGTTGCTTCTTCCGTTAACCGCCAGTTCAACCCTACTGAAACCTACCATACTAAAAACAAGTGAACTGCCGCTTTGCGGAACGGCAATCCGGTAATTGCCAGCATCATCGGTCGAAGCTGATGTCTCCGTTCCCTTCACCGCCACCGTAACACCGCCCATCGGATTACCCAATTCGTCTGTCACACGGCCGGTTACCGTTTGCTGAGGAAAATTATTGACACCAGCAGCAGGATATCGGTTTGTATTTTGAACGTTGTTATTGGGAAGGTTGGATACCGCAATCGTCCTATCTTCAATGTGATACCTGAGCAACCGGGGAGTTAGCAAGTTATGTAACACCTTTTCCAAGGGTTGATTCTTCACATTTATCGTCACCAACTCGTTATCGTTCACATAACGGTCATTGTAAACAATCAAGTAGCCTGTTTGCGTCTCAATGTCTGCCAGTATTTGGGTAAGAGGTGCCCGGTTGGCGGCTAGCGTGACGGTCTGAGCCTCTGACGCTACACTCAGGTGAAGGCAGCCAATCACTAAAAGAAACGTAGTCAGTTTCATGATTCGGAATAATTGGTTAACCCAACAAGGCAATTCTCTTTCGCCTATTGGGCATTTTACATAATTTATCATTACGTTTGTACAGTTAGATAGCGTAATTGCTAGTTTTAAAAAATGGTTAAACACTGGTGCTGTCTGCTAAAAAGGGAGGTGTTGGTAGCGCTTCCCTTTCTTGCGTGTTAAGTTTCATGGTTTCTTCATATGCATCAAATTAAGATTTATACTGGGCGTTATTAATTATGAGCGCTGGTCGTTATTTAACCACCAGCATGTGATCTTCAAGCCTGATCTCTGCATCAGAAATATTCAATAAAGTCAACATCGTTCCCAACCTCAGGTCGCGTTGCATTTTACCACTAAATGTTTCCTGCGGCACCTTTCCTTCATAATGCACCTCCACGTCGTACCATCTTGCTATCTGTTGAATCGCCTCATCAAAGGGCGTATTATTAAAGAAGAAAAGCCCATCTTTCCAGGCGATATATTGCTCCACGTTCACCGGGCTGACCCGGATGGTTGCCCCCGTTTGTATCGCTTGTTCACCCGGCCGCAGTATGACTGAGGCAGACCTATCTGTCTCCGGAGTAACCCGGATCCGCCCTTCTGCCAAGGTTGTTTTCTGGCCTTCGCCTTCCGCATAAGCGGAAACATTGAATTGCGTACCAAGCACTTCTACCACCTGCCCTCCACTGCGCACCTTAAAAGGTATATTCGAAGACTTTCCTACGGCTTTCGAGACCTCAAAATATGCCTCCCCCTCCAACAGCACAACACGTTCTTTCGTATCAAACCGGCTGGGATACTTCAGTTTAGATGCGGCGTTTAACCACACGCGGGTGCCATCAGGCAGGGTAATCTGGTAGGTACCTCCTTTCGGGGTACGCAGTTCAAAATAACCCACATTACTTTGCGTGGTTTGGTCGTCTGTAATCGAGGCAAGCTTACTTCCATCGCTATAACTTACGTCCTCGCTGCCAATCACAATTCCTTGTCGGCGCTCGTCCAATTTAATCGCACGGCCATCGGTCAGGGTCAACGTTGCCCTGTTGCCGCCGGGCAACAAATCAACCATTTGTTGATGCGCCATTTCGGCCTCCTCGCGTGGCTGGGGAATGATAAAAAACCAAGTTATTACCATTGCACCAACTAATAAGGCGGCGGCATAAGGCAACCATTTGATAAACGGCCGCGCCGAACGTGATTTCGGCAGCATTTCTTTATCCAGCTTAGCCCTTGTGCGTTCCCACAACCGATCACGGTCTGCCTCATGGAATACCATTAGCTTTTTCTGCAAATACGACGCATCTTTCAGTCGCTCTAAAAAAAGCTTATTTTCAACACGTTGAGACAACCAAGCATTTATTTCGGCCTGTTCATCGGCATTGAGTTCCTCTCGGAGGTATCCGACTATAAGTCGCGCGACGTAATTATAATCATTGGGCATAATTCGCTTCTATCACTGACATAGAAACGACAACAGGAGAAAAACGCCCAAAAAGAATTAAATTATTTTTAATGGTGCCATAGCAAACAAACCGCCCACAAGTAAGCCGGCATTCCTTTTTTGAGCAGCGCAGTTTGGATCAGTCGGATAGCCCGTGCTTTCTGATTTCGCACCGTTTTTATGGAAACACCCATTTTTTCGGCGACCTGATCCGTTTTAAGTCCGTCAAAGAAAATCAATTTGAACACCATCTGCGCTTTCGTGGGTAATTGTTCTATCTCCTCATATATCACCATCAGCACCTCGGTTTCCAATAAGAGATAATCGTCGGTCTCCGATTGTGAACTCAGCGCATAGGCATAGTCGCCCAGTCTGTGCTGCTCACGTTTACTTTGTTTCAACCGATCAAGGCACCGGTTCCTCGTACTAATGAATAAAAATCCTTTTATGCTGTCCAGGTTATCAAAATCGGCGGCTTTCTGCCATAGCTTTACAAAAACGTCAGAAACAGCTTCCTCTGCTTCCTCTTCATTATCAAGAATTGATGCGGCGTAGTAGCGCAAGCCACGGTAGTGCAAATCAAACACATAAGCAAAGGCGTTAGCGTTTCCTTGCTTAAATTCCGAAATACAATAGGTTATTGACTCCTTATCGATATTCATATTGGCCTCAACAAATATAGACAAGGCGGCCAAGAATTCCAAACCTCAAAACAGCGGCGGGATGTGGGTGAGCCAAACGGCCTATTCGCGGTAAAAATCAATCAGGCCGGCCGCATAAGTGTTGTGCCAGCCGTCTTCGATGTCTTCATATGCTTCATCGGGAATGCCCGACTGCCTCACTTCCATAGACGTACCCCGTTTATGTTCGTGCAGCCTGATGGTGACGATAGACTCCACGTCTTCACCGAAGTACCACTGCTGTACAATTTCCTTATCCTTCACGAACGACAGGTTTTTCCCCACGATGGCGCCGCTCCATAAGGAAAATTCGGTGTCCGGTTCGGCAATCATGGTGGCTTCTTCGCCTGTCCACAGGTTAATGGTTATTTCCGTGGTCAGCGCCAGGTAAACTTCCGCCGGTTCGGTGGTTATGATGAAATAGGCTTTGAAGTCCTTCATATTGCTTTCTGCTTTGCTGATGCAAAAGTAGGGAAAATCAAATGCAGTCGTCCATGCCCCCATCGCAAAAACAACCGGACCGCCTTGGTAACATTTGTTACTGACCAGTCTTTATTTGATGTATACCTTTACCATGCATCAAGTATAACATGGAAATGAAACAACAATATCAAGTAGCGATTATTGGCGCGGGCACAGCAGGCATCATGACCGCCGCCCAACTGTTGAAAAAAAACCGGTCGCTTAGTATTGTCATTATCGACCCGGCAGACACCCATTATTACCAACCCGCATGGACGTTGGTGGGGGCCGGCACGTATGATTTCGACAAAACGGCCAAGCCCATGAAAGACCTCATCCCCCGTGGGGCGGAATGGATCCAGGACGAGGTGGTGGAAATGCTGCCTGACCAAAACAGGGTAAAGACAAAATCCGATTTGGAAATCGCTTACGAATACCTCATTGTCGCACCGGGACTGGTCAACGACCTCACCTTGATCGAAGGGCTGCAAGACGCCGTAGAGAAGGGGGTGGTCTGCAGCAACTATATCGACGCCAAGCACACGTGGGAAAGCCTGAAAAATTTCAACGGCGGCACAGCGCTCTTCACGCAGCCGGCCACGCCCATCAAATGTGGCGGCGCACCCCAGAAAATCATGTACCTGGCGGCAGATTATATCCGGAAGAAGGGGCTATCGGATAAAAGCAAGGTGATTTTTGCTACCCCGGGCACGGTTATATTCGGCGTACCCCAGATTGCGCAGACACTTACGGAGGTGCTGCACCGCTATCATGTGGATTTCAGGCCGTACCACACGCCGGTAAAAATCGACGCCGATAAAAAAATCGCCTACTTCTTGGACAAAACACCGAAATCCGGTAATACAGATGGTACGGACACGACCAGTAAGACCGTAGCCGTAGCTTTCGATTTCCTGCATTTGGCACCACCCCAAGCAGCTCCGGAATTCATCAAAGAATCGGTATTGGCCAACGATGCGGGTTGGCTAGCGGTAGACAAGCACAGCCTGCAGCACCAAAAGTATCCGAATATTTTCGGGCTGGGTGATGTGGCCGGTTTACCAACGGCCAAAACCGGCGCCGCCGTACGCAAACAAGCACCCGTGGTAGTCGATAATATCCTTAAATTAATCAGCGGAAAAGCCGCCGATAATACCTCCTACCAAGGCTACTCGTCGTGCCCCCTCGTAACGGGATACGGAAAGATGGTCCTTGCGGAGTTCAACTACAAGAACGAGTTTACGCCCGACCCGAAGCTTAAGCTGATGCTTATCGGCGACAGTTCCAAAGAACACTGGCGCCTGTGGTTACTTAAAAAGTACATGCTCCCTTACCTCTACTGGCATAAAATGATGAAAGGCGAAGATGTATGATGTTGTGTAACCTATGTAACAGATTGTCCCGCGCGGAAAACCCAGCTTTGCAACATTAAAAAAGTAATTAATTTATGGAATGGATTTTAGAACCCTGGCCGTGGTATGTAACCGGGCCGCTGATTGCGCTGACCATGTTTACCTTACTTTATGTAGGTAAGAATTTTGGCATGTCTTCCAACCTGCGCACCTTATGCACCCTGTGCGGCGCAGACAAAACGTGCGACTTCTTTTGCTTCGACTGGAAAGGACAACGTTGGAATTTGATGGTTATGACCGGAGCCATTATCGGCGGATTTGTTGCTTCCAACTACCTGTCCGAAAACCAGGTGCCTGATCTCAATCCCGCAACGATCGAGCAATTACATGCCGCCGGATTCGAAAGCGCAGGCAAGGCGTATGTGCCCACCGAACTGTTTGGCAACGAATCATTTTCAGACATCAAGACGCTGGCCATTTTATTGATAGGCGGCCTGCTGGTCGGCTTTGGCGCCCGTTATGCCGGTGGTTGCACCTCTGGGCACGCCATATCAGGCATCAGTAATTTGCAAATGCCCTCGCTGATAGCCACCATCGGTTTTTTCATTGGCGGGCTAATTATGATACACCTCATTTTTCCGCTCATTTTCTAAGCCAAATGAAACCACTGGCTCTTGTGTTCGCCGCACTGGTCTTTTCGCTGCATGCCACGGGTCAACACAGCAAACCTGCTGAGGAGACCGCTGCCAAGGATAACTCGTTGATTTCTTACATCAAGGAAGGCGAAATCAATGGCCATATCCGGAATTTCTTCATGGCTACCCAAAACAGCTATGGAAATGATTACCACGCCAATGCGATTGGCGGGGTGCTGCGCTACGAAACCAAGCCATTCAAGGGTTTCCAGGCCGGCGTTGCGGGCATCTTTACTTACCGGCTGTTCTCATCCGATTTAAATGAGTCTTTCGCGCACACCGCCAGGCCATCCCGCTGGGAACAAGAACTGTTTGATGTGGTCCACAAAGCGAATTATGCCGATCTGGACCGATTGGAAGAGCTGTATATCAAGTATGCATGGAACGAGTCGTATGTTACATACGGGAAAATCCCGGTGGAATATACGCCGTTACTGAACCTAAGTGACGGCAGGATGAAACCTTTTGCATTTGAAGGAGGTTGGTTACACCACCGCATCCAATCCATGCGGCTGGACGCCGCTTGGCTACACCGCCTGTCTCCGCGGTCTACAACGGAATGGTTGGCTATGGACGAAGCCATCGGCCTGGCCGACGAAGGGCTTCAACCCAATGGCCTGCCGGCAGAATACAGGGAGCATGTGCCCTCCGCCGGGTTGGGGGTAGTCCATATTGGCAAGCAGATAAACGGTGTCACCGTCGACTTCTGGAATTTCCACCTCGATAAAGTAACCAACACCTCGTGGCTACAGCTCGAATATATAACGCCATGGTGGCAGGTAGGCGCTATTTATTCCTATCAAATTCCACAGGCCTACCAACAACGGGTTGCTTACGAACACCGGTATGTGCAGCCCGACGAAAACGGACAGGTAGCGAGCTTTATGGTGAAATTCAGCGAAAGAAGGTCTCAGTTTAAAGTCGCCTACTCCAGGGCCTTTGCCACCGGTCGGTACTTGTTTTCGAAGGAGCTGGGCCGCGACCAGTTTTACACCTCGATACCCCGAAGCCGCATGGAAGGCCTGGGCGGCCTGGACGTCGTCGCTTTGGGCTACCAGTACCAGCGGGACCAGCTCGATTTCCACTTGGATGCAACAACAACGTTCGGTGCGTCCACGGGAAATTATGCGCTTAACAAGTACAACATCGACGATTACTATCAAATCAACACCAGGCTGCATTATACGTTTTCAAACTTCTTAAACGGACTTCACATGGAGTTGCTATACATTTGGAAGCAGAATAAAAAGGAACATGCCCCACAGCTTATCGCGCAACGCAGCGATTACAATCAAATTAATTTTATCACGAATTTTAACTTTTAACGCGTCATGAAAAGTATCATTTATCTGATCATAGGTACCTTTTTCGGTATCGTCATGTACAAATCCGAAGCCGCATCCTGGTTCAGGATTTACGAAATGTTCAACTTCCAGTCCATCCACATGTATGGGTTGATGGGGTCCGCCCTGGCCGTAGGCATCGTCATCGTGCAGTATATCAAAAGGAAAAAAGTAAAAGACATCCATGGGGACCCCATCGTCATTGCAGATAAAGATAAAAGCATTGCGAGGTATTTAATCGGCGGTGTGCTGTTTGGTCTGGGGTGGGCACTGGCCGGAGCGTGCCCGGGCCCGATGTTTGTTCTGACCGGTGCTGGATATTTCCCGATATTAGTGGTAATTTTGGGTGCGGTTCTGGGAACCTGGATTTACGGTCTGGTCAAAAACAGGTTGCCCCACTAGAAACATCGGCATAAAGACAAACAGATGAAAGCATCGTTATACGAAGCGTATGGGACAGTATTCGAAGGGGCACTGATTGAAGAAATCGCATCGGTGGCCAAGCTCGTGGATTTCAAAGAGGGCGATGTGCTGATTGACATCGGGCAGTACATCAAAACCATGCCCCTGCTTATCCAAGGCGCCATTCGAATCATGCGTGAGGATTTCGATGCCGGGGAGTTGCTCCTGTACTTCATCGAAAAGGGAGATACCTGTGCCATGACCTTGGCGTGCTGCATGGGCGACAAGAAAAGTGAAATCAAGGCCATTGCCGAAAACAACGGCACCGTTGCCATGATACCCGTCGGCAAAATGGAAGAATGGATGGGCAAATACAAAAGCTGGCAGGCTTTTGTGTTTGCCAGCTACAACAACCGTTTCAATGAGCTCCTATCGGCCATAGACAATATCGCGTTCATGCACATGGACGAACGGCTCTATAACTACCTGCAGGAAACGAGCAAGGTGAATGCTTCCAGAACCATCAATAAAACCCATCAGGAAATTGCCTATGCCCTCAACAGCTCCCGCGTAGTGGTTTCAAGGTTACTTAAAGCCCTTGAAAACGAAGGGAAAATAAAGCTGAACAGAAACAACATCGAATTGTTGGATTAGCAACCCGTCCCACATTTTTGAACATCCAATACCCGATGCATGGTCGACCGTTTGAAACTCGGACTTCAGGAAAACTGGCAGCAATTCGTGCTGCTCGTCCTGGTGAACATGATGGTTGGCGGGATGGTGGGTCTGGAAAGAACCCTTGTGCCGCTGGTCGGCGCAGCGGAATTCCAGGTACAGTCAGACGTAATCCTTTTCTCATTCATTATCGCATTTGGTGTCGTCAAAGCATTCACCAACCTGATTTCGGGAGTACTGGCCGACCGATTTACCCGCAAAAAGGTGCTGGTGTGGGGGTGGCTCGTTGGGCTGCCCATCCCATTTTTACTGGCCCATGCCCCTTCGTGGAACTGGGTCCTATTCGCCAATGTACTGCTTGGCATCAGCCAGGGACTGGCATGGTCCATGACCGTAAACATGAAAATCGACCTCGTGGGCCGCAAACAGCGCGGACTGGCCATGGGGCTGAACGAGGCCGCGGGTTACGGCGCCGTAGGGCTCACCGCATTATTGACCGGCTACCTGGCTTCGCATTACGGGCTACGGCCCGAACCTTTTTACATCGGTATTGCTTACACCGTTATCGGTTTGTTGCTGTCTGTTTTTGTTGTCAAGGACACCCGTATGCATGCCGAACTGGAAGCCCGGCAGTTTCAAGGTACGGTAGCCCAACCTGCCCATCATCCCAGCATCCGGTGGGTCTTTATGGAAACCTCCATTCGCAACAAAAACCTCTTTTCAGTTTCACAGGCAGGCCTTATCAACAACCTGAATGACGGTATGTCGTGGGGCGTTTTCCCTTTGCTGTTCGTGTCTTTGGGCGTGGGGTTGGAAGGCATTGGCTGGATAAAAGCCGTTTATCCTGTGGTATGGGGCCTCGGGCAAATCGTTACCGGTCCGCTGGCCGACAGATTTGGAAGGAAACCGCTGATTGTGTGGGGCATGTTTGTACAAGTGTTGGGCCACCTGGCCATCGGGTTGGCCCTGTTCGACCCGTTGGCCGCAGGTTTATCCGGGTCCGTATTGCTGGGACTGGGCACGGCCATGGTATACCCGGCGTTGCTGGCCGCGGTAAGCGACGCTGCGCACCCGGGCTGGCGCGCCTCGGCATTGGGCGTTTATCGCTTCTGGCGCGATATGGGTTATGCTGCCGGCGCCCTCATGGCGGGCATCATCGGCTACTACTTCGGCCTGGTGTGGGCAGTCCACCTCGCGGGCCTCATCACGTTCGCCTCAGGGGTCGTGGTATGGGCCAGGATGGAAGAAGTATATTAGGCCATCGGTAACAATTGTTACCGTTTACAACCTACCAAGCCGGTACTTTCGTACCATAATATTTCTATAACTCAGCTTGCTTTGATTATGGTAGCGGAAATTATCGGATATATCCTGGCCATGGCGGTCGGCATATCGTTGGGTCTTATCGGTAGCGGGGGTTCCATCCTCACGGTTCCGATCCTGGTATACGTCATGGCGGTAGAACCTGTACTGGCCACGGCTTATTCACTTTTTGTCGTCGGCACCACCTCGCTGGTTGGCGGCATACAGGGTGCCTTACAGAAAAAAGTAGACTTCAAAACCGTCCTTATTTTCGGCATCCCGTCCATCTTAGCCGTTTACTTGACACGGGCGTACCTCGTCCCCATTATCCCCAACGTCATTCTCACACTGGGAACCTTCCAATTTACCAAAGCCATCGCGCTGATGGTGCTGTTTGCCATCGTGATGATATTTGCTTCGATCTCGATGATCCGCCCCTGCCCGCATTGCAAAGATACGGATGCCGGCGAAATCAAATACAACTACCCCATGATCCTGCTGGAAGGGGTATTGGTCGGCACCCTCACCGGATTGGTCGGCGCCGGAGGCGGCTTCCTGATTATTCCGGCACTGGTACTTCTGGCAAAGATGCCCATGAAACTGGCCGTGGGAACATCGCTTTTCATCATTGCGGCCAAGTCGCTTTTTGGATTCATCGGCGACTTGCAAGGCAGCGAGGCAATCGACTGGACCCTGCTCTCCACCTTTACCGGACTATCGGTCATCGGCATTTTCATCGGCAGCTACCTATCCAAGAAAATTGCCGGCAGTAAACTGAAAACTGCGTTTGGCTGGTTTGTGTTGGTTATGGGCATCTATATCCTTGTGCACGAACTTTTCATTTAAAAAAACACCTTGTAACTTATGTTACCGTTCAGTAAATGAAGGCATTATATCTTTGTAGTATCGTATTAGAAAATTAAAAAAACAGTTATGGTCGTAGAACAGATTTATACCGGATGTTTGGCACAAGGGGCCTACTACATCGAAAGCAAAGGAGAAGCCGTTGTGATCGATCCACTTCGCGAAGTGCAGCCTTATATCGAGAAAGCAACCAAAAACGGCGCAAAGATCAAGTATGTACTGGAAACCCACTTCCATGCCGATTTTGTGAGCGGGCACCTCGATCTGGCCAAGAAAACCGGTGCCACCATCGTTTTCGGCCCTACCGCACAACCAGCCTTCGAAGCGCATGTGGCCGAAGATGGCGAGTTGTTGACCGTTGGCGATATATGCATCAAGGTCATCCACACGCCCGGGCACACGATGGAAAGCACGTGCTTTTTGTTGATTGACGAGGACGGGAAAGAAACCGGATTATTCACCGGCGATACGCTGTTCATCGGCGACGTGGGCCGCCCGGATCTGGCACAGAAAGTAGTTGCCGACCTCACGCAGGAAAAGCTAGCTGCCCACCTCTACGATTCGCTGCACCAAAAAATCATCCCTTTGGCAGACGACATCATCGTCTACCCTGCCCACGGCGCCGGCTCGGCCTGCGGCAAGAACATGAGCAAGGAGACCACCGACACCCTGGGCAACCAAAAGAAAACGAACTATGCGCTGCAGCCAATGGGCAAGGAAGCGTTTGTGGAAAGTGTCCTGGATGGACTGATGCCGCCCCCGGGCTATTTCCCCGGCAATGTGCTGATGAATATCAAGGGATACGAAAGCATAGACCATGTGTTGGCAAAAGGTACGCAGGCGCTGGCACCCGATGCATTTGAAGCGGCCGCCAACGAAACCGATGCCTTGCTGCTCGACACGCGGGATGCCCAGGTCTTTGCCAAAGGGTTCATCCCCAACGCCATCAACATCGGCATCGACGGCAACTTCGCCCCCTGGGTGGGCGCATTGATTCCCGATATGAAACAGACCATCCTCGTGATTGCCGACGAGGGCCGCGAAGAAGAAGTGGTTACGCGACTGGCCCGTGTGGGATACGACAACACCATCGGTTACCTCAGGGGCGGGTTCGAGGCATGGAAAGAAGCCGGCAAGGAAACCGATTCCATCACGTCCATCAGCGTGGATGAACTGGCAAACCGCCTGATCGAAAACCCCGCCTCACCTATCCTCGACGTGCGCAAACAAAGCGAACATTACTCGGAGCATGTCATAGGCGCCGAAAACATCGCGCTGGATTACCTCAACGAGCATATCAGCGAGGTAAGTAAAGACAAAACATATTATGTACATTGCGCGGGCGGTTACCGTTCCATGATTTTCACGTCGATCCTACGAGCCAGGGGGTACGACAACCTGGTCGACATCCAGGGAGGCTTCAAAGCCATCAAGGAATCGGGCAAATTCAACGTAAGCGACTATGTTTGCCCAACGACCATGCTGTAAATACCATTCACTCAATAAATAAAAGAGACTATGTTCTTCCAACACGTATATGACAAAAGTTTAGCACAGGCGAGCTACTTCATCGGCTGCCAGGCCAAAGGCGAGGCCATCGTGATCGACGCCCAGCGGGATATCGACGTATACCTGGAAATTGCCAGGCAAAACAACATGAAAATAACGCACCTGACCGAAACGCACATCCATGCCGACTACCTCTGCGGGTCGCGGGAGCTGGCGGCGGCTACGGGTGGCCAGTTGTACCTGTCAGACGAGGGTGGCGACGATTGGCAATACCAATTCCCCCACGTCGGGCTGAAACACGGCGACAAAATCAACGTGGGCAATCTAACACTGGAGGTGCTGCACACCCCGGGGCATACGCCCGAGAGCATCAGCTTCCTGCTGACCGACCACCCCGCCACAGACAAACCCGTTATGGTATTTACCGGCGATTTCGTTTTCGTGGGCGACATCGGCCGTCCGGACCTCCTGGAAAAGGCTGCCGGTCTGGTGGGCACCCAGGAAAAGGGGGCCAAGCAGATGTACGCGTCTATCCAACGGTTTGCCCAACTGCCCGAGTATGTACAGGTATGGCCCGCACATGGAGCCGGTTCGGCCTGCGGCAAAGCGCTCGGGGCAGTGCCCAGTTCAACGGTGGGGTATGAAAAAATCCGCAATTGGGCTTTCCAATATGGCGAAGACGAAGCAGGATTCATCGACTATCTGTTGGACGGGCAGCCCGAACCACCGAAGTATTTTGCGATGATGAAGCACCTGAATAAAGTAAACCGCCCGTTGCTGGTAGAGGTTCCGAAGCTTCCGGAATTATCCAGGGAGCAGTTTCTAAATGCCTACAACAATGGGTTGAAGGTCATAGACACGCGTCCAAAAGCAACCTTTGCCGCGGGGCATCTGCCGGGCAGCCTGAATATCCAGGGCAACAATTCGTTCGCCACGTGGTGCGGCTGGCTGCTCAACTACGAGGAACAGTTCATTCTGGTTGCAGACGGTAGCCAAATCGAAGACCTCACCCGTAAACTCATGCGGATTGGCCTCGACAACAGCTACGGCTATATTTCCGACATCACTGATTTAGGACTGGAACTGGAAACCGAAGACATCATTGATATCGACGAGTTCAAAACCTATATCGGAAATCCAGAAGCCCAAATCGTAGACGTAAGGGGCGCGTCGGAATACCAAGCGTACCATGTGGACGGTGCGGAGCACGTTTTTGTCGGCACCTTGCCAGACAACCTGGACAAGTTCGATAAGGACAAGCAAATCGTCATTCACTGCCAAAGCGGTGATCGGGCAACCATTGCGCAGTCTATCCTCGCCAAGAATGGCTTTAAAGATGTTAAAAACTACTCGGCCGGCATGAAAGAATGGATGGCGGTACATCGTTAGGATTAAAAATTAAAACACATGGAAGCATTACTCGATAAGCTCGTTGGCTCGGCAGGTGACCGGCCAATAGATGAAGTGATCAAGGAAAACGTTTACTTAGTAGACGTACGCAGCCCGGAAGAATTCGCTTCCGGCAGTGCCGATGGGGCGGTAAACATACCGTTGGGTGTATTGGCGCAACAGATTTCAGCATTTGAAAACAAACAAAACATTGTTGTATTTTGCCGAAGCGGCGCCCGGAGCGGCCAAGCGAAAATGCTGCTTGAGCGCGAAGGCATCCAGAACGTCGTCAACGGCGGGCCTTGGCAACAGGTACAGGCCGCATTGGACCGAGTTATGGTGAAATAGGTAAATGAATATTCGGATAAGACCATGAAGAATTATTTGAGAAACTGGGATTTCATGCGCGCCCTACGACTGGGGTTGGGCATTATTATTGCCGTTCAGGGCATACAGGCCAATGAGTGGATCCTGGCGGCATTGGGTGGCGCGTTCGCGTTGATGTCGTTGCTCAATGTGGGTTGCTGTGGTGCATCGGGTTGCAATACCTACACGTACACACCGAAAAACCGCAGGGAAACGCAAGACATTACGTACGAAGAAGTCAAAACAAAATAAAATGAATACGTTTATCAAGAAAAACCTGTTGGCCATTGCCGGCATCGGCGTTGGCGCGCTGGCCGGATTTCTATACTGGAAATTCGTTGGCTGCAACACAGGTACCTGCGCCATCACGTCCAGTCCGGTAAACAGCACGCTGTACGGTTCGGTATTGGGCGGACTATTATTCACGACAATGAAAAAGGAAAAAAGCGAGAAAAATGACGTTCAACGAAATCATCAGTAAAGACAAACCCGTCTTAGTCGACTTCTTTGCCGTGTGGTGCGGACCATGCAAAATGCAGGCCCCCATATTGGACGATTTGAAAAAGCGGGTAGGCGATACGGCCGATATCATCAAAATCGATGTCGACCAGAATCCACAGGTCGCCTCAAGGTACCAGGTACGCAGCGTGCCTACGCTCGCCATCTTCAAGAACGGCGAGTTGCGCTGGCGGCAATCGGGTGTCTTTTCGGCCAATGAGCTGGAGCGCCTGATTAACGAAAACGTTTAATTTGCCCGCCATTAAAGCAAGCCCAAGAAACGCGAGCAGGCGTCTTTTACCTAAATCGATATCCCGTTTCCGGCATTTGCGAAAAAGCGTTGAGCCCCAGGTCCACGGCGATGGACCGCCCATCCAGCACCGGGCTCACTGTGCCTTCCGCCGCGAGGTATTCCTCCACGGCGTCGTGCAAGGTATAACTTTTTATGGATACATTTTCAGCGTTCGGCATGCGGCACAACACGTGGAGTGGTTCACCGGTCCGGTTGCACCAAAATATTATTCGTAATTTAGGGGTTTAATTCATTCGTTATGCTTGATATCGTTATAGCGGCACGGACGGCCGAAATCTCCGAAGGTTTCGCGGTAAAGCGCATCCTCCCCTACCAGCTTCGCCGGATGGTGGGGCCGTTTATCTTCATGGACCATGGCGGCCCCGTGAATATCCCCGCGGCGCGCGCAACCAGTCTGGATGTGTTGCCACACCCCCATATCGGCCTCTCCACCGTGAGCTACCTGATCAGCGGCAAGGTTACCCACCGCGACAGCCTTGGCGTGGAGCAGGTGATTACGCCGGGCGAAGTGAATTGGATGACCGCCGGCAAGGGCATCACGCACAGCGAACGTTTCGAAGATCCGGCCATGCTGGCAGGAGGTGAACTGGAATTGATACAAACCTGGGTGGCTTTGCCCGAAAACGACGAAGAAAGCAACCCGTCGTTTGACAACTACAAGCCCGAGGATTTGCCCGTCTTTACGGATACCGGTATATGGATGCGCCTGGTGGCCGGAAGCGCCTATGGCCTGGACAGCCACGTAAAAACACATTCTCCACTGTTCTACGTGCACGTTACGTTGCAGGAAGGCGCCCGTTTCGGGCCGCCACAGGGGCACAGTGAGCGGGGCGCGTACGTGGTGAGGGGTAGTGTAGAAGTGAGCGGCAATACCTACGGTGCCGGCCAGCTGCTCGTGTTCTCCAAAGGCGTGGACCCCGTGCTCATTGCCAAAGAACCGACCACGTTGATGATGCTCGGCGGCGAGCACCTCGGCCACCGGCACATCTGGTGGAACTTTGTCTCCAGCCGGAAAGAGCGCATCGAACAAGCCAAGGAAGACTGGAAGCAGGGACGCATGGATTTACCGCCCATGGATAATGAAGCATTTGTACCCCTGCCCGAAGGTAAGCGGAAGGCTGCGGGCAGCCCTCCGCCCAATGCACTTTCCTGACCCTACGAGTTACCGTACAGGTTAGACTCTCCGCCGTCTATGGCCAGCGTCTGCCCGTTCACGTAGCCGTTGTCGGCACTGATGAGGAAAGCAACCGTTTTGGCCACGTCTGCCGGCTGGCCCAATGCCCGTGTCGGGTTACGCTGGGCGTATTCCGCTTCGGCAGCCTTCGGGTCGGCCGGATTCACTTGTTTGAATGCCTCTTCCACCATCGGCGTCAGTATAGCGCCCGGCGCGATGGCGTTTGTCAGCACCCCGTACTGGCCATATTCGATAGCCGCATTTTTGGTCAAGCCCGTTACCGCATGCTTCGTGGCCACATAAGCCGTCTGGTTAAGTACCCCGCGTATCCCCCCTACCGATGCAACGTTCACAATACGCCCGTACCCTTGCTCCTTCATGATGGGAATCACATAGCGCAGGCCGTAGTAAACGCCCATAAGATTGATGTCCACCACTTTTTTGAACACATCGAGGTCGTACTCCACCAGCGGCGCCTGTCGGCCTTCGATGCCCGCATTATTATACAGGCCGTCGATACGGCCGAACGCCTCCATCGCCGCCTCCACGTAAGCCTTCACGTCGCCATCGCGTGATATGTCGGCCACCACTGAAATGGCCGAAAGACCACTGTACTTCGCCTTTATTCCAGCAACCGCTTTATCCAATGCTTCCTTATTGTAGTCTACCAATACCAGTTTTGCACCACGTGCAGCAAACTCCTCCGCAGCTGCCAGGCCCAGGCCCATGCCGGCACCCGTCACAATCATTACCTTATCTTTCATGCTATTGCTATATTTTAAAGTGAGCGATCATCCGCTCGCCATCAAAAGTAAGCGGTTTGCCCCGTACGATTGCGTGCTTCCCGTCACATTTTCGAGTGATGTTGGTTGGATTTAGAATGCCTTCAGGCCAATTGTGTTCAGGCTTATTATCAAGTATTTGTTGTGACAACAAATCCGCTTCAACTGATGAGCCGTTCATACAAGATTCTCATTCCCGCCGTGGCGACATCCTGAATGATCTCGCAATTCAGGGATTCAGGCTGTGAAGGCAGCTGCTTATCAATCAAAAAGCGCTTGCAATGCCACGGAGCCTCCCCGATGAGCCCAGCAGCTGGATAAACCTGTAACGACGTGCCAATCACCACCACGCAGTCTGCCTGCGCCATAAGCGGAATGGCTTTCATCATCATCGGAACCTCCTCTCCAAACCAGACAATGTGTGGCCTTAGCTGTCCGCCATCTGCGGCCCGATCGCCTAATTTAATTCGTTTACTGGCTGGGAAAAGAAGCGTCTCATTTTTTACGCTTCGCATTTTGGTAATCTCTCCATGCAAATGCAATACCTTCTTGCTGCCTGCCCGTTCATGCAAATCATCGACATTCTGCGTGATGATCTGTACATCGAAATACGCCTGCAAATCTGCCAGGAGCCGATGGGCAAGATTCGGCTGAGCCTCCATTACCGCCGCACGGCGCTCATCATAAAATTGAAGTACCAAGGCGGGGTTTCGGTGCCAGGCATCAATCGTTGCAACCTCTTCAATCTTGTAATTTTCCCACAAACCATCCGAATCCCGAAAGGTCTTCAATCCGCTTTCAGCACTTACGCCCGCTCCGGAGAGTACCACTATTCTTTTCATGGGAATCAAGATAAGCCAATATTTTGAAACGGCAAACAAGATGCTCAACAGGCTTCCAAGCAGCGCAGCGTTCGCGTATCATTAGTTACTTATTCGTACAAAGCTAACCCGACATTACCGTAATTTTGTGGCGTACAAAAGAATAACAATGCCCGATTAAAACATCCGTATCCGTAAAACCGTTGAGGCAGACAGCGAAAACTTATGGTAGCTAATGCGGCAACTCGCCGTGTTTGAGCGCTATATTGATTCCTTTGATCGCGCCAGCAATCGTCAAAGAAAGTGGCTTCCGCAAAGACCCGCCCGATTTCCATTGTATCGTAGCCGATCATGATGGCACCCTCTTCGGAATGCTCGTTTATTATTTTCTTCCATATACGGAACAGGATTTTTCAGTAGCCAGCCAATATATAAGCGCCGTCAGTGGGTACAAAGGCCACACACTCAGAAAATGCCTGGAGGAACCGGGAAAATACATCTTGTTGGTAGATTGGGAATCGCTGGAGGATCATACCGTCAGCTTTCGATCGTCTCCCGAATACGTCGGTTGGAAGAACCTGCTTCATCTTTATTATGACCCATTTCCAACCGTAGAACACTATGAGACAGTCTACGAAAAAAGCCGTTGAGCTGACCACCGAACGGCTTTAATGCGTCCTTTCCGCGCAGCGGATAGTGCCATGATGTACGCACTCAATGAAGACCCCGAAAGAAATCGGTAAACTTTAGTTGGTGCGGGCTTATCTTCCCTTTCGTCATCGTTTAGCTGTAGATTGTCAGTTAAACGATTGTCTGAACTTCAAAGGCGAAACGTTTGTCTTGGTTTTGAAAAGCTTACTGAATGATTGCGCATGTTCAAAACCCAATTCGTAGGCAATTTCACTTACTGAAAAGTTTGTGGTGGATAGTTTCTCTTTAGCTTTTTCAATCAACTTGCCATGGATATGCTGCTGTGTATTTTGCCCGGTAAGTGCCCTAAGTAAATTACCCAAATAACTTGGCGAAACATACAATTCCGCTGCAACGTGTTGAACGGTCGGCAAACCTTTTGAAGTCAACTCATCGCTATTGAAGTAGTCTGTCAATAATTTTTCCAGGCGTTCTAATAATTGATGATTCGCTTTTTCTCTTGTAATGAACTGACGACTGTAAAACCGCTCAGCATAGTTAAGCAATGCTTCAACATGGGAAATGATAATTCGCTTGCTAAATTTGTCGATATTGGAACGATACTCTTGCCTGATATTTTCTATGATTGAATTTAGGGTTACTTCTTCCTTTTCTGACAATAACAACGCTTCGTTTACCGAATAATCAAAAAAATCATACTTTTTTATACACTTTGCAAGTGGTGTGTTCCAAATAAAATCGGGGTGTATGAGCAACATCCAACCGGATGGCTCTTCGGAATTTTCCCTTTCAACAACTTCGATGTCAAGCACCTGATTGGGCGACATAAAAAACAGTACGCCGCCATCTTCAAAATCGTAAAACAGTTGCCCATATTTATACTTGACACCGCTCATACGTTTCAACGCAATGAAGTAAAAATCAAACACCGCACTCATTGTATGTTGGTTGGGCAAGCTGACAAAATCGTCCTTCGTTACCAGACTAATCAGCGGATGTTCGGGCTTAGACAAACCTCTTAGCCGATGAAACTCGCTGATGGATTTTATTCGGATTGGTTTTGTATTTGCCATGTACAAAGATACTTATTGTTGATGGTATGCTTTTGCAAATTCCTTGGCAAACGTTTTCAATTTTGTTTTTCCTAATTCGGGCTTATGTTTTAGATAATTCTCAAATATCTTTCCGCTATGTGTGGCTGCCTGCATCCTGACGAACTCATTTGCGAGCTGTTGTGGAAAGCCCGATTGAATTAAGCCGTTCATCATTTGCTCTTCGGATAGGGTTATCCATTTCAAATCAGGCTTGCCAATGGCTTCACCTAAAATTTTTGCCGCTTCATTACAGGTCAATTCTTCGCTTGCCACATAGCGGACTTTTTTCCCGTGAAACGGTGTAGTCAGTTCTTCAAAAGCCGCGTCAGCAATATCATTGGGCGAAACAAAAGCAATTTTATCATCTCCGCCGTAACCGGCCATTATTGCGCCCTGTTCTTTTATGGTTTTAATATCATTGTAAAAATTGGTGTAAAAAGAGCCAGGACGCAGTTCGATAACCGTTCGGTCTGACAGCTGATTAAGAAGCAGAGAATCTTCCACATTAGCCGCCCAACCGGTTAGAAATACAACTTTTTCAATTTCATTTTGCTTAATCGCTTGCACATAATTCGTTTCGATTTTTCTGAAATACGCCGTCTGGTCTTCTTCCGTAAAGCTGAAAGGTATCATACAATACACAGCGTCTGCACCTGCAAAAGCGGTTGTTAGAAAATTAATATCTTCAACCGAACCGATTGCTGAGTTGGCACCAACGGTTTCAATGTCTTTTTGTTTGTCGGCTTTACTACTGATAACAGTGACCGAATGTCTGGTTGCAATCAATCGTGTTGCAAGCGGTTTGCTGATGTTGCCCAATGAGCCTGTTAAAACGATATTCATAGCTTGTCTTTTTTGTTACTGCAAAATTGCAATGTTGACAATCAACAAATGTGACCAAAGCGACTGTTTTTGTAGCCGAAATGAACAACAGACACATCCATATCAATCAGGCTTCATATCAGGGTTGGTCGTATCGTCGCCCGCTAATGCATCGAAGATATCGCGCGTGGATTGTTGCTTGATAATATCGCCTGTATGCATGGAATCCATTGAGTCGGGCTGGGCTGAAACCGGGGTTTGCGTGGAATCGTGCCTTGGGCCTACCGGTGCAGAAGTATGTACGTAGTCCAGCACGAAAAACAGGCCGAATAACACAATTATACCAATAGCTACTAAATAGGAAACTTTCATCGCCGGATATTTCGGACTAAAATACTTATAAAAAAGCTATGCCTTAAATCATTATTTTTTCTGTCGTGTTAGGAAATACCGGTGGTCTCTCGCCCGCTGGCGTATGTTCGAGGCGGCCATCAGGTGCAGCATGTTTTATTTGTCGGGCAAAAGTACGGTACGCGCTCGAATTATAACAAACTCGCTGTTGCTGACAACGTTTTTGCATTCCTTACCGTTAGCTGGCAAGCGATACGCGCAGCAATGGCCAATCCGGTGGACAGCTTAAGGGACGAGTGAAAGTCGGGTTCTTCACAGCCGATCTACCGCTAAAGAAAGTGCTTTCAGATCCTGCTTCATCAGTGTAATATGCGATTCGAGCTGGTCATACATGTCGGCCCGGTTGACCAGTTGGTCAGTCGTGTATTTACCTCCATCACCAAAATAGATTGGCTCGGAAATCTGGCCGAAATTTTTCCACTTTTCGATAATGGTTTCCCTTATCGACGGGGTACCCTTATTCGGATCGCGATAGGTGAGGTAATACCAGACAAACGGAGGGAAGTTTGAAGACACGGGCTTCCATTCCCACACTTCCCGTAAGGCATTCCGCTCATGATAGAAGTTGACCTTCCTGTTGTTGAAAAGCATCAACAAACCCAGAGACGCTTCGGTAATACCGGTAGCAATACCTACGGTGTTGCTCGTAGCGTCGTTTTCAATGAGTCCTCCGGTTGCAATGGCGCCTGTTGCGCCCACAACCACGGCGGCTATGGTAAGTTTAGACTCCGTTTCGCTCTCGCTGCCCTTGAGGTAATTGGCAACCTGGCTGGTACGTTCTTCCTCGCAGTCCATCTCTGAGGCAACGGCCGAAACCTCCAGGGAAGCGATGTTGATTTTGTGGTCGATACGTTGTTTCAGCTCCAGAACGGTGAGCCGCCTTTCAAGATCGGAAGGCTGAAGGCCCTTTTTCAACTTTACATATTGCGTCAGGTCCGGAAGTAAGCCCAGGGCATTGGCAATGTGCAGGTTTCCTGAATTGAGGCGATTAGCCAACTCCGGGTCGATGGATACCGTGTGGAGGGGTTGTGGCAAGTCGTCTTCGGTGTAGCTATATACATTCTGCTGGTTACAGTTGCTGCCGATGACTTGCTGGCGTATGTTGGCATCCTTGATTGTAGCACACCCCACGGCGATTAACGACGACGTGCCGGCCAGCAATACCCAGGTTTTTAACGTTGTGTGTTGCATCGCTATGAGATAATTCAGGGTGAATATAATAAGCTTTCGGGATTAAACAGTGAAATTTAAACCTGATCACGCGTGCGCGGCTACGACTACCATTTATAGGTCAACGCATTGATATTCATCCCCGCCCCAACAGATGCCATGAGGATAATGTCGCCTTTGGCCAATTCGAACGACGTTAATTGTTTCGATGCCACCTGATGAAGCAGTGTTGGAATGGTTGCCACCGAGCTGTTTCCCATCCATGCAATGTTCATGGGCATGATATTTTCCGGGAACTGCTCCATACCGTACAGACTGTAAAACCGCTTGATGATAGCTTCGTCCATTTTCTCGTTGGCTTGATGGAGAAACACCATTTTCAACGCGGAAATGGATTCGCCGCTCTGGTCGAAACATGTTTTCATGGCTTGAGGAACATTGTCAAGGACATATTCGTATACCTTACGGCCATTCATTTTGATGAATTGCGGTTCGCCGCCGGCCTTGTCGTTCCGGCAGCCCGAAAAGATAAAACCTGCCTCTGCCGCCGTATCCGATCGGACTGTCCTGCTCAAAATCCCGCTATCGTCGGCAGCATTGGCCTGCAGCAGACAGGCCCCCGCACCATCAGAAAAAATCATGCTATCGCGATCGGAAGGATCCAATACCCGGGAAAGGGTTTCGGATCCGATAACGAGGCTCGTGCGTGCCATCCCAACCCGGATGGCCATATCTGCCTGAATAATCGCCTGCAACCAGCCCGGACATCCAAAGATAATGTCGTAAGGTATGCAATCTGGATTTTGGACACCCAGTTTGTGCTTAACACGGGACGCCAGCGAGGGCACGGCATCCCGGGGCGCCCCCGGATAGTTCATGTCGCCGTAATTGTGTGCAACAATAAGCTGATCAATGGATTCCGGATCAATGCCTGAATTGCTGATGGCTTGCTGAGCGGCTATTGATGCCATGTCTGACGCTACTACGCCCGAAGGCGCATAGCGCCGTTCAGCGATTCCGGTAATGGCCTCGAACTTCCGGATAACGGTTTCCGTCGGATTGCGGACGATCGATTGATCCCGCTCGAAAAATGTGGTGCCCAGGAAATCATCGTTCGGAATTCTTTCAGTGGGTATGTATGTGCCAGTGGCGATTATCTTACTTCTGATCATAGGAATGTTATTATAACAAGACTTGTGCTCATATACCGCTTCCCGTTAAATAAAAAAACCACCCAGCAGTCTTCACCGGATGGTCAGTACAATAGCTGAAAAAATGAAATTTAAATCAATTTGACATTTACTGCGTTGGGCCCTTTCTGACCCCGAGCGACTTCAAATGAAACATCATCACGCAAGGTAGGAATAAATTATTGAATATCAGCTTTTTTATTAGGGATACATTTTCTCCGAAAGCGCCAAAACGATTGAACACCGAATGAAAAAATTTATAGTGATTTACAGATTTAAAACTGTACCTTACAAGAAATTAAATGTACGGCCATGGCTAAAGATAAAGGAGCAAAAAAGGATAGCGGCAAGAAGACTGCTGTAAAGAACCTGAAGGAAAAAAGGGCAGATAAAAAGCTGAAGCAGGCGGAGAAAAAGAGGAAGGATTAGGCTGTCCCTCATATGGCACAACCTGCGGATCTGAAAATAGCGGTACTCATTGATGCCGACAATGTATCGAGCTCGACCATCGAGAATATTCTGGATGAAGTGAAGCGGTATGGCATCCCGTCCATCAAACGCATTTATGCCGATTGGACAAAGCCGCACGTGACGGGCTGGAAAGAGCCCCTGCTCACCCACGCCATTACACCCATACAGCAGTATAGCTACACCAGCGGCAAGAATTCGTCTGACTCCGCGCTCATTATTGATGCCATGGATATCCTGCACAGCCACCAGGTAGACGGATTCACCATCGTATCGAGCGACAGCGATTTCACGCGACTGGCCATCCGACTCCGGGAATCTGGGAAAATGGTTATCGGCGTGGGTGAAAAAAAGACACCTAAGCCATTCATCGCGGCCTGCGACAAATTCATATACATCGAAATATTAGGTAAGGAAACGGCTTCCCTGCCTACGGCTACCGAAAAAACAGTTGCTGGAACTGCAAGCACCGCAGCGGATACTACCCAGAAACAGGCAGACCGTGATACGAAAACGCATGAACCCATCGATAAGGAAACGGTCGACCTGCTAAGGGCCACGGTCAACGATGTAGCCGATGAGGGCGGATGGGCGCCGTTATCGGCAGTAGGTGGATTGATTAACAAACGGAAGCCCGACTTTGACCCCCGAATCTATGGGTTTTCGAAACTCACTCCCCTATTCAAATCGCTGGACAAATACTTTGTGGTGGAAGAAAAGTCGACGGAAAAAACAAAAATCAAGCACGTTTACATCAAAATCAGAGAGCCGCTGAAAACGACCCGGAAAAAACCGGCCAAACGATGAACATGGAATTTTAATTTAATCATTTGATTAAAATATTTGGTTAAACCAAAACAACCTCCTATATTTGCTGCGTAGCGATAGCAGACATGGCAAAAACGAAGGAGAAAGCAGACCTCAGCACCGAGGAAAAAATCAAACAAGCTGCCCGCAAGGTGTTCACCCAAAAGGGCTATGCTGCTACGCGTACCCGCGATATTGCCGAGGAAGCCGGCATCAATCTGGCGTTGCTCAACTACTATTTCCGCAGCAAGGAAAAGTTGTTTGAGATGGTCATCATGGAAAAAATGCAGATTTTACTCGGTAAAATAGGCCCCATTCTGATGGATGAGAAAACATCTATCGAGGAAAAAGTGGAGCGGGTGGCCGAACACTACATCGATACCCTCATGGCCAACCCGGACATCCCATTATTTGTATTGGGTGAAATCAAAAGCAATCCGGATAAATTTGCCAACCTGGTAAAGACAAAAACGAACATCACCGATTCGGCATTTTTCAGACAGCTTATGGAAAGGCGGCCGGATATCGAACCGCTTCATTTCATTTTCAACATGCTCGGCCTCGTTATTTTCCCGTTCATCGGCAGGCCGCTCATCCAGCTGATTACCGGCCTGGAACCAGGCAGAGCGGCTGCGTTGATGAATGAGCGTAAAAAACTGATTAAAACATGGTTTGTTGCGATGCTGGATGCATCGTGATTTTTTTTGGACACACATTAATCAAATGATTAATTCAAAACAATAAACAAGATGATTAATCCATTTGCAACGTCACTGCTCATCTGCGTATTGGCCATCCCCATAGGTAATGCCCGGGCACAAACCGCGGCCCTCACGCTACCCGAAAGCCAGGCCCTGGCCATGCAAAAATACCCCATGGTTAAACAGCGCCACCTCATCGCAAGAAGCGCCGCCTATGCCGTGGATCAGAACGGCAAGCAGTCGCTGCCCCAAATCAACATCAACGGGCAGGCAACTTACCAATCGGCGGTAACGGAAATACCGATTCAGGTGCCCGGAATAGACGTCCCCACGATGAACAAGGACCAGTACAAATGGTATGGCGAGGTAAACCAAAACCTGTACGACGGCGGGCTCACCCGATTGAACAGGCAGGCCATCGAGGCCAATGCCGACGCTGAACAACAGGCGCTGGAAGTGGAGTTATACAACATCAAGGAGCGTGTGAACCAGCTGTACTTCGGCATCCTGCTGCTGGACGCGCAGCTGGCACAAAATGATTTGCTTCAAAAAGACATCCGGGCAGCCCTGGAAAAAATAAATGCAGCCATCACCAACGGTGTTGCATTGAAAAGCGAGGGAAGCTTGCTTGAAGCCGAATTGCTGAAGACCCGGCAACAGGCCACCGAGTTACAGGCCACCCGCCAGGCTTACCTGCATATGCTCGGTCTGTTTATCGGCCGGCAGCTGGACGAATACACATCGCTTGAAAAGCCGGCGTATCCCGGTGCCTCTTCCTCCATCAACCGACCGGAATTGAATTGGTATGCACTGCAAAAAAACAGCATAGACGTGGAACGTAAGTTGCTGAAAGCCAAAAACCGACCGAAGCTGGGGCTATTCCTGCAAGCGGGTATGGGCAGGCCTGCATTAAACATGCTGAGCAACGACTTTGAAGCCTACTACTACGGCGGTGTGCGCCTATCCATCCCGATAAGCGGCTTCTACACGCTGAAAAAAGAACGGGCGCAACTGGACGTAAAAGAAGCGGCAATCGATGTGCGGGAGGAAACGTTCCGGTTTAACACGAATCTTTCACTCCAACAGCAACGTACGGAGGCAGCCAAATATGAACAGCTGCTGGAAACCGACGACGACATTATTGCATTGCGGACATCGGTGAAGGATGCTGCGCTTGCTCAGCTCGAAAATGGCGTCATCAATACGGCCGACTACGTGCGGGAGGCCCATGCGGTGAATAGTGCGCGGCTATCCAAAACACAGCACGAGCTCCAGCTATTGAAAGCACAGTACGACATCCGGCACACCTCCGGCAATTAACATAGGAACAAATCGCATAATCCGCAAAATTGACAACAATATGAACAACGCAAAGATCCTCATACTGGCCACCCTGCTATCGGCATCGTGCACGGAGCGTCAGCAAGCATACGATGCTTCGGGTACATTTGAAGCGGTGGAAACCATCATCTCGGCGGAGGCCAATGGCGCCATCCGCGCATTGGACGTGGAAGAGGGCCAGTCGCTCACCGCCGGGCAAACCGTGGGCTACATAGACAGCACCCAGCTGTACCTGAAAAAGCGCCAGTTTCAGGCACAGATCAATGCGGTGCTAAGCAAGAAACCAGACATCGCGGTGCAATTGGCAGCCTTGCAGGAACAACTGGGCCAGGCCGTCCGAGAGCAGCAGCGAATCGCCAGCATGGCAAAGGCCGACGCGGCAACGCCCAAGCAGCTGGACGATGCAAATGCCCAGGTGGCCGTGATCAAAAAGCAGATCGCCGCGCAGCAGTCCAGTTTGGGCATCAGCTCGTCAAGCATCACGCAGGAAGCATCTCCCCTGGAAATACAGATTGCTCAACTGGAGGACCAACTCGCCAAAACCCGAATCGTCAATCCGGTGAACGGTACCGTGCTGGTGAAATATGCGGAAGTAAACGAGGTAGCCTCCATAGGGAAACCGCTGTACAAGATTGCCGATTTATCAACAATCACCCTCAGGGCCTACGTTACCGGTCCGCAATTCGCACAACTCCGCATCAACCAACAGGTTACCGTGCTGGTAGACGATGCCGATGGGAGCTACCGTGAATATCCGGGAACAATAGACTGGATAAGCGACAAAGCAGAGTTTACGCCCAAGACCATCCAGACGAAGGACGAGCGGGAGAACCTGGTCTATGCCGTCAAAATCCGGGTAAAGAACGACGGGCTGTTGAAAATCGGGATGTATGGAGAGGTGAGATTTGACTGATATGGTGACGTTGAACAACATCACGAAAACTTATAATAAGGGGACCGTAAAGGCGGTAACAGATGTGTCTTTGTCGGTAGTGGCGGGAGAATTGTTCGGCCTGATCGGTCCCGACGGTGCCGGAAAAAGCACCATATTTCGCATATTGACCACCCTGTTGCTGCCGGATAGCGGCACGGCCACGGTGGCCGGACATGACATCGTGGCCGACTACCGCCAAATCCGCAACCAGGTGGGCTACATGCCGGGGCGATTCTCGTTGTATCCCGATCTGACCGTTGAGGAAAACATCCAGTTTTTTGCCACCATATTCAACACATCGATAGCAGAAAATTACCACCTTATCGAAGACATCTATGTGCAGCTGGAACCCTTCAAAAAGCGTCGGGCCGGCAAGCTGTCGGGCGGTATGAAACAAAAACTGGCCTTATGTTGCGCACTCATCCACAAGCCTACCGTGCTCTTTCTCGATGAACCGACCACGGGCGTAGACCCGGTATCGCGCAAAGAATTCTGGGAGATGCTGGGGCGACTGAAAAAACAGGGCATCACCGTTATGGTATCCACACCTTATATGGACGAAGCGGCACGGTGTGATCGCATTGCACTCATCCAGCATGGCAACATACTGGCCATCGACTCACCCGAAGGTATCATCAATGCCTATCCCGGTACGCTATACGCCATCAAAGCCAAGGATATACCGCGTGTTAGCCACGTATTAGCCACCCATGAGCCGCCTTTGGCAGGCTATATATTTGGTGAATACATCCACGTGGACACCCAAAACATGGGTAACCAAAACCCAACGGAAAGGTTGACAAGCCTTCTCGCAGAAGCGGGGTTGAGCGATATCGAAGTGAAACCGATCACGCCGACCATCGAAGATTGTTTCATTAAAATGCTGACCTCATGACACAAACGGAAAAGGTGATAGAAACGGAAAAGCTGACCAAACGGTTCGGCGATTTTGTCGCTACCAACGAAATTACGTTTGAAGTTTATAGGGGCGAGATATTTGGCTTTTTAGGGGCAAACGGTGCCGGCAAAACTACGGCCATGCGGATGCTGTGCGGTCTTTCCAGGCCATCGTCGGGCCAAGCCACGGTAGCCGGATTCGATGTATACCGCCAAACCGAGCAAATCAAGAAGCATATCGGCTACATGAGTCAGAAATTTTCGTTGTATGAGGACCTTACCGTACTGGAAAACATCCGCTTCTTCGGCGGGATATATGGACTGGGCAACCAGCAGCTCCGTTCTAAAAGTGATGCACTTATTGAACGGCTCGGGCTGCAATCGGAAGCCAAAAAGCTGGTGGGCGATCTGCCCTTGGGGTGGAAACAGAAACTGGCGTTCTCGGTATCGATACTGCATGAGCCCGACATCGTGTTCCTCGACGAACCTACCGGCGGCGTGGACCCGGTGACCCGTCGGCAATTCTGGGCCATGATCTATGAGGCGGCAAGTCGCGGCATTACCATATTCGTGACCACCCATTACATGGATGAGGCCGAGTATTGCAATCGCATTTCCATTATGGTGGATGGCCGGATTGAAGCGCTCGGTACGCCGGCGGATTTGAAAACCCAACTGAAAGAGCCCTCCATGGATGGTGTATTCTATCAACTGGCCCGTGGAGCAAAAAGGGGAGATTAATTGAAATGAAACAGTTTGCAACATTCATAAAAAAGGAGTTCTTCCACGTATTGCGCGATCGCCGCACGTTGCTGATCCTGATCGGCATGCCGATTGCCCAAATCCTTATCTTCGGGTTTGCACTGACGAACGAAGTGAAAAACGCAAACATCGTGGTGGTGGACCACGCGAGAGACAATGCTTCCCGACACGTCATTGCCCGAATAGCCGCAAGCAACTACTTCGAAATCCGGGAAGAGGTAATGGATAGGGGCCGCATGGAGGCGGCATTCCGGAAAAACCAGATCAAATTGGCGTTGGTCTTTCCAGCCAACTTTGAAAACGACCTGGCCCACCAGCACCACGCACAGGTGCAGGTCATCGCTGACGCTTCCGATCCGAACAGCGCAACCACCTTAACCAACTATGTATCGTCCATCATCCGCGATTATCAAATGGAGCTCAACGGGCAACTGGCCCTACCCTACCAGCTTACCCCCCAAATCCGGATGCTATATAACCCGCAGCTCAAAGGTGCGCCCAACTTCGTACCGGGCGTTATCGCGCTGGTACTTATGCTGGTTTCCGTGATGATGACGGCCATATCCATCGTTCGCGAAAAGGAAACGGGCACCATGGAAGTGCTGCTGGTATCGCCGCTCAAGCCTGTATGGGTCATCCTTTCGAAAGCGGTTCCCTACCTGCTTCTTTCACTCATCAACGTACTATCCATCGTATTGATGAGCGTATTTGTATTACAGATTCCCGTGGAAGGGAGCTGGCTGCTGCTGTTTGCCGAAAGTGCACTATTCATCATCACGTGCCTTACCTTGGGCATCTTCATCTCGATCAAGACAAAGACACAACAGGTGGCCATGTTGGTGTCGCTGATGGGGATGCTGCTGCCCACGGTCATGTTCAGCGGATTTATGTTTCCAATAGAGAATATGCCGGTAGTCCTGCAGTGGATCTCCAACATCGTACCGGCCAAATGGTTTTATAGCATCGTCAAATCCATCATGATCAAAGGCGTGGGTATGGAGGGGGTGTGGAAGGAAACACTCATCCTGTGCGGCATTACCCTGTTCCTCTTCGTGGTAAGTTTAAAGAGTTTTAAAATACGGTTGGAATGAGAACAATCAAATTCCTATTGCAAAAAGAATTCCGGCAGATTTTCCGGAACCGCGCCATCCTGATGCTGATTCTGGTGATGCCGATCATGCAATTGATTATTTTGCCGTTGGCAGCAGACTACGAAATCAAAAACATCAACCTCGCTGTGGTTGACCACGACCATTCGCCGTATTCGCAGCAGCTGATTTCAAAAATCACAGCCTCCGGTTACTTCAGGTTGCAGGGATACCACACGTCGCTTAACGCGGCTTACCGGCTTATTGAACAGGACCGTGCCGACCTGGTGCTGGAAATCCCGCACGGATTTGAGCGCAACCTGATCCGCGAAGGCGAACAACCCCTTTTTATAGCCATCAATGCCATCAATGGCGTGAAAGCGGGCCTGGGCGGAGCGTACCTTGCCGACATCATCGGCGACTATAACCAGGACATCCGGATAACGCTTACCGAACCCACACGTTTCAGTGCCGCCGCTACCATTGACGTGGTGCCTTATAACCGTTTCAACCCCATGCTCAACTACCAGTTCTTCATGGTGCCGGGCATTCTCGCCATTCTGCTAACCATGGTGGGTGGCTTTCTCTCCGCGCTGAATATCGTGAAGGAAAAAGAGGTGGGCACCATTGAGCAGATCAACGTTACGCCGATCAAGAAGCACCACTTTATCCTTGGTAAGCTTATCCCCTTCTGGATACTGGGCAATGTGGTTTTTACCCTCGGCCTGTTGGTTTCATGGGTAATCTATGGCATATTTCCGCAAGGCAATGTATTGGCCATGTACGTATTCATCTGGGTATACCTGCTGGCAGTACTGGGCTTCGGACTTTTGATTTCCACCTACACGGATACCCAACAGCAAGCCATGTTTATCATGTTTTTCTTCATGATGGTGTTCATCCTCATGGGTGGATTGTTTACTTCGATAGATAGCATGCCCGGATGGGCGCAGGTGATAGCTGCATTGAACCCGGTGAAATACCTCGTGGAAGTGATGCGGATGATTATCCTCAAAGGGAGCAGCTGGCTGGCTATACTTCCCCATCTCGGTGCCATATTTGGCTTCGCCGTGGTCCTGAATGGTTGGGCCATATGGAATTACCGCAAAACCAATTGACATGTGGGCATATCGTCATTATTTTTTACGACCCGATTGTAATTTATCAGTCATTATTTTCGTCTATACCAAACGGAGGATGAATCATCGGAATATTAATTATACATTTGACCAATTTAAAACAATAGTCAAATCGTCGGTTACACAGGTTTTAGGTTGACAGTTATGCAAGCACGAGGCATTTTATTAAACTACGAAGGAACCATTGATACAAACGGGCAGCACTGGGGTGCCATTTTGTGGCATAAATTCCGCAAACACGACATTACGTTGGATAAATCGGCATTCAATAAGGCATACACCTATTCGGAAGCGGTATTGGCAACCGGCGATATTATTCAGCCCGATGACACGTTTCTGGATGTGCTGGTTCACAAGATTACCCAACAGTTCGATTTTCTGACAAGTGCTGGCTATCAATTGGACTATACGCTGGTTAGCGCTATAGCCGGCGAATGTGATCAGTTGGCACAACGGACGCTGCGCAAGGCTAAAACCATTCTCGAAAGCCTCTCCAGCGCCTTTCCCATCGTCCTGGTATCAAACTTTTATGGCAATTTAAACGCCGTGCTGGCTGACTTCGGCATCCGGAGCTTTTTTGCCGATGTGGTAGAAACCAAAGACCCGATGTCACATTTCAATACGGCGATTTACGAACAGGGTGTACGGCGCCTGGGCTATGCTGCCGAAGAATGTGTAGCGGTGGGCGACTCCTATAACCGGGATATCCTGCCGTCCAAAGAAATCGGCTGCCAGACCGTTTGGCTCAATGTGGAAAGCTGGGAAGAATGGGGAATCGACGAGCTGGGAATTTCGGATGCCGAAATAGGTGATTTCAATCAATTACCCCGATTGCTTGAAAAATGGGATCCGGCATTTTTGCCATCCGCACGGTAACGCTTTCCCAAAAATTTTGCATATTAGTTGCCCAAAGGTCAATTTTCCAAAGGTCAATTAAATGCAAGTAAAGAAATATTCCGGCGAACTCGTTGAATTTGATTTGCGCCGGCTGAAAGGTTCGCTCGCCAAATCGGGAGCTACACCCGACGTGGTCGACGAAGTGTGGGAGAAGATGAAGCCCATGGTCTACGACGAAATCAGTACCCGTGATTTGTACAAAATGGCGTTCCGTTTACTGAAACGTGAAGCCGATTCATTTGCAGCCCGCTACAGCCTTAAACGTGCGTTGAAGGATTTGGGGCCTGCCGGTTATTATTTCGAACAATGGGTAGCCCGGCTTTTTAACCATGCCGACTACCAAACGCTTACCGGCCAGCATCTTGCAGGCAACTCAGTAACCCACGAGATAGACGTGGTGGCACAGAAAGATGACGAGCTACTGCTGGTGGAATGCAAGTTTCGGAATACCGAGGATGCCAAAATTACCGTGACGACGCCGATGTATTTCCTGTCGCGGGTCAACGATTTCGAAGGCCGTATATTTTCTTTCTTTGGTAAAGATATGCCGTTTACATCCGGCTGGCTGGTCACCAACGCATACATGACGACAGACTCCATCGACTTCTCGGTTTACTACCGCCTCAATCTCCTGTCGTGGAATTATCCCGAAGAAACCAGCATAAAGCGCCGGGTAGACAATGCCGGACTATACCCCATCACCTGTTTGACCACCATAAACAAGGCCGAAAAGGACATCCTCCTGAAACAAGGGTGCATACTGGTTAAGGATATTGTAGGCGACCCATCACAACTGGACAGCTTGGGTTGTGCACCCCGCAAGAAGAGGCGCATCATCCAGGAAGCTACCGAATTGGTTAACCATCAAAAATAAATGACACGATGAGCAATGCTTTTGTAAAAGAAGAACACAAATTTATGGAAGGCGCGCGTGCGCGCTGGAAAGAACTTAAATACGTAGGTGGGGTGGTGATGCAGTTCCTCAAGGGTTTCCGCGGCTTACACTTTATCGGCCCATGCGTTACGGTATTCGGCTCGGCGCGTTTTAAAGAAGATCATCCTTATTACGAGCTGGCCCGGCAGGTATCTGCCGAAATCGGCAAACTCGGTTTTGCCATTATGACGGGCGGTGGCCCCGGTATTATGGAAGCCGCAAACCGGGGGGCTAAAGAAAGCGGCGCGCTCTCGGTGGGTTGCAACATTGTATTGCCCCACGAGCAGGCCCACAACCCTTATCTCGATCGGTTCGTGACCATGGAATACTTCTTCGTCCGTAAGGAGCTATTGCGTAAGTATTCATTTGCCTTCATCGTATTGCCCGGTGGGTTTGGCACCTTGGATGAGTTTTTCGAAACACTCACCCTCATCCAAACGGGCAAAATCAAACGGTTCCCGATCGTGGTGATGGGTGTTGGTTTCCATAAGGAAATCATTGCACATGTACAGCGCATGATGGAAGAAAAAACCATCAGTCCGGAAGACATGGACCTCCTGCTTTTTACCGATTCGGTAGACGACGTGGTAGCACATATCCGCAAACATGCCGAAGGATCGCCGAGCATCAAGTTGAATCCGCCTCGGAAAGCCGCGTGGGCTTTGGGTGAGCGGAAGCTGAAGCGGGCATGAAAATCCTTTGGAAATACCTTAAGCCGCAACGCAGGTATATCTATCTCGCCCTGCTCCTCGCCGCAGCGGCACAGTTACTGTCGATGATTGACCCTATTATTTTCGGGAAAATCATCGACGATTATGCCAACAACATGCAAGGACGTAGCCAGGAGGAACTGGTACGCGGCGTACTTTTCTGGCTGTTCATCGCCATTGGCATTGCGCTGTTGGCACGCCTGGCCCGTTCATTTCAGGACTATATCATGCGACTCGCCGTACAGCGGTTTGGCATGCAGATATTCAATGATGGACTAAGGCAAACCCTGCGCCTTTCTTTCCAGGAGTTTGAAGAGCAGCGAAGCGGCGAAACACTCGCCGTTTTGCAAAAGGTACGTACCGATACCGAACGCTTCATCAACTCGGCCATCAACATCTTGTTTTCTTCACTGGTGGGGTTTGGCTTTCTGATTTGGTATGCCATTACCAAACATTGGGCGCTGATACCGATTTTCCTGATTGGATTTGTCGTTATCGGCTCCATCACGGGCATGTTGAGCCGGAAAATAAAGACTACGCAACGCAGCATCAACCGCGAAACCACCCGCATGTCTGGCATCATTACCGAGTCGCTGCGCAACATCGAACTCGTCAAAAGCCTGGGGCTTACGTTTCCTGAAATCCGGCGGATGCGTGGCCATACGCAGACTATCTTTGACCTCGAAATGACCAAAACCCGGCGGGTACGTTTTCTCTCCTTCCTCCAGGGAACCACGCTTAACCTGCTTCGGCAGTCTATCCTATTCACGCTGCTCTGGCTCATCTTCCGGGATGTGCTGACCCCCGGCGAGCTCATCACCATGCAGTTCATCTCCACTTCCATTTTTATGCCCTTGCAGGATATTGGCAATATCATCGTGCAATACCGGGAGGCCGAGGCGTCCATCCAGCTGTTTGATGGGCTGATGCAAAAGCCAATCGAACGGCGGCCCGAGGACCCGGTTCCTATCGGCCCGCTGGAAACGGTGGTTTTCGATAAGGTGGTATTCAGGCATAAAACGGCGGCGCAGAATGCCATTGACGATATTTCGTTTACGGTAAACAGTGGCGAAACCATTGCGTTTGTCGGGCCGTCCGGTTCGGGCAAGTCCACCCTTGTTAAACTGCTCGTAGGGCTATACCGCCCGGTTTCAGGACACATCCTCTTTAACGATATTCCTTCTGAAGAGGTACGGTTTAATGAAATGCGCAGGCAGATCGGCTTCGTAACGCAAGATACCCAGCTATTTGCCGGCACCATCAAAGACAACCTGCTCTTTGTGAAGCCCGACGCTACCGAAGATGAAGTGCTGTCTGCCCTGCATAGAGCCAGTTGTACACAATTGCTGGCGCGCAGCGAAAAAGGAATCCATACCATACTGGGTGAAGGGGGACTTAAATTGTCAGGCGGCGAAAAACAGCGCATTTCAATTGCCCGCGCATTGATACGGAATCCACGACTGCTGATTTTCGACGAGGCCACCAGTGCGCTCGACTCGCTGACGGAGGAGGCCATCACCGAAACGGTAAGGGCACTATCGGGCGAACGGGAGCAGCTAACGGTACTCATTGCGCATCGGCTATCGACCATCATGCATGCCGACCGGATTATCGTTTTGGAAAAAGGGAAAATTGCCGAGACGGGAACCCACGACGAATTGGTGGATGCCCGGGGGTTGTATTACGCCATGTGGCGGCAGCAAATTGGTGAGCGGCGGTAACCGCCTAGGGGAGCCGCAAGAAACCACCCGCTACTCCAAACCAAGGTTAAATGTTTTCCGGAGCACGTCGAGCGCAGGATTCTTGGCCACCATCGCCTGGTATTTCTCTTGCGCGGTATAGGGCTTCCGAGACGTATCGGCCTTCATTTTGATGGGGACAAGGTCTATTGCAAAATTCCGTAAATTAGTCCGCAGCTCGTTCAGGATGTCGATTTTCGAGGCACTTAACAGGTCATCCTGGATGGGGTTTTCAATCACTACGCCGATGTTGAAGTCCGGTTGAAGTTCGGGCACGTTAGCCGTCATCAGCGTAAACAGATTAATCTTATTTTCTGCTTTCAGTTTGTCCGCTAATGCGTGCCAATGTCGGAGCAACGTTTCGTGGTCAAATGCCTGCCGCTCCGTTCCGTCAAGCAGTTCGGGCCCGTCGGTTGATGGTGCTTCTTCCTTTTTACCGGTCAAAATATTGTTCAGATCCGGGACGATGGTGTTGAGCTTTACATCGCTCCACGAACGTTTTTTGGAGGCGGCGGGCTGCTCGTCCGTATCCGACGGCCGATGGTCGGGGGGCGCGGGCCGGCGAACTGCGGCCGGCGATGGGCTTTCGGCGGAGGGTGAAGGATGATCGACGGCAGCTGGCTTTCGGGTTTCTTCTTCCGGCGGCCGGCTATCGACTGATGACTGACGACTATCGACTACCGACTGCGTCAGCGTTGACTTTTTTTTTTCGGCCGCACCTGTTTGCTGTTGAACAACACCCTGCTTGGCCAACTGGATAGCCGAGGCGACATGGCACATCTTCAGCAGGGCAAGCTCCACTTGTAGTCGCTGGTTTTTACTTGTACGGTAGTTGACCTCGCAATGATTGGCGATATTGAGCGCTGAAAGTAACAACCCCGATGATACCTGCTGCGACTGGCTCAGGTAACGTTCGCGGATGGTATCGCTCGTATCCAACAGTTTCAGTGTAGCCGGATCCCTGGCTACCAGCAAATCGCGGAAATGTGAACCCAACCCACTGATAAAATGGCTGCCATCAAAACCATGGGCCAATATCTCGTCTAAAAGAAGCAATGCCGAAGCGGAGTCTTCCCGGATAACCGCATCAGTAAGCCGGAAATAATACTCATAATCGAGAATATTGAGGTTGTCGATAACCGCTTGGTAGCTCACCTCCTTGTTGGAGAAACTCACAATCTGATCAAACATCGAGAGCGCGTCACGCAGTCCACCATCTGCCTTTTGGGCGATAATGTGCAACCCGTCACGGTCATACGACACTCCTTCCTTGGCTGCTATGGAAGCCAGGTGGTCGGCCATGTCGGCAACCTTGATGCGGTTGAAATCAAAAATCTGGCACCGCGAGAGGATTGTGGGCAAAATCTTATGCTTTTCTGTGGTAGCCAGGATGAATATCGCGTAGGCCGGCGGCTCTTCAAGGGTCTTCAGAAACGCATTGAAAGCCTGCTGGGATAGCATGTGCACCTCATCGATAATGTATATCTTGTACTTGCCGGTCTGCGGCGGGATACGTACCTGATCAATCAGGCTGCGGATATCGTCGACCGAATTGTTCGAAGCCGCGTCCAGCTCATGGATACTGAACGAATTACCGTTTTGAAACGACTTGCAGCTGTCGCATTGTCCACAGGCTTCCATATCATCGCCCAGGTGCTCGCAATTGATGGTTTTAGCCAGAATGCGGGCACAGGTGGTTTTACCCACCCCCCGCGGACCGCAGAACAAAAATGCCTGTGCAAGCTGCTTATTTTTTATGGCATTCTTGAGGGTAACCGTAATATGCTGCTGACCAACCACCGTATCAAACGTGGCCGGACGGTATTTTCGGGCCGAAACGATAAAATTATCCATCGGTACGAAGATAGAAATTTTGGCTGAAACTAGCTACTGGACTTCATGGCTTTCGGGGCAATGCTTACCACCGTGATAAAAGGTGTTAACTGAAATTAACACTACTGTTACTACCGTTCTACCGTATTTATCGCTATGTTTGTTTCGTGGCAAAAACAACACATTATGCACATTTACGGAATCAAAAACTGCAATACAGTAAAGAAGGCCCTGACGTGGCTTGACGAGCACAACATCCCCTATACATTCCATGATTTCAAGAAAGAAGGTGTTTCCCTGGACAAGCTTGAGGCGTGGGAACGGCAAACCGGATGGGAACCCCTGGTCAACAAACGGGGTACCACCTGGCGGCAGCTTTCGCCCGAAGCGCAACACGCGGTAGTGGATGCCACTTCTGCAAACGCGTTGATGCAGGAAAAGACAAGCGTCATCAAGCGGCCCGTCATTGAAAGTCCCGCAGGAGTTATCCTGGGGTTTGATGCCGACGAATACAAAGCCAAATTGAAATAAACTACGTACCAAATCATAACACACATATGAACAAATCATTAATATCGGGCACTGTGGGCATGGCGATGCTCGCGTTGATTATGCCCCTGACAGGATGGGCACAAACCACCAACAATTACGATTACACGGAAGCATTTAATCCGTTTTTTTACAGCAGTAACGGCACGGAATACCGTTCGGCCAGTGGGATGCCGGGGCCGAAATACTGGCAGAATGCAGTCGACTACAAGATCAGCGCCCAGCTGAACGACCAGACCAATGAAATTACTGCAACGGTAACCCTCGAATACACCAACAATAGCCCGGACGAGCTGGATTTCATTTGGCTGCAACTGGATCAGAACATGTTTTCGCAGGAAGGCCGGGGACACCTCATCGTTCCGCTGACGAAAAGCCGTTACGGGGATGCAACCTCGGATTTTGACGGTGGATACGATATCCAGTCCGTAAAGCTTGGCAATGGCACGGCTGCCGAACACTTGATTACCGATACGCGGATGCAGGTTTTTTTGCCAGAACCGTTGCAGCCCAACGGCGGTAAAACAACGATAACAGTTGACTATTCCTATATCGTGCCCACGCATGGCGCTGACCGTACCGGTGTACTCGAAACACAGCACGGTAAGATTTTCGCCATCGCACAGTGGTTTCCCCGCGTAGCGGTATATGACGACATCCTGGGCTGGAACGTGCAGCCATACACCGGCCCGGGGGAGTTCTACCTGGAGTTTGGCAACTATGAAGTAGAAATCACCGCCCCGGCCAACCATATCGTGGTGATGGGCGGCGAACTACTCAACCCGAAGGATGTTTACACAACGGAACAGGTGAAACGGCTGGAACAAGCCAAAACAAGCGACGAGACGGTCATCATCCGATCGGCCGAGGAGGTAACCCAGCCCAGCTCACGGCCGCAGGGCAAAGACAACCTCACGTGGAAATTCAGGCTCCAGAATGCCCATGACGTCGCCTGGGCTTCATCACCTGCCTTTATTGTAGACGGTGCTAAGATCAACCTGCCCAGTGGCAACGCATCATTGGCGTTGTCGGCTTATCCCGTCGAAAGCAATGGCGGCAACGCCTGGGAGCGCTCTACCGAATACACCAAGGCCTCCATCGAGTTTTACTCCAACACACTGATGGAATACCCCTACCCTGTAGCGATCAATGTGGCTGCCGATATCGGCGGAATGGAATACCCTGCCATCGTTTTCTGTAGTTATAAATCAAAAGCCCGCAGCCTGTGGGGGGTCACCGACCATGAGTTCGGCCATATTTGGTTCCCGATGATCGTTGGCAGCAACGAACGGCTCCATGCCTGGATGGATGAAGGATTCAACACCTTCATCAACGACCTATCTACGGAGGCCTTCAATGACGGAGAGTATTACCGTTCCCCAGGTGATGCCAACCGATTAGCACAAGTCTTAACGCGACCGGATCTGGAACCCGTCATGAGTGCGCCGCAGAATATGCAGGAGAGTAACATTGGCGTACTTGCCTATTTTAAGCCCGGATTCGGCCTCACCCTGCTGCGCAATGAAATCCTCGGCCCGGAACGCTTCGACAGGGCATTTAAAGCTTACCTGCACCGCTGGGCATACAAACACCCTACGCCGGATGACTTCTTCCGCACCATGGAAAACGTAGCCGGAGAGAACCTCAACTGGTTCTGGAGGGGTTGGTTCAAAAACAATTGGCGGTTTGACCAGGGCATTGTTGGGGTAACGACCGATGCGACTAACACGAGTGACAGCGGGGTGATCACCATAGAAAATTTCGAAAAGATGCCCATGCCGGTGGTGGTTGATATCACAACAGCGAGCGGCGAAGTTCATCGGGTGAAGTTACCGGTTGAGATATGGGAACGCAACACCACTTGGTCATTCAAGGCGCCTACCGACGAAAAGATAGTAGCCGTTCAATTGGATCCCGATAAGGTTTACCCTGATCATAACCCCGATAACAACCGCTGGGAAATTACCGAACAATAACCCGGCATATACGTTAATGATAATATGCAGTGCCTCAAATTAATCCTGATATTACCTGTTATGCAGGCACTGCGTATTATCCTTTTTCTTTTGCTGTTTTCGGTACCCGCCCTTGCACAGGAAGTCCTTAAAGGCTATGTGCTCGAACTGAACAGTGGTGAACCACTGCGCTACGTAGAGATTAAAAACCTGAATACAGGTGCATTGGTAGAGAGCCTTGATGATGGCTCGTTCAGCATTGGGGTCGATAAAAACCAGCGGCTCCAATTTGAATATCCCGGCTATCGTACCGATACGTTAGTGGTTATCGAATTTGATGTCAAACGGGTGTACCTTACGCCTGACGGCAGTTCCATACAGCTTGATGAGGTACAGATACAGGCCATGACCGACAGTCGGCTGGAAGCAGAAATAAAACGGGCGCAGGCCGAAGGACAGTTTACAGAAACATCGCAGAACCGGGGCGGCATCCGTATATCGCCCTCGCGGTGGTTTGGCACATCGGGCCGGCAGGCCCGGCAACGCTACCACCTGCTGCTTGCCGAGCGGGAACGGCGGCAGGTTGATGCCCGCTTCACCCCCCAGGCCATCACGGCCGTCACCCCGCTGAAGGGAGAAGACCTGGAGTTATACATGACGAAATACCGGCCGTCAGCCGACTTTCTTTCCACGGCTGACGAAGCTGACCTCCGGCTCTATATCATGGATACTTACGCTGCATTCAAAGCGCTGACGCCCGAAGAACGGGCAGCGATCAAAGCTCCCACGGGCGATGAAAACCATAGCGCGGGCGACGACGAGTAAAAACGGGTCGTTGCGCAGGTATTGCAAGCATTATTTTATTGGTCAGGCAGCTTAACCCTGAACGCCTGGTACGGGTACTCGGTTTTATCCACGCCATCGTTCCACTGCGGTGCGCGTTGCAACTGTGCACAGGTTACATACAGGTAGCCATCTGTACCAATGCCAAAGGAATCCGGCCAAAGCAATCGTGGGTCCTGCACCAGTTGATGCAAGCTACCGTCGGGACTCAGGTACGAAATGGAGTAACTCTCAGAGGTGGTAAGGTAGATATTACCTTTTTTATCCGCTATCAAACCATGCGTAATCCCGACCAGCCCCATGTCTTCCACTGCGGCCGACAGTTCCGCTGCGGAAAGTGCCGTGTCTGCAAGGTAACGGGTTTGTATCCGGAACAGGTTATCGTGATTGATGGGTTTGAAATAAAAGTACTTGAAATCGTGTGTTAGCGCGATGCCATTGACATGGGAAGAAAATGGCTGCCCATCCTTATTGCGCATTTCGACATCGTTGTAGCAAAGTGTCCGGTTTGCCGCCGTGGTGTATGGACTGTGTGCCAATACGGTACGCGTTTTGCCCGATTCCAGGTCCAGAACGACAATGGCAGCTTGCCCCGGATCGGACAAATACGCCAGATTCTTATCCACGTCTACCCGCACATCATTCAATGCAGATTTGGACTTATCCAGGTCGTCAAATAAATACACGTTCTCCACTTCGTTCGATCGCGTATTTATTTTCACTAATTTAAATTGACCGGAAACGGAACCGCCATCGCCGAATATGTTACCGGCCGACCCGGGCTTCGAATCCAACACCCAAAGCTTATCTTCTGCGTCGACAAACAAATCCTGTACGCGTTGAAAGTGCGTGTCATATGCGCCATTGGTATTCCAGCCACTGTCGGGATAGGCAGACAGCTGATTGTCTTTCCATATTGCCAGGGAAAGGTGACCGTCGCCATCGGCATTAGGAAACGAGACGAACACGCTGTTCTCCGTGTTTACGCTCAGCCCTATGGCCATACGTTCTCCAAATTCAGCAACCGGTACCAATTTGGTATTATCGGTTGTGCCGCTTTGCTCTGAACAGGCGCCCAATAGGATGAGTAAAAGAAGCGGTGATAAAAAAAGCCTGATCAACACTTAAATATTACTGCCCCGCTCTACACGGAATGCGACTTTGCAGATTGCCCCGTAGGACGTGACTTCTCCATCCTTAACGTGTACTTTGAAATCCTTCACATACACGGAGTCGATATTAGAAACGGTAGCGGATACTTCTTTCACTGCGTTACGGATAGCGTCATCAAAACTGGTGTTGGAGGAGGCGATCACCTCAATTACTTTTACAATAGCCATAATAGAATTATTTAATGTTTATGGTAGGTTAACATGCGGAGCGCGTGATTTGTTTGCGTACCGGCCAAACATTACCTATATTGGCCTATCTTACCAATTGATGATTCAACGAACAAAACAGCATGGTCAGTATAATGAACGCCATTTCCATACTTACTATCGGCACGCTCGTTTGTGGCAACGGCTTCTCCTTTGCGGATCATGAGCGCAAAAAAATGGATTGCGTAATGCTATATAAGGTATTGGATGCTCTTCAGAAAAAAAAGAATGACCAACTCGCCAACTGGATACAGCATTACGGAATTCAAGCGGCAACTGAACAATTTAATTCCCCGGAAACCACCAAAACCGAATATTTACCGAAAGGCATGTTTGCCGTCGATGAAATTGATAACAGAAGCCTGGCCATCAGTCCCGACAAAAAGAAAGGGATTACCTACGATGGTTATTTTATAGACCTTTCGGAAACACCTGAAGACGAAATAGGTTTTGACGATTCGCACGACATCGATTTATACGATTTAGAAAATAATCGTATCCACCGTATCCATTTTAAGGGGATCGCTTACAGTACCGACGAACTGTTTTGGTTGGACAGCCAGCGTTTCATTTTATTGGGCGCGATAAATACCGGCGAGGAAAATCAATGGATTCCGTATATTCAAATCACCAATGTGATTGATTCTTCCAGTTGTATCTATCGTTATAAAAAGGTGGTACAAGATGTTTCGCCGGCCGATTATTTACTCAAACGGTTAAAACGCATGCAGCAGCCCGTGGCCGCCGCGAAATAGTTGGGTGCGCTCAAGCAAGCTTGGCGTACTCCTGCAGGTTGGCTGCGTCCCTCAGGCCCACACGCACAGGCCGCAGCCAGCTGGGGGTGGGAGGCTTCAACGAAAAATACCTGGCACTACGTGCCTGGGTTTTTTCATTTAAAGGGTGTGCTTCAAGCTTGCTTGAGCGCACCCTTTAAATGAAAAAACCCCTGCTTTCGCAGAGGCATTTTTCGTTGTGCGGAAGAGCAGATTCGAACTGCCACGCCCGTAGGGCGCCACCCCCTCAAGATGGTGCGTCTACCAATTTCGCCACTTCCGCAGGAGTTAACGGGTGCAAACTTAGATAAAATTTTTCCGTTAGCCAAGTGTTTTTTCTACCGCAATCCCAGCTACGCACTTTTATCGATAAGCGTTTGTATAATACCGTCTGCCAGGCCCACACGGGGAACGATGATCTGTCGCAAATGACCGTATTTCATCAGGGTAAGGAAGATTTCACAGGCAGGAATAATCACATCGGCACGGTCGTGGTTGAGCCCGAGCACATTGATGCGGTCTTTTAACGAAAACGAACTCAGGTATTCGTACAACGATTTCAATTTGGCAAACGAAATAGGCTTGTCTTCTTTATTGTTATTCGCAAGCCGCGATAGCTTATTGATGTTCCCCCCCGTACCGATACCATATACCGTCTTGAATGCCTGCGTATGATTTTTCACCCATGTCCGCATTTCATTCCAGGTTTCTTCGCTGTCCTGGTTATCCAATATACGTATGGTACCGATATTGAATGATGCAGAGGCAATTAATTCGGTGTTGTGGAATACGGATACTTCGGTGCTGCCACCCCCTACATCAATATACAGATAGGCCTTATTACTATTGAGGTGCTGCTCGATATGGCTGCTGTAGATAATCCTGGCCTCTTCGCTGCCATCAATAATACGCAGATCAATGCCGGCATCATTTATCTCGCGAAGCAGTAAGTGACCGTTATCCGCTTCACGCATGGCCGATGTAGCACAGGCCATGTACTCGCTTACTTTGTAGACGTCCATCAGGTTCCGGAATGCGGCCATGGTTTTTACCAGATCGGCAGCCTTCGGTTGGGAAATGTGCCGATCGATAAAGGCGTCGTCGCCCAACCGGAGGGGCACCCGTACCAATGTGTTCTTTTTGAACGATACGATGCCGTCATTTCTGATGATATCGGCTATCAAGAGCCGCACTGCATTGGATCCAATATCTATTGCTGCGTATCTCACGTTGATTAAGATTTATATTTCAGGTAATTGTAAATATCTTCTTGCGCCCGGTGTTTGATTTTACGCTTCGCACCGATATACCGGTTGTTGTTTGACTGATTTATCTCCCGGGCTTTCGTATTGTCCCGTAGCTGGATGTTGATGATATCGCGGATTTCCTTACGAATCCGCACATCTAAAATTGGAAAAGCCACTTCCACCCTTCGGTCAATATTACGCGTCATGAGGTCTGCGGACGACAGGTAAATCAGTTCATCACCACCGTTGCCAAAAATCCAGACACGCGCGTGTTCCAGGTAACGATCCACGATGCTCCTGACCGTGATCCGCTCGCTGAAGCCTGCCTGCCCCGGCACCAGGCAGCACATGCCCCTGACAATAAGCTGTATGGTCACGCCCGCGTTATTGGCTTCATAAAGTTTATCGATCACTTCCTCATCCGAAAGGCTATTCATTTTCAGAATCATGTACGCCTTCTTTCCCGATCTGGCCGCGTCGATTTCATTGGCGATAAGCTGGTAGAGCCGCGATCGCGTACCCAGGGGTGATGCGATAATTGATTTATAATCGTGGCGGAATACTTGCTTCTCCAACCCGTTGAAGAGGCGTTTCAAGTCCTTGGTGATAGCGGGATCAATGGTAAACAGGCTATGGTCACAATAGCTTTTGGCCGTTTTCTCATTGAAGTTTCCCGTGGCGAGGTTCGCGTAGTAAACCAGCCCGCCTTTCTCACGGCGCGTAACGAGGCACACTTTCGCGTGAACTTTGTATTGCACTACACCGATATTGACATTGACCCCTCCCTCTTCCAACCTGTTCCGCCAGTATATATTAGCTTCTTCATCAAACCGCGCTTTCAATTCAAGCAGGCAGTTGACTTTCTTGCCGTTTTGAGCCGCATTGATCAACGCATTAATGACACTTGAGTTTTCGGCCAGTCGGTAGAGACATATGTTAATCTCCTGAACTTTAGGGTCTATAGCAGCCTCACGAAGGAAGTGGACGATGTAGTCGAACGATTGATAGGGCAGGCTGACCAAATAATCGCGCTGTGCCATTTGGCTGAATATACTCCGCCCGAGATCTAAATTGTTGACCCGCAACTGCGGCATCGGCGGATATTCCAATTCGGGGCCGCCAACATTCGGAAAATCAATAAAATCCCTGAAATTGTGGTAGCGACCACCCGGAATCAGCGCTTCCGGATCCAATTTCATCCGGCTAACCAGGTAATTTAACGATGCTAACGGGATATCACTGTCATACAGCAGCCGCATAGGGCGCCCCTTATCACGGCGTTGCAAGCTATGCATCAGCGCATCGACAAATTTTTCGCTCATATTCGGGTCGATATCCAACTCGGCATCCCGCGTAAGCTGGATACCGTAGGCTTCTATGGTATCGTACTCGAAGATAAAAAACAGATCATCCAGACAATACCTGATGATGTCATCCAGCAGAATAATAAACTTCAGTCCGTTATTCTCGGGCAGGATGAGAAATCGGGAAATAATCGGGCTTGGAATTTCCACCAACGCATACTTTAGCTTCTTCCGGAAGGTCAGCTTGACGATAAAGTAGGTGTGCCGATCTTTCAGTTCGGGAAAGGGCTTTTCGGGATCCGTTTCGTCCAGCATGATAGGCACCAGCGTAGGCAGTACCTGGCGGCGAAAATATTCGCGTACATAGGTGCCCCTTCCCACATTCAACTGTTGTTCGTTTATGATAAAAATCCGTTGTGCTTCAAGTTCTTTGATGATTTCCTGCTCATAAAGGTAATCAAACCGCTTTTCGAGCCGGACAACAATATCCTTGATTTCGTTGAGGACTTTCTTGGGGTTGAACCCCAGCATGGTTTTGGTTTTGTTGTTGATATCAACCAGGCGGTTGAGTGTAGCCACCCGAACACGGTAAAACTCATCCAGGTTGGATGAAAAAATAGCCAGGAACCGAAGCCGTTCGATAAGCGGAACCGTTTTGTCGGCAGCCTCCTGCAGCACACGCTCGTTAAAATATAACCAGCTTATTTCACGGTTTATAAGGGGATATTTATGCTTCACAATTGCTATCATGGGCCGCCAAGCGTTATTCGGCCAATAATAGCAATATAACGTTTCTTTTGTGTTAACGATATGTTAATTCACAATCACTAAACGTCGTATTGAAGCGGGCCTACAGTTTACGAAGGCGGGTGTGACTACCCGGCAATACCTGTCATCAATCATTCCAAACCTGCTGTTCAAGGATTTCCAACTGCCAGCGGATTTCCTCTTCTTTTACCGGAAAAGGTTCATTCCGCCGAATCTGCGCATATACCGCATTAAACAGATCGTTGTAGTCGCCTTTTAGGGCCTCCCGGTAGCGAATCTCGCGATCGCCGTTGGGTTTCATCAGTGTGATCAACGCTTCCTTGCCCGGAGGTTCGATTCCATATTCAGGATCTTTCGGCGAAATACCGGCCTGCAACTGGTCCTCCTGAACATCCGCCCTGACTTTTTGAAACGACCCTTTGGTACCATGCAGCACATAGGCCGGAAGCGGGTTAGCCACCAATAAGCTGGCATGGACAAACACCGTTAAACCTTTGGGGTAGCTAAGCACCAATGTAGCAAAATCATCCACCTCCGATTCCTGCCGATGGGTAGCGAGGATTTTCATACTTTTCGTGGGCTTCCCGAATAAGGAGATGACCTGATCGAGAAGATGCGGTCCCAAATCATACAACACACCACTTGCGGGGATTTTCTGTTCCTTGAAGACTTTGGGACTTTTTTCGGGGCGGTAGCGATCAAACCGCACATGTAACTCAATAGGGTCACCGACCGATTGCCGCTCCACGATACGTTTGAGCAGCTTGAAATCACTATCCCACCGGCGGTTTTGGAAAACCATGACGTGTTTGCCCAGTTTTCGTCCGAGGTCAAATACCTTTTTGGCTTCTTTGCTACTGGGTGCGAAAGGCTTCTCTACTAAAATGTGTTTTCCGGCATTCAATGCCTGTATCGCATAATCTACGTGCGTATTGTTTGGGGTGTTGATGACAACGAGCTCGATAGCATCGTCATTCAGCAAGTCACTTACCGTGTCGTAACTGATGATATCGGGGTACCGCTGTTGCGCCCGTTTCTCGTTCCGCTCAACGACGGCACGTAACTCAAACCGTGTCTTCTGGTGAATGAAAGGCGCATGGAATACACGGCCTGACATCCCGTATGACAAAATACCTGTGACTATGCTTTTTTTCGGCATCACTTCTTCGTTTAAATCAATGATGAGCCCCGTGGTCCTCTTGGCCACCGGCAGCCGCAAAAACCGCTTTAACGGTCGACACTTTTTCTAACGCATACTCCTGAAGCTCCTTATTGGTATTGCGGGTCAAACGCTCGAATTGTTCCAGAATAGCACCTTGTTCGTGTTGAACGTGTGCAACATAACCGGCATTGTCAAAGGTACGCAAACTATCGGTTTCAAAATGATGCGGCACAACGAAATCGGGTTCGGTCCGTTCGGTCAGTACCACCGAATATTCACTAGCGAACCCAGCTAGTTCGGCAATAATCGGCTCATAGGTTTCGGCCACTTTTGCTGCCAGCCCCTTCGCTTCGGTGGAAGCCGGGATGGATTGGATATACTTAGCGAACGCCGTTTCAAACAGCGCTTTTTCATGCACCCGTTTAAAGAAAGTAAACGCCTCGCTGTCTATGTTGGTTTCGTTATTATAAAGCGTACCCCTGCGTACGGATTCTCCCGGATGCCTTGCACAAGCGCCCAAAACCAACAATGACGCAGCAACTAAAAAGCTATTTTTTATATTCATCAGTATAAATTGTTTTCAATGCAACAAACTTAGCGAAAATTGCAATATGCATCAACAAATTTGTAGGCATCTGCCAAATCAAGCCAGATTCCTGCCCGCATTGACCACGCCGTAGATGGTACGTGTAATCAGTTTTGAAAACACTTCGCTGTCTTTATCACTTAACTCGCCCGACAGTAGTTTGCGGATGGCATAATGCTGGATAATCAACAAAGGCAATACAATTTTCTCCCGTATCGCGATGGATTCGCGTTCTACCGGATAATTTTGCATCAAGACCGTGCTGCCGCTGAGTTTCAGCACGTACTTTGTGGTACGCTCAAACTCGTCGCGCATCTTTTTCCAGAATTCGCCGAAAACGTCATCATATTGAATATACGAAGTCAAATCGAAATTTGACTTAGACATGGACATCATGCAGTTATCAATAATGGTCTGGAACATCCGCGAGGTTTCGTAGAGCGCTTTTACCTCTTCCCACTTACCCGCTTTTTCAACCTCTTCCAACGCGGTGCCCACGCCATAAAATCCGGGTATATTCTGCTTTAACTGGCTCCAGGAAGTCACAAAACTGATAGCCCGCAGGTCTTCCAATCGTAATTCTCTGTCCGAATTACGCTTTACCGGCCGGCTGCTGATATTGATTTGGGATAAGAATTTGAGGGGGCTCAACCGCTCAAGGTACTTGAGGAACAACGGATCGTGACGCAGCGTCAGGAACTGATCATGGCTCACCTGGGCCATATACTCAATCAGTTTTTTATTCTCCGCAGAGAGTGTGTCGCCACTGCGTTGCTCGATATGCGAGGTAAGGCCCGCATGCAGCAATTGCTCAATGTTATATTGCGCAGTATCCAACGACCCGTACTGACTGCTGATGGTCTGACCCTGTATGGTAAGCTGAATATGGTCGTTCGCAATTTCTTTGCCCATGGACGCATAGAAACGCTGTGTCTTTCCGCCTCCCCGGGCTGGGGGGCCGCCCCGACCGTCAAAAAACACCAGGTCCACATCGTATTTACGTGCCATGGCGGTTAGCTCTATTTTCGCTTTGTAAATCGACCAATTGGCCATGAGATACCCACCGTCTTTCGTACTGTCTGAGAACCCCAACATGATGGTTTGCTTATTCCCCCGGCGTTTCAGGTGGGCTGCGTATGACTTGTGCGTATATAAAGTCTCCATCACTGCGGCCGCCCGTTTAAGGTCATCCACCGTTTCAAACAACGGTACAAAATCCATCTGCAATGCGTCTCGCTGCCACCCGCTCCATAAAAACAGTTCCATCAATTCCAGTATGTCAGACGCTTGCTGGCAATTGCTGATGATAAACCGCTGGGCAGCACGTTCCCCTCCTGAACGTTGGATATCGTCAATGAGACGGATGACCTGCAAGGTATCGGCCACCAGTGGCGGCGCATCGTCACCGACAGGCAGATCATGCTCCTCAAATTTCATCGCAGCCTGCTTACCGCGCTCATCGAGCTGCTCGAAATCACCCGCTTCGCCTAGTTTGCCGGCGTATTTTTCGCGGAGGTAGGCATGGGTTTTCCGAAGGATGCTACTATCCTGCCGCAGGTCGAGCGTGGCAAAGAAGCACCCAAATGTCCGCACCTTTCGCAACAGGTCGTCCACCAGTTCCACAAACAGACCATCGTGGTAGTCGACCAGTACCCGTTTAATCTCTTTAAGGTTATGGACGATTACTGACTGCACATTTTCGGGATTCTCGGACGGATTAAAACTGTTTTCATAGATCAGATCCTGCAAGACGTCCATGTATTTCTCTACCCCTTTGAACGTAATGCGCCGCTTCAGCGTACGGAAATCACGATAGTAGCACCTGAACAGGACCGTACGGAGCAATAAGGCAACACGTTTGGTACTTTCTACGGTTACATTGGGGTTGCCATCGCGGTCACCGCCGGGCCAGAATCCCAATTCAACCAAACTCTTATTCTCATCAACCGGAAGGTCGAACTCGTCGTCAATCTTGGATTGGATAGCCGAGGCGACGCGATAGAACACATTCTCCAGAAACCAAGCCAGGCTAACCGCCTCATCCACCGGTGTGGGCTTATCTTTCTTCATGAACGGCGTCTTACCCAGCTGTTGGAGTAAAAGATGTATATTATGGATGTCGTTCTTTTTCAGTGCGTCAATCAAGTCGGTCATAATCGCTAAAACCGGTCCCGGATAGAATTGCGTAGGGTGTGCGGTCAACACCAACCGCAAAGAAAAGTCACTTAATTTATCGACCAGTTTACGCCGGAGTTCCTTGTTGGTTTCGGTTTCGGCAAATACCGAATCCAATAGCCCCGCTTCGTCCGAACGCCCCGTTTTCCGGAAGGCAGCATCTTCCACGGCGTCAAAAAGCACTACCTGCCGTTCAATGTATTGGATAATCCTAAACAGCAGGTCTATCCGATCCGACTCGCGGACATACTGCGCATATTGCCCGAAAAAGCTCTCAATGATCACTTCGGGATTTAATTTTTCGGCAACACCGCGCTCGCAATGCGTTGTAAAGAAAGGCAGCAACGTCCCCGTGTGTTTAACCTGATAAAACGGCAACGTCATAAACAGGCTATTGAATAACTCAAAACGGGTCAGCACTTCGCTCTCGAAGACGGCTTGCTTTTTACTTAAATTCATTCGAAACTAATTAATGATGACATTTGTTTGCTCTTCTAATTCATGCAGGGTTTGCTTTCGTCTGGTTCGAGGCCTGGAAACGGATAAAAAACGAATATAAGGATTGTTGACCAATGCCGTCGCATTTTTCGGAATGTCCGATATATTAAACACCAAGCAAACCCCCAAATATATAAATATTTATCAAATAAATAGCCCGATCTATTACAAATAAATCAAAAAAAGCAATCAATAATTAAAAATAAGGAAATTAAACAATTTCGTTTTTGCTTGCAAACCGATACAAAACTCATCGAGCAGGTCGTACACTAACCATCACCGCGTTTATCACAATCCTTTTATGTATCTTTGTATTTACCATCCGTCTATGCATGAGTAAGGCGAAAGAAATCCGGAATTTTTTTTATAGCCAGTATTTTTCTGATGGCCTTCGCATCACGTTCGGCACCATTATCCCGGCGTTGGTCTTTTCTGCATTTGGCAGTTTGCAAACCGGCATCATCGTATCGCTGGGTGCCATGGCCGTTGGTTTATCGGATACCCCCGGGCCGTTACATCACCGGCGGAACGGTATGTTCTTCAGTACCCTGTCGGTTTTGATTGCTGCGCTTCTTACCAACCTGGTTAGCGATATTCCCTTCCTGCTTGCCATTACCATTATGGTGCTGTCTTTTGTATTTTCCATGTTTGCGGTATATGGTGCCCGTGCATCCTCGGTTGGCACCATGGGAATTCTGGTGATGGTACTCAGCATGAGCGCCAGGGATGATACCTCACTGAGCGTCGCGACCTATCTGCTCCTCCTTCTGGCGGGCTGCACGTGGTATACGCTGTTGAGCCTTTCGTTGCACCAGGTGAGGCCGTACCGGCAGGCGCAACAGGAACTCGCTGAATCGATTTTAAATGTGGCGGACTATATCCGTATCAAGGCGAATTTTTACGCGGTTGATATGGATACCGAAAAGAATTACCGTGCATTGATCGATCAGCAGATTACCGTGAGTACCCATCAGGATAATGTTCGCGACCAGCTGTTCCGGGGCAAAAGAAAAATTAAGGACACGACTGAAATTGGACGATTACTGATTCTGATTTTCACGGATATCATCGACCTGTTCGAGCAAAGTATGGCCACGCACTACGATTATGACTCGATCCGGGAGCAGTTTGGTGCAACAGGTGTATTGCAACAGTTCTATGTGACTATCCGGCGAATCGGAAACGAACTGGAGCATTTATCTTATCAGATCAATGCCAATAAAAAGCCCAAGGCATTGTATAATTTTAAGACGGATTTGGAGCGGATACGAACGGCCATTGATCGTGTTGAAAAGACGCATCAACTCAATGCATTGCCATTGCGGAAGGTGCTCATCAACATCCGCAACCTGGTACAACGCATGGACTCGCTATACGGTTATTTTGATCTGAAAGCCAAAAATTCGTTGCGGAGCGATGAAACGGATCTGAGCAAATTCATTGAACATAAAGAAATCGATTTCAAAAAACTGCGGGAAAACCTGACGATTAAATCGACCCTATTCCGACATTCACTTCGCATGGCCATTGTAATGGGAATTGGGTACCTGTTGTCGTTGACCTTTGATGTTGGCACCCATAGTTATTGGATATTGCTAACCATCATGGTTATCTTAAAACCGGGTTTCAGCCTGACCAAAGAACGCAATTTCCAGCGGCTAATCGGTACCATCATCGGCGGGGTGGCCGGAGCACTTCTCTTACTTGCCGTAAAGGACGAGACATCGCTGTTCATGCTGTTGCTGCTTTTTATGGTAGCCACGTTTAGCTTGATGCGAGTCAATTATGTGGTCAGCGTAATGTTTATGACTCCTTATGTGCTTATCTTGTTCAGTTTTCTGGGCATGAATACGCTATCCATTCTTCAGGAGCGAATTATAGACACGCTAATTGGGTCGGGCCTGGCATTTCTATCCAGCTACGTGATATTGCCCAGCTGGGAAAGTGTCCAGGTATACGGCACCATGCGCAAATTGCTCATAGCCAATTACCAGTATATTGCACAGGCCTTAAAAATCATCGCCGGCCAGCCGCCGACCATAACCGAATACAAATTAGCCCGCAAGGAGGTTTACATCACCTCTGCCAATATGGCGTCGGCATTTCAGCGGATGATGACCGAGCCGAAGAGCAAACGGAAAGATGCCAAGGACGTAAACCGATTTGTAGTATTCAATCATATTCTGTCCTCTTATTCCGTTACGTTGCTTAATAATGTGCAGGGGGCTTCCGATACGTCATTGACAGGCGAACAAATAAAAGTAATCCGGAAGACGTTATCCCTGCTTGCCCGAAGCATCCAGTTTTTTGAAGATGATGCCGAAGAAGAAGACGAAGTCTTCACGGAAGTTGAAGTGGAAACACCATCTGGCATTGATGATAACAACATCGACTCGGAAGAGTTGAGGCTGATTACCGATCAACTCCAATTTCTCAACCGCATTGCTGCCGACCTGCAGAAAGTGTGCAACGATTTAAAAAAACAACCCTCACAATACCAGGAGGCCGACCTCTAAACGGCTTTTCCCCTTCTTTTGTTTTTCGTGCCATTGTCGCTTATCTTTGTACCACATGGAAATACCTTCAGCACCTATTGACGTGCTCATCGTCGGCGGTGGCCCGATCGGGCTTGCCTGTGGCATAGCCGCCAAAGCGGCTGGATTAACTTACCTCATCGTAGAACGGGGATGCCTGGTTAATTCACTATACCGTTACCCGCAGAACATGACGTTTTTTTCTACTTCGGAGCGGTTGGAAATTGGAAATATCCCTTTCGTCTCCACCAATCCGAAGCCAAAGCGCGCCGAGGCGCTCGAATACTATCGGCGCATCCAGCAGCAGTTCGAATTGGACATCCATTTATTTGAGGAAGTAACAAGCGTAACGAAAACGCGCGACGAATTCATTGTCCGCACGGCGAAGTCGACCTACACTGCAGCGCATGTAATTATAGCTACCGGCTTTTACGACATCCCCTGTTTACTTAACATACCGGGGGAAGAGCTTCCCAAAGTAAGCCATTACTATAATGACCCGCATTACTATGCCGGACAGAAAGTGGTCGTGGTAGGTGCCAGCAACTCATCGATCGATGCTGCATTGGAGACTTATCGTAAGGGAGCGGACGTAACCTTAGTCGTACGTGGCGAACAAATCGGTCCGCGGGTAAAATATTGGGTCCGCCCCGATATTGAAAATCGTATTGCCAATGGTGAAGTCCGCGCCTTATTCAGTAGCAGGCTAATGGAGATTCGTCCAAAAGAAATTGATATCCTTACGCCCGACGGCCCGATTACCATTGCCAATGATTTCGTTTTGGCGTTGACCGGCTACCAGCCGGATTTCGCCTTTTTGAAAAAAATAGGCATTCAGTTGGCCTCCGATGCATCGAGAGAACCATTCCATAACCCCGATACCATGGAAACCAATATACCCGGCCTATTTCTGGCAGGGGTAGTATGCGGCGGCATGAATACCCATTTGTGGTTTATCGAAAATTCCCGCGTGCACGCGCAGCAGATTGTCAATCGGATCTTGCAAGGGAGCGACCAACGACTAATGGAAGCCGGCAATTAAGGGGTTGTTTTCATTAACCCTTTCAAAAATATGGTAGCCATTTTCTTCTGAAGGGCCAATATCCCATCGAACTCTTCTTTGGTGGGGAACAGCATACCTTTTATATCCTTCAATATGCTGAACCGCATACCGACCAACGCAAACAGCAGGATTTCGGCAGCTTCGTTCACATCATCGACCTGCAGTTCGCCTGTTTCGACCCCCTTCTTAAGGATGTTTGCAAGCATACTCCGCTCCTTGTCTTTGGAGTCTTCCAATACGCAGGCCATGACATCCGGAACCTGCTGAACTGCTGAAATGGAATATTCCAGCAAGTTATAGTACCGTGTGACAAATTCGATACGCTTGTCCAACGCAAACATCATTGCTTCGTGACAATCGTCGATGGCGGCCACTGCCTGGCCCATTTCGTCGAATGACTGATTGATAACGTGCTCCAGCACGGCAGCATACAGTGCGTTTTTATCCGGGAAGTAATAATATAGCAATGCTTTGGAAAAAGACAGGTCCTGGGCAATTTCAGCCATGGTGGTCTTAGCAAGTCCGAAGTGCGCAAATCGTCGTGTAGCCGCTTCCAATATCTGTGTGCGCTTTTTGTCTGCGTTCATCATGATGAAGTCAACTTAGTTGTGCTGTCAGGTCAATCTGTTATCTTTGAACGCTCGGTTACGGGTAGTTTGCCCAACGGAACGTTATGTTAAAGGTAATCATTATTTTGAATAGTTGAGCATTTCAGTCAAATTTTATGGAGTTAACGGTTAGAGAACACTTCCCTTTAAAGCAATACAACACGTTTGGCGTGGAAGCTTTTGCAAAACAATACGTCGAAGTCCAGTCGGAAGAAGCACTTGTTTGGCTATTTACCGATCAACAGGCACTCACCCGGCAACGGCTTCTGATTTTGGGGGGCGGCAGCAATATCCTGTTCACCAAAGATTTTGACGGATTGGTCATCCGCATCAATATACCGGGTATTCAGCATGCGGTTTCGGGAAACACGGCTACTGTTACTGCAGGCGCTGGTGTCATCTGGAACGAACTGGTGTGGTATTGTGTGGACCGTCAGTTCGCTGGCATCGAAAACCTCGCCCTCATTCCCGGTACAGCAGGCGCCGCCCCCATTCAAAATATAGGTGCTTACGGCGTAGAGCTAAAAGATGTTTTTGTAAGTTGCCGCGTTTTCGATACACAACGTGGGGAGTTTTCCACATTCGATAAAACAGCCTGTCGGTTCTCCTATCGCGAAAGCTATTTTAAACGCGAAGCAAAGGGACGGTACATTATTACCCAGGTAACGCTGCAGCTTTCGCTGACGCCAGCACTCAACACCTCCTACGGTGCTATCCGCGCCGAATTGGCCGAACGAGACATTTCCGACCCGACCATAAAAGATGTCGCGACGGTCGTTTCAGCCATCCGCACCGACAAGCTCCCTGATCCGTCAACCATCGGCAACTCGGGTAGTTTCTTTAAAAATCCTATCGTGTCCGTACAGTATTTGAAGCAGCTACAGTCCACTTTTCCAGACAAGGATTTCGTATGCTATCCGGCGGGCGCCGGGCAGGTAAAAATTGCGGCCGGGTGGTTAATTGAACAATGCGGCTGGAAGGGTAAGCGTATTGGCGATACGGGCACTTGGAAAAATCAGGCGCTCGTATTAGTAAATCATCAAAATGCTTCCGGATCAGATATTTACGAGTTATCCGAGCGAATCATAAAAGACGTTCAAGCCCAATTCGGCATTACCTTAACGCGGGAAGTAAATATTTTATGAAATAATCGAAAACTTTTTGTAATTTGGCCATAAACTGCGCAATATAACGTCCAATTAGCACGATACTTGCAGTAACTAACACGACACTAAGTAGACCGAAGTAAAACGTCAGGTTCTCCCAGTAAGCATTGAGACGGCTTATTTGGTATCATAAAATTGTTTAACACGGAGATTCAGGCCCCTAGCCTGAACCCCTTAAACCGTAAAAAGATGACGAGATTTGAGTTTAACACGTTAGTGGTGCAACACACGGAGTCATTAAGAGGTTATGCGTTGCATTTCACCCGCGATGACGAGGATGCCAATGATTTGGTTCAGGACACCATGCTTAAAGCAGTGACCTATCATGGTAAATTCAAGGAAGGCACAAACCTGAAAGGATGGCTTTATACCATCATGAAAAACACCTTCATCAATAATTACCGACGTTTTGTAAAAACCAGTGGATTGGTTTCCCAATCCAATGAGATTTCCAATGCACACCTGGTCCATAGCGCTGCCCGCAACGCCGGCGAAAGCAAATTCGTGATGGAAGACATCAAGGAAGCGATGGCCGATTTATCTGAAGACTACTACGTTCCCTTCAGTATGTACTTTGAAGGATATAAATACCATGAGATTTCTGAACACCTCCAGATCCCCATCGGCACGGTAAAAACACGTATTCACGTGGCACGGCGGACGATGAAGAAAGCACTGCACGCTTATAAATATGAACGAACCTAGCTCGCGAGAAGAGCTTCCAGTTTATACGTTATCACAATTGGCATTGCGAAACGGCCAGGACAAGCCTGAAGTCTGGATTGCCTACCGCGGATACATTTATGATGTATCCAAAAGCCGGCTTTGGTTTCGGGGTATGCATTACGAGCATTGGGCCGGACAGGACCTGACCGATGAACTGGCAGATGCCCCACACGCTGATGACGTATTTTCGCGGTTTGAGGCAGTGGGGATATTGTCATGATCGGTTTACCCGCTAGATTTCAAATTTACTCAGTTCGGTAAACCGTGCAATCCTTTCGTTGATAAGGCTGTTATCCAATTCGCGAAGCCGTTCCGTGCCGAATTTCTCCACACAGAATGAAGCCAGCGCGGAACCAAAAATAACCGCGTTTTTCATGTTGTTAAAATTCACCGTACCGACTTTGGCCAGGTAGCCTGCAAAGCCACCGGCAAATGCATCACCGGCGCCCGTGGGGTCGTACACCTCGGCCAGCGGCAGGGCCGGCGCAGCAAAAATCCGGTCATCGCCAAACAACAGTGCACCATGCTCCCCCTTTTTTATAATCAGGTACTTTGGTCCGAGTTGCAGGATTTTCTCTGCAGCTTTCACCAGGGAATACTCACCCGACAGTTGTCGTGCCTCCGCGTCATTGATGGTCAGTACATCCACACGCTTTAACACACGCAGTAAATCATCCAGGGCAATGTCCATCCAGAAGTTCATGGTATCCAGCACCACCAGTTTGGGCTTGCGCTGCAACCGGTCGAGCGTGGTCAACTGTACCTGCGGGGTCAGGTTGCCCAACAGGAGGTATTCGCAATCCTGGTAACTGTCGGGAACAATCGGGTCAAAATCAGCCAATACATTAAGTTCGGTGACCAGTGTGTCTCGGCTGTTCATATCGTTATGGTACTTGCCCGACCAGAAAAAGGATTTTTCACCTTCTTTTATTTGTACGCCATCCAGGTCGATCCCCTTCGACCGCAGGATATTCAGGTTATCATTGCCGAAATCTTCACCCACCACGCTAACCAGCTTTACCTTTTTATACAGGTAGGAAGCGGCCAGTCCTGCAAAGGTTGCTGCCCCACCAACAATCTTATCCGTTTTCCCAAAAGGTGTTTCTATGGCGTCGTAAGCGATGGTTCCGATAATGACTAAACTCATGGTATTCTTTTTTCAGTTTGGGCGCAAAGGTATACGTTTCCTACCGCATATAAAACAGCTTAAGTGATAAAAATGAGGCTGATGCCCCAAAAGCACAATTAATAAAAAGTTAACATCGAATCATTACCTTTAACACACCGTAAACGTTCAGCGCCGGAATGAAAGCAGCCATCTACACAAAATATGGCCCACCCGAAGTAGTGTCGGTTGTGGAAATAGACAACCCGCAGCCGGGTTCCAAAGAAGTACTCATAAAAATCCATGCCTGCACGGTGAACCGTACGGACAGCGGGTTCAGGAGCGCGGAGTATTTTGTGAGCCGATTCTGGAGTGGGCTTTTCAAACCACGCACCAAGGTACTCGGAAACGAATTTGCCGGTGAAATCGCTGCCGTGGGCGGAGAAGTTACCCGATTTCGCATTGGTGATCGCGTATTCGGTTACGACGACAGCCGGTTCGGTGCTCATGCGGAATACAAAGTTATCGCAGAAAGCGGCACATTGTACACGATGCCCGAGCATCTAGCCTATCATGACGTCGTGCCGAGCACTGAGGGTGCACACTACGCGCTATCCAACATCCGGGCGGCAAAGGTAAAAGCCGGGGATCACGTGTTGGTGAACGGAGCTACCGGAGCGATCGGATCGGCAGCCGTACAGCTTCTGCGTTATTTTGGGACACATGTCACGGCGGTGTGTGCTACGCCGCACATCGAACTCGTCAAGCAGTTGGGCGCCGAGATGGTGATTGATTACTTAACCGATGATTTTACACGAACCGACCGGAAGTTTGATTTTATATTCGATGCCGTCGGAAAAAGCAGTTTCGGCCGTTGTAAGCCACTGCTTAAAAAGAAAGGGATATACGTCTCTACCGAACTGGGCAAAAATGGCGAGAATATCCCACTTGCGTTAATTACGCCCGTTTTCGGAGGCCGAAAAGTCATTTTCCCCATTCCCACTTTTAGCATGGACGACATGCGCTTTTTACAGGAATTGGTATCCCGTGGCGACTTTAAGCCGGTGATTGACCGGCATTATCCGTTGGATCAAATTGTAGAAGCGTATCGCTATGTCGAGACCGGACAAAAAATCGGGAATGTGGTCATTAAACTGATAGGGTAACAAAGCTCGACCATGCTATAACATATCGGGAAAGACCGTCATCTGATTTTTATAAAAATCGATTTTCTGATAGACCCTGTTGAAAAACATTTTCCGATCCTTCGTGCCGGCCGTGTTGAGCAATTTGGAATTCTTCAGCTGGTGCTGGAAAAAATCATACACTGTATTGCATGTGTCCTGATCGCTGGTGATGTAATATCCCAGCATGGTGTAGGGTACAAAAAGTGATTTTTTATGGGGGTCCGAAATCAGCACATTGTTATTCAGGATAAGCATATCGTGGTAGTATAATCGATACTGGTCGTTCCTGTCCGCACATTGCTGCTCCAATCTGAATACCAGTTCCTTCAAGCTATCGCAGAGCGCCCGTCCGTGCTCGGAAGACAACAAACCCGATTGAAAAAAGTAGATGATCTGTTGCAACGTACTATTGATTGTGGTATCGTTCCATATTTCGTTCGTTTGCACGGATGCATACAGCTGGTTTAGGTTCTGGCCCTGGTCTACGATAGGTGCCTTCGTTTGGAATGTTTCAAAAGACATACCGAGGTCTTCAAAATTGAGCAGGTACAACCATACATAGAGCTTGAACTTGGATAACAAATCGGCATTGATGGTATAAAATAAAGGAATGTCCTTGGCCGAGTAAAACAGCGCAGTGTCTAGGTTAGCGTCATGTACCGTCAGGTATTTGAACGAGCTCTCCAGGTATCGGGTCAGGTCCTCAAAATTTTGGACATCTTTCGTTTTCCTGACCAAAACGCTATCGCTCCCCTGAAAGAGTTTATCCATGGAAAGCCCGTAGTGATTGGCCAATTGCACGGCCTCTTCAATGGAGAACTTACTTTTCATGGAAATACGCCGGTGGGCGGCATCATAACTGATATCCAACGCCCCGGCAATCTCGTCAATCAGCGATTTATCCGGGCCAATGCGTTTCCGTATGGCGTCGATGAGGCTTTCTTGGTGCATTTTTTTGCGATAATCGCAAATATAAGAATTAAATTAATTGTTTTCGACAAACTGACATGCGAATATCACGATACATTTGTGTTGAAACAAATAGGCATTATAAACACGTACGATTATGGCATCATCGATAGAAAAAGCAGGTACAGCCTTGCACATCATCAATACGGTACAGCAGATGGACCACATTATCGGAAACATCCGGGACCGGAAAACACCGTTGCCGGATAAAGCCGACAAACTTCCTTTTGAACCGGAAGTAAGCACTGAAGGCGTAAAACAGCGAAAAGTATTTCTGGAAAGCAAAACGACCAAACGCTTTCCCTACCTCATCGACGAAAAACCCTTTGGTGATTTGGCCGCATTGAATGGCAACATCGAGAACTACATCGGCATGGCCCGGGTGCCTACCGGCGTGATAGGCCCGCTGCGCGTTGTCGGTTCATCTGCCCAGGGCGATTTTTATGTGCCGCTCGCCACAACCGAGGGCGCATTGGTGGCTTCCTACCACCGTGGGGCACGGGCCTGCCTGATGGCTGGCGGGGTCACCTCGATCTGCCTGCTGGAAGGTGTACAACGCAGTCCTGTATTCAAGTTCGAGAACCTTGCCGACCTGGGCCTGTTTGTGGCCTGGCTCCTTCCGCTAGTCGACAAGCTAAAAGAAATCGTTGGCCAAACCAGCCGATTTGCCAAATTGACGGACATCAAAATCCAAATCGAGGGCAATCACCTCATCCTCACCCTGGAGTACCATACCGGCGACGCGGCCGGGCAGAACATGGTGACCATCTGCACGGATGCGGTATGCCAATACCTGATTGCGCATTGCCCGACCAAGCCGACCCTGTGGTTCATTGAAGGAAACTATTCGGGCGACAAGAAAGCAACCGCCTTGTCATTTACCAATGTAAGGGGTAAGAAAGTCACCGCAGAGATTGTGCTACCAAAAGAAATCGTCAACAACGTTCTCAAGACCACCTCCGAATTGATGGCCGAATACTGGCGCTCGTCTACCGTGGGGATTATCCAAAGTGGCGCCATCGGTGCACATGGGCACTACGCCAATGGGCTTGCGGCCTTGTTTCTGGCTACGGGGCAGGACGTGGCGTGCGTGGCGGAGGCCGCAACCGGTATTACGCGGATGGAAGTCGACAAAGAAGGTGCCCTCTACGCCAGTGTTACGCTGCCCAACCTCGTTGTAGGCACCGTAGGCGGCGGCACCCACCTGCCCACCCAGCGCGAATGCCTGGAGATGATGGATTGCTACGGAACCGGCAACGCCCGGAAATTTGCCGAAATCTGCGGCGCACTGGTACTGGCGGGCGAACTTTCTATCGCCGCGGCACTTTCTGCCGGACATTTCACGCAAGCCCATCAAAAGTTGGGGCGAAAAAAAACAACAGTACAATAAACCGATAGCATGAATACACCACAAAACCAATACAGCAACACGGTGGAGAACAACGCTTCTTTCATCAGGCGTTTTTGGATATACCAGCGCGAACGGTTCCCGTTGGTCGCACACGCCATCATGATTACCGCCTTTAGCTTTTCGGCGGTGTCGTATTCACGTATCTCGCGGGGAGAAGAAGGCTTCATTTCCTGGCCGCATTTCCTGGTGGGGGCTTTCACCACCTTCACCCTTTTTCTGCTGGTGCGGATATTCGACGAATTCAAGGATGCCAAAGACGATGCGATGTACCGGCAGGAATTGCCCGTTCCGCGCGGATTGACTTCATTGAACGAATTAAAAACAGTGGGCATCTGGATTTTCATCGCCCAGGTAGCGATAAACCTGCTCTTCTTCCCCAAAATGCTCCTCATATACGGTATCGTTATCCTTTACCTGTGCCTGATGGGCAAGGAGTTCTTTGTGGCGGACTGGCTGAAAAAGCGACCCTTCTGGTATGTAACCTCCCACATGCTAATCATTCCGCTCATCGATATCTATGCTAGTGGGTTGGACTGGTTGCTGGCCGGCGTTGATGCGCCCAACGGGCTGGCATTCTTTTTCGCCGTGTCGTTAATGAACGGCATTGTCCTCGAAGTCGGCCGTAAAATCAGGAACCCTTCGGACGAAAAAAGCGGCGTGGAAACGTATTCGTATATGCTGGGACCGAAAAAAGCGACCGGACTGTGGATGGCTGTGTTATCCGTTACCTGGTTGCTCAGCATGGCAGCATCCCGTTATGCGGGTTACGGCATGCTCGCCTATGTCATACTGACCGCCATTTTTATCTTAAGCTGTATTCCGGCTGTGCTGTTTTTAACCGGCATGAATAGTAAGCGCGCAAAGGCGATTGAACTCACCTCGGCCGGGTGGACGGTAGCGATGTACCTCAGCCTCGGGGGCGTACCCATGTTGGAGCAGTTATTAGGCCGATAACCATCATGTTAAAAGAAATGACCATGTTTTTTATCCAAAATAACCAATACGAGCACCTTACGCACCCGGCCATTGGGGGCAAAGCCAAAAACCTGCTGGCACTGGGCCAGCTGGGCGTGAACGTGCCCAGGTGGGTGGTACTGCCCGCCGATGCACTGGCCGACGTATTCCAGGCCATGCCCAATCTCGATGACACGGCCGATGCGCTGCACGCGATAGAACGGTATATGTTCCCGGCGGAGGTGCAGGCCGAACTGAACCGGTTATTTGCCGGCACGGCTTACCTGGCCGTCCGCTCTTCGGCGATCGACGAAGACGGCCGGCACCACTCCTTTGCCGGGCAGTTTGAAAGCTACCTATACGTCAAACCAGCGGACGTGCTGAACAAGGTAAAGGACGTGTGGCGTTCGGCATTTTCAGCACGGGTATCCGCTTACCGCCAGGCGAACCAGCTCGGCCCCACTCCGGGAATCGGCGTTATCGTGCAGGAAATGATAGACGCCGATGCGGCCGGGGTAGCCTTTGGCATGAATCCGGTGAGCGGTAACCGGAAAGAGAAACTGATATCCGGCGTATTCGGTGTCGGGGAAGGATTGGTGTCGGGCCAACTGGATGCCGATAATTACACCATCAACGAGGGGGTCATCGACCGACAGCCGGTCCGGAAAAAACAGAAAATGATATTGAACCCCGATGGCAGCGGCGGAACGGTGACCGTGGGCGTATTGAGCGAACAGCAGAACCAGCCGGCAATCCCCGATGCAACCTTACGGCAATTGGATAAGCTGCTGGACAAGCTGAGAAAGGCATCAGGGGTGTACCAGGATGTAGAGTTTGCCATCAAAGAGAATATCCTGTACATCCTGCAGGCGCGCCCGGTGACCGGGCTTTCCAAACTGCCCGACCCCACCAGCGAGTACGTGTTGTGGGACAACAGCAATATCGTTGAGTCCTACCCGGGCGTAACGACGCCCCTCACCTTCTCCTTCATCAGCCAGTCGTACGAAACCGCATATAAGCTATTCGTTTCGATATTGGGGGTCGATGAAACGACCATCCGTCGTCGCCAGGGCGTCTTTGCCAACATGCTGGGTTACATCAACGGCCGGGTGTATTACAACCTGCGCTCGTGGTACCACCTGCTGGCCATGCTGCCCGGCTACAGCCTCAATGCCCGCTTCATGGAGCAGATGATGGGTGTAAAGGAACGTTTTGACATCCCTGAAAGTTACCGCCTGTCTAAAGGGAAAGCGTGGAAGCGCATTCTGAAAATGGCCATGAAAATGTACGGCCACTTCCGTACCCTGCCGCGGCAACGGTTGGCATTCAAGAAGCTCCTGGACGAGACTATCGGCAGGTACAAGGCCATGGATTTCCAAACCAAAGACGCCAACGAGCTGATGGCCTTGTATACCGACTTCGAGCAGACCCTCCTCAACGAGTGGAAGGCGCCCCTGCTCAACGACTTTTTTGCCATGATTTGGTTCGGGTTGCTCAGGAAGCGCTGTGAGCAATACACAACGGGCGACTACCCCAACATCCATAACGACCTGCTGTGCGGGAGCGCCGATATCATCTCAACGCAGCCGATACACCGCAGCGTGGAAATCGCGACGTATATCGCCGACACACCGCACCTGAAGCAGGTATTCAAGCAAGAAAGCCCAGAAAATACCTGGCATTTCCTTCAACGCGACACCCAGCCCGAGAGCCGGCATGCCCGGCAACTCATCCAGCAATACATCGCCGATTTCGGCGAGCGGTGCGTCGGCGAACTCAAGCTGGAAACCATATCCTACACGCAAGACCCATCCCGGTTTGTGCAGGTACTGAAATCGTATGTGGAATCGGGGATTACGACGGCGAAAACGACGAACCAAGTGGAAGAGAAGCTACGCACGGACGCGGAGGCTGTTATGAAAAAATCGCTGCGCGGGAAACCACTGAAACGGTGGCTGTTCAACAAAACGCTTAGGCATGCGCGCGACCTCGTCAGTGCACGCGAGAACCTACGTTATGAACGTACGAGAGGCTTCGGTATGGTGCGCGAAATCTTCACCACCATCGGAAATCGCTTCTACGAAGAAGATATCCTGGCGTCAGAACGCGACATTTTCTTTTTGACCAAGGAAGAGGTTTTCGCTTACATTGAGGGCCGCAGCGTTACCACCGACCTCAAAGCACTGGTGGCCCTGCGTAAGGAAGAGCACGGGCGGTTCCAACAGCTACCCATGCCATCCGAGCGCATCGGTACGCATGGGGTGGTGTACCAAAGCAATGATTTCTACAGCAAGCATAAGGTAGAATTATCGGAGGGCGACCTGAAAGGCATCGGTTGCTGCCCCGGCCATGTGGAAGCAAAAGCCCGTGTGGTGTTCCACCCGAACGAAATCGATTCCCTTCACGGCGACATCCTCGTGACCACCAGCACCGACCCGGGATGGGTAACGCTATTTCCCAGTGCAGGGGCCATCCTTGTGGAGCGCGGCAGCCTGCTCAGCCATTCGGCCATCGTTTCCCGCGAAATGGGTATCCCCTGCATTGTCGGGGTCACCGGTCTGTTGGCACGTGTCAATACCGGCGACCGGATAGCGATGGATGGCAGTACCGGTGAAATCAAGTTATTGGACGCAGCACACGAAGGAGGAAACCATGGCTAACCTGGAACAGCAGGTCGACTTCAGCATTATCCGCTACGCCAACTGCTGGGAAGACCCGGAGGTGTTGCTGCAAGGCCTGTCGCCAAAAGAAGGGTCGAAAATCCTATCCATCGCATCCGCAGGCGACAACAGCTTTTCGCTTTTAACTGCCGACCCGGAATTGGTTGTTGCCGTAGATATCAACCAGACCCAGCTCTACCTCGTGGCATTGAAAAAGGCCGCCATCGAATACCTGGACTATCAAGACGTCCTGACCTTCCTTGGCTTCCGTTCCGGAACGGATAGGCTCGGATTGTTCCGGCGCATCAAGCACACACTGGAAACCGATGTACGCCAATATTGGGAGCGGCATACCGATGCCATCGCCAAAGGCATCATACATCAGGGCAAATTCGAACGCTATTTCCAACTGTTTGCCAACAAGGTACTCCCGTTTATCCATTCACAACGGCAGGTCGAACGCCTGTTGGCACCCAAAGACGGACAGGCACAACTAACGTTTTACAACCAGCATTGGAATACGTGGCGTTGGCGGCTGTTTTTCCGCATCTTCTTCAGCCGCTTCGCGATGGGGCGGTTCGGGCGCGACCCCCGGTTTTTGAAAGAAGTGGATGTGGACGTATCGTCGGACATTTTCCAAAAAGCTGCTCAACACCTCAAAAAAACCAATGCGCAGCAAAACCCCATGCTACGGTATAGCCTCACCGGCAATTTCGGCACTTTGTTGCCGCATTACCTCCTTCCGGCACCGTTCGCCAAGGTAAAGGCCAACCTGGACCGCCTGGTGATACGCCGGGGGCTTGCGGAAGAAGTAGCCGCAGCGTATGGTCAGTTTGACAGCATGAACCTGTCCAACATATTCGAATACATGGATAGCCGGCTTTCCCAAGCCACAGCCGGGAAACTGCTCCCACTACTGGCCGACGGCGGCCGGATAGGCTACTGGAACCTGATGGTGCACCGTCGTATCTCGGGTATTTTCCCGTCGGAAGTCCGCCACCTGGATAAATTGTCCGCCGCATTGACGGAGCGCGACAATGGATTTTTCTACAACCAATTTACCGTAGAGCAAAAATAATGGAAACGAATGTGGTGAATACACTGATACTGGCCGGATGTTACCTGGCGCTCTTCGCACTGGGCGAACTGCTGTACCATGTTTTCAAGGTGAAAGCAGAAATCACCCGGAAATTCGTGCACGCCGGCACGGGGCTGCTTGCACTGCTTTTCCCGCTGCTGTTAGACAGCCATTGGTGGGTACTGCTATTGTGCGCGTCGTTCGCGGTTATCCTGCTGTGCTCGCTTCGCTTCGGCTGGCTCCAATCCATCAATGCCATCGACCGGAAGTCGGTCGGCAGCCTCGCCTACCCCATCGCGGTGTACGGCTGCTACCTGTCATACCGTTATCATAGCCATCAGCATATCCATTATTACCTCCCCATCATGGTATTGGCCATCAGCGACCCGCTAGCGGCATTATGTGGCAAGAAATGGCCCTGGGGCGCTTACCGGATAGCCGGCGCATCAAAAACAGCGATGGGTTCTCTGGTATTCTTTATCAGTGCATTTCTAATCATCCTGCTCAGCTGGCGGTACGTGTATTTATCGGGCTTTGCTACCGGCAACGTATTGGCATTTGCTCTTATCGCCCTGTTAGCCACCATCGCGGAAGCAACCAGCCGCGACGGGTACGACAATGTGTCTATCCCTCTCACGGTGGTATTGGGTCTGTTTTTAACCTCGCTATGAATTACATGATGACAACCGATGTTTATTATATCGACGCGTACGACGCGTTTGCCCAACAGCATGTTTTGCTGGAAAATGAACGCATCCCGGCCGACCACTATCACGCGGGCATCGTGGTGACCCAGCAAGGGGTTTGCCTCGCCGCTGCCGTACTGTATATCAATCCACACATGCATTATCAGGATAAGCATGTGGGTGTGGTCGGCGCGTACGGTGCCACGGAAAACCGTGAGGCCGTAGCAAGCCTGTTCCGGGAAATTGAAAAACTGGCCCGGGAAGCGGGACTGGATTTCCTAATTGGCCCGATGAACGGCTCCACGTGGGAAGACTACCGGTTTCACGATCATCCTGAAAAGCCGCTGTTTTTCATGGAGATGAAGCACCGGCCGTATGCTCCGGACCAATGGAAATCGGTGGATTTTAAGCCGATTGCCCATTACTACTCTGCCATTGCACCTATCGTTCCACGGGAAAATGACCGAATCAAATGGGTGAAAAGCAGGCTCCTTCGCGACGGTGTGACCTTCCGTGCCCTCGATATCGCGAACTATGAAACGGACCTAAGGAAACTGCACCCCTTTTTGCACGAATCCTTTCAACAGAATTTCCTGTACACCCCCATCAGCGAATCATCGTTCTTAGCCAAGTACTTACCTCTCAAAGCTGCGTTGAAACCCGAATTTGTACAAATCGCGGAGCATGCGGGCAAGATTGTCGGTGTTTCGCTGGGCGTGGCGAACCTGTTGGACCCGACCAACACATCCCTTATCATCAAGACCCTTGCCCGCAGTCCGCAACGGTTATGCCGCGGATTAGGGCTGGTGCTGCTCGACGAATTTTACCACAGGGGATTGGCCGACGGTTACCAGCAGCTCATCTTTGCTTTTATGATTGAGGAGGGAGATGCCCTGCCCCTGTCGGACCGGTATGATGCGGAAACCCTAAAGACGTATACCCTCTATGGAAAATCCATTTAACATCGTCAGTCTTTTTCTGGATTCGGCCGCAAGGTATCCGGGCAAAACGGCTATTATAGACCGTAACGGTATAACCATCACCTTTTCGGAGCTGGCGAAGGACGTAAAGCAGACGGCGGCCCATTTTGAACGGAAAGGGATACGTCCGGGCGATCGGGTGCTGCTGTTTGTGCCGATGAGCATAGACCTTTACCGCAATGTGCTGGCACTATTCCACATCGGTGCTACCATCGTTTTTGTGGACCAGTGGAGCAAGACTGACCGGTTGGATACCTGTTGCCGGATTGCCGCCTGCAAGGCCTTCGTGGGGAACCGGAAAGCCCACCTGTTACGCATTTTTTCAACCGGCATCCGGCGTATCCCCATCAAGTTGGGATTGTCGTATGCAACGGGCAGCACCGCAGCCATGTGCCGGACGTCGCGTACAGATGCCGCACTCGTGACGTTCACCACGGGGAGCACCGGGATTCCGAAAGCGGCACTGCGTACACACGGTTTTCTTTATGAACAGTTTAGGGCATTGGAAGCGGAAATACAGGCTAAGCCTGCCGATGTGGATATGTCCGTCCTGCCCATTATTTTACTCATCAACCTCGCTATAGGCTCCACCTCAGTGATTGCCGACTTCGACCCGGCGAAGCCGACCCAAATGCAGCCGAGGAAAATCGTGAACCAGCTTCGGGCCCACCGGGTGACACGGCTGGTCGCCTCCCCCTATTTCGTAAAACGCCTCGCCCTACATGCCCATGAAAACCAGGTTCCCATACCCGAACTGCACAATATATTCACCGGCGGTGCCCCCGTATTCCTGAAAGAAGCCAAGCTGTATCACGAAGTATTCCACGACAAGAACGTGCGCATCCTCTACGGCTCCACGGAAGCGGAACCTATCAGCTCCATTGCCGTGGCTGATTTTGCCGCCGAATCCTATCGTTTTGACCTGCAACGGGGGCTACCGGTAGGTCGCGTATTCCACAAGGCACAGGTCAAAATCATCCCGATTACGGATGAGCCGCTGTTTGACAGTTCGCCGGAAGCGTTTGAACGTATGCAACTACCCGATAGCGTGTGGGGCGAAATCATCGTGGCCGGTCCGCATGTGCTCACCCGGTATTACAACGATGAACAGGCCCTACGCGCTAATAAAATCCGGATTAACGGTGTTTACTGGCACCGCACGGGCGATAGCGGTTACCTGCAAGACGGCCAACTCTTCCTCACCGGGCGGTGCCGTACACTCATTCGCCACGGAACCGGTTGGCTGTCGACCTTTGTGTTTGAGAATTATGTGCAATCGCTACCGGGCGTGGAGATGGGAACACTCCTTTCCGACGGGCAAAGCATTACGGCATTTATCGAGTTGGCTGCGGACGGCACGGCAACCAAGGAGAGCGTCCTTGCGGCACTCCATCAACTGCCGATTGCGATTTCCGGGGTGAAATTCCAACGGCTACCCCGGGACCCACGCCACCACTCCAAAATCGAGTACGGGAAAATAGAACCCTAACCGGCATAGGCCTGTTATCCAGCGAACATTGCAACTTTCTACTCCAATAACCTACGCCCATGGCAGCTGATTCCTGTAGGTTGACCTCTGTAACGTTATCAATAGTATTTGCTTTTTTTAATGGCTGGTTATATTTGGATAAGCAACTGAAGCCTCGACTGAAAATTAGCAGTGATATCCATATTAACCGTATAACTTGCAGGTACCTTCGCATTACTTCGTTCGTAGTGAGTCCAAGGTGAGTCCAAGATGAGTCCAAGGTGAGTCCATGTTTTTCCTGTAAAAAGCTGGACTCATACTGGACTTACTACAGATTCAACACGGGTTTATAGCGAAGCAGGTACGGCCCAAGTATAGACCGGATACGAATCTGGTGCGTATAAGAGAACGAACTGTACCAACGGAATTGGAAATTGATTATTAAAGGAAAATGAGAAAGCCCCACATCACTGTGAGGCTTCTTTTGCTGCTCCTGAAGCTGGGCTCGAACCAGCGACCCTCTGATTAACAGTCAGATGCTCTAACCAGCTGAGCTATTCAGGAGTGTTTTAGCTGGTATACCCCGTTTTCGGGACTGCAATATTCGGAACTTTCCATCGAATATACAAAAAATATTTCAAAAATAACGCAATCACTTCGCTTTCAACAACTATCCGATTCAGCCTATAAGCTACAGCACGGCACCCATAACTGCATCGGCAGCTCACGGCATGAAATTCATTCGGATATCCTGAACGAGACCCGCTCATATTGGGTATCCCTTCCAGACAGCTACGAGGAAAACAACGCGCAAAATATACAATACCCGATTATCTACGTGCTGGATGGCGAAAAATACTTTCCCGTCGTAGTGGGCGTCCTCGACTTTCTATCGAATGGAAACCGATCACAATTTCAAAAATGCATCGTGGTGGGAATCGTCAATACCGACCGCACGCACGACTTTACGCCTACGGCGGCAGTAAGTTCGCGTGGCGGAGCAACGTTGGCCAATAGTGGCGGCGGACCACGGTTTGCCCGGTTTATCGAGTCCGAACTGATACCTGCCGCTGAGGAGAAACTACGCACAAATGGCCGGCGCATCGTCATCGGGCACTCCTTCGGCGGCCTGGAGGCCGCGTATCTCCTGCTGCATCGCCCCACGTGCTTTACAGACTACTTGTTGTTCGATCCAAGCCTATGGTGGGATGACTTTCGTCTATTAGAAACCGCTGATGAGACCGTTAAGGAGCGCCATCAAGCAGATTCGCCCGCAAACGTATTCCTGGGATTTGGCGGTGAGCCATCAGAGAGCCCCTACCGTAGGTCTGATCGCGACTTATCTACTATACTCCAAAATCATGCACCTCACAGAAGGCACGTTCAAATCAAGTGGTACCCGGATGAGTCGCATGGCACGGTCTTCGTCCCAGCACTCTATGACGGGTTGCGGATGATATTACAGACCGCAAAATAATGTTTAGGCTACATCAATCAAACACATAATCGTAGGGATACGCCAACAACTCCCAGCTTTGGCCGCCATTATTGGTCATAAATAAGCGGTCTGCACCATAAACGATGCCCGCGCGCTCGTCGCGGAAATCCAATGCTGTACCGGATACCTCCACCCCATGCACAAATGCATCCAGCGCGTTCCACGAGCTTCCACCATCCGTGCTTTTGGCCAGTCCGTTTTCCAACAACGCGTAAACTATATCCGACGAGGCTGCGTGGCAGGCGATTATCTGTCCCCCAATCGTTACCGGTTCAAATGAAATACCGCCATCCGCCGAGCGGAAGGCCGCACCTTCGGGACTATAGACCAACAGATCATCCTTCGTGATGGCCGCAACAGCCGGCTGTTCCAAACCTTCCAACACCGCCCCATCCCTCCACGTCTGGCCACCGTTTTCCGTTCGCAACAAACGGGTACGGCCGGCACCTTCACTTGGTAACCCATAAAGCACCCAGCCATGCAGTGAATCGGCAAAGCCAAAATCTAAAGTCATTGCCCCCGCTTTGTCCATCATCAATGCACTTCGTTGCTGCTCTAAATCCACCCGGTACAGCAACGCCCGCCTGCTTCCAACTCGGCCTTGCTGGCATAGCACCCAAATAGAACCGCCTTGTACTACCGATAACTGCACGGGAGACACACTGCCGACGGCAAGAAGACGTTCGTCTACGATGGGTTCTCCAAACGTCGTCCAGGTTTTCCCATCATCCGTTGAGTACCGTAGGACGAATGATACGCCCGCGGCTTGCGCATGCACAATGATGCCGTCGCCAAAAGTGACCACACCATCCGACACTTGCCATGCATGCGGCTCAAAATCCAAAGAGCGGAACCTATCGGTCGTCATAAATATCCCCGCTTCGGTGACGCCGCTGATTTGTTGTCGCCCATCAAAGTCGACGTGGATAATACGGTTACCGTCTATCAGCACCCCTACCTCCGGATTGACAATCGGCTCCATCGGATACAGGTCGAGCAGCGTATCCTTACCATTGCAGCAACACAACAGTGCAACAGTGGTTAGCGCAACTATTTTTCTGCATACGTCCATCATAAACTCAACATAGCTCCCACGGAAATGTAAACGAATTGAAATTAAAACGGTGGTTCGGAGGCGTGATATAGCCCGATGCCAGATCATCATTGATAACATCCTGCCGGACTTGCAGTCGGGGGCTGAAGAACTCGTAGCCCAGTTTCACATACCATTCGCGCACCTGTACCCGTACCCCTACTTCCTGCGAGAAGCCGGTGCCCTTCAAGTAACTGTCCGAATAAGTGACATTAGTGTCGTCTCCTTCGCCCACTTCTTCGGCATCGAAATTGGCCACCCAATTGAAATCGGCAGCCAGGTATGGGAAAAAAGTAGCCTGCCCCAGGTAGAACGCATCGTAGCTTACTTGTCCACCCAGTTTCACTATCAACAGTTGCTCAGTTACCCAATCGTCTATTCTATTGGAAAAAAATGTTACCCCCACTTGTGGCCGCAGCCGGAACCGCCATTGATCACCAAAAGCGAAAACGAGTCCCACCTTCAGATTTGCACCCAACGGGAAAACGGAACGTGTAGCAGGCGACGTAAACCGACTGGCTCCGATTTCGGCATCCAGCAGAACGGGAAATTTCTCTGGCACCGCCTGCGTTTCCTGTGCCGAAAGACCCGATACTGAAAGCATCAACGCCACCCAACCCGCGAACATGGTCTTGCACCAACTCATAGCAACACGCCGGCAAGTACCATCGTGGCTACCGTGAAATAAATAATCAGGCCCGTTACATCCACAAGCGTGGATACGAATGGTGCTGACGACGAAGCCGGATCGGCACCAAGCCGACGCAGTATAAACGGCAGCATGGACCCCACCAGTGAGCCCCACAGTACCACTCCTAAAAGCGATAGGCTCACCACTATGGCCACTAACATCCAGTGGTCGCCGTAGGCATGTGCGAACGCCTGCCAGGTACATACACGGAGGAAACCGAGTCCACCCAGTATCAGTCCCAATAATAATCCTGAAAGGATCTCGCGCCGCATCACCCGCCACCAGTCAACCAGCGTGACCTCACCGAGTGCCATCGCCTGGATAATCAATGTAGATGCCTGCGACCCACTGTTCCCGCCACTTGAAAGAATGACCGGCATAAACAGGATGAGCACCGCGCTGGCCAACTGGCTTTCGTAATGTTCCAATACCGTGGCCGTAAGCAGCTGCCCAAGGAAAAGCACGATCAGCCATCCGGCACGTTTCTTCACCAGATGGGGAATAGACACATCGAGGTAAGGCTCATCCAATGCTTCCGTACCACCGATGCGCTGCATGTCTTCGGTATACTCTTCGTTGGCCAGCCAGAGGATATCATCAATGGTGACGATACCCAGCATAATACCCTGCGAATCGACCACCGGAAGGGCTACCCGATTATTCATCCGGAAGACATTGATCGCTTCCTCCTGTGGGTCGTTCGCATTGAGCGAAATCAGGCGACTGTCCATGATATCACGCACCCTTGTTTCGGGGTCGGCCAGCAGAATATTCCGTATCCGGATATCATCCATCAATTCGCCATTTTTATCGATGACATAAAGCACGTCAATCGTCTCGGAATCCCTTCCGTATTTGCGGATATGTTCAAGTACCCGCGTGATGGTCCAGTGCTGTTTTACCGTGATGTAATCAGGCGTCATCAGCCGGCCTACGCTGTCTTCCGGATAGCCCAATAAAGCCAGCGCTTCCTTGCGTTCGGACGGCGGTAAAAGAATGATCAATTGCTTTACGACGTCGCCCTTCAAATCACTAAAAAAAGACGTCCGATCATCCGGCGGCATTTCATTGATCAGCTCCGTAATTTTGGGTACGGAAAGCTTTGTGAAAATCCGTTCTTGTGTGGGGAAATCAAGGATGCCGAATACGTGAACAGCCCGGTTGATACTTAGCGTTTCGATGAACTTTGCACCATACTCCGGCAGCTCATCGATGAGGGCTTCAACGTCCGATATATTGAGTTCATCAAGATACTCCTTGAGTTGCTCCTCGTTGCCTTCTGCCAAGAGCATTTCGGTTTGTTCAACCAGCGTATCCAATTCGTCCATGAGCCCTCCTAACTTAAAAACAGTATCCTACATTGGTGAAAGATTTGCTTGCAAAAGTCGGCTTTTTTTAGGAAAAGAACGAACAAAGTCGCCGTTAAAAGCATCCGGGAAAAACAACAGCGGGCCTAGCGGCCCGCTGTACAAAAAAGACAAAATGTCAGCCATCAAAGATCATGGGCACACACGGCACCTATCGAAAACCAACTTCCCGATTCGGTCCGTGTCTGCACCGCTGACACCGCGCGACCATATCTCGGTGATGCTTGCCCATTGGGAGGCCTATTGCTGACAACGGCGAATAGGGGACATGCATTTTCTTCCGGATCTCCGATGCTGCTTACGCGGCGAACCGTGCTGGCGGCGCGGGCATCCGGAAAAATTTACGCACCCAAATTCGAAAAGATAGTGTACTTTAGCTAGCAGTTTTCACCAATAAAGACAAACATGGTAAATTTGGAAATTACAGCAGTTTTTAACCACCTTTCATTATGTAATATTTGAATAATCACGATTCATTGTTGTTAAATTAATAATTGATAATCAACATTAAAATGAATCTATATAAATTATTTGTTTACAAAATATAATTGCACGATTAACAAATTTACCAAATATATTAGCAAATCAATATTATGTCCCATATATTAACACATTATATTTTAAAAATCAGCTATTTAATATTACTAATATCATGTGTTAGTTTAAATTCGGTTTTTTCACAGATTTTTAATAACGACCAGTACCCACCAAGTGTAAAATGGCGTCAGATTCAAACGGAAAATTTTCAATTGATTTACCCGTCTGCGTTCGAAGATGAAGCGCAGCAACTGGCCAGTAAACTCATGAGTTTACGTGAGCGTGTGAGTGCATCCCTAGGCAAAGAACCCCGGAAGATTTCGATTATTCTTCAGAACCAAACTGTAGAATCCAACGGGAATGTGCAACTTGCGCCACGCCGTTCGGAGTTCTATACCACCCCACCCCAGCAAGGTGATTTTCAAAACTGGCTAGACAACCTTGCCATCCATGAGTTCCGCCATGTGGTACAGTTTGACAAATTGACAGGGTACTTACGGGCTCCTTTTTTTGAACAACTAGCGCTGGCGATTTACGGGGTGACCCTGCCGGCATGGTTTTTTGAGGGCGACGCAGTCATGACGGAGACTCAGCTATCCAACGCTGGTCGCGGGCGTCTCCCCTCCTGGGAAATGCCCTTCCGGACAAACCTGCTTAGCGGCAAAAAATACAGTTACCAGAAAGATTATCTAGGGTCGTTCAAAGACGTCACGCCGGGGTTCTATGAGCTCGGTTATTTCATGACCGCCGCGCTACAGGACGACTATGGTCCGGGTATTCTCGACAGCCTCATGACCCGCATGGCCAGGCTCCCGATACGCCCTTACAATTTCACCGGTTCCCTCCATAAATTCACTGGCTACGGCACACGGAAATGGCATGAAAAAGTGACCGGAAATCTGCTCGGAAAATGGCAGGAACAATTGCAAAAAAACGACCCGGTTGACTATCCGGTTTTGCCCCGTAAACAAGCAGGGAAACCGGCGAACTGGCTGCTGCCTCAGGCCCTGCCCGATGGGAGGATAATCACCCTGTACAGGGGCGTCCAGGAGGTACCCAAAATTGTTATTATCGACACGGCTGGCAAGTGCACGGATGTGGTGAAAACGGGCCGCCAAACGGAGCCTCATTTCGCCTACGCAGCAGGCAAAATTGTATGGGATGAAGTGCGTCGACACAGCCGTTATGGCAAGCGCACATACAGCGTTATCAACCTGTATAACCTCCATAAAAAGACGTACCGGCAACTCACCAGAAAGAGTAGATATTTCTCCCCTACGCTGCATCCGGACGGCTCACAGGTGGCCGTTGTACACATCGACGAAAGCAACAAAGTGGGCCTCGTATTGCTCGATGCAGCCACCGGAACGCCCCTGGCAAGCTACGCCGCTCCCGAGAACATCATGCTGCAAACCCCGGCATTCGACCATACGGGCACTAAGGTGGTGGCAACCGGCATCTCCGATAAAGGGGCAGCCATCGTCGAATTGAACGTCAAAACAGGTACGTTCCGCTACCTGCTTAACTGGCAAGCCCAGCAAATCGAGCGGCCCGTGTATGCTGGTAACCGCATCGTTTTCAAAGCCCATTTCAACGATATCGACAACCTGTATGCACTGGATGAGCAGGGCACGATTCACCAGTTGACGAACGCCCGCTTCGGGGCATTCAACCCTTCGATAGACATCGCGGGCCACCAACTTTGGTTCAATAATTACCAGGTAAATGGCCATCAAATCAGTCGGCTGAAAATGAGCGATTTGCCGATAAGGCATTTTAAAACCCCGCTAAGCCGCGAAAGCAATTTGAGGAACAACGACATGTCTGAAGCTGAGATATGGCCTTCTACAGCTTATAATGGCGTCAAAAATCTGGTAAACTTCCACAGTTTATCGATTGACAACGGTAATTTCGATAATATCAGTGCCATCAAACCCGGTATCTTCTGGCTTTCTGACGACCTCTTGAACACTACGCAAATCCGTCTTGGGTATCAATACGATAGCGACATCCGATCCAGTGCGTACTCGGCATCGGTGGTATACCAGCGTTTTTTCCCAAGGTTTTCGCTGGCGTATAGCAATCGTGGACAGCTGGTTGCCGCCCGCGTAAACAACGAAGATCAAGTAGACACTGTCAGCATCCGCTGGCGGGAAAATACGGCAACATTGCAAATGGATATTCCACTTGTTTTTTACCGGCTCAACCACGTGTTCACCACCGGCGTAAGTGCAGCAACGTCTTACACCAACAGGTACGGATTGAGTGAGCCGCAGTTGCAGGAGCAGTTTATTGACAACATCCGCTTCCCAATGAACTACCAGGCTTACTTCAACCACAACGTGCGGCAGAGTGCGCTTGACCTGGCTCCCCGCTGGGGGCAGAACCTCAACATCAACTACCGTCACTTCCCGTTCGATGGCCACCTCAGCGGCGAGCATTTCTCCTTACGCACCGCTTTTTATTTTCCGGGCCTGTGGACAAACCATTCATTGCTTGCACGCTTCAACTATCAGCGACGGAGTGGCACCTACCAACTGGTTGATGGCATCCCACTGGTAAGCGGTTATGACCGGCTGCAGCCGGTGCCTGTAGACAATACGCTGCTGTTCAGCTACCGCTTTCCCCTCGCTTACCCCGACTGGGCCATCGGCCCATTGGCTTATATCAAGCGGTTTAAAGGCGGGTTGTTCGCGGACTTCCAGAATGTACGTACCGACGTATCGTTCCGGCCTCGGACATTTGGCATGGAACTAAGGGCCGACATGAACCTGTTGCGGTTTTACCTCCCCGATTTCGATATCGGCATCAAACTAATCTATGCCAACGAGGCGAGCGCCCCGCAACGGGTTTTCGCTACGTATAGCATCGGGTATAGTTACTAAAAAAGCGGCCGGAGCCGCTTCATTTCTTTATTCGTTGATGGCTTTTACACCGGGCAGTTCCTTGCCCTCCATGTATTCCAGCAATGCCCCACCGCCTGTACTCACGTAACTCACATGCTCGGTCATGCCGAATTTGCTAACTGCCGCTGCGGAATCGCCGCCACCAATCAGTGAAAACGCGCCGCGCTCGGTCGCCGCTACCACAGCGTCTGCAACTGCCCGCGTACCTTTGGCAAACTTATCCATCTCGAACACGCCCATCGGGCCATTCCACAGAATCGTGTTCGACGCCAGGATGACCTGAGCAAAGTGTTCACCCGATTCCTTGCCGATGTCCAGCGCCATCTTATCGGCAGGGATCTGATCGTTCGGACCGTCATAGGCCGGCGAATCCGCCGCGAACTTATCGGCAATCTGGCAATCGGTAGGCAGTACGAGGTTTACCCCTTTCTTTTTCGCCTTCTTCACCAGATCATTCGCCAAATCAAGCTTGTCAAGCTCTACCAACGACTGGCCGATTTCACCGCCACGGGCCTTCACGAAGGTGTAGGCCATTCCGCCGCCGATAATCAGGTTATCCACTTTGTCAAGCAGCGCCTCAATCAATTCGAGCTTATCAGACACCTTGGCTCCACCCATAATAGCCGTAAATGGACGCTGGGGGTTGTTCAATACACGCTCTGCATTACCCACTTCGGCTGCCATGAGGTATCCGAAGTATTTCGCGTTTGGAAAGAACTGTGCAATCACTGCTGTTGAAGCATGCGCCCGGTGTGCGGTCCCGAATGCGTCATTGACATAAACATCACCCAACTTAGCCAACTTCTCGGCAAAACCGGCATCGCCTTTCTCCTCCTCCTTGTAAAAACGGAGGTTTTCCAGCAGCAGCACCTCCCCCGGCTTCAGTGCGGCAGCCTTGGCATAGGCGTCGTCACCGATGCAATCGTCCGCGAACTGTACATCAACACCCAATACCCCCGAAAGGTGAGCAACGATATGTTTCAGGGAGAACTTTTCCGTAGGCCCTTCTTTAGGCCTACCGAGGTGCGACATCAGGATAACTGCACCGCCATCATTCAGTATCTTCTTGATGGTGGGCGTTGCGCCTTGTATGCGATTATCATCGGTGATGGCGTAATGCTCATCCAGGGGAACGTTGAAGTCTACGCGTATCAGTGCTTTTTTTCCGGAAAAATCAAAATCGTCTATGGTTCTCATGTTTATTATAGTTCTAATAATTAAGGGAAACAAAGCTACTATAAGTATTGGAAAATCAAAACACTTCGTAGCTGTACCGTTGAGCTGCAACCCATGCATCGCGGTCGAGCCCAGTCTCGACACCCCGCTCATCAAGCAACTGCAACAGTGTCTCGGTAGCAATGTTTCCAGTCAGCTTGTCCGCAGCCATCGGGCACCCCCCAAATCCCCGCAGGGCTGTATCAAACCGGGTGCATCCGGCATCGAGTGCAGCAACCAGCTTTTCGCGGCCGGCCTCCGGCGTACTGTGCAGGTGAAGGCCAAGCTCGATATCCGGAAAAGTGTTTCTTAAGTGCGGATACAACGAAGAAATGACTTCGGGAGTGGAATTACCCACGGTATCTGCCAGTGCAAAATGCCGGATACCCATAGCCACAAGCTTCCCGGTGTAATCGGCTACAATGGCGGGGCTCCACGGGTCACCGTATGGATTACCAAACCCCATGGAGAGGTAAACCAGCGGTATGCGGTTATTCTCCTGGCTTAGGGCGCCAATTTGTTTTACAGTTTCCAGGGCTTGAGCGATGCTACTGTTGGCGTTACGCTGCTGGAAGGTCTCGGATACCGAAAACGGAAACCCCAGCACACCCACATGCGCATGCCGCACTGCCTCTTCAGCACCGCGTACATTGGCAACAATCGCGAGGAGTTTGGTTGCACTTGCCTGCCCGGCTAACGTACCATCCAAAAGCCTCAATACGTCTGCGGTATCACGCATCTGGGGAATGGCCTTGGGCGACACAAAACTGCCGAAGTCGAGCCGATCGAATCCGGCATCAAGGAGTAGCTTCATGTATGCGGCTTTGGTGGCCGTAGGGATGAAACGGTGCATACCCTGCATCGCATCGCGAGGACATTCCGTAATCGATACCTTATTGATACCGTTACTGTCTGCCTGTGCCCCTGGTGCAACCGCCATTGTCCTAATAAATCTCCATGGTAAATGGAAGCCGTGCCTGTATACCACGCAGCTGGAGGGCCGCCTTTGCCTGCTCGTAATAGCGGTAATGCTCGCCCAGCTCACGCTTGCTGAACCACGTGCTGATCCGGTCGGCGGAGCCACCCAGCAGCGCCTCAAACGGGCTTTTGATGGCCGGATAACTCACCACCCGATAAGTTTCCAGGCCTGCCTTATCCGCAGCGGCGACAATGGCATCTTCCATGCTACCCAAGCGGTCCACCAGTCCATGTTCCACAGCTTGCTGACCACTCCATACGCGCCCTTGGCCGATGCTATCGACCTGTGCATTGGATAATCCCCGGCCGTCGGCTACGCGCTGCACGAACGTGTCGTAGATTTGGTTGACTTGCATTTGGAGGATCTGCGTTTCATCGGCCGTGAGCGGCCGGTCCACATTAGCCAGAAAATCGGCATATTTACCTGTCTTCACTTCATCAAAGGTGATGCCCAACTTGTCGTTATACAATTCCTGCATATTGGGGATGAGGCCAAAGACGCCGATAGAACCTGTTATCGTGTTAGGCTCTGCAAAAATCGAATCGGCCGCAGCGGAGATATAATACCCTCCTGATGCAGCTACGTCTCCCATAGACACGATGATTGGTTTTTCCTGGCTCAGCAATTCCACCTCACGCCAGATTACATCGGAGGCCAATGCACTACCACCGGGTGAATTAACGCGAAAAACGACCGCTTTCACCTTATCGTCTCTACGCACTTTACGCAACTCACGCGAAATACGTTCCGAGCCTATCATATCGTCACTACCTTCACCCGACACGATATTACCTACCGCATATACCACCGCTATGCGGTCGCGAACAGATGCACTGACCGATTTCGTTGTCGGTTTGTACTTTAAAATCGATACGACTTTCAGGTCTTTATCCTGATCCACGTCCAGCGAGTCTTTCAACTCGGCAAGAAGTTCATCCTTGTACCGTTTACCGTCGGCCAAACCATAGGTCACCGCATCATCGGCGGTTCTCACCAGATACCCATCCGCAATGACATGCAGTGAGTCGGGTGTGATACCACGACTCTCACCTACCTGGGCAATGAAATGATTATATATGCTGCCGAGGAAAGAGCTTACCTGCTCCCTATTGGCCTCGCTCATCTTATCCAATATAAATGGCTCTACCGCACTTTTGAATGTTCCTACTTTAACCACCTGCGCTTCAACACCCAATTTATCCAACGTGCCTTTTAAGAATGCGGTTTGGGAGGCGAGCCCCCTAAAGTCTATCGAGCCTTCAGGGTTTACGTAAACCTTGTCGGCGGTAGAAGCCAGGTAATAGGCGCGTTGCGTGTACCCTTCGCTATAGGCAACGATAAATTTGCCGGACGTTTTGAAATCAAGCAGGGCATCGCGGATCTCCTGCAGGGTAGCAAAACTGGCCGATACGGCAGAGAGGTCGAGGCAAATCCCTTTGATGCGCTCATCTTCTTTGGCTCCTTCTATGCGTTTGAGTATGTCATTCAGGCCGAAGCTTTTGACGGTAACGAACCCCGGAAGGTCAAGCTCTTCGAAGGGGTCCGGAATCGTGCGCTCCGTGATGTCATGCTTAAGATCGATCAGCAGCAGCGAGTTGGCCGCAACCGTGGTTTCCTTATCGGCACTCATGGAACTCACCAGGGCACCGATGATGATCAAGCCCACTACGAACAGCAGGATAAACGAAATAACGATACCGGTCACGGTAGCGAGCACGTATTTGAAAAATGACTTCATATTCACTATATTAAGGTGTTCAAACTTAGAAAAACTTCATTGCATTGACAAATGTATATCGTGTCACAACGTGGGTTTGACGATGCTGCGACCGATTCGTTACAGGAATGTGCATTTGGATATAAATGGCCATTTAGCTATGTTTGCCTATCGAAAACCGCTCGATATCGCTTTTTATGCTGGTTACAACGAATACCTATTTATTATTGGGTACAAATATGGGCGACAGGGTTGCCCAACTTAACCGTGCGCGCAGCGAAATAGCCAGGGAGCTCGGTGCCTTGCGCCGCATCTCATCGATATACGAAACAGCTGCTTGGGGCAATGAACACCAACCCCCTTTTCTCAACCAGGTCGTAGAGGTGGCGACATCACTTAAGCCATTTCCATTACTTAAGAAAATCAACGCCATCGAAAAGCGGATGGGGCGTACACGCATCAACAAATGGGAATCACGTTTAATCGACATCGATATTTTATATTATGCTGATCAGGCAATCAATGAGGCACACCTCCAGATACCGCATCCGCACTTACCCGACCGTCGGTTTGCATTAGCGCCGTTGCAGGAAATCGCCCCGGGATTCGTCCATCCGATATTGGGAAAAACAACGACTGAACTGCTAAATCAGACTTCCGATCAACTTGCTGTACGACTTTTTAATCCGGATACATATGAACAACATGAACTTTGAGCAAGCCGACCTGACTTACCTCATGGATCTCTCAAACGGCAACACGCAGCTCATCAGAGAGATATTGGAACTGTTTATCAAACAAACACCCGCCGATATGGACCTTCTTTCCATCCATATTGGGCAGGAAGACTGGGAAAAAGCGTTCAAACAGGCCCACCATATTAAGCCTACGCTTGCCTATGTAGGAGCCAATCAGTTACGCAAGGAATTGCAGGAAATCGAAGATGACGCAAAACACCGCCAAAACCTCGACTCCATTGCAACCAAGCTCTCCACGATGTTGCCACGTCTCGATGTACTTTACGGCGAGTTAAATGCGTATTTGAAAACGATTGATTAACGGGGGCCGCCAGCCCCATCGGCCTGCTTGAAGTGGATGTATGAAAACAAAAAGTACAGCACGAGTATCAACGGAACGGCGGCAAACCTGAGCACGATTACCAAAACCATACTTACCAGTAAAAAAGTGAATTTCCAACCGTTTTGGTGCCATGACAGCGAACGGAGTTTCATGGAAAAAAGGCGGATATTACTTACGAGCAATAAAGAGGTTGCGACAATGCTACACACCAGAAAGGCCGGATGGTATACCATATTTCCATACGAAGCGGCAATAAAGGGAAGTGAAACGACATAAAATGCGTTCATCGGTGTATTGAGCCCGACAAAATCTGTTGATTGCCGATCATCAATATTAAATCTCGCCAGGCGGAGTGCCGAAAATATGGTAACCAAAAAGCCAAGGTATGGCAACCATCCATTGGCGGGCCAGGCCACTTCAAGCATGCGGTAAAGCACTACTCCGGGCAAAAATCCGAAACTCACCACATCGGCCAGCGAATCCAGTTCCTTCCCGATGGATGACTTTACACGTAATGCACGCGCGGCCAACCCATCAAAGAAGTCGAAGATACCTGATGCAAAAACACAGTAGGCAGCCATATCAAGCTGACCCGCGAAGGCAAAGGTTACGCCAACACAACCGCTGAATAGATTCAGGCAGGTGATAAAATTGGGTATATGCGTCTTCATAAAGCATGGGGCTGTCTAAAAAGTAAGACTTTTTTAGACAGCTCCATCAACAATAATTAACCGTTCATGCTGATAAGGAACTCTTCGTTGGATTTGGTTCCGCGCATCTGACCCAACAAGAACTCCATGGCTTCCATCGAATTCATATCTGCCAGATGGTTGCGCAACACCCATATCCGTTGCAGCGTTTCCCGATCGTTCAGTAAATCGTCCCGGCGCGTACTGGATGCAATCAGATCGATTGCAGGGAAGATCCGCTTGTTGGAAAGCTTCCGATCAAGCTGCAGCTCCATATTGCCCGTTCCCTTGAACTCTTCGAAGATAACCTCATCCATTTTAGACCCTGTATCGATCAGGGCTGTTGCCAGGATGGTCAATGAGCCACCATGTTCGATATTTCGTGCCGCACCGAAGAAACGTTTCGGTTTGTGGAGTGCATTGGCATCCACACCACCCGACAGGATTTTTCCCGATGCCGGAGCCACCGTGTTGTATGCCCGGGCCAGCCGGGTAATTGAATCGAGGAGGATAACCACATCGTGCCCGCACTCCACCATCCGTTTTGCTTTTTCCAATACGATATTCGCAATTTTCACGTGCCTATCGGCCGGTTCATCAAATGTAGACGATACGACTTCGGCACGTACGCTCCGGGCCATATCCGTTACCTCTTCCGGACGTTCATCGATGAGGAGGATAATCAGGTAAACTTCGGGATGATTCTTCGCAATCGCATTAGCCACATCCTTAAGCAACATGGTTTTACCCGTTTTAGGTTGCGCCACAATCAGACCGCGCTGGCCTTTACCTATCGGTGTGAAAAGGTCCATGATCCGTGTGGAATAATTACCCGGACCGGTAAAAAGTTTCAACCGTTCGGTTGGGAAAAGCGGTGTCAGAAAATCAAACGGCACACGGTCGCGCACTTCTGCCGGGTTCTGGCCGTTTATAGCTTCTACGCGGACCAACGGAAAATACTTCTCGCCTTCTTTTGGCGGCCGGATGCTCCCACGCACGGTATCGCCTGTTTTTAATCCGAAAAGCTTGATTTGCGACTGGGATACATAAATATCATCGGGTGAGGTAAGGTAGTTATAATCCGAAGACCGAAGGAAACCATAGCCATCGGGCATAATTTCAAGCACCCCCTCGTTGACAATGACATTGTCAAAGTCGAGGCTTGCTGTAGGGCCTTCCATCTTGCTGCCATTAGCCGGCTTTGGCGCGGCTGCCGGTTCTGTCCGGCTCTCAACCGACGAAGTAGCGGCTTCCCGCGTGTCAGCAGAAAAATCATCCCTGGTGTTACGTACACTGACTGGCTCTACTGTTTTCATGGTACGCACGCGCTTCCGCGGGCGTTCGCTTACCGCATCGGCTGTATCTTCTGTGGCTGCCTCGGCTTCCGCTGCGGCGTTTCGCGCTTCCTCTTCACCGGTTTCTACAATCTTGGTCACCAACTCATGCTTCCGAAGTTTTTCCACGTCAGGAATACCGATTAACTTCGCTATTTCACGCAACTCGGACACGAGCTTCGCGTTCAGTTCATTAATATTCATTCAACTAAAAAATATAAATAATATATGGATTTGCTGTTATGTAAAGAAATTCATCCACCTCGTGCAGCTGTTCATTTTCCAACAGTAGTGATTCAGCATTAATCTTCAGAAATCAAAGAGTTTCGACGAAGTATCTAGGATAAACTTTGAGAATACTGCGCAAAGTAAAGTATTCCATTTGGATTTTCAAAAAAATATTAAAAAAATCGTGCTTGTTATCTGGAAACGTGGAAAAGTCCGGTGCAAATCCCGGCAATATCAACTGCCAAAAAAGGTGAAAATAAATCGCTGTATATCAAATAGGTAAAACGATTTATTAATTCAGCTACAGAAAAGTCCCGGAAAAGTTTGAATAATTGGCATGAAAACCCCTAAGTTAGGCGAAATTTTGGGCTAACCTTATACGAAATGTATGACAACCACATCAAATAAAAGCTACGCATCAGCACTGTATTCGCTGACGATGGTGTTTTTCTTTTGGGGATTTCTGGCGGGAGCTAATGGCGTGTTCATTCCGTTCTGCAAATCCCATTTCGATCTCACACAATTCGAATCCCAGCTTATAGACTCTGCTTTTTACGGTGCCTACTACATCGGATCCTTATTATTATACCTCTATTCAAGCGGCGTGGGTTATGACTTACTTAATCGAATCGGTTACAAAAAAGGTATTATTTATGGATTACTCATTTCCGTGGTGGGCGCACTGTTTATGATCCCGGCGGTGATGAGTTCAGAATACCTATTTATCCTCATGGCGTTTTTCGTCATCGCACTCGGATTTTCTTTACAGCAGACGGCAGCCAACCCATTTGCAGTTGCATTGGGCGACCCCGCTACGGGCGCGCACCGACTCAGCCTTGCGGGCGGTGTTAATTCGTTCGGCACCACCATCGGTCCTATTATTATCACACTTATCCTTTTCGGCACGGTAGTCGCAACGCCCGATCAGGTTGCCAATGCACCCATTGGCTCCATCAACATTCTGTATATTATTCTGGCAGGTGTATTCCTCCTTGTCGCCGGTTTCTTTGCCATCCGCAAAATGCCGCGTGTCACGTCTGACGAGGAGCCTGAGCGCAGCAACAAACTCACTGGAGCACTTATCGCCATCACGCTATCCATATTGATTCTTATTGCGGTTGGGTTCCTGCTTCCCGAGCGGTTTGGGCATGAAGGCACCCTGGCACTGCTTGTGGTTGCCTTGATTTCCGTCGTAACCACCCTATTCTTATCCAATGGTTCTGCCCGGAAAAGCGGCGATGGCTGGGGTGCCATGAAGTATCCACAGCTTACACTGGGTATGCTGGCCATTTTTGTATATGTAGGCGTGGAGGTGACCATACAAAGCAATCTCGGTGCCTTGTTGAAAACACCTGAATTTGGCGGACATGATGAATCCCAGATCTCGCATTTCATTTCGCTGTATTGGGGCAGCCTGATGATCGGTCGCTGGCTGGGTGCCGTTACCGTATTTAAAACGAGCCGACGCGTGCGTCTTGTACTGAGCGTACTGGTGCCTTACCTTGCCTTTGGCGTTATCCTGCTCGTTAATTGGATCAGTGGACGTGATGTATCCGACCTTTATATATATGCGGTCTGCATTGCCGTGATGATTGGCGCAAATTTCTGGGCCCAGGCCAAACCGGCTAAATTGCTGATGGCACTGGGTATTCTGGGTGTCATTGCGATGGTTATCGGCCTGTATACCGAAGGCGAGGTAGGCATCTTCGCATTTATCAGCGGCGGCCTGGTTTGCTCCATCATGTGGCCCAGCATCTTTGCACTTAGCATCACCGGACTGGGGAAATACACAAGTCAGGGATCTGCGCTGCTGATTATGATGATATTAGGTGGGGCCATTATTCCGCCGTTGCAGGGAAGCATTGCTGATGTATTGCATAACATTCACCTATCGTATTGGGTTCCAGCAGCGTGCTTTGCCTATCTTGCATTTTTTGCATGGAAGGTATCGGATATCCTGAAAAAGCAAGGACACGACATTGAGACCATCAATGCGGAGGGCGGGCATTAGCTAAACTGTGCCGCCATATTGTACTATTTTGAAATAACAAAGTTTATAATGTTATTATTTTCGGGGAAAACCGTATTTTCGGCGCATATAAATAAATGAATATCATTAAACTATAAAACCAACAAAACTAACACCCAACAAATGATTATAATTGCAGACGGAGGATCGACCAAAACCAATTGGTGCTTACTGGACAACGCTGGGAAAAAAGTCTATTTCAATACCGAGGGTTATAACCCTTATTTCGTGGACAGCGAATATATCGTTAATTCCCTTAAAAAGGGATTGCCCCAGGATTTGCCTTTAAACGAGATTACGGAAGTGAATTATTACGGCGCGGGTGTTCACAATGAAGAAAAAGCACATATTGTTGTTGAGGCGCTCAAGCAGGTATTTGTCAATTCGAAGGTCTTCGTGGGGCATGATTTGCTGGCAGCGGCTCGCGCATTGCTGGGTGACCAGCCGGGCTTCGCGGCGATTCTTGGTACCGGCACCAATACGTGTATATATGATGGTAACGACATCGCCCATAATATCGATTCTGCCGCTTATATTTTAGGCGACGAAGGTAGTGGTTGTTACATCGGCAAAAAACTGCTCACCGATTACATTCGCGGTTACATGCCGGATGACGTGAGGGAGATATTCTGGGATACCTACAAGCTGACCCCGGATGATGTGATGGATGCGGTATATACAAAGCCTCTGGCCAATCGTTTCTGCGCTAGTTTCAGTAAGTTTGTATACGACGTATCTGTGAATATCAGTTACTCCCGCGGTATTGTACAAACAGCATTCGACGATTTTTTCCGCAATCTCGTGTCCCGTTATCCGGATTACCAAAACTATACGTTCAACTGCATCGGTTCCGTCGGCTACAACTTCAGGAATGTTCTCGAAGAAACAGCCGGTCAATATGGTATGAAAGTAGGGCGTATCGTACGCTCCCCTATAGACGACCTGGTACAATATCACATCAGTAGGTCAGCCCGGCAATAGGTATGTGGACAGCTGCTTAAAACAGGCCACCCAATCCACCGAGCATATCTTTGGCCGCTCCCTGCATTTCGGCTTGACTTACGTTCTCGGCTTGCTTCATCGCGTTGTTGATGGCCACGGCTAACAGCTCTTCCAATTCCTCCTTGTCTGCATTACCAAGAAACACCTCATCGATGCTCACATCGGTCACTTCTCTGTTGGCCGTTGCAGTTACCCTGATGACACCACCTTCGGCCTCTCCGGTTACGGTGACATGGTCAAGCCGCTTCTTTATTTCTTCGGCCTTCTGTTGGGCGGCCATTAATTTATCTAACATAGCACGTATTGTTTTAACACCCGCTAAGGTACGGAATTCGCGATAAAGTGGACGACCACGGCGCTAATGTCGTCGGCCGGCCATGATAATCGCAATCACCAGCGATATGATGGACCCAATCAGCACGGTCGAAAAGGTTGCTATAAACAGGAAGTTGGGTAACCCATATCGATGCATGGCAGAGGGGGCGGCCATGCCTTTTATTTCGACGGCGTAGTGTATCATATTGCCCAAAAACATCGGGTTTACGAACGTACAGAAGACATACCATACCAACGGGCACAGCACGGCAACTACCGCCATGATTGCCAATCCTTTCCCAAATGCTCTACCAAAACGCATTCCCCGGCGCGGAGCGTTCTCACCAGCACGAATACCCCAATATAGGATACCAACCGCGGGCACTGCAAAAAAATACGACAGGTATTCGTGGTAGCGGATGTAGCGATCGTGGAGCCCGAATACCGTTTCAGTCACGGCCCAGAGAAAGATCGCCAGCGCAAAAAATACCCCGTAACGGATCGCGTTGAGCATATTGAGTATATGAACTACCAAACTTAGCTAACGTTGCGCTGATGTGCAACTTTGTTATTTTACGGCTTATCCGTCTGGCCACGCACCCGCAGGTACACGACACTGTTGTGAGGTAAGCCAAGGGTTGAAGCCGGTATAATATCCAGCAGATTCTGCAAATAGACGTCTATGATACCCCGTAGCACACGCCGCCTTGATTCTTCAAACTCAGGCATCACGAAAAACTTACCCAACCGCAACTTGCCATCGGGCCCCACCAAAACGGAAAACGTATAATAAAAATCCCTATACGCCCGGTGGATAGTAATGTCGTATTCCGGATACAGGTATGCATAAGCCGACGATTGACTCAACAGCTCAAGGCTGTCGTATTGCCGCCGTTCAATTTCGAGTATTTCACTATTGCTGGACAGCTTTGGGTAATTTTTAGATGAGTACGAACTGTCTACATTATCGAGGTTTCGGTTTGCACGATGCACCATCTCCTGCACAAATAATGTATCCTGCAGGCGCGGCTCACGCAGCCGCGCCAACGATTCATGCAATCCATTAAGGTGCGCTTTGGCGTAGAAGCGCATGTATACGTTGGAACGTATCTTGTTCACCCGCAACCCATCGAGGCTCAACCGTTGCAGCATGAGGCTGTCTCTGTTCAGATCGATCACCTTCCAGCTCTCTCGCGCGAAATGGAAAAAAGAATCGTGGTCGTGTGTAATTTCGAAATTGAATGATGAATCACTGCCTGGCACATAAATCTGGATAGCGTCCTCACGGGTAAACTTGACATGCCATTCGGCCTCTTGCACAAAACCAATGGAGTCATAGGCCAACCCGTTATCAAACGAACGGCGCACTTCATAAAAATCAACGCCAACAATCGGTTTAAAAGAAGGTCGCCGCGGATCGTGGTCTTCCTCTTCAGCCGTACCCGAACAGCCCGACAAACAACAACCGATAAGAAGAAAAGCACAAACAAGCTTCACTATGATATTGCCCTTGATTTTCATGGGCCGCTAACCTAAGACAATTGCACATAAAATGCAATAAATTTTGCTGTTACATTTACAAAAAGCCCTATGGCATTATCCGTTTATTTCTATATCTTAGCAAAGACCACTTATTTGACGCCTCTATATGGTTATAAACACTATTTATCGCATATATATCATTTAATCGACGTAACCTATATATATTTGTATGTATTCATAAAAACATATAGACATGGAAGAGAACAAGGGAAAACTAACTAGACAAACCGGGGCTCCGGTCCCAGACAACCAGAACTCGCAGACGGCCGGCCCGAGGGGCCCGTTGCTTATGCAAGACTTTTGGTTCCTTGAAAAAATGGCCAATTTCGACCGTGAGGTGATCCCTGAGCGACGGATGCATGCGAAAGGTTCGGGCGCGTTCGGTACGTTTACCGTTACGCACGATATTACGCAATATACCAAAGCCAGCATCTTCAGCCAGATCGGGAAAAAGACCGACATGTTCGCCCGGTTCTCTACGGTTGCGGGCGAGCGTGGTGCGGCCGATGCCGAACGCGACATCCGCGGTTTTGCCATGAAATACTACACCGACGAAGGGATATGGGATTTGGTCGGCAACAACACGCCGGTATTTTTCTTCCGCGACCCGATGAAATTTCCCGACTTGAACCACGCCGTTAAACGCGACCCGAAAACAAACTTGCGGAGCGCCAACAACAACTGGGATTTCTGGACACTGCTTCCCGAGTCGCTGCACCAGGTTACCATCGTGATGAGTGATCGTGGTATCCCACGTGGCTACCGTCATATGCACGGCTTCGGCAGCCACACCTACAGCCTCATCAATAAGGATAACGTACGGCATTGGGTGAAGTTCCATTTCGTTTCCCAGCAGGGTATTGAAAACCTCTCCGACGAAGAAGCAGCCAAACTTGTGGGTGTGGACCGCGAGTCGTCGCAGCGCGACCTCTTCGATGCGATAGAGCGGCAGGATTTTCCGAAATGGAAAATGTTCATCCAGGTGATGACCGAGGAGGAGGCAAAAACCTATCGTTTCCATCCATTTGACCTCACGAAGGTTTGGTCCAAGAAAGACTTCCCGCTCATCCCCGTAGGTGAGTTTGAGCTGAACCGTAACCCCGACAATTATTTTCAGGACGTGGAGCAGGCGGCATTCAATCCGACGAACATCGTTCCGGGTATCGGGTTTTCGCCCGACAAAATGCTGCAAGGCCGATTGTTCTCCTATGGCGACGCACAGCGCTACCGATTGGGTGTAAACCACTACCAGATACCGGTGAATAAACCGAAGTGTCCCTACCACGCCTTCCATCGAGATGGAGCCATGCGTGTAGACGGAAACTATGGTGATGCCAAAAACTACGAGCCAAATAGCTACGGTGAATGGCAGGAGCAAGCCGCCGCAAAAGAACCTCCCCTGGAGCTACAAGGAACGGCTTATGCACACAACTTCCGCGATGACGATGAGGATTACTACACCCAGCCGGGCGATTTGTTCCGTATCATTAAAGCGGATGGCAAAGCCGATACGCTATTCCGGAACACCGCCGCACAAGTGGGCGGTGCAGAAAAGTTCATTCAGATCCGTCATATCCGGAACTGCTATAAAGCGGACCCCGAATACGGCGAAGGAGTAGCAAAAGCGCTGGGATTAACGATGGATGAAGTGAACAACTTCGACATGACACCGCATGACCGCTGGGCGCCGCGACCGACCAACGGATAAAAAGACCATACGCAATAGCGCCACCTCCCGTTTACCCGGGAGGTTTTTTATGTTATCAACTCAGGGAGCATACGGCTTAACCAGGTTTTGATATCCGACGACCTCAAACATGGCACCATTCGTTAAATTATTACCTTGCGGCACATAGAGCCAAATATCGTCTACCTGCACCGTCTCCTGGCCGTTTTTCGTGTATTTCCTCCGAAGCACCCCCTCTCCCCTGTTATAACCATCGGTCCGTCTTAGCGATAAAAGCTTTCCATTCGCCGATATTTCCAACCGGCAACTGTCAATATCCAGCAACATTCGTGGCTGCTTATCGATGAAATCGATTTTGTTTTGCTTCAGTTTCTCAAACGCATCGCGCTCATAGTAGGCGCCCTGTGTCAGGTTATGCATTCCCTTTTCGATAAGCTTTACGTACGCCGCACCATTTCTATGCTCGTAGTGATGTTTTAATTGGTTATAGAACTCCAGAACAGCGGCTTTCAGTGTCACGCTATCTGCGTTTTCAAATGTTTCTCCTTTCCGCCAGTCTTCCAGGTTATACGGCACTTCTGCTGCAAAAGTTGCCTTATGGACAAAAGTTGCCTGCCGGGAGTAATCTCCCTCCGGCAGTTCATACTGAAAAACCTCCTTCGGCCCGTTGCCCTCGGTGCGCTCAATCGCCAAACTGAATACATGATCATCCCCGACATTTCCTAAAAACGCGTTGTGGTTCATCCCATCACTGGCCATTGCCGGCAGGATCGTTATCTCCAGATCTTGCGTGCCCGAGGCGGGAATACAGTTATTAATCAGAAACCACCGTTCGTTTCCTGCATTCTGATTTTTACTGGCCGTCGTTATACCATTTATCTTGATAATATACGATAAAGAACTTTTTACAGTAAGCCGGTATACCGGCTTGTTGTCATTTGTTTCAACGCGTTCTTTGCTCTGCCCGCAAGATTGAATTGCCATTAGCAGAAATAATAAATTAATGCTTACCACGCTCATTTCATGTCGTCTGAAGGCTCGTCAATACGGTGCCCTTTTTTCAACGTGCAAATTAAACATTTAGTTTTTTTTCCGAATGAACCAGTTCAATTTAATAGATTTGAGCAATATCTTCCTTTGCGGCTGCGATACCGTGGATATATCAATAAATTCGAGGATTTATGTGATTTCGTGGTACACCTTGTCAATCTCGCTATTGGTCGCTTTTATTCCTTTCATTTTCATCTATGCGGAAGGAAGTTCTGTACATGTACTTTGAAGTCTTTAACATAAACAGAATCGACATTTTTCACGGTCTTTGTCACTTCTGTCACGCTGTTTCTTATTGCGTCATCAAAACTCGTTTCTGATGATGCGATTACTTCGATTACTTTTACAAGTGCCATAATCTGTGCTGTTAAATGTGATAATCAGTTTCTGATATAGGAATGTGCGACAAAAATCTTTCCACAGTGGCCATCTGAAGAAAACCGCGGGTGGCCGGATTTTTCGGTGTATGGTTTTCTGATCGTTGTGTCCACGAAAACATATTCCCTAGACCAAATGCCTAACGCAAAGCAAATCAATCGCCGGCGTTTCCCTTTGGATTGCATTTTGAAATAATATATCTCTACTAAATAACATCAGTATGGCAACCAGGCAGAAAAAAAAGACCGACCGCAAATGGTCTGCAAAGGTAACCGAAAAAAGCGACGCACTGGATCTCGAACCGAATATCTTTGAATCAACGGATCCCAAAGAAATTGCCAGATCATTAAAACGTTCCTCAGAGACGAGTAACCGCAAAAAATCATCGCCCTTCCGGTCGGCAATGTCAATGCTGACCTTTTATATCAACCGTGCGGGCACCAATCTCGACGCAAAGCAGAAGGACATTCTGGAGCAGGCAAAAGACGAACTTAGAAAGGTCTTTGGACGGGAGCCTAAAAATGGCAAAGTTGGCAAAAGCAACCAGTCATGAGCAAATATACCAAACAGGGAAACCGAAAAGTGCCTAAAACATGCAACACCCCGAATTAGCCGTCGAAAACTGCGCACGGCAATTATCACAAAAGCGCCTCACCATCTGTTTTGCCGAGAGCGCCACAGCCGGTGGACTGGCGTATGCCTTTTCGCAAACCGAATACGCCGGAGCGGTTTTAAAAGGCGGAATCATCTGCTATGACGCATGCCTCAAAGAGGATATTCTTTCCGTCCCTGCCGGGCTAGTCGACAAATTCACGCCTGAGTCCGCTGAAGTTACACGGGAAATGGCATTGCGGTTGGCGGATCTAATCCCGGCGGATTTATCGGTTTCGGTGACCGGCCTGACCAAACCTGGCGGCAGCGAAACGCCCGAAAAGCCTGTAGGAACAATGTTCTACGCCATTTTTTACCGAGGAAAGGTTCACGAAAGACGTACTTTTTGGACGGGATTGCCTGAAGCGATAGTCGGACATACGATAGAACAAGTTGCGCAGACAATCAGTGAAATAGTATAACTTTCCCGCGCATACCGCTGAAATTGGTCCGCGCCGATAACGGACGACAAAAATGCATTTCAAGTTACATTCGCCTACAAATTTCGTATCATTGCCGGTAGATTATGTACCCTACGTTATTGGCAACACACTCATTAGTCCGGTGGGCAGTTTTAGTAGCTTTACTTACCGCCATGGGCTGTGCTTATACCGGCTGGTTTTCTAAAAGGAAATTTTCTCGGTGTGATAATGCCGTGCGGCACTGGACGGCAACCGTCGCCCATATCCAGCTGATCCTCGGTCTTTGGTTATACACCATTAGTCCGTTTTCCAATCATTTTCTGCAACACTTTCCTGAGGCGGTCCATCAGCGGGATTTTCGCTTCTTTGGCATGGAACACAGCCTGATGATGATCGTAGCCGTCGTGTTGATTACTATTGGTTCGGCAAAAGCGAAACGGAAAACCACGGACAGCCAAAAATTCAAAGTCATGGCTGTGTGGTATACGATTGGTCTATTGATTATCGTGGCATCAATCCCTTGGGTGTTTTCACCGTTTACCAGCCGGCCGAATTTCAGACCTCTGTTTTAATATTAGGTAAATGAGGTGCTCTCTTTTTTATCCTTAACACACGGACGGAAAAGAAAAAAATTGTTGCAATCGGCGGTATCCGCAATAACGGATATCCACACCTGATATTCTTTTCGTATCTTTGATAGGATTTGAAGTGATGAATAAATTATTCATAAAAAATATGGTTTGCAGTCGTTGTGTCATGGTAGTACAGAGCGAGATGGACAAACTTGGTATCCCCACAAACAACATAAAATTAGGAGAAGTCACGCTTGATCGCGAATTATCGAAAGCGGAGAAAAATGCGGTGGGCGGCGCATTGGCCCGTGTGGGATTCGAACTCATCGACGACAGAAAAAGCCGTATCATCGAACAGATTAAAACGGCAATCATAAACCTGGTGCATCATCAAGGAGGCGATAAAAAATATAATTTATCCGATGTGCTCAGCCAGGCCCTCAATCACGACTACAGTTACCTTTCAAACTTGTTTTCGGAAGTGGAAGGGACGACCATCGAAAAATATTTTATTGCGCAGAAAATCGAAAAAGTAAAAGAGTTATTAGTGTATGATGAATTGACATTGAGTGAGATTGCGCACCTACTCAATTATTCAAGCGTCGCTTACCTGAGCAATCAATTCAAGAAAGTGACCGGGCTCACGCCTAGCCATTTCAAGCAGATTAAGGAGGGTAAACGAATGGCGTTGGATGAGGTATGAAACTGCCAAGCAGGTGTTGATTATGCCGACGGAATGATCGAAATCTGACCAGCTTGGAAACATCGAGGAACGATCTGGAAAAAAAAACACCTGATGATCCGCTGGAAATATTATCCGTAGAAACAGTATTTAAGAAAGTTCTGGGGTATGATTTCTTTAGAATCAAGGAACTTGGTCTAAAATTCGGAGATAACGGCGTTACTGAAATAGCCGGCGTACTGGATCAACAAAAAAGGATGGTTCAAATTTCAAGCGAGTTTCCTCCGCAAACAATCGCATTTACAGCTGCACATGAATTAGGACATGCAATGCTGCATACCCAAGCGGTCTTGCATCGGGACATTCCGTTTGATGGAACAGAAGGCGGTGTACTAAGAAGCCTTGAAGAAAAGCAGGCTGACAAGTTCGCCTCCTATTTTCTGATGCCCCGTAAACAAGTGATAAAAGTTTTTTACGAGTATTTTAGCACGATCAAATTTATCATAAATCAGGACACAGCCTTCCAATTAATTAACGATAATCCAAGCAGATTGAGGGCAATGTCCATAGACCTACGTGGTTTGTCGCGTATATTAGCCACCGCTGAATCATTTGGTAGTAAATCATTCCAATCAATCGCCGATGTATTTAAGGTTTCACCCGAAGCGATGGCAATTCGACTGGAAGAGTTAAAATTAGTTGAATTTTGACCGGCTATTTTTCACACTGCTGCGGTATCCGCATCCGCCATAAAAGTCGCAAAAAGCAAAGCCCCGAAACGGGGAGAGTCGGGGCTTGTTAACTAACCAATTATAAACCTAAATTATGAAAAGACAATTTTATAAATTTTACTAACTAACTATATAACGTATGCCGACCCCGTTTTGTTACAGCGAATCTGTTAAGAGATGTTAAAAGGGCAATGCGCTGCAAAATCGAGTAGGAAGTAAGGGATTATTTCCCTTACTGTCCTCTCACACCACTCTGCATACCGTTCGGTACAGGGCGGTTCTTTAAGTTTTGAACCTAGCCTTTTGGTAATAATCTGACAGGAGGGCATAGCCTGCTTGCCTGAGTCTGTCTGTGGTGATGGTGGTGTTCAGGATGAAGCTGTTAGCGATATGCCAGTAGCCTTTCCTTGTGTTTGCCCACTCCCAAGCCTTGGATTTCTTTACTCCAAGCCTAACAAGATTCGTTATTCTGGTCTTTATCCGTTTCCATTGTTTCCAGATGACCATCCTGATCCGTCTCCTGTACCACTCATCGACATTTAGCAAAAGCTTATGCATGTCTGCCAGTTTGAAGTAATTCACCCAGCCAGCAATATACTGACGGAGTCCCTCCTTCCTGCGGTCGTTACCCCAGCCATTACTCCGCGATGTCAGCACCCTAAGTTTTGCCTTCATCTTCGCTACACTTTTCGGGTGTATCCGCAGCCGCCCCTCTCCCCTCATCCTGTAGAAGGAATAACCAAGGAACTTGACCCTGGACAGCGGTGCCGTCTGGCTTTTATCCCTGTTCACTTTCAGAAACAACTTGCCCTCTATGAACCGGGTAATCGAACCCATTATCCGTGCGGCGCTTCGTTTGCTCCTGCACAGGATGACCATGTCATCGGCATAGCGGACAAATCTGTGGCCCCGGCGCTCCAGCTCCTTATCCAGTTCATTAAGCATGATATTACCCAATAGCGGGCTTAGCGGCCCTCCTTGGGGTACACCCATTTCGCTGGCATCGACCTTGCCTCCCACCTGCGCCCCGGCGTTCAGGTATTTATGTATCAGGGATACCACCCGACCGTCCTTGACTGTGCGCGAGAGTACTTCCACCAGCTTGCTATGGTTTACCTTGTCGAAGAACTTTTCCAAGTCCATATCAACGGCGTAGCCATAACCGGCTGTGATGTAGTCCTTGCATTTGATAAGTGCCTGATGGGCATTGCGCCTTGGCCTGAACCCGTAGCTGTTGTCGCTGAATTGGGGCTCGTAGAGCGGAATGAGTACTTGGGCAATGGCTTGCTGGATAACCCTGTCCACTACCGTGGGGATGCCCAGCTGCCGTTTCTGTCTGTTGTCCTTGGGTATTTCTACCCGGCGGACAGGGTTGGGGCGGTAGTTGCCCCGCAGTATGGACGCTTGTAATCCTTCTTTATTCGAGACAAGATAATCCTTTAGGGATTCGACCTCCATCTTGTCAACACCCCCTGAACCTTTATTGCGCTTGACCTTTCTGTAGGCCGCATTCAGGTTGGAGGGCGATAGCACGAACTCGAGCATGCCATGTCCAAATCGGTCTTGTTCCGTGAGGCTGTTTTCAGTTATCCCCATGAAAGTCTGCCCTCCCACGTAGCCTTCGGATGCCGTCCTATTCTTCCGTGGGCAGGTCTCTTTCCCAGAGCCATTCTGCTTTCCCCCTTTCATTCGGTAACATTCATTCAAACCTTCACTCCTTAAGGTTCAGCCCTTCCCCAATACGGCCGTGATCGGGTACTATGGCTTCTGCTGACTTCTCACGGCAAGCTTTACACCGTGCTTCCGAAAAAAAAAACGTCCGCACGTCCGTGAGACCTCCCCGGGTAAGAACGATAACTTTCATCCCATATACCTGCTGCATTTACCCTATGGACTCCGGGCAGTATAGGACTTTGGTTTGTTTTGCAACCTCATCCGGTCCACTTCGGCCTTGTATGCAGTTCCTGTCCGTCAGGCCGGGATTTTGCCGCCAGCTTCCTTCAGATTCCACCTCGCGATGGACACCCTTGCTATTGGCTAACACTTCCTGCTGCCAAGCGTGTTCGGGACTTACACCCTAGAGTTATCGCCCATGCCGGGCGCACAAAAAGAAACCCGTCTCGTTTTAAACCAGACGGGTTCGCCCAAATGGGGTTAGGGGCTATCAACCTAAACCTAGTACTAAAACGAAGAGGCTAGCGGATTATTTTGTTAGGCAAAAAAAAACCCGACCTTGCTGAGCTCTGCTGTGCGAAGAAGCAGAGAATTACTGAGTGTCATAAAACTACGGCAGTGCCCCAAGACTTATTGGGCCTGCTTCCCATTTTCAACTCCAAAGTGCCTCCGCTGACGATATTTTCGTGCGTAATCCACGACTCCTCCAACTCCCTGCCGTTGAGTGTGGCGCGTTGAATATACTTATTGGTATCTGACGCCTGCGGAGCGTAAACCTCGAATATGTTCCCGTTAGGTAGGTTAATGCGCGCACGTTCGAACACGGGGCTACCAATGGAATAGGTTGGGCTGCCGGGTGTAACCGGATAAAAGCCCAGCTGAGAGAACACGACGAATGCCGACATCCCGCCACCATCCTCATCGCCAGGAACGCCCATCAGGTCGTTGCGGAACCACTGCTTGAGCAAACTGCGAATCCGCTTTTGGGTTTTCCACGGCTGGCCGGCGTAATTGTAAAGGTACGGAATGTGGAGCGATGGCTCGTTCGCCATGGAAAATTGGCCTACATTGCCGGTATGATCAGGTAATTGGGCATAAAAGTCAAACTTAGACTTTCCTAAGGGCTGGTTGAACATGTCGTCGAGGTTTTTTACAAACTGTTCTTTCCCACCCATTAGTGTGATGAGATCGGGAATGTTGTGCTGCACATCCCACCGGTAAATCCAGGCGTTGTTTTCGCCGTAGAATTGACGGGCGCCCTGCCCCCCAGAGAACGCGTAGTTAAACGGTTCGATAAAGGCGCCATCGGCATCTTTGGGATGAAAAAAATGAGTTTCGGGATGAAACAAGTTGCGGTAGCTGAATGATTGTGCCATAAAGTGCGCATAGTCTGCGTCTTTACCAAGAACGTTCGCCAGCTGCGCAAGACACCATGAATCATACGCGGTGCCAAGTGTTACGGCGACCGGCTGGCGGCGTTCGAAACGATTGACCTCGGGAATAGTTTCATCGTCACCTTCTTTTAATGCTGGAATGTAGCCGTGCTGGTTGAAAAACTCATCAAGCTGGCCCGCAGGCGCACCTGACCATGGAGCAAGCGTTTTTTCGGTGATGGCACGCCGGGCCGCCTCGTATGCCTTTTCGAGATCGAACCCCCGCAGGCCTTTCATATACGCATCTAATAAGGTAGCCACGCCGTGGTTAGAATTCATCCGGCGGCTATCGCCATTGATTTCCGGAAACGTGGGGAGCCAAAAGTGTTCCATCTGGCTGGACATCCGGACAAACGAGTTCAAAATGTGTTCTTCTTTTTTCGAATCGATTAATGCATTCAGCGGATGGTGGGCACGGTAGGAATCCCAAATCCAATCGTCGGTGTAAAACGGAATGCCATGGTCGTCGTGTACCCGGCCGTCAAACGCACTGAAATAGCGACCGTCTTCGGAAATATTAACAGGCCGCTCGAAGGTTCGGTACAACGAAGTATAAAAGACCGTTCGGTCTGCCGGAGTCCCGCCGGATACGTCGATTTTTCCAAGGGCTTCGTTCCATGCGTTCCGACCGGACTCCTTGAGGACATCGAGGTCGTAATCGGGTATCTCGCGGGTAACGTTGCGCCGTGCTTGCTCGGCATCGATGAACGAAATACCGTATTTTATACGCAGTTGGGCAGCGCCCGGCGCATACAGCAATACCAGGCAGGCGTTGCGCCCCTCGGCCACCACCCCGTGCGACAGCACGGTGTCTTTCAGAATGGCGGTCTGCTCCGGCGTTAGTTCCGGCTCCATGTAGATGTATACCGAGGTGCCGTTACCAAGATACTGTTGGCCCGAAAGGGCTTGCCCGTCCCATTTGAGGGAACCATTTTTAGCGTTGATCGCAATGTATACGGGTTTACCCGCCTCAAATTCCAACTGATATAAGGCTGACTGGTGTGAGGGGGCGAAGTCTACTTCAATTTCCTGTTCATCTAAATACACACCGTAGGAATAGGGCGTGACTTCCTCCTGGTCATAACTGTAGGAACCAACAGGCTTAAGGTCCTCAATATCGCCCTGGAACGGACTCAGGTTGAAAGCCGAACTTCCGCGATGACTTGTTACCACAAGGGGAAGGCCCTGTAGACGATCGCCGGTAAAATCGCCACGCTCGGGGTAGACGCGGAGAAAACTGTTGGGCAAATGAACAGTGGGGTAAGTGGGTACCAACAGGTGGCTGATGTTGCCCATGTAGGGGTTTACGTAATCCACCGGTTGCATTGCCGGCGGCTCCGAGAAATTACATCCGCTTAGGCCGGCGGATGCGATAACAGCCAGGCTTGTATAGGAAATGAATTTTCGAGCGCTTTCGTTAATTGTCTTTGCAGCTATCATATATAAGGAATTATTGTTTTATTCGCGCAGCGTGCAGGCGACTATGCGTTGCAGTAACCTCGCGCAGTCAAGAATAATCGGAAAGCCTAATAGAATACTAATGGCAAATTAACGACAGAAAAAAGTCGGAAGAAAAGCGCATCTGGTACCCTAAAAGTTTATTGGGTTAATAATGAGTAGTTTAAGATGTGGGTTAAGAAAAAATAACAGCCGTTAAATTCTTATTAATTTTTTATTAACCCATGACCCTAGATTAGGTAATTATTCAAACGGGCGAGCCCCCGGTGGATTCGTGGATTCATCCGTCTGAATCGACGTAGTGAGAACCAATTTAACTAATTAATATATCAGGATGCTGTTTCAAACAATACCGCCGTAATCAATTTGACATTTATGATTCGCGTATGTAAACCTATTTTCTAAGACAAAAACTCAATAATTATGAAGTCAATTAAAGACTTACTATTATTTCTGGCAGTCCTGGCGTTTCCGCTCTGCTCCATTGGCCAGCAGCGGACAATAACGGGAAAAGTTACTGATGCCGCTACCAATTTGCCGTTGGAAGGGGTCAATATCAGTGTAGCAGAACCTTCGGGATTCCGGCTCATCACGTCTACGAATAGTGACGGTGAATTTACGATTAGCATTTCGGATGAAATCGAGGAGTTGCTATTTGCATATATTGGAAAGAAGACGGTAACCGAGCCCATTACTGGTAAAAACTCAATCCAGATCGCGCTGGAAGACGATCAAAGTGAACTGGACGAGATTGTGGTAGTAGGGTATGGGACGGCAACGAAGCAAACGCTAACCGGCGCTATCAGCTCAATAAATTCGGCTGAGATCCAAACGGCGACTGCCACCAGCTTGGCTCAAAAACTTCAAGGGAAGGTCGCCGGGTTAAACATCAGGCAGCAGTCGGGCCAGCCTGGCCAGTTCGACAATGCAATTCAAATCCGTGGGTTCGGCGACCCGATGTATGTTATAGATGGCATTATCCGTAATGATGCAGGTGCTTTTCAACGGTTGAATCCTGAAGATATTGAAAGTGTAAGTGTACTTAAAGATGCCTCGGCTGCAATTTACGGTATCGGGGCCGCAAACGGGGTGGTGATAGTGACTACCAAACAAGGAAGCGCATCAAAAACAAGCTTTAATTATTCGGTGGTGACGGGAATTGCGGCGCCTACCAACCGTGTGAGGGCGGCGAATGCGGCCGAATTCACGACGATGCTCAATGAGGCAGCACTGTACTCGAATCCGGGTAGGTTATCCACCCCGGCCTTTACGAAAGAGGAGTTGCAAAAATGGCAGGATGGCACGCTCCCCGGTTACACGGGTACGGATTGGTGGGATTTGACGATGAAGGATTTTTCTACACAGACCCAGCATAACTTATCGGCAAACGGCGGATCGGAAAAGGTGACCTACTACGTGGGGCTGGAATATGTAAAAGATAATGGTATGCTAAAGAGTAACGATATCGGATATGACCGGGCAAACCTGAGGGCAAATCTGACGGCAAAACTTACCAATAGCCTGCGGATCCGGGTTAATATTGCGGGCATGTATGACAAAGCTTATGCCCCGGGAGAAAGCTACCAGCAAATCAGCCGGAACACCATTGTTACACTCCCTATTGAATATCCGTTTGCTAATGGCAACCCGTTATACCCGGCAATTACTAATCTTGGCGTAACACCACTTACCGCTTCTCAACGGGAAATGACCGGATTTAACGAGGATGAACGCAGAAACCTGCAAACCAGCCTGGAACTGAAGTATGAAGTGCCGTTTGTCAAAAACTTAGTGTTGACGGGCACCGGCTCTTATGATCTCAACAACTTCCTGAACAAAAACCTGCGCAAAGGATTTTATACCTACCGGTATGACGCGGACAATGATGAATATATCCGCAGGTTCGAGCGTCCGGACCAGAACATCTTCAACTTAGCGGATGTCGTAAATACATATATGCTGCGGGCGGCCGCAGATTACCAAATAACCCTGGGGCTGAAGCATGATATCAAAGCAATGCTGGTGGCCGAACAATATAAAGGGTGGAACCGGATGATGAACGGCCGGAGATTTTTCGGCGATTTTTACACGAACGATCAGTTGCGATTCGGGCTCGAAGCGAACCAAACCACGTATGGTGAAGAAAACGTTAACTCAAGGATAAGCTATATTGGTAGGATCAATTACGCCTTTGACCAAAAGTACCTCATTGACGCTGCATTCAATTATAACGGTTCTTTCCGTTATCATCCGAACAATAGGTTTGGCTTCTTCCCGGTGGTATCGGGTGCTTGGCGTGTCTCGGAGGAAAACTTTATTAAGGACAATGTGCCGGCGGTTTCGGAGCTGAAACTTCGTGCATCATACGGCGTGCTGGGCACCGACGCCGGTATTACGGATCCGTTCCAACACATCGCGGGTTTTACCTTTGGCGGAAATTCGTTCTGGGAGTTTACCAATGGAACGCAACTATCGGGGCTTGGGTCGCCCGCTATTGTTAATACGACCATGACCTGGTCGACAAATCATACCACTGACATCGGCTTTGACCTCTCCTTGTGGGGCGGCCTGCTGGATGTAACCGCGGATGTTTATAGCCGCGAACGGAGAGGCTTGGTGGCCACCCGGGCAGTAGCGTTACCAAATACGTTTGGCGCCGCGCTGCCGCAAGAAAACTTGAACAGTGACCGCCAGGCGGGCTTTGAACTGGTACTGGGCCACCGGAATACAATCAACGGTTTTTCATACCAGTTTAGCGGTAATATGAACTGGGCCCGGACCATGGGCAGGCACGAGGAAAGGGCACCGTTTCAGAGCCAGCGCGACCGATGGCTGAACAGTTTTGAAAACCGATGGACGAACTTCCAACGGGGGTACCAAACCGATGGCCAGTTTACAAGTTTCGAGGAAATTAATAGCGCTCCGCTGCAGTCGTTCTCCAGTATACGGGAACTACCGGGTGATTATCGGTTTAAGGACATGAATAACGACGGCATAATTAACGAGGAAGATGCCATGTTACCTTACACCTTCGGAACGACACCCATCTTTAATTACGGGATGATGATAAACTTGGGTTGGAAGGGCTTTGATGCGACACTGCTGCTTCAAGGCGCCAGCAGATATACCGTGAGGTACACCGAAACGCTTGCGGAATGGTTTTGGTTTTCAGGGGGGCTCCCAGCGTATTTTATGGATAGATGGCATCAGGAAGACCCGTATGATCCGAATAGCCAATGGATTGCCGGGGAATGGCCGGCGCCACGGCCAAATGGAACCCAAACCATGCAACTGCAATCGGAAAGCAATCTCTGGCGACGTAATGCGGCTTATATGCGGCTGAAAAACGTAGAGATGGGGTATACGTTTAAACCGGAGTTATTGCAAGCAATTGGCGTGCAACGGTTGCGGATTTATACGAATGCGTTCAACTTACTGACGTTTACCGCTGATCCGCTGGTTAAAAACCTCGACCCGGAGAAAACGGCGGGGCCGGGTACGGCAACATACGGCCATAACTATCCATTAACCAAGAATTATAACATTGGCATCAATGTCACATTCTAGTTTATGCACTTTCAAATAAATCTTTCAAGCATGAGAACGTTAACATATACTTACGCGGTGTTATTCGCAGTAGTCCTTTCCATGTTTACAAGTTGTAAGCAGGTATTGGATCTGGACCCGCCCAATAAATTGCCCGTTGATGCTGTATTCAGCGATCCGGCAGGCGTAAAGCTTTACATGGCAAACCTTTACCATCAAATGCCAATCGAAGATTTCCGGTATGGGGAAGAGGGCTGGCATTCCAATACAAATGGCGGTCGGAACAGGGCCATGTATACGGATGAAGCTATTCATACGGAATGGATAGGGAATTATGGCGTTGCCAATAATTCAATGGCACCGCATTATTGGGAGCAAGGATACCGTTTGATTCGAGATGTAAACTTGCTGCTGGATGCCGTGCCTTCACTAGACATTGCCCAAACAGACAAGGATAATACGGTGGGCGAGGCGCTTTTTATAAGAGCCTACGCCTATTTCGGCCTGGCCATGCGCTACGGGGGGCTGCCGCTGATTACGGCAAGCCAGCAATATGATCCGACCAATGTGGACGCGCTGAAGGTACCCCGGAGTACCGAAAAAGCAACTTTCGAATTCATCATAACGCAGCTTGATGACGCCACTGAAAAATTGCCCGATAGCTGGGGGGGGGAACGCAGGGCTACCAAGTGGGTAGCCCAGGCCTTAAAATCAAGGGTAGGTCTTTACGCGGGGTCGTTAGCTAAATACTGGCACCTGGCTACGTTGGAAGGAGAAGCGGTAACACAGAAACTGGTAGGCATGGACGCTGCTGATGCTAACGGATTTTTTGCTGCAGCTATCGAGGCGTCGGAAGCGCTCATGAATTCGGGTAAATTCTCGCTTTACGCACCACAGCCGGCCACGCCGGAAGAAGCGACGGCGAATTACATCAAAATGTTTCAGGATCCGAACATTGCCCCTATGGAGGCAATATTCGTAAGGGGATTCAATATCGTGGGCCGAGGGCATAACTATGATTATTGGTATAGTCCTTCACAGGTAAGGGACGGAGCGCCGCACCCCGGGCGTATGAATCCGTTGGTAGAAACTGTCGATCTCTTTGAGTCGTACGCGCGCCCCGGTGAAAGCGCTCCGATTATTACGACCACAGATCCGAACGATATAAATGACTACAATGGCTACAATCCATCTAAAACTTACCTGCGGTTTGATGAGCCGATCGATATCTTTAAGGATAAAGACGCCCGATTGCATGCATTTGTGACCTTGCCGGGGAGTATGATGCGCGGAACCAAAATTGTTATACAAGCAGGGATTATTGCGCCCGACGGAACGCCGCACATCAAAGATGGTGTGGATGTAACCGTGGACGGCGTAACTTATTATGCGTGGGGTGCAGAATCTTCGGTCGATTATTCGGGCTTTAATTCAACCTCAAGTGTAGCAAGCAACAATACGAAAACCGGCTATTCGATGCGGAAATTTCTGCAGGAGAGTGGTACGGCACAGCCGAACGCGGGAACTTCGGACTGGATGGATATGCGGTATGCCGAAATTCTGCTGAACTACGCTGAAGCCGTGGTGGAAAGTGGGTTGGGCGATATCGCCAAAGCGACAGATGCGTTGAATGCGATTAGAAGGCGGGCAGCTTTCATGACGCCGATTCCGCTTACGCTCGATAATGTGAAACGCGAAAGACGGGTGGAGCTGCTTTTTGAAAATAAGCGCGATGCGGATATGAAACGGAGGCGCGAGCACCATAGGTACTTTAATAACCGGTTGGCCTGGGCAATGATGCCGATACTGGACCTGCGGGTTAAACCGGCTAAATATATTTTCGTCCGTGATATTTTCCATGCGGCTGTAGAGCGACCGTTTCCGATAAACTGGTATTATTATCCGATTCCCAATGTAGCGGGAAATGGTTTAATCCAAAATCCAACCGGTTAGTTTAATAGCACAGAATTGATTAATGAAATTAAAACTAACGATAATGAATAATATCCGATTTATTATATCCTTCGTGATATTGGCAACTATTGCCTCATGTAAGGTCGATAACTACGATGCGCCCAGCGCAACGCTGTATGGCAGCTTCATCGATTCTGAAACAAACGAACCTGTGCCCAGTGAAATTGTGCAGGGCACCGTTATCCAGCTCATTGAGCACGGCTGGGTGGTTGACCAAACCAATATCACCCAGTCTTTGGTGGTAAAAAGTGATGGCACGTTTACGAATAGCATGATTTTTCCGGGGAAATACCGGATAAGTGCTGTTCAGGGAAATTTTCAACCGATAGCACCGCTAGACACGGTTGAAATTAAAGGGCAAACTAAACTTGATTTCATCGTAACGCCTTATCTCCGGATAAAGGACGCTGAAATCGTTAAGAGCGGCTCGAAAGTAACGGCTACTTTCAGCGTAGAACGAACAACGGATGACAACATTGCTACGGTTGCGTTGTTCTCGCACCCAAACGCAGCCGTTGGCACGTTTACCAGTCTGGTTAAAACGGAGCAGACAACCGATTTAAGCGGTGACCCGAATCATGTCTATACGCTTGAGATAGACTTGAATAATCCTAATTTGCTGCCGGGACGCTCATACTATTTCCGTATCGGAGCGCTTAGCAGCGTGGCGGGCGCACGGTTCAATTATTCGCATCCTATTCAATTAACGATATAAACGAGCACAATTAAATTTCATGCAATGATATTTCAAAATAAATATAAAAACGCACTGATTGCTGTGCTGATGCTATCGGGGCTATTCTTCGAAAAAAGCTATGCCCAGCAGCTGATCGTTAAGCCGGGGAAGACCATTATTGAAACCGATAGCGGCGACCCATTTTTGTGGATCGGTGATACCGCATGGGAACTATTTCATGTGCTCGACAAGGACGAGGTGATTTTTTACCTCGACAACCGGCAGGCCAAGGGGTTCACGGTTATTCAGGCCGTGATTTTGCCGATGGGACCCGTAGACCGACCGAATGCATATGGTGAAACGGCATTTACGGACGGGGACCCGTCAAAAGTAAACGAACGATATTTCGAGTTTATCGATTTCGTGGTCAGCGAAGTGGAAAAAAGGGGTATGCACATGGGGTTGCTCCCCACATGGGCCAATAACGTGATTGACCGCGGAGGAAACGGTGCATTTTTTAATCCGGAAAAAGCGGCGGCATACGGACAATTCCTTGCTAGCCGCTACAAGAACAATGATGTGATATGGATTCTAGGCGGTGACCGGAATGTGCATACCCCAGAAGAACATGAGATATGGGTGGCTATGGCCAACGGCCTACAGGCCGGGGATGATGGTCGGAACCTGATATCATATCACCCTACGGCACCTATTTCTTCACACTTCTGGTTCCACAATGAACCGTGGCTTTCTTTTAATATCCTTCAAAGCGGACATTTCGAAAAGTTTAACACCGCGGTGTACGAGTTTGGCGAGGTGTATCAGCAGCTGGACCCACTAAAGCCCTTTGTAAATGCCGAACCGGCCTACGAGGATATTCCGGTCCTTTTCTGGAAATACACCGACTTCGCCGCATTCGGTAAAAAGAAAGAGGACGTTATTGGGGAGAATGGCTTAATAATAGATAAAGACTTTTACCCACATGGGATCTTTGACGATTATGATGTACGGATGGAAGCCTACTGGACGTTCTTTGCAGGAGGCGCCGGCTATACCTATGGCAATAATGCCGTATGGCAAATGTATAAACCGGGAAGTAGATATACGGTGCCGTGCCTTTTCTTTTGGGATGAAGCTCTGGATCGGCCCGGCGCCGATGATATGCGGCACGTTCGTGACCTGTTTACCCGCTATCCGTTGGGGAGTTTTCATGTAGACCAGTCGGTAATTTATGGCACCAACTTTACCGATGAAGACAACATTCGCGCTGTGGTTGGCAATGATCATTCTTTTGTGCTCGCTTATTTGCATAAAGGGCAGCAGGTACAGCTTCAACTGAGCAAGTTGAGGCGGCCGGGTACGGCCTCTTGGTTTAATCCGAGAACTGGAGTGATGGATGAAATCGGCCCGATACCGAATACCGGCCTTCGTGAGTTTAACCCGCCAGGAGAAGCAGGAGCGCACGGAAATGACTGGATTTTGGTCTTAGCTGCACAGTAGACAAGTGAAACAGTACATGAGTTGGGTACGCCTCCTGGATGTTGGGGAGACCGTACCCAACTTTTTTTATCCGGCTGGCGACACTTTCATAATTGCCCAAAGCATTGAGGTTAAAAATAGGATGTATATAAATCTGGCATTTTATCAATGGGTTTGATGGCAATATCTTTATAAAACACTTCTGCGGCCTCACTTTGCAATTGGATTTTTCCTTTAGTCAATTGCTTAAGCGCTCCACCATCGTGGTAAAAAGATGAGGATATCGCCATGACGACCTGACCATTAACAATATGTACGCTTTTGTCTCCGAAGCAAATCAATTCCACGGTGTTCCACTGCCCGGTTGCGTTCTCTGCATCCCGGCGGTGTTGGACGAAACCCGTACGGCCACTGCCGTAACCCATTTTGGTTAATGTGCCCTGCGGATCATAAACGCCGACATCCTTTCTGCTTTTGGGGTCGGCCATTTTAATGTATGCTCCCGATTGCGCGATGCACCAGTAATCCCCAAAACCGCCCTCCATTATCTGGAATTCATGCCCCAGCATCCAAGACCTCCAGTAGTCGGCCCCGGCTTCGCCCACACCGTGGTATAATAATCCCGAATCGAGCGGCTCATCTAATCGGGGTGGCCATTTTTGCGTTCCCCATTTCACTTGCATACGCAGATGATAGTTTTCGAAATCGCGCTTGGTGAAAACACATCCATATATCTCGCCGCTAATCCGCAAAACAGGACCATCCGAACTATCGGCGACGGTAAAGACCGACGCGACGTTCTTGTTGTATCCAATTGGTGCGATGTCGTTATTCTGGCGATCTTTTGGTGCCCTACCGTTATAATTTTCGTCGAACCGGTAACTCTGATACATTTCCCATTGGGAGAGATCCTTGTCTAATAAATACGTCCAGTTATCATGTTTGGCCGTGTCGCTCGCCACAAAATGCATGAATGTCTCTTCAGAACCGACGATCTGTGGCGTTGCGCCAGTTTTCGGATAATGAAAACCGTCGAAGGTAATGTGTTGCACGGAATGAAGTCCCATAACAGGCCTCGTTTCGGCGTGATCAAATTCCAATGTCACACGCTCGAAGGTAATATGGTCGACATTTCGAACGTACCATCCCCAGTAGGGCAACGAGCGGGATTCCGTTTTGGGTCTTGAAATGCCGGAATCAGCCATTGCCATGTTGTCACCTAACCGATAGCTTATGTCTACGTCTCTAAACGTGACGTCCTCGTAACGGCTTGAATCCGGCCACGCTTCGACAGAAGAAGCGATTTTATTTATACCGGTAGCGTGAATCCGTTCCACGAGCACATTGCGGCTCTGATTACCCTCATTCAACACCATCGTCAGTGCGGTGTTCAAGTCCCGTATGCGGATATCATGAATATGGATATTATCCAATCGGCCGCCTCCCAGGCCCCAGGCCCCCGGCTGCAGGATAATGGCATTCAACGAAGCAGTGGTTAACGGGTTCTGAAGGCTGCCACGACGGTGGCCGTAAATACCCGGCCCAAATATCTCGCAATGGCGAATTGTCAAATCGGTGGCCGGTAAGATAAGTCTTATGCCGTTGCATGAACTGTTGATAATGCAATCGGCAATCAGCATGTTTTGCCAATACCCTCCTGCAATCGCATCATCACTGGTGAAGAATTTGCAATTTGCGATTTTAAGGTCTTCCCCCCTACGGATATGAATGCCATCTGAACCTTCGGTGATCGTCAGATCAGTAAATGCTGCATGTGCGATATCCAGGCCCAGGATGTTGTAGTTTCCCGACCGACTTATTCGGATTCCGGATATGGTGATGTGCTTCGACTTTCCAATGAGTATGCCGTGAGGCCCCCGGTGGCCTTCCTCTCCTTGTTTATCCAAAACGGTGTTTCCGTCGACCAGGCCGTTACCGGTAATACTGACATGCTCCTGATTATCGATTAATATCAGTGCGCGAAACCAAACCGTGGTATCTCGGACCCGGATATTAATTGGCCGTTTTCGGTCCTCCGGCCCCGGTTGGAAGGCGGCATACCGGCTAAGATCATGGGTACCTATAATGCTCGCTCCGCTTTCGAGGTGAAAATTGATATTGCTTTTCAGTATGATGGTTCCCGACAGGTAATTGCCCTGGGGTACCAGGACGGTGCCTCCACCCGCATCCGAGCAGGCAATGATAGTATTATTGATAGCATCGGTATCCAATTGGATTCCATCACCCGTTGCCCCGAAGTCTCTGATATTAAAAATGTTTGTTATATTTCCGTCGATATGCCTTGTTTTACTAAACGTGTTTCCATAGACTGTGATAACCGGTGCTACGCATGCGATACTGATAACGGTGAAGACTAACTTACAATATTTCATAATGTGAATAAAATTGATGAGTAATGCTTATATTCGGTTTGAACATCGGTGACAAAAGTATATGGAGGTTATAATAAATTACTAACGTGAAATTAATAGCGCAGCCATATTTGCATTTTTCGGTATCCGATTTGGACAAACGTTCATGAAGGCCATCCTACTCACATTTTTAATCAACGCGATAGTCTTTATACCGAAACTATCGCTACGTGCGCAGAACTACGGTTTGAATTTCGCAAGTCACGAAGTAGTTTCCGACAAGCGTACGGGGCTTGATTTAAGTCCACAGCAAACGCTATGCTTTGATAAAAATTTCGAACTTTCGTTCCAGCTGCAGTTCTTGCCCAACCATACAAACTATTTTGGCTACATCGTACGGATTATTAACGATGAAGGAAAGAATGTAGACCTTCTTTATGATATCCACGGTGGCCAGAAAAAGTTTAAAGTGGTATACGGCGACAACTATCCGGGGTTTTCTTTTGCTATTGATAACGATATTCTTTTCAACAAATGGAGTGACATCCGGTTTTCGTTTGATTTCGAAAAGAAAGTGGTCGTGTTTTCCGTAGACACGGTATCCTATTCGCAACCAATGGGACCCCGCTCCAGCTCATGCTTTAAGTTTCTATTTGGGGCTAATGATTATCCAGGCCATCAGATCAAGGATGTGCCGCCCATGAAAATAAGCAAAATCCGGATTATCCAAGGTTCGGCAGTTACGCATTTATGGGAACTGAATGAAAATAGCGGCACTGTAGCCGCCGAATCCATCAAAGGCAGCCACGGCCGGGCGAATAATCCACTATGGGCCAAGAAGCTCCAATATGAATGGCAACTCGTACAAACGATAGCGATTGACGGGCCCGTCAGTACGGCCTTCGATGCCGATAACGAAATACTCCATATTATCGGTTTTGATTCATTACTGAGCGTGAACGTAAATTCGGGTACAACTTCGGCGTTGGCCTACAGAAGCGGGCGGCGACACCTGCTACGGGGCAACCAATCCGTTTATGATTCCATGGCGAGCAAGATATACACCTATTATATTGATCAAAAGGCTGTTAACACATTTGACCTGAAAAGTCTCCGTTGGGACCGGTCTTTTGCAACCGATACTATTACGGACTATTGGCACACCAATAAATTTTACTCGCATGCCGACTCATCGCTGTACATGTTCGGTGGGTATGGCCACTTCATTTATAAGAACTTGGTGCAACGCTATCATTTCCCCACAGGCCGGTGGGAAGTCCTCGAAACCGATGGCGATTTCTATACGCCCCGTTACCTGGCAGCATTGGGTGGTGCTAAGAATAAGGTTTACTTATTGGGTGGTTACGGTAGTGCAACGGGCCATCAAACAGTAAATCCAAAAAACCTGTATGATTTATTTTATTTTGATATCCGGGAACGCACGTTTCATAAAATTGGCGAAATACCGAATTTGCAGGGGGATTTTGTACTCGCTAATTCCCTGGTAATTGATGATGACTCGAAGACCTTTTATGCGCTTACTTACCCGAACCATAAATATAGCTCCGAACTGCAGCTGATAAAGGGTTCGCTTACGACAGCCAACTATGAATTGCTTGGCAATACAATACCTTTTCAGTTCAGGGATATCGAATTCTTTTCCGACTTATTTTATTGCCCGACAAGCAAAAAATTTATAGCAGTGACGTTGCACACCTCCGACGACTTTGTTCCGTCGGAAAATGAGTCGGTCATCAATATTTATTCGCTCAAGAGTCCGCCGCTGCCAAATGTAATACAAGGCTCAGCCTCCAACAGTGAGCGGTCATCCAGTTCTTGGCGAGTGGAGTATTACATCCTATTGATATGTGTTTTGATTGCAGGCGTTGTTTTTTATCGGATGAGGCGCCGTGCTCAGCCGATTATCACTACTGAAAATGCTGTTTCAAACGCTCAGGTATTAACATACAGTGAGGAGAATCTATTGCACTATCAACCTGCCAAGAAAGTGAAAACGGAAAATGCGATTTTGCTTTTCGGAGACCTTCAGCTGTATGATCGCGAGGGAATAGAAATCACCCGGAATTTCACACCGCTTACTAGAGAACTCTTCTTGATTATCCTACTCCACTCCATCCGTTGGCGAAGAGGGTTCAACTCTGAAAAATTAAAAGAACTTTTGTGGTTTGACAAACCTGAGGCGAGCGCCCGGAAAAATATGGCGGTGAACATTGCTAAATTGAAAAACGTGGTAGATAAGCTTGACTATTGTAAAGTAGTCAAAGAGGCTGGAAATTGGAGAATAGAAATCGACTATGATCATCTGTATGTAGACTACAATGCTTATCTCAGCATTGCCAATGATAAAAATGAGCTTACAAAACAAAAGGTGTTGGATTTGAGCACTATTGCCGGACGAGGCAGTCTGTTGAGTAATGAGGAATACGAATGGCTCGACACCTATAAATCTGAAACTTCCTATCAGATTGTTGAAACTTATCTCCGTTATGCCGATTCTATAGCAATTTCGGATGATCCCGAATTACTCATCCAAATCGCCAATACCATCTTTTATTTCGACCCTATTAGCGAAAGTGCAATGAAGCTAAAATGTAAGGTGTTGGTTTATCTGGGCAACCACTCGTTAGCCAAAACGGTGTATGAAGCGTTCTGTAAGGAATACAAACAGCTCTATCAGGAGGATTTCAAAATGGATTTCCATACGGTTTTGGAGTGAAGTTTTGGTTTCATACAAACTATAACTTTACGTTGTGGATGTTTTTCATCACGGCATTCGCTGCCCCGATTATCACTTTACAGTCTTCTCGGCCACCATATACCTGCGGTTCTTCAACCGCAAATGCAACGGTCTGCCCTGATAATCACCGAAGACTTGCGGAGAGAAATTCCGACGCCTCCGTGTTTCCCTGCTGGGCGGCGAGGTCCACGGCTGACTGCCCCCGGGAGTCACGCAATGTGGTATCAGCGCCATGATGCGAAAGCAATCTGACAATTTCGTTTCTCCCAAACATGGCGGCAAACATGAGTGCGGTACCGCCGTTGCCATGCTGTACATTCAGGTCGGCGTTGTGCCGGATAAGCAGTTCCGCCAGATCCGCATACCCTTTGAATGAAGCGCCCATCAATGCTGTATTGCCGCCGTTGTCTTGTGCGTTTGCGTCTGCGCCAGCTTCTAATAGAAATTTTGCTGTTTCATAGTGATGATGATAACAGGCAATGATCAGAGCGGTATAACCTTGCCCATCGCGGGTATCGATATCCGCGCCTTGTTTAAGCAGTTCTTCAATCACTGCTGTGTTCCCCTGGCGGGCCGCGGGGATAAGGTAATCATTCAGATTTTCCATAACGGGTGATCATCTAGTGGTTATTTAATCAATTAAACCCGGGAGAAGTTATAATGTTTGCCGCGTCGGTAGGTACAGGTTAATAATAAAACAAATGATTTGACGGATTGTTGGCTTAGCAGTGCCATTAAAGCAACATGATATCAATAACGATAAAGCGTAAATCTAATCATAGGAAAATATTGAAGGCTCCGAAAAAAATGTGGCTTGAAAACTGGTAAATTAATATTATATGAAAAATCAGAAAAACACCGAACCGGAATTGTACGCGTTGTTTCTGGACAACGTGCGTGACCTGTATTGGGCGGAAAACCACCTGCTAAAGGCCCTTCCTAAAATGATCGCCTCGGCCTCTTCCACGGCGTTGAAAAAGGCCATTACCAAACATTTGGCAGAAACGGAGACACAGGTGAGCCGGGTAGAACGGATCTTCGAACTGCTTGGGGAAAAAGCCATCGCCAAAAAATGCGATGCGATGGAAGGACTCACCAAGGAAGGTGAAGGTGTCATTGAAACCACACCGGAAGGGACACTGGCCAGAGACACCGGGATTATTCTCGCTTCGAAAAAAGTAGAGCATTACGAAATCACCAGCTATGCAGGCGCGCACCAGCTGGCGGGTAAGCTGGGGCTTAAAGAGGTGGCGGCACTTTTGCAGGAAACAATCACGGAGGAGTCGAATGCCTCGAAGGTTCTTTCTGATATCGCGGATGAGAAGCTTGGAAAGGCTACCGCAAAAGCGTGAACCTTTATTGATTAACAACGGACTAAACAATGGCAAAGAAAACAAAAACCCCGGCGCCGGGCAAGGCCAAAACGCCAAAGGCGCCCGCAAAATCAGCGCAGCCCGGCAATGTCAAAGCAGACGAAATGAATCCCCACCGTGAGGCGTCGGGCGGCGAATTCATGACAACCAACCATGGAGCGCGCATAAACAATGACCAGGACTCGCTAAAGGCTGGAGAGCGGGGGGCATCGCTGCTGGAAGATTTCATCCTGCGGGAAAAGATCACCCACTTTGACCATGAGCGTATTCCGGAACGGGTGGTGCATGCCCGGGGATCGGGAGCGCATGGTGTCTTCAAAGTGTATGAATCGCTGTCGCGCCTCACCAAAGCGGATTTTTTGCAGCATCCGGAACTGGAGACTCCGGTATTTGTGCGTTTCTCTACGGTGGCGGGCTCACGTGGATCTACTGATCTGCCAAGGGATGTTCGTGGGTTTGCGGTGAAATTCTATACCCGCCAGGGTAATTTCGACCTTGTGGGTAATAACATGCCGGTTTTCTTTATTCAGGATGCGATGAAATTTCCCGATCTGGTCCACGCTGTAAAGCCGGAGCCTGACAATGAAATCCCTCAGGCGGCATCTGCGCATGATACGTTCTGGGATTTCATATCGCTTATGCCAGAGTCTACGCACATGATCATGTGGTTGATGAGCGACCGTGCGATACCCCGTAGCTTCCGGATGATGGAGGGTTTCGGTGTGCACACATTTCGTCTGGTGAACGAGCAGGGTGAATCAAATTTTGTGAAGTTTCACTGGAAACCGCTCCTTGGCGTACATTCGGTGGCCTGGGATGAGGCGCAGAATATCTCTGGCAAGGACCCCGATTTTCACCGCCGGGACCTTTGGGATGCCATCGAAAACGGAACATTTCCGGAGTGGGAACTGGGGATACAGGTCGTACCGGAAGCGGATGAGCACCGGTTTGAATTCGACTTGCTAGACCCGACGAAGATCATTCCCGAGGAGCTTGTACCTTTGCAACGGGTAGGCAAGCTGACGCTGAACCGTAATCCGGATAATTTCTTTGCCGAAACGGAACAGGTAGCATTCCATGTGGGGCATGTAGTACCGGGGATCGATTTTACCAATGATCCCTTGCTGCAGGGCCGTTTGTTCTCGTATACGGATACACAACTGATCCGCCTGGGCGGACCAAATTTCCAGGAGATACCCATCAACAGGCCGGTGGTACCCGTGCATAACAATCAGCGCGACGGATTTATGCGGCAGATGATCAACCAAGGGAAATCCAGCTACAACCCTAATAGTCTGGGCGGCGGTTACCCCGCACAAGCCCCGGCCGCAGAGGGCGGATTTACGTCTTATGCGGAACGGATAGATGCGCGTAAAGTACGCGCCAGAAGCAAGAGCTTCTTTGATCATTTCAGTCAGGCCCGCTTATTCTACCACAGCCAATCAGAACCGGAACAAAATCACCTGATCGACGCATTCAGTTTCGAGCTCGGCAAAGAAAAAACCGTAGCGGTACGCCAGCGGATGGTTGGCATTCTTTCGCGGGTAGATCCGTCGCTCGCCGCTGCGGTAGCTTATAATCTCCGGGTGCCCGTGCCGCCTGAGCCTATGCAACCTGTCAACCACAGTTTTCCGGCGGATGCGGATCCAAAGGAATATCAACCTGTGCAGGTGGAGTCGTCGCTGGCCCGATCGGAAGCGCTGAGCATGGCTAATACGCTTAAAGACAGCATAACGACGCGGAAAATAGCCGTTCTGGCGGCAGACGGTGTAGATGATGTATCCCTTAATATCGTCAGGAACAAACTGGAATCCGAAAAGGCTATCGTGGAGATCATCGCACCTCGGCAAGGCTATCTCCTATCTGCCAATGACGTAGAAATCCCGGTACACCACAGTCTCCTCACCGCGGCTTCGGTTTTGTATGATGCGGTATATGTGCCCGGGGGAACCAATAGCGTAGCCACCATAGCGGCGGAACCAGATGCTATCCATTTTTTGAACGAGGCGTTTAAGCATTGTAAGGCCATCGCTGCCGACGCAGGCGCACGACAGGTGCTGCAAGCTACCTATTTTGCGAAGAAGCTTCCCACGGATCGTACAGAAGAAACTGTATTAAGAGAAGGGCTTATTTTAGGAGAAGACAGTAAGACACTGGCCCGGAAATTCCGGGACGCGATTGCCGGTCACCGGTTCTGGGACCGTGAAAAGCCAAGAAAGGTGCCGGCCTGATTTGAATTGAGATTACGCTTTCGTGTACGCACTACTCGTTTTGCTTTCATCATTCACTTCTGGGGTCTGCTTTCAGCGGCTGGTACCATAATGTGGCTATGCTGGCGGACATGAAAAGCAATATATTTGATCTACAAACTGGCAAGTATTTTCTTGAGATTGATTCCTTTTCCCAGCACCGGTTTGAACAGATCACCTTCTGATTTTACCCGTCCTACAGCGTTTGCAATGGTAAAATCTGACATCTTAAGTCCCTTCTTTACCTCCTCCCAGTGTAAGGGCATGGAAACGGTAGCGCCGGCTTTCGGACGAAGCGAATAGGGTGCTGCAAGGGTTGCAGAAGGACGGTTCTGGAGGAAATCAATGTATACTTTTCCTTTCCTTTTATCGGTCATCCGCTCGATACTGGTAAAATCAAATAGGGAATCGACCTCTGCAGCGACCCACCTGGCAAACAGTTGCGACTGATCGTAAGTATATTTAGCTCCTAGCGGTATATACACATGCAAGCCGGTTGACCCCGAGGTTTTGCAATACGACTGTACTTTCATGTCATCCAGCAGTTCCCGGATGGCACGGGCCACTTCAATGACCTGCTCAAAGGTATTGGTCTTATCGGGGTCAAGGTCAAGCAGGCACCAGGTCGGATTGTCGGGTTTGCTGACCGTACTGCTCCAGGGATTCATTTCTATGGCTGCAAGGTTTGCCATGTACAGCAGTGCCGCTTCATTATTGCAGAGCATGAAGTTCTTGCGTTCGCCCTCCGTTTTATACGGATATTTTTCTACCCAGGCAGGTACCTTTCCGGTCACATCCTTCTGGTAAAAGCTCTTGCCTTTTATTCCGTTTGGAAAACGGTTAAGCGATTGCGGCCGGTTTTTCAGGTAAGGCAGGATATATTTGGCAACCTGCCAATAATAGTTCAGCATGTCACCTTTGGTGTACCCTTCATCCGGCCAAAGTATCTTTTTGACATTGGTGAATTTCAGCTCGTTTCCATTGACCTTTCTAACTTGCGTGCTTTCTGAGGGATTCACAAGTGTACGCTTTCCGTCGTTCACGGGCGCCTTGACGATACGAGGCGAATCCTCCTTATCATCGACGACTTTTTCCACGGGTATTTCCTTTTCAGCCACCACGGATTTGGCATTCTTATCTTCCCGCATGGCAATGAAAGCGGGATGCCGGAATACCCCATCTTCTGTAACTTCGGTATAGTGAATCTCACATACCAGTTGCGGACGGAGCCACGTAGCTGTTGCATCCGGCGGGTTAGGCCTGAAGCGCGAGGGCTTATTATAGTCGGGCTTTTCCGTGAAGGGACTGGTTTTTCTTACCAGAGGTTTGAACATCTGGATCATTTCCCGCTGTTCACTATCCTTGAATCCGGTTCCGACCTTACCGACGTAATTGAATTTCTTCCCATCAAAAACGCCGAGCAGCAAGGAGGAGAATAGTTTGGATGAACCTTTGTTGCGTGTATATCCACCGATAACCACTTCCTGACGTTTCTGCGCTTTAATTTTCAGCCAATCCCTGGAACGGTCACCTGGATAATAACGGCTATCGGACCGTTTGGCAATAATACCTTCAAGGTCCAGCTTGGTCGCCGCATCAAAAAATTGAATCCCTTTTTCGGCAACGCTGTATCCACTCCGGATCACCCTGTCGTCCTTCGGGATCAGGGTAGCAAGCACTGCTTTCCGCTCGGACAATGGCAAAGTCATCAAATCCTTGCCGTTAAACCAGAGTATATCAAAAACATAGAAAAGCAGCCGGCCGTCGTCCTCACTTCGCCAATTCTGCAACTTATTGAAATTAGAAACGCCGTTTTCGGTCACCACGACGATCTCGCCGTCAACGACTGCCTTTACCTTCCAGTTGTTCACTGCCTCGAACACGGGATAGAATTTATCGGCAAAAGTTTTGTCATTGCGGGACTTCAGCGACACTGATTTCCCATTCATGAAAGCGACAGCCCGGTATCCGTCCCACTTCACCTCGTATTCCCAGCCGGGATCGTCAAATGGTTCATCGACAAGCGTGGCGAGCATAGGTGATAAACTTTTGGGGAACGGCGCCTTTTTTGCTTTCCTCAACACTGCTTCCACGTCGACTTCAGTTTGCGGAATTTCAGCTTCCGTGGGATCAATCTGCTTTTCAACCGTTTTCTTAACTCCGGCGTTTTGTGCGGCTTTTACCGTTCCGGACTTCTTATTTCTTTTCGTACCGCTACCGCTTTCTCCGGCAAGCTGTCCACCGGCCTTGATAACCTGTTCCAGTGTCTTCCGGGATACAACGGATTTATCCTTTAAGGTGACATCCTCATCGGCGGCATAGCTATCTTTATGCTTGATCAATAGCCAGGCATTGTCTTCCTTGCCCTTCATTTTGACAAGCGCAAATTCACCTTTGAGCTTTTTGCCTTTCAGCTTGAACTTAAGCGAACCGTCCCGCCACTGCTTCATCAGCGTTTTTTCCATCGCCTTTTTGTCACCGTCGGCATCGAGCGGCTCATACGTGCCTTCATCCCACACTATCACTGTTCCGGCTCCGTAATTACCTTTGGGTATAATGCCCTCAAAATCCTTATAGTCGTAGGGATGGTCTTCAACTTCCATGGCCAGACGCTTGTCTTCAGGATTCAGAGAAGGGCCTTTGGGTACCGCCCAGCTTTTTAGTGCACCCCGGATTTCCAGTCTAAAATCATAATGCAAGCGCGATGCTTTGTGTTTTTGCACCACGAAACGGAGCGGTTCCTCTTTGGGTTTACCGCCTTTGGGCTCAGGGGTATTGTCAAAACTGCGCTTCTTGTTATAGGTGGAAAGTGCCATATCCTGTCTATTGCTGTTAGCATGTAAACAATGGATCACCAGGAAAGTTTAATTCAATAAACAGGTGGCTAATCGGCGTTTTGGGAAACCGCTATAAATGCCGTATTAGCCGTTTCAGGGGGCACTACCTCCAATCAGCTCCTATCTGCTATCGACTATGGCCTTATTAAACGTAATCCAAAAATTACCCATCGGCGGAGTTGTCAACCTATCGGCGCAGACGGACGAAACTATAATAGAAATCACAGATCATTGATGGCGACACTAAGGCAAGCAAAGCGACCACCAAAGAATGAAACACTGCAAAGTAGTCGGCTCGGTCCTGGCGAGGGCAGCGCCAAGGAGACATGGGCACAGCGAAAACAATCACCTAACTCCGATGTTGGTTCGTATATATACACGTCGACAAGTGGACAATCATGGGCAAATGTAGTTTAATAGTAGTGGTATTCTCGGTTATCGGATTCTTGGCGGCCTCTTGCGGGGGGCGGAATACCGAATCAAACGTAAAAGCGCCCGGCGATGAAAAACCGGGGAAAGACAAATTGCTGGAAGCAGGGGCGGCATTATTACAAGACAAAACCCCGCTACGGCAATTCAGCGCCTATTTGGTTGGCTTTCATTTTTACAACGGCAATATCGAGGCGCAGATGGAGGCGCACCATTACGTGCATCAGCTTAATGAGGATGTGTACCAAGCCATCATCTTTGACGGCAACGGCCGCGACGCCAAGCTCATGGGCGTGGAATACATCATTACGGAGCGGCTCTTCAAAACGTTGCCTGAGGAAGAAAAGAAACTCTGGCATTCCCATCATTATGAGGTCAAATCAGGTACATTAATCGCTCCAGCAATCCCTGATGCCGCCGAACATGAATTAATGGAAAAGCTGGTTTCTACCTACGGCAAGACCATCCACACGTGGCATACGGACCAACAGCGGGAACTTCCATTGGGCGCGCCGATGATTATGATGGGATTTACCGAAGATGGACAGATCCATTCCCAATTACTGGCCGAACGCGACCAGCGGTTCAATGTCTCGACCGCTGAAATCAAGAAGAAACGTGCGGACATCCCGGTGCCAACCGTGGACCCGATGGCCAACGCGTGGGAGAGCGGCGAGTTGAGGCAATTCGTCGTTTCGGACGACGTGGATAGCGCGTTGCATATGCATCAAGCCCCCTTGCAAAGGGATAATCAATAAGTCGCGGCAACAAAATGTAAGCCGTAATGTTAACCTCAAAAACACGACGATGGAACAAGTTGATATAAGCGACGAGAGCGCCAAATATGAAAAAGTCGCTAGCGGCGTATGGCGTCTACGGATTTTGTTTGTAAACGTATACTTCGTAGCTGCGGATGACGATCAATGGGTGTTGATAGACACGGGTCTGAAGGGTGGTGGACATAAAATCGAAAAAGCGGCGGCGCATCTTTTCGGTGAAAATAAACCGCCTGCTGCAATCATCCTAACACATGGCCATTTCGACCACATCGGTGCGCTCCCCTACCTACTCAGCAGGTGGGACTCGCCGGTGTTCGCCCATGCCATGGAGATGCCGTACCTCACCGACCAAGCGGCCTACCCGCCACCCGACCCGTTCGCAGGTGGCGGCATGATGAGTTGGCTATCATTTCTCTATCCAAACAAACCGGTTGACCTAAATGGGCGCGTCAGTCCGCTGGACAAAAATGGCACCTTGCCACATCTTCAGAAATGGCGGTACCTGCATACGCCTGGACATGCGCCCGGGCACATTTCATTGTTCCGCGACGGAGATAGCTTGCTGATTGCCGGAGACGCTTTTGTCACCACGCACCAAGAGTCTGTGCTTTCCATTCTCTTTCAACGAAAGCAACTATCAGGGCCGCCAAAATATTTTACATACGACTGGGAAACAGCTGCGGCATCGGTAAAAATGCTTCAAGAAGTCAACCCTTCGGTGGCAGCGACTGGACACGGCAAACCTATGCATGGACAAGAACTTGCCGAAGGCTTGGTAAAGCTGACCAAGAATTTTGACCGTATTGCAGTGCCCACGACCGGGAGGTACGTAAGTGCGCCGGCACAGGTAAATAAGCATGGGGTAACGGCACTCCCAAAAGCCAGCGCCGATATTCAACGTAACAGGGCGCTTTTTGTCGTGGCGGCATTCGCGGCCATTATCGGCGGAGTCGCGTGGATGCAAATGCGAAAGGCGACCAAAAATCGAAATATGCTGAATTGACGTAGCCTTTAACTCAACGATGTAACGATAGACGAAAGAATCACTATGCAAGTAACACCTGACTGGTTCAAAAATGCGGTTGTTTACTCCCTCGATGTACGCGGCTTCAAAGACGGAAACCAAGACGGACGGGGCGATCTTAAGGGGTTACTGGAAAGGTTTGATTACCTTCTCCAGCTCGGTGTCACGTGCATTTGGCTTTCGCCAATATGTGCTTCTCAAGGGCGCGACGATGGTTATGACGTCGTGGATTACTACGAGATTGACGCTGCGCTGGGCGATTTCGACGACTTCCAGAAACTGGTAGAGCGGGCCAAAGCGAACGACGTAAAAGTGCTACTCGACTTGGTGATAAACCACACCAGCGTGGACCATCCTTGGTTTAAGCGGGCTGTCGAACAACCGGACTCGATATATCATGATTATTACATTTGGCAAAAGGAGAAACCGGAAAATGATAAAGAAGACCTGGTATTCAAAACGGTGGAAACCAGCAATTGGGAATACCAACCTGCCGTAGATGCTTTTTTTTATCATACGTTCTATAAGCATCAGGCCGACCTGAACGTCGCCAATCCGCGTGTTCAGGAGGAAATTTTGAAGATTATCGATTTTTGGATGTCAACCGGTATAACTGGATTCCGACTGGATGCAGTACCGCATATCCTTCGTGATAAAGGAAGCAACCGATTTGACGGCGATCCGTACGCACTGCTGACCACATGGGATGATGCCATAAAAAAATACGACGAGCAGGCCATCCTCATCGGAGAGGCCGACGTGGAACCCGAAAAATACCCAAGCTTTCTCGAAGCGGGGAAACTGACAGGGCTGTTTAATTTTTTCATCAATAATTACAGCTTTCTTTCATTTGCTGCCCAGCGGGCCATTCCGCTGTATGAAGCGCTTGAACGCCTTCCTTTACCCAATGAACGGCAGTATCTGAATTTCTTGCGCAACCACGATGAACTGGATCTGGAGCGACTTACCGAAGAAGAGCGCCAACTGGTATTTGAACATTTTGCCCCCGAACCATCCATGATCATTTACGACCGGGGTATCCGCCGGCGGCTGCCCCCCATGGTAGCGAACAACGTGCAACGGGTGAAGCTGTCCATGAGTTTGCTCCTATCGCTCCCCGGCACACCGGTTATCCGATACGGTGAGGAAATCGGCATGGGCGACGATCTGAATCTACCGGAGCGGAGAAGCGTACGCACTGCCATGCAATGGTCGGATAGTCAAAATGCGGGCTTCTCTGACGCCGCTCCGCACATCGTCCGGTACCCGATCATCCGGAATGGCCCCTTTTCGTATTACCAAATCAATGTCGCCGATGAGATGGCCCGTGCTGATTCCTTGTTGAACGAAGTGAAGAAAATGATATCAATCCGCAGTGCGTGGGATCGTTTATTTCAGGAAGGACGCTTTAAAACGCTGAAAACCGACAATGAGGCCGTATTGGCCTTTGGCTACGAGTTTGACCAGCATCAACTGGTCATTTTGCATAATTTTAAGAAAACGAGCGAAAATGCAGAAGTAGCAATACCTGCAACTGACGAGATGGAGGTAAGCGTGTTGTTGGGTAGCGCACTCATCAGCACCGCAAATAAACAGTTGAAAACGGTGCTACCGGGATACACCGGCTGCTGGTTATTGCTGGCGGGCGACAACTAAACAAGGTTATGGCACAGATTGCTTATCATGCTTCTCAAGAACAGTTTGCTCCCTCGGAATTATTGCGATATGCAACCCTTGCGGAACAGGCCGGCTTTGACGCGGTCCACTCATCCGAACACTTCCAGCCCTGGAATGAAAGGCAGGGCGAAAGTGGGTATGCACTTGCCTGGCTTGGTGCGGCGATGCAAACCTGCCGGCTCCCTTTCGGATTGGTTTGCACACCGGGCTACCGCCATCATCCCGCTGTGTTGGCTCAAGCGATTGCCACATTAAGTCAATTGGCTGGAAACAGGCTTTGGATAGCCTTAGGTAGTGGAGAAGCCATTAATGAATGCATCACGGCACAACCTTGGCCCTCCAAATTCAGCCGGAATGAACGCCTGTTCGAATGTTTTGGAATTATCCGGCAACTGCTGGAAGGTCAAACCGTAACCCATTGTGGTCATGTAAACGTTGTGAAAGCGCGATTGTACTCGCTTCCTAAGACTCGGCCGATGCTGTTTGGCGCTGCCGTCACCGCAGAAACAGCATATTGGATGGGCGGTTGGACAGAAGGTTTGCTTACTGTTAGTCACCCGCTCAGCGATTTAACCCAGGTTGTCCGGCGATATCGACGCGGAGGTGGGCACGGAAAGCCTGTCTACGTAAAAGTCCAATTATCCTATGCGCGTACCGACGCGGAAGCTTATCGGGGAGCATATGAACAATGGCGGACAAATGTATTCGATAGTGAGACGCTGGCTAATCTTCAGAGCCCTTCTCATTTCGAAGCAGCAGCGATGGATATACAGTCAAGCGATCTATACCATGCCGTGAATATTTCATGTGATATTCAGCAGCACATCAATTGGTTGAAGGAATATTTGGCGCTGGGGGTAGACGGTTTGATTTTGCATAATGTCAATCGGCAACAGGAGAAATTCATTGAAGATTTCGGCGGGCACGTAATTCCTTGTTTGAGGACCTAGCGAAGCCCTCGGCACAGTGTCTACCGTAGCCAAGATGGACGGCCAAAACATAAAAGCTTCCGGAATCTCGGATACCGGATGTTGAGTTTAACGTACAATATCTTTTTGTTATGACTACAGTTCTGAACGCCCCCTGGTGGAAAACCGGTGTTATTTATCAAGTCTATCCGCGCTCTTTTATGGATGCGAACAATGACGGCATCGGCGACCTGCAAGGGATTATTGGAAAACTGGATTATCTGCAGTGGCTGGGAATCCGCGCCCTCTGGATATCGCCGATATACCCGTCGCCCATGGCCGACTTTGGCTATGACATTGCTGATTATACTGCGATAGATGCACAATTTGGAACGATGGCAGATTTCGACCAGCTTCTTCAGGAGGCGCATCGCCGGGAACTGAAGGTAATCCTCGATCTGGTACCCAACCATACATCCGACCACCACCCGTGGTTCATTGAATCCAAAAGTTCGAAGAATTCCCCTAAGCGCGATTGGTATATCTGGCATGATGGCAAGGCCGACGGTAGTCCACCAAACAACTGGAAAAGCGTATTTGGCGGTGATGCCTGGGAATGGGACGGCCACACCCAGCAATACTACTATCATGGTTTCCTTAAAGAACAGCCCGACCTGAACTGGTGGAACCCTGACGTACAGGAAGCCATGTTTGACGTAATGCGATTTTGGTTGGACAAAGGCGTGGATGGCTTCCGGGTGGATGTTATCTGGCACCTCATAAAGGACCGGCAGCTGCGCGACAATCCACCGAATCCCGATTACGACGATACACAATCAACGTATAATCAGCTATTGCCCGCCTATTCAACAGACCAGCCAGAGGTGCACGATATTGTGCAGAAAATGCGGCAGGTGGTGGATGTTTATAACGATAGGCTGATCATCGGCGAAGTTTACCTTCCCCTGCAGCAATTAATGGCCTATTACGGCCCGCAACGAAACGGTGTGCACATGCCCTTCAATTTCCAGTTGCTAACACTGCCTTGGCATGCGCATGAAATTGCAGCAACGATTGACCAGTACGAGGGTGCACTACCGGATGAAGGATGGCCGAATTGGGTACTCAGCAACCATGACAGGCCCCGGGTGGCAAGCCGCGTGGGCGAGCACCAAGCCCTCGTTGCGGCCGTGCTGCTACTTACCCTTCGAGGTACACCTACCGTCTACTATGGTGACGAAATTGGCATGCGCGATGTAGCCATTCCCGTCGAGGAACAACAAGACCCCCAAGGCCTGAATATGCCTGAAAAAGACTTAAGCAGAGATCCGTGCCGTACGCCGATGCAATGGTCAAACGCTATGCATGCCGGCTTTTCAACAGCTGAACCATGGCTTCGGGTAGATAAAAGGTACCCACGCTATAACGTGCAGCAGCAGCGCGAAAACCCGTTCTCTATTCTCAACCTATATCACGAACTCATTGCATTACGGAATAACGAACCTGCATTGAGTCGGGGAACCTATACACCTATTCAATCGAACGACCAGTACATGGCCTATCAACGGGACTCGCCGGACGGCGACAGCTTTTTTGTGATGCTTAATCTTTCTTCCCGACCCTGCCGGTACCGCCAAGATCCATCACAATTACGTAATGGGATCGTGGAAATATCGACATCGCCAGAATTGAAAGGGATGGCTATACGTGAACAGATTTACCTGAGCGGTGACGAAGGGATTGTCGCAAGGCTGTCTGGGGTAAAACAATAAAAGTGTATTCTTTCACCGAAAGAATTGATTTTGCAGCCTATGGACTGATACCCTCCATCTCTACTTCCAACACATGAAAGGGGTGCGGCTTATCTTGTTGTGTGAGTAAGGGCAGCGAAACGTTCCAGACCTTTATCCCCTCCGCCGTTTCAGCGGCAAATTGCCCTTTATGCGCATGGCCGTGGAAAACTCCGATGACATCGTCACTATTTCGTTGAATGGGTTCCCATAACCGCGAAGAACCCAAAAACGGATAGATTTCCAGCGGCTCTCCCGCGACGGTGTCGGCGATGGGTGCATAGTGTAATATGGCAATTTTCCGAACTTCGCCGCCATGTTGGCCCAATCGTGCCAATGCCCGTTCCAGTTTCAATGCCTCATCAACCGCTTCCTGAACAAAAAGCTTCATCATTTCCTCACCGAATTTGGATAACATAGCCGGACCGAATCCTCCTCCAAACCCTTTTACTCCGGCGAAACCGATACCGTGGATAACAACGGATTCGCCATCTAGTATCTGAATATTAGCTTGGACCAAAGTCTCTTTGATGAGTTTCTGCCGTCCTTTTTCATAGTCGTGGTTGCCAAGCACGCCGACCATGGGTATGTTACATCCTTTGAGTTCCTCTACCAGTAATGCGGCTTCATCTTCATCGCCCGTATCGGTTAGGTCGCCGGCCAGCACCAGAATGTCAGCTGTTTGGCAAATCGCTGTAAAATACTCCTTCCACTTTCCCCGGTCGGTTTCCCGCACGTGCAAGTCGCCTACAGCCGCAATTCTGATTGTTTTTTGATTAACTTCCATTGTTATATATTTACACGGTCTTAATCGTATACGACTTATAGTTCCACACTTTAACATCGACTTCATACTGCGTTTGGTCAATAAGTGGTCCCCGACATACTTTTTCGACCGAAGGCGGCAATTCATACTGATCATTTGCCCGTTTCATTAAATCATGAAACACCCAATCCGGTACGATATCGCGATAGTCGGAGGGATAAACAAACTGGAAAATAAGCAATTGTGCCAGCAACAAATGCCAATGTGCATCCAGCCGCGCCAGCAGCCGATGCCAATCCAGCCGGTGGCCCGTCTTTAGGAGGAGATGGTTGACGTCCGCACCGTCATTCCGCTCGCGATTCTGGACGTATATTTTGCACCATATCAATTCTTCCGGGGCGAGGAACTTTACCGGCAGGCCAAGAAATTCACCGTTTTCCGCATGGGTAAACCACGTCTCATCTACGCTACAAATCCCGTTGACCGTATCGAAAATAATGTCAATGAAATGGTCATCCTTAAACACTTTTGCCAGCCAACGTGAGTCTGTCAGTTCAACGCGGTATCCATCATTCGCAAAGCATTTAAGCAACTGCGTATAGCGCTTGGGTTGACAGAAAACATCAAGGTCTTTCGTATCGCGCTGTATGCCGGTATAAAAAGATAAAGCAAAACCGCCACCGATCATAAATTCGCATTCGCCGTTAAGCAAAACTGACACGGCGTCGTGATAAACGGCAGTTGGGTTTTTAAGCCCGTTGTTTATCTTTTCTAACATGATTCCTTTTTTTATCAATACTGTCCGATACTACGACTCGTGCACCTGCATATGGCGGCCATTTTTCATCACCTTCTCGGAGAGATGACAGCCGAACCGCCAAATTGTTGACTTTTTTTGCACTAGTGATGCAATAGCGTCTAAAAAACGCAAGGTAGTCTACCGTCACTTTAGATCGATGGAAGGCCGGGAACAGCCCATCGATGAATAAGCACTAAGCAAGAATATCTATAATACCTTGCCTTATGGCGATTTCAATTCGCTTTCTTTTCTTAAGTGCAATCAGCTCATCGTCCACATGCATGGTTCTGTGGTCACAGTCAATAATGATTTCACGTGTAGCGGTAACGATTTGCCAAGGAACAGGGAGGTGTCTATTTGATTTATGTTGCCCCAAGCCATCCACATAGGCTAAAAAAGCCTCCCTGTCGCCTGGCCTCAATAAGACCACTTCGAATTTTCCATCGGTTGGATCGGCATTCGGTGCAAGCACAAGATTGGGACCGATGGATCTGATATTTAAAACCTCCACCAAAAGGTATTCGTCATCATATCGTTTGCCGTCAACCGTCACCTTTACGCTTTTGGCTGGGTAGGTCTCTACAATGTCCAAGAGGGTTTTTAATGCCATTTCCAGTTCCATTTCGGCAGTGTGTACAGCGCTGAGGTCGACATCTTTCATTTTTTCAATAAGTTCGGGTACAACGCCGCACCCCAGACCCTCGATAAAAAATCGGGTGTTCCGTAAATTGCTGATAAGCCCAACATCAATTTGCTTCGGCTTCCACGTTTTTATGTAGCGTTCAAATTCATCTAAATGGGGTTGGATTTCCAGTGCTTTTGCGAAGTTGTTTGCCGTGCCACTTGGCATCAGGGCAATGACTAATGGTTTATCGAGTATGCGCCGATTTACCAATTTCTTAAACACCTCATGTATGGTTCCGTCTCCACCAGCGATAACTACCAGGGCGGTTCCAGTTTTAAAACGTTTCCAGCCTTTTTCTTTTATTGAAGCATACTTGCATGTAAAACCTTGTGATTCGATTCGACTGATCAACTCCTCTTTAATGTGATCTTGATCGCCTGCTTTTGGATTGTGCAAAAGATGAACGTGGGGATTTGCTTCCATTCGTATAATCTGTGTCTGATTTCATATTCAATGAAACAAAAAATCATAAGTCCTTGTTTTAATCAGAAGGAACAACAGTGACCATTCGTTAGCCATCAAAAAGTGATTTTTATGAGAATCTTAATAACAAACGACGATGGTATTTATAGTCCCGGTATCAATTCATTGGCTACCATTGCTTCAAAATTCGGAGAAGTGATTGTGGTGGCTCCAGATGTGGAACAGTCGTCAATGGGCCATGCCGTAACCCATTCGCGTCCGCTTTCGTATAAAAAATCACCCATCGAGTTCGAGGAAGGGATAGAAGCTTATCGTGTAAATGGCACGCCTGCTGACTGTGTAGCACTGGGAACACACCTTAGAAATAACATCCAGGTGGTGCTTTCCGGCATCAACATGGGGCCGAATCTAGGAAATTCGATGTGGCACTCGGGAACATTGGCGGCCGCCAAGCAAGCGGTGTTATTTGGCAAAAAAGGAATTGCATTCAGCACACCCGTAGGGAAAAGTGAGCCTGCATTCGATTTATTAGCTCCATACGTTGAAGAAACGCTTACGCTGTTGCTCAGGGAACCCGATAAAGTTGCATTATACAATGTGAATTTTCCACCGCAGCCCGTCGGTATACGCTGGACGCGTCAATCAGTAAGGTTCTATGACGGTAAGATTATACCCGGGCAGGATCCGATGGGAAGGAAACATTACTGGTTTACGGTTATACCATTGGATCCCGCGGAAACCGGTACCGACCGATGGGCTGTGGAAAATGGATTTGTTTCAATTACTCCGCTCAGGCTCGACCTTACCGATGAAAATATGCTGCAAATGCAGTTGAAGAGTGATGAATATAATCTAACTAATTGTTAAGAAGATATCGCTGACCATATGGCAAAAACAATACTTATCATTGACGACGACGAGGACATTCTGGAGATCCTAGACATCGTTTTTCAGGATTCCGGCTATGACGTTATCCTTTCTAGCGTAGGTCTGGAAGTAGACTTTATCAGTGTGCTGCACCCCGACATTGTATTACTGGATGTCCGAATCGTTGGATCTGCTAAATCGGGAGCTGACATTTGCAAAGATCTTAAAGCCAATGTGCATACAAGGGATATGCCTGTGATTCTCCTTTCTGCCGAACATGACCTGCATACAATGGCATCGGCGTGCAAAGCGGATAGTTACATTGCTAAACCCTTTGGAATAGAAAGCTTGCTGATGCAAGTTCGAAAACAACTCTCATAACACATTCAATACGAAGCTATGTCTACAGATATCGAACTCCGACCCAACAGCTTGTACGACTTTTTTGTTGTCCATTTGAATAAAATATACACCGCCAAGGGCCATCTCATATCGAGCCTTGTTACGCTGGAGGAAGAGGCGCATTTTTCGGACTTAAAAAAAGGCATCCGCGAAACCATAGACGATGTCCAAAAACAACAGAAAAGGATGGAACAAATCTATCAGCGCCTGGGCACAGAAAACTCAGAAAAAAGTTCGAGGGGTATGCTTGGCTTAATTAAAGACTCTTTCGAAGAAATTAGACAGCGTAGCGGGCAACCGATATTAAGGGACCTTTCCATGTTGTTTTACCTGCATAATATCGAGAGCATTGAGATGGCTTCATTTCAGCTATTGCAGATGGTTGCGGTAAAGATGAAAGACGACGAAATAAAACGTCTCGTACGTGAGAACTATGAAGATGCCAAGGCAGGCCGAACGCTATTGTTGCTTATTACAACAAAATACCTCACTTCGGCGCCGTCATAGGCTGAAAAATTCTACTGGAAAAAATACCGGTGATACGGTATGCAGGTTATTCAAAACATATGACCGTTCACAGGTGTTAACCCGATACAATAAGGTTAATTTTCTAAAAGATAAAACAATGGACGACTTTGGACAAAATGACAAGCTCAAAAAGAGCAAGAAAGGGCCTGCCGATAAAAAGAAGGGCCGTGCGGAGCGCGAACGTAAAATAGATGAGCAAATTGAACAAAGCTTTCCGGCAAGCGATCCTCCTTCTTACTCGCAGCCGGGTAACGACGATATTGAAAAACAGTAACCGATGTATTCGCGGCGCATGTACGCGGACGGCACATTCAGAAACAATCACAATATAAACGCAAAAATACACGATCATGGCTAAAGATCACGGTAAACAAATTAAGGATGACGAAAAATATGAAGCACTCCGCGACGAGGGCATGAGCAAAGAAAAGGCTGCCCGCATCGCTAACACGCCAAATGCGGGCAAGAAGGGCGGAAAGGCAAGTAATTTGGAAGATCGCTCCAAAGATGAATTGTTAAAAGAAGCGAAAAAAATCGGCATTGAGGGGTATTCTAAGATGAATAAGGGCCAGTTAATCGAGAAAATCAGGCATCATTAGACGCTACATGTACACCAAAACCAAACGATTTGCCTACACCGTTGCCATTGCGATGTTGACGGCCACAGCACTCTATTTTGCCGCGCCTTTTCTCATTCCGATTGTCCTTGCGGGGCTTTTCGCGATGTTGCTTACGCGTATCAGCGGTTGGCTGGAAAACAAAGGGGTTGGCCGCGCGATCGCTTCGATTTGCGCCGTATTGATGCTGGTAATGAGCATTGTCCTACTGGGCTTTATCCTTTCCCTGCAACTGGGCCAGCTAACCCAAAGTATCGACGAGATGAGGGATCGGCTCACCAGCGGTGCAAAGGAGTTTCGTGATTGGATAAGCAATACGGTTGGGATTAGTGTGGACGAGCAAAACAAAATGATCGAAGAGCAAAAAAACCATGCATCAGGACAAGCCAATTCACTGCTCATGCGTTTTTTAAATTCATTTGCCGGCGCCGTGATAAATACTGTCCTCGTTATCGTGTATATATTCCTGTTCCTGTATTATCGCGACCACCTCAAGCAATTTATACTTCGTATCATACCCCGGGAAAACAAACAGCGCGTAAAGGAAATCATTCAAAAATCGGTTGCTGTATCGGGAAACTATTTAACGGGACTGTTTAGTATGATTGTTATGTTATGGGTAATGTATGGAATAGGCTTCTGGATGATCGGATTGAAAGGCGCATTACTTTTTGCTATTATCTGCGGCGTCCTGGAGATTGTCCCGTTCTTGGGAAATTTGGTTGGCAACCTTATTGCTGTATTTGCCGCCCTGGCACAAGGGGGCGATATGCGTATGGTAATCGGGATTATTGCCGTATACCTTACGGTGCAATTTTTACAGACTTATGTACTAGAGCCGCTGGTTGTGGGCCAGCGAGTTAATATTAATCCCTTGTTTACCATAATGGGACTGGTCGCAGGGGAATTCCTGTGGGGTATTGCAGGGATGGCGCTGGCTATTCCCGTTATCGGTATCATAAAAATTGTTTGCGATAACGTACCTGACCTCCATGCCTATGGTGCCTTGATAGGTCCGGCCAATACACCAAAAAAGCGAACATCGCTGGTGCACCTGCTGAAACGACGGGTAATCCGGAGTAACTAGCTGCCAACTCTTGCGTTGGCATGTTCAAGAAAAGAAAGCAGGCGTTGTTCGGTTTCTACCTTCGTGAGTGCGCGGCGTTTACCCGGTTGTTTTTTTATGTATTGCCATAACGTACCGTCTTTATAGGCGTGAATGATGCTATCGGGCACGTAATATTGCTTGCAGACCATGCGGGTATTCCCCAATCGGTGAGACACGATATCCAATACCGAAACAATGTTGGCCTGGCATTCTTGCTCGGAAGTATACTCGCTGCAGCGCGCAAAAAGCCGGAAAGCCCAAAAGCTTGCATACCATGTCCGATAATCTTTTGAAGAAAACGCCAACCCACCATGTTCCTGAATATAGGCATTGACATCTTGCGCCCGAAGGCGGGATAGGGATTCGTCTTCTGAATAATATTGGAACAAATAATTGCCCTTCAATGCTGTCAATCCAATTAGCAAGCCGGCTAATTTGCGGCTACGGACTGTAATTTCCTGTGGCACACCTTTTTTGCCTTTAAATCGAAATACAGTCTTGCTTCCCGAGATGTCAACATGTTCTTTCCTAAGTGTGGTCAAGCCGTGACTACCGTATTGGCGTAAATATTGTTCATTGCCTACACGAATCAAGGTTTCTTCCGTGGTTTTCAACGCAATCGCAATTACTTTTTCTTTCGTAAGTGTATGATGGCGTACATCGGTTGCTATCTGACGCCTGATACGAGGCAACGCCTTCCCGAATGCGACCATCCGCCCTAACTTTTTCCGCTGGCGCTCGCTCGTCCAATCCGGGTGGTAGATATACTGTTTCCGTCCCTGCTCATCAATACCCGTGGCCTGGAGATGCCCGGTTTTGCGGGGGCTTATCCATACATCTTTCCAAGCAGGCGGAATAACCAGCGTACGTAATCGTTCCAATTGCTTCGTATCCGTAATTCGTTTCCCCTGCGGATCGGTAAAAGAGTATCCGCGCCCGCGCCGCACCCGACTAAAGCCGGGCACAATATCTAATTGATAACGAAGTTTTTTACGTTCGCGCTTAGCCGTTGATTTTACCTTCGTGTGTTTCGATGAAGTCAAGCCCTTCTTGTGTAATTTCCAACATAGCGTTATCAAACGGCATATGGTCCCTCATTTGGAACGCCACGAGCAAACCGGCCGACTGCAATTGACGTACAGCCTCCTGCAACGTTACCGGATCGACATTAAGTTCTTCGGAAAACTTATGAATCGACCCAGTAGACCATCGGCCCAACGCATGCAAGAGGTTCCACGCGTGAGATGTCATGCGGCTCGTTATTATTGCTCCCCTCTTGCCATACGGCCCTGCGCCCGGCAGAAAAACAGGGCAAGTTTCAGGTTTTCAAGCATCCGCTTGCGCGACAAGCCGTCGTGTCCCATGCCATCGTTCCTGCTGCCCTCATCGGCCCGCTCAAAAAGAATTTCATGTTGGTGTCCAGTGCCCAGCGCCGGTACACCATTTACTTTTGCTCTTTTCATTCGAAAACAATCTATTCGTAGTAGCCTCGTTGACCCGGCATGTTTAATACCTCGCGCAAGCCGTCGACATGGCGGGCCCAACCCTATCTATTTGCTGACACAACCGTGTCATTACATTCGTGCATAGTGGTCATTTACAACATCAATAACGTCATATATCTCGAATGGCTTACGGATATAAGCATTGGCGCCACAGTGCGCTGCAATGTTATCGATTTCACGCACGGCAGAAATCATCACAATAGGAATATCCGCCGTTTTTTCGTTCGAGCGTAATTCTTTGCAAAGACTGCTTCCCCAACACCAGCTAAGCCCTTCATCCATCAATATAAGGCCAACATCGTTATCTTTTAGAAGCTTGTACATCGACTTACCACTATCAGTAAGGACCTCGTAGTCCTCAAATTGCATAATTTCCGCGACAATATCTGCCATATCGGGATCGTCTTCGATATACAAAATCTTCTTCCTCATTGGGCGCCTATAATGGTCAATTATTCAGTTGATAAAGCTGACTTATTAAATTTATTCAATTAAGCCCGCTATTGTTATCATCATAACGCTGTGTACTTAAAAAGATTGTACAAACGTATCCATAATAATGTTTTGAAGGTGTTACTTTTTTGTGTACTTATTCCGTTTGTCTTCATCATCGTCGGCATATATCCTGTTTCCTTCCCCTGGTTTCGTGGTACCGCGGGTCTTCCCCCGGCCTTCGGGGCGGGTATTGAATTGCCTGTCTTGCGGATCGATACCTGCTTCGTAATTTTTCTGCTCTTCCTTCTCTTTGAGATCCCGCCGCACGCGGATGAGGCTATCTCCCTTTTTATCGCGTAATTTTTCGCTGCTTGCAGTAAGTGAAGCATTTTCTTTTTTTATCGCCATATCACTTGATTTTTACGTTTGTTTTCGCTGTAGAAGACAATCGGCAACGTCAAATGTTTGAAAAAACTCAAACCAATGGTAATCCCGATTGTTAGCCCATTGAGAAAAGTGAGACATTCAATGCATCACCCCATGGCATCAACACCAATGACAGAAAATGACAAAGCGCACGGCGCTAACGAGGACCCGGTAAACAAGTATCCGAAACCGCCATTTCCAAAGGCGCCACAAGACGTACCAGGCACCGAAAGTGCAATGAATCCACAAGCTGATCACGGTGAGCAGTCCTACCGTGGAAAAAACAGATTAGCGGGAAAGGTAGCTGTTATCACAGGCGGTGATTCAGGCATCGGAAAAGCAGTTGCTATTGCCTTTGCCCGCGAAGGAGCCGACGTTTTAATTAGCTATTTAGACGATGTGGAAGACCGGGATGCCGAAGATACAGTAACATATATTCAAGAAGCGGGGCGTCAGGCTATTGCGATAAAAGGCGACATCAGTTCAGAGACGCATTGTCAAAAAATCATCGAAGCTGCCGTCAATAAATTTGGCAAGATCGATATCCTGGTCAATAATGCCGCTTATCAGATGTCTCGCGAAACGCTGCAAGACATTCCGGCGTGGGAATGGGAAAAGACATTTGCCGTTAATATGCACAGCATGTTTTACCTTTGTAGAGCAGCCGAACCACACATGCCTCCGGGCGGAAGTATCATCAATACCACGTCGGTCAACGCCTACGAGCCCAACCCAACATTATTGCCTTATGCAGCAACGAAAGCTGCTATCCAAAATTTCACTGCAAACCTCAATCAACTACTTCTGGAGCAAGGAAAAGGTATTCGTGTCAATGCAGTTGCGCCCGGTCCAATTTGGACACCACTGATCCCCTCTACTATACCTGACCACGAGCATTTTGGTGAGAACACGCCGTTTGAACGACCTGGGCAACCTGTAGAAGTGGCACCTGCCTATGTTTTTCTTGCGTCAGAGGAAGCAAATTATATTTCCGGGGCAACCCTGCCAGTTACCGGTGGGCGAATCACAATATAAGCGTACATTAAATAAAAAAACGAATGAAAACAGTAAGGTTATTGCTGGCCTATGGATTACTGATCGGATTAGCTGCTTGCGGAAACCCCGGGCAGGAACGTAATGATATGGATGGAGCCGATTCGCTATTCAGTGACTCCACGGCAAGGGACTCGGCGACCTGGGATATAATGGGAGATACTGCGAAAACAACAGATTCGCTTGCGAGTCCGTCATTCCCCTAATGATAGCTGGCAGTGGTTTGTTTCTTCCGTCTTTCGCATTTCGTGCGCCAAATAGTTACCTTTGCCCAAAAGTTACTATATGACGTTATCATCACTGACCGCGATTTCTCCCATAGATGGCCGTTACCGTCCGGCAACCCAGAAACTAGCCGCTTATTTCTCGGAATATGCGCTTATCAAATACCGCGTATTTATAGAAGTGGAGTATTTTATAAGTCTGTGTGGATACGATATCCCGCAACTACAGCATTTTGATGGAAGCCTGAATGAGAAGCTGCGCGAAATTTACATAAATTTTAGCTCAGCAGACGCCGAGTGGATTAAAGCAAAGGAAAAAGAGACCAATCACGATGTGAAGGCTGTGGAGTATTTTCTCAAAGATCGGTTCGAAACCCTGGGGCTGACCGACTCGTTGGAATTTATCCATTTTGGATTGACATCGCAAGACATCAACAATACCGCGATACCGTACGCGTGGAAGGAAGCAATCTCCAACGTGTACCTGCCAACACTTAAAGAGTTTATCGCCGCATTGGAACAACGGGCAACCGAGTGGGCCGCGGTCCCAATGCTTGCTCGTACCCACGGCCAGCCAGCCTCTCCTACTCGCCTGGGTAAGGAAATCGTGGTATTTACCGAACGGCTAAACAATCAATTACAGCTCCTTGAACGTATTCCCCATGCCGCAAAATTCGGCGGAGCGACAGGTAATTTCAACGCACACCATGTGGCCTACCCCGATATGGACTGGGCAGCGTTCGGTAACACGTTTGTCAACACAACATTGGGGCTCCATCGCTCACAAACGACCACCCAGATTGAGCATTATGATCACTTCGCTGCGCAATGCGATGCAATAAAACGCATCAACACCATCTTGATTGACCTGTGCAGAGATATCTGGACCTACATCTCGATGGATTACTTCAAACAGAAAATTACCGAAGGTCAGATTGGTTCATCAGCAATGCCACATAAGGTCAATCCCATTGACTTCGAAAATGCCGAAGGAAATCTGGGTATCGCCAATGCCTTGTTTGAACATTTGGCTGCCAAACTTCCTATATCGCGTCTACAACGTGACCTCACGGATTCTACGGTATTCCGTAACATAGGAGTGCCCATCGCCCATACCCTTATCGCTATCAAATCGGCCGCCAGGGGATTACAAAAACTCATTCTCAACGAACAGGCATTACGAGCCGATTTGGAGCAAAACTGGGCCGTGGTGGCGGAGGCTATCCAAACCATCTTGCGGCGTGAAGGCTATCCCAACCCCTACGAAACGTTGAAAGCGCTAACCCGCACAAACGAGTCGGTTACCCAGGGCACCATCGGAGCCTTTGTAGAAACCCTCAACGTAAGCGATGAAATAAAAGCCGAACTAAAGGCGATAACACCATGGAACTACACCGGCATATAACCTTTGACGGTATGCTGACCCGATTTTTGGGGAAATATTGATACTTTTGTAAAAACGACGAGAAAATGGCAACGATAAACGTATATACCGAATATACCCCTAACCCGGCCACCATGAAATTTTTGGTCAATAAACTGTTGATCAATGGAAGTTTGGATTATCCCGACAGGGAAAAGGCGCAAGAATCTCCGTTTGCCCGTGAACTCTTTAAGTTTAATTTCGTGAACGGCGTATTTTTCGCTAGCAATTTCGTGACGGTTACTAAAACCGAGGATGCGGAGTGGGAAGATATCGAAGCCATCTTGAAAGACTTCGTCAAGGGGGCTGTAGAGTCAGAATTGAAAGTACAGGAAGTTGCCAAAGATGAAGACGTTGCATTTGAAGGATCAGAAACGGAAATTAAGATACAACAGATCCTGCATGACTATGTTCGGCCAGCCGTTGAACAAGATGGTGGAGCAATTAGTTATGTTGCGTTTGAAGAAGGAAGAGTACTTGTTGAACTGCGCGGATCATGTAGTGGCTGCCCCTCTTCTATGATTACACTGAAAGCCGGTATAGAAGGTCTGCTCAAGCGAATGGTACCGGAAGTACAGGAAGTAGTAGCTGAAGCCATGTAATGATGTTTTTTAACTGGCGAATTGTTGGGTTATTTCTTCTGGCTGTGGCCTGCGGCAGCCCTTCGAATCAAACAAATCAAACAGCCACCGAAGCAGCACAAGAAGCAGATCGTTCCGCTGCGGAAAACACGAAAAATATCCTTTTCTTTGGAAATAGCCTAACCGCCGGATACGGGCTCGAAAGTCAAGACCTTGCTTTTCCAGGGATTATTCAACAAAGGATAGACTCACTCACCTTACCCTACCGGGTAATCAACGGCGGATTGAGCGGTGAGACATCGGCAGCCGGAAGGGAACGCATCGACTGGTTATTGCGCGAAAAAATCGATATTTTCGTATTGGAGCTGGGTGCCAATGACGGGCTACGAGGTATACCTACCGAGGAAACCAACAAAAACCTGCAAGAAATCGTCGACAAAGTGAAAGCCAAATATCCCGATTGTAAGTTGGTATTGACGGGTATGATGGTGCCCCCCAGTATGGGTGGTGATTACGGAAAAGCATTCACAGCGATATTCCCGGCATTGGCCGAGAAAAACAACATGGCCTTCGTTCCTTTTTTATTAGCAGATGTTGCCGGCGAAACGGCCCTGAACCAGCAAGATGGTATTCACCCAACCGAAGAAGGCCATCAAATCCTGGCCAATCATGTGTGGGAAGTGCTGGAACCCTTGCTTTGAAAAGCAGGTTATGCCAACGTTGGAGCCAATTTGGTGTAACCATGAAAACCCAATGCGTAAATCACTGCGAATCTCATAATTAATCCTTAACTTTAGCCCCAAAATCGTTAATAACCACTTTTTATAATGAGCGAAGAAATTACCAAATTAGAACGAGTTGCATCACAAGTAAGACGAGACATCGTCCGCATGGTCCATGCTTGCCAATCAGGGCACCCCGGTGGGTCTCTTGGCTGTACAGACTTTTTCGTAGCCTTGTATTTTAGTGCCATGGAACGGAAGGCCGGATTCGATATGGATGGTATTGGTGAGGATTTATTTTTCCTTTCCAACGGACATATTTCACCCGTATTTTACAGTACATTAGCCCGATCCGGCTATTTTGACGTGAGCGAATTGGCTTCTTTCCGAAAAATCAATTCGCGACTCCAGGGACACCCTACTACACATGAAGGCCTGCCAGGCATACGGATTGCATCAGGCTCATTGGGCCAGGGACTTTCCGTTGCTATCGGCGCAGCACGAGCCAAAAAACTCAATAACGACAATCACCTGGTATATGTGTTGATGGGCGATGGCGAACAACAAGAAGGGCAAATCTGGGAGGCTGCTATGTACGCACCTCATAATAAAATAGATAACCTCATTGCTACTATCGATTATAATGGTCAGCAAATAGATGGCGCTACCGAACAGGTGCTGTCACTAGGTAACCTGAAAGCGAAATGGGAGGCGTTTGGCTGGGACGTGGTCGAGATGGACGGGAATGTAATGAGTGAAGTATTGGCAGGGTTAGCCGAAGCCAAGTCGCGTACGGGCAAGGGCAAACCGGTCATGATTCTCATGAAAACGGAAATGGGGAACGGCGTGGACTTTATGATGGGATCTCATAAATGGCATGGCGTAGCACCCAACGATGAACAGCTGGCATCGGCACTTTCGCAACTGGAAGAAACGTTAGGAGACTATTAATTGTTCAGACACCAGATGTCTTATGTTTCGAATTTCAAAAAAAATGAAAAAATACACATATACAGATAAAAAAGATACACGCTCAGGATTTGGTGCGGGGTTACTGGAAGCAGGCAGAAAAAACGATAATGTCGTGGCGCTTTGCGCTGATTTGGTCGGCTCACTCAAGATGAATGATTTCATTAAGGAATTTCCAGAGCGTTTCTTCCAAACGGGGATAGCCGAAGCAAATATGATGGGGATTGCAGCGGGGCTGACTATCGGTGGAAAAATCCCTTACACGGGCACCTTCGCCAATTTTTCTACGGGCCGCGTCTACGACCAGATCCGTCAGTCTATCGCATACTCCGATAAGAATGTGAAAATCTGTGCCTCGCATGCTGGCCTGACGCTGGGCGAGGACGGTGCAACTCACCAAATCCTTGAAGACATCGGACTGATGAAAATGCTGCCAGGGATGACGGTGATCAATCCGTGCGACTATAACCAGACCAAGGCGGCCACCATTGCCATTGCTGACCATCATGGTCCGGTTTACCTGCGCTTTGGGCGCCCGGTAGTTCCTATCTTTACTGATCCGGATCAGAAGTTTGAAATCGGCAAGGCGTGGAGGGTGAATGAAGGCGCTGATGTCAGTATTTTTGCTACCGGTCACTTGGTTTGGGAAGCCATCCAGGCGGGCGAACAATTGGCTGAACTGGGTATCGATGCGGAAATCATCAACATCCACACCATCAAGCCTCTGGACGAAGAGGCGGTGCTGAAGTCCGTAGCCAAGACCAGATGTGTGGTCACTGCCGAGGAACATAACCGCCTTGGCGGGCTGGGTGACAGCATTGCGCAGGTATTGGCAAAACATAATCCAACACCTCAAGAATACGTCGCAGTAGACGATAGCTTTGGCGAAAGTGGAACTCCGGCTCAACTGATGGAAAAATATGGCCTTAATGCCGCCAATATTGTGGCCGCCGTACAGCGCGTGATCAAACGTAAGTAACACGTTAAGCACGAACGTCGCACAAGTCAATATGGAAGACGCTCAAATACTAGCAAGATTTGCTGACAAACGTACGCGGGATGAGGCATTTGGGCAGCTTCTTAAAAAGTATCAGCAAAAAATCTATTGGCATGTACGGCGTCTGGTCATCGATCATGATGATGCTGATGACTTGGTACAGGATATTTTCATTAAGGTGTGGAAAAACCTGGAGAATTTCAGGGAAGATGCGCAGTTGTACACTTGGTTATACCGTATCGCCACCAACGAGTGTATCACATTCCTGAACAAGAAGAAGCAGCGGCAACAGGTATCGCTCGATGATGAAAGTTCTGCATATCTGGCCGACACATTGACCGATACGAGTTATTTCAATGGCGACCAGGCACAGCTGAAATTACAGCAGGCCCTGCTTACGCTGCCCGAGAAGCAACGTATCGTGTTTAACATGAAATATTTTGATGATTTGAAATATGAAGAAATATCAGACATCGTGGGCACTAGCGTTGGGGCGCTGAAAGCGTCGTACCACTTGGCCGTAAAAAAAATAGCTCACTTTTTTGAAGAAAACGATTAAACCTTCACGTAACAAAATCATCTAAGGAGTACCATGAAGGAAAAACACACATACCACCACGACGATGCTTCAGGCAAACTGCCTGAAGTATTGCGTGCGAATCCGTATACCGTGCCCAATGGTTACTTTGACAGCTTACATCTCCTGACGATCCGGCAATGCCAAAGCAGTGGGGATACCCCCAATGCCTGGGAAGTTCCCGATGGTTATTTCGAACAATTGTCGGAAAGCATAAAAGCTGAAATCGCAGCGCAAGAACTGAAAGCCATCGTGAATGAACCAGGGTTCGTCGTGCCTGATGGTTATTTTAGTGAACAGGAACAACAATTGATCGCCGGTCTTAAAATCAATGAGAACGCTGCCGATTCTGGGTTTACCACCCCCGAGCATTATTTCGACAGGCTACCGGAGCGCATTATGGAACAAACCCGCCAGGTCGCTGCCCCCATCCGTAAGCTTAGTCGCCCGAAATGGGTGGCTTATGCCGCTGCCGCCAGTGTTGCACTGGTACTGGGATTGGCCGGTATGTTCAGAACTGCGACGACTAACGACACTGCTGAAAACGGAAGTCCGTTGGCGTCCGTATCGGACCAGCAAATCCTAGATTACCTGGAGCTCTACGGCACACCTAATGATATGATATATATTTCCGAGCAACTCGACGACTTTGATGAGCAGCGCATCGGCGTAGGGATTAGCGACGAGGATATTGAAGCATACCTTAATCATACCTTGTAGCAATGACTGTCGCAAAACCATTCCATCTCATCGCATTAGCGCTGTTGCTTCCTGTCACCATCGCGACGGCACAGGAAACCCGGGCAGAGCGCTTTGAGCGAATCGAGGCAGAAAAAGTCGCATTCATTACCAAGGAGTTAAACCTGACACCATCGGAAGCCCAAAAATTCTTTCCGGTGTATAATCAATACCACCGGGAAATTTTCAAACTCATGCAGGAACGGCGTTCAACACGGCGGCTCGATAGTAAGTCTCAATTGGAGAATAAAAAAATACGCGGCAGTAGTTTTAATCCCACCGATCGTGATGTGTTGGCTTTCGATGCTAAGGAACTGGAAGTCAAGAAAATTTACAGGAAACGCTTTGCGACTATCGTTGGGCAGGCCCGGGCATCACGGTTCTTTGAGGCCGAAGAAGAATTCCGGAACTACCTGCTCCGCGAATTACAGCAACGACGGCAGCACCGTGATCATCCATAAATTATTCCGTAACTTTGCGTATGCTTAGTAGCCGGCAGCTTTTTCTTTCCAATACCGCACAAACATCTGCCTCACCCCGTCTTATCGAAATTGACCGCGCCGAGGGGGTATACCTATATGGACCGGACGGCCAACGGTACATCGATCTGGTATCCGGTTTTGCTGTAAGCAATATCGGCCACCGCCACCCCCGGGTACTCGAAGCGATAACCAACCAACTCGACAGGTTTCTACACGTGACCGTATACGGCGAATTTGTGCAAGCGCCCCAGGTTGCCCTGGCAACCCAGCTTCTTGCCGTCCTCCCCAAACGGTTCGAATCCGTTTACTTTACCAATTCGGGCACCGAAGCTACCGAGGGGGCCATGAAAATTGCCAAGAAATTTACGGGTCGGCGGCAACTCATCGCTGCCGAAAAAGCCTATCATGGTAGTACACAGGGTGCCCTAAGCCTTATTGGCAACCCAGAGTACCACCAAGCCTATGCGCCCCTATTGCCTGAAATTGCGTTTATCCGCTATAATAATCACGATGATATCGGCAAAATCGACACGTCAACCGCAGCGGTGATTCTTGAAGCAGTGCAGGGCGAAGCGGGTATACGCGTGCCCGACCTATCTTACATGCATGCCATACGCAAGCGTTGTGATGAAACGGGCACCCTGCTTATCTTCGACGAAATCCAAACGGGGTTCGGCCGTACCGGCAAGCTATTCGCTTTTCAACACTATGGCATCGAACCGGACATCCTGCTTCTCGCAAAAGGAATGGGCGGCGGCATGCCCATCGGCGCATTTGTAGCCAACAAAACCGTGATGGACGTCATCAAAGACAACCCGATGCTGGGCCATATTACCACCTTTGGTGGCCACCCGGTAAGTTGTGCAGCTGCCCTGGCATCACTCCATGTTATTCTAGACGAACACCTGATTGCGGACGTAGAACAAAAAGCACAGCTTTTCCGGCAACACCTGCAACACCCTTCCATCCGCGAAATCCGGGGTATCGGTTTGATGTTGTGTATCCAGCTGGACACCTTCGACCAGGTAGCGAAGGTGAGCACGTATTGTGCGGCCAATGGCGTAATTATCGACTGGTTTTTGCATTGTGCCACGGCTTTGCGTATCTCCCCGCCACTTATCATCAGCGATGACGAAATTGCATCGGCATGCCGGGTGATTTTAGATGCCCTCGATCGCCTATAATCACCACAACTGATATTTCCCCCGCCTCGATGCAACATTGGCCGCATAGCCTGCGTCTATTGGATAAAGCACGTGGATAGCTGACAGGAAAAATTGGTTGGACTGCAAGTAAAGCATCATAATAACAAACTCGTTGGAAGCCTCATTTACTGACAAGCATTACGAATTGGTGGTGGCCTGCAAACAGGGCGACCGTCAATCGCAATTCAAATTGTATAACTTATACGCAAAAGCGATGTATAATACCGCCCTACGTATCGTACAGGATGAGGCTGAAGCTGCTGACGTATTGCAAGAAGCTTTCATAGATGCATTTTCACGTCTGGAGAGCTTTCGCCAGGAAAGTACATTTGGTCTTTGGATGAAGCAAATCGTCGTAAATAAGTCGATATCGTCGTTGCGCAAAAAGAAATTGGAAATACAATCACTGGAAAATGGAGAAGAACCTATAGATGAACAAGACGCCGAAAGCGACATCGAACTACAGGTTACCAACATAAAGCGGGCGATTGAAAAACTGCCCAACGGCTATCGTATCGTGCTCACGTTATATTTATTAGAAGGATATGACCACGAAGAGATAGCACACATCCTGCGGATTAGTGAAGCAACATCCCGGAGCCAATACCTCCGGGGTAAGCGGAAGTTACTGGATTATTTAGCAAATTGAATGAAAAAGCATAGGAGCTGACATGGAAAAGGATTTGAAATCATTTATTCAAAAAAACAGGGAGGCATTTGACGACGCCAACCCTCCTTCGGATCTGTGGCAAGGGATTGCCAAAGGATTGAACGACCAGAACCCTCAGCCTATCAAAAAACTGGGTAGTAAAACGGCGTGGATTATGCAGGTGTTGAAGGTGGCGGCCGTTACCTTCTTAGTCGGCGTTATCGGGATCTTCATCTATTTTTATGGAAAACGGGAAGCCTACCTGGACTATAGCCGGATAAACCCCGATCTGGCGGCAGAACAACAGGCCTATGCGCAGTTGGTTACACAGAAAAAAGACTCAATCGAATATATTGCAGCGTCGAATCCCGCACTGTATGGAGAATTCTCTAAGGTGATCAACCAAATGGAATCCAATTATGATATGTTGAAACGGGAGTTCGCACAGAGTCCCAATAGAGAGATGACTTTGGAGGCAATGATTCGTAACCTGCAGGCGCAAATCAATATCCTCAGTCAGCAGTTGGATGTATTGAATTATATCAACAGATCAAAAAACCAAACCCATGATGAGCAAATATAAGTCATATATCGCCCTTTCGGGATTATTGTTGCCGTTCGCACCAATTGTTTCGGCCCAGTCTGCAGACCAGCAGGAGTTGCGGGCGGCGGTGCGGAATATTGGTCAGCTGGCGGACAACCTTGGTGACGAACTAAATAACGCCCTGAAGTCGATCGATTGGGACGGATTAACACAGGACGCGGCTAAGCTTGCTTCCCTATCAGAGCAACACGCACGCGATATCAAGCGCGAATTTGAACAGCTGGATCTGACTCCACTCATTCACGACAGCGAGTCGCTGGCAAAGGAAATTGACCAGCTCGATTGGCAACGGATCCTAGAACAGCCTGAAAAAGCATCGGCACATTTCGTCTACCAAAAAGAAAAGGTCACCGAATACGCCTACCCAATCAACAACCGCCAAGCCGTCAATATCGATAACCGCTATGGCAAAATCACGATCAATAATTGGGCAAAAAATGAGGTCAAGATAATCGTAACCGTACGTACCGCCGAAAACTCCGAACGGCGGGCGCAGGAGGCACTCGATCGTGTACGCATCGACCAGTCCCGGTCGGCCAACGTCATCGCTTTCAAAACGGCCATTGAATCGGGTGATTCGAATTGGTGGTCCTTGTTAACGAGTGGTACGGGTGACCGTGCGTTGCGCGTGGATTACGACATTTACCTGCCCCAGCAAAATGAGCTGGTACTTGCAAATCGTTATGGTGCCATTGAACTGTCCGACCGTGATGGCCCTGTCAATATATCCGTAAGCTACGGAAGCCTGCAGGCCGGCCGATTGAACAGTGTGGAAAACTCGTTGTCAGTTAGCTATTCAAAAGCAGAGGTCACCTACCTGAATGAAGGGGACGTCACGGTGCGCTACGGTGGATTTACGTTAGCTGAAGCCGATAAGCTTACGTTGGCAATGAGTTCAAGTGGTGGAAAAGTCGGCAGAATCAACCAGCGGGCCAACATCAGCCTCCGGTATAGCGGCAGATTCGAAATGGGTCTCGGCCCGTCGATAAAAAAAGCCAGCGTAGCGGCAGCTTACTCCAATATCCACATTCGGCCTGCAAGTGATGCGGCGTTCAATTTTGATGTTGCGGTGAGTTACGGTGGATTTGATTATGACCGCAACCGCATCAATATCGGCAGCAAATCCGAAAGTCATACGTCGGCAAGTTACTCAGGCTACTGGAACAAAGCAGTAGATAACGTGGTAAGTATTAGCGCACGATACGGTGCGGTGAGCTTGAAGTAGTAGGAGACTGAATGAGGAGCCGCTATCCGAAACGCTTTCGCAGGATGGTGTATAATTTGTCTACCGTCTCCGGCTTATCGGCCCAATTATTCTTCTGCGCATAGTTTGTCTTCAGAAAACCATCTGCTGCGGCAAAATCATCATACCTGTTCAACAGTTCGATGGCTTCGCTATAAGCTAAACTATACCCATTAAAAAGATCTTTGATAAAAAGCAATTTATCATTGAGGCTGATGGCCGATTTGATATCAGAAATCCGCTCGCCTTCGCCCTTGGCTGCTACTAGCGGATTACCGCCACCTGCTTTCCGTTGGGCCGAAAGACGTTCGTTTAGCGAGAGTGGCCGCGACGATTTTTCTTCATCTCCGGAAGCAGCTGACACATCAGCCGTATCGATTTCAACAGCTTTTTCAGCAATAACGACCTCTTCCGAAACCGGTTGTTCTTCCCTTTCGGCGACTTCTGCTTCTTCTTCGTCGTCTTCCACGTGTGCATGGGCTTCGTCAGCCGGTTCGTGCTCCTCCGCTTCCTCCTCAGCCATCATATCATCGCCAGCTGCATCGGCCGTTTCGCCGTCTTCAACCGGTGCTTGATCACTGGCCTCACTATTCAGTTCGTCCTCCTTCACATCATCATCCGCTACGTCATCATCATCCGCGTCAGCCGTTTCATCGTTATCCCAAGCTGCCGTTTCGCTGGCTGCCGTTTCGCCATCGTCCGCTTCCCGCTCCTCGTCGCCGCTATCGTCCGGAAGGTCCGTCCCGGTATCCGCTCCGTTTTCGTCTGTAGATGAAGTGTACGCTTCAGCCGCTTCAATACCCGGTGTAAAAACAATTTCTTCCGAATCGCCCGTATCAACATCGGCATCATGCGATTCGGAAGCTTCGAAGTCCCTAATCGGCTGGGCAGACTCCTCGGTTTCGATTTTCTGCAATTTATTGTAAACAGCTACATTTGCTGCAAAATAACTAACGGTAGCCTCAAAGAGATCGGTCTTCAACCTATCACCTGCCACTGAATCTTTTTCCAAATCGTCAAATTGGCTATTAATATCCTTGAGTAAATCTGCTATTTTCTCTAAAAGTTGCTGCTTTGTTGCCATATCACTAAAACGTATGCCGATGAAGATGATTCAAAATTAACATTAAATTCTGATATTAGCAGGCCCCGGAGCTACAATTAATTGTAATTTCCGCATATAATAACTAGACATACCATGCTTTTTTCAGAAGATCGGTTGGTACATAAGGATACGTTTCATGGGAGTATTGAAGTGATTTGTGGCTCGATGTTCTCTGGTAAGACCGAGGAACTCATCCGCCGAATGCGACGCTCACAACTCGCCAAGCTTCCAGTGGAGATTTTCAAGCCTGCGATGGATACGCGGTACCACGATACGGATATCACATCGCACGACAGCAACAGCATCCCTTCCACGCCGGTAGACCATTCTTCTACCATCCTTTTGCTGGGTAGCGTTGCAAAAGTGGTTGGTATTGACGAAGCACAGTTTTTTGATGAGGAATTGCCAGAAGTATGCACGAAACTGGCAAATGCGGGAATACGGGTAATCGTAGCTGGTCTTGATATGGATTTCAAGGGACAGCCGTTTGGGCCGGTACCATCGCTCTTGGCCATTGCAGAGCATGTCACCAAGGTGCACGCAGTATGTGTACGCTGCGGTGCGCCAGCCAACTATTCTTACCGGATTACCAAAGACGATCAACAGCTGCTCGTGGGTGAAAAAGACAGCTATGAGCCACGTTGCCGCACGTGTTTCTATCGGCCGGAATAAGTATCGCGTGCCCGGAACGGGGCTTCGCTATTCTTCTTACAATTCACTGATGATGGTGTCACTCATCGGCTCTGTTGCGGAGCGGAAACGATGAACGAGTTTACCGTGTTCGTCGATTAGGAATTTTTCAAAATTCCATTTGATCTCTCCGGTAAAATCGGGATTTTCAGCGGCTGTCAGATACGCGAACAACGGCGATATGTCCTTCCCTTTCACGCTGCTTTTTTCGGCCAGCAGGAACGTCACACCGAAGTTCTTCTCGCAGAACCCCTGAATATCAGTGTTGCTCCCAGGTTCCTGTCCGCCAAAATTATTCGCGGGAAAACCAATGACCACTACTTTGTCGCCATATTTTTCCGACAACTCTTGTAACCCGGCGTACTGCTTTGTGAACCCGCACTCGGAGGCTGTGTTTACCAGCAACAACTTTTTCCCCTCGAATTGAGAAAGGTTAATCTCCTTGCCATCTATCGATGTGACGGTAAATTGATACACATTGTCTGCAGGTGCGCCAATCATCATCGCACCTAACATTAAAATCGCTACTTTCATCTGTTTATTTTTTGTTTTTTAATGGTCAGATGGAGCCTTTGATGATTAAAGATAATCATTGCCCTGTGTGCTTATGATTATTTTAATCATGTCGGGTTCATATCCTGTTATTTTACGTCATTTCCTAGGGTGGACCCGCCCGGCGCCATGTTCAAATATGTATTTCGTAATTTTTCTCGCGCTGGACGATGTAATTAAACAACTCGGTGATCGGCCGGCTTAATACTTTACCCATCTTGACACCACGTTGCTCACATACTTCCCGCAATTGTTCAACAAAAAAATAAGCCACTGATCCCACGAAATGACATACGTAGTCACCATGGTCGGGAAACGGTCTTATGTTAGTCGTAATAAACGCAGTGAAACCTTTCTTAAGCAACTCATCTATAAAGGGATGGTCGCTGTGTGCCGCCATAAAAGGGGCAAATGAAGCCAGGTAAGCATTTGGAGTGGCCCGCTGGTACACGTTTTTGATAACGATTTCTTTGTTGAGCCTGTATTTTGCGTCAAACTCAGCAGCCAGATCAGCCGGCATGGAACCGTACAAAAATCGGGTTACCAATTGTTTTCCAAACCACACCCCCGAACCCTCATCGCCGAGCACGTAACCAATACCTTGTTGCGTAGGAAGCACTTCCTCCCCATCAAAAAAGCTGACGTCAGATCCAGTCCCCAGTGTCGCAATGTATCCTTTCCTATTTCCACACGTCGCATACGCAGCGCCAACCAAGTCTGTTTCGACCGAAATAAATGCATTGGCAAATAGCTGCGACAACGCATTTGAAACCATTTCCCGCCTGTCAGGGCTTGTACAACCTGAGCCGAAAAAATAAACCTCGTTTACCTGCTCTGCGTAAGGAAGAATCTCGTCTGCATTCTGGATAATCTTTGCAATATCCTTTTCATTCACAAAAAACGGGTTCAGGCCTTTCGTCGTAAATGCCAACCGCTTGCCGTCGGGAAGTGCCAGCATCCAATCCGATTGTGACGAACCGCTATCTGCTACTAATATCATTGAATCACTTTATTGTATCAGCTCACTTGGGGTATCAAATTTAGCAAAATTTGCATTGTTATACAATAGCATACAATAAAAGCAATTTTTGCTACGGCTAAACCTCATTGTCCCTCGCCCTCAAGTACCCCTGCTATCTGCTTCAACGTTATTTCGGCCAACTTAGCTTGGTATTGCGCAGTACTATAGCGGGTACTGGCATCCACAAAGTTACGCTGTGCTTCACGAAATTCCACCGGCGCGATACTCCCCAGCTTAAACTTATCCAGCGTAATATCCATGTTCTCCCGGGCGATATCTTTATTCCGCTCCTCCAGTCGCACCAACTCCAGATTCATCAGGTAGGTTTGGTATGCGGCCAATAGTTGCGCATCAATGTTCTCCTCGATTCTATCCACTTCGATTTCTGCAGCATCCAGCATCAACTCGGCATTTCGTTCGTTCCGGCGTTGCATAAACCCGTTGAATATATTCATTGATGCAGCGATCCCATAATTGAGCCCATTGTTTCGCGACCGGGTGGAAAAACCTAATTCTGCCGCCGACTGCGAGCGCGTATAGGCCGAAGAAACACGTACTACCGGATACCGTTCTCCTTTAACACGTTTCAATTCCAATTGACTAATCCGGTGATTAACCAACGCAGACTGCAATGTCGGATTCAGTCGTTTCGCCTGGTCTGCCAGTGTCTCATAATGGAGGTCGTTGGCGATTAAAATAGTGTCTGCCACCGTAAAATCGGTATTCACATCGCGCGCCAGTAGCTCGTTAAGCCTAATCTGCGTTGTTCGATAGAGGTCTCGTTGCCGCAATAAGTTAGTCGTATCCGTATTGAGATCAACACTGGCGGCCAACACTTCTAATTTGGAGGCCCGGCCAATCTGGTACCTGTTTTCTGCCGTCTGGTGGCGGAAAGCAGATAACTCCAGGGCAGTTTGCGTGGCCTTAATCAGCTGCTGTTGCTGCACCAAATCAAAGTATCCGCTCACGACTTCATACACGGTCGACAAGATCGCGGCTTTCAAATTTGCCTCACCCAGCGCCTCCAGCGCTTTAAGTTGGTCATACCGGGTAAACATCTGCAAACCATCGAAAATCGTCCAATCCAAACTTACCCCGTAAGCCATCGACCTACTTCTGGCTCCGCGCAGTGCACGGGTTTCTCCACTAAGAAGTGTTTGGGTCGTGTTTTGAATACTGGCTGCCGCAGACACATCACCACTAACGGTCGGCAGCATGCCGGCATTGCCTACATGTACGTTGTTTGTGGCTACGTCGGCATCTTTAGCCATCAACCGAATGTCATAATTATTTTCCAGTGCAATAGCAACTGCCTCCTCCATCGTAAGGACAGGTTGACTTATCCCATAAAGAGGGATGAAAAAAAAGGCAATAATAATCAATCTCTTCATAACGAATGTTCACCAGCCATTACTGCTTCTTCCACGCGTTTGGCTTCTTCCAGATCCGGATTGGGTTTGTATTCCCGTGACCACATCGCGTACACTGCCGGAATGATATATAAGGTAAGTATCAATGAAAACATCGTGCCGCCAACAATGACCACGCCCATTCCGATGCGGCTGGTAGCGGCAGCACCAAAGGCCATAGCGATAGGCAGCGCGCCGAGGGAAATCGCCAGGCTTGTCATAAGAATAGGTCGAAGCCGGGCTTCGGCGGCTTCGATAATCGCCTGTCGTACCGGTTTGCCACGTTCTTTCAGCTGATTGGCAAATTCGACGATAAGAATGCCGTTTTTGGTGACTAGCCCGATAAGCATCACCGTACCTATCTGGCTAAAGATATTCCACGATTGCCCCGTAAGCCAAAGCGAAAGCATTGCCCCTGCCACCGCCATGGGTACGGTAAGGATGATAATGACCGGATCGAGGAAACTTTCAAACTGGGCTGCAAGGATTAAATAGACCAGCAACAGTGCCAAACCAAAAGCAAACATTGCATTTGAGCTGCTCTCCTGAAAATCCCGGGATTCCCCGCCCAGATCGGTCGAAAAGCTATCGTCAAGCACTTCATCTGCAATGCGGTCCATGGCCTTAATACCATCTTCGATGGTTTGTCCGCGTGCCAGCGAAGCAGAAACCGTAGCCGACATAAACCGATTATTATGGTACAATTGCGGCGGACTGCTTTGCTCGACCATATCAACGAGGTTATCCAATTGTATCAATTCGCCGGTACTGCTGCGCACAAAAATAGTTGCCAGGTCGAGCGGCGAACTCCGATCCTGATCGGAGAACTGACCGATGACCTCATATTGCTTACCGTTCATCAGAAAATACGCAAATCGCTGTCCGCTCAACGAAAGTTGCAACGTCTGCGCAACATCCAGTACAGACACTCCTAAACTTTGCGCCTTATCTCTATCAATACTTACGTTGAGCTCGGGTCTGTTAAACTTGAGGTTAACGTCCACATTGGCAAATGTCGGATCTGCCATAGCGCGATCCATAAATTCCGGAATCTTCTCCTCCAACTTTCCAAAGTTCGGCGCTTGAATGATGTATTGGATGGGCATGCCCCCTCTTCTGCCCACCGATATTGTGGGCTGCTGGGAAATAAATGTACGTGCTTCAGTATACCGGCTGGTTTGCCTTGACAATGCCTCGGCAATTTCCTCCTGCGAACGCTCCCGATCTTCAGGCGGTACGAGGCCGATACGCATCATGCCGGTATTAGCCGAACCGGACCCGCCAAAGGCGGGTGACGTGTTAACCATATTGACTCCCTTCTCCGGAACGGAGTCATTAACAAGCTGAATCAATTCTAGCATGAATCTGTCCATGTACTCAAATGTACTGCCCTCCGGGCCGGTCACGTTCGCACGCAACAAACTACGGTCTTCATAAGGCGCCGTCTCCTTGCGCAGGTGCACCCAAAACCATCCGATAAGGGCAAAACAAACCGCCAAAATCGGAAAGCTTACCCATTTGGCGCGCATGAAACGCATGAGTGAGCGCGCATACCCCGTTGTCATCTTGACAAAATAGGGCTCCGTGACCGTATAAAACCACGAATGCTTTGCACCACGGCGCATGAGGTATGCATTCAACATCGGCGTAAGGGACAGCGAAACAAATGCCGAAATTAAGACCGCGGAAGCGATGACCACTCCAAATTCTCGGAACAATCGCCCCACAAAACCCTCCATAAACATGACCGGCAAGAACACTGCAGCAAGCGTTACGGAAATGGAGATCACGGCAAAGAAAATCTCGTTTGCACCTTTAATAGCCGCCATGATTGGCGACATCCCCTCTTCCACTTTTTTGTAAATATTTTCGGTCACCACAATACCGTCGTCAACGACCAATCCGGTAGCCAATACAATAGCGAGTAACGTCAGCACATTGATCGAGAATCCGAACAGGTACATGACGAAAAATGTGGCAATCAATGATACGGGAATATCAATCAACGGCCTGAATGCAATGGCCCAGTCGCGGAAAAAGAGAAAGATAATCAAAATCACCAGTACCAATGCGATGACGATCGTCTCTGCCACCTCGATAACAGAGCGTTTGATAAATAGCGTATTATCTATTGCTACATCCATCACAATGTCGGAAGGCACTTCATTTTTGAGCTGTTCCATCCGCTCATAAAACGCATTGGCAATATCAATATAATTGGTTCCGGGCTGGGGGATAATCGCCATCGCGGCCATGACCGAATTAGACTCCCTGAATTCGCTTTCCAACTGCTGTGGACCAAGTACTGCGGTACCGATATCGCCGAACCTGATAATCCGGTCCCCTTCCGATCGGATTATCAGGTCGTTAAATTCTTCTTCGGTCGTGAGATTTCCAACGGTTTTTATCGCCAATTCGGTGTTTTCTCCCATAATCTTACCCGAAGGGAGTTCGACGTTCTGCCGGTTCAGCGCGTTACGCACGTCCAATGGTGTAAGTCCGTAAGCCGAAAGCCGCATCGGATCAATCCATAAACGCATCGCATAACGCTTTTCGCCCCAAATCTGCACAGAACTTACCCCAGGCAATGTCTGCAAGCGTTGAGCTATCACATTATCCGCAATCTCGCCGAGTTCCAGAGGCGTTCGCGATTCGCTTTGAACGGTCATCACAAGGATTGGATCGGAATCTGCATCAGCTTTAGATACCACCGGCGGGGCATCGATATCCTGCGGCAAGCTGCGCATGGCCTGAGAAACCTTATCCCGCACATCATTAGCGGCTTCTTCCAGGTCTTTACTCAACACAAATTCAATATTAATGCGGCTGGAACCCTGGCTACTGGATGAAGATATGTTACGAATTCCGTCAATCTGGTTAATTGAACGCTCCAGCGGTTCCGTAATCTGGGATTCGATTATATCTGGGTTGGCCCCCGCGTAGTTGGTCCGCACCGACACGATTGGCGGATCTATCGACGGGAATTCCCGGACACCTAAAAATGTGTATCCGATAACGCCGAACAGAATAAGCATCAGGTTCATCACAATGGTGAGAACCGGCCTTTTGATACTGGTTGTAGAGAGACTCATATGCTTATTATTTAGTCCTATTTATCGACCTTTACGGTTACTGCCATGCCATCCGCGAGCGACATAATGCCCGAAGTAAGCACCGTATCGCCGATACCAACGCCATCGGTAATCAATACATCGGTCCGGGTTCGGTTTTCAGCCTCTACCGGTGTTGCAACAGCCTTGCCATCTTTGAGTAAAAATACTTGTTTGCCGTTTTGCACCGGAATGACTGCTTCGGTCGGAACCAGCACCGCATTTTCTGTGTGGTTTAAGGACAATTCGATGCGGGCAAAAGCACCGGGAACCAGTTGCTCCTCCGGATTAGCGGCAATCGCACGGATGCTTATGGTTCGGGTAGCCGCATCTACGCCGGGTTCGATCGCATAAATCTCAGCATGGTACCTTATTTCCGATCCGCTTACGCTAAATGTCAGCGCCTGCCCCGCCTTAATTTGATTACTGTATTTTTCGGGAACGGAAAACAACACCTTAACCGGATCAATGCTCAGCAAATTGGCTACCACCGTTGAGGGCGTCAGGTACTCACCTTCAGAAATCGATCGGAGGCCAATCTTACCCGAAAACGGGGCTCGGACAGTAGTCTTTGCTATCTGGGCACGCACAAGCTCGGTTTGAGCTTTGGCCGATTCGTAATCGGCATGGGCCACATCATATTCCTGCTGACTGATGGCTTCCTTTTCTAACAAGAGCCGCGCGCGCTTTTCATTATCTTCGGCCAGTTGCTCACTGCTCTGTGCCTGGATGAGATGCGCTTGCAATTCCGAATCGTCTATACGCAACAGTACCTGACCTTTTTGCACAGCCGATCCTTCACGAAACGACAACGCTCTTACAATACCCGACACCTCACTGCGGATTTGAACCTGTTCATTAGGCTCAATAGAACCCGACAGCGTGATGATATTGGAAAAGGCACGAGGCTCAACCACAATGGCATTGACCTCCATCGTTCCACTGCTTTGCGCTTGTTCGGGTGCCGCAACTTTGGGTTTGGGGCTGCGTGTAAGCCAATAACTGACAACGGCCACAGCGACTACGGCTATCGCGATATATAAGTACTTTTTGTTCATTTTAGTATCTGAAAGTTAGGTGTTGGCCTAGGCCTGTAACCTAAAAAGACTTAAATATACAGTCTTTTGCCAGCCAAAACTACTGGAATCTTCAAGTATTTCGCGGCTGTATCACATTTTTTACGGAAAAGCCCGTCTATATATACATGTCCAATACTAATACCCCCAGTAACCCGACAACAGATACAACACTTTCCATAAGCGACCAGGACAAGATGGTATCGCGGATGCTCAGGCCAAAATATTCTTTAAACATCCAAAACCCGGTATCATTGACGTGCGAAAACATCAGCGAGCCGGCCCCCGTGGCCAACACCATCAATTCGGCACTGGTGTTCGCAGCACCAATCAGTGGCAAAGCGATTCCCGCGGCCATCAACCCCGCCACGGTGGCAGAGCCCAACGCCACCCGGATAATGGCCGCAATCACCCAAACCAGAACTAACGGTGACAGCGGAAGTGCTCCCGCCCATGCCGCTATATCATCGCCCACGCCACTATTAACCAGCACCTCTTTGAACGAACCTGCGGCTCCAATGATAAACAGAATCATGACGATACTTTTTACCGACTCTTCCAAACTAGTCATTACCTCTTTCATGGTTCGTCCGCGGGCGATACCCATCGTAAAGACCGCGATGAACACCGCTACCAGCAAAGCAATTACAGGGTTGCCCACGAATAACACGACAGCCATGATTGCAGAATCTGCTGGAAACACGAGCGATAATACCGACGCTGCCGCGATGAGCAACACTGGGCACAAGCCCGTGAATAAGCTGATAAAAAAACCCGGTGTTTCAGCGGAATGGGGCATTGCTACTTCCATAAACTGCGCTGGTGGGTTGGGGTGCATGTCTTTCAGCATACGGGAAAGAACTACTCCGCCCAGGATAACAGCCGGAATGGCAACCACGATGCCATAGATTAGTGTAAGCCCCATATCTGCATGGTACAACGCACCAATAGCGGTAGGACCCGGATGCGGAGGCAAATAGCCATGCGTTACCGATAGCGATGCCAACATAGGCAATGCGACGTAAATGAGTGGCAGGCCCGTTTGCGCAGCGATTGCGAATGCAAAAGGCACCAAAATCACAAAGCCCACATTATAAAACATAGGAATACCTACCGCAAAGCCGATGACGACGACCGCCCATTGCACGTTTTTAAGGCCAAACGCATCAATAAGGCTGGTCGATATCCGTTGTACGCCGCCGCCATCAGCAATCAGTTTACCAAGCATCACACCGAAGCCCAGGATCATGGTTAAAGACCCCAATGTACTGCCCATGCCCTGTTCAATGGAAACGATTACATCAGATGCCGGCATACCCAGCGCTACTCCTACGGCCAACGACGTAATAATCAACGAAAAAAAAGCACTTATCTTAAAGAAAACGACCAGCAGCAACAACAGCAGAACACCACCCGCAACGATAATAATCGGCGTCATATACGTTAAATTAAAGGTATAAATTGGTTAAAATTCATCTTTCACACGGTCATAAAGCCGATTAAACAATTCGAAGTTTTCCATATAACGATGATGTGCGCCTACCTCCGGTTCGTAAATCATCTTGGCCGATAGGTTATCGACTACCTCAAACCCCGCCGTCTTGCCCAGCGCGTTCATCACCACCATATAGGCGCCTTTCGCAGCATCCTGTACACTTTCTTTCGATACGACCACGCGTTTATTGAAAACATCCGCCAGCAATTGCACCCAAAATGGGGCCTGTGCGAATCCGCCGTTGGCGTGGATAACCTTTATAGGCCCCGAAAGCTCTTCGAGCACCTTACCAACGCTATACAATCCATATATAATGCCTTCCAACACCGCTCTGGTAAAGTGCGCCCGGGTATGGTGTAACTGTACTCCGAAGAAAAGCCCTTTTGCACCCGCATTCCAATGCGGTGCCCGTTCACCCGCGAGGTAAGGCAGGAACAGCAGGCCATCGGCACCAGGTTGGACGCCAGATGCTTCGGTCATGAGCCGTTGGTACGCTTCTTTTTCCGGTACGGAATCGGGACCGAAGGTATCCCGGTACCACCTGAATATAACGCCGCCGCTATTGACGGCTCCGCCCACGATAAACAGGCGGTTGGTGAGCACATAACAAAACGTACGGGCCAGATGGTCAGTTCGCGGGGCGTCAGCCGCGATGCGTATTGCCCCACTGGTACCGATACTTACCACCGCATCGCCCGGTCGTACGGCGCCAGCGCCCAGGTTGGCCAGGCAACCATCGCTGCCACCCACTACAAATGGCGTATCTACCGAGATGCCCATAGCATCTGCCATTTGTCTCGTCAGGCCCGACAATGTATAGGTAATTGGCACAGGTTCAGACAACTGACCAGCTGAAATACCAGCCAATTCAAGTGCTGCACCGTACCATTGGAATGCACGGATGTCAAACAGCCCTGTTGCCGAAGCAATGGACTCATCCACCACGTAACGACCAAACAACCGCTGGAAAATAAACTCCTTTATGGAGATGAACTTCCGGGCCTCCTTGAAGATTGCCGGCATTTCGGCCCGTAGCCAGCAAAGCTTAGCGAGCGGAGACATGGCGTGGATCGGCGTGCCGGTTTTCAAATACGCATCAAGACCCTCAGGTGAGGTTTTAAGTGCTGTGGCAAACGACGTACTGCGTGTATCGGCCCAGATGATACAGTTAGTCAATGGTTGGTGACGCTCGTCTATCGCAATGAGCCCATGCATGGCACTGCTGAATCCGATTGCCCAGTGCGAAATGCTTGTTTCTTTTTCTTTCGTTTTCGCCACCACCCCCGCAATTGCGTTGATTACGGCATCAAATAGCACTGTCGGATCTTGTTCAAACCATCCTGGTTGGGGACTCATCAGCTCGTAATCGACCTGGTCATGTGCCAGTACACTTCCCGAGGTGCAGAAAGCAACGGTCTTGGTTGCAGAAGTTCCGATGTCTACACCGATAATGACGTCCATTGGTTAAGGGCAGTTACCCCGCAAACATAGATAATTGCAGCGGAAATACATAAACCCCTACCAACTTTTACATTTTTTCGCTAACATTGCATCAATCATTATCAGCTAAAAACATGTTGAAATTCGGGTGTTTTGTAATTTCGTTGGTTGCGGCATTAGGGGTACAGGCACAAGCATCCAGTAATATTGACCATTTTATTGTTCGGGAAAACCTGATTAAAAACGGCAAGCTGGCCATCATTGCCACAGATGCAGCGGAGCATCCGAACGAATCCGTCTCAGGTACCTATCAGTTCGTTATCAATGGTTTTAAACAGGAACTACAGTTCCACGATGGCGTCGCCATTACATCAGACCCCATCGAAACCTCTGCATTCGTATTTGTCAAACACCGCAATCAACAAGGTTCACATGGCCGACTCTATTATGTATTAAAACGCGACCAGAACATCAATCCCATTGCCATAAACTGGTATTTCCTCATCCTTGTTCCGGCTATCATCTTGCTCATTGCCTACCTTTTCAAGCGCATCATGGTGTTGGCAGTCGTGGTGCTGATCGCCTTGTTTATCTATAATTACAGCAAAGGATTGGATTTGGAGAATATCTTCGAAACGATTACGCATGGGGTGAAGTCGCTGATTTAAAACGGCATCCCTATCCCGAAGTTATACTGCACGAAGTTATAGCGGTCGGGCGCATTGGTGAGTCGGTACTGATCTTTAAACGAGTTACTATTGAAAAATTCGGAGATCACCCACTGCTGTGCGCCGTCAAACTGGGGGTCGCGTACCTTTATACCGGCATCCAGCCGGATAACAAAATAATCCAGGTCAAACCGAAGGCCGGCACCGGCGCCGATGGCCAGCTGCCCGAGAAAACGATCGAACTTAAATTCACCCCCGGGGTTCAATTCGTTTTCATTAATTCGCCAAATGTTTCCGAAATCTGCAAACGTCGCTGCTTTGAGTTTGGCGCCAAAAACATCATTCACCACCTTGAAACGGTACTCAACATTCCCTTCCAGTTTAATTTCACCCAACTGATCGAGATTGCGGAGATTAAGGCGCAAACCCTCGTCAAGCACTTTACGGTTATAATTGCCAGGTCCCAGCGTACGCGCCTGCCATGCCCGGATGCCGTTCATTCCGCCTCCGAAAAAGCTCTTTTCAAAAATCAGCAAGCTTGAGTTATTGCCATAGGGAATAGCCACTCCAGGATTGAGCCGTACAACCAGTTGCCTATCGCCTCCAAAGTGCCGATAATACCGAATGTCCGTTTCAACCTTCGCATATTGGAGGTAAGGTACACCCACCACCTCTTTTTCACCATCCACATTCTGTTTGAAATCAATCAGCTGACTAGTTAGTCCCAACAGGTTGCCACTCAGATCCAATGCACCACGGAAATAGAGAAAACTTTCCAACCTTGAAAGCCGGATAGCATTTACCGTATAGGCATATTGCGAGCCCAATCCAAAGTAGGCCCTGTTATTGCTGCGTACGTAAAGTAAAAAATCCTGGTCTATCAATCGTTGGGCAAACTCGCTATTTAGCCTACCATAACGATATTCAAGTACGATCGGAGTCAGGTTGTGCTGCTTGTAGCGGGTATCAAACCAGTTATATGATAATGTACCACTGAAATACCGGTTCGAATAGGTCTGAAATTGATCAAATGCCTGTATATTGGCAGAAAACACCGTACGCGGCAACCCACTTCTACCCACGGGAGGCGTAGCAAAGGGGGTAATGAGACGGGGCACCGTAATATTAACCCCGACCTGAAAGTCGTTGTTGAATACCCGATCGAGCAATCCTCCTGGCAGCCGCGAGTCAAACAAGACGCCATAGCGCAACTTCACTTCCAATTGTTCCAGCCCACCAAAAAGGTTACGGTGGGTAAAGGTATTGCCGATGTTGAAGCCGCTCATCCCCGCATTGAACGTGTATTCGCCCTCAATCTGGTTACCCATATAAGGTCGCGGCACCAGCTCGTAATGTACATTGAGCCGGTTGGAGTCTACCTGCTCATAATTAATCTTCACATTACGGAAGCCATTTAGCTCGTAGAGTCGATCATAAGTAAGGTTTTCTAAATCGGCATTGTAGGCATCTCCCTGGCGATGAAAAAGGTACCTGGCGATAGGTACGGCCCGGAAGCGGCCCGTGTAGTCCCGGAAAGCTACCTGCCCACCCAGTTCAACTGTGTCGGGCACCGCCTGGTTAAGATCCGCCCGATCATGCCTGACGATCACGAAGCTACTGTCTATATTGAATTTCGTGTGGTTTACTCCCTCATCAGGATTATCCACGATAAGCCGCACATCTGCTTGGTTACGCCGAAGGCTCGAATCGACGTCAACGCGCATATACTGCCGCAAATAGTCGAAGTAACCCTGTTGACGCATCAGGTGATATACCCGCTCCCGTTCGGCCACCAGCGAATCTGCGTCATAACGCGCTCCCGGTTTAATTGCACTCGACGCACGAAGTCGTTCCGTATACAGGCGTGCCAGTGCGGTATCTGCGATATCGACATCCACCTGTCGAAGCGTGAACGGCTCGCCAGGTATTACATGGAAATACAGTTGCGCACGCTTGCCCTGACGTACAATCTCCTGGTCTACCACCGCATTGAAATAGCCCTTCGATAACAGGTAGCGGCTAATCTGCTGCGTGGAAAAGTCGACCAGTGCACTATCCAGGATGTGCGGTGGTTCCCCTACATTGCGGATATTCGTTGTACGATACTGTCCGTTACGCGCATTCGCGAGGTTATAGATAAATAGATTGATGCGTGAGTTGGGACGGAGCGCAGGTGGTATATACGCTTGGGCGCCCTCGGCAAATTGCGGGTCAACACCATTGATTTCGACCTTGGTAACCAATGCCTGATCAGCGTCAAGCAAACGCGTGGATCGGCACGATGCGAATAATACCAGCAAAAGCATTATACTTGCATACGTATAAAGACAATCCCGTTTAACCATTGACAATGCTTTCAAAACCGCAAATCCGCGTCATTACGTCACTTCAGCAAAAAAAATTCCGCAGGGAACACGGGTTGTTTATTGTGGAAGGTGCTAAATCTGTCACGGAATTTCTCCATTCCAACTACAGCGTCCAACGTATTTACCATACTGCCCAAGCGGCTGCAAAATTGCCTAAAATCCCGCAAAATATAAAATTGATTGAAATAGACCAGCCGACGCTGCAACGCATCAGCGCCCTGAAAACACCACAGGGTGTACTGGCGTTGGTGCGTATACCCGATTATCCGATGCTAACCACCGATACATTGCAACAGGGCTTTCACCTGGTACTCGACGATATCCAGGACCCCGGTAATCTCGGCACCATCATACGTACGGCCGATTGGTTTGGTCTGCAACGTTTGATCTGCTCGGTTGGTTCGGTAGATGCATACAATCCAAAAACCGTACAAGCAAGTATGGGGTCACTTTCCCGAATACAGATCCATTACACGGACGTGGCTCAACTGGTAGCCCATTCGCCCGTACCGGTTTTCGGAGCTGTTCTTGACGGCAGCCCGATATACGATACGGATTTTGGCACGCACGGACTGGTCGTATTGGGCAATGAAGGCAATGGTATCGGCCCTGCTGTATTACCACACGTCACCCAGCGCGTCACCATCCCGCGCATTGGACACGCGGAGTCTCTCAATGTGGCCATTTCCGCTGCGCTCTTCTGTGCAGCGTTGACAAGCAAGAAAAGCAATGGGTAAGCAAATCTACTTTCAGAAAATATCGTATTTTTACGGCCGATGGGCAAAACATACGCATTGATAACGGGAGCTAGCCAAGGATTGGGCAAGGCGTTCGCGTTGGAGTTAGCCAGGCGCCAATTCAACATCATCCTCGTCAGCTTGCCTGACGAGGGCCTAGACTTCGTAGCCGCGCAGGTGGCTGAGTTAGGTCAGGAAGCTCATTGTTATGAGACCGACCTTACGCAAAAAGCCAACATTGTGGCGTTGGCCAACTGGGTCAGTGATCAATTTCCGCTATCAATACTAATCAATAACGCGGGCTGCGGCGGCACCCAGCGATTTCAGGACGTTGACGTCGATTACCTGGATCGCATCATCCAGCTTAACGTAAAAGCCACCGCATTGCTTACCCATCAACTACTGCCCAACCTGATGAAAAGTGACGAGGCGTACGTGCTCAATGTGGGCAGTGTAGCTGCATACAGTCCCATCGGGTTCAAAACAGTATACCCGGCATCCAAAGCATTTGTACACAGCCTCAGCCGGGGGCTTTACCAGGAATTTGCCGACAGTAACGTGTTTTTCAGTGTGGTCAACCCCGGCCCCATGATGACCAATGCCGATTCATCAGCCCGTCTGCAACAACAGGGCTTTTTTGCCAAGATGGGCTTGCTTACCCCCGATCAGGTGGCGGCGATAGCCATCAGGCAACTCTTTAAACGGGATACACTGATTATGCTCAATTGGGTCAATAAACTTACGTGGATGGTCATGAAATTCCTTCCCATATATGTTCGGCTCCCGCTGCTTACCAAGGCCATGAAGAAGGAGGTCAAAGGCGCATGAGGGTACTGGTCACCGGTGCAAATGGCCTGTTAGCCACCAATACTATACTCATCCTACTATCCCGCGGATACGAAGTACGGGGACTTATCCGCGATACCGGCAAATTTCTCTTACCACATCATGATAACCTGGAGCTGGCCGTCGGTGACATCACCAACCCCTTATCGTTGGAGCAAGCCATTGCCGGTTGCGATTACGTAGTCCATTGCGCTGCAACGACAGACCAACGCTTGCTACACTATGATGATTACCACCGCATCAATGTGGCAGGTACGGAAAACGTCATTCAAACGGCAATAAAAAACCGCGTCAAAAAAATCGTTTATGTCGGCACGGCCAATACCTTCGGCTACGGCACATTGGTTGCCCCGGGTAACGAGTCCTTGCCCCCCAGCCCACCATTCAGCGATGCCTGGTATGCAAAAAGCAAGCTTGAAGGGCAATGCCGCGTACTGGCCGCTGCCGATAAGATAGCCGTTACCATTGTGAGTCCCACCTTCATGATTGGTCCGTACGATGGGAAACCCAGCTCAGGCGCCATCATTCGCATGGGCCATCTTAAAAAAATCATCTTTCACCCACCCGGTGGCAAAAACTTTGTGAATGCCATAGATGCGGCCAATGGTGTAGTAGATGCGTTGGAAAAAGGCAAACATCAGGAAGCCTACCTATTGGCCGGTGAAAATCTTACCTACCGTGCTTTTTTCCATAAGCTGCGCGAGCAAACCGGCCAGCGGACATTGCTTATCTGTGTACCAGGGATCTTGCTGCGTACTGCGGGGCACGTTGGTGATCTGCTCCGATCGCTGGGGGTGCGTACTGCCTTATCAAGCGTAAACATGAAAATCCTCTGCATCAATAACTACTATACCAACATCAAAGCCCAAACTGCATTGGGCACCACTTTCAAACCTATCGAAAAAGGCATAGCCGCAGCCATCACCTGGTTCAGGGATCGAAAAATGCTTTAAAAACTCACCTAAGCGCTACAGCAGAGCGATTAGCCCATAGCCTTCGGAAAAAAAACAATCCCATTTTTACAAAACGGTAGACATAAAACCTGAAAAATTATTTGTAATTAGTCTTAATAACTTATATGTTTGTCCCGTTATTTATATAGAGTCTAAATAAATGGATAGACGGGTTCTTTTTTCGCTGTGTGTATTGTCTGCTATACCCGGCATTTCTTTTGCGCAAGCAACCGACACCAAAACCACATGGGATTCCCTGAGAACTAAGGCGTTGGAAGAAGTGGTCGTAACCGGTCAATACGAGCCGCAGTCTATTAAAAACTCAGTTTACCGGGTGCGCACCATTACCAACGAGCAAATCCGTTTGCGGGCGTCGACTTCTGTAGAGAATATATTGAACACGCAGTTGGGCATGCGGTTTTCGAACGACTTAACGTTGGGCGAGTCCGATATCCAGCTCATGGGGATGTCTGGTCAAAATGTAAAAGTGCTGGTAGACGGAATACCATTGGTGGATCGCGGCGCTACCAAACAAAGTCTCAGTCAAATTGACGTAAACAACATCGATCGTATTGAAGTGGTTGAGGGCCCCATGTCTGTTACTTACGGTACAGATGCCTTGGCGGGTGTGATCAATATCATCACCCAAAAAGGACTAGCTGACGACAATTTACTGATTTCGGCCCGCATTCAGGAAGAAAGTGCCGGTAGTGAATACCGTGCTTTTTATGACGAAGGCACCCACAACGGCAACCTGGCTGTCAACTGGCAGCATCGGGGTTGGCTGGTAAAAGCATCGGGCAGCCGAAACAATTTCGGGGGTTGGCAGGGCCTCAGCAACGGTCGCACATTAGATTGGAACCCCAAAGACCAATGGTTGGCATCGGGTACACTGGGTTATCGTAATGGCAGTATAGACACGTGGTACCGGTTGGATTTCCTTGACGAGGATATCTACACGCCGGGTGCACTGAATGAAAACACAGGTCGGGCAGTCGACAAAAATTACCTCTCCGGCCGTTATACCCACACGTTGCAAGCCCAGTGGGGCATTAACGAGCGACTTAGTTTCTCGGGTTCTGCGTCTTATCAAGATTACGAACGGCGCACGCAGACCATCCGCCATGATTTCCGCAACGGCACGTCCGAATTGACCTCCGGATCCGGCGAGCAAGATACGGCAGGATTTACGTCAGCCATGTTCCGCGGCACGCTGCAATACAGGCTTTCGGACATGGTGTCTCTCCAACCGGGGGTCGAAATCAGTAGCAACAGCGGTACAGGGCAACGCATCGTTGGCCATCCGTATATCAATGACTATGCTTTTTTCCTGTCGTCCGAAATCAAACCCACCACGTGGATGAATATACGGCCAGGCTTGCGTTTCATCAAAAATTCAGTATACGATGCACCACCCGTCATTCCCTCGCTCAATACAAAGTTCAAGCTAAGCCCATCGGTTGATATCCGTGCCGCTTACGCACGGGGATTCCGCTCGCCAGCATTACGCGAGCTCTATTTTACATTCTATGATGCCAACCATTCCATTTCGGGCAATGAAAACCTGAAAGCTGAGTATTCCAACAGCTTCAATACATACCTCACCTGGTATGGGGTAGACCTCGGTTCCTGGCAGCTCAGCAGTACGGTTGGTGGTTTTTACAACGCGTTTGACAACCTGATTACCATCGGTCCACACCCGGATAATCCTGCGGCAAATACCTACATCAATATCGATAAATTCCGCACTGCCGGAGGTACCTGGGAAAACACATTGTATTGGAAAAATATCGAGGCACTTATCGGCTTTTCGTACATCGGCCGGTACAATCGCCTTTCAGCAACCGAAACCAACATCCCGAATATGGTATGGTCGCCCGAAGTAAACGCCAACATCATGTATTACATACCGAAGTGGGGCGCAGGCATAAACCTATTTTATAAATTCAACGGTCAACGGCCGGATTATGAAGCCCTCACACAGCCTGATGGGACCATCGCGCCGCGTAGAACCGAGATTAACGCTTACCATAATGCCGATATCAGCATCAATAAAAACATTACGCGGTATGTCACGCTCGTAGGCGGCGTACGGAACCTCTTCGATGTAACCCGTATCGAAAGCACTTCCCTCGTGGGCGATGGCAGTGCGCACAGCGCGGCCGTCAGTTCGTTGCCCGTCAGCTACGGGCGCTCGTTCTTCCTTGGGCTCAACCTCCAATGGTCAAAAAACAACCCCCAATAAAATAACGTCACCATTCACAGAAATCCAAATGAACATGAAAACAAAACACCACACATTAGCATACCTAAGTCTGGCTTTGGGCATTGCCCTTGTAAGCACGTCGTGCACGCGCGACAATGATCCCGATCCGGTTATCCCTCCGTCAGACGGTTCTACCCTCACGTTAAACGGCGGACCGGGCGAAGGCTCGGCTGAAAATTCCGTATACATAGATCTGAGCGCCGACGAGCAAACAGCGATAAAACGCGCGAGCTGGAACCTGGGTTTTTATTCCGGCAGTGAGTTCCGTGTCATCCTGAATGGGTCAACCGGTGCCTCCGCAATTGATGCAGGCACCACCAATCTGGCCGAAGTTAACTCAACAACGTTTGATTACAACCGGTTGGCGTTTGACTATGATCCAAGCAAACTGGTGCTTTTTGACGATACGGCCGGGCGCATTGATCGCACCGTCATCGCCGAAATAGCCGCCGATGAATCGGCTAATAATGTTTACGTCGTGAACACCACATTTGGCAACGAGGTTGATTTAGCCAATGTATGGAAAGTACGTATCCTGCGCGACGGCGGTACAGGTTACACCTTACAATATGCGGAACTGGATGCCACGGAATACCAAACACTCACCGTTGCTAAAGATGGCGACTACCTGTATAAGCACGTGTCATTTAGCGATGGTCCGGTGAATGGCTTCCCGAAAAAAGCCGAGTGGGATTTTGAGTGGGGTTATCACATCTACTACACCGCCATGGGCCCCGCTACGTATATTCCTTACGCTTTCTCAGACCTCATTTTCATCAACCACCTCGGCGGCGTTTCGGCTGCAGAAGTCATTTTCGAAGATGGCGACGGTGAAAGCACCGGCAAACCGACCTATGCAGACTTTACGGAGGCCGATATTAGCACCGTCTCATTCAACGATTCCCGCAATGTAATCGGGTCGAGGTGGCGCGTCACCCCTTCACCTACCCCGGGAATCGTAATCGGAACAAAAAAAGACCGTTTTTATTTGATAAAAGATGCCGCAGGCAATGTCTATAAACTGAGGTTCAACAGCTTTACATCAGAAGATGGTGGGCAGCGTGGTTACCCTGAACTGGAGTATCAGCTTGTAAAATAAGGATATTATGATTAGAAACACGTTCTTCTTTGGTCTTATTATTCTGGCCGTCTGTACGCTCGGCTCGTGCAACGTTTCTACAACAGCGCAGTCTGACATCACCGATTCGACCAGGATCGTATCTACCAATGGTACCCTTTCTGAAATTCTGGTAGCCCTGGGCTTTGAAAACAACCTTGTGGGCGTGGATGTGGCAAGCACCTACCCTGCCAGTTTGCAGCAGAAGCACAAAATCGGGCACAACCGTGAAATTTCGGCAGAGGGCGTTTTGGCGTTGAATACGGATTTGGCCATAGGCATCACCGGAATGGTGAAACCCGAAGTGGCTGAACAAATACGTGCTGCCGGCACCCGGCTCTTGCTTTTCGACCACCAGTATTCGGTAGATGGTGCCAAACAGCTCATCCGTGCTGTAGCCGATAGCTTAGGCCAATCCGCTAAGGGCGACTCCATCCTTTCTGCATTGGATGTAGACCTGGCATTGGCCGACTCCATCGTTGCTCGATCGGAGAACAAGCCCAAGGTGCTGTTCATCTATGCCCGCGGCACAGGCACCATGATGGTAGCGGGCCAACGCACCCAACTGGACGAAATGATCAGCCTGGCTGGTGGCGAAAATGCAGTATCGGGGTTTGAGGATTTCAAACCGCTCACGGCTGAGTCACTGGTTGCCGCCAACCCGGATGTGATCCTGCTATTCGACAGCGGTTTATCGAGCCTGGGTGGCATTGATGGATTGCTTGAAGTTCAAGGAATTAGTCAGACCAATGCCGGTAAAAATCGCAACATCGTCGAAATGGACGGCCAGCTCCTCACCGGATTCGGTCCGCGCCTTGGCGAGGCTATTTTGGAATTGACTGAAGAAATTCATTAATGAAACACCACGGCCTCCTGCTCGCTGCCCTCCTCGTGTTCCTGATTGCGGCCTGTATACTATCCATTTGCGTGGGTGCCGTAAAAATCAGCGCATCGGAGTTTTGGTCCATTATTGCCTACCGTACCGGCATAAGCGATCAGGTTGATTTTGCTCCGCAGCAGGAAGCCGTTTTTCTCAACATCCGTTTGCCCAGGGTATTGCTCGGGGCACTCGTAGGGGGTACGCTAGCCACTGCCGGTGCCGCGCTGCAGGGGCTATTCCGTAACCCGCTGGCCGAACCGGGGCTTATCGGCATTTCATCGGGCGCGTCACTCTTTGCGGTCATTATCATTGTGCTTGAACATCGGTACTTCAGTTTCATGACGGCGACATTTGGCTATTACGCCCTGGCAATAGCGGCTTTTATAGGTGCATGCGTAACCACATTTGCTGTGTACCGCATCGCCGTGGGCAATGGCAAGGCAGATATCACGACCCTGCTGTTAGCAGGCATAGCGATCAATGCGCTTGCCGGTTCATTTACTGGGTTGCTCACGTATATGGCTACTGATGACCAATTACGCAACATTACGTTTTGGACACTGGGCAGCCTGGGTGGGGCCAGCTGGCGCACATTGGTTGGTATCCTGCCTTTTGTCGTCATCTCGCTGGCGGTATTGCCTTTTTTTGCAAAACCGCTGAACGCGTTGGCGCTGGGCGAGTCGCAGGCAGGGCACATGGGTATCAACGTGGGGTTAATCAAAAAACTCATCATTGTGGCTGCCACATTGGGCGTAGGGGCATCCGTTGCCGTATCAGGCATGATTGGTTTTATCGGCTTGGTCATCCCACATATCCTCCGGATGGCATTTTCGGCCGACCATCGCCTCGTTATACCCGGTTCAGCGTTATTGGGGGCAGCCGTACTTGTACTTGCCGATTTGGTGGCGCGTACCATTTTTGCACCAGCGGAGTTGCCTATTGGTATACTCACCGCCATCATCGGTGCACCTGTATTTATTTACATCATTTTGGCAGAGCGGCGGAGAAGAGGAATACGTTGATAAATGAAATAACAAAGTGAGCTGTTGCGGGTTATCATCAGAAAACATTAATTTTATACCACGCGCAGTGAACGGAATCTAATATCCGGAGAATGATAGCAGTTAAAAATATTCACTATTCGGCAGGTCAGGTCAAATTACTTGAAGATGTAAGCTTCGAAGTTCTGCCTGGCGAACTGCTGGCCGTCATCGGTGCAAACGGTGCGGGCAAAAGCACACTGCTGAAATTGCTGTGCAAAGAAATACCCGCTTCGGCAGGCGAAATATATATTCGTCAACAACCCATCAACAGCTTTAAGCTTGATCACTTGGCTAAGTTCCGCGCCGTATTGACACAAAGCAATACATTATCCATCTCCTTCAAGGTGCACGAGTTGATCATGATGGGGCGTTACCCCCACTTTGACAATAACCCGACCGATACCGATATCGATATTGTCCGGACGGTAATGGAAGAGACGGGCACCGCTCAATTCGCCAACCGCGATTACAACACCCTTTCGGGGGGCGAACAGCAGCGGGTGCAACTGGCGCGGGTTATTGCCCAAATCTATGATCAACCACAAGGCCTGCTCTTTCTGGATGAACCGACCAACGGTTTGGATCTCCTCTATCAACAGCAAATCCTAGTATTGGCGCGAAACCTGGCCGATCGCGGTTATTGCGTGGTCAGTATCCTCCACGACATCAATTTCGCATCGCGTTATGCCGATAAGGTGCTGATACTAAAAAAAGGAAAACGCATCGCGTTTGGCAAGCCACAGGAAGTAGTCACATGCGACAATATCCACCAGGCTTTCAACATCCGCGTACGGTTACTCAACGACGATGAGTTCAAATGCCCACTCGTCATTCCGTCAATGATATTAGCTGAACAAACATAAAAACTAAAAACATCATGGAACATACAACCCTATTACTCAAAGAACAATACGAAGCGTTCAAAGCTGAAAATCCCAAAACCCGTATCCGCGACGCCGCTAAACAGCTGGCGGTTTCGGAGGCCGAACTCGTGGCCACAGGCGACCAAAATATCACCCTCAAACCCGAATTCCAGGATATCCTCAAAGAAATCGGTTCTTTAGGTTACGTAATGGCCCTTACGCGCAACGACCACGCCGTGCATGAACGCAAAGGCGTCTACACCAAAGCGACCTTCCATGGCCATGTGGGCTTAGTGGCCAATCCCGATATCGATTTACGCTTGTTTATGACTGCCTGGCATTTCGGTTTCGCCGTGCAGGAAGGCGATCGTCGCAGTCTTCAATTCTTCGATCAAGACGGCGAAGCCGTACACAAGATTTACCTTACCGAGCAAAGTGATACCAAAGCCTACGACGCCTTAGTAGAAAAATACAAAGCTGAAATACAAGGGCAGGCACCCCAAACCACACCGATCGACAAAACCATTAGCGAAACGCCCGATAGCGAGATCGATGTGGCCGGTTTTCAAGCGGCATGGCTGGCACTGAAAGATACACACGCCTTCTTCGGCATGCTTCAAAAATTCGGCGTAGCCCGGCACCAGTCCATGCGTTTAGCACCCGAAGGGCACGCAACGCAGCTGTCTGTCGCATCGCTGAAACGCATCATAGAAGGGGCATCCGAACGTGACCTGGATATTATGGTGTTTATCGGAAGCCGGGGCTGCATCCAAATCCATACGGGCAAAACAAAAAAATTACTACAGGCAGGGCCCTGGTTTAACGTATTAGATCCCGAGTTCAACATGCACCTGCGTGAAGACGCTGTCGCCGACGTGTGGTTGGTCAAAAAACCGACCGAAGACGGCATTGTTACCAGCCTGGAGGCATTTGATGCCGGCGGCAACCTCATTGTCCAGTTTTTCGGCAAGCGCAAACCTCGCATTCCGGAACGTGAAGATTGGCGGGAGGTAGTAGCGGATTATGCTGTGGCGGCCTTGAAGCAGCCACAAGATTTATAAGGTCTATATATGGTTTGTTTATATAGTTGTTTAGTTTAGTTAGTAAGCCCCGGTGATTCGCATCAGCGGGGCTTTTTTATTTCGGATCACTATTATAAATCCTACTTTTGTAGCCAACTATGGTTTCAAAAAATCAGGCAGGCATCCCCATCTCGATGTCGCTCAACGATACCCTCAGTTCGGAAGGGATCAATTCATCAGCGCTACCGAACAAAACCCGCATCATCGTTATCGCCCTGTATGCGGTAGCTATCGCGGCCTTGATAAGCCTCATCGCCAAGTTTCTGGTGCTGTTTATCAACATGATTACCAATATTTCTTTTTACGGTACTTTTTCCGTTCATGAAGGCACCCCGTGGGCCACTAATTTGGGTATATGGGTTATCGTTATTCCCGCCATTGGCGGGCTGATTGTTGGTTTAATGGCATTATATGGCTCAAAAGCCATCAGGGGGCATGGCATCCCGGAAGCCATGGAGCAGGTATTAACCAACCAAAGTAAAATCAGGCCTTCCATTACTTACCTCAAACCCATATCGTCGGCCATTGCCATCGGTACGGGAGGGCCGTTCGGAGCCGAGGGGCCCATCATTGCAACGGGCGGTGCATTGGGGTCTACGTTGGGGCAGCTACTTAAAATCTCGCATTCCGAGCGCAAAATACTGCTTGCCGCGGGGGCTACTGCGGGCATGACAGCCATTTTTGGAAGCCCGGTGGCGGCAATTTTTCTTGCTATTGAGCTGTTGCTTTTCGAATTCACACCCAAGTCGCTCATTGCCGTATCGCTCGCGTGCATTACCGGCGCTGCGGGGCACCATCTCCTCTTCGGTGCCTCACCCGTTTTTGCGTTAGCGCATATTATACCTGCGGCATCCAATCCGGCCATTCTAAGTTATAGCGTCATTGGCATCGCCATCGGCTTCCTTTCCATCGGTATCACCAAAGCGGTTTATTGGGTAGAAGATGCATTTGAGCGGCTACCGTTCCATTGGATGTGGTGGCCGGCTATCGGCGGCCTCGCCGTGGGTATCGTGGGTTATTTCGCCCCCCGCACGTTAGGTGTCGGCTACGAAAACATCACCGACCTGCTCAACAACAGCCTGCCCTTGGCGGTGGTATTGTCGTTGTGCCTGCTCAAGTTCCTCTCGTGGGTCATTGCCCTCGGCAGCGGCACATCGGGCGGCACGCTGGCACCGTTACTTACCATCGGAGCCGCCATTGGGTTGTTGTGCGGTCATGTATTACTTACGTTCTTCCCCACATGCGGCATCAGCCTTCCCCTGGCAGCGTTGGTGGGTATGTCTGCCATGTTTGCCGGCGCATCCCGTGCGGTACTCACCTCTATCATCTTTGCATTGGAGACCACCGGCCAGTTCAATGCCATGCTGCCGTTGCTGGGCGCGTGCGTGGGCGCATACCTTGTATCCTACCTGTTTATGGATACCACCATCATGACCGAAAAAATCACCCGGCGGGGTATCCACACCCCCGATTCGTACCAGCCAGACCAGCTGAACCAACTGACCGTTGGCCAAGCCATCGAGCAAACCAGCACCGTCATCGAGGGCGACAATACCATTGAAGAGCTGCGTAACTGGTCGACCGCCGAAGGGCTGACCGAAAACTATTACATCGTGGTCGATTCGGATTACCAATACATCGGCATTGTCAGTTCATCCAGTATATTCGCGCATCACCAAGATCGGGAGAAAACCATCAAATCACTGATAAAAAGACAGCCTGCTTACCTCCGGGCGACCCATAGCCTAAAAGAAGCCATCCATAAGATGACCAACGAAAACGTGGATGTCTTGCCGGTACTCGCTGCACGAGACAATACAGTAATCGGGTTGCTGCATTACAAAAATATCCTGGGCGCCTATGACGCTGCCGATACCTTGAATGAACAACGGGAAACCAACATTTCCATTAAGCGCTCAAGCATGCGGATGCTGGTAAAGGGGAAGAAAATTCTGATCAGAAAGCGGAATGGTTAAAACGCAGCGTTAGAGCACCTGGGCCGAGAAACCTCCCAATATGCTGCTATCCTGTTCAACCGGGTCAAAAAGCTGATCGATCTGAAAGGCCAGCGTACTATATACCTCCAGGTTGCTTTGTTTTTCGAAGCCTACGGATGCCAACACCTGTTGTTGGGCATTCAATGTCCGGCTAAACGCTACGCGGTATTTATCGTTGATGGGCTCTGACGGCGGAAAAACCTGCGCCAATGCGTCCACCTGTTTGCCATGCTTCCAAAAGCGGTAGCATACATGCGGGCCTGTGGCCAGCCCTGTGCTTCCCACGTATCCAATAACCTGTCCCTGACTTACCCGCTGGCCGCGTTTCACCGCGCGTTTGCTCATGTGCAGGTATTGTGTGGTATACACATTATCGTGCTTTATTTTTACGTAGTTGCCGTTTCCACTGCCGTAGGCCGAAGCCTCCACCACACCGGCAGCCGTAGCCACAATGGGTGTGCCATGGGGTGCGGCAAAATCTGTTCCCAGATGTGCTTTCCACCTGCGTTGCACCGGATGGAACCGCCGCATGGTATATCGCGACGAAATGCGGCTATACTTCAAGGGTGCTTTGAGGAATGTGCGGCGCAGGCTTTTCCCATTTTCGTCGTAATATGCGCCGCGTTCGTCGTCAGCACCTTCAAAATAATACGCCTGATATTCTTTGCCGTTATGCCCAAAAACGGCAGACTCAATGCGGCCGGGCCCTACGGGCTGGCCATCCACATAGTTGCGTTCGTATACCAATTTAAACCAATCACCTTTATTGATGCGGTAAAAATTGACTGCCCAACCATATATTTCCGCCAATTGCACGGCCAAATCAGGGCTGGCGCCATTTGCTTCCAATGTTTCATAGAGCGAGCTCTGAATAACTCCGGCCACAGTTTCCAACTTCGTATCCACCGGTTTTTGTTCTTTATAAACCGAAATGCCATCGCGCAGATCATACACCACGTAATCAATCGGGTTGGGTTGGTATACAAAATAATGCGCTTTACCCGATTGGTCCTTGAAAACGGTATAATCATGCCCAGCCGCAATTTTGCGTACATCAAAAACGCTCTTTGACTTCTCGGCGATAACCGATATGCTTGGAAGATCTATGTTGTAGCGCCGCAGGATATCCGACAAGAACTCATTACGCTTCACCGTTCCGGTTTCGATGTCAAACCCATCGATAGTCAATCCATATAATCGGGCACTATTGTCGGCAATTGGAGCCGGGTTGGCCATTACCAACGGCTGCTCCGGAGTAGCGTCAAAAGAAGAAAGTGAAATAAAAGTGGCACCCAATACGATTACACCAAGCACAACAAGTGCAAGTACATTTTTCCTTGAGGTCATTTCTTATTGTAGGTAGTTCGAATCTCCAAAAGTTAATTCTGAATATCGCTAAGTTAATTGGTAGCCGCCGCCACCACAAATCCAGCACACGTTGTAAAAACGCAAATAACGCATTTTAATTTAAAAAGTTTTATTTTTTAACATTTTTTTACATTTAGGCTGCCGCCGATGTCGCTGATACCGATTATTTTACGACCGAAAACCGGTAAATACAGGCACTCGTATAGCGTTCGCCCGGTTCAAGCACGGTGGTGGGCCACTGCGGTTTATTTGGCGCATCGGGAAAATGCTGGGTCTCCAGGCAAATTGCTGTTTGCTTGCCAAAAGGCGCATTCCCCTTTCCGGTTCGGGAGCCATCGAGCATATTCCCGGTGTACACCTGCATGCCCGGTTCGTCGGTGTACACCTCCATCACGATGCCACTGGCTGGAGCATACAGCCGTGCGGCCAATTCATCGATGCTTCCACCGGTGCTCAGCACAAAATTGTGGTCAATGCCGCTGGCTAGCTGCAACTGGGTGTTTGCCGGGTCGCGTGCTAACGCGGTCCGTATACTTACCGGCTCGGTGAAATCGAAAGGCGTGCCGGCCACGGGGCTTATTTCGCCTGTGGTGATGAGTGTGCTATCCAGCGGTGTATACTGTGTTGCGTTTACATACAAGCTATCATCCAGCACCGTTTCGGCCAGATTTCCCGAAAGGTTAAAAAAACTGTGGTTGGTTAGGTTGATGACGGTCTTTTCGGTGGTTTCGGCCTCGTAGTTGATGGCCAGTTCATTGCGTTGGTTCACGGTGAATGTTACACTTACGGCAACTTCGCCCGGAAACCCGCTTTCGCCATCGGGCGAGATATAGGTGAGCACCAACGTACTGTCGTCCGGTTGGTCGGCAGCGAATACCTGGCCCCGCCAGCCATCCCCGCCGCCATGGATGGTATGCTGGCCATCATTACGGTTCAATTGCACGGTATCGTCATCCAATATGAAGCGGCCGTTGTTGATACGGTTGGCGAAGCGTCCCATGGTAGCTCCAAAGGAAGAAGGTTCGCTGGTATAGCCGTCTATATGGGCAAACCCCTGCACCACATCGCGGTAGCTGCCCTGCTTATCCGGCACCATCAACGACACGATACGGCCGCCATAGTTGGTAATGCATACTTCCATTCCGTTTGCATTACGGATAACATATAAATCGGTCGACTTGCCGTTTACCGCCGCTTGGAAGTCGCGCTTATCCAGTCCCGATTTCGTATACTGCACATCCGGTTCGTGGTTGCAGGCGGCCAAAAATGCCAGGGCCATCAATCCGCAGGCCAGTGTATTCGTTGGTATCGTCATCGGTAAGTTATAGATGCTCCTTTAGCAGCCGTTCAAGTTCATTCGCCTGGAAAACGCCGGACTGCCGCCATTTGATATCACCTTTCCGGAAAATAACCAGCGTAGGCACGCCTCGTATACCGAATCTGGCCGCCGCCTGCGGGTTTTTGTCCACAACAACTTTAATGATCGATGCATCATTGCCCATGCGCCCCTTCAACTCTTCCAATATGGGAGCCTGCATCTTACACGGGCCACACCATTCGGCAAAAAAATCGACCAATACCGGCTTATCCTGATTGATGGTTTCCTGAAATGTCATCGGCTTTCCTTCTTTTGTTTCTCAGCTGTCTATCCTTGTAAGGTGCCAATTTCCGAATAATATCCGAGATACGGGCAAGCTGACGGATTTTCGTCCACGTCTTTTAGAAAATAGTAGCGCGTGTCATCTCTCACTCACTGCTTGGAAATTAAGCCCGCGAAGCGCGGATTGAAAAATACTATGAGAAAATATTAAGCGGAAAGGGCATCGACGATTAGAAAGCCCGCATTATCCTCGGGTAATAAACCCCTAACATTACTGCCCGCGCAATCACGTAGATAATAAAGCCCACCCAAAGCCCGGCGTTGCCATAAGCCGGCGCAAGCCATAGCGCGGCACCGATGAATATCAATAGGGCAGCCAGGGTAGCATTTCGCATTTCCAGACTTTTGGTAACACCGATGAACACACCATCCAGCTGGAATGCAGCAAACGACACCGCGATGTAAATAGCCGCGTATAGGCTATGGGCCTGCGCGATGGCTTGCACCTGGGTATCTTGGGTGAGCAAGGGAATGAGCTGGCCGCTGAACAGGTAAACAAGGCCAGCCAATGCCAAGGCGGTAATACCGGCCAGCACACTGGAATGCCGTACCTGCTGCGTAAACGACACTTTGTCTCGGGCGCCGTAAGCATTGCCCGTTAGCATCTCGGCAACATGGGCGTACCCGTCCAGAAAAAATGCCGAAAGCGACACGAACTGGAGCAGTACGTGGTTGGCGGCCAGCACGGCGTCACCAAAATCGGCTCCCTGGTTGGCAAACCAGGCGAACCCTGTGAGCAAGGCTAGCGTGCGGATCATGATATCGCCGTTTACCTTCACCAGGGCCAGCAGCTTTGCTTTGTTGAAAATAAGCTCGCGGAGGTGCCCGAAACGACGCCCAACATGGCCAAGTTGCATCTTTTTGACGAGCAAATAGGAGGCAAAGAAAAGCGTAGACCACTCGGCCAATACGGTACCCAGCGCAATACCACGCACGCCGAAATCGTAACCGACCACGAAGAGGATGTTCAACAGGATGTTGAGCCCGTTGAGGAACAGTTGCACCACCAAGAGGTGCTTCGTCCACCCCGCGCCGATGAACGTGCCCAGCAACGCAAAGGTTATCAGGGTAGCGGGCGCGCCCCAAATGCGAATGTAGAAATATGAGCCTACTAATGTTTTGATCTCATCGCTGGCTTTTAACAGGGCGATGGCACCTGCACCGATCAATGGCTGCAATAAGATGAGAAGCAAACCGATGGCTCCACCCAGCAGGACGGAACGGAACAACAGGGCATGTGCCTCGTCCATATTGCCCGCCCCGATGGACTGCGCGATAAAACCGGTGGTGCCCATGCGTAAAAAGCCAAAACCCCAGTACACGAAATTGAAAATGAGCGAGGCCAACGCGATGGCACCAAGATCGGCCGCGGTGCCTGTTTGCCCGATAACGGCGGTATCTGCCAAGCCCAGCAGCGGGACGGATGCATTTGCCAGGATAATTGGAAACGCAAGCCTGATAATGCGGATGTAATTTTGGCAGGCCATACTGGTCCGATTAAACAATACGAGGCAAGTGCTGGAGGAAGGTTATCTAATCAAACCATTTCTGCTCAACCATATAAGTGACGCTTTCTTCGATGGTTTCCAGCAGGGTGTGCCGTGGATAATAATTAATCAGCCGTCTTCCTTTTTCAATACTGAAATGACCACTTCGGGCGATATGATAATAGGTCTTTTCAATATGTTTTTCATCTTTTGTATAATCACACCATGCGTCCCAAGAAAGAAATTTTATTTTTTCTTCTTTACCGAAATAACGATACATGGCCTGTGCATAACCCAACAGCGTGATGCTTTCCGTGCCTACAGCGTGAAAACTTTGACCCAACGCTGCTTCTCGATGGGCAATGGCATTAAAAAAAACTTGCGCTACATCGTCAGCGTGTACGTGATGTAATGTTTCCATGCCGAAATTCGGAATTACGGTTTCCTCGCCATGCCTGATTCTATTAAAAACATCAAGGTCCAGATTACCAACAGGGTTGATAATATTCCAACCGCGACCTGAAATTTGCCCCGGCATAACCACGGTTTCGGGAAAATCTTCATTACGAAAACATTGGTGTAAAAACTGTTCGCTTTTGTGTTTTTCAATCCCGTAATTATCTAATGGATATTTAGGCACGTCTTCTGTTATGGGCAAATACGTTGCTTTGCCGTGTACCCAAATTGTAGAGCAAAAAAGATATTGTGAAAGATTTGTACGCTTGAGGGCTTCAACCATACGTTTTGTGCTTGCTAACGAAAAGCATATCAAATCGACCACGACATCCGCATTCAAAGAAGCAATACTTTGCTCGAAAGCTCCGTTTTGCTCGCTTTTCCTATCAAGTGTAATTTGCTCTACGTCCTGCCACGAATAATCATGTTCCGTATAGGGCTTGCTTTTTCCGCGGGAAACGCAAAACACCTTATGACCTGCTTTAACTAATTTAGGTACAAGGTAACTTCCTATACGCCCATAACCCCCGATTACTACAATTTTCATCATATTATCCTTTTCCTCTCCAAAATTCTGTCTGACTTACAGTCAACAAATTTAAAAAAATGGTCCCATTTATGACAGTCACTCAATTGAACTTGACTTATGCTGAAACAACAAATGCCTCCCCGTGAAAACGGAGGGCTTATTCGACTGGTGGGATGGCCAGATTGCACCACCCTTACATAAAATTATTTATAATAAACCCCTTAACAGGATTAAGAATTCTTTCATATCTTAAACCTCAAATCACTCGATTTTTCCGAATAAATCCAAAGTGTTTGTGCCAGCTCCAAACTATTCATGGCTGGCGTACTATGTTTGGATAGTGCTGGATAACCAGCATATTCTTTTTCTCCGTCCGGTCCGTAAAATTCGCCGCCTTTTACCGATGCGTCCGTCGCTGCAAATAACGTCGGTAATGCTCCTTGCCAAGGTTCCATTACTTCGGCAAATTCGGCAAACATACCATCTAGTTTTTCGTCGGGAATGTGACGCTGCAAATCAGTACGGGTAACGCCCGGGTGAGCGGCTACGGAAAGTATATTCAGGCCGGCCGTTTTTAGCTTTCTGTCTAATTCGTAGGTGAACAATATATCAGCCAGCTTGCTGACCGCATATGATTGCCATTCATTGTACGGCTTTTCCAATTTCAGGTTTTCAAAATCAATGCCGTCTGTTAAGGTGGCTGCTCCACTGGATAGTGTCACAATTCTGGCGTTTGGTGAACTCTTCAATAAGGGGAATAAATGTCCGGTCAATGTAAAATGACCTAAAAAGTTTACCCCAAACTGCAATTCAAAGCCATCGTCGGTTTTGGATGCAGGCGGTATCATCACTCCCGCATTATTGATTAAAATATGCAGTTGCGTATGCTTGCTTTTAAATTCATCTACAAAGGTTTTGATTTGGGACAGGTTTGCTAAATTCAAAATTCCGATTTCCAAAGCTCCAGTTCCTTTGGTTTCGGATTTGATTTTTTCGACCGCTGCTTTTGCTTTCTTTTCATCTCTTGCCGCCAGGGTAACGTTTGCTCCTTTTTCGTAAAGTGCTTTTACCGTTTCGTAGCCGATACCGGTATTTCCTCCGGTTACAATAGCTGCTTTTCCTGTTAAGTCGGGCATATTTTCCTTTGTCCACATAGTTTTATTATTAAACTTTATTAATCCGATTTTTGCAATAATCCCAAACAAGCTGTTCGTTTTGCTGACTGTAATATTTTTGAGACGCCGGTTTTATCTTCTTGTTTTCAAAATATTTTCCGCTAATTGATTTTACATCTTCTGATGTAGCCAAATACAAAATGGTTGCCGCTCCCTGTTCCGGTGTTTTGAAAAATGGGCGGACCAGTTTTCCGAAGAAATTCAACAAGCTGCCCAAATTACTGTTTACGCCAAAATTGGTTGCAACCGCTCCGGGGTGCAGCGTGTTTACCGTAACGTTTCCGTAACCACCCTGAATGAGTTTTCCGGCAAGCTGCTGACTGTTCCATATCAGGAATAGTTTTGCGTTTCCGTAGGCTGTAAGCGGATTGAAATTGTTCTTTAGTTCCAAATCGCCAAAACCGGGCTTTGCATTGAGTTGGTGCGAATTGGAGGATACATTGATAATCCTGCCATCATCACTTTTTTTCAGTAAACCCAATAACAGTTCGGTAAGTAAGAACGGAGCCAGCAAATTCACAGCGATAGTCGTTTCCACACCCTCTGCTGTTTCCTTCCGGTCTTTGCTCATAATACCTCCGGCATTATTGATTAGAATATCCAATCGGTCGTACCGTTCGGTAAACGTTTGGGCAACTTTTCTTACTTCGCTCATTAAAAACAAATCGCCTGTGATGTAATCTGTTTTGTCGTTGCCGGACAGCATTTTAATCTCCTCACATACACTGGCTGTTCTTTCTGTATTTCTTCCGTGTATGACCACATGGTAGTTTTGTTTTGCCAATGCAATCGCCGTGGCTTTTCCTATACCGCCTGTTGCGCCTGTTATGAATACGGTTCTTTGTTTATTCATTTCTCTTGATAAAATTGAAATGCAAAATTATGTATATTCGCTAACCATTGGTAAGTACTATCCCGTTGGTTAGTGCTTTCGTTGGGGTTAGTAAAGCGATAGATATGGCAAAAACCAAAGAACATATCCCTTGCGATGCAAGCACCTTTCGAGCTATTCGGGATGCTATGGAAACGTTGAACGGAAGCTGGAAGCTGCCCATCTTGTTGGCATTGAAAGGCGGGGCAAAACGTTTCCGGCAAATCGCCAGGGAGGTTGAGGGCATCAGTGATAAGATGTTATCTAAAGAACTTAAAGATTTGGAAACCAACTTACTGGTCAAACGAACCGTTTATGATACGTTTCCGCCAACGGTTGAATATGAAATGACCGGACACGCCGATACCTTGCAGGAAGTAATGCTTTCTTTGGCCAAATGGGGCAAACTACACCGTAAAAAAATCACAGGGGCTTAATCCTGTGATTTCATCTTGTATTCCTTCGTTTAAGCAAAGGCTTGTCCGGGTTGGAAATGTCCGCTCAGGGCAATCCTGTTCCATGCATTTATGGTAATGACCGCCATAATGATTTCAGCAATTTGGTTGTCGCTAAAAAACTGCAAGGTATATTCATAAGTTTCATCGGTCAATCCTTGTTGTTGAATGAGTGTTACCTCTTCGGTAATTGCCAGTACGGCTCTTTCTTCATCCGTAAAAATACCGTTAGTTTCTTTCCATGCATTGAGCAGAAAAATACGCTGGTTGGTTTCGCCGTTTTTGAGGGCATCCTTGGTATGCATATCAATGCAGTAAGCACAGCCGTTGATTTGCGAAGCCCTTATTTTGATGAGTTCTTTCAATGTTTTGGAAATAGAAATATTGGAAAGGTAGGTTTCCAAACCCATCATTGCCTTTAATGCATTGGGTTCTGCCGAATTGATGTTTACGCGTTTTTGCATTGTTATAATCTTTTAAATTGTTCAATGCAAAGTTGAAAAACGGTAAACCTAAAAAACTTAAACTGATTTAAGAAACAATTCTCTTACGGATTTCACTTAAATATTCGGGCGTAAACCCCAAGAAGGAAGCAATGAGATATTGAGGCACCCGTTGCACAAATTCCGGATGTTTACGAAGCAATTCAAAATAAAATTCCTCTTTGGAAAGTGAGAAAAGGTACTTGATACGCATTTGTGCTGCGGCGTAAGCCCTTTGATAAACAAACCGGAAGTAGCGTTCCATCTTGGGGGATGCTTTCAGCAGTTTTTCTTGATTATCCTGTGAAACACAAAGTATTTTGGATTTTTCTACCGCCTGTATATAAAATTCCGTACGAAGTTTGTGCTCGTAAGCAATATTATCAGTAATCCACCATGTTTCAATCGCAAATTCTGTAGTTTGTTCCATGCCTTTTTCGTTTATATGAAACTTGCGGAGCAATCCTGTCAAGACAAAATAATGACACCTGCAAATTTGCCCTTCTTCCAGTAAATTTTCTTTTTTCGACAGATCTTTCGTGTCAAAGAACTTCAAAATTTCTTCAAACTCTTCATCAGAAATTTGAACGAATTTTTCTATATGTTTTCTGAAGATTTCGGACATTTTTGCTTTTTATGGTACTCCCGGTTTGCCGGACAACTTTTACACTAAATTAAGATATAATTACGACACATTTTTTGATTTCCTGATAGAACCTTTCAAAATAAATGCATTCAATAAATTAACATACAGTAAATTAAACGCCTATTTGGGAGTAAAATTAAACTACAGGAATCACTCACCGAATAACTCACATTTTGATTGATCTTGTTTGTATGGGGTTTATTAGTATGGAAAAAACAAAAAACCCACAAATTCATTCAATTTGCGGGTTTTGACTTTACTTAGTGTAAGTGTTGTCGGGGTGGCAAGATTCGAACTTGCGACCTCCTGCTCCCAAAGCAGGCGCGATAACCGGGCTACGCTACACCCCGAACCTTTGAGGTCTGCAAAGGTAAAAATTAAATCCTATTTCCAAAATATTCATCAATATTATTTTTTAAAAAACCCCTTTCGTATTCCAAAAAATATAGCTAATATTGCAACTCGATTTTTACGGGATGAAAATCGTCATTAATTACTCAAAATCATGGATTTAGTAAAGTTTGTAGAAGATCAGGCGGTAACAAAAAATGAGGTTCCCGCGTTTAAGGCAGGGGATACTGTTAGCGTTCACTATAAAATCCGCGAAGGAAACAAGGAGCGTGTCCAGGTTTACCAAGGTGTTGTTATCCAACGGAATAGCATTGGCACCAACCAAACCTTTACGGTACGCAAAATTTCAAACGGCATCGGTGTAGAGCGTATCTTCCCGATAAACTCGCCAAACATCGAGAAAGTGGAAATAAACAACCACGGAAAAGTACGCCGCTCTAAATTGTATTACCTGCGCGGCCTTACGGGCAAAGCTGCACGTATTAAGTCAAAACGATTCTAAGCGCCCCTGCGTTTTAAGCATAAAAAAGAAGCTGCCTTTTTCGAAAGACAGCTTCTTTTTTGTGCTAGAAGTTTGAGATGAGGCCAACCTAAATCCTTACAAAAAGCTATATCGGAAAGAATAGTTGGCCGGGTTGTGGTTCGTCTCGTTATAATAGCCCAGAATTTCCAATTTCACATACTTGGCACCAGTAGTCTTCACTACCAAAATACGGTTGGGTATGGGGTTAATGCTATGATCGGCCATATTATATTCGTACCATCCGTTGCCACTGCCCGCCGGAATGGCTTTTTCGCTTTCCGTATCGGTCTTGAAACCGTTGGCCGGCGGCTGCGTCACTTTCTCAAACGAGGTCTCCTTTAATAACGTGGCCGCTGCATTGCCGCTACCGCTGCTCCCGCCGTTGACCAACACCGTGGTACGGTTGAATGCGATGTCCCACTCGGCCGATCCGGCCGGCACTTGTTTGCCCGTGGCGAAATTGAAATACGCCGTTTCTGCCGATGCATCAATATTGGCAACCGTTTTAACCTCCTGTGCATGAACCGCTATCGAAAATACCAACGCCAATACGGCTATTGATATCCTATGGGAATATCGTGTTTTCATGCAGCAAATATAAATTAAATACCCGCTTATTTAAAACGAATCTAATTTATTAGCTGGGAAATCTCCGCATTATTTTCCTTCAGACAGGCCATATTTAAACTCGTAACGCTCAAATAATTGCTTATGCAAATCATCCAGGTTGATGTCCCTGCCCTGGATGAAGGCCCGTTGTATATCATTTCCCAACATATCCAACGCATCACCATCGGAAACAATCACGTTGGCATCCTTACCTTCTTCCAACGTACCCGTGCGATCGTCGATACCCAGAATCTTGGCTGTGTTGCTGGTAATGGTGGCCAGTGCCTGCTCTTTATCCAGTCCGTAGGCCGCGGCCGTACCGGCCATGAAGGGCAGGTTGCGCTGCTGCCAGAACCCGTCAATGCTGTACGCAACCAGTACACCGGCGTCTGATAGTATTTTTGCCTGCCTGTAGGGCAGGTAAACATCTACATCTGTGGCATAAGGCAAGGCGTGCGACTGCTGCATGATGACGGGCACGTCATTATCTACCAGCAAATCGGTAACCAGATGGGCTTCTACCCCACCCACTAATACCGGATCGATACCGAGCCGTTTGAGGGCCGACACCGCCGCGATGATATCCATAGCTTTATCGGCATGTACATACACCTGCCTGTTGCCTGCAAACACGGGCTTGAACGCCTCAAACCGGGCATTGCTAACAGTTGCCTCGCCCAGTGCTGCATAGGCTTTCGCCTGACGCAAAAAGTCCTCCAGTTGGGTAATCTCCGCTTGTACCTGCGCTTTCTGGGCATCGGTACTCACGGCCGACCCGCCCCCGAAACGGGAAAATCGTACCGTTGGCCACTGGATATGGATACCTTCATCTACGGTATAGGCCGCGTCTTCCCAATTCCAGGCGTCTAGCTGCACCACAGACGACTGGCCCGATACCAACCCGCCCTGCGGTGTGATTTGGGCCAGCAAAATACCGTTGGACCGCAACGTATTGATGACCTTGGAATCTGTATTATACGCAACGAGCGAACGGACATGGGCGTTATTTCCACCCACCTCAGCATCGTCTATGGTTGCCCGCACCGATTCTACCTCTACCAGACCGAGGTTCGTATTGGGCGCGATGAATCCCGGATAGACGTGCTTGCCGGTGGCGTCTATAATCTCGACATCATCGGCTGCCGGTGTTAACGGGCCTACATAGGTGATTTTCCCTTGCTCAAACATCACGGTACCCTGTGCTATGACCGTACCGTTGCCCACGTGGATGGTGGCACCTGTAATAGCCACCGTCTGCGCCTGCGCTTTGGCTGGATAAATGGTGGGTTGCGCCTGTGCAACGCCTGCAAACAGCAACCCGGTTGCGGTTAAGCCTGCAAAAAAATATGTTGTGATAGCGTTCATCTGTCTGTTGTGTTAATCCATGTGTTCTTCAAATTCGCCAACCTCACCAATGGTTTCGCAATGATATTCCATATTGGGTTGCGCTGTGGGCCGCTGGGTTACGCCGCCGCCGCGCTTGGCCTGCATCGATTTCCGGATAAGGCGCGCGCGCTCCGCAGCAAGTGTCTGCTGCTTGGCCGCATCTTCGTCGATATCCCAATATTTCACGCCGTCTACAAACGTTTTTTCCGCTTTGGCGTAGATGGAGAGTGGTTTGTCACTCCAAACCACCACATCGGCGTCCTTGCCCGGCGCGATGCTGCCTACGCGGTCGTCGACATGCAGGATTTCAGCAACGTTGAGTGTGACCATTTTGAGCGCTTCTTCTTCGCTAACCCCGCCGTATTTCACGGCTTTGGCCGCCTCCTGGTTGAGCCGGCGGGCCATTTCCGCGTCGTCTGAGTTAATAGCCGTCAACACATTTTGCTTATGCATGAGGTACGCATTATAGGGGATGGCCTCCTGTACTTCCATCTTGTACGCCCACCAATCGGCAAACGAAGCGCCGGCAATTTGCCTGCTGGCCATTTTGTCGGCTACTTTATAACCCTCCAGAATATGAGTAAACGTATTCACCGTGAATCCCATGCTATCGCTCACGTGCATCAGCATGTTGATTTCCGATTGCACATAAGAATGGCAGGTGATGAAACGCTTTTTGTCCAGAATCTCCACCAATGCATCCAACGTAAGATCGCGCCGTACGGACGGATCGTTTGCCTCCATCCGCGCTTTATACTCCCGGGCACGGGTAAATGCATCGTAGTACACCTGCTCTACCCCCATACGGGTTTGCGGAAAACGGGTGCCGGTAATGCCCCAGTTGCTTTGTTTCACGTTCTCGCCCAGGGCAAACTTGATAAACCCATCATTGCCGCCGAATTTCAGTCCTTCGGGGTTCTCGCCCCAGCGGAGTTTAATAAGCTGCGACTGGCCGCCGATGGAATTGGCGGAGCCGTGCAGCAGGTGCGAGGTCGTGACGCCGCCGGCCAGCTGGCGGTAAATATTGATGTCTTCTGAATTGATAACATCGCCAATCCGAACTTCCGCCGTTACGGAATGCGAGCCTTCATTGATGCCACGGCTCACGGCAATATGCGAATGTTCATCGATGATGCCCGGGGTTACGTGCTTTCCGGTGCCGTCGATTACTGTGGCTCCGGCTGCCGACAGGTTTTCACCTACGGCTTTGATTTTCCCGCCGGCCAGTAACACATCTGCATTTTCGAGGATGCCATCGGCTTCGTTGGTCCACACCGTGGCATTTTTAATCAGCACCGTTTCGGCCCCGGGTTGCGCTGTATTGCCATAGGCTACAAACGGATAGATTACATCGCCTTCGGAAACCGCTTCCTTTTTACGCGACAGCTCCGCCGATTTTGCCGTGTACGCCGCTGCATAGGTAGCCGCCCATGCCGAAGAAGTGCCGTCGGGCTGCACCACCTCACCCTTCAGTGTGAGTGGATCGCCATCAGCAATATATCCGCTAATCCTTGTGCTGCCCTCCTGACCTTTCGGGTTAAAGCTGAACGACAGCAAATCGCCGGTACGGGTAGCGGTAACCTTGGTTTCTGTGGTATCGTTCCCTATTTTCAGGTGTGCGGTTAGCTTTCCGTCGCTGTCGCCAATGAACAACCTGGCAGCTCCGGCGCCCGGCACCGTGGTGGCATATTCGCCCGCAACGTCTTGCACATTGACCTTCGTGGCCACGAATTTCTCACCCTGCACCCAGTTTTCGTAAATGATGGTACTTTCCTTAAACAAGGTATCGCTGGCAATAATGAAATTGGCCAGCTTCCCCTGCTCCAACGTACCAAGCTTATCGGATACCCCCAGCATTTCGGCCGGCACCTCGGTAAGGGCACGCAGTGCATAGGTGGGCGATAGCCCGTTAGCTACCGCGAGCCGCAGGTTGGTCCAGAAATCGCGCAAGTTACTGAGTCCGATTGGTGAAATGGCAAAGCGGACGCCGGCCTCTTCGAGCATTGCTGCATTGGCCGGCGCCATTTCCCAGTGTTTGAGCTGGGCCAGGGTAACATTGCGCGCTTCGGCAGGGTCTTCCACATCATACGCTTTCGGAAAAACAAGGGGCACAATCAGGCTGGCGCCCGTCGCTTTGATATCCGCCAACCGCTGATATTCATTTCCGACTGTTTTTATAATGTATTCCTTACCGAATTCTTTGGCTATCTTAGCGGCACGGAGCACGTCGAGCACATCATCTACCTCAAAAAACTGGGGCAACGCCTGCAGCTTGCCAAACGCTTCCAACGAAATATTATATTCCTCTTGCTGGTTGGTATACCATTGACTGTCGTAATAGGTTTGGCGGAGCAGAGCAATGGTACCCATCAGCGAAGAGGGGTAACTGGTTTGCGCCGTACCTTTGCTAAATGAGTATTGGGCGCCGGCGTCGGGGAGAATCACCACCTCGTTTTCACGCGCATCAGCGAGTGTGGCCACGACGGAGCTGCCGCGGGCAATGCCATCGCGTACGATGGATTGCACTGCCCCAAAACCGATTTTGCGCAGCTCCTCGCTTTGCTTCCCGTCTACCGCGAATGTCTCTTTTGCCGCCACTTCGGGGCGTATCGCTTCATTCCAGCCATACGCTCCTTTCTTGGTTGATTCGAAAATTTGAGCCCGGCGACCACCGAAGCCTTGCTGACCACCCCGGCTTTCTTTTGCCTGGCCATATTCGCTGAAGGCATCGATAAAGGATGGATAAATGAACTTCCCTTTCAGATCGATGGTCACATAGCCTTTTGGTACCGATTGGTTGCTGCCCAATGCGGCTATGCGCTTGCCATCAACCAGCAGGGTGCCATTGCGGATCAACTCGCCCGCTTTAACCACGATGTTGGCGTTCGTGAATGCAAACAGTTGCGGCCGTTCATCGTGTGAGCCATTTACCGGGTAGGTTTCTTGTGCCACCATCACGCCGGTCAATAGCATGGTACAGAATAACAATAAGGTGCTCTTCATTTTAGGAATATCACGTGTAACTAATTGCGCCATATCCCCCGGCATCCAGCAAAGTAAGGGTTTGTGTTAAAGAGGACACGGCTCACGTCAAATGTAAATGGTTATTTCAATAATACAACAAAAAAGCCCCGCACGTAATAGGAAAGTTACCCAAAAAATCTTTTATCAATAATCCCGGAAAAAAGCCTACCTTTGTATCCCGTACACAAACGTGATGTTTAAAGCTTTTTTGGCTTTTACAGCGTATAGCAGATACCCAAAATTTGTCATGACTAAATACATTTTTGTTACGGGCGGCGTTACCTCGTCGTTAGGGAAAGGTATTATTTCGGCCTCCTTAGCCAAACTGCTCCAGGCACGGGGTTACCGGGTAACCATCCAGAAATTCGACCCCTACATCAACATTGATCCAGGCACACTCAATCCGTATGAACACGGCGAATGCTACGTTACGGAAGACGGTGCAGAGACCGACCTCGACCTTGGCCATTACGAACGTTTCCTTAATACGGCTACTTCGCAGGCCAACAACGTAACCACCGGTCGTATATACCAACACGTTATCGACAAGGAACGCGAAGGCGCGTACCTGGGCAAAACCGTGCAGGTGGTACCACACATCACCGATGAGATAAAGCGCCGCATGTGCATGCTCGGTAAAGACGGCAACTACGATATCGTTGTAACCGAGCTTGGGGGCACCGTGGGCGATATCGAATCGCTCCCCTTTATTGAGGCTGTACGGCAATTGCGCTGGGAATTGGGAAGCAGCAACTCGCTGGTCATCCACCTTACGTTGGTCCCGTTTCTCGCTGCCGCGGGCGAACTGAAGACGAAACCCACGCAGCACTCCGTAAAAACGCTGCTGGAATACGGTATCCAGCCAGATATCCTGGTATGCCGTACGGAACATCACCTTAACTCGGAAATCCGCAAGAAACTCGCATTGTTCTGTAACGTGAACATCAACGCAGTGGTTGAATCGATCGATGCGCCCTCTATCTATGACGTGCCGCTGCTGATGCTCAAAGAGCAATTGGACAAGACCGCGCTCACCAAGCTCAAACTATCGACAAAAAACGAACCTGACCTGACTAATTGGAAGGTTTTCCTGGGCAAACTCAAAAATCCGACGGCAGAAATCACCATTGCCGTGGTAGGGAAATACGTGGAACTGCCGGATGCTTACAAATCCATCAACGAAGCGTTTATCCATGGCGGTGCTATGAATGAGTGCAAAGTGCGTGTAAAATACGTCGCTGCAGAAAGCATCAACGACGAAAACGTACAGGAAAAACTCCGGAAAGCTTCGGGCGTACTGGTAGCTCCGGGATTTGGTGAGCGTGGGTTGGATGGTAAGCTAACCGCCATTAAATACGTCCGGGAAAACAACATTCCTTTTTTTGGCATCTGTTTGGGCATGCAATGCGCGGTCGTTGAGTTTGGACGGAACGTATTGAAACTCAAGAATGCCAATAGCGTAGAGATGGACCCGAAAACCAAGCACCCGGTGATTCATTTAATGGAAGACCAGAAACACGTAAAAAATATGGGCGGCACCATGCGTTTAGGTGCATACGACTGCGAGATCAAAAAGGGCACTAAGGCTGCAGCCATTTATGGCAAGAGTAAAATAGCAGAGCGGCACCGGCATCGTTACGAGTTTAACAACGATTACCTCGAAAAATACGAGGCCGCCGGCATGGTGGCCTCGGGTATCAATCCAGCCAACAACCTGGTGGAAATCGTAGAACTCAAAAACCATCCTTTTTTTGTTGCGGGGCAATTCCACCCAGAATTAAAATCAACGGTTGCAAATCCTCACCCACTTTTTGTTAGCTTTGTAGCCGCTTCTTTGGCCTATAGCAAAGCAGCAAAACAGAAATAGCGAATAGCGCAGATTACGAAATGGATAGAAATACACTGACGGGCCTGGTTTTAATCTTTGTCATCATTGCAGGTTCTTTTTACTTGTTACAACCCTCGGAAGAAGAAATAAAACGAGAGCGCCAGTTACAGGATTCGCTTGCCAGCGCGCGCGCTGGCATTGAAAATGTAACTCCGACTGCCACCGACACCGCCGGAACTCCGGCTACGACCACGCCGGCAGTTGACTCTACCTTGCTAAGCGGACCGTTCGGCCAGGCTATCGCCGGCGAAGAGCGAACCATTACCCTCGAAAACGAACACATCAAGGCCACCATCAGTACAAAGGGCGGTCGGATAAAATCAGTAGAAGTCAAAGATGAGCAGACATACGACGGGAAACCGCTGCTATTGTTTGAGGGTGATCACAACAAATTCGGCCTCTTCTTCTCAACGGCCGGCAAAAACATCATCACCAACGACCTGCACTTTACCACGCAAGGAAACGATATCCAGGTAGCCGGCCAGGACTCGGCATCCGTGACCTTCCGTTTGGCATACGCCGCCGACAAATACATCGACTACATTTATTCGATACGTGGTGGCGACCATAACATCGGCTTCACCATCGTAACCAAGGGCATGCAAGACGTGATAGCGCCCACAGAGAACCAACTGGTGCTCAATTGGGAAACGGCACTCACGCAAAAAGAAAAGGATATGGACAGCGAGCGCCAGCGATCTACCTTGTATTACGCCAATGCCGACAATGACGTAGACCATTTAAGTACATCCAAAGACGATGACGAAGACCTCGCGGGGCCAATCGAGTGGGTTTCTTTCAAACAGCACTTTTTCTCCAACGTACTGGTTTCGGAAAGCGGCTTCGCCGGTGGAAAGGTGAATGTATACACCAGCGCGGACGCATCGATCGTCAAACTGTTTGCTGCCAACCTTCGGCTCGACTTTAACCGTCAGGATATCAATACCTACCCCATGCACTTTTTCTTCGGGCCTAACCAATACAAAGTCCTGAAGGCCCACGGGTACGGACTGGAGAAGCAAATCGATATGGGCTGGGGGCCCATGAAATGGATCAACCGGTTCATCACCGTACCGGTATTCAATTTCCTGGATAGCTTCAACTGGAGCTACGGCCTGGTCATCCTCATCCTTACGTTATTGTTGAAATCTGTACTCTCTCCCCTCACCTACCGGTCTTATGTATCCATGGCAAAAATGCGGGTACTCAAGCCGGAGATGGACCAGATTAAGGAGAAAGTAGGGCAAGACAATCCTACGTTATTGCAACAGGAGTACCTCAAACTGTATAAGCAGGCCGGCGTAAACCCTTTGGGGGGCTGTATCCCCATGCTCCTGCAGATGCCGTTTACCATCGCGTTTTTCTTCTTCTTCCCCAACCTGTTCGAACTGCGGGGTGAGAGCTTCTTGTGGGTCAAAGACCTATCTACGTACGATTCGGTGATTACGTTTTCACCCTTGCCCCTCATCGGCGTGGACCACATCAGCTTGATGTGTATTTTGATGACGGGTGCCACCTTGCTATCTACCTGGTACAACAACTCCATTTCGGGCGCCGCCAATGCGCAAATGAAATACATCGGCTATTTCATGCCGCTGATTTTCCTTTTTGTACTGAACAGTTTCCCGGCCGGGTTGAACTATTATTATTTCTTATCTACGGTATTCACCTTTGGGCAGCAGCTTGTTATCCGCCAGATGGTCAACGACGATAAAATTCTGGCTATCATCGAGGCAAACAAGAAAAAACCCGAAGCGAAGAAAAAATCGAAATTCCAACAGCGCATGGAAGATTACATGCGCCAACAGCAGAATAAGCCAAAAGGAAAGAAATAATTAAGGCATGACAAAGTAGCGGAAGAGGTAATATAACGCCCAGCCCGCAAACGCAATAAGCAGCACCCACACCCACGAAGGAATAGACTGTGGTGTCTCACTGCCCTCGATGAGGAACGATTGCTGGTTACCTTTGCCATACGCATTGACCATGATGGGGATTACCCCATCCACTACCGCGTCTTCGGTTATTCCTTCCACATCGATGGCTGGCCCATTGCGCACCACAAACGGGATGACACGTATACCTTCTTTGCCTGTGGGGTCTTTTCCTACAATCTTCAACGTATGGGGACCATCCACCAGTTTCCCGGTGTCCAATTCGAAGTTGATCGGCGACATCACCTCCGCGACGGGTTGCGGGTGGTCGTCCAGAAAAATGCGTATCTTGCTCTTGCCTTCCATAATCAATCAAGGTCTAATACATGTCGTTTGATATGATTGGATGTACTCTCGCCGGGGCGAACCAGCCATTTCATGGAATAATACAACGTAATCAGTACAATAACCGCTATCGCGCCCACAATGAGGTAATCCCAATCGCTATCCGGGCCTGCACCGTGGGCAACACCACGCAGCACCTTCGGCTGCTGCTTTTCACATACCGGGCATGCCCAACCAGCCACGCCCATAGACAGCATGATGAGTGTGAGTGCTGTTCGCTTTAGGTAATGATGTCTCGTCTTTTCCATCGTGTTGTGTTATTTGCTGGCGTCCTGCGCCAGAAAGTCCATAATTTCTTTTACCTTATCCTCGGTCACTTCCGACCCCGAATTTCCCCAGCTTGTGCGTTCATGGTTGATGATAGCCGCTATTTCCGCTGCAGAGAGTTCCATCATGGTGCCGATTCCCGGCATTGCTGCAAATTCTGGCCGCGCATCATAACCGTTCATGATGATGTCTACATACAACTCCAAATCATCCCCGCTCACTACGCTGCTTTCTTTGAGTGAGGGGAATGCACCCGGCAGCCCCTCGCCATTGGCTTGGTGACAGCTCTGGCAGTGGGTAGCATACAGCAACGCACCATCCAACCCGCCCCCCTCATCACCCGCCGCTTTGGCCGCTTCACGGGCGTAGAGGAACTCGGGCGACGGCCGCCCATCGGGCAGCGGTACCTGCTTGAGGGATTGCAGATAGGCAACCAACTGAAGGGCCTCCTCGGTAGCCACCACTTTGCCCTTCCCTTTTTTGAGGAACGCCTCGGGCACATTGACCACCACATCATCAGCTGCCGGATAGGCTTTATATTCAAATAGCCACGGGTATGCCGGCATAATGGAGGCTTCTACCACTGCGCGGGGGTTATACAGATGTACCAGGTTCCACTCCAGGCTGGGTTGGCGGTTGCCCACGTCGGTGAGGTCGGGGCCGGTCCGCTCCGTGCCCATCAGGGTCGCCGTGTTGCGCCACAGGTCCGTACGTTTAATACTGGCATAATCGGCCGCTACGCTTGGCCGTTTTCCCCACGGCCGGTCCATATCCACATTGCGCACCTGCTGGGTATGGCAAGCCACGCAGCCGTTGGCAATAAAGACCGATTTTCCCTTCGTTGCTGCTTCGCTCAGTGGCTCGTAATCCGGCAACGGCGCGTTTTGCTGCTGGTTGTGCAGCGCCGGCAGGATAGCCACAAATAATGTCAACACCAGAAATAACAAAAACGCTGCGGTAAATAGCTTTCTATGATCATTAAAAAATTCCATCTCCTATTAGAAATATGATGCTGAATATCTAGCCGTTGAATGAATCTTGCCCGGCATGCTGAATAGCCGTCTCCCCAATGTCGAGTGTTTCCCTATCCACCGACAGCATTTTATACATGTTATAAGCAAAAAACAGGTGCGACAGCCACATCAGGCTACCTCCTATCGCACGCCAGAGCCAATAAGGCATCATAAGCGTTACACTTTCGATAAACGGCTTTCCATCCATCCACATCAGGCCTTTCAGGGTGCTGCCGTACATCAGCGGCACGGTATAAAATAGGAGCCCGATCAACGCCATCCAGAAGTGGGCACCCACGGTAGATTGCGGTGCCTCCTTACCCGTCAACCGCGGTACCAGCGCATAGATACCCGCCCACAGGAAGAAGCTGATGATGCCATACATGGTGAGGTGTGAGTGTGCGACGGTAAAATCAGTAAAATGCCACAGCAGGTTGGTATACCGGAAGGCCTCGGCCGTGCCCTGCAATGAGCCCGTGAAGTAAAAGATAATACCGATGAGGAAGAATGGGAGCGTATAGCTGTCTTTCACCTTATACCAGCCACCTTTAAAAGTGAGGAGGAAGTTCGCCGTACCGGCAGCCACCGGAATGACCATACCCATACTGCCCACAATGGCCACGGTTTGCAACCACCATGGGATAGCACTGAACACAAAATGGTGGGTACCGATGAGCGTATAAAAAAGAATCTGCGTCCAGAACGCGAGGATACCCAGGCTGTAGGAATAAATAGGTCTGTTTAATTGCTGGGGCAAGAAATAATAAACCACGCCCAGCATAAACAGCATAAACCACATCCCTACCCCCTGATGCATATAATACCCCTGAACGATGGTTTCGCCCAATCCGCTTTGCCACCAGGGGACATAGGCTACGATGGATATCACCAGCGCAAAAATCACGGCCGAAATAATGTACCAATTGGAGATATAAATTTCGCGGGTCGTTCGCTTCGCCACCGTCTTCAGGTAATTGATAAGGGTGAGTACCAAGCCGACACCAAAGAGCAGCATAATCGGCCAGACGTATTCACGGTATTCGCCGCCGCCGTTATTGATGCCGGCCATGAGCGATAACGAGCCCAATATGACCGCAGCATTAATCAGGTAAAACGAATACCAACCCATTTTCAGGCTGGCTATCGCTACGTTGCTTACGCGAGGCACCACATAGTATCCCAGACCGATCATGGCGAGCGATGCCCATCCCCAGAACACCGCATTGGTATGCACGGGCCGCAAGCGCCCGAAACTCAGCCAGCTCACCTGGTCGGCATCGGGGGCTACAAACTTGATACCCAAATATTGGCCCACGGTAGTTCCGAAAAGCAGCCAGCACGTGGCAGCCACGAGGTACCAAACAATCAATTTGCTGAGTTGGGGGTCGATATTGGGTCGCCGCTGTGCTTTTTTCTTCACGGCAACGAAAGGTAAACCCGAGTTCTCCCTGATTTTAATAATCCCCAATCGGTCTTCGGCCGTTTCCTGCCCGGAGAGTTCGGTATCCGTTAGCCGGTAGTCCAGGGCCTGCTTCCGTTCAAGCAGCTCGCGTTCGGCCTGTTCTCCGTCCACCTCGCGGAGGTAAGCCGTAAACTCATCGGCTTCGGCCATATCCATCTTCCTGCGGTACCGTTTCAGCACGCGCGATGCCTTGCTGACCATGATCACAAAGCCTACTGTAATCGGTATGAGCAACAGCACAATGGTAATGATGATGCCTGCCTGGCCCAAAAGCGATTCCTCTTCAGCGTTTCCGCCAGGTTGCGCCCAAGACACTGCGCTCATTGACGACGATAACAGCACAAGTAGTCCTTTTCGCAACGCGTCACGGCCAGCAGCGCGATGCTTCTTGTTCTTTTCGCGCATAACGGCTATCAATTGCCCAAGCTGATGGCTATCCAATTGCTGGATGTACTTGCGGTATCCTTGCTGTCCATCCGCGCGCCTGCGATCGGCCAGCTCTTTAACGGTTTCAATACGATGCAGCAACCAAATCGCAAAAAGCAGTATCGCCACCAATGCCAGTAGCGAAACCAAAATAATCACTTCTGTACTATCGAAAGTGAAATGGAATGGGCGCATCTCTTCCTGTGCGAAAAGCAACAGGGGGGATAACACCAGGAAAACAATGCTTGTAAATGAAAAAGAGGTCTTCAGCATACCCAAACTTAAAATATATAAATACCTTTTTATCCTTTATTTAATTAAAAAAAACTGACCCCGGTTTAATCGCGTTTCAGGAAAGTCAGGTTATTTTCCAGCTCCTCAGTGAATGAACTGAGCTTGGCCCTTTCCAGCATATCCCGCATCTCTTCACGGATAATCTTAAACTGGTAATGAATGGGGCACGGCTTTGCTTCAGAGCATTGCTTCAACCCCAGGCCACAACCTGAAAAGATTTTTTCGCCATCCACTGATTTTACGATACTGGCTAAAGAACCCTGAAGCAACTTTTCATCCAGGAAAAACCCGCCGTTAGGCCCTTTGGTTGATAGTACCAATCCCTTACGGCTCAAGTCTTGCAATATCTTCGCAATAAATGACTCCGGCGAATCTATCTCTTTGCTGATCTCCTTAATACCGGCCTTCTCACCGTCCTTTGAACGCTTGGCGATAAAAATCATCGCCCTGATAGCATATTCGCATGTTTTTGAAAACATTTATTCGTTAAATTTCGGCAGCAAATGTACGAAATATTAGTAAAAGATAAAAAACTCTTTTTTTTATTTTTAACGGTAAGCAGATCATACAAACGCGCTGAATCCGGTAATCGACCTTCCTACGATCAGCGAGTTGATTTCCTTGGTGCCTTCATACGAATAAATTGCCTCTGCATCGGCCAGAAAGCGGGCTACGTCGTATTCCAGCAGGATGCCGTTACCGCCCATCACCTCCCGGGCCTGACTCACAATATCGCGCGTACGGAGTGTACAGAAAACTTTAGCCAGCGATGCATGTTCATCGCGCAGCATATCGCCATCCTGCAATTCGGATAAACGGTATACCAAAGTCTGCATGGCCGTAAGGTTTGATAGCATTTCGACCAGGTGGTTTTGGATCAACTGGAACGATGCGATCGGTTTACCGAACTGCTTGCGCTTGCGGGTATAGTCAAGCGCATTTTCGTAGGCACCCCTTGCACAGCCCACGGCCATCCAGGCCACGCCTGCCCGGGTAAGCTGCAATACCTTGGCGGTATCTTTGAACGAATTGGCATGTTGCAACCGGTCACTTTCCTCCACCAGGCAATCCGTCATCGTAATCAAGCCATTCTGCACAATCCGCAGCGCCATCTTTCCCTTTATTTTTTCAACTTCAAACCCCGGTGTGCCCTTCCGCACCAAAAACCCTTTTACTTCGCCGTCTGCCACATCCCTGGCCCAGATGATGGTCACATCGGCAAATGTGGCGTTTCCTATCCATTTCTTCTGGCCATTGAGCAACCAGCCCTTTTCCGTTCTGCGGGCCGTAACCGTAAGTCCGCCTGCCGCGCCCGACCCTACCTCGGGCTCGGTGAGGCCGAAAGCACCAATCAGTTTCATCTGTTGCATGGCAGGCAGCCACTCCTGTTTCTGCGCATCCGAGCCACAGAGGTATATGGATCCCATGGCCAATCCGCTTTGTACACCGAAGAATGTTGCCACCGACGCATCCACACGCGCAATTTCCATCGCGATGATGCCTTCCATCAGTGACGATTTTCCCGCGCAGCCGTACCCTTCATAGGTAAGTCCGCAGATGTTCAAACTGGCCAGCTTGGGAACGATTTCAAAAGGAAATTCGTCACGCAGCCAATAGTGGTTTACCAACGGCCGTATTTCGCGTTCCATAAAATCGCGCACCTTCAGTTGCAGTGCGCGGTCTTCGTCGCTCAGCCGCATGTGCAGTTCGTAGAAATCGCCATTAATAGGCGGCAATTCCCGTTTGGGTTTACCACCATCCAGCATCTTCATCAATCCGTTGAGTTGCTTTTCGTCCAATTTGGAAAACGAGTCCATCACCTTCGGCAGGTCCACCTTTTGTGAAAGCTTATCCAATTGGTCAAAATCAATGCTTTTGAACAGTTGGTAGGCTTTTTTAATTTTTGAAAACATAATTTTATGCTCTTGTGCTTACGTCTTATGCCCGTTGTCTTAGGTCTGTATTACTCCCACATTAAAAGGCTTTTCAATGGGTGCCTGATTAGCGGCTTCGATGCCCATCGCGATAACTTTGCGCGTATCTAACGGATCAATGATGCCATCTACCCAAAGCCGTGCCGCGGCGTAATAAGGTGTTGTTTGCTCATTATACCTTTCCGTAATCTCCTTGAGCAGGGCATCCTGTTGTTTCGTATCAACTTCCGTACCTGTTTTCTTTAACGATGCCGTCTGGATTTGCAGCAGTGTTTTGGCCGCCTGGCTGCCGCCCATCACCGCAATCTTGGCCGACGGCCAGGCAAAAATAAGCCGCGGATCATACGCTTTGCCACACATGGCGTAGTTGCCCGCGCCATACGAGTTGCCGATGACGATGGTAAATTTAGGCACCACAGAATTGGCTACGGCATTGACCATCTTCGCACCGTCTTTAATAATGCCGCCCTGTTCGGCCCGGCTACCTACCATAAAACCCGTTACATCCTGCAGGAACACCAGCGGTATTTTCTTTTGGTTGCAATTCATGATGAAACGGGTCGCCTTGTCTGCGGCATCCGAATAGATGACACCGCCAAACTGCATCTCGCCCTTCTTGCTTTTCACCACCTTACGCTGGTTGGCCACAATACCCACAGCCCAACCCTCCACGCGGCCCAGGCCACAGACGATGCTCTGGCCATAGTGGGCTTTGTATTCATCAAAATCGGAGTCATCCACCAGCCGGCGGATGATTTCGCCCATATCATACGGTTTCTCGCGCGAGGCGGGCAGTATCCCGTAGATGTCCTGGCCATTCAATTTCGGTGGCGCCGGCTTTATCCGGTCGAACCCCGCGTCCTTCGGCTTGCCGAGTTTACCCATGATGCGGCGGATGGCATCCAAGCATGTTTTATCGTCCGGTTGCTTATAATCGGTTACCCCAGATATTTCGCAATGCGTGGTCGCGCCACCTAGCGTTTCATTATCTACCGACTCGCCGATGGCCGATTTAACCAGGTAAGACCCCGCCAGGAATACCGAGCCCGTGCCATCCACAATCATGGCCTCGTCGCTCATGATGGGCAGGTAAGCCCCCCCGGCCACACACGAGCCCATGATAGCTGCCAGCTGCACAATCCCCTCGCTGCTCATCCGCGCATTATTGCGGAAGATACGGCCAAAATGCTCCTTATCGGGGAAAATCTCATCCTGCATGGGCAGGTATACGCCTGCAGAATCCACGAGGTAAATGATGGGCAGGCGGTTTTCCATCGCAATCTCCTGCGCGCGCAGGTTCTTCTTGGCCGTCATCGGAAACCAGGCCCCTGCCTTTACGGTGGCGTCGTTGGCCACGACAACACACTGGCGGCCGGCTACATAACCAATGCCCGTTATCACGCCCGCTGAGGGGCAGCCTCCATGTTCGTCATACATCCCTTCGGCCGCCATAGCGCCTACCTCAAGCCATGGCCGTTCGGCATCCAGTAAGTGGTTAATCCGCTCCCGGGCCAGCATTTTGCCCTTTGCCTTTTGCTTTTCGGCCGCCTTCACCCCGCCCCCTTGGTATACCTTCTTCAGCCGGTTCTTTAGCGCAGACACCGTTTGCTTATTCAGATCCTCGTTTTGGTTAAACTCAAGGTTTATCATGGTTCACAATATACAGCATTCTTTTTTATCTTTTTTTCTTTTTTTGGGTTACCTTTTACTTTACCGGGTATTAAAACGTAATAAACAAGTTTGTTTTAAACACAAAAAGGAAATTAACATGAAAAATGCATTCAAATTCGGTTTTTTAGGATTGTTCGCTACCGTAGCTTTTGCTGCCTGCAACACCACGACTTCTGAAAGTGAGCAAACTGCCGACTCATTGACAACTGAAATCGAAGAGCAAGTTGACGCTACCACCGATTCTATCGATTCACTCGGTGACGCAGCTATCGACTCACTGGATTCGTTGGTAAACTAATTAATCGGATTGAGAAGATCTAAAAAGGGGCTCCCGCCGGTTGGCGGGAGCCCCTTTTTTCATCAACGGAGAAAACATCAGTAGTCCGAGCAGGTGCCCATGAAGTTTAACACCTTGATAACACTCCGGTAATCTTCGCTTTTTACCTTTGTAGGTAGTTATGGCATACGTATTGGAAATAATCATTTGCTCGGTTACGGTATGCCTAGCAGCACTAACCTACCTTTTCATCAAATACGTCGATGTGGTATTTGAAGACCAGGATGACAGCTAATTACCTCAGCTTATGAATAAACGGAATGTAGACCTGGTGGTCATATCAGACGTGCATTTGGGTACCTACGGGTGCCACGCCAAGGAACTCCTCAACTATCTCAAAAGCATCAAACCGAAACAAATCCTGCTGAATGGAGACATCGTAGACATCTGGCAATTCAGCAAACGGTACTGGCCCGAATCGCATATGAAAGTGGTGCGTAAAATTCTCAAATTCGTGGCCGATGGGATACCGGTTACCTACCTTACCGGCAACCACGATGAAATGCTCCGCAAATTTACCGACTTCGAACTTGGATCGCTTACGCTGACCAATAAACTCTCCCTACGCATCGGCAAAAAGCGGGCATGGGTATTCCATGGCGACGTATTCGATGTGTCCATGCAACACGCCAAGTGGCTGGCACGGTTGGGTGCCATCGGGTACGACAGCCTTATTCTACTGAACAGTATGGTGAATTGGGCACTTATAAAGCTAGGGCGCGAAAAGATGAGCCTTTCCAAACGAATAAAAAACAGCATCAAGAATGCCGTGAAATTCATCAACGATTTTGAGGTAACGGCTGCTACGCTCGCTATCGAAAAAGGATATCAATATGTCATCTGCGGTCACATCCACCAACCGGAAATCCGGCGGATTGAAACCGAAAAGGGCAGCGTAACCTACCTCAATTCCGGCGATTGGGTAGAGAACCTTACGGCACTGGAATATCATCGCGGGGCGTGGCAGATATATCGCTATCAGGCTACTGACTATGCCGAAACTGTCCCCGAATCGGACGTATTAGAAAATGACGACCTGAGCGATAAACTCAACATCAGGCAGTTGCTCGATTTGCTGAAATCGGAACCCGTGGTTTAAAAATTCACAATTAACCACTATAATTGTAGCGCCATTGGGCGTATACAAGATGATTGAACAGTTTCGCAAATACACACCACTAAATATCCTTTTTTTGTCTATCGTGGGGCTCGTGCTCTGCCTGGGTGTGTTTATGCACCTGCCCCATAACCTCATGCCGGTATTTTTTGAGCCGGCCATCAGCAACTTTACGGGTAAGCTATCGCCCGAAAACATCACCCCCGAAGCAAACGTGCTCATTACGCTGGTACTTACGATTATCCAAGCCTTGCTACTCAATACCATCGTGAACCGTTTTAACCTGGTGGGCCGATCGAGCTTCCTGCCCGCACTGATGTATATGACATTGGCAAGCCTGATGTTACCTTTTCTAGTACTGTCGCCGATACTGATTTGCAACTTTCTGACCATCTGGATGGCCGATAAATTGCTCAGCATTTACCGGCGTACCGAAATCAAGCCGCTGATGTTTGACCTGGGTATGATCGTAGCGCTGGGCAGTCTGGTTTATTTCCCCTTCATCGTCATGCTGCTGCTGCTGTGGTGCAGCCTGATGATTTTCCGGCCATTCAGTTGGCGCGAGTGGGTAGCCATACCCATTGGCTTCGCAACGGTTTATTTTTTGCTCGGCGTTGTTTATTTGTGGTTCGACCGGATGGATGCATTTTACAAAATATGGCTGCCGCTCACGTATCCGTTTCCAACATCTCTTCATATCGACATTTATGATTATCTGGTTTTGCTGCCCCTGATAACCATTCTCGTGCTTTTTGTAATCACCCTCCGTAAGAACCTGTTCAAAAGCGTCGTGCACATCCGCAAATCATTCCAACTGCTGTTCTGCATGTTTGCACTGGCGGTCATCTCATTTTACCTCAATGCAGACTGGTCCATCAACCATTTCCTGCTGGCGGCTCCACCCATTGCCATCTATATGACCTACTACTTTAGCTATGCTGCCACTCGGTGGTTTTACGAAAGTATATTCGCGTTATTGTTGCTCACCATCATCTATTTTCAGTTCTTCTAATTGATTTATAAGCAGCGTTTTAACCTTTTTTAACAAAAAGAATGGCCTGTGGCAACTAAAAATTAGATAGCTTTGCATACGTTTTTTGATTATTAAATTTACGGATTGCCCATTAAAGGTATTCATCATCGTATTGTTTTAAATTAACACATGCAGCACCGCATATCGAAGTTTCTTTATACCGCACTCTCCATATTCCTGCTATTTTCTACGACGGCACAAGCGCAACGCGCCACCACGAGTTCTCCATATTCGCGTTACGGGTTGGGTGAGCTAAGTGGCGATGCCCTGCCGCAGCTACGCGCCATGGGTGGCATTACCACCGGCGTACGTTATTTAAATGGATATGGCAACATCAACGTGGGCAATCCGGCTTCTTACTCCGCATTGGGCCTCACCACCATAGATGTAGGCCTGTTTGGTAACATTACCGAACTCAGCCAGAACAACCTGGCAGAAAACTCATACAACTTTTCGCTCAGCCACATCAACTTCGGCATCCCCCTGGGCCGTCCGGGCGGCATCAGTTTCGGCATTATGCCGTTTTCTGACGTCGGTTTCAGCTATGCCATCCCAGGAACACTAGACACCACCAACATCCGCAACGTATATGCCGGGGCCGGTGGGACCACCAAAGCTTACCTCGGCTATGGCGTACAAATAACAAAGAATTTCAGCGTAGGCGTTAACGCTTCGTATATTTTCGGCACGCTGGAGCGCATAAACTCCGTGGAATTTCCCGATGATATCGGTGCACTCAATGTACGGACTGATAGCAGCCAGTATGTGAAGGGATTTAGTTTCGACTACGGGTTGCAGTATTTCCAGCCCCTGGGCAACAACGTTAACCTGACCATCGGTTACGCGGGAACCGCGGGCTCCCCACTGAATACCAGCACCTCGAGGGTGATTACCCGCACACCCACCAGTGTGGAAGATGACCAGGAAAATCTTCCCGTAGATACCATTTCCGTGTACGAAGGCATGAAACAACAGATCACCATGCCCATGAAACACAGCGTTGGATTCAGTATTGCCAAAGGGAACAACTGGCTGATAGGGGGTGATTTTAACTATGCTAAATGGAGTGACTTTCGGGTAGGCAATGGTAACCCGCACTTGACCGATAGCTATGGCTTTGCCCTTGGTGGCCAGATCACACCTGATGTGACCTCGGTGAATTATTTTGGTGTGGTAGACTACCGGCTGGGCTTTAAATACGACAAGTCGTACATCAATATTGAGAATCAAGACATCAACCGGATGGCGCTGACCGTGGGTTTCGGCTTCCCGCTCCCGTCGCTGTTTGGTACCTCATTCTATAAAATCAACTTTGCCACCGAATTTGGCCAGATGGGTACGCTATCCAACAACCTGGTACGCGAACGTTATATTAACTTCAACTTAGGGTTTACACTAAACGACAGCTGGTTCAGGCGCAGGTACTACGACTAGCGAATCGACATCATTACGATGATGGATAAGCTTGGCAAAAATACGGGGTTAAAGGGCATGTGGGCCATACTGGGCATCGTGCTACTGGGCGCATGCGAAACCGACCTGAAAGAGGTAGACCGGATTGCGGCAATCCAGGCGGAAGAACCAGTGGATATTTCGTTGGGTGTAACGGTGGTTTATAGCGATTCCGCATTGGTGAAAGCCCAAATGACGGCACCCGAAATGCGCCATTATAACGTTGAAGAGCCTTATTATGAATTTCAAAAAGGCGTCACCATCGTTTTCTATGACGAAAACCGCATGGAGACCCAGCGCATTACGTCTGACTATGCCATCCAGAAGGAGGCAGAGGAGTTGATCGAATTTAAGCGAAACGTGGTCATTACGCGGGCGGACGGGTCGGTTATCAAGACCGAAGAGCTCATCCACGATCAAAAAGCCAATACATTCTATAACCACGTACCGATTGAGGCTTATTTCAAAGATGGCCGGGGCAATTTCATGGGAACTTCGTTCACTTCGGATGCCAGCTTCGAAAACATTGAGGTGCAGAATGCAACGGGATTGTACCTGCTCGAAGACGGCCAGGCCCCCACTTTCCGGTAGCAGCACGCAATTTATTTAAGTTTTTACACTTTTTTTGATAAAAGTCGTATCTTGCGCCTCGTTTTAAAAATGTGGATACAACCACCTGAAAACAAGAATTTGACACAAGAAATAACAGCTTAAAAAAACAGTTTTACACAGGCTATGGGATTGATGAATTATTTACGCAACCGAGCGGGGGTGGTGATCGTCGGCTTTATTGGTTTTGCGATAGTTGCGTTTTTATTAGGGGATATTATTAATTACGGCACACCGTTTTGGGCACGCCACCAGAATCAGGTCGGCAGCATCAACGGCGAAGCGATTGATATCAATGCTTTCAACGCACAGGTAGACCAAACATCGGAAATGTTTAGGCAGCAGATGGGTGGCGGCAACCTGAGCCCGCAAATGAAATCGTGGGCGGTGCAGCAGGTATGGAGCCAATACCTCAATCGTGAATTAATGAAAGGCGAGGTAGACCATATCGGCCTTTCCGTCGGGAAAACAGAACTGAATGACCTTGTGCAGGGCGATAATCCCTCCATGCAGATCCAGCAGGCCTTCCGGAATCCTCAAACAGGTATGTTTGATCGCGATCAACTCAGCACCTTCATTTCGCAGGTAAACACACTGCCCCAGGGACACGAGGCCCATGGGCAATGGGAAGCACTCCTGCAAAGCATCATCGACGAACGGCTAAGTACCAAATACACCAACCTGGTCAATAACAGCATTTACGTCACTTCGCTGGAAGCGAACGATGCATATAGCCAACGCAATAAACTAGCTAATTTCGAATACGTACTGCTCGATTACCAGTCGGTCCCGGATAGCGCGGTAACCCTGACTGAACAAGATTACCAAGCTTACTACAATGAGAATAAAGGGGTGTTTAATAACCCTGAAGAAACGCGTAGTCTGGAATACGTGGTATTTGATGCCAGCCCTACCGCGCAGGATACCGCTCGCGTACAGACTACGGTGGAGGAATTGAAAGCGCAATTGGCCGAAACAAAAACCGACTCCTTGTTCGCGGCTGTCAATTCCGACACAAAATATCCCTACATCTTCCGTAAGCAGGGCGAACTCGGCCCTGCACTAGACACGCTGGTCTTCGGTGCCCCCGTAGGCACAACGGTTGGCCCGGTGCTGGCCAACGGGCGATTTGAAATCGCAAAAGTAGTGGAATCACTGGTTGGCCCCGATTCAGTGAAAGCCAGCCATATTCTGCTCAATCCGGCTACCGAAGGTGGTACGGACAAGGCAGCTGCCAAAGCAGATTCCATCAAGGGCCTCATTGAAAAAGGGGAAAGCTTCGCCGCGCTGGCCATCCAATTCAGCGTGGATGAAGGCAGCAAAATAAACGGTGGCGAATTGGGCACCTTTGGACGCGGCATGATGGTCCCGGCGTTTGAAGAGGCTGCATTTGACGCCAAAATTGGAGAAGTGGTCGTCGCAACATCCCAGTTCGGCATCCACATCATCAAGGTGGAAGACCAGATTGGCTCATCGCGGTTTGTCAAAGCGGCGATCATCGACAAGCAGATAAACAGCGGCCGGGAAACACTGGAAGCCGCCTATCGGCAAGCTACCCAATTCTTTGGCGAAATCGGCAACTCCGATTTTGAGGAAGCAGCATCCCAGCAAGGCCTGTCTGTGCTTAAAGCCGACGAGGTAACGGCGATGGAAACGAACCTGATGGGTACCGAGGTGCCGCGCGAATTGGTACGATGGGCGTTTGATGCCGACAAAGGTGACGTTACCGACAAGATACATGAATCTGAAAACCATTATATCGTCGCAAAACTTACCGATATACACAAAAAAGGCCAGCTTCCGTTGGAAGCGGTAAAAAACGACATCGAAGATGTGGTACGCAAACGCGTGAAGGCCAAGCAATTGATTGCTCAGGCCGAAACGGCCGCTAATGGCGCGACCAGCCTTGCGCAGATTGGCCAGAAACTGAGTAAAACACCAGTACTCGCAGAAAACATCGTGTTTGCCAACCCGGTTATACCGGGCGTAGCCCAGGAAAACACCGTGGTGGGTACGGTGTTCGGCTTACAGCCAAAACAGCCATCCAAGCCCATAAGAGGAACTCAAGGCGTGTACGTGGTTGAAGTGACCGGCTTTGTAAACCCGGAAGCGCCGACCGACCTGACGGCCCAGAAACAACAACTCTCGCAGTCGCTGTCGCAGCGCATCTGGTCGCTGGCATTCCAGGCATTGCAGGATAAGGCAGACGTGGTCGACAACCGCGCCCGGTTCTTTTAACGGCCGGCACTAAACTTTATTTCGTACCTTTGTATCCGGATAACGGTGGCCGTTATCCGGATTTTTTTTGTGATTATGGAGATACAAGAAACCATCGTCAATAAAGTGGCACAAAGCGGACTGATGACCGTCGATCTCGCTGATTTTGCCCCTAAAGGCGAACGTGTGATTTACGATATCAAAGAGAATTTGTTTCAGGGCCTTATACTGCGGGAAAAGGATTTCAGGGAATTTGTAAAGAGCCACGATTGGCAGCAATACCAGGGTAAACATGTGGCCATTACCTGCACGGCGGACGCCATTGTTCCTACCTGGGCATACATGCTGCTCGCCAACCGAATGGAACCTTACGCAGCAGACATCGTTTTCGGCGACCTGGCCACGCTGGAGACTGTTCTTTATGAACGGGCATTGGAAAAACTGGACATGGAACAGTACCGCGACCAACGGGTGGTGGTAAAAGGATGCGGCGATATCGAGATACCCGAATCTGCTTTTGTCAAATTCACTGCAATGGTAAGTAAAGTAGCCAAAAGCATTATGTATGGCGAACCATGCTCAACCGTACCTGTCTTCAAACGCAAAGCACAGTAGCGAATGGTTAAAAGCGGCATTTTATTTGTACTCCGTAGCCTATGAAGAAGACGCTTACCCTCGTTTGGCTCGTACTTGCTTCAGTTATACTGGTGCATGGGCAACCGCTCCCCTACCTTAAGGAGCCTGCATTCCAGGCAGGAGAAGAGCTCAGTTACCGCCTACGCTACGGCATGATATCTGCAGCCACGGGGACGCTGAAAGTGGAAGACTCGAAAATCAAATTCAGCAGTCCGCACAGTTATCATCTTTCTGCCCGCGGACAGACTTCCAGTGCATTCAGCATCTTCTTTACCGTAGATAACCGATATAACTCTTATATCGATTCACGTACGTTCCTTCCACATTATTATACCGAAAACATCAGGGAAGGCAGCTACCGCCGTACGGATATTGTCAGTTTCAATCACCGTAACCAAACCGTTAAAGGCAATAAAGGTACGTTTAAGAGTCCGTCTGCACAGACATTCGATTTGCTGTCCGCTTATTATTTTGCACGTAATCTAGATCTATCGAATGTAAAACAAGGGCAGTCGTTCAAGCTTACCTATTTCCTCAACGACGAGATAGCGACACTCGGTATCGAGTATATCGGCGTTGAAACCATCAAAACGTCACTCGGCACGCTGGAGTGCCTGAAATTCAGTCCGGAAATCAAACCGGGCCGCATTTTCCGAAAAGACAGTCGGTTGTACCTGTGGGTAACGAATGACGGTAATCGCATACCTGTGAAGGCCCAGGTGGAAATCCTGGTGGGATCGGTAACGCTGGAGCTGACCGATGCGAAAGGCCTGAAATACCCACTCGGTGAGCCCGCAAACTAATAAACAGAACACAACCGACCATGATGATCGAAGTAGGCTCCGTATTGGTGAGCGAAGAATTGATAAAGGAAGAGTTTGTGTGTAACCTCGGCAAATGCCGGGGTGCATGCTGTGTGGAAGGCGATGCGGGCGCACCCCTGCAGCAGGATGAACTCGCCGTATTGGCAGCGGTTTATCCGAAGGTTCGGCCATACATGACCGAAAAGGGAATTGCTACTATTGAAAAACAAGGCACGCATGTGGTTGATGCCGACGGAGATCTTACTACCCCCTGCGTGGATGGCCATAAGGAATGTGCCTATGTAACCTGGGAGAACGGCATTACTAAATGTGCTATCGAAAAGGCGTACGAAAAGGGCGAAATCGACTGGAAGAAGCCCTTATCCTGCCACCTCTACCCCATCCGCACCACGGCCTATCCCGAATTTGACGTGCTCCACTACGATCGCTGGCATATCTGCCATGCAGCCTGCTCACTGGGCAAAGAACTCCAAGTGCCGGTGTATGCCTTTTTAAAGGAACCGCTTGTTCGCAAATACGGCCAGCAGTGGTACGATGAATTGGAAGAATCCATAGCGCTCCTATAGGTTATTGTGGATTTCTTAGTATCTTGCGCCGTTTTGAAACAGACAAGTTAAATTCATGGCTGCCGACCGTTTTACATGCTCAAACTAAGCGAAATACAAAGGCCCATTGAAAGGGAACTGACAATTTTTGAAGATAAATTCAAGGAGTCGATGCGGAGCTCGGTTCCGCTGCTCGACCGCATAACCCATTACATCGTAAAGCGCAAGGGCAAACAAATGCGCCCGATGTTTGTCTTTTTCTCGGCTGGTTCGTGCGGCGAAATCAACGATGCTACGCATCGTGGCGCCGCGCTGGTAGAATTGCTGCATACGGCCACCCTGGTGCACGATGATGTGGTGGACAATGCCAATGTACGGCGAGGGTTCTTCTCGGTCAACGCCCTCTGGAAAAATAAGGTCGCGGTATTAGTAGGCGATTTCCTACTGGCCAAAGGCATGCAATTATCGCTTGCAAACGATGACTTCGGTCTGCTCAAAATCGTGAGCGATGCTGTCCAGCAAATCATCGAGGGTGAATTGTTACAGCTCGAAAAAGCCCGGCGCATGGATATCGACGAATCGGTTTATTTTGAGGTCATCCGACAGAAGACAGCTTCACTTATTGCGTCTTGCTGTGCCTGCGGTGCGGCCTCAACGGGTGCTGACGGGGCAACGATAGAACAGATGCGGCTGTTTGGCGAGAAAGTGGGCATGGCGTTCCAGATAAAAGATGACTTGTTTGACTTTGGCATTGACGACGTCGGAAAACCTCTGGGAAATGATATCAAAGAGAAAAAACTCACGCTTCCGCTGATTCACGCCCTTAGACAGGCGGGTAGGCCGGAAAAACGGCGGATCATCAACTTGGTTAAAAACCACAACGAAGATGCGCAGAAAGTAGCCGAGGTAATCGCTTTCGTAAAAGCCAACGGCGGCATGGAATACGCCACGGCACAGATGCTGGCTTACCAACAAGAAGCTTTTGACATTCTAACCCATTTGCCGGAGAATGCTTACCGGCACGGCCTGGAGCAACTTGTACGATATACCACTGAAAGAAATAAATAATATGAGCAACGAACTTCTGTTTTTTGGCGGCTTTTTAATTTTTATCGTCCTTATGCTGGCTATTGATCTTGGCCTGTTCAGCAAAAGCAACTCGGCAGTAAGCTTTAGACAGGCGGCCATTATGAGTGCGGTGTGGGTGAGCTTTGCCCTTGGCTTCTACGTGGTTTTGCGAATATGGGGCCACGAACTACACAACATCGAAGATTTTGCCCATCTCGCGGAAGTCACCAAAAAGCACTTGCATAACATCCGGTTGATACCGGACGACTTTGCAGCCAGCCTAGAGTTGTACAGACGCAACCTCGCACTCGAATACATCACGGGTTATGTGGTAGAGTACGCGCTTTCGGTCGACAATATATTCGTGATGGTATTGGTTTTCAGCTCGTTCGGCGTACCAGCACAATACTATCATAAGGTATTGGTTTGGGGCATTATCGGTGCTATTGTGCTTCGCTTTCTCTTTATCTTTCTGGGCGCGGCGTTGATTAGTCAATTCGGATGGATACTTTACATATTCGGCCTGTTCCTGGTGTATACAGGCATTATGATGTTTATCCACCGCAACCAGGAAGAGGAGATCGACCCGCAGAACCACACGGTGGTTAAATTTGCCTCAAAGTACTTCTCGGTGTATCCCACCTTCGTAAACGGCAAATTCTTTCACACGGAGAACGCGAAAAGATACGTTACGCCCTTGTTTCTGGTTTTGCTGGTCATTGAATTTACCGATCTCATCTTCGCGGTCGATTCCATTCCGGCTATCTTTGCCGTAACCAAAGATCCCTACATCGTATTCTTTTCCAATATCTTCGCGATTCTGGGCTTACGTTCCATGTTTTTTCTCTTAGTTAATATCATCCATAAATTCCATTACCTCAAGACTGGACTTTCGTTCCTTTTGGTATTTATCGGAGCAAAAATGCTGTTGCACGACTGGTTATCAGGCATAGGTTTCACAACCTCGCATTCATTGATTATCATTGTGTCTATATTATTTGTCAGTGTGGTCGCCTCACTCATTTTTCCAAAAAAGGAAGTCCCGCAACCCTAATTCAATATGACCTAATTTATTGTCATGCAACATTACTTGAAACACCACACGTCCGTTGTCCTTCTTGCCATCTTAGGCCTATCCGCGTGTAATAGCCCCGAAAAATCAGCATTTACCGGGGTCTTTGAGCAAATCAACGAAGAGGTACAGGCCCATTCGGATGCGTATACACGGCTTGGCGAATCCATCGATACCATCGGGCACCGGCTTACCGGATCGACCAATGGGGCGAAAGCTGAGCAGTTTGCTTTTGATCTGCTTAAATCATACGGGTTTACGGACGTGTCATTCCAACCGTTCGCCGCCGAGGGCTGGGCGCGCGAATCAATAGATCTGCAGACGGGTGCCCCGGGAGCAATGAAACAAGTAAAAGCAGTTGCACTGGCAAGCACGCCGGCTGCCGCAGAATTGCAGGGTGATTTGGTAGACATGGGCAATGGACTGGCAAGCGACTATGCGGCCGACCCGGGGAAGGCCGAAGGTAAAATCGTGCTGGCTGCACTGAATTTGCTACCCGGTTCTTCTGATGACACCAAAAACCTCCACCGTTCAGCCAAGGCTGCGTTGGCGATACAGCACGGTGCCAAAGGGATCATCCTCTTCAATGGCGTGGAGGGGGGCACACTGCTCACAGGCACCGCCTCCATTACCGGCGAACTGCTCACCATCCCTGCCCTGTGCATTGGATTTGAAGACGGCCTAAAACTGAAGGAAGATATCCTTTCCGGCGGACAGCAGGCAACCATCAACATGAAAAACACAACCGGAACCATGCAGGCACGCAATGTCATCGCCCGGATAGATGGCAGCGAACTACCGGACGAAAAAATAGTTGTAGGCGCTCACTTAGATAGTTGGGACCTCGCTCAGGGTGCCATAGACAATGGCCTGGGTGCTTTTTCGGTCATCGATATGGCACGTACGTTCATGGCGCTGGACATCAAACCCCGGCGTACCGTCGAATTTGTCTTGTTTATGGGCGAGGAGCAAGGATTGCTCGGTTCCAAAGCCTATGTGCAGGAGGCAATGGATAACGGGACGATTGATCAGATTCGTTTCATGCTCAACTTTGACATGACCAACGATCCCAAAAGTTTCTACGCAAGCCTGGAAGGCTGCCAGCGGTTGTTTACCGATTTTGGAAATGCCGCTGCGGCCGTGGATACCGCTTTCAAAAATAACTTCACCGCCCGTGCCGGGTTACACAGCGACCACCAGCCGTTTATGTTGGCCGGAATACCGATTGGTGGCGCCAGCGGTGGTCAGCTGAGCCCTGAGGCACGGAACTGTTACCATGCGGATTGCGATGTCTTCGACCTGGTAGACGAGCAGGAAATGAAAAACACGGTCCGGTATGGAACCATGCTGCTGTACGGACTTGCCAATGTGGATGAAATCCCGGTAAACCGGCTGTCGGACACGGAGGTCAAACAACTGATGATAGCCAACAACCTTGAGGAGGAATTACGCGTCGGGGGCGACTGGCGCTGGGATTAATACACTAGAACAATAAGTCTTGTATAGCCGGCGTTTTGTCGAAAACGCTTTTTGCATACGGGCATAACGGCAAAATCTTGAGTCCGTTTTCGCGGGCAAATTCCACGGCAGCCATTACCAGTTTTTTGCCAACGCCCTGCCCCGAATAATCGGGGTTTACTTCGGTATGGTCAATGATAAACTTATGGTCGCCCGCCCAGGTATAGGTCATCAAACCTGCCTCTTCTTCATTTACCAGCGCGCTGAATTGCCCTTTTTTTCCGTTGTCGTCGCGTTTGATTTCCATTTATTCTCTTATTATCTGGTTGAATTACTTCTTCATTCAGCATAAGCAGTTCCGGTATTCTGGAACAGGAACGCCCATTTATCGGCCTGCTCTGCGATGATCATGGCCGTGGGTTTGCCCGCACCATGGCCTGCCTTGGTTTCTATACGGATAAGTACGGGGTTTGGCCCGGCGTGGTATTCCTGCAACCGTGCAGCAAACTTAAAGGAGTGCGCGGGCACCACACGGTCGTCATGGTCGGCCGTAGTGACCATCGTTGCCGGATAGGCCGTACCGGCTTTCAGTGCGTGGTAGGGCGAGTACTCGTACAGGTAGTTGAACATGTCGGCATCATCATCGGCCGTACCGTAATCGTAGGCCCACCCGGCTCCTGCCGTGAACTGATGGTAGCGTAACATATCAAGCACGCCCACGGCAGGGAGTGCCACTTTAAACAACTCGGGCCGTTGCGTCATCGCCGCACCCACCAGCAGTCCGCCATTGGATCCTCCGGAAATACCCAATTTTTCCGACGAAGTGTACCCCTCATCAATAAGGTATTCTGCGGCAGTAATGAAATCATCAAATACATTTTGCTTCTGAAATTTGGTACCTGCCTCATGCCAATGCTGGCCATACTCGCCGCCTCCCCGAAGGTTAGCCACGGCATAAACGCCGCCCTGCTCAAGTAGGATGATAGTTGACGTGCTGAATGAAGGTGTAAGGCTGATGTTAAAGCCGCCGTAGCCGTACAAAAGGGTTGGATTACTGCCATCAAGCTTCAGCCCTTTTTTATGGGTGATGATCATTGGCACCTTCGTGCCGTCTTTGGAGGTATAAAACACTTGTTTGGACTCATAGTTCGTTGGATCGAAATCCACGCCCGATGCCTTATACAATTCGGACTTGCCCGAGGCGATGTCGTATTTAAAAATAGTCGGCGGGTATACATAGGAAGTAAAAGAATAATACAATTCGGTATCTTCCACTTTCGCGCTGAAACCTCCGGCCGAGCCTACATCGGGCAACTCGATGGTACGCTCCAATTTACCACTGTGGTCATATTGCTGCACCAAAGACGTCGCATCTTTGAGGTAGTTGGCAAAAATCTTACCGCCACCGGTGCCAGGGCTAAGCACGTTCTCGGTTTCAGGAATTAAATCTGCCCAGTTTTCCGGCTTGGGATTACCAGCATCAACCGTGACTATTTTTCCGTTTGGCGCATCCAGGTTAGTATAGATGAATAGTTTATCGCCATCGTTGTCGATTATGTGGTGATCCTTTGCGAAATTATCTACGATGTTTACAATAGGGCTGCCGGGTTTGGATAGATCCTGGATATATAACTCGCCTCCGCTGGTGGTATTGGCTGCTGTGATGATAAGGAACCGTTCGTCTTCCGTGAGGTACCCACCAATGTATCGCCTCGGCGTGGCTGAACCTCCAAATATAAGGGTATCTTCGCTTTGCGGGGTTTCGAGTTTGTGGAAGAAAAGTTGATGTTGATCGGTAATTCCCGAAAGTGTGCTGCCTTCATCGGGCTTCTTATAACTGCTGTAATAAAACCCCTCGTTGCCACGCCAGGCCAGGCCGCTGAATTTCACGTCTACCAGGGTGTCGCCCACCACCGATTTGTCTTCCGCCCGGATCACCACAACTTTTCGCCAATCGGACCCGCCTTCCGATAGCTGGTAAGCCACCAGGCTGCCATCGCGCGAAAACGCGATACCGGCCAGCGAGGTGGTGCCGTCTTCGGAAAATTTGTTGGGATCAAGGAACACTTCCACATCGCTATCGTCGCCTTTCTGGCGATACAGCACACTTTGGTTCTGCAACCCATCGTTCTTGTAGAAATAGGTATAGTCGCCCTCTTTAAATGGCGCGGAGAATTTTTCGTAATCCCATAGCTGTTCTAACCGCTTATAAATCGCATTGCGGAAAGGGATCTGTTTTAGATAGTCATTGGTAACCTTATTCTGCTCGGTCACCCACGCCTTCGTGTCGGCTGCCGTATCGTTCTCAAGCCAGCGGTAAGGGTCGGTTACTTCCGTGCCGAAATAATTGTCAGACACTTCTCCTTTTTCCGTTGCCGGATAAGGTAACAGTGTAATTTCTTCTGCGGGCGGTATAGCCCTCTGGTTTTGACATGCGGTGACGATCGTAGCCAATACGATAAGTTTTACGTTTTTATTCATGGTGCAATAGTTTTCGGTGACGTATCCGACTAAGGCAAAACTAATAAGAATTTCTTACTTTTCCGTAGCAGGAAAGCTCCACATGGCAGCGAAGAGCGCAATAAATTTCTCATTGATACCTCATAAAATATCAATTATTTATCTAAGTTTGGCCGCATGGCGATACGCGATAAGATTTATTTCGCTTCTGATTTTCATCTGGGGGCACATCCCCGCTCCACAACACCGGAGCGGGAAGCGCGTATAGTGAGTTGGCTTGACCATATCAAGGCCGACGCTGCCGAGCTTTACCTGATGGGCGATGTCTTTGATTTCTGGTTTGAATATGCCACGGTAGTTCCCAAAGGCTATATCCGGTTTTTGGGTAAACTGGCCGAATTGGCCGACGAGGGCGTAAAGATTACGTTCTTCAAGGGCAACCACGACATGTGGATGTTTGGGTACTTGAAAGATGAACTCAGTGCGACCATCGTCGACAACGAACTCATCATCAATCGGGGCGGCAAAACCTTCTACCTACACCACGGTGACGGATTGGGGCCGGGCGATAAAACCTACAAAACACTTAAGAAAATATTCCGCAGCCGGTTTTGCCAATGGCTGTTCGCCCGGTTGCACCCCAACTTGGGTATTGGGATTGCCCAGCGGTGGTCGGCCCGTAGCCGCATAGCCTCCGGTGGACAGGAAACGTTTCAGGGAGAAGCCAATGAGTGGTTGGTGGTTTACGCTAAGGAGCTCCTTAATCAGCATCATTACGATTATTTCATCTTCGGCCATCGCCACCTGCCCATCGACCTCGCTTTACCCGGAGGCAGCAGGTACGTCAACCTGGGCGAATGGATAAACTACAATACCTACGCCGTATTTGACGGCGAAAACCTGGAATTGAAGACATGGCCGGTGTAATTTCAAATGGAACGGTTGCACCTGCCGTTACGGACGCCATCCTCGCCAAAGCATTTGCTATTCCCCACGCTTCGCTTGCAAAACTCAGCGGCATTGTGCGTGTCATCAACCTGCCGAAAGGCCATTTGCTCTTTAGCGCCGGTAAACTCGAACGTGACATCTATTTCATGGTCGAAGGGATAGCCCGCGTTTATTACTACCACGGCAGCAACACGGCTACGCTTTGCTTTAACAGCGAAGGAGACGTATTGATTTCGCTAAGAAGTTATATTGAAAATCAGCCCGGTTACGAAAACATCGAGCTGCTGGAACCCAGCAGGCTGCTCCAGCTAAAGACCAATGATCTCAATAAACTGTATGCATCGGATATCCACATCGCCAACTGGGGCCGCCGATTAGCCGAGTTGGAGTTAATCAAGACCGAAGAGCGGCTGATGTCCAAGCTTTTCAATACGGCATCGGAACGTTACCGCGAACTTATACAAAAACAACCACAATTACTCCAACGTGTACAATTAGGCCACATTGCGTCGTACCTTGGCATTAGCCAGGTAACCCTAAGCCGCATCCGGGCGGAAGTCAGGTAGTTTTTATCATTTGTAAAAAAGTTAGTCCCGTTAAATACGGATATTTGCGCCATTGATATTTTAACAAGGAGCAGCATATGAATTGGGTTATTTTAATCATTGCCGGTCTTTTCGAAGTCGGGTTTACGACAAGTCTGGGTAAAGCAAAGGAAACGACGGGCATGGCCTCATACCTGTGGTACGGTAGTTTTGCCGTATGTCTGACCGTGAGTATGATCTTGCTGATTAAGGCTACGCAAACACTTCCTTTGGGGACAGCTTATGCCGTATGGACAGGCATCGGGGCCGTGGGCACCGTACTGATGGGCATCATTTTCTTCAATGAGCCCGCTACGCTATGGCGATTGGTCTTCATCACCACGCTTATCGGTTCCATCATCGGCCTCAAGGTTGTCGCATCCCACTAATCATAGTGTGATTCAATTTTCGGTCTGGAAAACCATAAAAAAACGTACTTTTGCACACAGTTTTTGCTGTTCGGAGTATGGCATGTGTTTTTCCTTATCCCGGGAAACGGACCCTTCGGATCGTAGGCAAAAAACGAAAATTAAGGCGTTATGTTAGAAAAATTAAAAGCCATAAAAGACCGCTGGGAAGAGGTAGAGCGCGAATTGAGCAGTCCTGAAGCGATCAACGACATGAAGCGTTTCGCACAGCTCAACAAGGAATACAAGGATCTGGGCAAAATCGTGGATCAATACCATATCTATAAGAATATGGTGAGCAATATCGACACGAATAAAAATATCCTGGCCAACGAAAAGGACCAGGAGCTACGCGAAATGGCCAAGGAAGAACTGGATATTTTATTTGAGCAGAAAGCGATCAAAGAAGAAGAAATACGCTTGATGCTCATTCCCAAAGACCCCGAGGATTCCAAGAACGCCATCCTGGAAATACGTGGTGGCACGGGTGGTGATGAAGCCGCTCTTTTTGCCGGCGACCTATACCGGATGTACAGTCGCTTCTTCGAAGAGAAAGGCTGGCGCACCGAGGTGATGGATGTAACCGAAGGTACAGCAGGCGGCTATAAGGAAGTGATCCTGAAGGTAACCGGAGAAGACGTCTATGGCCAGTTAAAATACGAGTCGGGCGTACACCGGGTGCAACGTGTTCCGGATACCGAAACCCAGGGAAGGGTGCATACATCGGCCGCATCGGTGGCCGTGCTGCCGGAAGCAGAGGAGGTGGATGTTGAAATCAATCCCGCCGATATTGAGATGCAGACCTCCCGCTCGGGCGGTGCCGGAGGACAGAACGTAAACAAAGTGGAAACAAAGGTACAACTTACCCATAAGCCTACGGGCATTGTGGTGGTGTGCCAGGTGGAACGTTCCCAACTGGCCAATCGGGAGCTGGCCATGGAAATGCTGCGATCCAAACTCTACGAGTTGGAAGTACAGAAAAAACACGGCGACATTGCCGCCAAACGGAAGACGATGGTTTCCACGGGCGACCGATCCGCCAAAATCCGGACATACAATTATCCTCAGGGCCGGGTTACCGAACACCGCATTGGGCTTACCATGTACAACCTGACAGCAGTGATGGACGGTGATATTCAAGAGATTATCGATGCGCTCCAGTTTGCCGAAAATGCGGAAAAAATGAAAGAGGGTGCAACTATCTAATTATTTTAAAAATTTTGTTTGCAAATAGATAAAACAAGCTATATTTGCAGTCCCGAAAGGGAAGCAGGTTCGGTAGTTCAGCTGGTTAGAATACATGCCTGTCACGCATGGGGTCGCGGGTTCGAGTCCCGTCCGGACCGCTAGCAAATCATCTCGGAAGCCTTCGGGCTTCCGAGATTCTAAAAAACGCCGTTTACGGCCCGTCAGACTACAACAATTTCTGGATAAAGTGCAAGCCCAAGGGAAAAGTTTCGCTAACTTTTTTCTAACACTTTTTGGGCATGGTTGAATCTGTTGTAGAAACCAAAATGTTTTCCTTTTCTAGCAGGCTGTTTTTCCATAAACATGCGATTTCAAAAAAGACCGGTGAGGTCTCGATTTACCTATACGTGTATATCAGTGTGCCCGGCCGGTACGAAGACGACAATTTTCCATTAAAGCTGCGGTGGCCAGCCGATAAGGTGGACTGTAAGGCCAGCGTATTGCTTCCCAGGTTCCGCGATGATCCGGATGTGAATGATTATAACATGATCATCATGTCGGAGCGTGCCAAATATAACGACATCGCGAAACGTTACCGGCTGTCTAACCAGGCTTTGACCATTAAACTGTTTAGGCGAGCGTTAAAATTTGCTGACCCGACCAAATCAGTGGTTCGATACATCGAATTGGCCAGTAGGGAGCGGTTCAAAGACGGCGATATTTCTGCCGAAACTAAAGAAAGCGCGGGTACACTGATTAATCTACTAACCGATTATAAGGAATTCATTTCGTTTTCGGAACTGGATACGAAGTGGATGAATGGGTTTAAAATACACCTGCAAAGCAAGAATATCGCCGCGCAAGATAAGCCACCTAGATACCGGAAACCGGGGACAATATGGCGGCGAATGAAAGATTTAAAAGCTTACTTAAAGCTGGCAAGTGACGACCCACAAATATACGTATCGGAAGAGGCGGTTGAATTTCCAAATCCACCACCGGAAGAGGAAACTGTTTTTCTGAATAGGGATGAGCTCAGGCGGATGATGATTGTGCTAAGATCGGGGCGTCTTACGGAAGTGCAACGGAACGTATTAAAGGCGTTTCTTTTTACGTGTTTTACCAGTCTTCGGATTTCTGATCTATATCGTTCAAACTCGGAATGGTTGGTTACAGATGACTTACTCGTTTTTACGCAGTGGAAAAATCGGCGCAAGTCGCCGACTACTGTGCACATCCCACTGAATGCAATGGCAAAGTCGTTGGTGGATGATACCGCAAAAACTTTCTTCGAATTGCCAAGTGAGCAGGAATATAACCGGACGCTCAAAGAATTGGCAATAAAAGCTGAAATCCGCAAGAATTTAAAGAGCCATGTTGGCCGGCACACCTTTGGTTATCTTTACATGACGACATCTGGCAACCTGTATGGGCTCAAAAAAATTATGGGCCACAAGAAAATAGCAACCACCGAGCGTTATGCTCACCTGGATGAGGAATATAATATGGCTCAGGTCATGAAATTGCAGGAGGGGTTTGAGGATGTGGCGGGAAGGGGGCGCGTGAAAGGAATCAGTTAAGTCACAACTGCCTTAAAAAGTTAACAAGCCTATCCTTCATGATAATATGTCCGGCCGCGTTCGGGTGGGTACCGTCACTCATATACTCACTTCTGTATTCGGAAATAAAAGGATTCAGGATACATGTACGGTAATTGTCAAGAACCGGTATGCCGTAGTAGTTGCACACCTCAATGATTGCATCGACATATTGCTGTGGCGTCTCACCGTTGGCGTTGGGCGATGTGGGTGTCGTCATACCCGCAGGAGCGTGGTATCTCCTTATTGGCGTTAAAAATATTATTTGGCCACCTACGTATTTCTCTTTAAGGCCTTCACAAAGCACATGCATTGCCCCATAAAAGGTATTAACCGTTGAATCCTCGAAAGCCCCCAACGGCGTCCATGCGTGTGTGCAGTCGTTAGTTCCTGCCGACACAATAATCAAATCTGCGTCATCGCGCATATCAACATAGCGGATGCTGATTGGATTGCGGCCAGTCGGGTCTGACGATCTCTGGCTTATCGTGCTACCTCCTATCGAATAGTTTTCTAGAAGCAATGCACCGACCTCGCTGCACATCCTGACCACGTAATTGCTATCGGTGTTCTGTGTATCCGGCTCGATTCGCTCATATGTGGTTATACTGTCACCGATGGCGACTACCGTCTTGCCCGAGTAAGGATGAGAGATGAGTGTGCTGCCTACCGCAGATAGTGAACGTTGCGGGATATGCTCCGTAGGAATGGTGTCTCCGTAGACGATGGTCATCTGGTTCTTCTGCTTGTCCCTGGCGAGTGGTTGTTGAGACACGTTCACATATAGCCACTCCGCGCCTTCTGGAATAGCTGCCGTACCCGTAGGCTCGGAATTGAGGCCGGTTATACCGGATATCGGCCTGTGGTTGGCGTCGAAGAAAAAGCCAAATGTTCCGGGCGTAGCCAGTCGTAGCCATGACACTTCCGTGCCCTTACTGCGGTCAATTGGCACACGGGCCATTGAATAATCGGTAATTGGCCTACTGGCGCCCACTCCTAACGCCCCCGAAGAGAATACGTACATGTCATCTTGTACCTGCCCGACCGAATAGATGTTCTCGCTATCATTCCTGTACAGGATGGACGGTTGCGTTATTATATCTGTCTTACTACTTAACCCCTTAGCCAACAGACTTACCCCTTCTATCGTGCCTATCACTGGCTCCCCGTCTTGGTAGATGCCAAATGCCGCTATATCCGCCGCCCTTGTCGAGCTTTGCGTCGAAGGGTTGGTCATCATGTGCGTGGTGCCCGGTGGCGGAGTTATCGTGGTCGTGGGCGCGGGTCCGCCGCTTATGCTGGAAATCCAGTCACCGGTGTTTGCTGATGAATAGAAAGCTATCGACTGTGCCGTATTGATGCCCCGGGTCATCACTACATCCTTACCGCCGTCTATGGCTATAAACGGGGTCCTAACGTAATTACCAGAACCGTCACCTATTATCGTTCCATCGGCTATTACCACTCTGGAATTAAGCACGAAGCTGTCCGGGTCAGCTAGGGATATCCGGAATCCAATCGCCGTCTTGATTATCTCCGATGTCTGGAGGTATCCCGCTAGGTTGATGGGGGTCGTTACGGTCTTAAACCCATCAACCGCATTCCCAGTGATAGTAACAAAACCATTAGTCAAATCCACTTCCAAAGAATTGTTGTCACTGTCTAAAAAATTGACATACGTACCACTTTCCGTTGGTTGATATGTCCGGGTAATATCATCGGTCGCTACGGGCGAATCGGACGGACCTACATCGAGAATCTGGAATTGTGCAAGTCGCTCTGGAAGGAAATCGACAATATAGTTCACCAGTTCTATGAACGTGGTACCACGGAATCCGGCTTCAAAAGCCTGCTGTGCCAAAAAGTAAAGGCTGTTTAAATCCGTTGGTTTCGGGTATTTATTGAATTGCGGTTGTAACATGGCGATATATCTATTCGGGTAATTCCAATAATTGTGGCGGCGTGGCTATTTCGGGATACGCGATCTTGAAATCGCTGTATGAAAATCCAAATCGATAATTGTTGAGTAAGCCTTTTGTGCTTTCGAGTGCGGGTTTTTCAGCGATGTATATTCCGGCGATATAACCGCGGGTTAGGTGGTGTTTACGCATGGACCGGAAGAAGTCTAACGCGTGGTCGAGCTCGGCGCGGGTGGCTAGGGAACCGGTGCTCTTTTGCATGGCCAGCTCAGGCTCCGCAAAGAAATCGACAACGTATTCATCAAACCGCGCGTTTTCGAACAGGGTGCTATCCGCGCGGGTAGCCGTGCCGATGAAACGGATGGTATCGATACCACCGAGACGGTTCTGGAAGATGAATAGATCGTCGTACTCATCGCACACCGTGCTATAGCGATACGTTTGGATGTATTGGCGTTGCTGGCCTGAAGCTTCCGTATACACATCCCATTTGACCGGCTCGGCACTGAACTGGCCGATGATCAACCCTGGGTTAAGATTGATGGATTGAACTTTATTTGCTTCGAGCGTGGCGTAGGTGATGGTCTGGGTGGTGCCGTTGGAAAATGTAGCTCGGATGCGGACGTTGACTGCCTCCAACGGATAACAAGTGAGCCATTCGGGGTCGTGAAATTTAACCGCCTTATTGGTCGGCTGCGTGGTGAGCCAGTTGAATGACACGAACTGATCGACATCGAAATCGGCCCGTTGCAGGAAACCTTTCACCACGGTGAACACGATTGGGTCTTCTTCCGCTATGTTGGCGGTGAACTCGCTGTAGGCATACTGCTGATGGTATACGGTCTGCGAATAGTCGGGCACTTCGGCATACAGCAGCATATCCACCAGTTCGCGGAATTTGATTTGGATACGGCCATTGACATCGGGATGATATAGTTCATCCAATACCTGAGTAGCGCCCTGGTAGAGTTTGAAGGTAACGGGCGCCGCCACATCATCGAGAATGAAGTCGGCGAGGTTGCCAGATAAATTGACGGCCGATGGCTGCTGGGTAATGGTCATGATGTGGCTACTATTAAAACTCTTTGATGCGGTAACCCAACCCCGCCCCTACTCCGTACGTGAGTCCGCCAGGCGTCATCACGGCTCCAGCGAAGACATCTAGTCCGAAACGGCTTGGAAGGGTGATTTTATTTACTTGGCGAATGTTGCTTATGTCTACCCGTTTATCGTAAGCGACGACGGTGGATAGGACTTGCCTTCGTTTAAAAAACCCGGGGCGATATTGGTGAGATATAACGTCGAGGTTAAGCGATACCTGAGGGTAAAACATGTTTGATGCGAAATTGTAGCGAATGTCGAATACATTATCTTTCATGCTCGCCCACTGGGTACCGTTTGTATCGGTAGTTATTATACCCGCGATTGAATCTTGTAGGGTGACTGTAAAACGTTCGAGTCGTTCTATCTTATTTACAGCAATGTTCAACGCGGTACGAAGTGTATCGGCATAGCCGCGCGAAACGTACAACGACAAGTCTGTGGTCTCAATGGGTGCTACGGTGGCTGCTGCTTGGTTGGTTACCGTGTCTTTGACGTATTTGATGATTTCGAGCGGTTGATTGGCGTTTTTCGCTACCTGCGCTTCGAATGCCTCGGCAAGGGTTTTGTTTTCGCGGAGCTCATTAAGGTATGCCCTGCCTACTATGAAGAGTGCGACAGCCATGGCTACCATAACTGAGGCGATGATGAACCTTTTCATTGCAATATTTTCTTGACGTTTGATTGTGTTTCTTTTTTTATGGTGGAATCTGATTCGCCGTGCCGTTCTCGTACCATCCGAAGCTCGAAGGCGTACTCCATGAGTAGCTGATTGGTTTGTCTATCGCGCTCATGAGCGGCGGACAGCTCGATGTCCTTACGTTTCAACTCCGATTGGCAATTGCGGTAGTCTTCGCGATTCTCGGACGCCTCGTTTATGTATAGCGCGATGAATACCAACGCGATGAATGGTATCGGGTATTTTTTGAACTTGTCAAAGTTCTGTAGTACAAATTCCTTCATGGGCGTCTTAGTATGCTGCTAATATCCGCCAGTACGGTCCGGAACGAAAGGACACGGTATTTAGGCTTCGATTAGATTGACCAAGGCGGGATCGATGCGGTTGTGCCGGATGTTTACCTGTATGCGCTCGATGAAGAAGTTGCGGCCATGAAGGTGCACCTTTGACGTAATATCGAGGTTATGCAGGTCGAGCGCGGTGAGCAGGAAGTTGTTGCTCACACGGGCGCGGTCGCGTTCAATCCAGTTCTTGAAATCGGCGTGGAAGTTGGCGAGTAGGCCGTCGTCGCCTTCCCACCTTAGTTCGAGGTTACCGACGGATGTACCATCGGGCGCCTTGCGATATGGCGATAGCAATGGGTACTCGTGATCAATAAAAAGGTTGGTAGCTTTTACCATGCCCCGGTGAAACATGATATTGGCACCATCCGGCCGGATGCCACGGTCGCCCTCGAAAACGGGCACCGTCCAAAAGTATAATTCGGGATGGTTATCGAGGTCGTTTTCTGCGGTAACCCAGTACTGTTGTGGCACCAAGGGCAAGGGCTTAAGCGACACTACAGAATCGAATGTTTCTTTATTTGTGTCGGCAGTGGCTCCATACCCGCCATCGAGAAGCTTATAGGTTATGTATTTATCGGCCGGGTCGCCGTTTTCGTCTTCGGTTTGGTCTACAATGACTTCATAGTAGCTATTGTGCTCCGTGATGTGGTAAATCACGGTGACTTGCTCACCAGGGTCGGGCGCTATCGCTTCAACATTATACAGCATACCACTGATGGTGCTTATCGATTCCACATCATCTTCAGGGATGTAGGTCTCTTCGCCATCATATCCATACTTATAAATTCGTTTTTTCTCCGTAGAGATGATTGCTTTGCCGATGAGCTTGCTATCCCAATTGGCGGCTATGGGCGCCGAAATGATGTCTTTATTGAAGCGTAGGGCGAAGCGGCCGTTTTTTATGACCATTGATGCGCAAAACAGCTTCAGCAATTCTTTCAGTAAGTCGGGGCCTGGATAAGCCGGAAGAAAATCATTGATGCGGAAAAAGGGGTCTGTAGGCCAGCCAGGCGGATACGCGGGGTTGGTTCCGAATGGCGGCTTATTTCGAAACATCATACCGTCTGGACCATTGAACTGAACGCGGGGATTGAAGTTGTTTTTCCAGTTCTGGAAGTAGATCGACGGTATGACCAGGTCTTCGAGTTCGGGTGTGGCAAAAACGTTGTTGTCTAAGACATTTCCAAACACTGCTGAAAGCATATAATGCACACGTGCAAAAGGAAAGATAGGTGCGTGCACAATAGCGTATGGCTCACCCCGGACGGCGGGCGTATCTGACCGGATGGCAAATTCTTCCGTTTCGGGGTTATAATAATTGATGTATTCGGTGTCCATCATCCGCTGGGGATAATAGATTGAGGTGACGAATTGGTTAACGCGTGATTGGCGTTCGTAAACCCATTGAAGCGGCATGTTTGCGGTCGTGATTTTAATGGGGGCTACCACCATGCGTGGGTCGAGCCCATTGGCTGCATCAATAGCCATCTGGCGATACTGGCCCGCGTAGTTGGTTGGGTTGTCGAAATCTCGGTTGGTCCAGTCCGGTGTCGGGAATTGATACTCATGCATTGGCGTTTCGTAGAGGTGCGCCCGCATGGTTTCGGTAAGGTCGGCGCCTTTGAACGCAGCTTTGATACCGCCATCAAACTGGGTTATAGATACGACTCCATTGGCAATGGTGATGGCCTGAAATAGGATACGGCAGCTGCGGGTAATGGTTGTGTTGTTTTTATGTGATGCGATGCGGTTCGGGAAAGTGAAAATTTTTAGGTTGCGGGTGGTGGGCGGTAAATCGAAGGTAAGGCTATACGGCGCGGGCACCCGGTCTTGCAACATCATCGGATTTTCGATGGTGAGCGCGATTTGGATGTCCGGTGGTAAGTCTACCTTTTGGTTGGATATGAAAATTTCGAGCATGGTACCGAAGCTTTTGGGCTAAGGTATTTCGTATATTTTCACGCCTAAAGGACACGCCTAGCCCCCAACCTATTATATTTGTTGAATGAAAAGAAATTATATCCTATTCTCACTAGGGGCTGCAGCTCTTGGTTTTTGTGTTTGGTATTGTTTGTACGCCGATTATCTAAACAAATTTTTAATAAATGAAAGGTTTGCAAACTTGGTTTTCAGCCTTTGTTTGAGTTACATAGCAAGCTTGATATTTTATCTTGTGGTTTATTTTTTTCCCGAAAAAAGAGCCAAAGAAAACATTTTGAAAAGTACGGTCGACAACGTCGAGTTTATTCAATTTTATATGGCGATCATCAATTTGTATTTATCGTATTTATGTGGGTTTCATAAACAATATATTACTGGATTGAGATCAGGAGACAATTTTGATTTAAGCCATCACGCTGAACATTTTAAATTAACAAAAAAATTTGCTAGAATAAAACGGGATAATGAGCCTATTAGCCCCGGAGTAGATATAATGGATGCACACAAAAAAATACGCAAGTATTGCGATAATGTAAAGGAATTAAATTACGAAATTTCTTTTGATACGATCAAAAAGATAGAGCGATTAGGCGTAATTAAAAGTATTGAATCTGCTTTATCCTTAGAAGGGTATATGCGTAAACAACATCCCGAATTCACACACCAGCTCACCCCAAATTCAATTAAGAAACTTAGAACGGATATTGTTGAATTCAACGATGTTAGACTCGAATTGGACAACCTAAGTCAAAAGTTACATGCAAAATTAGGCGTCAAAAATTTCCGTATCGAGTTGCCGGTGCTTACCGTAGAATCAATAAGTTTTGAAGACTAGCATTTCCCTACAGGTTTGCGCTATTCTGAATTGATTTGTACTCCGCGTCTTTTTCGTAAAAGCCGTTTTTCCCAATAAGAGCCACCTCGGCTTTGATGCCTTTCCGGATTTCCGATTGTAGGCCTTGCATTACCTCCGTATTTTTTCGGATAAGGTCGCGCATTTCGGCGTTATCGGCAGCAGACCTGACATCCGGCACTGATGATGACAGGGCGCCACCACTTTGCCGGCCGGGAATGGATGCACGGATTTCGCGGCCACGAGGCAATACATTTTCAAGATTTAATGTTGAAATAGTGCCGTTCCGCTGGGCGGTATCGATGACGTCAAGCACCGGCTTTACCGTTGGGTTTGCGACCGCTTGATTGTTGGCTACAAACTCGCTGCCGTCTTCGCCGGTGATGACCGTGGGTCGGTGCACATACCCGCGCTTATTCGGGTCATAGGTCGCGTTGAACTTCTTGCCATCCTGTGAGCGACTCACCAGGTAACCGCCATCTTCGCGGCCGGATAACGACGGTAATGGTTGACGCATGATGGTGGCCAGTTGAAGCGCGCCTAAGGCACCGACAACAGCGGCTAATACAATGCCGGCAATACCTCCCTGGGCCAGCACTTTTGTAACCGCGACTGCCGTATTGGCGATTGCATTGGATATCGCAATATTACGTTCGCGCTTCGCTTGGTCGTATTCCAAACGTGCGCGTTTCTTTGCCATATCCCTGTCCAATTTTTCAATCTGACGGTTGTAAGATTCCTGGCTGATAGTCTCGGCATCGAGCCGATTTTTGAGCAAATCCTTTTTGCGTTCGTTGGCCTCTTCGTATTCCTGTAGTCGACGCTTTTCTCCAGCGGCAACGAGCGCGTTGTATTGCGCCCATATCTGGTTCATGGCCAGCAATGCATTCGCTACATCCTGGACACCTATTTTACCCGCTTCCAGATTAGAAAACAGTAGTTCCCAATCAGACATGCTCATGCCGAGTATGTCGACTTTGTTGGCCTTATCTTCAATCAGGTCGGTTTGATCGGGATTCTTGAGTTTTGCTAGTGATTCACGTACTTCCCGCAGCTTGTCTTCGAGCAGCTTCTTTTCTTCCGGTGAAAGAATTTTGTCGGCCAAGTCGATACCTTCCCATTCACCCGATTCCAGAACCGATTGCATTAAGGACCGTAGCTCTTCAAGGTGCTGCCGGGTCAAATCGGCCTCTTGCTGTTGATATTGGCTTTGCAACAGCCTTTTCGCCTGATTGAGTGTTTTAATCTGCCTTAGCGCTTCCGGACTTAAGGATTCCGAAAGTTTCAGTTTGCCTTGCTCCAGCGTACGTACCTGGGCCAGCTCTTCATTGTTCCGGATACGCAGGTCGGTCAGCTCATCTTGAAAGGCATGCTGTTTATCTTCGATGCCCTTTTTCATGGCCTCGGCATCGAGCTTGTTGATGTTGTCCAAGTGTTGCGCTTCCAGCGCCTCCAAAACAGATAACTGATGTTTGGTCAGATTCTCCCTTTTAAGTCCAAATAAACCAGCGCGCTTAAGCCGCTCTTCATGCTCAATACTTTCCTGTTCGCGCAGGGTCTTACTTTTTTTGAGCACCTCTTTTTGATACTCTTCTTCATCTTGCAGGCGCTTTTCTAAAGCCTTTTTGTCCCGTTCGGCCTGCTTTTCCGCTTCTGTTTTTTTGCCCTTCTCTTTTTTATCATCATTGCCCGGTGTAACTGGCTCGCCGGTGATCGGGTTTTTGTCGGGCTTGGCTCTATAAAGGTCATTTAGTTTGCCTTGGTCGTCGATAATCCCGTCCGTGAGGGAAGAAATTGCGCTTTCTATATTGCTGAGTTCCGAAATCGCTGCTTTTCCCGCTTCTGTCGCTGCTAACCCAGCGCCGCCAATTAAACGTGCTACACCTACCCTGAATTCATCCAAAAGGCTTAAATCCCCATCAGCGATTTCCAACCGTCTCGACTCAAGCTCCTGAATCTTATCCTGGCGAGCCCGTATGCGTGCCTGCAAGATGATGGCTTTGGTCTGCTCGTTTATTGCCTTTGTAGCCTTGCCTGCCAGCACTTCTTCATCGGTGTACTGGTCGAGCACACCGGGCATGATGTCGCGTAGACTTTTGACAGCTGCCAGCTTTTCATCGCGCGTGCGATTTTCTTCACTCAGTACTTTTGTGAACCGTTCAATGGCGGAAGTTTGGGAACGACTTATGCCTTCAGCATCCTTTTCCGCTTCGTTCAATGCTTTTTGCGAATATTCCGCTTCGGTAAGTCTGCGTGAATATAAGGCAATGGCAGTCGCCGCACCGACAATAACGGCTATGATTGCCCCGATGGGATTGGCCGCTACTGCGACGTTAAATAGTCTTTGGGCTGCAGCTGCGGTCCGTAGCGCAAAAGCCTTGGCGTTCGTTGCAATCGTGGCCGCATTTACTGCTATTGTATACGTCACGATGGCTGCGGTCAATGACAAAATCCATTTGTAATTTGCCGTTACGAATTCGATGATGGCAATTAGCGAACGAAGAAAAACTACCAGCAAACTATTGCCCTCGGTAATGACCGGCCATAGCTTTTCGCCTAGTTCGCGCCAGAACTTGGTAACCTCTTTACGGGTTTTTTCGAGCTGGGCTGCAGCTGTTTGGTTTTTGATATTATATTCTTCGGTTAGCGATGTTCCTTCAGCAAATGAACCGTTGGCAAGGTCTATCTGTTCGCGAAGCGTATCCGTGTTATTGGCCAATGTTCCAATAACGCCTGTAATACGGGTTGCATCGATACCGAGGTCGCCCAGTGTTGCCGCTAAGTTGCTTATGCCCTGCGACGAGCCGCGGACGCCTTCCAACACCCGGATGAAAGCACCCATGAAATCCTTTTCGAGTAGCTCTTGAAAGTCCTTAAGCTCCATGCCGGCGTAGCGGCTGTAGTTTTCAGCATCGCTGGCCAGTTTGACAAATAGTTTGTTCAATGCCGTGGAACTGACTTCGGATGTTTGGCCGAATTGGTCGAGCGTCGCGCCCAATCCAAGTATTTCCTGTACGGTAACATTGGCCAATGGAGCAATACCGGCCATTCGTTTGGCAAATTCGACCATGTAGCCCTCGTTGGCCGTGGATGACATCCCCAACACGTTGATAGCTGAACCAACCTTTAATAAGCCTTGCTCGTATCCGTATACCTCGTCGATATTGAATACATCGACTAGCTTGCCGACGGCTTGCACGGTGCCTTCCACATCGCCACCCAGGTCTTCGTTGAGCGCTACGACCAATTGATTGGTAGCCTCTACGAACCCACGCAGCTCATCCATATCGGTAATGCCAAGCTTTCCGCCTATTCTGGCGAGCCCTAACAAATCCTCCTGACTAGTACGCGTGTCGATTTTCTCCAACTCCGCATTCAACCCTACAACTTCTTCCCTGGCGGCATTCGTGGTCTTCATCACATCGGCCAGCTTATCGTCGAATGAAGAAAACTCATCTGTTGCCTTGCGGACGCCAGTAATCAGGGCGGTAATCGTTGCCAACCCGCCGAGTGTGGAACTGAAAAAATTACGGATGCCGCCGCCGATACGACTTAACACACCGGCGGTCCGGGTGCCCTGATGCTGTAATTCGTTAAGCCTGCCGCGTACAATATCGATTTGCCTCGTATATTCCTTATACTGTGCCGAATCAGGCACCGATTGTTTACGAAGCCGGATTAGGTTACGTAACGAGCGTTCCAGCGTGGAGATAGACTGGTCTTCAAGCTTCAGGCTTTGGTTCAAACGAGCGAGCTCCTTTTCATTCCGGGCAACTTCGTTCTTGTGCCTGGTAAGTTCGGCTGTTAATTCACGGTAGCGCTTAGTGTTCTTTAACCCTTGCTTTTCGAGCAGCTTCAGTTCGTTCTCCACGCCGTCGGCCGCACTCTTCGAATCACGCAGGGCACGAGACACCTTGCCGATGTCAGATTGGGCCTTATTTCCATTAACGATGATGTTGAGTACAAGATCTTCTTGTTTCAGTTTATTGGCCATCTGTCAACCCTCCCTTCTGCCATTCACGGCGTATCATTGCACGCATCTCTTCGGTAAGGTCATTCTGTACCCGGAAAGCAATCGACAGGTAATGGCCCATAACGAACCGGTTGTGTATCCGGTAGCCCTTGGTGCTTTTGCGTTTGCCGGCACCCTTGCGTTTCCGCTGGGTACCCTTCTTGATATCCAGGAACCGTTGGTACGCTGGGTGTGTGATCTCCAGCGTGGCGGACATTTCACCGCTGCCGTACACTCGTGCAACACGGTCGTTAATCAACCGCTTGGTATGGAAGACGAGTTGCTTCCTTATCTCCCGCCCTTGGTTGCGAAGAAAGCGCACGCCTTCTTCCTTTAGGACATGCTCAATGAACCGTTTCTCAATGATGGACATGGTGTTTCGTCTTTTACAACGAAGGTATTGGAGGGTGCTGGCGGGGGAAAGGACAGGGGGTGGCGGGGTGTCCCCATGGGGGCGGGGGTCATATATCGCCAAACGCGACCGGATTGCAATTGCAAATCAATGGCAGGGCGGGCCGGGGTTCGGAGTTTGTGAGCGAAAAACGGCTTTTCTTTGAGTTCGGACTACTCGCTGATTTTCAAAATTTTGTAATGAAAAATGTCGTCGTATAGGCACATTACACGGCCTATTTTGAAGTTGTTTCGGGCGATTAATACGATTAATCGAAGTGTTTTAAACGAAAAACGCCCGGACTACGGGCGATACCTATTGACATTTGATTGAAAACGTAATTACTTTCTTTCTAAGAGCCCATGCGCCAAAAGTGCGCGGCCATTGGAATTAACTACGTATGTAGAACCCTGTCCAATTGAATAAGGTTGCAAAAGTCCGGCGGACAACAACGCGTCTGAAGATCCGCCTAGATATACGCCTTTTCTGTGTGTCTTGAGGGTATTAATATCCGATAGTGACAAATATTGTATAGAATAAGAAAGCCGGATAAACACATCCGATTTTATGAATCCTTTAACTTTCGATTCAAACAAGTTCACCAAAACATCGACTTTCCATTCGGAATCTAGCTTAGAAATTATGCTCATTATAATTTCTGCTGCGGTCCTACGCTTTTCCTCACATTCTTCTAAATCTGAAAAGAAAATAAATCGATCCTCTTCCGAAATAGCAGAAATTCCAACCATAAATTTATATAGGCGCTCAGCAAATCTCCGATTGGCCCACCGCCCGAGAAAGTCAGAGGCTGTCGATAGTAATGAGAAAACAGGAACTCCTGAAAGAGCATCCATTCCACCCGACACTAATTCGCGTAGCTTTTCATCCGGGGATTTCAACACGTCGTCTAAGTCCGTAATAGCTAAGTTTATTTCAGAAACTTTCATGCTGGAACATAGCCGTTTTTTTCGTCGTATTGGCACAATAGGTCATTCTCTTCAATGTCGCGGATGTACAAGGTTTGCCCTTGCTTGATGAGCTTGCAATGCCGGGCATAGGTGAATAGGTTCTTTGCGAATAAGTCAGGACGCGCCCCGGCTTCAATGAGTTCCGGAAACGTATAAAACACACCGTTAGGAGAGGTTTTGATTGCTCCCTTTTGCTTCAATGCATCAATTGACAGTATAAGCTTGGTCGTGTCGCCTATGGTCACCTTAGGATTCGGTGTACTTGCTTTTCGAAGTAATTTCATAATCAAATATAAGCATTAGAAACTCAATGTCATAGACCAGCCGTTCCAGCCGCCGAACTCGCGGTATTCTGGATCAATGGTGATGGATGAAGGGTCGAACTCATTGAAGGGTGAACACCCTTCGGATTGCTGATCAGCAATGTACGCGATTATGGCGAGCAACACGTCTTCGGTGCGCTGGTATTGGTCGAGCTCTTTTTCTGCGGTTTGCCCGGCATTGTCTTTTTCGAGCACGAACAGCATCAATGTATCGTGGGGCACAAACTGGTCTGGTTTGCCTGAATATGACTTGCTGGGCATCACCACCACCAGCCATATGTTTTGTCGGTCGTGCAGCCGGTTGACGGCGTGGCCGTCGTGCGCTATCAGCACGTGTCCGCCTATCTTGTGGCCGTCGGCTTTCAGCACCGTGACAATATCTTTGAATGCGGTATTTACTTCGGTAACGGTCATTTCTTTTTCTTCTTGAGTTTGCGTTCCAGCTCTTTATTGTCGAGGTGGTTTTTGTACATGTACAGTAGGATATCGAACAGCCCGGCCTTATCGGTTTTTTCGGCATTGCCGAACGGACCTTCTTTGGCGATGTCATACAGCAATCCGGCCCACCCTATTCCTTTCTTTGCGGTGCCGGTACCGCCGCTGGATTTTGGGAATAACACGGATAGGTTGATGATTTGACCATCGATGTTGATGTCTTCGGTTTGAATGTACTTGATGCAGTAGGTGAACCATAAGAGTGTTGTTTGTTTTTGCCATAGCGGAATGGCGCTGGCGAGCAAGGCGTATTTTGGCAACTCGTCCGCGTCAAACGGCGTACGTACGCCACTTGCATTACAGGGCCGATACAATACGGCCATGAAGCGATTCAGGGCGTCCATGGCTTCCGAAACACTATCCGGGTCTTTGGCGTGCGCGATGTGCATATCCATTTCGCGGATAGCCGCGCGGAACTCGGCAAAAGTGAGATCGGCCAGTAGGTCTGCCGGTCCGACGAACTTCGTGCGCCGGCACTGGATAACAGGCAACAGGTTTTTCACGGTGTCGATATTTAGCTCGATGGCTGGTGGTGTGTCATCTTCGTTCGCCGAGACCTCGCTAAACGGCCAGCCGCATAGTTGCTCGGCTAGTTGGTAAATCATTGCGTTGACTTCCGCGTGTTTTGACGGTGCCATACGTTTGGTGAAGTAATAGCGGGTGTTCGGCTGGAAGCCGGTGAGTTTGGCAAACACCAGCACCCGGAATGCGTTGACATCGATGGTGCCGGACACGACTTCGAAGGCCCGTTGCAGGATGTAGGCCAGTTGCTCGGGCATGCATTCATCCCAGTGTGAAGGGATGGTGATGACTTTATCGTTGTCGGGTATCTCGATGGTATGCATGGGTGTGGATGGTTAGGTCCGGGCAAACTTGCGGCACGGGTCGTTTGCGGGAATCAGCACCTGGGGGTTGTATTCCGGCTGGTTTTCATAGCGGTATTTCCGGATTTCGTCGATGGCATCTTCGGCATCGCGTTCCAGGTACAGCGCATATTTGCGCAGGTCTTCCGTGGTGGGTATCTGCGACGCCTTCTGGGTGTGCCGTTCGGCCGTGAAGTGTTGCATCACGCCTTCCGGCATGACCTGTATGGATAGGCGTTTGAGCGCCTTGGCCATGGTGAGCAATGCCAGAGCCTGCTGGGTGAGTCCGAGCAACGGTTCCTGTGCCGGTTGGATGTTTTGGTCGATGAACGCCTGCAACAAGGCACCGTAGTCGTCGCCCAATGCCTTCCGGATATCACGGCGTTGGATATCGGCCATAAACGGCCGGACAGTGTGGTAAAACAACCCTGAATGGTCGATTGGATAATGTTCCTGAAACGCGCCGGTACTGGGCAGGAAAAGCCGCTTTGTTGCCTTCTTTTGGTCGCTGTTAGCCCATTCAAGAATATTCTCGGCATCGAGCCACGCGATAAGTCGATCGGTTACCTGTTGTTTCTTCCGGATATGTGCATGATCATCTGCATCCAGCATCCACTGCCAAGGCATCGACTCACGATCTTTATCGATTTTCACCTTGCGACTGGTGTCGTCGTGGCTTACCAGATTGGCCTGCATGTATCGGATGGCGGCACCCATGGCGATGGGCAGCTGCAGGTGCTGGAGCAGTGCTTTGTCCGTATCAGATGCGCCACTGTCGATGGTGCCGGGTTGCGCACCGTCAGCGGACGGTGTATAGATGGCTTTGGCGCGTTCGTATACCGGTTTCCCTACCAATCGGATGATGGCTTCGGTTTCCAACGCCACGTCGGTTTTAGCCTTCGTGAAATCATTGTTGGCATAATAGCTACCGGTAAGGTTTCGCAGTTCGATGGATGAGGATACGATCATGGTTACACGTTGTTTTTGATTCGGTCAGAGGCGGGCACATTGTCTTCCGCCTGCAATATGTCGCGGTAAAACCCTAGCCTTAAATCCGTGCCCGGGAAGTTGACGGCGATGGTCTGATTGATGGCTTCAAAGATGATTTCTTCGGGTATATTGACGTCCGATAGCATGTGTGCTTTGAGCGCGTACAGCAGCTCGGAACCGCTCGCCAGCTTGCCGCCTACAATAAGGTTGGTCAGCGACGGGTGAAGACCCATGCTGGACGTAGTGGCGCTATCGGCCTTTTCAGCTACTTTTATCTGGGCCTCGATAAATTCTTTGATTTCCTGCTTAATCGGCTCGATTTTCCATTCGCAAAGGTTTTGGTTCTCGTCGTAGAAGCTCAGCGTTTCAATGAATTTACCGACGTTCTTTTTTCCGGCTAGTGCGGTACTGATGGATTCGAATAGTTGGTCTTTGAGATCTTCGAGTTTGCTATCGATGTACGCGTCCGGCTTATCGGGGAATTTATCGCGAAGCTTGTTTTTCTTGTCTTCCCAATAGCCGGCCGGGCTTTGGATGTGATATGCGGCGGTGATGCCGTTTTCGGTCAGGTAATTGAGGATTTCCGGTATCTCACTTGACCGCGTAATCCATGCAAATGCGCCAAAGAATGCGGGCACCGGGTAAAAGTTGCGGCCGAAGGTATAGGAGTTATGGTAACTCATCGACACCCGGTGCTGCAAGGGATTATTGTTGTTGTACACGGGATAGGCCGTGATTCCGGTCCGTAGGCAATTGTTTTCAAAATCGCCGGTATAGATCACGTCGACGTCTTCAAGCCGCTGGTCCGCGGTATCGGGCCAACCCAGGCGGGCATCGGTTGCTGAAACAACCTGCAACTTGGCGACGTATGACTTGCTGCCAATGCGGGCGCCGCGGTTACGGTAATGGCGAACGAAGATACCTTTCGTGTGTTTGTACTCCACCATGGCCATTTCGATGTACTTGCGCACATCCCACGATTTGAGCCACGCCTCTACTTCCGGGTGCCGCTCATAGCGGCGCTCGATGCGGCCACTTTCGCTGATGGCGTAGCGGAACAATGCCGGACCGTTGCCGTAGAGCAGTCCTATTTGCCGTTCGATGATGCCCGGTGCCAGGCTGTTTTCATCCATCAGTTTACGGATGACTGTGGGCAAATCGTTATTGCGACCGTAAGGCACGATTTTTTTGCCCATCACGTAGGTTGGGTCGCGCTCCCAGTCGTTCTTGTAATCGAACAGGTTGGTCGAATGCCAGGCGTCATCCCTATTGCGATTCAGGGCGACGGTATACACCTTTCCACCCAGATGGATGGCGGCGGCATTGCTGGCTATTTTCTTTACGTTTTCGCTCATGGTATGTGTACGCGTTGGCCGTTGAAGGTCATGAGGCACGGATGCCAGAACCGGCGCGGCTCATTGGTGTCTAAATCGAGGTATTCTTCCTGTAGTTCGGCGTGTTGGTTGTATCGGTCGTGGCTGCGGGCTCGGAGGCGTGCGTTGTTGACCGCGACGATGCCTTCGGATTTGCCGCGCGTGCGGTTGTAGCTCATGAAGGTAAAACTGAATGTTTTGCCTTGCTTGGTAAGTTGGCGCATTTCGCGTATGGCGGCATATAGTTCCATACAGCGAAGGTATTGGCACGTGCGAGCGGTGGAAAGGACAGGTTTTGAGGTGAAATATTAAATTTGCCTAGAATCAATAAAAATTCATAAATGGAAAAGAAAGAAATCCAAAAACACATCGATTTTCTGAAATCAAAAATTTTATCAGAGACATCTGGGCAAACCCGCCTTTTTAGAGAGGGAAAAAACGCTAAAATCCGGAAATCGGCAGAAAAGAACTTAGACTATGCGGTCCAAAGAGCTAACAAATACTTGGACGATAATCCTGACCTCTTTGACTTCATGGTTGACTACCATGGATGCGCGCCTGAAAACCTAGAGTACCCAGACTATGCGCACATTGAAAAAGATACGCGGGTGTATATTGATGCGCTTTCCAAAATGTTAGAAAACACAGAAAATTAACCGATCGTCCTAACTGAAACATCACCTACGTAGCTGTTTGCGTTTGACCGGATGAGCTTACGCCATTCTCGGCGCATCATGAGGTATTTGAATGAATCCGATGGGTTGGTAGATTCGAGCGGTAGCCGGTGTATGGGCAGCTTTTCCGACTTCTTGTTTTTGACGATCTGGCCTTTACGGTTCTTTTCGGTGCGGGCGTTTTCGAGGGATGCTTTCAGCTGCTTGCAGTTGGAAAAGTCGATAAGCACTTTCGGCAGCTTGTGGTTGTGGCCGCTGAGCAGTTCCTGCATGAAGATGTACTCTTCGTTCTGGCCGATGTTGCCCTGGTTCTTGCTCATGAGGATGACCGTCCAGCCGGTCCGTTTGCCTTCTTTGTCTTTCTCGATAGCATCTTTGAGCTGACTGGCATAATCCTGACCGGCCTCGGCGAAGTTGTTGCCGGCACGATCATAGTAGACGTTGACCGTCTTTTCGCGGTGCGGTTTCATATAGCGGATGAATTCGTCGGCCAGCTCGCGGATAAAGTCGGGCGAAAGGGTATAGATGAATTTGAGGCACCGGTAATACTTGGTGCCTTGCTGGGCGATGATCATCGACATCATGTTGCCGAAGTCCATGCCGATATCGATGCTTTTATCGAGATTAAGATGTTTGAGGATACGGCAATCTTCCTTATCGCGGATACCGAACCGTTCCGCCCATTTCGCGTCGTTACCGTCGGTGTAGAAGTTCCTTTCACCAATGTTGGCATAGAACCGGTCGCCGGATTCGAGTGACGGCTTCATGGATAGGATTGCCGTGTTGGCATCGCCAAGATCGGTTTCGTAGGCATCGCGGAACCAATCCGGCGTGAGGATATCCATGTTCACATAAGAAGACGAGATGTAGAACAGTGTTTCGGCTTCTTTGCGCTTGCGCACCACCTCCCACCGTTCGTACCATCGCTCATAGGTCCGTTTCTTTTTGATAGCCTCTTCGGTATTGTTGGGCTTTTCAGATGCTACCACGTATTCCTGCAAGGCGTCGTTGAGTATGAATGCCGTTTTGGCCACGAGCATAATGGCTTCTTTCTTCATCCGTTTGCCCTGGCGCACGATCCAGTCGTATTCGCCGATGTTTGCCGTATTGGGCATATCGGTTGTGAAGGTCTGGCCACGGTAGAAAACGCTATTGCCATATTTGACGAAATAACCGCGGACCGCTTTGAGCAGGTTGGCTATTTTATGCTCAGCGAAATATTTAACTTCGTCGCCGAATACGTGCACGTACGACCTTCCCGCGAGGGATGCCGGGCGGTCCAGTGAACCGAACGTGATGTTCAGTCCGGTGAAGAATACCAGCGTATGCTTGTAAGACGCCAGCCGGTTGTACGGCTTCCAGAAGTGCGCTTTGATTTCCGGTGGAAGATCTTCGGTTTCGGCGGCGGTATACTCGGGCGGTTGTTTGCCCAATACGTAATGAACCCCTTCTTTGTACCCCTTGCGTTCGAGCCCTTCCATGACCATCGGCAGCACGTTTTGCTGTAGGTTGGAATAGGTATCGGCCACCCAGCATATCGGCGCGCCGGGCATGTCGTAGACCATTTCGATAAGCCGTTCAACAACGAATTCCGTCGTTTTGGAAGAGCCGCGCCCTGCGATGAGCAGCAGCGTTTTGGGCATGACCATATTGGCCAGCTGTGCTAGCCAGTTGGAAAACACCACGGATACGTTGGGGCTATTTTTCTTTACTTTCGGTCTCCAGCTCATCGAGGTATTGTTCTATGTTGACGGTATCGAGCCGGGCATCCCGGCGGATACGCGCTTTGTCCATTTCGGGTATTTCGAGGGCTTCAATTTGTTTGGCCACTGCGTTACGGTCGGGCGCTGGCAGTCCGATATCCGTTGGGTCTAGCGAGAATAGTCGGAATTGCTTGCGGTAATTGCCTGGATCAAGTTTTTCCGGGTCTGGCTGGTCGAGTCCGCGCAGCTTTGCGGCTTTCATTTCAATATTCGCGGCCACCTCGATGTCTTTGGCGGTTTCGGCGTTGGCAAACGCTTCGCGCGCCAGGTCCTCCAGAAATTCCGCTTTTTTTATGCGCAGGGCTTTCCGCTCGATGGCGCGGTCGGAATAAAACAGGTTAACGCTTTCGTCGTACATTTCCGCCACCCGCCGACCGGTGAGGCCGTAGGTTTTCACAAAGAAATCGATGGTACGCTTACGTCCGTATTTACGGTCCATGGAATGGATAAGGGTGAGCGCTTCGAGGTAAATCTTTTCGTCGGTTTTCAGATCAGACTTGCTTCCGCCCTGTATCCAGTCTTCCAAGGCCTGCATGGCTTTTCGGTCCGGTGTGCCGAAGATGTCGTCTTTACTGATTTTGAAGCCACGGTTTCGGCGGATGTCCTGCAAGCGCTTTGAAGCGTCAATGTCGCCACGTTCGGCTTTATCCAGGATGCGGAGCGACTCGTTTGCGAGTGCCGCAAATTTACCGCGCTCGATGCGGTAGTTGATGTGGGTGGTCGGGTCGGATGCTATTTTTTCAAACGGCTTTTCAGGCAGCTTGAAAAACATGGCGATTTCGCGCTGGGTGTACCCCAGCGCGGCCAGCTTTTCAAGCTTTTCGAGCTCTTCTTCGGATAGGCCGAAGTTTTGGTGGATTGTTACGTCTGACATTGCCAAAATCCGCGTTTGGGCGGATAATGGCTAAAGTATGGGTAGGTGGGTGGTGGGGAAAGGACGTGTTAGAATCCGTGTGCCCAGAATCCCTCTTCAATGTCATCGGATGGGCTTATTGTAACCTTTCTCTTTTTCAAAAACACCCGTCCGTGTGCATTTTTGTAAGAGTAATAAATCGTTTGAAATAAGGGGAGTTGCTTTCTTAACGCTGGAATGCTGTAGTCAAAATATTGATAGTCGCCACTCACATTGTACAACCTTACTTTAAGACTGTAATTGTAATTAAAAGGCTTAGACCTGTCGATATGAACCGGTGATTTCATTCTTTCATAATGAATTTTGCAGTCTTCACTTTGTGTGAAATCGATGCGAGTTATCTCAAAACCGAAAACGTCTTGAATCGAATGGTTTTGAATTTCATTCATTACATGTAAAGTCATGAAGACAGTGCCCGGGGCCACATGGACCGCCTGATCCGCTCTAAATCGGGTACTAATATGGACTCGTGGCCGGTCAATAAAGAATTTGTCTACCAACGGCCTGGTTACAATTCCTAGAAACCAACCAATTACGGTAAATGATACCCCAATTAGTAATTCTAAGTTGTTCTCTATAAATTCATTCATAAACAAAAATAACTATTCTCCGATAAGTTTCTTTATTTCGGCTAGTTCCAATTCGTAGGATTTGATTTTGGCGAGACGTTGGAAATTTAGGTGTGGTTTGTCGCCGGAATCGATTAGTTTTCTAATGCGCCAGATATTGTGTTCTACGCGCTTCTTTTGTTTGAATAGTTCGACGCTGTTGGTGTGCCGGTACTTTTTCAGGCGCTTCATTTCTTCGAAAATCGGGTGTTTTCCGAGGATGGTCCGGTTTTTTTGATAATGGGATAATTCCTGGTGGATGGTGTAGTTTTCGATGTAGTTCTCAACCAGGTTGCGGACGTTGGCATATTCTTCGTCGGGCGAAAGGTTGTCGAATAGTTTGGCGTGCGCGGCTTTGTATTCGTGGTAGGCGGTGATTTTGTTCGACACGAGTACTTTGAGCTCGTTGGGGGTGCCGGGCTCGGAAAGGAAGGTATAGTCTTGCCTAAGCGGTTTTCTCTTTGCGGTTTGCTGTTTGCTTTCTGGCTTTTGGTGATTGCTCTTTGCTGTTTGATTTTTGTATGTTTCAGGGATGCCGGCACGGTAGCATAGGGATTTTACGAGCAGCTGGTAATTGGCTTCTGATTTTTTTCGCAGGATGTAGATGGTCGGGTGCCCCTTCCCTACTGACTTTACATAGAGCTGCAGCCCGGCGTCGTAGTCGGCACCGGATTGCAGCCAGTGGGTTACCTTTTCAACAAACGTCATTTATTTTCTTTGATCTCGATGTATACTTCTTCGCCCCGGTCAATCCAGTTGTAAACCATATCTTTTATTTTGTTGAACTGGATGCGAGAGCTGTTGCCGGTCCCTGGGCCGGAGAGCGTGGTGACGGGTGCGATACAACCGAGCAGCTCGGTGGCGGCATTGTTGGCTGGGTGGATGAGTATGAGGCTACGATCTGGCACGTCTTCCAGATGGATGTGGTGGTTGAATTTTTGGCTGTACCGCTTGGTGAGCGGGTATGTGCCTTCGGGGATACAGGATTCTCGGACGCGGTTGTTTCGCCAGGGTAATTCGATGGTGTAGCATAGCAGCTCACCATCGGGACCGTATAGGAGTCCGTTGGTGCCATTGACATGGTATGTGCGGCAAAGGATTATTTTCTTCATGGCTTATAAAAAATTGATGGCACCGACCACGGGGGCCAGTACCATCGGGCAAAACCAAACTATTTTTCGAATCGGGACTTATCGGGGAACTCGGATTTGAATACCCAACTGATGGCCTTCCATCCTTTGGAATTGCAATTGAGGTATTTGCGCCGTTTGAAGGCGTTCAGCACGATATCCGTGGGCGGAGTGTCTGAATACACCGACAACAGTATCGTTCCGGTGGAGCCACCATTCAGCTTAATCAGGCCACGTGGCTCGGGCTGGTGATGGTTGTAGTAGGCGGACGTGAGCAGAATGCCTTTTTCGTCGGCTTGGTACCCGCGGATGGTGTCTGCCAGATTGGTCGAATCGAGCACCATCGGGGTGTGCGTGCCGTAGTTGAGCGTTTCCTTTCCAGCCGATTTGAGCATCGCCGCGGTACGCCGGGCGTTGTCGGCATACAGTCCTTTTTTGGTAATGTCTGCCAAGTTGCCCAAAATTTTGGGTTGCTTGAGATCGCTCAGCGTAGTGGGGCCCAACAGGAAGATATCATCATTGGTGAGAATGAATTCGCCATCGACCGCGCCGCTGGTGACGGCATACAGCAGCTTGTGAGCCACGTCGGCCTGCGGGTTACGGATTTGTTTGGGGTTGGGGCATCCGCAATCTTCGGGGATGGTATGCACTTCCAAAGGCAGGTGCGTGATTTCTTTGGAAAACCAATCTTCTTTATCGCCCACTACGACGACTTTGATTGGGCCTTCGTAGTTCTTCTCCCAGGCACGCAATGCGTACTTCAGCTCGTCGCCCGCGGCGGCACTGGCGAGGTATGGGATAAGGACCGTGATGGCTTGCTCTTCGATTGAACCGGGTGAGCCGGTAGGTTTGCTATTAGTCTTTGCGAGGGTTGCTGTTGCTCCAGTATCGTTGCCATCGATATGGGCAGTTGCTTCTTGTTTGGTTTCATCGGTGGTTATTTTGGTGGTGGCTTTGGTCGCCTTTTTTGCTGTGACTTTTTTTGGAGTTGCCATGGTGTTTTGTTTTTGGTGATTGGATAAAAACCCCGCGGCCATGGATGAACCGCGGGGTCGGGGGAAATGCAACGGCTAATTATACGCTGCTACCACTGCCGGATGCTGACCCTTCTTCGGGATCGGGCGCGACGGCGGGGATTGCGCCGCGGTAATGCGCGGGCAATAAATTCGATGGTAATGGTTGTGTGAACGTGAAGGTATTCCGGACGGCCTCGTTGTCGTCTTGCCCTTCGAGCGTGAACTTCATCGGGTTGCAGATGGTGCCGTGCAAGCGGTTGCCGAGTCCGTCACCGCATTCGCGGGTAATGATGATGAACCCTTCACCAAGGTTGTTTTGAATGAATTCATCTATTTCCAGCGAATTGCCAGGGTGTGCAAACGTGAGCGTGTCAACGATTCCTTCGGCATCTTCATCTCCCTCGATGGTTTTACCGCGACTGATGGTGGATGACGTCGCATAGACGGCTATACCGACGGCATCGGGTTTGAGTTCGAGGTCGCCAGCTATGAGCACCCCTTTATCGTCGCGGGCTGGATCGGCCACTACGTCGCGGGTATTGAACAGCAGGATGGTTGGATTTTTAGGACGCGGAGCGCCAACGGGACCGCGTTTTTTGGGTACTGATGCATTTACGTACATGAGTGAAAATTTTTATCGGTTTTTCTTGTAAATGCCGGTACCGCGAAGGGTACCGGCGTTGATTGCTACTGATTTGGTGCGCTTAGATGCTGCTGCTTGAACCCGCGGATGAAGCGCTGGCGCTGGATGACCCGTAGCTTTCTGCGGCACCCGGCATATCTACATAGATGTCGGATTCAGACCGTGGGTCTGACCCGTCACGGAACTTGGTGGATGACCCGTAGGTGCTGGCGAGAACTGCTTGCGGATTGTATCCATCGGGCACATATGCGAACACGGCTTCAGCGATGGCAAATCCAGCGGCGAACCAGAACTCACCGAACAGGCGCACCTCGTAATTGACTTTTTGTACATCGTTGATGACCATGGGCACATCGTTCTTGTGGCGCAACTTGACCTGGTTCTCGGCGGGTGTGCTCCAAAGGATATGCGAACCATACAGGCAGTCGAGCGGAACGAGCGTTTGGTTGGAAAAATCGACTTTGTCGTTTCCAAAATCTCCAGCCTGACCGGAATTCGTGCCCCATATTTTCTTATACGCCCGGCGGTACCGCTTCCAGAATTCGTGCGAACAATGGATGTTCATGGTCCGATTGCGATAGAATGGGCTAATCCAGTCGACAAACTCTTCCACGAAATCAAGAACTTCCTGGTCAGTGGCGGTTGCAAAATCGAATGGAGATGATGGCGTGAAGAAATTGACCTTGCTGTTTGCTCCAAGGGATTTCTGTTGCACGAGAATGGTTTCCACGCCGTCCATGCCGTCTTCCGGAGGAGTACCGGCATCGCCTTCATTGATGGAGTTCCACTCGTGCTCGACATACTTACCCTTACCGAGCATACGCAACTCGATATCTTCAAGCAGTTTAGGATAGATCAACGTATCCCAGATGTACTTGGTGATAGGCATCTGGTCAGGTGCCAGGGATTCATCATACAAGTAGAACAGGTACGAATCGAGCACTTGAGCCGGGATGATGGGGAAGTTGATTTTGTGGCGGCGGTTTTTGATCACCAACGGGGTGAACTTGGTATTACCAGCCGGGGTCCATTTCGGTGAGAATTGCTGTACCACCGAGTTGATCAGTGCCTGCATGGCCCGGTATTCCGTGGTTGCAGGCACGGTGCGGAAGTACTTTGCCGACGTGAAATCCTGAAACAATTGCCGGATGATTTCGAGGTTTTGTTGATTTTGGCTAAGGAAGGTGCCAAACTCATTCTTTATATCGATCACGTCGATTGTTGCCGTGGCAGCACCGGTGAACACACCGTTGCGTAGGAAATCGGCAGCTGCCGTATAATGTGGCAACGACATGTTGACATTGATCACCTTGGCTACGCCAGCCTTACGGGGCAGCTTATTGCCGTTACCTTCCGGCTTTGGAGTTTCTTCGGGTTCGTCACTCAACCGGGCGACTGTGGCTTGCAGTGTCTCTTTGTCTTTATTGGCTTGCGCCAATTGTTGTTGCAGCTGGGTAAGCTGAGTGGCTACGGTGGTGGCGTTGTGCTCGCGGATGGCGGCGACAAGATCGTCGGCATCTTCTTCGGAAGCGTCTTCTTTGTAATCGGCAAGTTTTGTCTCAAACTTGGATACGGCATCTTTTCCGAACAGACCTTCTAGTTCTGTACGTTGGTCTTCAGTGAGCACGCTCTTTCCAGATTCGTCTTTTGAAAACGCCTGAATTTTCAACGCGGACATGAAGATGGTCATCAGCTTTTTAAACATGGCTTTTGGGGATTGTGGGTGAATAATTATGATTTGAGAAATTCGTTGCGTATGGCCAGCTGCTGGGCGTACTCAACCGCACGTTCGCGGTTGCCGATCTCATCGATGAGGCCGACGTTGAGTGCTTGCTGGGCGTAGAAGGTTTTTCCATTGAGCAGGCCCGTGGTTTCGAGGTCTAACTTTCCGGCCCGGTTTGTTTTTATCGCGTTCTGGAAACCGATGGCCAGGGGAGATAGCTCTTCGGACTTGAGCAGGTCGTAGTCTTCTTTGAGTGCGTTTTCGAATGCCAGGTTCTTATGGTCGGACTCGGGCGCATAGACGGTATGCAGCTTGTATCCGAGTTTCTCATAATAGCCTTTGACATCCCAGAACGACATCATGACGCCGATGGAACCGACGGTTGCTGAAATGCTGTTATCTGCAATGATTCTGTCTGTAGCGGATGCGGCCCAGTAGGCGGCGGAACATGCCATATCTACCGATGCTACTACCGGTACGCCTAGTGAGCGAGCAAACTCGATGGCCTGTACGACTGGGGCGACGGCATCCACGCTTCCGCCACCGGAATCGGTATCGAGCACGATGGAATTGATTTTTTCGTGGACGGCGGATGTACGTATAGCATAGGCGACCTCTTCGGTACCGTAGCTACACCAGGTGCCATATTTGAGCATGGTGCCTTTTAAAGGAATGATTGCTGTGGAGCCATCGGGTGCCTGGTCCAGGTCGCCGAAGAAGCCGTTAACTGCGTTGCCCACGGCGATGGGGAATTTGGCGCGCCCGTCCATGCTATTCAAGTCGACGGTCTTATCGATTCCATCCCAATCGCGGTTGATGATGGACTGGACTGAGCCGGCCATGGCCACGGCCTGGTCTGGGGCAATAAAAAAATGGCCCCGAAGAAGGGTACTTATAAGGTGGAATTGCCAGTTGGAATGGAGAATGCGCTGCATGGGTATCTTGTTTTAGCAAGATTACCCTGATGCGCTGGCGGTAGAAAGGACGCTAAACGGCCATTACAAGCGGAAAATGATTGTTTTCGTGAGAGATTTGCAGGTTTTTTGAGGTGGTTGCATAGGTGGTTTGGAAGCGGACGGGAAGATCGTCGGTGCCTATTATATAGGTGGCGTCGTCGCAAACTTCGACCACGAGTATACCGACGCACCTGGTTGGGATGATTTCTTTGAGCCGGGCGGTGATCTGCGTGGAGAATTGCTCGACACCGTCTATATGGTCGACCGAGACGGTCATCCGGGCGCCGCCAGGGTAAATAGGCAGTGTGGTGAGCTGGCTGGTTTCAAGCGTGGCGGTTCCGTCGTGGTTATCGATGTATCGGACGACGTCGGCCAGTTTGGTGAATTTGAGCGAGCAAACGATATTGATGCGTTGTTTCATGACTGTTTTTCAAGTTAAAAAGTTGAAAACCGGGTATTTATTCTACAACGGACTGGCATTGAGCCGATAAGCCGTTTGTAAAGTCTTTTTGATGATGCTATCCCTGTAGTGAATCTTCTGGAGCAGGTGGTTTGCCACCTTTTCGATGGCGTTTTTCTCTTTGCGGTACTGCCTTTTCTTAAGCGTTTCGACATCGCCAATCATCGATACCAATTTACGCTGTACGATGAAATTGTGGATGACATCTTTTTGCATCATGCCCAGCCGGATGCCTGCCTGGTAGTAGGACTCAAAGTCTATTTCGAATCGGACCTCTAACAGGTCGTTTAGCTTGAGCTGGTCTTCGGTGGTGTAATACAGGAAGTGATTGCGGTGGCTCCGGATGGACTTGGTATTGGGGAGCCGGATGCGGACGGTCTGGTCTGACTGGGGATGCTTGACCGGCAGGTCTGATTTGCTCACCATTGCACATAGGGCCTTGCCAAATGTGTTGTGACGGAATACGCTGAATGCTTCGCTTTCATAAGCGAACTGCGAATGCAGGTATTCGCGGAGCATGGGTTTTTTGATATCTATAAGAACGATCATCTGACTAATGTTAAATGATGACACTAATATAGGGGTTTTGTGGCTGATTTTCAACCTAAAAAGTTGAAAATATGGTATTTATTTTAGGTGAATTTGTTGGGTGCGACCGCGGTCCGAAATATGATGCTTTCCCTTTCTCCCAAATATGTGGTGGTAAAAGTGCACGAAAATCGTGTAACGTTGTAACAATGTAATAAGGCTTTGTTTTTCAGTGTTTTACCCGTTACAAACTAGTAATTTCGGTTTGTAACGGACTGGGAAGCGTTTTGTAACGTGAAATTGCATTACATTTTATTTGTAATACTCTTCTTTCTATTACAAGAAAAATTGTAATACTGTAATACTGTAATACATTCGCTTCCAGCCCTTTTATAGTCTTTCTTGCGAAGCTATTACATTATTACATTTTTTTGGTGCAATATTATGCCGAGGGGTTTGGGGCGAAAACCGCCATGAGGCGCGCAAAAGGCGCGCATGGAAAGCGGCGTGGCCGGCGGCCACTTGTAGCATCAGTACGATGTTGAAGGGAGTACGATAAGGAAAGGGTGACGGGGCGGATTTTAACGCGCTGAGAATGGCGTATATGATTTGGGGCTGGGCGTTGGGTTGGATATTGGGTTGTAGGGCTGTTTGTTTTCCAGTGGATTTTTTAGCTAACTTTGTTAGCATGGAAAGTTATAATGGATTTTTGGCGTTTGAGTATTTCGGGGAGCATAAGCGGGTGGCGTACACCATGAACAATCTCGGCGGTAGTGCGCATATCTATATACAAGACAAGCATGGGGTACACCACACATTTTTTTACAGGAAATCCGAGAAACAATGGGAGTTGGGCGGTAACTATAAATTGAAATGGCCGCAAGACTTCATCAACGTGATGTTTGCGGCCATGGACTTGGAACGGGAGCGGCACGGACTGTGATACTACGATGGCGGTGGTGCGATATCTGCGTAGGTTATCCTGGTCTCATACCGATCGGGTCGGCTTTTTGCGTAGAGGAAGTTTTTATCGTTGGTGGACGTGAACCATTTTGGTGTATATCGGATTTCCTTTATGGTTTTAATCTCCGATTCACATACGTGGTCACCAACCAGCCGCCGGCCGATGTACGGCAAGTCGGCTGTGAGCTGCTTGTACAGTACGGCGTCCGCTAACTGGAAGATGCCTTCCTCTTCCTGGTCATCTTCATTGGGATAGGGCACGTTGATGGGGCGAAGCACTTTCCCGTCCGGTGTTTGGGCAACGATGAATTGCTTTTCCATGGCTAGTATCTTAAGGATGTCCAGTGAATAATTTGCCCGGTGAAATCAGTATTGAACCACTGGAAAAAATGTTCAAGCGATTCAAAGCCGTCGTTTTTGGCCAATGCCAACTTTTTATTATCCCGAAATAAATAACGGCCGTCGATATACACATCTACCGGATTTCCCCCCCGAAATCCTGACCAATGCCGAATTACTAGATCCTGTACACTTGTAACCGTAAGTACCGGCGCGAACTGGAACCGGTTGGCTGATCGGTTATTGATGACCATGTGTATTTTCATGCCGGGTTTCCATCGGTGGCCATGGCGGATGGTGTGGAGCTTGGGCAGGGTTGTGTCTGGAGTGTACCATCCATCCCAATAGCTGCCAAATCGTTCTTTGTGCTCTTGGTCGTAATCGATTCGTTCAAGCGGGCCCAGCATTCCTTTGTGGTGGAATCCGCTCCATATCTTCTCTAGGAAGTAGTTGGGTTGGCAAGCGCATGATTGCATGCGGGCTGGCCATTTGGTGGAGAATGATAGCGTCATTTTGATGGGCGATTTAACTGATATTGTCGATCTTTTAACGCGTACATTTTATCAAGTAATGACGTTACGCTTCGTTCGTCGGCTGGAAGTTGCATCTGCCTAACATCATTCCGAATAAAATGCAAAGCACGTATTAGAACATCCAATTCTTGATGATTAAAAAATGACTGGGTTTTCTCCTTTGTTGCTAAAAGTAATAAGTCAAAAAGAAGAACCAGGTCTGGGCGAATTGTTCCTAACCCTTTATCAAATATAACCTTAGTGTTTGCTCCCATTGGTGGGTTTTCGATAAGCTGGGGGTTGCTTGCAAAGAACTCGGCCCATGTTTCGTATGGATGTGGTATTTCTATCGTTTTCATGTTAATAGTCTGTTGATGCGATAAATCCCGGTGTTTTGGCGGCGGCCATGTGCTGAGCCAGGGTTTCTAATATCTCCAGTTCGGCGTGCTCTTCCAGATCGGTTTCTGGGTCTACAATGTTGAGTTGCGGCCATTGGTCGGCGGGAATGACTTCGATGCTGTCTTCATGATCGAAATCGGAAAAATCGATACCTACATCGGTCACCATTGTCTGAAGCGCTTCGATATCCGTCCGGGCACATATCCAATAGCGTTCGCCACCAAAAAGGATTTTGAATGCTTTATATCCGAACGCATTGCAATTTGGCTCTTTAGATGGTACCGGTATTAAGCCGTACTTTTCAGGCGTGGACAGGATACGGCGCATACCGTAACTGTGAGCCTCGCGGGCTACTGATTCCTGCTGGCTGCCGCTGGGGTGGTCGACACTAACGTAGGCGTTGGTTGCCCGTTCGATGATTGCTTCTTGTTGTGGTGTTAGTTTCATTGTTTGTTCCTTTCTTCGTAATCTTTGACATAATCCCTGTATCTATCTTCAAATTCATCTATCCCGGTGATGCCGGTGAACCATAATATTATGGCGGTGAAGGCTATTACAGCAACCAGTGCCCCCGTAACACTGATGTCATGTTCAATACCAGCGATTACGGCGACGGAACTGGCTATAAATGCTGAAACTCCACCGTTTCTACGGTATATGCTCCGAACATATCCCTGTTTTGTCTGCTTTCTACGTTTATGTTTCATTGTTCGGTTCCTCCTAAAATTTTAACGTTCCCATGCTAACAATCCATTTTCTATGTAGAAGGCGAATGTGACTCCACTTCTAATATCCTTCTCCAACTGCCGGTAAAACGGCTCTTCGAAGCTTTCATGCCACATGCTGTCGGTAAGGTGTTTTACACAGTACAGAAAATTAAGATCAGGCAATTTCACCCAATCTCCCCTTCCATCGATTGTTTCTCTATCAATAAACTCAAATACTTGGTTGATTGTCTCGTCATCGTAGCCTTCTGACTTCCATACGGACCGTAATTGTTCTTTCAAATTGTTGATTTCCATTTTGTAATCCTCCATTTTAACGTGTTAATAATTTGCTTTTGATTAATTGTTCGAATGCTTTTTCGAATTGCAGGGCGGTTCCGTCTTTGATGGCGATAAAGTCCCATCGAATTGTTGTGATGTGCCTACTTCCGTGGATGTGGTCTTCATGCTTTTTCTCTATTCTTACTACCTCGTAGCCGTGGGCTTTGAGTGATGCTAGGATTTCATCGTCGGAGAATTGTAGGGTGAGTTTCATTGCTAGAATATTATCCTGTTTTTAATAATATTCGATGGGACGTTTGCACCTGTGTCTATCATTGATTGCCAATGTTTTTTGTACGTAGCAAAGTCACCGAACATGGTCACGTCGTAAACTATAGTCTTGCGCCATTTGATGATGCCCAATAGAGTTCTTTGGAATACTAGCGTGCCACGCATGTACCTTTCGCCTTTGTAAAACTGGCGCTTGGTTTCGAATTCAATTAGTTTTGATTTAATCATGCTTTTATTGCTTTTATTTATTCTCCAAATAGTGCGTACTGGGTGGAACCATCCGCGTAGGTTTGTAAAAAGAACTCGTCAGCGCGTTGCTCATCTCCGGACCATCCGTGTGGCCATGTTCCGTCGTCAACCAACTGCCGTATCCGGGCTTCTTCTTCCGAATTGATTAAGTCGATGGTCGGGCGGTCCGTAGCGGCCGCCGCGTCATTGATCTCGTTTTGAATGTCCAGAACTTGACCTAATCCCCACAAACGAGCATCGAACGTGAGCGGACCCATGCGGTTTTGATTCTTTGCGAATGATCCGTCTTTCTTGGTTTGCAGTCCTGTTTTACGAAGACGGTTCTGGGGCTTCTTGAGTTCGGCATAAATTTGCCTGAGGCGGAACAATGGCGAAAGGTATTCCCAGTCCGCCAGCTGGCAAACGAGCATTAACGAAAGGTCTTTGCTGGCGAGATTGCAACCGACACAACCGGTACACGCATTCTTTTCTTCGGCGGCATCGCCGCCGTAGCAATCAGCAATCGCAGCCGTGGCCCATGAACCGTATTTGGCAGACGGGGCGAACACTTTGAGCCAATCCCATACGCTGCATACACGCCAATGAAGTAATGGCGCGAGCTTATCGCAGATATCATCCGGGGCGGTAATCTGATACCAACCTTGACCGCACTCAGCGCCGTTCTTTCCGCACGACATAGCTATGCGCCCATCACGTTGAGCACTTTCGCCTTGCCTAACGCCGGTAAGTAAAAGAAATTTGCCGCCATTGTGATCGTACAGATCGTGTAGCTTGCCCATCATCGGATCAATCTTGAGCTTAGGCGTACACCAACGGAAGGTGTTGGATGGTGGAGGCACTCCCCTGCCAAACATGTAGACGAAGAACCGATTGTCGAGTTCTGACGTTACGATGTGTACCTCAATGCCTCGGGCACGAAGCTGCTCGATTATCGTTTGTGCAGTTAACCAAAGGGGCATCAGCTCTAGTCGAGTATCTGCCAACAATACTGTAATCTTTTTGGGGGCAACGATTTGCCCAGATTCGATTAAGTAAATGATATATGTTAGTGTAGCTGAGCTGTCTTTGCCGCCGCTCCACGCGAATACCCAATGATCATACAACGGTCCGTATGATTGCATGCTTCGGATAGTGAGCTCTTCTTGCTCGTGGAACGTGCTGCGGTAGGCACTGAATAGATTGAGTTGTGATTTCATCATTGTAGCCTGCTATATGTCTATATTCTGTTATCGATCGCCCTGATCTGCTCTTTCAGCGGGACGTCGTACTTGCGATAAATTTCATTGAGATCGGTGCCCGGCTTCACATAAATGTCTAAACCCGGCTTTATGGTGACTTTTATTTTGTGGCTTTGGGGGCGAAGCGCAGGCCGCGAAACGGTCGGCTCCATTTTCGTTTTGAGTAATGTAAGCCGATTCCAGTTTTGGTTGGCGATCCGTTTAATCTTGCGATGGTATTCTTTGCCCATTCCCTTGCGGGGAATTACTAGGAGGTTTCTGATATCGGTGTTGAGCGTATTGCAGTCCTTAAACACGATCATGTGCCCCTTGGGTATCGGGCCGTGGTGCTGCTCGTATACATGCCTCGCATATTTGGTGAACGTACCGTTAATCTTTATATGCTCGAATGGCGTACCGTTGACCGACCATATCCGGATTGCGCCCTCAGGATGCGCTTTTACACGCCCGGGGTAACGATGGCGCTTCTTGTGGCTTTCGACGATTGCACGGAGCTCTTCGGAGGTTCTTTCCAGGCCGAGTAAAACCATCTTCTTTTCGATGTGCTTCTTGACAAACTTTCGCTTCGACAACTTAAGCGCGTTTAATTTGTCCGCCAGTTCGAGGTTGCCCATCGTTTGGTAGTTGTCCAGGAGAAATTGCGTTTGGCCTGGCGTCCAATGCACCAACTTATTCGGTCGATACCCCATCCGCTCCAATTGGTGGCGAAAGGTGGACATGTTTATTTCTCGCCCCATCATCACGGATACCTGCTTGAGCAATTCCGTATTGTGTAGTTTTCCTTTATACTCCCTAATGAAGCGCTTTACCTCCCGGGGCCACGCTATCCGCGTAGGCTTTCCATTGCTCCTTAATTTCATAATAGTTTCAGTTGGATGTTGTAGCCTAGTTTAAGCAGTTGGTTGAGGTAATACCTACCAGGGACCGGGAAATCTTGAGGGGTCCGATAGGGCGCGATATCCAGCTCGCGGATTTCGGCATTTACCTTGATGCCGTACCGACGGGCCATGCGATGGAGCCGGTAACGGCGCTGGTGATACTTGCGGCGTTGAGCATTTATACGGTCAACTTTCTCCCATTCGGTTTCGAAGGCAGTTTCAATTTTCTCATAGAGTTTTGGCCCCACAAAAACATTCCAATCCAACCCCTCACCGAAATTCGACGACTGCTTTTTCATATCATTACGATTTTCCGTTCCTGAATCAGTTCCTGCATGGTCTCCACTGGGTGCGTGTTGACGTGGGCGGTTGGGTTATCGAGCTGTTTAAACCCGACCTTTTTCAGCACGGACTTATCGGGCGAGCCATGAATATTGATTTTGTGGCCGTTGGACATCTCGATTGTGCTGCCGATCGTTTTGTTGTCGTCTTGACCGGGAAGGCCCCAGTGGGTTTCGATAATTTCGAACGTGCGGCTTTTACCGTCGATGAATTTTTCGCCTAGGTAAAAGGGCGGTCTGTAATCTGTAATTGGTTCCATGTTAATAGTTATTAAAAGGGTAAATCGTCGTCTTCGTCTTTTGGCTTTATCGGACGCTGGTCTTCCGGAAGATCCAGTGCAGGGTCGATGTTGAGCGTGGGGGGAACATCAAACTTGGTTTGAATGTAAATCATATCCTTACTAACTTTCTCGCCGGACTCAATCCATTGTCCGTTCCTATCCATTTTACGGGCATCTACGCGCATAACGATGCGCGGTGTAGCGCCGGTAGTGTTGATGAGTTCTTTGGGGTTTAGCACGTAATTGTGGTACTTGCAGAAGGCACGGAGCGCGCGCGTGAAGCGATTGGTGCGCCACTGGTTTCGGTACCGGTGGTCGAAATCGGCTTTCGCCTCTTCGCGCACGATGGGCCGGTCCACCTTGTCGCCATTAACATCGAAATATCCGGTTGCCCATTCTTCGAAATCCGGCCCCATTTCGGAAAGCAAATTGCGCTTTGACACGTTGCCCATGGGTGGGTCTATTTTGTTGGCCACGCTCAGGTAAAGGCGCAACGAATGCATCATGGTGACGTAGAAGTGATTCCACTCGGCATCGGTAAAATCCATAAAGAGGTTCTTGCCGAAGTCGTCGCCGGGTGAGCGGCTTTCGTGGTAGTCGGTGGTTTCGCCTGCATTGTGGTAATAGTCGGAAAACACGGTGTATAACAACCGGCGTTCGGTGGACGGATCGAGGTTGCGGAGCGTGAAGTTTGACGTGATGGCGTACTTGCCCACTTTGGTATACGGGATGACATAGGGCTGCATGTTTTTCGGGTTGACCTTGAGGTCGCCCGTGATGGCATCGAAGAAAAATTTGAAGTTGATGTATTCGTCAGCATCGTCTATGTAGACGTAACGATGATGCTCGGTAAGGCCGTCGTAGATGTGTGGGTTGTCCGTTATCTTCGGGTTGCGGCCACCGAGGTAAAAATATTTGCGCAATACGTAGGGTATGGCCTTGTGGAAGAGGATGGACTTGCCGGAACCGCCGTAGCTGCCGCCATCGTCGTTGATGTTGTTGTCCATCGCGAAGATGCACCAGGGGCGGCGGGGATCTTTGAACCGATGTAGCAGGTAGCCGATGGCGAATAGCTTATTGAGCAGGTGCTTCTTTTGTTCGCCACGCTCCTCGTCGGTAAGCAGCGGACCGGCGATGTTGTATTTGTTTTCTTGCCGGTAGGCTTCGCGCTCTTCGGGTTTGAGGGTCATGATTTGTTGCTCCAGCTCTTTGCGCCAATGGATGCGGGATGTTTGTATGAGGTAATTGAAAAAGAGGTCTTCGCAGTGGTTGACGGTGATGTCGTAGCGGTCGTGCTCTTCGTCGTACGTGATGGTAAACGCCGGGTCTACGGCTTTGTAGAAGTGCTCGATGACATCTTGCTGCCATACGTAGCGATTGATGGCCCCGGGCTGGTGCTGGATGATCTCGGTACCGGTAATCTGCAGGGTGGTGTTTTGGAAAATGTAGTATTGCTCGTGCTTATCGGTATCGTTGAATTCGATTTCGATGAATGGTAGGTTGCTCAGGCTGGACTCACTAAGCTGGGTGGTGCGGTACATAGCGTTGCGCAGATCGTTATCAAGTAGCCGCTCTTTGAGGAACTCATGCACGAAGTTTTTGACCTCGTTGGCTTCGGTTTCGCGCACGATGTTGCCTTCTACTTTGATAAACATATAGCCGGTTTTCCTGGCTTCGGTGGCAAGACGGTAGAATCCGTTTTTGGATAGGAAATTATACGCCTGCACGTTGTTGAACTCGTAGTTGTAGCCGGTGAGTATGCGGTCGGAACCGCGGCCGGTGTACTGGGGCTTGCGGTCCCAGAATCGGTATGGCAGCGCGGTGGTGACGAGGTCTCGGAAGTCTTTAACTTTCCAGTACCTGAGGTAGTCGCGAAGGTCTTTGCAGGGCTTGCCGCGGTCTTTGTAAGTGGTGAGTATGGCGGGCAGCTCGATGGTGTGTAAATCGAGATAGCGCATGGCTTTCTTGTGGGCTTCGGCGCGGCCGGTGGCGTCGATGTCTTGCAGCTGGTAGACCTTATCGGCTATTTTGAGCAGAGCAAACCAATGGCTTTCGGTGAACTCGGCGGTCTCGGAATTTAGCCATACGGGCCAGTAGTCGAGCAGTGCGAGATTGAGCGCATCGGAGCCGCCGGATGCGAGAATGATTTCGGGGATTTTCTCAACCTTGCGCTTTTGGCGCTGGGTTTCGGTATCGTCGTCATTGTAGTCGGCATCGTCAGCAAGAGCGGATTCTTCGCGCTTTTTGTATTCAGCCTGGGCGGCTTTCAGGCCGTGCATATAGTCTTTGGTGCGTTCGCCGATGTATGAGAACCGGTGGTCTTTGCTTTTGGGCTGGTAGATTTTGGAGAATCCGTCTTCGGTGAAGATGAAGATGGGATAGCGCTCGTTGCTGGCGAAGGTCATGACCTTGCGGTTTTTGACGAGGCTATGGCTTACGGCTGGATAAAGGTTGTACCTGGTGGTGACTGCTTTTATTTTGCTGTAGGCTTTTTTGCGTTTTTCTTCGCCGCTGTACCAGCCGACGTACCGTAGGGCATTGGGGGCGAACAGGGTTTCGATCTCGGCATCGGTGAAGCTTTCGCGGAGCTCGAAGAACTTGTGGCCTTCGGGTTCGTCTGCGGTGGCTGACCGCTCGCTGTAGTCGGGGCGCGGTAAGTCTTGCGGATCGTTGCAGGTGAGTCCGTACTGCTGGGCGAGGTGTTGGATGGCTTCGATGTAGGTGAGGCCGTTTTCTTTGGCGTAGCATAGGATGCCGTTGAGTGGTTTGGAATCGCCACCGAAGTCGGTAACGAGCCAGATATCCATACCCTTGCCGCTGTCTTTTTTGCAATGGAGGGATGCAGACGGGGTCTTTTCTTGCCGAATTTTGAATTTACGGTTTTTCTTGTGCTCGCTTTCGGCGGCATCGGGGTATACTTCTTTGATGATGTCGAGCCCCCCGTTGGTGGCTCTTAGTATTTCGTCTGCGTCTATGTACTGCATGTTGTTTTATCGGCTATTGTGTTATGTGAATTCGTACCAGTCGTTTAATTTTTTGATGGTTGCCCGGAAGGGGAATTTATCGCGCGGGACGGCTTCGAGCTGCTGCGTTAGCACGGCTCCGGAGCAGAATGCCACGCGTAGTTGGCCATCAACTTCGAGGGATAGATGCAGGCATGTTTGCCCCTCGGCTTGCTTGAATTTGCTTTGTTTGATTTTGTAGTCGCGTACGGTGATTTCTTTGTTTAGCAAATCGACCATCCGGATTTTGTGACCGGCAAACGGCTTGCCCTCGGTTTTGATATTGAGGTCTTTGAAATTGATCATTGAACTTTCTGATTAGGTTTTTGCTATTGCAGTGCTTGGCCCAACCGTAATAGGCGGCAATGGATGCCCTGTTGGGACGGCGAGCCATCATCCGCGCATAGCGCTTCTTAATTGATTTCCTTAACAGGATGTGGGTGTGCCAGAACCTGTATCCGACGAAGTCGATGCCGCGGGCGGCGACCGGGAATACCTGATAGTTGCCTTTGATGGATAGTTTCAGCTCGGTGGATAGATACTGGCGGATACGGGCCAGCAACTGGTGCAGTTGCTTCTTGCTGGATGACAGGATGACCATATCGTCGGCGTACCTTAGGTAGTACTTGACGCCTTGCCGCTCTTTGAGCCAGTGATCGAAGTACGTAAGGTAAAGATTGGCCAGGTACTGGCTGAGGTAGTTGCCGATGGGTAATCCGGAAGCGGAGTCGATGATGCCATCGAGCAGCCATAGGAGGTCGCGGTCTTTGATTTTGCGACGTAGGATGGCTTTTAAGATATCGTGGTCTACTGATGGGTAAAACTTGGTGATATCGAGCTTGAGGCAATACGTTGTGCCAGGCACATCTTTTAAGTACTGCTTGAGGTTGGCTTTGGCTTTGTGGATGCCGCGGCCTTTGATGCAGCTGTATGTGTCGGCCGTGAATGTTTTGACCCAGATCGGCTCAAGCACATTCATAATGGCGTGGTGGCAGATGCGATCTGGGAAGTACGGCAGTCGGAAGACTTCGCGCTCTTTGGGCTCATACACTTTGAAGGTGGTGTATGGCGACGTGCGGTAGGTCTTATTGAGCAGCATGTTTTGGAGGGCGAGCAGATTCATGTCGCGGTTTTGGCGGTGTTTGATGACGCCGTATTGGTTGGCTTTGCCCTTGCAAGCGATATCGTCTGCGAGCTCCAGGTTGTGGATGCTGGTGATTTTTTCGTACAGGTTATTTAATCGTTTCATGCCTTTGCTTTAATTGGGAGCGGTCTCTACCAAAATGGGATACTGGCACCCGTTTAAACTGTTGTTTTTTGCCGTGCTGGCAAGGTCTGCGCCGCGAAGTGAGCATAGTCGGGAGCTGACATTCGAGTTCGTATAATCGTTATCGTAATCGTTGTACGACAGCCTGCGGCTGGACACGAACGGAACGGCAACCATGGCGGCGCACCACCTGCTGTGTTAAGGCCTTATGAGGAAATAGTCTTCGTAAAGGTCTTTGAACTGGGTTCCGGCGTACTCGGCCAGCTCACGGCTTTTGAAGCAAAGGCGGGAGCCGACACCCGAGCGCGCATAACCGTAAGCGCAAGCGTTGTACGACAGCCCGCGGCCGGATGAGAGGTCGAACCAGGGGTAATACTTGTACCGGTCGCTATCGGTCCAGTCGGGTTGCCAGCCTTCATTGAGTGCCTGGACGATTAGTTTTATCTGCCGGTAGGCGATTTCGTCATGAGATAGACCTTTGGTTGCGGCAGCAAATTCGACCGCTGATATGCCCAGTTCGTCGAGTACATCGTCGAATGTTTTAATCCGTTCGGTCACTTCGCGTTGGAAGACTTTCTTTCCAAACAGGTTTTCGAGCAGGGCTTTCCCCTTTTGATTTGCTTCGGCGTGTGCAGCCAATGCGTTTTCTCGTGTTACTTTTAATTCATCCATGATTATTTGTTTTTGATTTTACGTGGCTTAATGAAAATGAGTGCGGCGGCGACGACCAGGATACCGATAACGTTGCCCAGTATCCAGTCGACAGCCACGGATTGTGTGGCGCTATCCATTGACGATGTCGTTTATTTCTTCGTTGATGGTAGACAAGCGGAACTCTTCGAAGCTATTGTGTAAGGTGATGCCGACATACTGGGCGGTCATCTGCTCCAGCACGGCTCCGTCTGAGCTTTCCCATCCGGGAAGCATAACGATATCGGTACAGTCCATGAGTTGTTGGATGCCGCGGCGGATAAACGTTTCCCACGGGGCGTCTTTGGGTATATCGTGACAAAACTCGTGCGGGTTGCGGGCGATGTGTCCGAGATTGCGCACGGCCCGCGTAACGGCGGCAAACGTGGTTACGTTGCCATGTGGGATTTTCGTGATGGGACCGGAAATGTATACGGTCTTTTGTGTTGTGTCCATGTTGGTGGTTTTTTGTTCGTAAATAAGGATGGCCAGCATGCCGATGATGAAGGCATGGGCGATGTATAGAATGGCTACAAGTATCCATAGCGATACTTTTTCGACCGGCTGCAAATGGAAGTAGCTTTCGCCGGTGACCGGATCGTCTGCAAAGTGCCTTTCCTTCCGATCGGGCGGAAATACTGGCGGTGTAGGTGGTGTGAAGGCTCTCATTGAATTAAATCGATATCGTTCAACCGGGCGGATACTTCGTACTTACGAATACCGCCATTGATGATGGATTCGGTGGAGGTGAACGCCAGCCGGACTTTCGCTTTGCGATTGATGTGAGCGGTGGTGATGCCGAACTTTTGGATGCGGTCCGCATAGATGCTCTCTTTCCATTGGTTATCGCGACCTTTCTTTTCGCCGAAGTCGTCGACGTAGCCCGGTTCTAACAGAATGATGGTTTGCCGCTGGAGGCCGTCGCGCAGGGTTTCTGTGGGTTGAACGTCTTGAATGATAACGTTGATGTTTTCTGATTTTGCCATGATGATTATTTGATTACTTCGAATTTGTTGAAGGGGAAGAAGGCGCCGACTTGCCTGCCAAGTATGTGTCGCGTAAGTGTGAACCCTTTGTTGCTGTCGGTTTCTTTGAGGTAGCCTTCGAAGCGAGATTCATTGATGTAGCCTTCGAGTTCTTTGAGACACCCTTCGAAGGGATTCTCGCGCTCAGCGTCTACTAAAGAAGAAACATATAGCCCAGCTGGGTTGCGCATTATTTCGTAGTAGATAGACGTCGGTCTTTTTAATCGGAATAATGTCCCTTGCTTGAGGTCCGAGCGCTTCATCGTGGTAGCCTCCCATCGATTTGGATAAAGCCGTCTGGACCGCCTTGCTGGTGTAAAAGATGAGTGCCTCCGTACTCGATGTTAACCGACACGTGTGGTGACGCCAGGGATTGAAGCTGGAATCGAAGGATATCGCCCGGGCGCGCTTCATCATAATAAAGTACCTGGCCGTAGATGGTGTCGCGGACTACCATATCGGTGCGGTGCAGGTAAATGACGACTTCGGATGCGACGCCGGCAGTGATTCGGTAAGTGAGCTTTTGTGGCTCGGGCTGCAGCTCTTCTTTGCTGCATGCTGCGAGCGCGAAGAGAATGGAGATTAACATAAGTGGTTTCATTGCCCAGTTATTAAGTGGTTTAAAAAGCCCCGATGCAGCGGACGGGGCTGGGGTTTATGCTCCGGATGTCAAATTGGACTACAACGGTTGAGTATAAAGAACGACGCTGCGGAGCTGTACCAACCTTCTTATACCCTGTTTTTCAAGTCAGGGTGATACCTTTTGACGTATTCGTTGCGGCACCAATAGCGGATGTTGACGATATGGTATAGATAATGCCTGTGGTACCTGCTTTCTTTCGGTGGCGCGATGCAGCTGATGTCTTCGTCGTGTTTGGCCATCTGCAGGATTAACACATGCAGCTTGGACTCGGCATTGTTAGCTAGCATTTCGTTGAGTCGGCCAATGGCATACTCACGGGCGGGGGTCATGGTGTGGGTGTACTTCAATGCCCATTCGCGCTGCCTGACCCATCGGGTCATCTTAGCGACGATATACTTGGCGACGTTCATGTCGAACAGGTTCGCCGCGTGCTGCGTGCTAGTAATTGGCAGGGAGACCTTGCGTGTTTTGGCGCCTTCGGGAAATTGGATGTGGAGCAGGCGCGCCTGGGTGTCTATTTGGGTTTGGAACATGGTTAGTTGTTTATGGTGTTGAACTCGATACCTTTGATTGCTGTGAGGACACGACGGGCCTCGTCGATAACTGGCTTTAGGTAATCTTTTTTTAGTGTATAAAGTTCGCGATGGACTTGCGTACGGTTTATAGAAAAACCGGCATCTTTAAGATTGTCATGAACAATACGGGCGAAGCCAGCGGGGGCATTTCGGTAGAAGAAGAGTATTTCCTCATGGTTTATCTTTGTCTTTTCCATCACTTTCGGTACAGTTGTTGTATATTCGCGTTGTCACTGAATGTTGAGACAAACATAATAGAATATTCTATTAAAGTCAAGACAAATAATAGATTAATCTATAAATGAACGAGCAACTAACTGAAAATCAAAGACTAAAATTTTTTAGAGGGCTAAAGAATTGCACACAGCAACAGTTTGCGGACTTGGCAAATATCAAACAGGGCAGCTATGCGGACCAAGAAAGAGGGAAAGTGAAGGTTTCTGGCGATGTTAAGTTAGCGCTATTTAAAGAATTTTCTTTAAATATAGATTGGTTGGAAACTGGTGAAGGTGAGATGTATGCACCCGATTATAAAGAGTTGGTGCGCGAACTGGAAAGTCGATTGGAAGAATACGAAAGATCTTCCACATCGATAGCTGCGGATTCAGATGGATATCGGGCGATTTCAACTATCGATTGGCAAAAAAGGTTTCTCGATATTGACGAAAAATACCGGGCGTTGTTGGAAAATCGGTTGTTTGAATTTCTCAATGCGAAACGAATCGCAGGAGGTTCGGCGTAGGAACTGGAAAATTATAATTAACCATGATAAACTTAAATGAAATGATATGAATCCTTACCGGCTTGTTTTTTCTGCTTGCTTGATTCTCTGCGCTTATTCTTGCTCAAATAACGATAGCTCATCTACTGCTGAGATAGCCTCATATAAAATGGATAGCGTGCTGACAGACGTCTTTACAAAGAGATTTCCGAATTATGCCGCAAATGATTTGGTTAATGAAAAGGCGAAAGCTGAGCTTTTAAAAAAAGTAGATAGCTTGGCTCCCCTTGGATATTTATCAGACATACCTTTAAAAGCACTTAGTATCCGGAAAAACCCACACGGAACCGGAGCGATAGTTCAACTATATACAGATAATAATAAACAAGGCGCGAAATTGCAACCCACAGACCATCTAGGATTTGATATAATCGGAGTGTCTAGCGAAGAATTGGCCGCGAGCATTACCGAGCGAAAGAAATATTTTGTGTCAGGAAAATTTCTAAAAAGATTAAACAACGCCGAGGTATCCGTGCTTACGTCTCAAACATATTTTTCGTCGGACCCGGAATTAGGCCGGTCTGTAATAGGTAACCTGCCGGAATACAATATTGGTGTATTATTATTTGAAATAGATTCCTTTCAATCGGCAGAATCACTAAATAAAAACCGATGATTTTTCTAACGATTTTTCTAACTCTCTCACAAAACATTGATAATTAATGGCTTTAACCTTGGGTTGCATACCCGTCCGGACCGCCAGTTTAAAAAGAGGGTGCAACGAGCACCCTTTTTTGTTTATGCCTTATTACGTCTACATCATCAAGAGCAAATCCGACGGCACCTATACAAAGGAAGTACCAGCGATTACATCAAGCGCTTCAACCAGCACAACCTGGGGTTAAGCAGGTACACCCGAAACAGAACCCCCTGGGAATTGATGTACGTCGAGATACACGGAAGCAAATCAGAAGCACTGATCCGTGAAAAGAAACTCAAAAGGTGCAACAAGGATTATTTGATGTGGTTGGCTGAGCAACCCAGCAACATACTCAAAGCTTGAAGCCACGACCGAAATACATGCCTGTCGCATAGCCTTGGGCGAGACGGATATGAGCCGTTCTCAAATATATTTCATCTCCATCGCGTTATGGATAAGTGCGGCTACATTGGTTACCTTAAATTTTTGCAACAGATTGCGGCGGTGGCTCTCTACCGTAAGTGGGCTAATAAAAATTTTCTCTCCGATCTCTGCCGAGTTCAACCCTTGCGCCAGCCAATGGAGCACTTCTTTCTCCCGGCGCGTAATCACCGGCAAATCTCCCGATTTCACGCCCGCTATAATCTCCCGTACGTTTTTGCTAAGCCCTATTCCGCCCGATACGACCTGATGGATAGCATCCACTACTTCATCCCGGTCGGCATTCTTAAGCAGATATCCCGACGCACCGGCCTGCAGCATGCGTTGGATGATGCTATGTTCATTAATATTACTGATAGCAATAACCTTGCAGGCTGTATTTAGCTGTTGCACCTCCGCACAGGCGTCGATACCATTTTTTCCAGGCATATTGATATCCAGGAGCACGACATCCACGGCTTCCCTTCCAATATAGGCTAACCCGCTGTCCGCGTCCGTAAATGTTTCCGCAAGCCGGATCCCCGGAATATCCTGCAACATGAATGAAAAGCCCTGTAGTACAACGGGATGATCATCGATGATGATGACATTCAACATATTACTATTCATATCAAATCGGTATTTCAATATTTACAGTGGTTCCCCGACCGGCATAGCTATCCATCTCCACTGTACCGTGCAACAATGCCACCCGATTTTCCACATTTTTCAACCCGAGCCCTTTTTTGCCCACTTCCTGCGGATTAAATCCGCACCCGTCGTCTTCGACGGTCAGTGAAAGGGAACGGTCGCTCTCGCTGCACTGTACAATGATTTGGTTCGCACCGGCGTGTTTAATGGCGTTATTAAGCAATTCCTGTACAATTCGATACACGCCAATCAGGACGGACTGTGGATAGCTCGTGTTCAAATCGAACCCGTGGAATTTGACCGACGTGGCAGGGGTATCCATATACTCACATAAATCGGCCAGCGCCGGCTTCAACCCCATATACAATAACGACTCTGGCATCAAATTACGGGCTACCCGCCGCAATTCATCGACCGATCGGTCCAGTTCGCGGATTACGGATTCCATCTCATTGTTCGGCACCGCCGTCTGCTCCCGCTCTTTTGTCGCAGCGACCGACAAACGTAGCTTCACCCCCGCCAGTAAACCACCCAGTCCGTCATGCAGATCACGCGAAATCCGGTTCCGCTCCTCTTCCTGCCCCCGGAGGATGGAGTCGAATTGCCTGAGTTGCTCCTGCTGCTTGAGGTTCAGCAATTCTTCCTCGTGCAACCGCTCCTGCTGGTCTAACGCCACGCGGTTGCTATGTGCAAGTTTCCACGAAAAATAAGCGATAGTTAGTGCGATAGTCAGACTTGCGATAAGCAACATCATCCAACCCCTGTTTTTATCGATTGCCGATTGCTGCCTCCGGTTCGCATCTTGCAATTTCAGGATTTCATTTTCTTGTTCCACCGTTTGGAACTTCTTTTCGAGATCCAGTATTTTCAACATCGTTTCGCTTTCCTGCAACGAATCCTTAGCCAAAGCATAGTTGCGCATCTGCTCAAACGCCAACTTGTAATTACCAAGGTGATACTCTGTATTAGCCATTTCCCGGCTATGCAATAACCGGTTTTGCGCAATAGTATGGGGGCCATGGGTATTTGCAATGGCCAGGTATTTTTTCGCATTCACATACTCTCCCCAATCCCGGTAAGTCGCATATATTTCAAAATAAAGATCACGAAGGGAATAATCGTCTAGCAGGTCTTCTGCTATCGCAATCCCACGATGAAAACTTGCCAATGCACGTTCCTTGTCTTTTGTCCGCCGGAAGTAAACACCAGCCGTACGGTAGTAATACGGGGCATAAGTAGAATGAGGCACTGCGCTTAACTGAAATTCGGCACTATCGAGATAACTTTTGGCCCGAGTGATGTTACCGAGATTCATCTCGTTTTTGGCGGCGTTTACAAATACGGTTAGTTTATTTTCGTGCGCCTGTGTAAATTTCGACAGCGTATGCATAGCCTGCTCATAATAGTTGGCGGCGGATTCGAAATCGTTGAGGTTGCCGAGTATCAGCCCGATATTCTGCAGGTGTTGACTTACGGCACTGCTATCGCCAGCCATGCGTGAATAGGGAAGTGCTTTGTCGATAATAACATCGAGGTACTGGGCGGCACTATCCTGCGCCTGCAGCAGGGTGCCGTAATTATTCCACGCCCTGGCTTGGTACACGTAAGCCCGCGGAAACGAATACGCCGAGAGGAGGTCGGCAGCACGCAAGTAATATGTCTTAGCTTTCTCCATATCGTGCGCGTAGATTACGTTCGCACGATGATGCCATAGCAAGCCTTGGTGGTAATCACTGGGGTGTGTTCCCATGACGTTTCTTGCCTGTGCTATATAGCCGAACGCTTTGGACGTATCCCGATCGCACCAATAGAAACTCAAATCCAGCAAACGCTCGATTTTCACGCTGTCATTAGGCGATAGCCGCACGAGCCTTTCGAGGCTATCGGCAAACGCTCCCGTTTCAGGTTTAACCTGCTGACCCAGCACGAAGGCAATTTGGATAGCTGCAAATAAAAAAGCGATAAGATGTTTCATATACCTTCTTCAACTTTTCAAAGGTAGCCGCATCAAACCTAAAATACAATCCACGAAAACACGTGTTTTTGCGTACCGCTTTCAACTTCCTGCCAGTTGTGCAATTTACCCAATCATTAATGTTAATTTTATTAGTAATATCGGCGAGATTATTTGGGAAAACATAATCATTTTATTAATTTTACTAAAAATATTAGAACATATGAACGCAGTACCATCCTTCCCCTACGGTCTTCATTTGTACGAGTATCTATTGATTATCGAGCCCAATAAACTCGTACAGAAGCAATTACAGGCTTTCAAACAGTATTTTATCAGCAACCACCGCTACCCCAACGCCATTGTTTCCAAAAGCCATATCACCTTAATGCGGTTTATTCAGTACGATAGCTACGAAAAACACATTATCCGGGCGCTTCAGCAAATAGCGGATATGGCAAATCCTTTTGATGTAGAGTTACATGGATTTGGCAGTTTTGGCCACACCTTATTCGTCGATGTTGCGTCGGCAGCTCCTATTCTCCAATTGATTGCTACACATCGCCGAGCACTCCACCCTTTGGTAAGCGGAGTAAAGGGACATACTGCCCGGTTCGTAACAAAGCCGCATATAACGATTGCCAGAAAATTGACACCACCACAACACGAGGCAATCTGGCCTATCTGGAATCGTACAGATTATAGCGGTGGATTTCGTGCACGGAATATGACGCTATTGAGGCGACGCGTCGGTACGCATATGTACATTACCGTTAAGAAATTTGACTTCCTCGGTATATCTCCCCCTTTTATACAAGGGAAACTTTTTGCCTAATTTCCCAACACCGGGATGATACAGCTTTCGTTCGTGCTATCCGGCCCTTAGCGTCGCCTCATCGCCGTACATCATCTTGCGAAGGTTGTTAAGCGCATAGCGCATCCGGCCAAGCGCAGTATTGATACTGACTTCGGTAACCGCCGCAATCTCCTTGAAACTCATGTCGCCATAATGGCGCATGATAAGCACCTCTTTCTGGTCGTCTGGTAGGCGTTGTATCATCCGTCGCAGATCGCTATGGACTTGCTCGCGGATCATCCGTGTTTCCACACTTTCATCCGAAAATTGCAACACATCGAAAATATCGAAACCATCGCTATTTACCACCACCGGCGCACGCCGTTCCTTCCGGTAGTAATCAATAACAAGGTTATGTGCTATCCGCATCACCCAGGGAAGAAATTTGCCTTCCTCATTGTAGCGACCGCTTCTCAGCGTGTTGATGACCTTAATAAAGGTATCCTGGAAAATATCCTCCGCTAAAGGCTCATCCTTTACCAATAAATAAATGGATGTATATAATTTGGTTTTATATCGGTCTATCAGAACCTCAAGTCCCGCCTCGTCACCAGCTGCATAAAGACGGACGAGCTCCTGGTCCGTTCGTTGTTCAAGCTTCATAATACGCTACTCCCGCTTTTACTATTTTCAACAAATAAGTAATCTCTTTCTTGTAGTCGTATTTCCTATAGTAGCTCTCCTCTCAATGATTGTGTAATCAGGTCAAAAAAAAGGAAAATTTTCAGTATTTCAAAGCTTTTGTTCGAATTTTGCTTTTTTTAGCTCCTTTGTCACCCTGTGTAACTAAAAGGCCTTGTTTCGCAGTTGCGAAACAAGGCCTTAACCAAAAATCCAATGGTTTATTTATACAACGGATATTCGGCCATCAAGGTTTTCACTTTATTGTGGATCTTATCCAGTGCCGTGTCATCATCATGTTTCAACAATGCCACATCAATCATTTCCGCAATTTCCAGCATCTGATCTTCCTTGAGACCCCGTGTAGTGATGGCCGCTGTACCTAAACGGATGCCCGAAGTAACGAATGGCGACCGATCATCAAACGGCACCATGTTTTTATTGATGGTAATACCGGCTTTGCCCAAAGCAGCTTCAGCAGCCTTACCGCTGATTCCTTTGTTACGGAGGTCGATAAGCATCAGATGGTTTTCCGTTCCACCTGAAATAATGTGGTAATCCTTATTCACAAACGCCTGTGCCAACGTCGCCGCATTTTTCTTTACCTGGATGATATATTCCATATAATCCTCACTCAATGCTTCACCAAACGCGATTGCTTTGGCTGCAATAATGTGTTCCAGCGGTCCGCCTTGCGTACCCGGGAAAACCGCTAAGTCCAGCAACGATGTGATGCTCCGGATTTCGCCTTTCGGCGTTTTGATGCCCCATGGGTTCTCAAAATCTTTACCTACCATGATGAGCCCACCCCGCGGCCCACGCAGTGTTTTATGGGTAGTAGTGGTTACCACGTGGCAATGCGGCAGCGGATCGCTCAGCAGCCCCCGGGCAATGAGGCCCGCCGGATGCGATATATCGGCCACAACCAGCGCGCCGATCTCGTCGGCCACCTTGCGGATGAAAGCGTAGTCCCAATCGCGCGAATACGCCGAAGCACCGCAAATGATCACTTTCGGCTTTTCTTGCAGGGCCACCTCTTCCAATTGTTTGTAATCAATCAAGCCCGTTTCCTTATCCACGCCGTAAAATAGTGGCTGGTAAAGTTTTCCCGAAAAATTAACCGGTGAACCATGCGTAAGGTGCCCGCCATGGGAGAGGTCGAAACCTAAAATTTTATCGCCCGGCTGCAGCAACGCCAAAAATACGGCCGCATTGGCCTGTGCGCCCGAGTGGGGTTGCACATTCACCCATTCTGCATTAAACAACTGCTTAGCCCGCTCAATGGCAATCGTTTCTACCTCATCAACGACCTCGCAACCGCCATAATAGCGTTTACCGGGCAAGCCTTCGGCATATTTGTTGGTCAATACCGACCCCGCAGCTTCCATCACTTGCCGGCTCACGAAGTTTTCTGATGCAATGAGTTCGATGCCTTCTTCCTGGCGGGTGAGCTCCTGGTTGATTAATTTAAATATGGTTTCGTCCCTTCTCATTATGGTACAAAGAATTGAATGTTAAAAAGTTGCGCAAAGATATAAACTTGCGCGCAATATTCAACCCACCAACTGACTTTTGATGGTTTTTATTGCCAGGTCATACGGATTTTCATTCAGTGCGGCCACGTGTGCCAGCAGCACGGTACTTAGTTCCTTAGCGGAGGCATTTGGTGGCAGGCCAGCGCCCGCATTCCGGATAAGGGCTACGGTATTGTCTTTTACACGTTCGGTGACCGACCATGCTACATCACTTACATACAGCTGCTGCGTGATATTATGTTCATATTCGGCACGAATTTCTTCGACAAGCCGATGCTCAAATGCTTTCGCGTCCAAATCGGGGTCATGCAGACGCAATGCCGCGTTGGCCGGATTTATCCGCTCAATCAGTAATACCAGCCGCTCATAAGCCTGCAATCGCAGTGGCAACACGTCCTTCTTCGCCGCATGCCCCGCCTCCCATGTTTTGAGCCGGAAAACGTGACTGTTGTACTTCGTCCAAAACATCCAATTGGCTACCCCGGCCACCGCGCAACCTGCCAGAATATACTTGAAAATATCCAGCGAAAATGAAGCAATATCCATCTATTCCTTTTGTTTATGGAACGTAAAAATCCCCGCACCTGTACAAAAGTGGGGATTATTTATGTATTTTTGCATGGTTTAGACGAATTTAAAAACGAATTAGATTAGCAAGAAGATGGGTACAGCGACACAATCACCTTCCGCACCATTGACGTTGACGCCGGGCGCAATCCAGGAACTCATAAAATTAAGGGAGCAACAGGAGTTATCGGAAGAATTCGGATTACGCGTAGGCGTAGAAGGGGGCGGATGTGCCGGGATGAATTACATCCTGGGATTTGACCAGAAAAAAGAAGGCGATTCCGAGTACGACATTGATGGGGTACGCGTGTTTATGAACAAAGCACACGGGCTGTATCTCGCCGGCATGGAAATCGACTTCAAAAGCGGACTAGATGCCCGTGGTTTTGTATTCAACAACCCCAATGCAGAAAGCACCTGCGGTTGCGGATCGTCTTTTTCGGCTTGATGCCCCAGCGCACTCATTTCGAAAACCCCCAATAGAAGTCCGTCATCGCTAACCGATTGCGGACTTAGTTTTTTTATACCCCGGGCTTACCCGTTCCTTACCTTTTCTTTACCATTTGCTTAGTCTTCGTTTACTACTGGCTTACCTTTTCCTTACCTATTCTTTACCAAATCCTTACCTTTTCTTTACCTTTTCCTTACCTATTCCTTACCTATTCCTTACCTATTCCTTACCAACGGGGTAAACAAAAGGTATAAAAAGGGTATCGAAAGCGTAAGCAGAACATACAACAGCCTTTTGGCTATATGATACGGCAACTACCAAAAAGTACCTCAAAGCCAGTGCGCATACTTAGCCTCCTCTTTTTCCTTTCGTACTTATTCCTTATCTTTGCATCCTCATTTTTGAACACAAACAATTGATGTACAACGAATATAAGCAGCTGAATTTATCTGAAATTGGCAAGGAGATACTGGACTACTGGCAGCGGGAAAACATCTTTGAGAAAAGTGTGGCTTCCCGGCCGGCAAGTAAGCCCTATACATTTTACGAAGGCCCCCCTTCTGCTAATGGTATGCCTGGCATCCACCACGTAATGGCTCGGGCCATTAAGGATATATTTTGCCGTTATAAGACACTGAAGGGCTACCAGGTAAAACGAAAAGGCGGTTGGGATACACATGGCCTGCCCATCGAGCTGGCAGTCGAAAAAACGCTTGGCATCACCAAAGAAGATATCGGTAAAACCATCTCCGTTGCCGACTACAACGCGGCGTGCCGCCGGGAAGTGATGAAATACACGGATGTATGGAACGACCTTACCGAAAAAATGGGCTACTGGGTCGATCTTGAAAACCCGTACATCACGTACGAGAATGAATATATAGAGACCCTGTGGTGGATATTGAAAGAATTATACAATAAGGGGTTGCTGTACAAAGGGTATACCATCCAACCGTATTCGCCGGCGGCGGGCACAGGGTTAAGTTCGCACGAGCTCAACCAACCGGGCACGTACAAGCCACTTAAGGACACTACCATCGTTGCCGAGTTCCGGGTCAAAAAGGATCAGGTGCATCCTGCACTGGCTACGCTCTTTGAAGAGGAAAGCGAAGATACGGCCTTCCTGGCGTGGACAACCACACCATGGACACTGCCCGCCAACAGTGCGCTCGTGGTAGGCAAAAATATCCGGTATGTAAAAATCCGTACGTTTAACCAATATACGTTTGAACCGGTCAGTGTCGTGTTGGCGAAAGATCTGATAGGCAATTTCTTCAAACCCGAAGGCCAGCACATCCCGTTGAAAGATTATCACCGCAACGACAAAGTCATCCCCTGGGAAATCAGGGCTGAGTTTTCGGGTGCGGAACTGCTCAACCTGAAATACCATCAATTGCTGCCTTATGTTACCAATGACGCGTTGGAGCAAATGGCTTTTAGGGTCATCGCCGGCGATTTTGTGACCACCGAAGACGGCACCGGCATCGTACACTCATCGGCAACATTCGGCGCGGACGACTTTCGCGTCAGCAAAGAAAACGACGTACCGGGTGTATTCGTAAAAGACGAGAATGGCAAAGACGTTCCCATAGTCGATAAGCGGGGCCGGTTCGTGCCGGAGATCGGGGAGTTCGGTGGCCGTTTTGTCAAAGAGGAATTCTACAGCGACGAAGAACGGGCTGCCGATGGGTTCAAACCCACCGATGTGCTCATTGCCATCAAACTGAAAGAAGAAAACAAAGCCTTTGAGGTAAAAAAATACGAACACAGCTACCCGCATTGCTGGCGCACAGACAAGCCAGTGCTTTACTACCCGCTTGACAGCTGGTTTATCCGTACCACGGCAGCGAAAGCGGAGTTGGTAGCGCTCAATAAAACCATCAACTGGAAACCCGAATCGACAGGGACCGGCCGTTTCGGCAACTGGCTGGAGAACCTGGTCGACTGGAACCTCTCGCGCTCCCGCTACTGGGGTACGCCCCTGCCTATCTGGCGTAGCGAAGACGAAAACGAAGCCGTATGCATCGGCTCCATTGCCGAGTTGAAAGAACGCATCGAACAGAGCCTGGCCTCCAACGTGCTCGATAGGGAGGAGAAAAACAAATTGCAGGAATACCTGAATAAGTTCGGCACCGACCAATTGGATTTGCACCGCCCGTATGTAGATGATGTGGTGCTTGTATCGGATGCCGGCCAAAAGCTTTACCGCGAGCCCGATCTCATCGACGTGTGGTTTGATAGCGGTGCCATGCCCTTTGCCCAATGGGGATTAGACCAGGAAAAATTGGCTGCAGGCGATGAAACGCCCTTTAAGGCGGGATTCGAGGGAGCCTACCCGGCCGATTTCATTGCCGAAGGGGTAGACCAGACGCGGGGCTGGTTTTTTACGCTTCACGCCATATCCACCATGCTCCGGCACTCCGTGGCATTCCGGAACGTGGTATCCAACGGGCTAGTGTTGGATAAAAACGGCAATAAGATGTCTAAACGGCTCGGTAATGCGGTCGATCCGTTTGCGACCATTGAGACCTATAGCGCGGATGCTACCCGCTGGTACATGATTAGCAACGCGGCACCGTGGGACAACCTGAAGTTTAACGAAGAAGGACTGGATGAGGTACGCCGGAAATTTTTCGGCACCCTGTACAATACGTATGCATTCTTCGCATTGTATGCAAACATCGACCAGTTCACGTACAAAGAAGCGAACCTGGCCATCGACCAGCGTCCGGAAATAGACCGTTGGATTATCTCGTTGCTCAACACATTGACGCGTGAGGTGGATAACAATTACGCGGATTTCGAGCCGACGAAAGCTGCGCGCGCTATCCAGACATTTGTAGATGAACACCTCAGCAACTGGTATGTCCGGCTATGCCGCAGACGCTTTTGGAAAGGCGACTACACCGAAGATAAGGTATCGGCGTATCAAACGTTGTATACCTGTCTCAATACCATTGCCAAACTCATGTCGCCCATCGCACCGTTCTTCAGTGACAGGCTCTATCTCGACCTGAACAGTGTAACACAGCAGGAACAAGCTGAATCGGTGCACTTAGCCGACTTCCCGGTATATCAGGCCGACTTGGTTGACCGCGCACTGGAAGAGCGGATGGCACTGGCTCAGGATATTTCGTCACTTACCTTATCCTTACGTAAGAAAACAGGCATCAACGTACGTCAGCCACTCCAGAAAATCCTACTGCCTGTGTTAAGCGAATCCTTCCGCCAGCAAGTGGAACGGGTGGCCACACTCATCCTCTCCGAAACGAACGTCAAAGCGATTGAATTCATCGCAGACACATCGGGGTTGGTCAAAAAGAAGATAAAACCCAATTTCAAGGCTTTAGGGCCTAAGGTAGGCAAGGATATGAAAACCGTGGCCGCAGCCATCCAGGCGTTTACCAACGATGAAATCACGGAACTCGAAGAAAAGGGGATCATCGCTATCGCCGATACACCCTACACCGTCGAGCTTGCCGACGTGGAAATCATTGCCGAAGATGTTGCCGGATGGCAGGTAGCCAACCTCGGCAGGCTTACCGTCGCGTTAGATGTCTGCATCACACCCGACCTGAAAAAGGAAGGAATCTCGCGTGAACTCGTAAACCGCATCCAGAACCTCCGCAAGGAGCGTGGCTTTGAGGTAACCGACCGGATAAGGGTTTACGTGAGCGACATCCCCGAGATTACCGAGGCCGCAACGGGTAATTTATCTTATATTCGCACCGAGATATTGGCAGACTCTTTGATATTCGAGGGTAGCCTTGCATCCGGCGACACCATAGCGATCGCGGAAAAGGAATTGAATGTATTAATTGAAAAAGTTTAAAATTATGGCAAATAGCAACGAAAAAACCCGTTATAGTGATGCTGAATTGCAGGAATTCAAGGAAATCATACTGGAAAAGCTCCGGGTTGCCAAAGAAGAGCTTTCGGCATTGACCAAGACGCTCAACAGCAGTAATGGCAATGGTACTGACGATACGGCAGGCACGTTCAAAACGTTGGAAGATGGATCGGCAACCCTGGAGAAAGAGCAGACGAACCAATTGGCAGCGCGCCAAAAGAAATTCATTGATAACCTGGAGGCAGCACTGGTGCGTATAGAGAACAAAACCTACGGTATCTGCCGCGAAACCGGCAAACTGATTCAGAAAGAACGTCTCCGCGCCGTACCACATACGACGCTGAGCATGGAGGCCAAGTTGAAACAATATTAGACCAACGGTCAGTTTTTTGGCTAACACCATGAAAGGCTATACCAAACCCCTCATCCTGATCGGATCCCTGCTCCTGATAGACCAGCTTTCCAAGTTCTGGGTGAAGTTGAATATGACGCTCGGGCAGGAATACAAGATATTTGGCGACTGGTTCATCATTCATTTTACCGAGAACAACGGCATGGCATTCGGCCTGGAGTTTGGTGGTGAGGCTGGCAAACTGGCATTGTCGTTATTCCGTATCGCTGCTGTTGTGGGTATAGCGTATGGCCTGCATTACATGGTTAAGAAAAAATACCATCGGGGTTTTATCCTCAACGTGGCCCTGATTTTTGCAGGGGCGATGGGTAATATTATCGACTCCACATTCTATGGCCTCATTTTCAGTGAGAGCACCTGGTTTGATAAAGCCAGCCTGTTCCCTGCCGAAGGCGGTTATTCCAGTTTGCTTCACGGCAAGGTGGTCGATATGCTGTATTTCCCCGTTATCAAGGGAGATTTTCCCTCATGGTTTCCTATTTGGGGGGGTGAAGACTTCCTTTTTTTCAGGCCGGTGTTCAATATTGCCGATTCGGCCATCACCGTTGGCGTAGCACTTATCCTTATTTACCAGAAGCGCTACTTCAAGGAAGAAATCATAGAGCCCGAAAGCTACAACAGCGAAATTGTTGAGGATTAGTTCCAGCTTAGGTATAACATAAGAAAAGCGGCATAAAGCCGCTTTTCTTATGTTTATACTAGACATCATATGTCGTAGACGACGTTTCGCCGCCTCTACCCGTCCAGTTTGTATGGAAAAACTCACCCCGGGGCTTATCGAGCCGCTCGTACGTATGGGCTCCGAAATAATCACGTTGCGCCTGCAACAGATTCGCGGGGAGACGCTCACACCGGTACCCATCGTAATAAATCAATCCAGCGCTCAAGCAAGGCACCGGTATACCATTCGTAATGGCCGTAGCCACCACTTTCCGCCATCCGGCTTGTGCCGCTTCTATTTTGTCTTTGAAGAAGTCGTCCAGAATCAGGTTTTGCAAAGTGGGGTTTTTATCAAACGCCTCCTTAATCTTACCTAAAAATGCCGATCGGATAATACAGCCTTCGCGCCACATCAACGCAATACTGCCGTAATTCAGCTTCCAGCCGTATTCCTTGGCCGCCGCTGCCATCATTTGGTAGCCCTGCGCGTAAGAGATAACCTTCGCCGCATACAATGCATCGCGCAGGTCATTGATAAACGCTTGCCGGTCGCCGTTAAACGACGGTGTCGGCCCCTGCAACACCTTTGAGGCCGCTACGCGTTCATCCTTCAATGCCGACAGGCAACGTGCAAATACCGACTCGGCAATCAACGTAAGGGGTACACCCAAATCGAGCGCTACTGTACCTGTCCATTTCCCTGTACCTTTCTGGCCGGCGGTATCGAGGATTTTATCGACCAACGGAAGCCCGTCTTCATCCTTAAACGCCAGAATATCACGCGTAATCTCAATCAAGTAGCTATCCAGTTCGCCTTCGTTCCATTCCTTGAATACTTCGTGCATCTCATCGGGGTTCATGCCGAGCACATCTTTCATGATGTGGTATGTCTCGTTTATCAACTGCATGTCGCCATACTCAATGCCGTTGTGCACCATCTTTACGAAGTGGCCGGCACCGCCGTCGCCCACCCAATCACAGCAAGGCGTGCCATCGGCAACTTTGGCCGCTATTGCTTGAAAAATCGGCTGGATGGCCGGCCATGCGGCTCTGGAGCCGCCCGGCATAATGGAAGGCCCCAATAACGCCCCTTCTTCACCACCGGATACCCCGGTGCCGACATACAACAGCCCTTTGCTTTCCACATATTGCACCCGCCGTTCCGTATCCGGAAAATGGGAGTTACCCCCGTCAATAATGATGTCGCCCGGCTCCAGGTGTGGAATCAACAGCTCGATGAAGTCGTCTACGGGCTGGCCTGCTTTCACCATCAACATTACTTTACGCGGACTTTTCAACGAACCGATCAGGTCTTCGATGGAAGTAGCACCATAGATGTTTTTTCCTTTAGCTCTGCCATTGACAAAACGTTCCACCTTATCCACTGTACGGTTGTATGCCGATACGTGGAATCCCTTGCTCTCCATGTTGAGGATGAGGTTTTCACCCATCACGGCAATGCCGATTACGCCTATATCCGATTTTTCTTGCATATCCTTTTTACTTTTTTGTTCCCAAAGTTATACTTTCACCTGCAGGAAAAAAACAAAAAGGGAAAAATGTTGTTCATTCCTTATGATAACAGCGAACGAAAAGCTCAACAGAAAGAGAAAGGACATGAAGATGAACACGAAAAACAGTATCGTAACGTATGCATTGGTAGGACTTGCCGCCGGCACGGCAGCTTGGTTACTATTGGGTACCAAGGAAGGACGTAAGCAGATGGACCGTGCGAGCGACGGCATACGGGAACTTAGCAAATCCATCCGGAAGTCAACCAAAGAAGGTATCCGTAAGGCCTCTGAAATTGCCAATAGGGCAACGGCAGAAATGGACAATATCCGCGCTCAGGCCAGGGATAAAAGTCAGTCGGCGATTAAAGAAGCAGACCGCATGGCAAAGAGCGGCGTGAACAAAGCACGCAGCACCGTAAAGGCCGCCAAACGAAAGGCCGAAGAGGAAATATAAATAGCCGCATCGTAGCCGCAATTGCGTACGAGGTCGTATCTTTGCGGCAATGCAGACATTCAATGCGGTCAAGTCTTTAATCCGGAAAGACATTATATTGGAGTGGCGGTCCAAGTACGCCATCAACGGCATTGTCCTTTATGTGGTGTCTACGGTTTTCGTCTGCTATCAGGCATTCAAATCCGTAGACCCCACCACTTGGAATGCCTTGTTCTGGATTATTTTACTGTTCGCCTCCATCAACGCTATCAACAAAAGCTTCGTACAGGAGAGTCGCGGGCGGCAACTGTACTATTACACTATTGCGAGTCCAAGGGCAGTTATTCTTTCCAAGATTATCTACAACATGTTGGTGATGCTATTGCTTTCTTCAATAGCATACCTTGTCTATTCCGTCATCTTTCGCAACCCGCTCGGAGACCCCGTGCTCTACATGGTCGTAGTGGCCCTGGGCGCCATTGGCTTTGCCGCGGTATTTACCATGGTGGCCGCCATCAGTGCCAAGGCAGGCAACAACAGCACCCTTATGGCCATCCTCAGTTTTCCGATCATTATCCCCATGCTCCTGGTGCTCGTACAGGTTTCGAAAAATGCAATGGATGGGTTAGAACGCAGCACCAGCTATGACGAGCTGATCGTGCTGGGCGCAATCAACATCATTACGGTTGCCCTATCTTTGCTGTTATTTCCTTACCTTTGGAGGGATTGATCGGTAGTCCGCGGACGGCGAATACCCGGCGGTCTGTGGTCAGTCTGATTTCTCATGTCAAATAGCTAATAATGAACAACTATTGGTGGAAAGTCTTTGCCGTTTTATTGCTGTTATATAGCATCGTAATGGGATTATTGGGTCCGGTGCCGGCCTTACCCATTGTAAACGAAACCATCCGCAACGTGTATTTCCACGTGCCGATGTGGTTCACCATGTTTACGCTCTATACCATATCTGTGGTTTACAGCATCAAATACTTATCGTCAGCCAACCCCAAACACGATTTCGTCGCCGTTGAAAGCGTCAATGTCGGCATTGTCTTCTGCATTTTCGGGCTGCTAACCGGTATGCTGTGGGCTAATTTTACCTGGGGGGCGCCCTGGCCCAACGATCCCAAACTGAACGGGTCGGCCATCGGCACGTTGATGTACCTCGCCTACCTGGTATTGCGCAACGCGTTGGAAGAAGAGCAGAAACGGGCCCGCATATCGGCCATATACAACATCTTCGCATTCCCCATCATGATTGTGCTCATGTATATCCTGCCCAAAACCACTGATTCTCTTCATCCTGGTGCCGGAGGAAACTCCGGATTTGGCGAATTCGACCTTGACGGCTCAATGAAGGCCGTATTATACCCTGGGGCCATGGGTTGGATCCTCATCGGCGTGTGGATAATGATGCTGCGGTTCCGTATCCGGAAAATGGAATATAAAAACCACACAGCAACACCGCAAACATTGGCATAATGTCAATCATAAATCGATTAAACGACAAAATTTAACAACGTTTATCACAAAACGATATGAAAAAGACAATTCTTTCTTTGCTGTTAGTTATCAGTGGGTTAATGTGTAGTTTTGCCCAATCAAATACCGGGGTCGAGATGGCGACGGGTTTGCGTAGTTCGGGAAAAATTTATGTGGTGGTAGCTGTTTTGGTCTTGCTTTTTGTGGGGATGACCGTTTATCTATTTACCATAGACAGAAAGCTTTCGCGACTGGAAAAGCAACAGGATCAGTAAGTGGCCATTAGCTTTCGTAAAGTCGCCGCGTGACCTTACCCGACGAAGCAAATCCGTAGCGGCAAACAATAACGATTGTAGACTACCGGGCCTGCACAGGGACAATGAATAAAGTCACCAAAAAGTATCTATAAATTAAATATTGTTATGGCTAAGTCAATAGCAGAAAAAGCGCAAGAGCCCCATTTTTTCGATGATGTATCCGCGTTCTTTGACCATGCGGCGCAATTCACCAAACATCCTCAGGGATTATTAAACCAAATCAAGGTATGTAACAGCGTATACCGGTTCAGCTTCCCATTCAGACGGGGAGACAACCTCGAAGTAATCAATGCCTGGCGGGTAGAGCATTCGCAGCACATGTCGCCCACCAAAGGTGGTATTCGTTACAGCGACATGGTCAACGAGGACGAGGTGATGGCACTTGCGGCACTGATGACCTATAAATGCGCCATTGTCAATGTCCCCTTCGGCGGGGCCAAAGGTGGTATAGCCATCAACCCGAAAAACTATTCCGTTGGCGAGCTGGAAAATATTACCCGGCGGTATACCGTCGAGCTGATCAAGAAAAACTTTATCGGTCCGGCTATTGATGTACCGGCACCGGACTACGGCACGGGCGAACGGGAGATGAGCTGGATCGCAGACACTTACACAACAATGAACCCCGGCCAGCTCGATTCATTCGGTTGTGTAACCGGTAAACCGCTGTCCCTGCACGGCATCAGCGGGCGGAAAGCTGCAACCGGACGGGGTGTCGCTATCGCCATCCGCGAATGCGTGGATGTTGCCGAAGACATGAAGGCTACAGGGCTCAGTACCGGCATTGCCGGTAAGCGTGTTATTGTGCAGGGACTTGGAAATGTGGGTTATAATGCCGCCAAAGTACTCCTCGAATTCGGTGCTATCATCGTTGGCGTATGTGAATATGACGGCGCGTTGTATAACCCCGATGGACTGGACCCCGACGCCATACTCGAACACCGTAAAAATACCGGCTCCATACTCGGTTACAAGAAAGCAACGCAATCGTTTAAAACACCTTCAGAAGGTTTGGAGCAGCCCTGTGAAATTCTCGTGCCGGCTGCATTGGAAAATCAGCTGACAGAAGAAAATATCGGTCGCATTCAGGCAAAAATCATAGCAGAAGGTGCCAATGGCCCGACCACACCCGGAGCCGCAACTGCTTTTGTCAAAAAAGGAGGCATCATCATCCCCGATATGTATTGCAATGCCGGTGGTGTAACCGTATCTTATTTCGAATGGCTAAAAAACCTGTCGCACGTTTCTTTCGGCCGCATGGATAAGCGTTATGAGGAGATGGCTAACCAGAACCTGATCAATACGGTCGAAACCATGACAGGCAAGTCGCTTACCCAAGCAGAGCGGATGACCATTGTAAAGGGGGCTGACGAGCTCGAACTGGTCAATTCCGGCTTGGAAGATACCATGATCCGGGCTTATCACGAAATCCGGGAGATTCGAAATTCCAACAAAGCTATTGATACACTCCGAACCGCTGCGTTGGTAGGATCCATTAACAAAATAGCCGTTTCTTACCAGAATTTAGGTATTTGGCCATAGTAGCGGCCAGCTAAGCGGTGCCCCTGCCCCTATGTTTTAAGTTCGAAATATAGGGGCAGTTGTTTTTATGGTCTTGAACAAAATAATTTTAGGATCTTTGAAAGAAAGCCGTTATTTTTATGTATTCATAAACTTAAGGGGAACGGAAATTAAATAACACACGGGCCATGATCGGCGAACAGCATTATTCGGACGTATTTCAGGCATTGCCCACGCCATGTCTGGTACTGCTTCCTGATGCCCCCCATTTTACAGTCATCGACGTAAGCAACGCTTATCTGAAGATAACCAGTACCCAACGGGATGAAATGGTTGGGAAGGGTTTTTTTGAGGTTTTTCCGGCCAATCCGTACCAAAACGATTCGATATGGCGGAATGTTTTTGACGAAGTCCTCCGGGTAAAGAAAACATGTAAAGTGCCGCCGCAGAAATATGCCTTTCCAATAAGGGGCATACCTGCAAAACTCGACGTGGTATATCTGGAGGTTGTCAACACGCCTGTGCTGGACGACCAAGGCGAAATCAGGTTTATCATCCGTTCAATGACCGATGTGACCGACGCCGTTCACCACGAAAAATTCTATGAAGAGACGCAGCGGACAGCGCGCATTGGCAGCTGGGAGATTAATATAGCGCACCAAACCGTGACGTGGTCTGATGGATTGCGCGACATTTACGAAGTAACGCAGGCTTACCAACCGGATTTCAGGGTGCTGGAGGAGTTTTACCCCGATCGGGTAGCGCGCCGAACACTTGAAGAGGCTTTTATAAAAGCCATGAACGAGGGTACCGTATTTCGACTTACGCTTCCCATAGTTACTGCCAAAGGCAACGAGCGCTGGTTGTCGATGGTTGGCAAGTCTGACCTCGTAAACGGATCATGCATCCGTATTTATGGCATTGCCCAGGACATCACCGATAGTAAGCGCCTCACCGATCTGGATGATTTGGAAAAAACAATCCTGGAGATGAGCGCCCAGCCGGACACCCCACTGTCGACCGTCCTGTCTACCTACATCTTGGGTATCGAAGCGCTTTATAAAGGCATGTATTGCACGGTGCTGGGCGTTCACAACGGCAGGTTGGTCAATTGGGTGGCACCGTCGTTACCCGAATCGTATATCGCCGCAGTTCATGACCTTCCCATCGGCGATAACGTGGGTTCATGCGGTACGGCCGCCTATCGGAAAGAACGGATTATTGTCAGTGACATTTCCACCGATCCCAAATGGGCTGGCGTCTGGAAGGTGGCGCTTGAGCATGGTCTTAAGGCCTGCTGGTCTCACCCGATCATCGATTCCCGTGGCGAAGTCATCGCGGTATTGGGGATTTATTACAAACAAGCAAAAATACCATACCCCGAAGAACTCCTTATCATTGACCGGATGAGCGCATTGCTCAATATCATTATCGAAAACCGACAAAACGCAGACCGGGCACGTGAAGCAGCGAGTATGATGGCGCAGGGGCAGGAGCTTGCGCACTTCGGCAATTGGCAATTGGATTTGGAAACCAACCGGCATACGTGGTCGCCGCTATTGTGTGAAATCTACGGGGCTGACCCCAACGTATATGCACCTAGCTTTGACAATTACTTGGCCTTGGTGCATCCGGACGATCGGCAGCGGATCAGCCAACTGGTTAAACAAATCTTACAGACCCACGAAGACACCGTATTTGAGGAGCGGATCATACGGCCCAACGGTGAGGTCCGCCACCTGCGATCGTGGGCGCGATTGGTCGTGGGCGATGATCAGAAACCGGTAAAAATAATCGGTGCATGCTTGGACATTACGGAAACCAAGCAGGCTGAATTGGAACTAAAACAGCTGCACGCCCAGCTGGAGAGGCAGCTTAAGGAAGTGGCACAATCCGAACAAAAATACAGCGACCTTTTCCACCTCAGTCCACAACCCATGTGGGTATATGATTTGGAAACCTATCACTTTCTTGATGTCAATGCGGCTGCCATTACCCATTATGGATATTCACGCGACGAGTTCCTATCAATGACGGTTATGGATATACGGCCGCAGGAAGAGATACCGAAGCTGAAAGATGCCGTCGCACAATCAAGACGTTACGATAAGCTGTTTTTTAGAGGTACATTCAAGCATCGAAAAAAAAACGGAAAAATCATCCAAGTGGATGTGCAAAGTAACATCATCTCGTTTCATGGGCGGAAAGCCGAGGTCGTTTTGGCAAATGATATCACCGAAAAACTGTATCACATCGAAGCGATTGAGGCGCAAAACAAAAAACTACAGGAAATTGCCTGGATGCAATCGCACATGGTGCGGGCACCCCTCGCACGGATTCTGGGATTAATCGATCTTATCCAAAACGGCCCTACGGCCGATATCGACCAGGATCGTCTACTAAACGAAATTTACAACTCTGCCACCGAGCTGGATGACATATTGAGAGATATCACTGAAAAAGCAGAGCAAATCACCGTTACTCACGAGTAAACCTATGGAGCTACGTGTGCTGATCATCGACGATGATGTCATCTTTAACCTCATGGCCGATGTCATGCTGCGCGATACGGGCATCACTGCCCGACCACGATGTTTTACCGATGCACATGAGGCGCTGGCGTATATCAACCAGCATAACCATGCCGACACGACCTATCTCCTTTTCCTCGACATCAACATGCCTACCATGAGTGGATGGGAAGTATTGGAGCACCTGCGTGCTTTAACAAACCGGGCCAACATACATGTCGTCATTGTTACCTCCTCGATTGATAGTGCCGATAAGAAAAGGGCGTCGGATTTTGAGCAAGTAATCGATTATATGATAAAGCCCCTGAAGCGAGAAAAACTTGCTACCCTCAAGCACCACAAAAAAATTGCATCTTTTTTTTAACGTTGAATGCCGGCAGGTTGCCGCAGTGCTTGCCAGAGGATTTCTACAGGATGGTACGCCGTACGGTTTGCCCCGTCTTTGATTTGATGGCGGCAGCTGGTACCGGGCGCCGCTATTAATACTTCCTGCGGCGTATCCCTTATGGCAGGCAACAACACCAACTCACCCACTTTCATTGATACTTCATAATGTTCTTTCTCATAGCCAAAAGACCCTGCCATTCCACAGCAGCCCGATGGAATTACGGTTACCTGGTGTCCTTTCGGAAAGGATAGTATTTTCGATGTGTAATCAACCAGGTGGAACGCTTTCTGGTAGCAATGGCCATGTAGTTTGATTTTGCGCGGCATATCGGAAAACATCTCCAGATTGATGTGTCCGGCATCCATTTCACGCGCCAGGAATTCGTCGATTAGCAAGGCGTGTCCGGCCAGCCTGTCCGCTTCGACCAGCAGGGATGCATCTGCCAAATCGGGATACTCATCCCTGAACGTGAGAATGGCCGAGGGTTCGATACCAATCAAGGGGGTTTCTGCCGTTATCGTATCTTTCAGGTACCGGATATTGCGATTGGCGATAACTTTTGCCTGGCGTACCAACCCTTTCGACAAATAGGTACGCCCGCTTTCCAGATGCTTCGTTAGCCTTACATCATATCCCAATGCTCTAAGCAGCCGATAGGCTGTTTGACCTATGCTTACATCATTATAAGCTGTAAATTCATCACAAAACAAATAAACCGTGCGCCCCTTTTCCGTTTGGCGTTGGTTGCGTGTCTGGCGCGCAACCCATTTACGCAACGTGGTCTTCCCTACTTCCGGCAGCGACCTGTCCCGGGCAAAGCCCAGCATACCCTTTACCAGGGGCGAGAGGACTTTGCTCTTGATTATCCAATTATACAGTCCCGGTATATAAGCTGCCAATCGTTGCGATTTGGTGAAGTTGGCTATTACCCAGGCCCGGAAAGGCGTACCGTTCGCATCGTAGTAATGTTGCAGAAACTCCGCTTTCATCTTCGTCACGTCGACTCCCGAGGGGCATTCCGTTTTACAAGCCTTGCAGCTCAGGCACAGATCCATCACCTCGTTAATCTCAGGATGATCGAACCGGTTGTCTTTTGGCGAGGCGGTAAGGAACTGCCTCAGTAGGTTGGCACGCGCACGTGTGGTGTCCTTTTCTTCCCGTGTAGCCATATACGAAGGACACATCGTGCCGCCGGTAATGTGGGTTTTCCGGCAGTCGCCCGAGCCTGAACATTTTTCCGAGAGCCGCAAGATACTTTCCTGCTTGCGGAAGTCGAATACGGTATTCACCTTCACCGTGCTGGTATCCTGCTCATAACGCAGGAATTTATCCATTGGTGGGGTATCTACTATTTTGTTTGCATTGAATATCCCGTTGGGGTCAAAGATCGCCTTAACCTCCCGCAGCAACCCGTACACACGTTCGCCGAGCGCTGCACCGATAAATTCGCCGCGAAGCCGCCCATCACCATGTTCGCCGCTCAGGGAGCCGTTGTACTTCTTCACCAGTTGGGTAGTCTCTGCCAGCACTGCGCGGAAGGCACGTTTGCCCGCTGCCGTTTTCAAATTAATCAGTGGTTCCACATGCAGTTCGCCGGCCCCCGCATGGGCATAGTACGAAGCATCCAACCTGTGACGGTTAAGTATGCCTTGCAGATCTTTGACATAAGCCGGCAGATCCTCCGGCGGCACGGCGCAATCTTCAATAAGGTTCACCGGCTGGGTATCGCCGGGCAGGTTGCGGATTAGCCCCAGGCCGGCCTTGCGTACATCCCAAACCAAATTGGTTTCAGGACCGGTAATCAGCGGATGGGCATAACCGAGTGCTGCGGCCACCAACTCCGTTCTCAACGCGTCGGCTTTTCGTTGCACTTCATCAACCGTATTACCCCTGAATTCGACCATGAGCAACGCGGCGGGGTCGCCCTCAATGAAAAACCGGTTATACTGGTAGGTTGGGTGGCCTTTGGTAAAGTCCATGATGTATTTATCTACCAGTTCGGAGGCCTCGGGATGGTGCCGTAGTGCTACGATGTTGGCGTGCAGCGACTCGATGAGCGTATTGCAATGAATGCAGAGCAGTCCCACTTCCTTTGGCGGCAGTGGAAGCAAATTCAGCTTCGCTTCGGTAAGGATGCCCAACGTCCCCTCCGACCCTGCAAGTAACCTGCAGAAATTGAACGGCTGCCCGGCATCAAGCATCATATCCAGTGCATAACCGGTATTACGCCGCGTGAGTGTAGGCTTGGGATACCCTTCCCGTATCGCCTCCCGGTTACCCGGATCCGACAACAGATCATTCATCCGCCGGTAGATATCGCCTTCGCGGGTGAACAATGTCAGTTTATTAAAAAGTGTCGCGTTGTCCAACGGCTCAAAAACCACTTGCGAACCATCATCGAGGAGTACCGTTGCCTCCAGCAGGTGACTGCGCGTATCGCCCCACACAATGGAATGCAAACCGCACGAGTTGTTGCCCACCATGCCGCCCACCATGGCCCGGCTCGCGGTTGAGGTCTCCGGCCCGAACATCAGGCCGTATGGTTGCAGGTAAGCATTGAGGTCATCGCGGATGACGCCCGGCTGCACGCGCACCCATCCTTCCTCGGCATTGACTTCCAAAATCTCATTGAAATGCTTAGATACATCTACCACGATACCTCGGCCCACCACTTGGCCCGCTAGCGATGTACCGGCAGTGCGTGGAATAAGTGTCACGCCGTAGGCAGATGCAAATGCTATCAGCACTTTCAGGTCTGGCGGATGGTATGGTATAGCCACAGCCAACGGTAATTCCTGGTATACCGAAGCGTCTGTGGCATATGCACGAAGCAGTGCACGGTGCGCGGCGGTTTTATTATAGTAAAGCGGACCCTCCAATCTGGCGGCCAACTGCGCCAGGCCTTGCATCATTCTATCTTCAGCTTTATTCACGGGTTAAAGATAACTATCCTCCAATTATCAACCGGCTATTATTTCCCTCTCTACGATCAAATTAATTGTAGAACTTCTATATAAAGTTCGGAAACCCTTATCGGTTTAAAGCCATGAAGGTAAGATAAGCGGAGGTTTTGATAAAATTGGATGATCTATGAGTAATCCAGCGATGATAATACTACTGTTAGGATTGACCCTGTTCTGTTCAAAAACGAATGAGGAACTTATTTTGTAGTACTGCTAGCCACAATCCGGAACCATACCCATGGTCATTCCGTTTGGAGACCAAATTGGCACCAAGCGCATCTGACAGCCATTGCCATCGCCGGGATGTTCGACCTCAACGTCACGCGACGTATGAAAAGCCAACTTTAGCGTCGATCCGGCAGGGAACACATCGGTACTTTGGTTGAACAGCACGTCGATATTTGCGAATACGTAACGCTTATCGGCATCGCCGGAAAAGGATATCGTTTGCGCTGCGTTTTCAAAACTTCCCGAAATGGCACCATCGATAATGCGCAAAACCGCACCGGTTTCTTCCAAAAGAAAATTCCCATGCTGGTCCCGCCCGCGTATTTTGAGGTTAATTTCACCTTCGTCCCCAAAATCGGCCTGAAAAACAAGCGAAACGGAATCTGCCGTTTGCTCAATAGCAGAAACTGTCGCCTCGCCGTCCCAAGTATACATTAACGAACCATCGATAAATAATTCACCCGTCGCATCACCTAAATACGGCATGCCACCGAATTGATCACCAAAGCGGTCGCCGACAGGTAGCGCTTGCTCGCTTTTACCACACCCCGTAAGCATAACAATGACCGTTGTTACGGTCAAAGGAACTGACAGACTTATTCTCATAACTTAATCTCCTTCATCAAAGGTAGTAGTCATGCACTTTCATTACAATGGTGGGAAACCAGTATTTTTAACTACGGATGGTAGACAACCAATGGCTTACATTTGAAATGAAAAAGCCACCCGACTGACGGGTGGCTTTTCTTTGATAAAATTAACTGCAGTTATTTGATGATATCACGCAGACCCAATGCCTTGATGATAGCACGGTAACGCTCGATGTCTTTATGGAAAAGGTATTTCAACAATGCCCGGCGTTTACCGACCAGCTTCTGCAATGACCGCTGGGTTGCAAAATCTTTCCGGTTTGATTTCAGATGCTCCGTGAGGTGGGCAATCCGTTTGGTAAATAAAGCCACCTGCCCTTCCGCGGACCCGGTGTTCGTGGCACTTCCTGCAAATTCAGCGAAAATGTCCGTTTTGTACTCTTTACTTAAATACATTACTTGAATAATATTAAAGCGTAAACAATAAAATAATAAATAACGGCCGCAAAGGTACACCAAATTTAGTTACGGTGCAAGCGGCGGTTATACCTTAATATAAATCTTCTTCTTATCCAGTATATAGCAAATCCCCCAGCAAAGGGCTAAAAATGCCAATGCATAACAGAATGACCCCACTTCGGGCGGCCCGGGTACATGCGCACATACCTGCGTGTAAAACCATCCAAGCGGAGTGGTGTAGCGCATTCCGCCTGAATCGTCGCCCCCCATCGGGATGCGAACTAACCCCAGCAATCGGGGCAACATACCGCTCAAAACGAAAATGAATAAGGGGTTCTTACCGAAAACATCAAAAAAGCGCGTCACCCAATTCCGCGTGCCGAGTACCTCGATAAACCAAATCATCACCCCAATGGTAAACAGCGCAAGTCCGCTGGTATAGAGCACGTATGAACTGGTCCATATTTTCTTGTTGATGGGAAATTCTAACCCCCAAAACAAGCCCAACAATGCCAGTAGCGCAGCTACCACGAACAAACCGGCCAACATTTTATAGATCGGCTCGGTCGATGCCTTCAGCCGGGGCCACAGCCACCCCACCTGCCCCTGTGCCCGTATATACCGACCGGTGAGGTAACCCACCACCACCTGCACGATGGCCGGCAGCGTACTCATCAAGCCTTCAGGATCAAAAGGAACCCCCTCACCCCGGTACAGGTGGGCAACCCCCAACACATTTTTATCGACCGCCGTGCCAAACCAGCCCACCAAGCTATACGGGTCGGCACCGCCGAAAACCACACAAAGCAACCAGTATCCGAGTAGCAAAATCGCCGAAACAATGATGACCCACTTTTCCTTGAGATAGTACACTACGATGGACGCAAAACAGTAAGCCAGCGCGATGCGCTGCAGCACCCCGAAGATGCGGATACCCCGTTCGGGGTCGTCGGGATTAACCCAATGCTTGAAAACCAGCGCCTCCCCTTCCCAACGTACAAAAGGCCACCAGTTGAGCAACAGTCCGATACCAAAAATCAGTACCGTTCGCTTCAACACTTTCTTCCAAAACACGGCGTCACCCGCTTCTCGCAACCTTGGCACCACAAAGGCCATCGCATTGCCTACGGCAAAAAGGAAAAAGGGAAATACCAGATCCGTAGGTGTAAGCCCGTGCCACGCAGCATGGCTCAATGGCGAAAAAAGATGCGCCCAACTACCGGGGTTGTTTACCAGAATCATCAGTGCTACGGTAGCCCCGCGGAACACATCAAGTGAATAATAACGTTTGTTCATTTTTGGTTATCTGTTTTAAGCTATGGATATCGGCAGTCTTCAAATCAAGGCCTCATCAAACCTTCCCCAGAAACAATCGTGTTTTATACGACAGCCGCACACTACCCTTCCGTTGGTGTGTCTCAAATAGTGTGGCCAATGCGCCTGTCATTTCGGGCAGAACCGGCGAAGCCTCATCCGGCAAAAACGAATAAGAAAGTGTGCGGCCCAGCAGCTGCTGATAGGAGAGCGAATCGACATGCCCGAAAACACGGTACCGTGGCCGTAATGGAGCAAAAAAGGAATGGACGTCGGCCTTATCCATCTTCCGTTGGCTCACCTGGAGATAATCCGTTGCGTATGTACGGATAAACGCTTCGTAGTCCGCTTCAAAAGCACTGCGCGTATTCCGCAGATTCCAAACAATGGCCACATACGCATTGCGGCCCACGCGCTCAAACTCTGCCCGCACCCTGGTCAAATCGAACCAATGGAACGCTTGGGCGGAGACAAAAAGATCGACCGAGTTATCGGGTAATCCGGTCGCTTCGGCAGTACCACTCAGAAATACACACTGTTTGCACCCGTTTAACCGCCGGTATGCCATGCTGCGCATGTAAGGGTTGGGCTCTACCACATATATCCGGCTACCCCACCTTGCAACTTGTTCCGTAAATATGCCCGTTCCCGCCGCAATATCGGCAATGACGAAATTGGAGGTTATCGGCACCGTTTCGTGGAGGTACTGGAGGAGTGCCTGCGGATAACCCGGCCGGAACCTGTCATAGTTCTCGGCCCGATGTGAAAACCGTTGTATACTATCCTGCTGCATGGGCAATCCGATCGCGAATTGATTTGTATTGGTCTGCGGTACCAATAGAAGTAAAAGTAGCCAAATCACCGGACAAAAGCCGGTACCTGCCTACAAATTCGTCTGAACCGCGCCAATTAAACTGAATAATGAAAAATAAAAATACTGATTATCAGGCATTAAAAGCATCTTAATACTTTTTTTTAATAAGTTTTATGAAATCAGCTGTGTATTTTATTAAGTTTGCATGAATTGTTACATAATAACCAGTAGTACAGTGAAGCCTCATCAAGATCAGTTAAAGAAAGCCATATTCAAGCTACTCTATTATAACGGTGCGCTTTCCGTGGCTGAGATAAGTACGCGCACGAGCAAAAGCGTACCGAATGTGACTAGCATCATGAGCGGAATGCTGAAAGACGGGTATGCTGTAGAACATGGGCTTGCACCATCAACGGGCGGAAGACGGGCGGTGACATACCAGCTCAACAAAAAGGTAAAAACGTACATCGTTGCCATTGCGATGGACCAGTTCATCACCCGGATTATCCTTTATAACCTGGCGAATGAAGCAGCGTATCCTGAAAAGACTTTTTCTTTACCTCTACCGGATAATCCGGATGCATTCCAACAGTTATGCATCGCTATAGACCGCTATATTACATCGGCAAACGTAAAGCGCGAAAACATTGTGGGTATCGGTATTGCCATGCCCGGGTTTATTGATGTTGAAAAAGGGGTGAATGCTTCTTTTTTCACTGACGATGACCATATAGGTTTGCGCGATCGACTTATCCAACGACTGGGCTTACCGGTATATATCGAAAACGACTCCAGTGCGATAGCCATTGCTGAACTGCATTTCGGAGCGGCAAAAGGTTTACAGGACGTGATGGTGGTTAACATGGGTTGGGGAATCGGATTGGGCATGATCGTCAATGGAAGTCTTTTTAGAGGGCATAACGGATACGCCGGCGAATTCAGCCACATCCCGCTCTCTCATAGCAACAAACTTTGCTCTTGCGGCAAACGGGGATGTATGGAAGTAGATGCATCACTGCTTGTTGCCGTAGAAAATGCCAAACAGGCCATAGCCGAAGGCACAACGTCGAGCCTTCAGCAGCTTTTCGCCGCTCCCACCAAATCCGAAGGAGACCATCTAATCGATGCGGCACGAAAGGGCGACCAGCTAGCCATTACGGCTATTTCGGATGCCGCATTCATGATGGGCAAGGGCATTGCCACCCTTATCCACATCATGAATCCCGAACGCATCGTCCTTAGCGGAAGGGGAGCGGCCACGGGCAAACTGCTCCTTCCACCCGTACAGCGTGCCATCAATGAGTTCTGTATCCCTAAACTCGTAGAACACACAACCGTGGTTGTTTCCAACCTCGGTTACGAAGCGGAATTACGGGGAGCGGCAAGCCTGGTCGTCGAAAACAGCAAACCGCACCAACTGATGAAAGCTAATTTAAAGGCAGAGCCACAGCATGCAATAAGTTAACCAAATTGATTTAAATATGATATAGAACTTAACTAAGAACCACAAATTTTTTAACCAAACAAGCAACATAGAACATGAAAATTTTGTACAAAAAAATTTGCATGGCGATCATGGTGCTCTGCACTACGTTGATGACCGCTAATGCACAGCAAACCGTCACCGGGATTGTGACGGATGCAAACGGGCCGATACCCGGAGCAACTGTCGCAGTGCAAGGCAGCACAAGGGGCACCCAAACCGATGCCGACGGGCGGTATTCGATACAGGCAGCACCGGGCGAAACACTGCAATTCTCCATTATCGGCTACAAATCGCAAACAGTCGTCGTCAGCACGGCTACGACCATCGACATGGTGCTCGAAGAAGATGCTGGTCAGTTGGATGAGGTCGTCGTTACGGCACTGGGCATCCAGCGGGCACCAAAGGAATTAGGATATGCGATGAGCACCGTCAAAGCCGAAGAACTTACCAAAACAGGTAGTCCAAATTTTGCAGGTGCGTTATATGGGAAAGCTCCAGGCGTGCGGATTTCTGCCGCACCGGGCGGTGCCACGTCGGGTATCAACATCAATATCCGGGGAACGAACTCCATCACCGGTAATTCGCAACCCCTCGTCATTATCGATGGTATCCCGATGCGACAGACGACATTTAACAACTCCGATTATTGGGGTGACCAACGATCCCGCGGAAATGGCCTTGAGGATCTCAACCCCGAGGACATTGAATCAATCAGCGTACTCAAAGGGGCGTCCGCAGCGGCGTTGTACGGCTCCGAGGCCATGAACGGTGTCGTGTTGGTAACCACCAAATCCGGCAAGGGGGCCGAAGGGTTTTCAATAGACTTCAACGCCACGTACACCAACGACCAAATTGCTTACCTCCCCAGATTCCAGGATGTAAGAGGACCCGGATATTCCATCCCCTATCAGGATGATGGCCAGGCAGAAGATAAGTTTTATTACTACGGAAGTGATCGGGCAATAAACGGCGTGACACGGGGGCTATTGGATGCAACAATCAATTTCGGGCCCAAGTTTGATGGCCAGGATGTCATCTCCTGGGATGGACAGGTCAGACCCTATGTGGCGCAGAAATCGTACGACAAATTTTTCAACAATCCGAATAACACAGTCTTTAATCTCGCGATTGGGAACACTACGGCAAACTCGAATACCAGATTCTCGATGACCCGCCAGGATAACGAGATGACGGCATTGGACTCATACAATAAAAGAAATATAGCCAACCTCAACACATCGTTGAAGTTATGGGAAAACCTAACCACGGACATCGTGGTGAACTACATCAACCAGCATACCCATAACCGGCCATTCATGACCGACCGGTTGATCAATAACTTCACGGGGATGATTTCCACGTTCGATAACCCGGAATGGTACCTTAATAAATACCAAACCAGCCTGGGTTATAAATACGTGACGGGGACTAACCAAAGCCTCACCCCGGAAGAAAACATCCGTTATAATGGCTTCAAGAACGACGTAGGCGACTTCATCTGGAATATGAAAGCCCGCCAGTACGACGAATACTCAAACCGGGTTATCGGATCGGTAACCAACACGTGGCAGGTATTCAGCGACCTGTCCGTCCGTGCACGTTTTTCAGCCGACATCACTTCCCAAAAAACGGAAGACAAAGAGCCTAATACAGTCCCGTTACAATTCGATAACAGCGGCTACTTCGGTTTGGGCACGCAAAATGCCAACATTTACTACACCGACCTTCTGGCTAACTACAAGAAACAGGTTACGCCAGACATTGCCATAGGTGCCATGGTAGGATACACGGCAACGAGGAGCCTTGACACGTATGTACAGCGGGAAACCGCTTCTGGATTAAGTGTGCGGAATTGGTACGACATTAATGCATCGGTCAATACGATAGGCGGTAATTCACGGTATAACTACCGCCGGAATATGCTTCGGGATGCCGTATTCGGGGCACTAAATTTCAACTTAAAAGAGTTTTGGTTTATCGAGGGCACATTGCGCCGCGAGCGGATTTCGACCATGCATCCCGATAACAACGTGCTTTACTACCCGTCGGTCAACTCCAGTTTGATTCTGAGTGAGGCATTTGATTTGCCCGATGCATTCGATTATGCGAAACTCAGGGGTTCGTGGGGTATTGTGGGTAATTACCCAGACATCTACAAAAGTGCCCTCAGCTATACGCAGCAGACACTGGGCGTACAATATCAGGGCGGTGCCGCGGTTATCTACAATACGGTGCCAACTTCGGGCTTCGGCAACGAAAACATCCAGCCCGAACGCAAGCAAGAGGTCGAATTTGGTTTGGAAACCAGGTTGTTCAGTAACCGGTTGGGCTTCGATATTACGTATTACAACGGCCGCATCGAAAACCAAATCCTCGACTACACCTTGCCAATCTCCATGGGTTCAAGCTCTATCTTAGCCAATGTGGGCACATTGCGAAACAAAGGCTGGGAGTTTGCCATTACGGGTTCACCAATCCGAAGCAACAACTTTCAATGGGATGCGGTGCTCAACGTAGGCATGAACCAGAATATCGTCGAAGAGCTTCCTGGCGGTGTACAGGAATTGCTTCATCGCGACTACGACGGCCAGGCCGCCCAGCTTATATCGAAGGTCGGCCAGCCCATGGGGGACATCATGGCACACCCCGTTGCAACCGATGCGAATGGAAATAAAATTGTGCAAGAAAATGGGTTGTATCAGGTGGATGCGGATAGCTGGATTAAAGCCGGAAATGCGATGCCTAAAGCAACCGGTGGGTTCATCAACACCTTTGCTTATAAAAACTTCACGCTGGATGCACTCATCGATTTCCGCTGGGGTGGCCATGTGATGCCTACCGGCGTTTATTGGATGATTAGCCGAGGTTTGCTGGAGGAAAGCCTCAATTACATGGATACCGAACACGGCGGACTGAGCTACTACATCAGCGATGGAAAAGGCGTGGCCCACAGTGGCGAAACCGGACCAAACGGTGAGACCGTTTACCACGACGGCATGTTGATGGAAGGCGTACTGACCGATGGAACGCCAAACGATAACATCATCTCCCAATCGGTATATTACGCCAACACCTATAATTGGGGCGGACCGCAATATGGCAGTTCGCGTTATGAATTGTATGTCCAGAAGAACAATTACATTAAAATGCGGGAACTTTCCATTGGGTATAGGCTGCCTGCAAACGTAGCATCCAAATTGGGGGCAAAGAACCTGCAACTATCCGCCTTCGGCAGAAACCTGTTCTTTATCTACCGGACCATTAAAGATCTGGATCCGGAGCAAATGACAGGTGGATCGAACTGGATCAACCAAGTTTCCAACGCGGGGACTAGCCCTGCAACCAGAACGTATGGTTTAATGCTACGTGCTAGCTTCTAAATTAACAGAAAATGAAAAGATATTTGATATTCGTTGGGTTAACACTAGCCTCCATCATCTATACAACGTCTTGCCAAAAAAGCGCATTTGACGACTATTACCGCGACCCTTCAAAAGTAACGGAGGCAACCGTGGAACGGTTGTTTTCGGGAATGATCTATAGTTATCGCCAACTCATCGTGCCAGACTATAGGAATATATTTGTCACCTTAAGACCAACGGTCTTCAGATACCTGCATATTTCCGGATGGTTTAACGAAGCGAATCACCTGGTACCGGGAGGCGCGGCAATCGAAGACCGCTGGTCGCGCTACTATGAGGGACTGGCTCAGTTCAAGGAGCTGGAAAACGCCTATAACAACTCCGTCCCCGTTGAACAAGAGGAGAAACGCATATTCTATTTAGCTGCAAAAGTGGTTTTTTACGACCAGACACAGCAGACGGTTGATTTACACGGCGATATTCCGTGGAGCGAAGCAGGCCAGTTAAGCAAGAATAAAAGCGACTACCAATCATCTTATCCAGCTTATGACCGTGCGCAGGATATTTACACGACTATGTTGGACGACCTGAAAACCATCAGTGACGAACTACGGACGATCACCTTAACTTCGACGATGGCGGGCCGGTTTACCACGCAGGATGTAATCAATGGTGGCGACGTCAAATTATGGGAGCGTTATTGCAATTCGCTCCGGGTCCGGATGTTGATGCGCGTAGCTGAAAGTCCGGAATTTGGTTCAAGAGCGAACCAAGAATTAGCGGAAATCATCGATAACCCGGCAACTTACCCATTGATTACGTCGAACGATGAAAATGCACAGTTGGAAATTTACAGTATAGACGATAACAGCATTCAAACAAAAGGGATTAAGGACGCATTTGAAGCTGAGGGCTGGTACGCCAACCTGGCCAGTAAGCGGATGATCGACCACATGGTTGAAAATGAAGATCCACGGTTACCGTTCATCTTTGAACCAGGGGCCGAAGCCAACGGCGACTTTATCGGACTGGATCAATCACTGACGAGTTCGGCGCAGTCAGACTTAGCGAGGGGCGGTACCATCGCCATCTTCAACCGCTCGGCCATTTCCCGCAACGAATACTTTATGGGGGTATTGTTTTCTGCAACGGAAGCGAACTTATTGCTGGCCGAGTATTACCAAAAGAACGGAAACCCTGCGGCAGCCAAAACCGCATTCGAAAACGCAGTCAACGCATCGGTTGACCTATACCGCGATATCCGTGCGGCTAGTGCCGAAAACACCGTTCCCGCCGCTCCTAATCCAACACAGGCCCAAAAGAATGCCTACCTGGCCAACCTGGATTGGGACGGATCGAGTGACAAAATCCAACTCATTGCCACACAGAAATGGATTCATTTTGGTGTTATTCAAACCGTTCAGGCTTGGTCTGAAATCAGGCGGTATGATTACCCAACGTTCGATTTCCGTATACAAAATTCCGATATTCAAAAAACGGTTCCGGTAAAATTCAACCTGCCGCCGTCCGAAAGTACGTACAATGCAGAAAACTATAATGCGGTACGTGAGCAAGATAATGTAAACACGAAACTTTTTTGGGACATCAATTAACTTCCTACCAAAGCAGACCATCAGAAAAGCCACTCAAGGTGGCTTTTCTGATCTCAATTGTATTTTTTCATGTATTTAATTGCTTTTTCGAACGGTTGATTATTGATCCGCCACCTGTTACAGCTAAATAGAATTAGCAAACTGTAAACACAAAAAGATACGATTCCATTGCAAATAAAGCGATTTAAGTGACGGCCTTAATTTAAAAAAAATTAACAATTTAACACTTTTTAACTATGAGAAATTGGATTTAAATTTTATGTTTGTACCAATAATCAACCGTGGGCGCGGCTATTCCTCCGGAGGATCTGATAAACTGCTATCAATTTCCATTACAAATTCGGATGAAGTGATGCGGCGACGATATTGAATAGAGAAAGATAATTCTGGCTTCAGGGCCAATAAAGATTTTGGTTTGTTTTAATAGGTAGGAAGACGCTGGTTACCGCCCGGTAACCGGCTCTTCCATTTTTTAAACACCGTATAAAGCTAAATCGCAGCTGTCTTTTTTGCCAACCAGTGCCGTTCCTGCTCATCCAGATAGGGGGCCAGCTGCCCATAGACCATCGCGTGGTAATTATTCAACCAGTTTACATGTTTGGTTTCGAGGAGTGACTTATCTATCAATCGGGCATCGATGTAGCAAAGGGTCAACGTTTCGAATGCCATAAAGGAACCGAACCGTGTATCCGCATGGCTCACACTCAATACCAGGTTTTCAATACGAACACCATAATCACCCTCGCGGTACAATCCCGGCTCGATGGAGGTTACCATCCCCGGTGCTATAGGTACATCTACCGCTGCCCCATTGAGGGTATGCGGGCCTTCATGCACATTGAGGAAAAACCCAACGCCGTGACCTGTGCCATGGCCATAATTGCGCAATTCGTCCCAAAGCGGCTTTCGGGTGAGGGCATCAATCTGGTAACCCCGGGTTCCGATGGGGAAAACTGCAGTACTACCTTCAATCATCCCTTTAAGCACCAGTGTGTAGTCTGCTCGTTCTTCTGCCGAAGGGCTGCCCAGCGCTACGACACGGGTGATATCGGTCGTACCCGTAAGGTATTGACCACCCGAATCAACCAACAGCAGCCCCTCAGCACGTAATTCACTGTTGCTGGCTGCCGTAGCCTTATAATGGGGCAACGCACCATGGGCGCGATATCCGGCAATGGTATCGAAACTTTCACCAACAAAACCATCCTGGTCGGCACGGAATTGCCGTAACCGCTCGGCCAACGAGAGCTCGCTAACGGTTTCCCTGCCGACGGTTTCTTCCAGCCATTTGAAAAAACGGGTAAGGGCCACCCCGTCTTTTACCATCGTTTCGCGGATGTGGTTGATTTCTACGTCGTTCTTTACCGATTTGAACCGGGTAGTCGGGTTAATTTCTTCCTGCACTCCCGGCAGTAACAGATTGTATATGCGGCTACTCGTACGGCGCGGGTCGACAAGAAACGTCTTGCCCGACAAGTCCTCCAGGTAATCATCAACCTCCGTATAATCTGCCATTCCGACACCGGAAGCGTGGAGTGTGGCCTGCTCTTGCTGGGATAGCTTCGCCCGGTCGATAAAGAGTGTAGCGGTATCGTTGGTGATAAGCACAAACGCTAGCACCACAGGGTTACAAACAACATCGCTACCCCGCATGTTCAGCAACCATGCCACATCGTCTAACGACGAGATAAAATGAGCGTCGGCATGGTTCCGCGCAATTTCAGCCCGCAAACGCGCAAGCTTGGAAGTGGTCGGTTCGCCGGTAATCGTTTCATCCAGCAGATATGCCGGGCTTTCGGGCAACGCAGGTCGGTCGCGCCACAATGGTGTCAACAGATCGGCATCTTCCCTCACGTTCACTCCAGCGGCAACCAAAGGCTTCCGAACGGCGGCTGCAGACGATGCTGACATCAACCAGCCATCAAAAGCAACAGTAGCCCCGACAGGCAAATTGCCTGCCAACCAATCGGCGTACTCCGCCGCATGCTGAACCTTCAGCTTTACCAATTCGAACCCGCTACCAGCAAGCTGTTCGCCCGCCTGTACAAAATACCGTGAATCCGTCCACAGACCGGCAAACGATTGGGTAATGGCTAGTGTGCCGGCAGAGCCCGTGAAACCAGAGGTCCAGGCGATGCATTTATAGCGGTCGGGCAGGTATTCACTGATATGTGGGTCGGAAGAAGGAATCAGGTATGCATCGATCTGTTCCTGTTTCATCAAACGGCGGATTGCCGCCAATTTTTCTACGTAGGTCATGTGCTTCATTTTGATGGCAGGCAAGTTACGAAATCTTAAAAAATACGTACATTAGTGCCAGCAAATAACTGGTAGATTATGGATAATATCTTAGACCTTATTAACGGCAACCTTGGTAAAGAAGTTGTTGATGGTATCTCACGCAACACCGACGCGTCGGCCGAACAAACAAAGGCCGTGGTGTCCAACGCGTTTCCGGCGTTATTGGGTGCATTGCAGAACAATGCGAGCAGTGGCAACGGCGCACAGGGTATTCTGAGCGCTATTGGCTCAAAACACGACGGCAGTATCCTTGACAACCTTTCAGGCTTTCTAGGAAATAACGATACCAGCGATGGAAACGGCATATTAGGCCACATGCTGGGCGATAAGCGTGGTGCGTTAGAGCAGGCAATTAGCGGAAAAACAGGCGTCTCATCCGGCACGGTATCCAAAATACTGGCTATGCTGGCCCCTATTGTAATGGGGTATCTTGGTAAGCAGAGCCGCAACAACAACGTAAGCGATGGCGGCGGATTGAGTGATTTGCTGGGTGGCATGCTGGGCGGACAGACGGGTGGCGATATGCTGGGTGGTATGCTCGACCAGAATGGCGACGGTAAATTGGGCATGGACGACGTAGGTGGCTTGCTAGGTGGATTTTTTGGCAAAAAATAGACAAAATTAGTCGTATCTTTGCGCAAGGAATTCTATGCTTCGAGGATAACACTAATGATCCATTTCTTTGTGAACCCCCAAAACACCGTTTACGGTGTTCAAACCGAATCAGCACCGACAGCTGAAGACATTGCAAAACTCAACTGGCTTTTCGGAAACGCCACAAAAATCGACGGGGAATCCGTTGCAGGCGACTTCGTAGGCCCCCGGGCGGCCATGGTTTCCCCCTGGAGTACGAATGCGGTAGAAATCACCCAGAATATGGGGATCGCCGGCATCGCCCGTATTGAGGAGTACACACCCGTTTCCAGCGATTTTACCGATTTCGACCCGATGGTGTCCCAGAAATTTACGGGACTGACGCAGGACCTGTACACGATCCACATATCACCGGAACCCGTCACGGAAATTGACGACATCGACGCATACAATAAACAGGAAGGTCTGGCCCTTAGCCCGGAAGAAGTGGAATACCTCCACCAACTATCCGATAAAATTGGCCGCAAGCTGACCGATTCCGAAGTATTTGCATTCTCACAGGCCAATTCCGAGCACTGCCGGCACAAAATCTTCAACGGCACTTTCGTTATTGATGGAGAGGAACAGCCTTCGTCGCTATTCAAACTGATAAGGAAGACATCCGAAACTCACCCCAATGAAATTGTCTCGGCTTACAAGGATAACGTTGCTTTCATCAAGGGCCCCCGGGTTACGCAATTCGCTCCCAAGTCGGCCGATAAGCCCGATTTCTATACCGAACGGGAATTTGATTCCGTGCTCTCCCTCAAAGCCGAAACCCATAATTTCCCCACTACCGTGGAGCCTTTCTCGGGTGCAGCCACAGGGTCGGGCGGCGAAATCCGCGACCGTCTGGCGGGTGGCCAAGGCGCCTTACCGCTGGCAGGCACCGCCGTTTACATGACGGCCTATTCCCGCTTGCTTGAAGACCGTCCATGGGAACACACCATGAATGAACGTGACTGGCTGTACCAGACGCCTGTCGATATTCTCATAAAGGCGTCGAACGGTGCTTCGGACTTCGGCAACAAATTCGGCCAGCCGCTTATCGCTGGATCGGTACTGACCTTCGAACACGAGGAAGCCAACCGCAAACTGGGTTACGACAAGGTCATCATGATGGCGGGCGGCGTGGGTTATGGTAAAGCGGAACAGGCTAAAAAACATACCCCGCAAACGGGCGACCAGATCGTCGTACTCGGTGGCGAAAACTACCGCATCGGTATGGGTGGCGCAGCAGTATCATCGGCCGATACAGGTGCATACGGTTCAGGCATTGAGCTGAACGCCATCCAGCGGGCAAATCCGGAAATGCAGAAACGCGCGGCCAATGCCATTCGTGCGTTCGTTGAGTCAGATCACAACCCGATTGTTTCCATCCACGATCACGGCGCAGGCGGCCACCTCAACTGCCTCTCCGAACTGGTGGAAGAAACCGGAGGGCACATTGACCTGGATAAACTCCCAGTGGGCGACCCTACCCTTTCGGCAAAAGAAATCATCGGCAACGAATCGCAAGAGCGCATGGGCCTTATCATTGGTGAGGATGATCTCCAACAGCTCCAAACAGTTGCCGACCGTGAGCGGGCCCCTATGTATACCGTGGGCAAGGTGACCGGCGATCATCGCTTCGTGTTCCAATCAGGCTCAAATGGCGAAAAGCCGCTCGACTATGCGCTGTCCGACTTTTTCGGGGCTTCGCCGAAAACGATGATGACCGATCAACGGGTTGCCCACGATTATGCTGCAGTAGACTACCGTGTAGAAGACACTCCCCAATACCTTGTCCAACTGCTGCAACTGGAAGCCGTAGCCTGCAAAGACTGGCTTACCAACAAGGTTGACCGTTGCGTGGGTGGCCGGGTAGCCAAACAACAATGCGTCGGCCCCTTGCAATTGCCACTCAACAATGTGGGCGTCATGGCGCTCGACTATCGTTCTACCGAAGGCGTGGCTACCACGGTGGGCCACGCGCCGCTTTCAGCCCTGATCAATCCGGTAGCCGGGTCGCGCAACGCGATTGGCGAAGCGCTGTCAAACCTGGTCTTCGCTCCCATCAAAAACGGGCTGACCGGCGTATCGCTATCGGCCAACTGGATGTGGGCATGCAATAACGAGGGCGAAGACGCCCGCCTATACGATGCGGTAAAGGGTTGCTCCGACTTCGCCATCGCGTTGGGTATCAACATTCCCACTGGCAAGGATTCGCTCTCCATGAAACAGAAATACCCTAATGGAGACGTGATTGCACCCGGTACGGTTATCATTTCCGCTGGCGGCAACTGCACCGATATCACGAACATTGTGGAACCTGTGTTGAGTAAGCAAGCCGGCTCCATATACTATGTTAACTTGTCGAAAGACACCTTTAAACTCGGGGGGTCGTCATTCGCCCAGATACGCAACAAAATCGGAAACGAGGCGCCAACCATACAGGATGCAGCCTATTTCAAAACCGCATTCAATGCCATCCAGGAAGCAATAAAAAACGGCCTGGTTGCCGCAGGCCACGACATAGGGTCCGGCGGACTGGTGACTACCCTGCTGGAACTGTGCTTCGCCGATACGGACCTCGCCGCTCGCTACGACTTGTCGGCATTGGGCGAAACCGACACGGTAAAAGCACTGTTCAATGAAAATATTGCCGTGGTATTGCAGGCAACCGATGACCAAGCTTTGGAAAAGCACTTGGCAGACAGTGGCATCATCGCCACCAAAATCGGGTTCGCGTGCAGCGGTGACGAAGTGACCTTCACCAACAACGATGATCATTTCGCATTCAGTGTCAGCGAACTTCGGGACACTTGGTATAAGACCTCATTTTTGCTCGACCAGAAACAGACCAAAAACAACCTGGCGCAAGTGCGTTATACGAACTACAAGGAACAGCCCCTCACCTATCAGTTTCCTGCGCAGTTCACCGGCCGAAAACCCACGGCCGATTCCGGAAAACCGCGGCCGAAGGCAGCTATCATCCGCGAAAAGGGCTCTAATTCCGAGCGTGAAATGGCCAACGCGATGTACCTCGCCGGATTCGACGTAAAGGATGTGCACATGACTGACCTCATCTCGGGCAGGGAAACACTCGAAGATATCCAGTTTATCGGTACAGTGGGCGGCTTCTCCAACTCGGATGTATTGGGTTCCGCCAAAGGGTGGGCAGGAGCATTCCTTTACAACGAAAAAGCAAAAACGACGCTTGACAACTTCTTTGCACGGGAAGACACCCTTTCCATCGGTATCTGCAACGGGTGCCAGCTCTTCATGGAACTGGAACTCATCAATCCCGATCACGCCGTACACGGTAAGATGCTTCACAACGATTCGGGCAAACATGAGTGCAACTTCGTATCGGTTAAGCTGCAGGAAAACAACTCCGTGATGCTGTCGTCATTGGCCGGAAGCACACTTGGCGTCTGGATATCGCACGGCGAAGGGAAGTTCGACCTGCCTTATGCGGAAGACCGCTACCACATTGTCGCCAAGTATGCCTATGAAGCATATCCCCATCACCCCAACGGGTCGGCATTCGCTACCGCCATGCTTTGCGATGCCAGTGGCCGTCACCTCGTGACAATGCCGCACATCGAGCGTTCCATCTTCCAATGGAATTGGGCACACTATCCAACCGGCCGTCACGATGAGGTGTCGCCGTGGCTGGAAGCATTTGTTAATGCACGCAAATGGTGCGAAACAAATCATCGTCATGGCCGAGGAATTTAACATCATCCAGGGCACCAAAACGGAGCAGTATGAAGCGCTGCTTCCCCAACTCCGTGCGCTGGTGGATGGGGAGGCTGACATCATCGCCAATATGGCGAATATATCGGCTGTGCTCAAAACACAATTCGACTTCTTTTGGGTAGGTTTTTACCTGGTTAGGGTGAATGAATTGGTATTGGGACCGTTTCAGGGACCGGTGGCCTGCACACGTATCACCAAAGGCAAAGGCGTGTGCGGCACCGCCTGGGAACGTGCGGAAACACTCCTTGTGCCCAACGTGGACACTTTTCCCGGCCACATCGCCTGCAATGCCCAATCCAAATCAGAAATCGTTGTCCCCCTTGTAAAACAGGGGGAGGTGATCGCGGTACTGGATGTGGACAGCGAATATCTTGACCATTTTGACGGCACGGACAGGAAATACCTTGAACAGGTGGTGCGCTTGCTGTAACCCAATGGCTTAGCCACCGTTCTGCCACGCCACGTCCCACACCATTGCCCGCTTATCGTCACTTACGGAAACCAGCTGGTTTTTAAAGGGATTCCAAACGATGTCGTTGATGGATAGGAAATGGCTGTCGAAACCTTTCTCGAAGCTGACGGTACGCAATAGCCTGAAATCATCGGCTGCCCAGATTTTAATACTCTTATCGCGGCTGGCCGTAGCAAAAATTGGAAGTGAGGGGTGATAGGTAATGGCATAAACCGTAAACAGGTGCGGAGTAAAGTCCTTCACCAGCCCGAAGCTGCCTACACTGAGCACATGGAGTTGCGCATCCCGACCACCGGTGAGCAGGTAACGGCCATCGGGCGAAAAACAGCCGGAGGTGACGGGCCGTGTGTGCGGCGGCAGCCCTTCCACAAACGTGTAATCCACGGCATTATACAGCTTAACCTCGCCTTCTTTTGTACCGAACACCACCCATCGTTCGTCGTTGCTGATAGCAATGGTACGGACGGTTTGGGCAGCGACCTTAAAATGGTATAACAGGTTAAAGGCCTCCGTATTCCAAATGGATACGGTGCCGTCTTCGGACGAAACCACCAGTTCTGACTTATTGCTGAACGATTTGATGGCAAAGACGGGCCGTTGATGATGTTCAAGCCGGGCGACCAATTGTTGGGTTTGGGTATCTACCACGTGTACTTTTCCATCCCGCGTACCGATGGCCAACAATGTTGAATTCGCAATGAGGTGCAGGGCATAAACAGAAAATTGCACGGGGTACAGGATTTTTTCAAAGGCCATTGCATGCAGGTTCCATTGCACAACGCCTTTGTCATTCCCACCTGTGAATATTGTTGCCGGGTCGGAGCCGTTTGTTACCGCGAATATGGGATTCTGATGCCCCGAAAGGGTTCCTGCTTTATCGATTTGAAGACTGTACATGTTTTCATCATTCCTATTGGTGCCTACGCTCCAGGTTTTTGGCGATTACTTCAAGCGGCACATTTTTTTCGCGCAACAAGACCAGCAGGTGGAAAACCAAATCGGAAGCCTCATTTACGAAATCGACCTCCTCTTCGGCCAATGCCGCAATGACGGTCTCAACCGCTTCTTCACCTACTTTCTGGGCCACTTTATTCAAGCCTCGTTCGTGCAATCGGTTTACATAGGAGTCAGCCGTTGGAAACTCGTAACGATTATCGATGACCCTTAGGAGTTCGAAGATGAAGTTATGATTATATTCGGTATTGAAGCAGCTTCGGCTCCCCGTATGGCACGTTGGGCCTTTGGGCTGTGCCTTTATTAATAGGGTATCTTTATCACAATCAATGTGGGTGCTTACCACTTCGAGGAAATGCCCGCTCTCCTCCCCTTTGGTCCAAAGCCGGTTTTTACTTCTGGAGAAAAAGGTAACACGCTTTTCCTGTTGGGTTTTTTGCCATGCTTCTTCATTCATGTAACCCAACATCAGCACTTCCAGTGTCTGTGCATCCTGTATGATGGCGGGAACCAGGCCACCGCTCTTTTCGAAATCTACCATATACTTAACGTATTTTGCTATCCCGATAATGCTCGGGGGCATATTACCGCACCGTAATCCCGTGCTGCCGCAAATCGTCTTTCAGCTCCGGAATCAATATCTCGCCGTAATGGAATACCGAGGCTGCCAGTGCTGCATCGACGTTTGCCTGCTGAAACACGTCGACAAAGTGTTGCTTGTTGCCCGCACCACCGGAGGCGATAAGTGGAATGGACAGATTATCGTTGATTGTTTTTAAAAAGCCGCAATCAAATCCATTCTTCGTACCGTCATGATCCATTGAGGTGAGCAGCATCTCCCCTGCCCCCCGGTTTTCCGCTTCCTTTATCCACACGTCTGTTTCGATATCCGTTTTCAGTCGGCCTCCGTTGAGGTGTACATAATTCTTACCTTCCACGCTGCGCGTATCTACCGCTACAACGACAAACTGTTTACCGAACGCCGCTGCTAGCTGATCAATCAGTTTCGGATTTCGTACGGCAGCTGAATTGATCGATATCTTATCGGCACCTGCATGCAGTAACACGTCAGCGTCTGACAGTTCATTGATTCCGCCACCGATGGTAAAGGGAATATTAACCTGCCTCGCTACGGCCTTAACCAGTTCCACGGTGGTTTTACGCCGTTCGTGGGTGGCCGTAATGTCCAGAAAAACCAATTCGTCCGCCCCCTGCCGCGAATATTGCCACGCCAGTTCCACGGGATCGCCCGCATCACGCAGATCGACGAAGTTGACGCCTTTAACGGTACGACCATCTTTGACGTCCAGACAGGGTATGATGCGCTTAGCCAACATGGTCTCTAAAAACGAATCAGCGATTTCAGGTTCCATTCCTTGATTTGCTCGATGGTAATGTGATTTTCGTATATCGCTTTTCCAATCACACAAGCTTCCACATGGATGGCATCGAGATCCCTGACATCATCCATCGAACTGATGCCGCCCGACGCGATAAGCTTGATGATAGGCGAATGATCCATCAACTTTTTGTAAAGCTCAACACCGGCACCACCCAGCTTGCCGTCTTTATTGATATCTGTGCACAGGAAACGGAAGAATCCCAGCGACAGGCATCTGTCGATATAGTCCAGTAATTTAACCGGCGAACTTTCCATCCAGCCAGAATATTTGATCACTTCATCCAGCACGTCAATAGCGATGACCACATGGTCAGCATACTTGTATTTACCACGGTTGAGCTTGCTAAGCTCATCCAGAAATGTCGGATTGGTAATCGCTTGCGTACCCACCACCACCCGATGGATACCTGCATCCACCAGTTCCTGTACTTTTTCGATGCTGCGGACCCCCCCTCCGTATTGCACCTTCATATCGGTATTGCGAACGATATCGAACAGGTAAGCCTGGTTGGAAAAATCACCTTTGGCGCCATTGAGATCGATAATGTGCACAAACTCGGTTCCGTTTGACTGGTACCGCTCAATCATTTCTTCGAGACTAACTTCGTAGAAAGTCGCATCGTCATAATTGCCTTCGCGCAAACGGACCACTTTCTTGTCTAAAACATCTATCGCCGGGATGATATACATAATTTTCTTTAGGGGTTGATCTACTTTAATCTTGAAAAATTCAACAATAACCGTTCGCCGGCTTCGCCGGATTTCTCAGGGTGAAACTGTACACCATAAAAATTCCTATCCTGCAATGCGGCGGAAAACTTTAGCCCATATTGGGTATAAGCGGCGGTAAAAGTAACATTATATTCAATAAAATAAGCGTGAACAAAATAAAAATAAGCATCTTTTCCCACATTCTCGAATATCGGGCAATCGTTTTCGGGAAACACCCTGTTCCAGCCCATGTGCGGCACTTTTCCGGCAATCCGGTTTTCGAAATGTAACGTTTTCAGCGGCACCACATCGAGCAGCGGGCTGTCGCCCTCTTCCGAATATGCCGTGAGCAATTGCATCCCCACGCATATACCCAATACTGGTCTGGTGAGTTGGCCAACACGGGTTGCCAGCCCGGAAGCCTGCAGTTTGTGCATGGCCGCGCCAGCATGTCCCACGCCGGGGATGATGATCCGGTCGTAGTCACCCAGTTCGTCCGATTGATTAACCATTCCGTAGGGAATATCCAACCGATCCAATGCCGCTGTCAGCGAAAAGATGTTACCTGCACCGTAATTGATGATTCCTGTCATGCTTTTTTGCACTTTGCTTTTTTGCGCTTTGCTATTTGCTCTACAACACTCCCTTGGTGCTTGGCAACTCCATATGTTCCGCATCGCGGCGCACCGCCTTTTTTATCGACTTGGCAAAGGCCTTGAAGATTGCTTCTATTTTGTGATGTTCATTTTCCCCTTCGGCCTTGATATTCAGGTTACATTTCGCGCCATCGGAAAAAGACTTAAAGAAATGGAAAAACATTTCCGTGGGCATATCCCCGATTTTTTCGCGTTTAAATTCGGCTTCCCACATCAACCAGCTGCGCCCGCCGAAGTCGATAGCCACCTGTGCCAGGCAATCGTCCATCGGCAGCGTGAAGGCATACCGTTCGATACCGCGCTTGTCGCCCAGGGTTTTCGCCATAAGCTCGCCCAATGCGATTCCGGTATCCTCGATGGTGTGATGTTCGTCGATATGTAAATCGCCCCTGGCCCGTATCGTTAGATCGATATTGCCATGCCGCGCTAGCTGATCGAGCATATGGTCGAAAAACGGCAGCCCGGTAGTAATGTCTGATTTACCCTTACCATCGAGGTTCGCCCGGATATAAATATCGGTTTCGTTGGTTTTCCGGTGGTGTTCGCCAACACGTTCACCCAATTTCAAAAACTCATAGATGGCCTTCCAGTCCGACGTCTCCAGCGCCACAACGGAATCATCGATTTCATGAGCCTCAGCCGCACCAAGCGCGTCGTTATTGCGGAGCCATATGGCCCTGGCACCGAGGTTTTGGGCAAGTTTAACATCGTTAATGCGGTCGCCGATGACGAACGAATGGGCGAGGTCATATACCGATGCATCAAAATAGGAAGCCAGCAAAGCCGTTCCCGGTTTGCGCGTCGGTGCGTTCTCATGTGGAAACGTTCGGTCGATATGCTCCGCTGCGAATGTCACCCCTTCGCCGGCAAACGTGTCGACAATAAACCGGTGCACCGGCCAGAAATTTTCCTCAGGGTGTGATGGAGTACCCAAGCCGTCCTGGTTGGACACCAGCACCAACTCAAAGTCGAGTTCGCGAACTATCCGCGGCAAATATTGCAACGCCCCCGGATAGAATTTCAGTTTGGAAAAGGAGTCGATTTGCTCATCCTCCGGTTCGGTAATCAGTGTACCGTCGCGGTCTATAAATAATAATCGCTTAATCGTATTGGACATTTCTATGCTAAAAATTTACAAGCCCCGGTTAATATAGCCTCACCTTTCGGGATGGAAGCGTGCTAACGCCGTCACCAGCATGGTGTTTTCTTCCGGCGTACCCACGGTTAGACGCAGGCAGCCTGCACAAAGTTCCACCTTCGACCGATCACGTACAATAATGCTTTCACCTACCAGGTATTCATACAATGTGCGTGGGTCATTGGTTTTGACCAATATGAAGTTCGCATCGGAAGGATACACATGCGTAACAAAATCAAACGAACGTAAATTATCCGAAAGCTTTTCACGCTCGGCAACGGTTGTTTTAATCCATTCATTCACTTGATCGACATGATCCAAGGCGGCCAATGCCAGTTCCTGCGTGGCCTGGTTGATGTTGTACGGCGGTTTGATCTTATTGAATACGTCAATGATCTCCTCACTGGCAAAAGCCATCCCCAACCGCAATGCGGCCAAGCCCCACGCTTTCGACAGGGTCTGCAAGATGACCAGGTTACTGTACTCTGTCAACTCCTGGATGAATGTTTTCTGCTTCGAGTAATTGATGTATGCTTCGTCGATGACTACCAATCCGTTGAAGTTGGCCAACACCGTTTCCACGTCTTCCCGATGCAGTGAATTGCCTGTAGGGTTGTTTGGCGAGCACAAAAAGATGATTCGGGTATTGTCGTCGATCGCTTCCGCAACACCTTCGAGGTTGAGCTGAAAATCAGCCGTCAGGCTTACCCGCTTAATGGCCACATCATTGATATTGGCCGACACCTCATACATGCCGTAGGTGGGTGGCACGAGGATAACGTTATCTATGCCTGGCCGGCAAAACGCCCGGAACAGGATATCAATGGCCTCGTCGCTGCCATTGCCTAGAAACATATTTCTTGCCGGCACTCCCTTAATGGCACTCAATTTCAACTTCAATTGATGTTGCAGCGGATCGGGGTAACGGTTGAAATGGCGATCGAGTGGCGACCCGAACGCATTTTCGTTCGCATCCAGCAATACGGATGCTTCGCCTTTAAACTCATCGCGGGCCGATGAATAAGGCGTAAGCTGGCGTATATTTTCACGCAATAATTTTGTCAGATCAAATGTCGTTGTCATCATCAAATTAAATAGGATACCACTTCCCTTCCAACGCTAACTGCGTCGCGTCGAACACAGCTTTACTTTCGTGCAGCAGTGGCTTCAAATCTTTATATCTCGCTGAATAATGTCCGATAAGTAACTTCTTCGCACCTACTTCGGCAGCAATTTCTGCAGCCTGCAGTGCCGTGGTATGGTAGGTTGCCACCGCCCGATCCAACATTTCATGCAGAAATGTCGCCTCGTGGTATAGCAGGTCGACCTGTTGGATATAAGGCAGGTAACCCGATGTCCGTACCGTATCCGAGCAGTAGGCATAGCTTCGCGGTGGCTGTGGTGCAATGGTCAGTGTCTGCCAACGGTGCACCGTTCCGTCGGAGGCCGTATAGTCTTGTCCCCTTTTTATAGATGGCAGGAGTGCCGTGGGTACCCCAATGGCCGCAACTTTTTCCCTATGGATTGCCGGAAGACGCTTTTTTTCGTCGAAGCGGAAACCCGTGCACGCAATCCGGTGATTCAGTGGGAACGTACTTACCTGCAGGTTCTCGTTTTCAAATACCACATCATTGGTTTTATCCTGTGTGGTATGTATATGCAATAGATACCGAAGTTCGGTCTGCGAATGCAAAAAATGCAGGTCGATGATTTCCTTCAAACCGGGCGGTCCGTACACATGCAATTCATCCTTGCGCCCCACGAGGTGCATGGAAGAAATCAACCCAATCAGGCCCAGGTAATGGTCACCATGCAAATGGCTGATAAAGATATGTTTAATGCGATTGCTCTTGACACCGTACTTAATCAGTTGTACCTGTGTACCCTCGCCGCAATCCACCAGGTAAAGTTGTTCGTTGACATTAATGAGCTGTGCAGTAGGGTGACGACCATAAATCGGCGTTGCAGAACTACTTCCTAATATCAATACATCAAACCTCATCCCTCTTCGGCGGCGCCCCGCAGGTCCCGTTCAAGTTCCTTCGAAAATATCATATCCTCGGCTTCGGCCGTATTTGGGGCAACGGTAAACACGCCATCCAGCTTGCATACAGCGATCAGGTTCTTAATACGCTGGTTCGCGCATGCCAGTATAAACACTCCTCCCGCCGTTTTACACATGCGATGTGCCAACAGGCCGATGCGCAGTCCCGATGAATCAGCATCTTTGACATGTGATAAGTCAAGTACGATATTGCTTTGTCCACCCGAATTACGCAACACAAATTCAGCCTTTATTTTGGGTGCTGAATCGCCGTCCAATACCTCCACATGGGGCTGTACAGTGACGTATTTTTCGTGTTTGTCGATTGTGAATTTCATCACTAAAATAACTTAATCTTTTTTCTCTTTTAATCAACCAGTTGCTGAAGTGCGGCTTTTGTATTTGCCGCTATCCGGCTCGACGGATCTCCACTTTCAGGATAGATAAATCGCTCGCCGGTGATGTGTTCAAAGAGCTCGATATACCTTTCAGAAATCGAAGATACGATTTCATCTGTCATTTCCGGCACCTGCTGTCCTTCTTTTCCTTGAAAACCATTTTCGATTAGCCATTTCCGCACAAATTCTTTCGAAAGCTGTCGTTGTGGCTTGCCTTCCTGTTGCAGCCTGTCAAACCCTTCGGCATAAAAATAACGCGACGAATCGGGCGTATGGATCTCGTCGATTAGGTATATTTCCCCACCCCGCTTACCGAACTCGTATTTCGTGTCGGCCAGAATCAACCCCCGCGCAGCAGCCAGCTTCGAACCACGCGCATACAGCGCTTTGGTATACGCTTCCAATTGTTGGTAATCGGCTGCGGAAACAATACCCTGGGCGAGGATATCAGCCCGCGAAATGTCTTCGTCGTGGCCCTCGGCCGCTTTCGTAGTGGGCGTGATGATTGGTTCGGGCAGGCGGTCATTTTCCCGCAGTCCATCGGGCAGCTGCTCACCGCAGATTTCGCGTTTGCCGGCCTGGTATTCACGCCAGGCATGGCCAACCAGGTAACCGCGGATAACCATCTCTACTTTGAAGGGTTGGCACTGATAACCAACGGTTACGCTCGGATCGGGCACGGAAACAACCCAATTGGGCACAATATCTTCCGTTGCTTTCAGGAACCTTGCCGCAATCTGATTAAGCACCTGCCCCTTGTAAGGAATTGCCCTTGGCAGTACCACGTCAAAAGCCGATATCCGGTCGGTAGCCACCATCACCAGGTACTTTTCGCCAATCGTGTACACATCGCGAACCTTACCCCGATAAAAGGCCTGCTGCCCCTCAAAATGGAAATTCGTTTCTTTTATGGTATTCATCGTGATTTGATGCGTTGAAAATTCAATAATCAAATATCCCCGTAAGCAGCCAATATCCGTTTGACCAGCTTGTGGCGTACGACGTCACCCCCGCTCAGGTGAATGATATCGATGCCTTCGATACCCTCCAGCAGCCGCAAGGCAGTCGGTAATCCGGATTGTTGCTTTTTTGGTAAATCAATCTGCGTAACGTCGCCCGTAACAATAAACTTCGCCGTAGGCCCCATCCGCGTGAGGAACATTTTTACCTGCATGTCCGTCGCATTCTGCGCCTCGTCCAATATAACAAAGCAGTTATCCAGCGTACGGCCACGCATAAATGCAAGCGGAGCCACTTCGATGGTTCGGTTTTCAAGAAAAACTTTCAGCTTTTCGGCGGGGATCATGTCATCCAGCGCATCATATAGGGGACGAAGGTACGGATCTACTTTCTCTTTCAGGTCGCCGGGCAGGAACCCGAGGTTCTCACCTGCTTCCACGGCTGGCCTCGTCAGGATGATACGCCGTACCTCCTTATTCCGCAATGCCCGTACGGCCAGTGCCACCGCTGTGTAGGTTTTTCCCGTACCGGCCGGACCGATGGCAAACAGGATATCGTTCTTAACGATACTTTCCACCATGCGCCGCTGATTTGCCGTCCGGGCCTTCACAACGATCCCATTCGGTCCGAAGACAATCGGGTCTCCGCCACCAGCAAAGGCAACTTGCTCATCATTTTTCCCAGCCGGAACACCACTAGCCGACGGCGACCCTAAAATTGTTTCCACATCGTTTGAGGTTAGGTTGTTATACCGCTCGATATGGGAAATCACCTTATCGAACTGGGCGCTAAACGACGCTATTTCCCGTTCATCACCCAATACCTTCACTTCGTTGCCCCGCGCCACAATCTTCAACTTGGGGAATTGCTTTTTGAACACTTCAAAGTGCTCGTTCTGTGCACCCCACAACATGGCGGGATTTACATACTCTAACGTGATATTTAACTCGTTCAAATCTGTTTATCAGCTATTTGCCTTTATACGCTACTTCAATCCGCTGTCGCAGGCTTCGTGCGCCATACAGCATTCAAACATAGATAAATTCCGCTTTATATACAATATCACTTATTTAGCCGCAAGCTGCAGCTTGTACAGGTGGTGGTATAGGCCTTCCCCTTTTCCCATCAAGGCATCGTGGGTGCCCGAAGCCACCACCTTTCCCGCTTCAACGACCACAATCTGGTCAGCCTCACGGATAGTAGACAGCCGGTGGGCGATGATGATGGAGGTACGGCCCTTCATTAATTCCTCCAGCGCCTGCTGCACCTGGCGCTCTGATTCGGAGTCGAGCGAAGAAGTAGCCTCATCGAGAATGAGGATGGCCGGATCCTTAAGCAGTGCGCGTGCGATGGCAATGCGCTGGCGCTGACCGCCGGATAATTTCACGCCACGTTCACCCACCATGGTATCGTATCCTCCCGGGAAATCCATGATGAAATCGTGTGCATTGGCCCGCCTGGCTGCGGTGATGATTTCTTCCGCATCCGCGCCAAGCCTTCCATAGGCAATGTTTTCGCGGATGGTACCCCCGAAAAGCAACACATCTTGTGGCACAATAGCCACCTGACTGCGGATATCGGTAAGCGGATAATCGTCTGCGGCCCGGCCATCAAACAGGATCCGACCGCTATCGGGCTTATAAAATTGCAGTATCAACGCCGCTATCGTAGATTTACCCGTTCCACTCGGCCCCACGATGGCGAGCTTTTCACCCGCTTGTACACCAAACGAAACACTTTTAAGCACCGTGATTTCGCGACGCGATGGATAGGCAAAGGTGACGTTTTCAAACGCAATCGTACCCTCAATAGGGTTTTCAATGGTCTTTTCGGCCAGCAGCAATCCGGCATCTTCCTGCTGTTCGTCGAGGATTTCGATGACGCGTTCGCTGGCGCCTATCGCCTTCTGGATATTCGCATATAATTCGGGGAAACTACCCATAGAGCCGGCTACGAATATCGAATACAAGATGTACGTGGTAAGGTCGCCCACGGAGATATCACCGGCAGACACCAGCGCCGACCCATACCAGATAACCGCAACTACGGCACCGAACAAACAGAAAATAATAAACGATGCAAATATGCCCCGGTAAGTAGCTCCCTTCACAGCGATTTTGACCACCGACTGGAGCGTTTTTGAATAACGCGATGCTTCATAAGCCTCGTTGACAAACGCTTTGACATTGCTGATGCCCTGCAGCGTTTCCTGTACCACCGTGTTGGACTCGGCCAGCTTGTCTTGTGCCTGGCGCGACAATTTACGGATGAACCGTCCAAAAACGACGGCCACGACCACCAATACGGGCAGTATGCTGAGATTGAGCAAGGTTAGTTTTCCCGACACCACAAATAACAGTGATACACCCCCGGTTAAGAGGATGATCTGCCTGATGATCTCCGCAAAAGTGGTGGTCATCGTATCTTGTATTTGCGATAAATCAGCTGATAAGCGACTATTGAGTTCCCCCACCCTGCGGTTGGAGAAAAAATCGAGCGGCAAGGTAATGAGGTTATGGTAAGAATCTCGCCGGATATCCGCCAGTGATTTTTCGGCAACCTCCACAAACAGGCGGATTCGGAAAAAAGACACCAACGACTGGACGAACAGAATAACAAAAGAGATTGCCCCAATGGTGCGGATATCGGCAGGTAGCCAATCGTAGCTTTGCTTATCCTGCGCCGCATCGATCATCGCGCCCAAAAGCGCGGGAAAGGTCAGCGCGGTAAGACTGGATAGAAAAAGGAAAACCATACCGATGATGAATTTACCGCGGTAAGGTTTTAAGTAAGCCAGCAGCTTACCCGCTTTCTTCAGCGTTGTTTTTGTCAGCTTCGGTTTGGGCAGGTCCTCCGATGGCGTATGTCCACTATTCAGCCGTTGTCTTGCCATGTCCTATAAATAAAAATTATAGGGGCAAAAGTATAGACAATAATGTTGCGGGGTATCATGCTTTCGTCAATTTTTGGCGACGGACAAGAACAAACACGAGTACACCCACACCGGTTAATGCCAAAAGAATCAGTATTCCCTGATAGCGTTGGTTGGATTTCTCCAGTTTATCGATATCGGCAGTTAAGCGCTCCTGCTCGCGCTGCAGCTTGCTGATGGTTTTGATGTATCCGTTGATGCGGCCGTCAAATTCGTCAGCCTGTTCAGCTATCTGTGACTTTTCGAAATCCTTGTAATCGAGGAGCATCTTGGTTTCGCGGAAAATATCATTGTCGGTAAGGACAATTTGCTTTAAGATATCGATAGATGCCTGCATGTCTTTCTTCGTCTTTAGTCCGAAGATTCCCGTACGCTTTTTTAGACTCTCGTCAAATTGTCCGAAACGTGCACTGCGCTGTTGCAATAGCTCATTCACTTTTTGGCGTTGCGTTTCGTATCCGGTTGTGTCGGCGTCGGGTTGTTGGGCGGCAATGGCGGCCGTACCACAGCACAATACACCGAATAACCACGCCATGATGAAAACATGAGAAAATTGCATAAGCATTCGTGGTCAAAAAACGGACCAAGAATATGGCGGGCTACTTGCCAAACTCCAGGCGGATGATGTCGCCCTTGTTGAGCCCCAGCAGACCGCTCGCATTGCCTTTATTGATGGCTATCTCCAAATGGTCACTGATACCAAATAAACAAAGCTTCTCCCCCTCGGGCACATCGTTGTAATGCCAGCTCATCTGGTCAATGGTTTCGTTGCGCCTGAAATAGAGGATGAAGCTGCGGCTGCGTTGCACTTTATTGAACAACTCTTTGCTGATATTACTGATAACGTTGCCAAAGGAATCGATGAAAACCACACTACCACGCAGGCTATCTTTCTCAACGACGGGCTGTACCAGCGTCCGGTCGACCAGCTTATCGACGGGGTCGCCGACGTCTGAAAGTTTCCCGCCTTTTGCAAGAATACAGGCGGCCTTGGCAAAAATATCAGTCAGCGGAAAATGCAGGTATTTAAGGTCCTGGATAATGTTCAGCTCAACGGCTTCTTCGGGTGGGCCGTCCAATATCAGTGAAAAAACACCATTATCAGCCCCGACGAAATAGTGACCTTTGTGCCGGAGCGCAATATACCGGGTATCCTGACTGAATACCGAATCGATTCCGATAAGGTGGACAGATTTTTGTGGAAAGTAGGGATACGCATTTTTCAGCACAAAGGCGGCATACTGGATGTCGAAAGGCGGAATATCGTGGGATATATCGACCAGCTGCACGTTGGGAAATTGGCTGATGATACTCCCCTTAAGTGCAGCCTGGTAAAAATCCTTATGTCCTAAATCTGTTGTTAAGGTAACGATACCCATTCCCGCTTTTCTTGAATCGTTGCAAACTTAGATAAAGTTGCTATTATATCCAATTTATGCATTCGTACGCGTGACGTTCCTTATCTTTGACCCGGTTCACCACGCAACGGTAGCCTTAATTCATTCAAAAACTTGTCTAATGGCCCCCACCAAATTAGAAAAAAAAATCTTAATAACCGGAAGCAATGGCCTGCTTGGTCAAAAACTGACGGACCTGGCGCTTACCGATGATGGGTTTGCATTGGTTGCCACCTCCCGTGGTGAGAATAGGCACCCGGTCAAAAAAGGATACACGTATATAGACTTAGATATGCTCGACAGTGATCGACTGCGGGATGTTATCGCCGAGCATCGCCCCCACATCATCATCAACACGGCAGCCATGACCAATGTGGACGCCTGTGAACATGACCCCGAAGGCTGCCGGAAACTGAATATTGAGGCCGTGGCCACGCTGGTTGAATTGTGCGAGGAGTTCGGCATCCACCTCATCCACCTGTCGACCGATTTCATCTTTGACGGAAAGGAAGGCCCTTATGCCGAAGACGCCCAGCCTAATCCATTAAGTTTGTATGGGCAAAGTAAGCTCGATGCCGAACACCATATCGAACGGTCGAACTGCAAGTGGGCTATCCTGCGCACCATATTGGTATATGGCGTAGTGGCTGACATGAGCCGTAGCAACATCGTCCTTTGGGCAAAGGGAGCGCTGGAAAAAGGGGAACCGCTCAGGGTGGTCAACGACCAATGGCGCATGCCTACACTTGCAGAGGACTTGGCCCAGGCCTGTCTCCTCACCGCAATCGCTGGAGCCCAAGGCGTTTTCCATATTTCAGGGAAAGATATGTTCGCCATACACGAACTGGTGGCCACCGTGGCCGATTTCTGGAAGCTGGACAAGTCGCTTATCCGGCAGGTCAGTTCGGACACCTTGAGCCAGGCGGCACCCCGCCCGGCGCGCACGGGTTTTGTGTTGGATAAGGCTCGTCGCGAATTGGGGTACGAACCCCGCAGCTTCGAAGAAGGGCTAGCGCTAGTAGACCAGCAGCTTCTTGAAAAATAGGACACGGATAACGAAAAACATATGAACAAAAAATTTGCCCGCGAGTCACACACCATCATGAACGAATTGGTGCTCCCGAATGACACCAACACACTGAACAACCTCATGGGAGGGCGCCTGCTGCACTGGATGGATATTGCGGCGGCCATTTCCGCCCAAAAGCACTGCAACCGTACGGTCGTTACGGCTTCGGTGGATAATGTATCGTTCAAGCATCCTGTAAAATTAGGCGATGTGATAACCATCGAAGCGCAGGTAACGCGCGCATTTAACACCTCAGTCGAAGTCCGGCTGGAGATATGGGCCCAGAACATCCCCTCGGGTACACGGGTCAAGTCGAACGAAGCGTTCTATACGTTCGTGGCCATCGATAAAGAAAACAACAAAGTGGCGGTACCCAAGCTGGTTCCTGAAACGGAAGAGGAACAAAAACTCTACAACGAAGCCCAGCAACGGCGCGAATTGCGGCTGGTTTTAGGAGGCAAACTCAAACCGAAGGATGCCAAAGAGCTACGGAATTTACTCAAAACAATGGCTAGTGACGATTGAAGAATACGACGAGTGTCTTAAGACCTATTCTTTCTCTACCGCCGTTTAGGAACGAGCAGCAACACCACTCCCGCCACCAAGACAATACCGCCGACATAAGGTGGCCAATTCACCTGTTCTTTTTTGTCTGCATTGATTTCCAGTGCGCCGATATCCACTACTTTTTCTTTCTTCGTGAATGAAAAGCCGGTCCAAACCAGCATAATTATTCCTACGATGACCAAAATGATTCCGATTGTCTTTGCCATAAGATTTATATTTAATCATCCAACAAAGACAGCCGGAAAATGTTTGGGCAGTAGTTATGTAACCTGCTCAGGCTACTTCGCCGGTATAACTGTTATTTTTCGAAACTCAACTCCCGTATGGTCTCCTTGCAGGTAAATTGGTCCGGGCTCGCCTTCATGGCTGTCCAGCGCACCGCCGGTTATTCCGGGGATCTCTTGATTGTTAATAATAGTTTTGCCGTTGGCTACAATCGTAACCATCCGCCCACGTAGTGTAATCTCGTATTTATTCCATTCATTTGGCCCCAATGTTGCCATTTCACTGGGCGAAAGGAAGCCATATATGCCACCGAAATACAGCGACCCGGGGTGCCTGTCTTTTGGCGAATCCTCTATCTGTACTTCATAACGTCCCCGCAAATAAATGCCGGAGTTGGCTCCTTCTGCGTAGCGGAACTCTGCAATCAGTTTAAAGTCCTCAAACTTTTGCTCACTTATCAGGTTAGCGCCCGTCTCTTTGTTGATGAGTATTCCGTCTTCCACTACCCATTGGCTATTATCCCCAGATGTCTTCCATCCGGATAAATCGTTACCATTGAATAATTCGATGGGTTCCCCCCACTGCACATCACCGGTTCTCACAAGATAAGGTGCTTTAACGCCGGTAAAATTAAACGTATTCCCTTTATTTGTCGTGATGGTGCCTTTAATACCATCACCAGCCAGTTGCCCTTCAATCGTAAAAAAGCCACCCCCACCTTCCCATTGCGGTGGGATCTGGAATGAAAACTTTCCATCCTGGAGCGTAATGTGCGAAACGGGCCGGCTGCTTCCGGCATCGGCCACGAAATGGCCTACCAGCACGTCAAAGCCCGATAATTTGACCTCCAGCCACGAAGGTGCTGCTTTGCCTTCTTTGTCCACGGTAAGGTCCCAACGGCCGATCAGTCCTTCAGCTTCTTCGGGAACGACCTGCGTGGCTGCGTTGTGAATCTCTTCTTCCTGTTTTTGCATGGTGCTTCCGTTATTGCATGAGATGACGTTTGCAGCTAATAAACACATCAGCGAGCCGTAAATTGCTTGTTGCTTTGTCATAATAATAGGATTGAATTTACCAAGTTGCTAATCTACTAAATTTCAGGCGCCCAGCGCAACGATGCGGTCAAACTCCTCGCGCTTGAGTGGCATGACCGACAACCGGCCCTGGCGCACCAATGCAACATCCTGAAGTTGCGGGTCCGCTTTGATGGTTTCAAGCGTCACCGGTTTTTTCAGCGTCTCCACGGGAGCCAGATCCACCACTACCCAACGTTCATCTGTGGTGGTCGGGTCCTGGTAGGCCTCCGTAACCACCTTCGCTATCCCAACCACTTCTTTACCCTCGTTGCTGTGGTAAAACAACACCAAATCCCCTTTCTTCATGGCCTGTAAATTATTGCGAGCCTGGTAGTTTCGCACGCCATCCCAAAACGTCTGCTTATCAGCCAGGAATTGCTGCCAGCTGTATTTGAATGGTTCCGATTTCACTAAAAAGTAGTTCATTGCTTTGCTGCTGTTTGCTATTTGCTGTCTGCATTTTAACTCATCAACCCTGCTTTTGGGGGACTTCCATTTTTTCTGCAAAGTGTTCGCAATAATCCCGCAGATCACCGATAACCGCTTTGGCAACGGGGTCCTCCCCCGCAGCGCGGATAAACGTGTCGCCGAGGGTTTGCAGTGTTTCGTAAAAAAACCGCTTCATTTCGTCGAGCGGCATGTCTTTCGTCCAAAGGTCTATTCGCATGGAGTTTTTGTAGTGGTGGTCCCACAACGCCAGAAACAATGCCTTCGCAGGCAACGCTTCCTTGTTCTCGCCATCCGACGATTCCCACATGATATCATCCGGCACGTTATTTTCGTCCAGTGTTACGGTTAATTTTATTTCTGCTTTCTTCATTTTTCTATTTACTTAACACAGATCGTGTCCGGCCATTGGCAAACTTCGGCTCCATCTGTGTTATCCGTGTGCCATTAATCACCATAATCTCAACAGCCACAACCCCAACACCACAAACACCAGAAAAATCCCTTCGGCAATCCACACCCGTTTGAGGCTGCGGAGCATGAGTCGGAAAATTTGGTCTGCAACAACCAGGATCAGCAAAAGTAACAAAAACCACCCAATTGTTCCCATTCCCACGGCACGGTCCATCACCTGCCAAAGCAAGGCCGCTAAAACCAGCGCCGAAGCGATGTTCAGTGGAGTTACCCGCAATCGCTTCATCGGCGCCGTTTATTTTGCCGGGAACGATGTTTACCGCTCCCCCCCTTACGCTGCGCATTGGCCGAACGCTGGTTAGCCGCTTTCTTCTCATGGAACGCTCCCTGAAATTCCGGATTATCTTTCCGCTTCTGGGCATCAATCTCGCGTGCAATTGCCTGTCTTTCCTCAAAACCGGTCTTTTCGATAAATACCTCTTCGGGGATATCCGATACCGGTATTTGCTGGCGGATCAATTGCTCGATTTTGTGGATGTAGTATTCCTCCGCAGGGTTACAGAAGGTAATGGCATCGCCCGTTTGATAGGCCCGGCCGGTACGCCCGATACGGTGCACATAGTCTTCGATAACGATGGGCACATCGAAATTGATCACGTGGCTTACATTGCTGACGTCCAGTCCGCGGGCTGCCACATCCGTAGCCACCAGAATCCGCACATTGCCTTCTTTAAACGCATTGATGGCGTTTATCCGCGTATTCTGCCCTTTGTTTGCATGGATTACACGTACATTCTCCGTACCGTACCTGCGTTCCAGGAAGTGGAACACATTATCGGCAACTGCTTTGGTTTTGCAGAAGACGATGAGGCGATTCACTGCTTCGTCGTCTTTAAGCAGGTGCTGGAGCAGGTTAATCTTTGTCTTCAGGTTGGGTACGTTATACCGCGTCTGGCTCACCGTCTGCGCAGGTGTAGCCTGCTCGGTCACCTCAACGACAGTTGGAAACTCCAGAAAGTCGCCCGCTATCTTGTGCACCAGATCGCTCATCGTGGCCGAAAAAAGCAAGTTCTGCCGTTTGCGGGGCATGACCTCCAATATGCGGTGCAGTTTACCGATAAATCCCATATCCATCATCTTATCGGCTTCGTCCATTACCAGCGCGTTCAGCGATTTGGTGATGAGGTGCCCGGCGAGATACAGGTCGAGAAACCGCCCCGGTGTGGCCACCACGATATCAACCCCTTTCTCCAATTGAGCAATCTGGGTCTTCGGACCGAGGCCACCGTATAGTACCACCGTACGAAGGTCGGTATACTTCGCAAAAAGTTGAATATGCGCCTCGATCTGCATGGCCAATTCGCGGGTGGGCGATAGGATAAGCGCCCTTGGATCACTGCCCTGTGCATATTTCAGCTTCATCAATACCGGCAGTACAAAAGCAGCGGTTTTACCTGTGCCTGTTTGCGCCACCCCCATCACATCCTGCCCGGCAAGGATTGGCGGTATGGCCTTTTGCTGGATAGGGGTAGGGTCGGTATACCCTGCCTCCTCAATCGCATTCAGGATTTGCTTATTGAACTTGAAATCGGCAAAGGTTTTCCGCTCCATGTCGCAAAGATACTAAAAGCGCGAATACAATCGTCGCGATAACCAGGGCAGCCGCATCTGAAAACACAAAGATGTCATTGCAAGCGGCGGGAAAAACGAAAAATCACTCATTGAGTGCCTTGGCGACCTCAATCGGCAAATCCGATTCCAGGATGGACGCACCATCGGCAAAGGCAGCACGGTAAGCATCGGCGCGTTCCTCGCCACTGGGCAACTTGTCGTAAGTAGGTGCCGCAGAAATCATGCACATCACACCTCGGGCATTGAGAAGCCCGTACATTTGTTGGTTTTCAGGCTTCACATCCGGACCGATATAGGCAATCATCCGGTTAAACGGAATGCCTGCAGCGAGGTAGGCTTCAAACACTTCCGGTGTCTTGATGTGTGCCGAGAGCATCTGGTCGCTGTTCTCATCCAGGTAGAACCGGGCCTGCTCGGGCGAATGTACGGTGACCATCACAAACGAATAGGCATCGTGCCTTCGGATGATTTCGGCAGAAAGTTCTACGGGTACGTCTTTCTGATCGAGGTTCAGTACCGTTTTTCCCCGCGCCCATTCAATGGCCTCATCCAGTGTAGGGATCGGGTATGGCGTTATATTTCCCCGACGATCTTTCAGCCGAAATTCCTGCAGTTCTGCCCACGTATAATCGGCTACTTTCCCGGTCCCGTTTGTCGTCCGGTCGAGGGTGGCATCGTGCATCAATACAACCACACTATCTTTTGTGAGTCGCGGGTCGATCTCGAAAAAGGCGGGGGTATGTTGCAATACGGCTTCCATCCCTTCGATGCTGTTTTCTGCCAGTCCGTGCTCCACGGTGCCGCGGTGGCCACTGATAACGGTACTGCCTTCCTTATAGGCAAAAAACCGGTGGAGTTCGGCTGGTGTTTTAAAGTCCAGGCGATGGAGGTTGGTGGACTCATTCACACAGGCACCAAATGCTAATGCAAACAGGGTGGCAATCGATACTACGTAACGACAGTTCATATCATCAATCATTTAATTTTAACAAAACGAACGGTTCATCACCGCCGAAGCGGATTAAGGTGATGGCCGAATTTTCCTGCACGAGGCACCGGTAATTGCGGAGTGGCATACCCAATTTGTAGGCAAGGTACAGGCGGTTTACGCCGTTGTGGGCTACCACCACGATGGTCTGTCCGTCGTGGCGCCGCTGCATTTCCACAAAAAAATCGTCTACCCGCTGTACGACCTGCATGGCCGTATCGCCAGTTCCACCGGCGGGTGCCGTACCCGGGTCGTTGTTCCACGCTTCCCATAACGCTGGGTCTTCGGCAACGAATTCGGCCCTCGTCTTCCCTTCCCAAGCACCGAAGTCGAGCTCGATGAGCCTCGATTCCCGAACAACAGGCAGGCGGTTATCGGAGGCTATTTCAGCCGTCCGGTAAGCACGTTCCAAGGGTGAAGCATATATCGCATCGATTTTTTTCCCCCGCAACATTTCGCGAACACGCTGGGCTTGTACAATACCAGTTTCCGTTAATTTAGCGTCGGTACGTCCACAGTAGCGGTTGCCATCGGCATTATACGTTGTTTCTCCATGTCGGAGTAGATACACATTTAACATTTTTCAACAGTATTTCCTTTTTTTCATTTCAGCCACGAAATGGCTATACGCCGTTTCATACCAGTTTACCAGCGCCCGCTCGGGAAGGACCTCCTGTTCGACAGCAGTCATGGACTGCGCCGCTTCGGCTATCGAATTGAATCGGGTTTTCGACGCTGCGCAGATGGCTGCGCCTACTGCTCCATTCGCGTCCTGGCATTTGTATATCGGGCGCGCCAATACACTGGCACGGATACGGAGCCACGTATCACTGTTACTCCCCCCACCTGCCGTATAAACTGCGGCAACACGTTCACCCGAAAGCTGTTCGATGAGTTCGTATGCCATTCGCTCGATGAAAGCCACGCCTTCCATGCATGCCGCGAAGCGTTGTGCCACCGAACCTTTCGTAGGTACGAATCCCTTCGCCTGAGGCGCAATAAAAGGGAACCGTTCACCGGTTTGTTTGAGCGGCCAGGCCAGCAGACCCGTAGGGATAAGGTGTGCCGCTGCGTCATTTAACGACTGCAAATCTGTACCGAAATCAGTTGCTACCCAATCGGCACCCGTATTACTGGCACCACCGGGCATCCAGTACCCATCGGGATGCCGATGGCTATATAGCCTTCCTTCGGGGTCATGCACCGCTTGTTCCGTCACCCCCTTAATGACTAATGTTGTTCCTATCGTTGTATTCCATTCGCCCGGCTTTACGGCACCCGACGCCACCTGCGATGCACAACCATCGGTCATACCAACCACGACCTGCGTGTGGGGCATTCCCCAGCGCCCGGCCAATGTCCCGAGCAAATCACCTACCGGTGTTCCGGAGGGGACCACCTCTTGAAACCAGCGGCGCTGCAAGGGTAACGCTGCCGTGAGGTAATCCGGCCAATGAAACCGTTCCACATCATACCCGGACTTCAGGGCATTGGTATAATCCGTTACGTCGAAACGGCCGCACAGTATACCGGTAATGTAGTCCGAAGCGTGTATCCACCGGTGTATTCCGGCCGCCTTTTCCGGATACGTTTCGACAAACCACACCATTTTAGATAGGCCGCTCGACGCGTTGAACCCGGTGTAACCGGTAGACACATGGCGCTCGGCCAATGCCCTGACCTTATGGCCAATAGCTGCCGAACGCGGATCGCTGTACATGATTGCCGGATGCAATGGGCGGTTCTCGCGGTCAAGCGGAATAACGGTACCGGAGGTCGAGTCAACGCCAATGGCCATTACATGGCATGCATCGCCCTGTGCTTGCAATGCCGCATGCAGTTCGTCCATCACTTCCAACGTACCATTCCACCAATCGTCGGGCGACTGTTCCATCCGCGAATCTGGGCTAAGGGCAAACTTGCGCGACGCCTCTCCCAGCATTACACCGCTTTCTGTGATCAGCGATGCCCGCACGCCCTGCGTCCCTACATCGATTCCTATAAAACACGGCTGCATCCTTAGCTTATTTGGCTAAACGTATGCCGTACGCGTTTCCATTCGGCATACAATTCCAGAAACCTGCCGCGGTCTTGCGGTGTCACCTCTTCCTGCAGTTCGGGTACCGCCCCTCGCTTACCAATCGCCTCCGCGCAGATGAATGCACCACCCAATACCGATGATTGCCTATAGGTATTACAAATCCGGACGTTCTTGTTGGTGAGATTAGCAATAAATTGTCGGAGTTTCCGACTTTGCACGCCGCCTCCGCAAGCCCAGATGTAATCCCGGTCGTGTGCAGAGACATCATCCAGCACTTTATAATTTTCATAAATACTACATGCAATATCCCACAAGATAGCAAACACAAACCCTCCGCGAGTGAGTTGATGCGAAACGGGCGCATTAAAGATAAAACCTCCTTTGGTAAGGGGCGTGTCTTCATCGGCCACCAGCGAACCCAGGGACGCTACACATTGCGAATACGATGTCTCGTCAAGCTCTTGTTCGATGACCTCATAATCTTCATTCGGATAAAAAATTTCCTTGAGGCGTTGGTAATTCAGTCCGGTAACGCCGGCGTTAGCCTCCAGCATGAAACTGTCTGTACCAATATGGCGTCCGGTCCAAGTACGTTGCTTCTCGTCGGTGATGTAACGATCAACGATCTTGATGATGGGCGTCGTCGTACCGGATACGATAACGACATCGTCGCGGTCGGGCTTGGTGCTATGCACCGCCAGTTGCGTATCCGCCCCGCCAACCACCACCACGGCATCGGTCGCGATAGCCAGTTCCTGCGCTACATCCACACGGATATTACCCAATACTTCACCCGACGATTTCAGCGCGGGCAACAACGAAGCGGGCAGGTTAAAGACTTCGCAAAGTTCTGACGACCAGTCTTTATTATTCACATCATACAGCAGCGTTTCCGATGCTTGGGAATGCTCATAGCCCAATACACCGGAAAACTGGAACTGCACCCAATCGCTGATGCTGGTAAACGAGCTAGCCTGGCCCCAGAGCGCCGCTTTGCGCTCACGCAGTCCTACCAGTTTCAGTGCAGAAAACAGTGCCGTGGGGTATCGTCCGGTGAGCATATACATCCGGTCCTTGTTTTTAATCAGCGATTCCCATTCACGTCCGCGGTTGTCATGGTTAGACATGCCGATAAGCGGTTGCCCTTCGCTGTCTAATACCACCACCCCTTCGCGTTGGCTTGTCGCGGTAATGGCGGTAATCTGCACCGGACCGGCTTCAGCAAGTGTCCGTGCCGCCAACCCCTTAATCTGCTTCCACAGTTGCGCCGGATCAAAACAAATCGAATCCGGATAGTCCACGTCCATTTCATACGTTACATTCTCGCGGTACAGGGCCCGTATTTCGCCCGTTGTGCCAACCACTGCCGTACGAACATTGCCAGTACCGACGTCGATAATCAGATAGGCTTGTTGCGTGTTATTATTCATCATCCGTTATTATGGCCTTTGTCCTTTCGTGGCGAGCGATTGGATTGGGAAATCGGAAATCACCCGATGCACGCCCAATGCTGAAAGCCGCTTTATTTCGTTATAGTCATTGCAGTTACCGATAATGATTTCGGTACCCGCCGCTTTGCATGCTGCTACCAGTTCTGCATCGATGTAAGCCGCATTGATGGAGTAAAAATCGGGTGTGAAACCGAGCCACTCCAAATTGTCTTCCAACGATGTTTTGGCCCTGGCTAGAAACGCCAGCTTAATGTCCGGGAATTGCCGGTGGAGTACCTGAAGTGTGCGTGGATCAAAAGATTGCACAATTATCCTATTGCGGATGCCCTTTGCGTCGACTACCTGCATCATGAGGCGGACAAATTCTTCCGGACCCGGATGGTTCACCCCGTCGTTTTTCGGGTTCAGCTTGGTTTCTATAAAGTAGCGCGGTGCCTCCAAGTGCTGTGCGGCAGCATACGTTTCAACCGAATCTATCAACTCGCTCATCAATGGGATATAGGCCGGGTACCTTTCCTGTTCGGGGAAATCGGGGTTCGGTTTGGTACCCACATCATACAAGCGGATATCAGCATAATCCATTTGGTAAAGCACGTGCTTTTCGCCTTTGGGGATTGATGTCCCATCCGGCTTGTTGATGATTTTTGCGTTCATCACCGCATCATGGCTCACCACTACCTTTTTATCCTTGCTAATGGCTAAGTCAAATTCCAAAACCGCGCCATAGCGCAGTGCCTTCTTCATCCCTTGAATCGTACTTTCGGGATGCAACCCTCTGAAACCGCGGTGCGCGAAGACTTCTACCGATGGCTGGCCGGTTACCGCTTGGCTGCATCCCATGCAAAGCACCAGTCCAAGTATCAGGTTGCGTAGCAACAAATTGATCATTGATTTCACGTTGAGATTTCTATGTTATAAATTTATCGTTAGTTCATCACGGTTAACGAGTTGTTTGATATCCTTTTTGTCTCGTTTAAAGAAATCTTCCAACACGCCATTCATGATTGCCACATGGTGATCTTCCACTTCGTGGGTTGCACCCGCGATGTGCGGGGTAGCCAGCACATTACGGTGCCGAATGAGTCGGTAGTCCTTTTCGTCGGGAGGTTCGTGGTCAAATACATCCAATACCGCACCACGAATCCTGCCGCCTTCGATGACTTCCAAAAGTGCGTCCCGATCGACTACGACGGCACGTGCCGTATTGACAAATATCGCATCGGCTTTCATCAATGACAAGAGGTTGGCGCCTATCATGCCTTTCGTCTCGGTCGTAACGGGTAAGTGGATGGCTACGATATCACTTGTGCGGAAAAGGTCTTCGAGCGATTGCTTCTTATACCGTGGGTCGACCGCCGTATAGAACGGGTCGAAATAGGTGATTTCGCACGGAAATGTTTGCAATATCTGTGCAATGGTTTGGCCTACAGCGCCGAAACCGACCATACCCACTTGTTTGCCCGCCAATTCGTTGCCTTTGAGTTGCAAGTACGCCGTATGGGCTCCTTCTCCCCACTGCCCCGCTTCGAGCCATTGGATGCCCTGTAGGGTATTCCTCAAAAAGGTAATGATGTTGGCGATAAATAATTCGGCCACCGCTTGGGCGTTACGTGCCGGTGTATTGAATACGGGTATCCCTTTTTGGGTGGCCATACCTACTGCCACATTGGAAGGGGTACCTCGGCATACACCGATGAATTTCAACGCCGGGTGGGCGTGTATCACCGCGGCCGTTACCTCATCGTGTTCGGTAATCAATGCGTCAGCATGCGATTCATTCAATAAATCGATAAGCTCATCGGGTCGGTATCCCCGTCCGTGTGCTTTCCATGGCTTGTAAATAATATCGCCAAATAAATGCGCCAACTCCTCCCTGCCTTTCTCGTGGTAAGGCGCCGTAACCAATATTCTCATAAAAATGCTAATGTTTGTTTAATGCTTTCTTCACTACTTCTTCAGCCATTTTCAACAGCAGATTCGCTGGGCGCTATATCAACAGCTCGTGGCTTGGGCAACGTGATGAACCTGGTGAGTAGCGCACTGAGGAAATATAACCCTGCCAATACCCAGATAACCCCTTCATCACCGATAACACCAATTAATACCCCTACAATCGCGGGTCCCACAAAAACCGGCAAGCCTGCACCGAGGTTCAGGATGGCCATCGCCGCACCTTTGTCTTTTTTAACCAACGAGGGCACGAGGGCAGAGAGAGGTACGTAACCCGCCAGCAGTCCGCCCCAGAGCACTCCGCAAAACAGCACTACCCAGTAATCGCCCCCAAACCAGACCGGCGAGTAGAAAAACAGCAAGGTCGTGAGGCCACAGCCAACACCACCGAACCACATGATGGTATTTTGCCAGCCCATCCTATCGCCAACGAAGCCAAAAATGAGGTTGAATGCAATATTACTGGTGAAAATAGTACCCCATATTTGCAGCCACTCGATGGTACTGAATCCATGCGTAGCCATGTAAATGGGCAGGAACACGGGGAAAGCAAATTGTGCCGTGGTATTTATCACGCGAACCAACCCACCGATAAGCACTTTGGGTTCCGCTTTTACAACAGTTAGCCCTTTGAGCAGTTCGTTGGCTTTCGAACCCGCATCACCAGCAGGCACGAACTTGTCCTTGTTCATCACCAACGCAAAAAAAGCACCTACCAATACCCAGAATACCGAACTCCACAACGTATTGTGGTAACCAAGCGCTTCGACAGCCCAGCTGGAATAATAGGCCCCGAATACATTAAGCCCACCGGTAAACACAAACCAGAACCACCCCACGGCGCGCCCTAGTTTGCTCTGCGGTGTGCGATAGGTAATCCATACCAAAAAAGAATAAGCAAACAGTGGATACGCGAATCCACGGATCGCATATGTAATCAGCATCATGGGATAATCGAGCTTTTGCATGCCGAGGCCAACAAATCCAACCGTTCCAATGATGTATAACAACAACCCCAGAAGCATGGCTTTCCGCGGCCCGTAACCTTCGGCCAATACGCCAGAGAACCATGAAGAAATGGCGATAGTAATTCCATATACGGTAAAAAGCAACGCCGATTGCTGCATGGACAGCCCGTGTTCAATCAGGTAAGGGCTTAACCATCCCTGTTCTACGCCATCGCCCATCATAAAGATGATGATACCGAGGTAGCCCCAGGCAAGCGGTCTCGGAAGGCCGGACTTCGAAAAGAAATCAGGCTTTGCTTGTCGTCTCGTATTCATAAGTGTCTTAACTGGTCATTGTAATTCCGAAAGCAAATATAAATAAATTTAATGTTATTAAACACAAATTATGCTTATATTTAATTTTATTTAACCATATTTCACTTCACATGATACGATTCCTTTGACGCCGCATCACTCCATTCGGGGATAATCACGGCCTTTCCAGCTCATCTTCTTCATGCAATAGTTGCATTAAAAATAGTTAGCGGCCATCCCTTTCCGGGACCGGCCGCTAACGATCGTTTTGGTTTTACCTAGAAATTGAGTCCGTCAACCCAGCCTGGATTTTGGGTGAGGTTGGGGTTCAGCGAGCGTTCGTTGATGGGAATCGGATAGAGGTAATCCCTATCCTCGTTAAACCCGGCCAACTCGATGTTACTGTGGAAGAACGCATTGCCTTTGCTGCCTTCGGTGAGGATCATGCCACCGTTGTTGACCGGTGTACCAATCTCATACGTTTCGACACCCAACTGGTCGGCCGGTTTGTTGCCCTGGGTATAGAGAATGAGGTCGGTTATTCCGTCGCCCGTCAAGTCGTACTCGCCGGCGCCGGGGAAGTAAATACCCACCAGCGGCTGGTCGATGCAGTACCCTGCTTTCCACCGCACCAGGTCGTCAAACCGGAAACCTTCCTGAACAAGTTCGATGGCCCGTTCTCGGCGCACTTCGAGAAGGGCGCCTACGTTGGCTGCAGTTACGTTGGTGTATCCGGCTTCGGTCGATAGCAGATACGGGTCGGGGTTGGCGTTGGCTGCGGCCACATCCATGTTGGGCATGCCCACCCGGTCGCGCAGCAGTTTAATCGAAATGTCGATGTCGGCCTGAGTCAACGTACCCAACTCGGCCTTGGCTTCGGCGTAGTTGAGCAGCACTTCGGCGTAACGGAAAACCGGAAGGTCGTTGTACGAGTAGCCCACACGGACATCATACCCTTTGGTTTCGTCTTGCAGGAACTTGATGGGGTGGTAACCGTTGACCGATACCGCGAATTTATTGGGGAACGGCCTGTTGTCCGACAAAGTGAATTTCGGGTTGCGGATACTTTGCGTCAAGCGCGGATCGCGGTCCTGCACCTCGTCGATGAACGTCATGGTTTGCCAACCGTCCTGCTCGGTGAAGCGGCTGCCATCCTTCATCAGGTAGGTGTTGACAAACTTTTTGGTGTATGAGGGGCGCCCCTGCGCAGCAGACATGGTGAACGACGATGCGTCATGGTTTACCCGGGGGCTATTACTGTAATCGTACGCCAGGATGTACTCACCGGCATCAGCGTCGTCCTGGCTGAACAGCGTGAAATAGGCATTGTCCACGCCGCCGGCAGTGAACAGCCGGTATTGGTTGCCGTCGATGACGGCCCGGGCTGCTTCGGCTGCCAGGTTGAGGTACTTGTCGGCGTCTTCGCCGCCGTGGTATTTCCTAAAGGTGCCTTCATAGAGGCAGAACCGCGATTTGAGGGCCAGGGCTGTCCATTTGTTGACCCGGAACACGCTCACTTCTTCGGGCAGGTTAGTGATGGCATAGTCGATATCGGCGATCATGTTGGTCATCACCAGCTCACGCGGGTCGCGCGGTTTGTAGAGGGCCTCGTCCGACGGGCCCAGTTCGGTGTCGTACCAGGGCACATCGCCAAACCGCTTGACTTTCTCGAAATAGAACATCGCGCGGAAGAAGCGGGCCACGCCGGTGTACTGGAGCACGGCCGCCTCGTCTTCGCACTGGTCGGCGCGAGCCAGCAGCGTGTTGATGCGCCGCAGATGGCCCCAGTCCCAGCCACCGCCCGAGTTGGGCACGGTACGGCGGTTGCCGCCGATGAGGATTTCGGAGAGGGTCATCTGCACGAGGTGGTCACTCTGCTCGCGGTCGAAGTTGGCCACGTTCAGCATGTTGTATAGCGGATTGGTGAAAAACTCCAGGTCTTGCGCAGTCCTAAAGTAGCCGCTCTCCGGAATCTGGCTCAGCGGCTGCCTGTCGAGGTAATTCTCGCAGCCTGAAAAGACAGCGATGAGGACGACGAGCGACAGTATATTAACTGTTTTCTTCATTTTTATCGTGTTTTCTGATGTTAAAAAGTGATATCCAAACCAAACATGAACGTTTTTGCCCAAGGGTAGTAACCCTGATCGGTTTGGCCCTGGTCAGACAACTGTTTGTTGCGGTACACATACGCCGTTTCTGGGTCAACATACTTTGTGTTCTTTTTTAAGGGCGACCAGTATGCGAGGTTTTCGCCCGAGAAGTAGAGCCTAACCTGCTCAATGCCGACCTTTTTGGAGAACGTAGCCGGCAGTGTATAGCCCGCCGTCAGGTTCTTGAAACGCAAATACGCGATATTTTGGAGGTAGCGGTCGTTGGTTTTGGCAAGGTAGCCACCGGTTGCCAGGTACGCCCGTGCCCGGGGGAAGTACGCGTCGGGATTATCTTCCGACCACACCTTGTCGATAAAGTTGTAGGGCATGAACGACCCGTAGGAGGCAGAGTAATGGCCCCAGAAGTCGCGCGTATTGCCATGGAAGTAAACATGGTGCCTACCTACGCCCTGGAACATGGCCGATACGTCGAAGCCCATCCAGCGTGCCCTCATATTGAAGCCGTAGGAGAGCGAAGGGAGGGAGTTGCCCAGTTTCACCAGGTCGCCCGAATCGTCGACCGTGTTGGCACCTACGCCCCAGATGCCGTCGCCGTTTGTATCGAGAAACTTGAGGTCGCCCGCCATCCAGCCGCCGGTGAGGCGTGTCGATTGCAGGCTCAGGTTCACTTCCTGGGCATATTGTTTCGCCTCTTCATCGGTTTTGAAGAAGCCGTCTGTCCGGTAGCCCCAAATCTCGCCCCATTCCTGGCCCACATAATGGTCCTTGGCAAACGACCGTTCGGGGTTGTCGTATTTGGTAACTACGGTTTTGTAATCGCTGAGGTTAACACCGAAGCTATAGGCAAAGGGTTTACCCGCCAAATTGAACTGATCTCGCCAGTTGAAGGCGATTTCGTAACCTTTGGTCCGCAGGTCGGCGGCGTTCATCTCGGGAGGATTTGCGCCGTAAACGGCGGGCAGGGCCACACCGGCCGTGAGCATATCCCTGGTGTCGCGGATATAGACATCGGCCGTCATGTTCAACCGGTTGCGAAGCATGTCGAGGTCGAGCCCCAGGTCCCATTGCTCAGCTGTTTCCCAGGAAAGGTCGTCTGCCAGCGGATCGCCCAGCGAGGCTTGTTTAGAAGGCGTGGATCCGCCGAAGAGGTTATTCAGGTTACTGATCGTTACCAGTCGGATATAGGCATAATAGCTCGATACGTTCTGGTTGCCCAGGCTGCCGAAAGAGCCCCGCAGCTTGAGGTTATCGATCAGGCGGCCTGCACCGCCATTTTTGAAGAACGGTTCTTCGGAGATCCTCCAGCCTGCTGATGCCGACGGGAAGAACCCCCAGCGGCTCTCCGACGCAAAACGCGAGGTGCCGTCGTAGCGACCGCTGAGCTCAACGAGGTAACGCCCCTTGTAGTCGTAGTTGGCACGGCCAAAGATACCCATCAGCGCGTATTCGCTCTGGCCACCGCCCACGCTGGTGATGACGGCGCCGTTGTCATCGGTACCCACCAGGTTCAGGTCATTGATATCTCTCACGACCAGGTTTTCACCGAGCGCCCGGATGTTCTTGGTGTGTCGTGTTTCGTAGTTGAAGCCGCCCACGGCCGAGACGTGGTGGTCAGCGCCGAAGGTATCGTCGTAGTTGGCAAACGCATTGAACGACTTATATTTGCTGGTACTTACGTCTTCCGTCAGCCGGTTGATCCCCGCCCCTGTGGTATAGGACTCCATCGGGCCATCCGGGAACACGCGGTAATCCAGGCTGTTGCCCCGGGCGGTGGTGCGGCCCTGGTAGAACCGGTAGGTGAAGTCGCCCGTTACGGTCAGTGTTCTGTGCGGTTTCATCACCAAACGCGTGGTGGTCGAGAAGTCGTTGTCGGAGTCGATGGTGGGATGCTCGCCGTTGATCAGCATAATTTGCCGGCCGTTCCCCACCTTGTAGGTGTTGATCAAACCGTCTGTATCATAAATGCCCGACCCGTCCGGGTTGAAGAAAGGGAAGTTTGCGAGGGCATGATTGGCCGCATTGTGGATAACGTTATCGATACCGTTCTGGTTATTGTATTTGGAGTCGAACAACGAGATGTTGCTCGACAGGGTAGCCCATTTGTTGATGTTGAAGTCGACCTTCGAACGCATGTTGTAGCGGTTGAGCACGTCGGGGTGATGCCGCTGCATACCCTGTTCGCGGAGATAGGCCCCGGAGACAAAGTAGTTGACATCGTCCGTGCCTCCGCTCAGCGAGACGCTGTGCTGCTGGTTGGGGCGTCTTTCGCGGAACAGTCCGTCCCACCAGTCTTGGTTGGCGTAGTAAATCCACCGCCGTTTGCCGTCGCGCACATCTTCAACGACCCACGGCCGATCGGGATGTTCGGTTTCATCGTTTACGCGGGCCAGCAGCTCCTCCATATCCGCTTCGGTATACTGAATGTATTTGTTGCCCGAGTCGGCCTGCCAGAATTTGTTGACCAGGAATACCGACCAGTAGCCGCGGTTTTCATAGTCGGTCGAAGCGGTTGGCGCCTCCCAGCCCATGCGTGAGCTGTAACGGACAACGGCCTTGCCGTCGGAGGAGCCCCCGCTCTTGGTGGTCACCAGGATGACACCGAATGCTGCACGCGCGCCATAAATGGCGGCCGCCGAAGCATCCTTGATGATGGAGATCGACTCCACGTCTCTTGGGTTAATACGGTTCAGGTCGCCTTCGGCACCATCGATCAGCACCAACGGCGCGGTTTCGTTGATCGACGTAATACCCCGGATATTAATATCGGGCGTCGAGCCGGGCTTACCCGCACTGGTGGTGACATTGAGGCCCGGTGCGGCGCCCTGCAACATACCGGTAACGGTGGGGGTGACGCGGTCTTCGAGTTCCGCTCCGGTTACGACCGAGACCGCACCGGTCAGGTTGACCCGCTTTTGGGTGCCGTAACCCACCACCACGGCGGTTTCGAGCCCGATAACGTCTTGCTGTAGGTAAATGGTCAGATCGTTAGTCTGGGAGGAGGTGATGGGCTCCGTTTTAGTGACGTAGCCCATGAACCGAACGTTCAACGCCGTGGTCCCCTGTGGAATGGAGAGGCGAAACCGCCCTTCGTCATCCGTGGTAACGCCTTTGGACGAGCCTTCTGCGACAACAGAAACGCCCGCAATGGGCTGCTCCTGGATGTCGAGCACCCTGCCCGACACCACCCGCTCCTGGGCTTGGGTAGTCCAGCTATTCAATAGGAATACGAGTAAGGTAACCATTGCCATCAGGAACCGCTTGCCCGAACATGCCTTACAGCAGTATGCAAGGTTTAAATAGTGTTTGTTTTTCTTCATTACCTTTAAAATGATTTAATTTCTTTTACAGTTTATTCATTACGTACTTGATTTTTGTCGGCAAAAATAGCCTATTGGCAATCCGCATACCTTTCGTTGCGATTACGATTATGTTATGTTTTGGTTAAGACACATCCTTAGCATATCTTTCTATCCAAATACAAATCCCTGTTTTTCCCTAATGGACTTTATTTTGTATAGATGCATGAACCGAGTATATTAAAAATTCATGCCTATTGTAATTCAGCCGAGTAGCGGAGATAAGATTTTCCGAGACGAACTTTCATAATTACTATCCTTAAGGTTTATACTATGAACAAATTTAACAAAATAAAATTATTGAAAACTAAATAAAATTAAAAATAATATAAATATAAAGTTTTATTAACATATTAAACTAGTAAGATAGTAGTAAAACAAGGCATGTAAATGCATCTTATTTCCATATATCCATAAAATCAGTTAACATTGCAGGAGAAGATGCACAGCTTTTTAATTAAAGGTTTGTTAACATGAAGAATATCACCAAAAGGCACCAGTTTATTTTAGAACGGCTTAAGAAAAAGGGGCAAATCACCATTCCCGAGTTAATCGACCAAACGCAGGTGTCTGGTGTTACCATCCGCAAAGACCTTAAATTTCTGGAAGACAAAGGGCTGATCTTCATTACCCGGGGGGGGGCATCGCTCACCAACCCCTACACCATAGACCGCCCTATTTTGGAAAAGGCTACCATCAATGCCGAGCAGAAGAAAAAAATCGCACAGGCGGCCGTCAAACTCATCGGACAAAATGACGCTATCATCATTGGCTCCGGAACCACTGCTTTCGAATTAGCGCATCATTTGCATCCCAGCAAACCACTCACCGTCATTACACCTGCGATTAGGGTAACGACGGAACTGTGTAGTCGCCCAAACGTTGAGGTACTGCAATTGGGCGGTATCATCCGTGCCAACTCATCGTCGGTAGCCGGTTCTTACGCTGAATACATGCTCGACCGGGTATCTTGTGGGGTATTATTCATCGGCGTGGATGGGATCGACCTCGATTTCGGGTTTTCCATCAGCAACCTTACGGAGGCCAACATCAACCAGAAGATGATCAATGCATCGCAGGTGGTGGTGGTATTGGCGGATAGCTCTAAATTCGGCAAACGAGGCATCGGCAAAATATGCGAACTGGAGCAGGTGCAGTACGTTATAACAGACAGCGGCGTATCCGAAACCATTGTAAAGGAGCTCGAAGAACAGGGGCTGAAGGTAGTCGTAGCCAAATAAAAACAGGCATCATGTTTGGTAATTATAAATACACTCAATCTTTTCGCCGCACCAGTAGCACTTCATCATCATCCAACAAAAGGTACCCGTATTCATAGCAAAACCTGTACTGACTGCCGTCGGTCGTCTCGTTCATATCGGTAATGTAATTGAAATTGAATCCTTCGTTTATCAGCATCTGCCATTTCACCTTGCCACCGCCTTCCGGACTAAACTTCGCCAAGACTTTCCTATTCCGTTTGAGGATATTATTTACCTTACGGAGATAGCCGCTTTCTTCGCTGTTACGTCGGTTATTATAATTAGCGCGGCAGGCATCGTCGCAAAATTTCTTATCGGCGCGCCCTACAAGCGGCTCATCGCAATCCATGCATTTTCTTTCCATAGGTGAGGGTTCTGTTTGATAACCATTCGATGGTGCCCTAAAGGTATGATTTTTTTTGTAAATACATTTCGTAGCTTTGCTCTTCACTCCGCATCCATGCGCATACTTGTGATCCATAACTTTTATCAACATCCCGGTGGCGAAGATGTGGTTTTCGAGCAGGAGAAAGCCATGCTTGCCGCAACGGAAGACGTTTTTTCACTGACATTCAAAAACCGGAAAGGATGGCGCGGCGCCTGGCAGACGCTCTGGTTGCCATGGAATATATGGGCCGGCAGCCATGTAAAACGGGCTATCAAGCGCCACCATCCAGATATTGTCCACATCCACAACCTGCACTATGCCATTGGCCCCATTGCCGTACGCATCGCGAAACGCATGGGAGTACCGGTGGTGATGACATTGCACAATTACCGGCTGCTGTGCCCGTCGGCAACATTATTCCACGATGGCGGGGTCTTCACCGCGAGCCTACACGCCGGCTTCCCGTGGGAAGCGGTACGAAAAGGGGTACACAGCCAATCTGTATGGAAAACAGGATGGTTTGCTTTCACCAACTGGCTGCATCGTAAAGCGGGCACTTGGCGTATGGTAGACAGGTATATCACGTTGACCGATTTTGCCAAACAACTGTTCGTCAACTCTTCGCTTGGCATTGCCGCGGAAAAATTCGTGACCAAACCAAATTTCGTGGCCGATACCGCTGAAATTGACACAACCCGCGGACGGCATTTCCTGTTTGTTGGCCGCCTTACCCGGGAGAAGGGAGTGCAGGTATTGCTGGACGCTTTTGCCGATACACCTCATCAACTGCGGATCGCGGGCGACGGCCCTTTGCGGGACCACGTAATGGCCGTGGCCCGGGCATCACCGAACATTGCGTACCTAGGCAATCTGGATCGTTCAGCTGTTCTTCAGCAGCTCGCGGAATGCTCGGCATTGCTGTTTCCTTCCATCTGGTACGAGGGGCTACCCATGACATTGATTGAGGCCTTCGCCGCGCACACCCCGGTTATCGCGAGCGATCTCGGAGCCATGCAGAGCCTGGTGCACGAAGGGCAAAACGGCTGGCGGTTTGCCGCAAACGACGCCGACGCCTTACGTCAAAAGGTTGTCGAGTGGCTGCGTACAGATGATCGGTATAAGGCACAGATTGGCCGCCATGCAAGGGAAACCTACCAGCAGCATTACACTGCCGAACGAAACAAAGAATTATTATTAACATGTTACCTCGCAACAAAAGGTGCCGCATTATGACCGGCCGACTCATCATGCTATTGCTCGGCGTGCTACCGTTGGCGTTGCATGCCCAAAAGCGGCCAAACATCGTATTTATCCTCGCGGATGACCTTGGCTATGGCGACCTCGGTGTGTATGGCCAGCAATACATCCACACCCCGCACCTTGATCGCCTGGCGGCCGAAGGAATGCGTTTTACACAATTTTACGCGGGCACCACCGTATGCGCGCCATCACGCTCCTCCCTGCTTACGGGGCAGCACACCGGTCATACCTACATCCGCGGCAACAAGGAAATACAGCCCGAAGGGCAGGAGCCGCTGGCCGATTCCGTGCAGACATTTGCGCAACTGCTGCAACAGGCCGGCTACGTTACGGGTGCGTTCGGCAAATGGGGCCTGGGCATGGTCGGTACCAGCGGCGATCCCAACCACAAAGGCTTCGATGAATTTTTCGGATACAATTGCCAGCGGCAATCTCACCGTTACTATCCCACCCACCTTTGGCACAACAGCGAAAAAATAATTCTGGATGGCAATGACCTGTCGCAACAGGTCCATTACGCGCCCAGCCTGATCCAGCAAAAAACACTGGCGTTTATCGAAAACCACAAGGACTCCTCGTTCTTCCTGTTCATCCCCACGGTACTGCCCCACGCCGAATTGCAGGGGCCGGAGGATGAATACTACAGGCAGTACGAACATGCTTTCGACGAAACGCCCCACCACGGCAGCGATTACGGCCCCGGGGCTACGGTTGCCGGTTACGCCTCCGTGGACAAACCACGGGCTACCTTTGCCGCCATGGTGAGCCGGATGGATGCCTACGTGGGCCAGGTACTGGACAAACTAGACGAGCTTGGGCTGACCGATAATACGTTGGTCATATTCAGCAGCGATAACGGGCCCCACCAGGAAGGGGGTGCCGATCCGGAGTTTTTCAACAGCGCCGGTGGGCTACGCGGGGTCAAACGCGACCTCTATGAAGGCGGTATTCGTACCCCATTAATCGCACACTGGCCAAATCACATAGCAGCCGGAAGCGTATCGGATCATATCGGCGCTTTTTGGGACATCATGCCTACGCTGGTTGAACTCACCGGCGCCCCCCGGCCCCACTACACCGACGGGACTTCATTGCTACCTACGCTACTTGGACAGGGTGACCAACAGCAACATGGCTACCTCTACTGGGAATTTCACGAAGGCGGCGGCAGACAAGCCGTGCGCATGGGCAACTGGAAAGGGGTACGATTAAACGTCAAGGAAGCCCCCGATGGGCCAATTGCGCTTTACGACCTGCAAGCAGACCCGGCTGAAACAACAGATGTGGCCGCCGCGCGTCCGGAGATTGCGAAGCAACTCGCGGAACGGATGGAGAAAGCCCACCACGAAAGTGCGGTATTTCCACTTTCCCCTGCGTCAATGCCATAACCCTTCGCGTTCGTCCCGGTGCCCAATCCGGGCTATCCGTTAGCTAAGCGGCAGCTCGCCGGATTGGAAAAATGCGAGTGGATGGCCGTCGGGATCCACAAACTCCGAGCTCCAGCCACCAGGCGCTTCGGTCACGGGCGTAACGATTTCAACCCCTTCCTCCGCCAGTTTTTCCAACACAGACTCCATATGCCCTTCCGCGAGCTCGAAGACGACGATGGGTGACTTCCCGGTTTCTACCTCTCCTTTGAAGAAAAGCAATTCGATGCCATTGCCAAGTGTTCCCAGTAGCCAGTCGCCTTCATCGCCACCCGACTGGCGTTCGATCCCGATGCCCAAAACGTCGCGGTAGAAACGTTCCGTCCGATTGATGTCGCTGACGTTAAACAATACGGCGATTCCCTTTTTTAGATTTACTCCCATGTCAAAATATGTTTAAATGATATATCCCTGTATCGGGAAGACACTATTCCTCCCTATCGTCTGCATTGTTGCCGCCACCTGTTATTTTGTGAGCAAAAGAAGAGCGAATAGTAAATAAATGTCCATCGGGATCATGGCTTCCGATTGCCGGGCCGTTGTTGTACCGGCCTCCATTGGCCGACTTGCGGAACGACCGGATAAGGGAGTGGCGAAGTTGTCCGCTGGCCAACGCATGAACCGGATTGCCCGGATGTTCGGGCCGATACCCCTCCCTACCAAGGTGGGCTTTCCACTCCCGGCGCAATGCCGAAAGCCGCTGGCGAAACGCCGTATCAGCAATGGATAGCAGGTACTGGATTTCCTGCCGGTTCAACCCGCAATTCACCAATCTAGCAACCATACGGAGGGATGGACGAAGGCGGACAATGAACCTTTCAGGGAGTTGCGCAATCGGAGGGGCGGATGCTGAATCACCCTCATGAAATCGTTCTTCCCGCTTCCTCCGTCGTCCTTCGGTACGGGCAATGAACGCCGCACGGTTTCGGAGAAAGCCCCGCCCCCACGCCATGAAACGTGCATCCGAAAAATCCTTGCCGGTTACCACGGCCTCCAAAAGCAGGTCCTGCACCAGATCGTCTACTTCCTCCGGTCTGCGGGAGTATTGCGCCGCAATCCGGTACATGTCATCAATGGGCGGTATGTTCATTGCCTTTAACTTGCCGGCAATAAATATCGGATTTTAGTTTGAATTGCCCCACTTCCCGGGCACTACGCCATCCGTCACAGTGCATCTGCCGCAAATTCCATTTCAGGCAGTTCAACGGGTTCCTTCCGTACGTCATCTGTTGCTTTGGCGTCCTGGCAAAGTACGGTATACGCATTTCCAATATCAAGGCCAACAGCACGTTCAATGTGCTGCGACCCACACCAAAGTGCCGACCGCAGGTAGTATCCCAAAGCAGCACAGTTTTCCGCGCCTTCCGGCACCACGACCTCCAATATGTCGTCAAACTCCTGCCTGAAAAAATCGACCAACTCCGGGTATAATGCGCCGCCGCCGACTAAATAGATCCGGTCGGCCCTTTCAAAATCTGCATCAATAAAAGCCTTGCGTATTGCGGGCGAAATGACTTCATCGTAGTAAGTAGCCAAATGGCTCGCCCGGGCATTCAGCAGATTTAACCGCTTCCGTCCGATGACGATGCTTCCACGTTGGAAACTCTGGTTGATCAGGTGCTCATTCTTCATTGACAGGTAATGGTTGGCGCTCAATTCATCGTAAAGAGAGTTGACCGCCTGCCGGAGACCCGGAACGCTTACGCATGTGCGCGCAATTGGCCCCTCTACGGTGCTCAATGCAGTTTCACAGGTACCATAGCCCAGGCTGACAACAAAGAAATTACCTTCATCACCCTCCGGTCCTTTCCGTATGGCGTTTATGCAGCCCTGTATTTCAGGCATCATCTCCAAATGCGAGACGGTCAATTGCACACGGCCACGACCGGCACCGTTTAACGTATCGCTGTTGTAGTCGATGATAATATCCCTTACAGAAAAAAACTGCTCCGCCTGCTGGCGGAATAACTCATACACTGCCGAGGGAAATCCGGTAGTGACAACCACTTCACCAGACTGCGCTCCAGACGCTAATAGCAAACCGGCTTTAGCCAATAGCTGGTAGTCCGTATCAGCCGGCGAACTATTGATATTACGGTATGGTATCTGGCCCTGACTAAACGCAACGTCGCCCACCAAGAAGCCCGACCCGGCTTCGTATAACTGAAGACGCTTTTCAAGTGGAGCGGCTAGTTGCGACAGTGGCTTGGAGTAGCGCTCAATGACGCTCGGAATACTGATACACCTTGTTTTCATCATTTGATAAGAATTCTTTTTTATCGCTATAGCAAAGGTAGTCATTCATACAACGCCAAAAACAATCTGCTGATTTAATGTACGTTATGTTTTTGTTAAATCATGCACCCTTTTCAGATTGACTTCTTCGACGAAAAAAATCAGGGCCGTTTTTATTTTTATATGGAATTTCACGCCGTGTAGCATCCTTCGTCCGAAATGCGTCAAAGACCGTATGGTCTGCGCAGTTTTAATTAGATTTGCTAACGCAAACCGGTAGACATTAATTCATAACACGATGATCCGTATTATTTTTTCCCTGTTATTGGCGCTCTCCGTTACCACAACTATGGCACAGAAAAAGCACCCTCAAGATAACTTCCTCAGCCAATGGCAACAAATTGACTCGTTGATAACGAAAGGTTTGCCCCAATCGGCTGCTAAAATTGCCGAAAATGTATTGACTACTGCTGAGCAGCAGGATGATCGCCCCAACGCCATCAAAGCACAGCTATTTCTGATGGGTGTTGACGAGACCATCCAGGAAAATGCCACCATCACGAATATCCAACGAATCGATTCGATTGTCCAGCAGCGCGATGGTGCCGAAAAAGCCATCTGGCAGAGCATCAACGCCGAACTGTATTGGCACTATTATCAGCGGAACCGCTGGACCATACTGAACCGTACGCCTATCGCCGGCGATCCGCCGGCCGATATCGCCACGTGGGATGCTGCTACGTTGATTGCCAGGGCCAGCGACCTGTATCAAGCGTCTATCCTCAACAGCGAATTGCTCAAAACCATACCCGTGGAACGTTATGCGCCATTGCTCATTGAAGGGAAAAATACACGCCGGCTGCGGCCCACACTGTATGATTTCCTGGCATTCAGGGCAATCCAATTTTTCCAGAACGACGAAAAAGATGTTATCAGGCCTGCGTATCAATTTCAAATCGACGGCACGCTGTGGTTTGCCCCTGCCGAACGGTTGGCCGAGGTCAAAGTGAATCCTGCTGCGCCCGAAGCGCTGCATTTCCGTGCGCTGCATACCTACCAGCAATTGCTGGAATTCCACCTGGATGATGACCAGCCCGACGCATTTGTTGATGCGGATTTGCAACGTTTACAGTTTGTACACCGGTATTCGGCGCACCCCGACAAGGATAGCCTTTATCGTGCAGCGCTGCAAGCACTCGCCTCCCGCTATCCGGGTAACGCCATAGGGGCGCAGGTAACCTACACGCTGTTGCAATTTGATTATGACCAATCCCAACACAATGATAGGGATTCGATAGATCTCCGCAACATGCGCCAGCAACTCGATGCACTCATTGCCGGGTTTCCAGAATCGGAAGGCGCCCTCAATGCCGGGCAACTGCGCCACTCCCTGTTGAACAAATCGCTCAACGTCCAGACCGAAGCAGTGTTGCTACCCGGTGAAAACAACAAAGTACTGGTGACCTACAGGAACCTGGCTAAGGCCTATCTGCGGGTTTATGCCTGGCCAGATGGGCTAACTAATCGCCAACGGGAATTGAACAGTGCTGCGCAAAAGAAGTTACTGAACAGCAAGCCGCTTTCATCATGGGAAGCGCCATTGCCGGGTAGCGAAGACCTTTACGAACACCGCACGGAAATCAAGATTGATCCATTGCCCGTCGGCCGTTACCTTTTGGTCGCATCGGCAACGGCCGACTTTTCTCAAGGCAACACCATCCTCACGGCCGCACCGATCCAGGTATCTTCATTGAGCCTCATCACCAATAATTTCGACAACAAGCACATGCTTTTTGCCTTGCACCGCAAATCGGGGATGCCCATACGAGGAGCGAAAGTATCATTCCTGGATGAACGCTGGGACAACACCTCCAACACCTATCGGTATGAGGGTATCGGCAAGACAAATACAGACGAGGATGGCAAAGCCGTCATCCGTATCGACAACCGTCAGCGCAACATCCGCCGCATTGTGCTTTCGGCACATGGCGATACCCTATGGACGGACGGCTACTTCGGCTCGTACCGTGCAGAAGACGAGGATGAAAAAACGGCAAGCATACATACCTTTTTATTTACCGACCGTGCACTATACCGGCCGGGGCAGACGGTTCATTTCAAAGGAATCGTCGTCGAAAATGCCGCCGATGGGAAGTCGAACCGCGTGCTGTCCGACTACGCGTCGGAAGTAACCCTCCTTGATGCCAATGGCCAGGAAGTGAGCACCATGAAACTAAAAACCAACGCCTACGGCTCATTCGCCGGCAAATTCACCGCGCCGGCAAGCGGCCTCACCGGCCAAATGCATGTCACCGCCGGGAATGGCAACGCGTACTTTGCCGTGGAAGAGTATAAACGCCCGAAATTCCAGGTGATGTTCGACACTGTGAAAACCAACATCGCCCTCAACGAAGAAATCAACATACAAGGACATGCCGAGGCTTATGCAGGCAACAACATCGATGGGGCCGAGGTGAAGTACCGTGTGGTACGCCAGGCAAACTTCCCCTATTTCTGGGCGTTCTACCGTTGGGGTCAGCCACAGTCGGCACAGATGGAGATTGCCAACGGTGTCGCACAGACAAGTCCCGATGGCTCGTTTCAAGTAACGTTCACCACGATCCCCGATAAACAGATCGACCCGCGTACGCTGCCGGTGTTTAGCTACATGGTATATGTTGATGTGACGGACATCAACGGCGAAACGCAAAGCGGCTACCAGCAGGTACAGGCCGGATACCGTTCTCTGCAACTTACGGCCTCCATTGCCGCGCAGCTTGACGCCAGTCGGGAAAACCAGTTGACAGTTACCACACGAAACCTGAATGGTATACCCACGCCGGCCGATGTTGCACTATCCATCGCCCCGCTTAACTTTCCTGGCAAACTGTACCGCGAGCGGATATGGGAAAAGCCCGATCGGTACGCGATGACCGAAGCAGCATTCAGGCAACTTTTCCCGGATGACGAATATGCCGATGAATCCAATTACATGAATTGGCAAGCCGATGAAGTGAGTTGGTCGGTCCGCCTCCACACTGGAGACCAGCAGGTGATGGAACTGCCAGCCTCGGTTTGGGAAACGGAGGGATGGCATGTGATAACGCTCACAACGGCCGATCCGCAGGGCAACGAAATCACCGAGAAAATATACACTTACGCTGTCCATCCTACAACAACGGCCAAACCGCAGCAGCCCCTGCTGGTATTGGCCGATAAAACATCGGCCGAGCCGAGTGATACGCTCAACATTACGGTAAAAACAGGCTTTGACAGTACGTATGTACTTGAAACAAGCACCGATATCAAACCCGAATTCACCGCTTTTTCCGAGCGTCGCCGGATTAACCGATCCATCGGTGACGACGACCGTGGCGGATTGGGATTCGGGTGGCTGTATGTGCACAACAACCGGGTATACCAGGGTACGCAACAGGTGGATGTACCCTGGTCTAACCGCGACCTCCAGCTGGAGTGGGCCACCCACCGTGACAAACTGCAGCCCAGCGCGGCCGAGGAATGGCTACTGACCATCAAAGGGAATAAAAAGGAGGCTGTGGCGGCTGAACTACTGGCGGGACTGTACGACGCGTCGCTGGACGCGCTGAAACCACATGGCTGGAGTTGGGACCGGCTATCGCCCAACCGCTGGCTGGGGCTGTATTGGACTACCAACCAGTCGTTTGGGACTATTGTAAGTGATCTATGGTTAAACACCATTAACGACAAATTGCCTGCCGGCTATGAAAAACGCTATGATGAATTGCTGAACTACTTACAACAGCAGAGGCGGTATGCCAACACCGGTATCATGAGAAAGGCTGGAGATAGGCTTATGGCTACCGCACCCGCAATGGAAGCTGATGCCGCAGCAGTGGAAGAGGTAGCCATAGCCGGTTATGGCGAACAAAAGGAAATGGCACAGGATAGTGCCGGCAATCCGCCGCCGCCGGCACCGGGCGAGACCATACCTGTACGTACCAACCTGCAGGAAACCGCTTTTTTCTTCCCGCAACTGCAAACGGATGCCGATGGCAATGTGACCTTCAAATTTACCATGCCTGAAGCGCTCACCGAATGGAAGCTGATGGCTTTTGCCCATACAGCCGACTGGAAAACAGGCTACCTGGAAGGAAAGGTAAAAACACAGAAGGACCTGATGGTAATGCCTAACCTACCGCGTTTCCTACGGCAGGGAGACCATATCCGTTTCAGTGCAAAAGTGAGCAACATCAGCGGGCAAACCCTGCACGGCACCGCCTATATCGAACTGCTGGATGCGACCACGCTACAACCGCTTTCGGTCGCAGGCGGTCGTCTGAACGAACAGACTTTCGATGTAAACGAAGGGCAAAGTACCGATGTGGCCTGGACGTTTGCCATTGCTGATAGCCTCTTCAACGCCGTCGTCGTACGCATCTCGGCAAAAGCGGGCAACTTTACCGATGGCGAAGAAACCACCTTGCCGGTGATAACGAACCGGATGCTGGTAACCGAAACCCTGCCGCTACCGGTGCGGGGCAACGAGACCAAAGCATTTACTTTGGATAAGCTAGCCAACACCACGAGCGATAGCCGTGTAAACCACGCACTCACCGTGGAGTTTACGGGCAACCCGGCCTGGTATGCCGTGCAGGCTCTCCCCTACCTGATGGAATACCCCTACGAGTGTGCAGAACAGATTTTCGGTCGGGTTTATGCAAATGCACTAGCCGCCCACATCGTTGACCAAGCACCGCGGGTGAAGGCTATCTTTGAACAATGGAAAACCAGCGACACCACCGCCCTCCTTTCCAACCTAGAGAAAAACCAAGAACTCAAATCGGCCTTATTGGAAGAGACACCATGGGTGATGGAAGCCAAGAATGAGCGGGAGCAAAAACACCGGATTGCCCAGCTGTTCGAAAGCCATAAGCTCGCGCAGGAGCTGCAGCAAAACCTCGCCAAATTGGCGGAGATGCAGCTTAGCGACGGCAGCTTCCCATGGTTCAGGGGCATGACGAGCAACCGCTACATCACGCAGTATATTGCTACGGGCATCGCCCGCCTGCAACACCTGGGCGTGGAAGCGGCCGCTTCAGAAGCAGCAAACCAGCTGTTGGAAAAAGCGGTGGCTTACCTCGACCGCGAAATGAAAGCCGACTACGACCGCTTACTGAAAAATGAGGCTGACCTCAGCAAACAGCACGTGAGCTATACCCATGTGCAACACCTGTATATGCGTAGCCTCATCAGCAATATGCCGATACGTCCGGAAAACCGCGTGGCGTACGACTTCTACCTTGGGCAGGCTGCCAACTATTGGAACGCCTTTAATCCTTACCTGAAAGGACAGCTGGCACTGGCGTTGCACCGTGCTAAACATAAAGAAACAGCAACAGCCATCATGGCTTCGCTACGCGAAACCGCCGTGCACAACGAGGAACTTGGCATGTACTGGAAAACCATGCCGCACGGCTACTGGTGGTATGAAGCCCCCATTGAAGCCCAGGCATTGCTTATCGAAGCATTCGCGGAGGTGGCAGCTGATCAACAGGCAGTGGATGACCTGAAGGTATGGCTCATCAAACAGAAGCAAACCCAACATTGGAACACCACAAAAGCAACGGCCGATGCCATCTATGCGCTGCTGTTGCAAGGAAGCGACTGGCTGGCAAACGAACCGGAGGTCACCATCACTGTAGGCAAGGAAGCCATCCGGTCTGCCGACGTGGAAACCGAAGCGGGCACAGGCTATTTCAAAAAACGTTTTGATGGCAATGCGGTGACCCCGGACATGGGCAACATCTCGGTAAATGTAGCGAAAGCGGAGAACGAGGGTGTGGCCTGGGGTGCGGTGTATTGGCAGTACTTCGAAGACCTGGATAAAATTACCGGTGCTGAAACGCCGCTGAGCCTCCGCAAACAGCTTTACATCCAACGGAATACAGACCGTGGCCCGGTATTAGAAGAAATCACTGCCGACAATCCCTTGCAAATAGGCGATAAAGTAACCGTACGGATTGAGCTGCGCGTAGATCGCGATATGGAATACGTACATCTCAAGGATATGCGGGCCGCCTGTTTCGAGCCCATCAACGTATTGAGTGGCTATCGTTACCAAGGTGGATTGGGCTACTATGAAAGTACGCGCGATGTAGCGACCAACTTCTTCTTTGATTATTTACGCAAAGGTACCTACGTGTTTGAGTATCCGGTATTCGTGGCGCAAGCGGGTGACTTCTCCAATGGCATCAGCACCATCCAGGGCATGTATGCACCGGAGTTCAGTAGCCATAGCGAGGGAATAAGGGTACAGGTTGAACAAAAATAATAGCGTATACCATGGCTGTTGACACGACCAAACGGTTCGATCGGATTGTAAACATTTACATCCAATTGCAATCCAAACGCGTGGTAAAAGCGCAGGAACTCGCCGACCGGTTTGGCGTAAGCCTGCGCACCATATACCGCGATATACGGAGCCTTGAACAGGCGGGCGTGCCCATATTCGGTGAGGCCGGCACTGGTTATAGCATTGTGGATGGTTACCGTCTCCCGCCGGTGCTTTTCACACACGAAGAGGCGATGAGCTTTGTGGGTGCCCAGAAGTTGATGGGCAAATTTATGGACCGCCGGTTGCAGGAGCATTATAATACGGCCCTTTACAAAATCAAAGCCGTACTACGCAAGAGCGAGAAGGACTCGCTATCAGACATCGAGTCAAAAATTGTGGTGGCAAAGCCCGGCTATGATGTCTTCAATAGCAACGTGCCCCATGCGCTTAGCGCTTTAATTGAAAGCATTGCCCAACGAAGGCAGGTGTATTTATCATACAAAGGGGTGAATGATGAAAAGCCAAAACAGCGCACCATTGAACCGGTAGGCTTGTTCCACGAAATGAACTTCTGGTATGTATATGCCTACTGCCATACACGCCAGGATTACCGCCAGTTCCGGGCTGACCGCATTATGCAGCTCGGCGTACTGGAAAAACCGTTCGAACGCGATCATCCTTCGCTGGGCGAATTCATGGATAAACGGGAGCGTAAGCGCAACGACACCCCGAAAATGACGATCCGCATCCGCGTGGAAAACCACTTTACCGCCCACATGAAATGGGACCGCCGTTTTTGGGGGTTCGTGACCGAGCATGATTGCGGGTCGCATACCGAAATGTTATTCGAAACGCAGGACTTCCAGGAGGGCTTCCCTCGTTGGCTCCTCATGTATGGCGACGGCGTAGAGGTACTTGAACCCGACTCCGTACGCCAACGCGTTGGCGAGTTGATTGAAGCCGTAGCTGCGAACTTCCGGAAGTAATCGTCGCAAACACCCCCCAAAATTGGCATTTATGGCCTTAACGTCTGCTGGCCTTAACCCTTATATTTGTGGTATACCAACAGAAAGGAGTTTATCATGCAAAAAATTGTCCCGCATTTATGGTTTGACCATGAGGCTAAAGAAGCAGCGGAGTTTTATACTGCCCTATTCCCCGAATCGAGGATTACCAGCATCGTCACGCTTAACGATACGCCTTCGGGCGACGCCGATGTGGTGTCCTTTCAGCTTTGGGGCTATTCCTTTATGGCCATAAGCGCCGGCCCCTTATTCAAATTCAACCCATCCGTTTCCTTCATGGTCAATTTTGATCCGTCGCGCGACGGGGAAGCGGCAAACCGGATAAACGACGTTTGGGCAAAACTTTCCGACGGCGGAAAGGTACTGATGCCGTTCGATAAATATCCCTTCAGTGATCGCTACGGTTGGGTACAGGATAAGTACGGCCTTTCGTGGCAACTGATTTTGACCGACCCTAAAGGCGAGGATCGCCCGCCGATCGTTCCTAACCTGCTGTTTACGGGCGATGTTTGCGGGAAAGCGGAGGCCGCCGCTGATTTTTACCTTACAATATTTAAAGACACGGGGCGCGGTACGACAGCCCGCTACCCGTCGGGCATGGAGCCCGATCAGGAAGGTACGATTATGTTCTCAGACTTCCGACTCCAGGACCAATGGTTTGCAGCGATGGACAGTGCACGGGAGCACGGGTACGCCTTTAATGAGGCCGTTTCGCTGATGGTAAACTGCGACACGCAGGCCGAGATCGACTACCTTTGGGAAAAACTATCGGCCGTACCCGAAGCGGAGCAATGTGGTTGGCTGAAAGACAAGTTCGGTCTTTCGTGGCAAATATCGCCCGCTATACTCGACGAGATGATGCAAGACCCCGATGCGGAAAAAGTAGCCCGGGTAACCCGGGCCTTTATGCAAATGAAGAAGTTTGATATTGAAAAATTAACCGAAGCCTACCGAGGCTAAGGAAGACATCAACGCTCCCAGAAAAACGGCGGCTGGATGCCCAGCGAGCGCAGGTAAACATATCCCTGCCCCCGGTGATGGATTTCGTTATCAATGAAATACAGGATGTTTTCAATGATGGGGAAGTTGTACTGCCCGAAGAGGTTGAACGTTTCGTGAAAATCCGAGTCGGGGATCTGACGAAACAATTCATCGATCTTGGGCGTGTCTTCGTCCCATTTTTTTAACACGGCTTCCTTGGTGGTGATGCCTTCCAAACCGTTTTCGCTGTAAGCACCGTCAGCACGGTTAACGATACCTTGCAATCCGGGCACGCCAATAGCCAATAGTTCCTTCGCCAGTTCGCCGAACGGGCGCATGCCGGCAACTGAAAAATCAAACAGTTCCTTCTCCGGAAAGGCCTCGATGACCCGCCGGGTCAATACGCGGTGACCCTGCCAGTGTTTCAACAATTCTTCTTTGGTGATGATGGGTGTCGTACTCATAATTGATAACTGTTAATGGATAATTATTTACTTATTCATTGCAAAGAAACGGGGTGTCGTTGACAGTGTGTTGTCAATAGGGAAAAACCAACCAAAAATTTTGTAATATTGCGTGACTTTGGGATTTTGATATGACCACATATAACGAAGATAGTATACGCTCGCTCGATTGGAAAGAGCACATCCGGCTCCGGCCGGGAATGTACATCGGCAAGCTGGGCGACGGCTCGGCGTATGACGATGGCATCTATGTATTGCTCAAAGAAGTGGTAGACAACTCCATCGATGAGTTTGTGATGGGTGCGGGAAGAACCATCGACATTAATATGAGTGAACAGAAGATTGCCGTGCGCGACTACGGCCGGGGCATTCCTCTGGGTTCTGTGGTAGATGTGGTATCAAAAATCAATACCGGTGGTAAATACGACAGTAAGGCCTTTCAGAAATCTGTTGGCCTCAACGGCGTCGGTACAAAGGCCGTCAATGCACTCTCCACGTCATTCACCGTGCAATCGTACCGCGATGGAAAGACGCGGATTGCCGAGTTCAGCAAAGGCGAATTGGTGAGGGATGAAGAAAAGACCACCACCCAGCGAAACGGGACGGCCGTAACCTTCTACCCCGATGACAGCATTTTCAAGAACTACCACTACCGCGCAGAATTTGTGGAAAACATGATCTGGAATTATGTATTCCTCAACTCGGGGTTGGCCATCAATTTCAACGGCCAGAAATTTGTTTCCGAAAACGGGCTTAAAGACCTGCTCGAACGGAATATCGACGCGGAATCCATGCGCTACCCGATCATTCACCTCAAAGGGGAGGATATTGAAATTGCGATAACCCACGGCCAGCAGTACGGTGAGGAGTATTATTCGTTTGTAAACGGGCAACATACCACACAAGGCGGCACACACCAGGCTGCCTTCCGCGAGGCATTGGTAAAGACCGTACGCGAGTTTTATAAAAAAGATTTCGATGCGTCCGACATCCGGGCGTCCATCATCGGTGCGGTAGCCATCAAAGTGCAGGAACCCGTATTCGAATCGCAGACAAAGACCAAACTCGGCTCGCAGAGCATCGGCCCCGAAGGCCCCACGGTACGTACCTTTATCAACGATTTTATCAAAAAAGCCCTCGACGATTACCTGCACAAGCATAGCGATACGGCTGACGCGTTGCTGAAACGGATCATGCAGTCGGAACGCGAGCGGAAAGATATCGCCGGCATCAAAAAACTGGCCAACGAACGCGCCAAGAAAGCCTCCCTGCACAACCGCAAACTGCGCGACTGCAAGGTGCACTATGGCGATAAGCACGAATTGGCGCAGGAAACCACTCTTTTCATTACCGAGGGTGACTCGGCAAGCGGCTCAATCACCAAATCGCGCAATGTACAAACCCAGGCGGTATTTAGTCTGAAAGGCAAACCCCTCAACGCATTTGGCCTCACCAAGAAAGTCGTGTACGAAAATGAGGAATTCAACCTGCTCCAGCATGCACTCAATATTGAGGACGGGCTGGATGGGCTGCGTTATAACCATATCGTCATCGCCACCGATGCCGATGTGGATGGTATGCACATCCGCCTGCTGCTGATGACCTTCTTCCTCCAATTCTTCCCGGACCTGGTAAAATCCGGCCACGTATCCATTTTGCAAACGCCCCTATTCCGCGTGCGCAATAAAAAAGAAACCATCTATTGCTACAGCGATGAAGAGCGCCAACGCGCCATCCTGAAATTAGGGGGCAAGCCGGAAATTACGCGCTTCAAAGGATTAGGTGAGATTTCGCCAGATGAATTTGGGTTGTTTATCGGCGAAGATATGCGACTGGACCCGGTTATTCTTTCCAAAGAGCAGAAAATCATTCAGCTACTGGGGTATTATATGGGCAAGAATACGCCCGATAGGCAGAAACACATTGTGAATAACCTACGTGTTGAAATGGACATCGCCGAAGAGTCAAAAACCGAAGAACTGGTGGCTTAACAAATCATGATAAACCAAACCCTTATCCTTATCCAATGCCACGACGCCGTGGGATTGGTTGGCCAGATTGCCAATACGGTCGCTCAACATACGCTCAACATCGTTACGATGCGTGAATATGTGGATGAGGCCGCCGAGCGTTTCTACGTACGGATTGTATGCGCCGGGAAAGCAGAAAATAACGAATTGCTTACCGCCGACCTCATCGCGGCGTTACCCGCAGGTGCTACTGTAACCGTAAACCCGCCGCAACAAAAGCGGCTGGCCATACTAGTTACCAAAGAACACCACTGCCTCGGCGATATCATTGTTCGTTACTTTTTCAATACGTTGGGTGCGGAGGTATGCTGCGTGGTGGGCAATTACGACGAGCTGAGTACATTTACGCAACGGTTCAATATCCCGTTTTACCACGTGAGCCACGAAGGAAAATCCAAAGCTGAATTTGAATCGGAGATTGTGCGCCTGTTGGATGCGCACCGGCCGGACTACCTTGTCCTGGCCAAGTTTATGCGGATACTGTCGGCAGATTTCGTTGACCGTTTTATCGGTCGCATCATCAATATCCATCACTCGTTCCTACCCGCATTCATTGGGGCCAGCCCTTATAAACAGGCGTACGAGCGAGGAGTGAAACTGATTGGTGCCACAGCCCATTTCGTAACCAGTGATCTCGACCAGGGCCCCATCATTGCCCAGGACATACGGCCGGTAAACCACAGCTACACCGTGAAAGATATGGTACGCGCCGGCAAGGAAGTCGAAAAATCGGTATTGAGCAAAGCGCTGCGGCTGGTCATCGAAGACCGGGTGATCATTACCGGCAATAAGACGGTGGTGTTTGAGTAACGAAATCTTCCCGCATGGGGTGGAACGAATCGACGAGTACACCCGCTTCCAGACACCGGCAACCATGGATGCTATCCGAAGGGATGATGCATGTATCGCCCTGCGCCATAACGGCCGTACGGTCACCGATGGTGTATTCGAACACGCCCGATTCTACATAACTGATCTGCGTGTGCGGATGTTGATGGGCTGCGCCGACACTTCCCGCTGCAAACCGAACCTTCACCACCATCAGATCGTTGTTATAAGACATAATTTTACGGCTCACCCCTTCACCCAGGTCTTCCCAATCGTGTGCCTTGTCACTGTTAAACAATACCATAACTAATTAACGTAATTATTTCAATTTCCGGAATTTGCCGAATACGCCCAGCGGAAGTTTACTTCCAGCCGTGGCCTGCAGGTACAACTCACCGGTTTCGAGGTTTTGTACTTCCGGCAACGCCGCCTTAATCAGGTTCTCGACAATCACTGACGAGAAACCCAACGAATAGGTATTCAAAATCAGAAAGTGCTCCTGGGGGTCGAGCAACTGGACAACATCACGCATCATCTCGGCAATATGGTCTTCCAGCTTCCATTTCTCACCCTTCGGCCCATGCCCATAAGCTGGCGGATCGAGGATGATGCCGTGGTACTTATTGCCGCGCTTCAACTCGCGCTTCACGAATTTAAGGGCGTCCTCCACCACCCAGCGGGTATCTGAAAGACCCGATAACTCCTGATTCTCATTGGCCCAGGTTACCACCTGCTTGATGGAGTCGACGTGTGTAGTATCTGCTCCGGCGGCACGAGCAATCAACGAGGCACCACCGGTATACGCAAAAAGATTGAGCACCTTGGGCCGCGGCGTACGGAAGGCTTTTATAGCTCCCGAAATATAGTCCCAATTGACCGCCTGCTCGGGAAAAACCCCCACATGCTTGAATGACGTGAGGCCCAGGCGCAGTTTGATGGCCACTTCGGCATTGCGGTAGGTAATATGCCAACGGTCGGGCAGTTTGGCGTTCTTTTTTATCCAGTCGCCGCTGGTAGCCGAACGGCCCTTGAACCGGGTGTCGTGCCGTTTCTGCCATTCCGCTTCCGGGAGCCCTTTGGCCCAGACGGCTTGTGGTTCCGGACGGATAAGGACACGGTCGCCAAACCGTTCCAGTTTTTCAAAATTGCCGCAGTCGATAAGTTCGTAGTCTTCCCAATGCTGGGGGGTAAGGAGCTGGATGCTGTTTGCTTTCAAGATAAGCCTCTTTTTTGGCAAAAGTAATGATAAAATTGAACGTGTTCCATCAAAAACGTTCTTTCGCTGCTTTCATAAACGGACTGGCAAACACGAAACTGTTCAATTCCTCTACATCCGAATGCGCGATTTCCTTATTTGACCCCTCCCACCACTTTTGACCCTGATATAAGAAAATGATATGGTCGCCGATGCCCATCACGGAATTCATGTCGTGCGTAACCACTACGGTTGTGCATTTATACTCTTCGGTCAGATCAGAAATCAATTCATCGATCACAATGGCCGTCTCCGGGTCGAGGCCCGAATTGGGTTCATCGACAAAAAGGTACTTCGGGCTCATGCTGATGGCACGTGCAATACCGACACGCTTTTTCATCCCCCCCGAAAGCTCCGCCGGATAGAGCTTGTTGCGGCCGGCCAGGTTTACCCGCTCCAAACAGAAGTTGGCCCGGTCAACTTTCTCGCTTCGGCTCATATCCGTAAACATCTCCAACGGGAAAATAATATTCTGTTCTACGGTCATCGAATCAAACAAGGCCGAATTCTGGAACAACATCCCTATCTCCTTCCGGATGGGTATGCGATCTTCGAAATCCATCCGCGTGAAGTCTTCTCCTTGGTATAACACTTTACCTTGTTCGGGTTTATGCAACCCCACCATGCACTTCAGGAGGGTGCTCTTGCCCGACCCGGACCCGCCGATAATCAAGCTGATGCGGCCCGGCTCAAACTTCGCATCGATACCGCGTAATACATGGTTGTCACCAAATGATTTATGGATGTTCTGAACTTCAATCATATGTTGGGATCTGATAAAAACGGTTAAAGCATGAGGGCCGTAACGATATAGTCGGCCACCAAAATGGTAATGCAACTGATGACCACACCGCGGGTGCTGGCCTGGCCTACCTCTAACGCCCCGCCACGCACATAAAACCCTTTGAAGGCCGAAACAGTGGTGATAATAAACCCAAAAACAAACGCTTTGACTAACGCCACCGCAACGGTATAACCGATAAACCCGTCAGTAATCCCGTTGATATAATCGGCTGGGGTCACCGCCCCCGAGAGTGATCCCCCGAGAAGCCCGCCCACCAGCGCCAGGAAAATGGACATGATAACCAGTACCGGAATCATCGTAATGCCCGCCAATATTTTGGGAAGGATAAGGTAGCCGGGTGCATTGATACCCATGATCTCCAGGGCATCGATTTGCTCCGTTACCCGCATCGACCCAATCTGCGATGAAATGGACGACCCCACTTTTCCGGCCAGCACCAGTGCTGTGATGGTCGGGCTTAACTCCAGGATACTTGAATCGCGGTTAATCTGTCCAATAACCGAGGTCGGAATCAAATCAGATACCAACTGGAAAGCAATCTGCATGGTCATTACCGCACCCACGAACGTGGAGATAATGGCAATCAACCCGAGTGAACCTACCCCGATTTCGTTCATCTCATGGATAATTTCCTTCCAGTATATGCGCCATTTTTCCGGTCGGCGGAAGACTGACTTTAATAGCAATAAGTATTGTCCGAAGTAGGTGAAAAACATAAACCGTTGTTGTAAAACTGTTTCAATACATCGTTAAAGATACAGGTTTTGCAAATACAACGAAAATCCGTGCCATATTGTTTTGGCGGAGATTGGCGGTAAATCCCGCCAATCTCCGCCAATTCCCGCCAAAATCCTTTCCATACCGGTTACCCGTACTAATTTGTTCTTATGACCAAATCTGAGCGAACGATGGCGAAGTAACACCGTAGCAGGCAAAAAAAACACAGTACTGTCCGTAGTTGTCCGCAAACTTGACACAACTGCCTTTTCTCTCCAATTTGGTCATCGAAACAAAAATTATAGTAATGAAATTCAAACAACACCCCATCCGGGCAGGCCGGGACATCCGTACGAAAAGGCCGGATGAATGTTAGCTATATCCCGCCAAACAATACCGTCCCACACCAGGGCGGTATTGTTGATTATGGCCACAACATCGTCTTAAGCCTACACAACGTTACGTTAAATCAAACCAACATCGTATCGACTCGCGACAAATCTGTCCTCACATGACCCAACACCGTGTCTGCTTGAATGAATATCAGGTCAAACCGACACAACCCTGTCCCGAACCAACCCACCCCTATCTTACTTCATCTGAAGTTTGTGACAACTCAACACGAAGTCGCGCCGGACGAAAACAACACGGTAACGTCTAGAAACAGACCTGTGTTGACTAGACATAGACTTGTGTCTATAAGAAACAAAGTTGTTTTGAGTTGAAACAGACTTGTTTCGGTTAGCCACAGTCTTATGTAGACTGGAAACAGGCTTCTTTTCACCCAAAACAATAACATGACGGCCTACCACAGCCCTGTGTTCCGCATGCCATAAACTTGTCCCCACGTCTCACAGCATTGGTTTGCACGATACTCAACCAAAAGATCTAAATTTGAAACAACAATTAAGAAAACAACAACTAAAAGGACACGAAAGATCGCGTATGCTACTACGTTTAACACATCAAACCGCCATCATTACCGGCGCAACGAAAGGGATGGGATTGGCTATTACCACCAGATTGGCGGCCCTGGGGTGCAACCTGCTGCTTACCGCGCGGAACGAAGAAAAGCTTGAAACGTTGAAAACAACGCTGGAAAGCCAACATGCGGGCATTGCGGTACAATACAAGGCCTGCGACGTCGGCGATGCCGGGCAGCTCGATGGATTGATTACCTGGTTGGCCGACATGGCCGCACCGGATATCCTCGTCAACAACGTGGGTATATTCAAACCCGTATCGGTGCTGGACGAAACAGACGACGATTTCCATAGGCAACTTCAAGTCAATTACATCACACCCCACCTCCTATCGCGCGCCGTAGGCCGCCGCATGCGCGAAAACCGTCGCGGGCATATCTTCAACATCAGCTCCATAGCCAGCCGGGAGCCTGTGGCTTCCGCCGGCACCTACACTGTAACAAAATTTGCAGTAAGGGGTCTAACCCATGTATTGCGGGAGGAATTGAGGCCACACGACGTAAAGGTGACCGAAATCATCCCGGGTTCAACATTGACTTCCTCATGGGAAGGCACCGAAGTCCCTACCGGCCGGTTTATCCTGCCGGCAGATATCGCCGAGGCAATCGTAACCTGCTTAGGGATGAGTGACGGTGCCAACGTGGAAGAAATCATGATAAAACCCAGGTACGGTAACATTTAAAAAAAGGGAGGAATCCATGGAAAAGAAACTTCAACGCATACCCCATGAAGGAGCAGTGGCAGGTGTTTGCGCTGGCCTGGGAGCTTATTTCGGTGTGGATAAGACTTGGGTACGGCTTGTCTTCATCATCAGCGTCTTTTTTTCCGGTTACATGGGGATCGGGCTGCTGGGACCTATCGTTTATATCGTACTTTGGATCGTACTCCCGGTAAAGTCCTTTGTGATTCCGCACGATCCGTTTAACGTGGATTACCGGATGCAGCCTGCCCAGCCAACCGAAGATTTCGAAGGCTATACACCTCCTTATGCCTGGAATAACGCCGCCAGCGCCCACGCATCCAATACGAAAGTAAGCAAGGACCGGTATGTCGCCGGGTTGATTTTGGTGATATTAGGTGTGTTCTTTTTATTGCACCAACTGGATATCTTTTATTGGCGCGACTTCGCCCGGTTCTGGCCTGTACTGATCATCATCCTGGGGCTGGCGACTATCTTCGGTGCATTCAGGCAACGGAAACCTACCCCGTTTTCGGTAGACGAGGCGGATGAGCGGGTGCCCGAAAACGGGCCGGATGACCCTGCGGAAGACAAGGGTAACGATGAGGCTTACACCAAATAATTGAACGTGTTATGAACAAAGAAAAACTAAGCTGGGGACTCATCCTACTGTTTGTAGGCGGGGTATTACTGTTGGATAACCTGGACATTATCGATTTTTATTGGCGGTCCGTCTTTAGCATGTGGCCTGTTATCCTCATTATCATCGGCGTCAATCTATTGGTACCCAAACGCGGTATCGGCAATGCCGTCTCCATCGTGGTCACCATCGCCGCATTAGCCTTCCTTGCCTTTCGGGGCACCTATCCGCCGCACGACAACTGGTGGATATTTGACAATAAGGATTGGAAGACGGAAAGACGGATATCGACAAACAACAACAAGAACCGGGAAAAATCGAGCGGCGTGTTCACACACGAGTATGACGACGCCATCACCACGGCACACCTCCACATCAAAGGCGGGGCGGTGGAATATGAAATTGGGGGATTAACAGACGATTTGTTCCATGCGGAAGCGACAAGCACCATAGGAGCACACCAACTGGAAACAACGACTACCGGCGCCGATGCAAACCTGACATTCAGCATGCGGGATACCGAGAAAGGTAACTGGAATATGGGGGGTGATGAAAATTGGGCCAAAATTAGTTTGAACCGCAATCCGATATGGCACATTTCGCTCAATATGGGTGCTGGGGCTGCAGAGTTTGACCTCTCCGAGTACAAGGTGGCCAGCCTTAATTTCAATGGTGGGGCCGCATCGTTCGAAGCGAAATTGGGCATGCCATTGGAGGAAACCACGATAGCGGCCGAATCGGGCGTAGCCAGCGTGGAAATCGAAATACCGCGTGCCGCGGCCTGCAAAATTATCATCAAATCTGGATTGTCTTCCAGGGATTTCCCGGGCTTTACCAAACAAGATGATGGCTCTTACACCACCGAAGGCTATGAACAGGCAAGCAACCGGTTCGTCGTTAACCTCAAAGGAGGGTTGAGCTCTTTTGCCGTGAAACGTTATGAGTAAGTCATGAGTACCCTGACCGATCGGTACGACGTTGTCATCCGCGGAAAGCCGGAGGGGCCTTTTTCTTTGGATGAATTGCGCCAAATGAACCTACGGCCAACGGATTTCGTTAAGCCTGTGGGGCAACCCGAGTTTAAGGAACTGCGGGAAATGGCCGAATTGAGTAGCCTGCTGAACATACGCTACCAGGCCACCGGACCGCAATACTTTGCTACCCTGGACATGCGTTTGCTTGCAACGGCAATCGACTATTTCATCGCGTGTTGCGCATACGCGGTATTGGCAGCCATCTATTTAGCGGGCACGTCAAACGCAACTGAAAGCATCCCTACCTTATTAATCGGACTGGTAATCGTTCCACTTGCCAAATTCATCCTGTGTGTGATGACCGAAGGATCGAAGAAACAAGCCTCAATCGGCAAAATGCTTATTGGCGTAAAGGTGACCGACGAGCAGGGCAAACCCATCGGTTATGGGAAGGCCCTGGCTCGGAACCTTGCCAAATTAGTAGGGGTCGCGACGTTCGGTATCGGGTTCTTCACGGGCTTCTTCGACCGGCGCCAGCAATGCCTGCACGACAAAATTGCCGGAACACTGGTGATAAAAGATAGGTTGATTTAATCGGGTGAGAGACTGCTAATTTGCCTATCTCTGGCAATTTAGCTAAGTTTGCATTACGCATGGATACGAAAATCGGAAACACACTCCCGGGAGGATATTGCAACTCATTAACAGCATATTCCAGATGGCGCACCCGCGAGGTGCCCATTGGCCATATTCCCATGGGTGGCGACAACCCCATCCGTATCCAGAGCATGACAACCGTAGATACCATGGACACCATCGGGTCGGTAGAGCAGACCATCCGGATGGTGGAGGCAGGCTGCGAATACGTACGGATTACGGCACCCAGTATCAAAGAAGCCAACAACCTGGCCGAAATAAAAAAGGAACTGCGCAAGCGGGGCTATGATGTGCCGCTTGTTGCCGACATCCATTTTACGCCCAATGCAGCCGAAGTAGCCGCACGAATCGTAGAAAAGGTACGCATCAACCCCGGAAATTATGCCGACAAGAAAAAGTTCGACCAGTTGAACTATACGGCTTCAGCCTACCAGTCGGAGTTGGAACGCATCTATACTAAGTTTGCTCCACTGGTGAAAATATGCAAAGAGTACGGTACTGCGATGCGGATAGGCACAAACCACGGTTCGCTTTCCGACCGCATTATGAGCCATTATGGCGATACCCCAGAGGGAATGGTCGAATCGGCCATGGAATTCATTCGCATTTGCGAGGACCTCAATTACCACAGCATCGTAGTTTCGATGAAATCAAGCAATCCACAGGTAATGGTACGCGCCTATCGCCTGCTGGTGGAAACCATGGTGGCCGAAGGAATGAACTATCCGCTGCACCTCGGCGTAACCGAAGCCGGTGATGGTGAAGATGGTCGCATTAAGTCGGCCGTGGGTATTGGTACATTGCTCGAAGATGGCCTGGGCGATACCGTACGCGTATCCCTCACGGAAGAGCCGGAATTTGAGGCGCCGGTGGCGGTAGCACTGGTAAATCGGTATAAAGCGCGCCAGAAGGAAAATAAAGGAGAAGTCGCGGCTGGCAAACCGGTCGCGTATGCATCCAATGAGGTCAATGTTTTCATCGGCGGTACACAGGTACCGCGGGTAGTGGTGGATATTTCCGGAAAAAACCTGAAAGATCCCCATATCCTCACCGATGTGGGGTATAAATACGACCCCTGGCTTGATAAATACCACATGGGCGAACAGTCCGTGGATTTCGTCTACCTCGGCAGTTTACTGCCCTCGTTTACCATGCCGGGCAACCTGAAGCAACTATATGACTACCCGGCTTGGCTGAAGATCGCCGATAGAACCAATATTCATCCATTATTTACGCTTGACCAATTCGTGGAAGCAACCGAAAAGGACGCCCACCTGAATCTGGTACGGATACGATATGCTGATGTCGGAACGCCCGCCTTTGAAGCTCTGCCATTGGATAAGTCCATCATTTTCGTGGTGGAAACCGACGTGCCACATGGCATGGCCGACCAACGGCAATTTTTCGGTGCACTCACCGATTTGGGGCTCGATAATCCGGTTATCATCCGGCGAAACTACCCCGCAGCAGAATTCTCCGCCCTACCGGGCGACCTGATGGACCCGGAGGAACCGTTGTCAAAACTGCAGCTATATGCGGCGACCGACTTGGGTGGTTTACTGGTCGATGGAATGGGCAGCGGAATATGGATAGATTCGCCAGCCACGCCCACCGATAAACTGGTGTCGGCATCGTTTGGCATCCTTCAGGCAACCCGCTCGCGCATTTCCAAAACGGAATATATATCGTGTCCCAGCTGCGGCCGTACACTATTCGACTTACAGGAAACCACCCAAATGATACGCAGCAGGACCAATCACCTCAAAGGCCTTAAAATCGGCATCATGGGATGCATTGTGAACGGCCCGGGAGAAATGGCGGATGCCGATTACGGATACGTCGGCGCGGGGCCTGGTAAAATAACGCTGTACCGTGGCAAGGAAGTGGTCAAACGAAATGTCGGCACTGCCAATGCATTGGACGAACTTATTGAAATCATCAGGGAAGACGGTCGTTGGACCGATCCGGAATAGAAAGAGAAAGAAGCAGCAGGTGTTGATTGAAATTAAAGTACGGAAATACGCTTAACCACGGTTTCCGTTCCTGCGGATACGCGGATGAAATAAAATCCGTTTGTCAGTTTATTGTTCGTTTCAAACACATGGCTTTGGGGGCCCGCATCCAACTCCTGATTAAGTAGGGTCATCACTTCGTTGCCCAGCGCATCCATTACTTTGATGGCCACTGTACTTTGTTTATCCAACCGGTATGAAAGACTGATCTGATCAACAACCGGATTCGGAAAAACTTTCACGCTACTCAACAACTTGTCATTGGGAACATTATTTGACCTGAACGGGAATAAGCTTTTAAACGACGAAAAGAACGACCGTTGGGCGCGCATTTCGGTAGACGAGGACGCCAATTCGGTTACCTTGGCATCAGCGTTTTTCACCACACGGCTCGTATCTGCAGCGATATCCGCCACCGGTGCAGCATAAACACGCGCTGTGAGTATAGTCGTGCTCAGTGCCAGTACGGTAATAATGTGGTGTAAAAACTTTCTCATACGGTCTCAATCATTCGATTTAAGGTGTCACGCTTCGGCTAATTTAAGTCTATCTAAATCACAGTCTATGCCCTTACCTCATACAAAGATAGGTCATCGTGCCCAATGCACCTAAACAAATGTAGGGTTTTTTCATTAATTTAACAATTTTTAACAAGATACTACGTTGCACCGCACCGCATGGTTAAGATCACGTATTGTTTTCTGTTTTGTCGACAAAAGAGGCGTTGAGTCTGGAATGCCGGTAGCCGTAGCCGAAATAAACCACCAGGCCTATAGCGAGCCACACCAGAAAGATAAACCAGTTGCTCGCCCCAAGCTGCGACATCAGGTAGAGGTTTACCAGGATACCCGCAACAGGCAATAAGGAGAACCGGTGACGGTAGCCCATCACACAGAGGACAATCCACACCAACCAGAAAATAATGACAAGTAGTTTATGTTCAACAATTTCGGCAACGGACATGTTGCGCCACGCTGCAATGGTGTCTTGCCCAAAATGAAAAACACCGTAGATAGCCACCAGGAGCCCTATGGTGATGAGGTAACGTCCATTGATATAAGGCACTTTGAATTTGGATTGCCTGGAGATACCCGAGTAATCCATATAAAGCACACCGGAGCATACCAGTATAAATGCGAAAAAAGTGCCTACGCTCGTGAGGTCGACAAAAAAATCCATCTTAAAAAATAATGCCGGCACGGCCACCATAAACCCTGTTACAACCGTAGCGAACGAAGGGGTTTTATATTTGGGATGGATGGTCGCAAACCGTTTCCAAAGCAATCCATCCCGACTCATGGTCATCCATATCCGCGGTTGGGCAAGCTGGAAGACCAGCAAAGCGCTGGTGATAGCTACCACCGAAGTAACCGATACGATCCCCGCCATATAGTCTACCCCCACATACTCAAAAACGAACGATAAGGGATCTTTCACGTTCAACTCCGTATAGTTGACCATCCCGGTCAATACCAGCGTGATTAAAATATAAAGGACAGCACAAATGAGCAGGCATAAAATCATGGCCCTTGGCAAATCACGCTGTGGGTTCTTGCATTCTTCAGCGGTGGTCGATATGGAATCAAATCCGATAAATGCAAAAAACACAGCCGCCACACCACTCAACACGCCTTCGACGCCGTTGGGCGCAAAAGGAACCCAGTTTTCGGGCTTGACAAAGAAAGCCCCTCCGAAAATAACAAACAAAATGACACCGATCTTGATCGCTACCATGACATTACTTGCCGTCCGCGACTCCTTGATGCCAATATAAACTAACCAGGTGACCAAAAAAGTTATCAGTCCCGCTGGCAAATCGAATATAATGGGAATATCACCTAACCGGGGCGCTTGTTCATAAGCCATCGCCGCCGTTCGGTCGGCCGCCGTCAAGGCGTCTATCCCCTGCTCCTGTAGCTTAACGAAAGCTTCCGAGGCATAAGCAGGAGCCATTGTCATCCATCCGGGCAAGTGGATACCAAACCCGCCCAGCATGCTTACGAAATACTGCGACCAGGAAATCGCCACGACCATGTTGGATACCGCATATTCAAGGATAAGCGCCCAACCGATAATCCACGCAAACAGTTCGCCGAATGCCACATATGCGTAGGTATAGGCGCTTCCCGAAACGGGCACGGTACTGGCAAACTGTGCATAGGAAAGCGCGGTAAATACACAGGCAACCGCCACGAAAACGAACAGCAGCGACACCGCCGGCCCGCCGTTGAAACTGGCCAGGCCAATCGTGCTGAATATACCTGCACCCACAATGGCTGCAACGCCAAGCGATACCAGGTCGCGAACACCCAACACCTTCGCAAGCCCGTCTGTCTTCGCTGATGTGTTTATAATTTGTTCTACGGTTTTTTTGCGAAAAAGTCTGTGTGCCATGCCGTTAATTATTGGTTTAGACTGAATACCAACGGGTCAAACATAAAAAAAATATTTGTCACGCCCGCGTTGGCCATGGTATTTTATTCGTAAGCCGGCTTGGATGCTAAGACAGATGCGCATCGATATCATCAAAAATAGACCGGAAATCTGCGTCCAGCGTAACTGCATACTGTGCGAGTGCCTCCGTCATTAATACTTGCTGTTCAACAGGTAGCTGTACATCCCAAAGCCGGCGGCAGATATTAATGATGGCATAGGTGATCTGATCAAAATACCGGTAATTGCCGATGTACTGCGCGCGCATAAAACTATTGAAATAGGTAAAGAAAAAGGTCGGATCTGGCACATCACACAACCTCAGAAAACGGGCAACCATTTCCCGATCTGCTGCGGCCAGGCACTCGTAAAAATCCGACTCATGTACCGCTTGGTGATGAAGAAGCAGGTGATCGAGCAACAGCTCTAAGGCAATATGCGACAGGAACGAAGGCCTGATCGGTGTATCCGCTACCGCTGGCGCCAGCAACAGCTTCAACGCGTGTGTATGGGTATAAAAAAATGGTGCATTGTGAAAATAACGATCAGTTTCCACATGACGGGTCCAGCCACGATAAATATCACCGAGTTTCGGATTACCATCAAAACGGTGTTCATGCTTATGCGGCAACACATTGATATCCTTATCCGCATTTTTAATTAAATCGGGCAATACACACCCCATCACCAACTCGGGGTTGCGGTTATAGCGTTCGAAATAATAATGTGAGAGAAAATTCATGCGGCTCACTTTACGCACATTCAACACTTATTGTGCCAAGGTAATGAATTTAGCCGATAATTTACGGTGCTTTCTGCTATCTTTGCCGTCAGATTTATCACAGCACAGCATAGTTAAAACGGCAATGGGGTTTGTTGAAGAATTACGTTGGCGGGGTATGTTGCATGACATCATACCCGGCACCGAAGAGCAATTAATCAAAGAAAAAACGGCGGGATATATTGGTTTCGATCCCACAGGCGACTCGCTACATGTGGGGCATCTCACCCAGTTGATGACGCTCATCCATTTCCAGCAAGCGGGCCATCGCCCTGTGGCTCTGGTGGGTGGAGCAACGGGCATGGTGGGCGACCCTTCGGGGAAATCGGCCGAGCGGAACCTCCTTGATGAAGACACATTGGCCCATAACGTTGCCTGCCTCAAAAAGCAATTGGCAAAATTCCTCGATTTTTCTGCTGGTGAGCGTGGCGCTATCATGGTCAATAATTACGACTGGTTCAGGGAAATTGGGTTTCTGGATTTTATACGTGACGTTGGCAAACACATCACCGTAAACTATATGATGGCCAAAGATTCGGTAAAAAAGCGGCTTGAGGGCGAAAACGGACTGTCATTTACCGAATTTTCGTACCAATTGATACAAGGGTATGATTTCTATTACCTTTGGAAGAACCATAACTGTGCCCTCCAGATGGGGGGATCTGATCAGTGGGGCAACATCGTTACCGGAACAGAACTCATTCGCCGCAAGGCGAGCGGCACCGCTTACGGACTCACTACCCAGCTTATCAAAAAAGCCGATGGCAACAAGTTTGGGAAAACAGAAAGCGGTGCGGTATGGCTGGACCCCGAAAAAACTTCGCCTTACCGATACTATCAGTTTTGGCTCAACGCGAGTGACGAAGACGCTAAAAACTGGATCAAAATCTTCACGTTGAAATCCAAAGCAGAGATAGACACGCTTATCGCAGCCCACGATACGGCTCCTCATCTTCGGGTGGTTCAAAAAGCGCTGGCTAAAGACATCACTATTCGTACACACAGCGAATCGGATTATGAAACCGCGGTAAAGACGTCCGAATTTCTGTTTGGAAATGGTTCGCTCGATTTTTTGACCGGCCTGCCGCATTCGGCGGTGCTGGATGTATTTGACGGTGTACCTCAGTTCCATATAGCTAGGAGCGCGCTGGATACAGGCATCCCCGTATTGGACCTGTTATCGGTTGACAGTGCCGTTTTCCCGTCAAAGGGAGAGGCTCGGAAAATGATACAGGGCGGTGGCGTATCAGTAAATAGGTCCAAAATTACAGCCATTGAACAACAATTTGGGGTGGATGATCTGGTCAACAACAAGTACCTGATTGTGCAACGGGGTAAGAAAAACTATTTTCTGTTGATTGCTGAATAAGACCTGCGACACCAAAAAACCGTCTCGCCTGAGGCGAGACGGCATCCGCCTCTCGACGGATTTCAATCAACCTAAACTTTATATTAATGAATGATAACACCGTGGCCGAAATCCAATACGGTGTCGGCAGTGTTGCCAAGTAAACCTTTCGCCCACACCGTATAAATCATGCCGGCCTCGGGTGAAAATCCGAACGTATGGAGCACGTCCTGGTTACCGTGATCGATGAAATTGATGGTGCATGCTACACCGCCTTCAATGGCAATGAAATCGGAGTGCTCCTTGAATGCGTTATCGTCAACACGCATTGGATCTCCTGTCCCGGCTTGGATCTCAATATCCAAAGCGGGTGCATCAGGGCTTAAGTGGATAAATCTAACCTTCGCTTTTCCTGCTTCCGGTTCACTCAGATCATCCTCCGTAGCCAGCAGCTCCATCTCATCATACCCCACCACATACACGGAATAAAACTTACCCGGTATAAAGTTGATCGTTTTCTGAACAATCGGCTCGGCATTGGGGTAATCCTCCGGATCGACTATGCTTACAAGCCTGCTGTTTGGCCAGGCATTCTTATAGGGTAACGTATCCGCATAGGCAAACGCTTCGTCCTCCCAGGCCACATTGTCGAAATTGAACTTTTTCTGATCCAAAAACATGTCTAATTGAACGGAGCCTGGCACAGCATTCAACGCCCGCACTGCTGAAACCTGATATACCTGATTGTCTCCTTTAAGACACCCGCTTAATGTAGTACCCACCATGATGGCCACTATAGCCAAAAACCATCTACTCCATGATACCCTGTCAAATCGCTTCATTTCAAATTTTTAACCTTAATCCTCTTCAATAAACCCGTCATCAAGCATTACTAAGCGCGCCCATGTAGAAAATAACGAGCCGTCCGGCTACATTGCTACACTCCGATCAAAAATTTCAACCTTACAACTATTGCCCGTCCGTGGCCCTACCATGCAGTACGGCCGATAATCGACAAAAAATACGTAAGTTTGTCTCAAACAAAACGTGTGCTTTAGATGTCCGGAAAAGCGAATTCATTCAGAAAAAATGTTCGAAATGACACGGAAGGCGGGTCTTCCCGACGAAAAAAACGTGAAACGAAATCGTCAAATACAGGGCCTATCAGTGTTTTTGGGAACAAGGCTGTAAAGATTGCAGGGCTGTTCCTGCTCATCGTATCCGTATATTTCCTTATTGCATTCATATCCTACTTATTTACCTGGAAAGAAGACCAAAGTTACGTGTCGGCGGCGAATGGTGGTTGGCACACTTTGTTTAAAACGCGTGAAGAACTTGCCCTTGCGGGCATAGATAGCCCTGTTGTACAGAACTGGATGGGCAAAGTCGGTGCATTGCTCGCACACCAATTTATCTACAAATGGTTCGGCGTCGCTTCATTTCTTTTTGTAGGTATCCTATTTACCGTAGGCTATCGGTTGCTATTCAAGGTGAAAATCATCTCCACCTGGAAGGTCCTGGGATACGTGTTATTTTTATTGGTCTTTCTTTCTGTCACCCTGGGTTTTATCCACGGATTCATCAGTGACTATCCCCATTTTTTAGAGGGTGAATTTGGCTTTTGGTCCAACCGGTTGCTCGAAGCCCAAATCGGTACAGCTGGTGTGGCCGGCGTGTTGATTTTCACTATTTTTACCGTACTTATTATTTTCTATAACCTGGATTTCAAGTTCGGTTCGCGCCGTAGCCTTGCCGGTCCGTTAAAGCGGGGTAACGATTCCGATGCTGAGGCAAATAGTTTACGCAATGAAGAACGCTATACGCAGGAGTCGGAATATCGCGTAGACCCTGTGGAATTCAACCTCAACCGGGCTAAAGAGGCCGAGCAACAGCATGAAAAACTGCAACAAAACATCAATACACCAAAATCCCGGGCGGTCGAAGCCGACCCTACCCCTGATTTCACCGTGGAAGAGCCGCTTGAGAGAACCGAAGCCAAAAATGAACTCAAATCACCGGCATTGACCGTAGCCGACATTAAAGAAGAAAAACCGAGCACCGCTGATGAGTTGGTGGAAAAGGTAGGTCAATACGATCCAAAACTCGATCTGTCGGGTTACCAATACCCTACGCTCGACTTGTTACGCGATTACGGTTCGGGCAAAATTACGGTGAACAACAACGAACTGGAAGCCAATAAAGACAAGATTGTAGATACATTAGGCAATTACAATATTGAAATATCTAAAATCAAAGCAACCATCGGTCCCACGGTTACGCTGTATGAGATTATCCCCAAACCGGGGGTTCGTATTTCTAAGATAAAGAATCTCGAAGATGATATTGCACTGAGCTTGGCGGCATTGGGTATCCGTATCATTGCCCCTATGCCCGGCAAAGGAACAATCGGCATCGAGGTACCGAACAGCCACCCTGAAATGGTGTCCATGCGCTCGGTATTGGCTACGGAGAAATTCCAGCATACCGATATGGATCTGCCCATCGCGCTGGGCCGCACCATATCGAACGAAGTGTATATCGCCGACCTCACCAAAATGCCCCACTTGCTGGTTGCGGGCGCGACCGGACAAGGTAAGTCGGTCGGTATCAATGCAATCCTCACATCGCTACTCTATAAGAAGCATCCGGCAGAACTTAAATTCGTACTGGTCGACCCGAAAAAAGTGGAATTGTCGTTATTCAGGAAGATCGAGCGGCATTTCCTAGCCAAACTGCCCGGCGAGGAAGATGCTATCATTACCGATACCAAAAAGGTAATCAACACCCTCAATTCGCTGTGCATCGAAATGGATATGCGGTACGACTTGTTGAAGAATGGGCAGGTGCGGAACCTCAAGGAATACAACAAGAAATTCGTCAATCGGCGACTCAACCCCGAAGAAGGGCATCGGTTCCTGCCCTTCATTGTGTTGATTGTCGACGAATTTGCAGACCTGATGATGACGGCGGGTAAGGAAGTGGAAACACCTATCGCCCGGCTGGCGCAGTTGGCGCGCGCGGTGGGCATACATTTGGTTATCGCTACCCAGCGCCCGTCGGTAAACATAATCACCGGCACCATCAAGGCCAACTTCCCGGCGCGGCTAGCTTTCCGTGTCCTTTCTAAAGTGGATTCGCGAACCATTCTCGACTCGGGAGGTGCAGATCAGCTTATTGGTCGCGGAGATATGTTGCTTTCTACCGGAAGCGACCTGACCCGGATACAATGTGCCTTTGTAGACACACCGGAAGTAGAGGAAATATCGGACTTCATTGGCAATCAGCGTGGCTACCCATCGGCCTTCCTCCTGCCTGAGTATGTAGGTGAAGATGGTGAGAGCGGCACCGACGACTTCGATATGGCCGATCGTGACGCTATGTTTGAAGATGCAGCCCGTTTAGTGGTGCTACATCAGCAGGGATCTACTTCACTCATTCAGCGTAAGCTCAAGCTGGGATATAACCGTGCTGGTCGGATTATAGACCAATTGGAGGCCGCGGGCATTGTCGGCCCGTTTGAAGGCAGCAAGGCGCGGGAAGTGTTATTCCCTGATGAATATTCATTGGAACAGTTTTTGGATGGGTTGAAGAAAGAAAGTGAGAAATGAACAAGCTTATCTATATCGTAAGTACAGTGGCTGCACTCGTGGTGAACGTAAACCTACCGGGCTACGCACAGACCGATGCAGCGGCTAAGTCACTGCTTGACAAGGTAAGTCAAACTTACGGGGCCTACAAAACCGTCCAGGCGGATTTTTCGCTCGAAGTCAAGCAAGGACAGCGGGTAACCCACATGGAGTCGGGCAGCATTTTTATGGACAAGTTAGCTGGTAAATACCATATCTCAACGGGCAGCCAGGACATCATCAGTGATGGAAAGACACAATGGATGGTGCTTAAGGACGTTGGTGAGGTTCAGATCACCGATGCAGGCTCTGCTTCGGACGCGATTTCTCCAACTAATATTTTTTCATTCTATAACGAAGGATACAAGTATGTATCAGCCGCAGACGAACGCGCAGACAACAAACAACTAGCGGTGATTGAACTTACACCGGAAGATGTGAATGCGCCTTATTTCAAAATCAAATTGCGGGTTGATGAAAAAACATACCAGATACATGATGTCACCATTTTTGATAAAGGCGGCAATCGATTTGCCTATACCATCAAGAATACCAAAGCCAATCCGCAACTTGGGAATAACAAGTTTGTTTTTGAGCAAACCGATTATCCCAACCTGGAGATTGTGGATCTCAGGTAAGCGTCAGGGTACAGTTGCTTACAACTTGTGTTTTGGGGAGTCAGCGGGTGAAGCAGCATCTGCCAAACGCACACCACTGCGGCGGTAGCCATGTAAATTCGGGTGTTCAATGACTTCTTTTACCGAAATCAGTTTATATACATAGCTTCCTGTTTCCTTGTTCAGTTTCAGCCGGAAATAATTGTCTTCCTGCTGTCTGCTAATAGCCCGCAGCAGATTGCCTTCGCCGGTATTGAAAGCAGCGGCTACCAGCGTCCAGCTGTTGAACTCACGATACAAAGCCTTAATATATCTCGCTGCGGCTGCCGTCGATTTCTCGATATCCTGCCGTTCATCAATGACGTTATCCACCCGCAATCCAAACGACCTAGCCGTGGCGGGCATAAACTGCCAATAACCCGATGCACCGCGGTGCGACGTGGTACCACGGGTAAAGCCACTTTCAACCAACGGGATATACTTGAAATCTTCCGGAATGCCATGGGCGCGAAGGATGGTGGCCACCTTGGGTAACGCGTACATCGCTTTGCGATGCAACCCATGGGAACGACGCTTGGCGTATGAATACTCGCGAAGGTAACGCATCATCTTCTCCTCAATCTGCTGGTTGCCCAGAGGCAGGTTTTCGTCAGCAAAAGACAGCGATGCAAAATAAGCTGTGTTTCGGATGGCGCTGATATCCTCGCTCATAAACAGCTGTTGAGACAAGGAATCATCAGACCATGTTTCGGCGTGCCGCTCACCCGCTGACACGTTGTAGGTGTACAGCTTGGAGAGCGACACCAATACTAAAACCGCACCGAAACAGAGCAGTTGTTTTTTTATCATTCAAAACCTTTTCTGCAACTTGACGGTCATAAAACGACACGGCAAATTGCTTGATTCAAAAAGCTGGCGACAAAAGTAAAAATTATAATGTTAATATACAAATAGTTACAAAATCATGCGTTGCATTTTAACAAAATTTAACGTAATTTTTCCAGTTATTTCTACCTAAAAAAAGAGTCATACGCCGTTTAACCCGTATTTTTTGACTACTTTTGCAGCTTACATTTTTTACGGTAAAAATCATGCCATTTAGTAACAAAAGGAACAGTCGCGATGACAACTCCAATCGCCGTCGCAAGTCAACCTCCAACTATTCACAAGCGAAGGGCCGCAAGTTCCGCAGCCACGATAGTTCCAATGACGAAAAGCGGGGGCCTAGCACCGGCTCAGGTAAGTCGGGAGAATGGCGAAAAGATAATAATGCAAATTCCCACCGTGATAATGCTTTCAAACGAAGTGGACAACAGGCACCTTATAAGTCAGAGCGGCGCGCGCCTGGCAACAAGCCGTACGACCCATCGAAAAAGCGGCGTGAGCGTACAGATATACGCAGTAAACAACATACCATTGGCGAAACCAAAGAAGACGGACTCATCCGACTTAACAGGTACATAGCTAATGCAGGCATCTGCTCCCGTCGGAAAGCCGACGAACTGATCGAAGCAGGCGTTATCTCCGTCAATGGCGAAGTCGTCACTGAGCTGGGCAGCAAAGTAGACCCCGCAAAAGATGAGGTGCGTTATAATGGGGAGCGCTTACGAAGGGAGAAAATGGTTTACGTCCTGTTAAATAAGCCCAAAGACTACATCACCACGACGGATGACCCACAGGAAAGGCGTACCGTGATGCAGTTGGTAGCCAAAGCTACCCGCGAGCGGATTTATCCGGTCGGGAGGCTGGATCGTAACACCACGGGCCTATTATTACTAACCAATGATGGTAGCCTCGCGGAAAAGCTTTCCCATCCGCGCAATAACATTGCTAAGATATACAACGTAGAACTCGATAAAAACCTGACCCAAGGTGACCTGAATAAAATTGGATTCGGTTTGGAACTGGAAGATGGATTCGTGAAACCCGATGCAATCAGTTACGTACAGGGCGCCAGCAAACGTGAAATCGGCGTCCAGATTCATAGCGGCAAAAATCGGATCGTTAGACGTATTTTCGAACACCTTGGTTATGATGTTATCCGATTGGACCGGGTGGTGTACGCAAATCTTACCAAAAAGGATCTTCCTCGCGGGCGGTGGCGCTACCTCGAAGAAAAGGAAATCATTCAGCTCAAACATTTCATCCGGTAATTTTTAACTTACGACTTACGACTAACACCATGACAGACCCGAAATCCCTTACGTCCGTAGCGGCTTTTCATAAAACCTTCAAGCACCCTATATTGGCGAAGCCGACCATCCCCGGCGAACAACGTTGCAAATTACGGGTAGCCCTTCTGGCTGAGGAACTCAGCGAACTGGAGGAGGCTATTGCCGCCCGTGACCTTACAGAGGTAGCCGATGCGCTCTGCGATCTGCAATATGTGTTGTCAGGCGCAGTACTGGAATTCGGGTTGGCCGATAAGTTCGGCGAGCTTTTTGACGAGGTGCAGCGGTCTAACATGAGCAAAGCATGCAAAACCGTACAGGAAGCCGAAGAAACGGTTGCACACTACCAAAGTAAGGGCGTCCCTTGCTTCTACGAAGAAGCGGATGGCCATTACCTGGTTTACCGCACGGAAGACCGAAAGACGCTCAAATCTGTTTACTACTCCCCTGCCGACCTGGAAGGGATATTGAACAACAACAAGGGCGCTTAACCGAACGATTGGTAATTGCTGCCCTGGTAAGCACCCCGGCGCTCCAGTTCTTTATCGATATAAGTTTGGATGGCCGACTTGCCTTTCCCCCAATTGGGGGCAATCAAAAGTTCCTGATCCGCTAAACCGAATAGTCGCTGGACAACGATATCCGGGCGCAGCAAGGGGATGAACTCGCAAAGGAAATCGGTATATTCTTCCAGACTGAATACGTGGAAAGGCTCACGCTTATAATGTACGCCCATGATGGAACCTTCTACGATGTGGAGATGATGGAGTTTCACAAACTTAATCTGCTGGAACCTATTGATCTCATCCGCATAACGCAGCATCATCTCGCGCGTTTCCCAGGGGAACCCAAAAATGGTGTGCACGCAAATGTCCAGCGGGCTTCCTTTTACAAGTCCAAGTGCCGCTTCCAGTTCCTGATGAGTACATCCCCGGTTAATTCGGCTTAACGTCTCATCGTAAATGGATTCCATACCCATTTCCAAGTCCACATCATAACGGTCAGTATAGCTTTCGAGTAAGGCAACTTTTTCAAAGTCGATGCAATCCGGGCGGGTGCCTACGGACAAGCCAACCACATTTTCCGGTGCCACACTCAAGGCCTCGTCATACATCGCCTTGAGGTAGTGAACAGGCGCATAGGTGTTGGTATTGGGCTGGAAATAAATGATAAACTTTTCGGCACCGTAACCGTTCACCGCACGTTGGATACCTTCTTCCACCTGCTGACGGATAGTAGGTAGCTTACGTGCCGAATCTGGCGTAAAAGAGTCCACATTGCAATACGTGCACCCTCCATACCCCTTACTGCCATCGCGGTTCGGACAAGTGAATTGACCGTCTACGATGATTTTGAACACCCGCTTGCCGTCGTATTTGGCGCGCAGGTGAGCACCGTAGTGATTGTAAGGCTTCTGCCCGATATCGAGGAGTGTTCCCATGGTGGCGCAAAGATACAATAAAAAACCGCCGGGCTACTAACCCGACGGTCTTGATGAATTTTATTGATTACTGGTCATCGACCACCTAATCACAGCTTAGTCTTCCTCTTTGGAAGCCAGCAATTGATCGTATTCCTCTTGGGATCCCACAATGATGCCTTCATAGTCGCGCAAGCCTGTTCCCGAAGGAATCAAGTGACCTACGATGACATTCTCTTTCAGGCCAAGCAGGTTGTCGCGCTTGCCGGCAATCGATGCTTCGTTCAATACCTTGGTGGTTTCCTGGAAGGACGCAGCCGAAATGAACGACTTCGTACCCAACGATGCACGGGTAATACCTTGCAACAAGGGGCTTGACGTAGCGGGAATCGCGTCGCGTACTTCGACCAATTTCAAATCGCGCCGCTTCAATCCGGAATTTACATCCCGCAATTTGCGGAGCGATACGATCTGTCCAGCCTTCAACTCATTAGAATCACCCTCATCCACGACAACTTTCTTATCGTAAATTGAATCGTTTTCTTCCACGAAATCCCACCTGTTTACGGCTTCACGCTCCAGGAACCGTGTATCACCCGGATCTGCGATTTCTACCTTCTGCATCATTTGGTGTACAATGGTCTCGAAATGCTTGTCATTGATCTTCACCCCTTGCAGACGATAAACTTCCTGTATACCATTAACGAGGTATTCCTGCACGGCCGACGGGCCTTTGATAGCCAGAATATCGGCAGGGGAAATAGAACCGTCTGATAACGGCATACCCGCCTTTACAAAGTCGTTATCCTGTACAAGGATATGCTTTGACAACGGTACAAGGTACTTCTTGATCTGTCCGTCACGCGATTCAATGGATATTTCACGATTACCACGTTTCACACCGCCCAACGTCACAACTCCATCTATCTCAGTTACAACTGCAGGATTAGACGGGTTACGTGCTTCAAACAGCTCGGTAACGCGTGGCAGACCACCTGTGATATCGCGCGTCTTGCCTGTAGAACGCGGAATCTTGGCAAGGATTACACCTTCTTTTACTTTAACACCATCATTTACGGAGACGTGTGCGCCAACAGGTATATTGTATGTCCGGATAACCGCACCTTTACTGTCCAGAATCTTAATCGCTGGATTCTTGGTCTTATCACGCGTATCGATGATCACCTTCTCGCGGTGTCCGGTTTGTTCGTCGGATTCCTCACGGAAGGTTACACCTTCGATGATAGACTCAAACTCGACCTTACCACCGAATTCGGAGATAATGACCGCGTTGTATGGATCCCATGAGCATACGCGCTGCCCTTTCGTCACCGTATCTCCGGCATTCACATAAAGGAATGAGCCGTAAGGGATATTATTGGTCATCAGTACTTTTCTCGATTCGGGATCGATGATCCGGAATTCGCCCGAGCGGCCGATAACTACCTGATCGGGGCCTTCTTCTCCTTCGTGTGGAACCGAACGGATATTTTCCAACTCGACGACACCGTCAAACTTGGCGAATATCTGCGATTCCGCAGCGATGTTCGATGCCGTACCACCCACGTGGAACGTACGAAGCGTAAGCTGTGTACCCGGTTCACCGATAGACTGGGCAGCAATTACCCCTACAGCTTCCCCTTTCTGCACACGTTTACCGGTAGCAAGGTTCCGTCCATAACACAACGAACAGACGCCACGCCTGCTTTCACAGGTTAATACCGAACGGATTTCCAGTCCTTCCACCGAAGAATGCTCGATTCTTGAGGCAACTTCCTCATCAATATCCTGATCGGCCGCAACCAGCAGGTCGCCGGTTACCGGATCGTGCACGTCGTGCAACGACACTCGGCCAAGTATGCGTTCATACAGCGGCTCGATGATGTCTTCATTATCTTTCAACGCCGTGGTATAAACACCCCGCAAGCCGCCGCAGTCTTCGTCAACCACAATCATGTCCTGGGCTACGTCGTGCAAACGCCGGGTCAGGTAACCCGCATCCGCCGTTTTCAACGCGGTATCCGCGAGACCTTTACGCGCACCGTGCGTAGAGATAAAGTACTCCAATACGGACAACCCCTCTTTGAAGTTGGACAGGATGGGGTTTTCAATAATTTCACCACCTGATGAGCCCGACTTTTGCGGCTTGGCCATCAAGCCCCGCATACCGCAAAGCTGACGAATCTGCTCCTTGGATCCACGGGCACCGGAATCGAGCATCATATACACCGAATTGAACCCTTGATTGTCGGTCGAAAGGATTTCCATCACGTTTGCCGTCAACCGGTTATTGATACGGGTCCAGATATCGATGATCTGGTTGTAACGTTCGTTATTGGTAATGAAGCCCATGTTATAGTTGTTCATCACCTCTTCAACCTCTTTTGTGGCCTGTTCGATCAGATCAACCTTGGCGTCAGGGATATTCAAATCCTGCAGGTTGAACGACAGTCCGCCCTTGAATGCCATTTGGAAACCGAGTTCCTTAATGTCATCGAGAAACTTTGCAGCACGTGCCATACCGGTGATTTTCACCACCTTACCAATAGTATCGCGCAGTGACTTTTTCGTCAGCAACTCATCCACATAACCAATTTCTTCAGGAACGACCTGGTTGAACAAAACGCGACCAACAGTCGTTTCGATGACCCGCTCTTCGATATTGCCATCAGCGCCCCTTACCTTGGTTTTCACCTTGATAAAGGCATGCAAATCGATTCGCTTTTCGTTATGCGCAATAATCACTTCCTCGGCTGAATAGAAGGTCATTCCTTCACCTTTGACTACCCGGGTTTCATCGGTCTTACGGCCTTTGGTCATGTAATAGAGCCCCAACACCATATCCTGTGACGGAACCGTAATTGGTGTTCCATTCGCAGGGTTGAGGATGTTGTGCGATGCAAGCATCAATATCTGCGCTTCCAGTATGGCCGCGTTACCCAATGGCAGGTGAACTGCCATCTGGTCACCGTCAAAGTCGGCGTTGAATGCCGTACACACCAACGGGTGAAGCTGAATCGCTTTACCTTCCACCAGCGTCGGTTGGAAAGCCTGGATACCCAGGCGGTGCAGTGTTGGCGCACGGTTAAGCAATACGGGGTGCCCTTTCAATACGTTTTCAAGGATATCCCAAACCACCGGATCTTTCCGATCGACGATTTTCTTTGCCGATTTCACCGTCTTCACAATACCCCGCTCTATCATTTTGCGGATAACAAACGGTTTATATAATTCGGCGGCCATATCCTTGGGCAGGCCGCATTCATGCAATTTCAGGTTCGGGCCCACCACGATGACCGAACGGGCGGAGTAATCCACCCGCTTACCCAATAGGTTCTGGCGGAACCGGCCTTGCTTACCTTTGAGGATATCAGACAACGATTTCAGCGCGCGGTTGCCTTCCGTTTTCACGGCGTTTACCTTGCGGGAATTGTCAAACAACGAGTCCACCGCTTCCTGCAACATCCGCTTTTCGTTCCGCAGAATCACTTCGGGAGCTTTGATTTCCATCAGTCGTTTCAACCGGTTATTGCGGATGATGACGCGGCGGTACAGATCATTAAGATCGGACGTCGCAAAACGGCCACCTTCCAAAGGCACTAACGGCCGCAACTCGGGCGGAATGATAGGCACGATCTTAACAATCATCCATTCCGGTCTGTTCTCTATCCGATCGCGCGACCCACGGAAGGCTTCAACCACTTGCAGACGCTTTAACGCCTCATTTTTACGTTGTTGCGACGTTTCATTGGCAGCCTGGTGACGCAGATCATAAGACAGCTGATCGAGATCAAGGCGTTTCAACAATTCCTCAAGCGCTTCGGCGCCCATTTTGGCGATGAATTTCTGGGGATCGGTATCATCCAGGAATTGGTTTTCCTTCGGCAGTGTATCCAGAATATCGAGATACTCTTCCTCGGTAAGGAAATCCATGTACTGGATACCGTCCTCTTCCTTTACCCCCGACTGGATGACCACGTACCGTTCGTAATAGATGATCATATCGAGCTTCTTCGTAGGCAGCCCCAGCAAGTACCCAATCTTATTGGGCAGGGAACGGAAATACCAGATGTGTGCTACGGGTACCACCAGGCTGATGTGTCCCATACGCTCGCGGCGCACTTTCTTTTCGGTCACTTCCACACCGCAACGATCACACACAATACCTTTGTACCGGATACGTTTATACTTGCCACAATGGCACTCATAATCCTTAACCGGACCAAAAATACGTTCGCAGAACAAACCATCACGCTCGGGCTTATACGTCCGGTAATTAATCGTTTCTGGTTTAACCACTTCACCACTAGAGCGCTCAAGGATAGTCTCGGGCGATGCCAGGCTAATTGTAATGGAGGTGAAGTTGCTTTTTATCTTATTATCTTTTTTGTAAGACATACTTTCGTTTCTAAAGTTAACGCGCTATGCTTAATTAATCCAGCGTGATATCCAAACCTAAACCTCTCAATTCGTGCACGAGTACGTTGAACGATTCGGGCACAGAAGGAGTCGGGAGGTTGTTGCCTTTGACAATGGCTTCATACGTCTTGGCCCTACCCACCACATCGTCGGATTTAACGGTTAAGATTTCCTGGAGGATGTTTGACGCACCAAATGCTTCCAGTGCCCACACCTCCATCTCACCAAAACGCTGTCCACCAAACTGAGCTTTACCACCCAGTGGTTGCTGTGTAATGAGCGAGTACGGACCAATGGAACGCGCGTGCATTTTATCGTCAACCATGTGACCTAATTTCAGCATATAGATTACGCCTACTGTCGTTGGCTGGTCAAAACGCTCGCCGGTAAGTCCGTTATACAGGTAAGTCCGTCCGGACTCCGGAAGTTCGGCTTTTTTCACCCACCCTTCCACTTCTTCGGTAGAAGCACCATCAAAGATGGGCGTAGCAAATTTGACACCGAGTTTCTTGCCGGCCCAACCTAACACGGTTTCGTAAATCTGACCGAGGTTCATCCGTGAGGGTACCCCCAATGGGTTGAGAACGATATCAACGGGCGTACCGTCTTCCAGGAAAGGCATGTCCTCATCGCGTACAATCCGCGCAACGATGCCTTTGTTCCCGTGGCGACCGGCCATCTTATCCCCCACTTTGAGTTTCCGCTTCTTCGCGATGAATACCTTGGCCATCTGAACGATGCCCGAAGGCAGTTCGTCGCCCACACTGATCGCAAATTTATCGCGCTTATAGGCACCCAACTCCTCATTCAGCTTGATGTTATAAAAATGAAGTGTCTGTTTGATCAACTCATTCTTATCCTCATCTGTGGTCCATCCTGCGGGGTTGATGTTGGCATACTCCAACTCCGTTAGGATACGCTGCGTAAACTTCGATCCCTTTGGCACCAACAATTCTTTATAAACGTTGTAAACCCCCTGCGAAGTCTTGCCGTTCACGATGGTAAACAGCTTCTCAATCAACTTGTCTTTAAGCGTTTTCAGTGCTTTCGTATGTTGGGTATCCAACTTATCGAGCGCCTTTTTCTCTTCTTCCTTAGCCACTTTCTTCGCCCGTGAGAACAACTTGGTATCGATGACCACCCCATTGATAGATGGTGGAGTTTTCAACGAAGCGTCTTTCACGTCGCCAGCCTTATCGCCAAAGATAGCGCGGAGCAGTTTTTCCTCAGGCGATGGGTCGGACTCGCCTTTAGGCGTAATCTTACCGATGAGGATATCACCGTCGCGCACTTCAGCACCCACACGGATAATACCGTTTTCATCCAAATCCTTGGTTGCTTCTTCAGAAACGTTCGGGATATCTGCAGTGAGCTCTTCCTCGCCACGTTTCGTATCACGCACTTCCAATTCGAACTCCTCGATATGCAATGACGTGAAAATATCCTGGCTTACTACCCGTTCCGAAATTACGATAGCATCCTCAAAGTTAAACCCTTGCCATGGCATGAACGCTACTTTCAGGTTACGTCCCAATGCAAGCTCACCGTCCTGCGTAGCATAACCTTCGCACAGCACCTGCCCTTTCTCCACCTGCTGACCTTTCTTAACAATCGGTTTCAGGTTAATGCAGGTACTCTGATTCGTCTTTTTGAACTTGATCAGGCGATAGGTTTTTACGTCGTCATCAAACGAAACCAGCCGGTCATCATCCGTACGCTCATACCTAATCTTAATTTCATTGGCATCTACATATTCCACCACACCTTTCGCCTCTGCATTAATCAGCGTACGGGAGTCGCGCGCTACACGGCCTTCCAAACCGGTACCAACCACCGGAGCCTCGGGACGCAACAACGGCACCGCTTGGCGCTGCATGTTGGAGCCCATCAGGGCACGGTTGGCATCGTCATGTTCCAGGAAAGGAATCAGCGAGGCCGCGATTGACGTGATTTGGTTGGGTGCAATATCCATCAGGTCCAACTTTTCCGGCTCGATAACCGGGAAGTCACCCTCGTACCGCGCCTTCACCTTCGGTGTAATGAAATTCCCCTTATCGTCGTACTCGGCATTGGCCTGTGCTATGGTCTTACCATCTTCATCCTCTGCGGAAAGATAAATCACCGGCTCTTCCACTACAACCCGTCCTTCGTCAACGCGCCGGTAAGGCGTCTCGATGAAGCCGAGGTTGTTGATTTTCGCGTGTACACAAAGCGAAGAAATCAGCCCGATGTTCGGTCCTTCCGGGGTTTCGATGGTACACAGCCTACCATAGTGCGTATAGTGTACGTCGCGCACCTCAAAGCCGGCGCGCTCGCGCGAAAGACCCCCGGGGCCCAAGGCGGATAACCTACGCTTATGCGTAATCTCGGCCAATGGGTTCGTTTGGTCCATGAACTGCGACAGCTGGTTTGTACCGAAGAACGAATTGATGACTGACGACAACGTACGGGCGTTAATTAAATCCGTAGGCGTAAACACCTCGTTGTCGCGGATATTCATCCGCTCGCGGATGGTACGCGCCATCCGCGAAAGCCCTACGCCGAATTGTGAATACAACTGCTCCCCTACGGTACGCACCCGACGGTTAGACAGGTGGTCGATGTCATCGACTTCCGCTTTGGAGTTGATCAAATTGATCAGGTACTTCACAATAGCGATGATATCTTCGCGCGTAAGCACTTTAGTCTCATCCGGGGTATCCAACTGCAATTTGCGGTTGATACGATACCGTCCCACATCACCAAGATCGTAACGTTTATCAGAGAAGAACAGGCGCTCGATAATGCCGCGGGCCGTTTCCTCATCTGGTGGTTCCGCATTACGTAGTTGCCTGTAGATATGCTCCACCGCTTCTTTCTCTGAATTGGACGTATCCTTTTGCAGGGTATTGTAAATGATCGAGTAATCGGCATTGTTCGCCGTATCTTCTTTGGTGAGGATGATGGATTTCACACCTGCATCGATAATCAGTTCGATGTGGTCATCTTCCAATACCGTTTCCCGTTCCAAGACCACTTCATTACGGTCTATGGAAACCACCTCACCGGTATCTTCATCCACGAAATCCTCGATCCATTTCTTCAATACCCTGGCGGCCAACCTACGACCTACATATTTTTTTAGTCCCGACTTGCTCACTTTCACCTCATCGGCCAACTCGAACAACTCCAAAATATCCTTGTCCGAATCGTAGCCAATGGCACGCAAAAGGGTGGTAACCGGGAATTTCTTTTTACGGTCTATATACGCATACATCACGTTATTCACGTCCGTAGCGAATTCAATCCATGACCCCTTGAACGGGATTACCCGTGCAGAATACAACTTCGTACCGTTGGTATGACGGCTTTGGCCAAAAAACACACCAGGCGAACGGTGCAGTTGCGATACGATAACCCGCTCTGCGCCGTTGATAACGAATGTCCCTTTCGGGGTCATGTAGGGAATGGTGCCCAAATAAACGTCCTGCACGATAGTTTCGAAATCCTCATGCTCTTCGTCATTACACGAAAGACGTAACTTCGCCTTGAGCGGCACGCTATAGGTCAACCCACGCTCGATACACTCCTGTATGCCGTAACGCGGTGGATCAATGAAATAATCCAGAAACTCAAGTACAAAGATGTTCCTTGAATCAGAGATGGGAAAGTTTTCGGAAAACACCTTAAACAGCCCTTCCTGATGGCGGTTGTCGGAAGTCGTTTCGAGTTGAAAAAACTCCCTGAAAGATTCCAGTTGCACGTCCAGAAAATCCGGGTAATCGATTACCTTTCTGCTGCTTGCAAAATTTACTCTTTCGTTTTGAATATTTTTGTTTGCCAAGGGAATAAGATTTTAGTTTAACTATTTAAACTGCACTTTTGATGCTGCTTTTGCCATGTTAAGGCATCCATACAGCGCGGATGCGGTATTGATTATGAGAGGGAAAGTCATAAACAGGAATAGACTCTGACGAAAATCACGTCAGAGTCTAACCCATTCAGGTGTGTTGTATGAACTGAATTAGTTGAGCTCAACAACAGCTCCTGCTTCTTCGAGTTGCTTTTTCAAAGCTTCAGCTTCGTCTTTAGCCACACCCGTCTTGATTTCTTTCGGTGCACCGTCAACCAAGTCTTTTGCTTCTTTCAGGCCGAGACCGGTCAATTCCTTAACCAATTTAACCACAGCTAATTTCTGACCGCCAGCTTCTTTCAAAATCACATCGAAAGCTGATTTTTCTTCTGCTGCGGCAGGCGCATCACCGCCAGCAGCCGGACCAGCAACAGCCACTGCAGCTGCAGCAGGCTCAATGCCGTACTCGTCTTTCAAGATTTGAGCTAACTCGTTAACTTCCTTTACTGTCAAGTTTACCAACTGCTCAGCAAACGCTTTTAAATCTGCCATTTTATTTTTAATTTTTGAATTTACTTTTTTAAAAAACTATTAATAATCCTTCGGGTATTTTTTGAGGATCCCGATTAACCTCTTTCTTGTAACGTTTTAACCAAACCGGCCAACGTGCTGCCACCAGACTGGAGTGCAGAGACCACATTCTTGGCAGGTGATTGCAGCAACCCAATGATATCACCGATGAGCTCGTTCTTAGATTTGAGCTTACTCAGTGCATCCACCTGATTGTCGCCGATAAATACCGACGCATCAATATAGGCACCTTTCAAAACCGGCTTATCGCCTTCTTTTCGAAGTTCCTTAATCAATTTGGCCGGTGCATTACCCGTTTCGGAAAACAACATGGTCGATGACCCTTTCAAAACACCCAACAACTCTTCCGAATCAACTCCGGCTTCTACGAGTGCTTTTTGAATCAACGTGTTCTTGACCACCTGGATAGCGATACCCCTATCAAAGCATTTACGGCGTATCCCGTTAACTTTTGCTACAGTCAAATCAGCCGTGTCGGTAATGTAAAAATTACCATATGATTTAATCTGCTCAGTTAAAGCTTTAACAATTTCTTGCTTTTCTTCTCTTTTCATGATTAAATTCCCGCTACTGATTTCGTTTCAATTTGAACACCTGGACTCATGGTGGAAGAAAGGTAAATACTCTTGAAATAAGTCCCTTTGGCTGCCGACGGTTTCAACTTGGAAATTGTCTGCAACACCTCCAGGGCATTTTCATAAATCTTTTCCGGTGAAAAAGATGCTTTACCAACAGAGGTATGAATAATCCCTGTTTTGTCCACCTTGAAATCAATCTTGCCTGCTTTCACGTCGGTCACCGCTTTACCGATATCGGTCGTTACCGTACCTGTTTTCGGGTTCGGCATCAGGTTACGCGGACCGAGGATACGGCCCAACCTACCTACCTTTGCCATCACACTAGGCATGGTGATAATGATATCAATATCGGTCCATCCGCCTTCGATCTTGCTGATGTAATCGTCCAACCCCACATGGTCTGCTCCGGCAGCCTTGGCCTCTTCCTCCTTATCGGGCGTACAGAGCACCAATACACGGACAGTCTTGCCCGTACCATGTGGCAGAGTGGCGATACCACGCACCATTTGATTCGCCTTACGGGGATCCACGCCGAGGCGCACATCAATATCCACCGACGCATCAAACTTGACATTGGTCATATCTTTCACTAAGGCAGCAGCCTCTTCCAAAGAATACGCTTTACCAACTTCAATCTTGGATAGTGCCGCTTTCTGATTTTTTGTTAATCTTGCCACTTTCTTAAACTGATTTCGTTAATTAATTATTCCAGGGCGCACTACCGCTTACCGTAATACCCATACTGCGTGCCGTTCCGGCAACCATACGCATGGCTGATTCTACCGTGAATGCATTCAAATCAGTCATCTTATCCTTGGCAATGGTCTCTACTTGTTCCCAAGTAACCGTACCCACCTTCTTCCGGTTAGGTTCGCCAGATCCCTTTTTAACACCCGAAACTTCCACCAACTGAACAGCAACGGGGGGGGTCTTAATGATAAAATCGAATGATTTATCGCTATATACGGTAATCACGACGGGCAATACCTTGCCTGGCTTGTCTTGCGTACGGGCATTGAACTGCTTGCAGAACTCCATGATATTCACTCCTTTTGCACCCAAAGCAGGTCCAACCGGAGGAGATGGATTAGCAGCGCCACCCTTCACTTGTAATTTTACTAACGCACTGACTTCTTTTGCCATTTCTCGATCTTAAATTTAATTAATAAATGTTTGTTAGTAAGTTGGAAGCATTTAACGTAACATTTAGATTTTGAAGTGCTTATCGCATTAAATACACCTGCACTCCAAAACGGAGTGCAAAGGTACAACTTTTTTATTAATATCGGGATTTTTTTATTCTTTCTCTACTTGTATATAATTCAATTCAAGTGGAGTTTTGCGACCGAAAACCTTCACCATCACTTTCAACTTCTTCTTCTCCTCGTTCACTTCTTCGATTTCGCCGGTAAACCCGTTGAACGGCCCGTCATTAACTTTCACCAACTCGCCCACATAAAACGGAACGTTCATCAACTCGCCCTGCTCAGACATTTCGTCCACCTTACCTAAAATACGGTTGATCTCTGCCGGCCGCAGCGGAATCGGATTCCCTGCCTTGTCGCCCAAAAACCCTACTACACTGTTGATATTCTTGATGACGTGTTCCAGCTCGCCGTCCAAAGCCATTTCAAGCAACACATATCCCGGATAGAAATTACGCTCCTTGGCTACTTTCTTGCCATCGCGCATCTGATAATACTTTTCCATTGGGATCAGCACCTGGGGAATAAGGTGGCTGACGCCTAAGCGATTTACCTCGGCTTCGATGTATTGCTTTACCTTTTTTTCTTTACCGCTTACAGCCCGTACAACGTACCATTTCAGTGCTTGATCTGCCATATCTTCTTTCCCGCCAATTAAGACCCAATATTATAGAACAATTCCAGTACGTTACTCGATGCCTTATCCATCCCGAAAATAAGCAGTGCAATAATGATGGATGCAACCAATACGACCACGGCCGAATTCTGAAGTTGCCCCCAGGTGGGCCAGGTGACCTTTTGGGTCATCTCGATATAGGAGTCTTTTATAAATTCAAGTACGTTCGCCATGTTCTGTTGATGTTAGCACGGGCACCAGGATTCGAACCCAGATCAAAGGTTTTGGAGACCTCTATTCTACCATTGAACTATGCCCGTGTATTTTAGACACGATTAGCTAATCAGCACACCGCTGATTAGCTAATCGGCTGAAAGTAATCCAAATCCCAAAGGATGTGGAATTTATTTAATGATTTCAGTTACCTGTCCGGCACCTACCGTCCTACCGCCTTCGCGGATAGCGAAACGGAGACCTTTCTCCATCGCGATGGCGTTGATGAGTTTCACAGTGATCGTTACGTTATCACCGGGCATTACCATCTCTACACCATCAGGCAGTGAAATCTCGCCCGTTACGTCTGTAGTACGGAAATAGAACTGCGGACGATATTTATTGAAGAATGGCGTATGACGGCCACCTTCTGCCTTTGACAATACGTAAACTTCCGCTTTGAATTCAGTGTGTGGAGTTACCGAACCTGGTTTACAGATAACCATACCACGGCGAATATCGGTTTTTTCAATACCACGCAACAGCAAACCTACGTTATCACCAGCTTCACCATAATCCAAAATCTTACGGAACATTTCCACTCCGGTTACGGTAGACTTCAGGTTCTCAGCACCCATTCCCAAGATTTCAACCGGGTCACCGGTATTGATTACACCACGCTCGATACGGCCGGTGGCTACAGTACCACGTCCGGTGATGGAGAATACGTCTTCAATCGGCATCAAGAACGGAAGGTCTGTCAACCGCGGAGGAATGGGAATGTGTTCATCAACTGCATCCATCAATTCCATAATCTTCTCTACCCACTGGGGCTCACCGTTCAAACCACCAAGGGCAGAACCACGGACTACAGGGATATCGTCGCCAGGGTATTCGTAGAATGACAGTAACTCACGGATTTCCATTTCAACCAAATCCAACAGTTCGGGGTCATCCACCAAGTCAACTTTGTTCATAAACACAACCAAAGCAGGAACGCCTACTTGACGGGCCAACAGGATGTGCTCACGCGTTTGGGGCATGGGGCCGTCTGTAGCGGCTACCACGATGATGGCACCGTCCATTTGAGCAGCACCCGTAACCATGTTCTTCACGTAGTCAGCGTGACCCGGACAGTCAACGTGTGCATAGTGACGGTTAGCAGTTTGATATTCAACGTGTGATGTATTAATAGTGATACCACGCTCTTTTTCTTCCGGAGCGGAGTCAATCGAATCAAATGAACGGGCTTCAGAAAACCCCTTTTCCGCCAATACTTTTGTAATTGCAGCGGTAGTGGTTGTCTTACCGTGGTCAACGTGACCGATCGTACCAATGTTTAAGTGCGGCTTACTGCGGTCAAATTTCTCTTTTGCCATGTTTATGCGAATTAGTAATTTAAAATTTTAATGTATAAATGTTAACCTTATGTTACCCTTACGAGCCAATGATGGGACTTGAACCCATGACCTCTTCCTTACCAAGGAAGTGCTCTACCGCTGAGCTACATCGGCTTTTGTGCTTACAATCAAATCCCCGTCAATTCACCAACTTGTGGGTTGACGGAGCGTCCATCCTTAAACACGTTATGAGCGGAAGACGGGCCTCGAACCCGCAACCTATAGCTTGGAAGGCTATCGCTCTACCAATTGAGCTACTTCCGCTTTGTGTGGGGGGAGAAGGATTCGAACCTTCGAAGCCGAAGCAACGGATTTACAGTCCGTCCCATTTGACCGCTCTGGAATCCCCCCAGTTTTTATGGAGCCCCCTGCCGGGATCGAACCAGCGACCTACTGATTACAAGTCAGTTGCTCTACCAGCTGAGCTAAGGAGGCAAAACTTCAAAAAACACCCCTTTTCTTAGGGACTGCAAAGATATACAAACTTGGTTTAATACAAAAATTATTTACAAAAATCTAAAATGCCCCCAAAGCACCATTTCCCGCGGCGTCACATTCCGCTCCTTATCCGTATATTCGCCGCATAAATGACACTATGAATGTCCTCGTACCCCGTTGTCTCCTCGTTATAGCCCTAGCAGGCACGATGTTTCCTGCCGTATCGCAGGAAAGGAAAGGCCTTTGGGAGCATCCGCTCATCAAGCGCTTCATCTCCCCCGAAAAAGACACCTCCCGGTCGGCCGGATTTGTGGTCGTCCCTGCGCTGGGATACGCCCAAGAGACCGGCTTGGAATTTGGTTTGGCGGGCGTTTATAATTTCTACATGGACAAAGCGGACACAACCATCCGTACCTCCAACGTTACCTTCATCGGCACCTTCACCACCCAACGGCAGACCAACCTCAAGTTGGAATCTGATATCTGGACTACCGGCAATCGCTACCATTACATCAGCGAATTGCGCTTCCGTAATTTCCCGTTCAATTTTTACGGGTTGGGAAACGGAACGGCGGCACAGGATGAAGACGTGGTGCTCATGCAATTGGTGCGGGTGCGGCTGGAGGGTGAACGTGAACTGGCCCCCAACTATTACGGCGGCCTTAACATCGTCTATGAGCACTATCGTTTTTCGGACAAGGAAAGCGGCGGCATCTTTGACACCATGCAACCGTATGGACAAACAGGCGGAGACCACCTCGCGTTGGGTATTTCCCAACTCTATGATACCCGAAACCGAAATACCTATACCACTAAGGGGCACTACGCCCGGATTAAATATGCTTACTCACCCGGATTTGGCGGTGGCACCAATTTCCGGGGCAGCCTGGTCGATGTAGACCTCCGTACATTCGTTCCCTTCACCAACCAACTCACGCTGGGCCTGAACGCCCATTACAAAACAACGTTCGGAAGCCGGGTGCCTTTTTATGTATACCCGGAATTGGGCGGTGACATGATGATGCGCGGTTACTACAACGGCCGGTACCGCGACCGGAGTTTGTTGGCCGCACAGGCAGAGCTACGCTACCGCTTCCATCCACGACTTGGGGTGGCTGGCTTTGCGGGCACCGGTTCAACCTACCACAACGGCCTGCAAAACACTCGTTTTATTCCGTCCTATGGTGGCGGCATCCGCTACTTCTTCGATCTCGAGCACCAAAGCAGTATCCGGCTCGAATACGGCGTCGGCGAGAAACGGCCGGGCGAAAAAAGACAAGGCGGATTCTACCTCGCACTTAGCGAAGCGTTTTAAGGTTAAAAGGGTTGGTTTCCAACGACGGAAACCAGCCTTTCATCATGACGTTTGCTCTTTCGCCGGGCAAAGCGCAGGAATCAGAACTCGCCCTCTAGGGTTCCCCCCCATTCGGTATCGAGCATAATGGAAAAACCATTGATAGCGCCCGATTCTCCCAGCAGCTTACCCGTAAGCCGCAACCGGACATTATTTCGTATCTCTTCGGTTATTGTTACCGTATTAAGCACCACATCGCCTTCGCCGTAGGCCGTCAATTCATAGCTAATATCCCCGCCAACATCAAGCAAGCCTAAAAATTGATGTAAGGCAATATTGTCGGCAAGAGGGTTAAAATCACTGAACAGAATACGATCGGCCTCCGACTCCGCTTTCGCAGCAGGCATACCAAAAGGAGTGTATAGGAAATCATTATGCAACCGGACGATTTCAACTTTTTTGACGTGCTGAAGGTTAGCCTCAGCGTCGGTAAAATCAAATTCCACCAAGCTGTAGCACCGGTTTAGCGCAACGGCTTCTTCCGCATGGGTTTCATCAACAACCATCCCCTCCAACAACGCGGCGTATGTAACCGCCTGATAGTCGTCAAAATGCTGGCCAAGGTAAAACTCGTTTGCGTTAGTTAAATGCTCACGCAGCAGCATGCCCTTGCCCGATCGATACGCGACGAACAGTACATCGTAATTACCATCGGCCAACTTCACGTCAAGGACACCACCCTCACCGAGGGCATCCAATGAAAGCTGTTGCTGTTGGACCACGCTGCCGTCTTCGGATGAGAAGATGTAGTAGTGCAAAGTGGTCGGAGTGGTTAGGTCACTGCCCGAGCCGTTGTAAACACCCGAAAGACGGATGTTGTCGAGTTTTACGGTACCCGTATTCTCATTATAATCGCTTCCTTCGCCTCGATCTCCGGGTAAAAATTCAAATTTCAGTCTAAGCGTTGCAGCTCCAACAAACTGCGGATACCCGCTCAGATCGAATGAGTAGCGATCTCTTGAAGTTGCACCAAATGGATTGGTTGCACTAAGCACTTCAAAAGTGGTACCATCATCAATGGAAAAGGATAAGGAAAAATCCTTCGGGCCGGTAGCCGAACTGCTAATATCGAGGGCGAACGTGGATACCGATTCAAGACCGCGCATGGGTAGGTTAATTTCCACAGATTGTGCTCCTTTTATATTTAGTGCCTTGCCCGGTTCAATGGGATCCAACCCGAAACCGGCGACATAATCTGGTGCCGAATCGGCCCCAACAAACGTAATCCCCGCCCCCACTTCATCCACGGCGATATCCGGCTCCAAATCTCCGTTATTAAACGACCAATAATACAGGTATTGCGGCTCGACACCAGGCTCGATGTTCAGCAATGCCTGCAGTCCCTTATCCATTATATCGAGTGCCATCGGGATTGCAGCCTGGGGTCCGCCCATCGGTTCCTTATCTGCCTCGAAACCCGCCAATTTAAAGGTCACATTCCGCAGTTCCTCTGTTGGCAGCGGAGGGATATCCCGCTTGCATCCTAAAAAAAACCCGGTCAACAGAACAAAGCACAGCGAATAACATGGGAGATGTTTGAAAAATTTCATTGGTATTGATTTATTGGTTAAAAAAATAGATGTTTCGGCTTAAAATAGCACATCAGATAAAAAATGCCAAGAAAAGCGGCTAATTGTCAGGCAATCGTTACGATGCGGTAAAAAATAATAGCAATTAGGATAACCAATAGTTAGCACACGAAATTAGTTGTTGCCAGATGTGGCATATTCCAAAACGCTACATCCATTGTTCAATCAACCGCGCTGCCTGCACCAATATGATAATATCGGTGCAATCTTGTTGCGTAACTTCTGTGTCACGGCATGGTTCATCCGATAAACTTTGCATGAGCCACATGGTCAGCAAATGCTTCCATTCGTAAAGCCTGTGTTGCTTAAAAAAGTAACCTATGTATGCAATCGGATCAGCAACTTGCGCAGCGGAAAGATCAGCCACGTATTTCTTGTTCACCCCGCAAACATTCAGCTCCGGGAAACCCATCCGGTTCCACAACCATGCTGTCTCGACCATACGCTGGATCGTCTCCTTAATATATAACAGGTTTCCGGGATCATTGTGATTCTTCCAATGATCCGTTTTAGTGATCAATTCATACCACTTCCGGATGGCTTTCGGGAATTTCACTTCATCGATATACCAAAACACACTGCTTAATCCTTCGAAAATAAGCTCAATATCCTCTTCGGATAAATAATCGGGATGATCCGCATCAGAAGCGAACAACTGGTAGTAGTTGAGCTTTTCCGCATCAAGCTGCGGAGCTGGAGCATTAACCAGTTCGAATGCGGCGTCAACAATCGTCATCATATACCAATAGTCGTGCACATCCGTTGAAGATTCGATACAATAGAAATCAACCGTTAGGTTAGGCATATAAGAACTATTTAGAGCTACATCGAGCCAGACCCGCTCGATGTCGTCTTTTAGCAACAAACCATGCCGTTTCTTAAAAATCGCCCTCGCCGTATCGGCACACGGTATCGACCTGCCTTTGTCTTTGGCCGGTGTCCTAACGAAAAGCTTGTCAAAAGTCCGTTGTCGGTACTGTTCCCTCAAGTAGTGCCCCTGAAGGTCAGCGCCTTTTTGTTGGGCCCCTATTTCGCATGTCGTAATCAGCCATACGAAATCCATCAGTTTGGCCACCTCTTTGGCTTTCTGATATAAGTTTACCGGGGTGCCGTGCTGCCGCCAGCCGTGTTTCTCAAATACGGCAAACAAGAGATCGCGGAGATGTTGTTTAAACTGGTCGGCGGATTTGCCGACCAGAAATTCCTTTAATCCGATCATTGGATCGCTTATTTCCCTACTGTTCAACGTGCTCACGTTGTAGTTTTCCCGTGCAAAAATTTTGTAGTCCATGGTTGAAAAAGTTTAAGGTTAATAAATTATTGATATTGAAATCCAAGAAATTTAGCTAGGTTCTGCCACCTCACCGCTGGCTTTCGGATAACTTTCCTTTAAGCGTAGGATTTCGTATACAAGGAAAATTGCCTCTGTTAACTTTTCAAGATAGACCATTATTCTGAATGGTTCCCGTACATTGTCGAAGAACCCCTCACTCCCTTCCTTATACGCGTGAATCAGTAAGTCATCAAGCAGCTCCTCCCACCCGTCCAAACTACGGAAGGTAAAGAAGTCAGCAAGGAAAATTCGAATATCATTCTTCTCCTCGAGGCTCAGGCTCGGGTAACTGTTTTCATAGCTTCTGATGTTTCCAGGGGATAAATCTAAACCGCTACTGTGCAACACATTCATAATTTCCACGACTTTTACAAGCTGTATTTGGTCATAAGCATAGCTTTTCCCTGTGCTACCATAAAACTCTTCCCCGTACGAGTAGGCGGTCTTCACGAGATTGAGAACATCTTGTTTCAGGTAGTATAAGGTTGTCTCCTGGCCACACAACACATTAATAAAATGGAGTGGATTCTGAGTGTCGTCTTCACGTAAATACCGAAAATTTGCATGAACGAAGTGGGTCTTATTGTTTCCCATGATTAAAAGATTTAAGTTTAATATCAATTCGATAAAACAAAGATACTATCTTTTGATAAAGATGCAATCATAAAAAGCTAATATTTTTATTAAAATACACACAACAACCTAAGTGCCAGATAAAAAAATCCTGCCCACGCCTTACGGCACGGACAGGATTTTAAATGTAAAAGGCTAAATTTACCTTATGCTTTATCCACCGACAAGGCTTGCTCAATCATAAATAGCAAGCTTTGGCGGTGTGCCGCCGTCTGAGCATCTGCGCCCGCAGCACCCGCCAGCTTCGCTTTAAGATCATTCAACGTAGCCAAAGCGCCGGCTTTGCTCGCGTAATCGTATCCTGTTTTGGCTTCGAGAATTCCGATCAGCGCCTTCACGTAATCCGTTTGCAGGTTCTGCCGAATCAAATTGACGTTTCCGCCCAAGTCGGCTTCAAAAATATTGGTCGTCAGGTCCTGCATTACCGCAGTGACCGAATAAGTATTCCCGTAAAGGCTACTATTGCTTATACGTGAAAGCGTGGCCGGATGCAGGATGTGCGAGAGCGTACTTACCTGCAACGACCTGAATGTATTCTGCGGCTTATAATCTTCCGTACTGCTGAAGAAGTTGAAGCCCCGGCGCTGCCGTTGCAGATAAGGGAATAATGCATAGTCTGTTTCAAACGCATCAGGTGCATACACATATTTACCCAACAGTTCCATGGCTTTCTTCTGTACCTCCAATGGCACCGGCGTATAGGGCTGCGCATCGGTACGTTGCCCCACAAAACTACGGTCAACATATACGCCGCCGATGTAACGGCTTATCGCGGCGGCCATGCTGGCACGCTGGCTATTCAGTTGACCGTAACGCAACAGCAATTCCTGGTATCCCTGGTTGGGTCGGCTGAACCGTTCCTTCAACTTTGGCATCATATCGTTGACCAGCAGGAACCGTTCTTCGCCATAAGCCATCATATCGTTAGAATGATCATTTACATTTACCCGCGGGTCAATCGCCTTACCCGGACTACGCATATCGTCCGCATCGTTGCCAAATGCCAGCTGTGGGTCGGTGCTCCGGCTCAGAATCTTATCCAATCCTTTCGTTTCTTCAGCAGGCGAAAACGGCGTGTAACCATATTCGATGGCCCAGATGTCGTACGGGCCAGCTTTCGTGGTATAATAATCGCCCTGCTTGCTGCGGTCGCGGCTTACGTTGATGGCCGGATAATCCATCACCGATCCTTGCAAACCAATTTTACGCGTCAGCTTGGTATCGTGCAACTGTTCCGGACTAAGCATCTGGCTGGCCCGCATGTTATGGTTCAGCCCGAGGGTATGCCCCATTTCATGCATAATCAGGTAGTACAGGAATTGCTTATGCATCTCTTTTACGGCTTCCGATTTACCTGCTTCGCCCAATCCGGCATCCAGGGTTTCTACAACAGCAATGCCCGTTTGGAATTGCATACTGAGTTCATTGGCAAGGTTACATAGTGCCCTATGGTTTACCTGTGAATGGTGCACGTACGCCGCTTGCGGGGCCAATGCCTGCCCGGGGTCTTCCCATGGCAACGACGCTAGTGCGGCATTGCCGCCATTGAACAAATCATCCATCACGGGCGTGCCGGCACCCGATTTCCACTCCACGGTAATATCCGCGCCAAGGATCTGTCCGGTCAGCGGGTTATAGAAGCTCGGACCAATGGCGCCATAGCTCGGATTGGCCGACGACTTCCAACGGATTACATTGTATGCGATATCCGCAGGATCCCAATCGGCATCGTCAGGCATCTCTTTCATCACAACGGCATTCCTGAAGCCCGCAGCTTCGAACGCTTCGTTCCATTTCTCGCCTGCTTCCTTAATGATGGGCCGGTATTCCAACGGTGTAGTATTCTCTATCCAGAATACGATCGGTTCTACGGGTTCACTCACCTTCGCATTCGGATTTTTCTTTTCCAGGTGCCAGCGACTGATAAAATCGCGGTAAGGAGTGGGCGATACCGAGGTGAGGTCATCTACCTCTGCTCCGAAATAGCCGACGCGGGGGTCATCCCGCCGCGGACGGTAATTGTTTTGAGGCACTTCCAGAAATGAATGCTGCATCCGCACCGTTACATAGCGTGCGTCGGTAATGTCTTTGCCCCCGCCATTCATCGGTGTGGGGTTGTCATAGGTCAGCCGCACAACGACATCTGTGTTTTTTTGGAACGACCGTACGGTATCATAACTCGATTTGGCCGTATTCAGATTCCCCAAATTAAAAACCGCCGTTGGCGGTGTACCGGGGGGCATCACCGGTTTTACGGCGTCCAGCTTATTGCTCATGAATAAGCCGTCAATCGGAATCAGGAAACCCGCACTGTCTGAAGCCGCAATCTTTTCCGAATGGAATATCGTTTCTGACACATCTGCATTGGCCGCCTTACTTACCGGGTTGGCCGGGTCATAATAAAATGCGGTATTCTTTCGCAGAAACTCAATCTTGTCGTGGTTTCTCCGGATGCTGAACAGCCAGGTGTCGCGGATCATATTCTCATTAAGGAACAACGAGGTAGGGCCGCCCATGGAAAAGCTTTGGTAGATGAAATCCTGGTCTAACTGTTCTTTGGCGACGTATAGCTGTAAACTGGCAGTAGCGGTATCCCGGTACAGCGTGAAGAGTCCATCAATTTTCTTGCTCGACTTCACCTTGTCGTCAATGCTTGGTTTTTCGTCCTTCTTTTTTTGTACCGAATCTGCCGCGGCCTTGGCTGTGCTGTCCGGCGGTGTTACTTTTGAGGTGTCGGGCTGATTTTTCGGGAGGGTATCCTGGAGGGAATACACGTCCGGTTGACCTGAAGCGGGAGCACCTAAAAAAAGGGTGCCCACTACGGTGGCTAGCAATGCGTACTTCATACGATTTTGGTTAAAAATGATACATTCATGTGTTGGTTCTTTGCAGTCCAAAGCCGAAACTTACCCTATAAGACGCTCAGACACCAGATTAGTTGCATACGAACATTATAAATTATGCCGCCGCCAAACTTAGATAAATTCCGTTTTATATGCAATTTAATCGCATTGCATATAAAAAGGAGTTTATCGATCTCTCCTCTGCCTTTGAGAGGCAACTTTATACGAGGAAATATAACATTTCCGTTTTGATAAGATTCGAAATGGCACATACTTGTTGCAACACCCATCAAAATTCGTACATTAGTGCCGCACACCTAACTCGTTAATAAACATATAAAATTTACATGGAAAAGAAAATTCTCCTGAATGAACGCGACATGCCCACTCAATGGTATAACATTGTTGCCGACATGCCCAACAAGCCACTGCCACCACTCCATCCGGCCACCAAACAGCCGGTAGGCCCAGACGACCTCGCTCCCATTTTCCCCATGGCGCTCATCGAGCAGGAAGTGTCCGCTGCCCGGTATATTGAGATTCCCGATGAAGTACAGCAAGCCTACCGTATCTGGCGCCCTACGCCGTTAATCCGCGCCACCAACCTGGAAAAGGCACTCGGAACGGATTGTAAAATCTACTATAAGTACGAAGGAACCAGCCCAAGTGGCTCGCACAAACCCAATACAGCCATTCCGCAGGCGTATTATAATAAGCAGGCGGGTGTAAAACGAATCATCACGGAGACCGGTGCGGGGCAATGGGGGACGGCGCTGGGCTTTGCCTGCAGCCAATTCGATATCGAATGTGAAGTCTACATGGTGCGGATTAGTTTCGACCAGAAACCCTACCGCAAAATTCTGATGAATACCTTTGGTGCCACGGTCCATTCGTCACCTACCAGCCACACCCAGGCGGGCCGGGATGCACTTGCCGCCAATTCCGATACACCGGGCAGCCTGGGTCTGGCAATTTCGGAAGCTATCGAAGTAGCTGTGGGCGACGAACATACCAAGTATGCATTGGGTTCCGTGCTTAACCACGTCCTGCTCCACCAAACCATTATCGGCCAGGAAGCAAAGAAACAAATGGAATATACAGGAGACTACCCCGACATCATCATTGCACCGTTGGGTGGCGGGTCCAATTTCGCAGGCCTATCCTTCCCGTTCCTGCAAGATAAAATTGCAGGTAAACCTCTACGGTGCATCGCCGTGGAACCGGCCTCCTGCCCCAAGCTCACCAAAGGGAAATTCATGTACGATTTTGGCGACACACAGGGATATACGCCTTTGCTACCCATGTACACGCTTGGGCACACCTTTACGCCAGCCGCTATCCACGCTGGCGGGTTGCGCTACCATGGGGCTAGCGTACTTTGCAGCCAGTTACTCAGAGATGAACTCATCGAAGCGCAGGCTATCCAACAGCTAGAGTGCTTCGAAGCAGGCGTCCTATTTGCCAAAGCTGAAGGCATCGTTCCGGCTCCCGAAGCAAACCATGGCATCGCACAGGTTCTCCGGGAAGTCAACAAGGCCAAGGAAGAAGGGATATCAAAAACCATCCTCTTTAATCTTTGTGGTCACGGGTTTGTAGACATGACAGCCTACCAGGATTACTTTGCGGGCAAGCTGCACGACCACTCGTTTACCGATGAAGAATTGACGGCAGAATTGGCAAGCCTTGAGGCATTACAGCCTTAGTTGGCGCTTTTCTTATCACCTAACAAAGCATGAACGAGGATATCGTATTTGGATGAGGTGTTCCTCCCGGGCGATTACCCTCGATCGTGGCTGAACCGTCTTGTCGCAGCGAAGTAGTCTGGAGGGAGTGACGAACCGGCTCCAATCGATCTTCTATCAATACCTGATCTTGAAACCCTCCTTGGCTTGCCCCGACCGGAAAAATACCAGCCCCATGCGGTACATATCAATTGTTACCGTTACTTCAGGCTTCATTTTAATGGATCGCCATAGCGTTTTTGACTCGGCAGTACGATAGACGTCCAACAGCACCAACACACTGCCCGCATGGAGCTGGGGCCAAAACGCCGCTACTTGGGCGGCTGGTGCTTCGAGCGCATCGGCATCGATAATAACGAAATCCAGAGTGGTTGTCGGTATGGGCTTGTTGGTCAGCATAAATACCATTCCCGGCTGAAACCGATGGATGAGCCGTCCAATTAACCGCTGCACCTTATCACGCGGCTCGCCGGGAAGGCGTTTGGCGTAAATTACCTCATCCACCAGCCGATAGACGAACGGCGAATGGGTACCGTGGCGGGAATGTGCTGCAAAAAAATGCAACCACTTGTCGATGTAATAGCGTAAATAACCCACGGTTGCAAAAATAGCATAAACAAGCCACGTACACCACCCCTTACCAACTGTAGGTGAGACCCCCATATAAATCCAGGAGGAGCGCATTCTTACGGTCACCATCAGCATCCCCTTGGCGATAGGTTAAGGTAAGGCCTGCTGCCACACCCCAATGGCGTCCTATGCGAAGCTGGGGCAACAGCCGTACAGCCAATTGTAACCGGCTGTTTTTCTTGAATCCGGTGTTGATCAGGTTGGCAACCTCCGCATCAATCCCAAGCATTCCCGCTGTTAACAGATGGGCGCCCAGCCCTGTTTCCAAACCATACCGTTGTGGGCCACCTTCCAGTTTGTAGCCGACACCGATCAGTCCATATAGCACCCTGCCCCCCGAGCGAAAGGTCACATGGGCCATTCCCCACTCACTGACACCTATGCCAACGCTCCGCCTACCGTTTTTCACAAAGTTCACCAGACCAATCGGATAATCGCTGCTGTCGGCAACATTGACCAGACCGGCTAACTGGACGCCCCGCACATCTGCTGCAACATTAAATACGCCCGAGAGTTGCATGCCCGTTACATCCCCGGAGCGGTTGCTTACACCGCTCACTTGTATGCCAGAAACGCCTCCGACCACGATATTGGATATGCCGGCAATCTGCACACCTTCCACGTCGCGCCCCACCAGGTTGAACAGCCCGGCGGTTTGAAAATAACGGACATCCTGCTGGTTGACATTAAAAATACCACCCACCTCAACACCATTTACGCCCGCGGTATGCCCGCCGATGATATTCAACGAAACCTGGTTCACTACCTGGCTATTAAACAACCCCTGTGAACTTATCCGCGGTATGAGGGAAACCTGATACCCATTATAGGCAAAAAATCCATCAAGGTTGATCCGTTGTATCCGTTGCTTCGAGTTGGTAAAAAAACGTCCAAACGCCGTCCCTTCCAGTCCTTCACCCTCATTTTCGGGAAAAAACCAATACCGCCGTGCCGCAGCTTTCGACCCAACCTCAACAGGCAGCAATAGCGCAATGGTGGTATCCCTGTAATTTTCTTTGCTCACCGTAAGCCATATCGTCTCGTTGGGCCGTCGAAACGACAGCCTGAAGTCCCCTGTCGCCCCCGACAGTGTGGAAGCCAGTACATTCCGTTCATAAACACTCGCCTGTGCTATCGCCGTACCATCGATCGCATCCCGTACATGCCCTTCCACAACCAACGGTCTACCACGCCGTTGTTCAATGCTAACGGTAAGATCAATAAGGCGGGGTGCATAACGAATGATGACATAGCCCGGACTTTCCTTGAATACATAGGCCGGACCAAACAATTGCTTCAGAAAACCGAGCAACGTCCCCCGGTAACGTGGAAGGTTGACTTGCTGGTCTGCATCAACGGCATTGCTGTTATAAGCAAAATAAAATTGCTGTTGCTTACTGACTTCGTCCAATAAATCGCCCATGCGCTGACTGCCGGTACTGTTAACAGTAATTTCCCGCGCCAGATACGGTTGCGCCACGCAGGTGCCAGCCATCAGGAAAACGCTCGCAACCAGCAAGCAAAGGAGCAAGGCCAAATAGCCGAAACCGGTGTGCTGCATTTCCACAATGGCTAGTTGAATACAATCCGGTTACCTTGACGTGTTGCTTGTATGCCCAAGGTTTCAGAAACGATATGCAGCGTTTCGTCCAACGTGCCCTGATACAACGTTGTCGTCATCGGCAGGTCGCGAATCGTCTCATTTGCAATGGTAATCTCCACATGATACGTTTCCTCCAGCATCTGGACAATCTGCCACAGCGGCGTATGATCGAGCACACCGATCACCCTGCTCTCTTCAAAGCGCCGGGTGGTGGTATTGATGGTCACCCTTTGCCGGGCCTCCAGTTCAATGGTCTTATTAATCCCCGCTACTTTCACCTTCCCCGATTCGACGATAACCGTCGTTTCGTCGCCATTTCGGGTTACGTGAAATGATGTGCCCAACACGGTGACGGTCACATCGCCCGACTGGATGACAAAAGGCCTGTCACGGTTAGGCGCCACCTCAAAAAACACCGACCCGCTACGGAGCGCGACCGCCCGCTTCTGCTGGAACAGCCCCTGCGAAAAACGCAGTGAGGCATACTTGCTGAGCGTGATGACTGATCCATCTGCCAGCGTATCGGTACTCATGGTATCGGTTGTTTCGTGCATTACTCCAAATAGGGGGTCGACAACTCGATCCGACCCGATCAAATAATATCCTGCGAATGCCGCTATCGATGTGAAAACAAGTACCGCGGCAACGCGTAGCCACCCCATCCGTTGAAGAAGCGGCGTGGCGGAATCTCCCGCCACGCCGCTACCCGCCTGTGCTTCCCGATGCTGTACAAACCGCTCCCAGGCAGCTTGCTCGTCTACCTTGCTTGCTGCGGCAAATGATTTGCTGGTGTCCCATATCTGCCGCAAACGGGAATAGTGACGTTCATTGTCGGGATGGGCAGCAATCCAACGGCGCACTACCCCGGCTTCCGACTCGCTGGTTTCGTTCAATAGGTATTTTGTCAACAATGCATCATCCATATCCTCATAGATTAGGCAGTAAAATAATCAATACCGGAAGGAAATCAGCCAACCGCAGCCGTAACAACCTCAAGGCTTTTCCCATGTGGGCCTCTACCGTTTTTACCGAAATACCCAGCCTTTCGGCTATTTCGTGGTACCGCAGTTCCTCGAAGCGGCTGAGCTGGAATACCGTACGGCATTTTTCGGGCAACTTTTGCAACGCTGCATGTAACTGACGCCGCAGCTCACCATCGGCCGCCACTTCATCTGCCTGTCGCTGTCTGTGTTCGGCCATCGCTTCCTCCATATATTTACGTTGCACTTTTTTGTGCTTCAGGTAATTCAGGCTTTCGTGATAAACCGATTTGTAAAGATATGCCCTCAACGAGGTATGGATGGCCATCCGATCCCGATTTTCCCACAGCTTCAAAAATACCGTCTGCACGATTTCCTCCGCCATCAAATCATCCTGAAGCACCGTATGGGCATAGGCGTGCAATGCCTTGAAATCACGCTTAAATACCTCCTCAAAGGCCGCCTCAGAACCGGAATATGCCACTGCTTCGCTTTTGGCCAAAGTTACTTCCATTTAGCTACATTGACAACTTGGCCTCGCCTTACCCTTATGTCGTGCAATATATTTTTGAAAACTGCCTCCCTTTTAATAAGAATCGTGTCATATTCAGTACACTGATATTGCATATAAGGTCTAATTTATCTAAGTTTGCCTTAGATGAACGAGAAAGAGATAGATTCGTTGATTAAATTGTTGGACGACCCCGACACGGAAGTTTTTCACCATGTTGAGCAGAAACTCATCATGATGGGTCCTGAAGTAATTGGTCGGCTGGAAACGGTCTGGGGGCAATCGTTCGACGTGATGTTGCAAACCCGCATCGAGAACCTCATCCATAAAATACAGTTTGAAGATGTGCTGCAAGAGCTTGAACTCTGGAAACTGAGTGGTTCATTCGATTTACTCCAGGGGTTGATCATTGTCAACAAATACCAGTATCCGGATGTTGATGAACAGAAAATAATCAACCAGATTGAGTCTATCAAGCGTGATGCCTGGCTGGATATGATCTACAGCATGAGCGCCGTTGAAAAGGTACGGCTTCTCAACAACATCTTATATAATGCCCACGGCTTTTCGGGAAATACAAGCAACTATCACGACCCACAAAACTCCTACGTGGGCCAGGTACTTGAAACTCACAAAGGCAATCCCATCCTGCTGGCCTGCATTTATAGTATCGTGGCTCAAAAACTCGATATCCCCATATATGGGGTCAATCTGCCAAAACACTTTATACTGGCCTATACGGAAGACCATACCCCGGTGGAGAACAAGGATGGTATATTGTTTTATATTAATGCGTTCAACAGGGGTCAGATTTTCGGGCGGCACGATGTAGTGGCTTTCCTCAAGCAACTCAATCTTGCACCCAATGACGATTTCGTATTGCCGTGTACTAACGTCGATATCATCACCCGCGTATTACGCAACCTCGTGACTTCCTATTCACAGGCCGGCAATTCAGCTAAAACGGACGAAATCAACCGGATGCTGGATCTTCTGGCTTAATCGCCGGTTTTTGACTTATTGCAGTTCTGCTGTTAATCCGCGCACATCCAGATACATCCCGAATGGATATCGGTTATTATTCAGCGTATCCAAATCAACCGTTTCCTCCGGAGCCACATTACCCTTGTCTGACAGGCGGAAACGTGAGATTTTCCGCTCATCGCGGTCGGCCACAAAGATAGTATGCCTACTGGCTTCACCCCTCGGATCAACAGCGACGTCAACAGGCCCAGTCAGGCCCGTTAATGCACCACTGATGGTACGGGTTGGAGACACGGTGGCTGACGCGGTGCTCAGATGAGCTTTGATTCCTTCAATGATGTATATCCGTCCATCCGCGACCGGATTGTTCAAACTTCCGGTACCATAATCCGCCACCACCAAGACATCCAACGAATCGACAAATGCGATACCGCGAATAGCTGTTGCGCCCTCGATTCGAACGGTAGACAGCGCTGGTAAATTCACGGGGAGTGTATCTAAGGTAGACAGGTTTCCATAGAGCGAAACACCTCCATTTGCCCCTGCGTTGGATACCAGTAAGCTGTCGTTCCACAGTTGCACATCCCACGGCCGCATGTCGGCACCCAAACGGAGCGTCCGATTGGGTTTGGTAAAGCCGGCACGGTTCATCGGCTGGTAGAAACCATATAGGGTTGTTGAAGCATTATTTTCGGTATTGCTGGCTACGTATAGTATTTTGGTCGGATTGTGGTATACAATGCCCCGCATCTGTGTAAGCAGCCGATTCCCAAAGCTCCCGGTATTGCCCAAGGTACCCAATTCGCCTACGGTCATCACCCGGATCGTCGTGTCGTTATATGCGGCCTGGAACAGGCGGCTGTCCAATGGGCTGAAGTGGATACCGGCACCACCAAGAACATCGGAATCGTGGCCCAATGCGACGTACATTTCCGACGTATCTGCCGGGTCGATCAGCAGGACGTTGTCAATATCATCTTTCGAAGCATCGGTCTGGTAATTCTCAATGGACACGTACAACCGTGCAATCGGTCGTTTTGGATATTCCGGTTCGTCGTCATTACGTATGCAACCGCCAATGGCCAGCAATGCGCCAAGTACTACCCATGGAAAAAATGATTTCTTCATCCGGCGGAGTTTCGTGCAAACTTAGATAAAGTTGCGTATAAAAGCAACTTTGTCGATCTACTCGGCTGCCGCCGAGTTCCAGCTAGTATAGAGGAAATGTAAAGAAAATTCACTAATTTTGTCCCCTTAGCTAACGTTGGGGAAATATGGACAATACGGAATTCAAACGCGAAAAGCTGGAATTGCCAAATGGCGAAAACAAACTACTGCTGCACTCGTGCTGCGCACCCTGCTCTGGCGAGGTGATGGAAGCATTGATTTCATCAGGCATCGATTTCACCATCTATTTTTACAACCCCAACATTCATCCACGTAAGGAATATGACCTCCGAAAAGATGAAAACATCCGATTTGCGGAGCAACACGGCATCCCATTTGTCGATGCCGACTACGACGTGGATAATTGGTTTGCCCGCGCTAAAGGCATGGAGCACGAGCCGGAGCGCGGAATCCGCTGTACCATGTGTTTTGATATGCGTTTCGAGCGCACCGCGCTTTACGCCCATGAAAATGGCTTTCCGGTAATCACCAGCTCGTTGGGTATTTCGCGCTGGAAGAATTTCGAACAGATTAACGATTGCGGCGAACGCGCAGCAGGCCACTATCCCGGCATTACCTATTGGACGTTCAATTGGCGTAAAAAAGGAGGCTCATCGCGCATGCTGGAGATCAGCAAGCGTGAACAGTTTTATATGCAGGAATATTGCGGTTGCGCTTATTCCCTACGCGATACCAATCATTGGCGCCTGGAGAATGGCCGTGATCGGATCGAGATCGGAAAGAATTATTATGGCGACTAACGCAATCCGCTAACGACAAAAAACTTTCATATCTTATAATTTATGTATACCTTTGCGGGCTCAATTGTGGGGTGGTGAATTATTTGAAGCAATACCGGATTCCCTTCACGGGGCTGAGCTTAGGCGCGCACGACTTCGAGTTTGATATTGACAAGACGTTCTTTGATTGCTATGCGTATTCCATCGTGAAGGATGGTAACCTGAAGGCCCATGTTAACCTGCTTAAACAGGAGAACATGATGATCCTGCAGTTTCACATTACCGGCACGGTCATGCTTACATGCGATGTATGTTTGTCGCCTTTTCCGGCAAAGACCGATATCAAGGAACGGCTGATTGTCAAATTCACCGATGAGGACGCCGTAGAAAGCACGGAAGAGATCATCGTACTGGCCCGGCATGAGCACGAACTGGACATTGCGGGACTACTGTACGAATACATCAATGTAGCCGTACCCCATTACAGCAAATGCAGTGAGCAGGGAGACAACATCACGTGCGACAAGGCCGTACTGGCTAAATTAAATGACCTTGCGCCGGCACATCAGGAAAAGGAAGCAAAGCAATCAGATCCCCGTTGGGATGCACTTAAAAAAATAAAATACAATTAAATAACAATACGAGATGGCACATCCAAAACGTAAAACCTCCAAAGCACGGAGAGACAAAAGAAGGACACATTATAAAGCCGAACGCCCAACCTTGGCAACATGTAAGGAAACAGGGGCTGTGCACCTGCCTCACCGCGCATATCTGGTAGATGGCAACCTTTATTACAACGGTAAACTGATCGTCGAAAATACTGCTTCTGCCTAAATTGGTCTTTCAAAAAAATCGAACATCCCATAATGCGTAACTGATTTTTTATGCGTTACTTTGGGGTGTTTTTGCGTGTTATCGGATTCAGCGACAATAACGAATGAAGATTGGTTTAGATATATTGGGCGGCGATTTTGCCCCGGAAGCAACCATTAAAGGCGCTATTTTGGCAGCCAAACAGCTTTCGGAAGACCAGAAAATCGTACTCATCGGCAACCAGGATATTGCTAAACAACACATAGAACAAGCAGGGGAAAATCCTGCTTTTTTTGAATACGTACATGCCCCTGATCATATCGGTATGGGCGAACATCCTACCAAAGCCATTGCTCAAAAACCCGATTCGAGTATCAGTCGCGGATTTCAATTGCTTAAAGAGGGCGCCATCGATTCTTTTGCCTCGGCTGGAAATACCGGTGCCATGTTGGTTGGGGCGGTATTGAGCGTAAAGACCGTGCCCGGCGTGATCCGTCCGGCTATTGCGACCAATGTACCGAAAATCAAAAGCGGCTTTGGCATCCTACTCGATGTTGGTGCCAATGCGGACTGCAAGCCGGAAATGCTCCCCCAGTTTGGACTATTGGGCAGCCTTTTCGCCGAACATGTATATGGCATCGAAAAACCCGCCGTGGGTCTAGTTAATATCGGTGAAGAAGCCGAAAAAGGCAATGCGCTTACACTCGCAGCCTATCCCCTCCTAAAAGAAAATAACCGCATAAATTTCATTGGCAACGTCGAGGGCCGGGAGCTCTTTGACGAAAAAGCCGATGTGATGGTATGCGACGGGTTTGTGGGCAACATTGTACTCAAACTTGCAGAGTCTTTTTACGTGCTAACACGGAAGAAAGGGTTCAAAGATTCGTTTTTTGACCGCTTCAACTATGAACAGTACGGAGGCAGCCCTATCCTGGGTGTTAATGCACCCGTCATTATTGGGCACGGTATCTCCAGCCCGGAAGCCATAAAAAACATGGTGTTCCTGTCTAAAAACATGATCGATTCCGGTATCATCGAACGAATAAAACGGGCTTTCAATTAATTTGCTATATGTCAAAAATTCATGCTGCCGTAACGGCTGTACACGGGTACGTACCTGACTATATCCTGACCAACCAGGAACTCGAAACGATGGTCGAGACGAACGACGAGTGGATTACCACACGTACCGGCATCAAAGAGCGGCGTATCCTGAAAGGTGAGGGCAAGGCGACTTCTGACATGGCGGTACCCGCTGTAAATGGCCTGTTGGAAAAACGGGGCATAGGTGCCGACGAAATAGACCTGATAATCTTCTGTACCGTTACGCCAGACATGCCTTTTCCAGCTACGGCCAATATCCTGGCCGATAAAGTTGGGGCCGTAAACGCTTGGGGATTCGATTTGCAGGCTGCCTGTTCGGGTTTTATCTATGGGCTCACCACCGGCGCGCAGTTCATCGAAGCGGGCACGCATAAAAAAGTGCTGGTGGTCGGTGGCGACAAAATGTCGTCCATCATCAACTATAAAGACCGTACTACGTGTATCATCTTCGGCGATGGTTGCGGCGCGGTACTGCTCGAACCGAATGAAGAAGGGTTGGGCGTGATGGATTCCATCCTCAAAAGTGATGGCTCGGGTTGTCCTTACCTCAATATCAAAGCAGGTGGCTCACTGCTGCCGGCCTCGCATGCCACGGTAGATGCCGACTTACATTACGCTTATCAGGAAGGCCGTACGGTATTTAAATTCGCGGTAACCAACATGGCAGACGTAGCTGCAGAAATTATGGACCGCAACGGCCTTACGGCCGATGATGTAGCTTGGCTGGTACCTCATCAGGCCAATAAACGCATTATCGACGCAACAGCAGATCGCATGGGCCTTAGCGATGAGAAAGTCATGGTCAACATCGAACGTTATGGAAACACCACTGCCGGCACTATCCCCCTCTGCCTTTGGGAATGGGAAAACCGGCTGAAAAAGGGCGACAACCTCATACTCGCTGCATTTGGCGGCGGGTTTACCTGGGGTTCAGTGTACCTGAAATGGGCGTATGGCGACTAACATGCAATAAATACAGATTTTATTTGTTATATAATAGATTAGCTAATATTTTTGATTCTTTATTTGGATACCGTTAGAAAACACAGCATCATATGGCGTCCGTTAAACCTACTAAACAATGAGCATGGATATCAAACAGATTCAAGACCTGATTAAGTTTGTCGCTAAGTCGGGGGTGAATGAAGTAGCTATTGAAGAAGAAGATTTCAAGATCACCATAAAGACAAACCAAGCACCTACTTACGTTACAGCAACGGTACCAACAGCCGCACCAGCACCATTACCAGTGGCGGCACCGACAGCTCCGGCACCTGAAGCACCAAAACAGACAACACCTAAAGCCGAAGATACTTCAAACTACGTGACCATCAAGTCACCGATGATTGGCACATTCTATCGGTCTTCATCGCCCGACAAACCAGCATTTGTGAACGTGGGTGATGAAATCACAACCGGCAAGGTAGTCTGCATCGTTGAAGCGATGAAACTTTTCAACGAAATCGAATCGGAGATCTCGGGCAAAATCGTGAAGATATTGGTCGACGACGCTCAACCCGTAGAGTACGACCAACCGTTATTTTTGGTTGAACCCAAATAACATCGCTGCGCTAAATCCATTTTTACCATGTGTATTTGCGCTCAATAGACGATCACATACTACCGAAGATAGTTCGATATTCATGTTCAAAAAAATACTAATAGCAAACCGGGGGGAGATCGCATTGCGCGTTATCCGCACCTGCCGTGAAATGGGCATCAAAAGCGTAGCGGTGTATTCCACTGCCGACCGTGACAGCCTGCATGTACGTTTTGCCGACGAGGCTGTATGCATCGGCCCTCCGCCAAGCAAAGACTCTTATCTTAACATACCCAATATTATTTCAGCTGCTGAACTGACCAACGCAGATGCAATACACCCGGGCTATGGTTTTTTATCGGAAAATGCCCGCTTCTCGTCCATCTGCAATCAGTATGGCATTAAGTTTATTGGTGCTACGGCCGAGCAAATCGAGCAAATGGGCGACAAGGCCTCCGCCAAGGAGACCATGAAGAAGGCCGGTGTACCCACTATTCCCGGTTCAGACGGACTGGTAAATGATGTAAAAGAAGGCATCGCGATAGCCAACGACATTGGCTATCCGGTCATTCTCAAAGCCACTGCAGGTGGCGGTGGCCGGGGAATGCGCATTGTCTGGAAAGACGAAGAGTTTGAACCAGCCTGGGATTCGGCTCGCCAGGAAGCTGGAGCGGCCTTCGGTAACGATGGCATCTATCTTGAGAAATTCGTGGAGGATCCCAGACACATCGAAATTCAGGTGGTGGGTGACCAATTCGGTACCGTGTGCCACCTCTCCGAACGTGATTGCTCGATCCAGCGGCGCCACCAGAAACTTATTGAAGAAGCCCCTTCCCCATTTATCACACCCGAGTTGCGTCGATCCATGGGCGAGGCTGCTATTAAAGGGGCTAAAGCGGTCAATTATGAAGGTGCAGGCACGATCGAGTTTCTCGTAGACAAACACCGCAATTTCTATTTCATGGAAATGAATACCCGCATCCAGGTGGAGCATCCAGTCACCGAAGAGGTCATCAATTTTGACCTCATCAAGGAGCAAATTAAGGTAGCAGCGGGCATCCCGATCTCAGGCAACAGCTATGAGCCAACCATGCACGCCATCGAATGCCGTATTAACGCTGAAGACCCATTTCATGGCTTCAGGCCTTCGCCGGGAAAGATTACGAACTTTCACTCGCCAGGCGGCCATGGCGTACGGGTAGATACGCACGCCTACTCGGGCTATGTCATCCCGCCTAATTACGATTCCATGATCGCCAAACTGATCTGCGTGGCGCAAACCCGTGAGGAAGCCATCTCAACTATGGAGCGCGCACTGAGCGAATTTATCATCGAAGGCATCAAGACAACCATCCCATTACACTTGCGGTTGATGCGTGACCCGAATTTCAGGGCGGGCAACTTTACGACCAAGTTTATGGAGACCTTTGATCTGAGCGAATAAATAAATGTAACAACTCCTCTGAACATACCATTCTTATCAAATAGAATGGTATTTTTGCTTTTCATCAATAACATGAGCAAATTATCCGGCAAGAAACTTGTAGAGACCCTCAAAAATAAAGGCAAGAACCTGGAGGCCGAGATGTCGTTCTTTGACCACCTCGAAGTACTGCGCTGGCACCTTATCCGGTCGGCCATCGCCGTGGTGGTCTTTATGGTTGTCGCCTTCTCGTTTTACGATTTTATATTTGATGATGTCATCATGGGTCCGAAAGACGCAAATTTCTGGACCTACCGTATGATGTGCCGGATTGCGGACTGGCTCAACACGCCTGACTTCTGCGTTACCGAAGTGCCGGGCACGATCATCAATACGCAAATGGCGGGGCAGTTTATCCTCCAAATCAACTCGTCGCTCATCATTGCGGTGATGTTGGGGTTCCCGTATCTCCTGTACGAAGTATGGCTTTTCATCAAACCCGCATTGACCGATGTGGAGCGGAAATCAGCTAGCGGATTCGTATTCTATGCCAGCTTCCTCTTCGTTTTAGGTGTCTTGTTTGGCTATTTTGTCGTTGTACCGCTAGCCATGAATTTCCTGGCCAACTACTCCATTAGTGGAGACATCGCGAATACCATCACTGTGCAGAACTACCTTTCGTTTGTAGCCACGCTCACGCTGGGATGCGGCATTATCTTTGAATTGCCGATTGTTATCTTCATCCTCTCCAAACTGGGCATCATGACGCCGCAATTCATGCGGAAATCGCGCCAATATGCCGTCGTCATCATCCTGATTATTGCAGCCATCATCACACCGACCCCTGATATCATCACGATGCTCACGGTTAGTTTTCCGATGTTTATACTTTATGAACTGAGTATTATCGTTGCGTCGCGGGTACATAAGAAACGAATGAAAGCTGATTTGGATTTTTATAAGGGAGAAGGAAAACAAGCGGAAGAAAAATAACAAGATTAATCATGACTACACCACACACCATCGCCATAGGGGGAGACCATGCCGGTTTTGCATACAAGACCGAATTACTGGATTTCCTAGAACGTGCGGGATATACCGTAAAAGACTTCGGTCCGCAATCTTCCGACTCGGTGGATTATCCGGATTTTGCACACCCCGTGGCCACAGCCGTGGAAAGCGGTACGTTTGACCGGGGCGTCCTGATATGCGGCAGTGCCAATGGCGTGGCCATCACCGCCAATAAGCATCAGGGCATCCGCGCCGCCATCTGCTGGGAGGAAGAACTGGCCGCTCTTGCCCGGCAACATAACGATGCCAACATCGTGTGTATACCTGCCCGCTTCATCGATCTGGAGCTGGCAAAGGCTATCATCGACAAATTCATTACGACGGAATTCGAGGGCGGCCGGCATGCCAATCGGGTAAATAAAATGTGTTGTTCATAACGGTGCAGCTGCCGAAGTCTAGTAGCTAGTGCCTCATATCTCAAAGCAATGAAACAATTATTATCCTTATTCCTCATTCCCGCCTTTTGCGGGTGTATTATGGCCCAGGATCCCGTACAGCAGAAATATGCGTCGGAGATCACCCCCGAAACAGCAAAAGCACACCTCTCCATCCTCGCTTCGGCCGAATTTGAAGGCCGCGGTACGGGTGAACCTGGCGGCGAAAAAGCGGCAGAATACATTGCCACGGAGTTTAAACGACTGGGATTGGCCGGGCCTGTGGATGGTTCGTACTTCCAGCCCGTGAAGTTGGTTCGTACACAATTCGAGGTTAGTGCGTTTTCTATTGACGGAAAGTCGTTTGCTCACGGCAAAGATTTCTATTTCGTGGGTGGGGGACCGGAAACCACCATCAACGCCAACGAAGTCATCTTCATTGGGTATGGCATCAGTGATGAAAAATACGACGACCTGAAAGGAATCGATATCAGTGATAAGGTGGTATTGGTAGTCAGCGACGGCGAGCCCGAAGACGCGCAAGGCAATTCCCTCATTACCGGCACGGATACCGCATCGGAATGGGTAACCTCACGAACTAAACGACTCCAGAATATCACTTCAAGAAACCCCAAGCTCATCATTGCGGTCTCCGGCTCGGTTAAGGAAACACTTGAACGCTTTGGAAACCGGCTTACCCAGCCCCGCATTGCGTTGGACGAAGGCGAAGGTGCCAATGACCCATCGGCTGGCAACCGTACGCCCATTGTAAACATCGGTCCCGAAATGGCCGACCTGCTATTGGCCCGGGCAAAAACATCCACCGGCGAATTGACCGGACGCATCAACGAGACGCGACAACCCCAAAGCAAACGCTATAAAACCCGACTGAAAACGACTTTCGGTTCAGTTACCGAGCCATTTACTTCGGATAATGTATTGGGATACCTCGAAGGCACCGACCTCAAGGATGAATTGCTGGTACTCACGGCACACTACGACCACGAAGGCAATCAGAACGGCACCATATACTTTGGTGCGGACGACAACGGATCGGGCACAACCGGCATATTGGAACTGGCCCGGGCCTTTACCAAAGCGAAAGCCGAAGGCCACGGCCCCCGGCGCAGCATTCTTTTCATGACGGTAACCGCGGAGGAAAAAGGGTTGTTGGGCTCCAATTACTACTCACGCCATCCGATATTCCCGTTGGAAAACACCGTCGTTAACCTCAATACAGATATGATTGGCCGCGTTGATGATAAGCACCTTCGTGGCAATCACAACTATGTGCACGTCATCGGATCGGACAAACTGAGCTCCGAGCTGAAAACCATCAACGAAAATGCGAATGCCGAATATACGCACATGGAACTGGATTATATGTACGACGATCCGAAAGACCCGATGCGCATCTACTATCGCTCAGATCAGTATAATTTTGCAAAACACGGTATTCCGGTGACTTTCTATTTCAGCGGCTTACATCCCGATTACCACACGCCGGCAGACACGGTTGAGAAAATCAATTTCGAACTGCTTGCCAAACGTGCCCGGTTGGTCTTTCATGTCGCCTGGGAAGTTGCCAATCGCGATCAGCGGCTCGTTGTGGATTCTAATAAGGAATAATTAAAAAAAGACTATGCTACCCCGTATCAATTTTACAACAACACAGGCTTACAAATACCTCAGCAACCATTACGTCGATATCGCTCCTAAGCACCTTACGGAACTCTTCGCCGCCGATAAAAATCGGTTTACCAAGTTTTCGATCACATTTGGAGACATCCTTTTCGACTATTCCAAAAACCGTATCGACGACAGCACGAAAGCGCTGCTCCTCCAACTGGCCCGCGAATGCCGGTTGGAAGAAGCTATCAACGCGATGTTCGCCGGCGAGGCCATCAACGAAACAGAAGGCCGTGCGGTGCTCCACACCGCCCTGCGCCATCAGAGCGACAATCCGGTGCTGGTAGATGGCAAGGATGTAATGCCGGATGTAAAAGGGGTATTAAATAAAATGCGCGGGTTTTCCGAACGGATTATTAGCGGGGATTGGAAAGGTCATACGGGTAAGTCCATCACCGATGTAATCAATATCGGTATCGGCGGCTCCGACCTCGGCCCCGTCATGGTAACCGAGGCACTAAAGCCTTACAAAAATCACTTAAATATCCATTTTGTATCAAACGTAGATGGTACGCATATTGCCGAGACGCTTAAAAAGGTCGATCCGGCGACAACCCTGTTCCTCATTGCCTCCAAGACCTTCACTACGCAAGAGACCATGGCCAACGCACATACCGCGCGGCAGTGGCTACTCGACAGCGGCGCGGCCCCTGAAGCCGTGGCCAAGCATTTCGTAGCCCTATCCACCAATGCGAAGGCCGTTGCCGACTTTGGTATCGATACACAGAACATGTTCGAGTTTTGGGATTGGGTAGGCGGTAGGTATTCGTTGTGGAGTGCTATCGGGCTTTCCATCGTACTCAGCGTCGGGTACGAAAACTTCGAGCAGTTGCTCCAGGGGGCCGACGCGAGCGACACCCATTTCCGGGAAACGCCGTTTGAAGAGAACATCCCGGTTATCATGGCGCTGCTGGGCGTGTGGTACAACAACTTTTTCGACGCCGAAACGCAAGCCATCCTCCCTTATGATCAATACCTGCATCGGTTTGCGGCCTATTTCCAACAGGGCGATATGGAAAGTAACGGCAAATACGTGGACCGCGAAGGCAATCCGGTGGATTACCAAACCGGCCCCGTCATTTGGGGCGAGCCGGGCACCAACGGCCAGCATGCCTTTTACCAGCTCATCCACCAGGGCACCAAATTGATTCCGTGCGACTTCATCGCACCTGCGCAGACACATAATCCCATTGGTGAGCACCACACGCTGCTGCTGTCCAATTTCTTTGCGCAGACCGAAGCACTAATGAATGGCAAGGATGAGGCAGCGGTAGTTGCCGAGCTAAAAGCCTCCGGCAAGTCGGACGAGGAAATCGCCCGCCTGAAAACCTTCAAGGTATTCGAAGGGAACCGGCCCAGCAACTCGTTCCTCATCCGGAAGATTACCCCCTTTACACTCGGGTCGCTGATTGCCCTCTATGAACATAAGATTTTCGTACAGGGAATCATCTGGAATATTTTCAGTTTCGACCAATGGGGCGTGGAACTCGGAAAGCAACTTGCTGGTAAAATCCTACCCGAATTACGAAACGATGAGCCCGTGGCCACCCACGATGCTTCCACAAATGGGTTGATTAACCGCTATAAATCATGGCGCTGAGTCAGTAAGTGGGAGCTGTTTTCAACCCACCGAATTTTTTTGCACGGAATTTGCCGGCCATTTAGCTATGGACAAGCAACATCATTGGCGGTTGGCGGCGACCATTTTTGGCGTAACCGCTTTGCTATTTGGTGGTTCCTGCCAAGGGCCGGCATCATCTCAAGACGAAAATAACGCACACGACGACACCGTGCCACAGGGCACGGTCATTCCAACAGCAGTGACCTCGTGCTATCTTCATACGCGCGAGCGGGATTCCGTACGGTTGAGCATCACGGTGGCGGACGACAGCGCTTCAGGCACCCTACATTTCAATAATTACCAGATAGACGGCAGCCAGGGCACGGTTGAAGGCCGGTTCCATGGCGACACGTTGCTGGTTATCTACGACTTCCAGGCCGAAGGCACCCAAAACCGAACGGAGGAGGCCTTCCTCAAGCGTGGATCCGATCTGATACGTGGGATTGGCGACCGGGAACCGGTCGGAAATACGTACCGGTTTACGGATCGTGGCGCTATCGATTTCGAAGCGGGCCAGATCTTTCAACCGGTATCATGTGATTAATGGGCCGTTCCTTGCCCGCTGACCTTAATTCAGCGCGGCCAGTGCGTTGTCGTAGTTGGGCTCGTTGGTTACTTCCGCAACCTGCTCGGTGTACTTTACGGTACCATCTTCACCGATGACCACCACGGCACGGCTCAGCAGCCCTTCCAGTGGACCGTCGGTTAGTTTCAATTTATAAGCGTCCGAAAAATTACCGTCCCTGAATTCAGACAACGTTTCCACATTGCTGATGCCCTCCGCAGCGCAGAACCTTCCCTGTGCAAATGGCAGGTCCCGTGAAATGCAGAGCACCACCGTATTGTCCAGGCCTGCTGCTTTCTCGTTGAATGCTCTCACCGAGGCCGCGCATGTGCCGGTATCGATGCTCGGGAAAACGTTGAGGATAACCTTTTTGCCTTGATAATCACTTAGCGACTTGGTGGACAGGTCGCCAGCTATCAATTTAAAATCGGGAGCTTTACTTCCCACGGCCGGCAGTGACCCTGCGGTATGTACGTCCGTGCCTTTGAATGTTATTGTTGCCATAGTCTTTGATTTTCCGTAATAATAGCAAATTCCTCACGGGTTTAAAAGGATTTTGACAATTGTTGACAGGTGGATGATACAGGCCTCGTTATAGCGGACAACCGCACAGCGCGACTGACAAACAAGTCTTTTTTACCCATTATTAATCAAAAGTTAATTTAAGTTTCAATGTCGTTTTGAAGGTTTATACCATCTGAAATTTCAAGCGCTTAGACGAGCTCCTAGCACCCTTATTTAAGAAATGGTCTTTTTGGCCTCGCATATTTCACCCCTTTTTAACTGAAAATTGAACCCAGCGAGTTGGAAAAGTCTCCGAAGCGAGTTGCCAAACTCTCCGAAGTCTCTTTCCAAAGTGACCACGGTCAATTTTAAAAGGCGTTTTTTGACAAATATTTATCCCTGTACGAACATTATATTTCTCGAAAAATAAAGTAATTTTCGTACGTTTCTATGATTTGGAGCTGAAGTAGCCTAATTCCATACTTGCTTTTTAACGCAACTATGGCTAAGTTTGCTAGCATGTCTGCCAAAAGAAATGTTGCCAATCCATGGTGGTTCCGGCAAACCACAAAAGCAACGTCTTAGCGATGATGATTGGGTGGATACTACTTACATTGTCCGTCGCCAGCCTGGCTCTCATTGCCTGGGGCGCCTTCCATATCCAAGCTAACTTCTTCCTTAAAGCCACACACCAAGGTAGCCCAGCCAACAAACAAATCGCCCTCACTTTTGATGACGGGCCCCATGCGACTTATACGCCACAGGTGTTGGAATTACTGCGCCGGCATAGTGCTAAAGCCACCTTTTTCTGTATCGGAAAAAATGTAAAACAACACCCGGAAATCGTCAAGCAAATCCATGAAGCCGGCCATGCCGTGGGCAACCACTCGTTTACCCATTCAGCCACCATCGATTTCAACGGAAAAAACGGCTGGATGGAGGAGCTGGATAAAACGGATACGGTAATCGCACAGGCAATCCACCGCAAACCAGCGTTCTTCCGCCCGCCGTACGGCGTAACCACACCACACCTCGCCAACGCCATCCGGAAGAGCGGCCACCACGTTGTAGGGTGGCGTGTGCGCCCTTACGATACGCGGGAAAGCCGTTCGCCCAACCGCATTGCCCAAAATATTCTGCGAAAAGTGAAGCCCGGTGCTATTATCCTGTTGCACGATACACATGATCGGATCGTGCCGGTTTTGGAACAGTTGTTGCCCGAGCTCTACCAGCGCGGTTACACGCTGGTTACCGTAGCTGAATTAATCGATAAGCATGCTTATACTGAAACATAATACACTTGTACTGGCCTTGCTGCTGCTATGCTGTACCGCCGGATTTGCCCAACGAAAAGCACTAACGGCTGCCGAATCGGCCGCAGTGAAGGCAAAGATAACTGCCAATACCCGAAGCCTCCAAACGCTGCAAAGCGATTTCATCCAAACCAAGCAACTCAGTTACATGGACAAGGCCATCCGCTCCACGGGGAAGCTCCATTTCAAAGCACCGGGCAAAATACGTTGGGAATACCTATCACCGACCAACTATGTGGCTATTTTCGATGGCCAAACGATGCATACCATCGCAGATGGCCGAACCAAATCGACAAACCTGGTAGCCAACCGACGAATGCAGGGATTGAACGATTTGTTGATGGGTTCGTTGCAGGGTGACGATATGCTCGATGAAAATCAATTCGACATCACCTACTATCGGGAAAAAAACGATTACATCGTGGTACAGGTACCGAAGGACAAGGGGATTGGCCGATACATCCGGCAAGTGGAGTTGGTCTTTGATGGAAATGGTCTCCTGCTCAGTCAGGTTACACTCACCGACCCGGCAGGAGACCACACTAAAATCGTATTTTCCAACCAGCGGGAAAATGCGCCAATACCCGATGCAATGTTCCAGCCTTAATGGCTATCCAAGCCCAAGTAAACGCCGGTTGCTTTCCTCGTCGGCCTCACCACCGGCAAAGTCATCGAACGTTTTCTCCGTAACACGGATGATGTTGTCGTTGATGAATATCGCACCCTCGCGGGCACCGTCTTCAGGATGCTTCAACGCACATTCCCATTCCATCACCGCCCAGCCCTTGAAATCATAAGCCGTCAGCTTGCTGAATACCGCCTTGAAATCCACCTGGCCATCACCGAGCGAGCGGAACCGTCCTGCACGCTCTACCCAGCCCGAGTAGCCGCCGTATACCCCTTGTTTGCCCGTGGGGTTGAACTCGGCGTCCTTTACGTGGAACGCTTTGATACGTTCGTGGTAATGGTCGATATAAGCCAGGTAATCCAGGCATTGCAGCACGAAATGCGACGGGTCATACAGCAAGCAGGCCCGGGGGTGGTTATCCACCTTTTCCAGGAAACGCTCGTAGCTTACCCCGTCATGCAAGTCCTCGCCCGGATGGATTTCGTAGCAGACATCAACGCCCTGCTCATCAAACACATCCAGTATTGGGCGCCACCGTTTAGCCAGTTCGGTAAAACCCGTATCGACCAGCCCCTGTGGGCGCTGCGGCCAGGGATACACCGTTTGCCACAGCAATGCCCCACTGAATGTGGCATGGGCGTTGAGGCCAAGGTTGGCCGAGGCTTTTGCCGCGTATTTCAGCTGCTGTACGGCCCATTCTTGCCGCGCTTTCGGGTTGTTGTGGTATTGCGCAGGCGCAAAGCCGTCAAACTGCTCGTCATATGCCGGATGCACCGCCACCAACTGCCCCTGTAGGTGGGTAGACAGTTCGGTTATCTCCAGACCGATTTCATTCACCAGCCCCTTTATCTCGTCGGCATACGTTTTGCTCTCCGCTGCCTTTTGCAGGTCAAAGTAGTTTGTAGCCCATGTAGGAATCTGCACCCCCTCAAACCCCAATCCCTTCGCCCAGCGGCAAATGGATTCAAGTGAATCAAATGGTGGTTGATCGCCCAGAAACTGGGCTAAGAAAATACCCGGACCTTTTATTGTTTGCATAATGAATGTAAGTTAAAAAATTAATCAATTCGTTTATAAACCAGGGACTACACCGTAAAAGGCGTCCACTTCTCCGTACTGTCGTTGCTGCGCAGCACATTATCAAGGAAAGCCATGCCACGTACTCCATCGGCCACTGAAGGGAAGTCCGCTACATCACCTTGCCCCCCATTCCGCACACGCCATGCATCAGCAAAACTGCGGTACAGGTTGGCAAATGCTTCCAGGTAGCCTTCCGGGTGCCCGGCCGGCGTGCGGCAAAAGGCCTGTGCTTCGGCCGATAGACCAGCACCGTTAGCGCGGTATACCTGCGTGGGTTCGTTCAGCCATTTTACCAACAGCGTATTGGGTTCTTGCTGGTTCCACTCCAAACCACCGTTTTCACCGTAAACACGCACTTTCAATGCGTTCTCCTCACCTGCCGCCACCTGCGAGGCTATCAGCACACCGCTTGCCCCGTTATCAAATTGCAGCAAGATGTTTCCGTCGTCTTCCAGCCGCCGACCTTCCACATACGTATACAATGAGGCGCACAGCTGTGTAGTCTTCAGACCCGACACGAACTCGGCGAGGTGCAGTGCGTGCGTACCGATATCGCCCATACATCCACTCTTGCCCGACTTGCTCGGATCCGTCCGCCACGAAGCCTGTTTGTTTTCTCCCGACTGTTCGGTAGGCCGACTCAGCCATCCCTGTGGATATTCCACATATACCTTCCGGATTTTACCAAGCTCACCGTCGCGCACCATTTTCCGTGCCTGCCGAACCATCGGGTAACCAACATACGTGTGGGTGAGCAAAAACAACAGCCCGGTTTCTTCTACCTTCTGCTGCAGTTGCCTTGCTTCTTCCAAATCGAGCGTCATTGGCTTATCCAACACCACATGGAAACCGTTTTCCAGTGCGAGCATGGCCGGCTCAAAGTGTGCATGATTGGGTGTAACGATGCTAACAAAATCCATGCGCTCATCCGCAGGAAGTGCCCGCTCCGCTGTTATCATCTCCTGGTAGCTACCATAAACACGGTTTGCCGGAAGATACAGCGACTCGCCGCTCTCTTTTGACCGCGTCGCATCAGCACTGAATGCACCACATACCAATTCGATCTGACTATCAATTGCCGCAGCTATACGATGAATCTCTCCGATGAAGGCACCTTTCCCACCGCCTACCATTCCCATTCTAAGTTTACGCTTGATTGAGGTATTACTCATAATTATACAAATTTTGATATATTAAGTTTCGTCAACGTTGGCATTCCCATAATTGCAGGATATACAAAAATAGCATTAATGCGAAGAATTGCACACATTGCCGCAAAGATTTTACCCGGTGATATAAATCCCGGCTGGCCCCGCTAAGAGAAACACTGCAAGCGGGTATGCTGAATGTGTTAAAAATGGTTAAATCCATCGGGCATTGGCCGCGAATGTGTATTTTAGCCGTTTGTATAAGTAGGTTGTGCGCGTTGCATGGAAAAGTCAATGATCTGGGTGTTTATATGGACAGTTATTATCCTTACATCGTTGCTTTCGGCCTGCGTTCATGAAAAACCAACCCCCGTGGCACGGTCATTTGATCAATTTCTTTACCCCGAAGACCTGAACGGTGTTGTTCCGGCGGGTGTAACCGGCGATGACAGCACGCAATTGGTTCGCTCCTATATCGAACAGTGGCTACGCCAACAAGCGTTGCTTTACCATGCGCAACGGAATGTTGCTATCAATACCGAGCGTTTAGAAAAGCAGGTCGAAACCTATAAAAACGGGCTTATCGTATATGAATATGAGCAGGAATTGGTGAGTCAGAAACTGGATACGGTGGTCACCGAAGACGAAATCCAACAATATTACGACGCACGACCCGAGTTGTTTATTCTCCAGCAACCCATTCTCAAACGTTCCTATATTCGCCTGAGGACAGACGCGCCGGAACTGGATCGAGTAAAACGATTGCTGGTGTCTCCCAACTTTGAAGAACAGGACCTGCTTACTAAGTACTGTGCCATGTATGCATCGGGATACGCACTCCTTGACACCTCATGGCATTACGCTGATGACCTGTTAAAGGAAATCCCGCTTTCGCAGATCGACGAGGCCGATTACAGCCAAACCGGGCGAATTTTTGAAATAATTGAAAATAATGAATTATATCTGATAATTTTGCACGATTCGAAATTGAGGGAATCGCGTTCGCCGCTGTCATTGGTACGCGACCAGGTCCGCAATTTAATTTTGAACAAACGCAAAATCGATCTGATTGATCACATGCAACGGAGCATCGTAGCGGATGCCCGCGAGAAGAACAACATTGAAATATACAATTAAATGAGTAAACATAACGGCATTTTTCTGAGTTTGATTTTAGTCGGTACGGTTCATTTGGCTTCGGCCCAGGAACCACAGGTCATTGACAGGGTTGCCGCCATGGTGGGTTCCAACATCATCCTCGAATCGGAAATCGAAATGCAATATGCCCAATACCTTGCCCAGGGCAATAAGGCCAGCGAAGACTTCAAATGCTATATCCTGCAACAGCAACTTACTCAGAAACTGTTGGCTCAGCAAGCCGTTATCGACTCGATCGAAGTGAGTGAAGGCGAGGTGGATGACAACATCAATTCCCGTTTGCGCTACATGTCAGGCCAGGCCGGCGGGCAGGAACGCCTTGAGCAGTTTCTCAACCGCTCGTTGCTCCAATACAAGGAAGAGATGCGCCCCAGCGTGTATGAGCAATTAAAAGCGAACAAGATGCAGCAGAACATCGTGATGAATATCGATGTAACGCCGCTGGAAGTACGTCGGTATTTTGAATCGCTGGAAGCTGACAGTCTTCCCTACTTCAACACCGAGGTAGAGGTAGGTGAGTTGGTGGTATACCCCCAACTCACACGCGAAGAAAAGCAACAGTTTCGTGACCGCGCCGAGGAACTCCGCCAACAGGTGGTAGATGGGTCTGATTTTGCAACGATAGCACGGTTATATTCGCAGGACGGCGGCTCCGCACCATACGGGGGGGACCTGGGTTTCAATACGCGCGATGGGTTTGTAAAAGAGTTTTCTGCCGTCGCATTCCGGCTCAAACCGGGTGAAATCTCGCCGGTATTTGAGTCTGAATTTGGATTCCACTTCCTCGAAGTGCTTGAGCGCCGGGGTGAGGAGGTGCGTACGCGCCACGTGCTTATTCAGATCAAACCCACCACTGCAAGTTTAGCGCGGGCCAAAACACATATAGATAGTATTTACAAAAACGTGGTAGACGGCAAACTCGATTTCTATAGCGCAGCAACACTATACTCTGATAACAAGGAAACCAAATACAATGGTGGCATGTTGCTCAATATGGAGAACCAGCAGAGCCGCACTACATTGATCCCGGCCGACAAACTGGATGCTTCAGTCTTTACCGCCATCGATACGCTTCAACCGGGTGAGTATTCGCGTCCGGCCCAATTTACCGACCGCACGGGGAAAAGCGGCTATCGGTTTACGTACCTGAAATCGCGCACCCCGCCCCACCAGGCTAGTCTGGAAATGGACTTTGCCAAAATCAAGGAAGCTGCACTACAGGATAAGATCAACCGCAAGCTAAGTGAGTGGTTTGAAAGCCGCCGCGAGGTAACGTTTATTGACATTAACGAAGCATACCACAATTGTGAGGATTTGAAAATCTGGCTGAAAGACAGCGATACAGCCGTAGCGAAGCTTTAAATTGTAAAATCAAAGAGCACCTACGATTCAAACAGCATCTCAACAATAACCCGCCATTGGAAGTCGGGTTGCAATTGCCATATCCGCACATAATTACACTTCAGTGTTTCCGATGCCGTAGCTACAGATGCTTCGCCATAAGAATAGGCCAATTCGCCACTATATGACCGGTTAGCGACCAGTGATTTCGCCTGCACAGCCAAATCTTGTTCCTTCACAAAATCGAGTATCGCCGCTTTACCAATCACGGGAGTTTTCCAGGGGAAATAAAGCCGCGCGTCTTCTGCCAGGAATTCGCCATACGCAATTGCAGCATTGGTTTTCAATACAGTAGACAGCAGCTGGTCGTTATTCATTACGATCTCCTTACGCTGCGCTATCCGCTCTTTGGTCTTAAACCTCGTATAATCTTTATCGTCAGGTTCAACATAGCGTATGTCTGGCTCATTGTTCCCTCCCTTATGTTCCACCTGAGCACGCAGGTTGATTTTCCAATTGCCTTTCCGATCACGTCGCCACACCGTGAGGTATTCGCCATATCGCTTAATCGCTCCGATGCGTTGGAAGGAGAGTGTCCCCGTTGTTACGCCCCACTCCATGCTTTTTGAAATGGCAGCGAAGGTAGGCCGCCACGTCATCACGTCGGGGATATTCGGCCGGTTATTCAGGTACTCCAGTGCATCAACCGGTGCGGGTGTAAAAAATGTAGAGTTACGATCCACTACGGACAGCAGTGCGGCATGCGGTCCTTCCGTTTCGGAAAGTCGCGCAGCGGTCCGATCTGCCATCAACAAACTCCCTACCTTGCCCGGCACCTGCGCAGTCGCGACATGGGTGGCAACCATCAAACAAACAATAAAGCCAATTCTACTCATCACGGTCATTCGCTCTGCCATTCAAATCTTGTTCCAAAGTGTCCCTTCTTTGCTGTCTTTAAGCTGGATACCCATGGTATTCAAGCCTTCGCGTATGCGGTCAGACATGGCATAATCTTTATGCTGCTTCGCTTCGTTACGAAGGTCAATAACGACATCCATCAGCTTTTCGAAATCATCCGATCCGGTATTGTCATCCACCAGGCCCAGTACGTCCTGGACAAAGTCGCGCATCAGCGTTTTAAGTCCGGTCAGCGAAGCTTCGTCGATAGCGAGTTTACCATCATACGCGCTGTTTACCATGCGTACGGCCTCGAACAGCTCAGCGATCAGGACCGGACTGTTGAAATCGTCGTCCATAGCCGCATAGCAACGCCGTGTCAGTTCGTCGATTTTTACGTTGGCCTTTTTTGCTGTCGCTTTCAATTTAGGCAGCAGCGACATGGCGTTCATTAGTCTTTTGTACCCCCTGTCCGCTGCATCCAGTGCTTCGTTGGAGAAATCCAGCGTACTCCGGTAGTGCGCTTGCAACATAAAGAATCGTACCGTCATGGGCGAATAGCCTCGCTTTAGCAATGGGTGGCTACCACTGAAAAGCTCTTGGGGCAAGAAGCCGTTGCCAGCAGATTTCGACATCCGCGTACCGTTTACCGTCAGCATATTCGTATGCATCCAGTAGGTGGCAGGTTGCGTATGATTACATGCCTGCGATTGCGCAATCTCATTGGTGTGATGCGTTGCGGCCAGGTCCATCCCTCCGCCATGGATATCAAACCGATCGCCAAGATATTTGCTGCTCATGGCCGAACATTCGATATGCCATCCGGGAAAGCCAACGCCCCAAGGGGAAGGCCACCGCATAATATGCTCCGGCTTGGCTTTAATCCAAAGCGCAAAATCAAGTCGGCCGCGCTTCTCGTCCTGCCCGTTAAGCTGGCGGGTATTGTTGAGCATGTCGTCCAATTTACGGTTGGTAAGGATGGTGTAATCGTATGTTTTTATATACTTTTCGACGTCGAAATAAACGGTGCCATTAACTTCGTAAGCGTAGCCCTGATTGATGATTTCCTTAACCATTTCAATCTGCTCGGAAATATGGCCCGTGGCGGTGGGCTCGATACTGGGGGGCAGTGTGTTAAACAACCGCAGCACCTCGTGGAAACCCAGGGTATATTTCTGCACGATTTCCATAGGTTCCAGCTGTTCCAGCTTCGCCTTCTTCGCAAATTTATCGTCACCTTCGTCGTTATCTCCTTCCAGGTGACCTGCATCGGTGATGTTACGTACATAACGCACCTTATAACCCAGGTGCCGAAGGTATCGGAATATGAGATCAAACGATACAAATGTACGACAGTTGCCCAAATGCACATCGCTGTACACGGTGGGGCCGCATACATACATGCCAACAAACGGAGGATTTAGCGGCTCGAATTTTCCCTTAGCCCTTGTTAATGTATTATACAGCACCAGTTGGTTGTCCATGGGTGCGAAAATACGAATTAAGTAGCGTCCCTACAATTTTCCGGAAATGAACGGTATTTTTACTACGGTGTCTTTAAATTCACGGATACGGATGCCACCTGTAAATGCGCCTTTAAAATGATTTTCAACTTGCCCCAGGATTTTATCCGATAGTTCGTCGACGGTATTGCCGAATACAGCAATACCAAAGTTCCCTTCAACGGCCGTCTTTACACCATCTTCATGCTCCAACACCACAAAAATCAGTTCGTCAAATTTCAAAGACTCCATTGTTTCCATATTTGTCTTTTTTTAATAAGCCAGTACAGTAATTTCAGTCCGTCGGTTAGCCTGATGCTCTTCGCGCGAACAAGGCACCCCATCGGCACAGCGGTTCACCAGACGCGTTTCGCCGTATCCTTTGGCTACCATCCGATCGCGCGCAATGCCCCTTGACACCAGGTAGTCCACCGCCGACTGCGCCCGCCGCTGCGATAATGCCTCATTGTAAGCATTGCTGCCGCGGCTATCCGTATGGCTCGACAGTTCGATTTTCAACGTCGGGTTATCGCGCAGTGTACGTACCAGTTCGTCAAGTATCGCCGCTGCATCCGGGCGGATGTTATGCTTATCGAAATCGTAATAGATATTTTCCAATTCAAACGTCTGCCCTACACGGAAGATGGGTTCCAACAGCAACGCTACT